>Ga0208794_1000003_pt1 | contig 1124806 bp, 1106 predicted proteins | sample 32_taG_FD_184106 | JGI IMG/M metagenome (GOLD analysis project Ga0208794, IMG submission 184106) | Marine viral communities from the Gulf of Mexico - 32_GoM_OMZ_CsCl metaG (SPAdes) (version 2) | ecosystem: Environmental > Aquatic > Marine > Oceanic | place: Atlantic Ocean: Gulf of Mexico...
CGCCGTCCATCTGCGCCGCGCCCGTGATCATGTTCTTCACATAGTCGGCGTGGCCGGGGCAGTCGACGTGGGCATAGTGACGGTTGGCCGTCTCATATTCCACGTGCGCCGTGTTGATCGTGATGCCCCGCGCCTTCTCTTCCGGCGCCGCGTCGATGTCGGCGTAGTTCATCGCCTTGGCGCCGCCGGCCTTCGCCAGCGTCATCGTGATCGCCGCCGTCAGCGTCGTCTTGCCATGGTCAACGTGACCAATCGTGCCGATGTTGCAGTGCGGCTTGGTGCGTTCAAACTTTTCCTTGGCCATTCTCTTCTCTCCGTCCCCTGAACAGGGGGCTCGTCCTTGGGGTTTCAGGGCCCCGGCGGACCGAAGTCCGCCGAAAGCAGGGGGGTTGGGGTTAGGCGTACTTCTTGATCACTTCGTCGGCGACGTGTTGCGGCACCGGCTCATAGTGGTCGTACTGCATGGTGAACTGGGCGCGGCCCTGCGACATGCCCCGCAGGGTGTTCACATAGCCGAACATATTGGCCAGCGGCACGAAGGCGTTCACGACGGTGGCGTTGCCGCGCATGTCCTGACCCTGGATCATGCCGCGACGACCGTTCAGGTCGCCGATGACCGATCCCAGGTATTCCTCGGGCGTCACCACCTCGACGGCCATGATCGGCTCTAGCAGCTTGGGTCCGCCCTTTTCGCGCAGTTCCTTGAAGGCGGCGCGCGAGGCGATTTCGAACGCCAGCACCGAGGAGTCAACGTCGTGGAAGGCGCCGTCGACCAGGGTCGCCTTGACGTCGATGACCGGGAAGCCGGCCAGCAGGCCGTTGTCCTTGGCGGACTTCAGGCCCTTTTCGACGCCCGGGATGTATTCCTTGGGCACGGCACCGCCGACGATGGCGGACTCGAAGACAAAGTCCGTGCCGGGCTCACCCGGCTCGAACACCAGCTTGACGCGGGCGAACTGGCCCGTACCGCCGGTCTGCTTCTTGTGGGTGTAGTCGATCTCGGCCTTGCGGCTGATGGACTCGCGATAGGCCACCTGGGGCGCGCCGATGTTGGCCTCGACCTTGTAGGTGCGCTTGAGGATGTCGATCTTGATGTCCAGGTGCAGCTCGCCCATGCCCTTCAGGATCGTCTGGCCCGACTCGTGGTCGGTCGAGACGGTGAAGGACGGGTCTTCCGACGCCAGCTTGGCCAGGGCAACGCCCAGCTTTTCCTGGTCGGCCTTGGACTTGGGCTCGACGGCGATCTCGATGACCGGCGCCGGGAATTCCATCTTCTCGAGGATGACGGGCGACTTGATCGGGTCGCACAGGGTGTCACCGGTGCGGGTGTCCTTCAGGCCGGCCAGGGCGACGATGTCGCCGGCATAGGCTTCCTTGATATCTTCCCGGTTGTTGGAGTGCATCAGCAGCATGCGGCCGACGCGCTCCTTCTTGTCGCGGGTCGAGTTCAGCAGGCCCATGCCCGTTTCCATCTTGCCGGAATAGATGCGGCAGAAGGTCAGCGAGCCGACGAAGGGGTCGTCCATGATCTTGAACGCGAGAACCGACAGGGGCTCTTCGTCCGAGGCCTTGCGGACCACCGGCTCTTCCGTCTTGAAGTCGATGCCCGGGGTCGGCGGAATGTCGATCGGCGACGGCAGGTAGTCCACCACGGCGTCCAGCAGGGTCTGCACGCCCTTGTTCTTGAAGGCCGAGCCACACAGGATCGGATAGAAGGCACCGGTCAGCACGGCCTTGCGGATGCACTTCTTGATCGTCTCTTCCGACGGCTCATTGCCCTCGAGGTAGGCTTCCATCGCCTCGTCATCCAGCTCGACGGCGTTGTCGATCAGGTACTGACGAGCCTCATTGGCCTTGTCGACCAGATCGGCGGGGATCTCCTCGTCGCGGAAGCTGGCGCCCAGGTTGTCGTTATCCCAGACCACGGCCTTCATGCGGACCAGATCGACCAGGCCGGTCAGGTTGGACTCGGCACCGATCGGGAACTGGATCGGCACGGCCTTGGCGCCGAGACGGTCGCGGATCGACTCGACCGACTTGTCGAAGTCGGCGCCGATCTTGTCCATCTTGTTGACGAAGACGATGCGGGGCACGCGGTATTTGTCGGCCTGACGCCAGACAGTTTCGGTCTGCGGCTCAACGCCGGCGTTGCCGTCCAGCACGGTCACGGCGCCGTCGAGGACGCGCAGTGAACGCTCGACCTCAATGGTGAAGTCCACGTGGCCGGGGGTGTCGATGATGTTCAGGCGCTTTTCGCGCCAGAAGGCGGTCGTGGCGGCCGAGGTGATGGTGATGCCGCGTTCCATCTCCTGGTCCATCCAGTCCATGGTCGCCGCACCGTCGTGCACTTCGCCGATCTTGTGGTTCTTGCCGGTGTAAAACAGGATCCGCTCGGTCGTCGTCGTCTTGCCCGCGTCGATGTGGGCCATGATGCCGAAGTTGCGGTAGTCCTCGATCTTGTTGATGCGGGCCATGGGAAACGTGCCTTGAAGTGAGATCAGGACGCGGGGGGCGCCCTCGGGAAAGTCGGTCTGTGCGGATAAGCGGCGCGGGCGATTTAGCTGAAACCGCCCGCGCCGTGAACCCTCAGATAGTCAGTGCAGGTGACGCTTTGAAGGCGCCTACCAGCGATAGTGGCTGAAGGCGCGGTTGGCTTCGGCCATCTTGTGGGTGTCTTCGCGCTTCTTGACGGCGGTGCCGCGGTTGTTGGCGGCGTCCAGCAGCTCGGCGGCCAGTTTTTCCGTCATGGTGTTTTCACCGCGCTTGCGGGCAGCGTTGACCAGCCAGCGGATGGCCAGGGCGCGACGGCGCTCGGGGCGAACCTCGACCGGCACCTGATAGGTGGCACCACCGACGCGACGCGAGCGGACTTCGACGGCCGGAGCGACATTATCGAGCGCGGAATGGAAGGTCGCGACCGGCTCCATGTCCTTCTTCTTGTCGGCCAAGATGTCGAACGCACCATAGACGATGTTTTCGGCGACGGCCTTTTTGCCCTCGTACATGACGTAGTTCATGAACTTGGTGACGATCAGATCCCCGAATTTGGGATCCGGCAGGACTTCACGCTTCTGGGCGCGGTGACGACGGGACATGGCTTGCTCTTCTTGGTTGTCTGGGGTCCGGCCTCAGCCGGGCATGTATCGGAGGGCGCGAAGGCTTACTTCGGACGCTTGGCGCCATAGTGCGAACGACGCTGCTTGCGGTCCTTGACGCCTTGCGTGTCGAGCACGCCGCGCAGGATGTGATAGCGAACGCCCGGAAGGTCCTTCACGCGGCCGCCGCGGATCAGCACCACCGAGTGCTCCTGCAGATTGTGACCTTCGCCGGGGATGTAGCACACCGCCTCGATGCCCGAGGTCAGGCGCACCTTGGCAACCTTACGCAGAGCCGAGTTCGGCTTCTTCGGGGTGGTGGTGTAGACGCGGGTGCAGACGCCGCGGCGCTGGGGGCAACCCTTCAGGGCCGGAACCTTGTTCCGGGCGACCTTGGGCTGGCGGGGCTTGCGGATCAGCTGGTTGATCGTAGGCATTCGAACCGTTTTCTCTTCATGTAGGAGACGTGTGCCTGTCGGCCGGGGCGTCTCGGAGCCTTCTTTTGGACCCGGCCGGATGGCCGTAGCCCGGGTGGATTGGTCTCAAACGCAAAAGCCGGAATGCGCGCTTTGGGCATTCCGGCGGGACACAGCCCGTCGCATTCGATTGTCACGATCTCGGGAGCCGACGAATCCGCCCCGTCAAAAGTGCGCGGGTTCTACGCCCACAGCCCCCTCGGGTCAAGGGTGTGCAGCAGGGCCTTCTTGTCAGCTTCCATAAGGGGGCGTCAGGGACGGTCAGCCCCCTGCCCGGCCCCCGGCGATACACTGCAGCTCCGGATCGTCACAGCAAGGAGCTCGCCATGTCCCGCCTGCACTTCCCCCTTCCCGGCCTGATCGCCGCCGTCGGCCTGATAGTAGCCGGGCCCGCCATGGCCGAGGTGCTGTCGGCCTGGGGCACAGGTCACAGCCGGGCCGCCGCCTGCCAGGATGCCAAACGGGCCGGTGAGCGGCAGGTGCGGAACCTGTCCTACGCCTCGGTACGGGGCAGCCGGGATCCGTCGCGCACCCTGTCGGTGACCCAATTCGGCTATTGCGACTGTTCTCGGCAGGGGGACGACGACTGGGCTTGCACGGTCGACGTCTACTACCATCGGGACTGACATCGCTGTCATCTGCGGTTCAGCGGGTTTCGTGTTGAGCTTGCGACGGAAACGCCGGCTGCCGGCGTTAAGCCTTCACGTCCCGGCTCCCCGGCGAGCGCCCACTGACCGATGAGACCCGATCCGCATGACCTCGACCCTTTCGACCGGCCCGTCCTCGCCCAAACCGCGCCCGCGCCGCAGGAATCGTCGCACCTGGATCATGGCCGGCGCCTGTCTGCTGATCGCCGTGCTTGCGGTCTGGTTCTTCTTCCTGCGCGGTGGCAGTGACGCCGACCCCTATCGCACCGAAGAAATCCGCACCGGCGAGATCGTGCGCAGCGTCTCGGCGTCTGGCACGCTCGAGGCTCTGGTCACCGTCGAGGTCGGCTCGCAGATCTCGGGGCAGGTGACCGATGTGCTGGTCGACTACAATGACCGGGTACGGCGCGGTCAGGTGCTGGCGCGGCTGGACCCGCAGAACCAGCAGTCGTCGGTCGAACAGTCGCTGGCCGCCATCGCCTCGGCCCAGGCGGGCATCGCCCAGGCCCAGGCGCAGGTCGCCCTGGCCCAGGCGGAGTATGATCGCCAGAAATTCCTGTTTGACCGTCAGATCATTGCCCAGGCGGCGCTGGACACAGCCGAGGCCTCGCTGCGCACGGCCCGCGCCAATGAGCAGAGCGCCCGGGCCCAAGTGCGCCAGCAACAGGCCCAGCTACGCGCCAATCAGGCGACCCTGGGCCGGACCACCATCACCGCCCCGATCGACGGCATCGTCATCGACCGCCAGATCGAGCCGGGCCAGACCGTGGCCTCGGGCCTGAACGTCGCCGTGCTGTTCACCCTGGCCCAGGACATGTCGCGGGTGCAGGCGCTGGTCACGGTCGATGAGGCTGATATCGGATCGGTCCGTGTCGGCCAGACAGTGCGCTTCACCGTCGATGCCTTTGCCGACGACAATTTCACCGGACAGGTCACCCAGATCCGCGTGCTGCCCACCACTGAACAGAGCGTGGTCGCCTATACGGTCGTGGTTGAGGCCGACAATCCGGGCGAGAAGCTGCTGCCCGGCATGACGGCCAATGCCGACATCATTCTGGAAGAAAAGCGCAATGTGTTGCGCGTGCCCAATGCGGCCCTGCGCTTTACCCCCGGCGACGTGCTGGCCGAACAGCAGGCCGGTCAGGCCCGGGGCGGCGGCTCGCCCTTCGGACCGGCGTCGGGCGGCAACCGCCAGCGGGGCGGCGGGCGCGGCAATATCGTCACCACGCTTGTCGAAGAGTTGAAGCTGGACGCCACCCAGCGGACCACCGTCATGCCCATCCTTGAGAAGGCCCAGCAGGACATGCGGGCCCAGCGGGGCGCGGGTGGCGGCCAGCGACAACGCGGCGGCAATCCGGCCTCGGCGGCGATCCTGAATGCCGCCCTGGACGAGATCAAACCGCTGCTGCGCCCGGACCAGCAGGCGATCATGGAGACCCAGCGCCTGCGCCTGGCCGGCGGCGGCAACCGCGGCGTGGTCTGGGTGCTGCGGGACGGTAAGCCGGTGCGTGTGCCCGTCCGGACCGGGGCGACCGACGGCTCCTATACCGAGATCATCGACGGCGAGCTCAAGGCCGGCGATCAGGTCATCACGGGGGGTGGCCCGCGTGCGCCCGATGCCCGCGCCCAGCAGCAGGCCGCCCGCGTCACCGGCGGTGGCGGTGGCCCGCGTGGCTTTTAGGGCCGACCGATGATCGATATCCGGAATCTGACCAAGACCTATGTCATGGGCGACAATATCATCCATGCGCTGGGCGGGGTGTCGCTGACCATCGGTCGCGGCGAGCATGTGGCCATCGTCGGACCGTCCGGTTCGGGCAAGTCGACACTGATGAATGTGCTGGGCGGGCTGGATCGCCCGACCGCGGGCGACTACCGCTTCGAGGACGACCCGGTGGCCGACTATGACGACGACGAACTGGCCAGTTTCCGCAACCGGCGGATCGGCTTCATCTTCCAGTCCTTCCAGCTGCTGCCGCGGCTGACGGCGGTGCAGAATGTGGAACTGCCGATGATCTATGCGGGCATCCCGGCGACCGAGCGGCGGGACCGCGCCGTGGCCCTGCTGGAACGGGTCGGTCTGGGCGACCGGCTGGGTAACAAGCCGACCCAGATGTCGGGTGGACAGCAGCAGCGAGTGGCCATCGCGCGGGCGCTGTCCAATGCGCCGGACCTGCTGCTGGCCGACGAACCCACCGGCGCGCTGGACACCGCCACCGGTCAGGAGGTGCTGGCCCTGTTCGACGAGCTTAACAGTCAGGGCCTGACGCTGTGCATCGTCACCCATGACAATGAGGTCGCGGCCCGCGCCCGTCGCCGCATCGCCTTCCGCGACGGCCATATCGTATCGGACGACCGCAATGTCGGATAGCCGCCCTCCCCTGACCACCGGCGGCACGATGAGCCCGCTTGAGCTGGTCCGGTTTGCCGTGGGCGCGATCGCCGCCCACCCGATGCGCTCGGCCCTGACATCGCTGGGGGTCGTCATCGGCGTGGCGGCGGTCATCATGATGACCTCGATCGGTCTGGGGGCCCAGCAGCGGGTCGAGGAAGCCCTGTCCAGCCTCGGCACCAATATGCTGGTCATCCGGCCGGGCGCGCCGCGCGGTGCGGGCGGCGGATTCGTGCGGGGCGGCGGCGGCTCGGGTGCCAGCCTGACCATCGACGATGCCGAAGCCATGCGCACGCTGGACGGCGTCAGGGCCGTGTCGCCTGCCGTCAATGGCGGCGCGCAGCTTGTGTTTGACGGCGCGAACTGGGCCAGCCGGATCGAGGGGGTGACCCCTGACTATCTGGTCGCGCGCGACCTCGAAATCGTATCAGGCCAGATGTTCGATCAGGCCGCCGCCGACAGCGGTCGGAAGGTCGCCGTGCTGGGCCAAACGGTCGTCCGTGAACTGTTCGGCGAGGGCGTCGATCCGGTCGGCCAGCGCATGCGGATCGGCCCCATCCCCTTTACCGTCGTCGGTGTGCTGGGGGCCAAGGGCCAGTCCGGCTTTCAGGACCAGGACGACATTGTCGTGATCCCGCTGGACGCAGCCCGCAGCCGCGTCATCGGGCGGGGCTCGGGTTCGCGCGGGAACAGCGTCAACCAGATCTACGTCAAGGCGGTCGACGAGGACGCCCTCTATCGGCTGGAGCAGGACGTGGCCGAGTTGCTGCGCGACCGGCACCGGATCCGCCCCGGTCAGGAGGACGATATCAACGTCCAGAACCTGACCTCCATTCAGGAGGCGGCGCAGTCCTCGACGGCCACCTTCACCATCCTGCTGGCCGCAGTGGCCGGGGTGTCGCTGCTGGTCGGCGGGGTCGGGATCATGAACATCATGCTGGTGTCGGTGACCGAGCGGACGCGTGAAATCGGCCTGCGTATGGCCATCGGCGCGCGGCGCAGCGATGTGCTGACCCAGTTCGCGCTCGAATCCGTCACCCTGTCGCTGCTGGGTGGCTTGCTGGGATTGGTGCTGGGCGTTGGCGGTGCGCTACTGATGTCGAAATTCGGAGACTGGCCGGCCGCTATTCCCGCCTGGGCCGCGCCGCTGGCCATCGGCTTCTCGACCTTTGTCGGCGTGGTGTTCGGGGCTTATCCGGCCTGGCGCGCGGCTCAGCTGGACCCGATTGAGGCACTGCGTCGCGAATAGGCCCTCATTTCAGCCCCACGCGGGCCACGGTTGACCGCTTGTCTTTCGCAACTGGGGAGGCTGCGACACGTGATCCGATCCGAACGGCTGAAGGCGATGACGGCTGCGGCGGCCAGACCCCGGGTCCGCAACTCGCTGGTGGTGGCCGGATCGGTTCTGGCCCACGCAGTGGTCCTGAGCCTGCTGGCCCTGAACACCTTCGACACTCCCGTCGCGACCCCGCCCTACTACCCTCCCGTCTATCTCCAGATCGAGCCGCGTCCGCTTCTGGAAGGCGAGACACCGCGCACGCCGCGGTTCGCCCCGCCCTCACCCTCGGCCGACGCTGTGCCATCGGATCGTATGCCCCTGCCCCGCGACCTGCTGACCCGGCCTGAGGACGAGGATGAGGACACCCTCCCAACCGAGGCGGCCCGACCCACGCCCGGGGCGGCCGGTTCTGATCTGGTCGATCCGCGATGGCTGGCCCGACCGGAGGAGGAGCGCGCCCGTGTGGCCCGCAGCCTGCGGACCAGCACAGTGGGCTGCAATGCCAGAAACGGCCGGATGTCTGCCGCCGAACAGGCGCTCTGCGACGAGGCTTTCAATGAGGGGGCGGCGCGGGCCCGACCCATCTCGGGCAGTGGCAATGCCGCCCGCGACGCCCGGTTCGCCGCCGAAGGACGTCGCGAGATGGAGGCCTATGAAGCCCGTCGCAGACCGCTGGCGGGCGGCACCGGCGTCACCGGTGTCGGCGACTGCCCCGGCTCCAACTTCGGCATCGGCTGCCCCGGCGCGCATCTGGACCCCGGTTTCCGCCAGGACACCAATGACCAGCTGGATCAGGGCCTCGGTGACCGGCGCCGCGCGCCCGAGGAGTAAGAAGAAGGGCGGTGCCTTTCGACACCGCCCCGTTACATTTCATCACTCAGGCTGAACTCAGCCTTCGGTCTCTTCCAGCTCGGCGGCCAGATCGGCCGGCAGGGCCTCGACCGCCGCCTCGCGAGCGTCGGTGAGCTCGGCATCGCGCTGGTTGGCGACCTTCTGCAGCGAGCGCAGATAGGCACCGGTACCCGCCGGGATGAGGCGGCCCACGATGACGTTCTCCTTCAGGCCTTCCAGATTGTCGACCTTGCCGTTGACCGAGGCGTCGGTGAGGACGCGGGTGGTCTCCTGGAAGGACGCCGCCGAGATGAAGCTGCGGGTCTGCAGCGAGGCCTTGGTGATCCCCAGCAGGACCGGCTGGGTGGTCGCCGGGCGTCCCTTGCGCTTGAGGACCTTGGCGTTCTCGGCCTCGACCTCGGGGATATCGACGTGGTCGCCCTTGATCAGGGTGGTTTCACCCGAATCCAGGATTTCGACCTTCTGCAGCATCTGGCGAACGATCACCTCAATGTGCTTGTCGTTGATCGGCACGCCCTGCAGTCGATAGACCTCCTGCACCTCGTTGACGAGGTACTCGGCCAGCGCCTCGACGCCCTGGATGCGCAGCAGATCGTGCGGATCCGGGTTGCCGTCGATGATGTAGTCGCCCTTCTGGATCAGATCGCCGTCGTGGACGGAGATGTGCTTGCCCTTCGGGATCAGGAACTCGACCGCCTCGGCCTGGTTGCCATCGGCATCCACTTCCGGGGTGATCTTGATCCGGCGCTTGTTCTTGTAGTCGCGCCCGAATTCCACGCGGCCATCCATTTCGGCGATGACGGCGCAGTCCTTGGGACGACGGGCCTCAAACAGTTCAGCCACCCGCGGCAGACCGCCGGTGATGTCGCGCGTCTTGGCCCCTTCGGTCGGGACGCGGGCGATGATCTCGCCCGGCTTGACCACATCCCCGTTCGACACGGACAGAACCGCGCCGACCGGCAGCAGGTAGCGGGCGTCAGAGCCCGAAGCCAGTTTGGCGTATTCATCACCGCTGGTGACGCCCATGGCCGGACGCAGGTCAGACCCACGCGGATTGGCGCGCCAGTCGACCACGACCCGCTGGGCGATTCCGGTCGCCTCGTCGGTTTCCTCACGGAACGACAGGGACTCGACCAGATCCTCAAAGCGGATGGTGCCGCCCACTTCGGTCAGGATCGGGGTGGTGTAGGGGTCCCACTCGGCCAGACGCTGGCCGCGCGTGACCTCGGCTCCCTCGGTCACCCGGATACGGGCGCCATAGGGGGCCTTGTGGGTCTCGCGATCCTTGCCGTCCACGACCACGGTGACGACGACGTTGCGGCTCATGGCCATCAGGTCGCCGTGCGCCGCCTTGACGGTCGGGCCGGTGATCTTGATCGTCCCCGCATTGGTCGCCTCCATGAAGGAGGTCTCGGCCACCTGGGCGGTACCGCCGATGTGGAAGGTCCGCATCGTCAGCTGGGTGCCAGGCTCGCCGATCGACTGGGCGGCGATGACGCCCACCGCTTCGCCGATGTTGACGTTGGTTCCGCGCGCCAGATCGCGGCCGTAGCAGTGGCCGCAGATGCCGGCTTCGGCTTCACAGGTCAGGGCCGAACGGACCTTGACCGCCTGCACGCCGGCCTCTTCCAGGATCTCGATCTCTTCTTCCTGAAGGTAGGTGTCAGCGGGCAGCAGCACGGTGTCGGAACCCGGCTCCTTGATGTCCTCGGCCGCGTAACGGCCCAGCACGCGTTGCCCCAGCGAGACCAGCACGTCACCGCCCTCGACCACAGCGCGCAGGGTGATGCCGCGCGTCGAGCCGCAGTCTTCCTCGGTAACGATCGAGTCCTGCGCCACGTCCACCAGACGACGGGTCAGATAACCCGAGTTGGCGGTCTTCAACGCGGTGTCGGCCAGACCCTTACGGGCGCCGTGGGTCGAGTTGAAGTATTCAAGGACGGTCAGGCCTTCCTTGAAGTTCGACACGATCGGCGTCTCGATGATCTCGCCCGAGGGCTTGGCCATCAGGCCGCGCATGCCGCCCAGCTGCTTCATCTGGGCCTGCGAACCGCGGGCGCCGGAGTTGGCCATCATGAACACCGAGTTGATGTCCGGGCGTTCGCCCTCGGCCAGCACACGCGGCTGGGCGATTTCGGCCATCATGGCGTCGGCGATCCGGTCCGTGGACTTGGCCCAGGCGTCAACGACCTTGTTGTACTTCTCGCCCTTGGTGATCAGGCCGTCAGCGTACTGCTGTTCGTATTCCTCGACCTGGGTGCGGGTCTCGTCGACGATGCCGAGCTTCTTGGTCGGAATGACGATGTCGTCCTTGCCGAAGGAAATGCCCGCCTTGGCCGCCTCGCGGAAGCCCAGGCCCATCATCTGGTCGGCGAAGATCACCGTCGCCTTCTGGCCGCAGTGGCGATAGACCACGTCGATCAGATTGCCGATTTCCTTCTTGGTCAGGTTCTTTTCCAGCAGCCGGTAACCGACGTTGGGGTTCTTCGGCAGGATCGCGCCCAGCTTCATCCGGCCCGGGGTGGAATCGATCACCCGGGTGACCAGTTCGCCGTCGGCATTCATCTCGGTCCAGCGGGCCTTGATGCGGGTGTGCAGGCTGACGACGCCGGCATCAAGCGCGGCATCGATCTCGCCAATGTTGGCGAACAGCTTGCCCTCGCCCGGCTCACCGTCCTTGACCAGCGACAGATAGTACAGGCCCAGCACGATATCCTGCGAGGGCACGATGATCGGCTTGCCGTTGGCGGGCGACAGGATGTTGTTGGTCGACATCATGAGGACGCGTGCTTCCAGCTGGGCCTCGAGGCTCAGCGGAACGTGCACGGCCATCTGGTCGCCGTCGAAGTCGGCGTTGAAGGCGGCGCAGACCAGCGGGTGCAGCTGGATGGCCTTGCCCTCGATCAGCTTGGGTTCGAACGCCTGGATGCCCAGACGGTGGAGCGTCGGCGCGCGGTTCAGCAGGACGGGGTGCTCGCGGATGACTTCCTCGAGGATGTCCCAGACCTGGGGCTGTTCGCGCTCGACCATGCGCTTGGACTGTTTGACGGTGCCCGACAGGCCCTTGGCGTCCAGACGCGCATAGATGAACGGCTTGAACAGCTCGAGCGCCATCTTCTTGGGCAGGCCGCACTCGTGCAGCTTGAGGTCGGGACCCACGACGATGACCGAACGGCCCGAGTAGTCGACGCGCTTGCCGAGCAGGTTCTGGCGGAAGCGGCCCTGCTTGCCCTTGAGCATGTCGGCCAGCGACTTCAGCGGACGCTTGTTGGCCCCCGTGATCACGCGACCGCGACGGCCGTTGTCGAACAGGGCGTCCACCGACTCCTGCAGCATCCGCTTTTCGTTACGGATGATGATGTCCGGCGCACGCAGCTCCATCAGGCGCTTCAGGCGGTTGTTGCGGTTGATGACCCGGCGATACAGATCGTTCAGGTCCGAGGTGGCGAAGCGGCCACCGTCCAGCGGCACCAGCGGGCGCAGTTCCGGCGGAATGACCGGCACGATGGTCAGCACCATCCACTCGGGCTTGTTGCCGCTCTCGAGGAAGGCCTCGATCAGCTTGAGGCGCTTGGAGGCCTTCTTGGCCTTCATTTCCGAGGGGCTGTCGGCCAGTTCGGCGCGGTGCTTCTCGGCCTCGGCGTGCAGGTCGATGCCCATCAGCAGGTTGCGGACGGCCTCGGCGCCGATCTCGGCGGTGAAGCCGTCATCGCCGAACTCTTCCTGATAGCGATAGAATTCGTCCTCGGTCAGCAGCTGGTTCTGCTTCAGCGGGGTCAGACCCGGCTCGGTGACGATGTAGTTCTCGAAATACAGGACACGCTCGACGTCCTTCAGCGCCATGTCGAGCATCAGCGAGATGCGCGACGGCAGCGACTTCAGGAACCAGATGTGGGCGACCGGGGCCGCCAGATCGATGTGGCCCATGCGCTCGCGACGAACGCGGGCCAGGGTGACCTCCACGCCGCACTTCTCGCAGATAATGCCCTTGTACTTCATGCGCTTGTACTTGCCGCACAGGCATTCGTAGTCCTTGGTCGGGCCAAAGATACGGGCGCAGAACAGGCCGTCGCGCTCGGGCTTGAACGTACGGTAGTTGATGGTTTCCGGCTTCTTGATCTCGCCGAACGACCACGACCGGATCTTCTCCGGCGAGGCCAGTGCGATCTTGATCTGGTCGAAGGTCGGGGTGACCGGGACCGGGTTGAAGATGTTCAGGACGTCCTGGTTCATCTCAGTTCCTTAGCTGCGGCTCATGCCGCGAAAACGATTGGTGGCGAGTGGCGAATGGTGAGTGGCGAGGAGTGACTGGAGGACGCGGGCGAGGCTGGCTCGCCACACGTCACTCGTCACTCGTCACTCACGAATTCTCCAGCTCCACGTTCAGACCCAGCGAGCGCATTTCCTTGATGAGCACGTTGAAGCTCTCGGGAATGCCGGCCTCGAAGCTGTCATCGCCGCGGACGATGGCTTCATAGACCTTGGTGCGACCGGCCACGTCGTCAGACTTGACCGTCAGCATCTCCTGCAGGGTGTAGGCAGCGCCATAAGCTTCCAGCGCCCAGACCTCCATCTCGCCGAAGCGCTGGCCGCCAAACTGCGCCTTGCCGCCCAGCGGCTGCTGGGTGACCAGCGAGTACGGGCCGATCGAGCGGGCGTGGATCTTGTCGTCCACCAGGTGGTGCAGCTTCAGCATATAGATGTAGCCGACCGTAACCGGACGCTTGAAGCGGTCGCCCGTCTGGCCGTCATACAGGATCGACTGTCCCGACTTCTCCAGACCGGCCTCGACCAGCAGACGCTCGATGTCGCCGATGTTGGCTCCATCGAACACCGGCGTGGCGAAGGGCACGCCCTTCGACAGGTTCCGGGCCAGTTCGATCAGGTCCTCTTCATCGTCCGGCAGCGGGGTTTCCTTGCCGTAGATGTCCGTCAGGCGTTCGATCAGGGCCTTCTTTTGACCGCCGTGCTGCCAGTCATCCAGCAGGCCGGCGATCTGCTTGCCGAGGCCCGCGGCCGCCCAGCCCAGGTGCGTTTCGAAGATCTGGCCGATGTTCATGCGCGAGGGCACGCCGAGCGGGTTCAGCACGATGTCGACCGAGGTTCCGTCCTCGAGGTAGGGCATGTCCTCGATCGGCAGGATCTTGGAGATGACGCCCTTGTTGCCGTGACGGCCGGCCATCTTGTCGCCGGGCTGAAGCTTGCGCTTCACGGCCACGAAGACCTTGACCATCTTCATCACGCCCGGGGGCAGTTCGTCACCGCGTTGCAGCTTCTCGACCTTGTCCTCGAAGCGGCGGTCGAGCGCCTTGCGGGCGTCCTCGAACTGCTTCTTCATGGCCTCGAGCTCGCCCATGGCCTTTTCGTCGTCGAGAGCGATCTGCCACCACAGGCCGCGCGACAGTTCGCCCAGCTTGTCCTCGGTGACCTCACCACGGCCCAGGCCCTTCGGACCCGAAACGGCCTTCTTGCCCAGCAGCAGGGGCTTCAGGCGGCCGTAGACGTTGCGTTCCAGGATGGCCAGCTCGTCGTCACGGTCCTTGCCCAGACGCTCGATCTCGGCGCGTTCAATGGCGACCGCGCGCTCGTCCTTGTCGACGCCGTGACGGTTGAACACCCGCACATCGACCACTGTGCCGGCAACGCCGGGCGGCAGGCGCAGCGAGGTGTCGCGCACGTCCGAAGCCTTTTCGCCGAAGATGGCGCGCAGCAGCTTCTCTTCCGGGGTCATCGGGCTTTCGCCCTTGGGCGTGACCTTGCCGCACAGGATGTCGCCCGGCTGGACCTCGGCACCGATGGCGACGATGCCCGCCTCGTCGAGGTTGCGCAGGGCTTCCTCACCGACGTTCGGGATGTCGCGGGTGATTTCTTCCGGCCCCAGCTTGGTGTCGCGGGCCATGACCTCGAACTCTTCGAGGTGGATCGAGGTGAAGACGTCGTCGCGCACGATGCGCTCCGAGATCAGGATCGAGTCCTCGAAGTTGTAGCCATTCCACGGCATGAAGGCGACGAGGGCGTTACGGCCCAGCGCCAGTTCGCCGAGGTCGGTCGAGGGACCGTCCGCGATCACGTCACCGACCTTGACCTCGTCACCCACGCGCACGATCGGGCGCTGGTTGATGCAGGTCGACTGGTTCGAACGCTGGAACTTGGACAGGCGATAGATGTCGACGCCCGAACGACCGGCATCGGCCTCGTTGGTGGCGCGCACCACGATCCGGGTGCCGTCGATCTGCTCGACGATACCGTCCCGCTTGGCGACCACGACGGCGCCGGAGTCGACGGCCACGACCGCCTCCATGCCCGTGCCGACCAGCGGCGCGTCGGACTGCACCAGCGGCACGGCCTGACGTTGCATGTTGGCGCCCATCAGCGCGCGGTTGGCGTCATCGTTCTCGAGGAAGGGGATCAGGGCGGCAGCGACCGACACGACCTGCTTCGGCGACACGTCCATCATGTCGACGTCGGCCTTGGGCAGCAGCTGCGATTCCCCGTTGACCCGGCCCGGGACCAGATCTTCAACGATCTCGCCGGACTTCAGCTCGATATTGGCCTGGGCGATGACGTGCTTGGCCTCTTCCATCGCCGAAATGTAGACGACGTCGTCGGTGGCCTTGCCGTCCTTGATGCGACGGTAGGGGCTTTCGATGAAGCCGTACTTGTTCACCCGGGCATGGGTGGCCAGCGAGTTGATCAGGCCGATGTTCGGGCCTTCCGGCGTTTCAATCGGGCAGATCCGGCCATAGTGGGTCGGGTGCACGTCACGGACTTCGAAGCCCGCGCGCTCACGCGTCAGACCGCCCGGCCCAAGCGCCGACAGGCGACGCTTGTGGGTGATTTCCGACAGCGGGTTGGTCTGGTCCATGAACTGCGACAGCTGCGACGAGCCGAAGAACTCGCGCACGGCCGCGGCGGCCGGCTTGGCGTTGATCAGGTCGTGCGGCATGACCGTGTCGATATCGACCGAGGACATGCGCTCCTTGATGGCGCGCTCCATCCGCAGCAGGCCGACGCGGTACTGGTTCTCCAGCAGTTCGCCGACCGAACGGACCCGGCGGTTGCCCAGGTTGTCGATGTCGTCGATCTCGCCCTGGCCGTCCTTCAGGCCAACCAGGATCTGCAGGACCTTGAGCACGTCTTCCTTGCGAAGCACGCGGATTTCGTCGCCGACTTCCGGGCTCTCGAGGCGCATATTCATCTTCACGCGACCGACCGAGCTGAGGTCGTAGCGTTCCGAGTCGAAGAACAGCGAGTTGAACATCGCTTCGGCGGCTTCCGGGGTCGGCGGTTCGCCCGGACGCATCACGCGATAGATGTCGAACAGCGCTTCCTCGCGGCTCGAATTCTTGTCCACGCGCAGGGTGTTGCGCATGTAGGCGCCGACCGTGACATGGTCGATGTCCAGAATGTCGAGGGTGGTGAAGCCGTTCTCGACCAGCAGATCGATGGTGGCGGCGTCCAGTTCGTCACCGGCCTCGGCGTAGATCTCGCCGTTCTCCATATTGACCGCGTCGGCGGCCAGATACTTGGTGACCAGGGCGTCCGGGGTCAGCGACAGAGCCTTCGTCGTGTCACCCAGCTTCTTGGCGGCGCGGGCGCTGATCTTGGTACCGGCGGGGGCCACGACCTCACCGGTGTCGGCGTCGATCAGGTCGAATTCCGGCTTCACACCGCGCCAGCGCTCGGGCTTGTAGGGGGTGACCCAGGTATCGCCGCGCTTCTCGTAGGGCACGGTCTCGTAGAAGGTCTTGAGAATGTCCTCGCCGTCCATGCCCAGGGCCATCAGGAAGGTCGTGGCGGGCAGTTTGCGGCGGCGGTCGATGCGGACATAGACGATGTCCTTGGCGTCGAACTCGAAGTCCAGCCACGACCCGCGGTACGGAATGACGCGGGCGGCGAACAGCAGCTTGCCCGAGCTGTGGGTCTTGCCCTTGTCGTGGTCGAAGAAGACGCCCGGCGAACGGTGCATCTGCGAGACGATCACGCGCTCGGTGCCGTTGACGGTGAAGGTGCCCTTGTCCGTCATGAGCGGGATATCGCCCATATAGACGTCCTGCTCCTTGATGTCCTTGACCGAGCGGGCGCCGGTTTCCTCATCGGTCTCGAACACGATCAGGCGCAGCTTGACCTTGAGCGGCGCGGCATAGGTCATGTCGCGCTGGATGCATTCCTCGACGTCATATTTGGGCGCCTCGAACTCGTACGAGACGTACTCCAGCACCGCGCGTTCGTTGAAGTCCTTGATCGGGAAGACGGACTTGAAGACCGCCTCGATACCCTGATCGATACGGTCGCCCGCGCGCGTCTCGCGCTGCAGGAACTGCTCGTACGAGGCGCGCTGCACCTCGATCAGGTTCGGCATCTGCACCGCTTCCGGGATGCGGCCGAAGGATTTACGGATACGCTTTTTGCCGGTGAACGACGTGGCGGAGGCGATCTGAGCCGTGAGGGCGAGACCGTCGAAGGATTTGGCCATTCCTGTTTCCCAATCAGCGAGCCGGGCGGCCCGCAGTCAAAGCAACGACCCGCGGCCGCCGACGGCGGTCCCGGGCCTTACGGTTGTCGGTGTCCACCCTCGATCGCGGGCCGCAGGCCTCAGCGATCAGGACACCCGTCATGTCAGCTCCCTTGGGGAGGAGCGCGCCTTCGCACCGGTCGGAGGGCAGCGGACCGGGCCTCGGCGCTATCGCGCGGACTCGTTACAGAGTTTTGCGGAACGGGCTGATATACTCGCTTTTCCGACGAAATAAAGGCCTGTCGGAAAATTCCTGCCGGGTCAGCCGCAGGTGACCCGCTCGATGCGGCCTGTGTTCTGATCAAAGAAGACATTCATGCGGTCGGGGTTGTAGTCCATCGTCACCGCGCAGGTGGTGCAGGCGACCCGGACATTGGCATCCGAAGCAAAGCTGACCGCCGCCACATTGCGACCGATCATGCTCTGGGACCCGGCCGCGCCGCAGGTGTCGGCCATGCCGTCCGGAGCGGGCATCTCAGGGTTGGCGGCGCAGGCGGCCAGCAGAGCCAGTCCCCCGCTCAGGATCATGGTGCGCAATATCATCGAAAGGCTCCTTCGTTCACAGATCTAAACCAGGGGCGGGAATGGCAGTTCCCTAGCCGCAGCTGACTTCGGTCACGCGGTCGGTGCTGGCGTCATAAAGGATGTTCAACAGATAGGGCGAATGTGCCTCCGTCCGTGGACAGGTGGTGCAGGCGACCCGCCGGTTGGTCAGATCGACCGGCACCGGGATCTCGCTGCGATCGCGGCCGACCAGCCACTGGAGAGGCTTGGCGTGGCACAGGTCGTTGGGGTCCTGCACCTCCACGGGCGCCTGCCCCGCATAGGCCGTGCGCCCGTCGGCACCGGCTTCCGGCAGGACCACTACCCCGACCGGACGGGTCGGCACGGGCTCAGGTGCGGCACAGGCGCTGAGCCCCATCGCAAGCGCCGCGATGATCAGCCCGCCTTTTCCCAGCGACCTTCCAGAGTTTGCCGCCAGTAACTGATGTCCGCGCCTGCGGCCTTCAGCGCCTTCCAGCGAACGCGGGCTGCCGTCAGCGCGTCCTCGTCCTGACCATCGAATAGAATGAAGCACCGTTGGAAATCCTCCGTCGGCTCAAAGCCTGCCCCGTCGACAATGAACAGGGCCTGAGCCTGGTTCACATTGTCAGTTCCAGACGTGAACAGGATCGGTTGTCTCTCGGGATGTGGGCCGGAAGTGTGGCCGTTGGCGATAAAGCTGTCGTCCCGCCAGGCCCACAGGGCCTCGGACAGGCGGGACGCAAGGTCACCATCGGCCACCCGCACCTGGGCCCTGAGGTCAGCCTTCAACACCTTGTCCAGCAGGGTCGGAAGCACCTGCTCCAGACCCGACCGTTCCAGATGATAGAACCAGATCTGTGGTCCCGCTGCGGTCATGGCCGACCCCGGCTCCCTGCCCTCGCCGCTCGCCTCAGCCTTCGTAGGTATCGGCGACCATCCGGTCCAGTGTGCGCACACCGAAGCCGACACCGCCGTCCGGCACCGTCGACCGCTGGCTCTTGCTGACCCAGGCGGTCGGCGCGATGTCGATGTGCGCCCAGGGGGTGTCGTTGATGAATCGCTTCAGGAACAGGGCGGCGGTGATCGAGCCGCCGGCGCGGCCATTGCCCATATTCTTCACGTCCGCGGCGGGCGAGTCGATATGGCGGTCATACTGGTCCGGGATCGGCATGCGCCAGAAATTCTCATCGACCTTGGCGCCAGCATCGAGGATCGGCTGGGCCACCGAGTCGTCGTTCGAGAACACCCCGGCATAGTCGAGACCCAGCGCCACGATCATGGCGCCCGTCAGGGTGGCCAGATCGATCATGAATTTAGGCTTGAAACGATCCTGCGTGTACCAGAGGCAGTCGGCCAGAACGAGGCGACCTTCCGCGTCGGTGTTCAGCACCTCGACCGTCTGGCCCGACAGGGATTTGACGATGTCGCCCGGGCGCTGGGCATTGCCGTCCGGCATATTCTCGACCAGACCGATGACGCCAACTGCATTGACCCTGGCCTTGCGTCCCGCCAGCGCGTGCATCAGCCCAGACACGGCGGCAGCACCGCCCATGTCCCACTTCATGTCTTCCATGCCCTCGGGCTGTTTCAGCGAGATACCGCCCGTGTCGAAACAGACGCCCTTGCCGACGAAGGCCAGGGGCGCATCGCCCGACTTGCCGCCGTTCCACTTCATAATGGCGACCTGGCTGTCGCGGCGGCTGCCCATGCCGACCGCCAGCAGGGTGCGGAAGCCCAGCTTTTCCAGTTCCTTCTCGCCCAGAACCTCGACCTCGAGACCCAGGGATTCCAGCGCCTTGCAGCGCTTGGCGAATTCTTCCGGATAAAGGACGTTGGCTGGCTCGGACACGAGGTCGCGAGCAAAGATCACCCCATCCGCGACGGCGGACATCGGGCCAAACGCAGATTCGGCGGCCTTCGCGTCGGCACTGACGATGTTCAGCGCGGTCACCGACGGAACCTTTTCCGGCTTCTGACGCGTCAGATATTTGTCGAACCGGTAGGCGGCCAGCTTCACGGCGAAGGCCACGCGCGCGGCCTGTTCGGCGCTGAGCGACCGGGCATCGACGGTCAGGCTTTCAGCACCGCTCATCTTCACGGCGTGATAGGCCGCCCCGGCGGCCTCCTCGATCGCCAGATCGGTCAGGGACTCGCGAGCGCCCAGTCCGGCCAGAACCACGACCGAAGCGTCCAGTCCGTGCGGTGCGGTCACGACCAGGGTCTTGCCCTTGCCACCGGTGAAGCGGCCCGACTGCATGGCGCGGCTGAACGCGCCGCCCGTCTGGGTATCGAGTGCCTTACCCCCGTCGCACAGCTTCCGGCCTTCACCCACCACCAGGGCCAGGGCCTGCGGGCTTCCGAGATCGGCGAGAAAGGCGATTTTCATAGAATACTCCCAGCCGGAGTGCTCACTCCGGGTTTCAGATACAAATACAAATGGCGACGTTCAGTTTCGTCTGCGCGCCTCCGTGTGTATTAGATGCGCGTTATCGACACAGCCTGCAACCGGGCGAAATTTTCCCACGCATGACCCTGATTCAAGGCTACCTTTTTCGCCAGCTGCTCCTGCCGGTCGCCGGGGCATGCGGTGCGCTGGTGGGAATCGGCGTGCTGAGTCAAAGTCTTGAGCAGCTGGAATTCGTGGTCGAGCGCGGCCAGAGCCTGTGGTTGATGCTCAAGCTGACCCTGCTGGCCGTGCCCCAATTGCTGGGGGTCGTCCTGCCCATCGGCCTGTTTGTCGGCGCGCTGATCGCCCTGACGCGTTTGCAGCGCGAACAGGAACTGACGGCAGCCCAGGCAGCAGGCCTGACCCGCGCCGCCCTGATCCGCCCGGCCGTGCGGCTGGCCCTGATCGTCGTGGCGCTCGGGCTGCTGATCAATGCCGTGGTGCAGCCCTGGTCGCAGACGAGAGCGCGCACAGAGGCCTTCGCCGTGCGGTCCGATCTAGCGGCCCTGCTGGTTGAGGAAGGGGAGTTCGTCCAGGGGCCCGATGGTCTGACCGTCTATGTGCAGGAGATCGAGCAGAACGGCCTGCTGAAAAACCTGTTCATCTACATCGAGAACGACGGAACCACCGAGACATGGAATGCCACCGAGGCCCGGTTCGGCCGCGTCGACGGGGAGCCGATGCTGACCCTGATCGGCGGCTCCAGCCAGCGCTATTCCTCGGCGGGGGTGCTGAACCTGTTGTCGTTCGACACCTATGTGTTTCCGTTGGGCGCCTTTGCTGACGTTGCCGATCAGCCGCGCTTCAAGCCGGCCGACCTTGGGCTGAGCGACCTGTTCATGCCCCGGCCCGGGATGATCCCTGCCGTCGGCACCCGCAATGAGCTGATGGCCGAGGGGCACTCGCGGCTGGCCTCGCCCCTCTATGCCCTGACGGCGATGGCGCTGGCGCTGGCGGCGATTCTGGCCGGATCGTTCAGCCGCACCGGCTATGCCATCCGGGTCGCCAAGGCGGCGGCGGTCTTTCTGTTGGTGCGGATATTCGGCTATGGCCTCGTCGCAGCGGCGGCGTGGACCCCCTGGCTGAACATCCTGCAATACGCCTTCCCGCTGGTCGTGGCAGGGCTCGCCACGACCATGCTGTTCCGCACACCAAGGCGCGGCCGACGCCTGGCCCTGTTCGATATCCGGGCGCTGCTGCCGCGGGGTGCCGGCGCATGAGTTTCAGGGCCACCCGCATCCTCAGCGTCGGGCGTATCGAACGCTATGTGCTGATCCAGCAGGCCCGCGCCCTGACCCTTGCCCTGGCGGTGATCGCCAGCCTGATCATGCTGATCGACTTCGTCGAGATTTCTCGCGGGGTCGGGTCCGACGTCGACCTGTCGGCGCTGCGCATTCTCGGGTTGATGGGCATGAAGTCCCCGGCGGTCATCCTGCAGCTGATGCCGTTCGTCTTCCTGTTCGGGACGCTGGCGGCCTATGTCGGCCTGAACCGGCGCAGCGAGTTGATCGCCATGCGGGCTGCGGGGCTGTCAGCCTGGCGCTTCGTCCTGCCGGCGGCCGGTACGGCGCTGATCTTCGGCGTGCTGACCATCAGCGTGCTCGGGCCTGTCGCCGCCTGGGGCGATGGCCTGTTCCAGCGCGAGCGCACCCGGCTGTCGTCCAATCCGGTCGAAACCGATCAGCCCAAGGCCGTCTGGATTCGCGAGGGCAACAGTCAGCGCCAGATGATCATCCGGGCGGTCCGGCAGGACAGTGCCACAGCCCGACTGCAGGATGTGACGGTCTTCATCTACACGGTCGGCGAGGGCGGCGCGCTGAGCTTCGTCGAGCGGATTGACGCCGCATCGGCAGCCCTGACCTCAGGCAGTTGGCGCCTGACCGATGCCGTGGGGGCCCAGACCGGTCAGCGGGCTGTGTCCTATGCCCGGCTCGACCTGCCCTCCAGCCTGGCGCAGGATGAAGCGTTTGCGCGCTTCGCCCGGCCGCAGTCGACCTCCCTGTGGGCCCTGCCGACCCAGATCCGGCGAGTCGAGCAGGCCGGCTTCTCGTCAACCGCCTATCGGCTGCGGCTGCACCAGCTGCTGGCTACGCCCCTGATGTTTGCGGCCATGTCGATCCTGGCTGCGGCCTTCTCGCTGCGTCTGATGCGGCTGGGTGATCTGGCGCGCATGTCGGTTGCGGCCGTCATCCTCGGTTTCGCCTTTTTCTTCGTGAACCAGACGTTCGCGGCGTTCGGGACTGCAGAGGTGATTCCGCCTTTCCTGGCCGCATGGTTGCCACCGGTGCTGACCGGGCTCGCGGCCTTCACCCTGCTGTTCTATACCGAGGACGGCTGAGCCGCCCCCGTTCGAGGTTGACGTGAAGCAAGACAGGATTTCGTCCGGCCCAAGGGCCCCGCGACACCGCCATTCGCGCGGGCGTCTGCTTGCGGGTGTCGCGACGCTCGCGTGCGCCCCCCTGCTTCTGGCCGGACAGGCCCTGGCCCAGGACGCCACACCTCCCGATCCTGGGACCGTCCCGGCGGATGGCCTCCCCCCCGAGGCCGTGTACATGGATGCCGGATCGGTCTCCCGCGACGGCGATGTGCTGACGGCCGAGGGCACATCGGACGGCGCGCGGGTGTTCGCCCGCTTCCGGGATCACACGCTGCAGGCGCGTCGCATCGACTATGACCTGGCGAACCAGACCGCCCGCGCCTCGGGTGAGGTGGAGCTGGCTGCCCCCGATGGCACGGTGGTCTTTGCCTCCCTCCTGGAGTTGGAAGACGATCTGCAAACCGGTGTCGCCGTCGATTTCGCCACCCGCCTCGAGAATGGCGCCAGTCTGATGGCGGCCACAGCCGTGCGCCGCTCGGACACGCTGAACGAGCTGAACTACGCCCTCTTCACCCCTTGCCCCATCTGCGACGAGGAGGGCCGGCCCAAGACGCCCAGCATCTCGATCCAGGCCGAGCGTGTGGTTCAGGACGAGGCCTTGCGGGCCATCCTCTATCGCAATGCCATCTTCAAGATCGGCGGCGTCCCGGTGCTCTATCTGCCGTTCTTCGGCCACCCGGACCCGACAGTCGAGCGAGCCAGCGGCTTTCTGGTGCCGATCATCGATTTCGATGAAGAACGGGGCGTTTCATACGAACAGCCTTATCTGATCGTCGTCTCGCCCTCCGAGGACTGGCTGATCAGCCCGCAACTGAATACCAGCGTCGCCCCTCTGCTGAATGTGCAGTGGCGCAGGCGCTTTGCGGACGGCACGGTCGAGGTCCGCAGCGGCTATACCTATGAGCGGACCTTCGGGGACTTCGACATCGATGGCGACGGCATCGACGACGTCGCCACGCCACTGGACCGCGAGCATCGCAGCTATCTTCTGGCCCACGGCCGTTTTGATCCGGACGGACCCTGGCGCTGGGGGTTCACGGTCGAGCGGGTCTCGGACAAGACACTGTTCGACCGCTACGACGTGCGCAATCCGTATCCGGACAACGGTCTCTACTATGGCGACGAGCGCCGCCTGATCAGCCAGATTTATGCCGAGCACCAGACGCGACGCAGCTATGTCTCGGTGGCCGCCTTCGACATCCAGAGCCTGCGGGTCGCCATTCCGAACGAGGCCGCGCCCGGCCTGAACGTGTTCGAGGCCGACAGCAGCCTGCCGGTGGTCGCCCCCCTGATCACGGCCCGGTGGGAACCTCGCGGTGAAGTGTTGGGCGGACGTCTGCGTCTGAGCGGTTCGTCGGTCGCGCTGTTCCGCGATGACTTCGTCGGCAGTCCGGTGCTGCGGCCCGAGATCGTCCCCGATCCCGTTCCGCCCGGCCTGTCGGGTGTCGACAGTCGCCGGGTCAGCGGGCAGCTGGACTGGCGCCGGCCCTTCGTCAGCCGCGCCGGCGTGATCTGGGAGCCCTTCGTCGACGGGCGGGTGGACCTGTATTCGCTGGATGATCTGCCGGCGCCTTTCGAGGCCGGGTCGGAAACCCTCAGCCGGGGCCGGTTCAGCGCGGGCCTGGACGTCCGCTATCCGCTGGTGCGAACTTTCGCCGGGGGCGGAGACCTGATCCTGGAGCCCCGGGCCCAGTTGTCCGTTTCCACCACGACCGACCTCGACCCCCGCATCCCCAACGAAGACAGCCAGACGCTGGAGCTGGACGAGAACTCCCTGTTCCGGATGGACCGCTTTCCGGGGTACGACCTCTATGAGGGCGGCGTTCGTCTAACCCTCGGCACCAGAGCGACCTATCGCTGGGGTGAGGCGCGCGAGGCCTCGCTGTTCATTGGCAAGAGCTGGCGCGACGATGATGAGCCCGGCCTCAGGGCCCTGATCCCCAACTCCGACCCGCTGGCGCCTCCGGCCTTTTACGATCCCAGCGGCCTGGCCTCGGCATCGTCCGACTGGGTTGTGCAGGGCAGCTTCGCGCCGTCCGACGGCGTGCGCGGCTGGGCCCATGCCACGGTCGACGACTCAGGCAATATCCGCCGGGCAGAAGCGTCGGTCGAGGCGACCTGGCGTCGCCGGGACCGGGCCTCGGTCACCTATATCGTCGATCGCTCGAATCCCCTCGGTGGCCCCCTGAACCGCAACTATGAATTCGTCGAACTGCGCGGCCAGCAGTTCATCTGGGGCAACTGGGGCGTTGCGGGCGCGGGCGTGATGGACCTCGAACGGGACCTCATTACCCGCTCCGAGATCGGCCTGCTGTTTGACGACGATTGCTTCCGGTTCGAAGTCGGCTATCGACGCGACAACACCCGCGTCAGACCCAGCGGTCCGTCCGACGGCGTCTACATCCGCCTAAACCTCGCCACTTTTGGAGGGTCAGGCTATGACCGGAATGAAAGGCGCTGGTAGGCGGGGGCTTGGACACGCGCCAGCGGGTTTGACCTCGCGCCGATCTACGTTGATACGGGGCTGAGTGGATACGGGGCTCCTGCGCCGAACCGGTATGAGGAATAAGAACGAACCATGCGTTTCATGCGTACAGTGATCGCGGTTGCGGCGCTCCTGGCTGCGGCCAGCCCGGCCCTCGCCCAGACTGCTCCGACCTCGGCAGGCACCCTCGACCCGGCAGCCAACCGGCCGGCCCAGCCGCGTGCGGTCGCCGAGCCTCAGTTCCAACTGGCTGACGGCATTGTCGCCACGGTCAATGATCGCATCATCACCGGCTATGATCTTCGCCAGCGCATGCTGCTGATCATCATCATGAGCGAGGTCCAGCCGACGGCCGAGAACGTCGCCCAGATTCAGCGCGAAGCTCTGGATATGCTCATCGAAGAGCATCTGCAGGCCGAGGAAATTGCCAAGTTTCCGAGCCTGATCATCACCGATGCGGATGTCGATGCCGAAGTCGCCGCCATGGCCGAACAGGCCGGCATGGCGCCCGACCAGTATATGCAGGCCCTGGCCTCGGCCGGCATCCATGCCCGCACCATCCGCGAACAGATCCGCACCGCCATCGGCTGGCGCGAACTGGTCGGTGGCCGCTTCGCCAGCCGCGCCCGTGTCAGCCGCAGCCAGGTCGAGCAGAGCCTCAGCAAATACGAGGAAGCCGCGACCAAGAAGCAGTATCTGATCGGTGAAATCTATATCGACGCCAACCGGGTCGGGGGCATGCAGTCCGCCATCACCGGCGGTCAGCAACTGATCCAGCAGATGATCCAGGGCGCGCCCTTCCAGGCCGTGGCCCAGCAGTTTTCGGCCGCACCGACGGCCGTGCGCGGCGGCGATGCCGGATGGGTGGTCGAGGGCACGGTGGCCCCTGCCCTGCAGCAAGCGTTCGACAATCTGGAGATCGGCCAGCTGTCCAACCCCATCGTCGTCGAGGGCGGGGTCTACATCATCTACATGCGCGACAAGCGCGAGGGCTCGGCCACCCGCCTCGTGCAACTGAGCCAGATCATGGTCGAACTGCCCGAAACCGCGTCGGAAGCAGAGGTCGAGGCCGCCGCCCGGCGTCTGATGGCCGTTCGTCCGGAACTGACCTGCCAGACGATGGTCGCCCGCGCCGCCTCCGAGCCCGGTCTGCTGGGTTCCGACCTCGGCGAAAGCGATGTGCTGAACCTCGCGCCGCAGTTTCAGCCCTTCGCCCGCGAGGCCGAAGTCGGACAGGTCAGCGAGCCGATCCGCACGCCGCTGGGTCTTCATCTGGTCGGCGTCTGCGGACGCCGTGTGGGATCGGCGGACATGCCGACCTATCGCGACGTCGAATCGCAACTGCTGCGTGCCAATCTGGCCATGCTGGGCCGCCGCTATATGCGCGACCTGCGCGCCGACGCCCTGATCGAGATGAAGTGATGACCCGGCCTGTGCCGCCGCTTGCCCTGACTTTGGGCGAACCGGCCGGTGTGGGCCCCGAGATCATCGCCGCCGCGTGGAAGGCTCACCCGTCACCGTTCGTGGTGGTGGGTGATGCCCGGCTTGTGGCGGTGCACGCCCCGGTCGAGGTCATAACGGACCCAGCGTCGGCGGCAGCGGTGTACGAGCGCGCCATCCCGGTTCTGGATCATGCCCTCGGCGCCCCCGTCACGCCCGGGCGGCCCGATCCGGCGCACGCCAGGGCCATCACCGGCTGGATTGAGACGGCGGTCCGGCTGTGCCTCGACGGTGCCGTCGCGGGCATGGTCACCGCCCCGATCGCCAAGGCCCCCCTGTATCAGGCCGGCTTTCGCTTTCCGGGCCATACCGAGTTCATAGCCGAACTGACCGCCGACGCGCCGTGGAGCCAGACACGCGGCCCGGTGATGATGCTGACCGCCAGGGACCTTCGCGCCTGTCTTGTGACCATTCATGCGCCGCTGTCGCAGGTGCCTGAACTGGTCACGGCCGAGCGGGTCAGCCGCGTGGCCCGCGTGGTTCATGAAGCCCTGATCCGGGATTTCGGCATTGCCCGTCCCCGCCTGGCGCTGGCGGGACTGAACCCACATGCGGGCGAAGGCGGCTCGATAGGTCTGGAGGAGATGGAGGTGCTGATCCCCGCGGCCACCGCTCTCAGGGCCGAAGGGCTGAACATCAGCGACCCCCGCCCGGCTGACACCCTGTTCCATGACGAGGCGCGTACCACCTATGACGCCGTCCTGTGCCTGTATCACGACCAGGCGCTGATCCCGGTCAAGACACTCGACTTCTGGGGCGGGGTGAATGTCAGTCTGGGCCTGCCGGTGGTGCGGACGTCGCCCGACCATGGCACCGGCTTCGATATCGCCGGACGGGGCATCGCCCGCCCCGACAGCCTGATTGCCGCCCTGGACCTCGCCCGCACTATGGCCGACCGCAGGGCTGCGACCGCATGACCGACCTGCCCTCCCTGCGCCAGTCGCTGGATGCCCACGGGCTGATGGCCAAGAAGAGCTTCGGGCAGCATTTCCTGCTGGACCTCAACGTCACGCGCAAGATCGTCCGGCTGGCCGGTCCGTTCGCGGGCGATACGGTGATCGAGGTCGGCCCCGGCCCCGGCGGCCTGACCCGCGCCCTGATCGAGAGCGACGCCGGGCGGGTGATCGCCGTGGAAAAGGACGCCCGCTTCCTGCCACTGCTGGGGGAGCTGGACGACGGCAGCGGGCGGCTGCTGCTGGTCGAGGGCGATGCCCTGAAGGTCGATGAGCGCACCCTGGTCGAGGGGCCGGCGCATCTTGTGTCCAACCTGCCCTACAATGTCGGCACGGCCCTTCTGATCAAATGGCTGACCGGGCCGTGGACGCCCACCTCCATGACGCTGATGTTCCAGAAGGAAGTTGCCCAGCGCGTCGTGGCCCAGCCGGGCGAGGACGCCTATGGCCGGCTCGCAGTCATCTGTCAGGCTCTGTGCGAGGCACGGATGGTTATGTCCCTGCCGGCCGCCGCCTTCACCCCGCCGCCCAAGGTGGCCTCGGCGGTGGTGCATCTGGTGCCCCATGCCGAACGACTGGCCGACGCCCGCATCCGCAAGCTGGAGCGCGTGACCGCTGCCGCGTTCGGCCAGCGCCGCAAGATGCTGCGTTCCAGCCTCAAGCCTCTGGGCGGGGTGGCCCTCTGTGAGGCCGCCGGGATCGAACCGGATGCCCGGGCCGAGACCATCGACGTGGCCGGCTTCCTGTGCCTCGCGGACGCGCTTTCCTGAGGATCAGTTGCGCGGCGCCATGCGCTCGGGAAAAGGCCTCCCCAGCGCCTCGGCGACAGCCTGCTGGCTGATCAGGAACACTTCTTCGCGGCGGTGATAGTTGTTCGACAGGACGATCACCACGATCTCGGCGTCGGGCTGCCAGACCACCATGTTGCGGAACCCCGACCAGCTGCCGGTGTGATAGATCTGGCGGTCCTCGAACGCAGGCTCGACCTGATGCCCCAGCGAGCGGCTGAACAGGCCATAGCCCCAGTGGCGGCGCGGCCCCCCCCGACGTTCGTCCGGCGTGTCCGAGGGCGCATGGTCGGCGATCATGGCCGCATGGGCCTCGGAGCTCAGCAGTCCGCCTCGATGCAGGGCCCAGGTCCAGGCCAGCAAATCATCCACCGTCGATGACAGGGCGCCCGCCCCCGGGATAATGCTGACATTGGCGTCAGGCTGGGGGGTGATCCCTGCGGGAAAGTGGGCATAGCCCATGGCCAGCCCCGGCACCGCGTCAAAGCCCGTCTGGCTCATACCCAGGGGCTCAAAGAAGGTCTGCTCCAGATAGCGCTGAAAGGACACCCCCGTCGCGGCCTCGACCACGGCGGCGGCCAGATTGAAGCCGGCATTGTTGTAGCGCAGGTCCGTGCCCGGCTCGAACTGCAGGTTATAAAGCGCGCTGTCGCGGGTCAGCTCCTCAAGGGTCGCCGGGGTCACGCGTCGGGTGCCCCAGCCGGGCCGCGCCATGAGGTCAGGAATGCCCGACTGGTGCGAGATCAGATGGCCGATGCGGATGTTGACCCAGGCCTCCGGACAATCCGCAATCCAGTCGCAGACCGTGTCCTCGACGCTCAACACGCCCTCGTCCTGCAGGCGCAGGATGGCGGCGGCGGTGAACATCTTGCTGACCGAAGCCAGTCGCAGGGGGGTGTCGAGGTCGAACGGACGCCCGGCCTCACGATCCGCCATGCCGTAGACCTGCCTGAACAGCACCTGATCCCCTCGCGCCACCAGCACTGCACCGGTGAAGCGCCCGCGGTCAGCCAAGACGTCCAGCGACGCCTTCAGCTGCGGCAGGTCCTCGACCACGACAACCGGCGGGCGGGCCCGGACGACAAGTCCTGACGCTGCTTCGGCCGTATCCTGGCCGGCATCGGTTCGTACCGTCACGGCCCACGCCGACGCAATCAGAACAGCCAGGGCCGCCAGCCCGGCGAGAATCGGTAAGGGTCTCATCCGACCCTAGATATCGAAAGTAAGGCCGAACTGGGCATAAAGTGCGCGTGAGTCCTGCCATTTCGGATCGACCTTGACCGTCAGGAACAGGTGAATCGGCCGGTCCATGATCAGGGTCAACTCCTCGCGCGATTTTTGGCCGATCCACTTCAGCGTCTGGCCCGAGCGGCCCAGCACGATCGGGCGCTGGCTCTCGCGCTCGACATAGATGGTCTGCTCGATACGGACGGATCCGTCGTCGCGCTCCTCGAACGCCGTGGTCTCGACCGCCGCCGAATAGGGCAGTTCCTCGTGCACCCTCAGGAACACCTTTTCACGCGTGATCTCGGCCGCCAGAACCCGCAGCGGCAGGTCCGCGCTCTGGTCCTCGGGGTACAGCCAGGGGCTATCCGGCATCAGGCCCGACAGGTGCGCCTTGAGGTCCAATACCCCGTCGCCGGTCGCCGCCGAGATCAGGAAGACATCGCTGTAGACGCCCGTGTTGAAGAGCTCGGTCATGACCTTCAGCATCGACTCGCGCTTCAGCCCGTCGATCTTGTTGAGGGCCAGAATCGCCTTGCTGTCGCGACCCTTGAGGGCCTGGATGATGGTCTCGACATCCTCGACCGAGCGGCGGTCGGCTGGCGAGCCCTTGCCCTCGCCAATAGCCATCTGGGCCGAGGTATCCACGAGGTGGACGACCGCGTCGGCTTCCTCTGCCCCCTCCCAGGCCGAGGCGACCATGGCGCGGTCCAGCCGGCGGCGCGGGTTGAAGATGCCGGGGGTGTCGACCAGCACCATCTGGGTCTGGCCGTCCATGACGATGCCGCGCACGGGAAAGCGCGTGGTTTGCACCTTCTGGGTGACGATCGACACCTTGGAGCCCGTCAGCCGGTTGACCAGCGTCGACTTGCCGGCATTGGGCGCGCCGATCACGGCGACGAAGCCGGCCCGCGTTCCGGTTTCAGGAGGGTCAGAGGTCAAATCACGCCTTCACGCTTCATCAGGGCCAGGGCGGCCGCCTTCTCCGCCTCCTGACGCGAACGGCCGGTCGCGGTCAAGGGATCCGTGCCGCTGATCGTCACTTCGACGCGGAAGGTCGGGGCGTGATCGCTGCCGGTTCGCTCGGCGATCCGATAGGTCGGAAGGCCCCGCCCGACCTTGAGTGACCATTCCTGAAGCGAGGATTTGGGATTGCTGACCGTCCGCGACGAGGGATTTTGCAGCTCATTCCGCCAAAGGTGATCGAACGCTGAGCGGGCCGCATCCAGTCCGCCGTCGAAATAGATGGCCGCCAGAATGGCTTCAACGGCGTCGGCCAGAATGCCGTCACGACGGCGCCCCCCCTGTTTGCTCTCGCCGGGCGACATGCGCAGGGCCGGTCCAACGCCCGCGGCCTCGCCCACCCGCGCGCACGCGGCCTTGTCGACCAGGCCGTGCAGACGAGAGGACATCTCGCCCTCATCGGCCTGGGGGAAATCCCGCATCAACCGCTCGGCTACCAGCAGGCCCAGCACCCGGTCGCCGAAGAACTCCAGCCGCTGGTTATCCAGAATGGGCCGCCCGACGGCATCATGGGCCGCGCCCTCGCCCACGCTGGGGTGGGTCAGGGCGCGTTCCAGCAGGGACGGATCGCGGAACTCGTATCCCAGTGTCCGGGCCAACGCCCGGACGGCCTCGCTCCGGCGATCCCCCATTCCCTATTTCAGGACAGTGAAGAAGCGGTCCAGGCGCACCTTGGTGAACCAGCTGACCGGATTCCACAGCGACGCGCCCTCGTGCCAGGAGAACAGGATCATCTCGGCCTTGCCGATCAGGTTCTCGGCCGGGACCAGACCCACGCCCATGGCCGACTGTTCGCGGCTGTCAATCGAGTTGTCGCGGTTGTCGCCCATCATAAAGTAATAGCCCTCGGGCACCTCGAACACCGGGGTGTTGTCGAGGCTGTAATTCGGGCCGAAGTCCTGGATCTGATAGCTGCGTCCGTTCGGCAGGGTCTCGCGCAGCGTGGTGACCGTCTGGCCGTTCTGGCCGTTGAACATGTCGGCCACCTGTTCGCCGGTGACGACCACGTTCTCGACCGGCTCGCCATTGATGTGCAGGACATTGTTGATCATCTGCACCCGGTCGCCGGGCACGCCGATCACGCGCTTGATGTAGTCGGTCTTGTTGTCGCTCGGCAGTTTGAAGACCGCGATGTCACCCCGCTCGGGCGCCTTGTCCATGATGCGGCCCTCGAACAGCGGCGGGCTGTAGGGGATGGCGTGCTTCGAATAGCCGTAGCTCCACTTGGACACGACGATGTAGTCGCCCTCGTACAGGTTTGGCTCCATCGAGGCCGACGGAATGGTGAAGGGTTGGAACAGGAAGATTCGCAGCAGAATGGCGATGAACAGGGCGATGGCGACGGTCTTGAGAATCTCGACCCACTCGTTCTTGTCGCTCTTGCCGCCGTCGGAATCGTCACCGCCGTCGTCGCCACCGTCGCCGTCATGGGCATCCCCTTCATCGCTCCAGACCGGGCGTTTCGCGGGCTCGGGATCGGCCCCCGATGAGGCAGCCGCAAGCGCGGCGGCCGCAGCGATCGGCTCGGGCGGCGGGGTCATGGCCTCAGCCGGGGTCGGCTCGGGCTCGGGCTCGGGGTCGGGCGCAGGTGCGGGCTCGGACGCAGGCTCGGGGTCAGCGGCAGGCTCTGCGGCAGTCACGGGCTCAGCGGCCTCTTCCGGGACCACGACCGGCTCGACGTCCGGGGTCACCTCGGCAGCGGGCTCAGGCTCGACGTGCGACGCAGGTTCTTCGGCCTCGGGCGTCGAGGGCTCAGCTGCAGCCGGGTCGGCGTGAGCCGTGTCCGTCTCGACCGGTGCGGGCTCAGGCGCAGCCTCGGGCGGCGCGTGATCGTCCGTCTCGGTCGTCTTGTTCTCTTCAGTCATTGCAGAACCCCCGGTGTGCCGCGCGAAAGCGTGACAGGCCTATAGCCTGATTATGTGACGGGCAAGACTTCGATCACCACGAAGGCGAGCGCATAGGGATGCTCGTCGCTTAGCGTCAAATGGATATTCGGAGTGTGGCCGGACGGTGTCAGTCGGGCCAGATGCTCGGCCGCGTGGCCGGTCAATTTCAGGGTCGGTCGCCCGCTGGGCAGGTTCACCACACCCATGTCCCGCCAGTAGACATCGGCCCGCATCCCGGTGCCGAGGGCCTTGGCGCAGGCCTCCTTGGCCGCAAACCGCTTTGCGTAGCTCCACGCGGGGTCCGGCTTGCGGTCCGAGCGGGTGCGTTCCAGCTCGGTGAAGCAGCGATTCTTGAACCGGTCCCCGAACCGGTCCAGCAAGGTCTGGATCCGGCGGATGTCGCACAGATCGGCCCCGACACCGACGATCAACGCGCCGCCCCGTCGATGGCCGACCGCATCCGGGCAATGGCCTCGTCCAGACCGATGAAGATGGCCTCGCCGATCAGGAAATGGCCGATGTTGAGCTCGCGGATCTGCGGCAGGGTGGCGACCTCGGCGGCGGTCTCATAGTCCAGCCCGTGGCCGGCGTGGACCTCCAGCCCGAGTTGATGGGCCATCGCGACTGCAGCCGACAGCTCGGCAAATGCCGCCTGACGTGCCTCGCCCTCGGCGTGGCAGTAGCGACCGGTGTGGAACTCCACCACCTGGGCGCCGACTCCGGTTGCGGCCATCACCTGCTGTTTCGAGGGATCGATGAACAGGGAGACACGGATGCCCACTTCTTTCAGCTGCTGAACAGCAAAGAACAGCGGCCCGATATGGGCCTGAACGTTCAGCCCCCCCTCGGTCGTCACCTCCTCGCGTCGTTCGGGCACAATGCAGACGGCGTGGGGCCGGTGGCGCAAGGCGATGTCCATCATCTCCTGCGTCAGGGCCATCTCAAAATTGAGCGGCCGCCCGGCCCGGGAACACAGGGCGCTCAGCGCCTCGATGTCCGGGTCGGTGATGTGGCGGCGGTCCTCGCGGAGGTGGGCGGTGATCCCGTCGGCCCCTGCGGCGAGGGCCTGTTCGGCCGCGCGGACCGGGTCAGGGTGCACGCCGCCCCGGGCATTCCGCACCGTCGCCACATGGTCGATGTTGACCCCCAGACGCACCCGCTCGGCCATGATTTATCCCTTCGCCAGTCTGCGGCTGCCGGGATCCTCGACCGGCAGTGCCGCCAGTTCGGGCGGCAGGGCGTCGGCGGGCCAGGCCGGCACATCCAGCGTGGCCAGGGCGATCAGCGGAACGCCCACGTCCGCCTTGCCCCCCGACCGGTCGACGATACAGGCCGCCGCCACGACCTCTCCGCCCGCCTTCTGGATCGCCGCGATGCATTCCCGCGAGGACAGGCCGGTGGTTACGATATCCTCGACCATGACGACGCGCTCGCCCGGCTCGACCGAGAACCCCCGCCGCAGTTTGAACTCGCCCGCCTCGCGCTCGACATAAAGCGACCGGACCTTGAGATGCCGCGCGGTTTCATAGCCGGGGATGATGCCGCCCACGGCCGGCGAAATGGCCACGTCGACCGACCCGACCGTCTCCGTGATCTGCGCGGCCAGCGCCTTGCACAGCCGTTCGCAGCGCTCTCCGTCCATGAAGACCAGGTTCTTCTGCAGGAAGACCGGGCTGTGCAGGCCCGAGGACAGCACGAAATGCCCCTCGCGCAGGGCACCGGCATCGCGAAATTCGTTCAGGACGTCTTCAGTGTTCATGCGTCGTTTCTAGCCCCCTCAGGCGCCCGGAGGAAAGGCCGAAGCGCGGCCTTATTCCAGGTTCTGATGCGGTTTCAGGCCGCGGGCCAGCAGTTCGGTCCAGATGCCCTCGGCGTCACCGGCAAAGCCCATCAGGTCGAGGTCCTTTTCGGCAATCACGCCGTGCTCGACCATCGCCTCGAAATTGATGATCGAGCTCCAGTACGCCCGATCCACCAGAACGATCGGGATGGGCGGGGCCTTGTCGGTCTGGCGCAGGGTCAGCAGCTCGAACAACTCGTCAAAGGTGCCAAAGCCGCCCGGAAAGACCACCAGCGCATTGGCCCGCATGGCCAGGTGCATCTTGCGCATGGCGAAATAGTGAAAGCGGAAGGTCAGCTCCGGCGTCGACCAGGCATTGGGCTCCTGCTCATGCGGCAGGGTGATGTTGAACCCGATGGAGGGGGCACCGACATCCCGTGCGCCCCGGTTGGCCGCCTCCATGATGCCCGGCCCGCCCCCGGTGGCGATGACATTGTTGCGCAGCTCGCCGACCTCGCCATCCAGCGCCCCGCCTCGCTCGGATGCGAGACGTCCGAATTCGCGCGCAGTTTGATACCAGGGCGTGCCCGGCTTTACCCGCGCACTGCCGAACACCACGATAGTCGAGCGCACGCCCCAGGCCCGCAGCGCCTCCTCGGCCTTGGCATATTCAAGCAGAAACCGGACGCCCCGCATGGAATCGCCCAGCAGGAAGTCCTGATCGAGCGCGGGCAGGCGATACGACGGCGAAGCCATCTGGGCCGAATTGTCGGGCGGGCTGTCCGCCATCAGCCGCGCACGCGCTCGACCGAATCGACAAAGGCATTGGCGCGCAGGGCCGCCATCAAAGTCGTGGCGTGACGGGCGTCCCGCACCTCGACGTCGATCTCGACGTCAAAGAAGTCCTGCTGACGGTGGGTCATCACCAGGTTCAGGATATTGCCGCCCGCCTCGCCGATCTGGGTCGCGACCTGTCCCAGCACCCCCGGGGCGTTGCGAATGGTGGCTTTGAGGCGAGAGGCCGCCGTCGCGTTCATCTCGGCGCGCGGCGTCCACTGCAGATCCTGCCACAGACTATCGTCATCGCTGAACTCCACCAGCCGGCCGCAGTCGATAGTGTGGACGGTCAAGCCCTTTTCCGGCTCCAGGATGCCGACGATGCGGTCCCCCGGCAGCGGCGAACAGCAGTGGCCGAAGTGAATGCTGATGCCCGGCGTCAGACCACTGCCCCGGACATAGAGCTGAGCCTCGCTCTCCTCGATCCGGCGACGGTCGTGGGCGACCTTGACCTGGCCCTTGAGCGCCGGGAACAGCGTCTCCACAACCTTGGTCGCCTGAACCTGCCCCCGGCCGATGGCCTCGAACAGGGCGTCCTCCGTCTCGATCGACAGGGTCTCGAGCACAGGTGCCAGCGCCACATCCCCGAGCTTCTTGCCTGCCCGTGACAGGGTCTGCTCAAGCGTTGAACGCCCCAGCTTGTGGAATTCCTCGCGCTCTGAACTGCGGATCGTGCGGCGGATGGCCGACCGGGCGCGTCCGGTGACCGTCAGCGAGCGCCAGTCGACCGGCACTTCACGCTTGGCCCCCCGGATGATCTCGACCACATCGCCATTGGTCAGCTGGGTCCGCATCGGCTTCAGCTCGCCGTTGATCTTCACGCCGACCGCCGTCTCGCCGACCTCGGTGTGCACGGCATAGGCAAAGTCCAGTGCCATGGCCCCGCGTGGCAGGGTGATAAGCTGACCCTTGGGCGTGAAGACGAACACCTGATCGAGGAACATCTCAAGCTTGGCATGTTCGACCCAGTCGTCGCCGCCTTCGCCGGTCTCGATGACCTGGACCAGACGACGCAGGTTCTCCAGCGGATCGCGGCCGCCCGACCGCTCCATGGCTTCGCGATCAAAGCCGTAGGACTTGTTCTTGTAGCGCCAGTGCGCGGCCACACCGTCCTCGGCGATCCGGTCCATGTCGCGCGTCCGGATCTGGGTCTCGATACGCACCCCGCCCCGGCCGACCAGGGTGGTGTGGATCGAGCGGTAGTTGTTCGACTTGGGCGTCGAGATGAAGTCCTTGAATCGGTCCGGCACCATCGGCCAGGCGCGGTGGATCACGCCCAGCGCCCGGTAACAGTCGTCCTCGCTGTCGACGATCACGCGAAAGGCATAGATGTCCGACAAGGTCGAAAAGCCGACCGACTTGCGCTGCAGCTTGCGCCAGATGGAATAGGGCGTCTTCTGTCGACCGATGACTTCGGCCTCGACCCCCTTGGCGACCAGCAGGTCCTGGACCTCCTGGGCGACATCCTCCAGCGCCGTGCCCTGCTCCTGCTTCAGCGCCTCAAGGCGGCGCTTGATGGCCGTGTGGGCAATCGGGTTCAGATGCTCGAACGCCAGCTCCTCAAGCTCCAGCGCGATCGAATGGATGCCGATCGACCGGCCCAGCGGCGCATAGACCTCAAGCGTCTCGCGGCTGATGCGCTCGCGCTTCTCGGGCTTGACGTACTGCAGGGTGCGCATGTTGTGCAGTCGGTCGGCCAGCTTGACCAGCAGCACCCGGACATCGCGCGAAATGGCGAGGATGAATTTCCGCAGGTTCTCGGCCTGACGGGTATGTTCGGCCTGAAGCTCAAGCCGGCTCAGCTTGGTCACACCCTCGACCAGTTCCGCGACCTCTTCGCCGAACAGCGCGGCGATGTCGTCGCGCGTCGCCGAGGTGTCCTCGACCACATCGTGCAGCAGGGCAGTGACGATGGTCGCGGTGTCGAGCTTGTAGTCGGTCAGGATGCCCGCGACCTGGATCGGATGGGCGAAATAGGGATCGCCCGAGGCCCGCAACTGCGAGCCGTGCATCTTCATCGCATAGACATAGGCCTTGTTGATCAGCGCCTCATCTGCGGACGGGTCATAGGCCTTGACCATCTCCACCAGTTCGAACTGGCGCAAGACGCGCACGCGTTCGACCTGCGGTTTCTGTGGGGCCGCAGGGACAGGCGTTTCAGCTTCGGCAAGTTTGGCTACCGGCGCGGTGCGGGACCGCTTCGGGCGGAGGGGAACAACCGTGTTCGGTTCCGCTGTCAGTAGCGCTCCTCCTGGCCGCCATCACGGTCGCTTTGCAGCGCGCGGATCAGTTCGGCCTCGGCCATGTTCATGTGCTGCGGCTCGGCCAGCAGGGCGCGGGTCTCGGCCTCATCCTCGGCCTCGGTGCGCTCATCGACCCGTTGCAGGGTGGTGATCAGGTTCTCGCTCAGTTCGTCCGGCGACACGGTTTCATCGGCCAGCTCGCGCAGGGCCACAACCGGGTTCTTGTCATTGTCGCGGTCGACGGTCAGCGCCTCGCCCTTGGCGATGTTGCGGGCACGGTGACCGGCCAGCAGGACCAGGCCGAACCGGTTCGGCACCTTCTCGATGCAGTCTTCGACAGTGACGCGAGCCATGAAATTCCTCGAACTCTGGGAGAACCAGACAAAATAGAGACTTCCCGATCATTGTGCAACGCCACATCGGCAGGAATGAGGCGCCTGGCGATCCAGCGGAACGGCATCGCGACCGACCCGGGCGGTCTGGACCAACTCAGTTACCGGACGGCCGGAGACCGGATCCCTCCAGTCCGGCACCATTTCAGCCAAAGGTCCCATGACGAACAGCCGATCAGAAGCACGGGGATGCGGCAACGTCAGATCGGGCAGGTCGAGCATCTGTCCGCCGAAATCGATCAGGTCGAGGTCCAGCGTCCGGGGGGCGTTCTTCACCGACCGCTTTCGGCCAAAGCGCGCCTCGATATCGGAAAGCGCGCTCATCAGCGCGACCGCTGTCCCGGCCCACGCGCCTTGCACCACGCCATTCAGAAACGCTGGATCAGCCGGATCGGGCCAGGCGGCTGACCGCCACCAGCGCGAGCGGCGGACGTTGCCCAGCCCTGCGCGCTCCAGATCGTGAACGGCGGCGTCCAGCAAGGCGCCTATATCCGGCCAGGCCCCCTTGTCATTGCTGCCCAGAGCGATGATGACAGGGGTGCTCATATTCTCTCCGGGGTCGTCCAAAGGCCCCACATTTTTTTCAGGACATGGACCATGCACCTCTATCCTGACGAGCGCCTCGCGCTGTTCATCGACGGTTCAAATCTTCACGCAGCGGCCCGCTCGCTGAATTTCGATCTCGATTTCAAGGCCATGCTGGACGATGTGCGCGAGCGGTCGCGCTTCGTCCGCGCCTATTACTACACGGCTGTGGTTGAGGGCGAGGAATTCTCTCCCGTGCGGCCGCTGGTGGACTGGCTGGGTTACAACGGCTTCTCAACCGTGACCAAGCCCGTCCGGCGCTTCACGGATGCGTCCGGTCATGTCCGCATGAAGGGCAATATGGACGTGGAGATCGCCGTGGACATGATGCAGATGGCGCCGCGTCTGGACCACGCTGTGCTGTTCTCGGGCGATGGCGACTTTCGTCGGCTGGTGCAGGCGGTTCAGTCGCAGGGATGCCGTGTATCTGTTGTCTCGACGCTGAAGACCCAGCCGCCGCACATCGCCGACGAACTGCGCCGTCAGGCCGACGACTTCGTCGAGCTTGCCGATCTCAAGACCCTTTACGGTCGCCCCCGCACGGTCCGCGAAGACGCATGACGCCGCCTGCGCCGGTCGCCGAGCCGCCCGCCGACTGTCCGCTGTGCCCCCGGCTGGTGGCCTATCGCGCCGACAATGCGCGGCGTGAGCCCGACTGGTTCAACGGGGCCGCGCCCTCCTTCGGCGATCCACAGGCGCGGTTGCTGGTCGCGGGTCTGGCTCCCGGTCGCACGGGGGCCAACCGCACGGGTCGGCCCTTCACGGGCGACCATGCGGGCTGGTTGCTGTATCAGACGCTGATCGAGACCGGCTTCGCCCGCGGCACCTATGACGCCCGCCCTGATGACGGGCTGGAGCTTGTCGACTGCATGATCACCAATGCCGTGCGCTGCGCTCCGCCGGGCAACAAGCCCCTGCCCGCCGAGGAAGCGACCTGTCGGCCCTTTCTGACGGCCCGTCTTCACACCCTGCCGCAGCTGAAGGTGATCGTGACTCTGGGCGATGTCTCGCGTCGCAATGTGCTGAAGGCGCTGGGGAAGCCCGCCTCGGCCATGGCGCCGGGGCACGGGGCGGAGGCCCGCGTCGGCTCATACCTCCTGCTGAACAGCTATCACTGCTCCCGATTGAATACGAATACAGGACGTCTCACACCCCTGATGTTTCGGGAGATTTTTGAACGTGCTCATGCGCTCATCGAAATGTGATTGAACAGCGTTCGCCTGACAGGCGAATGTGGCGGCCCGGACACAGGCTTTTCGCCTCGCAGGTGTAGACTGTCTTTCGCGGGAACATCTCCGCGAGAGCCCGCGTTTCGGCCCACAGGAGGCTGTTATGCGTACGAACACTCACTTCTTTTCCCGCGGCGAACGAAAAGCCGCTGTCTGGGCTGTAGTCGCCGCTGTCGCGCTGTCGGCGGCCGGTTTTGTCTGGGACTGGGCTCAAGGCCCGTCGTTGGGCCTGTATGAACGTATGGGACAGACCCAGCTGGTCGGCGTCATCGAGGCGCAGCCCTTGGGCTAGGCCTGTTCAAGGGTCTTCAGCCCTTGTCGCGAAGCAGGCGGGCCTTGTCGCGCTGCCAGTCGCGTTTGGCGGATGTCTCGCGCTTGTCGTGCAGCTTCTTGCCCTTGGCCAACGCCAGTTCGACCTTCGCCTTGCCCGATTCGTTCAGATACAGCTTCAGCGGGATCAGCGTCTGACCCTCCTTTTGCACAGCGCCGATCATGCGGTCGATCTGGCGCCGATGCAGAAGCAGTTTCCGGGGACGCCGCGGTTCATGGTTGAACCGGTTGGCCTGGGCATAGGGCGGGATGTCGGCATTCACGAGTACGATCTCGCGGCCTTCGATTGCGGCATAGCTTTCGGCGATGTTGGCCCGCCCGGCGCGCAGCGCCTTGATCTCGGTCCCGACCAGGGCAATTCCGGCCTCGACCGGCGCATCCAGAAAATAGTCGAAGCGCGCGCGCCGGTTCTCGGCGATCACCTTCGGCTCATATTTCTTCTTGTCCGACTGCGGACGCCTTTGGGCGGGTGCCTGCGCCATTACTGAACGCCCGCCGCCTTCATGGCGCGGTCAATGGCGGGCTTGACCGCATCGGCCGTGGGCGCCAGCGGCAGCCGCACCTCGTCGCTGCACAGGCCCAGTTGCGACAGGGCGTATTTGGTCGGCGCCGGAGAATTGTCGAGAAACAGTGCCCTGTGCAGGTCGATAAGACGGTCCTGCCACAGACGGGCGCTCTCCAGATCCCCGGCCTGAACCGCGTCGTAAAGGGCCACCATGGCCTCGGGCGCGACGTTGGACGTCACCGAGATCACGCCGTGCCCGCCGTGGGCCAGATAGCCGAGGAAGGTGGGGTCATCGCCCGAAATCAGGTCAAAACGCCCGTCCACATGGGTGCGCATCCAGCTGGCCCGCGCGAGGTCGCCCGTGGCGTCCTTGATGCCGACGATGTTCGGGTGCCTGGCCAGTCGGGCCACGGTGTCGTTCGACATATCGACGCCAGTGCGCCCCGGCACATTGTAGAGCAGCACGGGCAGCTGCACCGCCTCGGCAATTGCCTCGAAATGCAGGGCGAGCCCTTCCTGCGACGGCCGGTTGTAATAGGGGGTCACGACCAGCGCCCCGTCTGCCCCGACCGTTTTGGCGTGGCGAACCTTTTCAATCGCCACATCCGTCGAGGATGAGCCCGCGCCGGCAATCACGCGGATTCGCCCGGCCACGGTCGAGACCACGGATTCGACCACATGGGCATGCTCTTCGGCCGTCAAGGTCGCGCTCTCGCCGGTCGTGCCCATGGGCACCAGACCATGGACGCCGGCGGCGACCTGTCGCTCGACCAAGGCGGTCAAGGCGTCGTTGTCCACCTTTCCGTCACGAAGAGGTGTGATCAAGGCGGTGATCACGCCCTTGAAAGTCGGGCCGGTCATGGGAACGATGGTCCTTCGCGTGGGCTTTAGCGAGTCTGCGGAAGGTTTCGAACGTAAGGGGCGCCTCGTGCCGCCGCAACCGAGATGATGGGGTTAGGACAAACCATGCTTACATCGATCCTGGCCACGATCCTGGCCCTCAGTGCTCCTGCGCCCGAGGTGCTGGTGTCGAACCTGACGTCGGTGAACTGGTTTCCCGCTTCAAAGTCTGCCGCAAGCAGGCAGGAAGTGCCCTACGGCGCGACCATCCGCCTGCTGAACGAGGCCGAGGCCCGGTTGCTCAACCAGGCTCTTGAGGCCGCCCGTGCCCGCGACGTCGACCGGGCCCGCAGCCTCGCGGCCGGGATCGACAACGCCACTGCGCGCAAGCTGGTCGACTGGGCCCTCGTCGACACCTCTGCCGATCTGATGAGTTTCGAGGAACTGGCCCGCGCGCGCGTCACCTTTGCCGACTGGCCCCGCGCCGAAAGCCGCATCATGGCCGGTGAGCGGGCGATCAGCCGCAGTTCGGCCAGCCCGGCAGCCGTCATCGCCTTTTTCGACGGCCACCCGCCGATGACCATCGATGGTGCCATCGGTCTGGCGCTGGCACTGGAGGCTTCCGGACGTGCTGACGAAGCCCGTCCCATCATCCGCGACTGGTGGCGGAACCAGTCGTTCGAGTTCGACGCCCAGAGCCGCATCCTGTCGATCTGGCCGAACTGGATCGCGCCTGCGGACGACGAAGCGCGCCTGAACATGCTGCTGCTGGGCCCGCACGGTCCCGCAACCCGCGCCATGATCGACCGGGTCAGCCCCGAACAGCGGACACTTGCCCAAGCGGTGCTTGCGCTGCGCACCGCCTATGCCCCCGACGCCATCGTGGCTGGTCTGACCCCGGCCCAGGCGGGTCACCCGGCCGTGGTGCTGGAGCGGGTCCGCATCCTGCGGTCGCAGGGACGCGAGGCCGAGGGCTTCGGCCTGCTGGCCGGCCTGCCCGCCGCCCCGACCCATTCCGATGGCCAGAACACCCTGTGGAGCGAGCGCCGCAACTATTTCCTCGACGCGCTGGAGGTCCGCAACTGGCAGGCCGCCTATGACTCCATGGCCGGCCATGGCTTCCCCGGCGGCGAGCGCATGGTCGACGCCGAGTTCTTCGCCGGCTGGGTCGCCCTGGTGAAGCTGAACGATCCCGCCCGGGCCGCGCGCCATTTCGAGTCCCTGCGCCAGATGTCCGAGACCCCGATCACCCAGGGGCGGGCGCTCTACTGGCTGGGTCGGGCCGCCGAGGCCCAGGGCGATATGGGCGCCGCCCGAGGCTATTATGGTGCTGGCGCCATTCACATCCAGTCCTTCTATGGCCAGCTGGCCGCTGAGAAGGCCGGACAGACGCAGATTATCCTGCCCGCCGACCCGGAGATCACGCCCGAGGCCCGCGCGGCCTTCGAAGGCCATGAAGTGGTCCAGGCGGCCCGTATGTCGGGTGAAGCCGGAGAGATGGGCCTGCTCCGGGCCTTTGCCTATCATCTCGACGACACCCTGCCGGCCGCCACCGACGTCGCCCAGTTGATGGATATGGTGATGGGCTTTGGCGACCGGTTCGGCTCGATGATGGTCGGACGTGCCGCCAGCCAGCGCGGCTGGCTGATGCCCGTGCGCCAATACCCGATCCGCATCCCGCCCGAGGTCGCGGGCGCCGCCCCCCTGCCCTTCACCCTGGCCATCACGCGTCAGGAATCCAGCTATGACCCGCTGGTGGTATCGAGCGCCGGGGCGCGCGGCATGATGCAATTCCTGCCGTCGACAGCCTCAGGCGTCGCCCGCCGTCTCGGCATGCCCTACTCGCTCGATCGCCTGTGGGACCCCGATTACAATATGACGCTGGGCAGCTATCACCTCGGCGAGCTGATGGTAGCCAATGGCGGGTCCATGATTCTGGCGGCCGTGGGCTACAACGCCGGACCGGCCCGACCGCCCCAGTGGATCGCCCGCTGCGGCGACCCGCGCGGAGGCATCGTCGACCCCGTCGACTTCATCGAGTGCACGCCCTTCACCGAGACGCGCAACTATATGATGCGGGTCATGGAGAATATGCAGATCTACAAGGCGCGACTGGGCGACGGCACCGGCGAGCTGACCCTTTCGGCCGATCTGGCGCGCGGTGGCTCCGGCCCGACGCCCTATCTGTCGCTCGCCAACTAGAGGCGGGTCAGGGTCAGGACGGGGGCGTCCTCGCTGTCCAGCCAGCGACCGGTCAGTCCGAACACGTCGCGCAGGACGGCGGTGTCCAGCGCCTCCGCGGGGGAACCGTCAGCACGGACCTCGCCCTGATCCATGACGATCACCCGGTCGGCAAAGCGCGCCGCCAGCGACAGGTCGTGCAGACTGGCCATCACCGTCTGGCCCGCACCGGCCCGTGCCTTCAGCCTTTCCAGAACCAGCAGTTGCCCCTCCGGATCGAGACCGGCGACCGGTTCATCCGCGAGAATCAGTCCGGCCTCCGAGGCCAGCACCCTTGCCAGCAGCACCCGGGCCCGCTCGCCGCCGGACAGCGCTGCCACGCCCCGGTCCGCCAGCGCACCGGCTTCGACCTCCTCCAGCGCCGCCATAGCCCGGGCGTGGGCACCGTCGGTCTGCAGGAACCCGGCCCCCAGCGCCACGACCTCGATCGCCGGCAGGTTCCAGGCGACGGTCCCGTCTTGCGGCAGATAGGCCAGAGCTCTGGCGCGATCACGCGGACCGAGGGTCACGAGGTCCGCTCCTTCCAGCCACACCCTTCCTGTATCCGGCTTCAGCAGGCCACAGACCGCCTGAATCAGACTGGTCTTGCCGGCCCCGTTCGGCCCCACCAGCGCCACCAGTTCACCCGGCATCACCGAGAGGCTGACGTCGTGCACCACCGCCCGTTTGCCGCGCGACAGGCTGAGGCCCTCGATGTTCAGTCGGGGTGTCGTCGCCATCCTCACACCATCCACGCGCGGGCGGCGCGCCAGGCGATCAGGGCAAACAGGGGCGCACCGACCAGGGCGGTAAACACCCCCAGCTTGAGTTCCTGATCGGTCGGGGTGATGCGCGTCATCAGGTCCGCGACCACAAGGATCAATCCCCCGGCCAGCGCCGAGGGCAGCAGTGCCCGCCCCGGATCCGCGCGCACCGATGCCCGCACCAGATGCGGCGCGACCAGTCCGACAAAGCCGATCACGCCGGCGGTCGCGACGGCTGCGCCTGCGGCCAGACTGGCGGCGATCAGGGCCAGCAGCCTCAGCCGGTCCAGCGGCAGGCCGAGCGTCCGCGCCGTCTCGTCGCCCAACGACAGGGCCTTCAGCCCCGGCGCACTCAGTCTGGCAAGGAATACGGCTGGCACCAGCGCAGCCGCGACCCACAGGACATCGCCCCACCCCCGGTTCTGCACGGAGCCCAGCAGCCAGCCCATGACCTCGGCGGTGGCAATTGGCGACGGCGACAGATTGAAGATCAGGGCGGTGGTGGCCCCGGCAAAACTGGACAGAGCGACGCCAAACAGGATCAGAGCTTCGGGCGCCCGGACGCGCGCGGCAAAGGCCACCAGTGCTGCCGCCCCGATGCCGGCGCCCGCCATGGCGGCCAGCTCGACCGCCCCGGTGACCATGCCAGCCCCCGCGACCAGCACCAGCGCCCCGCCGAGACTGGCGGTGGCCGACACCCCCAGCACTCCCGGTTCGGCCAGCGGATTGCGCAACAGCCCCTGCATCAGCGCGCCTGACAGCCCCAGAGCCGCCCCCACGGCCGCAGCACAGACCGCGCGCGGCGCCCGCACCTGCCACAGGATCAGCCCCGGACCCGATCCGGGCTCGCGGAAGGCCTGGCCATACTGCACCCAGCCCAAGCCGACCTCGCCGAGGGTCAGCGCCACGATCAGGGCGACCGCAAGCGCCAGTCCTAGCGCCAGATTGATCCGGGCGACCGTCATCGCGCGTCCCTCAGCCCGGCCAGCGCCGGCACCGCCTCGGCCATGAACCAGGCCGGACAGGTCAGCATGGCGGCAGGCAGGCGGACGTAGGGGCGATCCTCGACAAGGCGTTTCACCAGCGGGTGCCGCCCCGGACCGCGCCGGTCAGCGCGCGTCTGGTCATAAAAGCCAAGCGCGAACCGCTCAGGCGGGTCGACGGCCAGCCGCTCGACCCGCACCGCGTCAAAGCCCGCATGTCCGGCAGCATTCTCAAGCCCAGCGGCCGTCAGGCTGGCGTCGATCAGGGTGCCGGAACCGCTCGTGAACCCCCCGGCCGTCAGATAGAGCGCGCTCAATGGCCGCGACCCTTCCGGCGCCCCCCCCTCTTTCAGGGTCGTCCGCATCCTCCCGATCAGCGCCTGCCCCTCCGCCCCACGGTCCAGCGCCCGCGCCACCTCGGCGATACTCTGCTCGACCGAAGCGAAATCGGCCGCATCGGCGATGGTCACGACCGTCACCCCCTGACGCTCCAGCTGGGCCAGCAGTCGGGCATCCCCGCCCCAGTACCGCACCACTACGTCAGGGCCGTAAGCGACCACCGACTCCAGTGTCGGCCGCAGCATCCGGTGCCCGGAAGCCTTGGCGCGTAGCCAGGAATCCGGATCGTCCGCGCGCGGCGACAGGGCCAGCTCATGCCCCCCTCCCAGCGCCAGCACATATTGGTCCGCACACTGATCCAATGACAGGACGCGCAGGGCATCACCCTCCGGCTCGCTCAACGATGACCCGCACCCCGCCAGCAGCAGGACTGTCGCGACAACCGGCGCGGCCGCCCGTCTTACGCGCTGATCCCGTGTCACGCGCGGATCAGGCCATCGAACACGGTGTCCAGCATAGCCTTGACCAATGCCTCCCGCTCGACCCAGTCAAAATAGGGCTTGGTGATCAGCAGCGACACGACGCCGTGCCCCCCGGCCCAGATCACCTGGGCCGCTGTGCGCGGCGGGACCTTCAGGCGCCCGACGGCATCGACTTCGTGGACAACCGTCTCGAAGGCCCGGAACAGGCCGATGCCCACTTCCTGGGCCGCGGACTTGGCGCCTTCGGCCTCCTGCGGGCGGGTCAGATAGATCAGTCGATAGGCATTGGGATTATCAAAGCCAAAGGCGATGTAGGACTCGATCAGCCGCCTGAGACGCTGCTCAGGCGGCAGATCCGCCTCCATGATCACGGCCTGTACCCGCGTCAGGGCCTGGAACGCCTCCTTGCAGATCTCATGCAGGATCGCGGCCTTGTCGGGGAAGTGCATGTATAGGGCGGTCGACGACAGGCCGACCGCATCGGCGATCTTGCGGATCGTCGCCCCCTCATAGCCGTGATCCACAAAGATGCCCTCGGCTGCGGTCAGGATTTCCTCGCGTCGGAAATGCCCCTCGCCCTTGGGTTTGCGTCGGGATCTGGAACGGGGGGCTGTCGCAGGCAAGCCTGTCCTCCATGCGGTTGCGGCCAGCCATAATGACTCTTGTCGTCGGGCGCCAGTTCGCGGTCAGGGCGTACCCTTCGACTTGTCCAGCGCGAGCAGGATGGCTAACCCGTATACTTGGGAGGGAGAAATGGACGCGTTTGCAACCGACGAGCGGCTGGACCGTCCGGGCGTGGCCCCCGGCCCGCCCCGCGCCCTCAGCGCGGTGCGTCGGTCCCTGACGAGGGGGCAGACGCTCGCCCTGCTGGCGGTCGGTGCGGGGTTGGTCGGCTGGATCTGGCGCGACCCGGCAGGGCTTCAGATGGCCCTGTCTGTCACAGTCCCGGCACTCTTCCTCGCCTGTGCCCTGTGGCGACTGGCCCTGATCCTCGCATCTCGCCGCCCTTGTCGGCCCCAACTCAGCACCGGGCCCTTGCCCCGCTATACAGTGGTCGCCGCCCTGCACGACGAGGCCGAGGTCCTGCCGCAGCTGGTCGAGAACCTGGCAGCGTTCGACTATCCCGCTGACCGTCTGGAGGGGTTTCTGGCCCTGGAGGCGCATGACCACGAGACCATCGAGGCCGCCTGGGCCGCCGACCGGCCCGACTGGTTGTCGATCCTGATCGTGCCGCCGGGTGAGCCCCGCACCAAGCCGCGCGCCCTGAATTATGCCCTGACCCGGGCGACCGGCCGTCTGATCACCGTCTATGACGCCGAGGACGATCCTGATCCGCTTCAGCTGCGAGAGGCGGCGGCCCGCTTCGCGCGGGACGAGGCCGGCACCCTCGCCTGCCTTCAGGCGCCCTTGCGCATCCGCCGCCGCACCCACAGCCCGGACGCCTCGCCCTTCCTCGACCGCCAGTTCGCCGTCGAATACGCGGCGCTCTTCGAGGTGGTCTTGCCCGGCATGACGAGGCTTGGTTTGCCCTTTCCGCTGGGCGGCACCAGCAACCACTTCCGCGTCGACATCCTGAAACAGGTGGGCGGCTGGGACGCCTGGAATGTCACCGAAGATGCCGATCTGGGCTTTCGCCTGTGGCGTGCGGGCTACCGGCTGGGCGTTATCACCCGTCCGACATGGGAGACGCCGCCGGGCGGTCTCCACGCCTGGCTGCCTCAGAGAAACAGGTGGATGAAAGGGTATATGCAGACCTGGGGCGTGCATACGCGTCGGCCGCTCTCGTTGGGCCCGCGTGGGCTGCTGGCGCTGGTGATGACGCTTGGCGTGTCGCTGGCCTCGGCCGCGGTGCATGCGCCGTCCGTCGCCTGGGTCGCGGCCTCGGTTCTGGTGGCAGCAGTCGCGGGCATCTCCCCGTCCACGCCGATCCCGGCGCTGAGCGTCCTGATGCTTGGCGCGGGCATGGCGTGGGTCTCGGCCCTGATCGGCGCGCGTCGGGCCGGTGTGCCCTATGGGCTGGGGGATATGCTGCAGGCCCCGGCCTACTGGTCGCTGCTCAGTCTCGCCTTTGCCCATGCGGCCTGGCGACTGGTGACCGAGCCCTTCGCCTGGGACAAGACGCGCCATCGGCCTGATCCCGAGCCCGACCTGCCGCCCCAATCCCACGCCGAACCGCTGGACGCCGGGCCGCCGGTGCGCTTAACCAGCCCCCATGGCCTCGAGACTGTCCCCACACCCTGATGTCCTGATGACGCGTGACTGGGCGGACTATGCCCTGCTCGACTCCGGACATGGCCGCAAGCTGGAGCGCTATGGTCGCCACACCGTCGTCCGGCCCGAGCCGCAGTGCGTGTGGGAGCCCCGCGATGCCACGGCCTTTGGCCGGGCCGATGCCGTGTTTGATCCGCAGGGTGAAGACGACGACGGCCGCTGGCGCTTTGCCCGCCAGCCGATCGACGGCTTTCCGCTCGGCTGGGGCGAGACACGGTTCACCGCCCGTTTTACGCCCTTCCGCCACCTCGCCTTCTTCCCGGAACAGGCCGCCAATTGGGAATGGCTGGACCAGCGGATTCGCGCCCGCACGCGGCCGAGCCGTATCCTGAACCTGTTCGGCTATACGGGCGTCGCCTCGCTGGTCTGCTCGGCCGCCGGGGCCGAGGTCACACACGTGGATGCGTCGAAAAAGTCGGTCGCCTGGGCGCGCGAGAATGCCGAACTGTCGGGTCTCGCCGACCGGCCGATCCGCTGGATCGTCGAGGACGCCCGCCGCTATGTCGCGCGCGAGCGCAAGCGCGGCTCGCTCTACGACGGCATCATCCTCGACCCGCCCAAATACGGACGCGGCCCGACCGGCGAGGTCTGGCGCCTGTTCGAGGACCTGCCCGGCCTGCTGGCAGACTGCGCGGCCATTCTCGAGCCCCGGGCCGACTTCCTGCTGCTCAACGCCTATGCCGCGCGCATCTCGGGCCTGTCGCTGGCCCATCTGATGGATCAGGCCACCGCCGGGCGAGCGGGTCGCATCGACTGGGGCGAGCTGGCGCTGGCCGAGAGCGGCGAGAGCGGCCGCGCGATCGGCCTCAGCTTCTTTGCCCGTTGGTCCGCGACATGACCGAACGTCTGATCACGTCGCTCACCAATGACACCGTCAAATCGGTCCGCGCCCTGCATATGCGCAAGGAACGCGAGGCCACCGGCAGGTTCCTGTCAGAGGGCCTTAAGTTCATCGGCGAAGCCCTTGATATGGGACATATTCCCAAACTCCTGCTGGTCGGCATGGAGGCGCGTCCGCATGCCCTGCTGGACCGCGCCCGCGCCGCCACCGTGGCCGCCGGTGGCGAGGTGGTCACGGTCACCCATCCCATCCTCGAAAAGATCAGCCGGCGCGAGAACCCACAGACGGTGCTTGCCGTCTTCGACCAGGTCTATACCCCGCTGGACGCCCTCGAGCCCGCCAGCGCCCCCGCATGGATCGCCCTGGAGCAGGTGCGCGATCCCGGCAACCTCGGCACCATCATCCGCACCGCCGACGCGGCCGGCTGTGGCGGTGTCATCCTGATCGGCGACTGCGTCGACCCCTTCTCGGTCGAGGCGGTGCGGGCCACCATGGGGTCGGTGTTCGCGGTCACGATCACGCGCACGACGCCGGAAGCCTTCCTCGACTGGCGCAAGCGCTGGCCCGGCAGTGTGATCGGCACCCGACTGGACGCAACCGTCACCCCCTCCTCCGCCCACTTCGTCCGGCCCAGCCTGATCCTGATGGGCAATGAACAGGCCGGCCTGACCGACGCCCTCGCCGCCGCCTGCGACGTTAACGTCAAAATCCCCATGCGCGGCCGCGCCGACAGCCTGAACCTCGCCATCGCGACGGGCATCATGGCCTATGCCGCGACGGAGGACCGCTAGGTCCCTCTCGGCTTGGCGCGGCTCGTCGGCGCGGCACTGGCCGGGTCCTCCGGCCAGGGGTGCCTAGGATACCGGCCGCGCATCTCGGCCCGCACGGCGGCCCACGACCCGGCCCAGAATCCCGGCAGGTCTTTCGTTACCTGAACCGCACGGCGCGCGGGGGACAGCAGGGCAAGTGTGAGCGGCACGCGACCGTCGCCGACCGTCGGATGGGTCTTCACCCCGAACAGCTCCTGCACGCGGATGTCGACGCGGGGTCCGCCCTCGGCGGCATAGTCGATGGCGGTCGAGCCCAGCGGCGTCTCCAGCCGCGCGGGCGCCAGCCGGTCCAGATCGCGCACCCGGTCCCACGAGATCAGCGCGCGAAGCCCCTGCTCCAGGCCCCCGTCCGCAATACCGTTCAGCTCGTGCACACCGTCCAGAAGCGGCCACAGCCACGCTTCACGCGCCGCCAGCAGCCCCTCGTCCGACACATCCGGCCAGCCGTCATCCAGCCCCCGCAGGAAGGCCATCCGTGCCCGCAGCGAAGAGGCCCGCTCGCCCCAGCGCAGGCCCTTCAGTCCCTCACGATCAACCGTTGATTTCAGCAAGGCGCCGATCTGGTCGCGGCCCGGCGCGCCCAGTGACACCTCCTCGACCACCAACTCTCCGATGCGCTTCAGGCGGCGCACTTCCATCCGGCCGGAAGGCGTTCGCACCAGCCGCTCCTCCTCGACCACCCGGTGGCCCAAGGCGTCCATGTCCACCGGACAGGCCAGCCGGATCCGGTCCCCGCTGACCCCGCCGCTCAGCTCCGCAACCGCCAGCCACGGCTCGGATGCCAGGGCATCGGTCGGGTCCAGCGAAGCGCCCCGACCCGACGCCAATCGCACTTCGCCCGACTTGCCACGCGCCCGCGCCACGCGCTCGGGAAAGGCCTCGACAACGAGCAAACCGGGATCAACGTCCTGCCGCTTGCCTCCCCCCGCCAGACGCGCCCAGCGGTCGGCCAGCTTCAGAGCATCCCGCGCCCGGGGCGAGCGGTCGCGCTCCAGCGCCTCCAGCCGGTCGCGCAGATCGGTGGAGTTCCCGCCCAGCCCCGGCTCGCCCAGAATCGCGGCGATCCGCGCGCCCGTCAGGGCATCCCCCCGGTCCGAGGCGACCGCCACCATGTGCGCCAGCCGCGGGCTCATCGGCAGCTCGGCCATCCGCTGGCCGTGCGGCGTCAGATCGCCCCGGTCGTCCAGCGCCCCCAGCCGGGTCAGTACCGCCCGCGCCTCGGCAAACGCTCCTGCCGGCGGCGGGTCGATCAGGGCCAGCCCTTCCGCCGACCGGGCGCCCCAGCGCGCCAGATCCAGCGCCAACCCGGTCAGGTCGGCCTCAAGGATTTCGGCGGGCTGTGCGGGGATCAGGCCCCGGCTCTGCTCCTCGTCCCACAGGCGGTAGCAGGTCCCCGGCCCGACGCGCCCGGCCCGGCCTCGCCGCTGATCTGCCGACGCGCGGCTGACCCGCACAGTCGCCAGTCGCGTCAACCCACTGGCCGGATCAAAGCGGGGCACCCGCGACAGGCCACTGTCGACCACCGCCGTAATCCCCGGCAGCGTCAGGCTGGTTTCGGCGACCGCAGAAGCCAGGATCACACGACGCTGACCGGGCGGCGGCGCGGACAGGGCCCGGTCCTGCGCGGCCCGCTCCAGCCCGCCATACAGGCTGACCACTTCGACACTCGATAGCAGCTGGGCCTCGGACAGCGCCCGTCCGGCCCGGTGGATTTCCGACTGGCCGGGCAGGAAGACCAGCACCGATCCCGGGGTCTCGCCCAGCGCCCGACGCACGGCGCGGCTAACACTCGCCTCAAGCCGCTCGGCAGGATTGCTGCCCAGATGGATCGTCTCGATCGGAAAGGCGCGCCCCTCGGCCTCTATCACCGGCGGGCCATCCAGCACCCGCACCATCGATTCCACGTTCAGCGTCGCCGACATGACCACCAGCTTCAGGTCGGGGCGCAGCAGCTCCTGCGTCTGGCGGGCCAGGGCCAGCCCCAGATCGGCGTCCAGACTGCGCTCGTGAAACTCGTCGAACAGAACGGCGGCCACGCCCTCCAGTCCCGGATCGGCGATGATCCGGCGGGTAAAGATGCCCTCGGTGATGACCTCAATGCGGGTCCTGGGCCCGACCCGGCTTTGCAGGCGGGTGCGATAGCCGACGGTCTCGCCCACCGTCTCACCCTGCATCTCGGCCATGCGCTCGGCCGCGGCCCGGGCGGCGAGCCGTCGCGGCTCCAGCACCAGGATGGTCCCCGCCCGCCAGATTTCGCTGTCCAGCAGGGCCAGGGGAACGCCGGTGGTCTTGCCCGCGCCCGGCGGCGCGCCAAGCACGACGGCCGGGTGGTCCCGGACCGCCGCGATCAGGCGGTCCAGAACCTCATGGATGGGCAGGTCGGACGCCGCATTGCGGCCAGGCGTGGTCGTCACGACGTCCGGCTTCTCCCGATCAGCCCAGCAGCTGCGGGAACATGCCCAGCACCAGAATGGCCGTCACGGCCAGCGGGCACAGCCAGGCCACCAGGAACCGCCACATGGACAGCGCGCCCCCCGTCAGGCCGGTCTCGGCATTGACGATCTTCTTGTCAGCCACCCAGCCGATGAAGAGCGCGGTGACCAGACCCGACAGCGGCAGGAACAGCTTGGAGGTGATGCCGTCGAACGCATCAAACCAGCCGGCATTCTCGAAGCCCGGAATGAAGGGGATCGGCCGTTGGTCAGCGAGGATATTGAACGACAGGGCCGACAGCACGCCAAGAACGAAGATCACCAGCCCCATGCCCCACGCGGCGGCGCTGCGCGACACACCGAACTTCTCGGTGATCCAGCCGACCGAGATTTCCAGCAGCGACACCGAAGACGTCAGCGCCGCAAAGAAGGCCAGCACGAAGAAGCCGAACGCCACGATCGCGCCACCTGGCATCAGGTGGAAGGCCGTCGGCAGGGTCTGGAACATCAAGGTCGGGCCGGCATCCGGCTGCAGGCCGACGCTGAACACGATCGGGAAGATGGCCAGACCGGCGATGATGGCCACCGCCGTATCGGCAAAGGCGATGGTGCCCGAGGTCGAGCCCAGATTGGTGTCCTTCGACGCATAGGCGCCATAGGCGATCATGGCCCCGCCGCCGAGGCTGAGCGAGAAGAAGGCCTGGCCCAGCGCCGAGCTCATCACGCCCGGCTCGGTGATGCGGCTGAAGTCGGGCGAAAACAGGAAGTTGACGGCCCGGGCGAAGTCGCCGGTGATCGCGGCATAAATGGTGATGCCAATCAGCAGGAAGAAGAAGGCGGGCATCAGCCACACGGCCGCTGCCTCGATGCCACCCTTCACGCCGCGCGCGACGATCAGGATGGTCAGGATGACGAAGATCGACTGCATGCCGATCAACAGACCCGGATTGGCGAACAGGGCCGGCATCATCTCGCGGATCGACTCCGGCGACTGCTCCGGATAGGCGCCCCCCAGGGCATTGCCGCCGGAGATTGCCTCGAACAGACCCATGCCGCTGGTGCCGATGAAATAGACCACCCAGCCGGCGACCACGCAGTAGAAGGACAGGATCAGGGTGTTGGCGATCAGGCCAAGCACGGCCATGGCGCTCCACGCGGGGCTGGCCCCGGACTGGCGTGCCAGATGCACGGCACTGCCGATGGTCGAGCGCTGGCCGTGACGACCGATCAGGGTCTCCGACAGCAGCAGGGGCGCCGCGATCAGCACTACGCACAGGATGTACAGAAGCACAAAGGCGCCACCGCCATTGGTCCCCGCCTCGGTCGGGAACCGCCACAGATTCCCTAGGCCAACGGCCGATCCCGTCGCTGCCAGAATGAAGGCCGTCTTTGACGACCATTTTGCCTGCCCCGAGGGCGAAGACGCGACCATTTATACACTCCCCCGCGCCGGTGACCGGATCGGCCCCGTCGCTGTTTGGTTACCGTTGCGACGACCTTGAAGGCCGCCCCCCCATGAATCAAGCCCGCAGGCGTTGTCGCGTCGTTTGCAGACAATCGCGATCCGCTCGAATTATGACGATTGCGCGAAATCGGGGGCCGATCTAGCTTCCGCTCCGGAGCGGTGGCGGCCCCTTCGGACCGCCCGCTGGAGGCGACGTTCACCCATGAGTACACCCCCTGTTTCAGGAGGCGGCAACCGCCTGTTCCTGAAGAAGTCGATTGCCCAGATTCAGAAAGAGGCCGCGAAGAGCGAGCTGAAGCGCACCTTGGGCCCCATCAACCTTATGAGCCTCGGCGTCGGCGCTATCATCGGTGCTGGCATCTTCGTTCTGACCGGCCAGGTCGCGGCTGACTATGCTGGTCCGGCCATCATGCTCAGCTTTGTGGCGGCGGGCATTGCCTGTGCCCTTGCGGGCCTTTGCTACGCCGAGCTGGCTTCGACCATGCCGGTCTCGGGCTCGGCCTATACCTACGCTTACGGAACCTTGGGCGAAGTCTTCGCCTGGATCATGGGCTGGCTTCTGGTGCTGGAATACGGCATCGCCGCATCCACGGTCGCGGTGGGGTGGTCCGGCTATGTCGTATCGATTATGGGCGACTTCGGCCTGGCCGATAATCTCTTCCCCTCATTGACCTATGCCGGACAGGAGGGCGCCCGCTGGGCCACCCCGATGATCGAAGCGGTCCGTGGGGACGGCGGCACGGCGCTGCAGGCGACCGGCACCTTCAACCTGGTCGCGGCCATCGGCATCGCCGCCGTCTGCGCCCTGCTGGTCCTGGGCGTCAGCGAGTCGGCGAACGTCAACAATGTTATCGTAGTCATCAAGATCATCGTGCTGCTGACCTTCATCGCCGTGGGCATCACCTATGTGAACCCGGACAACTGGGTGCCCTTCATCCCGCCTGCGGACCCTGCCGAGCCCGGCCGCTACGGCGTCGACGGCGTCTTCCGCGGGGCCGCAATCATCTTCTTCGCCTATGTCGGTTTCGAAGCGGTCTCGACTGCTGCCGCCGAAGCCAGGAATCCGTCAAAGGATGTGCCCATCGGCATCCTCGGCGCCCTTTTCATCTGTACGCTGATCTATATGGCGGTTGCCGCCGTCATGACCGGCGTGGTGCCCTATATAGAGCTGTCCAGCCCTGCACCCGTGGCCGTGGCTATCGACCGGATGAACCTGACCTGGGCCGACGTCCCGCTGGCGGCAGCCCCGGGCGGAGAGCTGAACCTGATCAGCTTCCTGATCAAGATCGGCGCCATCACCGGCCTCTCCTCGGTCATGCTGGTGCTCTGCTACGGCCAGACGCGCATCTTCTACACGATGTCGCGCGACGGCCTGTTGCCCAAGGTGTTCTCGCAGATCCACCCGAAATACCGCACCCCGTGGATGGGAACGATCGTTCTGGGCGTTCTGATCGCCATCGCTGCGGCTTTCCTGCCGATCAGTCTGCTGGGTCAGCTGGTGTCCTTCGGGACGGCGGTCGCCTTCTCGATCGTGTGTCTGTCGGTCATCTATCTGCGCATCAAACACCCGGAGCTGGAGCGTCCGTTCAAGGTGCCGGGCGGTATCATCACCGCCTGCCTCGGCATCGCCGCCTGTCTCTTCCTGGCCTGGAACAACTTCAAGCCGATGGTCGAGCAGGCGTTCCCAACGCAGGAGCAGATTGCCAACGGAGCGGTCTCCGACCCGCTGACGCTGCAACTGCTGGCCGGCTACGCCGCGATCGGGGCGGTCATCTATGCCGCCTACGGCTTCTGGCACTCCAAGCTGGCCAAGGGCATCGACATCACCGAGGTGACCACCATCTCCTCACCAGCCGACGCCTTCGGCCACGGCGTCGACAACATCAAGGAAGACTGACGGTATCGTCCGTCAGACACGCGAAGGCCCGGAGATCACTCTCCGGGCCTTTTCGCTTGTGGTCAGCCATAGTTGATCGTTCGGATATCCGTCTTCCCGACGAAGGCCGGGATCCAGATCACAACCCTGCGGTCAGTGATTTAGATCTGTCCCAACTTCATGGACCTGCGTCTGACATCTGGACCCCGGCCTTCGCCGGGAAACGGTGATAGTATTTCAAGTGATGATCGAGGGTTCACTTCGTCCCAGTCGCCCCACGATATCGGCCAACTTCCGCGACACCTCGGCCACATCCGCCAGCGCCTCGGCCGGGTCTAGGTGCAGGTCGCCCGCCGGATCTTCGAACCGTTCCAGATAGACCCTCAGCGTCGCCCCGGAAGAGCCGGTGCCCGACAGGCGGTAGGTGACGCGCGCGTCCGGGCTCAGCCGAACGGTCACGCCCTGGTGCTTCACCTCTGACCCGTCCACAGGATCGCTGTAGGCAAAGTCCTCGGCCGATTGGATGCGATAGCCGGTGATCTGCTGCCCCTCGGCCCCCGCCGCCGCTTCGCGCAGCCCCTGCATGAAATTCTGCGCCGGGCCGACCTCCAGCCCCTCGTAATCATGCCGCTGATAGTAGTCCCGGCCAAAGCGCGACCAGTGGCCGACCACCACCTCGCCGACGCCCTTGCCGGTCGCCGCCAGCACATTCAGCCAGAACAGCACGGCCCACAGGCCGTCCTTCTCCCGCACATGGTCCGATCCGGTGCCGAAGCTCTCCTCGCCGCACAGGGTGATGCGTCCGGCATCCAGCAGGTTGGTGAAGAATTTCCAGCCGGTCGGCGTCTCATGCATCTCGATGCCCAGCGCGGCCGCCACGCGATCCGCAGCGCGGCTGGTCGGCATGGACCGCGCCAGCCCCTTCAGCCCGGCCCGATAGCGCGGCACGCAGTCGGCGTGCGCCGCCAGAATGGCCAGACTGTCGCCGGGCGACACCACCATGCCCGGCCCCATGATCATATTCCGGTCCCCGTCCCCGTCCGAGGCGGCGGCGAAGTCCAGCGGATCATCCCCTAACATCCGGGCCGTCAGCGCGGGGGTGTGATCCGGGTGCGGGTCCGGGTGTCCTCCCCCGAAATCCGGCAGGGGCTGACCCCGCAGCACTGTGCCCGCAGGCGCTCCAAGCCTCCGTTCCAGAATCTCGCTCGCATACGGCCCCGTCACCGCATTCATGGCGTCAAAGGCCATGCGGAAACCTGGCTGTGAGACCAGCGCCCGGATGGCGTCGAAGTCGAACACCGTCTCCATCAGATCGGCGTAGTCCGCGATCGGATTGATGACCTCGACGAGGCCGTCGCCCAGTCGCGTCTCGCCGACCACCGACAGGTCGGGCGCCTCCTCCTCCAGGATGCGCCAGGCTGTCAGCGCCTTGCTGCGCGCGAACACACCGGCGGTGAAGGTCGTGGGCGCGGGCCCGCCGGTTTCCGTATTGTACTTGACGCCGAAGTCGCCGTCGGGGCCGCCGGGGTTGTGGCTGGCCGACAGGATCACCCCGCCCTTGGCCCCCCGCTTGCGGATCAGGGCCGAGGCCGCAGGCGTCGACATCAGGCCGTCACGGCCTACGATCACCCGCGAAAAGCCGTTGGCCAGCGCCATCCGCACCGCGATGGCGGCCGCCTCGCGACAGAAGAACCGCCCGTCGCCCCCGACCACCAGGGCATCCCCCGGCTGCGGCGCCGCTTCATCGAATACGGACTGCAGAAAAGCTTCCAGATAGCCGGGCCGTGTGAAGTCCTGTGTAGACTTGCGCAAGCCGGACGTGCCCGGCTCCTGATCCTGCCACGGAGTGATGCTGACGCTCTGGATGGACACGAAAAATCCTTGGCCTGCGGCGGCACCCGGCCACCCGAAAGCCATGTGTCTAGAGCGTTTTGCCTGTCAGGCGAAGGTCAGGCGATCGGCGCCGTCAGCCATCCCAGAAGACTGGCCGCGCTAACGGCCCCCGTCACCACGCCGACGGTCACCGCCAGACGGGCGTTACGCACTACGAAACCAAAGACATCACTGAACATGGCAGCCTCCCCGGACGCCCCAATACCGACACAATCTGGACCGTTCAGCAAGGTGTACAAAGGGTTAACGCTCTGACAAACGCGTGATTCGCCTCAGCGGCGAGTGAGGTGGTGCAGCACGATCGCCGAGGTTGCCGCCACGTTCAGCGAATCAAAGCCGGACGCCATGGGAATGCGCACCGGCCTGGCGCGAGCCAGCACCTCTGGCGGCAGACCCGGCCCCTCTGCGCCCAGCAGCACCAGCGACCGCGCCGGCGGCTCCATCTCCATCAGATCCGGCCCCTCTCCCGGCGTCAGGGCCAGCGGCACATAGCCATAGGCCTCAGCCTTCTCGACCATCTCCACCGCTGACACGCTGGCCATCAGAGGCGTCCTCAGCACCGCGCCCACCGAGACCCGAATGGCCTTGCGGTAGGAGGGGTCGCAGCAGCCGGGATCAATCATCACCCCGCACGCCCCCAGCGCCGCCGCATTACGGAAAATGCCGCCCATATTGTCGGCATTACCGATACCCACCGCTCCAACCAGCACAGAGCTCTCCGGACGCGTCGCCAGAAAGGCATCGGGATCGAGCGGCGCCGGCTTTTCGCCCAACGCCAGAATGCCCCGATGCAGGTGGAAGCCCGCGATCCCGTCCAGAACCCCCTGCGGGGCCGTATAGACCGGAATGTCGGTTTCAAGCCGCGCCAGCACCGGCTCCAGCTTCGCCACCCGCTTGTCGGCCAGCAGCACGGCGCGCGCGCGGCACCGCGACCAGGCCGAGGTCAGGACGTTCAACACCACCTCCCCCTCGGCGATGAACAGCCCCTCGCGGCCCGTCAGGTCGCGTTCCCGCACGTCACGAAAGGCGGCGATGCGGGGATCATCGACAGAGGTCAGGGATATCGGCGTCATGGTGTCGATTTATCGTTGCACAGTCCGGCGGGCCGCTGCTATAGCGCCCCCCTCTTGAGTTCCTGTTCCGCGGTAGCTCAGTGGTAGAGCAGCCGACTGTTAATCGGCTGGTCGTAGGTTCGAATCCTACCCGCGGAGCCACTCACCCTTCTCATGACATCGGCAAAAAAAGAGCCCGACGCAGAGCGCCGGGCTTTGAAAAGGCTTGGTGATGGTGGGTGCCTCGCTAAAGGAATCCCGAGACCTTTGGTCGGCCGATTGGCTTAAGAAGTCGTTAACGACGCGGAAGCCAGCTGGTCTGGGGCGCACCGTCCGGGGCCTGCCATTCCAGCAGAAAGCCATCCTCGCGTTCCAGCCGGTTGATCGCTGACGCAACGCCGTCACCGCTCTCGACAGACATGGTCGGAACCGCAAAGACCTGCCCGTCGACCCGAACCTCGGACGGCGGGCTCCCGTCCATACCGATCCGCCAGTGGCCCGAGGCATCCGCCTGCACCTGGATCGGGCCGCGGCCCGGCACTTCCACCCGGACGTTCGAACCGGGGGCTGCCCGCCCCGACAGGATCACCGCCCGGCCGTCATGATCGACACTGGACAGCACCGGGCCCTCGCCCAGCCGCCGGCTGATCCCGCCCGGCGACAACAGCACCGCCGCCCCCTGCGCCGCATCCAGAATCACCAGCCGTCCGGGCGCCGGAACCGTCTCCTGCCCCAGTTGCGCCTCGGGCGTGAGAACCAGGCCGTTCACGGCCGTCAGCCGCACCTCGAACCGGCCTTCGGCATCAGCCACTGCCGCATAGGCCCGGCCTGCAGGGGTCCTGAGCACGACGCGACCGGACGGGTCCGCCTGTCCGGACACCACCAACTCACCCCCATCCCGGCGCAGGCCCGTGACCGAGGGCGGCATGATCCATCCGGATCCGGCGCCGGCCACCTGGGCGTCGGCAACAGTCCCCCCTGCCGCAGCCGGTCCCGCCTCGTCACCACCGCAGCTCGCCAACAGCATCGCGAGGCCAAGACCGACCAGCACCCTCCCGCTCACGGTCTGGATGCCATATCGTTCAATTGCGCGTTTCGCCCGGGCCATGCGCCCTGTATGGCAAAAACCACTGCCTGCCGACAGTCATCCTGACCGTCGATCGTCCCGCTTGCCTTTTGAGGTTCCATGCCCACGACTTCCGCCGAGATTCGTCCCTTCAGCGGCCACTCCGTCTGCCTGTTCTGTGGGTCGTCCGAAACCGCCGATCCCAAATACACCGACGCCGCGCGCGCGTTCGGTCAGGGCGTGGCGGAAAGGGGCTGGCGGCTGGTCTATGGCGGGGGCGGTGTCGGCCTGATGGGGGCCTCGGCCCGCAGCGCCCATGCGGCGGGTGGCCGGGTGCTGGGTGTCATGCCCGAATTCCTGCGCAGCCGCGAGCGCCTGTTCGACGAGGTCGAGACCCTCGTGGTCGGCTCCATGCATGAGCGCAAGCAGATCATGTACGATGAATCCGATGCCTTCGTCGTCGCGCCGGGTGGCATCGGCACCCTCGAGGAGGTCATCGAGCTCCTGTCGTGGAAGCGCCTCGACCTGCACGGCAAGCCCGTCATCTTCCTCGACATCGACGGCTTCTGGCAGAGTCTGTTTCGCGTCATGGAGCATTCCGTCGAGGCCGGAATGACCCCCGCCTCCTTCCTCGAGGCCTGGACAGTATGCCGCACGGTCGACGAAGCCCTGGAGGCGCTGAACAGCATGGACAAGCCGTCCGATTTGAAACATGATCATCGATAAGTGATCGACGGTCACTAAAAACGCATCGACCGCGATTACCCCTCTTGACAGTTTTCAAAAACAACGGACATTGCGCCGTCACGGGCTGACCAGCCCGGTCCAAGCTGGAGCGACTCCCCATGCGCACTCTTCTGATCGCGGCAATCCTCGCCGTCGCCACCCCGACCCTGGCCACGCCGGTTCAGGCTCCTGAAACCTCGGCCACCCTGGCCGATGCCACCTCGGCCCCCTCGGGCCGCCTGATCATCGATGGCGCCACCTGGCGCTGCGAGGGCGACAGCTGCACCGCTACCGGCGGCGCCAACCAGCCGGCAACGCGCGCCTGCCGCCGCGTCGTCGCCCGCCTGGGCGAAGTCACTGCCTTCTCGTGGAAGGGCACCGCCCTGTCGGCCGAAGAACTGGCCGCCTGCAACGCCTGACGATCCTGACCTCCGGCGAGACGGTCAGGCCGTCTCGCCGGAGAGTCGCTTCAGGATCCGGTCGCGCCCGATCAGCGGGATCAAGGCGGCCATGTCGGGACCATGGTCCTGACCCGTCAACGCCTGACGGAGCGGCATGAACAGGGCCCTGCCCTTCGCCCCCGTCCGGGCCTTGATCTCTCCGGTCCACACCGACCAGCTTCCGCCATCAATGGTTTCCGGCAGGGTCTCTGCCGCCGCCCTGGCGAACTCGGGATCCGGGATCACCGGCGTCACTGGACCGTTGACGATCCGCGCCAGCGCCTCGACATCGCTGAAGCGCTCGAGATTGGGCCGCACGGCGGTCCAGAATTCCTCACCCAGATCACAGCCGGCCGCCGACAGACGCGCGCGCGCGCTGTCATAGTCCGTGGTATGCAGCGCCTGGGCATTCAGCCGGTCTAGATCCGCCGTGTCATAGCGGGCGGGTGAACGGCCCATCTTGTCGAAGCTGAAGCCCTGCCCCAGCGCGGCCATCGACGGCGCGATTTCCAGCGCGTCGGACGTGCCGATCTTGCCGAGGTGGCTGGTGATGGCGATCGGCTCATAGCCCTGCTCGCGCATGTCCGAGATCGACAGCGAGCCGAGACGTTTGGACAGCGCCTGACCGTCCGCCCCGACCAGCAACGGCATGTGGGCAAAGCCCGGCAGGGTGCCGGTCCAGCCCAGGGCGATCAGCGCCTCGAATATCTCGATCTGCGCACCCGTATTGGTCACATGGTCCTCGCCCCGGATCACATGGCTGATGCCCATGTCCAGATCATCGACCACCGACGGCAGCGTATACAGAAAAAGGCCGTCCTCGCGGATCAGCACCGGATCGGACATCGAGGCCGTATCGACCTCGGCAGAGCCGCGCGCCAGATCGACCCAGTGCACCCGGCGGCCGTCCAGCTTGAAGCGCCAGTGCGGGCGGCGACCCTCGGCCTCATAGGCGTCGCGCTGGACCTGCGTCAGCTGCAGGGCGGCCCGGTCATAGATGGGCGGCTGGCCGCGCGACAACTGCACCTTGCGGCGCCGGTCCAGTTCTTCGGCCGTTTCGTAGCAGGGATAGAGGCGCCCCGCCGCCTTCAGCCGCTCGGCCGCCTCGCGATAACGGTCAAAGCGCTGCGACTGGTTGTGGCGCTCGTCCCAGACCAGACCCAGCCAGGTCAGGTCTTCCTCGATGCCGCGCTCATATTCAGCGGTCGATCGCGCCAGATCGGTGTCGTCGATGCGCAGCACGAACTGGCCGCCCTGCCCTTTCGCGAACAGCCAGTTGACCAGAGCCGTGCGGACATTGCCGACGTGCAGCTTACCCGTTGGCGACGGGGCGAAACGGACTTTGACAGTCATGGAGCGACAAACCTTGAACGTGAGGCGCGTAGGTCGCGCTCCGCCCGGTCGAAGTCAAGGCACAGGGCCCGTCAATCGCCCGCGCCGTCCCCGGCAAACAGCCACATCATGCCGGCGCGGTAGGCGTCCGGCGCATTGGCGGCGTGGGTGCCGCCGGGAATCCGGATCAGGCGAACGTCCCACGGACGATCAGGGGCATCCCGGCCAGACCAGGTATCGACCCAGAGCGCCGCTTCGGCTGGAAGGTCGGCCCTGTCCCGCTCGCCACTGGTGATAACGACCCGGAGGTCGTCCCGCCGTGCCGGGGCCGCCCCCTCGAGGATCGACCCCATGCCGGGCGTGAGCGACGGATTGCTGGCGATCCGTCCCTTGAAGACATCTGGATGAGCGACCGCCGAATAGAGGACCAGATTGCCGGCGCGGGACTGGCCGAACAGCACGCGCCTGTCGGGGTCGACGTGGAACCGCGCCTTGACCACAGGGATCAGTTCGTCGGTCAGGAAGGTGTGAAAGCGCCCGGCGCCGGCGTCTTCGGGCGGAACACCCTCATCGGGCGACTGGAAGTCGATGTTGCGGCGGTTCACCGACGGGTCGAACCCGCCGTAGGCAATGCCGACGATCACGGCTTCCGGCAGACCCTCGTCGTAGGTCAGGAACAGGTGATTGGCCGCCAGAATGGGGAACAGGCTGTCGCCATCCAGCAGATAGACGACCGGATAGGCCGGGCCCCCGGGATCATACTCCGGCGGCAGGCGGACATAGATGTCAAAGCCGCGGCCGAGGGTGGTGGACTCCAGTCGAAAGGCCTCGCCGCGAAGGGCCGCCGGAAACGGAACCTCGCCGACCTGCTGCGCGGTTGCCTGCGGCGCGGTGGCGAGAAGAAGAAGACTGGACAGGATGCTGACAAGGCCCCGCATCCCGCCCGCGCCCTCAGTCGTCGCGGTGGACGCGCTCGCGGCGCTCGTGGCGTTCCTGGGCCTCGACCGACAGTGTCGCGGTCGGCCGGGCTTCCAGCCGTCCGAGGCTGATGGGCTCGCCAGTTTCCTCGCAATAGCCATAGGAACCGTCCTCGATCCGGCGCAGGGCCTCGTCGATCTTGGCGATCAGCTTGCGCTGCCGGTCGCGGGTGCGCAGTTCCAGCGCGCGATCCGATTCCGACGAGGCCCGGTCCACCAGATCGGGGTGGTTCTCGGTCTCGGCTTTCAGATTGACCACCGTGCCCTTGGATTCGCGGAGGATGTCGTCCTTCCAGGCGTTCAGCTTGCCCTTGAAATAGGCCAGCTGCCGCTCGTTCATGAAGGGTTCGTCGTCGGACGGGCGATAGGCCACCGGCCCGTCATCCACCACAGAGGCTAATGCGTTCATCGCACTCACACTCACAAACTTCACGCCCCCCTGTGGCGCATGCAGGCCTATAGGCAAGGCGGCGAGTCGCCTCAAGCCGTTTCCCCTCATCCGTCAGCTTTGCCGGGTCACTATGCTGTGAGCCGTGACAATTCGCCCTCACCCTTGAAGGGGCTCAGTTTCCGGCGACAGCGGCCTTGGCCAGCTCCACGGCGACGCGCAGGTCCACCTGGTCCAGCACGGCGTTCAGGCTGGCGTCCTCCGCGTCGGGCCGATCTTCGCCCCCGGTTTGTGAGAGTGCCCGCAGAGCATCGGCATCGCCCTGCCCGGCCAGATGCGCCAGTTTGAGGGCTTCGAGGCGGTCCAGCAGGCGATGACCGCGCCGGATCGCCCGGCGGCGACGCTCCGTGGGCCCCTCGACGCCTTCGACGCCCTGAAGCGCCATCAAGGAAGCGACACTGCTCGGGCCGGACATCGCGGCAACGCCGGATTTGGCTCCGGCTGCCGGGGCCCCGGCCGCGCCGCCCAGGCTGAATCCCCCCGCCGCCTGACCCGGGCGGGTCGGACGGGCTGCAGGGCCACTCGACTGCGGACCATTGATCTTCATGAACGGGCACTCCGGACCATGACTCATATCTGGGCCCGCGAGGTGAGGGTTTGGTTAACGGCCCGGCAAAATCTGCTGGCCAGAAGCGTGTCATCAACAGTCAACCTCTTGTTTTTCCTGCTATCATCTTCCGGCACGGAATTGGCATGACGTAATCCGTAATTGTCAGGACCGCCCCCATGTCGTCAGTTCTTGCCCGCCTCGCCTCCTGCCTTGCCGCCGGTGCGCTCGCCGTGGTCGCCCTGCCGCAGGCCGCCCAGGCGCAGTCGCGCATCAAGGACATCGTCTCGATTGAGGGTGTCCGGTCCAACCAGCTGGTGGGCTATGGCCTGGTCGTCGGCCTGAACGGCACCGGCGACAACCTGCGCAACTGCCCCCTGACCCGCCAGTCTCTGGAAGGGATGATGGAGCGTCAGGGCGTCAACATTCGCGGCGCCAACGCCAACACCAAGAACATTGCCGCCGTCATGGTCACGGCGGAACTGCCGCCCTTCGCCACGCCGGGCGCCAGGATCGACGTCTCGGTCTCGACCCTGTGCGATGCCAAGAGCCTGCTGGGCGGCACGGTCGTCGTGACCGCCCTGCAAGGCGCGGACGGCGAGGTCTATGCCGTGGCCCAGGGCTCGATCCAGACCGGCTCGCTGTCAGCCTCGGGCGCCTCGGGCTCCTCGGTCACGCGCGGGGTTCCGACCGCCGGTCGCATTGCGGGCGGGGCCGTCGTCGAGCGCGAGACCGGCTTTGACCTCAGCCGCCAGCCCGAGGTTCGCCTGACCCTGCGCAACCCCGACTTCACCACAGCCCAGCGGGTGGCCGGGGCCATCAACGACGCCTACCCCGGCACGGCCTGGGCCGAGAACGGCACGGTCGTGACCGTCCGCGCGCCCCAGGGCTGGGGCATGGCCGGCTATCTCAGCCGCATCGAGAACCTGCCGATCATGGTCGACGCCCCCGCCCGGGTGATCATCGACGAGGTCAATGGCGTCATCGTCATGGGCGATGCCGTGCGCATCTCCACCGTCGCCATCGCCCAGGGCAATCTGACCGTCAGCGTCCAGGAAGACCCCTTCGTCAGCCAGCCGGCCCCCTTCAGCGACGGCGAGACCGTGGTCGTCCCGTCCTCGACCGTCACGGTGGAAGAGGATCAGGGTACCCAGATGCGTATCGTCGGCGGCGGAGCCTCCCTCTCCAGCCTGGTGGCCGGGCTGAACGCGCTGGGCGTCACCCCCCGCGACATGATCAGCATCCTGCAGGCCATCAAGGCCGCCGGTGCCCTGCAAGCCGACATCGAGGTGATGTGAGCATGACCGATCCCCTCACCCTTTCTCCCGACCTGCTTCGCCCGGTGCAGACCCCGACGATCCGCCAGGACCGCATGCGCGAGACGGCCGAGGACTTCGAGGCCTCGTTCATCGCCCAGATGCTGCGCCCCATGTTCGAAGGCCTGTCGACCGAAGCCCCTTTCGGCGGCGGTGAGGCCGAGACCACCTGGCGCTCCTTCCTGATCGACGAAATGGCCAAGCAGACCGTCCGCTCGGGCGGCATCGGCCTGGCCGACCAGGTCATGTCCACCATGCTCAAGATGCAGGAAGCTCCGTGATGAACGACACCTCCCTTGCCGTCACCGCCTCGGCCCGCGTGCGCCAGCTGATCGACCTGACCCAGGCCCTGACGCGCCGCCTGTCCGACGAACTGGCCGCCTTCGAGGCCCAGCGTCCGCAGGACGTGGCCGCCGGTCTCGCCCAGACCCAGGATATGGCCAATCGCTATCGCCGCGAGTCCGCCCAGCTCAAAGCCGATCCGTCGGGACTGGCCCATGCACCGGTTGCCGACCGCACCGCCCTGATCAAGGCCACCGAGGCCTTCGAAGCCATCCTGAACCGGCACGCCCGCGCGGTGGAGGCCGCCCGCATCATCTCGGAAGGTCTGGTCAAGACCCTCGCTGCCGAAATCCGCAGCCAGCGCGGCGTACCCAATGCCTATGGCGCCACCGGCCAGGCCACCCCCACCGACGGCAGCGCCGTGGCCTTCAGCCGTTCGGCCTGACCGCGGGCGGCAACGCCGCGTTAACCGCACTTGACACCGGTTTCTTCAAGACTGACCCACTAGATGGTGGAAATGGCGCTTAACAGTCGTCTTCTGGGTCTGGCCTTCGCTTCGGCGGACACTCTCGTCGAGATCGACGGCGAGGGGCGGATTGTGCTGGCCATGGGGGCGGCCCCGGCGACGGGGCACGCGCCGGAAGCGAACTGGACCGGGCGCACCTTGACCGATCTGTTCGAGCCGCGCAGTGCCGGGCGTCTGAAACAGGCGCTGGCCAATCTGACGCCGGGCAACCGTAGCGCACCCCTGGACCTGCTGTACGATCTGGGCAATGGCGCATTCCGGCGCGTGCGATTACGGTTGTTCAGCCTGCCCGAACTGGCGCCGCACTGTTCGTGTGCCCTGACCTGGCAGGGCAAGTCTTTTTCGATCGAGCCTACCGCCGACACGCCGCTGGTCACCCGCGACGACCTGATGCGTCAGACCAGCAGCCTGCTCGCGAAACAAGGGCCGGATCCTCTGACGCTGGCCTTTGTCGATGTCACCGGACTGGATCAGGTCGCTGGCGACCAGCTGGAGGCGCTCAAGACTCGTTTGCACAGCACCCTGCAGTCGGTCTCGGTCGACGGGGCCTCAGCCTCCCATCTGGCCGGCAGCGCCTATGCCCTGTTGCGGCGGGATTCCGATGGGTCTGCGGTCGAGGACGCCATTCACAATGTCGCGGCGCTGGAAGGTGTCGATGTCAGCGCCGACATCCGTCACGTGGAACTAAGCCCCGGCGTGGACCGTCAGGCGACGCTGCGCGCCATGCGGCATGCGCTGGAGGTCTGTATCTCGAACGGGGCTCTCGACGATCCCGACGTCACCTTCAAGAAGACCCTCGATCGCACCCTTGTGCAAATGGACAGCTTCCGCGCCATGGTGAAGGCGCGCGACTTTGCCCTCCACTATCAGCCGATCGTCGATCTGAAGTCGGGCGCCACGCATCATTTTGAGGCCCTGGCGCGCATTCCGGGCTGCGACGGGCCCGAGAGCACCATCCGTCTGGCCGAGACCCTCGCCCTGATCGAAAGCTTTGATCTGGTGGTGGCGGAAAAGGCGATCCAGCAGATGCTGCAGCCGGGCTATGGGCTGACGCGGGTGGCAGTCAATGTCTCGGCCGGGTCGCTGGCTACCGACACCTATGGCGAGGCTCTGATGCGGCTGACGGCCAATCAGGGGGACATCCGCCGCCGCCTGAGTCTCGAGGTCACCGAGACGGCCACCATCCTCGACCTCCCCGGCACCCAGCAACGTCTGGCCCGACTGCGACAGGCGGGCTTCAAGGTCTATCTGGATGATTTCGGGGTCGGGGCCTCGTCCTTCGACCATCTGAACCATTTGACCGTCGACGGGGTGAAGATCGACGGCACCTTCGTCTTGCGGGCCATCGAAGACAACAAGTCCCGGACCCTGATCCGTCATCTGGTCGAGATGTGCGCCGGGCTGGAGTTGAAGACCGTGGCTGAGCGGGTCGAGACCGGCGAGGTTTCCGAACTGATGCTGAAACTGGGCGTGCAACTGGGCCAGGGCTGGTTCTTCGGCAAGCCCGAGCCGCAGCCGCGCCTCGAACGCGCAGCGGTCCCCGCCACCGGTCGTCGACGGGGCACTGTCGAGTCCTGGGGCTGAGGCTCAGCCCGGCATACGGTCCTGTCCCTCGCCGCCACCGAACCGCTCGGTCCACTCCGCCACCTGATCGTCCTCGATCTTGCGAAACAGCACCTCGGCGGCCTGAACCGGGCGGCCAACCGGCACGCGTGACAGCCAGTCCTCATTCGCTGACGGCCAACTGAGGCCGCTCTCGCCCACGCTTGCGGCGATCTTCGGCGCGGTGAATGGCAGCACCGGCGCGGCCAGCCGCGCGAACAGCGCCACCAGATTGAGGGCGAACCGCACAGCCGTGGCCGCCCGTTCCGGATCGGTCTTGAAGGCGGTCCAGGGGGCTGCGACCTGCAGATATTCATTGCCCAGCACCCAGGCGGCGCGGACGGCCTGCGCCGCCTTGCGGAACTCCATAGCCTCGAAGGCGGCAGTGGCCTCGGCGACCGCGGCATTGATCTGCGTCTGGAATGCGCGGTCCTCGTCGGTCAGGGCCGCGCCCTCGGGCACGACTCCTCCGAATTTGGACTCGGTGAACTTCACGATCCGGTTGACGAAATTGCCCAGCACATCGGCCAGGTCCTTGTTGATCGCCGACTGGAACTGCTCCCAGGTGAAGGCCGAGTCCGAATGCTCGGGGCCATAGGCGGTCAGATACCAGCGCCAGTAGTCGGCCGGCAGCAGCTCCAGAGCCTGATCCATGAAGACGCCCCGGCCCTGACTGGTCGAGAATTTCCCGCCGTACCAGTTCAGCCAGTTGAAGGCCTTGAGCGTATCGACCGTCTTCCACGGCTCGCCGGATCCCAGAATCGTCGCCGGGAAGCTGACGGTGTGGAAGGCGACATTGTCCTTGCCCATGAACTGCACATAGCGGACGTCGTCGGCGCCCTCATCGGTGCGCCACCAGTCGCGCCAGCTGCGCCCCGTGGCCTCGGCCCATTCCTCGGTGGCACCAATGTATTCGATGGGGGCGTCGAACCAGACGTAGAAGACCTTGCCCTCCATGCCCGGGCGCGGGCCGCCGTCCGGCCCCACCACCGGCACACCCCATTTCAGGTCGCGGGTGATGCCACGGTCGATCAGCCCCTCGTCCAGATGTTTCAGCGCAATCGAGCGGGCAAGCGTCTGCCAGTCCGACTTCGAGCTGATCCATTCGCGGATGCGGCCTTCCAGCTTCGTCTGCAGCAGATAGAGGTGGCGGGTGTCCCGCACCTCCAGGTTCCGGCTGCCCGACACCGCCGAATAGGGATCCTTCAGGTCCGTCGGGTCCAGCAGTCGCCCGCAGTTGTCGCACTGATCCCCGCGCGCCTTCTCATAGCCGCAGTGCGGACAGGTCCCCTCGACATAGCGATCCGGCAGGAAGCGACCGTCGTCGATCGAATAGATCATCTGATCGACGCGTTCCTCGATCAGGCCGTTGTCCTCCAGCACCCGGGCGAAATGCTGGGTCAGGCGCCGGTTGGGCGCGTTGGAGGACCGTCCGAACCAGTCGTAGCTGAGGCCGAAGGCCTCTCCCGCCGTCTTCTGGATCTGGTGCTGTTCGTCGCAATAGGTCCGCACGTCCTGACCGGCCGCGGCGGCGGCCAGCTCGGCGGGTGTGCCGTGCTCGTCCGTGGCGCAGATGTAGAGCACCTCATGCCCCTGCCCGCGCTTGAACCGGGCCCACACATCGGCGGGCAGCATCGACCCGGCCAGATTCCCCAGGTGCTTGATGCCGTTGATATAGGGCAGCGCCGAGGTGATCAGAATGCGGGCCATGGGTGTCCGGAAGGTTTTACAGCGGTCGGGGAAGCCGTGGGATATAGAGGGCGTCGGGCCATCCGTCACCCTGCACCCTCAGCCTTGCTCAGCCGGGTGCCAGCCGCACCATTCGCCGCGCCACCCGGATGAACCGCCCGGTCAGAAGGGTCGAGGACACCAGGCTGGCGATGATGATGGCCCAGACCAGACCGTCCACCCCCATACGCGGCGCCAGCACCCAGCCCAGCGGCATCATGACGGCGCCGTAGGCGGTGAAATGCATGATCGTCGGCCACCAGATGTCGCCCGCCGCGCGGTTGGCCTGGGCCGCCACCGCCTGAATGCCGTCGGCGACAAAGAACAGGGTGGCCAGCACCAGCGCAGGTACCGCCAGCGCGACCAGCTCCGGATCGCGGCTGTAGGCCTGGATCAGCAGCGGTGCGGTCGGCCAGACGATCAACGCAATGACCAGCGTCAGCGCCGCAATAACCGCCAGACTGACCAGCCCCGCCCGCATCACGCCCGGCGCATCGGCCGCGCCGAACGCCCGCCCGACCAGTACTGCGGTCGCGGACGACAGCCCCATGGGCACCATGAAGACGATGGCCGAGATGTTCAGCACCACGGCCCAGGCCGCAGTCTCGACCGTGCCCAGCCGGCCGGCGATCAACGCCATCAGAGCAAAGGCCGCGACCTCGATGAAATAGCTGGACCCCGCGCCGTACCCGACCTTGCGCTGCTCGGCCTCGGCCAGCGGGTCCCGTTCGGGCTTGCGGAACAGGCCCAGCGCCCGCGCCTCGGGCAAGCGCAGGATATAGACGATCAGGAACACGGCCAGCGCCGCCCGCGCAAAGAAGGTCGCCCAGGACGACGCGAGGGCTCCATCCACACCCAGACCCAGCAGGTCCGGCACCAGCAGCAAATTCAGCGCCAGATTGACCCCGTTCGCCACCCACATGGCGACCATGCCCGGCTTGGGCTTGCCCAGCGCCTCGAGGAAGAACTGCGCCGCGACACTGATCAGATAGGCGGGCATCGACAGGGCGAACACCATCAAGGGCAGACGCGCGCCCTCCGCCAGACCCTCGCCCAGGCCGAAATTCTCCAGACCTGCCGGCCCCAGCACCATCAGGCCGATCATCGACCCGCCGCCCAGCCAAAGTGAATAGACCAGACCCCGGCGCAGCACGGCGCCGACGTCGCTGCGACGGCCTTCGCCCAGCCGACGCGCCGTCATCACCTGCACGCCCAGCAACAGGCCGACCGCCGTCGTGATCACGATCGAGGTCGGCGTCCATGCCAGGGTGTGAAAGGCCAGCTCGGTGCTCGAGAAATTGCCGACGACCACGGCATCGGTCAGCCCCATGACCATGATACCGATGCGCGCCAGCACCACCGGCCAGGCCAGGCTCAGCAGGTCATGCAGGACGGTTCGGGTGGCGGGCGATACGGGCATGGGGGTTTCGCGGCAGTAGGCAGTAGGAAATAGAAGGGTTGATTGGGCAGCGGGCGCGATCGGGCCGGTCGCTTTAGCGACTTCTTGTCCGCCTGTCTCTAAGGCCTACTGCCTACAGCCTACTGCCTACTGCCTCCCCTTCACCACGCCCCCATTTCGCGCAGCTGTATGGCGAGCCCGGGCGGCAGGTCACCGGCATCCATGGTCGACAGATCGGGCGGAGCGTCCTTCGGCTCCAGATAGCGCCAACCCTGAAACGGCCGCCGGGCCTGGGGCGCCGTGCGGATCACCTCGGGCGCCAGCTGGATCAGGCATTGCGAGGTCTTGCCCTCGCCCCGTGTGCTGATGTCGACGATCGGCATGCGGCACACGACCGAGCCCTTCATCACCCAGTAGAGCGAACCCCCGTCCTCAAGCTCGGCCGCGCGCCTGGGCGTCATACGGGTGTGCACCGTCAGCCAGTCGCCCTTGGCCGCACGCCGTTCCAGCGTCTCGACCCTGGCCACCCCGACGCACAGTTTGATCATGTGAAGCGGCATCAGGCCGGATCAGCCCCCAAAGCTGCTCCCGACCTGGATCATATTGTTGCCCAGGTTCTGCAACTCCTGACCACAGCGTGGACCGGCGGCGTCGAGCATGGTCACCAGTTGGTCTTCACTCTGGGTGTTCAGCCATTCAAACAGGCGGACGACCTGATCCTTCCCCGGATTCCGCCCTTCCAGTCGCCCGATATAATAGGCCATACCCAGCGCGCCCGAGGCTTCATATTGGGGATCAGACCCGGCCATCACCGCGAACAGGGCCGCACATTCCATGTCATTGCGGTCCGTCGCGGGAACGGGATCCTGAGCGGCAGCCGCTATGGGAGACGCGACCAATCCGGCCGCGAGAGCCAGCGCTGCAATTCCGTATTTCATCTCACTCATCCCCTGTTGTGACGACCGCCAGAACCGCGTCGGCCGCGACCTGATCGCCCACGTCAAAGCCGATGCTCTCGACGACGCCATCATAGGGCGCGGTCAGGGCCTGTTCCATCTTCATCGCCTCGATGACGACGACGGGCTGACCCTTCTTCACCGGATCTCCCGCTTTCACCGGCACGGCCACCACCTTGCCCGGCATCGGCGCGCGCAGGGAACCATCGCCCGCTTCGGCCGTCCCGGCCGCCGCCGCCGCGCGCCCGTCGACCCGCCAGGCACGCCCCTCGCGAAACAGGACGGCCGCGTGGTCACCCGGCAGATAGACGTAGGACACGGGCGCCTGGTCCGGGCTCAACGTCACCGAAGTCCGGGACCACGACTCCCGGGGCCCGCTGCCAGGCCAGGGCGTCACAGGCACAGTGGCGCCCTCCAACTCGCCGGCATAATGATCGGAACCATCCGGCGTCAGGGCCACCTCGCGGGCCTCCCCTTCAACGCGGAGTGGCACCTTCAGGACCGCAGGTCTGTTCAGCCGGAAGCCCACCAGTTCCGGCGCCGTGGCCCAGGGTGTGTCCAAGGCCTCCTGATCCAGAATGGTCTTTCGGGCCTCATGGGTCAGCGCGACGGCGGCGGCCAGCGCCCCGCCCTCGTCCAGCGTCCACGGGGCCAGGAGCACGTCCTCCTCAGCGCCGATAAAGGCTGTGTCCACATCACCGGTCACAAAGCGCGGGTGATCCAGACAGCGCGAAAGGAAGGCCGCATTGGTGCGCACCGGCCAGACCTCGACCTCTCGGCATACCTCGGCCAGATAGTCCGCCGCCGCCTCGCGCGTTTCCGCGTGAACGATCAGCTTGGCGATCATCGGGTCGTAGAACTGGCTAACCTCTCCGCCCTCCTCGACGCCGGTATCGACGCGCAGCAGGGGCCCCTCCGACGGATCGGTCATATCCTCGGAGTCGCCCGTGCCCGTATCCGCCGGCGGCAGGACAAAGTGGTCCAGCGGCCCGATCGACGGCAAGAATCCGTTCTCCGGATCCTCGGCATACAGACGCGCCTCCATGGCCCAGCCGTGGATGCCGATCTCGTCCTGTTTCAGCGGGATCGGCTCACCGGCCGCCACCCGCAGCTGCCATTCGACCAGATCGACACCCGTGATCGCCTCGGTGACCGGGTGTTCGACCTGCAGCCGGGTGTTCATCTCCATGAACCAGATGCGGTCCGCCCGCAGGCCCTCGCTGGCATCGGCGATGAACTCGATGGTCCCCGCGCCCTCATAGTTGACGGCCTGTGCCGCCCGCACGGCGGCGGCGGTCACGGCCTCGCGCGTCTCGGCGTCCATGCCGGGGGCCGGAGCCTCCTCGATGACCTTCTGGTGGCGGCGCTGCAGCGAACAGTCGCGCTCGTTCAGGTGCACGACGTTGCCGTGCGTGTCGCCGAACACCTGCACCTCGATGTGGCGCGGACGGGTGATATAGGTCTCGATCAGCACGCGCGGATCGCCGAACGAAGACTGCCCCTCGCGCTGGGCGCTGGCCAGGGCGTCGGCAAAGTCCTCGGCCCGGTCGACCCGGCGCATGCCCTTGCCGCCGCCGCCGGCCACCGCCTTGATCAGCACCGGATAGCCGATTGCGTCCGCCTCGGCCTTCAGCGTCTCCGCCGACTGGTCCTCGCCCTGATAGCCGGGGGTCACGGGCACGCCCGCCTCTATCATCAGTTTCTTGGCCGCATCCTTCAGGCCCATGGCGCGGATCGACGCCGGAGGTGGCCCGATCCAGACCAGCCCCGCCGCCTTTACCGCCTCGGCAAAGTCGGCATTCTCGGACAGGAATCCATAGCCGGGGTGGATGGCCTCGGCCCCGGTTGCCCTCGCCGCGGCCAGCACCTTGGCCCCGTCCAGATAGGACTCACTGGCCTGCGCTGGCCCCAGCAGCACAGCCTCATCCGCCATGCGCACATGCGGCGCCCGGGCGTCCGCCTCGGAATAGACAGCGATGGTCCGCAGCCCCATGGCACGGGCGGTGCGGAATACACGGCAGGCGATCTCGCCCCGATTGGCGACAAGGATGGAATTGAACATGAGCGATTTGTAGAGGGGCGAGTGACGGGTGGCGAGGGGTGAATAGTGAGTCGCGAGTGGTGAGTAGCACGCGGTAGTCAGCCTCAATGGCAAATCAGGCGACCACCGTGGCTATCGCCCACGTCCTGCCACTCACCACTCACCACTCACTAACACTCTTCCCGGCACCTACTCCGCCCAGCGCGGCTTGCGCTTGTCGAGGAAGGCGCGGACGCCCTCCTGGCCCTCTTTCGACACCCGGGCGCGGGCGATCCGGTGGGCGGTGTCTTCCATCAGCGAATGATCGACCTTGCGGTGCGCCACGTCGTGGACCAGCCGTTTGGCCTCGCCCATGGCCCCGGGCGCGCAGGCCGCCAGTGTCCCGCTCAGCTGGCTGATGAAGCCGTCCAGGGCTGCCGCATCGGGCACGACCGCATCCACCAGCCCGACATGGGCGGCATAGTCGGCGTCGAACATATTGGCCGTCAGGAACAGGGCCCGGGCGCGGCGCGCGCCGACCGCCTCGATCACATAGGGGGCGATGGTCGCCGGGATCAGGCCCAGCTTGACCTCACTGAACGCGAACTTCGTTCCCTTGACCGCCACGGCCATGTCGCAGGCCGCGACAATGCCCGCGCCGCCGCCCATGGCCGCGCCTTCAACCAGCGCCACCGTCAGCGCCGGCACGTCGTGCAGGGCCTTCAGCATCTTGGCCAGACCCATGGCGTCCGAGCGGTTGTCGCTCTCGGACCAGTCCGCCGCCGCCGCCATCCACGTCAGGTCGGCCCCGGCGCTGAAGGTGCCGCCCGCCCCGCGCACGAACACCACGCGGATATGGTCGGCCCCATGCAGGGTCTCGAACGCCTGATAGAGAGCGCCGATGGTCCGCGCGTCAAAGGCGTTCTTCTTGTCCGGCCGGTTGATGGTGATGAACACCGTCCCGTCCTGCGTCGACTCGATCGTCACCAGATCGCTGACCGCATCCGTGTCCGCCCCCGCCACCAGCGGGTGCGAAATCCGGTTCATCTCCCGCGCCTCGGCATCGGTGATGTCCATGGCATTGAGGTCGGCGTCGGTGGGGGTGGTGGTCATTCTGGTCTCCTGATGCTTGGGGTCTATAACGCATGACGAGCCAAACTGAATACGGAGCCGTCGCCATGGCCACCGCTGCGAATGACCGAATCCGCCGGATGAGCGTCGCCAGTGTCCACGTCCACTATGTCGCCAAGGCGGAGAAGCAGGGGCGAGGCCGGGCCGAGGTGGACGAGGTGATCCGCTGGCTGACCGGCTATTCACAGGCGCAGCTTGACGCCCTGCTGGCCAACAAGACGACCTTCGAAACCTTCTTCGCCGAAGCGCCGGCCATGAACCCCAACCGTTTCCTGATCACCGGCGTGATCTGTGGTTACCGCGTTGAGGAGATCGAGGACCCGTTCATGCGCGAAGTGCGCCACCTCGACAAACTGGTGGACGAGGTGAGCAAGGGGAAGGCGATGGAGAAGATACTTCGAGCGCCAGCCTGATCACATCCTGAACACGCCGAACGGCGTGTCGGGGATCGGGGCATTCAGGCTGGCACTGATGGCCAGGCCCAGCACGTCGCGGGTCTGGACCGGGTCGATGACGCCATCGTCCCACAAGCGCGCGGTGGCGTAATAGGGGTTACCCTCGTCCTCGTATTTCTGGCGGATCGGCGCCTTGAAGGCCTCGGCCTGGTCCTCGGTCCAGCTGTCGGCGTCGCGGTGCACGGTAGCCAGCACACTGGCCGCCTGCTCCCCACCCATCACCGAAATCCGGCTGTTCGGCCAGGTGAACAAAAAGCGCGGGGAATAGGCCCGGCCGCACATGCCATAGTTCCCGGCGCCGAAACTGCCGCCGATCAGGACGGTGAACTTGGGCACCTCGGCACTGGCGACGGCCGTGACCAGCTTGGCGCCGTTCTTGGCGATGCCCTCGGCCTCATATTTTCCGCCGACCATGAAGCCCGAAATGTTCTGCAGGAACACCAGCGGGATCTTGCGCTTGCAGGCCAGCTGGATGAAGTGCGCCCCCTTCAGCGCGCTCTCCGAGAACAGCACGCCATTGTTGGCCAGGATGGCGACCGGATAGCCCCAGATGCGGGCGAACCCGCACACCAGCGTCGTGCCGTAGTCGCGCTTGAACTCGTCAAACTCCGAGCCGTCGACGGTGCGGGCGATCACCTCGCGCACATCATAGGGGGCGCGCACATCGTCGGGGATGATGCCGTACAGTTCCTGCGGGTCCAGCGCGGGCGGGCGCGGCTCCCGCACATCCAGCGGCACATCCTTGACCGTGTTCAGATTGGCGACGATCGCGCGCACGATCTCCAGCGCGTGTTCGTCATTCTCGGCCACATGGTCGACCACGCCCGATTTGCGGCCATGGGTGTCGGCCCCGCCCAGGTCCTCGGCCGAGATCACCTCGCCCGTCGCGGCCTTCACCAGCGGCGGTCCGGCCAGGAAGATGGTGCCCTGATTGCGCACAATGACTGTCTCGTCGGACATGGCGGGCACATAGGCGCCCCCCGCCGTACAGCTGCCCATCACGCAGGCGATCTGCGGAATGTCGCGCGCGCTCATCCGCGCCTGATTGAAGAAGATTCGCCCGAAATGCTCGCGGTCGGGAAACACCTTAGCCTGGTGCGGCAGGTTGGCCCCGCCCGAATCGACCAGATAGACGCACGGTAACCGGTTCTGCTCGGCGATCTCCTGGGCGCGCAGGTGCTTCTTGACCGTCATCGGGAAATAGGCGCCGCCCTTCACCGTCGGGTCATTGGCGACGATCATCACCTCGCGGCCCGAGACCCGGCCAATGCCGCAGATCATGCCCGCGCCGGGGGCCTGATCGTCATACATGCCGAACGCCGCCAGCTGGCCGATCTCCAGAAACGGCGAGCCGGGGTCCAGGAGCCGCTCGACCCGATCCCGCGGCAACAGCTTGCCGCGGCTGACGTGGCGCTCGCGCGACTTGTCCGAGCCGCCCCGCGCCGCCAGGGCCACCCGCTCGACCAGTTCGTCGCGCAGGCGGCGGTTGGTGCTCTCCAGCGCCTTGAAGGCCGGAGTGGACGGATCGATCACAGAGGTCAGCTTGGGCATGCCCTCCCTTTAGGCAGTTTCCGTCGGTGGGCAAAGGGGACGAAACTGCCAGGCGACGGATGACCACGCCCCCCGGAATCTGCCATAAGGCCTCATGGCCAAGGCGCGCACCGACACCCTCGAAGCGGCACTTCAGAACCTCTTCACCGGCGGCGACACCACCCGGGTCAGCTGGTTTGCCCTGACGGGCGGCGAGCAGCTGTTTGCAGAGGGCGATCCCGCCGACACCCTGTATCTGGTGCGCTCCGGCCGTCTCGGCGTTTTCTGTCATGACGGGGATCAGGCGCCGCGGTTCCTCGGCGTCGTCCGCCCCGGCGAGCCGGTCGGCGAAATGTCCATGCTGGCCGGCACCCCGCACACTGCCAGTGTGGTGGCCCTGCGCGACTCCGAAATCCTGGCCCTGCCGCGCGAGACCTTCTTCGAGGCTGCCCGCAGCCAGCCCGACCTGATGGTCGAGCTGTCGCGCCTGATGATCCGTCGCTCGCGTGACCAGACCCTCGGCGGCGGTGAGCCCAGTGTGTTCGGCTTCATCTCGGCCCGGCCCAAGCCCATCCGCGCGTTTGTCGAACGGATCGCGGCCTCGATCCAGGCCCAGGGGTTCACTTGCCAGATTATTGATCACTCGGCCCTCAGTTCGGTTGCCGACTGGTTCAGCCGGGTCGAGGACAGCCACGATTTCGTCCTCTATGTCGCCGAAGCCGACGAGCCCGCCTGGGCCCAGCTGTGCACGCGTCAGGTCGACCGTCTGTTCATCGTCGGCAATCCGCTGACCACGCCGCCGGGCGCCAACCTGCCGCGCAATCCGGCGCTGGATGCCCAGCAGCGCACCGACCTGATCCTGCTCCGCGATGCCCGCATGCCCCGACCGGCCAACACCTCGGTCTGGCTGGACGCGGTGCGGCCCGGGCGCTGGTTTCACGCCACCGACGGCAATGCTGAGGACGCCGCCCGCATGGCCCGGATCGTCACCGGCACGGCGGTCGGCGTTGTGCTGTCGGGCGGCGGCGCCCGCGCCTATGCCCACATCGGCGCGCTTCGGGCCCTGCGCGAGGCGAATGTCCCGCTCGACTTCCTGGGGGGCGCTTCCATGGGCGCCGTCATGGCCGCCGGACCTGCCCTCGGCTGGACCCAGGAAGAACTGGAGGACGAGATCAAGCGCGCCTTCGTCGCCAGCGATCCCCTGTCGGACATCACCTTTCCCCTGATCGCCATGACCCGCGCGGGCAAGGTCGCGCGCCTTTTGCGCAATGCCTATGGCGACACCGAAATCGCCGACATGCCCCTGCCCTTCTTTGCCGTCTCGACCAATCTGACGACCGGCCGGATCGAGGTGCACAAGCGCGGTCTGCTCAGGCGCGCCATGCGGGCCACCATCGCCATCCCGGGCGTCATGCCGCCGGTTGTCATGCACGATCAGGTACTGGTCGACGGCGCCGTGCTGCGTAACTTTCCGGCAGAGACCATGCGCCAGATGAACGCCGGGCCGGTTGTCGGCGTCGACATGTCCCAGGCCCGCGGCGTCGATCCTGTCACCCTGCAAAACCCGCCCTCGTGGTGGCGCTGGATCCTGTCCGGCGACTGGAAGAAGGGCCCGCCGATCGTCGCCCTGTTGATGCGCGCCGCCACCCTGACCAGCGACGCCGATGTGGAAACTTCGCGCAAGGCCACCGACCTGCTGATCCAGCCCGAGCCCGAGGGCATGGATATCCGCGACTGGAAGGCCTACGACATCCCTGTCCAGGCGGGCTATGAGGCGGCACGCAAGGCGCTGGACGATCTGGACGGCCCGGTCACCGACCTGCGCCGCAACCGCGTCCGCGAGGCCGAAGAGGCCGAAACCGTCACCGCGCCCGAGCGAGCAGGAAAAGCCGCGGGAAAGGCAAGAGCGTCACGCCGTCAGCGCGCTTCGGAAAAGCCTGCCTGAGCGCCTCGCCGAGGGCGTCCAGATAATCGGCTTTCAGCTGCGGGGTATCGGCCAGCGCCGTCAGATAGGGCCTGAGCGCCGTCCCCGACATCCAGTTCAGCACAGCCTCCTCACCGGTCAGGGCGTGCAGATAGGTCGTCGACCAGAGGTCGATGTCCGCGCACGTCCCGGCCAGCCGGTCGTAATAGGTCTCTGCTGTTAACAGGGGCGCGATCGTCGGGACGCCGCCCAGACGACCGGCCCACGGCCCCTCAGCCGCCACCTGTCTCATCAGCATATGGTGGCGGGTCTCGAACGCCATCGGCATCTGCACCGCCAGCACCCCGCCCGGCGCAAGCTGCCCGGCCAATCGGGGGAACAGGTCCTGGTGATCGTCCACCCATTGGAGCGCGGCATTGGCGAAGATCAGATCAACCCGCCGACTTGGCTCCCAGTCAGCGATGTCACCCTGATGCCAGTGGACCGTATCATCCCGCGCCCCGGCCCCCGCCAGCATGTCGGCGCTCTGCTCCAGTCCGCGCACCTCGGCGGCCGGATAGCGGCGCTTCAGCAGGCTGGCGTGATGGCCGTCGCCACAGCCGAGATCCCAGACGACGTGCGGGTCCAGATCGTGGGGGAGCCGCACCAGCAGGTCCAGTGCCGCGCGATCGCGCTCGGCCTCGAACCGGGCATAGGTGTCGGGATCCCAATGGACGGGGTCGGAAGCGGCGGTCGTCATCGGAACAACCTGCCCATTGCCGCGGCCCGGTCAAGCCGGGCGGGCATCGCGATGGTACCGCCTCTCAGGCTCGAACTGAGGACCTCCGGCTCCACAAACCGGCGCTCTAACCAACTGAGCTAAGGCGGCACACGTCGCGAGGAGCGTCCTCTAGCGGCCTCACGGGCCGGGATCAAGCCCGACTGTAGGACCCGGGATCAGTTATAACCCCTGGACTGGATATACTGCTCCAGCGCGGCAATACGGCTGGCGTCCGACGGGTGGGTCGAGGCGAACTCGGGCGTCTGGCTCTGGCGTTGGGCTGCCATCAACCGCCACAGGGCGATCGACTGGGAGGCGCGATAGCCGGCCCGGACCATATAGTCCACGCCCAGCTGGTCAGCCTCCAGCTCATGCTGACGCGAGAAGGGCAGCAGCACACCCAATTGCGCGCCCAGACCACCCAGCGCGCCGACCGCCTGGCCGTAGTCGCCCGAGGCACCCTGAATGGCCTGCAGGCCGATACTGGTCACCGCCGTGCTGGAATAGCGTTCGGCCGCGTGCTGGGCGACCACATGGCCGATCTCGTGACCGATCACGGCGGCCAGCTGGTCATCATTCTGGACCAGCGCCAGAAGGCCCGTGGTCACGCCGATCTTGCCCGACGGCAGCACGAAGGCATTGGGGGACTGGTCGACAAACACCGCATAGTCCCAGCGTATATTCGTCAGACCCGCGGCCTGCACAAGGCGATCCCCGACCCGGCGGATGCGCGCATTGGCGGCCGCGTCGCGCGACACCTGCTGGGTCCGCAGGGCATCGGCCCAGGCCTGATCCGACGCCTGGGCCAGGGCTGCATTGTCGACCAGCAGGAACTGGTTGCGGCCCAGGGCCTCATTATAGGCGCAGCCTCCCACAAGGGCCGAGGCGGCGACGAGGCCTGCGAACGACTTCACAACAGTGGCCTTGGTGAGGGTGAACGGCATACGGAGGTCTCCCGGGAGTTTCGACAGCTGTGACGCTTGAACACGCACGCGGCCAATTTGATCCCGCCCCCTGCTGACTGGCACAAAGAGAAACGCCCCGGAGCGAACTCCGGGGCGTTTCAGTCTTTTGACGTCGATCCGACCTATTGCAGGCGGAAGGCGACGGTGAAGTTCACCCGGCCACCGACGGCGACACCATCAACCTGACCGGGGGTCAGACGGGCGCGACGTGTGGCGCGGAGTGCTTCCTGGCCGAAACCGGCGCCGCTCGGGTCCTCCGAGGTGATCCGGCAATCGCTCACCGAACCGTTCGGATTAACCGCGCAGCTCAGTTCCACGCGACCGCTTTCGATGCCCCGGGAGATAGCCCGGTCCGGATAGTCCGGGGTCGGACGGCTGGCCCACGAGGGGTTGGTCACGACCGGCGGACGCGGCGGCGCAGGCGGAGCCGGCGGCGGCGGCGGTCCCGGAATATTGACCGGAGGTCCGGTGTATTCCTGACGGTCTTCCTTCGGCACCGGCGGGATCGGCAGACGGACAGGCGGAGCAATCGGGCTCGGCGCCGGTTCACGCGGCTGCAGCTTCGGCGGCGGCGGCTGATCCGTCGGAGGCGGAGGCGGCGGCGGCGGCGGAGGCGGCGGCGGCGGGATCGGGTCGATCAGATCCACCTGCACGGAGTCATCCGTATAGTCCGGAATCTTGAGCTCGAACCTGGATTTGTCGACGAAGTAGAGCAACACCCCGAACAGGATGGTCACCACGATCAGAACAACAATCCAGACCCCGATCGACACCCCCATGAAGCCCTTTTTCTTCGGGGCATCATAGCGACTGCGATGGTACTCAACGGGTGTATCGGTCATGTCGCCCGTCCTTTACTCTGGTGCGTTGTCTTCGCCGACCAGGGCGACGCTGTAGAAGCCATTGTCCTGCAGGGCATTCATAACCTGCATGAAATCGCCATAGCGCGTCGTTTGGTCAGCACGGATGAAGATACGCTCTTCCTCGGGGTTCCGCGTCCGGATCAGGTAGCGGAGATTGTCGCCAATCTCCCCCACCGTGGTCCGGTTGTCGCCGATAAACACACCGCCATCGTTCTGGATGGAGATGAACACCGGGGTGGGCGGGTTCTCCTGCGGTTCGGCTGCGGCAGTGGGCAGTTTCACCTCGATCGACACGGTGGCCAAAGGCGCGGCCACCATGAAGATGATGAGGAGAACCAGCATGATATCAACGAAAGGCGTAACGTTGATCTCGCTGTTCTGCTCGACGTGATACTTTCCGCCGCCGCCTCCTGAGAGTTTCGCGGCCATGAGGCTTACGCTCCCTTGTCGAGCTGACGCGAGATGGCGTTGAGCAGTTCAGCAGCGAAGCCGTCCGAACGGGTGCCGTAGGCCGAGATGCGGGTGTTGAAGTAGTTATAGAAGATAACCGCCGGGATAGCCGCGAACAGACCGATACCCGTGGCCAGCAGCGCCTCGGCGATACCGGGGGCCACGACGGCCAGGTTGGTGGTGTTCGACTCGGCGATACCGATGAAGGAGTTCATAACCCCGTACACCGTACCGAACAGACCGACGAACGGAGCGGTCGAACCGGTCGAGGCCAGGAACTGCTGACCACCCGAAAGGCGTCCGGCCAGCCCCGATTGCACGGCGGCCACGGCCGTCGAGGCGCGGGTGATGGCCGCATCGCGGTGCTCACCGGTGACCGACAGGCCCGCCTGACGCGACAGTTCGATCTCTTCGGTGGCCGCGGCGGCCATATCGGCCAGCGGGTTGCCGTCGAACTCGTCCGAGGTCGCGATCTTGCGCATGTCCGCGATCGAACGGGCGCCGCGGAAGTTTTCCAGGAAGCGGTTGGTCTTCGCGTTCAGACCACCGAACTCCATCATTTTGATGATCAGGATCACCCAGGTGAAGATCGAGGCGACCAGCAGGCCGACCATGACGACCTTAACAACGATGCCCGAGTCCATGAACATCTTGATCGGGGTCAGCGATTCACCGCCGTGACCTTCAGCCGCTTCATCCGTGGTGGCGGCTTCTTCAGTGGTGGCCGTCGCGGCCGCGTCGGTGGCCGGGACTTCGGCGGTGGCCTCGGCCGCAGCCGGGTCGGGAGCCGTAGTGTCCTGAGCCAGGACCGGCGAGCTCGCCATCAGGACGGCAGCGCCGACCATTGCGAGGAGGATGTTCGTCTTTTTGCTATCGCGCATAGTTCGCCAGTTCCTGCGTTGTGGTCTGACCATGAAACCCTAAAGGACCCGACCACAGCGGTCGTACCCCAGTTTAAATTCTGACTTCTCGACGTCGAACCCGGGGGTCCGCCATCGAAACGCCTTCGGATGCGACCGGTTGCCGATAGGAACCGGTGTCGGTGACAGATGCCTTCGGACCTCGATCCGAAACCGTCTGACAGCCCACCCAAAGAAAGCAGTCACGCTCCCTTTGGCGAACGCATACCAGAGCGTCAAGTGCGTCGAGGTGCTTTTCCCCCGGCGCGAGAACGCTCCGTCTTGGGGCACAGCCTTCCCCCGGAAAGCGACATTTTCATGATATCTGGAATTTCCTTCCCCGACCGGTCGCAGGGAAGTGGTGCCTGGGGGCGGATTCGAACCACCGACACGCGGATTTTCAATCCGCTGCTCTACCAACTGAGCTACCCAGGCGCGCTCCGGCGGGCGGGAGCGGGGTCTATAGGCGAGCGGATGCAGGGTGTCCAGCGTCCTCGGACAATCTCTCTGTCAGTCCTCGCGGTCGTCCTGCGACAGGTCATCCGCAGGCTCGCCCGGAAGCACATAGGCTCCGCCCAGCCAGCGCTGCAGATCCACGTCCGAACACCGTTTCGAACAGAACGGCTTATAGTCCGGATGCTTGGGATTCTTTTTGCAAATCGGACAGTTAGACATCATCAGCCTTCGCGTATCTCATAGGTGCCGACCGGCTGCCCAGCCTCGCCGATCAACCGCGCCCGCGGGCCCAGGCCGCCGACCAGCCCCGATATCTCGTCCACCTCAACGTCCGGTACGACCAGGTTGATCCAGGGTGCCGACCGGTTGACCTCCAACGCATGACGCAGCGTGCGCACGGCCTCGATCTGTCCCGCCCGGCGTCTGCGCTCGCCCTTCACGCCGAACAGCGTCTCCTCGATCGGCGTCTGCCGCCACGGCAGCGACAGCTGCAACAGGCCAAACCGGCTCAGTGGCCCGAATGTGACACCGGTGTCTACAAATGCCTCCTTCGCCGCTTTCATGACCGGGTCGGGCGCCTGGGCCGTGCCGATCAGATCGATCACGACCAGTCCGGCCCACCGCTTCAGCGCGATGTGCCGCGCCGCCAGCCGAAGACCCAGGCGATTCGCCGCCTCTCGCGCCTTGCCGCTGTCCCGACCGGGCGCCCCGGCAAAGTCCAGATCCACCGCGACCAGCGCCCGGGTGCGCTCGAGCGCGACACTTAGCCCCTCGGCCTCAAGCACAGGCACTAGGGCTGTCTCACGCGCTTCCCGCACCGCTTCGATCGCCACGGCACCCGTTGCCGGCACGACACCGGGCGCGGCCCGGGCCAGCCATTCGGCGACCGTCGGGCCAGGTTTCAGCAGCCGGGGCGTCCCCTCCCCCTTGCCCGACAGCGTCAGGCCCGGCCCCTTTCCGCCGCGGGGCTCGGCCGACACCGTGACCCGCACCGCCTGTCCGACCGTCACCTGCCCCTTGTTCAGAAAGCCGAACGGTTCACCGACGCCCAGATCGACAAAGGCCCCGCCGCCGCCCGGCAGCAGAGCCGTGACCCGGCCGATGCTCTCGGCGCCCAGACGATTCGCTTCGGCATCGCCGTCGCGCGCATGGAAGATTTGCCGGGGCTCGCCGTCCTGGCACACCACGCCCCAGGTCTCGCCCGGGCCGTCGTCCAGAAATGTCTCCAGATCGCTCACCCGCGCCGGTATCCGACGCCTTCCAGCAGGCTGACGGTCTCATAGAGCGGCAGGCCCATGACCGCCGGATGGCTGCCCACGATTCGGCGGACAAAGGCGCCCGCCGGCCCCTGGATACCATAGGCCCCGGCCTTGCCCTGCCAGTCGCCGCTCGCGACATAGGCGGTGATCTCGGCCTCGCTCAGCACCTTCAGCGTGACCCGTGTTTCAACGACCCGCACGGAGACGCGGCCCGCATGGGCCACGGCCACGCCCGTGTGCACCCGGTGGTTCCTGCCCGACAGCATCTTGAGGAAGCAGGTCGCCTCGGCCTCGTCCGCAGCCTTTTCCAGAAACCGGCGTCCCAGCGACACGACCGTATCCGCCGCCAGCACCACAGCCTCAGGATGGCGTTCGGCCACCACGGCGGCCTTGGACCGCGCCAGGCGATCCGCCAGCTGCGCCGGGGTTTCGGATTTCAGAGGGGTTTCGTCGATGTCGGCGGGCAGGGTCTGGTCGGGGACGATCCCCACCTGGGCCAGCAGCTCACGCCGGCGCGGACTGGCCGAAGCCAGAATGAGCTCAGGACGGGCCATCCCGCCCGGCCTTACTTGAAGCGATAGGTGATGCGACCCTTGGTCAGGTCGTAGGGGGTCATTTCGACCAGCACCTTGTCGCCGGCCAGCACGCGGATGCGGTTCTTGCGCATCTTGCCTGCAGTGTGGGCGATGATCTCGTGGTCGTTCTCGAGCGTCACACGAAACGTGGCGTTCGGCAGCAGTTCGCTGACCGTACCGGGAAACTCGAGCAGTTCTTCCTTAGCCATGCGGCCTCTCACACCCGGGGAAATCGTCTGACACACGCGCCGGGCGGAGCGCATATGCCGAAAAGAGCGGGGCTAATGCACCAGAATTGTCGAAAAGTCGAGTTCTGCGGGCCCTGCGGCCCGCGCTTCACCGCCGATAGAGGGCGCAGACCAGCGTAAACAGCCGGCGTGAGGTCTCGTGATCCATGTCGATCTTGCCGTCCAGCCGGGCCTTCAGCGTCTCGGCCCCCTCGTTGTGCAGACCGCGACGGCCCATGTCGACGGACTCGATCTGGCTGGGCGAGGATCCGCGCAAGGCTTCATAATAGCTGTCGCAGATCATCAGATAGTCGCGCAGCACGGTCTTCAGCGGCGTCAGCGACAGCCCGTGCGCCCGCGCATAGTCCGGCCCGCTGATATCGAACACCAGCCGGCTGTCCTGTAGCGACAGCTTCAGCGCATAGGGACCGCCGGACGCCCCCTCGGGCCGGAAGACATTCTTCTCGACCAGATCGAAGATCGCCACCCGGCGCTCATGCTCGATCTCGGCCGTGGCGGCGGGCAGGGTCGCCGCATCCAGCTCGACCGAGGCCAGACGGTCCGTATCCGGGCGGGCGCTGTCGGTCATTCCGTCTCGCTTCCGTCGTCCAGTTCAGGATGGCTGGGCTTCTCCCGAGCGGGCCACCGGTCCGACAGGTCCGCCAGCACCACGTCCAGACATTCCACATCGATGCGCAGATCACCACCGCCCGCGAACATCAGATAGACCTGACCGGACGGCGCCTCCGACGGCTCGAAATGGAGCGCCAGCAACTCCAGCGCCTGTTCCGGTCCGCGCGGCAGTTGCCGGCTCTTGACCCCTGTCACGTCGCCGAACTGCATGGCCGCCATCACGCGCGTGCCCCCGCATTCCCAGCAGAAGCGGCTGAGCGTCAGGGTCAGCTGCCGTGCCGACCGCTCCCAGACGATGTCGACCGGTCGCAGGATCGCATCCTGTAGCGCCGCCGAGACGAACTGCAGGTCCTCGACGTCCATGGCCAGCAGGCGCAGCGGCTCGAGCGGCGTCTTGGGCTGAGGCGGCGTCAGGGCGTCGATCTCAGTGCTCATGGCCCTCCCCCGTGATCCGGCGGATATCAGCCCCGCACCGGCCCAGCTTTTCTTCCAGTCGCTCGAACCCGCGATCCAGATGATAGACCCGGCCGATCGTGGTCTCATCCTCGGCCACCAGCCCGGCGATCACCAGACTGACCGAGGCGCGCAGGTCCGTAGCCATCACTGGCGCCCCGCGCAGCCGCTCGACCCCCGTCACAACGGCCTCACCGCCGTGCACGGCGATCTCCGCGCCCAGCCGTGCCAGCTCCGGCGCATGCATGAAGCGGTTCTCGAAGATGTTCTCGTGGATTCGACTCTCGCCCTCCGCCGTGGTCATCAGCGCCATGAACTGCGCCTGAAGGTCGGTGGCAAAGCCCGGATAGACCTCGGTCGTCACATCGACGGCCTTCAGCCGCACCCCCGGATCGCGCCGCACCCGCACGCCGTCATCCGTCTCGGTCACATCCACGCCGCACTCACGCATCTTGGCGGTCAGGGCCGTCATCAGCTCGGGCCGGCTGCCGGTCAGGGTAACGTCCCCTCCCGTCATGGCCGCCGCCACTGCATAGGTGCCCATCTCGATCCGGTCGGCGATCACCGGCCACTCGGCCCCGCCCAGCGAGGTCACGCCCGTGATGGTCAGCGTGTGGGTGTCGAGGCCCTCAACCTTCGCCCCCATGGCCATCAGACACCGCGCCAGATCGCCGATTTCCGGCTCGCGCGCCGCATTGTTCAGGACGGTCGTGCCCTCGGCCAGAACGGCCGCCAGCAGGGCATGCTCGGTCGCGCCCACAGACACGAACGGGAAGGTGATCTCGGCGCCCTTCAGCCCGTCGGGCGCCCGGGCCTCGACATAGCCCTCATCCAGCTCGATCTCGGCGCCCAGCGCCTTCAGCGCCATCAGGTGCAGGTCGACGGGTCGCGCGCCGATGGTGCAACCGCCCGGCAGCGACACCCGCGCCTCGCCCGTCCGCGCCAATAGCGGGCCCAGCACATTGAACGAGGCCCGCATCTGGCGGACCAGATCATAGGGCGCGAAAGTCGAGGTGATCTCCGGCGCATGGAACAGCGTCTGCTGCGCCCCGGCCTCTCCCGATTCGGTAACCTCAACCCCCAGCTGACGAAGCAGCTGGCCCAGAAAGCGCGTATCGGCCAGTCGCGGCATATTGGTCAGGCGCAGCGGCTGGTCGGTCAGGATCGAGGCCGCCATCAGCTTCAGCGCCGAATTCTTGGCCCCGCTGATGGGAATGCTGCCGTTCAGGGTGTTGCCGCTGCGGATGGCAATACTGTCCATGTCGATCCTGATGCCTGGCCGCCGGCACCTGATCGCGCTGCGGGGGGACCGGTTATCTAGCGCGACCCGCCCCCCGGATGAAAGAGCCGGGCGCGGCGATACTCAGCTTTCTTCGTCAGGTTCAACCGGGGCCGCTTGTGCCCGCCCCGCCTGCTTGCGCCGTTTCAGATTGGCCCGCAGTGCCAGCGCCAGCCGGGCCTCGCGGTCGGGCTTTGCCGCCTGGGCGGGCCTGGTGGGCTTGACGTCGTCCGGTTCACTCATGCCGCCCATCGACCACTGAACGCGCTTTTCATCAAGAGATTGCGATTAGGGGCTTTCGCCCGCACCCCGCTTTGGCTATACGCCCGGTTCCTCAGATTTGGCCGCCGTAGCTCAGTGGTAGAGCGCATCCTTGGTAAGGCTGAGGTCGTGGGTTCGATTCCCCCCGGCGGCACCACCTCCCGATCCTGAACGACGCTACCGCTCCGACTTCGGGGCGGGGCGCGTGCGTCGATAGTCGCGCCAGGCACGGCTGCGATCCGGCCGGCCGTCGAGGCGCGCGTCGATGGGCTCAAGCCCCACCTCCGACCGCCACGGAGTGTTCACCACATCGGGCCAATCCGGATCATAGTCGTAGCCATAGGGCGAGCCGTAGCGGCTGTAGGCGGGAAAGCCGTTCTCGACCTCACGGTAGTGCAGTTCCAGATGCCCGCTCTCGCCCAGCGGCACCGAGACAGAGGCCCCGTACTGGCGATAGCCTTCCGTGCCGATGCCGACGCTGAACTCGCTGCGGACGCGCCGCTCGCTGTCCCAGGCCACTCCGTCGACCGGGCCCCCATAGGCGGCGTCCGCACCCGACGACACAGCGGGGCCCTCCGCCAGCCAGCGGCTGATCTGCTGATCCGTGGTCAGGCCGTGGGGTTCGGGATCCTGTTCCACAACGAGGGTCGGGGCGTTGGCTGCCGCCGCCTCACCCTCGGTCGCCACAGACTCGGCTGAGACGCCGGGTGCCGCGGCCGTCCGGATGATCTCGTCCGGATCCTCGGGACCAGGGGTGCCCACGGCCAGAAGGGCGACGCTTGCCATCACTGTAATCATCGCTCGATCTTCCCCTGTATCGGGACAGGCTGCAACCGCGCCTCCCGGGATCGCTCATGGTCCGCGTCAAATGTGTTCACGATCAGGCGGCCCCCTCGCCCCGGCCCAGAGGATCAGGCAGGGCTTCGCCCTCCGGCACGAAGTTGAGCGCCGCCGAGTTGATGCAGTAGCGCAGGCCTGTCGGCGGCGGTCCGTCCGGGAAGACATGGCCCTGATGGCCATCACACCGCGCACAGCGGGTCTCGATGCGAACCATGCCGAATGAAGTATCGCGGATTTCGCGGATATGGGCCGGGTCATAGGGGCGGTCGAAGCTGGGCCAGCCGGTCCCGCTCTCAAACTTGGTCTTCGTCTGGAACAGCGGCAGGCCGCACAGACGGCAGCAGAAGACACCTGCCCGCTTCTCATCCAGCAGGCCACCACAGAAGGGCGCCTCGGTCCCGTGGGCCAGCAGGATGCGTTCGGCCTCGGGGTCCAGATCCGCGATCAGCCGCTCGCGCTGATCCTCATCGGGCGGGGTCAGGTCAAAGCCGGAGGCAGAGGTGATCTGTGTCATGCGCCAGATATAGGAAGGGCCGGTCAGGGTTCCCACCCCGACCGGCCCGATCCTCATCACAGTGCCTGAGCCTTAACCCCCGAAGAGGCTCGAGACCCAGGTCCGGACCGCGACCTCATCGGCCGGGTTGCCGGTGTAGCGCAGGCCCTCGGCCGGCTCATGCGGCTCGTTGTTGCCCCGCTCGCGGTCGGTCCAAGCCTTGTGGCCATAGGTCAGGTCCGCGTAGTTCGACGGCAGGCGCAGAATGGTCGGCTCGATGAAGATCGAGTCCTCAGCGGTGGTCGATCCGGCCAGACGCACGTTCGGCAGATTGACCAGCAGGTCCAGCACGTCCAGGCAGCCGCCCGCACACCCGGCATCGACCAGAACGATCACCGGGCCCTGCACAGGGTTCGGCGCGCCCGTGTCCGCAACCGGCTCACGGCCCGGCAGGACAAAGCTTTCCTGACCGGCGGCCAGGGCGGCATCAAAGGCTGCCACGACGCCGCGGGTTTCCTCGATAATCGCCGGGTTTTCCTCAACGAACAGCGGATCGGCCTCCATCCGGGCCAGGGTGTCGGCGAACCAGTCGCGGTTATCCTGACTGACGCGATAGGTCACATTGCCGGCCACCGGCTGGCGACTGACGGTGAACTCGGGCGTCCAGATGCGGTTGACCAGACCATAGGCCCGGCGGGTCGAGGTGAACTCGGACCCATTGGCGCCGCGCAGGTCCAGCACGAACCCTTGCGGGCCACGCAGGGCATCGGCCTGGGCCACAAGATTGGCGTTGAAAGCGGTCCAGTCTGCGTCCTCGCTCAGCGAGTGGGCGTGCACCCACGGACGACCGTTGACCTGTTCGATGGCCAGCGGCACGTCGCCAGGCATGTAGACGGTGGCGCGATAGGCGGCTTCCAGCGCCTGCGGGCTGACCGGCTGGATCTGCAGCTCGAAGTCACGCGTGCGACGGCCCTCGCGGAACTTGCAGGTCTGGGGCAGGCCACGGGTAAAGGGGTTGTTGCGGTTCCACAGCAGATAGGGGGCCGTGCGCACACGACCGGCTTCGGTCGTTAGATCGCCTTCCCAGCGGTCCAGCTTCTCCATGGCGAACTCCTCGATCGGAACGCCATTGCATTCGGTCACGACCGAGCCGATGCGCGGGCCGCGACGCACACCGTCGGCCACGTGGGTCACCACATATTCGCCATTCCGCCAGCCCGTGGTTACGCCACCCCAGCTGATGCCGAAATACGGGCCCAGCAGGTCAAAGGTCGGCGTGATACGGAGGTTCGAATCCCGGAAGCCGCCCGCGAAATAGCGCATCAGATAGGCGTGGCTGTCGCCGCTGTTGACCTGGCCGATCAGGGCCTGGGCCTCGGCAAGGCCGGTATCCAGATAGCTGCGGAAGGCCGCGGCCTCGGGGCCGTCAACGATCAGCGCCGGGTGATTCTCGCGAATCTCTTGCTGGGCGGTGACCAGATCCTGCGAGGCGAGCGCCCGGAAGTCCTGGGCCGCGACCGAGGTCGTGACGGTGATGGCGAGGGCCGCGGCCGTAAAGGCGGCGTACGGTCTGAACGTCATACGAAAGGCTCCAGTGGTCGTGTCAGGGAGATACCCGGACCTTAAAGCCGATCAGGCAGGGGCTTGCCAACCCCGAACCCCGATCAAGCGAACCCCCCGGTCCGTAAGTCGGTTTACTCGCACGGGATCACGGCCTAATCGGGGCCGTCGCCTCAAGGTGAGATCACAGTGCGTTGATCTCCCACATCCGGCGATGTCGATGGAACCGGGAATGTTCGCCAAGATTCTGATCGCCAACCGGGGCGAGATCGCCGTCCGCATCATCAAGACCTGCCGCCGCATGGGCATTCAGACGGTGCAGGTCTATTCCGAGGCCGACGCGGGCTCGCTGGCCGTCGAAATGGCGGACGAGGCCGTGCTGATCGGCCCGGCGGCTGCGGCTGCGTCCTATCTGCTGGCCGACCGCATCGTCGACGCCGTGCGACAAACCGGCGCGGAAGCTGTGCACCCCGGGTTCGGCTTCCTCAGCGAGAACGCCGGCTTTGCCCGCCGCCTGCGGGACGAGGGCATCGCCTTCATCGGCCCGAACCCCGAAGCCATCGAGGCCATGGGCGACAAGATCAGCTCGAAAAAGCTGGCGGCCGAGGCCGGGGTCTCGACCGTGCCCGGCCACATGGGCCTGATCGAAACGCCCGAAGAGGCCGTCGAGATCGCGCGCGGTATCGGCTATCCCGTCATGATCAAGGCCTCGGCCGGCGGCGGCGGCAAGGGCATTCGCGTCGCCCATTCCGATTCCGATATGGCTGACGGCTTTTCCTCGGTGAAGGCCGAGGCCAAATCTGCCTTCGGCGACGACCGGGTCTTCCTCGAGAAATTCATCGAGAACCCGCGCCACATCGAAATTCAGGTGATGGGCGACAAGCACGGCAACGTCGTCCACCTGTTCGAGCGCGAATGCTCGATCCAGCGCCGCAATCAGAAGGTCATTGAGGAGGCCCCCTCCCCCCTGCTGGACGAAAAGACCCGCAAGGCCATGGGTGAGCAGGCCATCGCCCTGGCCAGGGCCGTGAACTACGACTCCGCCGGCACGGTCGAATTCGTCGCCGGCCAGGACAAGAGCTTCTACTTCCTGGAAATGAACACCCGGCTGCAGGTCGAGCATCCGGTCACCGAACTGATCACCGGCGTCGATCTGGTCGAACAGATGATCCGCTCGGCCTGGGGCGAGGAACTGAACATCAGCCAGAAGGACCTCAAGATCCGCGGCTGGGCGATCGAGAGCCGCATCTATGCCGAGGACCCCTACCGCGGCTTCCTGCCCTCGATCGGCCGACTGGTCCGTTATGACCAGCCCCGCGAAGGCGAGCAGGATGGCTATCTGGTGCGCAACGATTCCGGCGTCCGCGAGGGCGACGAGATCAGCATGTTCTACGACCCCATGATCGCCAAACTGTGCACCTGGGGCGAAACGCGCGAGGCCGCCATCGACGGCATGGCCCGCGCCCTGGAAGACACCCATCTCGAGGGCGTCGGCCACAACGTCCCCTTCCTCGCCGCCGTCATGGATCAGGAGCGCTTCCGCTCCGGCGCCCTGACCACCCGCTACATCGCCGACGAATTCCCCGACGGCTTCAACGGCACGCCGGTGGCCGGCTTCGGCCGCGACGTGATGCTGGCCTCAAGCCTCGCCATGAAGGCGGTGCAGGTCGAACAGGCCGGGGACCCTGGCGATCGCAGCGACTGGACCGTTCTGGTCGGCGCCGAAACCGTGTCGGCCAGCCTCGCGGTCGATGACGACGAAAACCTCGCCATCACCCTGCCGGACGAAGAACGCACGCTGATCCTGTCCGAGATCGACTGGTCGCCGGGCCTGCCCCAGTTCCGCGCCTGCCTTGACGGCACGCCATTTACGGCCGAGGTCTCCCGCGTCCCCGACGGCTTCACCATCCGCCACCGCGCCATGGGCGCCCGCGTTCGCGTCCTGTCCCCCCGTCATGCCGAGCTCTATGGCCGCCTGCCGGAGAAGGTCGCACCCGACACCTCCAAACTGATCCAGTCGCCCATGCCCGGCCTTGTGGTCGCCGTGCCCGTCACCGTGGGTCAGGAGGTCAAGGAGGGCGAGACCGTCGCCATCATTGAAGCCATGAAGATGCAGAACATCCTCAAGGCCGAACGCGACGGCGTGGTCAAGGCCGTCGGCGCCAAGGCCGGTGACCCCGTCGCCGCCGACGACGTGCTGGTGGAATTCGAATAGGCCCTACCCGTCGACCGGCTCGGCCTTCGTCCCCTTGAGGTACGCCGCCGACAGCTGGCGGAAATAGCGCGAGTTCCAGGCGATCACCGTGGCGATCAGCCCCAGCACGCCGGCCACGGTGAACACCAGCGCCATGCCCCGTTCAGGCCCGCGGCCGTACCAGTCGCCGATCAGGTCGGCGCCCCGGCCGTCAGTCATCAGCGGGATGAAGACGAACTGGGCCAGGGGCGCGATCAGGAAGGCGGTCAGGGGCGAGGCCGCCTGCTCGACCGACTGGGCAAAGCCGAACACCCGCCCCTGCCGCTCGAACGGCACCACCTTCTGCAGGGTCGTGTGCTCGGCCGCCTCGGAATAGGGGCTCAGCAGCATCCACATGAAACAGCCGATCGCCAGCAGCACGATCGACGACTGGATCGTAAACAGCGCCGCCACGATCCAGCAGATCAGATTGACGATCATCAGCGTCCGCAGCGGATTCTTCCCCAGCCCCGTCCTCGAAATGATGATCCCGCTCAGGATGAAGGCCGTCGACACCCCGGCCCAGAAGAAGCCCCAGGCCTCGACCGGCATCAGCGACAGGCCATAGGCATCCATCAGGGCCATGAAGACCCCTCCGAGGAAGTTGTTGAAGGTCGCAAACAGAATCAGGGCGAACAGCCCCGGCACCAAGCCGATCACCTTGATCGTCCCGCGAATGTCCACCTTGGCGGGTCCGCTCTCCCCCGCCTCGGCCCTCAGCGCCTCGGGGTCGGGCTCATCGACCGGCACGAACCGCAGGTGCAGGAACACCGGCACGATCAGCGCCAGCGCGAACACCAGCGCCCCCTCCATCCCGGCCCACGCGACCAGCAGGCCGCTGATCACCGAGGTCGTCAGAAATCCGATCCCCGTCACCATGCCCACCAGCCCGTTCGCCCGGTCGCGCCGGTCCTCGGGCACCAGCGCCGTCACCAGCGTCGGCAGGGCGATGGCGCGCACATTGCCTGCGATCACCCCCAGCATCACCACGCCGATAAAGGCCCACAGCCAGAGGCTCCCGACCTCGGCCATAGCCCCCGCGGGTGCCGCCATCAGCAAGCCGAACGCCACCGCATATAGGCCCAGCGATACAAGACTGGACGCCAGCATCACCTTCTTCTTGCGATGATGGTCCACCAGACTGCCGAACCAGAAGGCCAGCCCCGCCGTCAGCACCAGATACAGACCCGCGATCATCCCGGTGGCGAACACCGAACGCGTCTCCAGAAACACCCAGAAGGTCAGGGCGAACCACACCGTGAAGTTGATGATGTTGGCCACCAGATTGTTGACCAGCACATGGTGAAAGGCGCTCATGACCCGCTCGCAGACCGACGCGCGGCCCGGCCTGCGCGGCGCGACTTATGCCAGAAGTCGAGGCGCCTGGACCAGAGGCGCCGCCCACCGGGGCCAGGCCTCGACGCGCAGTCAGGTGACCGCTCGTGACAGCCCCGTCTGCGGGTGCCAGCATGGCCGACATGAACTCTCCCCGATCGGCCCCGATGACATCCACGCCCCTCCGCGTCCTGCTGGCCGTCTGCCTGATGCTGATCGTCGGACTGGCAGCGGTGAGCGCACCGGTCTGGGGCCAGACGCCCGCGCCGGCTCAGGACCCTCCGGCCATCCGTGTCGACAGCGACGCCGGCTCCGATGCCGCTATCGCGTCGCGCCTCAGCCGCATATACGCGCAGTTCGATGCGCTTTCCGCTGTCGAGGTACGGGTGGCTGAGGGGGTGGTCATCCTGGACGGCATGGTGGCCGACCGGGGCGATCTGGATCGCGCCGAGGCGATCGCAGGCCGGGTCGAGGGCGTGGTGGCCGTGCGCAACGACATTGAGGCCAGCGTCCAGCTGGGCGAGCGGGTATCCCCCTTCCTGCAGCAGCTGACGGCCCTGTGGCAGTCGACCCTGGACAGCGGGCCGTTGCTGCTGCTCAGCCTCCTGATCGTCGCCGCCTGCGTGGGGCTGGGCTGGTGGGCGGCGTCGTTCAACCGGTTCTGGCGCGGCCTGACGTCCAATCCGTTCGTCGGCGACCTGCTGGCGCAGCTGGTGCGGGCGATCAGCCTGATCGTCGGGATCGTGCTCGCCCTCAACCTGCTGGGCGCCACCGCCCTGATGGGCACTGTTCTCGGCGGCGCCGGCGTGCTGGGCATCGCCATCGGCTTTGCCCTGCGCGACACACTGGAGAACTACATCTCCAGCATCATGCTCAGCCTGCGCCAGCCGTTCCGGGCCAATGACCACGTCGTCATCGACAGTCACGAGGGCAAGGTGGTGCGGCTGACGTCACGGGCGACCGTACTGATGACGCTGGACGGCAACCACCTGCGCATCCCCAATATGATGGTCTTCCGGGCGGTCATCCTGAACTACACCCGCAACCCGCAGCGGCGGATGGAGTTCGAGCTGGGCGTCGACGCCGAGGACGACCCCGAAGCCGCCATCAAGGTCGGCGTGTCGACGCTGTCTGCCCTCGACTTCATCCTCGCGGATCCCGCGCCGTCGGGGGTCATCGTCACGGTCGGCGACAGCAATATCGTTCTGAAGTTCATGGGCTGGATCGATCAGGCCGACGCCGATTTCCTCAAGGCCCGAAGCGCCGCCATCCGGGCGACCAAGATGGCGATCGAGGCTGCGGGCTTCACCTTGCCCGAGCCCATCTATCGCCTGCGCATCGACCACATGCCGGACCTGCTGCGCCCGGGCGCCCGGGCTGCGTCCGGGGCTGAGCCCCCCCCGGCCCGACGCCGCACCGGCGCGCCCGCCGACAGCCGCCTCGCCTCCGCCCCGTCTGTCCGACCCGACGACCACATCGATCGCACGATCGAGGCCGAACGCAGAGCCTCCGGCGAGGAGAACCTGCTCTCCCCCAAACGCCCCATCGAATGACGGAAGGAGCGTCGCGAGCGGATGCCGCACGGGTGGGTCAGGCGGGTCTGCCGCTCCGCTCCCGGTGCGGGCATCCCGGCCAGCAGCAGGGGCGGCGTTTACCGGCGGTCAGGTCCTCGATGGCGCGGACGATGTGCTTCTCGCGCGTCTCGGCCTTCTTCACCGAGATGGTCCAGCAGATCCACTCGTTGCGGGCCAGCGGCGTAATGTCTTCCCAGGTCTTCAGCGCCTCGGGGGCGCCCCTCAAGGCCGCAGCCAGATCCTTCGGCAGGTCATGCACCACTCCACCGCTGATCGAGGCCTTGGTCAAACGGCCACCATTGAGTTCGCCGCCGTCTCCAGCGCGGCCAGCAAGGTCGTTGGGGTCACGGGCTTTGATACATGCTGGTCCGCGCCCGCATCCTTCGCCTGCTCCAGATGCTGGGGCATGGCATTGGCGCTCAGCATGATGATCGGCAGGCGTCGCCCGCCCTCGGTGGCGCGGATGGCGCGGGTGGCGGCCAGCCCGTCCATCACGGGCATCTGCATATCCATCAGCACCACATCAAAGCTGCCCCCGGCCACGGCCTCAACCGCCTCGGCACCGTTCTCGACGATCGTCAACTCATAGGGCTGACCGGTCAGCATGGCCTCGACCACGCGCTGGTTGACCGGATGGTCCTCCGCGAGGAGCACACGGACGGTCGCATCGTCCGAGACCCTCGTGGGACGCAGCGGGGCCAGGTTGGCCCGGGCTTTCTCGGCCAGGCGGCCGGCGTCGTAGGCCTCCAGCGAACGGGTACGTGAAAGGGGCAAGCTGACGGTAAAGACACTGCCCTCGCCTGGAATCGAGCGGGCGTTGATGTCACCGCCCATCATCTCGCTCAGCGCGCGACAGATCGACAGGCCAAGACCCGTCCCCCCAAACCGGCGTGTGATGGTGTTGTCGGCCTGGGTGAAGCGGTCGAACAGGCTTTTAGCCGCCTCGGAATCGAAACCGACACCGGTATCCGTCACGGTCAGCGTCAGGGTGCTTACGCCGGGCTCGGGCGCATCGTCGTCGATGGTCATGTCCAGCGAGACTTCACCTTCGTGCGTAAACTTGATGGCGTTCGACAGCAGATTGGTCAGGACCTGTCGGATCCGCCCGGCGTCGGCCAGGAAGCGGCCCCGCGCCGTGGGACCGACATTGACGGCAAAGGTCAGATCGCGCGCCTCGGCCTTGGCCCGGGCCGTGGCGATGGCGGGCTCCAGCTCGTCCATCAGGTCCATGTCGACCGGCACGATCTCCAGCTGACCGGCCTCGACTTTCGAGACATCCAGAATGTCAGACACCAGCCGCTCCAGACTCTCGCCGGACTGCGCAATCAGGTCGACCAGCTCGCGCTGGCGCGGGGTCAGGTCGTCGGCCTGCAGCGCGCCGATCAGACCGATGACGCCGTTCAGGGGCGTGCGGATCTCGTGGCTCATGTTGGCCAGAAAGTCGGTCTTGGCCTGACTGGCGGCCTCAGCGGCGACCTTGGCGGCTTCCAGTTCCCTGCGCGCCGCCTCGCGGTCGGTGACGTCGCGCGCCACGGCATAGATCTTGTCGCCATGTCGGCGTGCCTGCCATTCCAGCTGGCGATAGCTGCCGTCCCTGTGGCGATAGCGATTGACGAAGCCGCTGACGAAGCCGCCCGAGGACAAATCCTCGACCTGGTTCACCGTGGCCCGGGTACAGGGCTCGTCGTCCGGATGCAGAAGCTCCAGCAGATACCGCCCCTCCAGCTCCTCCGGGCTCCAGCCCAGGGTGGTCTCCCACGAGCGGCTGACCTTGACGACCCGCCCCTGCAGGTCGCGGATGCAGAGCATGTCGAGCGACACATCGAAAAACGTGCTCGCGTCCACCAGATCGTCCGGAAGGGGAGGAAATGCTGCCAGAGATGACATGGACAATGAATTCAACCCCCTGATTCCAGGGAGAGATAGCACACCAGGGTTAAGGTTGCCCTGCGGCCGTGGGTCCAAACTCTCGCTCGAAGCTGGTCTTGAGCGCCGCGTCGACCTCATCCATCGAGGCCAGTATCCCCAGATCGTGCAGGCTGGTGACCCCGTGCTCGCGGATGCCACACGGCACAATGCCCCCGAAATGCTCCAGATCCGGCTCGACGTTCAGGCTGATGCCGTGGAAGCTGACCCAACGGCGCACCTTGACCCCAATGGCAGCGATCTTGTCCTCGCGGGACCAACCGGGGCCTTTCCGCGTCACCCAGACGCCGACCCGCCCGTCCTTGATCTCGCCCTCGACGCCGAACTCGGCCAGCGCCCCGATGATCGACCGTTCGAGTCCCCGGACAAAGCCGCGAATGTCCCGGCCACGCTGGTCCAGGTCCAGCATCACATAGCCCACCCGCTGTCCCGGTCCGTGATAGGTGAACTGCCCGCCCCGCCCCGTCCTGTGCACCGGAAAGCGGGCGTCGATCAGATCCTCGTCCCTGGCTGAAACGCCCGCGGTATAAAGCGGCGGATGCTCCAGCAGCCAGACGCGCTCTGGCGCTTCGCCAGCATGGATGGCCGCCACGCGCGCCTCCATCGCAGCCTCCACTCCCGCATAGTCCGCATAGCCCGGTGACACGACCCATTCGACGGGTCGGAAATCGGCCCGTAGCAGCGGGGAATCGGCAGAGCTTAAGGCTTGGGAAAGCATGACCCCCTCAATGTGGCGGTTGGGGGTCCCCATGCAAGCTCCAACCCGAAGCCCGTCCAGTAGCCCTGAGTCCGTCATGAGTCAGATCAACGCCGTTGATGTCGAAATTTCCGTCGTCCTCGGCCGCTCCGTGCTGCCCATGTCGCAACTGCTGAAGATGGGCCGGGGCGCCGTCATCCCGCTGAACGCGACCGAGTCGGATGAAGTCTGGATCCTGGCCAACAACCACCCGATCGCGCGCGGCGAGATTTCGATCAGCGACGACCGCATCGCCATCACCGTCACCCGCCCCGCCGACGTCTATGACTATATGGCCGGCTCGGCCTGACCCAGTCATGTGTCGGGGCTTTGCCCCTTCCCTTTCCCTGCGACCTGCGCTATCGCCCCCGCTCCGATGCGAGCGGTCGTGGCGGAATTGGTAGACGCGCAGCGTTGAGGTCGCTGTGGGGCAACCCGTGGAAGTTCGAGTCTTCTCGACCGCACCATCCTGCTTCGCCCCCTCGGGGCTTCGCAGGACAAGTCTGTCGGAATGAGGCGAAGCAGGATGCGCTGCGAAGCCTCGGCGTAGCAGGGCCGTCGGACGCGAGGGCAATATGTACTACGTCTACCTGCTGGAGAGCCTTTCGGCGCCCCGGCACCGGTACGTGGGGGTGACCGAGGACCTCAAGGTTCGGCTCACAGTCCACAACAGCGGCGGCTCGCCCCATACGGCGGGGAACCGACCATGGCGGGTGGTGACCTATGTGGCCTTCTCGGACAAGGTCAGGCTCTCGCCTTCGAGCGCTACCTGAAGTCGGGATCGGGGCACGCTTTCGCCCGCAAGCGCCTCTGGCCATCTTGACCCACTGAACCGCATGGCCGACAGACGCCCTCATGGGTTTCGGCGGGCCAGCTCCGACCGCAACGGCAATCTGACGGGCCAGGACGAGGGAGGACGACGCGTGATCACCACCGCAGACGCCCCCCTGCCGCCCGTCCCTGACGACGACATCGAGCACGTGGCCCTCGACGAGGACTATGTGCTGACCGCCGCCTTTGTCGAAAAGGTCGTCGACGCCGCCGATGACGGCGACGGCATGCGGCTGCGGGGCCTGCTGGAAGATTTGCACCCGGCCGACGTCGCCGATCTGATGGGCTTTCTGACGGTCGAGCATCGGGCCGTGGTGACCCTCTGGCTGCCGCCCGAATTGCTGGCCGAAACGTTGCCCGAGCTGGACGACGGTATCCGCGAGGAGGTGCTGGAGCGCGTCCCGCACCTGACCCTGGCCGAAGCGCTGCAGGAACTGGACTCGGACGACGCCGCCGCCGTCGTCGAGGACCTTGAGGAAGACCGCCGCGAACGCGTCCTGGCCGCCATGCCTGAACTCGACCGGGCCGCCATCGAAAACAGTCTGGGCTATGCCGAGGACTCCGCTGGTCGTTTGATGCAGCGCGAAGTGATGGCGGCGCCGCAGTTCTGGAGTGTCGGCGACACCATCGACCACGTCCGGTCCCAGGGCGAGGAACTGCCCGAACTGTTCTTCGACATCTATGTCGTCGACCCGCTGAACCGGCCCGTCGGCGGGGTGGCTGTCAGCCAGTTGCTGCGTGCGCCGCGCAGCGCCGCCCTGACCGACCTGATGGAGCCGATCAACGAGATCGCCGTCGACCAGGACCAGGAGGAGGTCGCCTATGTCTTCGAGAAATACCACCTGATCTCGGCCCCCGTTATCGACTCGGCCGGGCGGCTGGTCGGCCAGATCACCGTCGACGACATCGTCAACATCATCCAGGAAGAGAACCGCGAGGACATCCTGCGTCTGGCCGGTGTGTCGGATGAGGACCGGGGCTCCTCGATCCCCGAGATCGTCCGCGGCCGGGTGCCCTGGCTGGCCGTCAACCTCGGCACAGCCGTGCTGGGCGCCAGTGTCATCTCGTGGTTCGGCGCAACGCTGGAGCAGATCATCGCCCTGGCTGTGCTGATGCCCATCGTCTCGGCCATCGGCGGCAACGCCGGCACCCAGGCCCTGACCGTAACCGTGCGCGCGCTGGCCACCCGCGAGCTGAACAGCTCCAATGCCGTCCGCACCTTCTGGCGGGAGCTGGTGGTCGGCCTGGCCAACGGCCTGATCCTGTCGCCCCTGATCGGTGTGGCCGCCGCCCTGTGGTCCGGCGACTGGCGCATCGGGGCGGTCATTTCCACCGCCATGGTCCTGAACCTGATCGTCGCCGCCACCGTCGGCGTCCTCACTCCGCTGACCCTCTCGCGACTCAAGTTCGACCCGGCCGTCTCTTCCGCTGTCTTTGTCACGGCCACGACCGATTTCTTTGGTTTCCTGATCTTCCTCGGCCTCGCCACTCTCGTCCTGCTTTAGTGGCGCAGGGCTTGCTGGAAGACTGGCACGGCGACGATCGCCGTCTCGAATTGGGTCAATTGCGGTGTCTGAAGCTATCCGACACAAGATGAAGGTCTCCCGCGAGGGGGTGGTGCTCATCAAGAGCTTCGAGGGCTTTCGCGCCTCGGCCACCCGCGATGCCGAAGGCGGCTGGATCATCGGCTACGGCCACCGGCTGACCGCACGCGAGGGCCTGACGGTCGGCGAGGCCGATGCCGAACTGCTGCTGCAGTATGACCTGCTGCCCATCGTCAAGGCGCTGAACGCCGCGATGGACGAGGGCCGCATCCCCTCGCTCAACGCCCACCAGTTCGACGCCCTGGCCAGCTTCGTCCTGTCGGTCGGCATCGACACCTTCCTGTCGTCGGATGTGCTGGAAACCCTCGGACGCGGCGCGACGGGTGAAGCGGCTGATGCCCTCGTCCACTGGCCCCAGCCCGCCTCGCCCGAGGACGGCCTGCGCCGCCGCGCTGCCGAGCGCGCCCTGTTCATGGCCGATCCGGGCCAGCCCGTTGCGCTCGCCGCCCTGCTGTCCGCCCCCCTGCCCCCGCCCGCTGCGGAACCGCAGGCTGAGGGCCCCGTCCCCGACGCCCGGGCCGAGGCCGTCGCAGCCCTGCTCGGCGAAACCGGCGTTGAAGCGCCTGCCGCCGAAGAGACCGTCAATATTCCCAATTTCGGACCGGTCGCCCTGGACTCCGAGGCGCCTGCCGAGCCCATGGTCGGCACCGCCGGAGAGACTGACCGCGCCCACGATCCCGAGCCGGGCGACGCGCCGCTCAGCCTGTCGCTGTCCAGCCCGTCGCAATCGCGCCAGATGGATCCGGCCCTCCTGCGCTATTCGCCCTATGCGGTTCAGGTGGTCGGCCCCCTGCCCACGCTTGCCCCGGCCGTCGCGCCCGATTTTACGCCGGAGCCGGAGCCGGAGCCTGAGCCCGCCCCGCAGCCGGATCCGGTGCCCGAGGTCCAGCCGGAGCCTGCCTTCGAGGAGCCCCCCCGGCCTGAGCCTGAGCCTGAGCCCGAGCCGACCTCCCCGCCCGCACCGGCGCCCGCCCTCGAACTGACCCCGCTGACCGAGGCCGAAGAGCCCCAGCCGCTCCGCCCGCTGTGGACCGACGCCGACCGCAACACCGACTTCCAGCTCGACCAGTCGCCCCTGTTTATCGACGACGGCGCCCAGATTGGCGTGCTGGTTCATGAGACACCCGAGGAGCCCGCCCGCCGCTTCGACTGGCGCGAGACCGGGGCCTTCCTGATCATGGGCGGTGTGGGCCTCGCCGCCTGCACGGCCTCGGCCGCAGCCTTCCGCCTGTCTGTCGATCAGCCCTCGCCGATGGGCGAGACCACCCTGATCGCGGGCGTGCTGGCCTTTATCGGCGCGGCCTGTGTCGGCGTCTCGGCCTGGAACCTCTATACGCGGTTCGGACCGGGGCGCGGCGCCTCGGCGCCCGAACCCACCGAAGACGAAGCGGCCTGACGTCGCACGGGCCGGAGGGTCTTCGCGGACCGCAGGATCGGTGCTAACCCGCACCGCATGAGCATTCCCAACGCCCCCCAATCCATGGAATTCGGCCTCGGCGAGACCGCAGACGCCATCCGCGACACCACCGCCCGCTGGGCCACCGATCGTCTGGCCCCGCTGGCCGCCGAGATCGATGAAAAGAACCAGTTCCGCCGCGAGCTCTGGCCCGAAATGGGCGAGTTGGGCCTGCACGGCATCACGGTGGAAGAAGAATGGGGCGGCCTCGGCCTCGGCTATCTCGAACACGTGGTCGCGATGGAAGAGGTCTCGCGCGCCTCGGCCTCGATCGGCCTCAGCTACGGTGCCCACTCCAACCTCTGCGTCAACCAGATCCGCCGCTGGGGCACGGATGAGCAGAAGGCGAAATATCTGCCCAAACTGATCTCGGGCGAGCACGTCGGCTCGCTGGCCATGTCCGAAGCCGGCTCCGGCTCCGACGTCATGTCGATGAAGACCCGCGCCGAGAAGAAGGGCGACCGCTACGTCCTGAACGGCACCAAATTCTGGATCACCAACGCCCCCTCGGCCGACACCCTGGTCGTTTACGCCCGCACCGGCGACGGCAACGGCGGCGTCACCGCCTTCCTGATTGAGCGCGGCATGAAGGGCTTCTCGGTCTCGAAGAAGCTGGACAAGATGGGTATGCGCGGCTCCGACACGGCCGAACTGGTGTTCGAGGACTGCGAGGTCCCCACCGAAAACATCATGGGCGGCGAAGGCCGCGGGGCGGCCGTCCTGATGAGCGGCCTCGACTATGAGCGCGCCGTGCTGGCTGCTGGCCCGTTGGGCATCATGCAGGCGGCGCTGGACGTCGTCCTGCCCTACGTCCGCGACCGCAAACAGTTCGGCAAGCCCATCGGCAGCTTCCAGCTGATGCAGGCCAAGGTCGCCGACATGTACGTCGCCCTGAACAGCGCCCGCACCTATGTCTATGCGGTCGCCAAGGCCTGCGACGCCGGCAAGACCACCCGCTATGACGCCGCCGGCGCCATCCTGCTGGCCAGCGAAAACGCCGTGAAGGTCAGCCTCGAGGCCGTCCAGGCACTCGGCGGAGCCGGCTACACAAAGGAATGGCCCGTCGAACGCCTCGTCCGCGACGCCAAGCTCTACGACATCGGCGCCGGCACCAACGAAATCCGCCGCTTCCTGATCGGTCGGGAGTTGCTGGGGTGAGCCCCCGCTGGGTCGCCGCCCTCGCTCTCTCCTCGGCACTCGGTCTGGGGGTTGCGACGGCTCATGGACAGGACCGGGCCGAGTTGACGGCCATGGCGGAACGGATCGCTGCCCAGTCTGACGCGCTTTCGCAACTATGGCCCGGCTACTGGCCGCCGGAACAGCCCTTCGTCCTCTACGCCCCCGGTACAGGGGCGGTCTTCGGTGGCGCCGCTTCTTCGGGGGCTGTCTCGTTTCAGCCGGGACCGCTCGCAGGCGCCAATTTCGGCTTCGTGATGGACTTCCCGTCCGGGGTAGACAACACAATCATGGTGGAGATCACAGGCTCGGACGACGACCTCTCCACCCTGTTCCATGAACAGTTCCATGACTTCCAGGACGACCGGTTCGTTTGGCGGGGTCCGGGCGGCAATGAATACGTCGACCTGTCCCTGATTGAAGACCTGGAGACCTTTACCTTCGGCGTGGAGTTGGAGCGTCGTGTGCTTGCCGACATTCTTGCCGCTCCCGACATGCAAACACGCCGCGCGTTGGCTGGCGTCTATCTTGCCCTGCGGCGAGACCGCGAACGGGGCATGGCCCCGTCGGTCGTAATTACCGAGCGGCACCGGGAGTGGACCGAGGGGACCGCCCAGTATGCCGGGTTGCAGGCAAGTCTGCTCGTGGCCGGCCATCCGGCGCAGCGAATTCGGGGAGAGCTGATAGACGGCCTGAATGAGGATTTGCTGTCCCGACAGGGTGACTTCGCCATCAACATGTTCCGCTGGCGGGCCTATAGCACGGGCGCGAGCCTGGCCTGGCTTCTGGATGACCTCGGCGTTCCCGACTGGCGCGCCGCCATCGAGAGCGGCACTCCACTGGACCTAGCACTGGAGCAGGCGATCGGCGTCGCCGATCCGGGCGAAGTCATTGCCGTACGCGCATCCTACGACGAAGCGGACATACGCCGCGCGATTGCCCCGGCCGTCGCCGCCGCCCTGTCGGCACGCCTTGATGTCGAGAGCTTCCTCGCTCTGGCACCGGCGAGACTGGTGCTTGAGCTGAGCCTCCCACCAAGCGAGCAGGCCGCTGTTCAAATCTCCTTCCAGGCCCCCGCCATGACGCCGCTGGGCAGCAGTTCCATCGCGCTGCCGGATGCTGTCCTGGTCTCCGCCGAATACGGCGGCCTGAGCCTGCGCATCGAGGACCATTCCGTCCTGATGGAAGTTCCGCCGTCCCGGGAACCCGGTCTGATCATGCGGCGGCTCAGCATTCTGCTTCCCAGTCTCTTGGGACTTGAGAGGCTCGCTCCCGGTGCGCTTCCAGAGCCACTGGACGTCGAGATCGAAGGGATCACGTTGAAGCTTCCAGCCAGCGCCGTCGTCGAGATCGACGAAGACTCAATAACCATCCGCATCCGATGATACCCGACGCGGTTCTTGCGGACCTCCGAAACCGCCATGCCGAGCCACAGCGCCACTATCATACCTGGGACCATATCGAGGCCCTGCTGCGGTGGTTCGAGGCGCGCCGGAACCACCTGCACGACCCCCTGTCGGTCGAGCTGGCCATCCTGTTTCACGATGCCGCCTATGACCCGACGCGTTCTGACAATGAGGCCGAGAGCGCCCGGCTGCTGAAGGACACGGACCTGCCGGGTGTGAGCGATGCTGTCCGGGCACGGGCCGTGCGCATGATCGAGGCGACGGCCCGGCACGAAATCCCGGACGGCCTGGAGCCCGCCGACCAGAGCGATATGGCCGAATTCCTCGACATGGACCTCTCCATCCTCGGCGCCCGGTCGGAGGTGTTCGACGCCTATGAGGACGCCATCCGGCGCGAATATGCCTTTGTGCCGGAAGCCCTCTATCGCGAGGCGCGGCGCGGGATTCTGCAGCGGTTTCTGGAACGCGACCGCCTCTATTTCAGCGACTGGGGCCGTGAGCGGTTCGAGGCAACGGCACGCATCAATCTGGCCGCCTCTATTGCCGCCTTGAGCTGACCGGTCACGGAACCGGCTGCGGCCTCATTCCATTCCGCCTTCAGGAAGGAAAGGAGCCACCCCAATGCCCGCCAAATCCCAGGCCCAGCAGAAAGCCGCCGGTGCCGCCCTGTCGGCGAAGCGCGGCGATACGCCGAAATCCGAGCTGAAGGGCGCGTCGAAATCCATGGTCGAATCCATGACCGAAAAGGAGCTGGAAGAGATGGCCAGCACCAAGCGCAAGGGCAAACCCGAACATGCGGACGACTGAGGCCGCTCTCGTCTCCTCCCCATCTCTGATGGGGAGGGGGACCGCGGAGCGGTGGAGGGGTTCTGGGCCGCGCGCTCGCCCTCAAGGCCCCCTCCGTCTCGGCGGCTATCGCCCCCGATCCACCTCCCCAACTTCGTCAGGGAGGAGACATAAAGTCCGTCATTCTCGGGCTTGACCCGAGGATCGGTCCGGGCAGCCCGTCTCCCGTCGACGGCGACACTGATTCTCGGGTCAAGCCCGAGAATGACGATGGGTTGAGGGCAGCAGATAGGATAGCCACCGCCAGAAAGACCAACCCTTTCAACATCCCTCCCGTTTCTCGCACCGTTCTTCCCGACCCGGTCGCGGCCTGTGCCACACTCCTCCCGTCCCGTCGCACGGAGGGCTCGTAAGGCCTGCGACCTCATGGCGGCGGGAGTGGATGGAGCGGGGTCGGGCCTTATGGCCCGAGCAGCACGATCACCGCCTCCGGGTGCGTGATCGTGGCATGGGCTGAGGGGGATACTCAGCCGTTCCGGGAGCCTTCGCAGGAAGGCCCCGCCCGCCGGGGGCGCTGCGGTAAGGCCCGAACACGGCCACCCGACGCAAGCTCCCGGAAAACCACCCGCGCGGAGCGTCTGTCTTCGTCGAAACGGTAAACTCTATTCACTCCGGGCGAAGGCCCGGCGCTCCGCCTGCCCTCCAACCTCTGCCTCACCGGCGAGAGGCGCTTTCGCATGCACTCATCTCCTCCCCGCTCGCGGGGAGGGGGACCGCCGAAGGTGGTGGAGGGGGCGGCGGCGGCGTCTGAAATCAGGAAAGCGCACAACATCCACCCACCCCGCTACCCCTCCGTCACGGCGCTTCGCTCCGCGCCACCTCCCCACGAGTGGGGAGGAGATGAAGAGAGCCATTCAGACGGTTCAGACTATTCAGACGGTGTTTTCGGTCGCTTCCACGGCGGCAGTTCGCCATTGGCCTTGCGGGTGATTTCCTTGAGTTTGCGGCCCTGCAGCGAGGACAGCGCCGTCCCGGGGGCGCCCTTTTCAGGGTCGGCAAAGGCCCGCCCGTGTTGCGAGACCCGCTCGGAGACCGAATCGAGGAACTCCATCTCCCATTCCGACAGGTCGACGCCCTCGGCTTCGGCCGTCTGGCGGGCCTTCTTCAGGGCGCGAAGGGCTTTGCGTTGCGCGGCCTTGCGCTCGGCCGCGCGCAGTTGCTCCAGCGTCGGCCGTTCCGGGCGGTCAGGCTTTGACCGCCGGATCAGGGTCAGATCTCGCCGAGGGCGGACAGATAGAGGTCGAGGATGGCCTCTTCCTCCTGGCGCTTGGCCTTGTCCTGCTTGCGGATGCGCAGAACCTTGCGCAGCACCTTCACGTCATAGCCTTCGCCCTTGGCTTCGGCGAAGACCTCCTTCATGTCGCCCATGACGGCCTGTTTGTCCTCTTCCAGCCGCTCCAGCCGCTCGATCAGGGTGCGCAGGCGCCCCTGCGCGGTCGAGGTCAGGACGTCGGGGCTGGATTCAAAGGCGGCGTCGTCGGCCATGGCGGTCTCCGCAGGCAGGAACTGGATAGGCGAACAGGCTTAACGGCTGGGCCGGAGCGGCTCAACGTCAGGCACGAAAAAGGCCGCGGACAGTGTCCGCGACCCTGTGGATGGATCAGCCGGCCCCGGAGGAACGGCGAGCCGCCGTGCTTAGCCTTGCTTGGCCTTGAAGCGCGGATCGGTCTTGTTGATCACATAGACCACGCCCTTGCGGCGAACGATCTTGCAGTCGCGGTGGCGACCCTTGAGCGACTTAAGAGAGCTGCGGACCTTCATGGTCTTTTGTCCTGCGGGCTGGTCAGAATAGAAAAAGCCACAAGGCGGACTTGCGGCGGAGCGGTGCGTATAGAGAGGGGCGGCGCGGACGTCAACGCCCCTGTCCCGGTAATCCACCGGGGCACCTCACGCGCCTGTGTCCCCCATGCCGCACTCCTCGCCCACATGCCGCCATCATGGCAACGCTTTGTTGGGGCGGCGCGCTTATGTTGCCCACTCTGCCTTACGACCTCCCGCGACAGGACCCGAACCTCGTGATCATGCGCATTTCTACCCGCCTCATCCTGATCGGTACCGTCGCGGCCTGCGCCCCCATGCTGCCCGAACCGCCGCTGCCGTCGCTGCCCCAGCCGGAGACGTCCCAGCCGACGACCCCGACGACGCAGCCGCCGGCCACCACGCCCCCGACGACCGATGCTGCGCCGGACCAAGCCGGGTTCGACGGCTGGAAACAGGGCTTCCTCGACCGTCACGGCGGAGCCCGCCGCGCGGAGTACGCGCGCGAACTGGCCGGGCTGGGGCCCGATCCCACCGTCATCCGGCTGGACGGCAACCAGCCGGAATTCTCGCGCCCCGCGGGGGCCTATGTCCAGAATGCCGTGACTCCGTCGCGAATCGCCCAGGCGAAGCAGCGCGCCGACCGCGTGCCGTGGGCGGTCGTCCAGCGCTTCGGCGTGCCGACCGAAATCCTGCTGGCCATCTGGGCCCAGGAAAGCGCCTTTGGTCAGGTACAGGGCGACTTTGACGTGATCCGCTCGCTGGCGACCCTGGCTTATGACGGTCGCCGTCGTGACTGGGCCGAGGGCCAGCTCAAGAATGCGCTCGACATCGTCATCGATGGCCGCCGCGCCCGCTCGGGCCTGAAGGGCAGCTGGGCCGGGGCCATGGGCCAGACCCAGTTCATGCCGGACAACTATCTGCGTCTGGGGATCGATCAGGACGGCGACGGCTTCGTCGACATCTGGGGCTCGGACGCCGATGCCCTCGCCTCGGCGGCCAATCTGCTGGATCAGGCCGGGTGGAAGCGCGGTCAGACCTGGGGCTATGAGGTCATCCTGCCCGACAATTTCGACTATGGCCTGGCCGAAGGGCCGCGCCACGACTGGGCCTTCTGGAGCGCGCGCGGCGTGCGACTGGCCCAGGGCGGCATACCCACCGAGGCAGAACAGGCCGAGGGCGCGACCATCCTGCTGCCACAAGGCGCACGCGGTCCGGCCTTCCTCGCCCTGCCGAACCACTATGTGATCCGCCGCTACAACAACTCCGTCTCCTATGCCCTGGCCATCGGCCTGACCGCCGACGGCATCCAGGGCAAGCCGGGCCTGACCCGGACGTGGCCGGACGACGCGCCCCTGTCGCGCGACCAGCGGATCGGCACCCAGCGCGCGCTGACCAGCATGGGCTATGACACCCAGGGCATCGACGGGATCATCGGCGCCAACACCCGCGCCGCCTTGCGCCAATGGCAGATCGACACCGGGCGACTGGCTGATGGCTACCTCACCGCCGAACTCGCCGATGAACTGATCCGCATGGCGCGATGACGCGGTTTTCGCTTCGCCTGATGGCGGCTTCCTGCTAACCGCCTGCGGTCATGAATCTCCCGCGCATCTCCTATGCCGCCTACGGCTTTGCCCTGACGATCATCATCGTCGATCAGCTGACCAAGGCCTGGGTCCTGGCCCGGCTGGGCACGACCGATCTGGCCCTGATCCCCAACGGCTTCCGGCTGCTGGATATCTGGCCGCCGTATCTGCGATTCACCTATCTGCTGAATGACGGTGTCAGTTTCGGCCTGTTCGGCGGCGGCGCCGGGCGCTGGATCCTGTCGGTGTTCTCGCTGGTCGTAGCCGGTGCGCTCGCCTGGTGGGCCACCCGCGCCGACCGCCGCCTGCTGATCACCGCCATCGGCCTTGTCATGGGCGGGGCGCTCGGCAATGTCATCGACCGCATCCGCTTCGGCGGCGTGGTCGACTTCATCGACTTCTCGGGGACGGGCCTGTTCCCGTGGGTGTTCAACATCGCCGACAGCGCCATCACCATCGGTGTGATCCTGCTGATCGTCGACGCCTTCCTGTCCGAACGCGACGCCCGCGAGGTTGGCGTCGCCAACGAAAAGTCGTAATCACAGGGTCTTCACTAAGATCCAAGGTGCCCGCCGCGCCACAGGAGCCGAGCCTATCCATGCGTAACCGTAAAGTTCTCGCCCTCGCCATTGTCGCCGTCGCCGGTCTCAGCCTTCAGGCCTGCGCGGGGTTTCGTCAGAGCGTGGGCCTGACCAAGGTCACCCCGGATGAATTCCTGACCGTGTCGCGCGCGCCCCTGTCGGTGCCTCCCGAGTATGGCCTGCGCCCGCCGGTTCCGGGTCAGCCCCGCCCGCAGGACGTGACCCCGGAACTGGTCGCCCGTCAGATCCTGGCCTCGGAGCGCCAGTCGGTGACCCGCTCCGCCGGTGAGCAGGCCCTGGCCAGCCGCGTCGGCGCCGGCACCGGCCAGATTGACGGCACAATCCGCTACGTCATCGACGACCAGTTCGGCGACATTGCGCACAAGGAAGAAAACTGGGCCAGCCGCGTCATGTTCTGGCGTCAGGATGACCCGTCGACGCAGACCGAAACCCGCATGTTGACCGCCGACGGCATCGTCCCGATCGATCCTTCGACGGAATATGAGCGCCTGCAGGCCCTGACCGGCGGCCAGAACGCCATCGTCATCGCGCCGCGCCGCTCGCCCGGCTTCAAACTGCCGGGCCTGTAAGCCCGGTCAATCGACCAGGGCTCTCGGCAGCTTGAAGGTCACGGCTTCCCTGACACCGTCGTCCTCGATTACCGTCGTGTCGAAGCGGGCGCTGATGGCGTCCACCAGATCGGTGATCAGCTTTTCAGGGGCTGAGGCCCCCGCGGTGACCCCCACCGTCTGAACTGCATCAAACCAGCGCCAGTCGATGGCCGAGGCATCATCAACCAGTCTTGCGTCACGGGCCCCGGCTCGCAGCGCCACCTCGACCAGCCGCGCCGAGTTGGAAGAATTGGCGGACCCGACCACCAGCACCAGATCGCTGCCCTCGCCCAGGCGTTTGACGGCCTCCTGACGGTTGGTCGTGGCGTAGCAGATGTCCTCCTTGTGCGGATCCGGCAGCTCGGGAAAGCGTGCCTTGAGCACCGACAGGATCTCGGCCGTGTCATCGACCGACAGTGTCGTCTGGGTGGCATAGGCCAGAGGCTGATCGCCCGGCCGCTGAAAAGCCTCGGCATCCTCGACCGTTTCAACGAGCGAGATGGCCCCCGCCGGCAACTGGCCCATTGTCCCGATCACCTCCGGATGGCCGGCATGGCCGATCAGGATGATGTGCCGCCCTTCGTCGTGGCGACGCTCACACTCCACATGGACCTTCGACACCAGCGGACAGGTGGCATCCAGAAAGAACATGTCACGTGACCGCGCTGCCTCCGGCACGGCTCGCGGCACGCCGTGGGCCGAGAACACCACCGGTCGATCATTGGGGCATTCATCCAGTTCCTTGACGAACACCGCCCCCAGCGCCTTCAGCCGCTCGACGACGTGCCGGTTGTGAACGATTTCGTGACGCACAAAGACCGGCGCGCCATACTTTTCGAGGGCGCGCTCGACGATCTGGATCGCACGGTCGACCCCGGCGCAAAATCCGCGCGGAGTGGCCAGACGCACAGACAGCGACCGTCGATCAGAGGGAGAAGAGAGGGACATGTCCATGCCCCAAACTAGGCATCTCCGGGCGTCTGCGCCACCAGCCGTTTGCGGTGCCTCGCTTTAGCCGTTATCAGCGGGATGCTGTTGCCTTCGGATACCGGGCAAATGGCCCAACCAGACCCGGGAATTGTAGAGACACAGATGCGTCGCGTTCTTGCCCTTGCCTTCGTCGCCGCCGTTTCGCTGGCTGTCCTGCCAAACGCTGCCCAGGCGCAGAGCCGACCGCAGGAAGGTGGCCAGAACGCCGACGGCTCGTCGATCGAGACGCGACAGCGCGCGCGCACCCTGCCGCTGGGTCGTCAGGCCAATGCCGGCCCCTGCCCCATCGTTCGCATCCTTTACGACGCCGCCCGCTATGTGGAGTTGGCCGACAACCGGGCCCTTGCCGCTAATGTCGGCTATACCGGCGAGATTGAGGGAGTGACCTCGGACTGTCGCTACCGGGCAGACGACCCGATCGTGGTCGACACCAATATGCTGTTCACGCTTGGCAAGGGCCCCAATGCCCAGGGCGACGGCCGCACCTACCGCTATTGGGTGGCGGTCACCAGCCGCGACACAGCCGTACTGGCCAAGCAGTACTTCGATCTGCCTGTCCAATTCGACGGTCAGGACCGCACCAGTGTCAGCGAGTCACAGACGATCGTCATTCCTCGCGCCTCCGCCCAGACGTCGGGCGCCAATTTCGAGATCCTGATCGGCTTCGACGTGACGCCGGAAATGGCCGAGTTCAACCGCGTCGGCAGCCGTTTCTGCGTCGATGCCACCGGCACCAGCGCCGGGACCTGCATCAACCGATGACCGATCTGAAATCACGCCTGGGCGAAGCGGTCACGGCCGCCTTCGCCGCCGAAGGCGTGGCCTCGGACAAGGTTCGGGTCACGGCCTCGGATCGCCCGGACCTCGCGGACTTCCAGTCGAACGCAGCTCTCGCGGTCGCCAAGGCGCATGGCACCAATCCCCGCGATCTGGCCGGACGTGTGGCTGCGCGGCTTGAGGGCCATCCCGACCTGACCTCGGTCGAGGTGGCCGGGCCCGGCTTCATCAATCTGGTGGTCTCCCCCGCAGCTCTGGCCTCGCGCGCCGCCGAGGTTCTGGCCGATGACGTCCATCGGGGCGCCGCGCCAGTGGCCGACAGCCGCCGCGTCATGATCGACTATGCCGGGCCGAACGTGGCCAAGCCGATGCACGTCGGCCACCTGCGCTCTTCCATCATCGGCGAAAGCCTCAAGCGCCTGTTCCGCTTCCGCGGTGATCAGGTGTGGGGCGATGCCCACTTCGGCGACTGGGGCTTCCAGATGGGCCTGCTGATCGTCGCCCTTTCCGACGAGGCCGGGGCCGAGGCCTTCATGGCCGAGGGGGATGGCCCCTTCCCGGTCGACAGTCCGGTCTCGCTGGAAGATCTCGAGCGCCTGTATCCACAGGCCGCCGCCAGGGCCAAAGAGGACACCGGCTTCCGCGACCGCGCCCGCAAGGCCACGGCAGAGCTGCAGGCCGGACGTCCCGGCTATCGCGCCCTGTGGTCCCACTTCGTGGCCGTGAGCCGCACGGCGTTGGAGCGCGAATTTTCGGCTTTGGGCGTCACCTTCGACCTGTGGAACGGCGAGTCGGACGCCGACCCCCTGATGGCGGACATGATCGCCGATCTGGAGACAAAGGGCCTGCTGGTCGAGGATCAGGGCGCGCGCGTCGTCCACGTCGCCGGTCCGGGCGAGACGCGCAAGAAGAAGCTGGAAGACGGCTCGGTCGTCGAGACGCCCAGCCCCCCGCCCCTGCTGGTCGTCTCGTCGGAGGGCTCGGCCATGTATGGCACCACCGACCTGGCCACCATTGTCGACCGCCGCAACCGCATCGACCCGCAGCTGATCCTGTACGTCGTCGACGAGCGTCAGGCCGAGCATTTCGAGCAGGTGTTCCGCGCCGCCCGGCGGGCGGGCTATGCCGCCGACGGCGAACTGGAGCATCTGGGCTTCGGCACCATGAACGGGCCGGACGGCAAGCCCTTCAAGACCCGCGCCGGCGGCGTGCTCAAGCTGCACGACCTGATCACCACAGCGACCGACAAGGCCCGCGAGCGGCTGAAGGAAGCCCGGCTGGGCGACGACTTGGCGCCCGAGGCCTTCGACGACACGGCCCGCAAGGTGGCCGTCGCCGCGCTCAAATTCGCCGACCTGTCGAATGCCCGGACCACCAGCTACGTCTTCGACCTCGACCGCTTCATCAGCTTCGAGGGCAAGACCGGCCCTTATCTGCTGTATCAGTCGGTGCGCATCAAATCCCTGCTGCGCAAGGCCGGCGACGCGGCGACGACCGACACGCCGATCCGCGTCGACGAACCGGCCGAGCGTGATCTGGTCCTGACGCTGGATGCCTTCTCGGGCGCCGTGTCCGACGCCTATGACAAGCGCATGCCGCACCTGGTGGCGGAGCACGCCTACCGGCTGGCCCAGTCATTCTCGAAATTCTACGCGGCCTGCCCGATCCTGGGTGCAGAGGACGCCACCGTCCGCGCCTCGCGTCTGGCCCTGTCGCAGGCGACGCTCGCCCAGCTGGAGCTGGCGCTCGATCTGCTGGGCATAGCGACACCGGAGCGGATGTAGCCTAGTCTCGCGGGGCTGCACGTCCCGGGAGCCCAGCCATGTCCATGCACGATTTCATCGCCGGCCTGCCCAAGGCCGAACTGCACCTGCACATCGAGGGCTCGCTTGAGCCCGAGCTGATGTTCGAACTGGCGAAGCGGAACAAGGTGTCCCTGCCCTTCGACAGCGTCGAGGCCGTGCGGGCCGCCTATGATTTCTCGAACCTGCAGGACTTCCTCGATATCTACTATGCCGGGGCTGACGTCCTGCGCACCGAGCAGGACTTTCATGATCTGGGCCTGGCCTATTTCCGGCGCGCAGCCGCCGACAGCGTGCGCCACGCCGAGATCTTCTTCGACCCCCAGACCCACACCGACCGGGGCATCCCCTTCCAGGTCGTGATCGATGGCCTGCTGGCCTCGATGGACCGGGCCGACAGCGAGCTGGGCGTCTCGTCGAAACTGATCCTGTGCTTCCTCCGCCATCTCGACGAGGACGCGGCGTTCGACACGCTGAAGGCCGCCGAGCCCTGGCGCGACCGCATCCTCGGCGTGGGGCTCGACTCCTCAGAGGTCGGCCATCCGCCGTCGAAATTCCAGCGGGTATTCGAGCGCGCGGGTGGGATGGGCCTCAAGCGCGTCGCCCACGCGGGCGAGGAAGGGCCGTCGGACTACATCTGGCAGGCGCTGGACCTGCTCAAGGTCGACCGCATCGACCACGGCAACCGCGCCATGGAGGATCCGGCCCTGATCCGCAGACTGGTCGACGAGAACATGACCCTGACGGTCTGCCCCCTGTCGAACCACAAGCTCTGCGTGGTCGACGACCTCAGCCGTCACCCCCTGCCCGCCATGCTGGAGGCGGGGCTGAAGGTCACGCTCAACTCCGACGATCCGGCCTATTTCGGCGGCTATGTGAACCGCAACTATGAGGCCATGGCCGACCAGACGGGGGTGACCCGCGACCAGCTGGTCGAGATCGCCGTCAACAGCTTCTCGGGCTCCTTCCTGCCCGAGGCCGACAAGGCGCGGCATATTGCCGATGTCCGGGCCTACGCGGACGCCTGATCCATGCTGGGCGCTTGACTCCTGTCGCGGCTGCGCACAGGGAAGGCGGGCTCTCGCGGGAGAGATCGGGGTCTCGGTTCTGGCTCCGGAGCCGAAGGCGCAACCGCCCCGGAAACGCTCAGGCAAAAGGACCGCGAGGCGCGTCAGACGCTGGAAAGAGCCCGGCCGGGCTCGCCGACGGAGCAAGGCGAACCCGTTCGCCGGAATCTCTCAGGCTTCGAGACAGCGGGGGCTTCACGGGGCGGGGAACCGTCAGCGATAGAGAGCCTGACACCGATGACCGAACTGAAGACCACGCCCCTCAATGCCGCTCACCGGGCGCTCGGCGCGCGCATGGTCGGCTTTGGCGGCTATGACATGCCGGTCCAGTACGAGGGCGTGCTGGCCGAGCACCGCTGGACGCGCGAGCACGCCGGCCTGTTCGACGTGTCGCACATGGGTCAGGCCCGGATCTCGGGCGCGGATGCGGTCAGCTGGTTCGAGCGGTTCGTGCCCGGCGACTATCAGATCCTGAAGGACGGCAAGCAGAAATACTCCCTGCTGCTGAACGATGACGGTGGCATCATGGATGACCTGATGGCGGGCAAGCCCGACCATGCGGGCCTCTATGTCGTGGTCAACGCGGGCAACAAGGAAGTAGACTTTGCCTGGCTGCAGGCGCGGCTGGAGGGTGACGTCACCCTGACCCGTCTGGAAGACCGGGCCCTTCTGGCCATTCAGGGGCCCGAGGCGGCCGAGGTCATGGCCGCCCACGAGCCGGTGCTGGCCGAGATGGGCTTTATGGACTCGGCCCGGCTGATGCTGTTCGGCGTGGACTGCTTCATCTCGCGGTCGGGTTACACCGGCGAGGACGGCTATGAGATTTCGGTGCCCGGTGATCAGGCCGAGCGTATCTGGAACACCCTGCTGGAAGACGCCCGCGTCAAGCCGATCGGTCTGGGCGCCCGCGACAGCCTGCGGCTCGAGGCCGGCCTGCCGCTGCACGGTCACGACATCGACCCGACGACCAGCCCGGTCGAAGGAGCCCTGACCTTCGCCCTGTCGAAGTCGCGCAAGGAGCGCGCCGATTTCCCCGGCGCCGACCGCATCCTGAAGGAGCTGGCCGACGGCCCGGCCCGGGTGCGCATCGGCCTGCACGTCAAGGAAGGCGCCCCCGCCCGCGAAGGCGCCGAGATCGCCGATGCTGACGGCACGGTCATCGGCACGATTACCTCGGGTGGCCCGTCGCCGTCGCTCGGGAAAAACATCGCCATGGGCTACGTTCCTCCGGCCTTTGCCGGACTCGGCACTGACCTGAAAGTCATCGTGCGCGGCAAGCCCGCGGCCGCCGAAGTCATCGCCATGCCGTTTGTGGCACAACGCTATTATCGCAAACCGAAAGCCTGAGAGATCAGACCATGAAGTTCACCAAGGATCACGAGTGGGTCAAACTGGACGGTGACGTTGCCACCGTCGGCATTTCGAAGCACGCCGCCGACCAGCTGGGCGATGTCGTCTTCGTCGAGGTGCCCGAGGTCGGCAAAACTGTCGGCAAGGGCGACAGCTTCGCCGTCGTCGAGAGCGTCAAGGCCGCCTCGGACGTCTACGCCCCCGTCTCGGGCGAAGTGGTCGAGGCCAACGACGCCCTGTCGGGCGCCCCGGAAACCGTCAACGCCGACGCCGAGGGCGAGGGCTGGTTCGCGAAGATCAAGGTCTCGGACGCCTCGCAGCTCGACGGCCTGATGGACCGCGCCGCCTACGACGCCTTCCTGGCCACTCTCTGACCCCTTTAACGCTGGACCTCCCCACCCATGCGCTACCTCCCCCTGACGCCCGACGACCGTGAGGCCATGCTGGCCGCCATCGGTGTAAAATCGATCGATGACCTGTTCGTCGATGTGCCCGGAGCTGCCCGACTGGACGGCCCGGTCGACCTACCGCGCGTCGCGGGCGAGCTGGAGGTCGAGCGCGCGCTGGGCGCCATGGCGGCAAAGAACGCCACGGCGGGCACCGTGCCCTTCTTCTGCGGCGCCGGGGCCTACAAGCACCATGTGCCGGCCACGGTCGATCACGTCATCCAGCGGTCCGAGTTCCTGACCAGCTACACCCCCTATCAGCCGGAAATCGCCCAGGGGACCCTGCAGTACCTTTACGAGTTCCAGACCCAGGTCGCGAACCTGACCGGCATGGCTGTGGCCAATGCCTCGCTCTATGACGGCTCGACCGCCATGGCCGAGGGCGTGCTCATGGCGACCCGCGTGACCCGCCGGAACAAGGCCGTCATCTCGGGCGGCGTCCACCCCCACTACGTCAAGGCGACCGAGACCGTCGTGCACGCCGTCGGCGTCGAGACCCAGGCCCTGCCCGCGGCGATCGATGCCGAGGCCGCCGTGATCGACCAGATCGGGCCCGATACGGCCTGCGTCGTCGTCCAGACGCCGAATGTGTTCGGCACGGCGACCGATGTGACGAAGATCGCCGAGGCTGCTCACGCCGCGGGCGCCCTGCTGATCGTCGTCGTCACCGAGGCCGTCTCCATGGGCCTGCTGAAATCGCCCGGCGAGATGGGGGCCGATATCGTCGCTGCCGAAGGCCAGTCGATCGGCAATGCCCTGAACTTCGGCGGCCCCTACGTCGGACTGTTCGCCACGCGCGACAAGCTGGTGCGCCAGATGCCCGGCCGCCTGACCGGCGAGACCGTCGACGCCGACGGTGAGCGCGGCTTCGTGCTGACCCTGTCGACGCGTGAGCAGCACATCCGCCGCGACAAGGCGACCTCGAACATCTGCACCAACTCGGGCCTCTGCACCCTGGCGTTCAGCATCCATATGAGCCTGCTGGGTGAAACCGGCCTGCGCCGTCTGGCCCTGCTGAACCACGAAAAGGCCGTCGCGACCCGCGATGCCGTTGCCGCCATCCCGGGCGTCGAGGTGCTGACCCCGCGCTTCTTCAACGAGTTCGCGGTGAAGCTGCCCAAGCCCGCCGCCGAGGTCGTTGAGCAACTGGCCAACCACCACATCCTGGCCGGCGTGCCCTACAGCCGCCTCGCCCCCGATGCCGGCATGGACGATGTCCTGCTGGTCGCGGCGACCGAAACCACCCTCGATGCCGACATCCAGATCCTGGCGAAGACCCTCGCCAAGGTTCTGGCGAACTGAGGACCGGACCGATGAGCACCATGAACACTGTTGGCCGTCCGACCACGCCGAACGCCGTCTTGACCAAGCCTGCGACCCTGACGGGCGGGCGCGGCCTGTTGCAGAACGAGGGCCTGATCTTCGAGGGCGAAGGCTGGGGCAAGACCGGCGTCGACCTGCCCGCGCCGAAGGGCGACGGCTCGGATCTGGGCGACCTCGTCCGTCGTGACCCGATCGGCCTGCCTGGCCTGTCGGAGCCCGAGGCCATGCGCCACTATGTGCGCCTGTCGCAGAAGAACCACGCCATCGATCTGGCCATCTATCCGCTGGGCTCGTGCACGATGAAGCACAACCCGCGCCTGAACGAGAAGATGGCGCGTCTGCCGGGGTTCTCTGACGTCCACCCGCTGCAACCCCAGTCGACCGTCCAGGGCGCGCTTGAGCTGATGGACACGCTCAGCCACTGGCTGACGACCCTGACCGGCATGCCGGCGGTGGCCCTGTCGCCCAAGGCGGGCGCGCACGGCGAGCTGTGCGGCCTGATGGCCATTCGTGCCGCGCACCGCGCCGCCGGACACGGCCTGCGTTCCGACAAGCCGCGCAACAAGGTGCTGGTGCCCACCAGCGCCCACGGCACCAATCCGGCGACGGCCGCCTTCGTGGGCTATACGGTGGTCGAGATCGCCCAGACCGAGGACGGCCGGGTCGATCTGGCGGACCTTGAGGCCAAGCTGGGCGATGACGTGGCCGCCATCATGGTCACCAATCCCAACACCTGTGGCCTGTTCGAGCGCGACATCCTCGAGATCAGCCGCCTGACGCACGAGGCCGGCGCCTATTTCTACTGCGACGGGGCCAACTTCAACGCCATCGTCGGCCGGGTCCGCCCGGGCGATCTCGGCGTCGACGCCATGCACATCAATCTGCACAAGACCTTCTCGACCCCGCACGGTGGCGGCGGGCCGGGTGCGGGTCCGGTCGTGCTGTCGGAGGCGCTGGCCCCCTTCGCTCCGGCCCCCTGGGTCGTGAACACGGGCGACGGCTTCAAACTGGTCGAGCGCGAAGAGGACGAGGCCGAGCAGGCCTTTGGCCGTCTGTGCGCCTTCCAGGGCCAGATGGGCATGTACGTCCGCGCCCTCAGCTACATGATGAGCCATGGCTCGGACGGCCTGCGCCAGGTCGCCGAGGATGCGGTGCTGAACGCCAACTACATCAAGGCCCGCCTCGAGGATCTGATGAGCCCGGCCTTCCCGGAGGGGCCGTGCATGCACGAGGCCCTGTTCGACGACGAATGGCTGAAGGGCACGGACATCACCACCCTCGACTTCGCCAAGGCCATGATCGACGAGGGCTTCCACCCCATGACCATGTACTTCCCGCTGGTCGTGCACGGGGCCATGCTGATCGAGCCGACCGAGACCGAGTCCAAGGCCGAGCTGGATCGCTTCATCCACGCCATGCGCGCCCTGGCCGAGGCCGCGAAGGCGGGCGACAAGGACCGGTTCAAGGGGGCGCCCTTCCACGCTCCGATGAAGCGTCTGGACGAGACCCGGGCGGCCCGACAGCCGGTCCTGCGCTGGACCGCGCCGGACGGCTCGAACATGGCGGCAGAATAGGCGTCGGACTTGCCATACCCCCGTGTGCCCACGACATGGGGGTATGGCCTCCTTCGCGACTGACGACATCCCCGACCTCACCGGCCGCCGCGCCATCGTGACTGGCGCCAACAGCGGTACGGGGTTCGAGACAGCGAAGGCGCTCGCGGCCAAGGGTGCCGACGTCATTGTCGCGGCCCGCAGCCATGACCGGGCGATCGCCGCCATCGCCGATATCAAGGCGAAGCAGCCCGACGCCCGCCTGAGATTTGAGGAACTGGACCTGTCGCGTCAGGCCTCGGTCACGGCCTTTGCAGAGCGGCTGTTGGCCGAAGGACGCCCTGTCGACATTCTGGTCAACAATGCGGGCGTCATGGCCCTGCCGGCGCGCCGAGAGACTGAAGACGGTTTCGAGATGCAACTGGCCACCAACTACCTCGGCCATTTCTCCATGACCGCGCGACTGTTGCCACTGCTGCGGGCCGGCGGCGCCCGGGTGGTTCAGGTGTCCAGCATCGCCCATCGGCAGGGCCGGATCCGCATCGACGACCTCAACTACGCGGATGGCTATGACGCTTGGCCCGTCTATGCCCAGTCCAAGCTGGCCATGCTGATATTCGGGCTGGAGCTGGATCGCCGCAGTCGGGCCAACGACTGGGGCCTGACCAGTGTTGTCGCCCACCCCGGCGTGGCGCGGACAGGGTTGATCGCCAATGGCCCGCTGGTCGGGTCGCGCATCGGGCGGTCGCTGCACCGGTGGCTGGTCCGCCCTCTGATCGAGCCTCTGGTCACCCACAGCCAGGCCGCTGGCGCCCTGCCGATCCTGATGGCGGCCGCGACGCCCGACATTGTTCCTGGCACCTATCTCGGACCGACGAAGATGCGCGAGATCAAGGGGCCTCCGGGCCTGGCGATCCCCGCAGAACAGGCTCTGGACACCGAAACGGCGGCCCAGCTGTGGCAAGCATCTGAACAGATGACGGGCGTGAGCTGGAGCCTCCGCTGACGCCGCGCACGGGATTGTGAACACGACCTCCCCTGATGCGCGTATGATGACCTTGCGTAATCAGAACCCAAAACAAGCGTTGGGAGGCGCATTGGTCATGATGTCACGCGTTTACAAAGGTATGATCGCCGGCTTTGTGGCGGCACTTGCTGTTGCAGCACTTGAAGCCGCACAGTTATGGGCTGGCCCTTGGGTCGCAGGGTTCCCCCGACTTGTTACCGTCATGCTCGGAACGGACTCGATTCCATGGGTCGGCTGGGCTGGACACTTCCTTGTTGGTACCCTGATCCTTGGGCCCCTGTTCGGCATCCTGTGTCCGCGAATGCCCACAGAAATGCCGGAAACCAAAGGCGTGGTCTTCGCCGTCGGTGCCTTCATCGTGATGGGCCTGACGGTCGCGCCGCTGACGGGCATCGGCATGTTCGGCATGCGCGCCGGCTTCTTCACCGTCGCCTGGCTGGTACTTACCCACGTCGTCTTCGGTGCGGTGATGGGTAATGTCTATGCCCGTATGGTCGGCAAGGCATGGCGGCAGGAACGGGTCCGCGACCACGTTCATCTGGCGCACTGACGCCGGAATACGAAACGGCCCCGGAGGATCGCTCCGGGGCCGATGTCGTTGGATCGATGAGGAAGGCGCCGCCTAGTTGAGGCGGGTACCCAGCTGAGCGATAGCGTCGTCGACCAGCGGATCGCGCGTCTGCGAGGCCAGACGGGCTGCCAGAATGTCTTCTGCAGCTTTGGTGGCCAGTTCGGCGGCCGCAGCCTTGACCTCGGCAGTCGCCTGGGCCTCGGCTTGGGCGATGCGGCGCTCGGCCAGCGTCTGGCGACGGGCAAGAGCCTCCTCCAGCTTGACCTTGGCGTCCTCTTCCAGACGACGCGCATCGGCCTCGGCAGCTTTCAGCATGTCCGCCGCCTGCGCCTCGGCCTCGGCCTTCTCAAGCTTGATCTGCGCCAGCAGGGCCTCGGCCTCGGCCCGCAGACGGGCGGCCTCGTCCAGCTCGGACTGGATTTTGGTGGCCTTGCCGTCCAGCGCCGCACCGACCATTCTGAAGGCGCCAGTGAAGATCAGGATGCCGAAGAACAGCAGCAGGCCTGCGGCCACCCACAGCTCGGCATTCGAAAGATCATACAGGTGGGGATCGAAAAACAGCATATCAGGCGCCTTTCACAGAGGCGGCTTCGGCAGCGGTAAGGCGGGTGCCGGTCAGGCGCTCCACCACCGCTGCGGCAGTGTCAGACGCGATCGCCGAGACATTGGTCATGGCGGCGTCCCGGGTCTTGGCAATCACAGCCTCAGCTTCGGCGATACGGGCGTTCACCACTGCTTCCTCGGCCGCAGCGCGGCGGTTGGCTTCCTCAGTGACCCGCGCCTTGGCTGCAGCCGCCGTGGCGCGCGACGCCGAGCGGGCTTCCTCGACTTCAGCCTTGGCGGCTTCAGCCTGACCGGCCGCTTCAGCCTGCACCTGGCGGGCCGCCTCGATCGCTCCGGAAATTGTTGAAGACCGCTCGTCGAAGACGCGACGCATGCGCGGCGCAAACACCTTGGCGATCAGCAGATAAAGCAGGGCGAAAAGGAACAGCAGATAGACAATCTGACCGCCCCAGTGCTGAAACTCGAACTGGGGCAGGCCTCCGCCCTCCTCCGGCCCGTGGGCGGGCTCGGTGGTGGTGGTGTAGGTCGCGCCGACTCCTGCGGAAGCTTCCACGGGGCCTGGAACGTCGTCTTGAACGGCGGTGCTCATGAGTTCGTCTGTCCGAAAGTCAGGTGAAGGCGGCCCACTCGCGCGGAGCGGGCCACCTTCGGGAATGCGATCAAACGAAGTAGATCAGCAGGCCAAGCACGAAGGCCAGAATGCCCAGGGCTTCGGCAAGCGCCGCGCCCACGAACAGGTTGCCGATCTGGGCGCCAGCAGCCGACGGGTTGCGCAGGGCGCCCGCCAGGAAGTTGCCGAAGATGTTGCCCACGCCGATACCGGCGCCGATCATTCCGAGGGTGGCGAGGCCGGCACCGATGGCCTTGGCGGCTTCTACTTCCATGGGTCTCTAGTCCTAGTCTGGGTTGGTTGAGAGGTAAGGGATGGATCCGCCCTAGTGGGCATGATCCAGATTGACCACATCATTCAGGTAGATGCAGGTCAAAACGGCGAAAACGAAGGCCTGAAGGAAGGCCACGAGGAATTCCAGAGCGGTCAGGCCCAGCACCATGCCGAGCGAAAGACCTGCAGCGGGCAGGCCCAGCAGGCCAAAGCCGCCGCCGGCGGCCAAGGCGCCGAGAGACACGACGAACCCGGCGAAGACCTTCAGGGCCACGTGACCGCCCAGCATGTTGCCGAACAGACGCAGGGCGAGCGTCAGCGGACGCAGCATGAAGGCGATGAACTCGATGAAGCCAACGATCGGCCGCATGACCAGCGGGGCGCCCGTCGGCCAGAACAGCAGGAAGAAACGGAACCCGTTCTTGGCAAAGCCAATGATCAGCACCAAGCCGAACGTCAGCATGGCGAACGTCGCCGTGACCGCAAGCTGGGCAGTCGCCGTGAAGGTCAGGAACATGCCGAGCAGGTTCATGGCGAGGATCAGGGTGAAGATCGTGAACACGAACGGGAAATACTTGCGGCCTTCATGACCGATGATCGAGTCGGTCAGGCCGTCGATCATGCCGAACAGGGTCTCGCCCGTGGCCTGCAGTCGACCGGGAACGACCGCGGCTCGCGCGGTCACCATGTTGAGGAACAGGACGATCACGGCGAAGGCAATCGTCATCGCGACATGCGAATTGGTGATGGCAAGGTCAATCACACCCAGACCCGGAATGGTCACGTCGGGCAGGTCGACGATCTTGACGATCTCAAACTGATGAATTGGATCGGCCATCTAGCCCTAACGTCCCTTGGTCTTACTCGTCTTCGTCGAAGGGAACCGACTTCGGCTCCCCTTCCAATCTCGCTTCTGCCATCAGGCGATTCGCCGTCCGACGCGCCATCCAGACCGACACGGCAAAGCCCGAAAGCACGCCGACAATCAGGCCCCACGGCACGGTTCCGAAGAACCGATCAAATACAAACCCCCCGGCGAGGCCCGCAAAAACGCCGCCGAACAGCTCGGCCAGGATACGCCACGCCTTGCCGGCAGCGGCAGCCTGGACGCCGTGATCGCCGACTTCGCGCGTCGTCCTCGCCTCCAGATCGGATGCGCTCTTGGTGAGACGAGCGATCGCCTCTTCACGCGATTCCGGGGGCAGTGACATGAGCGGCCTCAGCGCTCCGACGGGTGTCGGAGGGGGTCTGAATTCGGCGCGGAACCTATAGGCGGTCGGGCGTCAGGTCAAGGCGTCCTGACCCCGGGCTCAAGCCCCGAAAATACAGGGAAAATTCGCACCCCACGCCCCCTGTGGCGATGCGTCACCTGTCGGGGTGCTCGATCAGGGCGCGAGCCGCAGCGCGGGCTTCGTCCGTGACGACGGCACCGGACAGCATGCGGGCGATCTCCTCGTCGCGCTGGGCGGCATCGAGAACTTCGACGGTCGTAATCGTGGCACCGTCGCGGTCGCCCTTGCGCACCTTCCAGTGGGTGTGACCCCGGGCCGCAACCTGGGGACTGTGGGTCACCACCAACACCTGACCGCCCGACGCCAGGCGTTGCAGCCTGCGGCCCACGGCCTCGGCCACGGCCCCGCCGACGCCCTGATCTACCTCGTCAAAGATCATCACCGGCTGGACCTGCTCGGGGCGGGCCGCCAGCGCTGCCTTCATCGCCAAGGCAAAGCGTGCCAACTCGCCCCCCGAGGCAACCGTGTCCAATGGGCCGAACGGCTGGCCCGGATTGGTCGAGATCTCGAAACGCACCGTCTCGGCGCCCCTCGCCCCCCGGCGCTCCTCGGGCAGGGGCTCCAGCGCCACGCGAAACCGCGCCCGATCCAGCTTCAGCGGTCCGAGTTCCCCGGCCACGGCCCGGGCCAGACGTTCGCCCGCCTCGGCCCTGCGCGACGACAGGGTGGCGGCGGCTGCATCATAGGCTGCGCGCGTGGCCGTCAGGGCCCGCTCAGCCGCTGTCAGCGCTTCGGCCCCGCCCTCGATCAGGCGCAGCTGCTCGCGCAGGCGGACCCGCAGACGCGGCAATTCCTCGACCGTGGTGTTCAGCTTGCGGGCAGCCGCGCGCAAGGCGAACAGCCGCTCCTCAGCCTTGTCCAGTCGCCCCGGCTCGACATCCAGCGCATCGGCGGCCTGATCCAGCTGGGCCACGGCCTCCATCGCCTCGACGAGTGTGCGGTCAATCGCCTCGGCCGCGGCCGCGAGGCGCAACACGACCGGGTGATCATGCCCGGAGGCTTCCGAAGTCGTGCCCGCATTCTCGGCTTCCAGCCGCACGGCCTGCAGGGCTCGGCCCCGCGCATGCTCGACCGCCCTGAGGGCCGCCGATAGGCGTTGTGACAACTTGTCGCCGCCCAGCGAGTCCCGCGCTTCCGACAGATCTGCCAACGCCTTTTCCGCAGCACCCAGCAGCGCCCGCTCACCGGCCAGCTCCGCCTCTTCACCCGCCCGGGGATCCAGAGCGTCCAGCTCCTCCAGCGCCAGAGTCAGTTCCTCGGCCCGGGCGGCGGCTGTGCTGGCTTCGGCCCGCAAGGTGTCCAGACGCTGCTGGGCCTCCCGCCGGGCGTCATGCGCCCGCGCCACGGCCGCCACGTCCTCGTGCAGTCCGCCGTATGCGTCCAGCGCGCCCGGATGGGTCCGGGCATCCAGAAGACCAACGGTCTCATGTTGGCCGTGCACCTCAACCAGTCCCTGGGCCAGCGACCTCAGCGCATTCACCCCGACGGCCTGATCGTTGATAAAGGCGCGACTTCGACCGTCGGCGCCCAACACACGACGCAGGATCAGCTCCTCGCCGACCTCGACCTCCAGCCCCTTGTCACGGGCCTCGGCCAGCCAGTCGGCATCCGCAGGCGTGTCGAAGGTGGCAGTGGCCACGGCCTGCGCGGCGCCGGACCGCACCAGCCCGGCGTCGGAGCGGGCACCCAGTGCCAGACCCAGGGCATCCAGAATGATCGACTTGCCCGCCCCGGTCTCGCCGGTCAGCACGGTCAGGCCGGCGCCGACCTCAAGGTCCAGCCGGTCCACCAGCACAATGTCGCGAATCGACAGGGCGGTCAGCATGGCAGGCGGCCTGTCTCGCGATCGGAATGATTCGACATGGCGTCGATCATAGCGCCCGGCCGCGGCCTGACGATGCGCTGTTCCGTGTTTGGTCCCGATTTCAGCCCTGCACTCAGCCCGGAATGATCCGGCTGAGCCAGCCCTCGCGGCGGGCTTCCGGCTCGACGTCCGGCCGCTCGCCCTGATCAGTCAGCAGGGCATAGGCCTCGCTGTACCAGGGGCTGCCCGGGAAATTGTGGCCCAGCACGGCGCCATTGCGGATCGCCTCGTCCTTCAGGCCCAGCACCAGGCTGACCTCGACGAGACGATACAGGGCCTCGGGAGCATGCGATGTGCGTTGGAACTCGGCATTCTCGACGACGGTGCGATAGCGGTTCATCGCCGCCAGCGGTTGGTTGGCGCGCTGATAGTAGCGGCCGATTTCCATTTCCTTGCCGGCCAGCTGGTCGTTGACCATGTCGATCTTGACGAGGGCATCAGAGGCATAGGCCGTGTCGGGATAGCGACGCGCGACCTCGCGCAGGGCCGCCAGCGCGTTCTCGGCATAGCCCTGATCCCGGCCGACGTCGGTGATCTGCTCAAAGTAGCAGATCGCCTTCATGTAATAGGCATAGGCGGCCGAAGGGTTACCCGGGAACAGCTGGATGAACCGGTCCGAGGCGGCGATGGCTTCGGCATAGCTGTTGTTCTGATAATAGGCATAGATCTGCATCAGGATCGAATGCCGCGCCCACTCGGAATAGGGGTGCTGACGTTCCACTTCCTGGAAATAATCGATCGCATCACGCCAGCGCTTGCGCTCCAGTCGCTCATAGCCGGTGTTGTACAGCAGCTCGACCGGACGCTCTTCATAGGCCAGCTTCGGCCGCGCCCGGCCGTTGTTGCAGGCTGCTACGGTCAGCGAAACGGCAACAACCGCTGACAGGATCAGACCGGAACGGATTTTGGAAACAGGCACTGATTGCGACCCCATGATTACCGGCCGGAAGGCACACCACAGTAGGCCTTCCGGAAGACGAAGCGATCTCTACACCAGCGAACCCCAAGCGCCAATCACATGCAGACCGATGTCGGATTTGGTCCGGAATACACGTGAAGCGGCTTGATGCCTGACGCCCCGCTGTTAAGAAGCGCCCACACCCCGGACGCTTCCTCTCCCTATTGGCGGTCCGATGAGGGCGAAAGGATGACGGGCCATGAAGCTGCTCTCCGGCAATGCCAACCGATCCCTGGCCCGGGCCATAGCCGATCACCTCGACATGCCGCTGACCCGGGCGGAGGTAAAGCGCTTTGCCGACAACGAGGTCTTCGCCGTCATTGAAGAAAATGTGCGGGGCGAGGATGTCTTTGTCATCCAGTCGACCAGCTATCCGGCCAACGACAATCTGATGGAGTTGCTGATCATGACCGATGCCCTGATCCGGGCATCGGCGAAACGGATCACCGCCGTCATGCCCTATTTCGGCTATGCCCGTCAGGACCGGAAGACCGGCGGCCGGACGCCGATTTCCGCCAAGCTTGTGGCCAATATGATCACCCGTGCCGGGGCCCACCGCGTGCTGACCATGGACCTTCATGCAGGCCAGATTCAGGGCTTTTTCGACATTCCCACCGACAACCTGGTAGCCACGCCGGTGCTGGCCCAGGACATCCGCGAAAACTATCCGCGCGGCGATGACCTGATGATCGTCTCGCCCGACGTCGGAGGCGTTGTGCGCGCCCGGTCGCTGGCCAGCCGCCTCAACGCCGACCTCGCCATCGTCGACAAGCGTCGCCCCAAGGCCGGCGAAAGCGAGGTCATGAACATCATCGGTGACGTCGAGGGACGCCGCTGTATCCTGTTCGATGACATTGTCGACTCGGGCGGCACCCTGGTGAATGCCGCCAAGGCCCTGATCGATCAGGGCGCCACCGAAGTGTCCGCCTATATCAGCCACGGTGTGCTGTCCGGCCCCGCCGTCAGCCGCGTCGATGACGGCCCGCTGAAGGAGCTGGTGATCACCGATTCGATCGAGCAGCCGCATGAGGTGGCCACGTGCAAGAAGATCCGCACGGTCTCGGTCGCTCCCCTGATAGGCGAAGCGATCCGTCGAATCGCCAATGAGGAGTCCGTCTCCAAGCTGTTCGATTAACGGTCGGAAAACGCTTCATCCCGCGTTATAAGAGACCGGATCGCGACGCCCTCGTCCGCGTCGCCCGAGTATTCTGTGGGGAAGCCCTGTCGATGACCCGAGTCCTTCGGTCCACCACCGCCCTGTCCCTTGGCCTCAAGGGCGGCACACTCGCAGCTCTGGCCATGATCGCCGCCTGTGCCGCGACCGAGCCGGAACCGCCGCCCCCCCCGCCGCCGCCTCCCCCGCCGCCGCCGGTCCTGGCCCTAAATCAGGGTGTGTCCGAGGCCGCCTCGATCTATGTGGCCTTCATTCGCGAGGTCGGAACCATCGAAGCCGGCTTCCCCGACGCCGCGTCCATCCAGAACGCCATCCGCACCGGTTCGGCCTATGAGCCGGCCCAGCTGTCGCGCGGCATGATCGCCTATGGCGCTGTTCTGGCGCTGCAATCTCCCGAGTTTGTCGAAGGGGTTCGCCAGTTCGCCGTCGACCCTGTCCAACGCGAAGAAGTGATCAACCGCATTATTCAGGATCCGGCCTATGCGGCGACCCTGCCAGGGGCCGATGCCGCAGCTGGCCTGATCGTGAGCACCCTGGGCGAAGATATTGCAGCGCTCTCGACCATTGCCGAGGCCATCAAGGAAGACGCCTATACGATCCAGGGCCGAGAAGACCCGCGTCGACGCTGGGCGACCCGTCCGATCGACGACCGCGACGCGCGACTGGACTCGGCCAAGACCCGTTCGGCCGCTGTCATGCTGCCCTCGGCCCAGGACGCCAGCCTGCTGTTCACGGCGGCCCATTCGGGCTCGGGCCTCGAACTCGCACCGATCAAGCTTCAGCCGCCCTACACCCAGCCGGTGATCAATTCGCTGGCCATCGCGGCGCTGGCTGCGCTGGGAGCGGGCGGGGATGATTTCCGGACCTACACCGAGGCATTGGTCGTCGAGACCAACAACGAATTCTGCCTCAATATGTCCAAGCTGAACCTGTTCCAGTGCCTGGCGGCTGCTCGTCCGCACTATGAGGACATCTTCTGTATCGGGCAGCATATCGTCAGCGATCTGGCCACCTGCACCGCCCAGAGCATGGGGCCCATGCCGGTGATGATCCCGACCACGGCCTTTGCGCTTGAGGATGCGGCCGTATCGAGTGCACCCGCCGCGACCGCTGCAGCCGCAGCGGACTCCGCCCAGTCCCAGGTCCCGTCACCCGGTCGCCCCTGAGACACAAAAGCGGGTTGCTGTATTGGATGTAAAGCCGGTTGCGCGCCGGTGCGCATCCGTGTAATAGCCCGCGCTCTTGAATTCGAGGGATGCAATCCCCGCTGCGCGCTGTCTCTGGAAGCGCGGCGTGCGTTATTGAGGCGAGCCCGATGGCCGAGATCATTCTGAACGTTGACGTCCGTGACGGCGTCGGTACCGGCAGCGCCCGCGCTGCCCGTCGTGCGGGCGCTGTGCCCGGCGTGCTGTACGGTGGCGACAAGGCCCCGGTGGCCATCTCGGTCAACGAGAAGGACTTCCGCAAGAACCTGTACACCGGCAAGCTTCTGGGCCACCTGGTGACCCTGAAGTACGGCAAGGAAACCCAACCGGTTATCGCCAAGGATGTGCAGTTCGACCCTGTGTCGGACCGTCCGATGCACTTCGACCTGATGCGCGTCGACGAAAAGCAGGTGATCAAGATCGAAGTGCCCGTGCACTTCATCAACCACGACGAATGCGAGGCCTTCCGGCAGGGTGGCTCGCTGGAAATCGTGCGTCACACCGTCGAAATCTCGGTTCGCGCCGACCACATTCCCGAAGAACTGGTCGTCGATCTGGCCGGTCACAAGATGGGCGACACCATCCGCATCTCGGACATCAAGCTGCCCAAGGGCGTCGAGCCCGCGATCGGCGACCGCGACTTCATGGTCGCCGCGATCAAGATCTCGTCCGCTGCCAAGGCGGATGCCGCCGATGAGGCTGCGGATGAAGCCGCCGCCGAGGCCGAAGCTGAAGTGGCCGCCGACGAAGTGCCCGCCACCGCCCAGAGCGACGAAGGCGACGCCGAAGAGACCCCGGAGAGCTGATCCTCTTCCTGCTTCACGGCATGATTTGACCCCGCGGCCCATTCCCTTCAGGGAGTGGGCCGCGACCGTTTTGGACCCTGCCCATGATCATCCTGGCGGGCCTGGGCAACCCCGGGCCGAAGTATCAGAACAACCGGCACAACATCGGCTTCATGGCGGTCGATGCGATCGCGGATCGCTGGCGTTTCGGTCCCGAGCGGGCCAAGTTCCAGTCCGTCGTGCGCGATGGCGAGGTCGAGGGCCGCAAGGTCCTCCTGATGAAGCCCCAGACCTATATGAACGAAAGCGGTCGCGCGGTCGGAGAGGCTGCGCGGTTTTTCAAGGTCGCTCCCGCTGACATCGTGGTCTTTCACGACGAGATCGATCTGGCCCCCGGCCGCTTTCGTATGAAGACCGGCGGCGGGGCCGCGGGCCAGAACGGCATCCGGTCGCTGATCGCGCATCTGGGGGCGGATTTCCGGCGGGCACGCATGGGCATCGGCCACCCCGGCCAGCCCCAGCTGGTCATGCCCCATGTGCTGGGCGACTTTCACAAAGCCGAATATCCGTGGCGAGATGCCCTGCTGAACGCCTGCGCTGACGCCCTGCCCTTTCTGCTGACGGGTCAGGACGAGCGCTATCAGGCCGAGGTGCTGCGTCTGGCCCCCGCGCCCAAGTTCAGTCCGCGACAAGCCGCCCGGAGCGCGGACTGACGCTTAGTATTCGACCCGGTAGGTATAGGCCAGCCGCTCGACGCTGCTGCCCGGAACCTCGAACGTCCACGCCGGATATCCGCCCTCGGTGATGCCGCTTTCCCGACTCTCGCGCGAAATGGTGAAGCCGGGCAGGAAGTAGGCCCACGGAATGACCTCAAGGCTTGCCGAATCACGACCGGAATTCAGGACTTCGACCTGGACCGTGTAGATGGCGGTCGTCACGCCCCCTGACTGGCTCGCACTGTATTCTGTGGTCCGCGACCGGACGCGGACATTCGGGGATTGGCCAATCGTCAATTCCACCGGAAGGCCCACAGGCCGATCCGCGCTGCGGGCCTCGCCGCTGAAGAAAGCCGTACCGTCTTCGCGTTGTTGGCGAAGGCTCCAGGTACCTCCGGGCAGGGCCAGGCCGAGCGCCGAGTCCGCATCGTTGTCCAGGCGTAGAATGATGCTGGTCTCGAAGGGGCCGTTTACGGTGGTGAGGTCCGTCGAGGCGTCGATCCGCGCCCGGTAGAGACGCTGAACCGGCACATCGCGCCGCTCCAGGAACCGCACCTGCTTGGTCTGGCGGGCGGCCACAGTGGTCCGTTCCGGCAGGGTGTAGATCTTGTAGTCGCCCAGTTCTCCCTGATCGGCAATACGAGAGCCTGTGACGACCAAGTCCTCCCGAGCCATGGCAGGGGCCGGCGGTGGGGCTGGAGGAGGAGGCGGGGGCGGCGGTGGCGGAGGGTAAGCGCCACCATAGTCCTCCGGCATCTCGCCTTCCGTCGTCGTGTCCTGTGGCCAGCAGCCGGCCCGGCGCGGCAGACGCACAGCATCGACCGGCACGGTGCCGGATTCGGTCCTCAGATTCCCGGCCACGGCCTGGACCGGCGCATCGACGAAACCGGTGCTGCCGAAATTGGCCAGTGTCAGCCAGCCGGTCAGGGTCATGGAGCGTCCATCGGGGGTCAACTCGGCCACATAGTCGCTAGACCATTGCAGCCCGGTCGCCAGATAGGCGAGGGTCACCGTATAGCGACCCGCCTCACCCGCCCGCGTCCGCACCGACAGGCTGGGCTGGTCGCTCAGCCCCTCGGGCACGCGGTCGAAAACGACCCGCTGGGTCAGACCCGAGCAGCTGAGCGCTTCAAAGCCCCCATCGACCTCCAGCATCGGGCCGTTAGCCCCTGCTCGGATCACGGCGACATGCTCCTCGGCATTGCCGGTCACCGGATCGATGCGGACCACCCTTACCGTCTCGCCGATCGAGCGCTCAAACAGCGAGCCGGGCGTCAGAAGGTCAAAGTCGGTATTCCGTTCGATCACTCCGGCGGGCAGGCCCTCCAACACCGCGCTTTGCCCCACGATGCCACCGGCCACGCCCTCGAAGCGGATCACCGCCTCCCCTGCAGGCAGATCAACCGTGCGCGTCTCGACGATAAGGGCCAGACCCTCGCGGTCCAGCCGGCTCCAGCTCTGTTGCGACCGGCGCATCAGTTCGACCGTGTTCACAGGGCGGTCGCGATAGATGACGACGGACACGGCCTCCGGCCCGGACGAGACGGCCGTGGCGGGCTCGGCCACGACCACCGGCGCGGCGGCCTGGGCAAGGGCTGCCGGTGCCGACAGCCCGGACAGGGCCAGTATCGCGATCAGACTGACGCCGGCGCGCATGGCGATCAGCCGCCCGTCTCGATCGTGGCCGTCAGCACGGTCTGACCGTTGGCGGGCACCGGCACGCGCCAGACGATGGTGCGGGCATCCCGCATTTCGCCCTGGATGCTCTGATCCTGGATTTCGGTGTCGCGACCGAGGCCGGTCTGGCGCACCTCAACCACCACGGGCTCGGAACGGGCATTCCGGACCGTATATTCCATTCGGTAGCGCGACCGCTGCGTGTTCAGGATGCGCGGTGCGACCCGTTCATTGCTGACCAGACGCGGCTGCACGGTTACGTCGAAGGCATCACCAGTGGTGATGGCGATATCCGAACCCGCCGGCGTGTGGCCAATCTCATCCTCGCCTATGAAACGGGGCTCGCCGCCCGCGTCGCGCACATAGACGCGCACCACACCGGCCGGCAGGGCCTGGCCAACGCCCGAGGCGCGACCATTCTGGAACAAGACCGCGACCTCGGCCGACTGCGCCTGCTCATAGGTGGAAAAGCCACTCATCTGGAATAGGTAGCGCTTGGAGGCCGGCACATTGGCCACATCCAGCAACCCGACCTGCTTGTTCTGGTTGTTGGCGACCGTCACCCGGCCCGGCAGGGGATAGATGTAGTAGTCGGCGACCCCTTCCCCCCCGTCCGAGAATTCATAGCCGTTTCCGCTGCCGCGTCCGCCGTAATAGCCGCCGCCACTGACCAGATTGACCTCTCCGGCGACGACGCGCGTGTTGGCCTCGGCAAAGGTCGCACCCGAGCGGTTGGTAATGGTGATCCAGCCCGTCAGGTCCAGACTGCCGCCCGCCTCGTCATATTCAGCTACATAGTCCGCCTCCCACGACAGGCCGCTGGTCAGATAGCTGAGCGTCGTCTCGCGGCGACCGCCGCCTTCCGCGTCCAGCGTTACGCTGAGGGTCGGGCGCGGGCGAAGATTGGCCGGCACCTCATCGAAGATCACCCGGGTCGGCACACCGTCATCGCGCAGCACCTCGATCCGGTCGCCTATGCGCAGCACGACTCCTTCATTGGCGGCCAGGACCTGGGCCCGCTCGGTCGTCTCACGGCCCGTGCCCGGATTGATGCGGACTATGCCGATGGTGTCTCCGACCGCGCTCTGCATCAGCTTGTCGGGGGTCAGCAGGTCATAGTCGAAATTCTGCTCGACCACCGACAGGCCGCGGCCACTGAGGCCGACCGTCTCGGGCCGGATGCTGGCCGAGACCCCCGGAAACTCCTGCCGCGACCGCCCGGCGGGAATGTTCAGGTCGCGCACATCCTCCACGAGGGCGATGTCCTGATTGTAGATGGTGATGGCGACGCGGCCCGGACCTCCGGGTCGACTATCGACCTGCTCCTGGGCTGCGACGGCCGTCGCCGTCAGCAGGAAGGCACAGGCCCCTCCCATAAGCCCCCGTTTGATCTGAGCCGGGCGGAACGACATGGCGAACTCCGTGATAACAGCGACTTGTGGACGGCACGCTGGCACGGGCCGCCGAGGCTGTCGAGAGGTTCGCCCTGTCCGTTCCTGACGATCGCGACACTGTGGCGCTTGCAAGCTGGTCGGTCGGGGTCCATTCCGCCCAGCATCGTCGCAGACCGGAGTTCCCCATGCGCCCTATTCTTCTGGCCCTGGCCTGCCTCGGCCTTGCCGCCTGCCAGAACACGACGGTGCCTTCGGTCGAGGTCTCGGACGCCGTTTGCCGGCCCACGCCCAACGGCCGCGACCTGACCGGCTGCTATCTCACACTGACCGCTTCGACGGAGGACCGCCTGGTCGCCGTCTCGACGTCCGCAGCGACAGAAGCCCAGATCCACGCGGTGTCGACCGAGGGGGGCGTGATGGCGATGGAGGAGATGCCGGACGGCATGCCGCTTCGCGCCAATGAACCCGATGAACTGGCGCCCGGCGGCGACCACATCATGCTGCTGGGCGTGACCACGCCGCTCAAACCCGGCGACACGGTCGATCTGGTGCTCACCTTCGAGCGGTCGGCCCCCGTGACCGTCACCGCCCCGGTCGGCACCCCGCCCCTGCCCTGACCACACGACCGGCTTTACCCCTGACAAACCGGCCCTGAGCGGCTAAAGCCTCGCCTCGACCCGTTCCCCAGAGAGTTCCATGGCCCTGAAAGTCGCGATCGTCGGCCTGCCCAATGTTGGCAAGTCCACCCTGTTCAACGCCCTGACCAAGACGGCGGCGGCCCAGGCGGCCAACTATCCCTTCTGCACCATTGAGCCGAACACCGGTGATGTGGCCGTGCCCGAGCCGCGCCTGAAGGTTCTGGCCGAGATCGCGGGCTCCAAGGAGATCATCCCCTCGCGCATCACCTTCGTGGACATCGCCGGACTGGTGCGCGGCGCCTCGAAGGGCGAAGGCCTGGGCAACCAGTTCCTGGCCAACATCCGCGACTGCGACGCCATCGCCTTCGTCGCGCGCTGCTTTGTCGACGACGACATCACCCACGTTGAGGACCGCATCGATCCGATCGCCGATCTCGAGATCATCGAGACCGAGCTGATGCTGGCTGACATGGAGAGTCTTGAGCGTCGCCGCGTCCAGATGGAGAAGCGCGCCAAGGCCGGCGACAAGGAAAGTCAGCTTAACCTGAAGCTGGTGGATCTGGCTCTGGCCCAGCTGAATGCCGGGAAGCCCGCCCGGACGGCCGAGATCAGCAAGGAAGACCGCAAGGCCTGGGACATGCTGCAGCTGCTGACCGCCCTGCCCGCCCTCTATGTCGCCAATGTCGACGAAAATTCGGCCGACAAGGGCAATGAGCTGTCCGATCTGGTCGCCGCCCGCGCCGCCAGAGACGGCGCCAACTCGGTCGTCATTTCGGCCAAGATCGATTCGGAACTGGCCGTGCTGGACGAAGCAGAACAGCTTGAGTTCCTTGAGACCCTTGGTCTTGCCGAGCCGGGCCTCAACCGCCTGATCCGCGAGGCTTACAGCCTGCTGGGGTTGCAGTCCTATTTCACGGTCGGCCCCAAGGAAGCGCGCGCCTGGACGATCCATGTCGGCGACACGGCTCCCCAAGCAGCGGGCGTGATCCATACGGACTTCGAAAAGGGCTTCATCCGGGCCGAAACCATCGCCTACGACGACTATGTCGCCCTGCGCGGTGAGGCCAAGGCCCGCGAAGCCGGCAAGCTTCGGGCCGAAGGCAAGTCCTATGTCGTCAAGGACGGCGACGTGATGAACTTCCTGTTCAGCTAGGACCTACTCAGACGGACAGCGGGTAAAGGCAACCGTCGCCCCGTCCCGATCCGGATAAGACAGTCTAAGGCGATCCTCAGTGGCCGAGGCGCGCACGGTTTCGCGCGTCTCCTGGCCTTCAGCCTGACACACCAGATTCAGCTCGTGGCCCTCTGCAATCGGGCGTGAGGCCTCAATGGCGCAGCTGTTCTCATACCCCTCGAAGCGCGTCAGCGTGATGGTGATCGGACGTTCCGGACCCGTCGTGTTCGAGCACCAGGCCGGATAGGCGGCCCAATCGCCCAGCAATTCAGTGTGGGTCGTGGGCTCGGTCGGACCGGGATCGGCCGGCGGCAACGGCGCATCGGGCTCCGGCGTCACCGGCCCCGGCTCCATCGGGTCATTCCCACAGGCCGCAACAGCGGCGGCCAGACTGGCGGTAGCAGCAAGGCGGATCAGGGTTTTCATGAAGTCCGAAACGCACACGCCCCGACTGTGTTCAGAACGAGTCGCAATTGCGGTTGCGTCTGATAATCGTTCGCAGTAATTGCCCCACACTTTAACCGTAACTCCCCGGGGCATCTCATGCGTACCTCCCTCCTTCTCACCACCGCACTCGTCAGCTTGGCGTCCGCAGCGCCGGCTCTCGCCCAGAGCCAGCGGATATCAAACCCCGTCGAGGCCCCGGTAACCCTCGATCCGATCACCGTCCTGGCAACCCGCACCGCCACCCGCGCGGATGAGACCCCCGCCACCGTCACCGTCATCACGGCGCGCGAGATCGAGCAGAACCTCTACACCGACATCAAGGATCTGGTGCGGTTCGAGCCGGGCGTCAGCGTCCGCAGCCAGCCGGCGCGCTTCGGCGCCGCCCTCGGTTCTACGGGCCGCGACGGCAATGCCGGCTTCACCATTCGCGGTCTGGGCGGCGACCGGGTTCTGATCGTCGTTGACGGCGTCCGCACACCCGACGGCTACGCCTTCGGCCCGCAGAGCGTTGGCCGGGGCGGCTATTCCGATCTGGACCTGATGAAATCGGTCGAGATCCTGCGCGGCCCGGCCTCGGCCCTCTATGGCTCGGACGGCGTGGCCGGCGCGGTGTCTTTCACGACCAAGGACCCGGTCGACATGCTGGGCGCGAACCGCAACTGGACCGCCCGGGCCCGCCTCGCCTACGGCTCGGCCGATGACAGCCTCGCCACCGGCCTGTCCTTCGCTGGCCGTGACGGTGCCCTGTCCGGTCTGGTCGCCTGGACCCACCGCGACGCCTCCGAGACCGACAATCAGGGCACGGTCGGCGGCGAAGGCGTTACCCGGACCGAGCCCAACCCCCAGGACTTTAGTTCCGACGCCTTGCTGGCCAAGCTGGTCTGGGAGGTCGCGCCCGGCCACCGGCTGGGCCTGACGTTCGACTCGTACAACTCGGATGTCGACGCCAATGTGCTGTCGGGCCGCAGCGCCTCGGTTCTGGATCTGCGCGCCGAAGACGAGACCGCGCGCCAGCGCGTCGGCCTGGACTGGCGGACCGAGGCCCTGCCGGGCCTGGATGAAGCTTCCGTCGCCGTCTACCGGCAGGAGTCCGAAACCCGTCAGTTCACCTTCGAGGATCGTGAACCGGCCGCAGACCGCACGCGCGACAACACCTTCGACAATGATGTCCTGGGTCTGGCTGTACAGGGGCGTCGCACGTTGACGTCAGGCTCGGTCGAGCACCGCCTGATCTTCGGCGGGGATTGGTCCGAAACCACCCAGAGCGGCGTGCGTGACGGCACGGTGCCGCCTTTTGGCGAGACCTTCCCCTCCAGCCCCTTCCCGGAGACCGACTATACCCTGTCAGGCCTCTTCATTCAGGACGAAATCGTGCTGGCGGGCGGATCGCTGCGCATCACGCCGGCGCTGCGGTACGATGCCTATGAGCTGACGACGGCCGATGATCCGCTGTTCACGGGCGCGAAGGCCGACCAGGAGGACAGCCGCCTGTCGCCGAAACTGGGTGTCGTCTGGTGGGCCAATGACAATTTCGGCCTGTTCGCCTCCTATGCCGAGGGCTTCAAGGCCCCGACGCCATCGCAGGTTAACAGCGCCTTCGGCAACCTCGCCTTCGGCTATATTTCGGCGCCCAATCCCGATCTGAAGCCGGAGACCAGCCGGAGCCTCGAGGCGGGCCTGCGCCTGCGCGAGGTTCCGGTCTGGAACGGAGGACGGATGGCCCTGCAGGCCGTGGCCTTCCAGGCCGACTATGAGGACTTCATCAGCCAGGAAGTGGTGTCGGGCTCTTTCACGCCAATGGACCCGGCGGTCTTTCAGTACGTCAACTTCACCGACGTCGAGGTGAAAGGGCTGGAGTTCCGCAGCGACGCCTCTTGGGACAACGGTCTCAGCGCCCGTGTCTCGGCCGCCTGGGCGGAGGGCGATCAGACCACGGCGGGCACCACCTCGGCCCTGCCCAGCATCGACCCGCTCAAGGTCGTCGCCGGCGTGGGCTGGGATGCCCCGTCGGGCGCCTTCGGGGGTCAGGCCATCGTCACCTGGTCCGAGGCCAAGGACGCGGCAGACACCACCGGGTTGGCGTGCGCGCCGAACTGCTACGTTGGCGACGACTTCACCCTGTTCGACCTGACCGGCTACTGGAATGTGACGGACGCGGTCACCGCCCGCATCGGCGTCTTCAATGTATTCGACGAGACCTATGGCTGGTGGAGCGACGTCTCCGGCCTGTCGACGACCTCGGCCGTGCTGGACGCCTACACCCAACCCGGTCGCAATGTTTCGATCTCCCTGACCTTGCGCCTGTGACACCGGAAGCGATAATGCGAATGACTTTCACGTTGGAGATACCCCTCATGCGCGCCGCCCTTGCCGCCGCTCTTCTGATCGGCACCTGTATGCCGGTCGCGGTCTTTCCCGCGACCGCGCTCGCCCAGACCCCTGCAGAGGCCACGGCGGACGCGAAATTTCAGCGCGACCGTCAGGCCATCCTGTCTCAGGCCGGGCAGTTTCGTGTGCGGTTCGACATGCGCGAGACCGTGCCCTTCATCGACGGCTATGAGCCGCTGGACGAGAAGTTGTCAGGCGGAAACGAGATCGTGCGGGTCGTCTATGACGACGGCACCCGCATCAGCCTGCAGCACATCCTGGTCATGGATCACGAGGGCCAGACCTTCGTCATCAAGCACTGGCGCCAGGACTGGGTCTATGAGCCCGAAGCTGTCCTGACCTATGCGGGGCCTGACCAGTGGGTGCTGACCCCTGTACCGGAAGACCAGCGCAAGGGCGCCTGGTCCCAGACCGTCTGGCAGACCGACGACTCGCCCCGTTACGGCGGCGTCGGCGTCTGGACGTACGACCGCGGCATGACCGAATGGGCATCGGCGCCCACATTGCGTCCGCTGGCCCGCCGGGATGCGGTTCGCGATCCGGTCTATGACCGCTATGTCGGGACCAACCGTCACGCCCTCACGCCCTTCGGCTGGGTGCACATTCAGGACAACCTCAAGATGTCGGGCGCCCAGGGCGACGACGGCGAGGGCCAGGTCATCGTGCACGAGGATGTGGTCAACACCTATCGCCAATGGGATGGCTACGATGCCGCCCCCGGTGATGTCTATTGGGCCGATACCCAGGCCTACTGGGCCGGCGTACGTGGCCTGTGGGACGAGGTGATCGCCCGCGATGGCGGCATCCGCGTCGAGGAAGAACCCAATGCCGGCGCCGTTACCGGACCGGCCCTGATGGGTCTGGCCGACCAGATCCACGCCGGCGAGACGACCACGGAAGCAGCCTTGGCCGAGGCCCGGACGGTCATCATGGATGCCACTTCCGGTAGCTGACCATTTTTCTGCTTGACGGCTACGCCCGTCGTCGCCACGCTTAAGCCACTCATCAAGACCGGTCGAGGGATAGGCCCTTTGACGCCGGGGCAACCTTCGCGAAGAGACCCTCTTCGCGAGATGGTGCCAACTCCTGCGAGGATCCCGGTCTCACGACCTGGTCCGCGAGAGATGAGTGAAGCGACGGCCTCTCCGGAGGTCCCGCCGTTTCACGGGTCGATCCACGCACGAGTACTCGATGGGCGGAGTTCGTCGTGTCGTGCCTGCTGCCTTTTCCTCTCCCACCCTCCCCGTGTGGCGGGACCACACCGTACCCCTACCCGGGTTCTGTCTCGGTGACGGTCAGCCGCTGACCGACGCGACAGTACGCCTGCGCCGGTTCGGTCCGGACGGGGCACCCGTCGTCGTCGTCCTCGGCGGCATTTCGTCTGACCGCAGGGTCGCCGACGTCGGTGATGGCCGCGTCGCCTGGTGGCCCCGGATCGTGCGCCACGGCGGGCCGGTCGATCTGGACCACTATCAGGTGCTGGGCCTCGACCTGTTGCCCGGCCCCGGTGAGACCGCAGTGCGCACCCTGACCCCGGCGGATCAGGCCCGGGTCCTTGCCGCAGCGCTCGATCACTTGGGTGTGCCGCTGCTGGAAGCCCTGATCGGCGCCTCCTACGGCGGCATGGTCGGACTGGCCTTTGCGGCCTTGTTCCCGAAGCGGCTCAAGCAACTGATCGCCATCTCCGCCCCGCATCGCGCCGCCGCCCACGCCACGGCCCTGCGCGGCATCCAGCGCCGCATCCTCGCTTTCGGGATCGAGACGGATCACCCCAGCGAGGCCGTCGCCTTGGCCCGGGAGCTGGCCATGACGACCTATCGTACGGCCGAAGAACTGGATTTGCGTTTCGGCCAGGACGCGGTGCCGGGCGCCGCCGGCCAGCCCTATGCCGTCTGCGATTATCTGAAGGCACGGGGCCGGGCCTATGTGCCGAAGATGTCGGCCGAGCGCTGGATCAGCCTGTCGGACTCGCTGGACCGACACCGGGTCGAGCCGGAAGCCGTCACCGCGCCGACCACGCTCCTCGGCTTCACCTCGGACCAACTGGTGCCGATCACCGATATCGAAGCGCTGGCCGGGAGCCTCCCGAACCTTCGCACCCTCGTCCGCGCGCCTTCCCTCTACGGCCACGACGGCTTCCTCAAGGACGAGGCCGTGGTCGCTGATCTCATCACCTCGGCACTGGCCGAACCCCTCTGTCGTCTTTCGGAGCTTGCCGCATGACCTGTCCGACCTCCGCCCATGACCTCGCCACCCGTCTCGCCCGCGTCGGCATCGATCAGGACCCGGCCCACGGCGCGGTCATGCCGCCCCTGCACCTCAGCGCCAACTACAGCTTTGACGGGCTGGAGGGGAAACGCCGCTACGACTACAGCCGCTCGGGCAATCCGACCCGCGAATTGCTGGGCGAGGCCCTGACGGCGCTGGAGAGCGGAGCCGGCACTGTGGTGACCGCCAGCGGCATGGCCGCCGTTGATCTGGTGCTGAGCGAACTGTCCCCGGGCGATCTCGTAATCGCCCCGCACGACGGCTATGGCGGCACGCACCGCCTGCTGAATGCCCGCGCAGGCCGAGGCCATTTCGAGGTAGCCTTCGTCGACTTGGCCGACGCGGTCGCGTTCGACGCAGCGCTCGCCCGCCAGCCGAAGCTGGTGCTGGCCGAGACCCCATCGAATCCCCTGATGCGCCTGACTGACATCGAGGCCGTGTGCCGGGCGGCCCATACCGCGGGCGCCAAGGTCGCGGTCGACAACACCTTCCTGTCGCCGGCGCTGCAGCAGCCGATCGCGCTGGGGGCGGACTGGGTCATCCACTCGACGACCAAGTTCATTAATGGCCACTCGGATGTGGTTGGCGGTGCGGTCATCAGCGCGACGCTTGAGGACCACGAACGGCTGACGTGGTGGGCCAACTGTCTGGGCACGACCGGGGCGCCGTTCGATGCCTGGCTGACCCTGCGGGGCCTGCGCACCCTGTTCGTCCGCATCGAGCGGCAGCAGGCGACGGCGGGCGATCTGGCCGAGTGGCTGGCCCAGCAACCGGGCGTGCGAACCGTCCACTATCCGGGGCTGGCCGACCATCCCGGGCACGCGCTGGCCAAGCGTCAGCAGGCCGGCTTCGGCGCCATGCTCAGCCTTGAGCTTGACGGCGGTCGGGATGCAGCCCGCGCCCTGGTCGAAGGCCTTGAGGTCTTTACCCTGGCCGAGTCGCTCGGCGGGGTGGAGAGCCTGATCGCCCATCCAGCGGGGATGACCCATGCCGCCATGACGCCTGAGGCCCGGGAGACCGCCGGCATCACCGAAGGCCTGCTGCGTCTGTCGATCGGGTTGGAGCATGTCGAGGACCTGCGTGCCGAGCTGGCCGCCGGACTAGCCCGGGCCGCGCGTTTCTTCGACCAGCGAAAGGCGGCCTGAGATGAGCGCCCTTCCCTTGACCCGAGTGCCGTTCGAACCCCTGCCTGCCGCACGCGAACCGCTGCGTGTCGCCCTGGCCGGGTGCGGTGTGGTGGGCGGTGGCGTCCTGCCCCGCCTGCTGGACAGGCCGGACGTCGTGCTGGTGAGCGTGCTGGTCCGAAGTCCCGGCAAGATCCGCTCGCCAGAACCCCCGCCCGGGCTGGTGGTCACCGATCCGGCCGCGTTGCTGGCACGGGAGCCGGACGTGGTGATCGACACCCTGTCCGACGCCTCGGTGTCGCTGGCCCTTATCCGGGCGGCGCTGTCGCGGGGCGTGCATGTCGTCAGCGCCTCCAAGCAGGCGGTGGCCGCCGACGTCGATGGCCTGTCCGCATTGGCGGCCGCGACCGGCGTGACGCTGCGGTATTCGGCGGCCGTCGGCGGCGGGGTGCCGATGCTGGAGGCGGTACAGTTGGCCCGGGAGATGGGGCCGATCCGCCGGATCGAGGCAGTGCTGAACGGGACGGTCAACTTCCTGCTGAACCGGCTGGCGACGGGATACCCGTTCGAGGCGGCCCTGGCCGAGGCGCAGGCAGCGGGTTTTGCCGAGGCCGATCCCTCTGCCGACCTGACCGGCCGGGACGCGGCGGCCAAGCTGTTCCTGCTCAGCCGGGCCGCCTTCGGAGCGACGGGCCGGTTACCCGACCGGGTCGAAGCCCTCGGCCCGGACTTTCAGTCCGGGGCCGAGCCGGTCCGCCAGCTGGCGGTGGCCGACTGCGCCGGCGGGCAGATCACCCTGGCACCGGTCGCGGGCGATCCGCTGTTCGCGGACCTGGCCGATGCCGGAAACGCCATCCGCATCACCCTAGCCGACGGACGGGTGCTCAGCCGGACCGGCCTGGGGGCCGGGCGGGCCCCGACGGCCGAGAGCGTCTGGGCCGACCTGACCGACCTATTGACGAGCCGCGTCGGAGCGGGCGCGGATGGCGCCGAACTCTGAGTCCGCCTTCCAGGCCGGCCAGCGGTCCGAGTTCGCGAGATCCCAGGCCAGATGGTACATCAGGGTCAGGTTCTCGACCGCCGAGCGCAGGTCGTAATCCGCGCGCCATTCGTCGCTGCGCTGGTGGTAGTCGCGGTTGAACAGGGCCTGATATTCCGGCAGGCCCACCTCGATGCCGCCCTCGTCCAGATCGACGCCGTGCCAGGGCATGAGGGCGGGAACGCCGGAACGGGCGAAGGGGAAGTGGTCGGAGCGGAAATAGTAGTTCTGTTCCGGCTCGCGGTCGTCGGTGACGTATCGACCTTCAGCCTCGGCGAGGACGGCCAGATCATCCTCGAGCGAGTTCTGGCCGAAGCCGAAGATAGCCACATCGCGGGTCGGGCCGCTGAGCGGCAGCATGTCGATGTTGAGGTCCGCGACCGTGGTTTCCAGCGGATAGACGGGATTGACCGAATAGGCATAGGCGCCGAGCAGGCCCATTTCCTCGGCCGCCATGTGCGAGAACACCACGGTGCGCTTCGGCTGCGGCGACAGCGAAAAGGCGCGCGCCAGTTCGAGGATGCCGGCCGTGCCCGAGGCATTGTCCCAGGCACCGTTGAAGATGGTGTCGCCGTGCGCATCGGGCGAGCTCACCCCGACGTGGTCCCAGTGGGCCGAGAAGATCACGACCTCGTCGGGGTTCTCCGAGCCCTCGATCTTGGCCAGAAGGTTATAGGTCTGGATCTCCTCGCGGGATTCCTCGATGTCGACGGTCAGGCGGACGCCGGTCAGCTCGATGGCCTTGAACTGGCCGGTGTCGACGGTGGCCATGGCGGCGTGATCGACGCCGGCGGCCGTGCCCCACTGCATGGCGGTCTGTGGGCCGACAGTGCCGGTGAAGGGGATGGGGTCCAGTCCCTCGACCGTGGTGCGGGTGCGGGCCGGACGCCCGGCCACACCCCGCCAGCTGGCATCGTCGAGCACCAGGGTGATGACACCGACAGCACCGCGACGCAGGGCCTCCATCTTCTTGTAGCCCGCGCTGGAGTAGAGGGTGGTGTAGTCGCCGCGGAACAGATCGCCCTCGGGCTCTCCGGCCAGCACGATGACGACCTTGCCCGTCACGTCGAGGTCACCGTAGTCGTCCCAGCCGCGCTCGGGCGCCGTGATGCCATAGCCGGCGAAGACGACCGGGGCGTCGCTGATCTCGACCCGACCGCTGTCGTTCGACGACCGCAGCTGGATGTCGGCGCCGGTCAGGGCATGGCTGACCCCATCGGGGCCGGTCCAGCTAGCGACCGCATCACGGGCCGGGGTGAAGCGATAGAGGGTGACAGGCTGCAGCCACTGACCATCGGGACCGCCGGGCTGAAGGCCCATGGCCTCGTACTGGGCCTGCAGATAGTCGAGCGTCATCTTCTCGCCGACCTGGCCGGGGACGCGGCCCTGGAAGCTGTCGTCGGCCAGCACGCGGATGTGCTCGGACAGGCGATCGGCCGAGATGTCCTGGGCGGCGACGGCGCTGGCGGACAGGAGGACGGCTGCGGCGACACCGCCCAGAAGACGACGGAACATGGGGAACTCCGGGATGAATTTCGGGCGCACCTTAGGCCTCGACCCCCGGTGCGCCCGTTAAGTTTTCGTCATGTGCCGCTGACGGATCAGCGACGGGCGGCCGCGCTTTCCTCGCGAACCGGGCCGAACTCGGACCCGTCCTTCCAGCCCGGCCAGTCGCGGCTGTTGGCCAACGCCAGACCGACGGCATAGACCACTTCCAGATCCTCGACCGCGCCGCGGAAATCCATTTCGGGCAGCCACTCGTCGGCGGCCTGGTGATAGCGGCGGGCGCCATATTCATCGCGCAGGGCCTGACGCTGGGCGATCGGCTCGTCACGGAAGTCGCCGGAGCCCTTGGGATAGGCCATGGGCACGCCGCGTTTGGCCAGCGGGAAGTGGTCCGAACGGAAATAGGTGCCGGCCGCATTGTTGGTGTCGGGCACAATCACCCGACCCTGCGTCGCCGCAACGACCTCGAGCCGTTCATCGAGGGTCGACTGGCCATAGCCGGTGACCCCCAGCCCCGACAGCCGCCCATAGACGTTCATCGCATCCAGATTGAAGCCGGCGACCGTGGTCTCCAGCGGATAGAGGGGGTTGGCGGCGTAGAATTCCGACCCCAGCAGGCCGCTTTCCTCGGCGGTGAAGGCGATGATGACGATCGACCGCTCGGGACGCGGCCCTGCACCGTACATACCCGCGATCTCGATCAGACCGGCGATGCCCGAGGCATTGTCGACAGCGCCGTTGAAGATGCGGTCGCCGTCGGCATCGGGATCACCCACGCCGATGTGGTCCCAGTGACCGGTGTAGAGGATGGTCTCGTCCGGGTGGGTGGAGCCCGGCAGGCGGGCGATGACATTGTGGGTCTCGATCTGGCTGGTCGACACGCTGTAGCTGGCGTCCAGCGTCTGGCCTTCCAGCTCGACCGGACGGAAGTCCCGAGCGCGGGCCGCGACCTTCAGGGCCTCAAAGTCCAGCCCGGCGCGGTTGAACAGATCCACGGCCACATCCCGCTGGATCCACCCCTCCAGCGGCACCCGCTCGGCCGCCGCATTGGCGCGGACGATGTCGAACTGCGGTCCGGTCCAGGAATTCTTGACGGTGTTCCAGCCATAGGAGGCGGGAGCGGTTTCATGGACCACCAGCACGCCGGCAGCGCCACGACGCGCGGCCTCGTCGTATTTGTAGGTCCAGCGGCCGTAATAGGTCATTGCCCGGCCGTTGAAGGTGTTGAGCTCGGGCTGCTCATAGTCGGCGTCATTGACCAGAACGACGATGACCTTGCCGCGGACGTCGACGTCCTTGAAGTCGTCCCAGTTCCGCTCGGGCGCCGTGGTGCCATAGCCGACGAACACCAGCGGCAGGTCGTCCAGGCGTACCTGATCCGCCGGACGACGGGTCGAGATGACGATCTGCTCACCCTGGGTCAGGGCCCGGCTTTCGCCGTCGTCGGCAAACGAGGCACTGACATCGCTGACGGCGAAGCGGTTCAGGGTCACGGCCTGGGTCCAGCCGCCATGCTCGCCGCCGGGCTCGAAGCCCGCCTCGGCAAAGGCCTCGGACAGATAGGCGATAACCTTGTCCTCGGCCGGGGTGGCGATGCCCCGCCCTTCAAAGCTGTCGTCCGACAGGGCCTGAACATGGGCCGACAGGCGGTCCGGATCGATCTGCCGGACAGGGCCTGCGCCACCGGGCAGGGTCATACAGGCAGCCAGCGCCGCCCCCGCAGCAAGAACACTCAGCCTGGACAGCAGACGCATGGGGAACCTCTCACGAAACCGGAGACGCGACCCTAATGCCTTGCCCGGCGGACGCAACTGTTGAGCGGGTATGCCGAAGCCCCTCTCGCCGCGTGCGGCAGAGGTGATGGAGAGGCGGGCGGCGCATGGGCCGGGGGCCCGGAACCGTGTGCGCCCTGCTTTCGCGTTACGGGCGCTGTGAAATTTTCGGCCCCATAGCCTGGCGCCGCCCCGGTCGGTTCACGCGAGCGCCTGGGGGGACTGTCTCTTCAGCCGGGGGTCGGGGCGCCGAAGCTTGCGCACCCGACCTCGCCTGTCCCGGTTCGACAGCAGGTCCCAGTCTCTCGGCCCGCGACGGGCGAGGCGTCCAGAAACGCCCCGGACCACGGGGTTTCGCCCCGGGCAATCCCGCTCGACCGGCCCCCGCCGCCGCTTCGGTGCCTGGGTCCCGAGGCGCCTCTCCTGCGACGGAGACAGCCAGAGGGTTGCACACCGCCGGGCCCGGTCGGGAAGAACGGTGGGAGAAACGGTGGGGGTGTTGAAAGGGTTGGGGAATTTGGCGGCGGCTATCGCAATACCCGTCTCCTCCCTAACGAAGTTGGGGAGGTGGATCGGATGCGGAGCAGCCGAGACGGAGGGGCTCTTGAGGGTGTGCGTGCGGTAAAAACCCCTCCACCACCTTCGGTGGTCCCCCTCCCCATCATGATGGGGAGGAGACGGGATGGGAACGGCCCACGAAAAACCCGCCGAAGCGGGGGCTCCGGCGGGTCATTCGGTCAATCCCGAAAGCGGTAGCCCTAGTGGGCGATACCCTTCCAGATGCGGCGGTAGCTGGCGTAGGTCAGGCCGGCGAAGATGACCAGGAAGGCCAGCACGCCCATGCCCGTGCGTTTGCGCTCGGTCGCGTGGGGATCGGAGGCCCAGGCGATGAAGGCGGCGACGTCCTTCGAATACTGGTCCACCGTCTGGGGCGAGCCGTCGTCATAGGTCACCTGACCATCGGCCAGGGGACTGGGCATGGCGATGAAGCCCCCCGGCGGAACATGGTCCGGATCGCCGGTCCAGAACGGCGACAGGTCACCCGGCATGTAGGGGTTGTAGTACTGGCCCGGCGCAATCTGCAGACCCTCCGGGGCCGGGACATAGCCCGACAGCAGGGAGTAGATATAGTTGGCGCCGTCATGACGGGCCTTGGCCATCACCGACAGGTCGGGCGGCGCGGCACCGCCATTGGCCCCGGCCGCTGCCGTGGCGTTGGCATAGGGGTTGGGGAATCGGTCGGCCGGGGTGGCCGGACGCATGATCGGCTCACCCGTTTCCGAGTCGATATCGGCGACCTGCACCTCGGCCGCGAGCACGCGGACGTAGGGGTTTTCGGCCGGACCACCCTTGAAGTGTGAGTCGTAGAACGGTCCGCCGGGCTGGCCGAGGTTGCGGAAGGACATCAGGTCCATGCCGTGACAGGCGGCGCAGACCTCGCGATAGACCTTGTAGCCGCGCTGCAGCTGGGCCTGATCGAAGGTGCCGAACGGCCCCTCAAAGCTGAAGCCGCCCGAGCGCGGGTGCTTGGCCCCGCCGCCCGCTGCTCCGGCCGGAGCAGCCACGGCAACCAGGCTGAGAGCGGCGACAGCCGAGGCGACGATCTTGAACACGGTGGAACGGGTCCCGTTTTGAATGGTCATGACGATCAGCCCTTCTTCTCGGGGATGCCGCCGTCGAGGACCGGCTCGGAGACCGAGGCCGGGACCGGCAGAGGCGTCTCCTTCAGCCCGACCCAGGGCATGATGATCAGGAAGAAGGCGAAGTAGTAGGCCGTCAGCAGGCGCGTCAGCCACAGATAGCTGTTCAGCTGGCCGTCCAGCAGCATGAAGCTGGGCATGCCGGGCACCACCTGGGCGTCGGGCAGCTGGGCGCCGCACCAACCGAGACCGAGGCCGACCACCAGGAAGATCAGGAAGAAGACCTTCATGGTCGGGCGATAGCGCATGGAGCGCACCCGCGAGGTGTCCAGCCAGGGGATGACGAACAGCACGCCGATGGCGCCGAACATGGCCAGCACACCGCCGAACTTGTCCGGAATGGCGCGCAGGATGGCGTAGAACGGCAGCATGTACCACTCGGGCACGATGTGCGCCGGCGTCACCAGCGGGTTGGCCGGGATGTAGTTGTCCGCATGGCCCAGGGCGTTCGGCATGTAGAAGACGAACAGGGCGAACAGGATCAGGAACAGGATGATGGCAAAGCCGTCCTTGACCGTGAAATAGGGGTGGAACGGCAGGGTATCCTTGGCCGTCCGCTCCTTGGGGATCAGGACGCCGGCCGGGTTGTTCTGGCCCGCTGTGTGCAGCGCCCACAGGTGCAGCACGACCACGCCGAAGATCACAAACGGCAGCAGATAGTGCAGCGAGAAGAAGCGGTTCAGCGTGGCGTTGTCGATCGCCGGACCCCCGCGCAGCCAGATCAGGATCGGCTCGCCTACGACCGGCACGGCGCCGATCAGATTGGTGATGACCTCGGCACCCCAGAAGGACATCTGGCCCCAAGGCAGGACGTAGCCGAGGAAGGCGGTGGCGATCATCAGGAAGAAGATCACGCAGCCGAGGATCCAGATGATCTCGCGCGGGGCCTTGTAGGAGCCGTAGTATAGGCCCCGGAGCATGTGCAGATAGACGGCGATGAAGAACATCGATGCGCCGTTGGCGTGCACATAACGGATCAGCCAGCCGCCGTTGACGTCGCGCATGATGCGCTCAACCGAGGCGAAGGCCATTTCGGTGTTCGGCACATAGTGCATGGCCAGCACAATGCCGGTGACGATCTGGATCACCAGGCAGAGCATCAGAATGCCGCCGAAGGTGTACCAGTAGTTCAGGTTCCGTGGCGTCGGCAGCGACATATAGTCGGCGCCGAAGCGGATGATCGGCAGGCGGCTGTCCAGCCACTTTTCGATGCCGGTCCTGGGGACGTAGGTGGATTCGTGGTCGCTCATGGTCTGTCCGTCCGTCCTCAGCCGATCCGCACGCGGGTGTCGGAGATGTATTCATAGGTCGGCACGACCAGATTGGTCGGCGCGGGGCCTTTGCGGATGCGTCCCGAGGTGTCGTAGTGCGAGCCGTGGCACGGGCAGAACCAGCCGCCGTAGTCCCCGGCGTTGAAGGTCGGAACGCAGCCCAGGTGGGTGCATGAGCCGATCACCACCAGATACTGCTCATGGCCGGCCTTGATGCGCTCGGCGTCAGGCTGCGGATCCTTGAGCGCGCTGAGCGGCGTGCTGGTGGCCTCCTGGATCTCGGCCGGGGTGCGGTAGCGCACGAACACCGGCTTGCCCTGCCATTTGATCACGACCTGCATGCCCTCAGCGACCTTGGTCAGGTCGAACTCGATGGTCGACAGGGCCAGGGTGTCGGCAGCGGGGTTCATCTGGTTGACCAGCGGCCAGGCCATCATGACACCGGCACCCACCGCGGCTGCGCCGGCGGCGATGTGGATGAAATCGCGGCGGGTGGCGTCGTCGCCCCCTCCGTGTCCGTCGTGGTTCAGCTCGACCGATTCGGTCACATCACACCTCTCATGGGCCCCGATGGACCCATGCCGGTCCATCGACGGTATCGTCATAGTTTGACGCGAGACGTCATACACCAGCTGTCAGGGCCGGGTTTGCGGCTCATCGCCGCAAGACGGCGCGGGACTGAGAAACGCTCGCAAAACCAGCCGCGACAAGCCCCCGGCTCACGCGTAGAAGGGCCTTAGAATGCGTCTCGCCCTTTTTCAACCAGCCATTCCGCAGAACGTAGGCGCGTGCATCCGCCTGTCGGCCTGTTTCGGCGTCGAATTGCATGTGATCGAGCCCACGGGCTTTCATTTTGACGACCGGGCGATGAAGCGCGCGGCGCTGGATTACGGGCCTCTGGGCCATATGACGCGCCATGCCGACTGGGTCGGGTTCCAACGTGATCGCGGGCCCGGACGACTGGTGCTGTTCACGACAAAGGGGGCCGAGCCCCTGACCGACTTCCGATTCGAGGTCGACGATGTGCTGCTGTTCGGCTCGGAACCGACGGGCGCGCCGGATCATGTGCATGCGGCGGCCGACGCGCGGGTGCTGATTCCCCTGAAGCCCGGCGCGCGCTCGCTGAACCTGGCGGTCAGCGCCGGCATCGCCTGCTGGGAGTGGACACGGCAGGTCGGCTGACTGCGACATCCTACCCTGCCCCGCGCGTGAAAATGGGACTAGAAGCGGGGCCATGAGCACACCCGCCCCCGACCTCGACACCCTGAAAGCCGAGACCCGCGCCTGGTTCGAAGGCCTGCGCGACCGGATCCATGCGGCGCTGGAGGCGCTGGAGGATGCCGCCGACCCGGCCCTTTACCCCGGTGAGCCGGGCCGGTTCGTGCGCGCCGAATGGCAGCGGCCAGAGGGCGGCGGCGGCGTCATGGGCATGTTGCACGGGCGGCTGTTCGAAAAGGCCGGCGTGCACTGTTCGACCGTGCACGGCACCTTCCCCGAGGACTATGCGACGCAGGTGCCGGGCGCCGCCGAGGACCCGCGCTTTTTCGCCACGGGCATCAGCCTGATCGTCCATCCGCGCAGCCCGCGGGTGCCGGCCGTCCATATGAACACCCGCTTTATCGCGACGACCAAAGGCTGGTTCGGCGGCGGCGGCGATCTGACACCGGTGCTGGACGTGGATCGCCGTGAGGATGCCCCCGACACGGTCGCCTTCCACGCCGCCTACAAGGCCGCCTGTGACCGGCACGATCCGAGCTACTATCCCCGCTTCAAGGCGTGGTGCGACGAGTATTTCTGGCTGGCGCATCGCAAGGAGCCGCGCGGAACCGGTGGCATCTTCTATGACCATCTGGACAGCGGCGACCACGGCGACGACTTCGCCTTTACCCGCGATGTCGGCGACGCCTTCCTTGCCGCCTATCCGGACATTGTGCGGGGCCGGATGGGCGAGGGCTGGACTGACGCTGAGCGCGAGGAACAGCTGATCCGCCGCGGCCGCTATGTCGAGTTCAACCTGCTGTACGACCGGGGCACGACCTTCGGCCTGAAGACCGGCGGCAATGTCGAGGCGATCCTCAGCTCCATGCCGCCCGAGGTGAAGTGGCCGTAGGGTCAGTTATTGAGGTAGACCCGATAGCAGGCGCGTTCCTGGCAGTAATAGACCGAACCGCTTGCCGCGATGTAGTTGCCCGCACCAACGGACTGGGCACGGGTGGGGGCGGCATTGAAGGCGAGGCCGATCAGCACGCCGAGGGCGAGCAGCAGGGCGGCGAGCAGAAGGTCACGGGCTTTCAGGGTGAGGGTCATGGCAGGTCTCCGGATTGAGACCTGACGCTAGCCGATTTTTCGCGCCGCGCACCTGACGAATTCCGACCCGTAAACGTCCGTTATCCTGTGGCTTGACCACAGGATCGGTCCGGGCAGGCTGTTGGCCATGGGCCACGGGGTGCGTGGCACCGATCCTCGGATCAAGTCCGAGGATGACGACCGGGGTTTACCCCCGCAGGAACGTCCTCAGCCACTGACTGACGGCATCGCGGTCGTTGTCGCCCCTGAGGGTATCCAGCGCGGGATCGACGCGGTCGGCGCCGATGCGATCGCGGCGGCCTTCGGCGAGGGCGGCGGCAAAGTCCGGAGTGAATTCGGGGTGGCACTGCATCGAGATGGCGTCGTCGTCCCAGGCGAGCCCGGCGAAGGGGGTGAAGTCGCTGGCGAGGATCACACGAGCCCCGGCCGGTCTTTCGACCACCTGGTCCTGATGCGAGACGGGAATGGCGGTGCTCGACAGGGGCGGCTGCATCCACGGCTCGGTCGCCTGGACGTCATAGCGATGCAGGCCGACGCCCCAGCCCTTTTCGGATTTCTCGACCCGGCCCCCCAGGGCCTGGGCCATGGCCTGGTGGCCGAAACAGATGCCGACCATACGGGTCCGGCCTTTCGCGGATGCGATCCAGTCCAGCAGGCGATCGATCCAGGGGTCGCCATCATAGACCCCGGCCGGAGAGCCGGTGATGATGACCCCGTCGAAGGCCTCGGGGTCGGGCGGGGCGCTGTGACGGACGTCGATCGTGCGGGTCTCGAATCCTTGACCCAGCAGCCGCGTGAACATCTGCGGATAGCGGCCGTGCTCGGGGGACAGGTCGGAGGGCGGCGCGCCGGTTTCGAGAATGGCAATGCGGGGCTTTCGGGGCTCGGTCATGCGCCCGATATGGCCTCGGGACCACGATTTGGTAAGGGGGATGGGGTATGGGACGGTCATGTCCGCCGCCGAATCCGACGCCGTCGTCCTGATCAATGTCTACAAGTGCGAGCCTGCGCGTCAGGACGCCCTGATGGACGCCCTGACCGTGATGGTGGGGCACCAGCGCGGGCTGGACGGCTTTGTGTCGGCGACCCTGCACCGGGGCGTGAACGGCAAGGTCTGTGCGGTGCATGGCGTCTGGGCCAGCCGCGAAGACTGGAAGGCGATGACGCGGCACCCGGCCATCGTGGAGGCCATGAGCCCGATCATGGGCATCGCGACCTTCGAGCCCAATCTGTACGAACCGGGCGAGACGTTCGACTGAGGCCGTGTACGCGTAGCGGGCGCGCGATGTTCCCGGAAAGCGGACTCTCGCAGCGACTGCTAGGGGTGGGGAGCGGACAGTGTTCAGTCTGTCCGTAAGCCGTCGAGCCAGTCGGTGTCCACAAGCATATGTGACTCATCGCTCACTTTGATAACGGCGTCAGCCGACTGGATCGGCGGAGCCCCGTGTGGAAGACACACGAAAGCCTGCCCGTCGTAACCGTAGAAAACGGCTCGGCAGGTAACGAGCGAGCGGATCAGCATCCACTGGCCGCTGTTCGGGTCTCCACACGCCACCAATGAAGCCCGAAGCGTGTCCCTATCAAGCCGGACGACCTCGGCGTAGCCATGCTGTTCGGTCATGGCGAGCGGTGGCGTTGACCGTTCATCCCGATGCCTCATCCCGAACAGTGCAGGATCAACGACAAGGTGCGGCAGGATGAGGTCAGCGATGGGCTCGATGCACGAACTTAGCCGGGCGTTGACCTCGTCTTGTCCAGCACCGGGCGGAATGGCTGGTTGAACCAAATAGAGCTTCATCTCACCGCCCTAACAGATGGCCTGCCCAATGTCCCCCATGGGTCGAGAGCCGTCATTGACTTGCCGCTTGCAAGCGGACCCGCAGCATCGGCGATTCTATGAGGTGGCCCACCAGACTTCGGCCCGGGCGCCGGTGTCGCCCAGGGTCTCCGCGACCCAGCCGCAGACCTCCTGCGCCACCGCCTCGGCCCCTTCGGGCGGGTTGAGCATGACCAGGGTGCAGCCGTTCATCTTCATGGGATTGGTCAGGGGCCGCAGCCGCGCTTCGGCCACCAGCACGGGACCGGGCTTTCCGCCTGACAGGCGGCGCAGGAAGCCGTCGAAGGTCTCCATGTCCTTGAGCGGGGTCCAGATGGCGACGGTCGCGCTCGGGTCGCGCCGCATCACCGCCGTCGCCGCATCGGCCGCGCGTTGATAGTCGTCGGCCTGCTCGAACGGGGGGTCGATCAGCACCAGCGGGCCGCGCGCGTTTGCGGTCGCCCCGGCCAGCGACACATAGCCATCCCCGGCCCGGCCCTTTGCCGCCGGGTACTCCGCCAGCGCCTGATCCAGCAGGTCGACCACCGGCGGATTCATCTCAAAGCCGAGGTAGGCATCCCCCTCGCGCAGCCGCCGCGCGACCAGCAGGGGCGAGCCGGGATAGAAGCGCACACCGCCCTCGGGGTTGAGGGCCGCGACGTCCTGCGCCAAGGCCCGGATCGCGGGGGGCAGGGTCTCGCTGGCCATCAGCCGGGCGACGCCCGCCTCGGCCTCTCGCGAGCGCACCGCGTCGCCGGTCAGGTCATAGAGGCCCGCGCCCGCATGGGTGTCGATGACGGTCAGCGGACCCCGGGTGCGCATCCGATCGACCAGCCACAGCAGCAGGGCATGCTTGACCAGATCGGCAAAGTTTCCGGCGTGAAAGCTGTGGCGATAGTTCATGGCCGGTCGTCGCCCTGTCCGGCCTGCGGGTCAAGAGGAACCCCGTGCCGCGCGGCCGCGTTGCCGATCCGCCATGACCCTGAACACGCCGCGATGACGGCCTCCTCCCCGAGCGACACCGAAAGCGACCTGCCGCCCGGCCTGTGCTGGTGCAGTGATGAACAGCCGGGCTTTGGCCGCAGGCGTGCCGGCAAGGGCTTTGCCTATCTGGATCGCAAGGGTGAGGTGATCCGCGATCCAAAGATCAGGGCGCGCATCAATGCCCTGGCCATTCCGCCGGCCTGGACCGACGTCTGGATTTGCCCGCGCGCGAACGGACATATCCAGGCGATCGGGAGGGATGCGAAGGGGCGCAAGCAGTATCGCTATCACGCCGACTGGAACACGCATGCGTCCGAGTCGAAATTTGACCGCATGCCGGCCTTTGCCCGCGCCCTGCCCCGGCTGCATGAGCGGGTCGACGCCGATCTGAACAAGCGCGGGCCGTGCCGCGACAAGGTGCTGGCCACCGTCGTCCGGCTGTTGGAGCTGACCCTGATCCGGATCGGCAATGCCCGCTATGCGAAGCAGAACCGGTCCTACGGCCTGACCACACTGAACAAGCGGCATCTGGAGGTCGACGGGGCCTCGCTGACCTTCGCCTTTCGCGGCAAGAGCGGCCAGAGCCACGAGGTGTCGGTGCGCGACCGCCGGCTGGCACGGGTCATCCGGACCCTGCGCGAACTGCCCGGGCAGCCGGTGTTCCAGTACCGAGCCGAAGAGGGGGAAATGGCGACCGTCACCTCGGACGCCGTCAACGCCTATATCCGCGAGGCCATGGGTGAGGATTTTTCGGCCAAGGATTTCCGCACCTGGGCCGGGACAGTGTCGGCAGCGCGGGTATTGTGCGAGACGGAGCCGCCCACCTCGCCCACCGATGCCAAACGCAAGATCGCCGCCTGCTGCCGGACGGTGTCGGGCCTGCTGGGCAATACGCCGACGGTCTGCCGGTCGTCCTATATCCACCCCAAGGTGCTGAAGCGGTTTGAGGCGGGAGAGCTTGCGGATGCGCTGCCTGGGCCCGACGCCAAGTCATTCGAGACGCGGCTGAGGCTGATGCTGGCCGAATAGCGCCGCAAACCTGACGCGATTTTCACTTGCCAACCACAAAGAACGACGGTTTACGGAGTCCCATCCTGTCGGAGGGAAATCCCGTGAAACTGTCCAACCTGTTCCTGCGTCTGGCCGTGCTGTTCGTCCTGACGGGCGTGGGGCTTGGCTACTGGATGGGCATGACACATCAGTTCCTGCTGTCGCCCGTTCATGCCCACATCAACCTGCTCGGCTGGGTGTCGATGTTCCTGTACGGCCTGTTCTATCGCATCGTGCCGGACGCGTCGGCCGGGTGGCTCCCGAAAGCCCATGCTGTGCTGGCCATTGTGGGCCTGCCCGTCATGATGATCGGTCTGACCATCCAGCTGCTGGCCGTGCCGCAGATGATGGCCGTCGTGCCGCCGATGATGATCGCCGGCCCGACCCTGGTGGTGCTGGGCATGGTTGCCTTTGCCTCCGTCGTGTTCCGCGCGACCGGCGACCGGCTGGTGGCCGCCTGATCAGGCGGCCTTCGACCAGTCCAGAACGACCTTGCCAGACTTGCCGCTCTTCATCACCTCGAACCCCTCGCGATAGTCGGCATAGTTCAGCTGGTGGGTGATGAGCGGCTCGAGGTCGAGGCCGGCCTTCAGCAGGCCCAGCATCTTGCGCCAGGTGGTGAACATCTCGCGGCCATAGACGCCCTTGATGGTCAGGGCCTTGAGGATGATGGCGCCCCAGTCGGTCTCCATCGGCCTGGACGGAATGCCCAGCAGGGCCAGACCGCCGCCCATGATCAGGGTGTCGACGCACTGTTTGAAGGCGATGGGCGAGCCGGACATTTCGAGGGCCACATCAAAGCCGACCTTCATGCCCAGCTCCGGGATGACGTCGTGCAGGTCTTCCTTGAGCGTGTTGACGGTGCGCACGCCCGGCGCAACCTTTTGCGCAAGATCGAGGCGGAAGTCATTGATGTCGGTCAGCACCACCGTGCGCGCGCCGGCGTGGCGGGCGACAGCAGCGGCCATGATGCCGATCGGGCCGGCGCCGGTGACCAGCACATCCTCGCCCAGCAGGTCGAACTGCTGCGCCGTGTGCACAGCATTGCCGAACGGGTCGAGGATCGAGCCGATCTCATAGGGGACGTCGTCGGGCAACTCGATCACGTTGAAGGCCGGGGCTACCACGTACTCGGCAAAAGCGCCCTGACGGTTGACGCCGATGCCGCGTGTGGCGGGGTCGAGATGGAAGTGTCCGGCGCGGGCCGCTTCGGAGTTCAGGTCGATCACGTGACCCTCGGCCGAGACGCGCTGGCCGACCTTGAGCGGGCGGTCCACGTCCTTGCCGATCGAGACGATCTCGCCGGAGAATTCATGGCCGGTGATCATCGGGACGGGCACGTTCTTTTGCGACCACTCGTCCCAGTTCCAGATGTGGATGTCGGTGCCGCAGACGGCGGTCTTGTGGACCTTGATCAGCACATCCTCGGGACCGGCCTCGGGGATCGGGGCGTCGATCAGTTCCAGGCCCTCGGCGGGCTTCATCTTGGCCAGGGCCTTCATGGTGTCGGTCATTTGATCACTCCCAACTCTTTTCCTGCGGTCTTGAATGCCGCGACGACCTGATCGATCTGCTCAAAAGTGTGGGCGGCCGACATTTGCGTGCGGATGCGGGCGGCGCCGCGCGGCACCACGGGGAACGAAAAGCCGATGACATAGACGCCCAGCTCCAGCATGCGGGCGGCCATGTCCTGGGCGAGGCGGGCGTCGCCCAGCATCACCGGAATGATGGGATGCTCGCCGGGCAGAAGGTCGAAGCCGGCCTCGGTCATGGCCGTGCGATAGCGGGCGGCATTGGCGAACAGCTGCTTCCTGAGGGTGTCGCCCTCCTCGCCCGCAGCGATGCGGATGGCCTCAAGCGACGAGCCGCATACGGCGGGGCTGAGGGCGTTCGAGAACAGATAGGGCCGGGCGCGCTGCTTCAGCAGGGCCACCACCGGCGCGGTGGCACAGATGAAGCCGCCCATGGCCCCGCCCAGCGCCTTGCCGAAGGTGCCGGTGACGAAGTCGACCTTGACCCCGCAATGGGCGTAGGAGCCGCGTCCTTGCGGGCCCATGAAGCCGGTGGCGTGGCAGTCGTCGACCATGATCAGGGCGTCATACCGGTCGGCCAGGGCGCGGATCTCGGCCAGCTTCGCGACATAGCCGTCCATCGAGAAGGCGCCGTCGGTGGCGATGATGATGTCGCGCGCGCCGTCGGCCCGGGCCTGCTTCAGCTGGGCCTCGAGGTCGGCCATGTCGGAATTGGCAAAGCGGTAGCGCTTCGCCTTGCAGAGCCGGACGCCGTCAATGATCGAGGCGTGGTTCAGACTGTCCGAGACGATCGCGTCCTCGGCCCCGAACAGGGGCTCGAAGATACCGCCATTGGCGTCAAAGGCCGCAGCGAACAGAATGGTGTCCTCAAAGCCGAGGTAGTCGGCGATGGCGCGCTCCAGCTCCTTGTGGATCTCCAGCGTGCCGCAGATGAAGCGCACGGAGGCCGTGCCCGCGCCCCAGCGCTCCTGGGCCTTGATGCCCGCCTGGACGACGCGTTCATCCCCGGCCAGACCCAGATAGTTGTTGGCGCAGAAGTTCAGCACCTTCTGGCCTGCCACCTCGATCACCGGCCCCTGTCGCGAGGCGATGACCCGCTCGGGCTTGGTCAGGCCCTGGGCGGCGATGTCGGCGAGTTCGGCGGCGATGCGGTCGTGGAATGTCGTCATGGGCGCTCCGCTAGACGGTTTTGAAGGCCGTATAAAGCCCCGCCCGATGTCACAGCTTCGGCATCAGTTGGCGGGTGTCGGGTTTTCGGTGGCCCGGACCTGACCCACCTTGATGCGACCACCGCAGACGGTCATCTCGGTCTGCCGGGTCAGGGGCGCCGTATCGCCGGGCGCCGTGACCCGGAGGCCTTCGGTGACCGGACACCGCGTCTCGCCCTCGCTCTCATGGGGCACGACATTCCAGCCGATGTCGAAATACGCCTTGGCGCCTGCGGTCAGTTCCACCGGGTGCGGCGGCTCGGCCGGATCACCCTGCACCCATGGATCGGCGCGGACGTTGACGACGGAGCGGCCTTCTTCATCCATCAAGGTCACGCCGGGATAGCCCGTGATGCTGCACGTCTCGGTCCCGGCATTGCGTAGCGACAGGATCATGCCGCGATTGCCGGCCCCGGCATCGGACTGTTCGATCTCGAGGGCCAGTTGCGGTCCGGCACAGGCCGGGGCCTTGGCCATGGATTGCGGATTGCTGGCGGGGGTCAGGGGCTGGCCCTTGCGGACGCAGCGTTCCAGCTCGACGCCTTGGGGCTTGCCTTCGGCATCCAGCCGGCTGAGGCGGCCTTCCTCGCGCCCGTCGCGGGTCGCGGACCACCATTCCAGGTCCTCGCCGGCATAGCGGGCGCCGCTGCCGGAGGTCACCGGACGCAGGCGATACGACTTGCCCTCATAGGTCAGGCCCGCCGTGCGGTCCTTGCCATAGACGACCGACAGGCTCTCTCCGCTTTCACAGTCATAGGCGATGGCCACGCCGCTGATCGGAGCCTCATCCGGCGCGGGAGCCTCGACCGGGTCCGGCGGATCGCGCTGATCCTGCGAACAGGCCGCGACGAGCGCCAGGCCGCAGACCGCGCCCCACAGCCGCGCATTCCGGTTCATCCGCATGATCATGGCATCGACCCTTCTGTTCGAGCGTCACTATAGCGCATCGGAAGGCTCTACGGTTTCGGCAATCGGACCGACGGCGTTGTTGCGAAACATTCTCAGTCGCGTTAGGACGACAGCAGATTTCAGGAGAGTTCGATGATGAAGCCCTTCGCCTCTGTCTGCGCCCTGGCCGGCGCCTTTGCCCTTGGCCTGCTGGTCGCTGCCTGCGGACAGTCGGAGCCCGAGACCAAGACCACCGAGGCGACGCCTCCGGCGGATGCCGGCGTCGTCAACCTGTACACCGCCCGCCACTATGACAGCGACCTTCGCCTGTATGAGCGTTTCACTGAACTGACCGGCATTCGCGTCAACCGGATCGAGGGCAACCCCGACACCCTGATCGCCCGCATGCAGTCCGAGGGCGAGGCCAGCCCGGCCGATGTGTTCGTGGCCGCCGACGCGGGCGCTCTGTGGCGCGTCCAGGACGCCGGCCTGTTCCAGCCTGCGAACTCAACCGTCCTGCAGGAAGCCATCCCGGCCAATCTGCGCGAGCCGGGCGGTCACTGGTATGGCTTCAGCCGCCGGGCCCGCATCGTCGCCTATGATTCGGCCAAGGTTCGCCCGGAAGAGGTTGATACCTATGAGGAGCTGGCGTCACCCCGTTTCCGCGGCAAGCTGTGCGTCCGCTCGTCCGACAGCGTCTATAACCTGTCGCTGGTAGGTGCCCTGATCGAGGTCTGGGGTGAAGAGAAGACCCGCGAGTGGGTCGACGGAATTGTCGCCAATATGGCCCGCCAGCCCGAGGGCGGGGACCGTGACCAGATCCGGGCCGTCGGCGCCGGCATCTGTGAGGTCGCCATCACCAACAGCTATTATTACATCCGGCTGGCTTCGGGCGAGGACGCGGGCGACCGCGAGATCACCGAACGGGTCAAGCTGGCCTTCCCGTCGCTGGACGGGCGCGGGGCCCATGTGAACATCTCGGGTGGAGGAGTCGCGGCTAACGCCCCGAACTTCGAAAACGCAGTCAAGCTGCTGGAATTCCTGGCGTCGCCCGAGGCCCAGTCGCTGGTGGCCGAGTACAACAATGAGTACCCGGCCAGCCCGTCGGTCACGGTGCCCGCCCCGGTCAGCACCTGGGCGCCGTTCGAGGCCCATCCGATGTCGGTCGCCCGTTATGGCCCGCGTCAGGCCGCGGCCCAGGCGATGATGAGCCGGGCAGGCTGGCGATAGGCCCGACCCCGGCATCGACGACGCTGAAGGCCCGCTCCGGTTTCCGGGGCGGGCTTTCGCCATTGATGTGGATGGGGCTGGCGGCGGCGCTGGTCGCCATACTGCCCCTGATCGGGGTGGTGGCGACGGCGCTGGGCGACGGGAAGGCGGACATCGCCCTGTCCGACCTGACGCGTTATGCCCTGACCTCGGTCGCCCTGTCGGCCCAGGTCGCGGTGCTGACAGCCATCTTTGGTGTCACGGCCGCCTGGCTGGTGGTCGGGCATGACTTTCCGGGACGGCGCTGGCTGAGCTGGGCACTGGCCCTGCCGCTGGCGGCGCCGGCCTTTGCGCTGGCCTATGGCTATGCCGACCTGTTTGATGCGGCGGGAGACCTGCGCATCTGGATGCGGGGCACGCTGGGCTTCGACATACCGTTCGAGATGCGCAGCCTCGGCGGGGCGGGACTGATCCTGTCGCTGGCCTTTTATCCCTATGTCTACCTGGCCATGCGGGCGGCGCTGCTGAACCAGTCATCGCAGGCCGTCGAGGCCGCGCGGACGCTGGGCGCCTCGCCCACGCGGGCCTTCTTTCAGGTGGCCCTGCCGATGGCGCGACCGGCGCTGGCGGCGGGGGTGGCGCTGGCGGTCATGGAGACCCTGGCCGACTATGGCGCCGTGCAGTTTCTGGGGGTGCAGACCCTGACCACCGGCGTGGTGCGGGCGTGGTTTGTGTTCGGCTCGGTCGAGGCCGCGGCGCGGATCGCCCTGCCCCTGCTGGCCTTTGCCGCCGTGCTGATGTGGCTCGAGCGGATGGGCCGGTCCGGCGTCGATCACGACAGCGGACGTGGCCGCTGGCGGTCCCTGACCCTGCAGCGGCTGTCGCCGGTCAAGGCGGCTCTGGCGACCGGTTTCTGCCTGATGCTGGTCGGCCTCGGACTGGTCCTGCCGCTGGGTTGGATGGCGCACACCATGATTGACATCACTCCCGAATGGCCGAGGCTGATCGCGGCCGCGCGCCACAGCGTAGGTCTGGCAGTGATCGCCGCGCTGGTGACGGTCGCGCTGGCGGGCCTGCTGGCGCTGGGATCGACGCGGCATCCGCTGGCCGCGCGAATCGCCAGCCTCGGCTATGCGACGCCGGGGGCGGTCATGGCCATCGGCCTGCTGATCCCGGCCGCCGTGTTGTGGCGGCTGGTGCCCGGATCGGTCGGCGGCTTCGGACTGGGCATCGCCCTGTTGATCTATGCCTATGCCGCCCGGCTGATGGCGGCTGCCTTCGAGCCGATCGAGGCGGGGCTGACCCGCGTCACGCCGTCGGTGGTGCAGGCCTCGCGGATGCTGGGCCGGTCCGAAACGCGCACGGCCTGGGCGGTTCAGCTGCCGCTCGTCCGCGGCGCCCTGTTCACCGCCGGGCTCGTGGTGTTCGTGGATGTGATGAAGGAACTGCCCGCCACCCTTATGCTGCGCCCGTTCAACGTCGATACCCTGGCGGTGATGGCCGACAACTATGCGCGGGACGAGCGGCTGGCCAATGCCGGGTGGCCGACCCTGTTGCTCGTTCTGCTGGCCCTGCCCGCCGTGCTGTGGTTGACCCGCAAGATCAGCGCCTCGCGCCCCGGAGAGCCATGACCGACCGCCCCACCCTGACTGCCACCGGATTGGTCCGCCGCTATGGCCGCAGTGCCGGCGTGCACGGCATTGACCTGACGCTGGTGCCCGGACAGGTGACCGCCCTGCTGGGCCCGTCCGGTAGCGGCAAGAGCACCCTGTTGCGCCTGATCGCCGGACTGGAATCGCCGGAAGCCGGAGAAATCCGGCTGGGAGAAACGCTGCTGTCGGGGCTCGGGCAGACGGTGCCGCCCGAGCATCGCGGTATCGGCCTGATGTTTCAGGAACACGCCCTGTTCCCGCACAGGACGGTGCTGGGCAATGTCACCTTTGGCCTCAACCACCTGCCCCGGGCTGAGGCGCGAGACCGGGCGATGACCCTGCTGCGGTCCTTACGCCTGGAGGATCGGGCCAAGGCCTGGCCTTCAACCCTGTCGGGCGGCGAGCAGCAGCGGGTGGCACTGGCCCGGGCGCTGGCGCGCGAGCCCGCCGTGCTGCTTATGGACGAGCCCTTTTCGGGGCTGGATGCCTCGCTGCGCGCCGAGGTGCGCGACGCCCTGACCCCGGCACTCAGGGCGGCGGGGGCGGCTGTGCTGATCGTTACCCACGATGCGGAGGACGCCCTGGCCATGGCGGATCATCTGGTGCTGCTGGATCAGGGCGAGGTGCTCCAGGCGGGGACGCCCGAGGCCTGCTATTTGCGGCCTGTGTCCCTCGCGGCCGCGCGTATGCTGGGCCCGGTCGAGGCGCTGCCTGCTCGCGTGGATGGCGAGACGGTGGTAACGCCGCTGGGCCGGTTTCCCCGTCCCGACGGCGAGGCCACCGACTGGCGGCTGCTTGTACGACCCGGCGATGTCCGGCTGGCGGATCAGGGCATGGCGGCCACCGTGGTGGCCCGGCGCTTTGCGGGACATGCCACGGCCGTCACGGTCACAATGGCCGGGTCCGAGGGGGCGCATCGGCTGACCGTCAGCCACGCCGGGCCCGCGCCCGCGATCAGCCAACCCGTGTCTCTGGCGCTCGACGCCAACCGGGCCGTGGTCGTACCCGCCTAACCGACCACCGCCAGAGTATCGGCCAGCATCCGGTCGGCGAAGTCGGCCGAGGACGGCGGGTCCCCCTGACGCACGAGGATCAGGTCACGCGACGGCACGATCAGGATCACCTGTCCCCCGGGAGGCCGTGACCATGCGCGTCACATAGTCGGCGGACACGACCTGGCGGCCCTGCCACGCGCCCCCCTGCATGACCATCCGCCCGAAGGCCCACAGGTCGCGGGCGGTTGACGGCCGACCAGTTAGCCGCGATCAAGCGCAAGTTCGCGGGTCGGACGGACGTGCGGTTCGTCCACTTCACTGACGAGGGCATCTCGGGGGCAGCCTTGGCCAACCGCCCGGGCATCCGGGCCATAATGGTGGCGGCCGAGCGCGGCGAGATCGACCTCGTCGTCACTGAGGCCCTGAACCGCCTGTCGCGCTACCAGGAGGGCACGGCGCACATTTACAAGCGCCTGACCTACTGCGGCGTCGGCTTGGAGACCCTGTCCGAGGGGAGATCAGCGAACTGCACGTCGGCCTGTCCGGCACCATGAACCAGCTGTTTCTGGCCGAACTCGGCCGTAAGACGCGGCGCGGCCTGAACGGCCGGGTCAAGCGGGCTTCTCCGGCGGCGGCCTCTGCTACGGCTACTGGATCACCGAGAAGGGCGTCCTGGAGATCGACGACCATCAGGCCGGGATCATCCGCAGAATCTATAAGGCCTATACCGAGGGCGTCTCGCCCCGCGCCATGGCCCATCAGCTGAACGCCGAAGGCGAGCCCGGTCCCCGCGGCGGCGAATGGACGCCGTCAACCATCAACGACGACCGCCGGGCCCAGGACGGCATCCTCAACCAGGAACTCTACATCGGCGTGCGCGTGTTCAATCGCCGACGCTATCGCAAGCACCCGGACACGGGTCTCCGCTCCTCGGTCCTGAACCCGCCCGAAGACTGGCTGCGCGAACCCGTGCCGGGGTTGCGCATGACCGCACGGTCGAGGACCGGGTGCTCGCCGGCGTCCGCCGCCACCTGCTGGCGCCCGAAGCGATCGCCAGCGCCGTCAGGATCTTCCACGAGGAGCGGTCCGCCCGCCGCCTGGAGGCTCTCGCCGCGCGAGCCCCGGCCGAGCGCGAACTGTCCGAGATCGACCGCAAGCTGGAGCGGGCCCAGATGATGTTCATGAAGGAGATGATCACCATGGACGAGCTGGAGGCCCGCATGGCGCCGTTGAAAACGCGCCGGACGGAACTGGAGGTGCTGATCGCCCCTCCCCCTCCCCGGTCGTCGTGCAGCTTCACCCCGGCGCGGCCGAGGGCTACCGCCACCTGGCGGAGACCCTGCACCTGGCGATCGAGGGCGACGCTGGCGAAGACCTGCGGCGCGAGTTGCGCAAGTTGATCGAGATCGTGGAGTTCGTGCCGCTGGAAGGCTTGGGCAGGTTCGAGCTGCGCGTCCGCGGCCAGCTCGTCGGCCTGTTGCGTCACGATCCCAAGGCCCGGAACGACAAAAACCCCGCCGTTTCGGGCGGGGTTTCTGAGGTGTCTCACCGGTGTGAGGTATTAGTGGGTGCGGGAGCAGGATTTGAACCTGCGACCTTCAGGTTATGAGCCTGACGAGCTACCGGGCTGCTCCATCCCGCGTCAAAGATGGAAAGGAGAACGTGAAGGAAGAAAAGGTTCGAGACATGTCGCCGAGGCATAAGCGGCTTTGGGCGACATCGTTTTAATCCCTATCTGACTGGTAGACCCGGCAGCGACCTACTCTCCCGCGCCTTAAGACGAAGTACCATCGGCTCTGGAGGGCTTAACGACCGAGTTCGGAATGGGATCGGGTGGGGAACCTCCGACATAGCCACCGGGTCAACCAGGCAGATAGGGGATTAATGAGAAGACATCGTCGCGATTATTATCGGCAAGTAAAACCGAATGAGTTTTGCTGAGAAACGATCAAGCCGATCGGATTATTAGTACCAGTAAGCTTCATGCGTCGCCGCACTTCCACACCTGGCCTATCAACGTGGTAGTCTTCCACGATCCTCAGCGAAGCCTTGTTTTGAGGTTAGTTTCCCGCTTAGATGCTTTCAGCGGTTATCTATTCCATACATAGCTACCCTGCTGCGCGGCTGGCGCCACGACAGGTCCACCAGAGGTATGTCCATCCCGGTCCTCTCGTACTAGGGACAGATCCTCTCAAGCTTCGAACACCCACGGCAGATAGGGACCAAACTGTCTCACGACGTTCTGAACCCAGCTCACGTACCACTTTAAATGGCGAACAGCCATACCCTTGGGACCTGCTCCAGCCCCAGGATGTGATGAGCCGACATCGAGGTGCCAAACTTTGCCGTCGATATGGACTCTTGGGCAAAATCAGCCTGTTATCCCTAGAGTACCTTTTATCCGTTGAGCGATGGCCCTTCCACGCGGGACCACCGGATCACTATGGCCGACTTTCGTCTCTGCTCGACTTGTCAGTCTCGCAGTCAGGCGGGCTTATGCCATTGCACTCGACGACCGATTTCCGACCGGTCTGAGCCCACCATCGCGCGCCTCCGTTACACTTTAGGAGGCGACCGCCCCAGTCAAACTACCCACCACGCCATGTCCCGGACCCGGATAACGGATCTCGGTTAGACGTCAACGACAGTAAGGGTGGTATTTCAAGGATGGCTCCACCAGAGCTGGCGCCCCGGTTTCATAGCCTCCCACCTATCCTACACATACGGTCGCTAACGCCAAGGCGAAGCTATAGTAAAGGTTCATAGGGTCTTTCCGTCTGACCGCGGGAACCCCGCATCTTCACGGGGAATTCAATTTCACTGAGCCTGTGCTGGAGACAGTGGGGAAGTCGTTACGCCATTCGTGCAGGTCGGAACTTACCCGACAAGGAATTTCGCTACCTTAGGACCGTTATAGTTACGGCCGCCGTTTACCTGGGCTTCAGTTCGGAGCTTTCACTCCTCCCTTTAACCTTCAGGCACCGGGCAGGCGTCAGACCCTATACGTCGCATTGCTGCTTCGCAGAGCCCTGTGTTTTTGCTAAACAGTCGCTACCCCCTGGCTTGTGCCACTCATTCTTGGTTGCCCAAGGTGAGTCACGCTTATTCCGAAGTTACGCGTGCAATTTGCCGAGTTCCTTCAGCACAGTTCTCTCAAGCGCCTTGGTATACTCTACCTGACCACCTGTGTCGGTTTCGGGTACGGTCTCTGCTGGAGTTATTTCCAGGGACAGCTTCGCTGCCAGGACAATCCAATAAGCCCTGACAACTTACACCATCCGTCACTTCCAGCTGGTGCAGGAATATTTACCTGCTTCCCATCGACTACGCTTTTCAGCCTCGCCTTAGGGGCCGACTAACCCTGCGCAGATTAGCTTTACGCAGGAACCCTTGGTCTTTCGGCGACAGTGTTTCTCACACTGTTTATCGTTACTCATGTCAGCATTCTCACTTCCGATACCTCCAGCCAACCTCGCGGTTGACCTTCACCGGCTTACGGAACGCTCCGCTACCGCTTGCAGTAAACTGCAAACCCATACCTTCGGCGAACGGCTTTAGCCCCGTTACATTTTCCGCGCAGGATCGCTTGATCAGTGAGCTGTTACGCTTTCTTTAAAGGATGGCTGCTTCTAAGCCAACCTCCTGATTGTCAAAGCAATCCCACATCGTTTCCCACTTAGCCGTTACTTGGGGGCCTTAGATGATGGTTAGGGTTGTTTCCCTTTTCACGACGGACGTTAGCACCCGCCGTGTGTCTGCCCGATAGCTCTCTTGGGTATTCGGAGTTTGGTTAGAATTGGTACCGCTCGCGCAGCCCGCATCCATCCAGTGCTCTACCCCCCAAGGAGTTCGTCGGACGCTCTACCTAAATAGATTTCGCGGAGAACCAGCTATGTCCAGGTTTGATTGGCCTTTCACCCCTATCCACAAGTCATCCCAGAATTTTTCAACATTCACGGGTTCGGACCTCCAGTAAGTGTTACCTTACCTTCATCCTGCTCATGGATAGATCACCTGGTTTCGGGTCGTCATACGTCGAACTTATCGCCCTATTCAGACTCGCTTTCGCTACGCCTACACCTAACGGCTTAAGCTTGCTCGACACATGAAGTCGCTGACCCATTATACAAAAGGTACGCCGTCACCCCGCATGGGGGCTCCGACTGCTTGTAGGCTTCCGATTTCAGGATCTGTTTCACTCCCCTTGTCGGGGTGCTTTTCACCTTTCCCTCACGGTACTTGTTCACTATCGGTCGTAGAGGAGTACTTAGGCTTGGAGGGTGGTCCCCCCATGTTCAGACAGGATTTCACGTGTCCCGCCCTACTCGAGTCTCTTGCTGTTTGACGGCTACGGGGCTGTCACCCGCTATGGCCGATCTTTCCAGATCGTTCGCCTTTATTTCACAAGAGCACTGGCCTGGTCCCGGTTCGCTCGCCACTACTACGGGAGTCTCGGTTGATGTCCTTTCCTCCGGGTACTGAGATGTTTCAGTTCCCCGGGTTCGCTTAATAACCCTATGTATTCAGGTCATTATACCTTTTAACAATCCGCCAATCCGTACCCTCCCGAGGAAGGGCAAAGTTGGAAGACTGTAAAGGTGGGTTTCCCCATTCGGAAATAGCCGGATCAAAGGGTGCTAGCGCCTCCCCGGCTCTTATCGCAGCTTGCCACGTCCTTCATCGCCTCTCTACGCCAAGGCATCCGTCAGAAGCCCTTCAACGCTTGATCGTTTCTCAGCAAAACCCATGCATAGGCTACCCGGGGGATGGAAAGAGGTATCCGCCGGACCTACACCTGGTTTTACTTGCCAGACGATGTCTTCTCGAACCTGACCTCAAAGCCTATGAACAGGCCGGTCAAATTCTTCCTTCACAATGTCAACGCAGCCACCCGAACGGGTAACTGCAATCTGTTTCTGCGATCGAGCGAGCCTGGTGGAGCCAGACGGGATCGAACCGACGACCTCATGCTTGCAAAGCACGCGCTCTACCAACTGAGCTATGGCCCCTCGGCGACCTCCATCGGGCTGCATCTGACCAGCAGGGCTGGTAGGCCCGGGCAGACTCGAACTGCCGACCTTACGCTTATCAGGCGTACGCTCTAACCACCTGAGCTACGGGCCTATGGGCAGCGCGAAAGTCAGGCTGGACGCCCGAGCTCGCGATCGCGCCATCGACAATGCCGGCCGTATGCCAGCGCCATCGAGGCGAAAGAGGAAAGAGAAACGAAGACGGCGGTGTCCCGCTTGTCTTGGATAACCAATAGACGTTCGTGAGAACATCTGGAGGTCAATCCTTAGAAAGGAGGTGATCCAGCCGCAGGTTCCCCTACGGCTACCTTGTTACGACTTCACCCCAGTCGCTGACCCTACCGTGGTCGACTGCCTCCTTGCGGTTAGCGCATCGCCTTCGGGTAGAACCAACTCCCATGGTGTGACGGGCGGTGTGTACAAGGCCCGGGAACGTATTCACCGCGGCATGCTGATCCGCGATTACTAGCGATTCCAACTTCATGCCCTCGAGTTGCAGAGGACAATCCGAACTGAGACGACTTTTTGGGATTAACCCTCTGTAGTCGCCATTGTAGCACGTGTGTAGCCCACCCTGTAAGGGCCATGAGGACTTGACGTCATCCCCACCTTCCTCCGGCTTAGCACCGGCAGTCCCATTAGAGTTCCCAACTAAATGATGGCAACTAATGGCGAGGGTTGCGCTCGTTGCGGGACTTAACCCAACATCTCACGACACGAGCTGACGACAGCCATGCAGCACCTGTGTCCTGGTCCCCGAAGGGAAAACCACGTCTCCGTGGCGATCCAGGCATGTCAAAAGGTGGTAAGGTTCTGCGCGTTGCTTCGAATTAAACCACATGCTCCACCGCTTGTGCGGGCCCCCGTCAATTCCTTTGAGTTTTAATCTTGCGACCGTACTCCCCAGGCGGATTGCTTAATGCGTTAGCTGCGTCACCGAACTGCATGCAGCCCGACAACTAGCAATCATCGTTTACGGCGTGGACTACCAGGGTATCTAATCCTGTTTGCTCCCCACGCTTTCGCGCCTCAGCGTCAGTAATGAGCCAGTATGTCGCCTTCGCCACTGGTGTTCTTCCGAATATCTACGAATTTCACCTCTACACTCGGAGTTCCACATACCTCTCTCACACTCAAGACACCCAGTATCAAAGGCAGTTCCAGAGTTGAGCTCTGGGATTTCACCCCTGACTTAAATGTCCGCCTACGCGCCCTTTACGCCCAGTAATTCCGAGCAACGCTAGCCCCCTTCGTATTACCGCGGCTGCTGGCACGAAGTTAGCCGGGGCTTCTTCTCCGGGTACCGTCATTATCGTCCCCGGTGAAAGAATTTTACAATCCTAAGACCTTCATCATTCACGCGGCATGGCTGCGTCAGGCTTTCGCCCATTGCGCAAGATTCCCCACTGCTGCCTCCCGTAGGAGTTTGGGCCGTGTCTCAGTCCCAATGTGGCTGGTCATCCTCTCAGACCAGCTACTGATCGTAGCCTTGGTAGTCCATTACACTACCAACTAGCTAATCAGACGCGGGCCGCTCTAAAGGCGATAAATCTTTCCCCCGAAGGGCACATTCGGTATTAGACCCAGTTTCCCGGGCTTATTCCGAACCTAAAGGCACGTTCCCACGTGTTACTCACCCGTCCGCCACTAACTCCGAAGAGTCCGTTCGACTTGCATGTGTTAGGCCTGCCGCCAGCGTTCGCTCTGAGCCAGGATCAAACTCTCAGGTTGAGTTGACTTCTGACCTAAGCATTTCGGACCGAAATCCGATTTGGCTTTAGTTCTACGTATTCTTGACGAGATCCCACGTTCACCGATCCGAAGACCGGTTACATGGTATGTCTTTTCAAAAAGACCGCAGATGTCAGTGTCGACAATCGATTCCGAAGAACCGATCCTAGAACACCGCCGCCTGCGTTTCTCTTTCCAGATCAACGATTTCAAAGACCGTGAGCCACCGGAGCGACCCGACCGTTTAGCGCCCGGTTGCGGCGGAGGCGGCGATGTAGTCGCCTCGGTGTTTGGTGTCAAGCGCCCCGAAGAGAACTTTTTTACCGGCCCGCCGTCAGAACCTCGAGAGGCCCGTGGGCGGCGGGAGCGGCGTCTCTAGAGAGGAGCCATTCCCGTGTCAACCGAACTTTCGGAGCTTTTTTCCGGCCGTTTCAACCCGTTCGGGGTGATGGGCCGCAAAGCGCCAGAGGGAGATGCAAACACCTCCCGGAGGCAGTCCGACGATTCGATCGAAGGCGCGGAACCTAACCGAAGACATTGAAGGAAGCAAGAACCAGAGGCTCTTTATTTCCGCCTGGATCACTGTGCGCCGTGGCGCCCCGCGTTCCGTCGTCGGCCCGTTTCCGAGCGAGGCGGCGATATACGAGGCGCTCTTTCAGACCGCAACCCCGAAATGGCCTTTCGTGACGATTTTCTGAAAGAGTCGGAGTCGCCGAATTCCGGCATCTCTCGAGCGCCCCCCCGGATCAGCCCGCAGCGATATAGGTTCTGAGGCTTTCGGCCTCGCGCGTGGCTTCCTCAATCTGGCATTTCACGACATCCCCGATCGAGATGACGCCGATGAGGCGCTTCTCTCGCAGCACCGGCAGATGGCGGATCCGGCGGTCGGTCATCCGACTCATGAGAATGGCGACGGTGTCGGTCGGCTCGGCGAACACGATGTCACGGGTCATATAGACAGAAACAGCTTCGGACAGGGCCTCTGGTCCCGATGTCGCCACGGCGCGAACGACATCCCGTTCGGACAACACGCCCACGACCCGGTCGGAGTCACAAACCATGACGGCCCCGATCCGGCGCGTCTGCATCTCCCGGCAGGCCTCGACCAGGGTCTTGTCCGGCGCCACCGAGAACACAGCGTCGCCCTTGTCCTTGAGAATTTCGGTGACGAGCATACGGCGTTCCTCCCTCATGAGACTGAACGGCCGCGGACCGGGCCGCTCGAGGCGACAGGATCGCTCAGTCCCCGCCCGGACGCAAATCCCGCCGAATCACAGCCGCGTCAGCCGAACGTCGGCAACCAGCTGCGGGCCCACCGGAACAGGGGCCCGATCGCCAGATATCCTGCGATCAATCCGACCGCGTGGGCCTCCCAGGCAATGCGCGCACCCTCGGCCCCGGGCGCATAGCCGATCAGCCCGACCACGGCATTGATGGCAAACAGCACACAGACCATGGTCAGGGCCCGCCGGTCGTTCAGTGGCTTGGGGCCCGCCCAAGACGGCCGCCCCATCAGACGGATAGCCGCTCCCAGCAGACCCGACACCGCACCCGACGCGCCCACCATCGGATCACTGCTGCCCAAGTGCAGCAGACCGTATCCCAGAGAGGCGATGATCCCGCACCCTATATAGAAGAGGATAAAAACCCCCGCGCCCCGTGCTCCCGGCAGCATCCGCGCCACGGGTGGGGCAAAGCATAAGGCCGTCACCGCATTGAGCGCCGCATGGGTCCAACTGCCGTGCAAAAGCATGGCGGTCAGAATACCCGGCCAGCCAAGCGTCTGCGACAGATCCGTCGGATAGAAGGCCCAGGCCATGCCCATGTCGGGCAGCCGGACCTGCAGCCAGAACAGAACCGGCATGGATAGCGCCAGCGCGAGTGCGGCGGGTGGCACCTTTACAATCGGCTCACGGGAGGGCGGCGGCGGACCTGCCGGGCCGGTGCCCCAAGGTTGGCTGTTCATACCCCTGAGATGCGCGTGACCGCCGTCGATCTCAAGCGCTTCTTAATAACCCTGCTCCATTTTGGCACGGGGCTTGCTGTGCCTGCCCCGGAATAAAGACAGCGCGGGAGCGCCCTATGCGACTGAAACTGGCGGCTGCGGCTGCAGCGACATTTCTGGCCCTTCCGGCCGCGGCCCAGGCCCAATCCGCCGGCGGGTCCAGCACGGCACCGTTCCAGGCGGGCTACGGCGCAGCGCGCTATACGACGGCCCGCCCCCAGACCGGCTCGACCCGCGACCAGAATGGCAACCGCCTGATCGTCAACGGCCTGATCCAGACCGGGGCCTCGGCCTATTCGCAGACCAGCGGCGGGGTGAGCAGCTGGGGCAACTGGACCAACGGATCCGGTGACGGGCGCACCACGATCGGCGGTGCGACCGCTATCGGCAACAGTCTGAATGTCGTGGTCCAGGGCAACTGGAACACGGTCATCGTCAACTCCAGGCAGAATAACACAGGCAATGTCACCGCCGGGACGGCGCTGAACGGGACGGTCGACCTGCCATGAGCGCATCCCCGATCCTTCGCTGGCTGAAACCGGCTGGCGCAGTCTGCGCCACAGCAACCCTGCTGAGTGGTTGCATCGCGCCCGTGTCCGGCGGCAACGGCCTGTACGCCTCACCGATCGGCAATGCGCCGGTCACGGCCAACCCCACCCCCTATTCCACTGCCCTGTTCTGCCTGGCGGACTATGCGCGGACCTATGGCCTGCCCTCCCCCCGTATCGCGGTCGGTCAGATCGCCGACTATACGGGCACTATCTCGCCGGACGGTGGCCGCCAGATCACCGGCGGCGCCTCGCTGATGGCCACCTCGGCGCTGGCCAAGTCGGGCGCGATCATGGTCGAGCGCTTCGATACCTCGGTCTCCGAGCTTGAGCTCCGCTATGCCAACAACAAGCTGATCGGCGACGAGGGCACGGGCGACCCCGCTGACCCCGGCTATCGCCGGATCATCGCAGGCCAGGTGCCGGGTTCGGACTTCTATATCGTCGGTGGCATCACCGAGGTGAACTACAACATCCGCTCGGCGGGCTGGGACTTTGGCGGCGGCGAGGCCGACACCGAAACGCCCCTGTCGGGCGTCTTCCAGGGCCGCATGTATGTGATGAACGTCGCGCTGGACCTGCGACTGGTTCAGACCACCTCGCTCGAGATCGTCGATGTGGTCTCCTATCAGAAGCAGATCATCGGTCGGGAGATCTCGGCCGGGGTGTTCGACTTCCTGAACGGCAACATCTTTGACATCTCCGCCGGCGAAGGCGGGTTCGAGCCCGTCCAGCTGGCCGTTCGCTCGCTGGTCGAGCGCGCCGTCATCGAGTTCATGGCCAATCTGTATGGCGCCCCGGGTCCGGAAATCTGCCTCGACACGCAGAACGAGCTGCTGCGCGACACCTATGGCCCGACCGGCAACTACTACCCCGCCTATCCCAACACGGAGACGAACAATGGCCAGACCCGTGCCGACCCGTCTCGCTGGCATGATCGCCGCGACGGTGCTGTGCGCCGCAGTCGCTACTGAGGCTGCCGCGCAGGATCAGGACCCGTCGATCGTCCTGAACGAACAGATCCAGTTCGGCGATGTGTTTGCCGAGCAGACGTTGAACGTGGTCGATTCCTCCGAACAGGTGACTGTCCGCAATTCCGCCACCGGCAACAGTCTGGCGGGCGGCGTGGAGGGTGGCGACATGACCGTCCAGTCGACCCAGTCGCTGCAGGGCGACGTGCGCGCCGAGACCACCTTTGTGCTGGGCGGCGACACCGAAGGCGTGGTCAGTGCGGTCACCCAGGCCAATGGCAACTATCTGGGCCTCAGCGCCTATGACGCCAATCTGACGGTCGATTCGGCCCAGACGGTCAGCGACGTCGAGATCGTCGCCACCTCGACCATGGACCAGGGCAATGAGCGCCTGCTGGGCGGGGCGTATGTGGATGCCTCGGCCATCGGCAACACCGTCGCCCTGGGCGGCGAGCGCAGCTATTTCGAGGGCACCGCCGTGCAGTGGTCCGATGCCAACATCCGCGCCTCCAACTATGCCGCGACCCAGTACATCCCCGCCGAGGCCGAGTTCACGGCCCAGGCCGTGGCCAATGTGGTGGCGGTCACCGGCACCTCGGTCACCGGTCAGAACATGACCATCGACCAGCGCTCGACCGGCGGCATTATCGATTCCGGCGTCAGTGCAAACGCGGGAAATTCGTGGGATCTGGCCGGACGCGCCAATGCTGGCGCCAACCGCGTGGTCCTGTCGAATCAGGGCGGGTCTGTGGTCGCCACCAGCCGTCAGGACAACTCCAGCCAGATCCAGTCCCAGGCCATCGTCACCTCCTATGACTATGGCGCGGCCAATTCCTACGCGCGCGGTGTCGCCAATGAGGTGTCGGTCGGCAACAACGACATCTATGTCGAGATCGACAACGCCCAGATTAACACGGGCGGCGTGGCCGTCAACGCCCAGGTCTCGGGCACCCAGGGTTATGACGCCTATGTCGGGGCCGATGCGGCGGGCAATGTCGTGACCGGCTTCGCCTGTGCCGACTGCGCCGGCTATATTGACGCCACCAATACCCAGGCCAACAGCGGCAATGTGAACGCGACGGCCCAGACGACGATCAACGGCACGAACCGCGCCGTGATCACCGGCACCAATGCCGTCGGCAATGCCGCGACCTTCTATGTTTCGCGCAGCGGAAATTAACTCTGGTTAATAAACCCGCTCCGGTCGTTCAAACCCCCGCTTCCCTCCGCTAGGGTGATCTGGACGGCCTGATCTTCGGGCCTTTCGATCCCGCATGCCCGATGTCCGTCAGGACACCGGGCGCGCCAACCGGAGTTGTCCCGATGCGTTCTCCCCGCCGCCTTCTGCTTGTTGCCGCCTCCAGCCTTGCCATGCTGGCCGGAGCGGGTCTGCCGTCCCTGGTCCAGGCCCAGGACGCCGCTGCAGTGTCGGCCAATGCCATGCGCCCGTCCGACCCCTGGGCCCATGAGATCAGCGACATCCCGGCCGACGCCGCCGTCCGCTTTGGTCAGCTGCCAAACGGTCTGCGCTATGCGATCATCCGCAATACCACCCCGCCGGGACAGGCCTCGCTGCGTGTGCGGATCGATGCCGGCTCACTGATGGAGAATGACGACCAGCTGGGCCTGGCCCACTTCATCGAGCACATGGCCTTCAACGGCTCGACCAACATTCCCGAAGGCGAGCTGACCAGGATCCTTGAGCGTCTGGGTCTGGCCTTCGGCGCCGACACCAATGCTTCCACCGGCTTTGACGAGACCGTCTACAAGCTGGACCTGCCCCAGACCGACGAGGAAACCGTCGATACCTCGCTGATGATCCTGCGCGACATGCTGGGGAATGCCACCCTGTCGGCCGATGCCATCGACCGCGAGCGCGGCATTGTCCTGTCGGAAGAGCGGACCCGCGCGGGACCCGGCCTGCGTTCGGTCATCGCCCAGCTGGACTTCCTGCTGAAGGACCAGCTGATTCCGGATCGCCTGCCGATCGGTTCGACCTCGGTGCTGGCCAATGCGCCGCGCGAGCGTTTCGTCGAGTTCTACAGCGCCTATTACCGTCCGTCGCGCGCCACGGTCATTGCGGTCGGCGATTTTGACGTCGACGTCATGGAAGCCAAGATCATCGCCACCTTCGGCGATTGGGAGAATATGGCCCCCGACGGCGCCGAACCGGTTCTGGGCGAGGTTCAGCCGCGCGGACTTGAGGCCGGCTCCTATATCGAAGCCGGGGTTCAGCCCTCGATCCAGATCACCTGGGTCAATCCGCCGGACGCCCGTCCCGACACCATGGCTATCCAGCGCGAGGGTCTGATCGAGGGGCTCGGCACCCGTGTGCTGAACCGGCGCCTGCAGCGTCTGGCGCGCGGCGAGAACCCGCCCTTCATCGGCGCGTCCGGCAGCCGCTCGGACCTCTTCGGTGCGGCCGAGGTCGCCAGTGTCTCGGCCGTCTATCAGGATGGCAACTGGGGCGGTGCGCTTGAAGCCATCGAGCAGGAGACCCGCCGCATCGTCGAGTTCGGCATTACCCAGGACGAGCTGGACCGCGAAATCACCGAGGTTCGCACCGCGCTGGAGCAAAACGTCGCCGGGGCCGCGACCCGCCGCACGCCGAACCTCGCCAACAGCCTCGCCGCCTCGGTCAACAGTGATGAGGTCTTCACCGCGCCCGCGACCGACCTGGCCATGTTCGAGGCCATTGTCGCCGATCTGACCGTGGACGAGGTCAATATGGCCCTGCGCGGCACCTTCACCGGCCAGGGCCCGTTGATCTTCGTCACCGGCCCCGACGCCATCGAAGGCGGCAATGACGCCATCCTGGCCGCCTATGAAGCCTCGAAGCAAGCCGAGGTCGCGGCGCCGGAGGCAGAGGCCCGCGTCGACTGGCCCTATACCGAGTTTGGCACCCCCGGCACGGTCGCCTCGACCGAGGTGATCGAGGACATCGGCACCACCTTCGTAACCTTCGACAACGGCGTGCGCCTCACCATCAAGCCGACCGACTTCACCGACGACCAGGTGCTGGTTTCGATTCGCACCGGCACCGGCTTCCTGTCCCTGCCGACCGACGAACCGACGGCCGCCCTGGCGTTGGGCCAGGCCTTCGGCGAGGGCGGCCTCGGCCAGCTGACGGCCGAACAGTTGGAGACCGTCCTGTCGGGCAAGGACTACAGCGTGTCGCTGTCCGCCGACGAGGAGTCCTACCGACTGTCTGGCTCCACCCGGCCCGAGGATCTGGACCTGCAGATGCAGGTGCTGACCGCCTATCTGACCGATGCCGGCTGGCGTCCGGAGCCGTTCGAGCGCGCTCGCGGCCAGTTCCGTCTGGTCCTGCCGCAACTGGATGCCACCACCGGCGGCGTCTTCGCGCGCGACGGATCGGGCCTGCTGCGCTCGGGCGATGCTCGCTGGACCGTGCCGACGCTGGAACAGGTCGCATCCTGGTCTCTGGATGATCTGCGCACCCTGGTCAGCAATGACCTGTCGCAGGGCCCGATCGAGGTGATCATCGTCGGCGACGTCGATGTCGATGCGGCGATCCAGTCGGTGGCCGCCACCGTCGGCGCCCTGCCGACGCGCGGTCCGGCCGCCACGCCGACCGCCGAGGCCCGCACCTCGACCTTCCCGGATGGCACGGCCCAGCCGGTCGAGCTGAAGCATGGTGGCCGTCCCGATCAGGCTCTGGGCTTTGTTGCCTGGCCGACTGGCGACAACTTCCGCGATCCGCGCGAGGCCCGCATGGTTCGCCTGCTGGCCGATGTGTTGCGCCTGCGCCTGATCGATGAACTGCGCGAGGGCCAGGCGGTGACCTATTCGCCCCAGGTCAGCGCCACGGCGTCCGGCACCTTCGAAGGCTACGGCTATATGTCGGCGGCCATCGAGGCCCCGCCCGAGAAGCTGGAAGGGTTCTTCGCCGACGTCGACCAGATTGCCGCCGATCTGGTCGCCAATCCGGTCACCGAGGACGAACTGGAACGCGCCCGTCGCCCGCGCGTCGAGGCCCTGCGCCGCAGCCAGAACACCAACGGCTTCTGGATGTCCGAGCTTCAGGACGCCCAGACCGATCCGGATCGCCTGCCGACCCTGCGCTCGGCGATGAGGGACATGGAATCGGCCACCCCGGCGGACCTGCAGGCTGTAGCGCGGAAATATCTGGTGCCCTCGGAGGCCTATCGCATCCAGGTGACCCCGCGCGCCGAGGCTGAAGCCTCCGCCGAGTAAGAAAAAAGGCCCCGGAAGCGATTCCGGGGCCAGTTTCTCTCAGGAGGACCGACAGAGACGCCAGTCGCCTGTAGTCTGCGATCTCGCACGTGAAGGGGGGCTGAACCCGCCCGTCAGCCGGTCGATCAATAGCCGCGCGACCCGACGCCGCCGTCCAGCATCAGGAACGAGCCCGATATGGCCAGACCTTCGCGCTCGACGATCTCCTCGCGGTATTCCGTATAGGTTTCCTCGCGGTAGAGGGTCAGGATCTTCACCCCCGCGCCATAGCGGCGCAGCAGCGAACGCTCGTTGCAGTCGCGCTCGGGGCGCTGCGGACGGCATTCCATCCGGCTTTCGCGACCGCCGTACCACAGGGCCTCGCCCTTACGGCAAACCATGGTCTCACCGTGATCGGAACGGGTCTCACCCTCGTACTCGGAAATGGTGACCTGCAGCCAGCTGCCGGCGAGGCAGCGGTACAGTTCGCCCTCATAGTCCTCGAAGATCTCGCGATCGCCGCGCACTTGTGAGGCCGGATGGGGCACATTGCGGTCGTCGATACAGACCGCCTGAATCACCACCCGCTTCCGGTACCGGCGGATCTCGGTATAGGGCACGCGGATCGTCTCGCGGATCAGCCCACCCTCCACATTCAGACCCTGGATGGTGGTCGGATAGCGCGGCGTGGAGCTGAAATAGGCCCCGCCTCCCCCACCGACGACCACGGTAGAGCCACCCCGGGCATTGACGCGCGCCGAGGCATTGGCGTTGGCGTTGGCATTGACGTTGATGTTCACATTCACATTGCCGCCTCCGCCGCAGCACGGCGGGGCGGGCGGTTGCTCGCAGCACGGATTGGGCGGCGGCGGGGGTGGCGGCGGCGGAGGCGGAGGCTCACAGCACGGAGGCGGGGGCGGCGGGGGACAGCCCGAGCCACATTGCGCCTGAGCCGTATCGGCAGCGGCCATGACGGCAAAAAAGCCCGCCATCGCCACCAGTCCCTGGATGATCCGCACCCGCATGCGCAGGTCTCCTTCAGTGGTCAGTCGCCGCGATTCCAGCAAGAACCGGGCCGTTCATCCTCGAACATGCCGGCAAAACCCTTTCGTTTCCGTTGCGCTCTGCCGTGGCCCCCTCCTTGCGCCGCCACCGGCAGGAGCGTTCGGGATGTTTCATATTGAGACAACACGGCTGATCGAGACTTGGAGCGCGCTTCCGGGCGCCTCGCGCATACCCGACCGGCAGGACCTCGACGCCCTGTCGCTGGGACCGCTGGTGACCCGGCTGTTTCTGCTCGAGTACCGTCCCCGGGCCAGCCGCATCCGCCTGGCCGGAGACTGGATCGAGGCCCTTCATGGGCGTCCCCTCAGCGGCTCGGCGTGGCGCGACCTGTGGGACCACGCGTCGCTTCCGCTGGTCGAATCGGCCCTGGCTCAATGCCTGCGCGAGATTCGCCCCGTCATTCTGACCGGGGACTGCCCGCGCCTGCCCGGCGGCATAGAAATGCCTCTGGTGCCGCTGAGAGGGCCCGGAGGCCGTGCGGATCGCATCATCGGCCTGTATCGTCCGCGGGGTTTCCACCAGCCCGTCAGCCGCCCGCCCACGCGCCTGTCGGCCCACGCCAGTCTGGCCGTCGGCGAACCGCCCCGCGCCCGGCCCCAGCTGATCGCCTTGCAGGGCCGCCGCGTCGCCTAACTGTCGGACAAATCCGCAGCGTAGCGTTTCCAGTTGGCGACATAGTGGGCCGCCGAAGCCTTCAGCGCCTCAACCTGGCCGGGCTCCAGCGTCCGCACCACCTTGCCCGGCTGGCCCATCACCAGAGAATTGTCCGGGATCTCCTTGCCCTCGGTGATCAGGGTGTTGGCCCCGATTAGACAGTTCTTGCCGATCTTCGCCCGGCCCAGCACCACCGCCCCGATGCCGATCAGGCTGTTGTCGCCGATCTCGCAGCTGTGCAGCATGACCATATGGCCGACCGTCACGCCGTCGCCGATGGTCAGGGGCTCGCCCGGGTCGGAATGCAGCACGCTGCCGTCCTGGATGTTGGTGTCGCGTCCGATGGTGATCGGATCGTTGTCACCCCGCACCACCGCCCCGAACCAGACACTGGCGCCGGGCTTGAGAATCACGTCACCAATCACGGTGGCGTTCGGCGCGATCCAGTATTCCCCCTGCGGAGGAAGCTGGGGTTTCTTGTCGCCCAAGGTGTGAACACTCATCCGAACCCGTCCCTATATTCAGCAGATAGTGGCTTTAACACTCCTTAAACCACGTTAGCATCAGGATGTTGAGGCGATTCGAGATCAGATCGGTCTTGGCCTCGCCGTCGGGCTTTCCGCCCGGCGCAGTCGCTTTCGGAGGTGGCGCATGGCGTGCCGGGCTCGACGGGGTCACCCGTTGAACGACATTCCTCTCAAAGACAGGGCCGCATCCCGCGGCTTTCGTCCCGACCCCGGTCGTTGCGTCGCCATCGGCGATGAATTCCTCCCCCAAGCCCTGTCAGGCGGTGCCGTTCCGGTATCGCCTTTTTTCATGCCCTGGAGTCGTCCATGACCAAGCGCTCAGCCCTGAAGCGTCAGACCCGCGAAGCCGCCCGCGAGTTCGGTGTCCTCGATACGCCGGAGTTCATTCAGGAGGCCAAGGTCAGGCGCCTGCCGCCGCATGTGGGTCAGGGGCGACCGCGGCGCGGCGAACAGGGGGGCGGCTGGTCGCCCTATCCGTCCAATGACGACCGCGACCAGGCCTATCTGAAGACGCTCAAACCCAAGTCCGAGGGCCAGGCCGAGCTGATGGAGGCCATCGACGCGCACAATATGGTCCTGGCGCTCGGCCCGGCCGGCACCGGCAAGACCTATCTGGCCGTGGCCAAGGCGGTCGAGGCGCTGGAGGCCGGCAAGGTCGGCCGTATCGTGCTTTCCCGCCCGGCGGTCGAGGCCGGGGAGTCGATCGGCTTCCTGCCCGGCGACATGGAGGACAAGCTGGCCCCCTATCTGCGGCCGCTCTACGATGCCCTGTCCGACCGGCTCAGCATGAAGCGGGTCAAGGCCTTGATGGCCGAGGGCCTGATCGAGATCGCCCCCATCGGCTATATGCGCGGCCGCACGCTCAACAACGCCTTTGTGGTGGTCGACGAGGCGCAGAACTGCACCTACGTCCAGCTCAAGATGCTGCTGACCCGGCTGGGCTGGCATTCGACCATGGTGGTGACGGGCGACCCGCACCAGTCGGACCTGCTGCCCGGCATCTCGGGCCTGTCCGACGTCGCCGAGAGGCTGAAGCAGGTGCCCGACATCGCGGTGGTCAAACTGGCCGAACGCGACATCGTCCGCCACCCACTGGTCGCCTCCATGATCGGGGTGCTGTGATCGACAGGGGGCCGGACTGATTTCCGGCATCTGGGAACCCTCTCCGGCCCTGCCCCTTCCCTGCAGATGATCGATCTGCCGGACTTCCGATGACAGACGTCGCTGCGGCATGGGCCGATGCCCTCGAGCGATTCGACTGGCTGCCGCCGTGGGGCCAGTCGCTGGTGCTTCTGGGCGGCGCGGTGGGCGTGGCCCTGATCGTTCACGCGCTGGGCGTCGCGCTGGTCCGCCGTGCGATCAAGCAGGGCGACGTCTTCTGGCGCTCGCTGGTCAGCCGGACGCGCCGGCCCGCCCGACTGGCACTGGTGCTGCTGGCGATCAGCCTGGTCTCGCCACTGCTCCCCCTTCGGGAAGAACTGGCCGCCCTGCTGCGGCAGGGTCTGCACATTGGCATGGTCATCACCGTTGGCTGGGCCAGTCTGGCCGCCCTCGACATTGCCGCCGCCATCCACCTGCGCAAATATCGCATCGACGTCGCCGACAATCTGATCGCCCGGAAACACCTGACCCAGGTGCGAATCCTGCGCCGGGCGGCCGCGACCCTGATCATCGTCTTCACCATCGCCCTTGCCCTGATGACCATCAGCGGCTTCCGCCAGTGGGGCGTCAGCCTGCTGGCGGCCGGGGGCGCGGCGGGCATCATCGTCGGTCTGGCGCTCCAGCCGCTGCTGACCAATCTGATCGCCGGCATCCAGATCGCCCTGACCCAGCCGATTCGCATCGACGACGCCGTGATCGTCGAGAACGAGTGGGGTCAGATCGAGGAGATCACCGCCACCTATGTCGTGGTGCGTCTCTGGGACCTGCGGCGCATGGTGCTGCCGCTGACCTGGTTCATCCAGAACCCCTTCCAGAACTGGACCCGCGATTCCGCGACCCTGATCGGCAGCGTCTTCTTCTATCTGGATTATGCCGCGCCCATCGAGGCCATGCGCGAGAAGCTGGAGGCCATCGTCCGGCCCTCGCCCCTGTGGGACGGCGATGTGATGGTGCTGCAGGTCACGGATCTGCGCGAACGGGTCATTGAGGTCCGCTGCCTGGCCAGCGCGCGAAACGGCGGCGACGCCTTCGACCTGCGCTGCGCGATTCGCGAGCAGATGATCGCCTGGCTGAAGGCCGAACACCCCGAGGCCCTGCCCCGGGATCGCATCACGGTTGCGGCGCAGCCGGCTCCCTGACCGGCTCCGGCCGGCCGCCCATCCGGTCGATCAGGGCAAACACCACCGGATTGAGCGTGATCGACAGCAGGGCCGCCGCCAGAATCAGGTCGTGCGTCTCGCGGCTCTTGGCGCCCAGATACATCGACAGCGCCGCGAGGGTATGGGAATACTCATCCACCTGCGGCTCACGCCCTAATCGGACGAAATCATAAGTAATGCCGCATATAACAATTCATCGAGGCAGAGGTCGCGTTAAGGCGTTCAGCGCTCTAACAATCGCTATATCAGTTCTTGTTGTGTTTTTTCTAAAAACATTAATGATCATAGATACAAGCGGAATTACCCGTCAGTTAGAAATTCCTGCGCTGGTGGGTACACCATTCGTTCTGTTGCTCTCGTATAAATTTTTTAAAGATTATCGAGCCTGCTACATACTGGCGATAGAGCACGACGGTCGGCACTTCTACCTATTGACTAATACCGGTGAAAAAATACGTGTAACAGGTTTCCGGCGCACTTCAGATTTTATCAAAAGGCCTATCATCGCAGCGACGGGAGAGGACCACACTGAGCACCACTTGCCGTCATACATGATTGATAAGGAAGACACCGACACTCTTCTTCGAAGGACGCAGCCGTACTGATGCCTCTCACGGCCCCCGGCCTCGCGTCCAGCCATACCTGCACTGCGCGATTCGCGAACAGATGATCGCCTGGCTGAAGGCCGAACATCCCGAGGCCCTGCCCCGGGATCGCATCACGGTTGCGGCGCAGCCGGTTCCCTGACCGGCTCCGGCCGACCGCCCATCCGGTCGATCAGGGCAAACACCACCGGATTGAGCGTGATCGAAAGCAGGGCCGCGGCCAGAATCAGGTCGTGGGTCTCGCGGCTCATGGCGCCCAGATACATGGACAGGGCCGCGAGGATAAAGCTGAACTCGCCGATCTGGGCCAGGCTGGCGGCGACCGTCAGGCTGGTGGCCCGATCCAGCTTGAACGCCGTGGTGATGGCCAGCGCCGCCAACGACTTGCCGACGATGACGATGCCGACCACCGCCAGCACGGCCAGCGGCCGCTCGATCAGGATCATCGGATCGAACAGCATGCCGACTGAGACGAAGAACAGCACGGCAAAGGCATCGCGCAGCGGCAGCGACCGCTCGGCCGCATTGTGACCCAGCGGCGTGCCGTTCAGGACCAGTCCGGCAACAAAGGCGCCCAAGGCGAAACTGGCCCCGAACACCGCATAGGCGATCCAGGCGATTCCCAGCGCGATCGAAAGCACGCCCAGGGTGAACAACTCGCGCGAGCGGGTGTGGGCGATCCGCACCAGCAGCCAGGGCAGCACTCGCCCGCCGACCACCAGCATCAGGCCGACGAAGGCGACCACCTTGCCCAGCGTCCAGACCAGGTCCTGGCCGAGTGCCGCCAGATCAAGCGCCTGCCCCTCGGGCACCACCAGCAGCGGCACCATCACCAGCGCCAGCACGATCACCAGATCCTCGACGATCAACCAGCCGACGGCCACCCGACCCACATCACCCTTGACCTGTTTTCGCTCCTCCAGCGCCCGGAGCAGCACCACGGTCGAGGCGACCGACAGGGCAAAGCCCATCAGCAGGGCCTCGACATCGCCCATGCCCAGCGCGAACCGGCCGAGTGCCCAGCCGAGGACGGTCGCCGCGGCGATCTGGAACAGGGCGCCCGGCACCGCGACCTTGCGCACCCGCATCAGATCGGTCGGGGAAAAGTGCAGGCCGACCCCGAACATCAGCAGGATGACGCCGATCTCGGCCAGCTGCGGCGCCAGCTCCGTATCCGCCACCCAGCCCGGCGTGAAGGGGCCGACCGCCACGCCGGCCAGCAGATAGCCGACCAGCGGCGACAGCTTCAGCCGGTTGGCGATCATGCCAAACACAAAGGCGAGGACGAAACCGCCGACAAGAGTCAGAATCAGGCTGTCGGCGTGCGGCATCGGGCCTCCGTCGGCGGGTCAGGATGGATTGTAGCGGGCCCGTTCAGATGGGCAGGAAACGCCTGCTTCGCAAGAATTATCCGGCCAAAAGCACAGGCAATCCCAGCACCAGAAGCCAGATAATCAGGGCCGCTGTGAGGCTGAGCGCGAACCACATGAACCGCGCCATCGCAGAGCCTCTCGCCAGCAGGGCAAGGCCGACGGCCGCAAGCACCGAGGCCAGTACGCCCCAAGCCAGACCCCCAATCGCCCGTTCAGCATTGGCGCCGACCCGCAGACGCTCCAGCCAGAAGCCCATGACGGGTCCGATGAGCACGAGCAGGCCGAGGATCAAACGCGCCCCGGCCCGGATCACGGTCAGCGATCCTTCTCGCGTTCGGTGCCCGAGCGGGCGTCCAGCGCGGCCTGGGCGGCGGCGAGGCGGGCGATCGGGACGCGGTAGGGCGAGCAGCTGACGTAATCCAGCCCGGCGCCCTCGCAGAAGGCGATCGATGACGGATCGCCGCCATGCTCGCCGCAGATGCCCAGCTTCACGTCGCCGCGCACGGCCCGGCCGCGCTCGGCGGCAATCGAGATCAGGTCGCCCACGCCGTCGCGGTCCAGACGCACGAAGGGATCGGCCTCGAAGATCCCCTTGTCCATATAGGCCTGCAGGAAGCGGCCCGAATCGTCGCGCGAAATGCCAAAGGTCGTCTGGGTCAGGTCGTTGGTGCCGAAGCTGAAGAATTGCGCATATTCGGCCAGATCACCGGCGCGCAGGGCGGCCCGCGGCAGCTCGATCATGGTGCCGACCAGATAGGCGATGGACTGGCCGGTCTCCTCGAACACCGCCTTCGCTGTCCGGTCAGTCAGCTCGCGCAGATATTTCATCTCGAGGCCCATGGCGACCAGCGGGTGCATGATCTCGGGCAGGGGGGCCTCGCCCGTCGCGGCCTGCACCTCCAGCGCCGCCTCAAGGATGGCGCGGACCTGCATCTCGTAGATTTCGGGATAGGCGACGCCCAGACGACAGCCGCGGTGGCCCAGCATGGGGTTGGTCTCGTGCAGCTCCTTGGCGCGACGCTTCAGCTTGGCGGCGTCCAGCCCTTGCGTCTCGGCCAAGGCGTCCATTTCCGCCTCGCTGTGCGGAATGAACTCGTGCAGCGGCGGATCCAGCAGGCGGATGGTGACCGGCAGGCCCGCCATGATCTGGAACAGCTCGGCAAAGTCGGCCTTCTGGAACGGCGCGATTTTCGCCAGGGCGGCGCGGCGGCCCTGCTCGTCATCGGCCAGGATCATTTCGCGCACGGCGGCGATCCGGGTGTCGTCAAAGAACATATGCTCGGTCCGGCAAAGGCCGATGCCCTCGGCGCCAAACCCGCGCGCGGTTTTCGCGTCCAGCGGCGTCTCGGCATTGGCGCGCACCTTCAGGCGGCGCACCTTGTCCGCCCAGGCCATCAAGGTCTGGAAGTCACCGGTCAGCTCGGGCTCGATCATCGGCACGGCCCCGTCCAGCACCTCGCCCTTGCCGCCATCGATGGTGATCACCTCACCCGCCTTGAAGGTCCGGCCCCGGGCGGTGAAGGTCCCGGCCTTTTCATCGATGTGGATTTCCCCGGCGCCGGAGACGCAAGGGCGCCCCATGCCCCGCGCCACCACCGCCGCGTGGCTGGTCATGCCGCCGCGCGCCGTGACGATGCCGCGTGCCGCATGCATGCCGTGGATGTCCTCGGGGCTGGTTTCCTCGCGGACCAGAATCACGGCGTCGCCCAGCTGGCTCATGCGCTCGGCCTCGTCGGCATCGAACACCACCTTGCCGGTCGCAGCACCGGGGCTGGCCGGCAGGCCCGCCGCCACCACATGGCGCTCGGCCTTGGGGTCAAGGGTCGGGTGCAGCAGCTGGTCCAGCGCCGAGGGCTCGACGCGGCTGACCGCCTCCTCCTCCGAGATCACGCCTTCGGAGGCCAGATCGACCGCGATCTTCAGCGCCGATTTGGCCGTGCGCTTGCCGTTGCGGGTCTGCAGCATCCACAGCCGACCCTGTTCGACCGTGAACTCGATGTCCTGCATGTCGCGGTAATGCGTTTCAAGCCGCGCGACGACCTCGACGAACTGCCCGAACACCTCGGGCATGGCCTCTTCCATCGAGGGGGCGGTCTCGCCCATCTCCTCGCGCCCCGCCTTGGTCAGGGACTGCGGCGTGCGGATGCCGGCGACCACATCCTCGCCCTGGGCGTTGATCAGGAACTCGCCATACAGCTTCGCCTCGCCCGTCGACGGGTTCCGCGTAAAGGCCACCCCGGTTGCCGAGGTCTGGCCCATATTGCCGAACACCATCGACTGGATGTTGACCGCCGTGCCCCAGCTTTCGGGGATGTCATGCATGCGGCGATAGAATTTCGCCCGGTCGTTCATCCAGCTGTCGAACACGGCGCCGATCGCGCCCCACAGCTGGTCGTGCGGATCCTGCGGGAAGGGCTGGCCCAGCCGGTCCTCGACCACCGCCAGATAGTCGGCGATCACCGCCTGCCAATTGTCGGCATCCAGATCGGTGTCGATGGTGACGCCCAGACGGTCCTTGTGGTCGTCCAGCACCTCTTCGAAGTCGTCGTGGCTCAGGCCGAGCACGACGTTGGAATACATGGTGATGAAGCGGCGATAGCTGTCCAGCGCGAACCGCCGGTCCCCCGACAGGGCCGCCAGACCCTCGACCGTCTCGTCGTTCAGGCCCAGGTTGAGCACCGTATCCATCATGCCGGGCATGGACGCCCGCGCGCCCGATCGCACCGAGACCAGAAGCGGATTCTTCACATCGCCGAACGTCTTGCCGGTGATCTGCTCGACCTTGGCCAGACCGGCCTTCACCTGATCGGCCAGGGCGTCGGGATAGCTCTGCCCGTTCGAGAAATAGTGGACACAGGCCTCGGTGGTGATGGTGAAGCCCGGCGGCACGGGCAGGCCCAGCGACGACATTTCGGCCAGATTGGCCCCCTTGCCGCCCAGCAGGTTCTTCATCGACGACTCACCGTCCGCCGAACCCCCGCCAAAGCCATACACCCACTGAGTCATCGTGCCCGTCCTCGCCTCACTGCTCCGGTTCTGACTAGCGCGCCGAACCCGCGAAGGCGAGGCCGCAGCCGTAACAATCCGTGAGCGCCTGTGACGATCCCAGCCGTCTCCTCCCCGTTGCGAAGCAAGGGGGAGGTGGCCGGGTGCGAAGCAACCGGACGGTGGGGCTCTTCAACCCGAAAGCCGACCCTTCGCCCATTCCAGAATCTGCCCGGCCACGCCATCCAGATTGACGCGCACATCCTCGGCGGCGATACGCAGCACCGCCAGTCCTTGCCGCCGCAGCCAGTCGTCGCGTGTCCCGTCTCGAAAAGACTGTTCCGGCTCGAAATGCCCCATGCCGTCGACCTCGACGGCCAGCCTGGCTTCCGCACAATAGAAGTCGAGCACATAGGGGCCGATGGGGTGTTGGCGGCGAAACTTCAGACCACCCAGCTGGCGGCCCTTGAGAACCTGCCACAGCCGGGCTTCGGGTGGCGTCATGACCCGGCGCTGAACCCGGGCCCTTGATACGCTTCCGGGTGCGGCCAAGAACCCCTCCACCGCTACGCGGTCCCCCTCCCCATCTGCGATGGGGAGGTGACAGTCTTGTCTCCTCCCCGTTGCGACGCAAGGGGGAGGTGGCCGGGTGCGAAGCAGCCGGACGGAGGGGTTCTTTACCCCCCCACCTTACCGAAGTCGGCGACGCGGCCCATGACGGTGCGGACCTGTCCCAGCAGCTTGAGGCGGTTGTCGCGCTCGGCGGGGACATCGGAGTTGACCATCACGGCGGTGAAGAAGGCATCGACCGGCGCGCGCAGGGCGGCCAGCGCGGTCATGGCGGCGGCAAAGTCCTCGGTGGCCAGCGCCGCGTCGACCTCGGTCCCAGCTTTGGACACAGCGGCGATCAGGGCCGTTTCCTCGGGTGGCGCGCCGTCCAGCGCGACGGGGTCGCCCTCGGGCAGGTCGCCCTTCTTGGCCTCAGCCCGCAGGATGTTCGACGCCCGCTTGTAACCGGCCAGCAGGTTCGCCCCGTCCTCGGTCTCGAGGAACGCCCCCAGTGCCTCGACCCGCCGCACGATGCGGACCAGATCGTCGTCGCCCAGCGCAAACACCGCATCCACCAGATCGTGCCGCTGCCCCTGATCGCGAAGCAGCACCTTCAGGCGGTCGGCGAAGAAGGCGAGGAGGGCCTCTGGAACTTCATTCCAGCGATACCTCTCATCCAACTCGTCGAAGAGCTTGTCCGAGCGCAAACGCCACGTCCGCATCGCCGTCAGCTCGTCTACGCCCTCGGCGATATGGTCGAGGACATCGCCTTGATTTTCAAAGTCTGCGGTAAGGTAAATCGCACGCGCTGTGCGATAGAGGTGGCCCTCGAGAAGAGGCCGCAATCTCACGCGGGATTTATTTTCGAGTACGAGTCGGATCACGCCCAGCGCCGCCCGCCTCAGCGCGAACGGGTCCTTCGAGCCCGTGGGCTTTTCGTCGATGGCGAAGAAGCCGACCAGGGTGTCCAGCTTGTCGGCCAAGGCCACGGCCACGGTCAGCGGCGCGATGGGAACGGCGTCGTTGGGACCTTGCGGCTTGTAGTGATCGCGGATGGCGTCCGCGATGTCGTCGCCGTGGTCGGCACGGGCGTAGTAGCCCCCCATGACCCCCTGGAGCTCGGGAAACTCGCCAACCATGCCGGAAGCGAGGTCGGCCTTGGCCAGCCGAGTAGCGGCCTCCGCCTCACCCATGTCAGCGCCGATTTCGAGCGCAATGTCCCAAGCCAACTCCGCAGTTCGACCAACACGTCGAGCCATCGTGCCCAGCTTCGCGTGGAAAGTGATGCCGCTGAGCTTGGTGGCAAGAAAATCGAGCCCGACCTTCCTGTCCTCGTCCCAGAAGAAGCGGGCGTCGTTCAGGCGGGCGGACAGCACGCGGCTGTTGCCGGCGGCCAGCGCCGTGCCGCCGTCGCTGGCCTCGACATTGGCCACCACGACAAAGTTCGGGGCCAGCCCGCCGGTCTGGGGATCGCGCACCGCGAAATACTTCTGGTGCACCTTCATCGACAGGCGGATGACCTCGGGCGGCAGGTCGAGGAACTGCGGGTCCATGGCGCCCGGGATCGGCGTCGGCCATTCGGCCAGGCCCGAGACCTCGTCCAGCAGGCCGTCGTCGTCGACCAGCTCCAGCCCCCCGGCGTGACAGACGCCCCGCGCCGCCTCCAGAATCTTCAGCCGCCGGTCGGTGGCGTCCAGCAGCACATGCTCGCGCTCCAGCTTCGCGCGATAGTCGGCGAAATCCTTGACCGCGAACGGCCGGCCCGAGCCCATGAACCGGTGGCCCTCGGTCGTATCGCCGCTCTCAATGCCGTCGATGGCGAACGGCACCACCGCCCCGTCGAACAGGCAGACGATCCGCTTCAGCGGCCGCACCCAGCGCAGCGTGCCGGTGCCCCAGCGCATCGACTTGGGCCAGGGGAAGTCGCGCACGATCCGCTCGACCATTTCGGGGATCAGGGACGCAGTGGCGCGGCCCTTCTCCGAGATCACGGCGAACAGCACGCCGTCCCGCTCGACAAGCTGGTCTCGGGTCAGGCCGGTCTTGCGCAGAAAGCCGTCCAGCGCCTGTTCGGGGGCGCTGGTCCTGGGCCCCTTGATCTCTTCCTCGCGATCGGGCGTCGCCGCCGGCAGGCCCTCGACCACCAGCGTCAGCCGCCGCGGTCCGGCAAAGGTCGTCAGCGCCTCCCACGTCAGGCCCGCGGCCTTCAGCCGCTCGGTCGCCATCCGCTCCAGATCACGCGCCGCCCCGGCCTGCATCCGCGCCGGGATCTCTTCGGAAAACAGTTCGATGAGAAGCTGGGGCATTATGCGCGTCCCCTTTCCTGCTCGACCCATTCGGTGGCGCAGGCCTTACACAGATCCCGGATGCGGCCGATGTAGCTTTGCCGTTCGGCGACGGCGATGGCGCCGCGGGCATCCATCAGGTTGAACAGGTGCGAGGCCTTCAGCACCTGGTCATAGGCGGGCAGCACCAGGGCCTGCCCCTGCGGGCCCTCCATGGCGAGGAAGCGTTCGACCTCGGTCACCATGTCCTCGAACCGGCGCTTCAGCCCGTCGACGTCATAGCCGTGGAAATTGGCTTCCGATTGCTGGCGCTCGTTCTCGAGGAAGACCTCGCCATAGCTGAGACCGTCGTTGTTGAAGCGAAGATCGTAAACATTATCAACGCCCTGCACATACATGGCCAGGCGCTCCAGCCCGTAGGTCAGCTCGCCCGACACCACATCGACCTCGATCCCGCCGACGCCCTGGAAATAGGTGAACTGGGTCACCTCCATGCCGTCGCACCAGACCTCCCAGCCCAGGCCCCAGGCCCCGACGGTGGGGTTTTCCCAATCGTCCTCGACGAAGCGGATGTCGTGCAGTTTCGGATCAATACCGATGGCCTTCAGCGAGCCGAGGTAGAGGGCCTGCAGATCCTCCGGGTTCGGCTTCAGGATCACTTGATACTGATAATAGTGCTGTAATCTATTGGGATTTTCGCCATAGCGGCCGTCGCCGGGGCGGCGGCTGGGCTGGACATAGGCGGCCTTCCACGGGCGCGGGCCCAGCGCGCGCAGCACGGTCGCCGGGTGCAAGGTGCCGGCCCCAACCTCGATGTCATAGGGCTGCAGGATCGCGCAGCCCTGATCGCCCCAGTATTTGTGAAGGGTCAGGATCAGGTCCTGAAAGGAGAGAGATTGGGTGGTCACGTCAGGCATTTCGTCCGGGGAAGAAGGCGGCGGACCCTAGACGCGCCGGGCCGTGGCGACAAGGCGACTGCACCGTTCCTTAAGCGTCGGCAGGCAGTATGGCGCCATGAGACAGCTGGACCAATTCCGCAGGCGCGCCGCCCGCTATCTGGAGATCGAGCCGGTGTCCGTGGCCCCCGCGCGCGGCCTGTTCAGCCTCAGCTTTGACGACTTTCCCGAGAGCGCCTGGAGCGTCGCCGGGCCGATCCTGGCCGACCACGGGGTTCTCGCCACCTACTACGTCTGCGGCGGGCTGGAGCGCGGCACCAATCTGGACCTGCCCCAGTTCACCACCGAACAGCTTCAGGCCCTCCATGCAACGGGCCACGAGGTCGGCTGTCACACCTTCGGCCACGACAGTGTGCTCAGGCTGGACGGCCCGGCGCTGGCCGAGAGCCTTGATCGCAATGCCCGCTGGGTGGCCGAACGGCTGGACGGCTATCGGATGGCGACCTTCGCCTACCCGTTCGGCGATGCTTCCCTTGGCGCCAAGCGGGCCCTGCGGCGCCGGTTCGATCTGGCGCGCGGCGTCCGCGCAGGGCTGAACCTCGGCCGCGAGGACCGCATGCTGATCAAGAGCTTCGGCATGGAGAGCCGCCGCCTGCCCGGCTATGACCTCGAGGCCATGATGGCCGAGGCGGCAACGAATGGGGGCTGGCTGACCGCCTATGCTCATGACGTCTCGGACCACCCGACCCTCTATGGCTGCACCCCTGCCGATCTGGACCGCGTGCTGACGCTGGCGAAACAGGCCGGCCTGACGATCCTGCCGATCGGGCAGGCGTGGGGGGCGTGTGTGGGTCGCCAGACGAGCCGCAGCGCCGCCTGAATACGACCCGTCATCCTCGGACTTGATCCGAGGATCGGTCCCGGCAGACCTTCCGACGTTCGCGCTGACACCGATCTTCGGGTCAAGCCCGAAGATGACGACCTTTGACGCTAGGCCGCTTCGGCGACCTGTGCGGCCTTCCGGGCATCGGCCCAGCGGATCAGGGCGGCGCGGGGCCAGGCCATGATCCACGAGCGGGCCGTGTATTTGCCTTCCTCGATCAGGGTCTTGCGGGTCGGGGAGCTGGTGGCGGCGCGTTCGGTGTGAATCTCGCCCGGGCCCTGATGGACCATGAAGGCGCCGTGCTGGAGCGGATTGAGTCGCAGATAGGCCAACCGCGGGCTGACCGTCTCCAGCGGCGGATCGTAGAACCAGCTGGACCCCAGCATGCCGGCCATGTGCGGACGGGTCTTGAGGATCTCGGCGGCGGTGGCCCAGGCCCGGTCCCAGCCGGCTTCGTTGAAATCGGACAGTTCGCGGCTCTCGGTATGGACCTCCAGCCACGGCTTCCACGCCTGGGCTGCGGCATAGGCCGGGATCACCGACCAGCCCCAGCCCTCGCGGGCGTGGCGCAGCACCTGTCCCGGCCCGAGCGGCGAGGAGAGGTCGATCATCTGGGTGCGGGCACCCGGCACGCTCAGCGCCAGCGACAGCCGCACATCCTTGGCCCAGAAATCGCGGTCATAAGGGTCGGCACCCGCCGTCAGGAAATCCGCCATCCGGCCGATCCACTCGGGATAGAGCTCCAGACTGGCCTCAGGCAGGTGTTCGGCAGCGATTCGGGTGGGCAGGTCGAGGGCGTAATGGGCGATCATGGCCCGTCGGTGATCATCGGCCAGCCGGGTCCCGAAGGCCGCGCATAGCGCCTCTTCCACGCGGTGACCGGGCTGGTCGAAATCCCAATGCGGGGCCGAGGCGGCGGCCGCAGCCGCAGCATCATCGGCAAGGGCGGCCAGCAGGGCGCGGTCCGCCACCGGCACACGGGCGCGAACGGCGTCGAAGCGGGCGATCAGGTCGGGGCTGAGCGTTTTCATGGTGAAACCTTACGGGATCACCGGTTTGCGGGCCGTTAAGCGGCACATACGCAAATGGCCCCGGCGCATGTCCGGGGCCATTCATTCGATCAAACCGGAGGGGCTTATTCCGGAGTCGTCGGCAGGGGGTCGTTCGGCTCCATCGCGTCCTCGGTCGGGTCTTCCGGCAGGGTCGGCGGCGTGGATTCAACCGGCGCGACTGCTTCCTCGTCCCCCATGGCCGCCTGCGAGGCGGCGGGGTTCAGCACGGCGTCCAGAACAAAGACCGTCCCGTTGGCGGTTTCGATATCGCCCTCGACCACCGTGGCGGCATCGACGCGGATGGCATCACCGGTGCCGTCGAACTGAACCTGGGCGCCAGACGCGGTCGGCACGCCGCCTCGCGTTCCCAGGATCTGGTCGGACGCCACGTCGGCGCCGACCACATGGTACAGCAGCACCTCACGCAGTTCGACAACATTGGCGGGATCCATCAGGCGCGCCCGGTCAGCCTCGGGCAGGGCGGCGAAGGCCTCGTCAGTGGGGGCAAAGATTGAAACGGCGGCCTGATTTTCCAGCACGCTCGTCAGTTCGGCCTGCTCCAGTGCGGCCAGCAGGGTGGTGAAGCGTCCGTCCGCACGCAGCACCTCGGTTACCGAGGGCGCTGTGGCGGCCTCTTGCGGCATGGCCTGCATCGTTTCGGCGGGCGCGGGGGTTTCCTGGGCCAGGGCGGGCCCGGCGGCGATCAGGGCGACGGTGGCAACCGCCGACATCATGGCTGTCTTCAGCATCGTAATACTCCGTTGTTCGGTTGCGCCGGGTCGGGGGAGGACCGGCGTGAGGTTCACAGGAGTGATCTCTCGGACATGACAATCCGTTCATGTCCGGTGCAGTTTCAGCTTGGCCGCAAATGCCCCGAAATGACCCCGGACGGGGCCAGGATGGGGCGAAAATCAGCCCAGACGCGCCGCTCGCACCCACCAGTCGGGATGGGCGCCCGTCAGGGCCTCGGCCGCGCGGGCCGCCGCTGCCGCATCCGCGTACAGGCCAAACACCGTGGCACCCGAGCCGGACATGCGCACAAGCTGCGCCTGTCCCTCGGCCCGCACAGCCTCCAGCGCCGTGCCGATAGCGGGGGCATTCAGCAGCGCCGGGGCTTCCAGATCATTCCTCTGATCCGCCAGCCAGTCCATAACGGTTTCGGCTTCCCAATCGGCCGGGTCCGTCGGACGGTCGGCACTCCCCACACTCAGCCGGTCAAAGGCGCCATAGACCGCGCCCGTCGGCGACGGCACCCCCGGATTGACCAGAACGGCATGCAGGGTCGGCAAGCGCGGCTCGGGCGTCAGCACCTCGCCCCGCCCCTCGGCCCAGGCCGCTTCGGACCGCACGCACATTGGCCCGTCCGCGCCTAGCCCCTCCGCCACCCGCACCAGCACCGCATCCTCAAGATCCGGCGCCAGGTACCGCCGCGCCAGTCTCAGCGCCGCCCCTGCATCGGACGAGCCTCCGCCCAGTCCGGCGGCGACCGGCAGCCGCTTGTCCAGCGTGAGCGACAGGCCGGAGGTCTGCAGTCCGGTGGCCTCGCCCAGCCCGGCCAGCGCCCGCAGCACCAGGTTGTCGGCGTCCCCCTTCAACACCTCGGCGAACGGTCCCACCACCGACAGACCCGCCGGCCCGTCCGGGTCCAGCGTCAGCCTGTCCCCGACGTCGGCAAAGACGACGAGGCTGGACAGGGAATGATAGCCATCCGCCTCCAGCGGCCCGACATGCAGGAACAGATTAATCTTGGCCGGAGCCGCCTCGACCCACTGCATGGGGGGTCAGGATGCCCCGTTGGCCGAAGCGGTCGCGGCTCCGGTCAGGCCGGACTTCAGCTTCTGCTCCACGGCGGTGCGCAGTTCGGCATCCGGCTCGAGAGTCAGCACCCGGTTCCACTGGAACACCGCCTCGCGACGCCGCCCGACCTGCCAATAGGCATCACCAAGATGGTCATTGATCACGGCATTGGCGGGTTCGCCGTCGACCGCGCCTTCCAGAATGCCGACCGCCTGCTCGTAGAGACCCTGCTGATAGCGCGCCCAGCCCAGCGAATCCTGGATATTGGCATTGGCCGGGTCGATCTCGGCAGCCCGGGCGATCAGCTCCGCGCCCTGATCGACGCGTCGACCGCTATCCACCCATATATAGCCCAGATAGTTCAGGATGTTGGGATCATCAGGCCGCGCCTGCAGGGCCGCCCACAACTCAGCCTCGGCCTCGTCCAGACGGCCGAGCGCATCGTACAAGCCCGCGCGAAGGAAGCGGACGGAGAAGTCCTGATCCGCCGTGTTCAGCAGCGGCCCTTCGGCCAGCACCAAGGCTTCCCCATAGCGCTCCAGATCGGCCAGCTGGCCTGCCAGCAGGTAGGCGATCCGTGGATCCTCAGGAGCGGCGGCGAAGGCCCGGTTGAGCTCGGCGAGGGCATCCTCGGGCCGGTCCTCCTGCTCATAGCTCAACGCCGACTGAATCCGCGCCTCGACATAGTAGCGTCCGGCATCCGGGCCGATCCGCGCAAACGTATTGCGGGCCGCCATCTCAAGATCGGCCTCGGCCAGGCTGACGCCGACGTTCAGCAACGTCTCGGCATCGGGCACCAGGGCATAGGCCAGCCGCAGATAGACGGCCGAGAATTCGTGAGCCCCCTCAATACTGGCCTGCAAGGCCGCATTCTCCAGCGCCAGGGCCGCGCCTTCGCGGAGGGTCAGCAGGGCCGGCGGGCGCCCCCGTCCCGCAGCGCGCGCTCGTGCAGCCTGAAGCGCCGGATCCTCTCCGACCTCGGCCCAGGTCGCGTCATAAAGCGCCACAGCATCGGCCCGGCGGCCACGCCGCTCCAGAAACTCGCCGTAGGCGAGGGTGAACAGCTGACGACCGCCCCGGCTGGCAATCAGCCGCTCATACTCGGCCTCGGCCTCGGAATGATCGCCCCGGATCTCGAGCAGATGCGCCCGGTGCGCCCGGTGGAACAGGGTGTTGATGTCATTGGCCCGTCCCTGAACCGGGGCCAGCGCCCGCTCCCAGTCGCCCGCAGACGCCGCGATGAAGGGGGTGACATAGGTGCCCGGCCGCGCATGCGGACGCCCGATCGGCTGGGTAGCGACCACCGCATAGGCCGCCGCCGCTTCCCCGCGCACCAGATGCTGCACCGCCTCGACCAGCCGCCCGGCCTCGGACAGCACCGGCGGCACCGTCTCGCCCTCGGGCGACAGCCGCCCGGCATAGGCCAGATCTCCCCCGATCAGCGAAGAGGTAAAGGCCTGCAGCTGCAGGGTCTCGATATCCGGCGCCAGCACCTGGGCCCGGCGCAGATAGTCGGCTCCGATCCCTGCCTCGCCCTCGGTCGCTGCCAGCCGCCCGACCAGAAACAGGCCATAGACCGAGCGTCCCTCGCCATCGACCGGCACCGCCTCCCATACCTCGGGCATGGGCGTCGACGGGGGCAGCGCCTCCGACTGCCCTGTCGGCAGCGGCGGAACCTCCTGCGCCAGAGCAGGCGCGGACATCAGCCCCAGCGCGAGGGCGATAAGGGAACCGGCGGTCAGGGGGAGATTACGCATCATGCGTTCAAGCCTTCACGGTTTGCGGACCGTCCGCAAGAGCCCCCGCCCCACACGCGAACCTACATGTTCGGATAGTTCGGCCCCCCGCCCCCCTGCGGAGTCGTCCAGACGATGTTCTGCGACGGATCCTTGATGTCGCAGGTTTTGCAATGGACGCAGTTCTGGGCGTTGATCTGGAAGCGCGGATTGGACTTCCCGTCCTCGTCGTAAAGCACCTCATAGACCCCGGCCGGACAGTACAGCCGGGCCGGCTCGCCGTATTTCGGCAGGTTCACCTGGATCGGCACCGACGGGTCCAGCAGCTTCAGATGCGTCGGCTGGTCCTCATCATGGTTGGTGTTCGACACGAACACCGAGCTGAGCTTGTCAAAGCTCAGCTTCCCGTCCGGCTTCGGATAGGCGATCGGCTTGTGCTTCGACGCCGGTTCGGTCGAGGCCGCATCGGTCTTGCCGTGACCCAGCGTCCCGAAGGGCGACCAGCCGCGGAACAGGCTGGTGATCTGCATGTCGATCCCGCCCAGCAGGGTGCCGAGGAAGGCCCCGTATTTCGAAAGCAGCGGCTTGACGTTCCGCACCAGCTTCAGCTCGCGCGCGATGTCCGAGGCCTCATAGGCCGTCTGATATTCGACCAGTTCATCGCCTGAGCGCCCGTCCTTTAGCGCATCAAAGGCCGCGTCGGCCGCGAGGATGCCCGAGCGCACCGCATTGTGGCTGCCCTTGATGCGCGGCACGTTCACAAAGCCCGCCGAACAGCCGATCAGCACCCCGCCGGGGAACGACAGCTTCGGCACCGACTGATAGCCACCTTCGGTGATGGCGCGTGCGCCATAGGAAATGCGCTCGCCGCCCTCCAGATGGTCGGCGATGGCGGGGTGATGCTTGAAGCGCTGGAACTCGTCGAACGGCGACAGGAAAGGGTTTCTGTAGTTGAGGTGCACCACAAAGCCGACCGACACATAGCGGTCGCCGAAGTGGTACAGGAAGGACCCGCCGCCGGTCTTGTCGTCCAGGGGCCAGCCCAGGGTGTGCTGCACCAGTCCGGGCTGGTGCTTGTCGGCCGGGACCTGCCACAGCTCCTTGATGCCGATGCCGTATTTCTGCGGCTCGGCGGTGTCGCACAGGTTGTGGCGGGCCATGATGGTCTTGGCCAGCGAGCCACGCACGCCCTCGCCGATGAAGACATATTTGCCGCGCACCTCGATCCCGGGCTCGAAATCGTCGGTCGGTTTGCCCTCGCGGTCCAGGCCGAACACGCCCGCGATCACGCCCGCGACGCGGCCTGACGGCTCGTCCCAGACCACGTGGCTGGCGGCCATGCCGGGATAGACTTCGACGCCCAGCGCCTCGGCCTGTTCGGCCATCCAGCGGGTCAGATTGGCCAGCGAGCCGACATAGCAGCCATGGTTCTTCATATAGGCCGGCTGCGGCAGCAGGGTGATGTCCAGCTGCCCCTGCGGCCCCAGCACCAGAAATTTGTCCTTCGTCACCGGCGTGTCCAGCGGCGCGCCCTTCTCCTTCCAGTCGGGGAACAGCTCGCTCAGACCCGACGGATCGATCACAGCGCCGGACAGGATGTGCGCGCCGACCTCCGAGCCCTTTTCGAGCACGGCGACCGAGACCTCATGGCCCTCGCTTGCCGCTTTCTGCTTCAGGCGGATGGCGGCGGCCAGACCGGCGGGGCCGGCGCCCACGATGACAACATCATACTCCATGGCCTCGCGCTCGGCCCCGGTCAGGGCCTCCACCGCGGGCAGGCGGTCGATGACGGCTTCCTGCCAGGCGTTCCTTGCTCCGCCTTCGGTGGCATCCTTGGCCATATGGTCGGCTCCCCTTGAAATGTCTGTCTGAACCCGGTTCGGTCCGCTGTTGATCCCTTATCAGAAGGTGACGTGGGGGTGGTCAAGGCTTACACCCCCAATCATCAACCCTGTGACCCGGCCTGCATGAACGCTTCACCCGCCGCTTCGGATGCCCTGACCGCGCTTCTGGCCTTCTGGCACGATGCGGGCGTCGAGGACTGTTTCGGCGATGCGCCGGTTGACCGCACGCGCGAAACCGCCCCGCCGCCGCCCGCCAAGGCGACCCGCGCCCCTGCCCCCGCCCAGCCCGGCACCGTGACCCCGCTCCGTGCGCCTGTTTCTTCGGCGAAAGTCTCGACCGACACGGTCGCCGAGGCGGTGGCTCTTGCCCGAACCGCCGCCAGGGCTGCGGATTCGCTGGAATCCCTGACCGAGGCAATTCGCGGCTTCGACGCCTGTCCCCTCAGCACCATGGGCGCGCGTCAGGCTGTCGTCTGGCGCGGCGAAGCCTCTGCCCCCGTCATGATCGTCGGCGAGGGCCCCGGCGCCGAGGAGGATGCCCAGGGCCTGCCCTTCGTCGGCAAGGCCGGGCGTCTGCTGGACCGCATGCTGAAGGCCGCGCAGCTTGAGGGCCGGGTGATCATCACCAACACCGTCTTCTGGCGCCCCCCCGGCAACCGCACCCCCTCGCCCGAGGAACAGGCGATCTGCGCCCCCTTCGTCGCGCGCGCCCTTGAACTGGTGAAGCCGAAGCTGGTGCTGACCGTGGGCGCAGCCGCCGCCCGCGCCATCCTGCATACTAACGAAGGCATCACCCGCCTGCGCGGCAATTGGGGCGAATGGCACCTGCCCGAGGGCGGCACCTCTGCCCCCGTCATGCCGACGCTCCACCCCGCCTTCCTGCTGCGCCAGCCCCAGGCCAAGGCCATGGTCTGGGCCGATCTGCTGGAACTGGCCGCGCGACTGGACGGCGACGACTCAAAATCGCCCCATTGAGGCGACAGCAATGCGCGCTTCGGGGCGCCGGGCGCGGGCTGGCATCCGCCTTGCGCACGGCCCCTCATCCGGCGGTGCGCTGACCGGATACGGGACAAACGGGGCAGAGTGAATCAAAGGGGCGGCATGATCCGACGGCTTTCAGACCTTGCGGCGCGTGGGCTTGTTGCGGCCCTGCTGGCAATGCTGATCACGGCGGGCCTGACCACGGCGGCGTCGGCACAGCCCCGCGTGCTCAGCAACTCCGACCGGCTCAGCTATACCAATGCCTATGACGCCCTGCGGCGCGGCGACCTCGACACCGCCCGCGCCTCGGCCCGTCAGGCTGACGACCGCGTCCTTCTGGGTCAGGTCGAGTTCGAACGCCTGTTCCACCCCGACCATGTCTCCAGCTTTGAAGAACTAAGCGCCTGGCTGGAAGAGTATGCCGACCTGCCCGAGGCGCCGCGCGTCTACGCTCTCGCCCTGCGCCGGCGCCCGGACGGCGCGCCCGAGCCGCGTCGCCCGCGCCGCGTCGATGGCCGCACCTGGGAAAGTCTCACCGAGGCCGAGGGCGCCAAGGCCGCCCGCATCGCCTTCAACGCCGACAACCTCGCCGACGCCCGGGCGACGGGCATCGCCATCGGCGACTGGTGGGTGGTCGGCCTGGCGTCCTGGCGGATGGGGGACTTCCCCGCCGCCTTCACCGCCTTCGAGCGCGTCGCCTGGGATCCGACCGAGGATGCCTGGGTGCGGGCCGGCGCCGCCTTCTGGGCCGCGCGGTCCGCCGCCCATTCGGGCCAGCTGGAGCAGATCGAGACCCTGCTACGGCTGTCCGCCTCCTGGCCCGCGACCTTCTATGGCCAGATCGCCCTTTACCAACTCGACATAGAGCCGACCCTCGTCAACTGGGGGCCCCAGCCCTATGGGGCGACGGGGGACGACGGCCTGCGCGCCATCGCCTTCACCCCTGACATCCGGATCGACGACGAGACCCTGATCACCTTCATCGAGCGCGATCCCCAGGCCCGTCGCGTGGTCGCCTGGATCGAGGTCGGCCGGCTGGACGATGCCCGCGAACAATTCCGCATCGGTCTTCGCGCCGCCCCGACCGAAGAAGACCGCAAGCTGTGGTCGGCGCTCGGCCGTGCCTTTTCCCGCCAGCTGACGCCCCGCGCCCGCGACGCCGAAATCATCGATGCAGCCCGCTATCCCATGCCGCTGCTGGAGCCCGAAGGCGGCTTCGTCATCGAGCAGTCGCTGGTCTATGCCATCGCCCGCAAGGAGACCGACTTCAATCCGCGCGTCCGCTCCGGCGCCGGTGCCTATGGCCTGATGCAGGTCATGCCGACCACAGCCGCAGAACTCAGCGGCGATCGCGGCTTCGTCTCGGATCCCGAACGCCTCTATCAGCCGGGCGTAAATATGCGTCTCGGCCAGGCCTATGTGATCAAGATGCTGGGCCTGTCCGCCTTCAATGGCGACATCATGCGCACAGTGGCGTCCTACAATGCGGGTCCCGGGCCGATGCTGGGTGCGCTGCGCAAGTTGGGCCCAGAGGCCGATCCCCTGCTCCTGATCGAGACCATCGATGTGCCCCAGGCCCGCGACTATGTCGAAAAGGTCATGGCCGCCTACTGGATTTACCAGCGTCTGCAGGGCCGACCTCTGAACACGCTCAAGGCCGTGGCCACGGGCCAGACGGGCATTTCTATCTATCTGGATTTCGTGCCGCCGCCGCCGCCCGCCCCGGAAGGGCAGACCCCGCCGGAAGCAGTCCCGTCAAATCAGGCTGCTGAGCAGTAGCGCGCACAGGCTGCAGGCCACCAGAATACTCACCACCACACTGACCCAGCCGGGCTGGGCGGCAGTGACGGGTCCGGGGGCGACAGGCGAGGACATGGGGGCTCAGGGGTTGGATGCGGCGTTCTTCGTGAACGTGCCTGACCCTGCCAGCGTTCCCCTAAAAAGCGGTGTTCGGTGACGGTTAACCGATCTCTTGCAGACCGGCCTCGCTCCACTCCAGAAAATCCGGCTGGGACAGCAGGGTCCGACAGTATTCCGTCGCCGTCCCGTCATCGCCGTGCGCCGCCAGATCGATGCGGAAATGCCGGAAACGCGCGGCCACCGGCGTGAAGAAGGCATCGGCGATCGACCAGTCGCCGAACAGATAGGGACCGCCTTCGCCAAAGCGGCTTTTGGCGTCGTTCCACATCATCACCATGCGGCGGATATCGGCAGACAGGGCGTCGGACGGCGCATGCGCCTCGCCCGGCTCGCCCACCATCGGGTGGTCCGGGCCCATGCCCAGATCGTTGCGCAGGGTGCCGAAGGCCGAATGCATCTCGCACACCACCGACCGCGCCACCCAGCGGGCCTTCGCCTTGGCCGGCCAGAGCCTCGCGTCGGGATAGTGCTCCTCGGCCCACAGGGCGATGGCCAGGCTGTCCCAGACCGTCACCCCCTCGACCTCCAGCGCCGGAACCTTGCCCGCCGGGGCATGGCGGGCAATCTGCTCGGCGGTGTCGGGGCGGTTCAGCGCCACCATCACCTCGTCGAACGTCGCCCCGCACCGCTTCAGGATCAGCCACGGCCTAAGTGACCATGTGGAATAGGCCTTGTCGCCGAGGATCAGCTTCATGGTGCGCTCCCTTACTCTGGGCGACTGAATGGACCCGGTCCGGATTCGCCGCAACCTTGACTCGCCCGCCTTGCCGACCGAAACGCCAGCCCATGATCACGCGCTATTCCCGCCCCGCCGCCGCCGACCTCTGGTCCCAGGAAACCAAGTACCGGATCTGGTTCGAGATCGAGGCCCATGCCGCGACGAAGATGGCCGAGCTGGGCACCATCCCGGCCAGCGCCGCCGAGGCCATCTGGGCCAAGGGCAAGGACGTCACCTTCGACGCCGATCGCATCGACGAGATCGAGCGCACCACCAAGCACGACGTCATCGCCTTCCTGACGCATGTGGCCGAGATCGTGGGCGAGGAGGCCCGCTTCCTGCACCAGGGCATGACTTCCTCTGACGTGCTCGACACCTGTTTCTCGGTGCAGCTGGCGCGCGCCTCGGACCTTCTGATCGAGGGCGTCGACCGGGTGCTGGCCGCGCTGGAAACACGTGCGAAGGAGCACAAGCTCACCCCCTGCGTCGGCCGCAGCCACGGCATCCATGCCGAGCCCGTAACCTTCGGCCTCAAGCTGGCCGGCTATCATGCCGAGTTCCAGCGGGCGAAGCGGCGCCTGATCACGGCCAAGGAAGAGATCGCCACCTGCGCCATCTCGGGCGCCGTCGGCACCTTCGCCAATGTCGATCCCCGCGTTGAAGCCTATGTCGCCGAACAGATGGGTCTGTCGGTCGAGCCGGTCTCGACCCAGGTCATCCCGCGGGATCGCCACGCCGCCTTCTTTGCCGCCCTGGGCGTCGTCGCCAGCTCGGTCGAGCGGCTGGCCGTCGAGATCCGCCACCTGCAGCGCACCGAGGTGCTCGAGGCCGAGGAATTCTTCGACAAGGGGCAAAAGGGCTCGTCGGCCATGCCGCACAAGCGCAACCCGATCCTGACCGAGAACCTGACCGGCTTGGCCCGGCTGGTCCGCTCGGCGGTGACCCCGGCGATGGAAAATGTCGCCCTCTGGCACGAGCGCGACATTAGCCATTCCTCGGTCGAGCGCGGAATCGGCCCCGACGCCACCATCCACCTCGACTTTGCCCTGCACCGGCTGGCCGGCGTGATCGAGCGCCTGAACGTCTATCCGGCCAATATGGAGAAGAACCTCGATCGTCTGGGTGGGCTGGTTCACTCGCAGCGGGTTATGCTGGCCCTCACCCAGGCGGGTGTGAGCCGCGAGGACGCCTATGCGGCGGTTCAGGAAAACGCCATGAAGGTCTGGCGCGGCGAGGGTCAGTTCCTCGACTTCCTCAAGGCCGACGACCGGGTCATCCTGCCGCAGGCCGAGCTCGAGGCCCTGTTCGACATCGGCTACCACACCAAGCACGTGGACACTATTTTCGCCCGTGTTTTCGGCACCTGACGAAGCTTTCGGACGGATGCATGGCCGATCACGAAAAAGACAGGTGCGGTCACATGTCGCGCCGGAAAACGTGATCGCGACGCATCCTTTCGGCGGCTGAGCAGTATCTCTCCCGGTACCGCAATCCGCGGTTCGCCTCAGGAGAAGCGAAGATGAAATTCACCCGTACCCGCGTCATGACGGCCGTATCCGCCGTCGCCATCCTCGGCCTGGCCGCCTGCAACAGCGAGCCGGAAGCCCCCGCCACCGACGCCATGGAACCGGCAGCGACCGACACCATGGCCCCCGCTGCAGACGGCACCGTCGTCGCCGTCGCCCAGGGTAACCCCGACTTCTCGACCCTGGTCAGCGCCGTCCAGGCCGCTGAGCTGGTCGACACCCTGAACGGTGCCGGCCCCTTCACCGTCTTCGCCCCGACCAACGCCGCCTTCGAGAAGATCCCGGCCGACACGCGCAATGGCCTGATGCAGCCCGACCAGAAGGACGCCCTGACCGGCATCCTGACCTATCACGTGGTTCCGGGCCGGGTGGATGCTGCGGCCCTGACCCGGCAGATCGAACAGGGCGGCGGTTCGGCCACCCTGACGACGGTTGAGGGCGGCACCCTGACCGCCACCGTCGTTGACGGCACCGTCACCCTGACGGACGAAGCCGGCAACACCTCGAAGGTGGTGATGGCCGACGTCGCCGCCTCGAACGGCGTGATCCACGCCATCGACACCGTGGTTATGCCGAACTGATCGAGCGACCTTCGTTCCCGCGGGGCCTCATCCTTCGTCGCGCGGGACCGAACCGGGTGATCCATGAAGTCACCCCAACGGAAATGGCCGCGTCCTCACGGGCGCGGCCATTGTCGTATTCAAGGCAGTTGCAAGCCGGCGACGGTCAGACGTCGTTGCGGACCTGATCGCGGGCGATGGAGGACAGTTCGTCCATCTTGCTGCGGATTTCGCCTTCCGAGGCGGTCAGGCCGGCGCCCTTGAAGTCACCGGCGATCTTGCGGAACACGTCTTCCTCGCCCGGCTGTTCGAAGTCGGCACGAACCACGGCGGCGGCATATTGCTCGGCGCTCTCTGCCGACAGGCCCATCTTCTCGGCCGCCCACAGGCCGAGCAGCTTGTTGCGCCGGGCGACGGCCTTGAACTCCTGCTGCTGATCGAGGGCGAACTTGGACTCGAACCCTTTTTCCCGATCGTCGAAGGTGGTCATGGGCGTCAAATGCTCCTGTCGCGAGCCCCTTGATGGCGCGCAGGGCGGTCTATACCCCGCCCGCGCCCGAACGCAACAAAAGTCGTTGTCGCAGATGGCCCGATCGGCGTCGGGCCAAGGTTTGTCACCCGCCCCGGCTTCCGCTAAGGAGGGCCACGATCTCTTCCCCCTCAACGGCTTGACCTTGCCCCATGTGTTTCGCCCCGGGTCTCCCCGGCCAACACGGCAATTCCAGCCCGCGAGTTCCTTCGTCCCGCCGGTGATCCCGGCCTTCGGAATGCACATGAACGCCAAGCGCAAGAAGCTCTATGAGGGCAAGGCCAAGATCCTCTACGAGGGGCCCGAGCCCGGCACCCTGATCCAGTATTTCAAGGACGACGCCACCGCCTTCAATGGCGAGAAAAAGGCCCAGCTTGAGGGCAAGGGCGTCCTCAACAACCGCATCAGCGAATTCGTCATGTCGCGCCTGAACGGCATCGGCGTGACCAACCACTTCATCAAGCGGCTGAACCTGCGCGAGCAGCTGATCCGCGAGGTCGAGATCATTCCGCTCGAGGTCGTATGCCGCAACGTCGTGGCCGGCTCGATGAGCCAGCGCCTCGGCATTGAGGAGGGCACCCCCCTGCCCCGCTCGATCATCGAATTCTACTACAAGAAGGATGAGCTCAATGACCCGATGGTCACCGAAGAGCACATCACCGCCTTCAACTGGGCCACGACCCAGGAGCTGGACGACATCCTGGCCATGACCGTGCGCGTGAACGACTATCTGTCGGGCATGTTCGGCGCCGTCGGCATCACCCTGATCGACTTCAAGATCGAGTTCGGCCGCATCTGGGAAAACGACTTCAGCCGCGTCATCCTGGCCGACGAGATCAGCCCCGACAGCTGCCGCCTGTGGGATTCCTCCACCGGAGAGAAGCTGGACAAGGACCGCTTCCGCCGCGATCTGGGCAGTGTCATCGAAAGTTATACCGAGGTGGCCCGCCGCCTCGGCATCATGAAGGATATGCCGACCGTGATTCAGGGGGGACTGCACTGACATGGCGAAGGTAAAGGTTCACATCTTCCTGAAACCCGGCGTGCTGGACGTGCAGGGCAAGGCCGTTGAGGGCGCCCTGAATGGTCTGGGCTGGACCGGCGTCAGCGAGGCCCGCGTCGGCAAGCTGATCCAGTTCGACTATGCGGGTGACGACGTCGAGGCCGAGGTCAAAAAGATGTGCGACACCCTGCTCGCCAACACCGTGATCGAAAGCTACCGCATCGAGGTGGAGTAGGCGACGGGAACCCCGCTGCCTTCCCTCCCATTTGCAATGGGACCCGTAGCGACAGGAGCCCGCCATGACCTTCACCCTCACCTCCAGCGACATCACCGACGGCGGCGTCCTGCCCGACGCCCAGGTCCAGGCGATGGGCAACACCTCGCCCCATCTGAAATGGTCCGGCGCGCCCGAGGGCACCAAGTCCTTCGCCATCACCGTCTTCGACCCCGACGCACCGACCGGCTCGGGCTTCTGGCACTGGACGGTCGCCAACATCCCCGCCGACGTCAGCGAAATCCCGGCGGGCGGCTCCCTGCCCTCCGGCGCGGTCGAGGGCCGGACCGATTTCGGTGAGCCGGGCTACGGCGGCGCCGCCCCGCCCCCGGGCCACGGCCCCCACCGCTACATCTTCACCGTCTTTGCCGTCGACACCGACCGGCTGGACGTCACGCCCGAGGACTCCGGCGCCAAATACGGCTTCAACCTGCATTTCCACACCCTGGCCAAGGCTTCGATCACCGCGACCTACGAGAACGTCGGCTGAGGCTCACGCCCTTGCCCTCGCCGGCAGAAACCGGCTGTTGCGAAGCAGGATGGCGCTGACCACAGAGACCAGCAGACCGACAGGGAATATCTCCACAAATGTCATCGGCAGCCGGTACAGGGGCGACTGATAGGCGACCGCCATCTCGCGATAGCTGGCCTCCAGCGTGCGATAGGCGTCGCCCGACAGCCCCTCGGCACGTCGCGCCTCAAGGGTCGCGGCAATGTACTGGTCCATGAAGGCATAGTTGGTCGCCGCCAGATACACCTCCCAGACCAGCACATAGGCCAGCGAGGCCATGAGCGCGATCGCGAGCCCGATGCCCAGCGCGGGCAGAAAGCGGATGACCCCGCCCCGCTCGCGGTCGCGGTAGCGCTTCACCCCCATGAAGACGGCGGACATGCCCAGCAGCATGATCAGATAGCCCAGCCAGACATTGCCGTGCGGCTGGTCGCCCGCAAGCGCGACCGTGCCGATGATTCCGGCAATAATGATCAGGCCGGCGACCAGCCCGTAGATGAAGATGATGCGCGCCATGACGGCCTCCCCGCTGATGTGAGGCCCGACCCTGCGCCGGGATCGGGCCCCCGCCTATCACCCGAACGGGTGAATTCGGCCGTGTCACCCTCTCACGGGATCAGGCCCAGGTCGCGCGCCCGTCCCACCGCCTCGGTTCGCGTGCCCGCCTCCAGCTTGGCGAACAGATGGGCCAGATGGGTCTTCACCGTATTGGGCGACAGGCCCAGCGCGCGGGCAATGTCCTTGTTCGCGCCCCCCGCTGCCAGCGCCGTCAGCACCCGCATTTCCTGACCGGTCAGCCCGAGGGACTGGACGGCCGCCGTGTTCAGCACGAAGCGCGGCCCGTGCCGCCGGGTCGCCAGCCACCACCCGCACCACAGCCCACCCAGCGCGAACGCCGCCGCCACCACAGCTACGTGGATCTCGGGCGCGATCACATGGGTCGCCTTCTGGATTGCCAGCCAGGTCAGGGCAAAGGCGCCGAACGCCAAGACCAGGGCTGCGGTGGCGATCGTGCGTATCATGGCGCCATGATGCGCGCGCCGCCCCGGCGGTCAATCCATCGGTCCTGACAAACTCCGCGAACCCTGCTAGAGGCCCGCGCCATGAGCGCAGCCGTCATCGTCTTTCCCGGGTCCAACTGTGATCGTGACTGCAAGGTCGCCGTCGAGCGATCGACCGGCGCGCGCGTCGAGATGGTCTGGCACGGCGAGACCGACCTGCCCTCGGGCCTCGACCTGATCGTCCTGCCGGGCGGGTTTTCGTACGGCGACTATCTGCGGTGCGGAGCCATGGCGGTGCAGTCGCCGATCATGCAGGCGGTCAAGAAGGCCGCCGACGACGGCGTGGCGGTGCTGGGCATCTGCAACGGATTCCAGATCCTGTGCGAGGCCGGCATGCTGCCCGGCGCCCTGCTCAGGAACGCCGGGCTGAAATACGTCTGCAAGCCGATCTCGCTGCAGGTCGCCAACCCGAACACCCGCTTCACGGCCGGCTATCAGGACCAGTCCGAGGTCATCATGACCCAGGGCAATGGCGACGGGAATTTCTTTGCTGACGCCGAGACGCTGGCGCGCCTTGAGGGCGAGGGCCAGGTGGTCTTCCGCTATGTCGACAACCCGAACGGCTCGGTGAACGCCATCGCCGGCATCCAGAATGCGCGCGGCAATGTGCTGGGCATGATGCCCCACCCCGACCGCGCCTTCGAGGCCGAGCTGGGCTCCGCCGACGGCGCCACCCTGTTCCGCAGCATCATGGACGCGGCCTGACGTCGCGGACTTGAACCTTTGCCGTTTCCGCGCGTAGTGCCGATATGCAAACGCCCGACGCCCTCTCGACCGCTCTCATCCGCCGCCTGATCCTGCTTTCGGCGGTGATCTTCGCTATCGCCGTCGGCTATTCCCAGACCGCCATCGGCTGGGGCCAGAGCCCGGCGGAATTCTCGGCCGACAGCGACGAGACGCTGAAGGTCGCCAGCTATGCCTTTGCCATCTGGGGCCTGATCTATCTGGGTCTGTTCGCCCATGCCGTCTTCCAGCTTCTGCCGCAGGGGCGCGACCGCCCGCTGACCGAGGCGCTGGGCTGGCCGGCCGTCGGCGCCCTGCTGGGCATCGGCTGGTGGGTCGTGGCCGCCGCGCTGGATGCCGAGACCACCACCATCGTGCTGATCTTCGGCTCCCTGCTGGTGATCCTGATCCCGCTGCTGCTCAAGGCGCGCCAGATCCGGGCGCTGAAGCCGAAGGATCCCGAGCTGTGGCTGACCGCCTGGCCGTTGATGCTGCTGGCCGGCTGGCTGACGATTGCCGCGCCGGTGAACCTGCTCACCGTGGTGACCGGCAACGAGGCCCTGCCCGATGTCCTGCCGCCCACCTCATGGGCTATTCTGGCCGTGGGTCTGGTGTCCCTGACCGCGCTGCTGGTCACCGCCCGCCTGCGCCAGATCGCCTATGCCCTGCCCATCGCCTGGGGCCTGCTGGCCGTGTTCGTGGCCGAACAGCCGCGCAACGCCCTGCTCGCCTATGTAGCCCTGGCCGCCGGCGTCGCCGTGCTGGTGGGGGCCATCATCCTCAGCTTCCGCCTCCGGCCCGTCAGAAATACGCCGCCGGCCGATCCGCAAGGCTGACTTTGGCGAGGAACATCGCTAGAAGCGCCAGCCATGAGCGCTCCCAAGTCCATGGCCGAACTGGCCGCCGAATACGGCCTGTCTCCCGCTGAATATCAGGTCGTCCTTGACCGTCTGGGGCGAGAGCCCAATGACGTCGAACTGGGCGTCTTCTCGGTCATGTGGTCCGAGCACTGCTCCTACAAGTCGTCGAAGATCCACCTCGGCAAATTCCCGACCAAGGGCCCGCGCGTCATCTGCGGACCGGGCGAGAACGCGGGCGTCATCGACATCGACGACGGCGACGCCTGCATCTTCAAGATGGAGAGCCACAACCACCCCAGCTTCATCGAGCCCTATCAGGGCGCGGCCACGGGCGTGGGCGGCATCATGCGCGACGTCTTCACCATGGGCGCCAGGCCCGTGGCGCTGCTGAACGCCCTCCGCTTCGGCGATGTGAACCACGAGAAGACCCGCCGTCTGGTGTCGGGCGTCGTGTCGGGCATCGGTGGCTATGGCAATTGTGTCGGCGTGCCGACCGTGGCGGGCGAGACCAATTTCCACCGCGGCTACAACGGCAACATCCTGGTCAACGCCATGTGCGTGGGCCTGGCCAAGGCCGACAGCATCTTCTACTCAGCCGCCCCCGGACCCGGCCTGTCGGTCGTCTATTTCGGGTCGAAGACCGGCCGCGACGGCATCCACGGCGCTACCATGTCGTCGGCCGAGTTCGACGATGAGTCGGAATCGAAGCGCCCCACCGTCCAGGTCGGCGACCCCTTTGCCGAAAAACTGCTGATCGAGGCGACCCTCGAGCTAATGGCCTCGGGCGCCGTGGCCGCCATCCAGGACATGGGCGCCGCCGGCCTGACCTCCTCGTCGGTCGAGATGGCCGGCAAGGGCGGCGTCGGTATCGAGCTGGACATGGACGCCGTGCCCCAGCGTGAAGAGGGCATGACCGCCTATGAGATGATGCTCTCCGAAAGCCAGGAGCGCATGCTGGCCGTGCTCAAGCCCGGCCGCGAGGAAGACGGCTATCGCATCTTCAAGAAGTGGGGCCTGGATGCCGCCGTCATCGGCCGTACCACCGACACCGGCCGTCTGGTCCTGAACCATAAGGGCCAGGTCGTCTGCGACGTGCCGCTGGCGCCCCTGTTCGACGACGCCCCTCTCTATGACCGGCCCTGGGTCCAGCCCGAACTGCATCCGCGCATCGACCCCAAGGATGTGCCCGCCCCCGATAGCTGGCCCGACGCCGTACTGAACGTGGTCTGCTGCCCCGACATGGCCTCCAAGCGCTGGTTGTGGGAGCAGTACGACCGTCACGTCATGGCCGACACCCTGCACGACTCGGCCACCGGCGCCGACGCCGGCGTGGTCCGCGTGCACGGCACGGACAAGGGGCTGGCGGTGACCAGCGACTGCACCCCCCGCTATGTCCAGAACGATCCCTATGAGGGCGGAAAGCAGTGCGTGGCCGAGGCCTGGCGCAACCTGACCGCCGTGGGCTCGCGCCCCATCGCCATCACCGACAACCTCAACTTCGGCAATCCGCAGCGGCCCGAAATCATGGGCCAGATCGTGCGGGCCATCGACGGCATGGCCGAGGCGTGCGGCGCGCTCGACTTCCCCGTCGTGTCGGGCAATGTCAGCCTCTACAACGAGACCAACGGCGTCGCCATTCCGCCGACCCCGACCGTCGGCGCGGTCGGCCTGCTGCCCAACTATGACGTCGTGACCGGCTTTGGCGGCATGGCCGAGGGCGAAACCCTGGTCCTGATCGGCGAGACGCGCGGCGAGCTGGGTGCTTCCCTCTATCTGCGCGAAGTGCTGGGCCGCGAGGATGGCGCCCCGCCGCCGGTCGATCTGGCACTGGAGAAGAAGACCGGCGACTTCGTCCGTGATCGCATCGAGGCCGGCGAGCTGACCTGCGTCCATGACCTCTCGGACGGGGGCCTGATCGGGGCGGCGGCCGACATGGCGCTGGCCAGCGATTGCGGCGTCGAACTGGACGCCACCTCGCCCGAACACGCCCACGTCCTGCTGTTTGCCGAGGACCAGGCCCGCTATCTGGTCGCTGTGTCCGATCCCTCGGCCCTGATCGAGAAGGCCCAGGCCGCCGGCCTGCACGCCTCTGTTGTCGGCACCGCCAAGGGCGAGGACTTCGCCTCGGGTGACCTGTTCCGTATTCCGCTCGACCACCTGCGCGAAATGCACGAGGGCTGGATGCCCAACTGGATCGAAGGATAGTCCGATGCGTCTGGCCCTGATCGCCCTGCCCGCCCTCGCCCTGGCCCTCGCCGCCTGCGACGGCGGCGGCGACCCGGTCCAGCAGGCCCTGCGCGACGCCTCTGCCGAGCGCCAGGCCGCACTGGTCAAAGACGGTGAGGTCTCGGGACCAGTCGCGGCCCCCGGCGAAGACGCGGCTCACGTGCAGAAGCTGATCGCCAGCCATGAGGCGGCCCTGGTCGACTCCCGCGCGGCCCTCGACTCCTCCGATCCCGAGGTCCGCCGTCTGGCAGAGCAGGCCATCGAGAGCCACACCACCCAGCTCGCCGACCTGCGCGCCTGGCAGGCGGGGCGATAGTCACGCGACTTGGTCTCCTCCCACCTGGATGAGGAAAAGACAGGGGATGCGAAATCCAACCGCAAATTCCCGAGTTCGATCAGCGCTCTCACCGTCTCCCGCACCGTTCCTCTCACCCTGGCTGATGGCGCCCCCATACTGTCCGGTCGCCGATGTCGTGCGCGCGGGAGATTCGAATTCAGACGGTTCAGACGGTTCAGACGGTCTTTTTGTCCCCTCTCCCGTGGGAGAGGGGTTGGGGGTGAGGGGCTCTCCGCATCCTTCGGCGTGAGCCGTCGCACGGACCGTGGTACGGCGTTCGCCCACACATACCGCCGACCCTCATCCGGCCCTCGCGCGCCACCTTCTCCCACCGGGAGAAGGATCAAAGGAGGCCGATTCAGACCATTCAGACGGTATTTCCTTCACTCCCGACCGTCTGAACTCCGGGCTCACCCCTCCCCTCTCCCCGCATCAGCCGTCACAATCGCCCTCTAGCCTGACCGCACCATCCCCTCGGAGCCCTCTCATGCGCCTGCCCGCCCTGTCCCGTCGTCAGATGATGCTGTCCCTCGGCATGGGGGGTGTGGCGCTGTCGGGGGCGCGGGCGGTCCTCGCCGATCCGGTGTTCATCGACTATCCGTTCCAACTGGGCGTCGCCTCGGGCGATCCGCTGCCCGACGGCTTCGTCATCTGGACGCGCCTGGCGCCGCGCCCGCTGGAGATCGGCCACGGCATGCCCGCGGCGGCGGTGCCGGTGAAATGGGAGGTCGCCACCGACACCGGCTTTTCCAGCCCGGTCCGCTCGGGTGAGGCCATGGCCCGACCCGAGCTGGGCCATGCCATCCATGTCGAGGTCGAGGGTCTCCAGCCCGGTCGTCCCTATTTCTATCGCTTCGTCGCCGGGCGTGAGCGCAGCGCGATCGGCCGCGCCGTGACCGCCCCGGCCGCAGGCGCCGCCGTCGACCGCGCCCGCTTCGGCGTGCTGGGCTGTCAGGCCTATGAGCACGGCTTTTACACCGCCCATCGCAAGGTAGCGGAGGAGCAACTCGACTTCATCTACTGCTACGGCGACTACATCTATGAGGGCCGCGCCAGCCGCCTCTACAGCGGCTCGGGGGGCACCTTCGAGAACCCCCGCCTGCATCTGGGCGACGAGGTCTACAGCCTCGACGACTACCGCCGGCGCTATGCCCAGTACAAGATGGACGCCGACCTTCAGGCCAGCCACGCCTCGACCGCCTGGTTCTGCACCTGGGACGACCACGAGGTCGACAATAACTGGGTCTCGGCCCTCGACCAGGACGGCACCCCGCCCGAGGTCTTCATGCTGCGCCAGCAGGCCGCCATGCAGGCCTGGTACGAGAACATGCCCGTTCGCCGCTCGGCCTTCCCCCGGGGTGCATCGCTGCAGGTGTACCGTCAGGCCGGCTGGGGCAATCTGCTCGACCTCAACCTGCTCGACACCCGTCAGTATCGCTCTGATCAGCCCTGCGACAACGACTGGGCCGTAACCTGCGCCGGCGTGTCGGACCGCGAGGCCCAGGTGCTGGGCCAGGCCCAGGAGCAGTGGCTGTACCGCAACCTCGATCGCTCACCGGCCCACTGGAAGGTGCTGGCCCAGCAGATCATGCTGATGGACCTTGACCGGAACGAAGGCCCCGAGCCCGGCTATAACCTCGACACCTGGGCCGGCTATGCCGTCCCGCGCCGCCGTCTGCTGGAGCGGGTCCGCGACCGGCGCATCGACAACCTCGTGGTCCTGACCGGCGACGAGCATCAGAACTATGCCGGCGAGCTGCACATCGACGGCCAGGATCCCTCCGGCCCGCCGGTCGCCACCGAGTTCGTCACCACCTCGATCAGTTCATCGGGCAACGGCGCCGACCAGCGCGCCGAGGGCCGCCGCTATCTGGACGACAATCCCTTCCTGAAGTTCAACAATGCCCAGCGCGGCTATGCCGTCTGCGACGTGACGGCCGAGCGCTGGCAGACCGAGTTCAAGGTGCTGGACAAGATTACGGACCGCACCGGCACCCTGTCGACCCGGGCCACCTTCGCGGTCGAGGCGGGCAATCCGCGCGTAGTGCCGGCCTGAAGCCTCAGGCCTTCGCCGCGCCGGCACGCAGGCCCCGCTCGGCCAGGGCCACGACGGCCACACCGCCCATGGTCAGGGCCGCGCCGATCAGGATCTGGGGCGTCAGCACATCGCCCATCAGACCCCAGCCGATCAGGATCGACACCACCGGCGTGGCCAGCAGATAGGGCGTCACCCGCCCGGCCTCGCGCCGCTGCACCAGCCAGAAGACCAGGGTGGTGGCGATGACCGACGAGGCCAGCCCGCCCCACAGCACCGAGGCCCAGGCGATCGGCGGGGCGCTCAGGGCGGCGGCAATCTGGTCCCGCTCAAAGGCGAATGAGGCCAGGGCCAGCACCGGCATGGTCACCGAGGCCAGCAGGCCTTGCATCTTGAGCGGCGGGATGGAGGTCGTGCGCCGCGCGATCACCGTGGTCAGGGCCCAGGCGGCGGCAGCGGCAATGCCTACCAGGATGGCGTCCCAGTCGTGCAGCACGTTGGGGTCGGCCGACATCCACACCACGCCGACGAAGGCCACCGCCAGCCCGGCCAGGGCGGGGCGCTTCAGCCGCTCTCCCAGCAGCAGGAAGGCGAACAGGGCGGTGAACGGGATCCACAGCTGGGCGGCCACCGACACCGGGCTCACGTCATCGGCCAGCCAGAAGGCCACATAGATCAGGCCGTAGTGCAGCGGCCCGCCCACCCCCACGATCAGCAGCAGGCTCTTCCAGTTCGGGAACGGCGGCCGGATGAAGGCGGTCAGGCACAGGGCCGTCAGGGCGAACCGCATCGACCCCGTCATCAGCGGCGGCAGGGAGTCGGTCGCGACCTTGGCGGCGGCATTGTTCACGCCCCAGATGACGATCACGGCGACGATGGCCGCTATCTCCAGCAGGCTCAGATTATGGGGAATCAGGGGGCGGGTCTGGGTCACTTGCCGCTCTTGGCACAGTTCCGCCCCGTCCGCCCGTCAACAGCGGTGACGGACGGTTTCAGGGCCTCGACCTAGAAGGGGATGTCGTCGTTGAGGTCGTAGTTCTCCTTCGGACCCGACGACCGCGCCTGGCCGCCCGACTGGAACCCCGAGCCGTAATCGTCGTCCGAACGGCCACCGCCGCCACCGCCACCGCCGCCGTCACCCCGTCCGCCCAGCATGGTCAGATTGCCGTTGAAGCGCTGGATGACCACCTCGGTCGTATATTTCTCCACGCCCTGCTGGTCGGTGTATTTACGGGTCGTCAGCGAGCCCTCGACGTACACGGTCGAGCCCTTCTTGAGGTAGTTTTCGGCCACCTTGACGATGTTCTCGTTGAAGATCACGACCTGGTGCCACTCGGTCTTCTCCTTGCGCTCGCCCGTGGACTTGTCGCGCCAGGTTTCCGAGGTGGCGATGCGCAGGTTGCACACGCGGTCTCCGCTGTTGAGGGTGCGGATCTCGGGGTCACGCCCCAGATTGCCGATCAGAATGACCTTGTTGACGCTGCCCGCCATCTTCCAACTCCGTTTCTCGGGCCCCTGCCGGGCCGCTATGTTCTGTTAATGTTCTCAACCAACGGGCGCCTGGCGTCAAGCCACGCGGGACTATTGCGCGGGGGCGGTCGGGGGGTTTTCGGCAACCGCCACTGGCCGCCCGTCCTCGTCGCGCACGATGGCGCCCGGCACAGCCAGCCGTCCGTCGCCGGTGCGGGCGAGGGCGAAGAAGCGCGCGCCGGTCAGGGTTCGGCCGAACTTCACGCCCTGCGGGTCGATGAAGATGAACTGCCCCTGATAGGCCCCGATGATCTCACGGTTCGATCCGCCCATCCGGAGAAACCGCACCCGCATCTCCTCGAGACGCGCGGCGCACTGCTCGATCTGCGGCTGGTCCTCTGCGACAACAATCTGGCGCGGGTCCTCTCCCTCGGTCTCGCCGGGCACGATATAATAGCAGACGCCCGGATCACGTGGGGCCTCCATCCCGCTGCTACAGGCCGCGACTCCGACGGCCGCTACCCCCAGAACGATCGCTGAGATGAACGCTCTCATCCGCCCAGCCCCGGGAAGGTGCAGGTCCGGCGATCCTGCTCCGTCAGGGTCCGGAAGTTCGCATTGTCGGACGACTGCTCCACACGTCCGGGCACCAGTCGCAGGGTCAGATCTCCCCACCGTCCGTATCGCGCCTCGCCGGGCCGCACACAGGTGCCGGAATACAGAAGCCGCACACAGGCCTCCCGGCCCATGGAACTGGACAGCGAACGCCAGTCTGATCCCGTGTGGCGCAGACAGGCCGCGACCGGGCCGGACGGGACCTCGGCGCGCTCCACCGGCGCTTCCTCGATCAGCGGCACATCCTCGACCTCGATCGGGGGCAGGGTCGGCGGGGGCGCCAGCGACGCAGTCGGGGCCGCAACCAGGGCGCCCGTTTCGTCCAGACCGACATCCAGCGCCTCGGTCGCCAGTCCGTTGCGCTGGGCACACTGGTCCAGCGTCAGCATGCCCACGAACTGGCCCTCGACAAAGCAGCGGAGTTCGCGCGTCGGCTCAAGCGATTCCGGCTCGGCCACATCAACCTGAAGGTTGCCGCGCGGGCCCTCCGGCGCAGCATCGCCCCCGCCCCGTGTGAAGATCAGTGCCAGCACAATGGCCGCGATCACAGCCAGACCGGCACCGATCGCCAGGATGATACGGTTATCAGGAGGGGTGGCCATGCGGCGGGGCTCGACAGGAACTAGCGAAGGCGACCAATAACCCCGACCGCACCCGTGGCGTCAACCGCCTTCGGCTGGTTCCTCCGTCTTAGCCCCCCAGTCGGGCCAGGGCCGCCTGATAGTTCGCAATCTGCGTCGTCAGATAGGCCGGTACCGTGCCCGAGGTCGCAGGGTTGGTCGTCGCGGGCGCCAGCGAGCGATAGGCGTTGCGTACCGCCTTCATGGCGGCCTGCAGGCGTTCACCCGATGCAGTGCGGGCCTCTGGGGTCAGCAGGCTCAGGGCCTGCGGCAGATCCAGCCCGAAGGTCCTGGGCCCATCCCCGGTTGCCGTCGGTCCGATAAAGCCCGCCGACAGGCCCAGACCGGCCAGGGCATCGCGACCCGGCTCGCCCGACACCAGCACCGCCCCCTCGCGGCCGTCGCGCGCCGTGATCGACAGACGTTGCACCCCGGCGAGCACTGCATTCAGCCCCTCGGGCGCATTCTCCGCCGTCGCGCTCTCTGAGGCGACCGTGACCTTGAGGCGGGCCCCGGACGCCAGCTCGATCTTGCGGGCCAGCGTCTGCAGGGTGTCGCGCGCATCGATCGTCACGGCGACCGCCCGCCCCCCCGAGGCCGGCACCACCGAGAACCGGTCGCCCACACGTAGCGAGGTGGCATCGACCAGCTTCTTCGACCCGCTCTGGACAATCTCCCCCGACGGCAGGCCCAGCCGGTCCAGCACGCTGCTGCCGCCGCTGGCGACTGCCAGGGTCAGCGGCGCCGCCTGCTCATTCTGTCCGGCCCAGCTGCGGCTCCACTCGACCGCCCCGGTCAGCGGATCGACCCGGCTCAGATAGCCCTGAACGGGGTCGTCGTCCTTGGCCGAAACCGGACGGGCGGACGTGCCCGTCATCCACAGCTTGCCATCCAGCAGTTTGACGTCCGAAACCGCATCCTCGTTTTCGGTGCCTATATAGGTCAGGCGCTCGGCCCCGGAGGCCGTCAGATCCTCTGACAACACCGCCACGAAGGCATCGAGCCCGCCGTTGTGCACCTGATTGACGGTCCCGACATCCAGCGCCCCGTTGCGGGAGACCCCCGCGACGATCACCCGGCCCTGATCCACCTCCAGTCCCTTGACCGCGCCGTTCATGACCCCGAGGTCTCGCGTCGACAGCAGTTGCGGTTCGCCTCCGGCTGTCAGCTGGAAGCGGCGCACGATCAGGCGGCCGTCTTCTTCCCCGGCGGTATAGAGGCTGTTGCCGCTGACCGCCGTCGCCTGCACGGCATCATCGCCAGTACTGCCGAACTGAACCGTGCCGTCGACCGTCGCGGTCCATGCTGCGGTCGGATAGGGCTGGCTGCTGGTGAAGGCCTGCACATAGGAGTCCCAGCCTCCGATCCCGGCGGTGCCCGGCATGGCCGACTTCGCCCGTCCCGTGACGATCACCTGACCGTCCGGACCAAAGTCGACGCCGGTGGCCTCGTCCGCCGCCCTCGCACCGCGACGCTGGGTCCACAACTCCTGACCGGCGCCGTCAAACAGGGTGACGAAGCTGTCGACCTCGCCGGCCACATCGCCGCTTTGGCCGGGTATCAGGGCACCGGTCACCGAGCCCGCGACCGCAACCCGTCCGGCATCATCGACCGCCAGCGCATAGCCGGATGCCTGATCGGCCGCCCCCAGCGCCCGGGTGCTGACCACGCGACCCGCAGAATCCAGCTTGATCAGGGCGACATCAGACTGGCCCTTGATAGGCAGATTGCCCGGGCCTTCCTCCATATCGGCCACCAGCCAGAGGGCGCCGTCGGGCCCGGTGGCGCTGGCCCGGACGGTCTTGATCCCGTCAGGCAAGGGTGTCTGCGACACCCGTCCTTCGACCCATTGGGTCTCGCCGATGCGGGCACTGGCCACCGTAGCGGCGGTGGCGGTATCGGCCTGGAACTTGAGCACCTCGTGGGCGCCCGCCGTGCCGGTGCCTTGCACCACATAGACCGCATCCGCAGGGTCGGGAGCCGAGAAGGATACGGCCTCGGTCGAGACTCCCCGGATGGCCAGCGACCACTGGTCCGGTCCCGCCGGCAGGGTCACCGTGCGACCGCCGACCTGCAGGGTGCGCACCTCGGCGGCCTGACGCTCGCGCCCGATCCGCGTCTCCAGCCCTGCGGCCTGAAGCTTGTCGTTGATGTGGGCGGTCACCGCCCCCAGGGTGCGCGGCGCGCCCCCCATCTCGGACAGGTCGATGCGAACCGTGTGGGTGTCGTTCAGCCGTTTGACATTAATGTCGAAGACCACGGTCCCTTCGAATGCCGTCACCGGTGTCGCAACGTCACCTTCATGGATCGGCGAGGTGATCGAGATGGCCGAGTCCCGTCTCACACCGGCGCTGGTCTTGCTGATCGACTCGGTGACGCCGGCGACCAGCCGTACATCGGTCAGCGGGGCCGAGGCGACATAGCTGCTGATTTCCTTGAGCCCCTGGTCAAACCGCTTGGTGATCAGGGACAGTTCCGTGCTGCTGACGCCCTTCACCCCCGCCCGGTTGGCGAGGGCGTTCAGGGTTTCCAGTCCCTGATAGAGCGCGAACAGGCGGCGGTAATCCTCGGACGCCGAGGCGACATCCAGCTGCGCCGCATTCTCGTCAATCAGGCGTCGACCGCCGAGCGCCGACCGGACCAGCGCATCCTGTTCGGGCACCACCGCGCCGGACGACCAGGGTGGTGTCGGCTGGGCCTTTTTTGTGGCGAGCGCAGACGTGCCGGACAGTCCCCCGGAGGAGAAGGTCGACGTGCCTCCGAACAGGCCCAGAAGATAGCTGTTGTCGATCATGGCGCGCTCCTCGCCACCCTGACGGCTGCGTCGCAATGAAGCGTTAACGTCCGTCCACGGAACCCAGAATCGCCCTAAGGGTTAATGGCACGTTCGCTGAAACGGCCCGATGGAGCTTACGCCCATGGTTGTGTTGAGTAGGCTGCTGTATTCATTCCTGTCCCTGTACGGCTTCACCAGCCGGACCGAGCGGCGGAGCCGGCCAGCCCCGATCCTGATCGGTCGCTCCGGCCTGCCCTGACGAGAATCTTTACCGGGATAGACGGCCCTAGCTGCGGAACAGGGACAGGATAACCTGCGGCGCCTGATTGGCGATCGACAAGGCCTGTGCGCCCAGCTGCTGCTGGACCTGCAGGGCCTGAAGCCGGGCGCTTTCCTTGGCCAGATCGGCATCGACCAGATTGCCGACACCCGACTCCAGCGTATCGACCAGCTTGGTCACAAAGGTATTGTGCGCCTCGATCTGCTTGGCCTGCGCCCCGATCTCTCCCAGCGCCGAGTTCAACGCCGTGATGGAGTTGTCCAGCGCCGTCAGGGCATTGGTCGCCCCGGTCAGCGTCAGGAGAGAGTCCGACAGCGACAGGCTGATGATCGAACCGCTCAGGCTCAGATCCTTGCTGGACAGGGTGATCGACGAGCTGGCGTCCGCGTTCGCCAGGAATTTGATCCCGTTCGACAGGCTGCCGTCAAGGATGTTGCCACCATCGAAGGTAGCGTTCTGGACCGAAGACTGAAGCGCCCTCAGCAAGGCCTTGAAGTCTGCGTCCAGCAGGGTGCGCGACTGGGTGCCCAGCGACTCGTCCTTGGCCGCGACCACCTTTTCCTTGAGCTGGTTCAGCAGGTCCGAGACCGATTCACCGGCCGAGAGGGCCACATCCGCGATCGAGGTGGCGCGATCAAGGCTTTGCTTGACGGCCGAGAGGGCGCCGATATCGGCGCGCTGTCCCTGGGCGATGGCCCAGATGGCAGCATTGTCCTTGGCGCCCTGGACTTTCAGCCCGGTGCTGATCCGGCCCTGAACATCGCTCAACCGATTGTTGGTCGTGGTCAGGTTCTGCAGGGCGATCGCCGCTGACGTATTGGTGTGGACGCTGTTCGTCATCCGAATCGGGCCTCTCGCTGATGTGACGACAGGCTAGGGATGATTTCATTTGCACATGGTTAACGGGCGATAACCACGACGTTTAACCACGCGGGGCACCCCCTGCGCGGCCTGAGAACTAAAAGTGCTGACCCGTCAGGCGGTGGTGTCGATCACCGCGCCGGCCGCATAGCCGTTCTGGTCCTTCAACCGGATCACCTCTTCCCGGGGCAGCTGGCGCACCACTTCGCCGGTCTCACGGTCGAGCACCTTGTAGATAAAGACGCCCTTGCTGGCGCCTTGCTCGATGACCAGTTTGTAGCGGGCCGCCCGGTCTGCCTCCTGCGAGGCGCGGGACTGGTTGAAATCACCCCCGGCGGCAGAACCCGCGGGGGCAACGGTCGCGTTGATGGGCCTTATCTTCGCATGTGTTTCCATGTCTCCCTGCGTCGGATTTGAGCCGACGTCTCCGGTTCAAGGCTCGGACGACGGGGCGGAGGCGCGAACGCCCCCGCCCCTGAAATCGCTCCTTAGCGGAACAGTCCGAGCAGGATGGAGGTCGAGGAGTTGGCGATCGACAGAGCCTGCACACCCAGCTGTTGCTTGGTTTGCAGCGCTTGCAGTCGGGCGCTTTCCTTGGCCAGGTCGGCATCGACCAGGTTGCCCACGCCGGTTTCCAGGCTGTCCTGCAGCTTGCTCACAAACTTCAGGTGAGTGCTGAGGGAGTTGGCGCCCGTGCCCAGGCGGGCCAGGGCCGACGAGACGTTGTCGATCGAGGTGTTGATCACACCCAGAGCCGCGGTGGCCAGGCTCGCGGTGCCGATGGTCGCCGTGGCGGCCAGGGTCACGTTGGCGCCACCCAGGGACAGGTTTTCATCCTGAACCGTGATGGTCGAACCGGTGGCGTTCGAGAGCGCCTTGAATCCGGCCGTGATCGAGTTATCCAGCAGGTTGACGCCGTTGAACTTGGCATTCGAGACGACGGTCGTGATCTGGTCACGGATCGACTTGAAGTCTTCGTTCAGAGCCTTGCGGGCCGAGGTGGTCAGCGAGGTGTCGCTGGCAGCCAGGGCCTTTTCCTTCAGCTGGACCAGCAGCTCGGAGACCGATTCACCGGCGGCAATGCCGACGTCCACGGCCGACTGGCCGCGTTGCAGGCTATCCTTGACGGCGTTGAGGGCACCGATTTCCGAACGCTGGCCCTGGGCGATGGCCCAGATGGCACCGTTGTCCTTGGCGCTCGCCACCTTCTTGCCGGTGTTGATGCGCGACTGGACCACACCGAGTTCGGCATTGGTGGATTGCAGGTTCTGCAGGGCGATCATGGCGCCCGTGTTCGTGTTGACGCTGTTCAGCGGCATACCGATATTCCTTGTTTCAAGGTGTCCGACGCCATTTTGGCTGCCGGGAGCATTTTGCTCGGCTTCCTGACAAGCAAGAGCAGCGCCAACGCCGTTTTTTCAGGCCAAATCTCAAGTCACTGTAATTTATGCGTTAGGTTGCCTTAACCACGCCTTTTGCTCGGCAGATTCTGCCGGGGCAGGCGCCTTGGCGGCAGATTGTGCCGGGTGTCACGGCAATTTCTGCCGGATGGCGACTGCGGCCGCTTCATGCGCAGCTCTCTCGGCCATCAGGGTGATGACCGCCAGTCGACGGGCCGCATCACAGGCCACCAGGGCCTCACCGCGCGCCATATAGGCCACCTCCAGATCGGCCAGCGTCGGCGCTGGACCCAACGTCACCAGACGACACGGCCGCGTCGCCTCGACCGGCAGGCTCAGCCGGACCGGCTCCGGCACAGAGAGCGGGCGCGTGCCGGCACAGCTCGCGGTCATGATCATCAAGGCGGCGCACCCGATCGGGCGCCAAAGTCGTATCGGCATCATCGGCCTCTCTTGCTTGCTGGATGGCCGCGGCGGTCGCACGCCCGACCTCGAGTTCGGTTCGGCGGACGACTTCGGTCTCGCGGCTGACGATGCGGTCGCCTTCCCGCTCGGCCCGTCGGGTCCGGGCGTCGACCTCAGCCGAGGCGGCCCGCGACCGGGCCGCCTCGAGCTTTCGCGCCTGCAGATCGAACGGATCCCATCGCAGGCCCAGCCCACGCCCCGCTGCAAGCGCCAGCACGACGGCGACCAGGCCGGCGACGATCCAGCTCCACGACCGCAGCGCTCTCATGCCGGATAGACCTTCCGGTCCAGCTCGAAGTGCGGGCCGTCGCGCAGGCGCGGCCAGTCTCCGCCCCAGACGATCTTCACACCCCGCTCGCGAGCAGCCTGTTTGAAGGCTGTAGCGATGCGCGGATATAGCGGCCAGTCCCAGCGCACCTGTCCGTCGACAACTGCGGCGATATCGATGGCATGCCCCGTCAGGTGGCGCGAGTTGAGCGTTCGGCTGGCCCCCGCCGTGACCAGCGCCGCCTGCCGCGCCGGAGTCCGCAGGCCCTCGGTCACCATGAAGTCGACCGGCGACAACGCCAGGGCCGCCTCGGCCACGGCAACCAGATCGGGATGCAAGCCCTCAAGCGCGCGGCGGGACCGCGCGGAAAAGCGAAAGCTCATGGCCGACCTCCCGCTCCGATCCGGAAGCGGACACTCAGCGCCACCAGTTGCTGTGCCGTCGGTGCCACCAGATACAGCAGGGTGATCAGGGCGATCAGTATCAGCAAGCGCTCCACAATATCCGGCAGGGCGTGAACCGGCGCCCGTTCGACCGCGCGGTGCACCAGCGCCCACAGCGCCAGACTGGTCAGGAAAACGAACAGTCGTCGCCACAGCCATCGTCCTTCGGCCAGCGAGGCGTCCTGCGTGTTCAGTGTCCGGGTATCGTTCAAAGCTCGTCCTCCCCTTGTCTTTGCTCCGGGCCACCGAACTCGGCAGCGATCTCATCCAGACAGTCTTCCAGCGTCAGATGGGCCGGGGCCTCCCACATCTCGGCGTCCAGCAGGGGCAGGCCCCGATCCTGCGGCGCCCGGGTGCTCACGCGCCGGGTCATCCCACTGCCACCAGAACGATCAGGCCATCGGCCCCGGCCCCGCCCGTGCCGCCCGCCGCAACACCCGCCCCGCCGCCTCCGCCGCCCGCGCCATAGAGACCGCCTGCACCGCCCGCATGGCCGGACGTCAGGGTGGCAGCGCCCCCGCCTCCACCGCCGCCACACGGCCCATGAAGCGGCTGACTGACCGATGTACCTGAATTGCCGGGACCGTCGCTTCCACCCGCGCCGCCCTCAGCCGGGCACAGCAGGACGGACCCCGCCCCTCCCGCCCCGGCCGCCGAGACGACATCGGCTGCGGTCAGGGCACCGCCCGCGCCGCCGACACCGCCTGAGACGCCGGACCAGAGCCCCCCGCCTGTCGCGCCGGCCTCGCCCCCCACGCTCCCCGACGCTCCGCCCTGACCGCCGCCGCCGGAGAGCAGTTGCAGGCCGCCCGACAGGATGCGCGAGAGTCCGCCTGCCATACCGGGGGCACCGCCCGCCCCCACCATCAGGTCCAGCGCACCCGGCACGCTGTCTGTGGACCACACCGCCTGGCTCACGCCTCCACCGCCACCACCACCTCCGCCCGGTCGCTCGGTCCCGCTCGCCCCCCAGGCGCCCGAACCCCCTCCGCCACCAGCCCCGACGACGGTGGCCTCGACCCAGCGCGCCCAGTCCGGTGGAGACCAGCTGGCACCCTCAGTGATCACCGTCGCCTCGCGTCGCGTCGCGCCCAGCGGAAAGCTCACCCGGCCCGCCCCCGGATCGATCTTCATCGCCTCGGTCCAGGCCGAGCCGTCGGCGCTGACCTTCAGACCAAAGGCATCCTCGCCGATCAGTCCCAGCTCGGCCCGCCCCGACCAGCCGCTCTGCAGGATCAGGGACAGCACCCCCGATGGACCGGCCTTGTTCAGCACCAGCCTCAGGTCACCCGTGCCGCCGTCACCCGTCTCGCGGGCCGTCCACAGCGCCGAGTTCAGGCTTGCCAGAAACGGATTGGCCGCATCGGCCACAGCCCCGATGCCCAGTCGGTCAAGATTCTGAAGTTCGCCGAGAAAGACCGCGAGCGGCACCCAGTCCGCTGCGTGCCAGACCACGATATCGCCGGTGTCGGCGATCACGGCGATCAATCCCGCCGGAACCGTCACCCGGATCCAGCCACCGCCCTCCGCCCGCATCAGACTGCCCGCCGGATGCAGGGACCATGCCCCTCCCTCTGCATCGTCCGGCAGGATGTAGAGGGCGCCGTCTGCGGGCTCGCCCGGCTGGGTCACCAGACTGCGGCTTGTAACACTGCACTGCACCAGACCATCCAGCCGGGTCAGCGCCTCGTTCAGGGTCACATGTTTCTGCATCTGCCCGGCCGCCAGATAGGGCAGGCCCAGCCGTGCGCTCGTATCGCTCATCACCAATCTCCCGAAGAACCTTCGGAAGCAGTGTGATCAACCTGGCGACCCGGTCGGGAAGATCGCTACGCCAACAAGCGCAGGCCTTGTTTTTGTGGGGGATCCAGGGCGCAGCGCGCACATTCAACCGTCCCGGGACAGCGGGGAGGCCATGGAAGGGACGGGAGCCTCCCCGCCGACGACAGTCAAACAAAGGAGGCCATGCCCGTCTGCCGTCACCTGTATCTACGGCCGGCCGACAGAAGCGGATGCGATCTACAGCGCCTGGAACTCACCCTGGGCGACCACGGGACCATCGGGATGACCCGGATCAGGCGTATGGCCCGGCTCTTCCATGGACACGGCGACCGCAATGGCCTCCGTGGCCTGACCGACGATCACGCCCTCCAGACTGTGCCGCGACGTGTCATGACCGTCGATGGCGCCGACCAGTTGCACACCACCCTCGTTCGGCAGCACCAGCCACAGGTGCGGAATCCGCGTGTCGCCTTCCATCTCGCGCGTGGGCGCCAGATAAAGCTCACCCGTGACACTGTCATAGGCCAGGGTCAGGGCCGTAGCGCCATTTTCCAGCTTCAGGGTCGCCACCCGCGTAATGGCCCCGGCGGCGGGTGTCGTCGCGGGATCGGGCGCAGGAGCAGACGTAGCGATCATGATGGCCACTGCGGCCAGACTGGCGGCCAGCAGGCCGGTCGAGCCGATGGCCCAGCGGCGCCAGAACACCACGGCATTGTCGTTCGCCGCCCCGCCTGTCGCCGCCAGGATGCGCGGCCACAGGGCAGCCGACGGCTGGACCGGGGCAATCCCGTCCGCCATCCGGCCCAGTTGGTCGTTCCAGCGGTCGACCTCGGCGCCAAAGGCCGGATCCCGCGCGGCCTCGGCACGCGCCGCGGCTTCCTCAGACGGGCTCAAGACCCGCAGGGCGTATTCGCCGGCCCGCGCAATGCGGTCGTCGTGGTCCGAAACGGTCATTGTTCCAGACAGCTCCTCAGTTTCAGCAGCCCCCTGCGAATCCAGCTTTTCATCGTGCCGAGCGGCGTTTCTTCGCGCTGGGCCAGAACTTCGTAGGTGACACCCTCGAAAAAGGCCGTGCGGATGACGCGGCTGACCTTTTCATCCAGTTCATCGAGGCACACGCCGAGACGTCCGGCGTCATCTGCCAGTTCGATGTGGTCCAGGGCCGAGGGCGCGCCGTCGGCAAGGTCATAGGCCGCATCCACCGGCACGCTGTTACGCGCAACGGCCCCCGAGCGCAGCCGGTCGATCGACCGGTTCCGCGCAATCGTCACCAGCCAGGTAATGGGGCTGGCGCGGCCGGGGTCGAAACTGGCGGCCTTGTTCCACACGGTCAGATAAATCTCCTGCAGCACGTCCTCGGCCAACTGCCGGTCAGACAAGATACGCAGGCATACCCCCATCAGCTTCGCGGAGGTCGCTTCATAGACACGGCGAAACGCCGCACGGTCCCCCCGCCCGGTCTGTCCGAGCGCTTCGGACAGGGCATCGCGATCGAATACAGCGGTCATTCGGTCTCCTGCCGACCCCAAGGACGCCAATAGGCGGGGGGGACCCTGCTTCGTCAATCCCTCCAGATGGCAAAGCCGTGCTCTAGTCGCCCAGATAGATGACGCGCTTCAGCTTGCGATCCTGCTTCATTTCCTCGCGATGGGTGTCAAAGACCCCCTGATCCCGGGCCTCGCGTTCCGACATCTCGACCCAGTGTGTCGATTCAATGTGCTTTTGCAGCGCCTTGGCCGCCAGCAGGTGACCCGGGAACAGGGCGTCAATGGCATCGCCCGCAATCGGCACCGTCCCCGTCACCGTATCGACGGTCAGATAGCCCAGCATGCGGGCCAGGGTTCCGGCACCTGCTTTGACGCGAACGCCCTGAATGATCAGCCAGCCGCCTGCCCCGACGGTGTAGATGGTGCCCAGACCCGGAATCCACGTCAGAAGCGCGTCCAGCCCCAGACCGAACGGGCCGATTCCGATCACCCGGTCGGAAATCTTCTTGATCCGCTCAACACTGAGCCAGACGTTCTCGACGTCGGCGACCGATTTGACCATGGTGCCCTCCTGCCCCGCTCACCCAACGCACCACGGAGACCGACGTTCATCATGATGGCAAGGCTCAAGGCCATATTTCTTTCTGTGTGGCCGGTTCTGGTCTGCCTGATACTCGTCGGGCCGTGGTTGATCCCGGCGCTGGCGCACTTCAGCGGCAATGGACACCGCTGGGTCGACATCATCGCCCAATTCACCGCGCCGGCCTTGATCGGCGCCGTCGTCGCCACCCTGCTGGTCGCCTTGCTGAAGCGCCCGCCCCTGATGCTCGTTGCCCTCGCAGGCCTGATGGTCTGCGTGGCAGCGGTCTTGCCGCAGGCGGAACCCGCCCGCGGCGCGCCGGACCGGTCGGCGCCCGTGCTGACCGTCTATTCCGCCAACCTGAATGCCGACAACGCCGATGTGGCGGCGATCTCGGCCAGCATCCGCGAGGCCGATCCGGACGTCATCATCCTGATCGAGCTCGGCTCCAGAGCCTTTACCGACCGCGAGCGCTTTCTGACGGGCTACCCCTATCGCCAGTCGTCGGAAAAGATCGTGCCGCCCGGCAGCCGGGGCAGCGTCCTGATCGCCTCCCGCTATCCCCTGTCGCCGGTCACCATGCCGCGCGACCAGCTTTCAGCCCTGCACGCCCGGGCCGAGACCCCGCTGGGGCCGTTGCATCTGGTGGGTGTTCACCTGACCCGGCCCTGGCCCTTCCAGTATCAGTGGGGTCAGATCATTCAGGCTGAACTGCTTGCGCATCGCCTCGAGGGTGTGACCGACCCCATCCTTGTCGCGGGGGATTTCAACACCGTCTCCAGCGCCCGCATCGGCCGCCAGATCAAGGCGCAGACCGGGCTGACCCCCGCTGGCGCGTGGCCCGGCACCTGGCCGACGGAACTGCCCTCGTGGCTGGGGATCGGCATCGACCACCAGTGGCGATCTGAAGAACTGGTCTTCCTGTCGCGCCGCATAGGCAAGGGGATGGGCTCGGATCACTACCCCGTCGTCACCCGCATCACCCGGGCCCGCCCTCAGCCCTCGCGTTGATCCCGCAAGGCCCTCAGCCGCTCGACATGGCCGGTTTCCGGGAAGTCATCGGCAATCCATTCGGCCTCAAAGGCTTTCAGCAGCGCGCCGGTTTCAGGACCTGGCGCCACCCCCAGCGCCGCGACCTCGCGTCCGCCCACCGGCAGGCGCGGCACCGGCCAGTTCCCGATCCGATCGATCAGCGCGTCATAGCGGTCCCGACGCGCGGGTTTTTGCGACAAGGCGCGGACAAGCCGATCCGTCACCGCCTGTCGTCCCTCCCGATAGACCAGCGCCCGCACCTGCCGGTCCTCCAACGTCTCGAGATCCAGCTCTGGCCCGATCAAACCCTGCAGCCGCGCCATCTCGCGATTGGACAGGCGCAGGCCTCTCGCCGCGACGTCAAGCGCTTCCGCTGAGCCCGGCAGCAGGGACGACAGGCGCAGCAGGGGATCATCGGTCACTGCCGCCATGGCCCGAAGGGCCTCCAGCGTTCCGGCCTCGGGCAACAGGCGCGCGAGGACGCCCGTGTGCGCCATCACCTCGACCGTCGGGACCGGGTTGGGCGCGGCCAGCAGTTTCAGTAACTCCTTCGACACGCGCTCGGCCGACAGCTCGCCGAGGCCCCCCGCCTCCTCGACGCAGGCTGCAAGTCCCGCCGCGTCCGGGTCGCCCGCACCATACCAGGCATGAAACCGGAAGAAGCGCAGGATGCGCAGCCGGTCCTCGCGGATGCGGCGTCCGGCATCCCCGACAAACGCCACGCGCCGGGCCGCAATGTCCGCCAGTCCGTGCCCGGTCGGATCGAATACCCGGCCCTCACCGTCAGCATAGAGGGCGTTGATGCGGAAATCCCGGCGCCCGGCGTCCTCGGCCCAGTCGGTGGTGAAGGCGACCGTTGCGCGTCGTCCATCGGTCGTCACATCGCGCCGCAGGGTGGTGATCTCGAACGGCTGTGCTTCGGCAACCGCGGTCACCGTGCCGTGGTCCAGCCCCGTCGGCACCGCCTTCAGGCCCGCAGTTTTCAGCGCCGCCATCACCGCCTGCGGCTCCAGACGCGTGGCAATGTCTACGTCGTCCACTGCCCGCCCCATCAGGCTGTTGCGCACACAGCCGCCGACGAAGCGCGCCACGTCCGGCCCGCCTTCGGCCTCCAGCGCGGCCATGACCTTGCGGGTGGCCGCCGCCGTCAACCATGGCGCATCGGCCAGCGAGGGGGCGCTCATGCCGCCGCCTCGTCTTCACTGCCGTCCAGCCGGTCGTGCAGGGCTCTCAGAATGCCCGCCGTAACGCCCCAGATGTAGCGCTCGCCATAGGGCATGGCCCAGAAATAGCGGCGCGGCTGCCCCTCCAGCTCATAGTGATCCTGCCTGTGATTGGCCGCGTCCATCAGGAAGTCCCACGGCACCTCGAACACCTCGGCGACCTCGTCGGGATTGGGCTCCGTCCGGGGCACGACCGTCGTCCATGCGACCACCGGCGTCACCAGAAACCCCGTACCGGTTTCGTAGCGGTCGGACAGCCCCAGAACCTCGATACCCTCTACCGAAAGCGCCACTTCCTCGCGCGCCTCGCGCAGCGCCGCCTCAACCACCGTCTCGCCGGGATCCAGCCGCCCGCCGGGGAAGGCGATCTGGCCGGTATGGCTGGCAAGACTGTCAGAGCGTCGGGTCATCAGCACACGGGGCCCCGCGCCCTCGGCGATGACCAGGATCAGCACCGCCGCCGGCCGGAGCTCGCGCGCGGGCCGCTCGGCCCCCGGGTTCAGGTCAAAGTCCGACCGCGCTGCCACCGCGGCACCGGCCTCGCCGGCGGGGTCCAGCGCGGCCACCAGACGGGCCTTCAACCTCGCCGCCTCCGTCATTCTACCCCCGCCCCGACCGGCCCCAGTGCAAACACCGCCTCGCCCGACCGCACCGACAGGCGGCCCCCGATCGGGCGGGCCCGCTCGACCAGCTCATAGAACAGCGACCGACTGATGCGCGCCCAAAGATCCGCTCGCACATGGAGGCGCGGGGCAGGCTCCTGGGTCACCGGATCGGTCTCGACGATGATCGGATGCTCTGCCCCGGCGATCACCGTGTCGCCCTGGTCCGTTTCGAACACCAGATGCCCCTCGACGTCCTTGAGGGTGATCGCCCGGAACGGCAGATCCTCAACCGTGATCTTCAGTTTTTCAACCGGCGTGACCAGATGATACCCGTCCGGGTCCTTCCTCAGCACCGTCGAGAACAGCCGCGTCAGTTCGGGCCGGCCGATGGGCGTGCCCTCATGCATCCAGATGCCGTCGGCCTGGATGACGATGTCGATGTCGCCGCAATGCTCGGGATGCCACAGATGGACCGGCGGCAGGCCACGCCCGCCCTGCTGCGACGCCAGCCGCGCCAGCGCGTCCAGTCCCTTGGTCTTATCATCCGTCATTCCCCAGACTTAGGACGTGGGGGCCCCGTCGCAAAGTCGCTTCAGTCGATCGTCACCGGTCCGGACACGCCGTCACGCCCGATCGGCAGCCACAACAACCGCGCCGGATCGACCGGCCCGGGCAGGGCGACCCCCTCGATGCGAGCAAAGCCGAACCGCCCGAAATAGGGCGCATCCCCCACCAGCAATATACCCGCCGAGTCGGTCGCCCGGGTGTGATCGATACAGGCTTTCACCAGCGCCGCGCCCAGCCCTTCGCTGCGCTCGGACCGCTCCACCGCGATGGGCCCCAGGAACAGGCAGGGCGTCTCGTCCACCCGGATCCGCCACAGCCGCACACTGCCGACGACGCGGCTGTCCAGACAGGCGACGAAGCCGACCGCGATGCTGGCGCCCTCGCGCAGACGCTCGGCCGTCTTGGCGAACCGGCCGGGGCCAAAGGCCTCCAGCACGATCCGGTCGATGGTCTCAGCGTCCTCCACATGTTCGGCGCGCACGACCACAGCCCCCGAAAGGGACGCGGCATCCGGGGTCAGGGTGCGGGGCTCGGCCATAGGCGCGCGCTGCTACAGGGCACGGGCCTGCGACGCAATCGCCGATTTGTGTCAGCCGAAATTCGGGGCCCGCTTTTGCGTGAAGGCCATGAAGGCCTCCATCGCTTCGGGGCTCTTCATCTGGCTGCCGAACGCCTCGCCCTCGCGCTGCATCAGCGACCACATGGCCTCGGCATTGCGCATCAGCGCCTTGGTCTTGCGGATCGAATTGGGCGCCCGCGCCGCCAGTTGACGTGCAAGGTCCAGCGCCGTCTCGTCGACCGCGTCGGCGGCCACGGCACGGTTGGCCAGCCCCCAGGCGAGGGCCGTGCGGCCATCCACCGGCTGACCGAGCGCGAACATCTCGAACGCCCTCTGATGGCCGATCACCCGGGGCAGCAGCAGGCTGGACGCCGCCTCGGGCGCCAGTGCCAGATTTATGAAGGGGACCGACAGCAGGGCATCTTCGGCCACCACCACCATGTCACAGTGCAGCAGCAGGGTGGTCCCGATCCCGACCGCCCGGCCCTTGACCGCCGCCACCAGCGGCTTGTCCAGATCGGCCAGCGCCTTCAGGAAGCGGAACACCGCCATGTCCGACGGCGAGGACGCCTGCGACCCCAGGGCGATGAAGTCGGCGATGTCATTGCCCGCCGAAAAGCTGTCCCCCTCGGCCCGGATCAGCATCACCCGGATCGCGTCGTCGGTCCGACAGCGCTCGGTGGCCGCAGCCAGCGCCTCATACATGGCCTGGGTGATGGCGTTCTTCTTTTCCGGCCGGGCCAGCGTCACGGTCAGGATGCCGTCGGACACGTCTGTTTGGATGCTCTCTGACACGACCGTCATTCTCCGTTGTCGTCATTCGCGTTTGAAACCGGCCCGCCCACAGCCTGCCACCAGTCGACGCCCCCGGCATCGCGCTTGCGGGTCGCCCGGCCCTGGCGCTCCAGATAGTTCAGATGCGCCACGGCCTCGCCGGTCGCCATGCCGCGCAGTCCATCCCCGACCGGGCGGGCGAACAGGCTGGCAAAGGTGTCGACCGCCCGCATCGGCGTCTCCAGCCGGTGCTCCAGCCGCGCCAGCGCCTGACCATGACCTCGCTTGAGGGCCGCCAGCCGCGTCTGCACGCCCCGGAACGGTTCGCCATGCGACGGTAGCACCAGCAGATCCCCGGGCAGCAGCTCCGCCAGCCGGTCAAGCGAGGCCAGCCAGTCGCCCAGCGGGTCCGACCGGGGCTCGGTTGGCCACACCGACACATTCGACGAAATCTTCGGCAGGATCTGGTCCCCGCCGATAAACACGCCATCCGACCTGCGCCACAGACAGACATGCTCCGGGCTGTGGCCCTGACCGACCACCACCTCCCAGCCATCCCCGCCGATGGACAGCACATCGCCCTCGGTCATGCGGTGGTAAGCATCGGGCATAGGGCTGACCACCCGACCGAAGGAGCCATAGTCACGGCCCCAGCCGACCAGTTGCTCCCCGGTCCAGCCCGCCGCGCGGTAGAAGGTCCGCCCCGACTCCGGCGCCGGTCGGCCCGTGTCCGCGACCAGCATCCGCCCCGTCACATATTCCAGACGCGACATCAGCAGGGGGGCCTGAAACCGCTCGCACAGCCAGCCCGCCATGCCGATGTGGTCCGGGTGCATGTGGGTACAGATCACGCGCCTGATCGGTCGGCCCTGCAGGGCCCCGGTCAACAGACCTTCCCAGATTTCGACCGATGCGGGGGTGAACAGGCCGGTGTCGACCAGGGTCCAGCCGTCTTCATCCTTGAGTGCGTAAAGATTGATGTGATTAAGCGCCATCGGCAGCGGCAGCCGCAACCAGACCACCCCCGGCGCGACCTCAATGCCCTCGCCCGCCTCCGGCACACGCGCAAACGGATAGGTCAGCCCCCGGGCCGTATCCCCTTCCGCATCGTCGCGTATCACGCCGTCGGCCAAGTGCGTCTCCAATCGAAACCTTCGATAGCCCATTTGCAGCACACACGTCCACCGGCAGCGGACTGCCCTGATCCTGCCTTGACCCTGTCACATCCGCACGCCAAGGATTGCCCAAGTTCAAGTTGTTTCAGGAGCCTCCTCCGTGTCCCACCCCAAAATCGCCACTCTCGCGGGGTCGGCCCTCGCTCTCGCCTTCCTGACCGCCACCCCGGCCCTGGCCCAGGACAATCGCGGCAATGATCGCAGCGAGGAATCCTCCGAGGCTTCCGGCCAGGTGACGGGTGAGGTCGTCCTGCCGGGTCGCATCGGCGGTGGGCGTCAGGACCGTGAGCAGCAGCGTGAGCGCGGCCGCCAGCCCGCGCCGCCTTCGGCCGAGGAAGTTCAGGCCGCCGCCAGCGCCGTCGCGGCTGTTGCCGTGCCGACCTGTCAGGTGACCGAATCCTCGCTGCTCGGTATGCGCGAGGGCGGCGCCAAACTGTACGAAGTCGCCTGCGCCACCGGCCCGGGCTACATCCTTGAGGCCGTCGAGGGCGCCCCGACCGCTGCAGACTGCGTCCTGCAGTCCAGCCTGGCCTGGCAGCTGCGTCGGGAGAATCCCGAGGCCGAGGTCGGTCTGCAGTGCGCCCTGCCCGGCAACCAGAACCGCGTCGAAGTGATCACCGGCTATGCCCAGCAGGCCGGCGTGTCGTGCAATGTGGATGAGGCCATCGCCTGGAACACCCGGGTCTATGAACTGGGCTGTGCCGGCACTGACGGCTATCGTCTGGAGAAATCCGAAGCGGGTGCCTGGAGCGCCACGCCCTGCTGGCGCTACGCCCTGATCTCGACCACCACCTGCCAGCTGACCACCGCCGAGGAAACCCGCACGGAATGGCCCAAACTGGTGGCCAATACCGAAATCGCCGCCTGCAACATCGAGGACGTCTCGTGGATGGGCGACAACCCCCAGCGCGGCGCCTTCTATGAACTGAAGTGCTCCACGGGTGAGGGCGTCATCGTCCGCTTCCACGAGGGCGCGACCCAACAGGTCTATTCCTGCGTCGACGCCGTGCAGATCTTCAGCAAGCCCTGCGAACTGACGGCTGCCCCCGCCTCGACCGAGCCGGAAGCCGCCCCGGCCGAGTAAGGCCCGCGATCATCGCCGATCCCGGCCCGGGGCGCCTTGCGGTGCTCCGGGCCTGTTCGTTTGTGGCCCTCGCCTCGCGCCGGAAATCGCTCTAGCTTCGCCCCATGCGCATCGCCACCTGGAACGTGAACTCCGTCAACGCCCGCCTGGAGACCGTGCTCGCCTGGCTGGGCGAGCATCAGCCCGACGTCGCCTGCTTTCAGGAAATCAAATGCGTGGACGAGAAATTCCCGCGCGAGCCGTTCGAGTCGCTCGGCTACAATGTCGAGACCCACGGCCAGAAGAGCTACAACGGCGTCGCCCTGCTCTCGAAACTGCCGATCTCGGATGTCCGCAGGGGCCTGCCCGGGGACCCGTCCGACGAACAGGCCCGCTATATCGAGGCGGTAATCGAGGGCCCCCGCCCCGTCCGCGTGGGTGGCCTCTATCTGCCGAACGGCAATCCGATCGGCACCGAGAAATTCGCTTACAAGCTCGGCTGGTTCGACCGCCTGAACGCCCACGCGCGCGACCTGCTGGCGCTGGAAGAAGCCTTCGTCCTGTGCGGCGACTACAATGTCATTCCGACGCCCGACGATGCCCGCGACCCTTCGGCCTGGGTCGATGACGCCCTGTTCCAGCCGGAAAGCCGCGCAGCCTTCCGTGCCCTGTGCAACCTTGGCCTCTCCGACAGCCATGAGCTCGGCCACGAGCCTGACGGCACCTTCACCTTCTGGGACTATCAGGCCGGCGCCTGGCAGCGCGACCATGGCATCCGCATCGACTTTCACCTGCTTTCCCCCCAGGCCGCCGACCGCTTTGCCGGAATCGAAACCCACCGACAGGCACGCGACATGGAAAAGCCCAGTGACCACGTCCCCGTGGTCGTCACGCTGGAGGACTGACGGTGGCTGAGGCCGTGCGGTTCCTGCTGCTGGTCGCCCTCGCCGCTGCGGCCCTCACTACCGTGATGCTGGCGCTTGCCTGGTGGATGGAAAGCGGACGCCGCCTCCGCCGCACCATGCTCAAGACACTGGGCGTCGCCCCCGAGGTCGAGGCCTTTTCGCCCACCGAGGGCAAGGCCGCCGGCCTCGACTTCGACGAAGGCCAGATCGCCGTCCTGTGGGCCCGGGGCGGGCACGGTCTGGTCTATGGCTTTGAAGAGACCGAGGGCGCCGAGATCATCGTCGACGGACACGTCGTCGCCCGCGTGCGGCGGGGCGAGCCGCGAAAGGCCCTCGACATCCTGGCCCCGGACGCGGAACTGGTTGTCCTGCGCCTGATGTTCATGGACGCCCGCCACCCCGAGTTCGAGCTGAACCTGTGGAACACCGCTGTCCCGTCGCCCGAAGGCTCCCCGTCCGAAGCCCTGCGGCTGGGACGACGCTGGCTGTCGCATCTGGATGCCCTGCTGCGCGCGTGACGCCCTGCGGCTGAACCGCGCCTTTGGGCTTTGCGTTCCGTCCCTGCGGGTCTAGAAGCCCGCCCATTCCTGCTTCGCCCTTTCTCTGGGAGTGCCCGCCGTGGCCCGCCTGTTTGACGCCTATCTGATCGCCGACTGGACCGCCGCCGAGACGCGCAAGCTGGGCGACCAGTCGCTGTGGGTCGGCGTGGCCAAGCGGGACGTGCGTTTCCGCCTCTATACCGAGACCCACAATGTTGCGACCCGCGCCGAGGGCGAGGCCCTGATCGCGTCCCTGCTGGCCGACCACAGGAAGCGCGGTGACCGGGTGCTGGTGGGTTTCGACTTCAACCTCGGCTTTCCGACCGGCACCGGCCAGCGGCTGGGCCTCAAGGACACCAGCTGGCGCGGCCTGTGGGACTTCATTGCCTCGAACGTGGTCGACAAGGCGGACAACACCAACAACCGCTATCAGGTCGCGGCCAAGATGAACCGGCTGATGACCGATCAGGCCTGGCCGTTCTGGGGTGCGCCCGCCAAACAGACCCAGCGCTGGCTGACGGCGACCAAGCCGCCTGAGGGCGCTGGCGCCGACATCCCTGAGTTCCGCGCCACCGAACGCGCCGCCCGTGAGGGCCGTCTCCAGCCCAAGAGTGTCTGGCAGATGCATGGCGCCGGCGCGGTCGGCGGCCAGACCCTGGTCGGCATCGCCGCCGTCAACCGCCTGCTGAAGAAGCTGGATGCGTCTGCCGCCGTCTGGCCGTTCGGCACCGGCTGGCGCGCGCTGGAGGCCTCGGATCTCGAACCCCTGTCGGCCCTCGTCGTGGAGGTCTGGCCGTCGCTGTTCAACGCCCAGCCGAAAGAGGGCGAGTTCAAGGATCAGGCCCAGGTCCGCGTCACCGCCGAAGCCTTCGCCAATATGGATGAGCGCGGCGAACTGGCCGCCGCCTTCGCCCCGCCCAAGGGCGCATCGGACGAGTTGATCCGTCAGGTCGAGACCGAGGAAGGCTGGATCCTCGGCGTTACCCGACTTCCGCCCGCCTAGGCGTCGCGCTCGCCGACAAAGTCCTGCGCAAACTCGGGCGCGTCCTCGTGGTCCAGCAGGTCCAGGTCGTCGTCGCCGTCCGAGGCGCGGCCCGGGTCGGGCACCTCAAAGCCACTGGGCATGGACATGTCCAGCAGGCCGGCCGCCTTCATCTCCTGCACGCCCGGCATGTCGCTCAGGCTGGCCAGGCCGAAATGCTCCAGGAACCGGTCAGCCGTGCCATAGGTCACCGGTCGGCCCGGCGTCCGCCGCCGCCCGCGCAGCCGCACGAACCCCATCTCCAACAGCTGGTCCAGCGTGCCTTTCGACAGAGACACGCCACGCACGCTCTCGATCTCGGCGCGGGTGACCGGCTGGTGATAGGCGACGATGGCCAGGGTCTCGAGCGCGGCCTTCGACAGGCGGCGCGGCTCCTCGCGCTCTTCGGTCATCAGGAACGACAGGTCCGGCGCCGTGCGGAAGCTCCACCGGTCGGCCACCACCTGCAGGGTCACGCCCCGGTCGCGGTACCGCTCGACCAGCCGCGCCAGCGCCCGTCCGACATCGGCATCATCCGGCAGCCGCCGGGCGATGTCCGCCGCCGAAAGGGGCCCGGCCGCCGCGAACAGAAGCGCCTCGACGCGGCGCTCGATCTCGGTGTCGTCGGGGCGGAACGCCAGCCCCTTTTTCCCCTCAGTCGCCTCTTCGCTCATGGCGTCAGCTCCAGCGGCTGCCCCTGCGCGCGGCGCCGCAGATAGACATCGGCAAAGGCCTCGGCCTGGGTCACGTCCAGCGCCCCTTCCTTGACCAGTTCCAGACTGGCCGACAGGGTCGAGGCAATATAGCTGGCCGGGCTGGGGCCTTCACGTGTGCCCGCCTCATCCGCTGCCACGGCCCGGGGCGCCACATCCTCCAGAGCCGTCCAGTCCTCCATCCCGGCCAGGCGCTCGCGCAGCCAGTCGCGCGCCGCCTCAAGCGGAAAGGCCTCGACCCGCAGGCCGGGATTATAGGCCCGCCGCTCGGCCCGCCGCCGCTGGTTCACATAGGCGGTCATCAGCTCATAGAGGCTGGCGTCGATCTGGTCTGACGGCACGATCACCGTGGCCTCGGGGTCGCCCCGGGTGAACACATCACGCTTCAGGATCGGCTGGCGCATTAGGGCCTCGCCCGCCGTGCGCATGGCCTCAAGCTTGCGCAGCCGGAAGGCCAGGGCCGCCGCCATCTCCTCGGCCGGGATCTCGGCATCGGGCGTGGCCTCGGTGCGCGGCAGCAGCAGCCGCGACTTCAGATAGGCCAGCCAGGACGCCATCACGAGATAGTCCGCCGCCAGGGCAAAGTTCCGCCGCCGGGCCTCGTGCACGAAGGCCAGATACTGTTCGGCCAGCTTCGTGATCGACAGGGTCAGCAGGTCGACCTTCTGGTTCCGCGCCAGCGCCAGCAGCACATGCAGAGGTCCCTCATAGCCGTCCAGATCGACGACGAACGCTTCCTCCGGCTCAACCGCCTCGACCGCGGCAAAGTTCAGATTGGGCTGGAAGGTGCGGCTCACCCCTGCGCCTCCCCGACATCCGGCCCGGCCTTCGCCTCCAGATACGGCGTCATCAACCGGTCAAAGCGTGCGCGGCCTTCCATCACATCCAGCGGCTCGGCCAGCTGCACCCGCCGCGCCATCGCCGCCTCGGCGCGCTTCCGCCGTTTGCCCTTCAGCTTCTTCGACCCCGCCAGCACGGCCTGCATCTCGGCCATGTCGCCGTTGCAGTGCAGAACCACATCGCAACCCGCCTTCAGCGCGCTTGTCGCGCGGTGCTCCAGATCGCCTTTCAGCGCCTTCATCGAAAGATCATCGGAGACGATCAGCCCCTGATAGCCCAGCTCGTCGCGGACCATGTCCAGCACGATGCGCGAGGTGGTGGCGGGCTCTTCCGGGTCCAGCGCCGCGTAGACGACATGCGCCGTCATCGCGATCGGCATATCGGACAGGGCCCTGAACGGCATGAAGTCCCAGGCCTCCAGATGGGCCCGGTCAGCATTGACCACCGGCAGGTCGTGGTGGCTGTCGGCCAGCGCCCGCCCATGCCCCGGAATATGCTTGATCACCGGCAGGACCCCGCCCGCCATCAGCCCCTCGGCCGCCGCCCGCCCCAGCACCGCCACCTGTTCGGGATCGGACGCATAGGCGCGGTCGCCGATAATGTCATGCGCCCCCGGTATAGGCACGTCCAGCACCGGCAAGCAGTCGACGTCGATCCCCACAGCGTGCAGGTCGTGCGCCATCAGTCGCGCCCCCAGTCGCGCCGTCTCGCGCGCCCCCGCCAGATCATTGCTGGACTTCAGATAGGCCGCGCCCGGCGGATAGCGGGTCCAGTGCGGCGGGATCATTCTCTGAACCCGGCCGCCTTCCTGATCGATCAGCACGGGCGCCTCGTGCTCAACGCAGGCCCTGAGCGACGCCACCAGTTCCGCCAGTTGCTCCGGATCTTCGACATTCCGCCGGAACAGGATGAAGCCGAACGGCTGGGCCTCGGCAAAGAACTCTGTCTCTGCCGGTGTCAATCGGGGGCCGGAACAGCCCAGGATGATGGCGCGCGTCACCGGGCGTCAGCGCACGATACAGTCGCCGCCGGAGGCCTTGATGGCATCGCACAGCTCCTGTGCCTGCTCACGGCTCAGACCCGAGATCATGGTCCGGTAGAGCATCGACCCGTTGGACGAGGTCACCTCCTGCACCCGCTTGACCGCACCCTCGGTGTACTGGCTGTAGCGCCCGACGATGCGACCATATTCGCTGTCGGCCAGACCGGGCGTGGAGAAGGCCCCGATCTGCACAGCCGAGTTGCCCCCTGCCGCAACCGGCGGACGTTCCGTAGGCCGGGCCGGAGTGGGGGCCGGAGTGGGCGTCGTCGCCGCCTCGGCCGGACGGGCATTGGGCTGGATCGCTTCGGGCGGCGGGACGTAGGTCGGCGCCGTGACGAGGGGCTCGGCGTCGTCATAGACCTCGATTCCTGCGGCCGGATCGATGGGCTGGGCGTCTTCGGCGGCCTCGACCTTCAGCTCGCCCACGGGCGTGCCGATGACCGGCGGGGCATCCTCGGAGCCGCGAGCTCCGGCGCGGTAATAGATGACCACGACAATGATCAGCAGCAGCAGAACGGCGGCACTGATGATCAGGGTGACTGGCGGTCCCCCGACGCCGCTGCGCCGCGCGTCATACCCACCCCCGCCCCGGCGGAACGGCAGATCCTCGTCGGTCGGCGGCGTATAGGCGCCCCGGTCACGACCGGCGCCGGGATCCTGGCGATAGGGGTCTTGGTCCGACATGGAGGGCCTCAATGCATGTGCGTCCGCGAATCGCGCGGCTGAACGCCTATCCTAGCGCTCCCGGCGGTCGCATTCGAATCACAGATCGAGCGCCAGATCGAGTGTGAACAGCTTTCTGTGTTCCTCGATCGCATATCGGTCGGTCATCCCTGCGATATAGTCACAGACCGCCCGCGCCCGGCGGGCCGGATCGCCTTCACTGGCCCGTTCCGCCCATTCGGGGGGCAGGATGTCCGGCTCAGCCAGAAACAGCTGGAACATTTCCGACAGGATGCGCCGCGCCTGGCTGCGCGTGCGGTTGACCCGATAGTGGCGATACATGCGCGTGAACAGGAACCGCCGCAGCGCCCCCAGATCGGCCAGCATATCCGGCGAAAAGGCGACCAGCATCCGCCGCGCCATCCGCACATCCTCAACCGTTTCGATCCCGTCCGCCTTCAGGCGGCGCTCCGTCTCGGCCAGCACATCCTCGATCATGGCCCCGATCATGCGCCGCACGGCCTCCAGCCGGATCATCCGCGCGTCCAGATCAGGCCAGTCGTCGCGCGTCCCCTTCAGGATCGGCCCGATCAGCGGCACCTCCATCAGGTCATCGAGGGTGAACAGGCCCGCCTGCACCCCGTCGTCCACATCGTGGTTGTTATAGGCGATGTCGTCGGCAATGGCCGCGACCTGGGCCTCCAGCGAGGCAAAGCTGTCCAGCCTCAGGTCCCAGTCCTTCGAGAATTCCGCCACCGGCTTCCACGCCGGGCGATCCAGCATGCCGTCGACCGGGCCGTTGTGCTTGATGACCGCCTCCAGCGTCTCCCAGCTCAGGTTCAGCCCCAGAAAATCCGGATAGCGCTCTTCCAGCCGGGTCACGACGCGGAAGGTCTGCACATTGTGATCGAACCCGCCCCACGGCTCCATACAGGCCTGCAGCTCATCCTCGCCCGCATGGCCGAAGGGGGGGTGTCCCAGATCGTGGGCCAGGGCCACGGCTTCGGCCAGATCGGTGTCCAGCCGCAGCGCATGGGCCAGCGACCGGGCGATCTGGGCCACTTCCAGACTGTGGGTCAGCCGGGTGCGATAGTGGTCGCCCTCGTGCGCCACGAACACCTGGGTTTTTTCCTTCAGGCGTCGAAAGGCCGTCGAATGAATGATGCGGTCGCGGTCGCGCGCAAAGGCCGTGCGCGTCCGGCTGGCGGCTTCGGGCACACGCCGTCCCAGCGTGTCTGCGGCATCCAGGGCATAGGGGGCGAGGCGACGATCGGTCAGCGGACTTGATCCCGATAGGGTGACAGGCATTGCAGTAGCCCGTGGCGGCCTCATATAGGGCGGTATGACCGAACGATCCACAGACTTCCGGGTCGAGGCCACCGGCGACGCCGGCGCCCGCGCCGCGGCCCACGGGCTGACGCTGTCCCCGTCGGCCGCAGCCCGTCTGCGGCACCTGTCGGAAGCCCGGGGTACGCCCCTCATGCTGCGGGTTGCGGTCGATGGCGGCGGATGCTCGGGCTTTCAGTACCGGTTCGACCTGGTCGGTTCCGCCGATGACGACGACATCCGCATCTCTACCGACGACCATACCGCCCTGGTCGATCCCGTCTCCCTGCCCTTCCTCAGCGGCTCGGTGATCGACTTCGTCGATGACCTCGCGGGCGCCCAGTTCGTCATCCGCAACCCCAACGCCGCCTCCAGCTGCGGCTGCGGCGTCAGCTTCTCGATCTGACAGCTCCCGTCATCCTCGGACCTGATCCGAGGATCGGTGCAACCCTCTGCCCTGTCCGGCGACAGCCGCTCATTCTCTGCATCACAGGAAAAGGACTGCCCGGTCCGATCCTCGGATCAAGTCCGAGGATGACGATGTCATGCCCTGCTCTTGCATTTAGGACATTTCCTAATTAGGAAATTCCCATGAACACCCTGTTCAAGGCCCTGTCGCATCCTGTGCGGCGTCGGATCATCGAGATGCTCAGGAAGGGCCCCATGGCATCCGGCGATATCGCGGCAGCGTTCGACATGACCTGGCCGACCGTCACCGGTCACCTGAATGCCCTCAGGGAGGCCGGGCTGGTCAGCCCCGAGCGCGACGGCACCACCATCCGCTACCGCCTCGACATTTCCGCTGTGGAGGAGGCTCTGGCCTTCCTCCTGTCGATCACCGGGGCGCGCAGCCCGTCTGATGGAGACAAGGACCGTGACTGACGCTCGCCCCTCCGCCCCCGCCTCGGCCCTCGATGTGGCCACTCTCGGCATTTCGGCCATCCTGCTGGGCCTCGGGCTATGGATCTTCTTCGCCGGCCCGACCGGCCTGATGCCCATTCATTTCAACGTCCAGGGCGACGCTGACGACTGGGCCGGGCGGGAAACCGTCGGCGGCCTGATCCTCGCGCTCGGCTTTTGCACCCTGATCCTCAGCGGCGGCCTCGGCCATTTCGCCCGCAAGGCCGCAGAGCCCGCTCGCAGCCGGGCCCTTCGCTTTGCCCAGTTGGTGACCCTCATCTCGCTCACGGGTGCGACCCTGTTCGCCGCGGCCCTCAGCCTCTCGGGCGCCACCTCGATCGGCACCCTCGCCCCCATGCTGGCCATCAGCGTCTTGATGATGGCGACCGGGGCCTTCCTCGGCCGCGTCGGGCCCAACCCCATCGTCGGGGTGCGCACGCCCTGGGCCTTCAAGAGCAAGCTGGCGTGGGAGCGCTCCAACCGCCTCGCAGGACGCCTGCTGTTCCTGATCGGCCTGTTCGGTCTGGTCAGCGCGCCCTTCATGCCCCAGCCGTTCGGCGTCATCGCTGTGGTCGTCGCCGTACTGGTCGCCGTGGTCCTGGCGGCGGTCGAAAGCTGGCGCGTCTGGCGCAACGACCCCGATCGCCAGCCCTTCTGATCCTGTTCCTGCAAGACGGAGACAACCCCCATGCTGTCCGCCCTGATCGCCGCCGCCGCCCTTTCCCTGCCCGTTCAGGACCCGGGGACCGCCGTCACCCTCCAGACCGGCGTCGGTCCCCTGCACGGCACCTGGCTGGCCCCGGCCGAGGCGCCCCGCGCCGTCGGCGTCATCATCGCGGGCTCCGGCCCCACCGACCGCGACGGCAACAGCGCCCAGGGCATCCGGTCGTCCACCTATCGCTTGCTGGCCGAAGGACTGGCGGATCAGGGCATCGCCACCGTCCGTTATGACAAGCGCGGCGTCGGCGAGAGCCTGTTCACCGGCATGGCCGAGCAGGATCTCCGCTTTTCCCATCTGGTCGATGACGCGATCGGCTGGGCTGAACAGACCGCGGAACAGGCGGGCCTCCCCTGCGCCTGGCTGATCGGCCACAGCGAGGGGGCGCTGGTCGCCCTCGCCGCCACCGACCGGGACACCTCGGCCATCTGCGGTCTGGTGCTGGTCTCCGGCGCCGGTCGCCCGGCCCGCATCGTTCTGGAGGAGCAGCTGGGCCCGCAGCTGCCCGAGCCGATGCGGACGCAGGCTTTTACGGCGCTGGCCGAGCTTGAAGCCGGACGCGAGGTCGAGTCCGTCCCGGGGCTCGAGGCCCTGTTCAGACCCTCGGTCCAGCCCTATCTGATCTCGTGGTTCGCCTTCGATCCCCGCGAACTGATCGCCGCCTATGATGGCCCCGTCCTGATCGCCCAGGGCACCACCGACATCCAGGTCACCACCACCGACTCCGACGCAATGAAGGCCGCTCAGCCCGACGCCACCCTCGTCGTCTGGGAGGGCGTGAACCACGTCCTCAAGGTCGCCCCCGCCGAACGCGCCGCCAACATACGCACCTACGGCGACCCAGACCTGCCGCTGGCCGCTCCGGTGGTGCCTGACATCGCCGCCTTCATCCTCAGCCCGCGCTAGGCGCCAGCGTTTCCTGGAAGCGCACCGGGCGGCCGTGGGCGCTGCCCTGCAGCTCGCCGTCGCGCATCACCACCCGGCCGCGCACGATCGTCGCCATCGGCAGGCCCTGGACTTCCATGCCGTCGAACGGGGTCCAGCCCGAGCGCGTGGCCATGTCTTCGTGCTTCAGCACCGTCTTCGCCTTCAGGTCGACCAGCGTCAGGTCAGCGTCATAGCCCTCGGCCATCCGCCCCTTACCGGCGATGTTGAAGATGCGTTGCGCCCCCGCCGAGGTGAGGTCGATGAACCGCTCCAGCGTCATCCGCCCCTTCGCCACATGGTCCAGCATGACCGGCACCAGCGTCTGCACGCCCGGCATGCCGGACGGCGAGGCCGGATAGGGTCGCGCTTTTTCTTCCAGCGTATGCGGGGCGTGGTCCGAGCCCAGCACATCGACCACCCCCTGGGCGATTCCGCGCCACAGGCCCTCGATGTGCGGCCGGTTGCGGATCGGCGGGTTCATCTGGGCCAGCGCCTTGAGCCGCTCATACGCCTCGTCGCCGTCCAGCGTCAGGTGCTGGGGCGTGACCTCGACGGTAGCCACATCCTTCGCCCCCGCCAGGAATTCGATTTCCTCGGCGGTGGTCACATGCAGCACATGGATACGCGCGCCGCACTCCCGCGCCAGCCCGACCAGACGCCGGGTGCTGCGGATCGCGCTTTCGACATCGCGCACCTCCGGGTGGCTGGTCCAGTCGCCGGTCCGCGCCAGACTGCGCCGCTCGGCCAGCCGGTATTCGTCCTCGGAGTGGAAGGTCGCCCGGCGGTTCACCCGCTTCAGGATATCGCGCACCCCGTCATCGTCGGCCACCAGCAGGGTGCCGGTCGAGGCGCCCATGAACACCTTGACCCCGCAACACCCGGGCAGCCGCTCCAGCTCATCCAGATACGCCGCATTTTCATGCGTCCCGCCGACGTAGAAGGCGTGGTCCGTCCACATCCGGTCGCGCGCCCGGGCCAGCTTGTCGGCCATGGCATCGGCATCGGTGGTCGTAGGGTCGGTGTTCGGCATCTCGAAGACGGCTGTCACCCCGCCAAGGGCCGCGGCCCGGCTGCCGGTCTCCAGGTCTTCCTTCCACTCCAGCCCCGGCTCGCGGAAATGCACCTGGGTGTCGATCACGCCCGGCAGCACGGTCAGTCCAGCAGCGTCCACCTCCTCTCCTGCCGAGGCCTGCGACAGGTCTCCGACGAAGGCGATCCGCCCGTCGCGCACCCCGACATCGGCAGGCCCCCGTCCGGCGTGATTGGCGACCTCGCCGCCCCGCACGATCAGGTCATAGCTGTTGCCCATGGCGAACCTCCTGCCGGTCAGATCAGGCGGCGTCCATGGTCAGGCGCCGCACGCAGGCTTTCAACACCCTCTCGGCCGGAAGGTCCATCATATGCTGGAGCGCCTGCTCGAAACGGGGGTCCATGACGCGGAATTCGTCAAAGCTGCGCGGCCCCCTGAGGGTCTGGCCGCCCCACGGCCCGCGCCAGGATTCGTCGGACGGGCCAAACAGGGCCGTTACCGGCACGCCCGCCGCCACCGCCAGCTGGGTCCACAGCGAATCTCCGCCCAGATAGAAGTCTGCCCGCCGCAGTGCCGCGACCGTCGCCAGTGGCGAGAGCTTGCCCTGTGCCTCGATCACCCGTTCGCGTCGAACCACCAGCCGGATGGTGTGGGCCGCGTCGCGATCCCCCGCCCCGCCGACGATCAGCAGGCGCCCGCCCTCAAGCGGCCCGCCCTCGCCCAGCAAGGCCAGCGCCACCTTGGCATAGCGTTCTGCCGGCCACAGCCGCCCGATCCAGTCCGCCCCGGGCCCGATGGCCAGCAACGGTCCCTCGACGACCCCGAGCAGGGCCTCTGCCGCTGCAACATCCTCAGCCGTCGGATGCAGGCGGGGGGCGGGCACGTCGTCCAGCTGCAACACCCGGGCTGCGGCCTCCACGGCGTGCAGTCCCTCCGGCATCTCGCCGCGCACCGCCCGCTTCTTGCGCCTCAGCCAGCCCGACAATTTCGTGCCGCGCATGTCGACGACCAGACCCCAGTGCGTGCCCCGCACCTGGTTCCACAGACCGGTCAGCTCGGCCAGTCCCTCGCCCTTCAGGATCAGCGTCCGGTCCAGCCGGGGCACCCCGGCGAACAGGGGCGCGCTGGCCGCCGATCCCACCACGGTGAATCGCGCCTGCGGCAGGGCCTCGACCAGATGGTTCAGCACGCCCGAGCCCATCACCGCCATCTCCGGGTCGGCTTCGGCGATGTAGAGGACGGGAAAGGCGGCGGGCATGGTCGTACCGTATACGGATTCTTGGCCAACGGCAGTGGTCCTCGCGGGCGGAGAGCCCCTCGCCAAGGCGCCTTCGGCCTCCTATCTGTGGACCATGTCGACCCGCATCGCCTCTCTTCCCGATCGCGCCCTCGTCCGGGTCAGCGGCCCGGATGCGAAGACCTTCCTGAATGGCCTGCTGACGCAGGAGGTTTTGAGCCTCCAGCCCGGCGAGCTGCGCTTCGGCGCCCTGCTCTCCCCGCCGGGGCGGCTGCTGTTCGACCTGTTCCTGCTGGGCGAGGAGGGCAGCGTGCTGATCGACGTCGCGTCGGACCGCCGCGATGCCCTGATCCAGCGGCTCAGTCTCTACCGTCTGCGCGCCCAGGTCACGATTGAGCCCGTCGACGGCGCGGTCCAGCTTCTCTGGCCGGCCGCCCCGGGTACGCCCGGCGCCGTCGACCCGCGTCTTTCCGCCCTCGGGCACCGGCACTACGGCGCGCCGCTGCCCGTCACTGACACGCCCGAGGCCTGGCACGTTCAGCGCCTGTCGGTGGGCATCCCCGACCCCGCCTGCGACGGCGGCCAGGACACCACCTATCCGATCGAGGCCAACTTTGACCTGCTGAACGGCATCGACTTTTCCAAGGGCTGTTTCATCGGTCAGGAGACGACCTCGCGCATGAAGCGCCGGGGCGCCATCCGCAACCGCATGCTGCCGCTCGACATCGACGGCCCCCTGCCCCCCTTTGGCACCGAGGTCCTGAACGGGGAGCGCCGCGCGGGCCAGACCCTGTCCGGTCAGGGCGGGCGCGTCATGGCCCTGCTGCGTCTCGACCGATTGGACGGCGACCTGACGGTCGAGGGGAAGCCGGCAAGGGTCGGACGGCCGGACTGGACCGGTCTCTGAAACGAAAAACGCGCCCGAAGCGGACTCCGGGCGCGTCTCCCTGTCGATCGTGGATCGATTACTCGGCGGGCGTCTCGACGGCGGCGTCGACGTCCTCGGCCGCTTCGTTGGTGGCAGCGGCGGTGTTGTCGGCCACGGCGTCCGCATTCTCGGCGGTGTCTTCGGCGGCCGAGGCAACGGTTTCGCCGGCAGCGTCAGCGGTTTCGGCAGCGTTGTCACCGGTCTCCTGCGAGCAGGCGGCAAGGGCCAGAGCGGCAGCGGCGGCGGCAAACAGGGCGATACGCATGGTGATGTCCTCCGATTGTGGAACCCTGTTGTTTCGTTTCGGCCGGGACTTGTCCACCCCCTTGACAGCGGTCGGCGGCTGGAAACGGCCCTGATGCATCTACCGTCGCTCCTCCCCGATCAAGGGCGAAGGCGTCCGTCGGATGCCCTCGCCAGTTCCATCCGGAGCGCCGTTCGTCGCGCTTCGCCTGTGTCCCAGCCGACCTCGCGGATCCACAGGGCGGACTCCAGCCAGCGCACCCGCGTCTCCCGATCCTCGGTCAGGCGCGCCACCCGCACCATGGGCTCGACCATCGAGCCATGCCCCTGCCCCCGAAACTGCAGGATCGACAGCAGCGCCGCCTCATAGGTCTGGATGGCCGCATCGATCAGCCCCTCGCGCTCATAAAGCTCCGCCAGCCACAGCTGTGAGGCAATCAGGGCGTCGGGATCGGTCTGGCCCAGATCCCCGACCACGCCCGGCGCATGCACAAAGGCCTTGCTGTCCTGCGCCCGCGCCCCACCCGCAAGGGCGGTGGCAAGGCCAAAAGCGATCAGCGCAATCAGGAATGGCAAACGGGTCACCGTACCCCCTTGCCAGATCGCACCCGGCCCGGCGTCTGACGGGACATGACTCTTGCGTCGGGAGACCAGCCCGGCGACGCTGTAGCCATGACCGACTCGCCCGTGCCCGACACGACCGGCCGCTGCGGCTGGTGCGGCACCGATCCCCTCTATGTCGCCTATCACGACCAGGAATGGGGCGTGCCCGAGCGCGACCCGCGTGCCCTCTGGGAAAAGCTGGTGCTGGATGGTTTCCAGGCGGGCCTCTCATGGATCACCATCCTGAAAAAGCGCGAGGCGTTTCGCGCCGCCTTTGACGATTTCGATCCGGAAAAGGTCGCCAGCTATGGCGAGGCAGACCGCCAGCGCCTGCTGAACGACGCCGGCATCGTGCGTTCGGCGGCCAAGATCGACGCCACCATACAGGGCGCCCGCATCTGGCTGGACCTGCAGGATCAGGGTCGAGACATGTCCGACTGGCTGTGGTCCTTCGTGGAAGGTCAGCCGATCCAGAACGACTGGCCCTCCATGGCTCACGTCCCGGGGTCGACCCCCGAGTCCATCGCCATGGCCAAGGCGCTGAAGGCCGAGGGCTTCAAATTCTGCGGGCCGGTGATCGTCTATGCCTTCATGCAGGCGACCGGCATGGTCAATGACCATGTGCTCACCTGCCACCGCCACGCGCCCCTGTCGGCGGTAGAGGGCTGATGCTTCCTCGCCCCGATCTGACGCTGGAACAGGAATGGGCCGCTCATGGCCTGGTCTGTGGCGTGGACGAAGCCGGCCGTGGCCCCTGGGCCGGGCCGGTCAGCGCCGCCGCCGTCATCCTCGACCCCCACCATCTTCCGGAGGGCCTGAACGACTCCAAGCTGCTGTCAGAAGCCGCCCGTGAGATAGCCGAAGCCGACATCAAGGCGCGCGCACTGTGCTGGTCCGTCGCCTTTGCCACGGTGGAGGAGATCGACCGGCTGAACATCCTGCGCGCCACCGAACTGGCCATGCGCCGCGCGGTTCAGGGCCTGGCGCCCTGCGCCGCCCTGGCGCTGATCGACGGCAATCATGCGCTGGATGTCGGATGCCGGTCCGTCGCGGTCATCAGGGGTGATGCGAAATCTGCTTCGATCGCCGCCGCCTCAATCCTGGCCAAGACCGCGCGCGACCGCTTGATGCATGAGCTTGAGAGCAAACACCCCGGCTACGGCTTCGCGCGGCACAAGGGCTATGGTGTGCCGCTGCATCGTCAGGCGCTGGACCGCCTCGGCCCCTGCGCCCAGCACCGCCGCTCCTTCGCGCCGATCCGGGCGCTCGTGGACTACGATCAGAGAGTAGCGGCCGACTGACGCTTTGCTCCGAAAGCAAGCGAACCGGAGCGGGTATCAGCTTGCAAAACCTGAACCCTCAAAGTTGACCGCGGCCGCGGTCTCCGCCGCTTCAACGTCAAGCCGGTGAAGCTCGGGCCGCGCCCATACGGCGCGTTGATCGGCCGCAACATCTGAAATAATTGGGTGGTCTTCGTTCATGATCACATCGGGGCGAAGGGGTGAGAGACTCTTGGATTCTCAACTAGCGTTGGATCGCGCCGACGACAACTGGATTTTAAAGCGCCATGGCCCCGCCCATCAGGGCCCCCATCAGCGCCGCCAGCAGGCCACCGCCGACCAGGATCATCCAGTGCGGGATCTCTTCGTCCTCGGCCTGCGAACGGTCAGCGACATTGGCTGCGGCGAAGCGGCCACGGCGCGGCTCGGGCGCCCGCCAGGCAACCGTTTGAAAGGCATCCACCGCCCGGTCCGACGTCACCAGACCCCGGCCTGCAAATCTGGCCTCGCCGCCCATCGTCCCTGCCTTGGTGTCATTGATCGTCTGCATGACAGTCTAACGACAATCAAACCGCCCCAGTTCCGCAGATCACGCGGCATGGGGCAGGGCCACCGGCTCCGGCGTCACCACGTACAGATACTCGACATTCCGCAGCCGACCGATCTGGCCGACCTTTTCGCCCTTCGGGTTATGGATGCCGATGCGCGCGCCAACGTAACGCGGGTGGGCGATCTCGATCACCTGCACATGGCCCCGCGCCGACAGCATGCCGGTCAGCGCCTCCCGGTCCAGATAGCCTTCGTCATTGAACGAGACGACCAGATTGGGGGCGCGCAGCCCCTCGATCACCGCCGCCAGCGCCGGCCCGATCCCCGGCCGGCTGTTGAAGGCGCTCTTGCGCGTCTTCACATCGATCCGCTTGTTGGCCACGCCATAGGTCTCGGGCTTGTCCCACAGCACCAGACTTTCCCAGCAGTGATAGTTCCCCAGATAGGAATGCTGGTTGTAGGGCGGGTCCAGATAGACCAGATCGGCCTCGATCTCGGGCGCGATTTCGACCGCATCGGCCCGGGTCGCGCGGCACGGAGCCCCCACCGCGGGGAGGACATCCGGCATCCGCAGCTCCAGCGGCTTCAGAGCGCGGGGGGCCCAGCGCTTCATATAGGCCATCTGTACGCCCGCCGTGGAATCGACCCGGTCAGCCGCCTCCATCAGGCTGACCAGCACAATGGCCTTCAGCTCCGGCTCCAGATCCAGCGTCTCGATCCGCTCGCGCATGGCATCGATCCGGGCCCCATTGTCGGGATGGAAATAGCGTGCGTCCTCGCAGAAGGCCTTGGTGAACCAGCCCGCCTCGGGCTTCAGCGTCCGCAGCTCCGCCAGCACCGCCTCGGTCCGGTCCCGCCAGCGCTCGCGGTCCGCCTGCACATAGGCGGTGGCCAGCGTGTGGGCATAGGCATTGTGGTCATTGGACCAGACGCGGTAGCCCGCCCGCTTCAGCGTATGCCCGACCCGCGCCGACCCCGAAAACAGGTCACAGACCGTCGTCCCTGGCCCCGCCAGCGCGCCGATCGCCGACGTCACCTGCCCCAGCAACGCCCGCTTCGAGCCGATATATTTGATCATCCGGGGCCGTCAGGTCTTCCGGGCGCGCTTCGCCTTCGACGGAGCATGCGCCAGCCGCAACAGATTCGCAGCCCCCGGCGCGCCAAACGGAGTCCCGGCCAGGATCAGGATTCTCTGCCCCGGTTGCGCCAGCCCGTAGTCCATGGCTCCGGCCACGGCGTCGTCGGTCACCTGTTCCAGCGAGTCCGGCTGGCGTCCCAGACGCGGCTCCAGCCCCCAGACCAGCGCCAGTCGCCGGGCCGTGTCCGGATTGGGTGTCAGGGCCAGCACAGTGTGCAGGGGCCGCTCGCGCGCCATTCGCCGGGCGGTGCCGCCCAATGTCGTGAACACCACGATACAGGCGGTCGACTGGGCCTCCCCGGCCTTGCGCGCCGCCGCCACCAGGGCATCGGCGTCGATGTCGTCCATGCCCGCATGTTCGGCGTCCATCAGGCTGGGCCAGACCGGATCGCGCTCCACCCGCTCCATGATGCGGTTCATCATGGTGACCGCCTCGATCGGATAGTCGCCCGAGGCCGTCTCGGCCGACAGCATCAGGGCATCGGCCCCCTCATAGACGGCATTGGCGACATCGGTGGCCTCGGCGCGGGTCGGCGCGGGCGCGCCCGTCATCGACTCCAGCATCTGCGTCGCCACAATCACCGGCACCCCCCTGTGGCGGGCAGCCCGGATAATGGCCTTTTGCGCCACCGGCACCTCTTCGGGCTCCAGCTCCACGCCCAGATCGCCGCGCGCCACCATCACCCCGTCGGAATAGTCGAGGATGGCCTCCAGCTCGTTCAGCGCCTGCGGCTTTTCGATCTTGGCCAGACAGGCCGCCTTGCCGTTCACCAGCCGCTTCAGCTCGGCCATGTCTTCGGCCTTCTGCACAAAGCTCAGCGCCACCCAGTCCACCCCGATCCGCAGCGCAAAGGCCAGGTCCTCGCGGTCCTTCGGCGTCAGGGCCGAGACCGGAATGACCGCTTCCGGCACGGCGACGCCCTTGCGGTCCGACAGTTTCGAGCCGCTCTCGACCGTCACATCGGCCCATTCGTCCGTCCGCTTGCCGACGCGCAGCCGCACCCGGCCGTCGTCCAGCAACAGCAGCATTCCCTCGCGCAGGGCCTTGAAGATCTCCGGATGCGGCATCTGCACCCGGGTCTCGTCGCCGGGCTCGGGATTGAGGTCGAACCGCATCCTGTGGCCGGGCTTGATGTCGATCTCGACATCCCGGAACCGGCCCAGCCGGAGCTTGGGCCCCTGCAGGTCAGCCAGCACCCCCAGCGGCCGCTTCAGCGCCATCTCGGCGCCGCGCACCGCCTTCAGCGCCGCCGCATGATCGTCGTGCGAACCGTGGCTGAAATTGAGGCGGAACACATCCACCCCTGCCTGGGCCAGCGACTTGACCATGCCTGGCGACCGGCTGGCCGGCCCCAGGGTCGCGACGATCCGGGCGTGTCGGGCTCTCTTCATCGAATATCCATGCCAACGGAGGGGTTTCCCCCTTGTGCCCACGAAAGCGCGTCGGGTTAAGGGCGCCCTCCACCCCGAAACACGAAGTGAGCACCATCATCAGATCTGGTGCGAGCGGCGGGGGTCGAACCCGCATGACCGAAGTCGAGGGATTTTAAGTCCCTTGCGTCTACCAGTTTCGCCACGCTCGCCCGAGGCCCTATTGCACCGCCCGCAGGGCCCGGAAGTCGACGTCGGAGTTGGCCAGCAGCCACAGGAAGGCGGCCCAGGCGGCGACATTCTGGTCCAGCGCCTCCGGGTCAATCCGGTCCAGCACGTCATCGGCCGTATGGTGCCAGTTGAAATAGTCCATGCCGTTCTGGTTCAGGCGGAAGGCCGGCACCCCGGCCTGCACCAGCGGCGTCGTATCGGGCCCACCCCCGGTCGCGGGCGCCCCGTCGAACAGGATCCCCAGCGGCGTCAGCACCCGCATGGCGGCACGGCGCAGCTCGCTGTCGCCCGCCCCCGCAGGCAGGGCCAGGCTGTAGACACGGCCCGCGCCGAAGTCGCTCTCGCTGGCGGCGACATGCATCTCCAGCTCTCCGGCCCGGCGGTCGGCATAGAAGCGCGCGCCGGCCAGACCCTGCGAGGGCGGCGGCTGGCTGACTTCCTCGGATCCCCACCAGACCACGCGGATCGTGCGGCGCGGCTGCACCGGCAAGTCCTCGATAAGCTTCAGCGCCGCCGTGGTGATGGCGATACCCGCCCCGTCGTCGATCGCGCCCGTGCCCAGGTCCCAGCTGTCCAGATGGCCGCCGATGACGATCACCTGATCGGGAAACTCCCAGCCGACCACTTCGGCCACGACGTTCTGCGAATGGCTGTCGGCGACGAAGCCCGCACCCGACACCAGCCGCATGCGGATCGGCGCATCGGTCAGGCGTTGCGCGCGGCGAAGCTGGTCGGCGTCCGGCGGACTGATGGCAAAGGCCGGGATCTGCCCCTCGCCAACCCGGGTCGCACCGGTATGGGCAAAGCGGTGGTCATGGGTGCCCAGCGAGCGCAGCACATAGCCGACCGCCCCGCGTTTGGCCGCCTCGAACGGCCCCTGTCCGCGGATGGGCGAACTGGTGCCATAGCCGCGCCCGTCCTGGGCCGGCACCGTATCCTGCAGCACCACCACGATCTTGCCGGTCAGCGCGCCCTCGGGCTGGTCCAGCAGCTCCTGATAGGTCTCAAAGATCACCGCCTCGGCCTCAATGCCGCCGGGCGGCGTCGAGACCGTCCCGCCCAGCGCGGTTGCTACCAGCGCTTGCGGGAAGGGCGACAGGATCTCGATGCGCGTCTCGCCCCGTTCCCACAGCTTCAGGGGGAAGGACTCGATCTCGACATTGGCAAAGCCCATGCCGGTCATCAGTTCGGCCCCCCATTGGGCCGACGCCTGTTCGGAGGCCGAACCCGCGGGACGGGGTCCGAACCGGGTCGTCAGTTCCTCGACGATCTCCCACGCCCCGCTGCCTTCAAGGGCGCGATCCCGCAGCTGTTCGGCGATGCGGATGTCCTCGGCGCTCTGGGCCATGGCGGTCGAGCCGCCCGCCAGAATCAGGAGGCCCATGGCCCCCGCCAGTGCTGATGCTGCAAGCCGCATGGCCATCTCCCCTCGATGTCGCTCCCCCAGTCCTAACGGGTCCGGGCGGGGGCGCAAAGCCTGATCGCGGGCGCGGCCTCAGACGTCCTGGAAATAGGGCTCGACCGGTCCCTGCAGCTTGACCGTCAAGGCCTTGCCGCGCCGGTCCACGCGATTGCCGACGGCCAGACGGACCCAGCCTTCCGACACGCAATATTCCTCGACATTGGTCTTTTCCTCGCCCTTGAAGCGAATGCCGACGCCCCGCGCCAGCACGGCCTCATCGTGGAATTTGCTGTCGGGATCGACGCACAGGCGATCGGGCGGAGTATCGGACATGAGGGGTCCTCAGGCGGAAACGGAAACAGGATCGCGTCTTAGAGCCTCAGCCCGCCAAGGCAAGGGGCGGGCGGCCTATTGCACCGTCTGGCGGGCCGGTCCCCGTGCCGGCGGCTCGGCAGCGGCACGCTCGGACGCAGGAGTTTCTGCCGCCGGGGGCGGAGCTTGCCGCGCGGGCGGGGTCTGACGCGCTGGTTGACGGGCCGGCTGGGCGCGGGTCTGAGCCGGGGGCGTCGACGGTGTCGCGGCAGGCGTGGCCGCCGGCGTCGTGGTGGCCGGGGCCGGTGTGCCCTGACTGGCCGCCGCGGCCCGCGCTTCCAGATCCGGGCGGGTATTGCGCCCGGCCAGCTTCTCGGTCAGTTCACGGGCTTCGGCCGGGGGCATCTGCGCCAGGATGGCGGCGAGCGCGCGGGGACGCATGGCCGCCGCAACCGGCAGACGGACCTCGTCATCCAGCGTCGCAAAAACCGCGGCCGCATCACGCGGACGCATGGCGGAATAGACCTGCACCAGCCGGTCGACCTCGGCCTGTTCCTTTTCGTCGAGCTGGCCGAGCATGGTCTCGACCTCGCCCTTGACCGCGTTGAGCTCGGCGATGCGGGCGTCGATCTTCTGCTCGGCCGCGATCAGCAGCGGCAGCATGGTCGCCAGCTCTTCCTCACGGGCATCCAGCTCGACCCGGCGCCCCGACAGCGACTGGATGACGCGCAGCTCGGCGGGCGAAATCCCCGCCTGATCCGCCAGTTGCTCATCCGTCAGGGTACAGACCCCGGCCACCGGCGCCTTGGGCGTCTCGGCCCCCTCTGCCGGCACGGCCTCTTCGGCCCAGGCCACCGCCCCCTGGAACATGCCGGGCATGGTGCCGGCCGCGCGCACGGCGATCACCCCGCCGATGGCGATGGCAACGAGGGGCAGAAGGCGGGGCAGCTTGGACATCAGAGGCTTTCACAGAGCACGAAAGGAAGGGTCAGGCGGCAAACAGGTCTTCGTCCAGACTGCGCCGGGCGCGGTTCAGGCTTTGTTTCGCAGCGTGGTTAGCAGCCAGCGCCTGCAACACAGGGGCAAAGCGCTCCGCCGCCTCTCCCGGCACATCCGGCGCGACGGCCAGGCTCTCCAGCTTGCCGTAAAGGTCGCTCGCGGGATCCGCGCCCGGAGCCACCGGCCGCTTCGGCTCAGCCACCGGGGCCGCCGCAACCGCTGTCCGGACCTCACGGCCCTCGCGCGCCAGCAGCCCCTCCAGCTCCTGCTTCAGGGTCCGCGCCTTGACGATGCGGTCGTGCAGAAGGTCCGTCTCCTGACCCGCCTCGCGCAGGGTCTTCAGTGCCGACTCGGCCCGGCCCGCAGCACTGTTCAGTTCGGCGATCGCACCGGCGAACGCCGCCTGCCCCTCGCGAACCGCCTTCAGCCGACGATCCAGTCGCACGCCATAGGCGATGGCGCTGACCAGCAGCAGCATCAGTATGGCATCCAGAACCGTTCCGATCATGACAGATCCCTGTGTTTGGTCAGCCGCTCAGCGATCTCCGCCCGCACCGGCGCCTCGACACGCACGGCGATACTCTGTCCCTTGCGGCCCATCCGGCCCGTCGTCAGCGGAATTGTGCCGCTGCGGATCGAGATTTCGGAATTGGGTGTGGCATTCAGCATCAGGGTGTCGCCGACCTTGAGGTTCAGCACCCGGGAGAGGGGCACCTGCTGTTCGTCCAGAACGGCCCGCACCTCGGTGCCCGTGGTCCACAGCTCGGTCGCAAGGTGGCCTTCCCAGATGTTGTCGCGGCCGAACTTCTCGCCCATGAACTGCTGCAGCAGCATCTTGCGGATCGGCTCCAGCGTGCCGTAGGGCAGCAACAGCTCGATCCGCCCGCCGCGGTCTTCCATATCGATGCGCAGCTTGACCAGAATGGCCGCATTGGCCGGTCGGGCGATCGCGGCAAAACGCGGATTGGTCTCCAGACGATCCAGGTTGAAATGCACGGGCGTCAGCGGCTCGAACGCCGCCCTTGCATCGTTCAGCACCACCTCGACCATGCGCTGCACCAGCACCCGTTCGATGGTCGTGTAGGGCCGGCCTTCGATCCGCAGCGCCGCCGTGCCGCGCCGCCCGCCCAGCAGCACATCAACGATCGAATAGATGAGGTTGGAGTCGACCGTGAGCAGGCCATAGTTGTCCAGCTCCTCGGCCCGGAACACCGCCAGGATCGCCGGCAGCGGGATCGAGTTCAGATAGTCGCCAAACCGGATCGACGAGATGTTGTCGAGGCTGACCTCGACGTTATCGCTGGTGAAATTGCGCAGGGATGTCGTCATCAACCGCACCAGCCGGTCAAAGACGATCTCGAGCATCGGCAGGCGCTCATAGCTGACCAGCGCCGAATTGATGATGGCCCGGATGCCCGAGCGCTCCTCATCATCGCCGCTCATGTCAAAGCCGAGCAGGCTGTCGATCTCTTCCTGGTTCAGCACCCGTTCCGGCATCAGACCGGCACGAGCCTCACCGGAGTCGGTGCCACCGAACGGATCGTCCTCGGTATCGGCGAGCGCGGCCTCGGCCATCCTAGTTCACCAGCATTTCTTCGATCAGCACGGCTTCCGCCTTGCCGGGTGCCAGGATCAGATTGACCCGACGCAGGATTTCCGCGCGCAGCTGGAAATTGCCGGCCGAGCCGTTCAGGTCCTCGGTACGCAGCTCACGCAGGAATCCCTGGAACATGTCCTGCAGGCGCGGCATCTCGGCCATCAGCTGATCCGCCAGATGGGCGTCTTCAAGCTCCAGCGTCAGGCGCAGCTTCAGATAGGCGGGGCGACCGTCGGCCGTCTGAATGTTCACCACCATGTCAGGCAGGGTGTAGAAGGTCACACCGTCCGGCCCCTCGGTGATCTTGCCGAGCGCAGGATCGGCCTCGCCGCCGCCCTTGCCACCGTGACCATCTCCCTTGTCGGCTTTCTTCTTGCCGCCATGGCCATCGTCCTTGGGGGCGTCGTGGCCATCCGCACCCTCTGCCGCTGCCGGCTTGGGCGACAGCATGAAGAAGGCGCCGGCACCACCGCCCCCCAGAACCAGCAGGGCCGCCGGGATGATGATGAACAGCAGCGGCAATTTCTTCTTGGCGGGAGCCGCTTCGCCCTCGCCGCCGTCACCTTCTCCGGCGCCTTCAGCCACGGCGACATCCGTCCCCTCGGCCTTTTTCTTCTTGCCAAATTTCAGCATGCGCTATGGCCCCACTCTGACCCGCCTAAAGAACCGGGTTTTGGTTAACGGGGCGTTTAGAACCGGCATTTCCTGCCGGGTGCCTTGCGGGGCCTGACAATCATCTCATTGATTTTACGACATTAACCTTGCTGGCACAGCCTTTGCGACGCCGTCAGTGAAGGAGCTTCGACTTGGAAAACGTCGCCTACATCGGATTGTCCCGTCAGATGACGCTGCGCCGCGAGCTCGACATCGTGGCCAACAACATCGCCAATGCGAACACCACCGGCTTCAAGGTCGAGCAGCTGATGGTCGGCACCGAAGTCGGCCAGGGCGCGCGCAACGACGCCGTCCGCCCGGGCGTCAGCTTCGTACTCGACCGCGGCGTGGGTCGCGACTACGGCCAGGGGGCCCTGTCGCAGACCGGTCGCACCCTCGACTTCGCCATTGAGGGTGACGGCGCCTTCTTCACCGTCCAGGACGGCGACGGCGAGGCCTATACCCGCGATGGCGCCTTCACCATCAGTCCCGAGGGCCTACTGGTCACCGCCGCCGGACTGCCGGTGCTGGGCGACGGCGGCGAAATTCTGCTGGATCCGGCACGCGGCGCGCCCCAGGTCGCCGGCGACGGCACCATCAGCCAGGACGGCCAGATCGTCGGCCGCCTGACGGTCGTCCGCTTTGATACCCTGTCGGTGCTCGAAAAGGCCGGCAACGGCCTCTACCGCAACACCTCCAACGCCCAGCCGATGGACGCCCCCGATGCCCGCATCCATCAGGGCATGCTGGAGGGATCCAACGTCAATCCCATCCTCGAGATCACCAATCTGATCGAGATCAGTCGCAGCTATGAGCGCATCTCGAAAATGATCGAACAGAGCAACGAACTGAGCCGCAAGTCCGTCGAGCGGCTGGGACGCGTGGGCTGATGCCGAGCCGTCCCCTTCCCCCTTCCCCCTCAAGGAGAGCAATCCCATGAGAGCGCTACGCACCGCCGCCTCCGGCATGTCGGCCCAGCAGCTGAACGTCGAGGTCATTTCCAACAACATCGCCAACATGAACACGGTCGGCTTCAAGCGTCAGCGGGCCGAGTTCCAGGACCTCCTGTACCAGAACGTCGAACGGATGGGCGGCAGCTCCTCGGCCCAGGGCACGGTGGTCCCGACCGGCATCCAGATCGGTGCCGGTGTGAAGGCCGGCAGCGTCTATCGCATCACCGAACAGGGCACCCCGACCCAGACCGGCAACCGGCTGGACCTGGCCATCGACGGCAAGGGCTATTTCCAGATCACCCTGCCCTCGGGCGAGACCGCCTATACCCGCGCCGGCAACTTCTCGGTCAATGGCGAGGGCCAGGTCGTCACCGACGATGGCTATCCCGTCGAGCCCGCCATCAGCATTCCGCAGGACGCCATCGACGTCTTCATCTCCAAGGCGGGCGAGGTCCAGGTCATCCAGTCCGGCCAGACCGAGCCGACCGTCGTCGGCCAGATCGAGATCGCCACCTTCTTCAACGAAGCCGGCCTCGAGGCCATCGGCGACAACCTGCTGCTGGAAACCGCCGCTTCCGGCCCCGCCACCCCTGGCGCCCCGGGTGAGCCCGGCTTCGGCCAGCTGCTGCAGGGCTATACCGAGGCCTCGAATGTCGACGCCGTCTCCGAGATCAGCGCCCTGATCATCGCCCAGCGCGCCTATGAGATGAACTCCAAGGTCATCTCGACCGCCGACGAAATGATGTCGGTCTCAGCCCAGGTGAAGGGATGATGGCCCGCCTGATCCGCCGCCTTTCGCTTGGCATTTGCGTCGCCTTCGCCGCCTCGGCGGCGCTGGCCTCGGCGCCCGTCACCCTGCGCGACAATCCCGTGGACGACGACGGTCAGGTCACGCTCGGCGAACTGTTCGAGGGCGCAGGCGCGGCTGCCGACATCGTCATCGCCCGTCGGGCCGGCCCGACCGTCGTGCTGGACGCCGGCATGGTCCAGTCGCGCGCCCATCAGGCCGGTCTGGTCTGGTCCAACCCGCGCGGCCTGCGTCGGGTGGTCGTTCGTCAGGGCAGTGCCGCGCCGTCCGCCACGTCCGCCACCTCTGCCGCCTCCCGCCCGGGCGAGACGGTCGAGGTTCTGACCTGGACGCGTAGCCTCGCCGCAGGCGACATCATCCGCCCCGAGGACCTCGCCTGGACCGAGGTTCAGGCCCACCGCGCCCCCGTCGGCGGTCCGGCGGACGCCGAGGAGGTCATCGGACTGTCCGCACGCCGCGCCCTGCGCTCCGGCACCCCTGTGCTTGGCCGCGACCTCGCCCAGCCGCAGGTCATCGCCCGCAATGACATGGTCCAGGTCGCCTATGTCGATCATGGCCTGACCCTGACCATTACCGGCCGCGCCACCCGCGATGCCGCCATCGGCGAGCCCGTGCCGATCCTGAACCTGCAGTCCGGCCGCACCATCGAGGCCATCGCCACCGCTCCCGGTCAGGCCATGGTCGGCCCCGCCGCCCGTACCTTCCGCGCCCAGTCCCGCTGATTAGTCCCGCCGAGAGGATTCCCATGCGTATCGCCCTCACCCTGACCGCCCTCTCTGCCCTTTCGCTGGGCGCCTGCTCGACCGCCGTCGAGGCCGTGCGCGGACCCGAGCTGGCCCCGATCGGCTATCCGGCCGCCCTCGTCCCGGTGCAACAGCAGTATCTGCCGGCGCCCGAATCCCGTCCCGCCAGCGCCAACAGCCTGTGGCGCACCGGCGCCCGCACCTTCTTCGGCGACCAGCGCGCCCGCTATGTCGGCGACATCGTCACCGTCCGCATCGACATCGACGACAGCGCCCAGACACAGAACTCCACCCAGCGCGCCCGCACCAACGATGCCTCGGGTGGCGTCACCAACTTCTTCGGGCTCGAGAACAGCCTCGGCCAGGCCTTCCCCGGCGGCTTCGACCCGGCCAACATGGTCGGCGTTCAGGGCCAGGCCAACGCCTCCGGCTCCGGCAGCGTCAACCGTTCCGAGCGGGTCAGCCTGACCATCGCCGCCGTCGTCACCGACGTCCTGCCGAACGGCAATCTGATCATTCAGGGCCGTCAGGAGGTCCGCACCAACCGCGAGGTGCGCGAGCTGACCGTCGCCGGCATCGTCCGCCCGCAGGATATCTCCTCGGCCAATAGCATCGACCACACCCAGATCGCCGAGGCCCGCATCTCCTACGGCGGCCGCGGCGACATCAGCCGCATGCAGGCCACCCCGGCCGCCCAGTCGCTGGTCGAGCGCTTCAGCCCCTTCTGACCTCCACGCCCCCTGTCGCAGCCAGCCCCCGGCAATTTCTGCCGGGGGTTGAAGCTTGGCCGTGAACCGTTAACGGCGCACCGCGTTTCCCTCGCAACAGAGGTGTTCGCATGTTCAAGATTCTCATCCCCGCCGTCGCCGCCCTGGGCCTGGTCGCCCACGCTGCCCAGAGCTACACCGCCGAAGACGGCGTCGGCGCGGCTCCGATCATGCTCGTGGCCGAGACTCCGGTCGAAGCTGCGCTTGCGACGCCCGCCATGGACTGGCATTTCCACACCGAGGGCGACACCGCCAAACTGGCCTATGGCGTCGCCAACTCCGACCAGCTGGTGCTGATGCTGGTGTGCACGCCCGGCGAGGACAAGGTGTCGACCCTGGGCTCGGTCCGTGCCGAGGCCGAGACAGCCACCGGCCAAACCTCGTACACGGATCCCATGACCGGCGGCACCCTGCACGAATCCGAGATCGACAAGCGTGACACCGCGCTGGCCGATCTGGCCGCGACCGGCAAGATGACCGTGGTCAGCGATCAGGGAAAGCTCGCCATCGGTTCGGACTCTGCCGATCAGGAAGCCGTGAAGGCCTTCTTCGCCTCTTGCGGAACGGCGCTGGCCTGATCATCTCTTCTCCGTTCGGGAGAGGGACCCCATGATAATGACGCTGGCTACCGTACTGGCCTTGCATACAGGTCTGCCCCAGGCCGACGGCTGGGTCTGGTCCCTCTATGAGGACGCGCGCGAGACCGTTCTCGCCCGCGAAATTCCCGACACCGATCGCCTGACCACCACACTCGCCTGCGCCCCCGGCTCGGGCCGGGTGGTCGTCAGCTTCTATGACCTGCCCCCCCATTCCGGCTTCGCCACCTTCCGCTCCGGCGATGCCAGCGGCACAGCCCAGATGGCGGCAGGCGACGGCTCCGACCCTTTCTCCCTGACCCTGCGCACCGATCATCCGGCCGTGGCCAACTTCACCGCGACCGGTTCGTTGGAAGTCGTGGCCGGCGACCAGACCCGAATGATCACCTTCTCGCGCCCCCATCTTGCCAAGCTACGCCGTTTCACGGAAATCTGTGCAGGTTGAGCCTGCCGGCCCGGGGGACATCATGCGCGCCACCACACTGCTGCTCCTCGTCGCGCTTCTGACGCTGGGGGCCTGCGCGTCGATGGACGTGCCCCCTTCAGGCCTCAGTCCGACCAACACCCCCGACTCCACCCCACAGCCCATCGCCGACCACGACTGGGCCTTCTATATCGAAGATGACCAGGCCTCCCTCGCCTATGGACGGGCCGACAGCGACGACGTCTGGCTGTCTCTCGCCTGCGAGCGGGGCAGCGGGCGTCTCGACCTGTTCCGCCCTGCCGATGCCGACGGCCAGCCGGTCATCTACCTGGAGTCCGGCGGCGAGACCGAGCGCTTTACCGGCAAGATCGAGCCCTCCGAACTGTTCGAGCACGGGGAGGTGCTGGCCGAGACCCCCACCACACCGCCGGTCTTCCAGCGGTTTCGCAGGCTGGGCTGGCTGGGGCTTCACGATGCCGAAGGCCGCGTCCTGATGGTGGCCCATCCGGCCTCCACCGATGGCATAGAGCGCTTCTTCGCCCACTGCGGCTGAGCCTTCGCTTGACGGGACGGTCCCCCTCGTCTCGACTGCCATTCGACTTGTGGGGGAAAGACCAATGAACAGACCGGTTCTGGCCACGGCGCTTGCGGCGCTCATGATCGGCGTCTCGGGCTGTGCCACGCCCGCACCCGACCCGGCCTCCCCAACCGCCGTCACAGCCCCCACCGCCAGCCAGACCCTCGCCGCCGTCCTCGCCGACTATGAGGCCTTCCTCAAACGGCACAACCCCTTCGGCGCCTCCCAGGAAGGCGACGAGGCCGCGAAATCCCGCCTGCCCGACCTGACGCGTCAGGGCGAACTGGCCCGCCGGCCGGAACTGGTGGCCCTGTCCGACCGGCTGGCCGCCATCGACGTCACGGCCCTAAGCCCGGCCGAAGCCCAGAACCACGCCTTTGCCACCTGGCTGATCACCCGCGCCATCGAGGGCATCGATCTCGACGTCTCGCGCATGGCCTTCAACTCCGAGGGCGGCTTTGGCCAGTCGGCGGCCTATATCGCCGGCTCCGCGCGCCTGACCGATCGCGACGATGTCGAGGCCTGGCTGACCCGGCTGGAGAATATGGGTGGCCTGTTCGACGCCACTCTCGCCAATGCCCGCCGGGGCCTCGACACCGGCCTCCTCCAGTCGCGCTCCGTGGTCGAAAGCGCCCTGCTGCTGGCTGAAACCGATGTGGCCTTGACCGCCGCGACCGATCCGCTTCTGCGTCCGACCGCCAACCTTCCCGCCACGCTCCCAGAGGATGAGCGCCGCGCGTATCAGGCCCGCGCCGAAGCCATCGTCCGCGACCACATCCAGCCGCGCCGCCTCGCCTGGCGGGATTTCCTCAAGGACGACTATCTGCCGGTCGCACCCCAGACGCCCGGACTGGTCCACCGCCCCGGCGGCCGCGACATCTATGCCTGGCTGGTGCGCGGCTACACCACCACGGACCTGACCCCCGAACAGGTCCACCAGATCGGCCTCGACGAGGTCGACCGCATCCGCGCCCGGATGGAGATCGAGATGCGTGCCGCCGGCTGGACCGGCGACTTTCCCGGCTTCCTGACCTTCCTGCGCACCGACCCGCAGTTCTACGCCTCCACCCGCGAGGAGCTGCTGGAAAAGGCCTCGGAAATGGCCAAGCGCGCCGATGACGGCCTGCCCGCCCTGTTCGGCACCCTGCCCCGCCTGCCCTATGGCGTCCGGCCCGTCCCCGCGGAGATCGAGGCCAACTACACCACCGGCCGCTACTTCTCCGGCTCCATGCGGAACGGTGTCGCCGGCGGCTATATGGTCAACACCTCGAAACTGAATCAGCGCCCGCTGTACGAACTGCCGGCCCTGACGCTCCACGAGGCCGTGCCCGGCCACCACCTGCAGATCGCCCTGCAGCAGGAAGCCGCCGACCAGCCGTATTTCCGGCGCGACGCCAATGTCACCGCCTTTACCGAGGGCTGGGGCCTGTATGCCGAATTCCTCGGCGAAGAGATGGGCTTTTACCGCACCCCCTACGAGCGCTTCGGCCGGCTCAGCTACGAGATGTGGCGCGCCTGCCGCCTCGTGGCCGACACCGGCATGCACTGGATGGGCTGGTCCGTTGAACAGGCCCGCGCCTGTTTCGCCGAGAACTCGGCGCTGGCCCCCCACAATATCGAGACCGAACTGCAGCGCTATGTCGGCTGGCCCGGCCAGGCCACGGCCTACAAGATCGGCGAGATCCGCCTGCGCCAGATCCGCACCCGCGCCGAGGCGGCCCTGGGCGAAGACTTCGACGTCCGCGCCTTCCACGACGCCCTCCTCGTCCCCGGCCCCCTCCCCCTCGCCCTCCTTGACGCCCACATGGACCGCTGGATCGAAGAGCAAAGGGCGAAGCAGTAGTCGTCCGCCAAGCAGGTTCATCACAGCGACCACGGCGTTCTCACAGCGAACACAGCAGTGTCGAGCCGCTGCATCGTCTCCTCCCTGCCGCGTAGCGGTGGGGAGGGGGACCGCGGAGCGGTGGAGGGGTTCTGGGCCGCGCGCTCGCCCTCAAGATCCCCTCCGTCACGGCGCTGCGCGCCGCGCCACCTCCCCATCTGCGATAGGGAGGAGACATAGGTCCGTCATCCTCGGGCTTGACCCGAGGATCGGTGTCATCCGCAACGGCTGGCCGCCTGCCGGGACCGATCCTCCGATCAAGTCGGAGGATGACGATGGGTTGACGGCAGCAGATAGGATAGCCGCTCCACAATTCCCCAACCCTTTCAACGCCTCTCCCGTTTCCCGGACCGTTCTGCCCGCCTCACCTCAGGACCGTGCCACACTCCTCCCGTCCCGTCGCACGGAGGGCTCGTAAGGCCTGCGACCTTGCAAGCGGCGGGAGCGGATGGAGCGGGGTCGGGCACAGCGTGTCCGAGCACCCTCGATCACCGCCTCCGGGTGCGTGATCGGGGCATGGGCTGAGGGGGATACTCAGTCGTTCCGGGACGGGGCGCAGGCCCCGCCCGCCTGCCGGGGGCACTGCGGTAAGGCGATAACACCGCCACCCGACGCAAGCTTCCGGAAAACCACCCGCGCGGAGCGTCGCTCTTCGCCGAAACGGTAAAACACATCTTCTCCGGGTGAAGGCCCGGCGCTCCGCCTGCCCTCCACCTCTGCCCCAAGGGCGAGAGGCGCTTTCGCTCATCACCTCCCCATTTCAGGGGAAGGGGGACCGTCCGAAGCCCGAAGGGCGAAGGAGGGTGGAGGGGGCGGCGGCACCGCGCAGTTTCAGACGGTTCAGACGGTTCAGACGGTGTCTATTTGCAGCCCACCACTCCCTACCCCAGCCCCAGCTCGGCCCTCGCCTTCTTCGTCAGCTTCGCCGCGATCAGCGCATGGGCGGTCTTCAGATGATCGGCCAGCTCGGCCTCATCCCAGCTCGCCGGATCCTCGATCTGCACCCATTTGGCGCGGGCCATATAGGGGGCCGGCGCCGCGTGTCCGGCCTCGGTCAGCACCTCATAGGCGATGTCCGAGACCTTGAAGCTCAGCGCCCCCTCGCCGCCGACGATGGCGAACATCTTGCCGCCGACCTTGTAGACGTCGTGATCCTCGCCGAACGAGTGGGTCAGCTCCGTCGCCGGCAGCGCCAGACACACCCGGCCGATCCCCGCCCGGTCCATCGATCAGGCGTCCACACCAATGCCGATCGGGCAGACGACGCCTGTTCCGCCGATGCCGCAATAGCCGGCCGGGTTCTTGGCCAGATACCCCTGGTGATAGTCCTCGGCGTAGTAGAACGGCCCCAGCGCCGCGATCTCGGTGGTGATCTCACCCCGACCCGCCTTGCTCAGCGCCGCCTGATAGGCCTCCCGCGACCGTTCCGCCTCGGCCTTTTGTCCCTCGTCGCCATAATAGATGGCCGAGCGATAGGTGGTGCCGATGTCATTGCCCTGGCGCATGCCCTGGGTCGGGTCGTGGTTCTCCCAGAAGGCTTTCAGCAGGTCGCCGTAGGAAATCACCTTGGGGTCGAACACCACCTTGACCACTTCGGTGTGGCCCGTGCGCCCGGTGCAGGTCTCCTCATAGGTAGGATTGGGGGTCAGCCCGCCAGAATAGCCGACCGCCGTCACCCACACCCCCGGCAGCTGCCAGAAAATGCGCTCGACACCCCAGAAACAACCCATGCCGAACACCGCTGTCTCGAACCCCTCGGGGTACGGGCCCTTCAGCGGGTTGCCGCTGACAAAGTGCAGATCATCGGTGGGCAGGGGCTCGACGCGGCCCGGCAAGGCGGTCTCGGCCGTGGGCATCTGGGTCTTTTGCGACAGCATGGCGGTTCTCGATCAAAACAACGGAGACAAGGCATATGGGGTGCCACCCCCCGCTTGCCGAGAGGGCCAGTCTGTTCTATCAGCCTCGCCTCTCGCGGGTCGACTGCCCGCGCGTTTCCGCGATGTGGAAATGGACAGGTGGCGGAGTGGTCGATCGCGCACGCTTGGAAAGCGTGTGTACGTGAAAGCGTACCGAGGGTTCGAATCCCTCTCTGTCCGCCATCGCCTACCCCGTTGAATATCCACGATAAAATAGCGCCACCGCTCACCCGCGAACTCGACTCTTGCGGCGCTGGATCGTGTCCGAGCGCCAGCTGTAGCGGGCATTTGGGAGCCCCAAACCGTACGAACCCGGGGTCGGCGTATCTGTCGTCTAAAGATCCGGTCGGATTTCCCTGCTAACAGGGAAACTAGCAGGGAATTTTCTGCGTTTTCGGAGTCGCATGCTTGAGGCTTCGCCGCCCAAAGACCGAGCCGGCGGGCCATATTGACCCGCCGGCTGATCACTCGGCTCTGTTGTTAGCAGGGAAAATTTTCCGCCTGATCAAGGAAAGGATTCCGCCGAACAGGGAACACCAGTCGCGATTCAGGCACCCAGCAGCCGCCGCTGATCGTCCCAGCACAGCGGGATCGACAGATGCTTGAAGTCCTCCAGGCACAGGCCGGACTTCTGACGGCCGTCCAGCATCGCCTGCTGCAGATCGGGGGCCAGCCAGGCGAGGCGGATCAACCTGCGCTCGTGAACCGTGACCGGTGCCTCCTGCAGCACTCCGTCGGCGTCCATATGGGTTTCGACAAGTTCGTGGGCTCGCTTCACGGCCTTGGCCAGAGGCGGACTTACCCGGCTGCGTTTGGGGGCATCGCCGCTTAGCCAGGCCCGACCGCCTCGGAACTTCAGTCGGCGGGGCACTGTCAGCCCAAAATGATTGCTAGGTCAAACACAGGACCGTAGCGTCTCAAGATGGCCAAATCGACGAACCCCTTCCGCTACTTTAACAGCTCGCCCGAGGTGATCCGCCTCGTGGTGATGATGTACGTGAAGTACCCGCTGTCGCTTCGGAACGTGGAGGACCTTCTGGCCGAGCGCGGCATCGACATCTGCCACGAGACGGTGCGGCTGTGGTGGAACCGGTTCGGCCCGATGTTCGCCGCGGAGATCCGCAGGAAGCGGGTTCAGAGGATGCGGGCCTACACCCAGTGGCGGTGGCATCTCGACGAAGTCTACGTGAAGATCAACGGCGAGATGCACTACCTCTGGCGGGCGGTGGACCACGAGGGCGAGGTGTTGGAATCCTTTGCCAGCAAGACCCGAGACAAGCCGGCCGCGCTGAAGTTCATGAAGAAACTCATGAAGCGGCACGGGCCCGCGAGGACCATCACGACCGACGGGCTGCGCTCCTGCAAGGCTGCGATGAAGGAACTCGGAAACACCGAAAAGCAGGAGATCGGCTGCTGGGCCAACAACAGGGTCGAGAACTCACACCTGCCGTTTCGACGACGAGAACGGGCCATGCTGAGATTCCGGCAGATGAAGACGCTGCAGAAATTCAGCTCCGTCCACGCCGCCTTCCACAACCACTTCAACCAGGATCGCCACCTCATCAGCAGAGAGACATACAAGGCCCAACGCTCAGCCGCCATGGCTGAGTGGCAGACGCTCGCCGCCTGAGGCTTGTCTCCCCTGCCTAATCTGCGTCTTCCAAAGACGAGTTGTCGTTGGACTGACAGCACCTCGCCAATGGGTGGAAAGCGGACGTAGACCCGAGCATATTTGCCGCATGAAGATGACCTTCCAAGAAGTGGCTGACCGGTTTGAGGCCGTTCTATCCGGCACCCTCTCACGTGAGGACGCGGACCGATGGGCTTGGCATGCGATGCAAGCCGGCGACCGCAACGATCTGGACTTCGCTCCTTCCGGTGAGCCGCCTGAGGCCCGGACCCGGAGCGCCGTAGATGCCTGTGGGTGACCAGTTCCTGTCTCGCGCTTTCGGCCTGCTCTGGAGATCGGATCGGCCGCTGGACCAGTTCACGGCGTCGGGCGAATCTGGTGCCGTAGATGTCACTGTGCGGCGCTTCCCTCGCCTTGAGGATCGCCCCGGAGGCACGCCCATCAACAACGGCGAGGTCTTCGCCGATGGCGCCCGCTTTAGCTTCGGCGACGCGACATTCGACGTCTTTGGCGGTGAGCGGGTGGACTGGGCCTCGCCGAGCGACGACGCCGTGCCCGCAGCCTTCTTCGGGACGGTCGTCGCCATCATTCTGGCTTGGCGCGGCCTGGTGCCATTGCATGGCTCGGCCGTGGAAATCGGTGGCCAGGCGGTGCTGCTCGCCGGCCCTTCGGGCGCCGGGAAGTCGACACTCTGTGATGCACTTGTGCGGCGCGGCGGCAAGCTGGTGTCCGACGACCTGAGCGTCATGAAGCCCGTGGCAGACGGGGGCACGCCGGTGCTCTTGCCCGGGCGCCCCGCCATCCGCCTGTTCCCGGACGGCGCCCCGTCCGCAGAGATCAAGCAGTTGCACCCTGCCCCCATGGTCGATCCGACCCAAACCGTGCCTCTTTCCTCTCTGGTCCTGCTCCAGCCGTCAGCCGTATCCGGTGGTCTCCCGGGGGCAAGTGAAGCCCTGAGCAGGCAGCTCTTCCGCCCACAGTGGATGCAGGTCCTGCCGCATCGGCAGACCCGCCTCGCATCGCTGTTTTTCGCGTCCCGAAATGTCACGATGCTCACCCTGCCGGGCGCCAAGGATCGGCCGGACATCTCGATCAACGAGAAAGTGGATCAACTGATGTCGGCGCTCTCGAACGCCGATGGACACGGCCCCCGCTTTGGGGAATGACTGACGCTGTGACGACATTTTCGCTGGACATCGAACCGCCGCTTCCGCTGGCCAAGGCCCACGAGGTGGACCTGCTGCGCAAGGCGGTCGCCGGCAAGCCATCGTCCATCACCCTCAGAGGGCGGCTGGCCAGCCTGCACTTCATTCAGGATCGGTTCGACGAGGCGATCGCGCTTTACCGACAGCTTTGGGACGAAGCCCCCGACGCCCATTGGGCGACGATGCTGGCCGAGTGCCACATTTCCAGGGAAACCCCGGAGGACGATCGCCTGGCCGAGCGTATGGCGCGTCTGGCCCTGCCCCTCGCGGTCGAACCCCGGGACCGGGCCCAGGTGCTTGCCGTGCTGGGCAAGGCCTTGGTCCGTCAGGGACGGCGAGAAGACGCCCGGACGACCCTGATGGAAGCGCTAGATTCCGACCCGTCCAATGCCAATGCCTACAAGCGCTTGGCTGCCCTCGACCTTGCGTCCGGATCGACGGCCTCGGCCCTCGACACGGCCGACCATCTGATCGGCCGGGGCGTCGCGCACTCCCGGGTTCTGGCAGGCAAGGTGCTGGCGCTGGTCGGTCAGGGACAGTTCGATGAGGCCCGCAAGGTCGTCGATCTGGAGCGCTTCCTGCATCGGTCACGTCCAGCGGCGCCCGCCGGATGGCCGGACCTTGCGGCGCTGAACCGTGATGTGCGGAACGAACTGGAGCGGCACCCCGACATTCGCTTTGACCGCTATGGCACTGCGTCCAGCAAGACTTGGCGCGTCGATCAGCCGGCGTTCGCCTCATCCGTGGCCATCCCGGCCCTGCAGGACCTGATCCAGCAGGCTGTCATCGACCATGTGCAGCGTCTGGATCAGGAAGAGTCAGTGTGGGTTCAGGGGCGACCGGCCCGTGGCATCCTGCACAACTGGTGTGTCATCACCGACGGCGAAGGATACGAGGAATGGCACGTCCACCAGAACGGCTGGATGAGCGGCGTCTACTACGTCGACGTCCCGGACAGCATCACCTCCGGCAGCGGGCCCGGTGGCTGTATTGCTTTCGGCCTTCCCGAGGATCTGGTGGGGGATGAGGCAGCCCGGGAATTCGGCCAGACCCTGATCCGGCCCGAAGCCGGTCTCATGATGCTGTTCCCCTCTCACGCCTATCATCGGACCTTTGCCCACGGGGGCGAAGGCCGCCGGATCTGCCTGGCCTTTGACGTCCTGCGCGGCTGACCTCCGCATGCTGTGCACCGCCTTCGGCCTTTCTGTCCGCACGGAATGCCCCCTGCCCGGCGCCATGCGGGCGAGTAGTGGAGGCTCTGTGGACATCGAGATTGCCTTCGGGCAACCACGACCATGGACCGAAACCGTTGCCTGGGGTCCGTACAGGGCGCGGCATGCCGATCTGTTCGAGTTCGTCATGCCGGGCGTCGCCCGCTACACGCTTGAGGACCGCAGCCGGGTGACCGTCACGCCCGAGGACGGCGCCGACGAGGCGCCCATAGGCGAGATGCTGGTGGCGACCGTCCTGCCCAGCCTGATCTGGGCAAGAGGGGACGTTGTCCTGCACGCCTCGGCGATCGCAAGACCGGGTCAAAATGCGGGGCTGATGTTCGTGGGGGCCTCGGGATCCGGGAAATCGTCGCGACTACAGAGGGCGGTGGGTCGGAATGCACGGGTCATCGCCGACGATTCCGCGCGGGTGTACCTCCAGGACGGAGAGTTGCTTGCCAGCGGGCTTCCGGGCGGCATGTTTATCCGGACGCACGACGCTGCCGATAGCCGTACGCTTGTTTCTGTGCCCCCGGAACAGCAGCTGAAAGCACTCCCGGTGACGTCGATGCTTATCCTTGGGAATGACGACTCCCCTGTGCGCAGATTGACGGGCGTCGAAGCTCTCGCGAGCCTTCTGCGTCACCGTCACCGGCCGCGAATTCTCCGGTTGCTCGGAACCGAGGCTGACTTTATCGGACCTCTGGGTGACATCGCAGCCCGCCTCAGGATCGCGGTGGTAGGGGTCCGGGCTTGGATGCCATGACCGCAACGAAGGGAGACCGTGGCATGGCCACCTGGAAACGTCGTGAAAACTGGGTCGGTACCGAGGTCGAGGATCACCTTGTCATGCTGGACCTCGAAAGCGGTCGCTACATTTCCCTGAACGACACGGCCGCCGAAGCTTGGCGCCTACTGGAATCGCCGGTTGAGGAAACGGCGCTCGTCGAAGCCATGACAAAACTATTTGCAGTTGATCCGGCTCATTGTAAGCAGTCCATCATCCAGCTTCTGGACCGAATGGTCGGCCTGCAGCTGGTTGAACAGGTCGCCTGAGACGTCTGTTCAGGCTTGTGTTTTTATCGACAGGAGAAGTCGAATGACTGAAGTCAAATCTTCCGCCGCCAATGGCCAACGCGAGTGGGTCGAACCGGAAATCTCCGAGCTGGAAGTGACCGAGACAGCCGGCTTCCCGGGCGTCGGCGGCGACGGCGGCGCTTTTCCTGACTGCACCCGCTCCTGATCACTGGCCTCAGATCGTCTGATCCCGCCACCAGCGGAAGAACTCTGCTGCCATGGCCGTGGCCTGAATTCTGAACAGCCGGGTGGTAGGCGCAGCCCTTCCAAGGGCAAGATCGCCCAGCGCCCGGTCGAGCCAGTCCAGATCGAGCCACTCATGGGCTCCCGCCGCGCGTTGGGCCGCAAGTCTTTCGCGGGCGATCTCTGCATGGGTTGCCAGCAGCAACGGATAAGTGGGCGAAAAGGGCATTTTCGTCGTTCGTGAGACGATCCGATCCGGTAGCCGATCTCGCAGAATGGCGCGCCCGATCGCCCGCGGCACGCCGCCATAATTTGCGTATTCAGCGGGCAGTGAGGCAAAGCGGGCCAGCAGTTCCGGGTGCCGGAACGGCATGACATATCGCACTGCCGGGTCGCCAATGACAGTCGGGGACCATGCACTCTTGTCCCATCCCGCCGCGTAACCGAAAGGACCGGCCTCGCTCCTAGATTGTGGCCTGACCTCCCGACCGGTTGTCGACAGCCCCTCGACTACCTTGAGCAACCTTGCGGACAGGCGGACGAGGGACGGGGCGGACGTCACCCCGCTCGCCCTGCCTAAAAACGTCAGATCCGACCTCAGCCGTCGTGCCAGTCGTCGCTTCCAGGGAATGGCCGCAGCAACACCCGTCCCGGGATTGCTCACCGTCAGCTCGCCGTAAACGCCGTCGAACAGGGTCGACGCCCCCGCCCTGAAGGCCGCCTCCTCAAGCGCCTGGTACAGATAATGCCGCGGGGACATGAGAGGGCCTTCGCGACCGGCCAGCATCCGTTCCGTTGGGGCGTAGGGGTCGGCATCCTGTGCTGGCGTTACAGGGATCAAGGGCAATCCCAGGTGATTTGCGACCAGGGCGGCCCATTCGACCTCGTCAGCGATTCCGCTTTCTGCCGGGGCCGCCGAAGACAGAAGGTGCAGCCTCTGCCCCGGCTGGCGCTCCTCCGACGCGATCCAGACCAGCAGGCTGGAGTCGAGCCCTCCACTCAGCATGAAGGCGGCGTCGCGGCCGTCCGAGAGACGTCGCCTCACGGTTCGCCGAAGCAGGACTTCGACTTCGTGCACCGCCTCGTCAAATGACAGGCTGTCGAGGGTCGGCGCATCGGGCGCGGGCAGTGTCGCGGTTCGCGAGCCATCTTGGCCGATCGTCACCTGCGCCCCCGGCAGGAGCCGCTGCACGCCCCTGACAAAGGTACGATGGCCGAGGGGTCGGTCCAGCGGATACCGCCCCATCACGCGGATCAGGGCATCCGGGTCGAAGCTGCCGTCGATCCCGTCCAGCTTCGCCAGTCGCACCAGCTCGGGGGCAATCGCCACCTGCCCCTTCCACACCGCAAAATAGCCGTCGTCGCGCAGGCACTCCGACATCAGCAGGACCAGGGTCCGCGTTCGACCGTTCCATCGCAACAGGGTCCATTCGCCGCCCAGTTCCCTTGCCGCCTCGACGCCCCAGCGCCCCTGCGCGGCACCCGCGACTTCAGCATGGCTCGCATCCGCAGCCAGACCCAGACGCCGACGCATCTCGCCGGGCTCATCAATGTGTCCAAGGAAAAGGTCGGTGCACGGGCCGTCATCGTGGCGCGACGCCGCGTCCGGATGGGGGTCAGACGCAAGGGCTGCGAAACCGCCTGTGCTGTCAGGCTTGGTCGAAAAGCCCGAGAACAGGGGCCCGACGTGACGTCGTTCCAAAGGCGCGCCATCCAGCGAGGCAAGAGCGTAGAGACCGTTCTTCACCCGAGGAACCAGCCTGTGAACACCTGACGCGGCCCTCCTGCGACAAGAGGATGGACGCGATGCTCGCATCGCGAAGACACCTCGAACACCAGCGCGGTTCCCGCGACCTCGTGGCGGAACTGGATCAGGCGCTCCTTGCCCGGCCGCGCCCTCATTTCGAAGACGCCGCCCTCGTAGGCCTCGCTCCCCAGCGCAATGGTGATGCCGAGCCGACGGCGCTCGCCGTTCAGATCGTCGTGCCAGTCCAGTTCATCCCCGGGTCGCGGCCAGGTCCGCACCACCCGCCCCTCTACGTCGGCAATGGGCGAGCACCCGGTGACCTCTTCCAACCACCGATATAGAGGCGGCCGTCGCAGCATGAGAAGAACAGCGGTGCTGGCCAGCGGCGGACGCTCGATCTCCCTGTGGCCGAGGCCTTCCACCGTATCCGACGCAAAGGAGGCGCGTTCACACAGCCCCATGACGGACGTCAGCAGCCGACGATCAAGAGCATCGGGCCACACCTGAGCACGAGATGTGGCAAACGCCTCCTGCGCGGCGTCCACCGGGGGAAGAACCGTTTCGAAGGGCCCGAGGCGCGGTGTGGTCGAGGCCACTGAGGTCATGGTGCTTGCGGAACGCCTCGACAATTGGTTTGAAACTTGGGCCAGAGTTGCCCCGGCCCGTCCACTTCTAGCGTGGCGGCGCGGGCTGGCACAGCGACGAATGGACAAGCGTGGACAGAACAGACAACGCCCTCGCTAGTGATCGCCGACTCGCGCTGGCGCTCGCACAGCGGGCATATGCGTCCGGCAACGTGCGGCTCGTCACGCGAGATCTGAACGATTGCGACTACATCATCGCGACCCGCCAGGGCCTGCTGGCCGCCGGTACCGAGGGCTGGAGGCGGATCGCCCACGGCCAATATTACGGCCTGACGATGGACGGCAGCGACATTCTCGCGTTCGAGGCCTGCGACCGCCCCCGCATTCCCACCCGCATGGGCCGGATCGTCCGTCTGCGTGTGAACGACGCCCGGATCACGGATACGGAGGTGTTCGTGAGCGGCCTCGATAACGGTTGCCACCAGATCGACCTGATCGGCGACACCCTGGTCGTCGTCGACACCTATCGTCAGCGCATTCTGGAGATTGCTCCCGACGCCACCGTGAAGGAATTCCAGCCCTTCCCCTTCACTCGCGAGCAGTCCGGCACGGCGGACTATGTCCACTTCAACTCGGTCCTGGCCTGTGACGACCGACGCCTGTTGCTCCTGCACAATGACTTCGGACGGACAGGTCGGCCCAGCGAGATCGCCCTCTTGGACGCGTCCTGGAATGTTCTGGAGCGAAGGTCGATGGCGGGCACAGGATGTCACAATCTGGGGCTTCTCGAAGACGGCTCCATCCTGTCCTGCGGCTCGCTGGAAGGCACCCTGATCAGCACGACGGGTATGCAGGCCAAAGTGTCAAACCTGATGACACGAGGGCTGGCTGTCGGCCAGGATGTGATCGCCGTGGGCGGGTCGACCTTTTCCGAGAGGGAGAACCGGGACGGCGAGCCGGCCGTCCTTCATCTCCTCGATCGCGGGTACCGACCCCTCTCGAGCCTGTCCCTGCCCGCACCGCCCACTGAAATCCGGAGGCTGGACGGAAACGACCTGTCACTTTCGCCCCATGTAGCAGCCCGTGGTCTCACCCTGAGCTGGCCACAGGTCACCTTTTCGACCGCGTGACACTCTGGTAGGGGCGACAGAGCGGGAGGATGGTGTCTGGGCCGGCTAATACATTTCTGGCGGTGGCCGCTGGGGTTCAAGCTCCTGACGCCCGTGGCGTGGGTCCTGATCGGTGTGGCGTCGGGCCTGCTGGTCGTCGTGTCGTTCCGTCGGCTCGCCCCTCTGATGGGGAGTAGCCTCGAGGCGGCAGCTCTATTGCCCATCGCCGATGCAAACCAACTGCGACGCGCCCGACTGATTGGCCGTGCGGTCACGACGGCAGCGAGGTTCGCGCCTTTCCGCGCGGACTGCCTGCCGCAGGCCATGGCGGCGGTCACGCTGTGCCGCGCCTTCAACGTCCCCTATGCCGCATTCCTCGGCGCCTCGATGTCGACGCCTGACAAACCGGGGGAACTCGCGGCCCATGCCTGGGTTCGGTGTGGGCCCGTACCCATCACCGGCGGCACCGGCAATTTCCACAGGTTCGGCGTCGTGGCCTGCTTCGTCGCCCCTCACATCGGCATCCCGCGGGGTGGCCCCTAGAGACAGGTTTGCGTTGGACTGGCCAGACCCTTCTGGCTCTGACTGAGGCGTATGAGGCCTGAGGAAATGTCAGCTAAGGGTCGTAAGCGGCGTTGTCAGCCCAAACTGATTGCCGGTGACGTCGGGGACACCTAGCGTCTCCGGCATGGCCAAATCGACCAGCCCGTTCCGTTACCTTGACAGCTCGCCCGAGGTCATCGCCTGGTGGTGATGATGTACGTGAAATACCCGCTGTCGCTCCGGAACGTGGAGGAACTGCTGGCCGAGCGCGGCATCGACATCTGCCACGAGACGGTGCGGCTCCGGTGGAACCGGTTCGGTCCGATGTTCGCCGCGGAGATCCGCAGGAAGCGGGTCCAGAAGATGCGCGCTTACACCCACTGGCGGTGGCATCTCGACGAGGTCTACGTAAAGATCAACGGCGAGATGCACTACCTCTGGCGGGCCGTCGATCACGAGGGCGAGGTGCTGGAGTCCTTTGCCAGCAAGACCAGGGACGAGCCGGCCGCGCTGAAGTTCATGAAGAAACTCATGAAGCGGCATGGTCGCGCGAAGGCCATCACGACCGACGGCCTGCGCTCCTGCAAGGCTGCAATGAAGGAGCTCGGCAACGCCGAAAAGCAGGAGGTCGGACGGTGGGCCAACAACAGGGTCGAGAACTCACACCTGCCCTTCCGACGACGAGAACGGGGCCATGCTCCGCTTTCGGCAGATGAAGACCTTGCAAAAGTTCAGCTCCGTCCACGCCGCCTTCCACAACCACTTCAACCAGGATCGCCACCTCATCAGCAGAGAGACATACAAGGCCCAACGCTCAGCTGCCCTGGCTGAGTGGAAGACGCTCGCCGGATAGGCGCTGCATCACCTGCCCTATCTGCGGCGACTGGAGACAAGTTGTCGTTGGACTGACAGCACCTTCCAGCGCCTTCATCGAACTGGGGCGACCTGAACCCTTCGGATCACAGGGGTGTCACAAGGCTGAAGTCGCTCACGTGCGTTTCGCGGCAGCGCCCTGCCCTCAAAGGCAATGGAGAGAGTCCGCTTAGGGCTTGGAACAGCTACTCGGAGCGGCTGCCTTTTGGGCGGCTGGCAGATGTGTGCTCATCGCGCTCGGTCGTCAGTGAAAATCCCTCGAACCTGGCAGGACCCGCAGGTTCCTGGGGTGCTGAGGCTTGATGAATTCATCGGCGCTGGAAAGTTGGACCACTGTGTTGTGGTCGGCGGACAGGTGCTGTAGCTCGCCCGTCCGGTCCCACAGCCGCTGGGCCATCAGGTGGACGACACCCTCGGCGCTCTTTTCGACCATGCCCTCGACGCCCAGCAGGCGCGCGCTCATGACGATGCGGCGATGCGCCTCGAACGTGGGGACCCACAGCACCAGATTGGACACGCCCGTCTCGTCCTCGATCGTGATGAAGATGGCCTTGCCATTGCCGGGCCGCTGACGGACCAGCACCACGCCGGCGGTCCGCACGCGTGAGCCGGACCGCTTGGCCTCAACCTCGGCACAGGTCAGCAGGCCCTCGGCGGCAAAGGTCGGCCGCAGGATCGCCATGGGGTGGGACTTCAGCGACAGCCGCAGGGTCTGGTAGTCCGCCGCCACATGCTCGCCCAGCCCCATGCGCGGCAGATTGGCATCCGGTTCCGCGCCCAGCTCGCGCGTATTGGCAGCGGCAAACAGCGGCAAGGCGTCGTCATCGGGCAGGCGCCGGGCCTCCCACAGGGCCTCGCGCCGGTCGAGCCCCAGCGAGCGGAAGGCATCTGCGTCAGCCAGCTTGCGGATCGCTGCAACCGGCAGGCGCGCCCGGCGCATCAGTCCTTCGACCGTCCCGAAAGGCCGCATGCGGGCCAGCACGATGTCATCGGCCCAGTCCTGCCTGAAGCCACCGATCTGGCGCAGGCCCAGACGCATCGCGAGGCCATCGGCCGGCCCCTCAAGCGTGTTGTCCCAATGGCTGTGGTTCACATCGACGGGGCGCACCTCGACCCCGTGCTGTTGCGCGTCACGGACGATCTGGGCCGGAGCATAGAATCCCATCGGCTGGCTGTTCAGCAGGGCACAGGCAAACGCCGCCGGATGCCGGCATTTGATGTAACTGGACACATAAACCAGCCGGGCAAAGCTGGCCGCGTGGCTTTCGGGAAATCCGTAGGAACCGAACCCCTTGATCTGTTCAAAGCATCGCCGGGCGAAGTCGGGATCGTAGCCGCGGGCGATCATCCGCCCGACCATGCGGTCCTCATAGGTGTGGAGGGTGCCGTCGCCGCGAAAGGTGCCCATGGCCTTGCGCAGGCCGTTGGCCTCCTTGTCGGTAAACTCGGCCGCGACCATGGCGACCTTCATCGCCTGCTCCTGAAACAGGGGGACGCCCAGCGTCCGGTGCAGGACCTTCTTCAGCTCATCGGGGTCATGGGGCGGGGCCGGGCTGGCATAGATCACCGCCTCGGTCCCCGAGCGGCGGCGCAGATAGGGATGGACCATGTCGCCCTGGATGGGCCCCGGTCGTACGATCGCCACCTGGATCACCAGATCATAGAAGACGCGCGGCTTCAGTCGCGGCAGCATGTTGATCTGGGCCCGGCTCTCGACCTGGAAGACGCCGATCGAGTCCCCCTTGCACAACATCTCATAGACGTCAGCCTGTTCGGCCGGCACGGTCGCCAGATCGTGGTCCGCCCCCTCATGCAGGCGCATCAGGTCCAGCGCCTTGCGGATACAGGTCAGCATGCCCAGCGCCAGCACATCGACCTTCATCAGGCCCAGCTCGTCGATGTCGTCCTTGTCCCATTCGATAAAGGTGCGGTCGGCCATGGCGGCATTGCCGATGGGGACCAGTTCATCCAGCCGCCCGCGCGTCAGGATGAAGCCGCCGACGTGCTGGGACAGATGCCGGGGAAAGCCCATGACACGCCCCGCCATATCCACGGCCCGGCGCACCATGGGATTGGCAGGGTCCATGCCCGCCTGTTCGATCCGTTCGTCGGCAATGGCTGTGCCCCAGCTGCCCCACTGGGTCCCGGCCAGACGCGCGGTGACATCTTCGGTCAGGCCCAGGGCCTTGCCCACCTCGCGGATGGCACTGCGCGGACGATAGCGGATGACGGTGGCGGCGATACCGGCACGCTCGCGGCCATAGCGGCCATAGATGTACTGGATGATTTCCTCACGCCGTTCATGTTCAAAATCGACGTCGATATCGGGCGGTTCGTTGCGGTCGGCCGACATGAACCGCTCGAACAACAGGTCGTGGTGCGCAGGGTCGACGCTGGTGATGCCCAGCACGTAGCAGACGGCGGAATTGGCCGCAGAGCCCCTGCCCTGACACAGGATGCCCCGGTTCTCGGCTTCGCGGACGATGTCGTGAATGGTCAGGAAATAGGGTGCCAGGTCCCGGGCCGCGATATAGGCCAGCTCCTTTTGAAGGACCGCCTCGACCTTGGCAGGAACCCCGTCGGGATAGCGGACCGGAGCATACCGGGCCACCAGGGTCTCCAGCCACTTCTGCGGCGTTTGGCCGGGCGGGATCGGCTCTTCCGGGTATTCGTAGCGCAACTGTTCCAGATTGAAGCGCGATCGGGCCAGCAGCGTCCCGGTCTCGACCAGGGCGTGCGGGGCATCGGCAAACAGCCGCGCCATCTCATCCGGGGATTTCAGGTGCCGTTCCGCATTGGCCAGCAAGCGTCGCCCGGCCTGATCGATGCTGACCCCCTCGCGGATACAGGTCAGCACATCCTGCAGGTCCCGCTCGCCCGGGTCGTGATACAGCACGTCATTGGTAGCCAGCAGCGGTGTCTGCGTCCGTTCTCCCAGCGCGGTCAGTGTCGCCAGCCGCCGGCGGTCATCCCCGCGCCGGGGCATGGTGGCACCCAGCCAGACAGCCCCGGGACGGGCCCCGTTCAACCGGTCCAGCAGATCCGGCACCGCATTCAGGTCCCGGTCCGGCATGACGGTCAGCAGCAGGCCCTCGGGACTGGCCAGCAGATCGGCCAGAGTAAGGTGACACTCGCCCTTCCTCGCCCGGCGATTTCCCAGGGTCAGCAGCCGGGTCAGCCGCCCCCACCCCTCGCGATCTTCCGGATAGGCGACAATGTCGGGCGTGCCGTCGGCAAAGGCCAGTCGCGTCCCCGTCAGCAGATGAAAGGCACGGGCCCGCTCACGGACCAGATCGACAAGCGCCGGATCGTTCAGTGGATCCTCCTGCCAGCGGATTTCCCCCGGCGATCCGCCGTCGCGCAATTTCTCGGGCGGTGACCAGCCATCCTCGCGCAGCTGTTTCAGGGCGCCCCACGCCCGCACCACGCCCGCCACCGTGTTCCGGTCGGCCAGACCCAGGCCGGCATGGCCGCGCAGCACCGCGGTCAGCACCAGCGCCTTGGGCGGCGACGCCCCGCGCAGAAACGAGAAATTGCTGGCCGCGACCAGCTCCGCATAGGCCGGAACCGTCATGCGAACAGGCCGTGCACATACCAGCGCGGCGGCGGGTCCGCGCCATAGCTTCCCGCCCGGAACAGCCAGAAGCGGCGGCCCTCCTCGTCCTCCACCCGGTAATAGTCGCGGACCCGGTGACCGGGCCGGCGCCACCACTCGGCCTCGATACGCTCCGGTCCCTCGGCCCGGGTCACGCGGTGATCGATACGGCGCCAGCGGAACCGTGCGGGCGGGCTGTCGGGCGCCAGGGCAATCGCCTCGATCGGCTGGGGCGGATCAAACAGGTGCAAGGGGCGCAGCGGCGGAGACCGGGGTTCTCGTTCCGGCCAAGGGAAGCCGTCGGTCGCCTCTGGCTGCAGGGCCGGAGTCCACTGACTGGCCCGCTCGGGCAGATGGGAGTTTCCCGGTCGCACCCGGCGGATAGCCTCGGGGCCCAGCCGGACGGCCAGCCGGTCGATCAGTCCGTCCAGCGCCTCGCCGCCGTTTGAGGTGGCGTCGAGATCGACCTGAACCGGATCCAGCCGGTGCAGATGCCGGGCTTCCATCCGCAGATGATCAATGCCGAACCCTGGATCGACGGGCGTGGTCAGCGCCGCCAGTCGTTCCCGGAACAGGCGCTGAAGGCTTCGGACATCGCGGGTAGGCCGTGCCACACTCAGACCGACCTGCCGCACCTGGCCGTCGATGCGGAAAATCGTCAGCCGGAACCGTCGGGCTCCTGACAGCCGGGCTTCCAGCCGGGCCGCCACATCCGCCAGCAGATCGCCAAGCACTGTTTCCAGCGGTTCGGTGGTGATCAGCGGCTCCACCAGCATACGGTCCGCGATGACCGGGGCCGGGGCGCGAACCGGCGTGATCCTTGCATCCTCCAGCCCCAGAATACGATCCAGCCGCGTGGAGAAATCCTGTCCGAAGCGGGCCGCCATCGAAGCGCGCGGGCGGTGATCGACATCGCCGAGGGTCTTCAGGCCAGCGCGCCGGAGCGCCTGTTCTTCCCCTGGCGGCAACTCCAGGGCGGTGACCGGCAACCGGCGCAGGACAGCCCGGTCCTCGCCCGCCGCCACCACCGTTCCCGGCCGGCCAAACCGCGACAGGGCCCGCGCGCCCTGGGGGGTGCGGGCCAGGGCACAGGAGGACTGAAGACCCAATCGCCCGCACAAACTCCCCACGGCCGTCATCAATCCGGCTTCTCCCCCGAACAGATGGGCACAGCCGGTCACGTCCAGCATCAGGCCACAGGGATCATCACGTGCCACCATGGGCGTGAAGCGACCAAAGGCTCTGACCAGCTGATCCAGAAATGCCCCGTCAGCAGAGGTGTCATGCGGCCAGACGACCAGCCCCGGCACCCGGGCGTGGGCGTCTGCGAGCGAAAGGCCGGGCACCAGACCCAGCTCGCAGCCCCGGGCGTCCACAGAAACCAGTCGCAGGGCATTGCCCGATCGGTCGGTCAGGGCAAAGGGACCCTCAGGCCGCGCGGCTCCCAGCCGATCTATGGGCAGAAACGGAAACCAGATCGCCAGATGTCTTCGGTTCGACGAATGACCGCGCGTCACGATCCCACTCCATAATCCACTCTCCCGACACCAGCCCCGCCCGGCTTCGCAGCAGGCTCACCTTCAGGGCTGGTCGCCCGGGTGCCCCTGCCTCCAGCACACCCGAGCGGGCGGCCTGCACAGACCATCGTGTTTCTGCCGCACTGGGCTGAGGCTGAACTCCTGTGCGCACGAATACCGCCATCGTCCGGCCTGCGGCGGCAGCCATGGCCAGACGGCGACTTGCCGTCAGGGTAAAGGCCTTCGACTGGCCCCACCCGCTCATCAGAACAGCGGCAGGAGCTTCGCTGCGCAGAGCCTCCTCACCGGCCGCGAGCAGGGCTGCCGTACTGGATACGCGCACCATAAGCAGGTTGTCGGTCCCCACTCCCCATTCCCGCAGCCCGCTGCCGTAAAGCGTACCAACCTCGTGCCGGCCTTTGTCCTCATGAATCCAGACCAGGGTGCCCGGCACCTGAAGTGCCAATCCCAGACCGAACCCCTCGGCTGCGGGTCCATGCCGGGTCGAGGCGGCATAAACCTCATGCAGGGCGTCGGCAGAGAAGGCCGCGCCGCGTCCCGTCGCCGGGATATCGAACAGCCGCGCCCCATAGGGGCGGTGACTGGCCGGTGACTGCAAGGAAAGACGGGCCCGCAGATCGGAAAGGGTCGCAGAAGGAGACATGGTGTTCACTTTTTGTTCCTCTATATGCCGCCCTTGAGCCCCCCGGAGTCAAGCGCCCGGAATGCATAAGGATCACCAATTATCGACTTCCATGACAGCAAAGCCCCGCTCAAGGCTCGAAAGCCCGGCTCTTGCGGGCGCGATCACACTTGATGGTCCAGAACCGGATCGTCTCGGTGGGGGGATAAGTTAGCGGTGGACTGACAGCACTGCCATCGGGGCCGATCAGCGGCCGTTCGCTGTCACGAAGAGGCAGGAGCGCCGGGGGTGTTCCGCAAGGCAGGCCTCCTGAAAGCCCGCAGGATCCGGTCCCTCGCCGGTGTCGATCCAGCGCTCCAGCGCAGCGAGCACTATCAGATAGCCGGCGTCCTCCAGCTTGCTGTGCTGGTCTTCGTCGGTAGCAGCCTGAACCAGCAGGTGCGAGCGACCGGCACCGGCGACGGTCCCGGCATAGACGGCCTCGGCGGCGTAGAAGACCGTCGGGTCGTGAAGGGCGTGCAGCGTTATCGTGGGCGCCAAGATCTGGCCGGTCAGGTCAGCGTCATGCGACAGCATGGCCACGGCCTGGGGGTCGGCCGTGAACCGCTCGACCCCGGCGTTCAGGGCGGCGTCGTCCGAGGAACCGCTGTAGACCGTCTGGCTGTTGTCGAACGGGTTGCGGCCACCAAGGCGCACCTGCACCAGGTCCTGGAAGGTGAAGGTGGCCCAGTTCATATGGGCGACCAGCTCATCCTCCTCGATGCCGGTAACGGCCAGGATGTCTCGTTTCCTGCGGGTCTGCTGCGCCGTGCGGTCACGCCCCGACAAGCCGATACCGGTGCAGTCGACGATACGGCGCCGCAGTTCGGCCCGGGTCATGCGCGCGCCCGCCGGCAGGCCCTGCCAGACCGGATACTGGGGATCGGACGGTGCCGGGTGGTTGCCGCAGAAATACTGGTAGACGGCCCGGAGGTCGGCCCGGAACTGATAGGCGCGGGTGCCGCCATTCAGGACGCCATTGGTCAGCAGCACACCGTCATAGGTAAGCGTGCCCGCTTCATCGATACCGTAAAGCTCCGCCGCCTTGGCCGCGACATTGCCGCCCCATGACTGGCCATGCAGCAGGGTGCGCTCCGGGCGCCCGAACAGCTCCCAGAACACGGCGCGGCTGCGGTCGACATCCTCGGCGGCCGAGCGGACGCCATAGCCACCCCGCCGGTAGGACGACCCGATCCAGGCATAGCCCTGACGCACCATGACCGAGAACCGGTCCAGATCCTCCAGCGAATCCTCGCGCTCGGGCTCGCCCATGCGGGGGCCACCGTGGGCATGGACGATCAGCCGCCCGTTCCAGTTCGCGGGTTTGGCAATGATCAGCCAGGCCCCGGCCTCATCCTGCAGCGACAGGCAGGTGACGCCAGCGCCGACCGAACGGGGGCAGTCGATCGGCTGCGGATCAGGGGGCGAGCCGGGGCGCGCGATCGCGGTCTGCGAACACGCGCCCAGGGCAATGGTCACGACCAGTCCAAGCATAGTCCGATGCCATAGGCCCGGCTCAGCCACCGAGGTACGACCGGCCATCATCAGAAGGTCTTGGCCACACTGGCGTACCAGTAGCGTCCATAGGGCCGGTGAACCGAGCCGAGGTAGCCGCCCTCGGCCAGCGGCGGCCCTTCATCGGTGAGGTCGCGAACACCGACCCGAAGGCGGGCACCCGAAGCCGGTCCAAGGTTCTCGAACTCATACTGTCCATAGAGGTTGAAGGTCAGATGCTCGTCAACCACCCACGGGTCACCCGCGTCACTGAGCAGGCCCGGCTGTTCGATCTCGGAGATGTAATGGGCGGTCAGGCCGACGCGCCACGGGCCCTGGCTCCAGTTGACATTGGACATCACACGCCACTCCGGGCGACCATCCACGGCGATCAGCTGGCTGGTCAGCGGCAGGGGCGTCAGGGGGTTGATCGTCCCGGCCTCACGGGCGGCCAGCAGCTGGTCGACAATCGGACCGGCGGGGCGGGAATACTCCAACATCTTCGATGCGTTCAGGCTGAAGTTGAACGTGCCCCACGCCGTGCGCCGCAGCGACCAGTCGATGCCGAAGTCGATCCCTTCAACCGTCTGCGGCAGCAGATTGACGAAGCTGTCGTTGATCGAGAGCACCCGCCCGGCCGGGGCAAGGCCCGTGCCATCGAATATGGCGATGTCGTCCGCATCCGGAGCCGCACGCACGACGTTGGGATTGAAACTGCCCTCGACGCGCAGCAGGTAGTCGAGCGCCAGAGCCGTCTGCGCACCCAAAAGGCCGACGATCTTCTCCTGCTCGATCCGCCATTGGTCAACGGTGAAGGTAAAATCTCCCCACTGCGGCGGCAGGAAGTTCGGCTGGAACACGATGCCGACGGACCGGTTCGTGCTTTCTTCCGGCTCCAGATCCGGATTGCCGGCGATCAGCAGTGAGGCGCTGGCCGTGCGGCCACAGTCGTTGAAGTTGGCGATCTCACCAGTCCTGAGGTCTGCCTCGCACCGCACATAGTCGGTGTTGGTGGCGAGGCGCGCATACTGGGTGGCGTTGACCTGCTCCAGGTTCGGTGCACGGAAGCCTTCAGAGTAGGAGGCCCGGACGCGCAGCCCGTCGACGATGTCCCAGGCCAGGGCGACCTTGGGCTTCGCCACCGAGCCAAAGTCCGAATATTCCTCGAACCGGCCCGCCAGCTGAACGTCCAGGCTACGGACCAGCGGGATTGTCATCTCCGGCGAAACCACCGGCACGGCGAACTCGATGAAGGCGCCGAAGACGTCACGGTCCCCTTCGGTATCCGGGTTGGGGCTGACGGCAGCCACGTTCGACAGATTCACCTCACCCGACACCATGTCGGTGAAGGTGAAGGTGCCGTCCAGGTTCTCGTCCCGGTCGTCCATCTGCGTCTCATGACGGAACTCTACGCCGAGGGCGACGCCAACCGGCCCGCCGGGCAGAGACCACAGGTCGCCACGGCTCATCTTGAAATCGACAAGGGTCAGGGTTGTCTCGGACACCCGGTCCAGCTGGAAGACGATGGCGTCAATGGCAATCGGCGAGGACGGCGTACAGTCGCCAAAGGTCGTGGTGTCGACACAGCCACCGTTGAAGGGGTTGTAGGCGTCCGGTGTCGACAGGGCGAGCGACTGCTGCAGGGCCGTCGAGTTGACGTTCGGCGAGCTGTCGGTGGCGCGCGCGCCGGAATAGAGGAAAGCGGTTTCCCAGTCGAAGCCGGCCCACTCGCCACGCAGTCCGCCCAGCAGACGAATCTGATAATTCTCGACGATGACGTCCTGGAAGCCCGCATCCACGAAGCGGTGATTGCCCATATAGACGGGCAGCCCTCCGGCCGGGACATTCGTCAGACCCGGCAGACGGTTGGGATTGGGTGACCCATCAGAGAAGGTCACCGGCCCGAACGGGTTCCAGTAGTTGCTGGCCGGGATCCACAGGTCGTTCAGATTGATGACCGGCGGCTGGATGGCGTGGCTTTCGGCGGCATAGAAGCCGAGTTCGCCGAAGAACTCGACATTGTCCGTCAACTCATAATAGCCCGAGGCGAACAGGTTCAGCCGCTCGATCGACGACCGGACCGTGGTGCCGACCCGTGTGTCGTAGCGCATCTCGCGGTTGGTGGAGTTGTAGGCCGTAACCCCGGAAACAAGGCACAGGCCGCCATCCAGCGGTGCCCCGTTACAGCCGAAGCTGGCCGGCTGGATACGGAAGGTCCCCGACGTCGCCGCGATCGGCGTGCCAAAATATCGGGGGCGGGTCGCCGAGGTAGAGCCCGGCAGTTGGAAACGGCCCCAGGGCGTGTGCGACGAACGCCCGTCCGGAACATCCGTCGTTTCGAAGCCTGGGTACTCGCCGAACAGCGGACGCAGGTCATCACTGCGGGTGAATTCCTGCTCGTCTGCATAGAGCTTGGACCGGTCGGTATAGCTGGCGTAGAGCGAGATGTTGCCGCGATCGAGGTCGCGGCCGGCAAACAGATTGACCTCGAGGTCGGTAAAGCCGGTGCCCTCGGCACCACCATACTGGCTGGTGAAGGTCACGCCGTCGAAGTCGTCGCGCATGACCGTGTTGACCACGCCGGCCACGGCGTCGGTGCCATAGATGGCCGCGGCGCCATCCAGCAGAACCTCCACCCGCTCGAGCCCCGCGACCGGGATGGCGTTGGAGTTATAGCTGAGAACCGGAACGGTGCCGGTATCGGACGTCCCCTGGCTGGTCGGGTGCTGGACCATGCGACGGCCATTGATCAGCACCAGGGTGTTGCCGACGCCGAGAGAGCGCAGGTTGACCGAGTTCACATCCCCCCGGGCCGAGTTGCTGGTCTGGGGGTTGTTGGCGGCCTCGAACAGCACATCGCCCATCTGCGGGATCGAGCGGAACAGGTCGTCGCCGGACACCACGCCGGTGTCCTCAATGGCCTGCCGGTCCAGGACGACCACCGGCAAGGCGTCGGTCGTTGAAGCCCCCCGGATGTTCGAGCCAACGACCACAATGTCATCGACCTGGGTGACGCGGCCGTCCTCAGGGTCCTGCGCGGCCGGCGCGGACTGGGCGAAAGCTCCGGTCGCAAAGACGGATGCGGTCAGCAGGGCCGTTCCTGCCATCAGCCACTGGCGTTTCGTATTGGACATGGTTTCCTCCCTCGATTTCTTGTTTTCTTTCGACGGTATCAGTCGTCCGCCAAAACCAGATCGTCCCCAGGGCCGGCGGCCGGATCGGGCGCCGCAGCCAATGGGGCTGGCTTGCCGTTCAGAGCCAGGGCCAGGGCATCCGCGTCCAGCGCTTTTTCCCAGCGGGCCACGACGACGGTGGCCACGGCATTGCCGATAAAGTTGGTCAGGGCCCGACATTCGCTCATGAAGCGGTCGATGCCGAGGATCAGCGCCATGCCGGCGACCGGCACATCGGGCACCACCATCAGAGTGGCCGCCAGGGTGATGAAGCCCGCTCCTGTGATCCCGGCCGCGCCCTTGGAACTGAGCATCGCGACCAGCAAAAGGGTCAGCTGCTGCCAGATGGTCAGGTCAATATTCAGCGCCTGGGCGATGAACAGAGCCGCCAGCGTCATATAGATGTTGGTGCCGTCCAGATTGAACGAATAGCCGGTCGGCACGACGAGGCCGACCACGGACTTGGCCGCTCCGGCCCGCTCCATCTTGGCGATCAGGCTGGGTAGAGCCGCCTCGGAACTGGACGTGCCCAGCACCAGCAGCAGCTCTTCCTTGAGATAGCGGATCAGCTTGAAGATCGAGAAGCCATTGGCCCAGGCGACGAGGCCCAGAACCCCCAGCACGAAGATCAGCGATGTCACATAGAAGGTGGCGATCAGAGCCGCCAGATTGGCGATCGAGGCGATGCCATAGGCGCCGATGGTAAAGGCGAAGGCGCCCAGCGCCCCGATCGGCGCGGCCTTCATGACAAGGGCCACCAGCTTGAATACCGCCAGGCTGACGGTCTCAAAGAAGTCGATGACCGGCTGTCCGCGCTCACCGATCAGGGCCAGGGCAATGCCGAACAGGATCGACACGAACAGTACCTGCAGGATGTTGCCCGAGGTGAAGGCCCCGAACAGGCTGTCAGGGATGATGCTCATCAGGAAGCCGACGATGGTGCTCTCGTGGGCGGCCTCGGCATATTGGGCGACCGCCCCTGAGTCCAGGGTGGCGGGGTCGATGTTCAGCCCGTCACCCGGGCGGACGACATTGGCCACCGTCAGGCCGATGATCAGCGCCAGGGTCGAGAAGACGAAAAAGTAGCCAAAGGCCTTGGCTGCGACCCGCCCCACCCGGCCAATGTCGCGCATGCCGGCGATCCCGATCACGATGGTCAGGAAGATCACCGGCGCGATGACCATCTTCACCAGCTTGATGAAGGCATCGCCGAGCGGCTTCATGCTCTCGCCGGTCTCGGGGAAGAAGTGCCCGATAAGGCCGCCCACAGTGATCGCAACCAGCACCTGGAAGTACAGATGCTTCCAGATGGGCTGGCGATGCGCGGACGCGCCCTGGTCGTGATGAACCTGGATCAAACCTGAACCTCCCTTAGCGAATCATTGTCCGCTTTACGCCCACGTGCCGTTCATCGGCATCGCAGAGCGCCAGTATCGGAATCGGCAGGACGGATCGGCAAGTCATCGACCGTATCGGCCTAACGCTCTGATTTTTATAGTTTCTGATTTCCGCCCCTACAGAAAAGTCTCCTGATTGTGTGGATTTGCGCACAGACATGCTGGTCATTTGTGCGGAAATCCGCATTGTTGAGATATGGCCGTGTACCGACTGTCCGAGACGACCCAGTGGCGCCTGTTCGCGGGCGTCTGGCTGGTCGTCGGCGTGCTGGCAATCGGCGTGGCCGGCTGGCTGGCCCGCGTGGATGCCGAAGCCGCGACGCGTGATCAGGCCCGGACCGCCGCTGTCCTGCACGGGGCCGTCCTGACCAGCGAACTGGAACGACAACAGGCCGTACCATCAGTCTTGGCGGTCGACCCGGAGTTGGCGGCCCTCGTCACCGCGCCCTCCTCCGATCGACGGGATCGGCTGAACCTTAAGCTGGAGCAGTTGGCCGGCGAGGTACGGGCCGCCGCCCTGTATGTCCTCGATGCAGACGGAACGGCCCTGGCGGCCAGCAACTGGCGCGAGCCGACGAGCTTCGTGGGCTCGAACTACCGGTTTCGTCCCTATTACGTAGAGGCCATGCGCGACAGTGAGGCAGCCTTCTTCGCCCTGGGCACCGTCAGCGGCAGGCCCGGTCTGTATCTGGCGCGGCGCATCGACCGGGCGGACGGCACGCCCGCCGGCGTGATCGTGGCGAAGGTCGAGTTCGACGCCCTTGAGCAGACCTGGCGCAATGCCGGCGAGCCGACCTATGTCACCGATGCCGATGGGGTGGTCCTGATCACGACCACGCCCGAGTGGCGGTTCCGCACGACCCGGCCCCTCAGCGAGGCGCGACGCCGGCAGTTGGCCGAGGAGCAAACCACCGGCGAGCCCCTGCAGGACATGCCGTTCACGGCACCGGAGTCCGGGTTGGTGCGAGTTAGTCGCGACGGTGCATCCCGACTGTACGCCCATGAGACGGATGCCGGAATGGGGCTGGGGTGGACGTTGCATCTGCTCTGGCCCGCGGATCAGATGATGTCGCGGGCGGTCGGGGCGGCGCGCATCCTGGCCGGGCTGAGCATTGCCCTGCTGGCCGGCCTGACCGGCATCCTGCTGCGTCGCCGCCAGAGGGCTGTGAACCGGGCGGCAGAGGAGGAGGAGGCGCGCGCCGAGCTGGAACGACAGGTCGCGCTGAGAACCACCGAGCTCAGCGCGGCAAACCAGGCGCTCAGCCATGAAATGGACGAACGCCGCAGCCTGGAACTGAGCCGTCAGATGCTGGAGGACGAACTGGTTCAGGCCAACAAGCTGGCGACCGTGGGTCAGATCGCCGCCGGGGTCGCACACGAGATCAACCAGCCGATTGCGGCCATCCGTACCCACGCTGACACCGCCGGAGTCTACCTCGAGCGCGGCGATCACGATGCGGCCTTGCGCAGCCTGACGTCGATCTCCGGCCTGACCGAGCGGGTGGGCACGATCACCGACGAACTGCGTGCCTTCTCCCGGAAGACCCGGTCAGAAGTGGTGGCCGTCGATGTGGAAGAGGCCATCGACGGCGCCTTGCTGCTGGTCTCGGCGCGACTGCGGGAACGCGGCATCTGGCTGGACCGCTCGGCACTGTCTCCGGGTCTGAAGGTCAAGGCCGAGCGAAACCGTCTGGAGCAGGTCGTGCTGAACCTGTTGCAGAACTCGATCGAGGCGCTGGAGGGCAGAGCCACACCGACGATAGCCCTGTCCTCGAAGCGGGTGGGGCGCAAGGTGGTGATCCGCCTGACCGACAATGGCCCGGGCCTTGGTGATGACGTACGCAAACGCCTGTTCACGCCCTTCGTCACCAGCAAGGCGTCGGGCCTCGGGCTGGGGCTGGTCATCAGTCGCGATATCGTCGCCGGGTTCGGAGGCGAACTGTCTCACGAGGCCTCACCTGTGGGCACTGTGTTCCAGATTGTTCTGGCGCATGCATCATGAGTTTCCCGGTCCTTGATCGTGTCGCCCTCGTCGAGGACGACACCCCGTTTCGAGATGCCCTGGCCGAGCGCCTGGAACTGGCGGGTCTGAAGGTTGCGACCTATGCCTCGGCCGAAGCGGCACTCAAGGTCGTGGGCGCCGGGTTCGAGGGGGTGGTGGTCACCGACCTGCGTATGCCCGGCATGGACGGCCGCCAGTTCGCCGACCGGCTGACTACACTCGACCCGGACCTGCCCGTGGTGCTGATCACCGGACACGGCGACATCGCTGACGCCGTCGAGGCGATGAAACGCGGGGCCTATGACTTCCTGGCCAAGCCCTTTGCGCCCGAACGACTGATCGAGACCCTGAGGCGGGCGCTCGAGAAGCGCGCTCTGATCATCGACAACCGGCGCCTCGCCACGCTTGCGGCCGAGACAGAACAGTCGATCCCCCTGAGCGGCGAGAGCACTTCCATCGTCGCCTTGCGCGGAGCGATCCGGCAACTGGCCGATGCCGAGGTCGATGTGCTGATCGAGGGCGAGACCGGCTCAGGCAAGGAGGCTGTGGCGCGCGCGATTCACAATGCCGGTCGACGAAGGCCCAAACCCTTTGTCGCCGTGACCTGCGCCGCACTGACCGAGGCAGGGGTCGAGGCCCAGTTGATGGGCCAGGACGTCGGCTATGTGTCCGGCATCACCCGACGGCGCGAGGGCCAGGTGGAACAATCCCATCAGGGCAGCCTGTTTCTGGATGAGGTGGATCTGGCGCCCCGCCAGGCGCAACTGACCCTGCTCCGTATACTGGAAGAGCGCGAGGTACTGCCGCTGGGCGCCACCGAGCCCCGGGCACTGGACCTGAGGGTCCTGGCCGCAACCCAGAACGACCCGGCCGAGGCCGTCGCGCGCGGCGACCTCCGAGAGGATCTGTATTATCGACTCAACGTCGTCCGGCTACGTGTGCCGCCGCTGCGGGAACGGACGGATGATGTGCAGATGCTGTTCGCCCGCTTCCTTGTCCGTGCCTCGGCCCGGATGGGTCGGCCCCTGCCGCCGATTGATCACGCTGTGCGCCGCCGCCTGATCGAGCACGACTGGCCGGGAAATCTGCGCGAGCTGTCCAACTTCGCCAATCAGGTGGCGGTCGGCCTGACGGACAGCGCGCCCGTCAGCGCGCCGAACGACGGACTGGCCCAAAGAGTGGCCCGCTATGAAGCCGAACTGATCCGGGAGGCCCTGAGCCACCATCGCGGCGATATACGCAAGGTCACGGCAGCACTCGGCCTGCCGCGCAAGACGCTCTACGACAAGATGGCCCGGCACGGCATCCAGCCGGCCGACCACCGGGACCGGGACTGAACGACCCCTGCTCTACTGCGGGACGCCCGGCGCACCGTAATCGAAGGCCGGCTCCTGACGCCGCGGGCTGCTGCCGAAGGTGTAGGTCAGGCCTATGTAATACGTCGGCTCACTGAACCGCACACGACTGCGATCCTGGAACGCCGGTGTGTCGGTGAAGGCCTCGATCTCGGCCGTGTCCAGAATGTTGGTACCCGTCACGACCAGGCTGAAGCTGTCGGTGAACTTCCGGCGATAGCCGATGTTCAGCATGCCAAACGCACCCCGCTCGCTCTGGGCCTGGATTTGCTCACCGACATAGAAGCCGTTCAGCTGGAAGAAGTCGCTGTCGGTCGGTTGCCAGTTGATCGAGGCCCGCGCCGTGGCACTGGTGCCGCTGCGCTCGATGCCACCCGCGATGCCCGGGATGCTGATGTCGTTCTGGAAGACGGTGCCCGAGGCGTTGTAGGTGACCTTGGGGCCGAAACGGCCGTTGACGATGAACTCGACACCGGTGCGCTGGCTTTCCCCCAGGTTCTCGCGGGTGGTCAGCACCACGCCGCCGCCGATGTCCTGCGAGACATCCGTGACGCCACCGCTGCTGTCGCGATAGAAGGCCGTCACCGCATAGAAGGTCGGGCCCCTGCGCAACTGCCAGGTCAGCTCGAACGAGTCGGTGATCTCCGGCTCGAGATCCGGATTCCCGCGCCGCAGGTTCTGCGGGTCGATGTAGATGGTGTAGGGGTTCAGGTCCTGGGGTGACGGACGGCTGATCCGACGGCTGTAGCCCCCGCGCAGACGCTGGCTGTCGGTCAGTTGATAGCCGAAGTTCAGCGTCGGATAGGCCTTCAGATAGTCACGCTGGACCGAGATGGAGTCCGTGATCTGGTCCAGCTGGAAATCGACCTGCTCGACCCGCAGGCCCGCCTGGACATCCAGATCGCCGAACGGCCGTTCATAGGTGACATAGGCAGCGTGGACCCATTCCTCATAATCGAAGCGGTTGGTCAGGGACGCGATCGGCACCAGACCGGCCTCATCGGGACCGCGCGAGCCGAACGAATCAAAGGCGTCGATATCAAGATCGCCCTCGTAGCCGATCTTCAATAGACGGCGCTCACCCATCGGACGGGTGTAGTCCAGCTTGAAGCCATAGGAATCGCTTTCGTTGTCGCTTCCGGTGCGCTGCAGGAAGTCAGGCTCACCGCCGACCTGGGTGGTGGACACGAGGTCAAGGTCACGCTCGGACGAGCTGGAGTCCACTTCGAAATCGGCGGCCAGTTCGTGCTGGTCACCCTCAAGCTTGCGCCGCCACGACAGACGGCCGCCCACGTTGCTGTTGGAGAAGCCGCCGGTCTGGTCACGGATGTATCGGTCGCTGACCGTGCCATTGCCATCGGCGCGTTCGAAGGTCTGGGTATTGGCATTCTCGGCGTCGAACGCGCGATAGCTCAGTTCCCCGCTGATCCGGTCGCGGGCATTCAGATCGTAGTCCGCGCCAACCCGCGCATTGCCGAAGGTATTGGTGTTCTCGCCCGTGGAAATGCTTTCCTCGGTGATAGTCGCCGCGGGTGTCGCGCCGGGACGCAGGCGCACGGACTCGCTCTCGAACTCGCTGATATTGTGGCGCAGACCGATGTCGCCCGAGAGCGTCAGACCATTGTTGGTCCGGCTGCCGCTCAGGGACAGGTTGCCGCGCTCGCCGCCGTCCCACGATGCGCGTACGCCGACAGAGGTAACCGACGGCTGCGCCGTCCGCGTGACCAGATTAATGACGCCGCCGCTGCCTTCCGGGCTGAAGGCCGCGGAGGGGTTGGTGATCACTTCCACCCGCTCGATCTGGCTGCCGGACATGGCCTGCAGCACATCGGCACGCGAGGCGCCGCGCAGCATGGCGGACGGGCGTCCGTCTACAAGGATGGTGACATTACCGTCGCCACGCAGGCTGACATTCCCCTGGAGGTCGACCTCGACACCCGGGACGTTGCGCAGCACATCCGCGACCGAGCCGGTCTGGGCCTGCACATCATTCGAGACGTTGTAGATCATCCGGTCGGCCGCCGTGATGATGTCGGAGCGGGTGCCCTGGACGATAATCTCGTCGACCTCGGTCGCCTCTTCCTCGGCGTCTTCATCCTGGGCCGCAGCGGGCGGATCCTGATCGGCGTCCTGCGCGAGTGCGGGGGCGGCGGACAGCGCGCACCCGAAGAGTAGCACCGTCGTCAGAAGCAGCGTGCGGTTCGACATGTTCAGCCCGATCAAGAGAAGGTCGCCGCCCAGGACGAAGCGAATTCGTCTTTGGCAACAGATATGTGCTTGCCTGCGCGGTATCACGTCGCCGGGCCCCGACAAGTTAAATCCCGGACAGGTTCGGGGCGGCGCGGTGTTCAGCGTTCAGTATAAAATCAACCTATCTTCAGCATCAGAAAATAGTCTTAGCTTATTCCGTAGCGTTTGATACCTTGGCTGGATCACGTCCCCGGACTCGCACCGGGGCCCATTGAAGGCCGGGAGATCAAGGCATGGACGGAAACGCAGGCGACCCCCTCAGCGACCCCAAGAAGGAACGCGCCGCGCTGCGTTCGCTTCTGGGCCGCACCAATCGTGACTGGTGGCCCAACCATCTGGCGATCGACATCCTGCACCAGCAGGGCCGGACCGGTGATCCGATGGGCGACGACTTCGACTATGCCGAGGCGTTCAAGAAGCTGGACTATGCGGCGGTCAAACGCGACCTGCATGCGCTGATGACCGACAGCCAGCCCTGGTGGCCGGCGGACTACGGTCACTATGGCCCCTTCTTCATTCGCATGGCCTGGCACTCGGCCGGCACCTATCGCACGGCGGACGGCCGCGGCGGGGCCGGAGCCGGCCAGCAGCGCTTTGCCCCGCTGAACAGCTGGCCGGACAACGGCAACCTCGACAAGGCCCGGCGCCTGCTGTGGCCGATCAAGCAGAAGTATGGCGCCAACCTGAGCTGGGCGGATTTGATGATCCTGGCCGGCAATGTCGCCATCGAGTCGATGGGCGGACCGGTGTTCGGCTTCGGTGGCGGGCGCGCCGATGTGTGGGAGCCCGAGAAAGACGTTTATTGGGGCACAGAGGAGCAGTGGGTCGGCGAGGAGGGCAATGAGACCCGCATCCAGCCCGACAAGGATATGGCGCTGGAAGAGCCGCTGGCGGCCATCCAGATGGGCCTGATCTATGTGAATCCCGAAGGTCCCGGCGGCGTGCCGGACGCCCTGCAATCAGCCCGTGACATCCGCGAGACCTTCCGTCGGATGGGCATGAATGACGAAGAAACCGCGGCCCTGACGGCCGGTGGCCACACCTTCGGCAAGGCCCACGGCGCGGGCGATGCCAAGTTGGTCGGGACCAGCCCCGAGGGTGCCGACATCGCCCAGCAGGGCATGGGCTGGGTCTCGGGCCACGAGAGCGGCATGGGCGACCACACCATCACCTCGGGCATCGAAGGCGCCTGGACGCCGACGCCGGTCACCTGGGACATGTCCTATTTCGACATGCTGCTGGACCACGACTACGAGCTGGTGCGCAGTCCCGCCGGAGCCAAGCAGTGGCAGCCGGTCGGCAATCCGGATGACACCCTGGCTCCGGCCGCGCACACGCCGGGCAAGCGGGTGCCGACCATGATGACGACCGCCGACATGGCATTCAAATTCGACCCGGAATACCGCAAGGTCATGGAGAAATTCCGGGCCGACCCGGCCTATTTCGCCGACCAGTTCGCGCGCGCCTGGTTCAAGCTGTGCCACCGCGACATGGGCCCCAAGGCCCGGTATCTGGGCCCCGAGGTTCCGGCCGAGGACCTGATCTGGCAGGATCCGATCCCGGCTCACGAGGGCCCGACGCTGAGCGAGGCGGACATCCGGGACCTGAAGGACGCCATCGCGTCGTCGGACCTGTCGATCGCGGACATGATCCGAACCGCATGGGCCTCGGCCTCGACCTATCGCGGGTCGGATCACCGGGGCGGGGCGAATGGTGCTCGCATCCGTCTGACACCGCAGAAGGACTGGGACGTCAACGAGCCTGAAAAGCTGGCGCGTGTGCTCAAGGTCTATGAGGATATCAAGTCGAGCTCGGGCAAGAATGTCTCGATTGCCGACCTGATCGTTCTGGGCGGCTCGGTGGGTATCGAGAAGGCCGCGAAGGGCGCCGGCCATACCATCGAGGTGCCCTTCACCCCGGGCCGCACCGATGCCTCGCAGGAGCAGACCGAGGTCGAGGGCTTCCACTGGCTGGAGCCGCGCGCCGACGGCTTCCGCAACTATCTGCAGGTCCGGTTCAATGTGCCGACCGAGGAACTGCTGATCGACCGCTCACAGCTGCTGGGCCTTACCGCCCCGCAGATGACGGTGCTGGTGGGCGGCCTGCGGGTGCTGGGCATCAACCACAAGGACTCGAAGGACGGGGTCTTCACCGATCGTCCCGGCCAGCTGACGAACGACTTCTTCGTCAATCTGCTCGACATGGGCACGGCCTGGAAACAGGTGGACGAGAGCTCTGACGAGACCTTTGTCGGCACCTGCCGCAAGACCCACGAGCAGAAGTGGACCGCCACCCGGACAGATCTGGTGTTCGGCTCAAACTCGCAGCTGCGCGCCCTGGCCGAGGTCTATGCCTCCGCCGACGCCGGTCAGAAGTTCGTGCGGGACTTCGTGAAGGCCTGGGTCCAGGTGATGAATGCGGACCGTTTTGATCTGAACTGATCCGGCGGCGCGAGCCCACTGAAAAGCACCCGGATGCAGGCCCCTGCGTCCGGGTGTTTCTTTACGTCCCGGCGACCGGCTTGAGTGCGCCCGCTTTGACGGCGTCATCGACCGCGGCGCGCAGATCCGCCTCGGGTACGAAATCGAACTGGGCAATCATGTCTTCCAGAACAAAGCGCGGCTGGGCCATCGCCCACTCTATCGCGACGGATGCCGGGCCATGAACCGCGGGCGGCATCAATCCAGTCGGGCTGTAGCGCGTCAGCGGAATCCGGTCAGGCAGAACGTAGTCCGATGACCGCCCCATCAGCCGCTGCTGCGTCATGGCGACTTCCCGGGCAAAGGCCGGACTGGCTGCAAGCGTCGCCAGTCGATTGCCCAGGTCTGCCAGTTGCGCGGTCAGCGGCTTGCCGTCGTCCTGTGTCGCCGGGGGCAGCCAGGCCCGGAACGCCGGATCCTGCATGGCCGCCGACTCCAGCAGGCGGAACAGTATCCGACCGTACAGCGGCGTCACGGACAGCGTCACGTGCAGCGAGGGCCCGTCCACCGCGAGGGCATCGTGATACCAGCCGCGCGGGATATAGAGGACATCCCCGGGCCGCATCCGTACTTCCTGCATGACCGGGCCACACGCCGAGGCCAGGTAGCGACGAACCTCCTCGCCCTCGCCCGGATAATCGACGGGATCGGTTTCGCGATTGCGGTACAGGCGCCAGATCTTTTCACCCTCGGTCTGCACGGCGAAAACATCGTGGGTGTCATAATGGGGACCGAACCCCTGCACCCCCTTGAACGAACAATAAACATTGGCCGCGACAGAGGCGGCATAGGTGGTCCGCAGGATGTCGCAGACTGCCCGCAGGGCCGGCGTGAGGGCCCCGACGTCATTGGCTATGACCGTCGCGCCCATGGCCATCATCACCTGCACCTTGGCCGGAGACGGTCGGACGACAGGCCCGGACATGGTCTGGACCTCGGCGCAATAGTTCTCGGCCGGGAGCTGGTTGCCGCTATGAACCAGTTGCAGGGTCGAGTGCGTCCAGATCGAGCTTTGGGCCAGCAGGCCGTTGAAAGTGTCCCAATCCAGCAGGGCGCGACGGGCTTCCCCGGCCACGCCCTCTGCCGGAATGTGCAGCGGTGCACGGCCTTCATACTCGGCAAGAAAGCGCTCAGGGGGGACAGGCGCCAGAAGATCGGAAAGACGGTATTCGGGCAGGCTGGACATGGGGCGACGCTAGCGCCGTCGGACGATGCTGTCGATCAGCCCGCCGAAGGCACAGGCTTTGGCGCGTTCAGCATCGCGATCAAAAGGCCCGCCAGCGAAATGATGCCCACGCCGACCCCCACAATGGCCAGCGAGAGCGCCAGTTGCGCCTCGCCGCCCAGCACCTGGCTGCCCAGACTGACGAGGATCGGCGACACCCCCATTCCGATCGGTGTGCCAAGTATCATGAAGGCCCCCAGACAGGTTCCGCGCTCCTCGTTCGGGACCAGCACGGCAATGGCGGTGGCAGTGACAGACCACAAACCGTTCCGGCAATCATCAGGATGATCGGGACGCCAGACCGCAGCGCCACGTCACCAGCCCTGACCTTCATTGGCGAGGGGCCATTCCGGGGCATTCTTGAGGATGCCGGCGACGGCGACTTCTACATGGGGGATGCCCTGGCGGCGCTGGCGACAGCAGCTGCAGCCCCCGCCATTCAGGGCGCGGCGCGCGACATGTATCTGCGGGCCAAATGTCAGGAACTTCTCTGCGAAATCCTCGAAGCTGCCGAACGCGGAGAGCTGGTGCCTTATACCCCCTCGGCTGGTCTCAGCCGGGCTGAGATGGAGCGGCTGATGACGGCCCGTCGCCTGATCGCCGACCGGTTCGACGAGAAGCTGACGCTCGACCAGATCGCGCGCACAGCCGGCCTGAACCGCACCAAGCTAACGCAGGGGTTTCGTGAAGCATTCGGCCAGAGCGTGGCTGACTGTCTGGCCGAACAGCGCCTGTCGCGCGCGGCCCGCGACCTGACGTCCAGCGACCGGCCGGTGTCGGTGGTCGGCTATGATGCGGGCTATCTGAACAATGCCAGTTTCGCCCGGGCGTTCACGCGTCGCTGTGGCCTGTGCCCCAGCGACTGCCGACGTGCGGGGGGTCAGGTGACCCTCAATGCTGCCTAGCGGCAACTTTCGCGACTGTGATAGCCTGACCTTCCCATTTGTTCCGGGTACCCCGACCATGCTCGCTGACAGCCGTCCCGACGAAACGCGCGTCCAGTATGTGATGCGTCAGGTCGCCGACTACATCGGCAAGGGGCACCTGAAGGTCGGAGACCAGTTGCCGAGCGAGGCGGCCTTCGGCGAGCGTCTGGGCGTCAGCCGCCCGGTGGTGCGCGAAGCCTTTGGGGCGCGGGCCGCGCTCAACATCATCGATACCGCCAACGGCCGCCGCCCCAGGGTCAGCGCCCTGTCCAGCCAGACCCTGTCAATCTCTCTGGATCATGCGGTCCGCACCGAACAGATCTCCGTCCAGCAGGTCTGGGAGACCCGCCGCTGCCTCGAGACCGAGACAATCGCGCTGGCCGCCATGCGTCGTTCGGACGACGAGGCTATACGCATCCGGGATCTGGCCCGCGCCATGGCCGACGCCGAGCGCGGCTCACCCGCCCTGATCGAGGCCGACATCGCCATGCACAAGGCGATTGCGGATGCCAGTCGCAACGCCCTGATGGCCAAGATCATCGGCGCATTCGAGCCACTTCTGGAGGCCGCCGTGCCCGCCGCCTGGCGGACTCGCCGCACCGAGGACCAGCATGCCGCCATCATCGCCAAGCATCTGGAAATGGCGGACACGGTGCTGCGGCGCGATGCGGAGGCGGCCCGACGTGCGATGGACGAGCATTTCGACCGGGCCATCGGCGCCATGCTGGCCGTCGAGGATGCCGCGTGAGCGCCCCCGCGCTGATCGACGCCCGCGCCCTCATTGAGCAGTCGTTGGCCGCCATCGAGATGGGTGATCACGATGTGCTTGAATCCTGCCTGCACCCTGACGTGATATATCGTCGCCCTGGACAGCCGATCCTGTCCGGCCGCGAGGCCGTGATCGACTATTACCGGCGTCATCGCAGCGCCAAGACCTCGCAAATCTTGCTGGACGAGTTGGTGTGCGAAGGTGACCAAGCTGTCGCTATGGGGCTGGTCGAGGGGCGGGGTCATGACGGCGCCCCGATCCACGAACGGTTCGCAGATGCCTACCGCATTGAGGACGGACTGATCCGCGAACGCACCACCTACTTCTTCCGGCAGGGGTTCTGAGGCGGATTGCCACAGACGTGCCCGGGGGTCAGAGTGGGCCTGCAACTTCGGGAGGACGAGACCCGTGCGCCTGTCATCACCGATCAGGCGCTGATGGATGCCGGTAAGTGCGCCGAAGCCCGTCGTGTCGCGTCCGAGGCCGGCGAACGCGCCATGGCCATCCGCGTACGCCAGACCTGTCGTCGCAGACCCTGAGGCGCAAGTTTTTGACCTGACGGAAACGTAAGCAGCCGTCATGGGTCTGAAGTGGTAGCCTTCCCCCAGGGAGAGGAGGCCCGGGATGCGAGGACTGTCTGATCAGGATATGGCGGCGCTGACACCTGCCGAGCGCAGCGAGCCGCGCACGCCGTTGCCGGTCAGGATGGTGTCGTCCGAGGAATACCGACCGGTTCGCCAATCCTCCAGACAGCGCGAGGCCGAAATTCGTCTCTACGCCCTTGCAGACGCAGTGGCGCCGCGACTGGGCCTCAGCCGACGACAGTTCTTTCAGACGGCCTCGGGCATGGCGGCCGGGTTTGCGGCGCTGAACGGCGCCTTCGGTCCTGTGTTCGATGTGGGAACAGCCGAGGCCTCCACCCCCGAACTGGCACAGGAACGGGCCGACGCCCTGTCCGGCCAGTTCATTATGGACATGCACACCCACTTCCTGCGCGACGATACGCGGCTGAACGGATTTGTCCGCCTGCGGGAATCCGTACGGGCTGAAGGGTGGAACCCGCAACTGTCCTCGGCGGGTGCCCAGACAATCCAGGATCTGAAGTTCGACAACTATTTCAAGGAAATCTACCTCGATAGCGACACCAAGATCGCCCTGATTTCCTCGGCACCCTCCGATATCCCGGAGGACTGGTTCCTGACCAATCGCCAGATGGCCGAGGCAAAGGCCAAGGTGAACAGCGAGGCCGGATCCTTGCGAATGATGAGCCACGCCATCATGACTCCCGGTGCTCCGGGCTGGCTGGAAGACTTGTCTGCGGCGTTGGACCTGAGGCCGGACTCGGTCAAGGGCTATACCGTGGGGGACAACACGCACAAGGAGACCGCCCAGCATCCATGGAGGATGGACTCGGACGACACCTACCGGGGCTATGAGCGGATGCTGGCGGCCGGGGTTACGACCGTCTGTGTACACAAGGGGCTTTGGGGCCGGGCCGCTGACCGGCGCTTTCCCGAACTGGCTCCCTATGCCGATGTGCGTGATGTCGCCCAGGCGGCCAGGGACTGGCCACAGCTGAACTTCGTCATCTATCACTCGGCCTATCGTCTGGACGATCCCGAATGGGCGCTGGCCGAATTCGAACGGACGGGACGCATCGACTGGGTGACCGATCTCGCCGAGATTCCGGAAAAGCACGGGGTGACGAACGTCTACGGCGACCTCGGCCAGATCTTTGCCCAGACCTTGATCGCCGAACCCCGTATGTGCGCGGCAATCATGGGCACGCTGATCCGTGGGCTGGGGGTCGATAGGGTCTGCTGGGGTACCGATGCGGTGTGGACCGGATCGCCCCAGTGGCAGATCGAAGGCCTGCGTCGCCTGGAAATTCCTGAGGACATGAGACTGGCGCACGGCTTTGCAGAACTCGGACCTGCCGACGGTGCTGTGAAGACAGCAATCTTCGGCGGCACCAATGCCCGACTTTACGGTGTCGATGTGTCGAGCGCACAAAGGTCTGTCGCCGACGACCGGTTCGCCTTGATCAAGTCAGACTATCTTGCTGCGGGCCCGCAGCCGTCAAACCGACGCTACGGTTTTGTGGCTCGGGGCTAGACGGCGGGCACGGCCCGACTGAGGCGGCCGCCGATGCGGATCGGCTCGATACGCGTGGCCAGACCCGTGCGATCATCCGTCTCGACAAAGACGCCACAGACGGTCGCGGGGCCGGACGCCGGCTGGTAGCGCCCTCCGCTGATACGGGTGGTGAAACGGCGCAGGGGCTCTTCCTTGTCGTTGCCGATCACCGAATCATAGTTGCAGCAGCCGCCGGCATCGGTCTGATAGGCCGTGCCGCCCGGCAGGATCTGGCAGTCGGCGGTCGGCACATGGGTGTGGGTGCCGACGACCAGACTGGCGCGCCCGTCGCAGAAGTGGCCCATGGCCATCTTCTCGGATGTGGCCTCGCAGTGAATGTCGACGATGGCAGCGTCCGCGACCACGCCGAGAGGCGCGGCCTCCAGCTCACGCTCGACCGCGCTGAACGGGTCGTCCATCGGGTCCATGTGCACCCGGCCCAGCACATTGATCACCAGCACGCGGCGGCCATCCGATGTGGTGAACACATCGGCGCCACGGCCCGGAGCATCCATCAGCCGGGGATAGTTGACCGGCCGGATCAGGCGCGGCTCGCGCACGATATAGGTCAGGGCCTCGCGCTGGTCCCAGCTGTGGTTGCCGAGCGTCAGCACATCGGCCCCGGCGTCGAACAGGTCGCGCGCGGTGTTCTCGGTGATGCCGAAGCCGCCCGCCGCGTTCTCGGCATTGATGACCACGAAGTCGAGCTTCAGGTCACGCCTGAGGCCGGGCAGGTGGTCGGACAGGCCGTCGCGGCCGGACTTTCCGACCACATCGCCGAAGAATGCCAGCCTCATGCGGCCGGCCAGGAGGAACAGGTGCGCGTCATGGGAAGGCGGTATAGCCCGTCTCGGTCAGAACGCCATGCAACGGAATGTCGTGATCCAGCAAGGTGAGGCGCTTGACCCGCTGCCCGGCGTAGGCCACGCCCACCCGCAGGGCCTCGGGCCGGGCCGCGAACGTCCGGTCATAATAGCCACCGCCCTGCCCCAGCCGCCCTCCGGATGCGTCAAAGGCCAGAAGCGGCGTGAGGATCAGCTCGGGCTGGATCTCCCGCGCCGACGGCAAGGGGGCCGGTATGCCGGCAGCGTCGGGCGCAAGGTCATCTCCGGGGCGCCACCAGCGGAAGATCAGGGGCGCGTTGGGGGCGCTGACCACGGGCAGGCAGAGGTCATAGCCTTCATACGCCAGACGCGCCGCCAGCGGGCGCGGGTCCATCTCGGCCCCGACAGGGATGTAGAGCGCGTGCACCACCGCGCCCGGCAGGTCATCGGCAAACCCGGCCAGCCGGTCGGCCGCATCCGGCGCCGCGAGGGCCAGGGCCTTTCGCCGCGCTCGCATTTCGTATCGCAGGCCCTGTTTGTCAGTCATGGATTGCCGGGATGCGAACTGTCAACCCGATCCTCGGATCAAGTCCGAGGATGACGGAGATCGGCGTCGCCCTCAAGCAGTGAGCCGCTCCGCGGCGTGCGATTGGGCGGAGAACAAGGTTGGCGGCGCCGCAAGAACCGTGAGGAGCTTTCAATCCTCTCGACCTGGCTTACCAGGTGGGCGCCGTGTGCCCAGGCCCTCGAGCCCGAACAGGGACAGCTCCCTATGAGAGAATTAAGGTCGCAAGGATTAGTCGCCCTCGACGTGAGCCGCAGCAAGACCCGCCAGGGTCGAAGATAGGCGTGCGGGTGTGGCCGGACAATGGCCACCGGGCGGCACACGCGCGAAATCGGTCAGGTGATGGTCTGGGCGATCTTCTCGATGCGGGCGGCCACCGCATTCAGGGCCTCGGCCACTCCGGCGTCGGACGTGGGCGCCTCTATGGGACGAGCCGGAGCCTCGCCTGAGCGGGCTTCCTGCAGTTCGTCGGCAAGGATCAGCCCGGCCATCAGGAACAAGCGAAGTTCGCCGACGTGGCCGACCTCCGCAGCGACATTGCTGACATGGCTGGCGAACTGGGCCGCCAATTGCTTGACGCGCTCTTCCTGTCCGTCGGCGCATCCGACGGCATAGGGGCGGCCATTGATCTCGACGGTGACGGTGGCCATCAGGCGCCCCCCTCGCCTTCCCTGTCGTCCGCGAGGATCGCGCGGATGGCCTCGGCCGAGGCGGCAAGCGCTGCGCGGGCCTCGCGGCCGGCATCTTCCAGCTCGGCCAGACGCCCGGCGTCGGCGCGCGGCGCAAACAGGTCGTCGTCACCGATCGGGGGTGCCGAGGCGGGGCGGGCCTTCAGATCCTTCATGCGGCGTTCCAGCAGGGCGAGCGCCTTGTCGATACGGGCTTTCGCAGCTGTGGTGGCGTCAGCCATCGGTGTCACTTCCTCCGGAATCCCTATAGAACCCGTCCGCGCGTCGGGGTAAAGCGGCCCCGCCCCCCTTTTTCTCCCCCGCGTCCCGAGAGGTTGCCCGTGGCCAAAGCCGATTCCACCCCGCCGAAGGCTACCCCCAACCAAATGGCCGATGCCATCCGGGTGCTGAGCATGGACGCCGTGCAAAAGGCCAACAGCGGCCATCCCGGCATGCCGATGGGTATGGCCGACGTCGCCACTGTACTGTTTTCGAAGCATCTGAAGTTTGACGCCAGCCGCCCCGACTGGGCCGACCGCGACCGGTTCATCCTGTCGGCCGGGCACGGCTCGATGCTGATCTACGCCCTGCTGCACCTGACCGGCTATGAGGCGGCGACCCGCGAGGAGCTGTCGAACTTCCGCCAGTGGGGATCGAAGACCGCCGGCCACCCTGAATACGGCCATATGCCGGGTGTGGAAACCACGACCGGCCCGCTGGGTCAGGGCCTGGCCAATGCCGTCGGCTTTGCCATGGCCGAGCGCCATCTGGCCGCCCACTTCGGCGAGGATCTGGTCGACCACCGTACTTGGGTGATCGCGGGCGATGGCTGTCTGATGGAAGGCATCTCGCAGGAGGCCATCGCGTTGGCCGGCCGTTATCGCCTGAACAAGCTGACCGTGCTGTGGGACGACAATTCCATCACCATCGATGGCGCCGTCAGCCTGTCGGATGCCACCGACCAGAAGGCCCGCTTCAAGGCCGCCGGCTGGGCTGTGAAGGCTATCGACGGCCACGACACGGCCGCCATCAAGTCCGCGCTGAAATGGGCCGAACGTCAGAGCAAACCGACCCTGATCGCCTGCAAGACCAAGATCGGGCGCGGCGCCGCCACCATGGAAGGCAGCCACAAGACCCACGGCGCGGCGCTGGGCGAGGCGGAAATCGCGGCGACCCGGCTGGGTCTGGCCTGGGATCACGCCCCGTTCGATATCCCGGAACACATCGAAAAGGCCTGGCGCAAGGTCGGCCGTCGGGGCGCCAAGGCCCGCCAGGACTGGGAAGCGCGGCTGGAAGAGTCGGAGTTCCATGACGACTTCGTCCGCGCCATGGCCGGTGGCCTGCCCGACGATGCTTTCGACGACCTGGACGCCGCCATTGCCAAGACCATCGAGTCCAAACCGGCCCAGGCCACGCGCCAGTCGTCGGGCGCGGCGCTCGCCGCCCTGTTCGAGCCCGTTCCCGAACTGATCGGCGGTTCGGCCGACCTGACCGGCTCGAACAACACCCTGGTCGCGGGAACCGAGACGTTTGATGCCCCTGACTATGCCGGTCGCTACATCAACTGGGGCATCCGCGAGCACGGCATGGCTGCGGCCATGAACGGCATGGCGCTGCACGGCGGCATCATCCCCTATGGCGGCACCTTCATGGTGTTCTCGGACTACAGCCGTCCGTCGATTCGGCTGGCCGCCCTGATGGGCATCCGGGTGATCCACGTCCTGACCCACGACTCGATCGGTCTGGGAGAGGACGGCCCGACCCACCAGCCGGTCGAGCACCTGGCCGCGCTTCGCGCCATACCGAACCTGCAGGTCTTCCGCCCCGCCGATACGGTCGAGGCCATGGAGTGCTGGCGTCTGGCGCTGGAGAAGGCCGACGGCCCTTCGGCGCTCGCCCTGTCGCGCCAGAAAACGCCGGCCGTGCGGACCGAGGCCGCGTCAGAGAACCTGTCGGCCAAGGGGGCTTACGAGCTGCGCGCCGCCTCGGCCAAAGCCAGGGCCACCCTGTTCGCCACCGGCACCGAGGTCGCCCTGGCACTCAAGGCCGCAGAACAGCTCGAGGCCGACGGCATCCCGACCCGGGTGGTCTCGGTGCCGTCCTTTGAGCTCTTCAACCAGCAGACCAAGGCCTATCAGACCAAGGTGATCGGCAAGGGCACCGCTCGCGTCGCCATCGAGGCCGGCATCCGTCAGGGCTGGGACCGCTTCATCGGCGAGGACGGCGGCTTCGTCGGCATGTCGAGCTTCGGCGCCAGCGCCCCGGCCGAAGTGCTCTACGACAAGTTCGGCATCACCGCTGAAGCCGTGGTCGCCGAGGTGAAGGCGCGGCTGTGACGGTGCGCCTCGGCACTCCCCTTTCTGACTCCGCTGTCCGGGTCATGCTGCTGGGCGCCGGCGAGCTGGGCAAGGAAGTGGCCATCGAGCTGCAGCGTCTCGGCGTCGAGGTGATCGCGGTCGATCGCTATCCGAACGCCCCGGCCATGCAGGTCGCGCATCGCAGCCATGTCATTCCGATGACCGATGCGCAGGTGCTGAACGGCGTCATCCTGGCCGAGGCGCCGCACATCATCGTGCCGGAGATCGAGGCCATCGCCACCGAGGTGCTGGCCGACATCGAGGCCGCAGGGCTGGCGACCGTCATCCCGACAGCCCGCGCAACGCAGCTGACCATGAATCGCGAGGGCATCCGCCGGCTGGCGGCCGAAGAGCTGGGCCTGCCGACCAGCCCCTATGCCTTTGCCGGTTCAGCCGCCGAGCTGGCGGAGGCCGCGCACACCATCGGCCTGCCGGTATTCATCAAGCCGGTCATGTCGTCCTCGGGCAAGGGTCAGTCGATGATCGAGGCCATTGAGGATGCCGCCAATGCCTGGGCCTATGCCCAGTCCGGCGGACGGGTCGATACGGCACGGGTGATCGTCGAGGGGCGGATCGACTTTGACTATGAGATCACCCTGCTGACCGTCCGGTCTATGAAGGACGGGTCGGTCGTCACCGATTTCTGCGCGCCGATCGGGCATCGTCAGGTCAAGGGCGACTATGTCGAGAGCTGGCAGCCCCAGGCCATGAGCGCGGCCGCCCTGGCCTCGGCACAGGATATTGCGGGCAAGGTGACCGCAGCGTTGGGCGGCCTCGGCGTGTTCGGGGTCGAACTGTTCGTGAAGGGCGATCAGGTCTGGTTCTCGGAGGTCTCGCCCCGCCCGCACGACACCGGTCTGGTGACGCTCGCCAGTCAGGTAATGAGCGAGTTCGCCCTGCACGCCCGCGCCATCCTGGGCCTGCCGGTCGATGTCACCCAGCGGGAACCGGCCGCCAGCGCCGTCATCTATGGCGGCATGGACGCAGAGGGCATTGCCTTCGAAGGGGTGGCCGAGGCCCTGTCGGTGCCGACCGCCGACCTGCGCCTGTTCGGCAAGCCCGAGGCCTTCGAACGCCGTCGCATGGGCGTCGCTACCGCGCGCGGCGTCGACACCGATCAGGCCCGAGACCGCGCCCGCGAGGCCGCAAGTCGGGTCAGACCCGTTCAGGCCTGACCCGCAGAGGCGCTAGTCTTCCTCGCGAACCTCGACCGTGCGGGTGACGATGCGAGCGCCATTCCCCCCGCGCTCGCCCTCTTCCAGAACGCCCGAGCCGTCGGCGTCCAGCTGGCCAAACATTTCGCGCATGGGGGCCAGAAATTCAGCCTCGGTGACGCGCCCGTCGCCGTTGGCGTCCATGTCGGCGCCCCCGCCTTCGCTGATCCATTCGACGCGGTGCTCGCCTGTGATGGGCAGACCATCGGTGCGCCGCACCAAAATCCGCACCGGGCCTTCCCCCTCGGTGGTCACTTCACCGTCCTGGCCGACGAATACGAAGCTGTGGGACTCGACCTCGACATCCTCACCCTCGGCACGACGCAGCTCAATGCGGTGCGGGCCCGCCCCTTCAGGGGCCGAGGTCCAGCTCATCTCCGGCCCTCCCATGGTGATCACGCGGACATCATGGTCCATGCCCGGTGCCCCACTGCGATGCTGTAGTTCCTCGCTCGAGAGGCGTCCGTCACCGTTCGCGTCCATCCCGGCAAAGGCCTCGTCCATCGGGCGGGCGAACTCGGCGCGTGAGACAAAGCCGTCCCCGTCCCGGTCCAGTCCATTCTCGCCGTCCGGGTCGGCGGCCACAAACACCACGCGGCTTTCCGTGCGGATGGGGGGCGAAGCGGGCGGACGCGCCGGATCTTGCAAGCCGGGGTTGGTGGACATGGCGAGCGCGAGCGACAGGGAAGCCAGCATGGGATATTCCTCAGGTGAATGATGCCCTCTTGGACCACACGCGCTTTTCGCCCGTATTTCAGGCGGGGGCAGAATTGTTTCACCGGTGAAATGACTGCGGCACCGCCCCGCGTCACAATGCAACGATGATGGCTCCGCCCAATCCCTCCCCCCGCATCCTTGTCGTCGACGATGACCCGGGCCTGCGTGAGGTGCTGGTCGACTATCTGGGGCAGCACGGATTCGAGGCGGAGGGCGCGGCCTCGGCGGGCGAGATGGACCGACAGCTGGAGCACCGGCCGCCCGATCTGGTGGTGCTGGACCTGATGATGCCGGGCGAGGACGGGCTGTCGGCCTGCCGTCGCCTGATCGCCCGAGGCGGACCACCCGTGGTCATGCTGAGCGCCATGGGCGAGGAGACCGACCGGATTGTCGGTCTGGAGCTGGGGGCCGACGACTATCTGCCCAAACCGTGCAATCCGCGCGAACTGCTGGCCCGCATCCGGGCGGTGCTGCGCCGGCGGGCGGGGCCGGGCGGTGGCAGCGCGCCCCAGTCCGAGCCCGTGCTGGTCTTTGACGGACGAACGCTCAACCTGTTGCGGCGCGAGTTGACGCGTCCGGATGGTACCGTCACCGTGCTGTCGACCGGAGAGTTCGCCCTGCTCAAGGCCTTTGCCGAGTCCCCGCGCCGGGTGCTGAGCCGCGACCAGCTGCTGGAGCGGGCACGCGGGTCGGACACCGAGGTGTTTGACCGCGCCATGGATGTGCAGATCAGCCGCCTGCGCAAGAAGCTGGCGGACGGCGACGGGCGTGACCCGATCCAGACCCTGCGCGGCGAGGGCTATATGTTCGACGCCACGGTCGAACGGCGGACGGAACGGCCCGCATGAAGCGGCTGACCTCACCCTCCATTCTGGTCCAGGTCGCCCTGCTGGTCGCCCTGTCCATCGGCCTGTCGCAGGCGCTGACGGCCGCCGCCATCCTGCTGATGCCCGAACCCCGGCCTTCGGGCTTTGACCTGTCCGCCGCCTCGGCCGCCCTGAAAGGAGAGCCGGCCCGCGCCGCCGATGATCGCCCCCTGACGCGCCGCATCACCGACCAGCCGGTCGCGGACGAGAATACAGCCGGCGATCCCATGGCGCTGGCCCTGTCCCTCGCCCTCGCCCGCGTGCTGGAGGTCGAGCCCGGGGATGTGCGGGTCCGCGTGTTTCGGCCGACCGACCGGCCGGACCCCCGCATGAGCGAAGGGTCGCCCACCAGCTATGTCTTCACACGGCCGCCAGCTGGACCTGAGGCGAGCAAAGACGCCCCCACCATCACCTGGACCGAAAAGCACACCATCGAGCGGGCCACGCCTCCGACGCCGGGGTCGCCTGCGACCGGTTCGGCCACGATCACCGTCGACCGGGATACCCAACAGGTGTTCGTCGTCGCCGACCAGCTGACTTTCGCCCCCTTCGCCGCCTCGCTCCGGCTGGAGGACGGGCGCTGGGCGACGGTTGAGCCGCCACGTGACTGGCTGTCGCCCTGGCAGGCCCGGCTGTTGCTGGCGCTGCTGGTCAGTCTGCTGCTGGTCGCGCCCGTGGTGTGGCTGATGGCCCGGCGGCTGACCCGGCCCATCCGGCTGTTCGCCGATGCCGCCCAGCGACTGGGCGCCAATCCGGAGGCCGAGCCCCTCGCCGTATCCGGCCCCAGCGAACTGCGGCGGGCCATCGGGGCCTTCAACGACATGCAGGCCTCGCTGCGCGCCCATATTGCCAACCGGACCCAGACGGTGGCGGCCATCGCCCATGATCTGCGGACCCCGCTGACACGTCTGCGCTTTCGGGCCGAGCAGGCTCCGGACGCGCTGCGCGACCGGCTGGCGGCGGATGTCGAGGAAATGGATGCCCTCATCGCCCAGGCCATGGCCTATGTCCGGGGAGAAACCCGTCAGACCCCGCCCGAGCCGGTCGAGCTGACGGCGCTGGTCGCCGACTGTGTGCGAGGCTTTGCCGAGACTGGACATGCCGCGACCCTGACATCCGGCCCGGACGTCCGGGTCATGGGCCAGCCGACCGGCCTGCGCCGCGCCCTGACCAATCTGATCGCCAATGCCGTCCACTATGGCGGTCGGGCCGAGGTCACGGTCGAGCCGCTGTCTGACCGGGTCGCCATCCACGTCCGCGACACCGGCCCCGGCATCGCGACGGAGCGTATGGAAGAGGTCTTCCAACCCTTCGTCCGGCTGGAGGGGTCTCGCAATCGCGCGACCGGCGGCGTTGGTCTGGGCCTTGCCGTGGCGCGTCAGATCGCCCGGGCCCATGGCGGCGACGTCACCCTGTCCAATCGCCCCGGAGGCGGGCTGGACGCGGTCCTGTCGCTGCCGCGGACCGCCTGAGCGATACAATCCATCACGCCTTGTTACGTGCCGGGGGTTGATCCGGACCGCGCCCGGTTCCATTGAAGCGCCAACCACAACATCGCTTCAGGAGCCCCGCCCATGACCGTCCGCGTCGCCATCAATGGTTTCGGCCGTATCGGCCGTCTCGTCCTGCGCTCGATCGTCGAGCATGGACGCCGCGATATCGAGGTGGTGGCGATCAACGATCTGGGGCCGGTGGCCACCAATGCCCACCTGCTGAAATATGACTCGGTGCACGGTCGCTTCCCCGGCACGGTCGAGCATGGCGACGACTGGATTGACGTGGGCCTCGGCAAGATCAAGGTGACCGCCGAGCGCGACCCCGCCAACCTGCCGCACAAGGATCTGGGCGTCGACATCGCCTTTGAGTGCACCGGCATCTTTGCCTCCAAGGACAAGGCCTCGGCCCACCTGACCGCGGGCGCCAGGCGCGTGCTGGTCTCGGCCCCCGCCGACAATGCCGACAAGACCATCGTCTACGGCGTCAATCACGACACCCTGACCGCCGATGACGTCGTGGTTTCGAACGCCAGCTGCACGACCAACTGCCTGGCCCCCATCGCCAAGGTGCTGCACGACCTGGTCGGCATCGAGCGCGGCTATATGACCACCATCCACGCCTATACCGGCGACCAGCCGACGCTGGATACGATGCACAAGGACCTGTACCGCGCCCGCGCCGCAGGTCTCAGCATGATCCCGACCTCGACCGGTGCGGCCAAGGCCGTCGGCCTGGTCCTGCCGGAGCTGAAAGGCAAGCTGGACGGCTCATCGATCCGCGTGCCGACCCCGAACGTCTCGGTCGTCGACCTGAAGATCGTCCCCGGCCGCGACACCTCGGTTGACGAGGTCAACGCCGCGCTGAAGGCCGCTGCCGACGGCCCGATGAAGGGCGTTCTGGCCACTACCACCGACCCGGTCGTGTCCATGGACCTGAACCACATCGCCGCCAGCTCGACCGCCGCCCTGCCCCAGACCCAGGTCATCGAAGGCAAGCTGGTCCGCGTGCTCAGCTGGTACGACAACGAATGGGGCTTCGCCACGCGCATGGCCGACACAGCGCTGGTGATGAGCAAGCTGATCTGATGACGTCGCGGCGCCTCCCCGTCTGGATCTGGGGCGCCGCAGCCATCGTCTGCCTTGCAGGCATCCTGGCAGGGCCCGCCCTCGCCGTGGTTGGAACGTCGGTCTGGATGGCGCTGCAACCCCGGACAGTCGTGATGGGCTGGGACGTCATCGTCGGAGTAGCCGTCTTCTGCCTGCTGTGGCTGACAGCCGTACTCGCGATTGCGCGGAGGCTCGGGGGCAGGGCCGGTCTTGGTCTCGTTGTTGTCGCCGTCGCCATCGCAGGCGCTACGATTTTATTAGAGCGGCTTCAGCCTCCCGGCGAAGTAACGCGTTGCACAGTGACCGGCGAAGGCGCCGACGTCTGGAGAGACTTTCAACCATGACCTTCCGCACCCTCGACGACGCTTCCGACCTCGCCGGCAAGACCGCCCTCGTGCGTGTGGATTTCAATGTCCCGATGGAGGGGGGCAAGGTCAGCGACGACACGCGGCTGCGCGCCGCCCTGCCGACCATCCAGCGTCTGCGGGATGCGGGGGCCAAGGTCGCGCTGCTGGCCCATTTTGACCGGCCGAAGGGCCAGCGGGTGCCGGAGATGAGCCTGCAGCCCGTGGTCGATGATCTGGAGCTGTTGATCGGCGCCCCCGTGCGCTTCGCCGACGACTGCGTGGGCGATGCCGCAAAGACCGCCATTGCCGATCTGGATGCCGGCGGGGTGGTGCTGCTGGAAAACGTCCGCTTCCACGCCGGCGAGGAGAAGAACGACGCAGCCTTCGCCAAACAGCTGGCCGAACTGGGTGACCTCTACGTCAACGACGCCTTTTCCGCCGCGCATCGGGCCCATGCCTCGACCGAAGGTCTGGCGCGCCTGCTGCCCGCCTATGCCGGCGAGGCGATGAAGCGCGAGCTGGAGGCGCTGGATGCGGCGCTCGGCAATCCGAAGAAGCCGGTACTGGGCATCGTCGGCGGGGCCAAGGTCTCGACCAAGCTGGACCTGCTGAAGAATCTGGTCGGCAAGCTGGACCGCCTGGCCATCGGCGGCGGCATGGCCAACACTTTCCTGTTCGCGCAGGGCATCGACATCGGCGGCTCGCTGGCCGAGCGCGACATGGCCGAAACCGCCCGTGAGATCATGGCCGAAGCCGACGCCAAGGGCTGCGAGCTGCTGCTGCCGATCGACGTGGTGGTCGCCACCGAGGTCAAGCCGGGGGCCGAGACCCGGACTGTCCTGGCCCGCGAGGAGATCGGCGACGACGAGAAGATTCTCGATGCCGGGCCGCTGACTGTCGAGAAGCTGGTCAAGGCCATGGCCCTGTCGCGCACCCTGATCTGGAACGGCCCGCTGGGCGTGTTCGAGGTGCCGCCCTTTGATGCCGCAACCGTCAAGGCGGCCCAGGCCGCGGGCCAGCTGGCGACCAGCGGCGCGATTACCGCCGTGGCCGGCGGCGGCGATACCGTCTCGGCCCTGAACCATGCCGGCGTGGTCGACCAGATGACCTTCGTCTCGACCGCCGGCGGTGCCTTCCTGGAGTGGATGGAAGGCAAGCCCCTGCCCGGCGTCGAGGTCCTGCGCGCCTGACGAAACCCGACAAGGGCCTGCAATTCCTTGTTCGTGCAAGCCGGTTCCGGTTACCTTGACCATAAGGGTCAGGGAGTGCGGGCATGAGCGACGAGACCACCGGCAAGACTGATGTCTTCATCACGGGCGCGGCGACGCGGGTCAGACCGGTGTCAAAAGGTCAGGGCTGCCTGATCTCCCTTGGCCTGCTGGGCGCCGCCTTTGTCGCCTTCTTCCTGCTGATGTTCATTGTTCTCGGCGCCATGGATCTGGTCACCAGCGAGGATGACCGCCAGTCGATCCGGGGCATCTTCCTGATGATCGTCGGCGTCTCCCTCGTGGTCTGGGGGTCGGGGTGGGTGTTTCGCTGGAACACGCGTCGGGGCCTCCGCGAAGAGGTCGAGGCCCGCCTGCCCGGCTTCACAGGACGCACCATCCCCGTCGGCCAGCTGCTGAACGGCCCGGCGGCCGCCGGCAAGCTGGAGGGCAAGTATCTGATGGCGGTGGGGCAGGACCGTTTCCTGCTCATGCGCCACTTTCACAACACCGAGCATCTCGATGCCTTCCGGGCGCTGGTCATCGGCCAGTTCATTAACGCCTACAAGCCGGATGGCCTTGCGCGGGTCATGGACTTTGCCATTCCCTTCGGAAACATCCGCTCGATCTCGGTCGATGCCCTGACCCCGGACGACCTGCGCAAGGGAGCGTTCGGACGGGCGGTCGTCCACGGCGTCGCGTCGTGGGCCCTCGACGCCGCCTTCGGCACCCGATCGACCCAGGACATCAAGGCCGCCTTCATCCGGATTGAGATGATCGACGGCCAGTCGCTGGTTTTCTCGGTGCCCAGCCGGGTCAGCGAGGGCCTGGTCTCGGCGCTCGCCGCCTCGGCTGAAACGGCCAGCCGTGGCACGGGTCACGAGGTCAGCCTGGGGGAGGCCACCTATGACGGGATCGAAACCCTGCTGACGCGCAGCGGTATGATAGATGGCCCCAGCGACGGATGGGACGACTTCTTCGCCAACCTGAGGCCGGACGGCCAGCGGGCGCGCAGCTTCGCGGGCCTCGCGGCCTGGCGCCTTCAGCAGGAAATGGATCGGGCAGCGGGTCGAACGCGCCCGGTACCGCCCGAGGCGATCATCACGCCAACCGGACCGACCCCTGCGTCCCGTCAGCGAAACAAGACTACCCTTGCACTATGGTCGCTGGGTCTTCTGATCCTGGCCACCCTTTTCATCGCCCTCGACGTTACCTTGCGCGACGGCGGCAACGGCGATCTGAAAATCGGCCTCATGGCCATCTTCGGCGGCATCGCGCTGGTGGTAGGGATCAATCTGTGGTCGGCGCGCAGCGGCTGGCTGATGGCAGGCATCAAGAGTGTGCTCAGCCTGGTTCTCGCCGCCTTCGTCGCCTTCGCCCTGGACAGTGAACTCTTGCTGACGCGCGGACCCCTGGCGCCGATGACCCAGTCGATGGCATCGGCGACCGCCAGCCTGTTCGGGCGCGACCACCGCCCCGGCGCCACACCGGAACAACCGGCCGGCCCCGAAGCGCCGACTGAGGAAGAGGCTGCCGCCGCGCGGGCGGCCCTCGAGACGCGCCTGCAGGAGGAGGCCGCCGTAACCGAACGGGCCAGACAGGAAGCTGAGGCGCGGCAGCGGGCCGAGCGTATCGCCGCCGCCGAGGCCATCATCCGCCGCGTGTACGACGATGAGCTGAGCCTGTTCGGATCGCGCACCGAGCGGTCGGCCTGGCTGACCCCGGCCCTGTCGCGCCGCATCGATCAGGCGAACGAGGCGGCGAGCGAGTACGGCGGCGCGGGCGCTGTCGTCGGGTTCGATCCCCTGATTAATGGGCAGGACGCCAATCTTGCCAATTTCGACTATGCCTCGCGCCCAACCGACTATGGCGTCGAGGTGCGAGTCCGGTTCACCAATTTCGAAACACCCGTCGATCTCACCTTCGAACTGGTGGAGACGGAAGCTGGCTGGCGGGTCCGCCAGATTCGCTCGCGGGGCGAAAGCCAATGGACGGCCACAGGACTTCTGGATCAGGCCCAAACCGATGCGAGGGATTTCGAATGACGCGCAAGACAGCATTGGTTGCCGGCGCCCTGTCTCTGGTGATGGCAGGCTGCACGGCTCTCCCGGAGGTCTGGCCGAACAGGGTGACGAGCGACGCCGCTCCAGTCCCGATCTCCGAAGCCGAGGATCTCATACGTTCCCTGTTCGAGTCCCCTGACTGGGAGGGCACCGGAGGTGAGATGGAAGCTCGTCTGGCGTGGATGACTCCCGCGCTGGCAGAAGCATCCTGGCGACTGGCGTCCGTCACCGACAACATCGGCGTCGGCATGGAGCCTTCCGTGGGCAGCATCTACATCTTTGTGACGGAGGCTCGATACAGCACGCGCGCCACCCCATGGGGGGCCGAAGTCCACGTCCGTTTCCTCAACACCAACGAACCCCGCGAGACCTGGTTCGAAATGGTCCAGACCCCGGACGGTTGGCGGGTTGCTGACATCGTCGGGCGCGATCCCATCACAGGCCGTACCTGGCGCTACACCGACCAGATGGCAGAAGTCTTCGCCGCCGTGGCCCGGGGCGAAGGCCCGCGCGATCCGTCCTGATTCCTTTGTAACACGGCGTGACTTCAGCGCTGTCCCGCGTTACATCCTCGGCAAAAGAACAGGGCTCAGGAGGCTACCCCATGGCGCGCATCACGCTGCGACAACTGCTCGATCACGCGGCCGAGGAAGGCTACGGCCTGCCCGCGTACAACATCAACAATATGGAACAGGGTCTGGCGATCATGGAGGCGGCCGACGCGGTCAACGCCCCCGTCATCATCCAGGCCAGCCGCGGGGCGCGCAGCTATGCCAATGACATCATCCTGGCCAAGCTCATCGACGGCCTTGCCGAACTTTATCCGCACATCCCGGTCTGCATGCACCAGGACCACGGCAATGGCCCGGCCACCTGCGCCACCGCCATCCAGTACGGCTTCACCTCGGTGATGATGGACGGCTCGCTGGAAGAAGACGCCAAGACCCCGGCCTCCTACGAGTACAACGTCGATGTCACCCGCCGCGTCACCGAAATGGCCCACAGCTGCGGCGTCTCGGTCGAGGGCGAGCTGGGCGTGCTGGGGAGCCTCGAGACCGGCATGGGCGAGGCCGAGGACGGCCATGGCTTCGAGGGCAAGCTGGATCACTCGGCTCTGCTGACCGACCCCGATCAGGCCGTGGACTTCGTCCGCGAGACCAAGGTCGACGCCCTCGCCATCGCCATGGGCACCAGCCACGGCGCCTACAAGTTCACCCGCCAGCCGGACGGCGAGGTGCTGGCCATGAACGTCATCGAGGAAATCCACCGCCGCCTGCCGGACACCCATCTGGTGATGCACGGCTCATCCTCGGTGCCGCAGGACTTGCAGGACATCATCAACCAGTACGGCGGCAAGATGCCCCAGACCTGGGGCGTGCCGGTTGAGGAAATCCAGCGCGGCATCAAGCACGGCGTGCGCAAGATCAACATCGACACCGACAACCGGATGGCCATCACCGGCGCCATTCGCAAGGTGCTGGCCGAAAAGCCCGGCGAGTTCGATCCGCGCGCCTATCTGAAGCCCGCCAAGGAAGCCATGCGCAAGCTGTGTATCGAACGGTATCAGCAGTTCGGCTGCGAGGGTCAGGCCTCGAAGATCAAGCCGCTGTCGACCGCCCAGATGGCCAAACGCTATGCCACGGGCGAGCTCAACCCCCAGATCGGGGCCTCAGCCCGCGCGGCCTGATCACCAGCTGTAGCGGCTCTGGAAATAGTAGCGCACATCGCGGGCCCGGCGTTCGGCGTCGTCCAGTTCATCCTGGGCCCGGCGCCACTCGCGGATGGTGTCCTCGCGCTCGCGGCGTAGTTCGCGGGCGCGGGCCCGCGCGGCATCCCGCGCTTCTTCGGTCAGGTCCCGGTCGCGGGCCTGGCCCTCGAAATAGGCGATCTTGTCATCGAGCTCCGCGGCCCGGCCCCCGAGACTGTCGATGCGGCTGCGCGCGTCGCTGACCGCCTGCTCGGCCTGATAGACTTCCTGACCGTCGCTGAAGGCAGCCAGGAAGGCGCCCTCCATCGGGCCCCGGCACACGCCTGCATAGCTGTTGCCCCGGACCGCCTCGGCAAATCCGCGCTCGGGCACGCAATAGCCGCGCAGCCCATCCTCACGGGCTGAGAAGTAGGCGCGCGAGTCCGGCACCACCCCGTATTTGGCGCAGGCCTCGGCATGGGCCTCGAGCCGACTCTCCGAGAGACCGGCATAACCGTCCTTGTAGCCTTGCTCGCCCCACGCCCCGGCCAGGCACTGGTCCTCGCTCATCGTGGCGCAGCTGCCCAGCGACAGCAGCGCGGCACCACCGGCGCACGCCAGAAAAATGCGGTTCATCTCACCCTCCCCGGTTGGACGACCGCCACCATGCCGAAGGTCAAGCTTTCCGGCAAATTCGGCACCGGCTATCGCACGTCACGGCGCATGCTAAGGTCGCCGCGCCCATGCCCGTGCCCGCCCCCGACCCTGACGACGACCTGGACGGCGCCTCCGTGCTTGAGGTCCGGCTCGACGCCCGCCATGCCCGGCTGGACAAGGCGCTCAGTGATGCCCTGCCCGACGTCTCTCGCGCCCGGCTTCAGGCGTTGATTGCGGCAGGGGCCGTCACCCTCGACGGCCACATCCTGTCGTCCGGCTCCAGATCGGCCGGACCGGGCGAGTACCGCATCCTCATGCCGGCGCCCGTCGCCGCCGACCCGGAGCCCGAGGAAGTTCCACTGACCGTCCTGTTCGAGGATGAGCACCTCATCGTGGTCGACAAGCCTGCCGGCATGGCCACCCATCCCGCCCCGGGCAGCGAGACCGGCACGCTCGTCAACGCCCTGCTTCACCACTGCGGCGACACCCTGTCGGGCATCGGCGGGGTCGCCCGCCCCGGCATCGTCCACCGGCTCGACAAAGGCACTTCCGGCGTCATGGTCGCGGCCAAGCACGACCGGGCTCATCAGGGCCTTACCGCCCTGTTCGCCGCGCATGACATTGAACGCACCTATATTGCCCTGACCCGGGGAACGCCGACCCCCGAGCGGGGCCGGATCGAGAGCCGCCTCGGCCGCTCGGCCCACGATCGCAAGAAGATGGCAGTCCTGAAGACCGGCGGTCGCGAGGCCATCACCGACTATGTCGTCGAACGCACTTTCGGTCAGCCCGCCAGGGCAGGCGGTGCGCCGCTCGCCGCGCGCGTCGCCTGCACCCTTCATACAGGCCGCACCCACCAGATCCGTGTGCATATGGCCTCCAGGGGCGCCCCGCTGCTCGGCGACCCGGTCTACGGGTCCGGCCCTCCGGCTGGTTCCGTCCGCGACGCCCTCGCCGCGTCCGGCCTGATCCGGCAGGCGCTCCACGCCGCCATTCTCGGCTTCGTCCACCCGATCACCGATGAGACCCTGCGGTTCGAGACAGCGCCACCCGAGGACATGCGAGACCTGCAGTCCCGTCTGGAGGCCCTGTGAAAGCCACGGCTGTGCTTGCATTCCTCCTGATGTTCGCAGCCTGCGGAGCGGCCACAAAGCGACCCTCCGCGCCCGGCGCGCCGACCGGACCCAATGCGGCCGGGCTGGTGCCCCTGCCCTGCGACGGGTCGGTGCCGCTCGCTCCTGTCAAGCGGCGCTACTGCGACCGCGACCGCCATTATGTGACACCCGCTGCCCGCGATGCCCTGACGGATGCCGCCACCCGGCTTGCAAAGGACTTCCCCGGTATCGTCGTCGGGTTCATGGACGGGTCTGGTTCTGAGGGCATCGTGCCCTTCCCGCCGCACCTTAGCCACGGCGACGGTCGCCAGGTTGATCTGGCGCTCTGCTACACCGACACGCAAGGACGTCCGTTGGCCGAGGTTCCGGACACGCGAAAGTGGGGCGGCTACTGGCCGGCCGAACCGCCTCGGCCGGGTGAACGCATTGCCTGCCCGCAAGGTCGCGAGGGCCGCGCCCACAAGCCGGACCCGCCCGCCAATCGCCCTTGGCGTCTGGACGAAGAACGGACGCGGGCCATGGTCATGATTCTGATCGCCGATCCCCGGGTCCGACGGGTCATGATCGAACCGCATCTTGAAGAGCGCTTCGGACTGTGGGGCCACTCCAAACTCCGGTTTGCCGGTTGTCAGGCGGCGCGCCACGATGACCATATTCACGTCGACTTTTATTGAGGCTGCCATGACCGACCCCGATATCCGCAACAACGCCGATGCCCATCGCTACGAACTCGATGCGGACGGACTGACTGCAACCGTCGCCTACAATTTGACCGGCCCACACCTGATGATCACCGAGACCCTGGTGCCGACGGCGCTGGAGGGACGCGGCATCGCCAGTCGCATGGCCCGGCACGTCACCGACGACGCCCGTGAACGCGGTCTTGTCATCCTCCCGGTCTGTACCTTCTTCGGACACTTCTTCCAGAAGCATCCGGACCAGTCTGATGTGGTCCATCCGGATTACCGCAAGGCGCTCGGCCTGGCCTAAGTCTTGAAAAGCAACGGACCCGGATATATACTCCCCTCAGTTGATCGTGGCTTCGGTGCCACGGCCCGTCGCGGCTGTGACAATGCGCCCCTAGGCAAGGGGGCAACCGATCCCCACGTCGGCTGTTGAGGGGTGAGGCGTCGGTGCACAATCTCGTGGCCGTCTCCGCAGGACCCGCTCGTTTTTGAGGTCGGAGGGACCATATGACTGCCAAGCCCAGCCTCGCGATCATGTCGCCTGAACAGGGACTGTCGCGCTATCTTTCGGAAATCCGGAAATTCCCCATGCTCAGCAAGGACGAAGAGTTCATGCTGGCCAAGCGCTGGGGCGAACACCAGGACACCGAAGCCGCTCACAAGCTCGTCACCTCCCACCTGCGCCTGGTGGCCAAGATCGCCATGGGCTATCGCGGCTACGGCCTGCCGATCGGCGAGGTGATTTCCGAGGGCAATGTCGGCCTGATGCAGGCGGTCAAGAAATTCGATCCGGACAAGGGCTTCCGGCTGGCGACCTACGCCATGTGGTGGATCCGCGCTTCGATCCAGGAATACATCCTGCGCAGCTGGTCGCTCGTCAAAATGGGCACCACCGCCGCGCAGAAGAAGCTGTTCTTCAACCTGCGCAAGGCCAAGAGCCAGATCTCGGCCTTTGAGGACGGCGACCTCCACCCGGAACACCTCTCCGCCATCGCCACCAAACTGGGCGTGAGCGAGGAAGAGGTCACCAATATGAACCGCCGCCTCGGGGGCGACGCCTCGCTCAATGCGCCTCTCCGTGCGGATGGCGAAAGCGAATGGCAGGATTGGCTGTCCGACGACACGGCCGTCTCGCAGGAGACCGCCCTCGCCGACAACGAGGAAAAGTCCCTGCGCATGGGCCTGCTTCAGGAAGCCATGGAAGAGCTGACGGACCGCGAAAAGCACATCCTGACCGAGCGCCGCCTCAAGGACGACCCGGTCACGCTCGAGGAACTGGCGGGCCAGTACGGCGTCAGTCGCGAGCGCGTGCGCCAGATCGAGGTCCGGGCCTTCGAAAAGCTGCAGAAGGCGATGCAGGCCGCGGCCACCGAGCGCAATCTGGTCGACGCCTGATCGGCGTCGCAGTCGCGCCTAGCCGGCCTTCTTCAGACTCTCTGCCGGTTTCGGCAGGGCGAGGAGCTGGCCGATAGGCGCGGCGACGCTCGCCTTGGTGGTCCCGCCCTGGACCAGGGTGACCTCCAGCGCGCCGACCGCAACCACCAGTCTGCTGTCCGAGACCTTGAGGGCCAGCGCCTTCAGCGTCTCGGCCTGCTGACGAATGGCTCGAATCGCCTGGGGCGGATCGTTGTCGAACTGGTCCAGCGCCGCCGCGAGAATCTTCATGGCCTGATCGCGGATGGCGATGGCTTCGGCTTCCGCCCCCACGGTGCGGTCGCTCTTGCGCTTGCTCGGCCCGCTATATTCGCCCGAGTTGAAACGCCGACGGTCCGGTCCGACGTAGCTCACGCCTTCCACCCAGTCGCGCGGCTTCAGCGCGACGTTCTCGACCCGCTTGATCAGGTCGGCACTGGTGAACGGTTTACGCAAGAATTCGTGGACGCCCACGTCGCGCGCACCTTTGATGGTCGTAGCCGTCGTCTCGGACGTCACCATGATCACCGGCACACGCCGGCACGCCATGTGCGACCGACGCAGGGTTCGCGTGAAGCTCTCACCATCGAGCTGCGGCCCCGACCGCTCGGTGAAGATCAGGCCCGGATCCAGCGCACCGGCCACCTGAAGTCCGCGCGCCTCGCTCGCCTCGATTACCACTTCACGCGCACCCAGACTCTTCATCAGGTCGGTGATCAGGCGCGCGGCATGCGCATTGGGGTCCACGATCAGCACCCGGCCGACAGTCGGCTCTAGACGCGCCAGAAGACGTCGATCAGTAATCAGCACGCAGGAACCTCGCGGAACGAACCCCCCACGCCTAGCCGGAACGCGTTAAAGTCCCATTGAAATGGGGGACTTGTCCTCAGCCGTGAAAGGGGTCCTGCATCAGGATGGTGTCGTCCCTCTCGGGGCTGGTCGACAGCAGGGCCACGGGCGCGCCGATCAGCTCCTCGATCCGACGTACATATTTGATCGCCGCCGCCGGCAGGTCCTTCCAGGACCGCGCGCCTTGGGTGCTTTCGAACCAGCCCTCGACCGCCTCATAAATCGGCTCCACCTCGGCCTGGGCCTTGAGACCGGCCGGCAGATAGTCGAGCGTCTCGCCCTGTACGCGATAGCCCACGCAGATCTTCAAGGTCTCGAACCCGTCCAGCACGTCCAGCTTGGTCAGGGCGATGCCATAGATGCCGTTGATGGCGATCGACTGGCGCACCAGCACGGCATCGAACCAGCCGCAGCGCCGCGCGCGCCCGGTCACTGTGCCGAACTCGCGGCCCCGTTCGGCGATGCGCCGGCCGTCGTCGTCGAACAGTTCGGTAGGGAAGGGCCCCTCGCCCACCCGGGTCGTATAGGCCTTCACGATCCCCAGCACATAGCCCACCGAGCGCGGCCCAAGACCCGAGCCCGCCGCCGCCTGTCCCGCCACCGTGTTTGAGCTTGTCACATAGGGATAGGTGCCGTGGTCAACGTCCAGCAACGAGCCCTGCGCCCCCTCGAACAGGATGCGCTTGCCGTCGCGATGCGCCTGATCCAGCAGACGCCAGACCGGCTGACCCGCATACTTCAGGACCTCCGGCGCAATGGCCATCAGCTCGGCCTTGAGCGCGGGCACATCGACCTCCGGCAGGTCCAGTCCCTTCCTCAGGGCATTGTGGTGCGCCAGCAGGCGTTCGATCTTGGCATCCAGCGCGTCCGGGTCGGTCAGGTCGCCGACGCGGATCGCCCGGCGCCCGACCTTATCCTCATAGGCCGGGCCGATGCCGCGCCCCGTCGTGCCGATCTTGGTGGTGCCCGCCTGCGCCTCGCGCGCCTGATCCAGGTCCCGGTGCAGCGGCAGGATCAGACAGGCCGTCTCGGCAATGGTCAGCAGGTCCGAGGTGATCTCGACGCCCTGTCCCTCGATCCGCGCGATCTCGTCACGCAGCGCCCAAGGGTCGATGACCACGCCATTGCCGATCACGGACGGCTTGCCCTGCACCACGCCCGACGGCAGCAGGCTCAGCTTGTACGTGACATCGCCCACGACCAGGGTGTGACCGGCATTGTGCCCGCCCTGGAACCGGACGACCCAGTCGGCCCGGTTCGACAGCCAGTCGACGATCTTGCCTTTGCCTTCGTCGCCCCACTGGGCTCCGACCACGGTCACATTCGCCAAGGGTCACTCTCCGCTTTCGACGCGGGCCGAGCCTATAGCCGGGGAATCGTCCGATGTCGCCTGAAGTCGGCGGATTATTCCGCCATGGAGACCGCAAACGCCCAGTCGAGCCAGGGCGTCAGGGCCTCAACGTCGTCGGCATCTACCGTGCATCCGCACCAGACCCGCAGGCCCGCCGGCGCATTGCGATGTCCTTCGACATCAAACGCCGCGCCCTCGCCTTCCAGCAGGGCTTTCATGCGCGTGACCAGATCGCGGCGCCGCTCCTCATCCATGGCCACAACCCGGGGATCGACGATCTTCAGACAGACCGAGGTCGTCGAGCGCGTCCCCGGCTCCTCGGCCAGCCAGTCGATCCAGTTCGTGCGCCCGACCCAAACACCCAACGCCGCCGCATTCGCCTCGGTCCGCGCGATCAGGGCCTTGAGCCCGCCCTCGCGCTCGGCCCACTCAAGGGCGTCGATCCAGTCCTCCAGCGTCAGGACGGAAAATGTATTGATCATGGATCCGGTCGCCAGCGCTCGGTCGAAACCTGCATCGTTGCGAAGCCGCAGAACCTTCGGCACCGGCCGGGACGGCACATGGCTGTCCAGCCGCGCAATGGCCCGGGGCGACAGGGCCGCGACGCCCAGGCCCGCTTCGCCCCCCAGCGCCTTCTGGAAGCTGAAGGTCACCACATCCAGCCGATCCCACGGCAGCGGCATGGCAAAGGCCGCCGAGGTCGCATCGCAGATCACCAGCCCCTCGCGATCCGCCGCGATCCAGTCCGCGCCGGGCGCGCAAACGCCCGAGGTCGTGCCGTTCCACGGAAACACCAGATCGGCCTTGGGGTCCACCCGGTTCACATCCGGGAACCGCCCCCAAGGCGCGTCCAGGATCTCGGGCTTCAGCCCCAGATGATCGCGCACATCGATCGCCCAGACCTTGCCGAAATTCTCGAAAGCCATGACCTGCACCGGCCGCTCACCCAGCAGGTTCCAAAGTGCCGCCTCGACCGCGCCGGTATCCGACCCCGGCACATAGACCAGCGCCCAGTCGTCCGGCACCTCCAGCACCTTTCGGGTGAGGCCCAGCCCTTCAGCGAAACGCGCCACGACCTCGGGCGCCCGGATACCCCTGCCCAGCAGGTCGGTCGGCAGGGCCTCGATCGCCCACCCCGGCCGCTTGGCCGTCGGTCCAGACGAGAACCAGGGCCGCGCCGGCTTCACATCTGGCCGCACCACCCCGCTCACAGGGCGCGCTTTCGCAGGGCCTCGGCCGCCTTGGTCAACTCCGGCACATCCTGACCCGGCAACTGGATCATTACCCGAACCTTCAGGTCGCCGCGCCGCCCACCGGCAAAGGCGCCCTTGCCCTTCAGCCGCATCATCTGACCCGAGTTCGACCCCTTGGGCACGGTCAGGTTCACCACTCCGTCAGGCGTTCGCACGGCCACCTTGCCGCCCAGCACGGCATCGGCCAGCGGCACGGCCAGATCCATGGTCAGGTCGGCCCCGTCGCGCTGATACAGCGCATGCGGTGCGATCTTCAGCTCGATCAGAGCATCCCCCGCCGGTCCGCCGCGCGGCGACGGCACGCCCTGCCCCTTCAGGCGAATTACCTGACCGTCGTCCGCTCCCTTCGGGATCGTCACATCCAGCGTCCGTCCGTCCGAGAACTGGATGCGCCGGGTCGAGCCCTGGATGGAGTCCTCCAGACTGATCTCCAGACTGGCGCGGACGTCCTGGCCGCGTGCGGGCCCACGGGCAGCTCCGCCCCTCGGTCGCGCCCCGCCACCTCCGAACATGCCGCCAAAGATGTCTTCCAGATCAATGTCGTCGAAGGTGGTTCGGGCGCCACCGCCGCCGAAGCCGCCCTGACCAAAGCCACCGCGACCGCCACCGCCACCGCTGAAGCCGCGGTACTGTTCGCGACCATCGGCATCGATCTCACCGCGGTCAAACTTCGCCCGCTTCTCGGCATCACCCAGCAGGTCAAAGGCTGCGGTGATCCGCTTGAACCGGTCCTCGGCCGCCGCGTCGCCCGGGTTCTTGTCAGGGTGATAGTCCTTGGCCAGCTTGCGGAAGGCCTTCTTGATTTCATCCGCGCTCGCGCCCCGGGAAACACCCAGTTCCTGATAGGGATCGCCTGCCACGGTTGGTCATCGCTCCTGATAGCTGAAGGCCATCAGTTAGGGCATGGCGCTGCCTTCGCAAAGGGGCGCGACCGCTTCCGGCCCCCATAGGCCGTGGATGGAGAGCTGCGACACCGCAAAGCGCGCGCCCTCACACCCGCCCGGGAAATCCGTCCCCCGGTCCGCGTCGGAATACAGCCACTCTGTGCCCGTGACCTCGACCGCGCGGCGCTCGACCTCGCTGTCCAGAATCCGCAGCCGGAACCGAAGCGGATCGACCGGCTCCGGCTCACCGTCCCAGCTGTCGCCCCCGGTCCGCGTCCGCGCGATCCAACTCATCACCCGCCCGGCGTCAGACGACCGGACCCTCAGATGCACCGGCCGCCAGGGCCGCTCCGCCCGCCCCGCCAACACATGGGTCCGCTCGCTCACGAACGGACCCGACGGGACCGCACCCCCGGCTCCGGCCCGCCACAGCAACGGCAGTCCGTATTCATCTCTCATCGGTCCCAGTTCGACCAGGCTGTCGTTCAGAAACACGACGGCCGCACCGGCATCTGCCCCGGCTTCAGCCTCGGGCTCGCCCCCGCCCTGCCCGCGTAGTAGGCCTGTCAGCTGCCAGACATCGCCGCCGATCAGGTTCGCCGTCCGGAATCGGATGACCTCCCAGCCCGCCGCTGTCTCGACCGCCGCCGCATTGGCCCCGGCCAGCACCGCCAGCGCCTCACGGCTCTCGGGGGCCCGCCCTTCGATGTGCACGGTCACCGTCGCCGTGTCATCCCACCGCCCGCACAGGCCCGGCCTCAGCGGTTCGGTCAGAACGCCCACGCTGGCCGGACCACGCGCCACCCCGCGCAGGGTCTGGCTCAGCGCATCCGGACCCGCCGTCACCGCATGACGTGTCCAGGGCTCCACCGCGACCGCCGCCACGACGACGCCTTCTGCCCGTCCGATCAGTGGTGCCAGTTCGAGGATCCGCAGCCACGGTGCACCCGACGGCCCCGACGGATCGGGCAGGCGCCAGACCGGCGTCCCGTCCTCCATCGCCACCACCGGCACGGGCACCAGCACCGCTCGCGCCGCTTCGTCCAGAGCGATGCGCTCGACCCGCCAAAGCCCCGCCTCTCCGGGCATCTGCACCCGGTCTCCCGGTTCAAGTGTCAGCGCCTGCAGCGGACCCAGCATCAGAATCCGGCGCTCGACCCCCTCCAGTCCCGCCGCCAGCCTTGCCGCGAACCGCCGGGCCTGCGTCTCGTCGCAGACGGCGGGCAGGTCGACATCCAGCCCGGCGACCGTATCGTCCCCCCCGTTCCGGCTCAGCGTCACCGATCCCGTCTGATAGTCATCCGCCAGATTCAGATATCGCACGCGCACCCGGTCGGGACTTTCGTCCACCGACCGATCGCGAACTTCGGCACCCCCCTCATCGAGCAGGGCCAGCCCTTCGGGGTCGATCATGATCACCGGGCCGTCGTCGTCAGCCCTCAGCGTCAGTTGCCCGCCAGCCTCGCTGACCACCAGCCCCAGTCCCGACACCAGCGGTGCCAGCGCTTCGCGCACACTCATCGGCCGATCGACCACATAGCCTTCGATCCGGTCTCGAACCGGTCCGATCACCGGCAGCTCGTCCGGTCCGATCCGCCCTGCCAGATCGGCCAGCAGCCCCTCGGTCTCGCCCAGCAACCGTCCGTTCAGCCAGTGACCGCTGTGCCAGGCGGGGGCATCGGCCCACAGCTCCGGTCGCCCCGGAAACGCCGGCCACGGCCGCGCGTCCCAGCACCAGGCATCGGCCCCCTCCACCATCCGCCCGCCATAGACGCCCGACACCGGATTAGCCTCGCCATCCTCGAAATGGTCCAGTACCGCCAACAGTGCCCGTCGCTGCATACGGTCGTCTCGCGCCCCGCTGGACCATGGCGGCAAGGCGCTCTCGGCGCTTTTAGGGTCCTGAAACAGATTGGGGGCATTGCCGCCACGATCCACAGCCGCGCAGCCGAACTCCGTCAGGCGTATCGGCTTCATCCCCGGCACCCAGGCGGTCGCACTGGCCGACCTCACCCCGCCGGGCCGATCATGGTGCGCATGGCTCCACCAGCCCGTCAGGTCCTTGGCCCGGAACACCCAGTCCTCGTCGTGGGCCAGATCGGCAATCGGCGTCCGCACCTGCGCCGCCCGGTCCGCATCATCGGCATAGAACCAGTCGAAATGCTCGCCCCCCGCCATCTGCATCGCCAGATAGGTTGGGTCATCCGGCCCCGCATAGGTCACCGCATCCAGCCCGCCGTCCCCCGCGCGCCAGTCGCCCAGCGGCGGGTACCAGTCGATGCCAACATAATCGAGGTCATCATCGGCCCACAGCGGGTCCAGATGGAACCGCACGTCGCCCGACCCATCATCCGGCCGGTGTCCGGAATATTCCGACCAATCCGCCGCATAGGACAGGCCCACCGCCGGCCCAACGATCGTTCGACACTCCGCCAGCAGATCCCGGAAGGCCGCAACGGCCGGATAGCCATCTCCGACGTCACGACTGGTCGTCAGCCCCCGCATCTCCGACCCGATCAGCAGGCCATCGGCCCCCGTCTCCGCCGCCAGTCCTGCATAGTGCCGCGCCAGCCGCCGCAAGCCCCATCCGTCTGCCGGGCCAAACAGCGCCTCGACATCGGCCACCGCCGTCGCCGGATCGTCCGCCACGATCCGCCCGCGCCAGGGATAGGGGGCCTGCTCCGCCCCGCCATACGGATCGGCAAGGCCGTTGCCCGGCGGTATGTCCAAGAAGACGAACGGATACAGCGTCACCTCCAGACCCCGCGCCTTCAGCTCCGCCACCGCCTGCCGCACGCTGTCGTCCGATGGTGTCCCACCATAGGCTGGCGCACCCCCCACTGTGCTCACCAGATGTGCCGTAGCCCGATCCAGTCCGGCCACCGACCAGTCCAGCGGCACGGTCGGCTTGTCGCGTCGCTCTACCCCCGGCCGGATAGCGCAGTGCCCGGCCCTGAGATCATCGCCGAACCATCCGATCACCAGACTGACCCGCTTCAGGTTCGGACAGGCCGCCGTCAGCTGATCCAGCGACACGATCAGATCCGGCCGTCCCTCGGCCGAGCTCACATTCTCGACGTCGGTCCGGGTCAGGCCCGCGCGCCGCACCACAGGCTCGGTGGCCAGCACAAACTCCCCCGCTCCGGGGATCAGGCAAACCCCCTCCAGCCGGTCCTCCAGCGCAGTTGCCCCACCCGCCGGCCTCCGAAAAACCTCGAACGCCAACTGCGGCACGCGATTGCCGAACGCCGCCAGCAGCAGGTCCTCGAACACCACATAGGCTGTCCCGCGATAGGCTGGCGCAGAACCAGCGCCCTCGACCGCCTCGATCAGCGGATCGGGCATCTGGTCTTCGGTCCCGCGATGGATGCGCAGGGTCGCGCCCGCCCGGTCCAGCGGCTGCCCGTCGGCCCAGATCCGACCGATCCCGTCGATAGGCCCTTCGCAGACTGCGACGGCAAAGCTCAGGGAATAGGCATAGGACTCCGTGCGCGGCCCGCCCTTGCCGCCACCCTGCTCATGCCGCTGCTCCAGAAACCGTGCCGCCCAGATGACCTGACCCGTCACCCGTGCCCGGCCCAGCACCAGCGCCATCGGCGCGCCTTCAGCCGTCGACTGCAGCCGGATCGCCTCCAGCCTCGGCCCCACCTGTCGCGCGGGCCCCAGACCGGCCACCAGCTGCTGGTCCAGCATCCCGCCCACCGCCCGGCCAATCGCCTGCCCGACGCCTCCGCCCAGCGCCTGACCCAGTCCTCCCAGTACGGCCTGCGCCATGCTGTCTCCTCACATTTCAGATTTCGGCCGCGGGCCAGGTGAAGGCCGCCGCCCGCTTTCGCAGCCACCAGTCGCCCATCCAGCTTTCGATCACCGACCGTCCCCAATAGGCGTGGATCAGCCTCGGCTCGGGCTGACCGGCCGCGCTCAGGATTCCGCAGTGCTTGACCGGCACATCAGTCCGCATACGAAACAGCAGCACATCGCCTGGCTGCGCCGCCTCCGGCTCAATCTCGATCAGCCAGCGCCGCGCCGCCAGCAGCAGCGTCTCGGCCCCGCCTGCTTCCGCCCAGTCCGGCGAATAGGGCGGCAGGACCTCGGGCTCCGGCCCGATCATTTCCCGCCACACCCCGCGGATCAGTCCCAGGCAATCCGCGCCCTCACCCTTCAGACTGGCTTGATGGCGATAGGGCGTCCCAACCCAGCCCCGCGCTTCCTCCAACGCGGCCGCCCTCATCGGCGACTCCGGCCATCGTGCCGGCCTCCATCGAGCGGGTGCGCGGCAATGAAGTCGTCACCCGGGATGTCCGGAAAGCCCCTGAAGTTCGCCCCGTTGGCAAAGACCCCGACGCAGGTCTCCCACCGCTTGTCACAGCGCGCACCGGGATGGGCCTCGAGGTCAACGCCGCACCGGCTATCGCCCAGCCGCGCCTCGCACAGCCGGCCATAGGTCCGCCCGATCCGCCGATCCAGCGCCGCTATCGGCCCCTCCAACTCGACCGTCAGCCGCCCACTGTCACGCTTCAGGGCACGGATCCGCCCCACCCAAAGCCGCACCTTCAGGTCCGGCCGCACCCAGTCCACCCGCCACAGCTCGACGCGCGCCCGGTCAAACAGCCCCGCACCGATGGCCGCCTCGGTCAGAGCGTCGTCACCCTCACCCAGATGACCGGCCAGCGTCAGGCTGCCGGGCTCGAACCCGGCCTCGCCCTCACGCACCCCGGCCTCAAAGCCCTCGACCGGTGAACAGCGCGTGCCGTCCACCTCCAGCGCCCGGTCGTGGTCGGTGAAGCCCAGTTGCACCCCATCCGCCCGCGTGACCCGCCAGGCATGACACAGCGTCGCCGCCCCGGACTCGATCCGGGCAGCCATCTCTTCGGGAATGTCACGCATGGCTCAGACCCGGATCTCGATCAGCGGCATGGCCACCATCCGCCCGCTACCGAAGGTCTCCAGCGTGATCTCCAGCCGGTCGGCGTCAAACCGTACCGGCGTGTCAAAGCGAAAACCTGCGGTGATCTCCACCCCCTCGCCTGGCGCGGTCTCGAACGTCACCTCGCCGGTCGTCACAGCCAGGCTCCACCCCTCCAACACCTCGACCCCGTCCACGGCCACCCGGACCGTGCCCTCGACGGGCTTGGCGATCCGTCGCGTCGTGCCACCATAGGCCTTCACCAGCGGGAACTGCGTGGTGACCCCGTCCCCTATGCCGATGCTCTGATCGCCCGGACCCGGTTCAGACCCGGGCGCACAGGATTTGAAGTCGGCAAAGTCCCGGAACCGGAACCCGTACAGCCGCCCCTGCCGCGCTTCGAAGAAGGCTGTCAGTGCCGCCATATCGTCCAGCGACCGCAGTCCCGATCCGATCAGATAGCGCCTGCGCCCGCTCGCCCAGGGCGTCGACCGCCGCTCATGGCCGGACGCCAGGGTCACGACCTCGGTCCGCCGCTCCACCCCGCCCGTCGACCCGAACGCGAGCCGTGCGGGTAAAGCCACCTCATGAAAGCTCATCGCATCCCCCTCAGTACCGGCGAGCGCCCAGCGCCACCGCCCGGGCCAGCGCCTGGGCGATCTGGGTCTCGGAGCGCAGCAAGCCTTGCGCGCCCCCTTCCACATTCAGGTTCAGCACCATGCCGGGCCCCTCGACGCCGCCGATGACGCCCGCCTGCGCAGGGCGGAACACCTCCGGTCCGCGCTCGCCGACCAGATAGGCTCCGCCCGGCATCACTGGACCGCCCTCCGCCCGCGTCCCCGAGAACAGCCCGCCGACCGCACTGGCCAGCGCCTCGCCCAGCCCGGCGCCACCGCCGCTCATCAGGGTCCCGACTGCCGAATTGGCCGCCGCCAGCACCGCCCGTGCCAGCTCCGCTAGGGTGATCTCTCCGTCCGCCGCCGCCCGCGTCAGCGACGCCGCCAGGCTCTCGCCCGCGCGATCAAAAGCCTGCTCGATCGACCGCGCCGCACGTTCCGCCGGTTCTTTCAGGCTCTCCAGCGCGGCTGCCGCCTCGGCCGCCTCCAGTGGCACCGTCTCCAGCCCCGACGGGCCAAATGTGTCCGTCATGCTCTTGCTCCCTCATCCGGCCAGTCCCGGCTCAACCGGTCAAACTCCGCGCGGCTCAGCGGCGGCGCCTGCCCCGGCATCCGGGTCAGCGCCTGCCATTCCGCGATCGACAGTTTCCAGAAGGCGCCGGGTGTCAGGCCCAGCCCGACCGCCAGCCGCAGCCGACTTGCCCAGGCCTCCGTCATCCCCCGTCCCCGCCCACGGCGGCAAAGGCCTGTGCCACGGCTTCGGCCGCGACCTGCGGAGAGATCGACGCCCGGTCCAGCCGCCCGGCCAGCTCATGCTCCCCGCCGCCATTCAGGAGCGCCGCCAGCACCGCCATCAGGTCCCGCGCCGTCGGTCGCCTCAGCCGCTCGACCAGACCCTCGACGCCCGAAACCTCCAGCGCCGTCTCGATCTCCGCCAACGCCCCCAGCGTCAGGCACAGCCGACGCGGCGCCCCGTCCAGCTCGACCAGCACCTCGCCCCGCGCGCCATTGGCGGTCCGCATCACAGCGCCTCGAACGTCAGTTCACCCGCACTGGCCAGACTCAGCGCAAAGCTCGCCTCGCCGTCGTGCTCGCCGGCATATTCCAGCGCCGAGACCACGAACCGCCCCTCCAGCCGGCCAAAGTCCGGCACGATCACCTGCCAGCGGTCCGTGCTCTGGGCAAAGAAGGCCTCGCGGATCCGCGCATCCGACGCCGCATCGCGGAAGATACCCTGACCGGCGATGGCGGCCGTACGCACCCCGGCTCCGGCCAGCAGTTCGCGCCAGCGTCCCGCGCTGTCCGCATCGGTCACATCGACGGCGCGCGCATTCAGCGACACTGTCCGTGCCCGCAACCCCGCGACCGTCAGAAAGGTGTCGGGGTCCGTTTCGATCTTCAGCAACAGGTCCTTGCCGCTCTGGGCCGCCATGGAAATCTCCTCGATTGTCGTTTGGGATTCAGATGTCCTGCGTCACCGCGCGCACGCGGATCACGGCCCAGGTGGTCAGTCGGTCATCAGCGGCAAAGACGTCGCTCAGCGGCACATCCAGCTTCAGGCTACGCACCCCATCGGCCTCGATCACCGCCTCGCTCAGGCTGAGCCGCACGGCGGCCGCAACCGCCCGCGCCTCCTCCGTCCCGCAAAAGCGCGAGGCGACGATCAGGGTCAGCTGGTGCTCCATCGCTCCGCCTCCGCCGGCGACAGGGCGCGTCAGGCTGCGTCCCAGCTTCACGTGCGGATAGGCCGCGCCCGGCGGCACCGCGTCCCAGACCCGTCCTTGGGTCAACGCGTCCAGCGTCGCGTCCGCCTTCAGCCGCGCGAGAATGCCCTTCTGCAGGGCCAGCTCATGACTCATGCCAGCCGCTCCAGCTCGATGTCGGTGTCCGCCGGGCCGGTCGCCACCGCCAGGATGCGCCAGCGCACCCCGTCGAACTCCAGCACCCGACCGGCATTCAGTCGGGGGTCCAGTCCCGCCGTCACCCGCCGCGTCTCGATCCGCTGCTGGCCGTCGGGCCCGCTGCGGCGGCGCCCGCCGACCTTGCCCGGTTTCAGCCAGATCTGGCCCAGCAGCTCCCAGGTCCTGGCCTGTCCGCCGTACGGCGTCTCGACCACCTCCACCGCATACAGGGCCGCCAACACCCGCCGCGCGGCCACGCTCACAGCCGCACCGGGCGGTAGGGCGCGATCCACGCCTCGACGGCCTGCGCCGTCATTTCCGCCAACCCCCGCTCATGGGCGATCAGGGTCAGCATCATCACGGCCAGCCTCAGCGGCGCGGGGCTGTCGGCATCCAGCGGCTGATCCACCTCGCTCTCAACCCGCGCCTGCGCGGCCTCGATCAGGGTCTGGATCAGACCATCCTCGCCGTCATGCCCGACGCGCAGAAAGGCCTTCGCCTCGGCCAGGGTCACCGGTGCGGTCATTGATTTCTCGCTTCGCTTGAAAGTGGCGAGTGTCTAGCGGCGAGTGGCGAGTTCGCCTGCTCACTCCCGACAGCTCGCGTCTCACCCGTCCGGCCAGCGACGAGCGGCTCTCGCCACTCGTCACTCGCCACACCTCACTCCGCGTCTAGGACGCGGCGAACTTCATCACCTTGATGGCGTCGAAATTCTGCACGCCGCCGCCCACGCGCTTGGTCGTGTAGAACAGCACATAGGGCTTGGCCGAATAGGGGTCGCGCAGCACCCGCACGCCCGCCCGGTCGACGATCAGATAGCCGCGCTGGAAGTCGCCGAACGCGATCGCCGGGGCATCCGCGCCGATGTCCGGCATGGTCTCGATCTCGGTAACCGGATAGCCCAGCAGGCTGGCGGTATCCCCCGGCCGCTGCGCCGGCTGCCAGATATAGTTGCCGTCGCCGTCCTTGAACTTGCGCACCGTCCCCACCGTCCGGCGGTTCATGACAAAGCGCGCATTCGGCCGGTACAGCGCCTTGGGCGCATAGATCAGGTCGATCAGCCGGTCGGTCGGGTTCGACACCGGGAATGCCCCGGGCGCCCCGCTGGCGATATAGCCGATCTCGCCCCACTCCTGATCGCCGTCCTCGACCAGATCATAGTCGAGGAAGCCCCGCGGCTTGTTCACACCGTCGCCGTTGACGAAGGCTTCGGTCTCCTGGGCGGAAAAGGCATCCTCCACCTCGGCGGCCAGCCACTCGTCCAGATCGATCAGCGCGTCATCCAGCAGGCTCTGGGTCGCGGCGGGGCAGGCGTAGAGATCCGCCGACGGAAACTCCAGCAGCGCAAGCGTCGCCGGATCCGTCTCAGGCCGGGCCGCCGTTTCCGCCACCCAGCCGGCCTCGACGCCTGCGGTCGAGACGGGCTTTCTGAACACGCCCGAGCCCACCGTCCGCACCGTCGCGATCTCGCGCATCGGCGAGCCCACCATCAGGCGCCGCTCGATCGCCCGCTCCGTCTCCGGCGGCACCACATAGCCGCCCGAACTTGGCCCCGACGACAGCCCCGCCTTCAGCTCCAGCCCCAGCGTCGATCCGCCCGTCATATAGGCTGCAAACGCGGATTTCGTCTCCTCCCCCTTCAGGGGGGAGGCGGCGGCAAAGCCGCCGGAGGGGGCGTCCCCCAGCACCGGCCGCCTCGCATCGCTCAGTGCCCGGTCCAGCCGCGCCTGCGCCGAGCCGACCGCCGCATCGATGCGCGCCACCTTCTCCTCCAGCAGGGTATCGGCCGACGCCTTCTTCTCCAGCTCGGCCAGCCGCGCATCATTGGCGCCCTTGAAGGCTTCAAACGCGGCCATGACTTCATGCATGGCGGCGCGCGTCTCGGGCGAGCCCGACACGGTCTTGGTCTCTTTCATGGTGTCTCCTTGATGGCGTCCGGCAGTCCGGAATACGCCTTCCCATCCGCCGCCCGGTGCGGCAGTCTCACCCTCCTGACGGAGGGAATTCTCATGCGTGCATCCACACTCGCTGCCGCGCTCGTCCTGGCGCTGGCTTCACCGGTCGCGGTTCAGGCCCAGGACGCGGCACCGGCGACCGCTCCGGCGCCTGCCGCCGACCCGGCTGATGTGGCCACGCCCGAGGCCCTGATCACGGCCGTTTATGACGTCATCTCCGGCGACGCCGGCGTGGCCCGCGACTGGGACCGTTTCCGCTCCCTCTTCCATCCCGCCGCCCGTCTGATCCCGTCCGGCGTCCGTCCCGACGGCACCATCGTCGCGCGCAGCATCACCCCCGAGGAATACATCACCCTGTCCGGCCCCCAGCTGGAGGGCAGCGGCTTCCATGAGCGCGAGATCGCCGCGACCACCGAGCGCTACGGCTCGATGGTCCACGTCTTCTCCACCTATGAGGCCCGGCGTGCCTCGACCGACGCCGAGCCCTTCATGCGCGGCATCAACAGCTTCCAGCTGTTCTTTGACGGCACCCGCTGGTGGGTGCTCAGCATCTACTGGCGCGCCGAGGACGACAGCCTGCCGATCCCGGAAAAATACCTGCCCTAGGCCTGACCCTCGCGCGCGGCCCGGTCGAACAGGGCCGCCGCGACCAGCCAGCCGGCCATGAAGATCAGGGTCACGCCCAAGGGCAGGTCCTGTTCCGTCGCGCGGGCGTAGATTGCCAGTCCGCCCTGCCCGGCTGCCAGCGCCAGCATGAGCCGGCTCAGACCCCGCGCCCGGAATTGCGAAACGACGGCTCCCACGGCGGCCATGACCACCAGCGCCCACACCCAGACATTGGCCGGTTTGTCCTCGGCCCCGATCAGGCCGACCGCCAGATTGCCGACGACCAGCACAAAGGTCGTGCCGATCGCGACCGCCGCGCCCAGCCGAAAGGTCAGGCTCTCGGACGCGCGCAGCACCAGTTCCCCGACCCCGCACGCGACGGCCAGCAACACGCCCATCAGGGCAAAATCATACAGGCTCCACTGCACCTCGGTCGTGAACTGCATCGCCACCGCCGGCGCCAGCAACAGGGCCGCGGCCCCGCCCCACATCACCGTCCGCAACAGGGTCGTCTGTCCGTTCACCAGCTTCACCGTCTCACCGCTCATCCCGCAGTCTCCCAAGGCTGAAGTTGAGCCTGCACAATGGGCCGCGAAGCCCTGAACGTCCTGAGCGAAACCTGAGCAGAGGGTGAAATCGCCCCGGCCCCTAGTGAAACCGCGCCCCCGGCAACATCGGAAAGGTCACCAGCGACACCTCCCACAGGTCGACTTCAGCCAGCACCCGCAGCCGCCCGTCGCGCCTCGCCCTGACGGCGCGAAAGCCGATCGACAGGCCGTCCAGTGCACCGGCCCGCACCAGCGCCGCGACCAACCGTCCCTCGGGCGTGATGTCCAGAACCTCGCCCTCGACCCTCAGGCCGCGGTCGTCCTCCTCGATCCGGGTCCAGACCCCGACCGGCGACCGCTCGCCGTGCTGGTAAAGCATCCGCACCCCGTCGGGTGCCCGGCGCGCAACGCTGGCGGCAAATGCTCCGCGTACCACCACATCCCCCGCCAGATCCGCCACACCCCACAGCGAGGCATAGCCGGTAATGGCCAGTGACGCGTGAGTGGTGAGTAGTGAGTCGTGAGTAGAGTTTTCCAGGATCTCCGCCCGTGACATCATTCGCATTCCGATTGCCTCATCCCCCAACCACTCACTACTCACCACTCACTGTTCACGATCCTGGTCTCGATCCGCTCCACCGCCCGGCGCGTGGCCAGGCTCTGTTCCTCCAGCCGGGCCAGTCGTTCGGCCACCAGCCGCTGCTCGCCGACCCGGGCCTCCAGCGTCGCAATGCGCGCCGCCGCGCCGCCTGCCCAGATCAGACCGCCGACCGTCTGCAGGACCAGCATGCCGCCCAGCGCCAGCGCCGCCCGTTTCAACTCACTGTTCACAGGCCCACTCCCGCCATCTGCCGACGCTCGTCTTCGGTCAGGAAGCTCGCCGCATTCAGCCGCGCCCACAGCGCATCGCGCTCGGGGCTCAGCGCCGGGACAGCCTCCAGATCGGCCTCGATCCGGCATCCGGGCAGGCGCGGTGACAACCAGGCGGTCAGGGCCCCGGCCGCCTTCCTCACCAGCGGCACCACCGTCTGCCGCCAGAAGGCGACATTGGCCTCGCGATAGTTGGCATAGGTGGCATCCCCCGGAATCCCCAGCAGCTGCGGCGGAATGCCAAACGCCAGCGCGATCTCGCGCGCCGCCGCGTGCTTGCCGGCGATGAAGTCCATCTCGGCGGGCGTCAGGCTCATGGGCTTCCAGTCCAGCCCGCCCTCCAGCAACAGCGGCCGTCCGGCATTGGCCGGCCCCGCATGCGCCTCGCCCAGCTCGGCCTTCAGCCGCTCGAACTGTTCCGTGGTCAGCCGCTCTCCGTCCCGGCCGGCATAGACCAGCGCCCCGCTCGGTCGCGCCGCATTGTCCAGCAGCGCCTTGTTCCAGGCCCCCGACGCATTGTGCACGTCAATGGCAAAGGCCGCGGCCTCCAGCGGCGAAAAGCCGTAGTGGTCATCGGTCGGGTGAAACAGTTTCAGATGCATCACCGGCATCCAGCCGTCGGCCTCGCGTCCGATCCGGACCGACCGTCCATCCAGCCCATAGTCATAGGCCTCGGGCCAGCCGTGCCGCCCCGGCACCACCTTCACCCTGTCGGGACGCAGCGACCACAGCTCCTCCGGCAGACCCGCGTCATCGCCGCCGGCCCCCTCGACATAGGCATTACCCGCCGTCTGCAGCGCCCCGTACAGCCCCTCCAGGAACTCGGGCCCCGACTGCTCGGGATTGGGCCGGGCCAGCAGCTGCGCCAGCCCGTGGTCCCGGCACAGTGTGTCCGTGTCGAACACGGCCAGCGGCACCGAGGCCGCCGCCTCGGCGATCATGCGGATAGCGCGATAGGCCACCGGGTTCTTCCCGAACCCCTCCCGCGCCAATTCGCCATAGTCGCGCGGCGTCCAGCGCGGACGCCCGCCTCCGGTCAGGGCGATCAGCGGGCCTGTCCGGCTGTCCTTCGTTTCAGGCACGACTGTCGTGCCCCGGCGCAGACGCCAGCGGGACCAGTCCATGTCTCTCTCCTTCAATGGGGGATCAGCTGCTCAGCGACAGCAGGGCGGCATCCGGTTTCGCGACCGGTCTCAGCACCAGATGCTTCAGGCATCCACCCAGCTGACCCGTGCCGTCGCTGGCGGCCCCCAGCGTCAACCGCACCAGCCCGCCGGGGGCGCTACCCGACATGTCCGCTGCCGACAGGCTGCCATTTCTCGCCAGCCGGAAATCGTCTGTGCTCGCTCGCAGGGCCACTCCCTGCATCGCGCCACTGGCCGCCAAACCCGCCACCACGCAGCGGGCCTGTTCGACTCCGCCGGTCAACACACGACCGCCGATGGCACCGTCCAGATTGCCGATCTCGGCCCGATTGGCACTCGTCCCGTTGTCCAGACAGGTGGCCCGTCGAGTGCTGGCCAGCGCACCGCTGCCGCCTCCATACAGGGCAAAGTCCGTCGCGAGCGTCACCTCGCCCATCGCCACCAGATCGGTCAGCCGCGCGACGTCCGCGCCCCGGCTGGCGGTGGATCCTGCACTGATGATCGGACTGGTCGCCAGCGCACCGGCCTCCAGCTGAAAGCCCGCAAACTTCAACGCCCGCGTCGCCTGTCCGGCATAGCGGATCAGGCCGCTGCTCGCCGACGGAGACGCGCCTGTCACCGCCGTGGTCCAGACCCGCCAGACCTTGCCCGACAGCGCCTCCATGCCCACCGCACCGGTCAGGATGGCGCCCCCCAGCAACAGACAGAAATCCCCGGTCGCGCTGGTCGCCCCGACCACCGGCGGCGAGCCGTCCGGGGTCTCGACCCAGACCTGCATCGTATAGGTCGCGGTCGGCGCCAGGGTGACCAGCTGATAGGCATAGGCGGCGCTCGCCGTGTTGTTCAGCGCCAGCCAGCTCAGCCCGCCGATGGGCGGCTCGCCGGGTTGGGTCACCGTGCTGACATTCGCATTGCTGCCCAGCTGGGCCTGCGACGGCGCAAACCGGGAAAACAGATTGGTCGACGCCGGCTCGCTCCACAGCCCCATATCGGTCCGGCGCGGGACATCGGCGGCAAAGCTTTGATAGCTGCCATCCAGCCTCCGCCCCCATCCCGTCCCCGACCGGCTGTAGGTCCAGCCGGGCAAAGCCGTCAGACCGGCCAGCGGTATCCCGTCCCAGACATGGCTGTCGGTCGCCAGGTTGAGCTCAATCCCGGCCTCGGGCCCGGGCAGCACACCGCCGGTCTGCCGCAACGCCAGTCCCCCCGGCGTCAGGTCCACACCCAGCCTCATTCCGACAGCGCCACAATGTCTTCAGCCGTGGTGCCGGTCGCCAGCACCCGCCGCGCCTGCACCGCCACATAACCGACGGGGTGGTTCTTCAGCGTCACCGCCACGGCACCACCCGCCGGGATCAGGTTCAGATCCCCCGCCGTGCCGACATACAGCGCCTTGGCATAAGGGGTCAGGTCCTCCTCATCGTCCGGCGTCACGGCCAGGGCCACCCGCGCGGGTGCCCCCGGCGTCGGCGCGTGGGTGCGATAGGCGTCGGGGCTCGACGTCATTGTCTTCTCCTTCGTTTCGGATGGACTGGCCTCAGAGCGGCCGCAGGCGCGGCGTGCTCCGGGGTTCCAGCAACAGATGCGTAATGGCCCACACCAGGGCGTCGGCCCGGTCGGGGCTCGGCCCGCCTTCCCCGCCACCCAGCGCCATCATGTCTTCCTCCAGCGCAGGCATGGCAGCGCAGTGCACCACCCGTCCCTGCTCATACAGCGCCGCGACCGGCTCGGCCCGCGCCCGCTTGGACCGCGTGGCATGCACCGACCGTACCGGACAGGCACAGCCCGCCTGAACCAGCAGGGTTCGCACCATGTCCCCACCCTGATTGACCTCGGCGATCACGGCCTCGGCCCCCTCTCGGCGGGCGACACTGGCAACCACGCCGGCCCAGACGGCGGGCGACAGACCCCGCACCGTCTCATCGGCCAGCACATAGGCCGCACGGTCCCGACGTCCTGCCACCACGATCCCGCACGCATCGCCATGGGCCGTCGCCGGTGGATCCACCGCCACCACCACCCGGTCCATCTCGACCGGACGAGCCCCTCTGGCCCGCGCCAGATCCTCGGCCCGGAACAGCGCCCCGTCGGTCTCGACGATCTGGCCCTCCAGCTCCTGCGCCTCCAGCCGCGTCCCGGCATAAAGCCGTCTCAAATGGCCCAGAAATCCCGGCGCCAGATTGGCCGCATTGACCGCTGTCCCCGCCCGGGTGACCTCGACGCCCGGCTCAGCCAGCAACCGCCTCAACGCCACCATCGGACGGGGCGTGGTCGTCACGACCAGTCGCGGGTCGGTCCCCCGTCTCAACGCAAACCGCAGAGTGCTCAGCGTCCGCTCGGGATTACGCCAGGCACAGAATTCATCGACCCAGGCCGCGTGGAACTGTGGCCCGCGCAGCGCGTCCGGATCCTCCGCAGAATAGGCATAGGCCACTGAGTCATTGGGCCACCGCAACCGCCTGCGACTGGCTTCCCAGACAGGCCTGTGGCCCTGCTCGCCCACAGCCCTGAGGCCCGACGGCCCCTCTATCATCACCTCGCGCACATCGTGCAGCGCCGGTCCCACCAGCGCCAGAACCTGCCTGTCCATCCGCGCCTGCTGGCTCAGCCACCAGGCCCCGGCAAACGTCTTGCCCGATCCCCGCCCGCCCAGCAGCACCCAGGTTGACCAGTCCGTCTCCTCGGCAATCTGGTGATCGTGCAGGCGGGGCATCGCGTCGATCGCATCCCGCGTCTCCGCCAGGGTCAATCCCTCGCGCCAGGCGTTTGCGCTCCAGCGCGGCCCTGTGGTGATCCATGCGGGACTGCAGCTCGGCCCGAAGCGCGGCCTCCTCGGCGGGATCGTCGATGTCACCGTTTGCGTCGCCCTCTTCCGTGTCTTCGGCCGTAGGGCGGGAGCGGGCAGGCGGACTCATCAGCGCGGCCACCGCCTTGCTGGCGCGCGCCATGTTCGTCACCAGTCGCGCAAAGCGATCCAGTCCCGCCACGTCCGAGGGATCCAGTTCGACCTGTGGTAAAAAATCCATCGCGCGATCGGACTGGGCGGCCAGCCGTTCAAACTGCCGCCGGCACCACGCCTCCGCCCCGTCATCCCTGTTCCCGGCCATGGATGAACTCTAGCCGACCAGCGTCCTAAGGCGCGCAAGTCGCTGCGACAAATATCTATCGCCTTGTTTTGACGCCATTTCACAGGCCGAGCACGCACATCACGGCGTCTCAGCCTGTCGCTACCTCGTCCTCATCGGCGTCGCTTGCGCCCAGCACGCGATTGATTGTGGCCATCAGTTCCGCCACCTGGATCGGCTTGCCGACATGAGCGTCCATGCCGGCTTCCTGGCACATTCGTACCTGCTCGGGCTGCACATTGGCCGTCAGGGCGATGATGGGCACACGGCTCGCGTCGCCGGCCATCGCCCGGATTTCGCGGGTCGCGGTCAGGCCGTCCATGATCGGCATATGCACATCCATCAGCACCAGATCATAGGCCCCATTCCGCACGGCCTCGACCGCCTCGGCGCCGTTCTCGACCCCGTCGATTGACAGGCCCATGCCCCCCATGATGGCCGTGACCAGCTCCCGGTTGGCGACCGCATCATCCGCCATCAGGATGCGCAGGCTGACAGCCACCGCTGCATCCCCGTCCGAACCGTGAACATCCTGCCCCGGGTCTGCCGGCGCCAGCGGCACCTCGAACCAGAAGGTCGAACCGACCCCCGGCTGACTGTCCACACCGATCGCCCCGCCCATCATCTCGATCAGCCGACGCGAAATGGCCAGACCCAGCCCCGTCCCGCCATACGTTCGCGTGGTCGAGGCATCGGCCTGCACGAACCGTCGGAACAGGGTCGCGGCCTTCTCGTCGCTGATCCCGATGCCGGTGTCCGACACCGCCACCCGCATCCGACCCTCGTCATAGGTCGCAGACACCGTCACTGCGCCCTGCCGGGTGAATTTCACGGCATTGGACAACAGGTTCAGCGTCACCTGCCGCAGTCGACCCTCATCCCCCATCAGCCCCGCCGGCAAGCCTGCATCGATCATCTGGACCAGGGTCAGTCCCTTGGCCTCGCACTGGCTCTCCACGATCCCGGCAGCCCCCGCGATCATGGCGCGCGGGTCAAAGGCCAGCGGGTCCAGCCCGACCGCCTCGGCTTCCAGTTTTGAGTAATCCAGAATGTCGTTGATCACCCCCAGCAGGGCATCGGAGGAGGTGGCGATCCGGTCCACGTAGCGGCGCTCGTCCGGGCCCAGGTCGCCCGACTGCTTCAGCAGACCTGCAAAACCGATCACACTGGTCAGCGGCGTTCTCAGCTCATGGCTCATATTGGCCAGGAATTCGGTCTTGGCCCGCGCCGCAGCTTCGGCGCGGTCACGCTCCGCCATCAGGTCGTCTTCCAGCTGCTTGGTCGCCGTCGCGTCGCGTGCATTGTCCTGGATTTCGACCGGTCGGCCGTTCTCGTCCCAGAGGATGCTGGGCTGGGCATCCAGCCATCGATAGCTGCCGTCCTTGTGCAGTCCACGGTAGCGCAACTGCGGCGACGGCCCGCCGGGGCCCGCAGCAAAGAACTCCGCATAGGCCTGTTTGACCTGCTCATGGTCATCCGGGTGAATCACATCCCAGGTCTTGCGCCCGATCAGCTCATCAGGCTCCCATCCTGTCAGTCGCGTGATCGCGGGGGACACATAGCGGAAGGTGCCGTCCAGGGCGAACACCGCGATGATGTCGCTGGTCTGTTCGGCCAGATTGCGGAATGCCCGCTCGCTGGTCGCCACGGCCTCGTGGATGCGTTCCTGATCGGTGACGTCCTGAAACACGCCAAACATGGCGGTGACCTTGCCGTCTGCCCCCCGCTCCGTGTCGGCATGGGTCATCACCAGCCGCTCGGTCCCGTCCCGACGGATCAGCCGCATCCGGTGCTTGTAGCCCTCGCCCGTCTCCAGACCATGAGCGATTGCTTCCATCAGATTGGCCCGGTCATCGGGATGATAGAAGCTGACGGCATCGTCATAGCTGGGATCAAATGTATTCCGATCGACCCCGTATATTCGATAGACTTCGTCCGACCAGGTGACCTTCATGGTCTCGGCATCCAGCCGCCACTGCCCGACCCCGGCCATTTCCTCGGCCAGCCTCAACAATTCCAGCCGCTCGGTCTGCCTTCGGGTCAGGTCGGCCTGTTCGAGGAACTCTGCGGCCAGCCGCCCAATCTGGGCCAGCGACCCGATCCGGCTCTCGTCGAAGTCCTGATGCGGCGTCACATCCATGACGGCGATCGCACCGATCACCCTGCCCTGCCCATCGCTGATGGTGGTTCCGGCAAAGAAGCGCAGGCCCGGCTGCCCGGTCACCATCGGGTGGTCTCTCAGGGTCGGATGCGCATGGGCGTCGCGCACCACCATCACCGCACCCGGCCCCATAGCCATTAACATTCCCGACGCGCTTTTCTCGTTCGGAAGGGCAATCTGGTCCAGCCCTACGCTGGAGCGGAACAGGGTTTGCTCCCCGTCTGTGACCGAAATAGTCGCGTGCGGCATATCGAAGAGGTCGCACGCCAATGCGGTCAGCCGATCCAGCGGGCCCTCCAGCCCCGAACCGTCCATCATCATCAAGTCGCTCTTGCGGCGTTTCTCTCCCATGCAGCAAGAGTCGGACAGAATAGCGAAATTTTGGTTAGCGCTGACGCCCGCGCCTCGTCCCGCGCTCGACCATCCACTCCGGCGCCTCATAGGCCAGGGCGTCCTCGGGCTCGTCCAGCATCAGTTCTGATACCGTCTGTCCGCGGATCGAAACCCCGGCCGCATGCACCGTCTCGGGGTCACCCGAGACCAGTGGGTGCCAGTCCGCCAGCCCCCGTCCCTCCGACAGCCTCCGGTAGGCACAGGACAGCGGCATCCACTGCAGCTGCGCCACATTTCCGGGCGTCAACTTGATACAGTCCGGCACATGCCGCTCCCGCTCGGCATAGTTGGAACAGGCACAGGTCGCCGGATCGAACAGCTTGCAGTGGACCCTGGTCGGCACGACCTCGCCTGTGTCCTCGTCCTCGAACCGGACCAGACAGCACAGCCCGCATCCGTCGCACAGCGCCTCCCACTCCGCGGGCGACATCTGTTCCAGGGTCTTCGTTTCCCAGAAGGGCTTGGACGGGGAGGGGTCAGGCTTTACATGCACCCCTCCCCTTACCTCTCCTGATCGCTGAACGCACCATGGCCGCGCGCCCTCCTCTTGTTGCCCTCAAGGACGTCCGTCTGCAGGACGGCCCCCGTCCCCTGTTCGAGGGCGTCGACATCGCGATCGAGCCGCGCACCCGGGCCTGCCTTGTCGGGCGGAATGGCGCCGGAAAATCCACCCTGATGAAGATCATCATGGGCCAGGTCGAGCCGGACTCCGGCGAACGCGCCATCCAGTCCGGCATCCGGTTTGCCAATGTGCCGCAGGAACCGGTGATCACCTGCGACACCCTGCTCGACTATGCCACCTCGGGTGAGGCCGAGCCCTGGACGGCCGAGGCCTGGCTCGCCACCTTCGGCCTTGATCCCGCCAAGCCGGCGGTCAACCTGTCGGGCGGCGAGATCCGCCGCGCCGCGCTCGCCAAGGCCTTCGCCGAAGAGCCGGACCTTATGCTGCTCGACGAGCCGACCAACCACCTCGACATCCTCGCCATCGAGAAGCTCGAGGAAGAGCTGATCTCGGCCCGCTGCGCCGTACTGGTCGTCAGCCACGACCGCGCCTTCCTCAATCGCGTCACCCAGACCTGTCACTGGCTGGAGGGCCGACGCGTCCGCAGCCTGAACAAGAGTTTCAACGCCTTCGACGAATGGGCCACGAAGGTCACTGAGGAAGAGGCCGAGTCCCTGCGCCGCCTGTCCAAGACCATCGAGCGCGAAACCGAGACCTTCTACCGCTCGATCACCGCCCGCCGCACCCGCAACGAGGGCCGCGCCCGCTCGCTTGAGGCGCTCCGCGCCGAACGCGCCGAACGGCTGAAGGACGTGCCCCGCGACCTGCATCTCGGCGTCGATTCCGGCGCCACCTCGGGCAAGCTGGTCGCTGACCTGAAGGGCATCTCCAAGGGCTTCGGCGACCGCACCGTCATCAAGCCCTTCACCACCCGTATCGTGCGTGGCGACCGGCTGGCCATCGTCGGCCCCAATGGCGCCGGCAAGACCACCCTGGTCAAGATCATGCTGGGCGAGATGGCCCCCGACACCGGCACCGTCCGCCTCGGCGCCAATCTGGAGCCCGTCTACCTCGACCAGTCGCGCGAGGGTCTCAAGTCCGACATGACCCTCTGGGACGCCCTGACCCCCGGCGGCGGCGACTCCATCCTCGTACGCGGCGTGTCGAAACACGTCGCCGCCTATGCCAAGGACTTCCTGTTTCAGGAGGGCCAGCTGCGCCAGCCGATCTCGACCCTGTCGGGCGGCGAGCGCAACCGCCTGCTGCTGGCCCGGGCGCTGGCCAAACCCGCCAATATGCTGGTGCTCGACGAGCCGACCAACGACCTCGACATGGACACCCTCGACAAGCTCGAGGAACTGCTCGAGACCTATGACGGCACCCTGATCCTCGTCAGCCACGACCGCGATTTCGTCGACCGCCTCGCCACCTCGACCATCGCCATGAATGGCCGCGGCGACATCGTCGAGACGCCCGGCGGCTGGACCGACTTCATCCGCCAGAACCCCGGCTTCCTTCAGCCCGGCGCCCACCAGCGCCCCCAGGACGCCGAAGCCGCCCGACGCGCCGACGCAAACCCCGCCCCCGCCAGCGTCGCGCCCCCCGCGGCGCCGAAGAAGCCCGCCAAACTCTCGTTCAAGGACGCGCATCGGCTCAAGGAGATCGAGGGCCTGATGGAAACCCTGCCCGCCGACATCGCCCGCCACGACGCCACCCTGTCGGACCCCGACCTCTACGCCCGCGATCCCAAAGCCTTCGACCGTGCCATGACCAACGCCGCCCGTGCCCGGGCCCAGCTTGAGGCGATCGAGGCCGAATGGCTGGAACTGGAAGAAAAGAAGGCCGCGCTCGAAGGCTGATCCGGATTCTGTGGACGGATCAAATCGCTGAATTTTCGAGGGTTCGGGACACTGTCCCCAGATTGTCCCTGACTTATGCACCGGGCGGGGCGGAAATCCCCACAGGGCGGGCATTTCGGACGCTTGCCCAATAGCGGATTTCGTCGGAACGTCAACGGGCCGAGGGACACGGCAGCGCGGAAAACCGGGGAGACCCGGGGCTCAAGGCGAACCGGTCCGGCTCTCGGATCCCGCGTACCAGGCGATCTCCGGATCGTAACGGACACGGGACTGGATCAAGGCTTCGAGGCAGGGTTTCGGCCCACACCTCGGGGAACCGGATCGGGATCGGAAGACGGCGCAGGCCAGACCTGCGGGACGCGACCGGACCAGAGCCGCAGGATACAGCCGACCGTCACCGGGGTTCGCTCCGCTGACGCCCAGGCTAGGGTCCCGACCTCAATGGCCAAGTCCAACCCGGACTTGGCGAGGGCACGAAGCGCAACGGTTCGACCGGGCGGTTCGTGCCCTCGCTCAATTCCGGCTCCGGCAAGCCGGAAACCGCCCTTTCCTTCGCGGAAGTCAGGCCCTAAACCTTGGGCATGCGTCGCCCGCCTGCCCGCTTTTCCTGTCTGGATCGTCGAACTCTGCTGACCGGTGCGGCGGCGCTGGGCCTGTCGGCGACGCTCGCTGGCTGCGGCTCGTCCGAACCGGCCGTCGATGAAAATGGCCGTATCCGCCTGCGGCTCGCCGTCGACGAACCTGCAAGTGCCGAACTCGGGGGCTTCTATCAGGCGCTGGCCACCGGCCTCTATGAGGCGCGAGGCTTGAATGTTCAGCTGGTACGACCGGGCTTCGGTCAGGACGTGCCGCGAGCCCTCGCCTCGGGCAATGCAGAGCTGGGCCTGGCCGCCGACAGCTTCACGCCCCTGCGGCTGGTTGAGGAGGAGGCCCCGGTCAAGGCCGTCGCCGCCTTCTTCCAGAAGTCCCCGCGCGCCCTGATCAGCCACCCGGAACCGCCACCTCGCCCGGGACAGCCGAGCCCATCTGCCGCCCCCATCCACATCCAGGTGGCCGAAGCCGATCGTGAGACCCTCTGGCCATTGTACAAAGCGCTCAGCGGGCTCACCGACGACCAGCTCGCCGACTACGACCTTGAGGCCTTCATCCGAGAGCCCAATGCCTTGATCCTGGGCCATGTGACGCGCGAGCCCATCCTGATCCCGCAAGCCGGTGGATCGCCCCCGGCCGACAGTCCGCTGTTCGATGACGGCTATGCTTCCTATGGCGCCATGATCCTGGCCCCGAACGCTTTCGCCCGGGACAACGAGGATGCCCTGCGAGCCTTCATCGCCGCCTCGGTAGAGGGCTGGGCCGCCTACATCAACGGCGACCCGGACCCCGCCCACGGCCTGATCCGCAGCGCCAACCGCAACATGTCGTCGGGCGAGCTGAATCAGGCCCACGACATTCTGCGCGACGCCGCCATCGTCACCGGAGACGACCCGGCGTCAACACCCATCGGCACCATGTCGGCCGAACGCTGGCGTGCCTTCTACGAAAGCGCCTCGGAGGCCGGCGTTTTCCCGGCAGGTCTCGCGTGGCAACAGGCCTTCACCATCGACTATCTTTCCCCTGCACCGGACATGGCCCCGGCCCCCTGAACCGAGCCCCTGAACAGCTCCCGGCGTTAAGGCTGATTGCGGGAGCCTGTTAGCGGCGGGTTAAGTCTGGGCACCTTAACCTTTGGTCCAATCCCCAGCTTCCGGAGGTGGGAATGCGACCCGACCCGTCCACATCGCTGTCTTCCCTGAGCCGTCGCCTGCTCGGTATGACGACCGCGCTCGTGTTCGCCACACTGGCAATGCCCGCCGTGGCCCAGGACGCGCCTGCCCTTCGCTATCTGGACTGGAACGGCCGGCCCGAGCCCGTCGCCATGGCCCGCGCTACCCCCAATGCCGGGGGCGACGTCCCGGCCCTTCGCCGGGCTGCGCCTGTCATCCCCCATGCGGGCAGCCAGTCCATGGCCGCCGTCCCGCAACTCCGTCCCGCGACGCCGCTTCTGCCCGGTCGCAGTGTCGACGCCGACGGTCGCCCCGGCCTGACCCCTGCCGATGCCTTCTTTGCACCTCCCCCACTCCAGTCCCGCGGCCAGCCAGCGCCTGTGACGGCAGCCCCGGCTCCCGTCCGTTCCGTAGCTGCACCCGTTGAGACACCGCCGCCTGCCCCGCCGCCTCCGGTGCGTCAAATGCCCGAGCCGCCGCCCGTCCGCGTCCAGCCAGCACTACAGCCCGCACCGGCACCGGCATCGGCGCCTGCCCCTACTCCCGCCGCAGCCCGTCCTGCTGAGTGGGCCGACGATCCCATGGCCCCGCGGCCCGATGCCCTGATCTGGTCCGTCGGCCAGCCGCAGCCCCCGGCGAGGCAGCCGCAGGCGACGCAACCTCAGCCGACCCAGCACCCAGCCCCCACAGCACAGACCCGCGCTCCAGCCCCGACTCAAGCCCGCACCGAGCCCTCTGCTGGCGGCGCCCGCTACTACTCCGTCCATCGCCAGAACGGCCGTCAGCCTGACCGCGCCGTCCTGCCGGAGCAGGTCTATCTGGACGCCCTGCCGGTGGAGATGGACGAAACGCCGACCTCGCCCAACATGGCCGAGCCGCCCGGACCGCCGCAGCTGGTCCGCAATCCCGACGGCACCGTGCGTCGCACAACGGGCGAGTCCGCCAGCAGTGCTGCCTCCCGCCAATGACCCAGCCTGCCCCCGAGACTGCGCCCGAGCCTGTCGTGGGATCGCGTCTGCCCGACCTGATCGCCATGGCGCAGGAACCGTCCAGCGAGAAACGCCGGGCTCTGCTACGTGAACTGACCGAGGTCTTCTTCGGTACCGAGACCCACACCGAAACCGAGGCCGACCTCTACGGCACTGTCCTGGCCGAACTGTCCGCAGAGATGGAAACTGCCGTCCGCGCCGAGCTGGCCCAGCGGTTCGCCGACAGTCCCGCCGCCCCCCGCGCCCTGATCCGCCAGCTGGCGAACGACGCGGCCGAGGTGGCCACACCTGTCCTGTCGGCCTCGCCCGTGCTGACCGACGCAGACCTGATCGAGGTTGCCCGCACCCGGGGTCAGGATCACCTGCGTGCCGTCTCCACCCGCAAGGATGTGTCCGAGGCCGTGTCCGACGCCATCGTCGACCACGGCGACGACGAGACCCTGCATAGCCTGCTGTCCAACGAAGGCGCCCGCCTGTCGCGCGAGGCCAGCGAGAAGGCTGTCGAGCGCGCCCGCGTCAATCCCGCCCTTCATGCCGCGACCGTCGAGCGCAAAAGCCTGCCGCCCGATCTGCTCAACGAGATGTATTTCATCGTCGAGGCCCGGCTTCGCCACACCATCCTTGAACGCAACGCCCGCATGGACCCGGCCCTGCTGGAAAGCGCGCTCGAGGCCGGCCGCACCCGTCTCGCCAAACAGGATGGCGCCCTGCCCGCCGACTATTCCGAGAGCCTTGCCTATGTCGAGGAACTGCATGCTGCGGGCCAACTGAGCCCCCGGATGCTGGCGCGGTTCCTGCGCTCGGGCGGCCGGACCTGTTTCCTGATCGCGCTGGCGCGGCTGGCGGACATCGACTTCCACACCGCCCGCCAGATCATCGAGCGCAAGGATCTGGATGCCTTGGCCGTGGTGTGCCGCTCCGCCGGCCTGGATCGGGCCCTGTTCCTGACCTACGCCGTGGTGCTGCTCAACGACGACGGCGACGCCATGGCCAAGGCCCACGCCTACGGTCGGATGTACCAGGAGTTGGCCCCCGACGCCGCCAAACGCACCCTGCGCTTCTGGCGCATGCGCCGCGAAGCCAAGGCCGCCTGACCGGCACGCCTCACACCCGAATATCAGGGACGCCTGAGCCAGAACAGCAAAAGACCCGCCGGATCGTTCCGGCGGGTCTCTTCATTCAGGCTTTCGCCGTCTTATTTCTTTGCGCGAGCGCGGGCCGGCTTGCGACCGCCCTGGCCCAGACCCATCTGCTTGGCCAGTTCCGAACGGGCCTTGGCATAGTTGGGCGCGACCATCGGATAGTCCTTGGCCAGACCCCATTTGGCCCGGTATTCTTCGGGGCTCATGTCGTATTTGGTGCGCAGGTGACGCTTCAGCGACTTGAACTTGCGACCGTCTTCCAGACAGATCAGATAATCCGGCGTGATCGACTTGCGGATCGGCACGGCCGGATCCTTGACTTCCGGCTCCGGCTCGGCGCCGTCACCCGACAGCTGCGACAGGGTCGAGTGAATCGAACCGATCAGCGCAGGAACGGCCTCGGGCGGCAGGATGTTGTTGCTGACATAGGCAGAGATGATGTCCGCCGTCATTTCCAGCAGTTCGGCTTTTTCTTCCATAGATCGTCCAGACGTTTGCAGGGCGAGGCGAAACATCTTGCAGGAATCGCCCCTGATGCCGGGCTGATAGAACAAACGCCCCCCTCATGCAAATGAGCGGGCCGATTTTCTGCATGGTCAGCCAAGTATAGAGCGCACTGGCTGCAAACCGTGCCGCTTTAACGTCCGAAATCTTGCGCCAACGCCATCATCGCCGCCCGCTCGGGGATGGAGTATTCATCCAGCTCATCCATGCCACCGTCGCGGATGGCCTTCAGCAGGGCGGGCGTCATGGCCGAGGTCAACGACCAGTTCCAGTAGCGCAGCACCGTCTGGGCCCGGTCGACGGCCAGCATCTCAAAAGTCACCTGCACCCGCTCCCATGTCGGATGGACGCTTCCATCCGACAGGGTTTCCGGCCGCTTCATCGACCGCCACAGCGCTGTCAGATACTCGCGGTCCAGCCCGGTCGCCTTGCACAGAATGGCCACCGGCTCGCCGCCCGGATCGCCCAGGATCTTCGCCCCGGTCAGCGGTTTGATCCCCGAAAGGTAGGCGATCTCGGCCACGGATTCGCGGCCCATGCCCTGCCGCTCGATCTCGGCGATGGCGTGTTCCAGACTGTCGTAGGGGCTCTTGTCGATGGCCCCGCGATTACGCTGGCGTCGCTCGATGAACTGCAGCGCCTTGCGCGACACCGGATCCTGCCAGCCTTCTGCGGCGGCCATGGCAAAGATGTCTTCCGACACCTCCTGCATGATCTCGCGCGACACCGCGAACCTTTGCAGAATGGTCCGGCGGTCGTGTTCATTTGACCACCAGAACATCACATAGGCTCCCGATGGCCTCAACTCCGGACGCCGCAACAGATGCTCGCACAGGCGCGGCTGCGCCCGGCTCAGGGCCACCGCCGTCTCGATCCCCGTCGGCGACAGCCGGGCCGTGGTGTTCCGCAACAGGACCTCGATCACATCCGCATGCCCGGCGTCGATCAAGGCCTCGGACACCACCTCTGACACCCCTCGCCGGGCGGCGATGCAGCGGTGATGGTCGTGGCCCGTGTCCCGCACGCATGACAGCAGATCGGCATCCGTGAGCCCGGCACATCCCTCGATCAGCACCTCCGCGATGGCCGGATCATCCCGCAGCAGGAGCCGCATCAGGCCGTTCGGCAGTTCCGCCAGCGGCGCCAGCCGATGCGCCATCTTCAACCGGTCTTCCGGCGTCGCCAGCCGCGCCATCTCGACCAGCAGGTCACCGACAACCGACCGCTCAAAGGCATTGATGCGACTGGTCGGCAGGGACACCACGTCGGCCAGCCGCCGCAGCAGCGCATGCCGCGCCTTCCACGACGATGCCGGACCGGCCTCGGGCGCATCGTCTCGCGGACTGGAAAGCGGCTGGGACATATCGGGGCGATCCTCGCCCCGTTCGGTTAACCGCCGGTCAAGAGCGATCTCGCCCTATGCCGCGGCCCAGGCCTGACGCAGCCAGCCTTCCAGCTCGGCATCAACCTCCTCGACCGACGATACCCGCACCCGGTGCGTCACCATCGCGTTCCACGAGCCGGCGGCTTCCAGACGACCCGCCGGTTCCACGCCCTTCAGCACCAGCCCGACATCCAGTCGGTCCTTCGTCGAGGGTTGCAGCAAGGCAAACTGCTTCGACCGTCTGAGGCTGACATAGCCCTTCTTGGGCGCGAACTCGACGCCGTCCAGCCCCTGCACAAAAGCCGCCGCCCGGTCATAGGCCGGCTTCATCGCCGCCTTCGGGCCCGCGAACATCGCCGCCATCAGATCGTCATCGGCGCTCGACCCGGCGTCCGAGGCGAAGGTCTTGTGGGCCACCAGATTGGCATAGCCATGGGTCAGGCCCTGATCGGCCTTCAGCCACGCAACCAGCTGACCATGTTTGGCGTGACCACTGGCTTTCGAGGCCACGATCCATTGATCCAGCGACTTCCCGGTATTCGCCTCCAGATTGGCGATCATCTTTGCCGCAGCGGCGTCTGCATCGGCCATGGACGGTCCCCTTCCTGAGCCCAGGCGTCCATTCAATGCCCGCAAGACCCGCAAATGCAAGGACGGGAGCCAAACGAAAGCCGCAGCGGGTCGGCTTGACCCGCTGCGGCCTGCATCCCGGGCGGGAGGGTCTAGAACTTGAAGGACAGGCCCAGCTGGACCACCGGGTAAACGGTGAAGCCGTCGGTCTCTTCCTCGATCTCCATCTCCTCGGCCTGAAGTTCGGCGTTGAGGCGGGTCTGATCCGCAGGGGACAGCGGGGCGCCACCGACACGAGCGAGCGTTGCCTCGGGGTCGTCACCAAAGGCGGCACCGACCAGGAATTTGAAGCCCCAGCGGTTGTCCGTCGTAAAGGTGTTGTTCCAGCCAAGGCCGACGAAGGGTGCGGTTCCGCCAAAGTCCATATTGCCGGCAAGCGTCCCGACCTGGGCTGCGGTGAAGGTGTCATCACCGATCTCGACCGTCGTTCCGTCAGCGGGCGTGCCGCTCACATTGATCTGACGGTCACCGAAGTAGGCCCCGGCACTGACGAAGAAGGCGCCACCGGTCGGGTGGAAATCGAGGAAGGCCCCGCCGGTCGAGAAGTCGATCTCGCCGTCGTACAGGATGTCATCGCCCTCGACCTCCTCATCGAACTGCAGACTGTCAAAGCCACCGCGGAGGGTGAGCTTCGGGTTGAGCTTGATCTGGGCCTCAATGCCCAGCCCGGTCGTGCCGACATTGGCACCGAGGGCAAACCGGCTCTCGCGCGACTGGGCCGCTGCGGACCCGGCAACACAGGTCGCGGCGACGGCGGCGATAACGAAAACGGACGTCTTCACGTGTGAACTCCCCAATGTTTGACGCGAATTGCGTGGGTCGTGAATCGCCGAACATCGGAGGGCTGTCGTCTGCAAATTTGTAGATACCGGCGGCTTGCCAGCTTGCCGAAGGTTGAGCGGGGTGCTTCATTCCCTGCGGGATGAGGGGCGGCACAATGTCGTTGGAAACCAGACTGTTCCGGACGCAGGAAGCGTTGAAGGACGTGGCCGTGGGAACGCGTCCCTGGGCAGACGCCCTGTCGGCGCTGGCCGACGCCACCGGCAGCCGCTCGGGCGAACTCATCAGCTTCGGGGAAGCTCCCCTTCAGGTAATTACAGACGTCGACGAAGACCTGCTGGCCCAGTTCCGCATGGCGAGAGGGCACGACCCTGATGTCAATTCCCGGGTCCGGGCGGGATTGCGCGCCCCCGAGATGACAGTTCTGGATGAAAGCCACTTCGACACCGCTGGTGATCGCAAACGTCATGGCGAATATGGCCGGATTCTGGACCAGATCGACATCCCCTACGCCCAGCTCGCAGTGCTGGAACGAACGACAGAGAATATTCTGGGCGTGACCCTGCTCGGCTCTGCAAGAGGCGGCGTCATGGGTCGCACAGAGCGCAAGGTTATGACGGCAGCCCTGCCTCACATCCTGTCTGCCGTCCGGGTTCAGCGGGCCTGCGAGGGGCGGGCCATCGCCCTCGCCACCGCCGCCTTCGAACAGTCGGGCACCGCCGCCTTCCTTCTGGATCGCGGACTTCGGCTGAAGGCCATGACCGCGCCCGCCAGCGCCCTACTTCAGCGGGGGGATTTCAGGCTGAAAGACCAGCGGCTCGGCCTGCCGACCGCCGCCGACGGCCCCTTTCAACTGGCCCTGCGAAGGGCCGCCCTGTTCTCCGGCATCGGTGACCCGGCGCCGGTCACAGCCCGGGCGTCCGGCCCGGATGGTCTGGCCTATATTGTCGAAGCCGCACCCCTGCCAGCGGCCCATGGCTTCAGCTTCGACGCTGCGGTCGTCGTCATCGCCCGGGCGCCCCGGTGCCTTGAGGCCCGGGCAGCGAACGTGGCGGCACTGCTTTACGGGCTGACGCCTGCCGAATCGTCTGTCGCTGGCTTGCTCGCTACAGGCCTGTCCGCTCACACCATTGCCGAGCGGCAGGGTGTGACGATCGGCACCGTGCGCACCCACATCCGGCGACTGCTCGACAAGACGGGCAGCCGAAACCAGATTGATCTGATCGCCGCCCTCGTCGCGCGCCTGTAAGCGCCCCCTACAGCCCCTCGAACAACGCCGTCGACAGATAGCGCTCGGCGAAGCTGGGGATGATGGTGACGATGGTCTTGCCCGCATTCTCGTCCAGCGCCGCCTGACGGAAGGCCGCGATCAGGGCGGCGCCCGAACTGATCCCTCCGGTCAGGCCCTCCAGCCGGGCGGCACGGCGGGCCATCTCGAACGCTTCGTCATTGGAAACCCGCTCGACAGCATCGATCACATCGCGGTCGATGATCGAGGGGATGAAGCCCGCGCCAATGCCCTGAATCTTGTGCGGGCCGGGCTCTCCGCCCGACAGCACAGGGGAGTCGGTCGGTTCGACGGCCACCATCCGTACCGAGGGCTTCTTCGCCTTCAGCACCTGGCCGACGCCAGTAATGGTGCCGCCTGTGCCGACGCCGGCGATGACAATGTCGACCGCGCCAGCCGTATCCGCCCAAATCTCCTCGGCGGTCGAGACGCGGTGGATTTCGGGATTGGCCGGATTGTCGAACTGGCCGGGCGACACCGCCCCCGGCGTGCTGTCCAGCAGCTCCTGCGCCCTGGCGATCGCCCCCTTCATGCCCTTGTCGGCGGGCGTCAGCACCAGCTCGGCTCCCAACAGGGCCAGCATCTTGCGTCGCTCCATCGACATGCTTTCCGGCATGACCAGCATCAGACGATAGCCTTTGGCCGCCGCCACAAACGCCAGGGCAATACCCGTATTGCCACTGGTCGGCTCGATCAGGACCGAGTCGGGGGTCAACTTGCCGGCCTGTTCCAGCCCCTCGATCATGGCCAGCCCGATCCGGTCCTTGACCGAGCTCAGGGGGTTGAAAAACTCCAGCTTGGCCAGCACCCGCGCCTTGGGCTTCAGCTCGGCCGACAGGCGCGGCAGCGCCACCAGCGGCGTGTCGCCAATGGTCTCCAGGATCGATCCATAGATCTTCCCGCGACCTGCGCGGGCGTGGCGGGACAGGTCTGGCGAGGCGGGCGTGGTACCGGTCATGGGGGAGGTCTCCGGATGGCTGTCAGCCTTTGAACATCAGGTCGATCCGCGCCCGCGCAAGGGTCAGGCCTGCAGAAAGGCGTCCGCTCGGCATTTCCGCGACTCATGGCACAGTGTTCGGCGAACCATTCGCGCGTCGCTTAAGCGACTGTTAACCACGTTAACCGATCCCTGAGAGGCAGTTTCCGGGGCTTTCCTTGCATTCTCTCGTCGCCGCCGTCCAAGCCGTCGATCCCCTTGTTGTTACCGGCAAGGTCGCGGGGGTGAGCGGCCTGCTGATCGAGTCACGGGGCGGACTGTCGCGTCTGGCCGTCGGGGCCCGGGCCGAGATCGACCGCCACGGTCGCCCGCCCCTGCCCGCCGAAGTGGTCGGCTTTCGCGAGGCCAAGGCCCTGCTGATGCCCTTTGGCCCGGTCGAGGGCGTGGCCCCCGGCGCCGATATTCGCATCGTCGAGTCCGCCAGTGTCGTGCGCCCCACCGCCGCCTGGTTGGGCCGGATCGTCAATGCCTTCGGTGAACCCATCGACGGCAAGGGCCCGCTGCCCCACGGCCCCCGAGCCTATCCCCTGCGTGCCGCCCCGCCTCCGGCCCACACCCGCGGTCGGGTGGGCGAGCGCCTCGATACCGGCGTGCGGGCGCTCGACGTCTTTGCCACCACCTGTCGCGGCCAGCGGATGGGCATTTTCGCGGGCTCCGGCGTCGGCAAATCGGTGCTCCTGTCCATGCTGGCTCGCCGGGCCGAATGCGACGCCGTCGTCGTCGGCCTGATCGGCGAGCGGGGCCGTGAGGTCCGCGAGTTCATCGAGGAAACCCTGGGGCCCGAGGGTCTGGCCCGCGCCATCGTCGTAGTTGCCACCTCGGACGAGCCCGCCCTCACCCGGCGCCAGGCCGCCTATATGACGTTGGCGTGTGCCGAATACCTGCGCGATCAGGGCCAGCAGGTCCTGTGCCTGATGGATTCTGTCACCCGTTTCGCCATGGCCCAGCGCGAGATCGGCCTGGCCGCCGGGGAACCTCCGACCACCAAGGGCTATACGCCCACCGTCTTTTCCGAACTGCCCAAGCTGCTGGAGCGCGCCGGGCCCGGCCCGGTGCGATCCGACGACCGCCCGACCGGGGCCATCACTGCCCTGTTCACTGTACTGGTCGACGGCGGCGACCATGACGAGCCGATTGCCGATGCCGTGCGCGGGATCCTCGACGGCCACATCGTCATGGACCGCAAGATCGCCGAGCGCGGCCGCTTCCCCGCCATTGATGTGCTGAAATCCGTCAGCCGGACCCTGCCGGGCTGCCAGACCCTGCCCGAGCGCGAGTTGAACAAGCGCGCCCGCCAGTGCCTCAGCGCCTATGCCAATATGGAAGAGCTGATCAAGATCGGCGCCTATCGCGCCGGGGCCGATCCGATCACCGACCGCGCCATCGCCCTCAACCCGGCGCTGGAAGGCTTCCTGTCGCAAACCCCCGATGACATCTGCGACATGGCGACCGCCTTTAGTCATCTGGAAAGCATTCTGAACCAAGGTCTCGCAGAGCGAGTGGAGTGACGTCATGACGACATGGGCCCGGTCCCTGATCCGCATTTCGACCTATGAGGTTGAAACCCTGCAGAAACGTCTGGCTGAAATCGGCTCGCGCCGTGCCTCCGCGGAAATGCGGCTGGCGGTGCTGGATGCCGAGGTCGAGGTCGAGCGCGAGCGCGCCCGGGCCGATGCCGAGGCCGGCATGCTGCTGCAGGCGTATCTGAGCGGCTGGAAACACCGGAAATCGACGGTCGAGGCCGACCTGTCGGAGCTCGAGGCCGAGGAAGAGGGCGCCCGCGACGCCCTGACCGGCGCCTTTGAGGAGCTCAAGAAGTTCGAACACGTCGCCGAACTCTCCCGACTCGAACGCCTCGCTGCCGCTGAACGTCGCGAGTCCGCAGCCTTTGACGCGCTTGGCCTCAGGCGGCGTGCCTGATTTTCGACTGACCCGCCGGCATCTGCTGGCCAGCCCCCTGGCGCTGGCGGCGTGCGGCAGTTCGCCTGCCACCCCGCCGCTCGGCCCCGTGCGCCCGCTTAAGGATCTGACCGCCGTCCCGGTCGGCGTCTGCGGCATGTCGGGCCAGTTCGACGACGCCCGCTGGCGGCGGGTGGTGCTGACCCATTTCTCCCAGTTCACCCCCGAGTGGGAAATGAAGATGGAGGCGATCCTGCGGCCCGACCGCAGCCTCGACTTCACCCTCGCTGATCGCTGCGCGGACTTCGCCACCGACAACGGCCTGCGCCTGCATGGCCACGCCCTCATCTGGTATTCGCAAGGGGCCGACGCCTTTACGGGCCTTGATCGCAAGACCTTCGCGGCAGACTACGACCGCTACATCCGCGAGGTCGTCAACCGCTACCGCGGCCGCGCCGTCGGCTGGGATGTGGTCAATGAGGCGGTGGCCGAGAACGGCAACGGCCTGCGCACCCATCACTGGTCCGAAACCCTGGGCGACATCGACCATATCCGCCGCGCCTTTGATGTCGCGCACGATGCCGACCCGGACGCCGTGCTGTTCCTCAATGACTACAACCTGGAAAACCTGCCGCGGAAGGGCGCGACCTTCCTGAGTCTGGTCGAAAAACTGCTGAAGGCCGGCACCCCGCTGGGCGGCATCGGCAGCCAGTCGCACCTCGATATCGACATCCCTGAAGGCCAGATCACCGCCTTCATGCGCGACGCCGCCGGCTTCGGCCTGCTGATCCATGTGTCGGAGCTGGATGCCTCGCTCCGCTCCGACCGTCGCGTCGATCTGCGCAGCCCCGCTGAGCGTCAGACCCGGCAGACCGCCCGGGTCACCGAACTGGCCGAAGCCTTTGCGGCCCTGCCCCCGGCCCAGCAATACGCCTTCACCGTCTGGGGGGCGCGCGATACCGACAGCTGGCTCCGGCGCGACGAACGCGACGATGGCCGCGACAGCCCGCTGCTGTTCGATGCTTCAGGGATGGCGACGCCCCTCTATGACGCGGTCGCCGGACCTCTTGGATCAGCGCGCGTCGGCTAGCAGCTCGAATATGCCTTCCAGCCCCGCCTCGGCATTCGGGCCGATCCAAACGGTGAACCGCCCCGGCTCGACCGTCCACGTCAACTCACGCCCGATGAACATCAGGTCCCGCCGCGTCAGGGTGAACCGCACCCGCGCGCTCTGGCCGGGCTCCAACCGTACGCGCTGGAAGCCCTTCAGCTGCCGGATCGGCCGGGTCACACTGGCCGCCCGGTCGTGGATGTAGAGCTGCGCCAGCTCCTCGGCCACGCGCTCGCCCCGGTTGGTGATCGTGGCCGACACTTCCAGTTCGCCGTCCCAGGCCAGTGTGCCGTCGCCCACATCCAGCCCCTCATAGACGGGATCGCCGTAGGTCAGGCCGTAGCCGAACGGCCAGGCCGCGGTGTTCAGCGTCTCGCGATAGCGGGCCTTGAACTCCTCGCCGTGCTCCAGCGACAGCGGCGGCCGCCCCGTGACCTTGCGGTCATAGTGGAACGGCGACTGGCCCGTGTGGTGGGGTAAGCTGATCGGCAGGCGACCGCTCGGCTCATGCGCGCCGAACAGCACATCGGCGAGCGCATGGCCCGTCTCGACCCCCAGGAACCAGCCGACCACCAGGCCGGGAGCAGATTTCGCCGCCTCGTCCAGCACCAGCGCCCGGCCGCACTTCAGCACCAGAACCACAGGCTTGCCGACCGCCATCACCGCCGCGATCAGATCGCGCTGCGGCTCCGGGATGCAGACGTCGACCCGCGACTGGGCCTCGCCCGACATACGCTCGCCCTCGCCGACCACCATAACCACGACATCGGCCGCGCGGGCGGCCTCGACCGCTGCCTCGATCCCGCCGTCCAGCGGCGCTTCGGCCTCGGATCCGCGCACGACCGTCAGCCGCGCCGGATCGTCCATCGCCGCGCGGAAGCCCTCATCGACCGGCACGGCATAGGCCGGGTCGCCGAACAGCACCCAGGGCCCGTTCAGATGCTCACGCCCCTCGGCGAACGGCCCGATCAGGGCGATCCGGGCTGAGCGCTTGAGCGGCAGCACCCCGCCCTCATTCCTGAGCAAGACGATGGACTTGCGCCCGGCCTCACGCGCCAGGTCCCGGTGCCCGGGCTGATCGTTCGGCTCGACCCGCTCTGGCGCCAGCCGCCCATAGGGATCGTCGAACAGGCCGAGCTGGGCCTTCAGCTCCAGCACCCGCCGCACCGACACATCGACGTCAGCCTCCGCAATCGCGCCCGACCGAACCAGATCGGGCAGGTGATGGGCATAGAGGTTGCTGCTCATGCTCATGTCGACGCCGCCCGTGAACGCCAGCCGCGCCGCATCCCGCTCATCCTCGGCCAGGCCGTGGGCGATCAGTTCAAAGTCCCCGGTGTAGTCCGAGACGACAAAGCCCTCGAAGCCCCACTCGCCGCGCAGCACATCCTTCATCAGCCAGGGGTTGGCATGGGCCGGCACCCCCGCCACCTCATTGAAGGCCGCCATGGTCGACAGGGCGCCCGCGTCGAAGGCCGCCTGGAATGGCGGGAAATGGATTTCGCGCAGGGTCCGCTCGGACACATCGACGCTGTTGTAGTCCAGCCCCCCGGCTCCGGCGCCATAACCGGCCAGGTGTTTGGGCGTCGCCAGCATGGCCCCGACGTCGGATAAACCCGCCTCGCCCTGGAAGCCCTCAACGCGGGCTACCGCCAGGGTGCAGCCCAGCAGCACATCCTCGCCCGCACCCTCGACCCCCCGGCCCCAGCGGGCATCGCGAGAGATATCGACCATGGGGGCGAAGTTCCAGGCCAGGCCCACGGCCGTGGCCTCCTCCGCCGCAGCGCGTGCCGTCCGCTTCGCCAGATTCGCGTCAAAGGCCGCGGCTTCGGCCAGCGGCACCGGAAAGATGGTGCGAAACCCGTGGATCACGTCGGCCGCAAACAGCAGCGGAATACCCAGCCGCGACTCCTCGACCGCCACCGTCTGCATGCGCCGGTGCCAGTCGGCCGAGTCTCCGTTGAACACGGCGCCCAGCCGCCCCTCACGCACGGCCTGGGCCTGTTCCTCGATCGATCCGGGGACGGCGGCCGGATTGGCGGCATTGGCCGGAGCGGGGGCCAGCGCTGCCGGCATGATGGTCAGCTGTCCGGCCTTTTCCTCCAGCGTCATCGCGGCGATCAAGGCCTCGATCCGTTCGGCCACCGTTGTCGCCCTGCCTCCACCGTCAGGCCGGCGCGCCTCACCGGACAGGCGGGCTTCGGACGGTTTGGGCGCAGGGGAAGACATCAGTCGGGGGTCTCGCGTGTAATCGGTTACACCGTCATAGCCGAGACGGTCGCACACTCAAACCGTCCGGGCCAGACACCCTGGGGAAAAGCGCAGAGGCCGTCGCCCCGGCACGGGCAGGCTCCGACTGCCCTGCCACTTGTCTTCATATACTTTGTATTATAAAGTGCTTTTCACACTCATTCATTCCGGAGGTCTCCCATGCTGAAATCCCTCACCTTCGCCACCACCCTCGCCGTCGGCGCACTGGCCTTGCCGGCCCTGTCCCTGGCCCAGTCCGCCGATGTCGTCGTCACCCTGACCGGCGTCCAGGATCGCGGCGGCTACGCGCTCGCCAGCCTGTCCACCGAGTCCACCTTCATGCGCGGCCAGGGCGAATACTCCGCCCGCGTGGCCGTCGCCGCCCCGGGCACCCTGACCCTGACGTTCGAAAACGTCGCTCCCGGCGACTACGCCCTGATGGTCATGCATGACGCCAATGATAACGGCGAGTTCGACATGGCGCCCTCGGGCATGCCGGGCGAGGGCTTTGCCTTCTCCACCGGCGGCGCTCCGCTGATGGGCCCGCCGGCGTTCAGCCTGCTGAAGTTCACCGTTGGCACTGAGGACGTCCGCATCACCGAGGCCATGACCTATTTCTGAACCGGTCCGGCCCGCTCAAACAGAAAGGCCCGCCCCGGCATCCCGGAGCGGGCCTTTGCTTGACCTCAATGGACGGCGAACGGTATCTCGTACCAACTAGGAGGACGTTATGCGCGAAGCCAAGTTCGAGTAGCGCTCCTGGGCAGCTCCCTTCACCACAGCGGACACAGGTCCCTCGCCCGTTGGCTGCTCCTAGCCACGGTCGCCGGTGTAGCCTGTTACGCTGTCGCCCTCGTGTGGACCGTCGGTCATGACCTTGTCGTCAGCCTGGTTCCCGCGACGCTCGATGTTCCCGCAACCGACGCCCCGGAAAGCTTCAGCGACCAGGTAGCGGGCCGCAGTCTGGCCTACATCCTTCTGGTGTTCGCCTTGGCGCCGGCGATGATCGAGAGCGTGGCTTTCGTGCTCATCTATCTGTTCGTGCGGCGTCTCTCGCGCTTCGGGTTCGCGAACATGGTGGTCTACGTCGCCTTGATCTGGCTGTTCGGCTTCGTCGCGCATGGCGCGGACCTGCAACAAGTTGGAAAGGCGACGGCCTTTGCCGGGCTGGCGGCGCTGTTCTGGCGCGCCAGAACAGATGTGGGGCTTCCGTCGTCCTATGCCCTTGTCAGCCTTGCCCATTTCGTCTGGAACGCGAGCTCAGTGCTGATCTGGTACGCCCGCCAATAGGGGTCGCAAAGGCGACGCTCAAAGCAAAACGCCCGCCAGTTTCCTGGCGGGCGTCCCGATGTCGTGTGACTTGAACCGATCAGGCTGCGGCGCTGACCGAGCCGGTGCTTTCCTGCGGGTCGCGCAGCACATAGCCGCGGCCCCAGACGGTTTCGATATAGTGTTTGCCGTTCGCCGCCGTCGCCAGCTTCTTGCGCAGCTTGCAGATGAAGACGTCGATGATCTTCAGCTCGGGCTCGTCCATGCCGCCGTACAGGTGGTTCAGGAACATTTCCTTGGTCAGGGTTGTACCCTTGCGGAGCGAGAGCAGCTCCAGCATCTGGTATTCCTTGCCGGTCAGGTGCACGCGGTGACCGTCGACCTCGACCGTCTTGGCGTCGAGGTTCACGGCGATCTCGCCGGTGTGGATGATGGCCTGGGCGTGACCCTTGGAGCGACGCACCACGGCGTGCACCCGGGCCACCAGTTCGTCCTTGTGGAAGGGCTTGGTCATATAGTCGTCGGCGCCGCCGCCGAACGTCTTGACCTTGGTCTCGATCTCGCTGGTGCCCGACAGGATCATCACCGGCGTATTGACCTTGCCGACGCGCAGCTGCCGCAGAACCTCGATGCCGTTCATGTCGGGCAGGTTCAGGTCCAGCAGGATCAGGTCATAGTCGTAGATCTTGCCCAGATCGATGCCTTCCTCACCGAGATCGGTGGTGTAGACATTGAACCCCTCAGACTTGAGCATAAGCTCAATGCTCTGGGCTGTAGCGTGATCGTCTTCAATCAACAGGACGCGCATATGTGCCCCTCCGCGGCAAAGCTTGACTATGGCCCTGTCGCTGCACGCACAGGTAACCTTGTTCCGACGTTAACGGTCCAAAACCTTAAGAACAGTTAACGTCACCCCATTGAGGCGAATCGTAGGCTGATTTGCGAATCGCCGTCGAGAGTCCGTGAGTCAAGATGGCGATATTTCTGCTCGCCTGACGCTGGGATCCCCACGGACAGGGCCAGCACGGACAGGCCGGACGCATCAGCCCGCCTGCCCCCCACCGCCCACATCTCCGCGTCATGGGGCGATACGACCGGTTTTGACGTTTAACAGGTATTAATTCCTATCTCGACCGGTCTTGGCCTCATCCTTCCGGTCTGTCCCTCTGAGAGAAAGGATTAAGGGTCATGACCCGCACCTATCGCGTTCCCGTTACCGAAGCCGACCGCATCCGTGCGGGACTGGCGCTTCACCTCGTTGCCGCCTGCACCGGCATCAGCGCCGAACAGATGGCCGGCACCGATCGCCTGCCGCCCCCGGCCTGCCGCGCCCGCTGGCTGGCCTTCTACCTGGCCCATGTCGCCTATGGCTGGCCGCTGGAACGCGTCGGCCATGCCTACGGCGTCAATCGCGCGACGGTCGCCGGGGCCTGCCGCTGGGCCGAGGACGCGCGCGACCGCCCGGCCCTCGACGCCCTGCTCGACAGGCTGGAGGACTTCACCCGCACCCTGCTGGGCGACGCGCCCGTGGTCCTGCCGCGATGAGCCTGCGCTATGACCGCGCCCGCCGCCTGCTGCTCGACAAGGGCGGCTGGATCGAGGCCACCACGCCGGGGGTCTACGTCCTGCGTATCCTGCCGGACCGCCGCGCCCGGGTCGTGCTGCGACTGGACGAAAGCGAGTTCACCGCCCTTGCCCGCGACCCCGGCCTCGCGGTGCGCAAGGGCGGCGGCTTTCAGGCCCGCCGGGCCTCAGGGGCCAACCGCGCGGGCCTTTCTGGCGACGCCCCCGGCCGCATCGACGCCATCGAAACGCGCACCCTGCCCGACGGCGCCACCCTGCCGGTGCGGGTCAATCTGGGCGACAGCGCCATCGCCTGGCTGGCGCGGCGCAAGGATGCCGCCGGGCGCCCCTGGCTGACCCCGACCGAGGTCGCCGCCGGCCTGCGCCTCACCCGCGATGCCGAACTGGCCATGAAAGGCCCCTCCCTGACCCAAAGGTGGGACGCCCTGCCCCGCTCGGGCGCCGGCACCGCTGCCCGGGTCGAGCCGGGTGAGACGGCGCTGGCCGCCGGTCGCCGGGTGGCCGCCGCGCTCGCAGCCGCCGGTCCCCGCCTCGCCCCCATGCTCGAGGCCGTCTGCATCCGCAGCTCCGCCCTCCAGGCCGCCGAGGGCCAGCTGGGCCTGCGCCGCCGCCAGGGCAAGACCGTCCTCAAACACGCCCTGCAAGCGCTGGCCGAACACTATGGGACGGGGTGAGGTGCGGGGTGCCGTTTCAGACCATTCAGACTATTCAGACGGGTCAGACGGTTCAGACGGTATTCTCACCGTCTGAATTGGCCGGTGCACCCCGTCAGCCTGCGGGCGACAGCGCAGCCTCGCGGATCCGGCCGACCATCTGGTTCAAGCCATTGGCGCGTTGGCGGGTCAGGGCCTGCGGCAGGCCCAGCGAGTCCAGCGCCGCCCGCGCGTCAAAGCCCAGAATTTCGTCCCGGGTCCGCCCGGAATAGAGGCCCAGCAGCAGGGCGATATTGCCCTTGGAGATGGCGCTGTCGGAATCCGCATGGAACCATAGCCGCTCGCCGGCGTCTTCGACCGCCAGCCAGACCCGGGAGGCGCAGCCCGGCACCAGATTGGCCTCGACCCGATCACTCTCAGGCAAGGGCGCCAGCCCCTGGCCCATCTCGATCACATAGGCCAGCCGTTCCTCCCAGTCGCCCAGCAGGTCGAAGGACTCCTGCAGCTCGGCCAGCGCCTCGTCGAGGGTCTCGGCAGGGGGGGTATGCGTCGGGGCCATGGTCCCTCGAATAGGTCTGCGGACCGCCAAGGACAATGCGGCATGCCGGTGTTAATCGTTAATGGCCTGTCGCTCCCCAGCTTTCTGACCCCATCCCCCGACGTGCAATCCCCTGAGACGGGAGCAGCCTCGCAGGGAATCGCCTCGCCCGGTAGGTTGGAAGCACCAGCCTGTGGCTATCGCCCCGTTCACCCTGTCGGAACCCCCTTGCCGCTTTCCTCCACCCCCGTCCGGTCCGGTCGCCCTCCCGGTGACCTGCCCGCCCTGACCGCCTCGCACGCGGCCTGGGCGGCGGTGACCGCTTTGGCGGCGCTGGGCCTGCGCGTGATCGAGCCGGGACCGGGGCTGAGCGGGCCGGTCTTCTTTGGCATGCTGGCCATAGCCGTACCGGGCCTCGCGGGTCTGACCCTGCTCTGGCGCGACGGCGCACGGGCGCGTCTGGCGGTGCTCGGCATCTGGTCGCTCGCGGCTGCGGTGACCGCCCTTCTGTCCGGCGGTGTCGGCGGCAGTCTCTCAGGCTACCTGCTGATGCCGGTGACGGCGGGCATACTGCTGGGCAGCGGACGCCCGGGCGGGCTGAAGCTGGCCCTTCTGGGTACAGCCGCCTCGGCGCTGTCGGCCCTGATCGGCATGGGCGCCGCTCTGATGGGCGATCCATCCGTCACCCTTCCCTTTACCGCCGCCTTCTCGGCCCTGTCGGCGGCCGGTGCCACCGCGGTTGCCCTGCAACTGGCCTGGCGTCTGCGCGAGCGCGAACTGGGCGAGGCCCTGACCTCGGTCGCCCGGGTCGAGACCGTCCTGTCGGCCCAGCCGGGCCTGACCCTGGTGCTGGACGGCACCGCCCGCGTGCTGGCGGCCTATGGGGTGCCGCCCCAGCCCCTGCCGGTCGCCCCCTTGCTGGACGAGGGGCTGATGGCCGCCGTCCACGCCCCGGATCGCCAGACCCTGATGGCTGCCCTGCAGCGCGCCGGCGCAGGCGGAGAGGCCCAGATCCGCTTCACGCCGCGCAAGGCTCTGGATCGCCGGATCGCCCTTCTCGTGCGGCGCATGGACGGCCCCGACGGCGACCTGCGCCTGATCGCCCAGGCCTTTGACGCCACCGACGCCTACGTCCGCGAGGTCGCGCTCGACACCGCCCGCGCCGAGGCCGAGGCCACCAGCCGCTCCAAGTCGCGGTTCCTCGCGACCATGAGCCACGAGCTGCGGACCCCCCTGAACGCCGTGCTCGGCTTTGCCGATATCATGCGCCAGAGCCTGTTCGGCCCCCTGCCGGCCCGCTATGCCGACTATGCGCAGTCGATCCACTCGGCGGGTGAGCACCTGCTGGACCTGATCAACGATGTGCTCGACGTCTCCAAGATCGAGGCCGAGCGCTATCAGCTCAGCATGGAGCGGTTCGACGCGCGCGAGGTGCTGTCTGATGCCCTCGCCCTCGTGCGACCCCGGGCGGATGAAACCGGCGTCAATCTGTCGACCGTCCTGCCGTCCGAGCCGGTCATGGTCGAGGCCGACCGCCGCGCCCTCAAACAGATCGCCCTCAACCTGTTGTCCAATGCGGTCAAGTTCACGCCGGCCGACGGTTCAGTGACCGTCACGGTCGAGGGCATCGGCCCCTATCTGGAGCTGATCGTCTCGGACACCGGAACCGGCATCGCGCCCGAAGACCTGAAACGTCTCGGCAAGCCCTTCGAACAGGCGGGCGGCGAGGCGCAGCGGGCCCAGGGTACGGGTCTGGGTCTCTCACTGGCCCGCGCGCTCAGCGAGTTGCACGGCGGACGGCTGTCGATCGAGAGCACCCTCGGCGAGGGCACGGCCGTGACCGTGCGTCTGCCGGTCCACAGGCATCAGGTGGAGGCGGGCCAGCATCCGGGGGCCGAGATCATCGCCTTCTCTCCCGCCGCCAGTCAGTCGTCAGAACCCTAGAGTGGGCCCATCTGCAGGAAGGCCCGACCGGCCGAAACGTCGCCGACTTCAAAGGCCGCCCGCGCCACACTGCCGTCGCGGAACAGGAACTCGACCCAGAAGCCTTCGCGGGGGTCCAGCCGCTCTAGCTGCGTCCCCAGGCTGGCGGGGAAGGTCCAGACCTCCCCGGCCCGACGGTCCGCAGCCAGCAGCATCCGCGTCGCCGGTGCCTGCGACATGGCCATCACGGCCCGGCGCGACGGCGCAGGCGGCAGGGCTCCGGCCCGGCCCAGCCAGGGCCGCGCCATGACGCCCGTGTCGCGCATCACTACCCGGGCGGCATAGGGGCGCGGGGCCCCGACGAAGGACACCACGACCTTCATCTCGCCCTCGACCGAGGTCTGGCCGAACCGCACCGGTGAGGCCCCGGTGTGCGAGGTCTGGCTGAGGGCCCAGGTCTCCTGCGAATAGGCCCGGCGGTCGGCCAGCCACGGCTGCGCCAATCCGGGGAAGCTCAGCGACGGGATACGGCGCCAGCCGTCAAACGCCGTCTCAACCCGGTCCGCGACCATGGCCAGTTCCGGGTCATTACAGGACACTTCAGCGGCCCGCGCCTGCGCCCGGCGGGCGGTGGCATTGACCTCGGCGGTGTCGGTCCCGGCCCGCAGTGCCGCACTGCGCGCCTGCCGCGTGGATACCGTCAGCGCCGCGCCCAGCTCGTCCGAGAACAGGCCGCACCGCTCATGCGCCGCCAGCACAAAGCTGCGCTCATAGAAGGGCACCGATCCTGCGGCCACCACAGGCCCGGCGGCCGTCAGCAGCGCCGCTGCCATGGCCATGGCAGACCCCGCGCGTCCAATCTGTGCTTTCCTCGACATGAGGGGCAGCCTAAGGCTCAGACCTTCCAGCCGGGTTTCAAAGCAGGGTTATCGAATTGCTTCTCGCCACCGATGTCTGGGTCGGGGCCCTGATCCGACGGGCCCAGCTGGGCGGGGCCTTCGCCACCATCGCCCGCCATGGCGATGCCCGCGCCGGCGCTGTGCTGGTCAAGATCTATGACAGCGCCAACCGCACCGCCCGCCTCTATTCCGAGGCCACCGGCCCGGACGGCGACCGCCTGTGGATGCGCCCCCTCGACACCGAGGTCGAGACCGAGGTCGACGCCTATATAGAGCGTCAGGCCCGCTTCGACAGCGACCTCTGGGTGGTCGAAATCGAGGACCGCGACGGCCGCCACTTCCTCACGGAAAAGGTCACCTGACCGCATTCGTCTGGTCGTAAATGCTTAACCGCGTTCGGGAACGGAACCTCAAACGCTGCCCGCTAGGGTGATCACAACGGGGCAGTCATGACCCCGGTGATGGTGGGTGTGCCTATGCTGTTTCTTCTCAACGACGTTGTCTTCGATCTGGACGAGGCCCCGCCGGTCTCGCCCGCCGACGCGCGCCGGTTCGAGAAGCTGGGCTTTGACTATCTGCTGGAGTTGGGCTGCGAACTGTTTGCCGAAGACCCGCTCCTGCATCGGAACGACCCGGCCCGCGCCCGGCGTCTGGCCTGGCTGATCCACGACCGGGGCCCGGACATCACCGCCGCCCTGTTCGCCGCGCCCGCTGCGGGCTGTGATCCGGCGCTGGTCGAGCCCCAGTTCTGCGCCCTGCCCGACGAGGTCCTGGGACAGTTGCACGCCCGCGCCCATGACGGAAAGCCCGATGCCGTGGCCGTGGATCGCGCGGTCTGGGGCCGCCTCGCCGCCTGAGGCTGCAAACACCCAAGCTTGCCTGTCCCCGGCTTCCCTCCTAGCCTGACGGTTCTGTTCGGGGGAGCACCAGATCATGGGCATCATCACACGTCTGGGCCTTGCCCTCTGCGCCGCGCTTTTGCTGGCTGTGGCCGCAGGCGCGACACCCGCCCGGGCCGACTGGATGAAGGCCGAAACGCCGAATTTCATCATCTATTCCGAAGGCGGCGAGCGCCCCTTGCGCGAATACGCGACCAAGCTCGAAGTCTACGACCGCTTCCTGCGCATGCGGTTCGGGGTTCCGCTGGACAGGCCCGTGGGCCGCAAACTGCCCATTTATCTGGTACGGCGCCAGCGTGACCTTGAGCAGGTGCGCCCCGGCCTGGGTAACACCGTCGCCGGCTTCTACTATCCGGGCGAAGAAGACATTTTTGCCGTCGCGGTCACCGGCGACGGCGATTTCACCCTGCTGCACGAATATGCGCACCACTTCTTCTTCCAGCATTTCTCGACCTATTACCCCGGCTGGCTGGTCGAGGGCCTCGCCGAATATGTGATGACGGCCCGCATCTGGCCCGACCGCATCCAGGTCGGCGCCCATAACGAAAATCGTGCGTCATGGCTGATGAACTCATCGTGGCTGCCGCTGGAAGAGCTGCTGACCAATCGTTTCGGCGAGATCGAACACGAGCCGCATCGACTGACCTATTACCCCGTCGCCTGGCTTCTGACCCACTGGTTCATGAGTTCGCCCGACCGGGTGGTTCAGCTTGAGGCCTACCTCGGGCTGATCCGTCAGGGCGTGGATCCGGTCACCGCCATGCAGCAGGCCACGGGCCTGTCGCTGGCCCAGCTCCGCAATGTGCTGCGCGATCACATGTATGGCCGGATCGAGTTGAATACCTATGACATTGATCTGGACATTCAGGTCGAGATCAGCCGCCTGCCGCCCTCGGCCAACGACCTGCTTCTGCTCGGCCAGCGACTGAAGATGCCGATGTCCGAGGAAGACCGCGCCATCGCGCTCGAAGAGTCCCGCCGCATGGCCGCGCGCCATCCGAATGACCCGCTGGCGCTGCTGGTGCTGGGGCATGCCGAACTGCACATGGGTGACCGGGCTGCAGGCGAGGCCGCCTTCACCCGCCTGCTGGAACAGCAGCCCGACAATGTCGAGGCGCTGCAGTTCATGGCCATGGCCCGCATTGAGGACGCCGCCGACCTGCCGGACGAACGGACGGACCTGATGAACCGGGCACGGGGCTATCTGGCCACGGCCTATGGCGCGGATCCGGGCAACTATCTGACCCTGCTGCTGATCGCCCGGTCTCGTGAGGGGGCGGCCGGTTATCCCAACGACAATGATCTGGCGACCTGGGAGATGGCCTTTATCGCTGCGCCTCAGCTGTCGGGCATCCGTCTGGGGGCGGGTCACGCCTTCCTGGCCGCCGGGGACAAGGCGACCGCCATCGCCCTGCTGGAGCCGCTGGCCAATGCGCCTCACGGGGGCGAGGGAGCGGAAGCTGCCCGAAGGTTGATCGATGAGGCCAATGGCGTGGTCCGCGATGAAGTCGACGAGGCTGAACCGGCGGCCGCGACGGGAGACGAGTGATCCCGCCCCGTTCCTGGCGTGACTTCGCGGGCGGGACAGGCTAACCCCCCGCGCCATGTCGCAAGCCTCCCTCGCCCAGGAAGCGTCCCGCCGCCGGACCTTCGCCATCATCGCCCACCCCGATGCGGGCAAGACCACCCTGACCGAGCATATCCTGCTGGCGGGCGGGGCCATTCGCGCGGCCGGCGCCGTGCGGGCGCGGGGCGAGAACCGGCGGACCCGCTCGGACTGGATGAAGATCGAGAAGGAGCGCGGCATCTCCGTCTCAGCCTCGGTCATGACGTTCGAGCACGACGGCAAGCGCTTCAACCTGCTCGACACGCCGGGCCACGAGGACTTCTCAGAAGACACCTATCGCACCCTGACCGCCGCCGACTGTGCCATCATGGTGCTGGACGCCGCCAAGGGCATCGAGCCGCAGACGCTGAAGCTGTTCGAGGTCTGCCGCCTGCGCGACATCCCGATCATCACCTTCATAAACAAGCTGGACCGCGAGGCCCAGGACCCCATGGCCCTGCTGGACGAGATCGCCAGCCGGCTGCAGCTGGACCCCGCCCCGATCTGGTGGCCGGCCGAGAGCGGCAACCGTCTGCGCGGCATGGTCGAGGTCGCGACCGGCACCTTCCAGCCCTATGCGAGAAAGCCCGCGGGATCGGCGGACGAGCCGGACCACCCCGAGGCCCTGCCGCTGGATCAGGCCGACCGCTATTTCGAGGGCGGCGAGCACGCCGACCTGAACGACGCGCTGGAGCTGGTGCGTGAGGGCTATCCGACCTTTGACGTCAGTGCCTTCCTCGAGGGCCATATGACGCCCGTGCTGTGGGGCTCGGCGCTGCGCCACTTCGGCATCGAGGCCTTGCTCAAGGCCATCGGCGACTGGGCCCCGTCGCCCAAGCCGCTCAAGGCCGAAAAGGCCGCCCCGCCCGAGACTCGCAACGCCCCGGCGCCGGAGGACATCACCGTCCTGCCCGGCGACGACCAGGTGACCGGCTTCGTCTTCAAGGTCCAGGCCAATATGGACCCGAACCACCGCGACCGGATCGCCATGTTCCGCATGGCCTCGGGCAGCTTCAAACGCGGCATGAAGCTGAAGGTGCAGAACACCGGCAAGTCACTGTCGGTCAATGCGCCCATCATGTTCTTTGCCTCCGACCGCGAACTGGCCGAGGAAGCCCACGCCGGCGACGTCATGGGCATCCCGAACCACGGCGTGCTGCGGGTGGGCGACAGCCTGTCGGAGAGCGGCCTGATCCGCTTCGCCGGCCTGCCCAATTTCGCCCCGGAGATCCTGCAGCGCGTGCGGGTCAAGGATCCGCTCAAGGCCAAGCACCTGAAGAAGGCGCTGGACGGCCTGGCCGAGGAAGGCGTCACCCAGCTGTTCCGGCCCGAAATCGGAGCCGACTTCATCGTCGGCGCCGTCGGCCAGCTGCAGTTCGAGGTCATGGCCGACCGGTTAGGCGAGGAATACGGTCTGGACGTCATCTTCGAGCCGTCACCCTATGCCGAGGCCCGCTGGATCGCCCCCGCCGAGGGTGCGACGAAAGCCGACGTTGAGGACTTCATGAGCAAATACCGCGCCCAGATTGCCGGCGACCTCGACTCCGACCCGGTCTTCCTGGCCAAGTCCAGCTGGGAGACCGGATATGTCACGGAACGCTTCCCCAAGGTGCGGTTCCTGAAGACGAAGGAGCGGGGGTAAGCCCCCTACTCCCCGAACGCATAGACCAGCGAAACCCGGGTCGCCGTATCGGTGGCTTCAAAGCCGAAGGGCGGGTCGGTGTCGTGGCGCACATTGTAGGAGAAGCGGGCCGAGAGCGCGCCGCCAAGGGCTGCAGTCACCGCCAGTCGGTTGTCGATCTGCGTCGAGGTATCGGCCCAGGTGACGGTGGTGTCATTGGTCAGCTTTACGTTGTCATTGAACGGGTGTGCGAAGCGCGACGCGCCAATGACCGATACGCCGGTGTCCGAATAGGCGGGCACGACGACGGGCCCGGGCAGTACGGTCTGGCGGACCTCATCAAATTTGACGCCCGGAGCCAGTTCGACTGCCCAGGTCGTCCGCTCGCCCGTCAGCAGGCGGTAGCCGACGCCGATCCCGGCAAAGGCCCGGCTCTCGAAGCCCGAGAACTCATCCTGTTCCCATGAGGCGCGACCGAATCCGTACATTCGCTCCGAGAAGTCGCGATCGGCCTGACCGGCGAAGAACATCCGGTTCTTGTTCTCGACACCGTTGGTCTCCGCGTATTCGCCGATGGCCTCCAGCGTGACAGCCCACGGGCCAGCCTCTCGAGCCAGCTTCAGCCCCAGGCCGTAGTCGGTGGTGTCTGTGTTGCCGGTGGTTGTCCCGGCCCCGAATGATCCCTCTCCGGTCCATGTGGCTTCCTGGGCTGCTGCGGGGCCAACGATGAGCGCGACGGCGATCAGGCCGGCGCCAAGGGGCGTCGTCTTCATGAGTATCTCCATTCCGTGCGTGCCGTCTTATGTCAGCCCGGCTCCGGGCTGGCCACTTGGCGCCGGTATCGGCGACCGACCTGTGCCCTGTGGACCACACGGCGGTCGCGCGTCACTTCCCGTCATCTGGCCATCGCCACAAGGTTGCGTTTAGGATCGGCAGCGGATCAGAGGAGAGGGATCATCATGCGTTTTGTCATCGCCGCTGTGCTTGCCGCAGTCAGCCTCGGAATGGCCGTTCCGGCCGAAGCCCAGAGCCGCCGGGGGACGGAAGAGGTCTATTTCGCCCTCACCCATGCCGACCTGCAGGGCATTCTGGCCGCAGAAGGCTATGATGAGCTGAAGCAAACCCAGCCCGGCATCTTCAACATTACGGTGGCCGACGGCTTCAAGATGACCGTGGAGCAGCGGGTCTGCGACGCGGAGGGGCAGCCCGAGGGGTGTCTCGGCATGGCGATCATGGCCAGCTGGGGCTATTCCCCGGAGCAGCGCCCGACCCTTGAGGCCCTGGCGAACACCTTTAACGGCCAGTACAGCATCGCCAAGGTCATCGTGTTCGACGACGCCATCGCTATTGAGCGCTACGTCATCACCGACGGCGGCGTGACGCGCGAGCATGTCTCTCGCGAGCTGAACGAATTCCTGAACATTTCCGACGTGCTGGTTGAGAGAATGATCGAGGCGCTCGGCCTCTGATGCGACGGCCGCCGTCCGGTCAGAACCGGACGGGCGGCACCGCGTTTGCTTCGACAGGGTTCACGGCGGGCGAAACGTCCCGCGTCGGGACGATCGGAGCGTGGCCCATGTTCGAGTTCGGGCGAGATCTCAGGCGACTTTTTGACGGCCATCAGGCCGATCAGGATCTCGGCTGGCTGGAGGTCGTCGATGTCGACGTACTGCGCGGTGAAGCCCGGCGCCAGACGGTCGACGCCGGCCGGGTCACCTGTCCGCGCCCGGTTCAGGCCTGGCTGCTGGCGTCGGCCCTGTGGCGCGAGCACGCCCGCCGGTCGGGCGCGGCCGACAGCCTGCAGCATGCTCGCCTGACCGCACTGGATGGCCGCAAGACGGCCCGCACCAATGACGAGCGGGCCGAGGCCGTCATGGCGCTGGCCGAGACCATGGTGCTGAGCTTTGACCTGTACGGGGGACCGGACTCGCTGATACGGGCACTCAGCCTGACCGACGGGCTGAAGGACCACGCGACCCGGCCCCTGCTCAGGGTCAGGCTGACCGCCCTGCATGCGCGAATCCTGGCCCGGCAAAGCCGGTCGCCGGGCGGCGACAGCCTGCAGGCCATGGCCTTTCTGGATCAAGCGATCCACGAGCTGGCGCGTCGTCCCGGCCTGTTACTGGACACGCTGAAACTGGACCGTGCCGCCCTGACGTTGACCTTCGGGATCGAGCGGCGCGACGCGCGGCTGCTGGATCAGGCCGGGCGCGAACTGCGCGAACTGGTCGACACCTGCCCGTCGGAACGCCGCCCCCTGACCCGCGCCCGTGCCCTCGCCCTGTGTGGTGCGGGACTGTCGGCGCTGGCGGCCCTGGCCGACAATGCCGACGCGCTGGAACAGGGCCGTGCCCTGTTCGATGCCGCCTGCGACCAGTTCACGCCCGACCACAGCCCGATGGACTGGGCCGCTGTGACTCTTGCGCGGTCCGCCGCCCTGCCCGGCGCGGCATGCCTGCCCCTCGCGGGTGGCCAGTCCGAGGTTATGGGTGGGCTGACCCGATCCCGGACCGTGCTGGGGCTGGCCCTCGCCGATTCTGTCGTTGAGGGCGGCGTGATGAAGGCCGAAAGTCAGGGGGACATTCTGGCCCTCGACCGGCTGGCGGCCCGGCTGCGCTCCCGGCTGGCCATGGACCGCCCGCGCCCGGTCGCCTGGGCCGTCGACCAGATCGGCCTCGCCCGGGTGGCTCTCGCCAAGGCGCGCCTGCTGGACCGGCCGGCCGGGCCCGTTCGTCTGGTTCTGGTCGAGGCAGCGGCCGCAGCGCGCGATGAGGGCGCTGACCTGATCGCCGACCGGGCCGATCACCTGTTGCGTCAGGTGGCGGACTAGGCTCAGCCCCCCATGGCCAAGAACGGCCCGTTCATGAAGCCGGGCTTGCCATAAGCCAGCGGGCCGCCGTCCATGTCCATGACGCGACCGCCGGCCGCCTCCAGCACCGCCTGACCGGCTGCCGTATCCCATTCCGAGGTCGGGCCGGTGCGCGGATAAACGTCGAACCGCCCCTCGGCGATCAGGCAGAATTTCAGCGAGGAATCCATGCCGGTCCAGCTGCCGCAGCCATAGCGGGCCGCCAGCTTTTCCGCCTCGTCGTCCTTCAGACTGTGGCTCAGCAGGGCGAGGGCCGCATCCGGTCGGTCGCGGACCCGGATCGGCTGCCAGGTTTCCCCAAAGCGACGGCGGCGCGCGCCGGACGCATCGCCGACCCAGGTCAGGCCGGTTGCCGGCGCTGAAACGACGCCCGCCACCACCCGCCGCTGATCAACTAGGGCGATGTTGACGCTGAAGCTCTCGCCGCCGCGCACAAACCCCTTGGTGCCGTCCAGCGGATCGATCAGCCAGAAGCAGTCTGCAGCCTCGCCTGGTCGGCCATCCGCCTCGCAAGCTTCCTCGGCCACGGCGGGCACGTCGGGATAGAGCGCCGTCAGCCGTTGCAGGATCAGCGCCTCGGCCTCACGGTCCGCAAGGGTCACGGGGCTGTCGTCGGCCTTGGTGATGACCTCGGCACCCGCCCGCCAGTACGGCAGGATGACTGCGGACGCCGCCTCCGCGAGGTCGGCCAGGGTTTCAACAAGCTGTCCGCTCTCGAAATCGGACGTCAGGGAATCGTGCATCCCGGCCTGATAGACGATCCCGGCGGTTTCCCGAACCCGCAAATCAGGTCAGCCTTGTCGCACGCTGTTGCCGGAGCCCTGCCGCCCATGATGTCCCAAGCCTTCGCCCCGCAATCCGACGACGCCACCGGGGCGACCTCCGATCGCGATGAGACCGGGTTGGCCACCCAGATCGTCGCCAAACTGTGCCACGATTTCATCAGCCCGGCGGGGGCCATGAGCTCGGCACTGGATCTGATGACCGACCCGGACTCGGCCGATATGCACGCCGACGCGCTGGACCTGATGCAGCAGAGCGCGGCCAGGATGGTCGCCCTGGTCCGCTTTGCCCGGGTGGCCTATGGCGCCGCAACCTCGAACCAGAACTTCTCTGTCGACGAGTTGAAGACAACCGTCGTCGATCTGCTGGCCGGCGGGCGGGCTTCGATCGACTGGCAGATTCCCGCTGGTGACTATGCCAAGCCGCATGCCCGCATCCTGGTCAATCTGGCCTATATCGCTGTCGGCGCCCTGCCGACCGGCGGGACCGCCACCCTCAGCGCCCAGCGTGCCGAAGGGCATCTGGTCCTGACGACCGTTTCGGAGGGGCCCCGGGCTCGCCTGAAGCCCGAAGCCGTTCAGGGCCTGTCGGGTGCCGAGTTGACGGATGGCCTGCCGGGCCAGTGGATCCAACCGCACTGGCTGTGGCGCTCGGTGCGCGGCGAGGGCGGCACCCTTCAGGTCTCGACCGACGAAAATCGGGTCGAGCTGGTGGCCCGCCTGCCCCTGTCCACGAACGGTTAAGATGTCTTAACAGCCCTTCCCAACGCCTCGTTAACCGGCAGCTTGCGATCATGGAGACCCCGAGCCCCCCGGTACCCGAACTGCACCCGAACGGAATTCGACCTTGAGCTCCAGACTTTGTCTGATCGTCGATGACAGCCGCATCATCCGCAAGGTGTCGCGGCGCATCGTCGAGGCCTTCGGTTTCGACGTCGATGAGGCGGCGGACGGAGCCGAGGCGCTGACCTTTTGCACCGGAGCCATGCCGGATGTCATCCTGCTGGACTGGAACATGCCGGTGATGGACGGGCTGACATTCCTGCGGCGGCTGCGGGCCATGCCGGACGGGGGCCGGTCCAAGGTGCTGTTCTGCACCATCGAGACGGCGGTCGACCGGATTACCGAAGCCCTTGCTGCCGGGGCAGACGACTATGTGATGAAACCTTTCGACGGAGAAATCCTCCACGCCAAATTCGCCGAGGTCGGCGCCGTCTGACGATGCCGACCCTTGACTTCCACCAGGCCACGCCATGAGCCCCGAAGACTTTGACAGACTGCAGGCCCTGGTCGCGACGCGCACAGGAAACCGGCTTCGGCGGGATCGATTGAATCTGGCCGAACACCGGCTGGGTCCGGTCGCGCGCCGCGCCGGCTTTGACAGCGTCGACGTCATGCTGGCCGCCCTGTGGAGCAAGCCGGTCGCCAGTCTGGCGTGGGAGATCATCGAGTCGCTGCTGAATGGCGAGACCTGGTTCCGCCGAGACCGCGCAGCCTTTCGTACGATGTCGGAAGAACTGTTGCCGGCCCTGTCACAGGCCCGCCAGGGGCGCACCCTGAAGATCTGGTCGGCCGGGTGTTCGACCGGCCAGGAGGTCTGGTCGCTGGCCATGGCGGCGCTGGACCTGAAACTTGACGTCGAGGTGCTGGGGAGTGACCTGAACCGCATCGCCCTCGAGAAGGCCCATCAGGGCGCCTACACCGGTTTCGAGATCCAACGCGGCCTGTCGGCGGCGACCATGGTCCGCTGGTTCCATCCGCAGGGCGAGCTGTGGACGGCGGCCGATTCCCTGAAACGGGTCGTGCGGTTCGAGCGGGTCAATCTGGTCGACCTGAGCGCAATCGAGCCCGACGACGACCGTTTTGACGTGATCTTCTGTCGAAACGTGCTGACCGACATGGAGCCCGCCGCTCGGGCGCTGCTGCTGGAAGGTCTGGAGCGGCGGCTGGTCGACGACGGCTGTCTCTTCCTCGGGGCGGACGAGAGTCTGAACGGTGATAGCCTGGCGTTCCGGCCTGTCAGCGGCCGGCGGGGCCTGCACGTCAAATCCCCGTCCTTCCTGCAACGCGCCGCCTGATCCGCCTTACGCACCGCTACCGCCTGGGTTAGGGTCCGGGCATGGTCGGTAAGGGGGTGACGATGTCGGCAGCCATTCCAAATCCGCGTGCGCGGAGCCTGAGGGGACGTCCGGCGCTGGGCATTCTGCTGCTGGTGTCCTTGCTGCTGGGCCTGGGGCTGGCGGCCCTGCTGACCCGGACACCCGCGCCACGCCCCGCGGAGGCCGATGTTCGCGTCTTCTCGGCGGAGCGAGCATTTGCAGACGTCGAGCGACTGGCCCGTGCGCCGCGGCCGCTGGGCACCCGCGAGCATGCCGAGGCCCGAGCATTCCTGCTGGGGCGGATGCAGGCGCTGGGGCTGGAGCCGCAGGTGATGGAGGGCCCGCTGTCGCCCGGCTCGATCCGGCGGATGGAGCGCTGGGACCTGTCGCCCGAGGCCGCCGGTTATCGCGTACGCAATCTGGTCGGACACCTGCCGGGGCGCGATCCGGCTGCGGCCCCCGTGGTGCTGATGGCCCACTATGACAGCGTGCCCGGCTCACCGGGAGCGGCGGATGATGCGACCGGCGTCGCCGCCGTGCTGGAGGCCGTCCGGGCCATTCAGGCGCGCGGGCCGACCGAGCGTCCGCTGATCGTGCTGATCACCGATGCCGAGGAACTGGGGCTGGACGGTGCCCGCGTGTTCTTTGGCGACTATCCCGACCGGGCGCGGATCGGCTTTGTCGTCAATCTGGAGGCGCGCGGCGGCGGCGGCCGCGCCATGATGTTCGAGACCGGACCCGGCAATGCCGGTGCCGTCGGCCTGCTGGCCGCAGCTGCACCCCACGTCGATGGCGGTGTGACCAGCAATTCGCTGGCGGTGGCCATCTATCGGATGATGTCGAACGACACGGACTTTTCCATCCCGCGCGACCGGGGCATTGCCGGGTTGAACTTCGCCTTCATCGGCCGGGCCGAGCAGTACCACCGCCCGTCCTCGACCTCCGAGGCGCTGGACAAGGGCAGTCTGCAGCACATCGGCTCGCAGGCGCTCGAGGTCACCGACCGGCTGCTGCGGGCCGAGACCCTGCCGGAGGCCGGACCGGACCGCGTCTATGCCGATGCCTTTGGCGGGGCGATGATCGTCACGGCGGCACCCTGGGGCTGGGGACTGGTGGTCGCGGCGCTGGGCCTGCTGGCCTTTGCCACGTTCCGCAGTCGTACGGCGCTGGCCAGCCTGTTGCGGGGAGCGGTCGACGGTGTCGCCTTTCTGGCCGGCGCCTTTGTTCTGGCCCAGGCGGTGCGGCTGGCGGCGGGGCCGATGCTGCGGCGGGTCGAGTCGGCCGAGGTCTATTATCAGCTGCTGGAGCGGCTGCCGCTGATGGAGGTGGCCACGGGGCTGGCCCTGTTCGGAGCGGCGCTGGTGTTTCTGGCGGGCTCAGGCGGGCGCCTGCGTATGGTGTGGATGGGGGTCACGGCGGTCCTCGGCCTGCTGGTGCAGCTGATCGGCGGCTGGGATCCGGTCAGCGCGGGCATGACGGCGCTGGCCCTCGTTGCCGCCATCCCGGTGCCGCCCGCTGCTGCCAGCCCCTGGCCGCGCTGGCTGGGGCTGATCGGGCTGGTGCTGGCCCTCGGCACCCTGGCCCAGGCGCTGCTGCCCGAAGCCGCCTTCCTGTTCCTGTGGCCCGGGCTGGTCGCTGTCGTGGTCGCCGCCTTCGTGGCCGCGATCGACCCCGAGCTGACGCGGGTCCGCATCGGTCTGATCCCCGCCGCCGCGACCGTGGTGGTCGGAGGCTGGTTGCTGGCCATGGCCCACCCGGTCTTCCTCGGCATAGGCATGGACCTCCCGGGGATACTGGCCCTGATCGCCCTGCTGTGGCTGAGTCTCGCGGCGCCGCTGGCCCTGATGACCCCCAACAGTCCGGGCGCCGGGCCGTGGTCGGGGCTGCGGATCGTCGGACTGGTGCTGATCCTGGCGGCGGTGTCCGTATCGGCCTCGGCCCTCGTCTTCATGCCCGGCTGACCCCCCTCAGCCCCCGTCGGTCCAGACGGTCTTGTAAAGGTCAAAGCGCCGGTCGCGCAGATTGCGGACGGTGCCCTGCGCCTTGGCCCAGGCGAGGTCGGACAGGTCGAGGTCGGCAACCGTAATGGTCTCGACATTCTCGGACGCCTCGGCGGCAATGCCGTCGCGCGCAAAGGGGAAGTCACAGGGTGTCAGGATGCAGGACTGGGCGTACTGGACGTCCATGTTCTCGACGTTCGGCAGATTGCCGACATTGCCGGACAGGGCGACGTAGCACTGGTTCTCGATGGCACGCGCCGCCGAGCAGTAGCGCACCCTGAGATAGCCCTGACGATTATCGGTACAGAAGGGCACGAACAGCATACGCGCCCCCTCGTCGACCAGCCGCCGGGCCAGTTCGGGGAATTCGGAGTCGTAGCAGATCAGCACCCCGATCGGCCCGCAGTCGGTGTCGATGGCGTGGACCATGTCGCCGCCCTTGATGTTCCACCAGTGGCGCTCGTTCGGCGTCGGGTGGATCTTTTCCTGGGCGTGGACCGACCCGTCGCGCAGGAAGACATAGGCGACGTTCTGGATATCGCCGTCGTCGGTCTGGGTGGGGTGGGAGCCGCCGATGATGTTGATGTTGTACTCGACCGCCATCTTGCGGAGCGCCTCGACGAAGCGCGGCGTGTAGCGGGTCAGGGCCTCGATCGATTCCGCCGGCGTCAGCTTCTTCTTCTCAAGCGACAGCAGCTGCAGGGTGAACAGCTCGGGGAAAACGACGAAGTCGGTGCGGTAGTCCGAGGTCACATCGACGAAATATTCGACGTTGGAGATGAACTCGTCGAAGCTCGACACCTTGCGCGCCTGCAGCTGGACGGTCGCGATGCGGACGTTCTCCTTGACCGCAAAGGCCGAGCCCTTGCCGCCTTCGTCGACATAATAAGGATTGCGCCAGACCATGTGGGCGGCGTGGCCCATGGAGGCGGAATCGGAGGTCAGATAGCCCTTGAGCACGCCGATGGGCTCAAAGCCCGAACGCAAGTGGAAGCCGATCACCGGATCATTGGCCTTGCGCGCCGAGACGGCGTCCAGATAGGCCTCGGGCTCGGGATAGGTGGCCTTTTTGCGCGACAGGCCGGGCATGCGGCCGCCGAACACAATTCCCTTGAGGTTCTTCGCCTCGCAGAAATCGCGGCGTGCGTCATACAGGCGCTGGCCGATGCGCAGCCGACGCCGGTCGGGATCGACACAGACCTCCATGCCGTAGAACCATTCGCCATGCGGATCGTGCCGCGAGGCATAGCCGCCGCCGGTGATCTGCGACCAGGTGTGCTGGCCCATGGCGGTCTTTTCGTCGATGCGGAAGCCGGCGGCATAGCCGACGATGTCGCCTTCGTACTCGACCACGAACTGGCCATCGGGGAAGACGGAAATCTGGCCGCGCAGCATGCCGGTCGTATAGGGCGGCATGGATTTGTAGACCTTGGAGACAAGGGCGGCGATGGCCTCCACGTCAGAGGCACGGGCGTTGCGGATGTTGAGGACGGCGGGCTTTTTCGATTCTGTCATGCCCCACCCAACGCAAAGCTTGGCCATTGGATCATCGGTCGGGTGGATTTTTCTTGCAGCGCAACACGGCAATTTCGGAACGTGGCCGCCCCGGGTGACGTTGCGGGACGATACAGATCTTCACCGAGGAGCCACCCCCATGATCAAATGGGCCATCATTCTTGCCGTCATCGCCCTGGTCCTGGGCGTGCTGGGCTTTACGGGCCTTGCCGGAGTCTTCGTCGACATCGCCGTGATCCTGTTCTGGATTGCCGTGATCATCGCGGTGGCCGTCTTCGTGCTGGGCCTGACGGTCTACAGGAAGGTGAAGTGAGGGCGCGCCTTCACGCAGACGTGACACGTTAACCACAACCATCGATTGTTTTCGTCTCTCAGGCGTATTCTTCTGCCCCCGGGGGAGATTGGCTCCCCGATGGAGGTAGACATGATGTTCCGTACAAAACGTGCCCGCATTGCCGTCGCCACTCTGACCGCCGCCGCCGCGTCATTCCTGGCGGTCAGCACCACCGCCGCTGCAGATCCGCTGGATCCCATCTGCACCATGCCGCCTGAACACTATTGCTGGCTGGTAGTGCAGCTTCAGCCGGGCACACCCGAGTTTGCCGAGTGCGAGCAATGGGTCTTCGACGTCCAGCAGACCGAATACTGTCAGGGCCCCATCCTCGAACCCGGCCTGGTCGCCCTGAAGCCGGACTGAAACCTCGCCTGATCCACCCACCGCGACACGGGTGGACGGGATAAGGCAGCCTGCTGATGATGATCGGCAGGCCCTTCCCTCGCTTGCCATCGGCCACGCCAAGGCCCCTCTCGCCCACAGGGCAGAGGATATGGAGAGGCGGGCGGCGCGTGGGCCGGGGGCCCGGAACCGTGTGCTCCCGTGCTTTCGCCGTCAGGGAGCGTATGTGATTTTCGGCCCCATGGCCTGGCGCCGCCCCGGTCGGTTCACACGAGCGCCCGGGGGGACTGTCTCTTCCGCCGGGGGTCGGGCACCCGGATGCTTGTGCGCCCGACTTCGCCTGTCCCGGTTCGACAGCAGGTCCCGGTGTCTCGGCCCGCGACGGGCAAGGCGTCCAGAAACGCCCCGGACCCCGGGGTTTCGCCCCGGGCAATCCCGCTCGACCGGCCCCCGCCGCCGCTTCGGTGCCTGGATCCTCAGCCCCTCTCCTGCGACGGAGACGGGGAGAGGTTGGCACACCGCCGGGCCCGGTCGGGAAGAACGGTGGGAGAAACGGTGGGGGTGTTGAAAGGGCTGGGGAATTCGGGGGCAGGTTTTATATCTGCGCCCTTTGACCCATCGTCATCCTCGGGCTCCACCCGAGGATCGGTGCGGGCAGACCGCCGACCGTAGGGCGTGACACCGATCCTCCGATCAAGTCGGAGGATGACGGGGAGCGAAGAGAGAGTTTCATCACAGCGGGCACAGCGAGGACACGGCGACCACAGCGAGGGCAGTGCGCGTGACGAAGGGCCTCCTGATAATCTGCTCCCTTCTCCCGATGGGAGAAGGTGGCGCGTGAGCGCCGGATGAGGGTCGGTATATCGGTCGGCGAACGCCGTGGCAGGACGGGTGCGACGGCTCGCGCCGAAGGAGCCGGTGAGCCCCTCACCCCCAACCCCCTCTCCCAACGGAGAGGGGACTCAGAGCCAGCCCGACCACGGCCGATCGGATACGCCACAACCTGCTCCCCGAAGCGTCTCCTACGTCAATCCCGGTCGTATCCGAAAAAAGAACATATTGGCAACCAGAACAAAACATGCACATATGCCGTCACCGGGAGCGGGCCGGGGGTGGATGTCCATCCCTGTGGCGGGTCTCTCCCGAAGTCGGATGGGAATCATGGCAAGGGAGACAAAGGCAATGGCACAGGCGGCACTGAAACTGGTGGGCAAGGAAGACGGCGACAAGGCGCGGGCTCTGGAAGCGGCGTTGGCCCAGATTGACCGGGCGTTCGGCAAGGGCTCGGTGATGAAACTGGGCAAGGGCGGGGTGGTGGCCGAGATCGAGAGCGTCTCAACCGGCTCGCTGGGCCTCGACATGGCGCTGGGCATCGGCGGCCTGCCCTATGGCCGGGTGATCGAGATTTTCGGCCCGGAAAGCTCGGGCAAGACGACGCTGGCGCTGCACACAGTGGCCGAGATTCAGAAGGTCGGCGGTGTGGCCGCCTTTGTGGACGCCGAGCATGCGCTGGACCCGGTCTATGCCCAGAAGCTGGGCGTGAATCTGGATGACCTGCTGGTCAGCCAGCCGGACAACGGCGAGCAGGCGCTGGAAATCACCGACACCCTGGTGCGCTCGGGCGCGGTCGACATTGTGGTGGTCGACTCGGTCGCCGCCCTGACGCCGCGGGCCGAGATCGAGGGCGAGATGGGCGACAGCCTGCCCGGCCTTCAGGCCCGCCTGATGAGCCAGGCGCTGCGCAAACTCACCGCCTCGATCTCGCGGACCAACTGTATCGTCATCTTCATCAACCAGATCCGGCACAAGATCGGCGTCATGTACGGCTCGCCCGAGACGACCACGGGCGGCAATGCGCTGAAATTCTATGCTTCGGTGCGCCTCGACATCCGTCGCACCGGCGCCATCAAGAACCGCGACGAGGTGGTCGGCAACACCACCCGGGTCAAGGTGGTCAAGAACAAGGTGGCCCCGCCGTTCCGCGAGGTGATCTTCGACATCATGTATGGCGAGGGCATTTCCAAGCTGGGCGAGGTCATCGATCTGGGCGTGAAGGCCGGGGTGATCGAAAAGGCCGGCAGCTGGTTCTCCTATGACAGCCAGCGCATCGGTCAGGGCCGCGAGAATGTGCGCGAGTTCCTGAAGGCCAATCCGGATGTGGCGGCCTCGATCGAAAAGGCCGTGCGTCAATCGACCCAGAAGATCGACGACGAACTGCTGGGCTCGCCCGAGCCCGACGAGGGGCAGGACCTGGAGGGCTGATCGCTCTCGGGTCCGTTACCCAGACCTCGCTACCGACTTCCCCGGTCGGGTCCCTCGCGACCCGCCACCGACCCCGCGACCCCGTCCGGGGAAAGAGGCCGCTCGACCCCCCGGTCGGGCGGCTTCGTCCGTTAGGGCGTTCGATCAGCGAACCAGCCGCTGAAGGCGCGGGCGGACCTTGAGGAAGCGCACATACAAGGCCTCAAGCAGGGCGAGGACCTGCCGGTTACGGGCCATAAGGCCGAACGGTCTGAGGATCGGAATGGCGCGCCACATGGCGGCGAAGGCGGCGGCGCCGGACAGCAGCTGCCCGTCCTCGCGCACATGAAAGCGGGACAGCATGTCGGCCGGATCGAGCGGACAGGCCTCGGCCGCGCCCGGTTCGGCGACATCGACAAAGGTCAGGGCCCGGCGCCGGTCCAGACGGCGCATCAGGCCGATCTCGCGCCGACACAGGGGACAGGCCCCGTCATACCAGACCACCACCTCGTTCATGGCCCGACTCTAGCCCTCCCCCGGCCTGCCGTCGCCCGCCGCAATGTCGCGCCCGCACCGCCGATCACGGGCCCTGATCACGGGCCCTGATCACGGGGAGGTGATGCAATCGGGCGCGATCCCCTATATGACGGCTGCCTCCCCTTCTTCGCCTGATCGAGCCAGCCGCCTGATGTCCAGCCTCAAAGAGATCCGTTCGACCTTCCTCGACTATTTCGCCGCCGATGGTCACACCAAGGTGCAGTCCGCACCGCTGGTCCCGCAGAACGATCCGACCCTGCTGTTCGTCAACGCCGGCATGGTGCCGTTCAAGAACGTGTTCACCGGTCAGGAGAAGCGCCCCTACAGCCGCGCGGCCAGCGCCCAGAAATGCGTGCGCGCCGGAGGCAAGCACAACGACCTGGACAATGTCGGCTATACGGCGCGGCACCACACCTTCTTCGAGATGATGGGGAATTTCTCGTTCGGCGACTACTTCAAGGAACACGCCATCGAGGCGGCCTGGAAGCTGGTGACGGGCGACTTCGGCATTCCGAAGGACCGGCTGATGGCCACCGTCTATGTCGACGATGACGAGGCCTTTGACCTGTGGAAGAAGATCGCCGGCCTGCCGGAAAGCCGCATCGCGCGCATCGCCGGCTCGGACAATTTCTGGTCGATGGGCGACACCGGTCCGTGCGGCCCATGTACCGAAATCTTCTATGACCACGGCGACCACATCTGGGGCGGACCGCCCGGAACGCCGGAAGAGGACGGCGACCGCTGGGTCGAGATCTGGAACCTGGTGTTCATGCAGTTCGAGCAGCAGGAAGACGGTACCCGCCTGAACCTGCCCAAGCCGTCGATCGACACCGGCATGGGTCTGGAGCGGGTCGCGGCCGTGCTGCAGGGCGTGCACTCCAACTACGAAACCGACCTGTTCCGCACCCTTATCAACGCGTCCGAGCAGGCGACGGGCGTGGCCGCCGAGGGCGACCGCGCACCCAGCCACCGCGTGATCGCCGACCACCTGCGCAGCTCGTCCTTCCTGATCGCCGACGGGGTGACGCCGTCGAACGAGGGCCGCGGCTACGTGCTGCGCCGCATCATGCGCCGGGCCATGCGCCACGCCCACCTGCTGGGGGCCGCCGATCCCCTGATGCACCGTCTGGTGCCGACGCTGGTCGCCGAGATGGGCGAGGCCTATCCCGAGCTGGTCCGCGCCCAGGCCTTCATCGAGGACACGCTGAAGCAGGAGGAAATCCGCTTCCGCACCACGCTGGGCCGCGGCATGACCCTGTTCGAGGAGGCCACGCGCGACCTGGCCGAGGGCGGCACCCTGCCGGGCGGCACGGCCTTTACCCTCTATGACACCTATGGCTTCCCGCTGGACCTGACCCAGGACGAGGCGCGCCGCCGCGGTTTTGCCGTCGACACCGAGGGCTTCGAGGCCGCCATGGCCGAGCAGCGCGACCGCTCGCGCGAACACTGGAAGGGCTCGGGCCAGACCGCCTCGGCGGCCGAATGGCTGGCCGTACGGGACCGGCTGGGGCCGACCGACTTCACGGGATACGACAGCGTGGACGGCACCGGCGAGGTGCTGGCGCTGGTCGTTGACGGGGCCCCGGTCGAACAGGCGCCCGAGGGGGCCGAGGCCGAACTGGTGCTGGACCGCACCCCCTTCTACGGCGAAGGCGGCGGACAGGCGGGCGACCGCGGCACCCTGAGCTGGGCCGGTGGCCGGGCCGAGGTGCTGGACGTGCAAAAGCCCGCGCCCGACCTGTACGTCCACCGGATCAAGATCACCTCGGGTACGCTCAAGACCGGCGACCGGGTCGAGGCCTCGGTGACGGCGCCCGCGCGCCAGACCACCCGGGCCAACCACTCGGCCGCGCACCTGCTGCACGCCGCGCTCAAGAATGTGCTGGGCCCGCACGTCGCGCAGAAGGGCCAGATGGTCGATGCCGAGCGCATGCGCTTCGACTTCAGCCACAACGCCCCGGTGACCGAGGAGGAACTGGCCCGGATCGAGGATGAGGTGAATGCCGTGATCCGGCAGAACCTGCCGGCCGAGACGAAGCTGATGGCGCCCGAGGCGGCGATCGAGGCCGGGGCGGTGGCCCTGTTCGGCGAGAAGTACGGTGAGGAGGTCCGCGTGCTGACGCTGGGCCGCAGCCTGACCGGCGACACGCCCTACTCCGTCGAACTGTGCGGCGGCACCCACGTCGCGCGGACCGGCGACATCGCCCTGTTCAAGATCATCTCGGAAAGCGGCATCGCCGCCGGCGTGCGCCGGATCGAGGCGCTGACCGGCGAGCCCGCCCGCCAGTATCTGGAGGCGCAGGCCCGCGTGGCGCGCGGTCTGGCCCGCGACTTCAAGATCCAGCCGGCGGATGTGCCGGGCCGGGTGGAGGCGCTGCAGACCTCGGTCAAGGCGCTGGAGAAACAGGTCGCCGAGCTGAAGAAACAGGTCGCCCTGGGCGGCGGTTCCGGCGGCAATGCGGCGCCGGAAGAGGTCAATGGCATCAAGCTGATCGCGCGCGTGCTGGACGGCGTCGACGGCAAGGGCCTGCGGGGCGTGGCCGAGGATTTCAGGAAACAGGTGGGCTCAGGCGTCGTCGCCCTGATCGGCACGACCGACGGCAAGGCGGCCGTGACCGTGGCGGTGACCAGCGACAGCACCGACCGGGTGAACGCCGCCGATCTGGCGCGCGAAGCTGTGCTGGCCATGGATGGCAAGGGCGCCGGCGGAAAGCCCGATTTCGCCCAGGGCGGCGCGCCCGACGCCAGCAAGGCCGAGGCCGGGCTTCAGGCTATCCGCGACACGCTCGAGAAACTCTGATCGTCCAGAACTTGATCTGATCTGTCAGGTCGTTACGTTTGTCCCTGTGTACGGGGGCGAACATACAGACGGCCCCCTTGATGATCTGGGGGACTAGTCAGATGACGGACAAGAAGAGCTTGCTGCAGAACAAGGGACTGCTGGCCGGAGTTGCGGTCGTGGCCCTGCTGGGCGTGGGCGCAGCGGCCTGGTCCATGGGGGCGTTCAACGGCAGCGGCGGGGGCGGCATGGCCACCGAGATCGACCTGGGCCTGATGCCCGTCTCCTACGGCGAGAACTGCGGCTTCGTCGACGAGGACGGCAAGATCGTCATCAATCCCCAGTTCGACGGCGCGGGCTTCTTCACCAGGGACGGCGTCGCCCCGGTCAGCAACGGCGGCAAATGGGGCCTGATCGACCGCAAGGGCAGCTATGTGGTCAATCCGCAGTTCGACTCCATCCTGATGCTGGACGGCGGCGACACCCTGTTGGTCGAGGTCGGCGGACAATGGGGCACGGCCGACCGCAAGGGGGCCTACATCATCAACCCGCAGTTCGACGAGATGGGCCCGTTCGATCCCAAGGGCCGCGCCCTGGTCCAGTCCGGCGACCAGTACGGTTTCATCGATCGCAAGGGCGCCTACATCATCAATCCGCAGTTCGACTCGGTGGCCATGTCGAGCGAGGACGACATGACCGAGATCGTCTATTTCACCAAGGGTCTCGCGGCGGCCTCGACCGACCGGAAATGGGGATTCATCGACGAGAGCGGCAAATGGGTGATCAATCCCCAGTACACCGCCGTCGGCCAGTTCGGTGAAAACGGACTGGCGCCGGTTCTGGTGACCACGGTCGAGACCACCGAGAACACCCGCGCCGCCGAGGCCTGGGAGCAGCGCCAGCAGAGCGCCGAGCAGCGCGCGGCCTCGTGGGGCTACAGCTATGAGCGGCCCGACCGCCCGGACTTCATGGAAGAGACCGAGACCCACCGCTGGGGCTTTATCAACACCTCAGGCGAACTGGTCATCCAGCCCCAGTGGGAGCAGGCGGGCGGCTTCGGCGCCGGCGGTCTGGCCCCCGTGCTGGTCGGCGAGGACTGGGGCTTCATTGACGCCGAGGGCAATCTGAAGATCAATCCGCAGTTCGACATGGTCGGCGAGTTCGCCGACGGTCCCGGCGGCGTAGTGGCCACGGTCGCCGTACAGGGGGACCGCAACAGCTATCGCTGGGGCGTGATCGACGCCGAGGGAATCTACAAGATCAATCCCCAGTTCCGGGCGATCTCGGATTTCGACGCCAACGGGCGGGCGGTGGTCTCGTCCGGCGACAAGTTCGGCATGATCGATGGCTCGGGCACCTATGTGGTCAACCCGATGTACGACGATCTGCGCCCCATCACGGGCAGCCGGGACTATTTCTTCATTCGCGGAACGGGGGATGCGGTCGAGATGGGCCGGGTATCCCGCGACGGCAAGGAACTGGCCTCGGTCAACGGCCAGCAGTGCGACAGCCCCTACTGACGGTCAGCGGCACCACCTACCCGGAAGTACCCGATTGTGGTATTTCCGGGCCATGGGCAAGAACACCTCCATTACCCTTGGCGATCACTTCGGTCAGTTCGTCGACCAGCAGGTCGAGGGCGGACGCTACAACTCCGCCAGCGAAGTCATCCGGGCGGGTCTCAGGCTTCTCGAGGAGCGGGAGGCCGGAGTCCAGGCGCTTCGGGCCGCTCTCGCCGTCGGTGAGGCCAGCGGACCGTCGACGGCTTTCGACTTTGAGGCCTTCATCGAAGCCAAGCGAGACGCGCTGCGCTGATGTCCGGCTACGTCCTTACGCCCGCCGCGCGGGCGGACCTGGAGGACATCTGGCGATACTCGGTCCAGCAATGGTCGTTCGCCCAGGCTGAGCGATACATTCTGGCCATACGTGATGCGTGCAACGACCTCGCATCGGGCGCCCAGAAAGGGCAGGACGCCGGGGACATCCGCGCGGGCTATCGAAAGCTCAAGGTCGGGTCCCACGTTCTGTTTTTCAGGCAATCCGGCGACACCCTTGAGGTAGTACGCATCCTGCACCAGCGCATGGACCTGCCGAACCGTCTGTGACGCCGCCCCCTAGACGTCCGGCAGGTCAATCTCGACGAGGCGCCAGCCGAACAGGCCCTGGCGGTCCATGTTGAGGATCAGCGGCTGGTCCGGGCGGTCGGTCGTGGTCAGGCGCACCTCGACGCGGTTGGCGCCGCGATAGGTCCAGGATTTGCGAACGTCGTCGTCGGTCTCGCCGGGGGTGGGCTTCGGACGGTTGAGCACGTCCTGGGGCTCGGGCGCCTCGGCGGTGCGGACCATGGTGGCCACGCCCTGGGGGGTGATGACGGCATCGATGGCGCCGGAGACGATGGCGGGTCCCAGCAGCATGCCGACGCCGGCCCAGGCCGGGTCGATGTCGGAGTCGCCATTCCGCATCTCGGCCATCATGCGGGCGTTCAGCTCGTCCTTGAGGCTCTGGCGGACGGCAGGAAAATCGACCAGCCGTTCCAGCGCGGCCTCATCGCCCTGTTCGGCGGCGCGGGTGAGGGCCTGCATGGCGAACACCGGCGAAAGGGCCCAGGCCCCGAGCAGCAGCACGACCGCCAGACCGGCGACCCCGATAATCAGTTTACGCATGATCCCCTCGACTCTCCCTGACCCGGTCTGAACCGGGCACTCCCGCTACGCTAACGCTCCCCGGGGATCAGGGTTGCGGTGAGTCGCGGCGTTCGACCATCCGGGTCAGCCGCCATGTCCGCCGCTTTTGCCAACGCGGGGGAGACGCTCCTCCGGCAGGCTGACATGCACCAGATGCCAGCTGAAAAAGCCGGTGCGGGCAAAGGTGAACACGGTCTCGCCGCCGCTGTCGCCGGTCACGGCCATGCGGGCCCGGTCCATGCCCCAATAGACCGGCCGGGGCCACGGCCCGCCGCTGGGCGGTTCGGCATCGGCATTTGTGGCCTGTGACCGCAGGGCGGCCGAGCGTCCTTCGCCCCGGGTTAGGGCCCCGAGGGCCGCGGGCGTAAGATAGGCATCGGCCCTCGGCCCCTCGGCCACTGGCCCGCGCTGGAACTGGCGCTGAACGGCGCCGATGGGATCCTCGAGGATGGAGGGCGGCGGCGGGGTGGTCTCGACCCGGCCCGTCAGCTGCGGGCCCAGCGCCTTGCGCATGGCGCCATAGTCGACCAGCCGGTCCAGCTCGGCCACATCGCCGCTGTCGGCCGCGCCGCGCAGGGCAAAGAAGGCCACGCCGGGGGCCGCAAAGAAGCTGATGACCAGCAACACCACCGCCGCCAGGATCAGATTGCCGATGATCTTCAAGAGCGCCTCCGGGTCCACAGGACGCCAGAATGCACGAACCCGGCCCGGTCACAAACAAAAGCCCCGCCGACGCGAGTCCGGCGGAGCTGATGCGAAGAGGCATCCGTCATCCCCGGACTTGACCCGGGGATCGGTGCAGGGCGCAGCGGTCAGCCGCCTGCCCGTTCCGATCCCCGGGTCAAGCCCGAGGATGACGGAGTGCTGCGTCAGGCGGCCATCGCCTTGTTCAGGTTCTCGGCGACCTTGTCGAGGAAGCCCTCGGTGGTCAGCCAGCTTTGGTGGTCGCCGACCAGCAGGGCCAGGTCCTTGGTCATGTGGCCGCTCTCGACGGTTTCGACGACCACCCGCTCCAGCGTATCGGCAAAGTCGATCAGGGCCTGGTTGCCGTCCAGCTTGCCGCGGTGGGCGAAGCCGCGCGTCCAGGCGTAGATGGAGGCGATGGAGTTGGTCGAGGTGGCCTCGCCCTTCTGGTGCTGGCGATAGTGACGGGTCACCGTGCCGTGGGCGGCCTCGGATTCAAGCACCTTGCCGTCCGGCGTCATCAGCACCGAGGTCATCAGGCCCAGCGAGCCGAAGCCCTGCGCGACGATGTCGGACTGGACATCGCCGTCGTAGTTCTTGCACGCCCAGACGAAGCCGCCCGACCATTTGATGGCCGCGGCCACCATGTCGTCGATCAGGCGGTGCTCGTAGGTCAGGCCACGGGCCTTGAACTCGGTGGCGAATTCCTCGTCGAACACCTTCTGGAAGATGTCCTTGAAGCGCCCGTCATAGGCCTTGAGGATGGTGTTCTTGGTCGACAGATAGACCGGATAGTTGCGCTGCAGGCCGAACGAGAAGCTGGCGCGGGCAAAGTCGGTGATCGAGTCATCGAGGTTGTACATGCCCATGGCGACGCCCGATGACGGGGCCTTGAACACCTCGTGCTCGATGACCTTGCCGTCGTCGCCGACGAATTTGATCGACAGGGTGCCGGGGCCGGGCATCAGGAAGTCGGTGGCCTTGTACTGGTCACCGAAGGCGTGACGGCCGACGACGATGGGCTGGGTCCAGCCGGGCACCAGACGCGGCACGTTCGAGCAGATGATCGGCTCGCGGAAGACGACGCCGCCCAGGATGTTGCGGATGGTGCCGTTCGGCGACTTCCACATCTTCTTCAGGCCGAATTCCTCAACCCGGGCCTCGTCCGGGGTGATGGTGGCGCATTTGACGCCAACGCCGTGCTTCTGGATGGCGTGGGCCGCGTCGATCGTCACCTGGTCGTCGGTGGCGTCGCGGTTCTCCATGCCCAGGTCGTAATAGTCGAGCTCGAGGTCGAGGTAGGGGAAGACCAGCTTGTCCTTGATCATCTGCCAGATGATCCGGGTCATCTCGTCGCCGTCGATGTCCACGATGGGGTTGTCGACCTTGATCTTCGCCATGTGCGCTCTCTGTCTCTGGGGGAAGGAAATTGTGGGGGCGGTATAGCGAGCCCCGCGCCCGGGCGAAACCCCGGGGCTTGCGGTGACGTTCGGGCTGGCAGAGGCTGGCCGATGACCCGCCGCAAGGAGGCCCCGATGCACCGCATACTGCTGTCTGCCCTGGCCCTGACTCTCGCAGCCTGTAGCGCTGAGCCGGAGCGCGAGGGCCCGCCGCCTGCGGACAAGGCCGGAGCCGAATCGGGAACCCCGGGCCAGGCGCTCGGTACCGCTCGATCGGAGACCCGGCCCTTCCGCGACTGGACGGTGACCTGCGGGAACAATGGCGACTGCACGGCCTTCGGTCCGGTGGCGGACGACAACGGCTGGCTGCGGTTGTTTATGCCGGCCGGGCCGGGGGCGGAACCGGTGGTTCATGTCGGCATATGGATGTCGGACGGCAGTGTCATGCCGACCCTGACCGTTGACGGTCAGCGGTTCGCCTCGCGGATCGAGGACGGTCTGGCCCGCATTCCGGCCGACCGGACGCGGACGGCGATCGATGCGCTGGCGGGCGGGCGGGCGGCCACCCTCGGCACAGCCGACGGATCGCGGGCGGTGTCGGTCTCGGGTGTCTCGGCGGCCCTGCTGTGGATCGACGAGCGGCAGGGGCGGCTGGATACGGTGACCGCCCTGATCCGCAAGGGGGATGCCCCGGCCTCGACTGTGCCCGCCGCGCCGACCCTGCCGCTCGTGAGGCCCGCTCCGGCCATGGCGCAGGCGGCAACAGACCGCCCCCTGCCCGCCGCAGTGGAGGCCCTGCCCCGGGTTCAGGAATGTCGGGCCGGTACGGTGCCCGGGAATCGGCAGGCGGTCGAAAGCTATCAGCTTGACGCCGATACCCGTCTGTGGGGCGTCCACTGTTTCACCGGGGCCTACAACGTCGGCTACCTCTATGTGCTGACGGACAATGCCGGGGCGGCACCGCGCGTCATCAGCCTGCCGACTACCGGCGAGGCGATGGAGACACCGATCAACCCTGACTACGACCCGGCGACACGTCGGCTGTCGGCCTTTGGCAAGGGGCGTGGGATCGGCGACTGCGGCACGGTGCACGAATGGGTCTGGACGGCGGACGGCTTCGTCCTGGCGCGCGAGCGGGTGATGGACCGTTGCATGGGCATACCCGTCGAGCTGTGGCCCCTGACGTGGGACAGCCGCACGTCGGAGTAGCGCCGGTATCAGATTCCGTCACAGCCCCTGCGTACGGTCGCGGACTAGTCTTCGGTCATGGGAGGCTTGACCATGACCACGACACCGACGCGTTTTGCCCGCTCCAGAGGGGCCGCAGCCCTTGCCGCCTGTGGCCTGCTGGTGTCCGCCTGCGCGACGGACGACCCGCTGTCTGATCCCCTGTTCTGGCAGGGCGTGTCGATCGGCGCCGATCTGGTGGCGCTGGCGCTGATACTCGACTCGGACTGCTATACTCGTATCGATGCGTGGGGTTATCCGTACCAGGTTTGCTACGACGAGCGGGATTACCGGGATCGCCCCCACCGGCCCCATCGCCCGCACCGGCCCCGCCACCGCTGATCTGGAGAAGATGATGACCGGCAAACGCCTGCTGCCCATCCTGGCCATCACGGCATCGGTTGCCAGCTCGGCCTGCGCCGACCCGGAGATCATGGAGGGCATCCTGATGGGACTGGACGAGGTCAACGCCCAGCTCGAGTGGGAAAATCGCAACTGCTATTACGCCAGGCCGCCGGGCAATCCGTATGGCTATGAGCAGCGCTACTGCCCCGGGGACCTGAACTACTACCCGCCGGTCTATGTGGCCCCGGATTATGACCGCGATCGTGACCGGCGGGATCGCCGCGACCGCCGCCGGGACCGGGATCGCGACCGCGACGACTGAGACGGATCAGGCCTGCTGGCTGGCGACCCAGTCGGTGATCACCCCGTCCAGCACCGTCAGGGGCACGCCACCGACCGCAAGGCCCGTGTCGTGGAAGCCCCGGATATCGAAACGGTCGCCCAGCGCGGCTTTTGCCGCCGCGCGCATGCGGACCCATTCGGTGTGGCCGATCTTGTAGGACGAGGCCTGGCCCGGCCAGACGGCGTAGCGTTCGACCTCGGTGGTCACCGCGCTTTCCTGATCGCCCAGGGTGTCGACCATATAGCGGATCGCCTGTTCGCGGCTCCAGCGCTTGTGGTGCAGGCCGGAGTCGACCACCAGACGGGTAGCGCGGAACATCAGCGACTGCAGATAGCCGATCTGACCCCAGGGATCGTCGGCATAGACGCCCATCTCGTCGGCCAGCTGCTCGGCATACAGGCCCCAGCCCTCAGAATAGGCCGAGAAGCCGAGGATCTTGAGCAGCATGGGGGCTTCGTCGTTCTCCTGCTGCAGGGCGATCTGATGGTGATGGCCGGGCGAGGCCTCATGATAGGTCAGGGTCGGCAGGGTCCATTTGGGCCATTCGGCCGTGTCGCGCAGGTTGATGTAGTAGGCGCCGGGGCGTGAGCCATCCAGCGCCGGGCTCTGATAGTAGCCGCCGGGCGCGCCCGCCTCGGTGAAGACCGGCACGCGGCGGACCTCGACCGGGCTCTTGGGAATGCGCCCAAAATACTCGGGCAGACGGCCCTGCATGTCCTGCATCTGCAGGTTCAGATCGGCGAGCAGCTGTTCCTTGCCCGCGTCGGTGTTGGGATAGATGAAGCGCTGGTCCTTGCCCATGGCGGCGATCCGCTGGCCGACCGTGCCCTCGGTCATGCCCTCGGCGCGCAGCAGGCCGTCGGCCCGGGCGGTCAGCTCGGCGACCTGCTCCAGGCCCATCTGGTGGACCTCTTCGCCGGTCATGGTGGTGGTGGTCGAATTGCGCAGGCCATAGGTGTACCAGGCCTCGCCGTCCGGCAGACGCCAGACACCGGCATCGTGAACCGCCTCGGCCCGGCGCGCCTTCATCGCCTCGGCCTGACGGACGAGAGCCGGATAGATTTCGCCGTGAACGATCCGCTCGGCCCGGGCGGCCCAGTCGCCGGCAATGCCCTTCTCGGTCGCGCGCCGCTGCACGGAAGTGGTCATGATCGACTCGGCAGCCGGGGTGTCATGCAGATTGGCCAGCTGCAGCAGGGTCTTGTCGATGACGAAGTCGGGCGGGACGGCACCCGCGGCAAAGTCCGCCAACATCCGCTCGGTTTCCTGATCCAGGGCCGTCGGGAAGGCGGACAGGCGCGACAGATAGGCCTCGGCGTCCTCGGCGGTCTCGATGGAATGCTGGCTGTCGAGGAAGTCCGGAATGTTCTGGTAGGAGCCGCCCAGCTGGTAGACGGTGTAGGGCGAATTGCCGGTGCCATAGTCGAAAGACTGGCCGATCTGGACGGTCTCGCCGAAGAATTTCACGGTGTCGTAGTTGACCGCATCGCGCCCCGTCAGGGCCGACCGGTCGATGGCCATCAGCTCCTCGGCAAAGCGATTGAATTTAGCCTCATCGGCATCGATCTTCGCCTGGGAGCGATCATCCAGCTGGCTCTTGGCGGCGGCCATCGGCCCCTTGTCAAAGCCCAGCGAGGTCAGGATCTCGGGCGAGGTCATGACCAGTTCCTTGAACACGCGGTCCATCCAGTCATTGAGTTGTGCGACCGGGGTGGTAGCGGGTACCTCCTGGGCGAAGACCTGACCGGAAGCGGCAAGGCCTGCTCCGGCGGCGGCGGTCAGCAGAAGGCGGCGACGGTCGATCATGGGAACATCCTCTCGAACAGCGTGGCGCGCATACGGCACCATCGCGACGCATCCGACAAGGGGAGGCCGGCGCCCTATTCCGCGTGCAGCTGCTGTTTGACGCGCTCGGCCAAGGTCTTGATGTCCAGCGGCTTGGGCAGGAAGGAGACGCCCGCCTCGTCCTGCAAAAGGTCGGAGAAATCGCTCTCGGCATAGCCCGAGATAAACATCACCGGGATATCGCCAAGATACGGCCGGGCCTTCCTGAGCAGGTTTGGCCCGTCCAGCCCCGGCATGATGACGTCCGAGATCATCATGTCGATCTGACCCGCGTGTTCCTCGGCCAGGATCAGCGCCTCCTCGCCGTCCGACGCCTCAATCACCTCATAGCCGCGCTGGCGCAGCAGGCGGGCGGCGATGCCTCGCACGGCGGCCTCGTCCTCGACGAAAAGGATACGCCCGGCCCCGGACAGGTCGCGCGGCGCCTTGACCTTGACCTCAACCGGGGCGGCGGCCTCGAGCTCGGCGGCGGCTGCGGCGGGCAGAAAGATGCGGAAGGCCGCACCCGCCCCCTCCAGATTGGTGACGTTGATATGGCCACCCGCCTGTTCAACGATGCCATAGACAGTCGCCAGACCCATGCCCGTGCCCTCATTGACCGCCTTGGTCGTAAAGAAGGGCTCGAAAATCTTGTCGAGGATTTCGGGCGGCACACCGGGGCCGGTGTCCGATACCTCGATCATCGCGACATCCAGATCCGGGGCGTCATGCCAGCCCATGCTGCGCGCGGCGTCGGACGTCAGACGGCGGGTCGTGATGGTGACCACACCGGCGCCCGGCTCGACCACGCCGCGCATGGCGTCGCGCGCATTGACCGCCAGATTCATGACGGCGGTTTCCAGCTGGCTCTTGTCGGCCAGCACCACCGGCAGGTCGCGCCCGTGATCGGTTTCCAGCCGCACATCCTCGCGCAGCAACCGCCGCAGCAGGACCGCGAACTCGCCCACCAGCTCGCCCAGATCCAGACGCTCGCGCCGGACGGTCGACTTGCGCGAAAAGGCCAGGAGCTTGCGCACCAGATCGGCGGCGCGGATCGCGGTCTGGCGGATCTCGTTCAGCCCGTCATAGGACGGATCGCCCACCGGGTGACGTTCCAGCAAACCCGACAGCTGCAGCTGGATCGCCGTCAGCAGATTGTTGAAGTCGTGGGCCACGCCGCCCGCCAGCTGGCCGACGGCCTGCATCTTTTGCGCCTGCGACAGCTGCAGCTCCATCGACTTCTGGGCCGAGGCGTCGAACAGCCAGACACGCCGGGCGTCATCCTCGGGCGCGACATAGAGGTGCAGGATGCGGTCCGGGTGGGCGCGGGCGACCAGCTCGATCGGCCCGGCTGACCCTGCGGCCAGACGGGTGCGGGCCTCGCCCACGCCGGCCGGATCGAACAGATGGCCAAAGGCGGCATCGCGGGCCGACGCCGGGCCGGTCAGCAGGGCCAGGGCGGCATTGGGCTGTTCCACCCGCCCGGCAAACAGGTCGTCATGACGGATGATGGCCGAGCCGAACGGGGCGCCGGCAGCCATGGCGTGGCCTTCGCGGAGCGTGCCTGTGATGCGCGGCCGCTGGGCCTCTGCGGCGACCACCTCGCGGCCCGAAGCCTCGGCCAGCAAGGTCTCGGGGGCGGCCCGAACCAGAAACCGGCCTGGTCCCGCATGGCCGATCAGGGCCTCGACATCCCTGTTTCCCAGCGGGATAAGCGCGCGTCCCTGCTCTCCCGCCCGCGCCTGGGCAAAGGCGGTATAGAGGGCCTGGGCCGCCTTTCCGCCTCGCCGCGGCAGGCTGTTGCTGGCGCCGTCCGCCTCGGCCCACGCCGCATTGAAGGCCAGCACCCGGCCGTCGGACCAGACCAGGGCGGCGGGCTCGGCCAGCGCCTCCAGCATCTCAACGGCGGTGTCGCCGGTGGGTTTGCGAGATTCGCTGCGGGTGAAGATCATCAGGCCGATCAGGGCCACGCCGCCCGCCGCGACGATCAGGATCAGGCCGGGCGCGCTGAACGGATTGGTGCGAAACGCCGGATAGGTCATGGCCCCGACCAGCAGGGCGCAGCCGATCGCCATCAGCACCAGGGTCGGATCAATCGGCGCCCCTCGGGGCAGCGGCCGGGCCGGGGTGGTCATCCCGCTCTCTCCTGCGAGGCGAATCGCCTGCTCTCTTATGCCATATCCGCCGGGTACGGATGCCAAAGTCCTAGCGCCGACGTTTCTGGAAGACGAAGCCGATCACCTGGGCGGCGGCCTCGAAATGCTCGCGCGGGATGGTCTGGTCGACATCGACCGAGGCGTAGAGGGCGCGGGCCAGCGGCACATTCTCGACGATCGGCACATTGTGCTCTTTTGCCACCTCGCGGATTTTCAGGGCGAGATTGTCGACGCCCTTGGCCAGACAGACCGGCGCGCCATCGCCCTGATCGGGTTCGTAGCGCAGGGCCACGGAATAGTGGGTCGGATTGGTGACGATGACGGTCGCCTTGGGCACATTCTGCATCATCCGCTGGCGGCCGCGCTGGGCCCGGATCTGCTTCAGCTTGGCCTTGACGTGCGGGTCGCCCTCGGCCTGCTTGTAGTCTTCCTTCAGTTCCTCGCGAGTCATGCGCATGCGTTTGGCAAAGCGCATCTTCTGCCACAGGAAATCTGCGCCCGCCGTCAGGCCCAGGAACACCAGGGTCGAGGCCATCAGCCAGACGGCAAGATCACGGGTGAACGGCAGGATGCTGGCCGGCGACATGGCGGCCATGTTTTCCAGCTCGCGCAGGTGGGGCCTGAGCACGAACCAGCAGACGGCGATCACGGCCACCAGCTTGACGAAGGTCTTGACGAAATTCATCAGGCCGTCGGGCCCGAAGATGCGCTTGACCCCCTCCAGCGGATTGATCTTGCTCCACTTGGGTTTCATCTTTTCGGCACTGAAGATCAGGCCGGACTGGGCCAGATTTCCGCCGACGCCGCCGAGGATCACCGCCAGCGCCAGGGCTCCGAGGAAGGGTGCCGCCGCCCACAGGGCCCGGGCGCCGATCTCGACCCCGGCCCCGGCCTCCAGGGCGCCGACCATGGTGTGAGGTTCGGCGATAAACGGCAGCAGGCTTTCAGCCATCATGCCGGCGAACGGACCGCCCGCCAGCAGCAGCACGGCGGCGGCCCCCAGCAGCGACAGGGCCGAAGCGACGTCGGGCGACTTGGCGACGTCGCCCTTCTTTCGCGCGTCCTCAAGTTTTCGCGGGGTTGCCTCTTCTGTTTTGGACTCGGGATCCTTGTCCTCAGCCACCGGCGCCTCCGGCAAAGATCTGGGCCAGGCTACGATAGCGGTCGATGAAGATCGTCCCGACGACGCCAAGCGACAGGGTGAAGATCGACAGGCCCAGCAGGATGCTGAGCGGGGCCGTGGCGAAGAAGACCTGGAAGGATGGCATCACCCGGCCGACCAGCCCCGAGGCCAGGTTGAAGATAATGGCGAATACGATCACCGGTGCGGCCAGCTGGATGCCCAGCATGAAACTGTCGGCCAGCGTCCGTACCGCCAGTTCGACAAAGTCCGCCGTGATCAGCGGCCGGACCGGGGCGATCAGCTCGTACGACCCGGCCAGGCCCGCGAGGAACAGGTGGTGGGTGTCGGTGGCGAACAGCAGGGTCACCCCCAGCAGGGTCAGAAAGGCCGAGAGGGTCGATCCCGGCTGGGCCTGCATGGGGTTGGTGCTCTGGGCGAAGCTGAGGGTGGTCTGCAGTGACACCACCTCGCCCGCCGTCGCCAGCGCGGTCATGAAGGCCCGGAGGATGGCGCCGATCATCAGGCCGGTGGCGACCTCGCGGATCACCCAGCCCGCCATGCCGCCGACGCTTTCGGGCAGGGCCGGCAGAGCGGGGGCGGCGATGGGCCAGACCACCAGGGTGATCAGCAGCGCCAGCGACAGCCGGATGCGCGGCGGCACATAGGTTTCGCCGAGGCCCGGCAGCAGCATGAGGATGGCGCCGAGACGTGCAAAGACGAGGGCGGCACCCCAGACCTGATCGGCGGTGGCGTAGCCGTCCACCCGCCTACATGCCCGCGATGCGGGCGGCGATCGTCTGCATGAAGCTGCCCAGCAGGGCCCCCATCATGGGCAGGAACAACAGCAGGGAAATGAAGATGGCCAGGATCTTGGGCGCATAGATCAGGGTCTGTTCCTGGATCTGGGTCAGGGCCTGGAACAGGCCGATGCCGACCCCGACCAGCAGGGCGACGATCAGGGCCGGCGCGCACAGCTGGATGGTCAGCCACAGGGCATCACGCCCCACATCCATGACCTCGGCACCATTCATAACCCAGCACTCTCCAGACCGGCACGCGTACCCGGCAGAAACTGCCGGGAGCGTGGTTAACACCGCCCTAACGATGCGCCGCTTTCGCTGGCCCGGGCCTTGCGGGACCGGGGGTCAAAGGAGTGCGGACCATGCTGGATCGCTGGATTTCGACCCGAAACGAGACAACCGCCATCGCCCGGGGCGGCTGGCTGGACGCCATCCGTTTCATTGTGGCCTTGCTGATCATCCTGCATCACTTTCAGGCAGCGGGACCGATCGCGCTGGCCGAGGGGCTGCACCCGGCGTTCGAACACACCGGTTTCCTGCTGACCAATCTGTTCATCATCGACAGCGGATATGTGCTGATGCGCCTCTATTCGCGCAGTCTGGCCGCGGGCGAGGTGAGCCCGGGCGAGTTCCTGACGCGGCGGGTGCTCAGGGTCGTGCCTGCACATCTGATGATGGGGCTGGCGCTGGTGGCGTTGGTGGTCGCTAGCGCCGCCATCGGTCTGGCGCCGCGGAATCCGGAATGGTTCGACTGGGGTCAGCTGCCGGCCCAGCTGGGTCTGGTGCAGGCGTTCGGCATTCCCGGGGGGCTGGGCTGGAACGCCCCGACCTGGTCGATCTCGGCCCTGATCGGGTGTTATCTGGCCTTTCCGTGGATCGTCCGCGGCTGTGCGCGGATGGGGCCGTGGACCTGGCTGGTGGTGGGGGTCGGCCTTTATCTTATGGCCAATGAGCTGGCCCGGGCCCTGCTGGGCTATCCCGTCTATCAGATGCCGATGAAGTTCGGCTTCTTCCGGGCCCTGCCGCTGTTCTTCCTCGGGATGGCGCTGGCGGCATTCGCGCACCGGGTCTGGATCCATCCGGGACTGGCCCGCTGGGTCGGGGGGCTGGCGACCGTCGGCCTGATCGTCCTGCAGTTCTATGGCAAGAATGCCCTGCCCAGTCTGGTGATGATCTCGCTGATCATTCTGGCGGCGGGGGCCATTCCGGTCGCCCGCCCCTCTCGCCTGATCGAGCGGGCGGCGCTGGTGTCGTTTTCGATGTTCATCAGCAATGAGGTGGTGCGCATTGCCTGGTTCGGCGTGGTCAATGTCGCGGTCGCCCGGCTGAATCTGTCGGAGCCGGTCCAGTGGGCGCTCTGGTTTGCGGGCGTCGCTCTGGCGGTCGCCTTTGCCTTTGCCTTCCACCACATGGTCGACGGGCCGCTGCAGGACTGGCTCAAGGCCCGGACGCGTCACCGCTCTCCGAAGACCAGGGCCGTCAGATCGGCATACGCATGATTTCCTGATAGGCCTGGATCATCTGGTCACGCACGGCCATGGCGGTTTCGAGCGAGGCCTCGGCCGAGCTGATGGCGGTGACCACATCGATCAGGCTGCCCTGCCCCTGAACCACCTGGGTCATCTGGGCCTCGGCGGCGCGGGTCTGGGTCGTCGCACTGGCGATGACGTTCTGCACCAGATCGGAAAAGCCGGGCGCATCCGTCGGGCTGACCCCGCCGGGCGAACCGGTACCCTGAACGGCCTGATAGGCGCGGGCGGCGGCAATCGGGTTCATGGCGGCCTATCCCCTATTTCTTCAGGATCTCGAGCAGGCGGCTTTCCATGGCGCGCGCCGTCTCGATGATGTTGAGGTTGGCCTCATAGGCGCGCTGGGCCTCGCGCATGTCCATGGCCTCGACCAGGGTGTTGACGTTCGGCCGCATCACATAGCCGTCGGCATTGGCGGCCGGGTGGGACGGGTCATAGTCCATGCGAAAGTCGCCTTGGTCCGGGCGAACCTCGGCCAGCACCACGCCGGTCACGCCATCGACTGTGCGCGACTGGAACACCGGCACCTGACGGCGATAGGGCTCTCCCCCCGCGACCGGAGACGTCGAATCGGCGTTGGCGATGTTTTCGGCGATCACCCGCATGCGCGACTGCTGGGCCTTCATGGCGCCGGCGGCCACGGCCATGGCGGGATTTCTGGGCGGGACGGGATCGGGCATGGATCAGGCTTCCTTCAGCCGGGGCTCAGCGGCCCGGCGGGCGCGCGGCCATCCGCAGCAGGGTCATGGACTTCTGGTAGAAGCCGATGGCCGCTTCATAGGCCATGCGGCTCTCGGTCATCTTCAGCATCTGCTCCTCGACCACCACGGAATTGCCATCCAGCGTGGTCTCGGAGTCCGGAGCCTCGACGGCGGAATAGCGGGCCGCGGGCGACGGCGGGGCGATATGGCCGGCCTGGGTGCGGGCCAGGGTCACCGGGCGGGCCGTCATGGCCGAGGCGAAATCCCTGGGCAGGGCCAGGTCGTGGGCCACATAGCCGGGCGTGTCCGAGTTGGCGACGTTCTGGGCGATGACGCGCTGGCGCTCGTCCAGCCAGGTCAGGCGACCCTTGATCTGGGTCAGAAGGGGCAGGTCGGCCACACCCATGTCAGCCTCCTTGGGACGCGAGAGCCCGCCAGTCTGCGAGCTGGGCATAAACTGCCGCCTCCATGGTTAATCACGGGTTATCTAAACGCGACGTTAACCCTCACGGTTAACCTTTGGCCTCGAACCCGCCCGTGCGGGCGCGTCGATTCGAGCCGCCATGTCGAGCCTTCATGTCCTTTCTTGATCTTGCCCGGGCGATCTTTGGCCTGGCCTTCACGCTTGGCCTGATCGGTCTGGCCGCCTGGGCCGGACGCCGCTATGCGCCGCAGCTGCTGGCCCGCTTCGGCACCGAGCGCGGCGAGCGGCGGCTCAAGGTCGTCGAGACTTTGGTGCTGGATCCCGCGCGCCGTCTGGTGCTGGTCCGCATCGATCAGGAAGAGCGGCTGATCCTGCTGGGTGAGGGCCGCGAGCTGATCGAGCCGCGCCAGTCGCTGGCCCCCCTGCCTCGCGAGCCGCAGTCATGAGCCAGGCCCGAGAGCGTCCCGCCATCCTTGCGCTGCCGAACCGGCAGGAGCTGAAGCGCGCGGCCCTGCTGTCGCTGCTGGCCACGCTGGTCTCGCTGATCTGGCCGGTCGCGGCCATCGCCCAGGAAGTGGCCTCGGGCAGTGCCATCAACATCGATCTGGGGACCGGTGCCGGCCTGACCGAACGGGTCGTGCAGCTGGTCGGTCTGATGACCGTGCTGTCGCTGGCCCCGTCGATCGTCATCATGACCACCAGCTTCGTGCGGATCGTCGTGGTGCTGTCGCTGCTGCGCACCGCGCTGGGCATGCAGCAGTCGCCGCCCAATGCGGTTCTGGTCTCTCTGGCCCTGTTTCTGAGCGCCATCGTCATGGCTCCGACCTGGCAGGCGGCCTATGATTCGGGCATCCGGCCCTTGCTGGATCAGGAAATGGAGCTGCCCCAGGCCTTTGATGCAGCCTCGGAACCGGTAAAAATTTTCATGCTCTCGCAGGTCGATCAGGACGACCTGGCCCTGTTCACCCGCCTGTCCAACATCGAGGCCCCTGAAACCGCCGCCGACCTGCCGATCCGGGTGGTCACCCCGGCCTTTATGATCAGCGAGCTGAAGCGGGCCTTCGAAATCGGATTTCTCCTTTTTGTTCCGTTCCTTGTGATCGATCTGGTGGTCGCCAGCGTGCTGATGTCCATGGGCATGATGATGCTGCCTCCAGTGGTAATTTCCCTGCCGTTCAAGCTGATCTTTTTCGTGCTGGTGGACGGCTGGCGGCTGGTCGCGGGCAGCCTGGTCGAGAGCTTCCAGAGGGCCGCCGGAAGCGGGTGAAACCCTTTCATCCACAGGCGATGGCCCCCGGTATGGCTTGCAATGTCGCCGGAAACGCGCGTTGATCCGGTCGTCATCGCCCGCAGCGGGCGAAAAAATGGAAACGACCCAAATGACCACTCAAGCTGAACTGATTGCCGCCGTCGCCAAGGATGCCGGTGTTTCCCAGGCCGATGCCGGTCGCGTTCTGACGGCCATCGTCGAGAATATTCACAAGAGCCTGAAGAGCGGCGGCGACGTCCGCGTCTCGAACCTCGGCGTCTTCGACACCGCCGCCCGCGCTGCCCGTGAAGGCCGCAACCCGGCGACCGGCGCCACCATCAAGATCCCGGCCTCCAAGGCGGTGCGCTTCCGCGTGTCCAAGCCGCTCAAGGATGCGGTCAACAGCTAAGTCCGAATACGGACCTGTCAACCGGCGGCGGCGGGGGCAACCTCGCCGCCGTCTTCGTTTCTGAAACGACCCTTCACGCTTTCGACCCAGCCGGTGAAGGTATCGGCCCGCGCGGCCATGGCGGCGAACTCGCGGACGCTGGTGGCATCCTCCAGCCCGTTCAGACCGGCCAGGGCGATCCGCAGCGCATTGGGGGAACGAGCCTTCTCGACGAAGGGCGTCCAGTTGCGCGACAGCCTGAGCAGCGACGCGTCGTCCCCGGCCAGGGAATAGCCGACCGCGGCGCGCAGCAGGCGGTTCTCCTCATCGCGCGTCAACGGGGTCGAGGTGTCCTCGTGCCGGTCGCCAAGACCCTGTTCGTAGAGGGCTGCGGCCTCACCCCACTTTTCCTGCTTCCAGAAGACCTCGGCCCGGGCGGCGCGCGCCTCGGGGCTGGTATCACTGCCCAGTACCTCGAGGGCATGGTCGAAACGGCCGAGGCCCAGCAGGGCCCGCGCCTCCAGCACCCGCCGCTCTGACGCCAGCGCCGTGGGCAGCAAGGTGGTGCGCGTCGCCCACAGGGTCTGGAGCGCGGCCTCGGGCTGACGGTCCATCAGATAGACGACGGCCAGATCGGCGGCCACCTGGGCCTGGGCCACTCCCTCCAGCCGGTTCTCGACCTGATGCTTCAGCAGTTCGGCGGCCTGATCCAGCAGGTCGACGTCGATCAGGCGGCGCGCCAGACGCCGCACCATCTCATCGCCATCGGCCCCGATGGGGGTCAGCTCGCGGAAGTCATAGAACAGGCCGAGCGCCTGGATGGGCGGCATGCCGTCAGCCCCGCCTTCGAGGAACAGCGCCCGGAAGACCCGGGCCAGATCGGCCTGCAAGGCTTCGGCGCCCGGCAGGCGCGACAGGCGCGTCCCGGCACTGCGCAGTGCCGTCAGCGCCTCTCGGTACATGCCCTGCGACATGTAGAGCTCGCCGAGGGTCCGGATCACCTCCAGCTCGGTGGCATCGCCGCGCCAGCGCCAGCGCAGACCTTCCAGCACCCGCGCCGCTTCGACGGGCGTGACCGCCCCGCGCGCCAGATCGATCTTCACCGCTGCCAGACGGGCGGGCACGGCGACCTGATCGAGCGGTGCCCGCCCGACAGCCTGATAGACCGCCCGCGCCCTGTCGGTCTGGCCTTCCAGTTCGAACAGTCGGGCCTGCACCAGCCGGACAGCAAGTTGCTCGCCGGCGCTGATGTCCTGGCTGAGACAATAGGAGATCAGGGCCCGGGCGGCCTCGGTGTCACCGGTCTTCAGCGCCGCCTCGGCGTGGGCCGCGCCGAACCGCGCGCGCCAGACGGGCGGAAAGTCGTCGATGACCATGGAGGCGCGGGCAAAGGACTCGCGCGCCGCCGTCCAGTCGCCGCGCTGCGTGGCCAGATAGCCCTGCCAGGCCTGGGCCGAGGGGTCACCGGCGAGCGCCGCCCCCGCCAGATCGACCGCGGCCTCGTCATAGCGGCCGATGGCCACGCGGGCGGCGGCGCGCAGGCCCCGCACCTCGGCCTCGCCCAGCATGCCGGGGGCGGCCGCCACGATCGAGTTCAGCACGCCGATGGCCTCATAGTGCAGGCCCGATCCCACCAGGAACCGCGCCAGCGCCAGACGGGCTTCGACCGGCGCGCGCGGATTGTCGCCGGCCGCCTGGGCCTCGTCGGTGGCGGCTTCCTGCAGACGTCGGTGGGTGGCGACAAAGCCCTTGTCGCCGGTCGCCGCCCATTCGCCAAGGATCAGGGCGGGGTGGCTGGCCTTTTGCGGCGTATCCTCGGCCAGCTCCGCAGCATCCAGCGCGGCCGAGGGCGGTGACAGGGTGAGCCCGCCGGGTCGGCTGACCAGCACGCGGTCGCCCGCAGGCTGGATCGTCAGATCATCGGTTGCAGTCTCGATCCCCAGCCCCTGCGCGGACGGCAAGAGGGTCAGGTCCACGGTCTGGCGGCGTCCGGCAAAGCCCTTGCCGGGGGCCAGCGCCGTCACGGCGGCAAAGCGGTCGCCGACCAGCGGATCGGTCAGCCAGACGGCCTTGGTCGCCCCGGCCATGGTCACCACCAGCGATGCCCGGCCCTCTTCATCGCGCCCGACCCGGACACCGCCAGGCGGCACGGCCCGGCCGCCGAGGGTCACGGTCCAGACATTGCCCTGTCCGGAGGCTGCGACCTGGAGATTGCGCGGGGCATCGATACGCAGCGAGGTGTAGTCGGGCCCGCGCGCCCAGCGTGCCTCGCCCGCCGGGCCCAGATCACCGGCCCCCTGCATGTCCAGAGACGCGGCCTGGTCAAAGACGATCCAGACGGCCTCACCGCGACGGAACACGGCGGCCCCGACCGGACGGTCCCAGTTGAAGGTCAGGGTGACGGAATCGGCAGAGGGCGCGGCCCGAACGGCCACGGTCGCCGCCGATGTCGCCGCCGCCGAGGGGGGCGGAGCCTCGCCGGGGCGATAAAGATTGATCCAGACGGCGCCGTCGGCCTGGCCCCGGGTGACCGATGCGCCCTCGGCCAGGGTCAGGACCAGTTCGGTGCCGTTCTGCACAGCCCGGGTTTCGATGGCCTCAAGTCCCGGGGGAGGGTCGACCTTGAGCCGCGAGACATCGGGGGCGGCGGTCGTGCCGACCCGCACCACGACGGTGCGCCCGTCGATCGAGACGCGCGAGCGCGCCCCGACCACGCCGGCAAACTCGATTCGGGTATAGGTCTCCGTTGTCCCGATGCGGATGGCCAGCGGCTCGGTGACGGCCGAGGCCGGTGCTTCCTGGGCCAGGGTCAGCAGGGGCGCGAACGCGACCGACCCGGCCGCGGCAAGCGCCACGGTCGACCTCAGGACGCCCTTCGTGGCCTTGGTTCGGGACATGATGCCGGACCATCGCAACAAGGCGTTGCTTCACGGTTAACGGTTCCTGACCCATCCCTTGTGCGACACTGCGCCGGACTTGTTCGCCTCGGCCCTCCGGTCCACATGCGGACCTGTCGATGAAGGGACATCTCATGACACCGCCGGAACCCGGCCCCGATCCCGTCGAGGCCCCAAAGCCCAATCTGCTGATGGTCTCGCTGAAGTGCCGTTGCCCACGCTGCGGCGAGGGGCCGCTGCTGGTCGGATATCTGACGGTGCGCGACGCCTGCCCGGCCTGCGGCCTCGATTACAGCTTTGCTGACCCGGCCGATGGCCCGGCCTTTTTCGTCATGTCGATCGTCGGCGTGATCGGCATGGCCGCCATGATGGCGCTGGAGCTGGGCCTGCACCCACCGATCTGGGTGCATCTGGTGGTCACCCTGCCGCTGATCCTGGTGCTGTGTCTGGGCAGTCTTCGGCCGTTCAAGGCCTGGCTGGTCGCCGAGCAATATGCCCGCAGCGCCGCCCCGCCCGAGTTTTCCAGCATCGGCAAGCACGGCGAGGGCTCACGCTGGCGCGAACGCCGCCGCTAAGGGCATTTGACGGTCGGGGAACCGCGATGGAGGCCTGACCCGGAATCGAACCGGGGTGCACGGATTTGCAGTCCGCTGCGTAACCACTCCGCCATCAGGCCACTGATCGCAAGGCGCGTTCGCTATCAGATCGCATTGTCCCCCGCAACGCACACACCTATAAGCGGGCCAGCTTTTTCACTCTCCTCTCCCCAGGGATCGATCGACGCATGGACTTCCAGACGGCACGCAAGGTGATGGTGGACAGCCAGGTCCGGGTGAACGATGTCACGGATCGCGCCCTGCAGGCGGCCCTGCTGGCGGTGCCGCGCGAGGCCCTGTGCGCCCCGGACCGCGCCTTTTCCGCCTATGCCGAGGTCGAGGTGCCGGTGACGGCCCGGCGCAGCCTGATGCTGCCGCGCGACCTGTCGAAACTGTTGATGGCCGCAGCCCCGAGGCCGCTCGAGCGGGCGCTGGTCATGTCAGGCGCCTATGCCGCCGCTGTGCTGGCGCAGATGGGTCTGGAGGTCACCTTGCAGGACTCGGACGCCGAGGCCCTGGCCATCGCCGCCCCGACCCTGAGTGCGGCAGGCGTCACCACCGTTGAGGCGCCGCTGGACCGGCCGCAGTCCGACGGCTGGGACCTGATCGTCTCCGAGGTCGCCGTGCCGGTTCGCCCGGACGCCTGGCTGGACGCCCTGAAGGTCGGCGGACGCGCCGTGCTGGTCGAGCGCAGCGGCCCGGTCGGCAAGGCCAGCCTGCACATGCGCACCCCCGAGGGCTGGTCGCGCCGGCAGCTGTTCGATGCGACCCCGCCGGTGCTGGACGAACTGCGCCCCGAGCCCGCCTTCAGTCTCTAGATTCCCGCACGGCGACGGAATGAACCGGGTGCCGCGTGAAAAAAACTTAACTGGCGTCGGGCACAACGATCTCGCACTACGCTCGTCACCGAGAATGATACGACGCGGGCCGGCCGCGTCAGGCAGGATATGAAGATGTTCAATCGCACCCGTGCGCTGATTTCGCTTGCGGCCCTGGCCCTGGGTTCGGGTCTGGCCATGCCAGCGCTGGCCCAGGACACCCTGCCCGACGCCCTGCGCATGGCCTATCGGACCAATCCGACCCTGCTGGGCCAGCGCGCCAATCAGCGGGCGCTCGACGAATCGATCGTTCAGGCGCGCGCCGGCCTGCGCCCCTCGATCGATGTCAGCGCCTCGGCCGGTTATACCCAGAGCCGCACCGCAGGCGGGCCCCAGGAAGTCGACACCAACAACGACGGCATTCCCGACACCACGATCAACATCCCGTCGAACACCAATGACAGCACCTCGGGCGGCGCCAGCATCGGCCTGTCGCAGACCCTGTATTCCGGCGGCCGCATCTCGCTGGGCATCAGCGCCACCGAAGCCAACATCCTGGCCGGTCGCGAGGACCTGCGTTCCGTCGAGCAACAGGTGTTGGCCACGGTCATCCAGGTCTATGCCGATGTGCTGCGCGACGAGGAGATCGTCCGCATCCGTCAGGAGAACCTGACCGTCCTGCAGCGCCAGCTGGACGAGGCCTCGGCCCGCTTCGAGGTCGGCGAAATCACCCGCACCGACGTGGCCCAGGCCGAAGCGCGCCTCGCCCAGTCCGAGGCCGATCTGGCCAATGCCCAGGCCCAGCTGTCGGTCAGCCGCGCCTCCTATGCCGCCATCGTCGGTCAGACCCCGGGCCGTCTGGCGCCGCTGCCGCCCCTGCCGGGCGTTCCGGACGACTTTGACGTCGCCCTCGACATTGGTCTGGTCGAAAACCCCAATATCCGCGCTGCCGAATATGCCCTGGCTGCGGCCGAGGCGAATGTCGCGCTGGCGCGGGCCGAATATCTGCCGTCCGTGCGGGTCAGCGCGTCCTACGGCGGGTCGACCAATGAGCTGTCCAGCTTTGACCTGGCGGATCGTACCACCTTCCAGGCCGGGGCGACCCTGTCGGTGCCGCTGTTTACCGGCGGCCTGAACCAGTCGCGCGTGTCCCAGGCGCTGGAGCGGGCCAATGCCGCCCAGATCCAGATCGAGGGCCAGCGCCGGACGGTCCTGCAATCGGTCAGCTCGGCCTATGCCCAGCTGATCTCGGCCCGCTCGAGCCTGCGCGCCGGTGAGGAAGCCGTCCGCGCCGCGACCGTGGCCGCCGAGGGGGTCCGTCAGGAAGCCCAGGTCGGCCTGCGCACCACCCTCGATGTGCTGAACGGTGAGCTGGAGCTGCGTGCGGCCCAGGTGGCGCTCGTGACCGCCCGCCGCAACGAATATGTCGCCATGGCCCAGCTGCTGCTGGCCATGGGGCGTCTGGATGTCACCGTGCTGGTCCCCGCCGCGGACGTCTATGACCCGGCAGTCAACTATGAGCGGGTGCGCAACCGCGGTGGCCTGCCATGGGACGGGGTGATCGAGGCCATCGACCGGATCGCCGCGCCGCCGATCCGGCCCGCCAATGACGCCGAGGACGCGCCGATCGACACCGAGCTCAAGGGCGAGACCATCCAGACCGCGCCGCGCAACTAGCCCCCGGATTAACCAACGAGGCGAAAAAGGTCCGTTGATTCCGGGCCCCGTTGATGCGACGACAGGACATACGGGGGCCGCATCGGTCCGTTCCGATCCCGTCTGCGCGTCGGCGCAGCGACCATGCCAGGGGTTTTGAGACATGACTGATCCGACCGCCCAGGAACCGACCATGGAGGAGATCCTGGCGTCGATCCGCCGGATCATCTCGGAAGACGACGCCCCGGCCGAAACGGCTCCGGCGGCGGCCGCGCCCCAGCCGGAACCGGAACCCGAACCTGCGCCTCAGCCCGAACCCGAGCCTGAACCGGCCGAGGATGTTCTGGAACTGACCGAACGCTATGAGGCCCCCGCCGAAGACCCGGTCGAGGAACGGCCCGTGCCCCCGTCCGCGCAGGAAACCCTCGGCGACCTGGACATCGGCTCGGCCGATCCCTTCCCCGTTGACGAGGCCGCGCCGGAGCCCGAGCCCGAGCCGGAACCCGCCCCCCGCGCCGCGCCGTCGTCCGATGACTCCTTGGTCAGTGACGCGACAGCCGCCTCGGCCGCCGGCGCCTTTGCCGGTCTGGCCGCCGCCCTGCGCCCGGCCCCTGCCGCCTCGGCCAGCGCGAGCAGCGCCGGCAGCAGCGCGACCATCGACGAACTGGTCCGCAGCCTGCTGAGCCCCATGCTGCGCGAAATGCTCAAGGAGTGGCTGGACGCCAATCTGCAGGGCATCGTCGAGACCGAGGTACGCAAGGAAGTCGACCGCGTATCGCGGCTGAACGGTGCGCCCCGCTAGCCTGACACCCTGACTTCGTCCTAAAGACTGAGGGGGCGGCTCCGGCGGGGCCGCCCCCTTTCGTTTGCCCCCTCCCCTTTTCGACTGCCCCCATCATGCTTGAGAAGAATTTCGAACCGCAAAGCGCCGAGCCCCGCCTGTACCAGGTGTGGGAAGACAGCGGCCTGTTCGCCCCGAAGACAGAGGGCGCGGCCGAGGCCTATTCCATTGTCATTCCGCCGCCGAACGTGACGGGCAGCCTGCACATCGGCCATGCGCTGAACAACACCCTGCAGGACATCCTGGCCCGCTATCACCGGATGAAGGGCAAGGCGGTGCTGTGGCTGCCGGGCACGGACCACGCGGGCATCGCGACGCAGATGGTGGTCGAGCGCAAGCTGGCCGCCGAGGGCAATCAGGGGCGGCGCGACATGGGCCGCGAGGCCTTTATCGACAAGGTCTGGGAGTGGAAGGCCGAGTCGGGGGGAACCATCGTCCGCCAGCTGCGCCGGCTGGGCGCGTCCTGCGACTGGTCGCGCGAGCGCTTCACGCTGGACGAAGGGCTGAACGCCGCCGTCCGCAAGGTATTCGTGCAGCTGTACCGCGACGGCCTGATCTATCGCGACAAGCGGCTGGTCAACTGGGACCCACATTTCCAGACGGCCATCTCGGACCTGGAGGTCGAGCAAAAGGAAGTTGACGGCGCCTATTGGCATTTCGCCTATCCGCTGGCCGACGGCGTGACCTATGAGCACCCGGTCGCCTTCGACGAGGACGGCAAGGCCACCGAGTGGGAGACGCGCGACTATATCGTTGTCGCCACCACCCGGCCCGAGACCATGCTGGGCGACACCGGCGTGGCGGTGCACCCGGACGACGAACGCTATGCCGGGCTGGTGGGCAAGGCCGTGATCCTGCCGATCACCGGGCGTCGCGTGCCGATCGTCGCCGACGACTATGCCGATCCGACCAAGGGCTCGGGCGCGGTCAAGATCACCCCGGCGCATGACTTCAACGACTTCCAGGTCGGCAAGCGGACCGGCCTGGCCACGCTGAACATCATGGATTCGCTGGCCCGGATTACCGCTGCCGACTGCCCGGATGTGCCCGCCGAATACGAGGGCATGGACCGCTTCGCCGCGCGTAAGGCCATCGTCGCCCGCGCCGAGGAAGAGGGCTGGCTGAAGGCCATCGAGAAGACCAAGCATATGGTCCCGCACGGCGACCGTTCGGGCGTGGTCATCGAGCCGTGGCTGACGGACCAGTGGTACGTGGATGCCAAGACGATGGCCCAGCCCGCCATTGCGGCGGTCGAGGACGGGCGGACGACCTTCGAGCCCGCCAGCTATTCCAAGATCTATTTCGAGTGGTTGAGGAACATCGAGCCCTGGTGCATCTCGCGCCAGCTGTGGTGGGGTCACCGCATTCCGGCCTGGTACAACGCTGAGGGCAACATCATCGTCGCCGAGACCGAGGAAGAGGCGCTGGCCCAGGCAGGCGGCAAGCCCCTGACCCAGGACGAGGATGTGCTGGACACCTGGTTCTCCTCTGCCCTCTGGCCCTTCTCGACCATGGGCTGGCCGGAGAAGACCGAGGATCTGGAGCGCTTCTATCCGACCTCGGACCTGGTGACCGCCGCCGACATCATCTTCTTCTGGGTCGCCCGGATGATGATGATGGGTCTGCACTTCATGGACGAGGTGCCCTTCCACCGCGTCATCATCAATGGCCTCGTCCGCGACGAGAAGGGCCAGAAGATGAGCAAATCCAAGGGCAATGTCATCGACCCGCTGGAGATCATCGACGATCTGGGCGCCGACCCGCTGCGCTTCACCATGGCCATCCTGTCGGGCACGCGCGACATCAAGCTGAGCCGCCAGCGGATCGAGGGCTATCGGAATTTCGGCACCAAGCTGTGGAATGCGGCGCGCTTTTCCCAGATGAACGGCTGTGCCCGCGTCGAGGGCTTTGCCCCGGCCGCCGCCGAGGCCACCATCAACCGCTGGATCCGCGGCGAACTGGTCAAGGCCGAGCGCGAGGTGTCGGAGGCCATCGAGGGCGGTCGGTTCGACGATGCAGCGGGGGCTCTGTACCGCTTTGTCTGGAACGTGTTCTGCGACTGGTATCTGGAGCTGGCCAAGCCGGTGTTCCAGGGAGCGGACGCCGCCGCGCGCGACGAGACGCGGGCCATGACCGCCTGGGTGCTGGACCAGACCATCAAGCTCATGCACCCGGTCATGCCCTTCATCACCGAGGAGCTGTGGGCCCAGACCGCCGACAATGGCGCGGCGCGCAGCGAGCCCCTGCTGATCGGCGCGGCCTGGCCGGAGCTGTCGGACGATCTGGTCGATGCGGGCGCTGCGGCCGAGGTCGGCTGGCTGATCGAGACGGTCGAGGCGATCCGCTCGCTCAAGGGTGAGATGAATGTCGCCACGGCCCGCCCGCCGCTGAGCTTCATTGCGCCGGATGCGGCGACCCTGGCGCGGATCGACCGCTATCGCGAGATCCTGATGACGCTGGCCCGGGTGTCCGAGGTGTCGGTCGCCAAGGCCGCGCCCGATGGGGCCGTGACCTTCGTCGCGGGCGGTGCGACCGCCGCCCTGACCTTGGCCGGTCTGGTCGATATTGCCGCCGAACGCGCGCGCCTGACCAAGGAGATCGCCGCCTTTGACAGCGACATCGGCCACTTCGGCAAGAAGCTGAACAACCCGAACTTCGTCGCGCGCGCCGCGCCGGAGGTGGTGCAGGAACAGCGCGACAAGCTGGCCGAGGCCGAAGCCGGCAAGGCACGGCTGGAAGCCGCGCTGCAGAGGCTGGAGACGTTGTAGGCCTCCCCTCTCCCGTGGGAGAGGGGGTTGGGGGCGAGGGGCTAACCTTGTCCTTCGGCGTGAGCCGTCGCACCGGCCCTGCCACGGCTGTCGCCGACCGATGCGGCCGACCCCCATCCGGCGCTCGCGCGCCACCTTCTCCCAATGGGAGAAGGAAGGGACTATTTGGGTCCCCTGCCCGGAAGGACACCGCTCATGAGACTGGACCAGCTGCTGATCGCGCGGGGACTGTTCGACAGCCGGGCGCAGGCACGCGCGGCCATTGAGGCGGGTGGGGTGACGGTCGATGGCCGGGTGGTGACCAAGGCCTCGCTGGCCGTGGCCGACGATGCCGTGATCACCGCCGAGGCGGCCCATCCCTTCGTCGGGCGGGGGGCGCTGAAGCTGGATCATGCCCTGAGCCTGTGGCCCGTCGCGGTCCAGGGACGGACGGTTCTGGATGTCGGAACCTCGACCGGGGGCTTTACCGAAGTCTGCCTGCTGCGGGGCGCGGCCCGGGTGCTGGCGGTCGATGTCGGTCAAGGGCAGTTGCACCCCCGGCTGGCCGCCGATCCGCGCGTGGTCAATCTGGAACAGACCGACGCCCGGGCCCTGACGGCCGCGCAGGTCGATCCGGCGCCGGAGCTGGTGGTCTGCGATGCCAGCTTCATCAGCCTGCTGAAGGTGCTGCCCGTCCCCCTGTCGCTGGCGGGACCGGGCGCCGACCTGGTGGCGCTGGTCAAACCGCAGTTCGAGGCTGAGGACCGCAAGTCGGTCGGGCGCGGCGGGGTGGTGCGCGATCCCGACGCTCGCGAGGCGGCGCTGGCCCGGGTTTCGGCAGGGCTGGAGGCGCTTGGCTGGGCGATCCAGGCGACCGCCGAAAGCCCCGTCACCGGCGGCGACGGCAATGTCGAATATCTGCTGTGGGCGAAAGGGCCCGCCTGAAAGGGGCCGGGATGAATTGAGGAGACGCCGCCGGTGGATTGCTCCTCCGGCGGCGTCCCTCCACGTCGTCGACAGACAGGGGGGCTGAAATTAGTCGACGACGCGATACTGTCCCCAGGCGTCGCGGCAGGCGCGGACGTAGCGCTGCTCCAGACGGCCATCGGGAAGGCGGATGGTGCTTTCGCTCAGGCGGCAGTCCTGGCCGCGGGTCCGGTCGTCATAGCGACGGTCGTCGTACCGGTCGTCGTACCGGTTGTCGTATCTGCGATCGTCATAGCGACGGTCCGGATAGCCCGGATCGTAGCCATAGGGCTGGCGGGACTGGGGCTGCGGGTAGCCATAGCCATAGCTGCGGTTGTCGTAGCCGCGATCGTCATAGCCATAGCCCTGACTAGGATAGCCGCGCTGGTCATAGCCGGGCTGGCATTGCTGGGCGGAGCTTCCGCCCACGCCGGCGCCGATGACGGCCCCGAGCACGCCACCGATGACACTGCCTTCGGTGCGACGGCCCCGAGCGCTGACCTGGGATCCGGCGACGGCACCCAGCACGGCGCCGAAGGTGGCCCCGGTGGCCTGACGTTGCTGGCGGTCGGACTGGCAGTAAGATTGTTGCGGGTAGGACTGACCGTAACCGTATCCGCCATAGCTCTGGGCGGCGGACGGGCTGGCGGCCATCAGGCCTGCCGTGGCCAGGGCCGAGGCGATGATACCGGCACGGATCGGGGTCTTGCGCATGGTCGGCTCCTTGAAACTCCCGGAGCCCTCTGGCCCCTGTCACCCTCCTTGTAGGGGGGCGCGACTGAACGGCATTTGAGCGGGCTGTTCATCTTCGTTCAGGTTTGGGCGTTTGCCCTGCCGCCCGAAAGCTGCTTGGAGGCGCCATGCGTGAACGGCTGACGATTTCCCATGTGGGCGCCCAGGGCGACGGCGTGGCCCCCGGTCCGGTGTTTGTGCCCCTGACGCTGGCGGGCGAGGTCGTCGAGGCCGAGGTGCGCGACGGGCGCGCGGGCGACGTCACCCTTCTGACCCCCTCGCCCGAGCGGCAGGAGGCTCCCTGCCCCCATTTCGGCACCTGTGGCGGCTGCGCCCTGCAGCACTGGCAGAGCGAACCCTATCTGGCGTGGAAGGGCGAGCAGGTTCGGCTGGCGCTGGGTCGGCAGGGTCTGGAGACCGACATCCGCCCGACCGTTGGCATTCCGCCCGCCACGCGGCGGCGGCTGGCGCTGCATGCGCGGCGGCTGGGCGACGGCGCGGTCGTGCTGGGGTTCAAGGCGAGGAAGTCCTGGGCGCTGGTGCCCATCGAGACCTGCGTGGTGTCCGACCCGCGTCTGGTTGAGGCCCTGCCCCGGCTGCGGCGGATCGCGTCGGCGGTGCTGGATCACCCGAGGTCGGCCCCGACCCTGCATGTGACCCTGACCGAGACGGGTCTGGACGTCGACATCACCGGCGTCGAGCGACGCTCGGGCGGGCTGTCGGGTGACCGGCGGATGGAAGCCATCCGCGCCGCCGAGGCCGCCGATCTGGCGCGGCTGAGTCTGGCGGGCGAGGTGTTGGCCATGCGCCGCGCGCCGCGGGTCCGCTTCGGCCCGGCCGAGGTGACCCTGCCGCCCGGCGGCTTTTTGCAGGCCGTGCCCGAGGCCGAGGCCGCCATGGTCGAGCGGGTGCTGGACGGGGTGAAGGGCGCGAAACGCATCGCCGACCTGTTCTGTGGGGCGGGCACCTTCACCTTCCCGCTGGCCTCGGTCGCGCCGGTGCTGGCCGCCGACGCCGCCGAAGGGGGCATTGCGGCGCTGAGGGCCGGTCGCGCCGGGCTGAAGGGCTTGTCGCCGATCGAGGCCGTGGCCCGCGACCTGTTCCGCCGCCCGCTGACGCCGCATGACCTGAAGGGCATCGACACCGTGGTGTTCGACCCGCCGCGCGCCGGGGCCCAGGCCCAGGTCGAGCAGATCGCGGCCTCGAAGGCGACCACCGTGGTCGGCGTGTCCTGCAACCCCGTGACCTTCGCCCGTGACGCCCGGGTGCTGGTCGAGGCCGGCTTTCAGCTGGAAGAGGTCACGCCCGTGGACCAGTTCCTTTGGTCCGCCCACGTCGAACTGGTCGGCACCTTCCGGCGCTAGGCTTACGCCACGTCGAACAGGTCCATCTGGGGTCGGAATTCGGCGGGCACGCGGAAGCGGCTGAGGTCCAGCAGGGGATAGGGCTGGTCGAGGCCGTAGCGTTTGGCGGCGGCGCGATAGCGGGTGGCGATCAGCTGGGCGACGGGGCCGGTGCCCTTCATCCTCTGAGACCAGTCGGCGTCATAGTCCTTGCCCCCGCGCGTCTGGCGGACCAGGGACATGACGCGGCGGGCGCGGTCGGGGCGGGCGTCCTCCAGCCACTCGCGGAACAGGTCCTTGATCTCGAGCGGCAGGCGCAGGGTGACATACATGGCGCGGGTCGCCCCCGCCTTTGCCGCCGCCTTCAGCACATCCTCAAGCTCGTGGTCGTTGAGACCCGGGATGACCGGGGCAAAGCCGACGCCGACGGGGACGCCCGCATCAGACAGACGCTTGATTGCCTCAAGCCGCTTTTCGGGGGTGGAGGCGCGCGGCTCCATCGTCCGGGCCAGCGCGCGGTCCAGAGTCGTGATCGAGATGAAGACCTGGGCCAGGTTCTCGCGCCCCATGGGGCCGAGGATGTCGAGGTCACGGGTGACGCGGAACGACTTGGTGATCAGGCTGAAGGGCTGGTTGAAGCGCTGCATGACCTCAAGCAGGCTGCGGGTCGTGCGGCGCTCGTCCTCGACCGGCTGATAGGGGTCGGTGTTGCCGCCCACATGGATGCGTTTGCAGACATATTTCGGATGGGACAGCTCCTGTTCCAGCAGGCGCGCGGCGTCGGGTTTGACCAAGATGCGGCTCTCGAAATCCAGCCCCGGCGACATCCCCATCCAGGCATGCGACGGCCGGGCATAGCAATAGATGCAGCCGTGCTCGCAGCCCTTGTAGGGATTGATGGAGCGGTCGAAGCCGACATCCGGGCTGGTGTTCTTCGAGATGATGGTTTTGGGCCGCTCGATCAGCTGTTCGGTGCGGAGCGGGGCGACATCGGCGTCGTCAGGGGTCCAGCCGTCGTCCATGGCCTCGGCGACGTTCGGCTCATAGCGGCCGGTGGCATTGGAGCGCGCGCCCCTGCCCTTTGGTTGCTTGCGGGTCGTCGTCTGAACCATGGGCGGGATTATCGGTCGGGAGTGAGAACAAATCAAGAACTTCGACCGCATTGAAATACCGTCTGAAATGTGGGCGGTGGAGAGAGTCTGCGAAAACAGACTCCACTTTCTCCATAGGGCCAGGAAGGCGGTTGGGGGATTGGAGTTGGGGGGCGGAGGGTGTGGAGTCATCCCTCTCCATCTCCTCCCCACGCGTGGGGAGGTGGCGCGGCGCGCGAGCGCCGTGACGGAGAGGGCGACGCGACGGTGACGATTGTGCGCGCTCGTGGGGTCTGACGGCGGTGCCGCCCCCTCCACCATCTTCGATGGTCCCCCTCCCCATGAATAGGGAGGAGATGAGGATTGACCGTCTGAATGGTCTGAATGGTCTGAAGTCCATTCCTCCCCCATCGGGGGAGGAATAGTCGCGTCAACCGGACAGCCTACACCGCCTCCGGACCAGGGCGGGCAAAACGCTGCGGAAAACAGCAAGGGCGTTGAAGGCGCGCAAGATTCAGGGAGCGGCGCGGATGGCAGATCCGCTGATCTACCTTCGGGACGAAAAGAAGAAGACCATCGTGAGCATCAAGGCAAAGCCCAAGACGAACAGCACAACCCCCTTCATGAGGCTTCCAGAGTATCCCTCGATCGCCGGCACCCCCAAAATGAGGCCGCAGCCCATCATCACTGCGGCAATCACTACAAGCGGAGAATGCCCCGGAATTGGACGCTTCTTCATTGCTCCCTCGTGTCGGCCGGCTTCGTTGCGTCTTCGGCATGTCCGCTTCTCGGCCAGCGCCCTGTGATAATTAGGATCAGGAGAACGATGTTGAGCCCCGGCACCATCGCCAGAAATGCCAACCACTGGCTCCGCCCCTTCCGGCGAAGGACCTCCGCGAGGAGAATGACGGGCAAGACCACTCCAAACATCATTATGGAGATCTGAAGCAGCGAAGGCGCCATCCGGCCGCTCTCCTGTCATGTCCGGGAGCCCCCGGCGGCTTCCATTTATCCGGAAACTGCCAGACATGCCGGCAACTGGCGACCCCGGCAGGACTCCAACCTGCGACCTCGGCTTTAGGAAAGCCTTGCTCTATGCAGCTGAGCTACGGGGCCGTCGGAGGGGGACGTAGCGGGTCGCGGGAAACAGGGGAAGCGCCCGCGCGGCATCGGGGCTGAAAAACCTGCGGAGCGACCGGGGCGTCCGCTTTCCGATTGTGGTTAATCGGCATTAAGATACAATATCTTGCGGTGAACAAACCCCGAATCGCGCGGTGTCAGTGATTCGGTCCTGATTCGTTTCGCGCTTGTTCCACGGGCCCCGTCCTGCGCGTTAATCGCCCCTCCCCCGACAAGGCACTGCGATTATCCGGTTGAGTCCGGCCGCGACCCGCCCCACCTTTATCCGGTCATGAGTGATCGCCCCACAGGTCAGTCGGCGGCCCGGGTCGTGGCGGTGCTGGGCCCGACCAATACCGGCAAGACCCATCTGGCGGTCGAGCGGATGCTGGGCCATGCGTCGGGCATGATCGGCCTGCCGCTGAGATTGCTGGCGCGCGAGGTCTATGAGCGGATCGTAAAGCAACGGGGCGCGGCCTCTGTCGCCCTGATCACCGGCGAGGAAAAGATCGTCCCCGAGCGGCCGCGCTATTTTGTCTCTACGGTCGAGGCCATGCCGATGGACCGGGCGGTCGATTTCGTGGCGGTCGATGAGATCCAGCTGGTGGCCGACCCCGAGCGGGGGCATCTGTTCACCCACCGGCTGCTGCATGCCCGGGGCCGGTTCGAGACCATGTTCCTGGGCGCTGGCACCATGGCGCCGCTGATCCGGCGGCTGGTGGACGATGTCGAAATCCGCGAGCGCGAGCGGCTGTCCGAGCTCAGCTATGCCGGGCCGTCCAAGCTGACGCGCCTGCCCAAGCGATCGGCCGTCGTCGCCTTCTCGGCCGAGCAGGTTTACGCCATCGCCGAGCTGTTGCGCCGTCAGAGGGGCGGGGCGGCGGTGGTCATGGGCGCGTTGTCGCCGCGGACCCGCAATGCCCAGGTCGCCCTGTTCCAGTCGGGCGAGGTCGACTTTCTGGTGGCGACCGATGCCATCGGCATGGGGCTGAACATGGATGTCGACCATGTGGCCTTTGCCGGGCTGAAGAAGTTCGACGGGCGGCGGACGCGGCACCTGCATGCCCATGAAATCGGCCAGATCGCCGGGCGGGCGGGGCGCCATATGCGGAACGGCACCTTTGGCGTGACGGCCCAGGCCCAGGACCTCGACCCTGACCTGGTTGAACAGGTGGTCGAGCACCGGTTCGACCCGGTGCGGGCGGCGGAATGGCGCAATGCCCGGCTGGACTTCGACAGCCTGCCGGCCCTGATCCGCTCGCTGGAGACCCGGCCGGACCATCCGGGGCTGGTGCTTTCGGCGCCGGCGCTGGACGAGGTGCTGCTGAGGCGGGTGGCGCGCGAGGAGGATGTGCAGCGCATCGCGCGGTCGCGCGGCAGTCTGATGCGGCTGTGGGACTGCTGCCAGATGCCCGACTTCCAGAAGACCACGCCCGAGCAGCATTTCCAGCTGGTGATGCATCTGTTCGAGGCCCTGACCGGGCCGGGCGGGCGGGTGACCGAGGACTGGTTCGCCGGTCGGTTTGCAGGCCTTGATCGGGACGACGGCCAGATCGACCGGATTTCCGCGCGGCTCGCCGGGGTTCGGACCCTCAGCTACATCGCCAACCGGCCGGGCTGGCTGGAGGCCTCGGCCCACTGGCGGGAGCGGACCCGGGCGCTGGAGGACCGGCTGTCGGATGTGTTGCATGAGCGGCTGACCGCGCGCTTCGTCGACCGGCGCACCACCGTGCTGATGCAGGCGCTGAAAGACTATGGCGAGGCGGATACGCAGGTCTCTGAAGACGGCGAGGTCTCGGTCGAGGGCCAGGCCGTCGGGCGGCTGAGCGGCATCAGCTTCAAGGCCGAGGCGGGGACCAGTGCGTTGGAGACGCGGGCGCTGGGCCGGGCCGCGCGGCAGGCGGTGGCGCCGGAGATCGAGCGGCGCCTGGGCCAGCTGGCGGCCGAACCGGACGAGGCCTTAGGCGTGACGCCCGAAGGCGCGGTGCTGTGGCGCGGCGCCTGGACAGGGCAGATCGATCCCGGTGGGGACTGGTTCGCCCCCCGGGTGCGGCTGTTGGGTGAATTGGGTTCAGCACCGGCGCGTGAACGGGCGCAGCGGCGGCTGGAGGCCTGGCTGGCGGGCGAGACAGGCCGGGCGCTGAAACCCCTGAAACGGCTGAAGACGGCGATCGAGAGCGGCGCCCTGAAGGGACTGCCGCGCGGGCTGGCGTTCCGCCTGCTGGAGGCGGGCGGCGTCATAGACAGGGGCGAGGTGGAACGCGATCTGGCCGCGCTCAGCCAGGTTGAACGCCGTACACTGCGGACATTCGGCGTGCGCATGGGCGCCCATTCCGTCTGGCTGCCGGCCCTCTTGAAGGCCCGCCCCCGCGCGGTCGCCCAGGCGTTCACGGGCGGCTGGTCGTTTCGTGGACGTGGGGAGGGCGTGACGCTGTTGCCGTCTCCCGCCCCGTCGCCGCGGCGGCTGTCGGCCTTCGGTCTGCGTGCGGTCGGTCGATACGCTGTCCCGGTCGAACTGCTGGAGACGATGGCCGAACGGCGGGCCGCCGGGAAAGGCACGCTGTCCGACGAAGACCTCAAGCATCTCGGGATGAGCATCGGCGAAGCCAACGCCCTGATCGCCGCCCTGAAGACGACCCGCGCGCGTCAGCCCGATCGACCGGGAAAGACTCCGAAGCCGGTGAAGGACTCTCCGTTCGCGGTCCTGCGGGCACTGGCCGCGCCGCTGGATCCGGCCGCCCGGACCAAGCGCCGCCGCCCGCGCCGCGCCCGCTCGTCTACGGGAGGCACATGAGCGACAGCGCCGAGATCTGCCGCCTCGATGTGTGGCTGTGGCGGGCGCGGCTGTCGCCGACCCGGACCGAGGCCGCGCGGATCATCGAAAAGGGCCGCGTGCGGCTGACCCGTGCGGGACAGCAGGCGCGCATGTCCAAGGCGGGCTATCGCGTGCGGCCCGGCGATGTCGTCACCCTGATGCGCGGCGAGCGGCTGGTCGAGGCGCGGATCGTTGCCTTCGGGACGCGGCGGGGGCCACCGGCGGAGGCGGCGGGCCTGTATGAAGACCTGACCCGCCCCGCGCCGGATGCGTCGAACGGTTGACACCGGCGCGATCGGGGGCCATCTGCCCCGTCCGGCCCCCGGCTGATCCTCCGACCCCCGGTTTCGTTCATGACCTACATCGTCACCGACGCCTGCGTCCGCTGCAAATTCATGGATTGCGTCGAGGTGTGCCCGGTCGACTGCTTCTATGAGGGCGAGAATTTCCTGGTGATCGCGCCGGACGAATGCATCGACTGCGGCGTCTGCGAACCCGAGTGCCCGGTCGATGCCATCAAGCCCGATACCGAGGACGAGCCGGACGGCAAATGGCTGAAGGTCAATGCCGACTTCGCAAAGGTGTGGCCGAACATCACCGTCAAGGGCACACCGCCCGCCGACGCTGAAGAGTTCGAGCGAGAGACCGGAAAGTTCGAAAAATACTTCTCGGAAAAGCCCGGCAAGGGCTCCTGAACGGCCTTTTGCGCAATAGCCGGACGGGCTTTGGCCGCAATCCGGTCACAATATGCCCCGCCCCCATGGTCATGCTTGGGGATATTTTGAATTTTCCGCTTTTTGTGATAGATTGATCTCATTCGGTCGGATGGCCCGCGACGTGCTCGCACCATCCGGAGTGACGATAGAACCCCGACATAAACCGGGGCGGCCAGAGGTTTGGTGATCCATTTCCGCATCTGAGATCGACAGTCTGCCGGCGCCGCCTTGCCGGACAGAAGTCGTCGTCTTCGATGCCGAGGTGAATTGCGATCGTCTGCGTCCGTGAAAGGAAATGACATGACGAGCAAGAGTGGTCTTGAATTCAAGGTTGGCGACGCGGTCGTCTATCCGGCTCACGGTGTCGGCAAGGTTGCTGCCGTCGAGACCCAGGAAGTCGCGGGCATGACCCTGGAAGTCTATGTCGTGACCTTCGACCACGAGAAAATGACCCTGCGCGTCCCGACCAACAAGGCCAAGACCGCCGGTCTGCGCTCGCTGGCCGCCGAGGATGTCGTCAGCCGCGCCCTGGTGACGCTGAAGGGCCGCGCCCGCATCAAGCGCACCATGTGGTCGCGCCGGGCCCAGGAATATGAAGCCAAGATCAACTCGGGCGACCTGATCTCGATCGCCGAGGTGGTGCGCGACCTGCACCGCGCCGACACCCAGCCCGAACAGTCCTATTCGGAGCGTCAGCTGTACGAATCGGCCCTGGACCGCATGGCCCGTGAAGTCGCCGCCGCCAACCGCATCGACAAGGACGCCGCCGTCGAGCTGCTGGCCAAGTCGCTGAGCGCGAAGAAGGCCCCGCCGGCCCCGGCTGCCGCCGAAGCGGCCTGATCACAGGCGACAGGCTGAGACGAATAAAGGCCCCGGAGCGATCCGGGGCCTTTTTTCACGCACGCCGTCAGCTGACGTCAGAAATATTCGGCGCCGGCCGGGCAGGTGGCACTGATCCGGCGGGCGGTGATGCTGGCCGGGATGTAAGGCGTGCCGCGCGCCAGCTGGGCGCCCCCATTGAAGCGGAAGCTTTCCGGCGCATACGGGCCGTTCAGGCGGACGCGGACGGTGCGATCCTTGTGGTCGCGGCAGATGCCCTCGAAGCGCGCCTGACCGTTGCCGACCTCACGCACCGGATAGGTGCAGGACCAGCGCCGCGTCGACAGACCGCTGAAGAAGCGGGTGATCTCGCTGGGGCGGACGCATTTGGTTTCGGTGTCGCGGATGCCGAGGGCGCTGGTGGTATATTCCCAGTAGCCGGGCAGCGGCGTGCCGGACGCCTGGGGCGAGGTCGCCGAGGACGGCACGGTCATCAGCATACCCAGGGCCAGCGCTCCGCCAGCGACGGGGAGTGCGCGGGCGAGGAAACGGGTGCGGCCTTGTCTGTTCGTCATGTCAGCCCTCTCTGAAAGCTCGGGTCTCGATATATGACCTGAGTATGTGTCCGCAATTGAACGGCGGCTGAACGATCCGTAATTGTGCCGTTGGGGCAAGCGGATTCCCCCGCCGGAATCCCCCGCGCGCGGCCTTGACGCCCGGCCCTCTCCTCCTCTATACGACCGCCTCTCGCGCGGGACAGGGTTTCGCGTGCACCCAATGTTTCGTGCCCGGTGTGTTTTGCACCATGGCGCCAATGAGGATCAGTCCATGTCGCGTCGTTGCGAACTCACCGGGATCGGCCCGATGGTCGGCCATTCGGTCAGCCACTCGAACATCAAGACCAAGCGCCGGTTCCTGCCGTCGCTGAAGACCGTCAAGGTCGCGTCGGATGCGCTGGGCCAGACCTTCAGCCTGCGTATCTCGAACGCCGCCCTGCGTACCCTGGACTACAAGGGTGGCCTGGACGCCTTCATCGTCAAGGCCCGCGACGAAAAGCTGTCGACCGCCGCCCAGCGCATCAAGCGCCAGGTGAAGGCCAAGCTGGCCGAGCAGCAAGCTTCCTGATCCCTGCGGATCAACCCGATTTCGGAAAGGCCGGTGGAAACACCGGCCTTTTTCTTTTGCGGTTCGGTCTCTAAGGTTCCGGCATCCCCAAGCTTGGCCTGCCGGAGACGCCCGTGACCGTATCGTTCCGCCCCCTTCTGGTCTCGATGGCCGCCCTTGGCCTGAGCTTTGGCGCGAGTGCCCCGGCGCTGGCGCAGGATGGCGCCGAACAGCGGACCTCGACCGAATTCACCATGGACACGGGCGGGCCGCGCACGCCGGAGCAGCTGGCCATGCGGTTCGATGTGGCCGATCTGGCGATCAAGGTCATCCCGGACGAGAAGGCGATCGACGCGGTTGCCACCCTGACCTTTACCGCCACCGCGCCGCTGGACCGGCTGGTGGTCGAGCTGGACACCCGGTTCGATGTCTCGGAAGTGGCTATCGACGGGCGCGTCCTGTCTCCGCGCGACTGGGTCAATCCCGAAGGCCGGATGACCATCAGCCTGCCGCGCCGCCTGCGCGCCGGCCAGAGCGTGGACCTGCGCATCACCTATGCCGGCAAGCCGCATGTGGCGCGCAATGCCCCGTGGGACGGCGGCTTTGTCTGGTCGACCGCGCCGGGCGGCGAGCCGTGGATCGCCACCGCCATCCAGGGTGACGGCTGTGATCTGTTCTGGCCCTGTATCGACCATCCGATGGCCGAGCCGGGCCGCGTCGACCTGCACATCACCATTCCGTCCGAACTGTCGGCGCCCGCCAATGGCCGCTTCCTCGGCAAGGAAGACCATGGCGACGGCTGGACCACCTGGAACTGGACCGCGAACCAGCCGAACAATTATGCCATCTCGCTGACGGTCGGGCCCTATGTGGAGCTGTCGGGCACCTATGAGAGCCGCTTCGGCAACACTATCCCGATGCATTTCTGGCACCTGAACAGCACCGATCCGGCAAAGGCCGCGGCCCTGTTTGCCGAATTCCCCGAGCAGCTGGACTTCTTCGAGGCCACGGTTGGGCCGTTCCCGTTCGCTGACGAGAAGATGGGCGTGGTCGAGACCCCGCACCTGGGCATGGAGCACCAGACCATCAATGCCTATGGCAACCAGTACCGCAAGGATCACGAGGGCTACGACTGGCTGTTGCAGCACGAGCTGGCGCATGAGTGGTTCGGCAACCAGCTGACCAACGTCAACTGGGACGACATGTGGCTGCACGAGGGTCTGGGCACCTATATGCAGCCGCTCTACACGCGCTGGCTGAACGGCGAGCAGTATTATCAGGCCGCGCTTCTGGAGCAGCGGCTGGGCCTGGCCAACCGGTTCCCCGTGGTGTCAGGCAGCGCCCTGACCGAGGAACAGGTCTATGAGGGCGATCAGGGCCCCGGCAATGACATCTATTACAAGGGCTCGCTGATCATGCACTCGCTGCGCATGCTGATCGGTGATGAGGCCTTCTTCGAATCCGTGACCCGGCTGGTCTATGGCCGCCCCGACCCGCGCCCCGGCAATTTCGAGCCCCGCTATGCCTCGACGCCGGACTTTCTGGCCATCGTCAATGAGGTGACGGGTCAGGATCTGGGCTGGTTCTTCAACGGTTATCTCTATCAGGCGGCCCTGCCCGATCTGGTGTCGCGCCAACAGGGCGACCGGTTGATGCTGGAATGGGTGGTCGGCGACGGCAGCGCCTTCCCCATGCCGATCGAGGTCTCGGTCGATGGGCAGGTCCAGACGGTGGCCATGACCGGGGGTCGCGGCGAGGTCCGGGGCGTGGGGCCGCACAGCCATGTGCTGATCGACCCGCAGAACAAGGTGCTTCGCCAGCTGGACAATATCGACGAGTTCGAGGCCTGGCGCGCGTCCCAGCGGCGGCGCTAGGACACCTCAGGCCCGCTCAACGCTGACGGACTGGCTGAGCATCTGGCACGGGCCGTTGGTCGACAGGAAGGCGATGTCGACGGCGTCGCGGCCGCTGGCGATCCGGACCAGGCCCTCGACGGGGGCGAGACCGGTCGGGTCGACCAGCCACCAGCCACCCGACAGATAGACTTCGAACACGGCGTGAAAGTCAGGCGGGTCGAGATCGAGCGCATAGGCGCTGACGGCGCGCGCCGGAATCCCCGAGGCCCGGCACATCGCCATGCCCAGATGGGTGAAGTCGCGGCACACCCCGGCGCGGTCGAGGAAGGTGTCGGCGGCCGTCGTCTGGGGCGTGGAGACACCGTGGGTGTAGGCGATATTGGCCTTGATCCAGTCAAGGATCGCCAGCACCTGGGCGCCGCCCCATCCCTCTGACCATTCGTTGCCGACAAACCGCTCAAAACCGTCGGACGGGCAATAGCGGCTGGGCCACAGATAGGTCAGGGTTTCGCCCGGCAGCTCGGTCCAGCTGTGCTGGTGTGCCGACGGTGGCAGGCGCTTGAGGGTGCCGTTGTCGATCACGGCCTCGTACATCAAGCGGACGTCACCGGACAGGTGGGCGCGGAGGGTGCGGGAGCCATAGTCCGGCGTGGTGTGGGCGATCAGCTCGACGCCCGGGGGGCCTTCCAGCCGCTCTTCCAGAATGGTCTGGCCCGGCCAGCGGGCGGCCTGGATCAGATAGATGGCATCCGTCGGCGCATCGAAGCGATAGGTCAGTTCGGCGCGTACGCGGAGTTTCATGGAGGGGTCCGGCTTTGGCCGCCCGGATGGGCCGCCGCTCCGCCCTGCCTAGGGCAAAGCGCGTCCCTGCAACAGACCGCAGAAGCTAGGGTTCCAGCTCGATGTCCCAGTAGAGGTAGTCAAGCCAGCTGTTGTGCAGATAGTCGGGCGGAAAGCGCCGGCCGGCGTCCTGAAGCTGCCAGGAGTTCGGCCGCCGGGGGGCGTGACGGATAGGCATGCCGGCCTGTTGCGGCGTGCGGCCGCCTTTTCTGAGGTTACAGGGCGGGCAGGCGGCGACGATATTCTCCCAGGTCGTGCGACCACCATGCGAGCGCGGCACCACATGATCGAACGTCAGTTCTCCCGCATGGCCGCAGTACTGACAGGTGAAGCCGTCGCGCAGGAAGACGTTGAAGCGCGTGAAGGCAGGGGAGCGGTCCTGATCGATATAGGTCTTCAGCGACACCACGCTGGGGAGCTGGAACTCCATCGACGGGCTGCGGACCACCTTGTCGTAGACGGAGACCACATCGACGCGGTCCTGCCAGACGGCCTTGATCACATCCTGCCAGGGCCAGATCGACAGAGGGTAGTACGACAGGGGCCGGAAGTCGGCGTTCAGCACCAGGGCAGGCCAGCCGGACGGCGTGCGGGGCGCCGTCATCCGACCGGGCTGGACCCCGGCCAGTTCGGCACCGGAAAGCGCGGTCAGAGAGCGGGACATCACCCCTCTCCGTTCCGCACGGAATATGCATAAGCGACCGGACTGAAGACGACTTCCTCCCCGCTGATGAGGAAAGCTTATCGTCGATTCGACTCGACCGCCATGACGAAGGCGTGTCGGTTCCGTGAAGCCGCTGGCCGGGTATCAGGGCGCGCGGACACGGGCCGGGAAGGAAGGAAGGCTCCAACCCCAGGCGAGGGCCCCGGCACGGAGGGCAAATCCGAGGGGCATGGCCAGCAGGGCCGCGGTGACATTGCCCAGCCCCAGCTGCTTGAACCCGACATAGGCCACAGCCGCGAGAATGGCGGCCGTCACCGTGATCTCTCGTCGGAGCAGGATAGAGGGCTGTCCGGCCAGCAGGTCGCGCACAATCCCCCCGAAACAGGCGGTGACCGTGCCCATGACGATGCAGATCAGGGGGCTGGCGCCCAGCGCCTCGGCCTTGGCCGCACCCATCACGCCATAGGCGGCGAGCCCGATGGCATCCAGCCACAGCAGGGCCCGAAAGCGCCACTCGGGCCGGCCGATCACCCAGACCGCCAGCGCGGCTGTCAGACAGACGGCAATATATTTCCAGTCGACGACCCAGAAGACCGGCACATCCAGCATCACATCGCGCAGGGTGCCGCCGCCGACGCCGGTGATGGCCGCAAAGAAGCCCAGGGTGACCAGATCGTGCTTCTCGCGTGCGGCGGCGAGCGCCCCCGTGGCGGCAAACACGGCCACGCCCGCATAGTCCACCAGATAGAGATTGGGCAGGATCGGCTGGCTGAGGGTCTGCAGGATCGGGGCCTCAATCATCGGACGTCCTCCAGCGAAATCTCACCGCGCTTGACGGCGCCATACCAGCTCCACAGCAGATGCGCCGCGACCGAACGGTGCGGGCGCCAGACCTCGGCCCGGGCGTAAGCCTGTTTCTGGGTGGGGCGTATCTCGATTCCATCGGCCCAGCGCATGGCTTCCTGTAGCGCCACATCGCCGCCGGGAAAGACATCGGTGCGGCCTTCGCAGAACATCAGGAAGGTCTCGGCAGTCCACAGGCCGACGCCCTTGATGGCGGTGAGCGCTGCGATGGCCTCGGCGTCGTCCAGCTGTTCCAGATGGTCGAAGTCGATGTGACCCTCGACATGGGCGCGGGCGATCTCGTGGCCGTAGCGGGCCTTCTGGCCCGACAGGCCAAAGGTCCGCAGCTCCTCGATCGGCCGGGCAAGCACGGCCTCGGGGGTGACCTCTCCGAGGCCCTCGACCACGCGGCGCCAGATGGAGGCGGCGGCGGCCACCGACACCTGTTGCTCGACGATCATTCGGAAGAGGCCCTCGAAACCACCGGTCCGCAGCCGCCATTCGAAGGGCGGCACGGCCTCGACCACGCGGGCCAGCAGGGGGTCGGCTGCGACCAGCGCCTGCCGGGCCGTCAGGATGTGGTCGGCGGTGGGGGCGGTCGGCATGGATCAGCCTTGGTCGACAGGGTCCGGACCGCAATCTAGGGTCGGCCCATGCCCAGTCTGGCCGAAGTTCGTCCTGCGATCACCCCCGAATCCGGCCACAAGAGCCGGAAACCGCCAATCGCGCGCCCATGACGCTGGTCACGCGCTTTGCCCCCTCGCCCACCGGCCTGCTGCACAAGGGGCATGCCTTTTCGGCGCTTGCGGCATGGACGGCGGCGCGAGAGGCGGGCGGGCGGTTCCTGCTGCGGATCGAGGATACGGATTTCACCCGCTGCCGGCCGGAATATACCGAGGCTGTGTTCGAGGACCTGGCCTGGCTGGGTCTGGACTGGGAAACACCGGTGCGGCGCCAGTCCGACCACCGGGCCGAATACGACCGGGCGCTGGAGACCTTGCGCGAACAGGGGCTGCTGTATCGCTGTTTCCGGACGCGGAAGGAGCGGCTGGCGCTGGCGGGGGTGGCGCCCCATGCCGATGACCCGGTGGACCCGGCGGCCTTTACGGGTGGCCCCCACGACCCGCACGAGGAGGCGCGGAGGCTCGAGGCCGGAGAGGCCTTTGCCTGGCGGCTGTCGCTGGATCGGGCACGGGCGCGGCTGGGTGACCTGTCGCGGCTGGGCTGGGTCGAGGAAGGCGTTGATCCCGGCGTCCATGAGGCCCGGCCGGAGGCGCTGGGCGATATGGTCATGGGCCGCAAGGACATCGGCGCGGGCTATGTCATCGCCTCGGTGATTGATGACGCAGCGCAGGGTATCACCCATGTGATCCGGGGCGAGGACCTGATCCCCATGACGTCGATCCAGAGGGTGCTGCAGGCGCTACTGGACCTGCCGACCCCCATGTATCGTCATCATCCGCTGCTACTGGACGATCAGGGGAAGCGGTTTGCCAAACGCGACGGGGCCGTCACACTGGCGCAGATCCGGGCCGAAGGCACCTCGCCCGCCGAGCTCAGGGCCCGACTGGGCTTTCCCGATGGATGAGGGAGTTACGCATGATCCTCGACCGACGTTCACTGGTGGCCGCCTTGGGGGCCGCACCGGCTGTCGCCCTGCCGACCTTGGCCGCTGCCCGTGCCGGCGATGCGGTTATCGAGGCCGCGCTGGACAGTGTGTTCGAACGCTTCGCACCGGTCGGGCTGGGGGCGGCGCTGGTGTCGCGCGAGGAGGTCTATGCCTCGGGCGTACGGGGCCTGCGCCGCAAGGACGGCACCGAGCCGGTGCTGACCAGCGACGCCTGGCATCTGGGGTCGAACACCAAGGCCATGACGGCGGTGCTGTTTGCGCGACTGGTCGAGCAGGGGGTGGCCGACTGGGATCTGAAACTGGTGGATGCCCTGCCGGGCGAGCACGATCCCGCCTGGGCCGAGGTGCGGGTCGTCGATCTGATGCAGCACCGCGCGGGGCTGAGGGACGAGGACGTGCTGGGGCAGGCCTGGTTCATGACGGCGCGGGGCGACCCCGCGACCCTGCCCGAGCAACGGCTGACGGTGGCGCGAAAGGCGCTGGCGTCTGCCCCGGGAGGCGCACCGGGCCAGTTCCAGTACGGCAATGCCAACTATATGGTCGCGGCGGCCGCCATGGAGGCCATCACGGGCCAGGACTGGCAGTCGATGATGGTGGAGCAGATATTCAGCCCGCTGGGCATCACCTCGGCTGGTTTCGGCGCGCCACCGGAGCCCGCACCGTGGGGACACCGGGAGATGGGGGGAACCCATGTCTCACTGCCGCCGTCACATCCTGTCTCGGATAATCCGGCCGCGCTAGGGCCGGCCGGGACGGTGCATATGACGCTGGAGGACTATGGCCGTTTCCTCGCCGTCTTTCTCAACGACGGGCAGCCGCTGCTGCAGCCGGCCTCGATCGCGCGTCTGAGTGAACCGGCCGAGGGGCCGCCGCCGGCCTATGGCTGTGGCTGGATCGTGCTGAATCAGCCGTGGGCCAGCGCGGACGGGACGACGCCGGGCCGGGTGCTGGCCCATGATGGGTCCAATACAATGTGGTACGCCAGCGCCGCAGTGGCCCCGGACCGGGGCCTGGCCCTGGTCGCCGTCAGCAACGACGGCACGGCGGGGGCGCAGGCCTGTCCGGCCCTGCTGCGCGCCCTGATCGCAGGACTGCCGGTCGCCGACAGCGCTGCGGTCGGCTAGTCTGACAGCATGAAGCGCGATCTGGCCGACTTCTGGAACCTGTTGTGGGAGGCGGCGCTGGGCCTGTGCGCCGCCTTTGCCATGCTGAATGTTTTTGCCCCGCCGCAGGACCTGCCGTGGAAGCCGCTGGATCTGGACCGCCCGATCGGACAGGCGACGGCGGCCAAGGTCGATGATTTCGAGATTTCGCGGGTCGCTGCGCCCGAGGAGGTCCGCGGCGTGACCGAGGCGTGCATGCAGGTGCTGCGTGACGCCGGCGTCGAGGTTGAGCGCGCGCCGGACCGGGATGACGGCGGCTTCTGCGTGGTCCGGGGCGCCGTGCGGATCACGGGCGGCGATGTCACGCCGCTGGCACCCGGCGGACTGGTGATGCAGTGCCCGCTGGCGGTGCGCTATGTGATCTGGGATCGGCAGGTGCTGCGTCCCGCTGCGCGCGAGACGTTCGGCAGCGAGGTGGCCAGCGTCCAGAACTATGGCTCCTATTCCTGTCGCCGCATTTACGGCAAGGACGACGTCAACGCCCGGCCCAGTGAGCACGCCCGGGCCAATGCGCTGGACGTCTCGGCTGTCCGGCTGGAAGACGGACGGGTGGTCAGCATCGCCTCGGACTGGCGCGGGACCGGGCCTGCAGGGCCCGACGCCCGCCCCTTCCTGAAGAGTCTGCGCGACGGCGCCTGTCGCGTTTTCGCGACGGTTCTGACGCCGGATTACAACGAGGCGCACCGCGATCACCTGCATCTGGACGGGGCGCCTCGGGGCCTGTGCGCCTGACCCGCTCCCCTGTCGGGCGAATCAATTCCGGTTGACCAAAGGCCCCTGACGCGAGACAACGCTTTCGCAACCCGGATTTGCGCGGTGTCCAAAGCCGCGGGTCGCTCCTTCGCCTGAACGAGCTTTATCCAGACGGGTTGACGGGCTCCCAACAGGGAGTTCGCCTGGAAAGCGCGTTTACGGAGACGCATTATGGCGACCGGTACGGTCAAATGGTTCAACCCCACCAAGGGGTACGGTTTCATCCAGCCTGATGGCGGCGGCAGCGACGTGTTCGTTCACGTCACCGCGGTTCAGCAGGCCGGCCTGGCGGGCCTGGATGACAATGCCAAGGTCGAATACGAGCTGGAATCCCAGCGCGGCAAGACCTCGGCGGTGAACCTCAAGCTCCTCTGATCGAGGGCAAGGGTTACAGACCTTTGCGGGCGCGGACTCCTCGGGGTTCGCGCCCGTTTCAATTCCGGGGGCCGTCCGCAGCTTCGACCGGCACCATGACGGGCCCCGCGGGAGGGGTCAGACGGCTGGCGCGCTGGGCCAGGACCACACCGATCAGCACCAGAACGCCACCGATGGCCTGAACGGGCGTCAGGGCCTCCGCGAAGATCCACCAGCCCAGCAGGGCCGCGACCACCGGCTGGATCAGGATGGTGACGGCGGTCACCGAGGCGGGCAGCCGCCCCAGCGCCCAGGCGACGCCGCCCTGCCCGACCACATGCATCAGGCCGAGACCCGCGCAGGCCAGCCAGCCGCCCGGGCCGGCCGGCAGGATGTCCTCCCCCAGCGCCGTGGCGATCAGCAGCAACAGGGGCGTGCCGACGAGCGTCGCCCAGAAGGTCACCCTGAGCGCGCCCGCCGTGCGCCGCGCGGCCTTTACCGCGAGGAAATAGGCCGCGTACCAGACCGCCACCGACAGCGAGAACAGGTCGCCCAGCAGGGGGTTGGTGCCCTGCCCCCCGTCGGCCCCGGCTGCCATGGCAAAGGCCCCGGCAACCGCGAGGGTCAGCGCCAGAACGAAGCTGCGGCCCGGGCGCTGTTTCCAGACGATCCACGCGAACAGGGTCACGACAACGGGCGTGAGGTTGCAAAGCACCGTGGCATTGGCGACCGAGGTCATGACGATGCCGTAGTGCCAGAAGGCCAGATCCAGGACGAAGAACAGCCCGGCCAGCAGCATCCAGCGCGACGGGGTGCCAAGCCCCCGCCCGGCCCCGCTCCCCTGCGTGGCGGTCAGCAGGGTCAGCAACGGCAGGGCGAACAGGAACCGCCAGAAGCCCGCCGCCGCCGGGCCCGTCTCGGTCAGCCGCACGAGGATGGGGGCGAGGCCCAGCACCATGGCGGCCAGCACCAGCACCGCCAGCGGAAAGGCGGCGTGGCGAGTCAGGGCGACGACAGAGGCCGGGGTGCGGATCATGGCGCCCTCTATCCCTTCTCATCGGGGCCGGGAAGGCGCTATCAGGAGGGATGACCGCTCCGCTTCCCGACGCCGGCCAGAACTGGGTCGACCGCCACGCGCCCGAGGGGCTGAAGCCGTGGCTGAAGCTGGGGCGGTTCGACCGGCCGATCGGCATCTGGCTGCTGCTGCTGCCCGGCTGGCAGGGGATCATGCTGGCGGTCGCGTCGCTGGAGACGGATGCCCCGCCGCTGGTGCTCGCGTGGCTGGTCGTGGCGTTTGCGGTGGGGGCGTGCCTGATGCGGGCAGCGGGTTGTGCCTTCAACGACATCGTCGACCGGGACATCGACGCCAAGGTCGCCCGCACGGCGGCCCGGCCGGTGGCCTCGGGCCAGATATCGGTCAAAGGGGCGTGGGCCTTTGTGATCGGCTGCTGCCTGATCAGCCTGCTGATCCTGCTAACGCTGAACGTGCTCGCGGTGATGCTGGGCGTGGCGTCGCTGGCGCTGGTCGCCGCCTATCCCTTCATGAAGCGCATCACTTGGTGGCCCCAGGCGTGGCTGGGCCTGACCTTCAACTGGGGCGCGCTGATGGGATTTGCGGCGGCGACGGGGGGCTATGGCCTTGGACTGTGGTGGTTCGAGCACCAGTCCGACATGACTCTGCTCTCAATCTATAACGCGCACAGCGACTGGATACTGGCTCACGGCACGCTCACCTCAGCCGCCCTGCTCCTCTACTTCGGTGGGGTGTTCTGGACGCTGGGCTATGACACCATCTACGCCCTGCAGGACATCGAGGACGATGCACTGGCGGGGGTGAAGTCCTCGGCCCGGCGGCTGGGCGGCAAGGTCCGCGATGGCGTGGCCTTCTTCTATCTGATCGCGGCGATCCTTGCGGCCGGGGCGGCGGCGGTGGGCGGGCTTTCGCCGCTGTTCTGGGTCGGCTGGCTTGCCTTTGCGGCGCATCTGGCCTGGCAGGTGCGGAATGTCCGGATCGACGATCCCGATGGCGCGCTGACCCTGTTCAAGTCCAACCGCGAGGCCGGTGTGCTGTTGTTGATCGCGCTGGGCCTTGGGGCGTTCCCGATCGGGGGCTAGAGTGGCGTCAGCCAAGGAGTACTGCATGCGTCCCTCCCCGACCCGTCCTCTCCGCCTGTCCTTGATCCTGCTGGCCCTGCCGCTGGCGCTCGCGGCCTGTAATCGCGACGGCGATGAGCCCGCCCCGGCCGAGGTCGCGGCCGAGACCGGCACGCCCGCGCTGGAGACCCCGGCCGCCTCGCCGTCAAACCTGATCTTCGCCGACAAGACCGAGCACGCCACCGTCGCCCTGACCCTGCCCGAGGGCATCAAGGCCGAGCCCGACCTGCACGCCCGAACTTATGCCGAAGAGGTCCGCGGCCTTCGCCAGTTCGAGGAGGGGGCGCTGGCCGCCCGCACCGAGGCCGAGGGCGATGAGGGCATGCCGCCGTTCGAGAAGACGGTCACCGTCACGGTCGCCGGCCAGACCGACCGGCTGTTCAGCCTGCGCCGCGAGGCCTTTGACTATTCCGGTGGGGCCCATCCCAACACCCTGACCACGGGCATTGTCTGGGACCGGTCGCTGAAGCGGGTGATCGGCGCGCCGGAGCTGTTCCGGAAGGGGGCGGACCTGACGGCGCTGGATCAGGCCCTGTGCACGGCGGTCAATGCCGCCCGCCGCGCGCGGGTGCCGGATGCCCGGACGATTACTCTGGCCGGGCGCGACGGCTGGGCCTGTCCCCGCGCGGCCGAGACGCCCTTTGTGCTGGCGCCGGGGGAACAGGCGGGCAAGGCCGGGGGGCTGATCTTCCTGATCGGGCCCTATCAGGTCGGGCCGGGCGTCGAGGGCGGCTATGAGATCGCCATCCCCCAGACCGCCTTCAAGAGCATGATCGCCACGGCCTATGCCGGGGAGTTCGCGGGCCAGCCGCGGCGGAGGGGCGACGTCACGCCGCGCTGACCCGGCCTCGCCTCACTCTGCGAGGAAGCGATCGACGATCTCGCTGAACCGCTCCGGCTGGTCGGCCATGATGAAGTGGCGGCTGTCATCGACCCGGATCAGCTCCACGCCCGGCAGGGTGGCATATTCGCGCTGCCACAGGGCGTCGGCCATGGCGGGCGGGGCGCCGCCGTTGGCATCCGCCGCATAGACGGCCCAGACGGGAGTGGTCATGGCGGGCAGTGCGGGGCGGAGGTCGGTCAGCATGACTTCCTTGATGGCCGTGGCCAGAGCCTGACGGTCCGAGGCCATGCCCCATTCGACCATGGCCGCGCGGGTCGCGGGATCGTTGGCATAGCCCACAGCGCCCTGGACCTGACCGGCGCGGAAGCTGGCGTCATCGGCGGCAAGGGTGGCGGCTGCGGCCTGTTCCGCGAACGGACGGGCGGTGTCGACCGTGACCTGCGGGCCGAACAGGGCCGAGAAGAAGGGCAGGCTGTCGACACTCATCACCTTGTCGACGAGGGCGGGGTACTGCTGGGCCAGCATCAGGGCGCTCATCCCGCCCATGGAGTGGCCGATGACGGCGGGGGACTCAAGGCTGGCCTCGTCGATATAGCGGGCCAGTTCATCGATGACCGGCTGGACGAAGGGGCCGTCGCCGTGGACCCAGGGCTCACCCGCGAAACCGGCCAGCTGGACCATGTGAACGCGGTGGGTGGCGGACAGGCGCTCGGCCTCGGCCCGCCAGACCTCCCGCGAGGAGGCATAGCCGGGGATGAAGATGACGTCGGGGCCGGCGCCCAGCACCTCGACCGAAAGCCGGTCGGAGGTGAAGGCCGGCGCGCTCTGGGCCACAGCCATGCGCGGCGCGATCAGGCTGAGGATACCCCCGGCCAGCAGCAGGGCCGAGGCGAGGACCAGGGCGTGCAGAAGCGAACGCCCCGCAAGGGAACGGAAATTGTGCATGGGATGATGTCCTTGGAGTAGGCCTGAACGCTCAGGCGTGCGGGTTTTCGAAGATGTCTTCCACCGGGCGGTCGAACACCACGGCGATGCGGTAGGCGAGGTCGAGCGAGGGGTCGTGCTTTTCGGTCTCGAGCGCATTGACCGCCTGACGCGAGACCCCCAGTTCCTGACCCAGCTGTTCCTGGGTCCAGCCGCGCTCGACACGCAGCAGTTTGAGGCGGTTCTTCATCAGCGGCTGCTCCGGATGAACACCGGCATGAAGCCCATCAGCCCCCAGAAGACGACATAGACCCACCAGCCCTCGATGTGCGGGGCCTCGGCGAACTTCTCGGCGAAGCCCCAGAAGACGCTGAGGGCGAAGGTCATGCCGGCGGCGAGGATGAACCGCTTGGCCGTGACACCGGCGACGAATTCGTCACTGTCGCGGATGAAGGCCAGGGTCGCCCAGATCTGGCCGGCCACCGGTGCCGCGACGGCCGCCGCCAGCACCCAGCCGCTGACCCCGCCGATGGTGTCGAGCGCGCCGCTCACGGCGAGAACGAGGGCGACGACATAGCCCAGCATGAAGAATACGGTTCGAAAGGCGTAGGCCTTGGCGGCAGATGTCATGTCATGTCCTCCTGACTGAATGTAAGGATGACCTTACACCGTGATCGTGTCATGTCAACCTGACTTTTCGTCAGGAGTGCATGACCAACTGCTCCCGCCTTTTGTCCGTTGTCGAAAAGGACGGTAGACTGGGCCATGCCCGCCGCGCCTCGCATTGCTCCGCAACAGTTGTTCGCGCCCGAAGAGTGGACGCCGTTCCGGGCGCGTAGTGCGGTGGCGGGGCCGTTGCTGGTGGTGCACTGCTGGGGCGTGATTGCGCTGGCGGTGGCGCTGGGGGTGTGGATCCCCTGGCTGATGCCGCTCAGCGTCATGATCATCGGCACGCGGCAGCTGGGGCTGGCCATATTGATGCATGAGGCGGCCCATGGCGGGCTGTCGCGCAATCTGAAGCTCAATGATTTTCTCGGGCACTGGCTGTGCGCCGTGCCGGTGGGCGCGTCGCTGGACAGCTATCGCCCCTATCACCTGGCCCACCACCGCTTTGCCCAGCAGGCCGAGGACCCGGACCTGATGCTGTCGGCCCCCTTCCCCGTCAGCCCGGCCTCGCTGCGGAGGAAGCTGATCCGCGACCTGACCGGCCAGACCTTCTTCAAGCAGAGGGTGCTGCTGCCGCTGGCGGCCATGAAGGCCTCACGCGCTCAAGCAGCGAGGCTCCGCGAGCCGAGCGATAGCGCACCCAAAAGGGCGACAGATGACCACGCGTACGAGGCCATCGTCACGGGCCGGTCGGTACTGCCGTTCCTGCTGTTCAACCTCGCGCTGCTGGCCGGGTTTGTGGCTGCGGGGATCTGGTGGGCCTTCTTCGTGCTGTGGCTGCTGCCGATGGCGACCTGGTTTCCGATGGTCACCCGCATCCGCAACATCGCCGAACACGCCTGTGTCGAGGGCTCGGCCGAGGATGCGTTTCGCGCCGCGCGCACGACCCACGCGAACTGGCTGGAGCGCGCCTTCATCGCCCCCTACTGGGTCAGTTTCCACGCCGAACACCACCTGTTCATGCACGTGCCCTGCTGGAAGCTGCCCGCCCTGCACCGCGCCGTCCGCACCCGCCCCGAGGGCGAGCGGATGGAGGTGGCGGGGGGCTATGCCGAGGTGTTGGAGCGGGCGGTCGCACCACGGCGTGATGCTGACCCCATGGCGATGACCCGAGGCTGAAGAGCGGAGTCGCAACGCCCGCGCCCGGGGTCAGGCGCGGGCGTCGGAGCGAGTGCAATCCCCGCTGCAAATGCCGGATCAGGGCTCGGACCGATGGGCAGTGCCCTGCATCCGGCTGGCGGGTTCGCCGGGCCAGGTCTCAAGCGGACGATTGCCCCAGCCCAGCCGGGCGGCGCGCGGCTGGATGCAGTTGTCCTGACGGTCGCGGGTGCACACGGGGTAGACGACCCCGTCAACGCGCACCTCGGTCGCCTGTCCGTCCGGGCCGCGCTTGACGACCTCGGGGCTTTCGGCCCGGTAATCCGGGTCCTGGGGCTGCGACTGGGACTGGGCGTGGGCGCTTCCCACCGAGGCCGCGCCAGCCAGTACGACCGCCGCAATGGCTGTGCCTGTCATGGTCTTGATCAACATATCATCCGTCTCCTGATTGCCTCCTGATTGCGGTTGGTTCTTGCCCCGTGATCTTCAGGATCGCCGTCACCCACCGACAGTCATCGGACGGCGCGTGAGCAGACAGCATGGCCCGTGCGAACACGGTTACTTCTGAAAACGGGATGCCAGGGCGTTCGTTCCGATTTTCAGGCCGGGCGGTCGGGCCGGTTCTGAACAAAGCCCCGCTTGGCTCGTTTCGCCCGCCGCCCTATATTTCCCCCATGACCCGCACCCTGATCCTGTCCGGTATCGCTGTCGGTCTGGCTTTGGTCAGCGCCACGGCGGCTGAGGCGCAGAGCCTGCCGCCGCCTTCTATCGCGCCGCCGTCGCGTGCGGGGGTCCTGCCGCCCCCCGGGGGGTATGCGGTCGAGCAGCATCGCTATGAGATCGACCGGCTGCGCACCGGGGCCGACCTGCGTCAGGCCGAGGCCGAGCGGGGCCGGGCGGAAGCCGCGCGCGCGGTTGCCGATCTGGAACGCAGCGGCAGACGCCGGTCCTGACACCACCTGTGGCCGTGCCGCCCGGCACGCCCCCGCAGGCCCGCGCCCGGCGCGAGGAGGTCGAGGCCGGCGTCGGCCAGATCGACCGCTGGCTGGACGGAGGGGACTGATCGCCTGATCCACGCATCCCTTTCGCTCGACCGGCGTTCGCCGTTAAGCTGAGGCAGGGATCAAGGGAGGGCATCATGCGCTGGAGAGGCGGACAACGCGGCGGCGGCGGTATCGAGGACCGGCGCGGTATGGGCGTGGGCGGAATCGCCGGGGGTGGCCTGGGCGTGACCGTGCTGGCGCTGCTGGGCTATTTCATCTTCGGCATCTCCCCCGAGACCACGACCCAGGTCGCGACCCAGTTGGGTGCTGCGGGCAGTCAGGCCGAGGGCGAGCGCGGCACGCCCGAGGACGATGCGGGCCTGTTCGTTGATGTGATCGGCGGCAATGTGAACGCGGTCTGGTCGGACCTGCTGATGGGCTATCGCCCGCCGACAGTGGTGCTGTACGAGGTCGGCACCGGCACGGGTTGCGGCTTTGGTCAGGCGGCCATGGGGCCGTTCTACTGCCCGGCGGATCAGACCGTCTATCTGGACCTGGGCTTCTGGCAGCAGATGCAGACCCAGCTGGGCGCGTCGGGCGCAGACTTCGCCAAGGCCTATGTGATCGCCCATGAGTTCGGCCACCATGTGCAGACCCTGACGGGGGCCTCCGACGATGTGCGGCGGGCGCAGGCGCAGGCCACCAGCCAGGCCGAGGCCAACCGCTTCTCCGTGGCGCTGGAACTGCAGGCCGACTGCTATGCCGGGGTCTGGGCGGCCAATGCCGCGCGCCTGTCGGGCGGCGAGGTGGCGCTGCGGCCCGGTGATCTTGAGGAAGGCCTTAAGACGGCTGCGGCCATCGGCGACGATGCCCTGCAGCAACGCGGCGGCGGCCGGGTCTCGCCCGACAGCTTTACCCATGGATCGTCGGAGCAGCGGGTCGAATGGCTGACGCGCGGCTATGAGACCGGGGATCCTGCGGCGTGTGACACCTTCCGGGGTTACTGAACCACCGTCAGGTCCAGCTGGGCGGAGCGATAGAGGGCACCGCCGCCGATATCGAGCAGCAGGCCCTGATCGCGGAAGGCAGCCATGCCCAGCAGGGCTTCGGGGATGCCGGGCATGCCGACCGCGCCATAGACCGGCACATCGACCTCGCGGAAGGTGCGGCCCACCGCCCGCAGGCGCGCGACCGTCAGGATGTCAGCGGTGATCTGTCCGCCCAGCACCAGACTTTCGCCGGTGCCGGCCGCGCGTCCGTCCAGAATACCCGCGGCCTGGGCGGCGGGCTGGCTGAGGCTGAGGATGGAGGAGGCGCCGGTGTCGACCACAGCGTCCAGAGTATGGCCCTCGACCTCGACCGGGGTGACCAGGGCAGTGCCCCGCCGGCGCACGGCCACCCGGCTCCAGCGGGCGTCATGGATCACGGCCTGTCGCTCCATCAGCCGCATGCGGCGCTCGACCAGATCGACCTCGAGCGCCAGCAATTTCAGCAGATCCTGCCCCAGGATCAGCGGGGCGGACAGGCCCGCCTCGTCAGCCAGCGGACCCAGATCGAGGATGGCGCAGCGCAGACCGCTGAGCGACAGGCCGTCCATGGCCATGTCCAGCCGCACGCCCTTGCCCATCTGGGGCTGGCCGCCGACGCCATAGGCCACCAGCGGAATGTCGAACAGCGGCCGCGGGCCCAGCTCGGCCTCGATGGCCGTGTGGAAATCGCGGTCGATCACCGAATACTGGGCGCCACTGTCGATCAGGGCATTGACCGTCCGGCCGGCGATACGGACCGGGATGGTCGGGCTGAGCACCCGCGCGGCGAAGTCGATCCACGGCGTGGTCGTGCCCTCAGCAAAGGACAGGCCCGGCGCGCTCCACAGGACATTTTCCTTCAGCCACCAGCCGCCCCCGAGGGCGCCGGCGATCACGCCAGTCCGGATCAGGAGGCTGCGACGGTTCATGCCCGCCTGTTTGACCTGAACGCGGCGCCGTGGCCAGAGGGGGTCAGCTGCCTTGAGGTCGCGGGCGGTTCTGCATGGCGCCGGTCATGGGGATGAAGAAGACGCCCACGTCGCGGCGCGACCGCACCCGGCCGTCCGCATCCTTGGTGTAGACGTACAGGACTTGGCCCCGGCGGAAGGGCTGGCCGATCGGGATGATCAGCTTGCCGCCGGGCTTCAGCTGCCGGAACAGTTCGGGCGGAGCGTACTGGGCGACACAGGTCAGCATGATGGTGTCGAACCCGCCCTCGACCTCGGGCCAGCCGAAATAGCCGTCGCCGACACGGGCATGGACGTTGTCATAGCCCAGCGGCCTGAAGATCTTGCTGACCGCGCGGCCCACAGGCTCGATGATCTCGATGGTGTAGGAGTCGCGCACGATCCGCGACAGCAGGGACGACTGAAAGCCCGAGCCGGTCCCGATTTCCAGCGTGACATCCGTCGGCTTCGGCTCGGCCAGCTGGGTCATATAGGCTTGGCCCAGATAGTCGCTCAGCACCGAGCCATGGCCGATGGCCCAGGGCTTGGGATTGTCCTCATAGGCCTGGTACGCCGTCGAATCCTGCGATGCGTAGGCGTAGTGGAAGAAGTCGCGCGGCACGCTCTCGAAGGCCTCGACCACTCGGGGGTCGGCCGCGCCGAACTTGCCGTCCAGATAGGTCTTGATGCGCTGGATGGCGGCGGGCTTGCGCGACTGGATGGCGTCGAACTGGGCGCGGCTGAGGCTGCTGGGGCGCTCGGAGACGGCCATGGCGGCGACGAAGGCGTCATATGTCCAGGGCTGGGCCGGCATGCGGACCGTTTCGGAGACGGCGCTGTCGGACGCTTCGGGAGCCGCTACGGCTGTTGGGGCCCCGGTCGAGGGCGCGGCCGCGTCGCCGCCGGTACGGGTGGGGTTCAACCGGGCCTGCAGGCGCTCGCGCGTAGCCTCATCACAGGCGGCGAGGGTTGAGGCTCCGGCCAGGGCGGCCCCTCCGGCAATCAGGTGTCTACGGTCGATCGTCATGGCGGAAATCCTTTTTACGCAGGCGACGAAACAGGAAGGGGATCAGGGGTCGACCGCGTGCGGCGGCCCGGCGGCAGGGCAAGGAAGGCGAGGAGGTAGAGCGCGGCCCCCACCATCAGCAGGGAGAAGAAGCCGACCTCGCGCGACATCAGATTGGCCAGCGGTGTGGCGACCACCGAAAAGGCGCCGTTCAACCCCCAGGCCCAAGGCAGCATCCGCCCCTCACCCACCTGGATCAGGCCCAGCGGGAACGGCAGGCCCAGTGCCAGCGACACGGGCGCCGCCGCCGCGAGCACAATCAACCAACGCGTCCAGGCGGGCTGGTCCAGCGTCGACAGCATGACCGCCTCGCCTCGGGTGAACGCCAGATATATCCAGCCCAGCACCACGATCAGGGACACGAACGAGGCCACCTTGGGCAGGGCCGCGACCCGGCCGGCGATCAGACTGCCCAGCCCCGAGAAGATCAGCATGGACGTCAGCACCAGGGCAAAGGCCGAGGAATAGTCGTTGAGATAGAAGGCCGCCTTGTCGATCAGGAAGATCTCGATCAGCAGGAAGCCCAGTCCCAGACTGGGGAAATAGAGCACAGGCCACAGGCGGCGTGGCTCGGGCGCGGCGACCTTCCGTTTGCGGAACATCAGGGGCGCCGCGAGCACCAGCAGGGCGATCAGCGCCGCCTGGCCCAGCACCACCAGATTGACCAGGGCGCCGATCTCGGCCTGCGGCAGGACCTCCAGCCGTTGGATCAGGGTGGCGGGGCGGTCCAGACGGAGCGAGGCATACCAGGCGGGGCGGTCCAGCGTCTGGGGCCGGATGTTGAAGGCCCGGCTGGAGGCGCTGTCGCGCCCTTGCAGCACCGCCTCGGCTTCGCGGGCGATGGCGTCATCGGTGCCTTGCGAAACGACCGTGCCGCTCTCGAAGGACACCACGGGCAGATCGTTGAACAGTCCGGCGCGCGCGGCCTCGACATCCAAACCGGGCCGCCAGGAGATGTCGAACGAGCGGGCGGCGGCAAAGGTCTCTAGCGCCGCGACATCCGCTTCGCTCCAGGGCGTGGGTGAGATCAGGATGCGGGCATTCCAGGCCGAGCGATAGACCATGACGTGGTCCTCGGGATGCTCGACGCCACGGCGGATCAGGGCCTCGCGCGCGGTGGCCATCACCCGGAAGGCATAGACGGGAAAGTCGCGGATCGAGACGGGGACCGAGACCATGCCGTCAGGGTCGAGAGCGGCCAGATAGGCCTGCATGGCCTCGACCGTCAGCGCCGTGACATTGGCCGGGGCCGCATCGATGAAGTCGGACGAGACATCGATGACGTGAAAGCGTTCGCCGGAGGCCGCGCCCGCCGCCCGGGCGACGGCCAGGGGTCCACCCTCGGCCAGTTGCACATCGCCGCCCAGCGCCAGACCGCGCGAAGGGCCGAGGCCGTGGGTCAGGGCGTGCTTCAGGACCGGCTCACTTTCGACGACCAGCAGCCGTTCGGCCCCCAGCGCCCGCGCCTCAGCCAGACGGAAGCCGCCGGACGCCCCGAGGATCAAAGCTGCGGCCCGGGGTCTGAGGACGTAGGGGGCTGCCGACAGGGCGCTGTCGGCATAGTCGCCGCCCAGACCGCCCGCCTTGGGCAGGGCCGCGATCCGGCTGCCGTCGCGATAGAGGCCATAGGTCGAGGGCGGCCCCTCGACCTCCATCATCGCGGCATTGTTGGAGACGTCGGCATCGACCCGCTCGGTGAAGTTGTCGAGCATCAGATAGTGGCCCCGCGGCCGCCGGACCTCGGCCACGACCTCGGCGCCCTGGGTGTTCATGGGCGCATAGACGGCCTTGAACTCGGAATAGGCGGGCGGCGTGCCGAGCAGCAGGATGGCCTCGCCCAGGACGAGGGCGCCCCCGGCCAGCGCTCCGCCCAGCGCGCTGTAACGGCCCGGCTGGAACAGCGGCGCCAGCGCCAGCGGCACGAGCAGCAGGGGGGCCAGAAGGAAGGGGTGGACGAGGAACATCAGCCCCAGCGCCAGCGCCGACCCCAGCCCCGCGCCGATCAGGTCATAGGCATAGACCCGTCCAATCTCTCGCGGATTCAGGATGAAGATCAGCGCGATATAGAGGCCGGCCAGAAAGAAGAAGGGCAGGAGCGCGCCGTAATAGCCCGCGATGTTGAGCAACTGGTCAGCCCAGGTCGTGGGGTTCTGGAGCTGCAGCGGATTGAACGGATTGCGGGCGATCCGCTCATAGCCAAGGGCTGCAGCCAGCACCATGGCGGCCGGCAGGACGGCGCGCAGCCACTGGCCATGTCGCTCGACCGTATCGCGGAACAGGGCGACGGCCACACCCGACAGGGCAAAGCCCGCCATGACGATCGAGATGATCCAGTAGCCATACTCGGACCACTTCGCGACGGCGAAGTAGCGGGTCAGGGCGTTCTCGATGCCCACCACCCCCAGCGCCACAAAGAACAGGGGGATGAGCGCCGCGCGCGCGCCGGCCCGCGCCCCGGTCACGTCGCCATGCCCCGGATCAGGCCCTGATCCGGGAGGTCCGTTGCGTGCACGGAAGATTTCAAGGTTAACAGCCCCTTAACCCGCATGGGACCATCTGGCGCGACGCGGTCGGGGAGTCGACCCCCTTCCCCGCTGGGGCGAGCCCGCGGCCCTGTCCGGGCCCGATTTTCCCGTCAGCGCGACCCGAAAGGCACGATCTTGTTGGCCGCGTCATGGCCGATGTCGGCCGAGCCCAGATAGGGAATGCCGGACCGCAGACACCAGTAGCGGACAATCTCCTCGGGGGTGAGGCCGAACTCGGGCTCGTTGGGCGTGACGTCGCTGACGCGTCCCAGCCGGAAGCCCGCGATGCGGCGGATCGAGGCCTGACCGGTCAGGTGGAACATCATCCGGTCGATCCGGTAGAGGGCCTCGGACACCTCTTCCAGCATGACGACATGGCCGGTCAGGTCGGGCTCGATGGCTGTGCCGACCAGTTGGTCCAGAATTGTCAGGTTGAAGGCGACGGTGGGCCGTCCGTCGAGGCTGGGCTCATGCCCCGAGGTCGCGCCCTTGATCAGCCAGTCCAGCGCGCGGTCGATGGCCTCGCCCCCCTCACGCCGGCCGATATCGGCGACCATGGGCCCATGGGCGACGTGGGCGAACCCCTCCTTGTACAGGGTGGCCAGCAGGCTTCCGGCATCGGAATAGCCCAGATAGCGCTTCTCGCGCGCCTCGGGCTTAAGCCCGTCGCGCACGGCCTCGGCGATCCGGCACGAGCCATAGCCACCCCGCGCGAACCAGACGGCATTGAAACGCGGGTCATTGGCCATCTCCAGAAAGGCCCGGGCACGCAGGGCATCATCCCCGGCGAAATGGCCGTGGTTGGCGAAACAGGCCGGATGGAAGACCACTTTGACGTCCCCACCCGGAAAGCGCGCCTCGACGTGGGCCTCGAGCCGCTCGGCGGTCGCCTTGCTGAAACGCGACGAGGCCGCCACAACGCCGATCCGCGTCACCGATCCCATGTTGAATATCCCCTGTTGGGCAGGCGGTCAGACAAATCGGGCTCCCGGCTCTGGCGTGCGGTGCGCCCCGTGCTAGTCAGGGCCTTCCTCCGACACTCCCCGGTTTCGCCTCCATGAATCAAGACGCCAATCCAGCCGGCTCCTATTTCTTCTGCGGCATCGGCGGGTCGGGTATGCTGCCACTGGCGCTGATCCTGGCCGCGCGCGGGGCCCGGGTGTCGGGATCGGACCGGTCGCGCGATCAGGGCCGCAGCCCCGAAAAGTTCGCCTGGCTGGAGGCCCAGGGCATCGCCCTTTATCCGCAGGACGGATCCGGCGTCACCGACCCGGCGACCACGGTCATGGCCTCGGGCGCGATCGAGGACACGGTGCCCGACATCGCCGCCGCCCGCCGGGTGGGCGCCCCCGTCGTCACCCGGCCGCAGATGCTGTCACAGCTGTTCAACAGCGCGGGCCGCAGCATCGGAATCGCCGGGACCAGCGGCAAGTCGACGATCACCGGCATGGTGGCCTGGATCCTCGATCAGGCGGGCCTCGACCCCACGGTCATGAACGGCGCGGTGATGAGCAATTTCGTCCGCGAGGACACGCCCTTCGCCGCCGCCCGCATCGGCACCCCCGGCCTGTTCGTCTCCGAAGTAGATGAGTCGGACGGCTCGATCCAGCTGTACCGGCCAACGGTCGCCGTGGTCTCGAACATCTCGCTGGACCACAAGTCTATGGAGGAGCTGCGCGCCCTGTTCGGCGGGTTTGCCGGTCATGCGGACGTCGCTGTGCTGAACCTCGACAATGACGAGACCCGGGCCCTCGCCGAAGGTCTGGCTCCTGCTTGCCGACTGACCTTTTCACTGGGCGATCCGGCGGCCGATCTCTGCGCCACCGAGGTTGAGGCGACCGCCACGGGCATGCGGTTCCGGCTGGACGGGGCCCAGGTCAGCCTGCAGGTGCCGGGCCAGCACAATGTCGCCAATGCGCTGGCGGCGCTGGGCGTCGCGCAGGCGCTGGGCGTGGCGCGTGAGACTGCCATCGCCGCGCTCGGCAGCTTCCGCGGAATCCGGCGGCGGCTGGAGGTGGTCGGACAGGCCGGCGGCGTGACCGTCATCGACGACTTTGCCCACAACCCGGACAAGATCACCGCCACGCTTCAGACCCTGCACGCCTTTCCGGGGCGACTGCTGATCCTGTTCCAGCCGCATGGGTTTGGTCCGCTGAAACTGATGCGGCGCGAGTTCATTGAGACCTTTGCCTGGCTGATGGCCGCAGAGGATCACCTGATCATGCCCGAACCGGTCTACTACGGCGGCACCACCGACCGCAGCGTCTCCAGCAGCCATATCGTCGAGGGCGTGGTGGCCGAGGGGCGGCAGGCCGAGGCCCATGCCACGCGGGCCGAATGCGGCGACCGGTTGGTCGAACTGGCGCAGCCCGGCGACCGGATTCTGGTGATGGGCGCGCGTGACGATACCCTGACCACCTTTGCCCGCGAGCTTCTGACGCGCCTTTCGGCATGATGCAGGATCCGCCTGTCGTCATCGACGAGATCGTGGTGACCGCTCCCCGCCTGCCCGCCGCCGAGGGGGAGGCCGCCTTTTCCGTGATCCGTCTGGACGGCGCCACGCTCGACCGTGCGACGCGGCTCGACGAAGCCCTCGGCCAGGTCCCCGCCGTCGGCCTGTTCCGACGGACATCCAGCCTGACCGCCAATCCGACCACCCAGGGCCTGTCGCTGCGGGCCATCGCCCCGACCGGGGCCGGACGGGCGCTGGTGACCCTGGACGGCGTGCCGCTCAATGACCCGTTCGGCGGCTGGGTGATCTGGGCCCAGGTGCCGCCCGAGGGTCTGTCGGGGTTGGATGTGGTGCGGGCCGGGGGCACCGGCCCCTATGGTGCAGGCGCACTGACCGGGTCGGTGCTGCTGCGGGAACGGGATACGGGTGGCGCCTGGACGGCGGCGGTGGGAGAGCGGGGTTCGGCGCGGCTGGCAGCCTCGGGCACCGGCGACCTCGGTGCCCTGCGCTGGGTGGCGACTGCCGGCCACGAGCGGACTGACGGCCATACGCCCGTGCGGGCACCCCAGGCCGGCGCCGCCGACCGACCGCTGGACCTTGAGGCCAGTTCCGCCTCGCTGCGGCTGGACCTGCCGGTGGGCGATGCGCTGCTGTCGGCGCGCGGCTCGGCCTTTGAGGAGAGGCGCGGGTCGGGCGTGAAAGGGTCGGATGCCGAGGCCTCGGGCACAGCCCTGTCCCTGACCGCCACGCGCCAGCCGGAGGCCGACCGGGCGGGCGGGCGGGTGCAGCTGTGGCGGCGGACCAGTGACCTGCAGAACCGCTTTGTCGCGACCGCGCCCGACCGATCCTCGACCAGTCCGGCCAATGAGCAGTTCCACACCCCGGCGACGGCCTGGGGGCTGAACGCGGCCTGGCGGGTGCGACGAGACGGCCTCGAGACCGAAATTGGCGTCGACGCCCGCAGGGCCGAGGGCGAGACGAATGAGCGCTATCGGTTCATGGGTGGGGCGTTCACGCGCTCCCGGCAGGCGGGCGGCGAAACGTCGGTGGCCGGGGTCTATGCCGAGGCGAGCGCGACGCGCGGACCCTGGCTGGTGGCGGGAGGGCTTCGCCTCGATTACTGGAGCGCCCGTGACGGCCTGCGGGTGGAGCGGGACCTCCAGACCGATGCCCTGGTGCTGGACGACCGCCCTGCGGATCAGTCGGGCGAGGTGGTGTCGGGCCGGCTGGGGGTGCGGCGCGCCCTGTCGCCCGAATGGTCGGCACGCGCGGCCGCCTACAGCGCGTTCCGGCCCGCGACGCTGAACGAACTGCACCGCCCCTTCCGGGTCGGCAATGACATCACCGAGGCCAATGCCGGTCTGATGCCCGAGCAGTTGACCGGCATCGAGGCCGGGCTGGCGCGCGAGACGGACGGCCTGGACCTCCGGGCCACTGTCTTTGCCACCCGGATCGAGGACGCCATCGTCAATGTCACCATCGGTCAGGGCCCCGGCGTCTTTCCCCGCGCGGGCTTTGTCCCGTCCGGGGGCGTACTGCGCGAGCGGCAGAATGCCGGGACCATCGAGGCCGTCGGGCTGGAGCTGGAGGCCCAGGCCCGGGTGCGCGATGGCCTGACGTTGCGGGGCGCGCTGGCGGCCACGGATGCGCGGGTGGACGGCGGATCGCAGGCGCCGCAGCTGACGGGTCTGCGCCCGGCCCAGGCCCCGATCTGGAGCGCGACCGCCGGGCTGGAATGGACCCCTGCGCCGGACTGGACCGTCAGCGTCGATGCCCGCTGGGAGAGCCGCCGGTTCGACGACGATCTGAACAGCCGCGTGTTGGACCCGGCGCTTGTGGCCTCGGCGCGGCTGGAGCGAGAATTGTCGTCCGGCCTGACCGCCTGGGTCGAGGGGGTAAACCTGTTCGATGCGGACGTCGAGACGGCCGAGACCGGCACGGGCGTGGTGTCGTATGGCCCGCCGCGCACACTGTGGATCGGGCTGTCACGTCGTTGGTAGCGAACGCTACTTGCAAGCCGTTCGCATTTTTGGCACAGGCGCAGGGTGTCGACATCTCCCGCTCCCGCTCCTGCCCCATCCGCCGCCCGGCTGAGCTCCGCGCGGGCCTTCTGGCTGAAGCAATTGCACCAGTGGCACTGGATTTCGGCCTCGGTCAGTCTGATCGGCCTGATCCTGTTTGCGGTGACCGGCTTTACCCTGAACCACGCCGCCCAGATCCCGGCCGAGCCGGTGGTGGCCGAGCGTACCGCCACCCTGCCGGCCCCGCTGCTGGAGCACCTTGGGACCTTCCCCGCCGAGACCACCGATCCGGTGCCCGAGGCCGTGGCCCGCTGGGCCGATGGGGCGCTGGGCGTCTCCATCGCCGGGCGCGCGACCGAGACCACGGATGCGGAAATCTATGTCGCCCTGCCCCGGCCAGGGGGCGACGGATGGATGACGCTGGACCGCCAGACCGGGGAGGCCTTCGTCGAGGTGACCACGCGCGGGCCGATCGCCTATCTGAATGACCTGCACAAGGGGCGCGATACCGGCGGGGCGTGGTCGCTGTTCATCGATGTGTTCGCGGTCGCCTGTCTGGTGTTTGCCCTGACCGGGCTGGCGCTGCTGGTGCTGCATGCCCGCAACCGGCGGATGACCTGGCCCCTGGTATCGCTGGGTCTGCTGATCCCGCTGATCCTCGCCCTGATCTTTATCCACTGACTGTGCCCAGAGTTCCCATGAAGACCCTGACCCTAGCCGCCACCCTGCCCGCTGCCGGTCTGATGCTGATGGGGACCGCTGCCCCCCTCGCGCCGGGCGACCTGACGGTCAGCATCGGCATTCCGCGCATTGCCAGTGCCTCCTATCACCGGCCCTATGTGGCGGTATGGATCGAGCGCCCCGACCAGACCGCGGTGCGCACCCTGTCGGTCTGGTACGACACCGCCCTGCCTGCGGGAGAGGGCAAGGACTGGCTGAAGGACATCCGCACCTGGTGGCGCAAGGACGGGCGCAACCTGACCCTGCCCGCCGACGGTGTGTCGGGCCCGACGCGCGCACCGGGCACCCAGACGGTCAGCGTTCCGGCCTCGCGCCTGCGTGATCTGCCCGCCGGAAACTATGTGCTGGCGGTGGAGGCCGCTCGTGAACTGGGCGGTCGCGAGATCGTGCGCGTGCCCTTCCGTCTCGGCGCCGCCAACACCGCCTCGGGTACCGGAGAATCCGAACTGGGCGCCGTGCGCGTCACCGTCGCCCGCTAGGCCATCACAGGAACAGCCCCATGAACCGCTATCGCTTCTCGCCGCTTCTGGCCTTCGCCGCCGGTATTATCGCCCTGATGGCCGTGCCGCTGGGGGCGCAGGCCCACCGCGCCTGGATGCAACCGAGCTCGACTGTGCTGTCGGGCACCGATGCCTGGATCGGCGTCGATGCGGGCATGTCGAACGGCGTCTTCATCGCCGACCACGCGGCCATGCGGCTGGACGGCCTGACCATCACAGGGCCGGACGGACAGCTGCTGAGCCCCGAGAACATGATGCGCGGCCGCTATCGTGCGACCTTTGACGTGCATCTGACGCAGCAGGGCACCTATCGCATCGCCAATGTGCTTGGTGGGGTCGTAGCGTCCTACAGCCTGAACGGCGAGCGCCAGCGCTGGCGCGGCACCCCGGCCGAATATCCGCAAGCCCTGCCTGAAGGCGCGACGGCGGTCGAGGCGACCCTGTCGGCCATGCGGGTCGAGACCTTTGTCACCCTGGGTAATCTGAGCGAAGAGGTCTTCACCCCGACCGGTTACGGGCTGGAGATCGTGCCGATCACCCACCCGAACGATCTGGTGCTGGGCGAGGCGGGGCAATTCCGCCTGCTCATCGACGGCCAGCCGGCGGCGGGTCTGGAAGTTACCATCGCACGGGGCGGCTCGCGCTATCGCAACGCACCTGGAGAGCTGACCCTGACCACCGACGCCGACGGGGTCTATTCGGTCGACTGGCCCGAGGCCGGGATGTACTGGATGCATGCCTCGATCCAGGTGCCGGGCGTGGACGGCAAGCTGCCGCTGTCGGCCCAGTACAACGGGATCGTCGAGGTCCTGCCCTGAGCCGCGCCCTGAGGTCCTGATGTCCGAGCCGACCGCTCCCGCCTCCAGCCGTTCGGCACCGCCGGTCATCGACCTGTCCGGGGGCGCGAACGAGCCGCGTCCGGAGACGGACAATCGCGTCCTGATCCCGCCCTTCCGCAGCGCGCCGGAAAAGCCGCCCGGCGAGCAGATCGCGCAGCTGGGTGGCGAGACCATGGGCACCGTCTGGACGGCCCGGATCGTGGTGCGAGACGAGGCTGAGGTCAGCCGCTGGCAGGCCCTGATCGAGGAAGAATTGGGCCGCATGATTGCCCTGTTCAGCCCGTGGGAGCGCAACAGCGAGATTTCGCGGTTCAATGGCGCCCCCGAGGGCACCTGGGCCCTGTCCGATGCCTTCTGGACCGTGCTGACCCGGGCGCTGGAGCTGGCGGACGATACCAATGGCGCGGTCGATCCGACGCTGGGGGCGCTGGTCGATCTGTGGGGGTTTGGCCCGCCCGGCCGCCGGTCTCCCCTGCTGCCCCTGCCCACCGATGACGAGGTCGAGGCTGCACGGTCAAAAAGCGGCTGGATGGCCCTGAGACTGAACGTCGACGCCCATGCGGCGGTCCAGCCGGGCGGGCTGAAGCTGGACCTGTCGGGGATCGCCAAGGGCCATGCGGTTGACCGCATCTCGCTGCGGCTGGCGCGAGAGGGGGCGACGTCGCACCTGTTCGAGATCGGCGGCGAGCTGAAAGGCGTCGGCGTCAAACCCGATGGTCGGCCGTGGTGGGTCGAGCTGGAGAAGCCCGCCGGTCTTGCGACGCCGCGCACCATCGCTGCCCTGTACGGCCTCGCCGTCGCGACCTCGGGCGAGGCGCGCCGTCAGTTCGTGCACGGTGGCCAGACCTATTCGCACACGATCGACGGCCGCACAGGTCGGCCGGTGACCAACGGCATGGTCTCGGTCTCGGTGCTGCACGACTCGGCCATGGTCGCTGATGCGCTGGCGACCGCCCTGACCGTGCTGGGGCCCGAGGAGGGTCTGGCCCACACCGAGGCTGCCCACATCGCCGCCCTGATGGTCCACCGCACCGAAGACGGGCTGGTCGAACAGATGAGCCCCGTGCTTCTGGCCATGCTGGATGTCGGGCGGGAATGATCGCCGTGGGTAGCGAACTTTGGGCGGCGGCGGCGGCGCTGGCCTGGGTCGGGCTGACGGCCTGGTCGCTGCGGCCGAGACCGGCGCTGGAACCGGTCGGCGAGGCCGCGACGCTGGTGGTGCATGCCAGCCAGACCGGCAGCGCCGAGGCGTTGGCCGAGGAAGCGGCGGCCGCGCTTGCCGCCACGGGCCAGTCGGTACAGCGGCTCAGCCTGTCGCACCTGACCGCCGAACTGCTGGCGAAGGCCGAACGCCTGTTCCTGATCGCCGCAACCACGGGCGAGGGCGATGCCCCGGATGAAGCCACCGGCTTTCTGCGCCGGCTGATGCCCGCTCCGCCCGACCTGTCACACCTGCAGGTCGGCGTTCTGGCGCTGGGCGACAGCAGCTATGGCCAGTATTGCGGCTTTGGCCGGTCGCTGGACAGCTGGCTGGCGCGGGCGGGGGCGACGGCCCTGTTCGACCGGGTTGAGGTGGACCGGCTGGACCCCGGTGCCCTGGCCCACTGGCGGCATCAGCTGACGGCCGTGACCGGCGCGACCTTTGCCCGGGAGACCCGCAGCCGCCCGCACCGCCCCTGGCGTCTGGAGCGGCGTGCCCATCTGAACCCCGGCAGCCCGGGTCGCCCTGTCTATCGCCTGCGCCTGAGGCCCATCGGGGACATGCCGGGGTGGCGGGCGGGCGATGTGGCCGAAGTCGAACTGCCCGAGGCCATAGCTGGCCAACCCGGCCAGCTGCGCGACTATTCCATCGCCACCGTCCCGGCGGACCGGGCCATGGATCTGATCATTCGTGAGACGGTGCGGGAGGACGGCAGCCCCGGTCTGGCATCAAGCTGGCTGCTGGACCGCTGCCGGATCGGCGAGACTGTGCCGCTGCGTATCCGGACCAACCGAACCTTTCATGGTCCAGACACGACCGTGCCTCTGATGCTGATCGGCAATGGCACCGGCCTCGGTGGGCTGGTGGCGCATCTGTCGGAGCGGGCCAGGGCCACCAGACCCGGGCCCGCATGGCTGCTGTTTGGCGAGCGGACCGAGGCCCATGACGCCCTGCTGGACCAGCGGCTGCAGGGCTGGTTGGCGTCGGGCGTTCTGACCCGGCTGGACCGGGCGTTTTCGCGCGATCCCGGAGGAACGCGCTACGTGCAGGACATTCTGCGCGCCGAGGCCGAGACCGTGTGCGACTGGATCGACCGGGGGGCCACGATCATGGTCTGCGGCAGCCTGCAGGGCATGGCGCCGGGCGTCGATGCGGCGCTGCGTGAGATTCTGGGCGAAGACCGGCTGCTGGACCTGCGCGAGGCCGGGCGGTATCGGCGGGATGTCTATTAGATAGCTCATTGGCTCTTTAGCGACTTGTCATCCCGGCCGTAGCGGAGCGGAGAGCCGGGACGCATCCCGATGTTGATCGAGATCGCCCGGACAGGCCACCGGGCCTGAGCCGGGCGAGGGTCGAGCACGGCGAGCCGTCGCCCGGACAGCGCGAGCGCTTCCGGGCGGTGTCGGGACAGCTCTCAAACGTCCCGGATATTCGCTTTCGCGAATTCCGGGATGACAACTGTGAACGGCTCAAGGCTTCGCGACCGCCTTCATCGACACAGCCGGGTCAGCCAGCTTGTCCGGATCGACCGGCGTCGCCTTGCCGATCAGCAGGCGCCCGCCCATGAACTCGGCCGGGGCATTGATGGCCTCGACGCACAGCAGCCGGTCGCCCGCCAGATGGAAGACGGCAAGGCCCGCACCATCCGCGAGGTATCGCACGACCTTGTGATCTGCGCCGTCAGAGAGGCCCGCCATCTGCAGTTTCAGGTCATACTGGTCCGACCAGAACCACGGCACTTCGGGTGGGGGCGGGTTGCGGCCGGTGAGGGCGGCGGCGGCCTGTTTGGCCTGCTCCAGCGCATTGGGCACGCTCTCCAGACGCACCACCCGGCCGTCGTGGACCGGCACCGGGCGCCGGGTCATATCGCCGAGCGCATAGATGTCGGGGTCAGAGGTGCGGGCGGTCTCATCCACCACCACCCCGCCGTCGCAGGTCAAACCAGCCGCCGCGCCCAGCCCTTCACAGGCCACGCCGCCGACACCGACAATGACCAGATCGGCCGGCAGGCTCTGGCCGTCATCAAGGGTCACACTGGCGACCGAACCATCCTCCCCCGGCTGGAAGGCCGTGACCGTACGCCCGGCCAGGATCGTCACGCCGTGCCGCGTATGGGCCGCGTGCATGAAGTCGGCCAGCACATCCGATGCCACCCGGGCCAGCAGCCGGACTTCCCGCTCGACCACCACCACCTCGGCGCCCAGCGCTCGGGCCGAGGCCGCGACCTCCAGCCCCACATAGCCACCGCCAACGACCACCAGCCGGCACCCCGGCCGGATCGCCGCCCTGAGCTTGCGCCCGTCCGCGAGGGTCCGCAGTTCCAGCACACCGGCGAGGTCTGCACCCGGCACGTCGAGCTTGCGGGCCGTCGATCCGGTCGCGAGGATCAGGGAGTCGTAAGGGATGGTTTCGCCGTCCGCGAGGACCACCGTCTTGCCGGCGCGGTCGATGGCCGTGACCGTCTGGCCCAGCCGCAGCTCGATGTTCTGTTCGACATAGAAGTCGGCGGGCCGCAGCAGCAGATCTTCCTCCTCGCCCTCACCCTTCAGCAGGGCCTTGGACAGGGGCGGGCGTTGATAGGGGGCGACCGGCTCCTCGCCGATCAGCACTACCTCACCCTCGAACCCGTACTGCCTGAGAAGGGCGGCGGCGCTGCCTCCGGCATGCCCCGCGCCCACGATCACGATCCTGCTCATGACCCGCACATAGGCTGCGATGGGCGGTCGCACCATAGGCGGGGTGATAGCGCTTGACCGTTCCACTGTTACAGCATAGTGGAACGCGCCATGACTGACGCCCTTCCCCCCAATGCTGCCGTCGCGGCCCGCAGCCGATTGGACCTGTACGACGCCCTGCTGAGCCTGAAGTCGCGCGAAGAGGTCGATGCCTTCCTCGCCGACCTGTGCACGCCCGCAGAGGTGCGCGCCTTTGCCGAGCGCTGGCAGGTGGCGCGCCTGCTCGACGCGGGCGGCAAGTCGTATCGCGAGATAGCCGCCGAGGCCCAGGCCAGCCCGACCACAGTCGTGCGCGTGGCCCGCTTCCTCAAGGAAATGCCGCACCAGGGCTATCGCCTGGTGCTTGACCGACAGTCCGGAGTATCCGCGTGAGCAAGGTTCAGGGGCGACTTCGCATCGCCGTTCAGAAATCCGGACGTCTGGCCGAGCGCAGCCTCGACCTGATCCGCAATGCGGGCCTGCGGGTCATCAAGGGCAACAATGACCTGCTCTACAAGGTCGAGAATGCGCCGGTCGACCTGCTGCGCGTGCGCGATGACGACATCCCCACCTTTGTCGCAGACGGCGTCTGCGACTTGGGCATTGTCGGCGAGAATGTGCTGGAAGAGGCCCGCAACGGGGGCCCGCTGGCCGAGGTGGTCATGCCGCTGGGCTTTGGCCGCTGCACGCTGAAGATCGCGGCGCCCGAGAGCCTGAGCTGGGACGGGCCGGCCTCCCTCAACGGCCTCAGGCTCGCAACCAGCTATCCGCGCATCTTGGGCCGCTGGCTGACGGCGCACGGGATCGACGCCGGGGTGGTGACCATGCGCGGTGCGGTCGAGGTGGCCCCGCGGCTGAAGCTGGCCTCAGCCATCTGCGATCTCGTGTCGACCGGGGCGACGCTGGAGGCCAATGGGCTGGTGCCACTGGATACGGTGTTCGAGAGCCAGGCGGTGCTGATCCGCTCACCCCAGCCGGTGGAGGAGGCGCTGGAGTCCCTGCTCGAGAACCTGATCGCCCGCATCGGCGGTGTGGTCGCGTCGCAGGATGCCAAATACGTCATGCTGAACGCGCCGCGCGCGGCGCTGGACCGCATCACCGCCCTGTTGCCGGGCTCGGAGTCCCCGACCGTCATGCCGTTGTCGGGGCGTGACGATGCGGTGGCCGTCCACGCCGTCTGTCAGGAGGCGGTCTTCTGGGAAACGCTGGAGCGGCTCAAGGCCGAAGGCGCCTCGTCCATTCTGGTCCTGCCCATCGAGAAGATGATGTGATGCGCCAGATCGACTGGACGACCCTCTCCGCCGAGGAGCAGCGCGTGGCGCTGGCCCGACCCGCGCAGCGCACCGAAGCGCGCGTGAGCGAAACGGTGCGCGCCATCTTTGATGACGTGCAGGCACGTGGCGCTGCGGCCGTCGCCGACTGGAGCCTGAAGCTGGACGGCGCGGCCCCCCGGCGCATCGCCCTCACGCCCGATGTGGTACGCGAGGCTCGCTCGGCCCTGCCGCCCGCCGACACCCGCGCCCTGCGCATCGCCGCCGAGAATGTCCGCGTCTTTCATCAGGCCACCCGGCCCGACGACACGAACTGGGTCGAGACCACGCCCGGCGTGCGATCCAGGCTGGTCTGGCGGCCCATCGCCTCGGCGGGCCTCTATGTCCCGGGCGGCAGCGCACCGCTGTTCTCGTCCCTGCTGATGCAGGCCATTCCGGCGGGCGTCGCGGGCGTTGCGCGGCGCGTGGCCGTGACCCCGCCTGCGAAGGACGGCGGCGTCCACCCGGCCGTGATCGTGGCGGCGGACGAGGCCGGGCTGGACGCCCTGTGGCTGATCGGCGGGGCACAGGCTATTGCCGCCCTGACCTTTGGAGCGACCTTCGACGACGGCGAGATCGCCCCCGTCGACAAGCTGTTCGGGCCGGGCAATGCCTGGGTCGCCGAGGCCAAGAAGCAGGCGAACGCCCTGCCGGGCGGCCCGGCCGTCGACATGCCGGCGGGACCGTCGGAGCTGATGGTCATTGCCGACTCCAGCGCCGATCCCGAGATCGCCGCTGCCGACCTGCTCAGCCAGGCCGAGCACGATGCCGATGCCCAGGTGCTGCTGGTGTCGAACAGCCGGGGCGCCATCGCCGCCATCCTTGAAGCGGTCGAGGACCAGTTGCAGACCCTGCCGCGCGCCGACATCGCCCGCCGGTCGCTGGCCGAGGGGCGTGCCATCCGCGTGGCCGATCTGGCCGAGGCCTGCGCCGTCGCCAACCTTTACGGCCCCGAACACCTCGCACTGCAGACGCTGGATGCGGAAAAGATGGTCGACCGGATCACCGCCGCAGGCGCCATCTTCGTCGGCACGTACGCGGCCGAGACCCTCGGCGACTATGCCGCCGGGCCCAGTCACGTCCTGCCGACCGACGGCGGGGCGCGGACGCTGGGCGGCATCACGACCGCCAGCTTCATGACCTCGATGTCGGTGCAGTCGGTGTCCGAAGCGGGCGCCGCGGCCCTCGCCCCCATCGCCGCGCGCCTCGCCCGGCTGGAGGGTCTGGAAGCCCACGCCCGCGCGGCCGATCTGAGGTGCCCGTCATGACGACCCTGCCTGCACCCTTCGCCCCGCTGGTCGCAGGCGGCGATGGTCTGGATCGCTATCCGTCCGGCACGGCTGCGCTCGCCGCCCGCATGGCCGAGGTCTACGGCGTGCCCGTCGATCAGGTCCTGCCCGTGCGGGGCGCGACCCACGGTTTCGAGCTGATCTTCCGTCTGGCCCTGCGCGAGCAGCTTGGCATTCAGGCGTCCGAGGGTGAACCCTTCGCGACGCTGGCGGGCATCTATCCGACCCCTGCCGAGCCCTCAGGGGTGATCCGGATCGCCGGGCGGGGCACGAACGGGGGCGACGCCGCGTCCTGCAACCTGCTGGTCATGGACGAGGCCGCCATCGAGTTTGAGGCTGGCCACTCGGTCGCGGCCCGCGTGGTCGGCACGCCCAATCTGATCGTCGTGCGCAGCCTGTCGCTGGCCTATGGCCTCGCGGGGGCCCGCGTAGGTGCGCTGATTGCCCGGCCCGAGGTGCTGGAGCGCCTGCGTGGCGTGCTGGAGCCCCACGCCGTGCCCGAGCCCTCCGTGCGACTGGCCCTGCAGGCGCTCGACCCCTCGCGCCTGATCGAGACCGAGACGCGAATCGCGGCGGTGCGCGCAGAGCGGGCCCGGATTGTGGAGGCCCTTGGCGCGGACGCCGGCGCAGAGCCCGGTCCTGCTGTGCGGGTGCGCGGCGAAGGTCATGATGCGGCCGCGGCGCGCCTGACTGCGCTGGGCGTACCCTTCGAAGTCGGCGACGGCCTCTGCCTGCCGGTGTTCGCCAGGGCCGAGCTGAACGACCGCACCCTGTCGGCCTTTGGCGTCCGCGGCGCGGCCCGCGCCCACCGCACCGGCGAGGCCGTGCGCGACACCAGGGAGACCCGCATCGTCTGCGCCGTCGATCTGGACGCGACCGGCCCGGTCTCGATCACCACCGGCGTCGGCTTCTTCGATCACATGCTGGAACAGGTCGCGGCCCACGGCGGCTTTTCGCTGCGCCTCGCCTGCGAGGGCGACCTGCACACCGACCCGCACCATACGATCGAGGACTCGGCCATCGCCTTGGGTCAGGCGCTGAAACAGGCGCTGGGCGAGCGGCGCGGCATAGCCCGCTATGGCTTCGTCCTGCCGATGGACGAGGCCAATGCGACGGTCTCGATCGACCTGTCGGGCCGCCCCTATCCGATGTTCGACGGGACGTTCACCACCCCCTTCATCGGCGACTACCGCACTGATCTGACGGCCCATGTGTTTCGCTCGCTGGCCGAGCATCTGGGGGCCGCCATCCACGTCTCGGTGACCGGCGACGACGACCACCATAAGACCGAGGCCGTCTACAAGGCCTTCGGGCGCGCCCTGCGGCAGGCCATCCGCATCGAGGGCGACGCCGTGCCCTCGACCAAGGGTGTGCTGTGACCGGGGTCGCGCTTCTGGATTACGGCGCGGGCAATCTGGCCTCGGTGCAGTTCGCCTTCGAGCGGCTGGGCGCGAGGGTGCGCCGCGTGTCGGACGCCGCGGGCATAGACGCGGCCGAGCGACTGGTGCTGCCCGGCGTGGGGGCGGCCGCCTGGGCCATGGGGCGGCTGGATGCGCTGGGCCTCAGCGATCCTATCCGCGCCTTTCCCCGCCCGCTGATCGGCCTGTGCCTTGGCCAGCAGCTGCTGTTCGAAAGCAGCGCCGAGGGGGATGTGCCGATGCTGGGACTCATCCCCGGACAGGTGATCCCGCTCACGCCCGGCCCCGGGCTGACGGTGCCGCACATGGGCTGGTCGGCCCTGTCCGATCTGGCCGACGATCCCCTGACCGAGGGCGTCGAGGACGGGGCCTATGTGTATTTCGTTCACGGGTTCGCCTGTCCGGATGGCCCAGCGACGCTCGCCTGCGCCCGTCACGGCACCCCCTTCCCCGCCATGGTCCGGCAGGGCAACCGCTGGGGCTGCCAGTTCCACCCCGAGCGGTCGTCGACGACCGGAGCCCGCATCCTGTCCAACTTTTTGGCAATCGACGCATGATCCTCTATCCCGCCATCGACCTGAAGGACGGCGTCTGCGTGCGGCTGATGCACGGGCGTTTCGATCAGGTGACCCGCTATGACGACGATCCGGTCGCGCGACTGACCGCCTTTGCCGACGCGGGCGCTGCGTGGGTGCATGTCGTGGATCTGGACGGCGCTAAATCCGGTCGCGCGGTCCAGCACGAGGCCCTGGCGCGCCTGGCCGGGACCGGACGCGTCCGCATCCAGTCCGGAGGCGGCGTGCGAGCGCTGGACGATGTCACACGGCTGAGAGACGCGGGCGTCGCCCGGGTGGTGGTCGGTTCGCTGGCCGTGACCGCGCCCGAGACCGTGCGCGGCTGGCTGGAGGATCTGGGCCCCGAGGCCCTGACGCTGGCGCTGGACGTGCGCGTCACCGACGACGGTATCGAGCCTGCGCTGAAGGGCTGGACCGAGGCCGCGCCGCTGGACCTGTGGGCCGTGCTGGACCTCTATCCCGAGGGGCTGTTCCGCCACCTGCTGGTCACCGACATCGGTCGCGACGGCGCCCTGACCGGCCCCAATATTGACCTGCTGGCCGACATCGTCCGACGCCGCCCGGACCTGAAGGTGCAGGCTTCGGGCGGAGTGGCGCAAACCTCTGACCTGACGGCGGCGCGCGATGCCGGCTGCGACGGGGCCATCATCGGCCGTGCGCTTTACGAAGGCCGCTTCACCGTCGAACAGGCGCTTGAGGCCGTGCGATGACCGCCCGGCGCATCATCCCCTGTCTGGACGTCAAGGACGGCCGGGTGGTCAAGGGCGTGCGCTTCGAGGGCCACGTCGACATGGGCGACGCGGTCGAACTGGCCCTGCGTTACCGCGATCAGGGCGCTGACGAACTGGTCTTCTACGACATCACCGCCAGCCCTGAGGGCCGGACGCTCGACTACGGCTGGATCGCCGACATCGCCCGCGATCTGGACATCCCCTTCTGCGTCGCCGGCGGCATCGCCGATGCCGATCAGGCCGCCCGCTGTCTCGACCACGGCGCCGACAAGGTCTCGGTCAACTCGCGGGCGCTGGCGCGGCCCGAGCTGATTTCGGAGATGGCCGAGCGACTGGGCCGCCAGTGCGTGGTGGTCGGCGTCGACAGTCGACTCATCGACAGCGAGTGGCAGGTGCATCAGTTCACCGGCGATCCCTCGGCCACGAAGCGCACGGGCCGCCGTACCCTCGACTGGATCCTCGAGGCCGAGGCGCTGGGCGCGGGCGAGATCGTGCTGAACGTCATGGATCAGGACGGCGTCCGGAACGGCTATGACATTGCCCAGCTGCAGGCCGCGCGGGAGCGGCTGACCATTCCGCTGGTCGCCTCGGGCGGGGCCGGGGCGCCCGACCATTTCCGCGAGGTGTTTGAGCAGGCCGATGTCTCGGGCGCGCTGGCGGCCAGTGTTTTCCATACGGGAGCCATCGCCATCCCCGACCTCAAACACTACCTCGCCGACGCCGGACAGGAGATCAGGCTATGACCCTCGACCCCGACACGCTGGATTTCGGCAAGGGCGGCGGCCTGATCCCGGTGGTGGTGCAGGACGCGGCGACCCTGCAGGTGCTGACCCTGGCCTGGATGGACCGCGCCGCCCTGGAGGAAACGCTGGCAAGCGGCGAGGCAACCTTCTTCTCGCGCTCGCGCGGCGGGCGCTGGCGCAAGGGTGAGACCTCGGGCGACCGGCTGCATGTCGTCTCGATCACCCCCGACTGTGACGGCGACGCCCTGGTGCTCAAGGTCAGGCCGGTCGGCAATGCCTGTCACCTGAAGCGTATCAGCTGTTTCGGGGAAGAGGACGCGCCTGGGCTGGGCCGCCTCGGCCGGCTGGAGGCCACAATCGACCAGCGCACGTCTGCCGATCCGGAAAGCAGCTGGACCGCCCGGCTGATGGCCGAGGGTCCCAAACGGGCGGCGCAAAAGGTCGGCGAAGAAGGCGTCGAGGTCGCGCTGGCAGGGGCCGCAGGCGACACCGAAGAGCTTGCGAATGAGGCGGCGGACCTCATCTATCACCTGTTCGTTCTGCTCAAGACGCGTCACATGGTGTTTCAGGACGTGCTCGACGTGTTGGCCCGGCGGGCCGAAGCGGCCAAGAACCCTGTCTGACGGCGCGCCTCTTTCGGCCGGTGCGCCCGGACGAAGAGACGGAGAGGCGAATGTCGGCCCTGATACTGTTCGGCGGAGGTGGCGATCTGGCGCTGCGCATGCTGCTGCCGTCCCTGTACTTTCTGGACCACGACGGCCTGCTCGACCCGGACCTGAAGATAATCGCCGCCGCCCGGTCGGACGAGACGCGCGACGCCTACATCGAGCGAGTGCGGGCCTCGGTCGCGCCCCGCGCCAAGTCCGACGATGTCTGGTCCGACGAGACCTGGACCCGGCTGGCTGCCCGGCTCGACTATGTGGCGCTGGACGCCACAAGCGCGGATGAGCTCAAGGCGCTTAAGGCGAAAGCCGGGGACGGCTCTGTAACCGCTTTCATGGCCGTGTCGCCCTCGCTCTATGGTCGGATCGTCCCGGCCATGCACGCCGCAGGGCTGGCCGGTCCGGACACGCGTATTGTGCTGGAGAAGCCCGTCGGCCGTGATCTGGAGAGCTTCCGCGAGATCGACGACGCTGTCTCGGCCGTATTCGACGAGCGGCAGGTGTTCCGCATCGACCACTATCTGGGCAAGGAGACGGTGCAGAACCTGATCGCCCTGCGCTTCGGCAACACCATCTTCGAGCCGCTGTGGAACAATCTGACCATCGACCATGTGCAGATCACCGTGGCCGAAACCGTCGCCGTTGGAGACCGCTGGCCCTACTATGACGAGTACGGCGCCTTGCGCGACATGCTGCAGAACCACATGCTGCAGCTGCTGTGTCTGGTGGCCATGGAGCCGCCGTCCAACATCGATGCGGACTCGGTGCGCAACGAGAAGGTCAAGGTCCTGCGCTCGCTTCGCCCGATCACGGTCGAGGAGGCCACGCGCGTCACCACCCGGGGGCAGTACACGGACTATGTCGACGAGCGGGGCGCCCCGACCGACACCGAGACCTTTGTCGCCATTCGCGCCGACATCGACAACTGGCGCTGGGCGGGCGTGCCCTTCTTCATGCGCACCGGCAAATGCATGGCCGAAAAGCGCACCGAGATCGTCATCCAGTTCAAGCCGGTGCCCCATTCGATCTTCGGCCGGGACGGGTCCGGCTATCGCGGCGCGATCCAGCCGAACCGGATGATCATTGAACTCCAGCCGGACGAGGACATTTCCCTTGAGGTGATGAACAAGCAGCCCGGCCTCGATCAACGCATGCAGCTTCAGCCCATCACCATGAGCCTGTCGTGGGGGCACAATGACCGCAAGGCCAGCCCGCCGCGCCGCCGCATCGCCTATGAGCGGCTGCTGCTGGACGCCATGGCCGGCGACTCCACCCTGTTCGTGCGACGGGACGAGGCGGAAGAGGCGTGGAAATGGGTCGATGAGGTCTCCGACGCCTGGGACGGCGCGGCCATGAAGGTTGAGCCCTATGACGGCGGCACCTGGGGCCCCGAGGCCGCCGACCTGCTGCTGTCCCGCACGGGCCGTCGCTGGAGCAGTCATGAGCGTTGAGATCGAAACCTTTGCCTCGCCGACGAAATGGGCTGCGGCCTGCGCCGAGCGGATGATCGCGGCGCTGGCCAATGCCCTGACCGAGCGCCCGCGCGCGATCTTCGCCGGGTCGGGCGGCTCCACCCCCGGACCGGTCTACGCCGCAATGCGCGAGGCCGATCTGGACTGGAGCCGGGTGACCGTCACCCTCGTCGATGAGCGCCACGTGCCCGAGAGCTCGCCTGAGTCGAACGCGACCCTGCTGAAGACCAGCCTGCCGGTCGCGACCGGCAAGGCCGACTTCATTCCGTTGCACAGCGCCGCCCTGACGGTCGATCGCGCGGCCGCCGTCGCCACACGGGCGCTCAACGCCGCCACCGACCGGCTGGATGCGGCCCTGCTGGGCATGGGCGAGGACGGGCACATCCTGTCGATGTTCCCGGAAAGCCCGACACTCAAGACCCTCCTGACCCCGACCCTGACGCCGGCCGTCCTCGGCGTGCCGGCGGGGCGCGACGGCATGGCCCCCAGTCGCGAACGGCTGTCGATGAACCTGCCGTGGCTGATGCGCTGCGACACGGTCGTCATGGCCCTGACCGGATCGGCCAAGCGCCGCGTGTTCGAGGATCAGGTCATGGGTGACCCCGCCATCGTCCCTGTCGCGGCCCTCGCCGCCCACATTCCCCACCTGCAAGTCCTATGGACGGAGGAGTCCGCATGACCGACCTCCACCCCACCCTGCGCGCGGTCACGGATCGCATCATCGCCCGCAGCCGTGACACCCGCGCCGACTATCTGCGCCGCATGGACGAGGCCGCGACCAACCGGCCCGGTCGCGCCAAGCTGAGCTGCGCCAACTGGGCCCACGCCTTCGCCGGTGCCCCGGTGAAGGACAAGCTGACCGCCATGTCGGGCAGCCAGCCGAACCTGGGCATCGTCACCGCCTACAACGACATGCTGTCGGCCCATCAGCCGTTCGAGCGCTTTCCGGACATCGTCCGGCAGGCCGTGCGCGAGGCGAATGCCACCGCCCAGGTCGCGGGCGGTACGCCCGCCATGTGCGATGGCGTGACCCAGGGCCGGCCGGGCATGGAGCTGTCGCTGTTCAGCCGCGACGTGATCGCCATGTCGACCGCAGTAGCCCTGACCCACGATGCCTTTGACGCCGCCCTGTGCCTCGGCGTGTGCGACAAGATCGTGCCGGGCCTGTTCATGGGCTCGCTAGCGTTCGGCCATCTGCCGGTCGTCTTCGCCCCCGCCGGCCCCATGCCCAGCGGCATTCCCAACGCGGAAAAGGCCCGGGTGCGCGCCCTCTACGCCCAGAACAAGGTGGATCGCGCCACCCTGCTGGAAAGCGAGGTCGCCAGCTACCACTCGCCGGGCACCTGCACCTTCTACGGCACCGCCAATTCCAACCAGATGATGATGGAGGTGATCGGCCTCCACCTGCCCTCGACGGCCTTCGTCCACCCGGACACCGGCCTCAGGGATGCCCTGACAGCCGCGGCGGCCAAGCGAGCCGTCGAACTGGCCCGTTCGGGCGAGGGCCGTATGAGCCGGGTGGTCGACGAGAAGTCGATCATCAACGCCATCATCGCCCTTCTCGCTACCGGCGGCTCGACCAACCACGCCATCCATCTGGTCGCCATGGCCCGGTCAGCGGGCGTGCTGATCGACTGGACCGACATGGACGAGCTGAGCAGCTGCACGCCGCTGCTGGCGCGCGTCTATCCGAACGGCTCGGCCGATGTGAACGCCTTCCAGGCCGCCGGCGGCGTGGCCTTCGTGGTCCGCGAGCTGGCCAATGCCGGCCATCTCCACACCGACGTCACCACCGTCATGGGCGACGGGCTGGAGGCCTACTATCAGGAGCCTGTTCTGGACGAGGACGGCCAACTGGTCTGGCGCGACGGCGTGACCGAGAGCCTCGACCTCGACATCCTGCGCCCCGTCTCCGATCCCTTCCAGAAGGACGGCGGACTGCGCCTTGTGCAGGGTGCGCTGGGCCGGGCAGTCATCAAGGTCTCGGCCGTCAAGCCCGAGCACCGGGTGGTCGAGGCCCCCGCCGCCGTGTTCGACAGCCAGGAAGCGGCGCTGGAGGCCTTCAAACAGGGCCAGCTGGATCGCGACGTCGTGGTGGTCCTGCGCTTCCAGGGCCCCAAGGCCAATGGCATGCCCGAGCTGCACAGCCTGTCGCCCGCGCTGAGTGTGATCCAGGACCGCGGCTTCAAGGTCGCCTTCGTCACCGACGGCCGGATGTCGGGCGCGTCGGGCAAGACACCGGCCGCCATCCACCTCAGCCCCGAAGCGCTGGCCGGTGGGCCGATCGCCCGCGTGCGGGACGGCGACATCGTCCGTCTGGACCCGGAAAAGGGCGAGTTGACCGTGGTGGGCTGTCCGGACTTTGCGGAGCGCCCCTGTGCGCCGCGCACGGAGGCCAGCCTGCAGACCTCGTCCTGGGGCTATGGCCGTGAACTGTTCGGCGCCTTCCGCCATGTGGTCGGGTCGGCCGAGGAAGGCGCATCCGTGGTGTTTGCCCAGCCCCCCGCCGGACCGCCCGGCACCGACACGCCCCCCGACCCCAATGTGGTCGACCGCACGGTGGACGCCTGAATGCCGGCCTCGGAAGATCATCTGCATCTGGTCGGCGACGTCGGCGGCACCAATGCGCGCTTTGCCCTGACGCGCATGGTCGGAGGACGCCCCCGCGTCGAGCATCACGAGAGCTTTCCCGCCGAGACCCACCCGACCTTTCTGGACGGAGTGCGCACGTTTCTGAAGGGCTGCAGCGAGCGGCCGAACGGCGGGGTCATTGCCGTGGCCGGGCCGGTCACTGACGGCTTCATCGACCTGACCAATTCTCCGTGGCGCGTATCGGAGGCCGAGCTGGCCAGCCTCGGCGTCGGCCTCATCCGGCTGATCAATGACTTTGAGGCGCTGGCCTGGGCGGCGCCTCTGATCGAGGGGCCGGAGCTGGCGCATCTGGGCGGCCCGGAGGCGGGCGATCCGCAGCAGACCCTTGCGGTGCTTGGCCCGGGCACCGGCTTCGGGGTCTCTGCACTCGCGCGCGATCGCTGGGGCTCGGCCGTGGCGCTGGCGTCCGAGGGCGGCCACGTCGACTTTGCTCCCTCCGACGCGCTGGAGGACGAAGTGCTGCGCCTGCTCCGGCGGCGCTACACCCGCGTCTCGATCGAGCGGTTGGTCTGCGGCCCGGGTCTGGTCAATCTGCACCGGGCGCTGGCCGAGATCGACGGACGCCCGACCTCCATCGACGATCCGGCCGAGATCACCCGCGACGCTCTGGCCGATCCACGCAGTCCGTGCGGGGCTACGCTGGCCCGGTTCTGCGCCATTCTGGGCTCGGTCGCCGGGGACGTGGCCCTGACCACCGGCGCACGAGGCGGGGTCTATATTGCGGGCGGGATCGCGCCCCGCATTCTGGACTTCCTCAAGGCCAGTCCTTTCCGCGAACGGTTCGAGCAGAAGGGGCGCTTCACCCCCTATATGCAGGCCATTCCGACCTGGGTGATCCTGCATAAACAGGCGGCCCTGCTGGGAGCGGCCAGGGTCGCCTGCCGCAACGACTGAATTTGTGATCACGCCCGCGTGAACCCTTTGCCACAATCCGGCGTTTGACTGTCTCAACCGAGGAAGGGACTTCTCATGCGTAAGATGATCATGGCTTCTCTGTCTGCCGTCGCTCTGATCGGCGTGGCCGCCTGTGGCGAGAGCGCCGAAGACGCCGCCGCCGAGCGTCAGGCCGATGCCCTTGAAGAACAGGCCGAACAGGCTCCGACCGAGGCCCAGGAAGAGGCTCTGGAAGCTGAAGCGGACCGGATCGAACAGGAAGCCGGCAATGCCGACGGCGGCATGACGACCGAGAATATGCCGAACACTGTGCCCCCCGCGCAGTAACAACTCCGACCTGCCGGGGGGTCATGCCTCCGGTCATCCTTCGGAAGGAAGGGCCCCGCCACCCCCCCCCGGCGGGGCCTTTTTTCTGCCCGCTATCCGGCCCGCTTCGGTGGCCAGGGGATGAAGGCGCTCGTGCGGCGCACATAGTCCGCATAGCCGGGCCGCGAGCTGTGGATCGACTTTTCGGTGATGCCGATGCCGGACCATTTGGTCAGGGTGAAGGTCAGGAAGATCGGCCCAAGGATCGAGGCCAGGCCCGGCCCCGTCTCGGCCGCAAGCAGGTAAAGCCCCCACCAGACACAGGCGTCGCCGAAATAGTTGGGATGGCGAGTATAGCGCCACAGGCCGGTGTCCAGCACCTTGCCGCTGGTCGAAGGATCCCGGCGGAAGGCCGCAAGCTGCGCGTCGCCCACCGTCTCAAAGACAAGGCCGAAGACAAACAGGACCACCCCGGCCCAGCCCAGCCAGCCCACGGGCGGGGCGTCAGCCACCTGCCCCAGTTGCACCGGCAGGGAGGTCAACCACGCCAGGAACCCCTGCGGCAGAAAAACGAACAGCAGGGCCACCATCGGCCAGCTTCTGCCCGTCTTCATTTGGCGCCCGATGAGGTCAGCATATCGCCGATCCTCGCCGTGGGCTCGCCAGCGCAGGAGCAGGTGAACACCCAGCCTGAGCGCCCATGCGGCACACAGGCCCGCCAGAAGAGCGGAGCGCAGGGTATCGCCATCGGTCCGCGGCCAGGTCACCAGCGCCAGAAACAACATGGCCAGAGGCCAGACCGCATCGATGAAGCTGACGTCCCGGATGCGTACCGCCACCAGCCACAGCAGGCTCATGACGCCCGTGATCAGCAACAGATTGACGCCCAGCAGCCAGGCGATCTCGGTCAGGGTCATGGGCAGCGCTCCGACAGGGACGGACAACCCCTTATACGCTCAAGCCTGTTCCGGGGATGCCCCTGCGACGCGCCTCACTCGGGATGCTGTGACCCGAACGTCCGTTCCAGCCGGCGCTCAAGCCGGGTCTTCACGCCATCGATCAGGCTGAAGGCCGCCGGGATGAAGATCAGCGAAAGCGCCGTCGAGGTGATCAGCCCCCCGATCACGGCGACGGCCATCGGGCTGCGGAACTCGGTGCCCTCACCGAAGGCCAGGGCGATCGGCAGCATGCCCAGTCCCATGGCCAGCGTCGTCATGATGATCGGTCGCGCCCGCTTGTGAGCGGCATCAAGGATCGCGGCACGGCGATCCATGCCCTCCTTCATGGCGATGATGGCATAGTCGACCAGCAGGATGGAGTTCTTGGCCGCGATCCCGGTCAGCATGATGATCCCGATCAGGGCCGGCATCGACAGCGACTTGCCTGTTACCAGCAGCAGGAAGAAGGCCCCGCCGAACGACACGGGCAACGCCGCCAGAATGGTGATCGGGTGGAAGAAGCTGCGGAACAGCAAGACCAGCACGACGTACATCAGCAGGATGCCGGTGACGATGGCGAAGAGGAAGCCGGTCGCCGTCTCCTGCAGATTTTCCAGTTCGCCCGACACGGCCTGGCTGACCCCCTCCGGCAGGTTCTGCATGGCAGGCAGGGCATCCACCCTTTGGGAAGCCTGGCCGAGGGTGATGCCGTTCAGCTCGGCGGTCAGGGTCGCGACCCGCTTCCGGTCCAGGCGGTCAATCTGGTTCGGGCCGGCCCCGAACGAGATGTCGGCCACCGAGGTCAGCGGCACCGAGGCGCCGGACACGGTCGGGACGCGCAGGTTCTCCAGAATGGCCAGATCGCTGCGGGCCTCCTCGCGCAGCATCACCCGTATCGGGATCTGCCGGTCACCCAGATTGAACTTGGGCAGCAGTTGGTCGGCGTCACCGAGCGTCGCCACGCGGGCCACCGAACTGATGTCAGCCGACGCCACACCCTGCAGCGCCGCCACATCGCCCTTGGGCGTTATCAGTATTTCGGGGCGCACGAGGGCGGCCGAGGAAATGACATTGGTCAGGCCGGGGATTTCGCGCATCTGGCGCTCGACCGCCGAGGCGGCCTCCTCCAGCGTTTCGCCGTCATCGCCGACCAGCTGGATCGACACCTGGCTGCCCTGGCCGTCGGCACCGAACTGAACGCGCGCGCCGGGAATGGCGCGCAGCACCGGGCCCATTTCCTGTTCGAATGCCTGCTGGCGCAGCGAGCGTTCGCTGCGCTTGACCAGATTGACGGTGATATTGGCCTTGCGGACCTCGCCCGCCGAACCACCTCCGCCCGGGCCGAAGCTGACCGAGGCCGAACCGACCGAAGAATAGACCGAGCGCACCTCGGGCCGTTCCAGCAGTGCCGTGTTGACGCGCTGCACCACCGAATCTGTCTCGGCCAGGGTCGATCCCGGCGGCAGCTGGATGGTGATGTTCGACCGCGAGACATCCTCGGCCGGGATGAACTCGAACGGCAGCATGGAGGCGAGGACGAGCGAACCGATCAGGAAGGCCGTGCCGCCGCCCATGACCCACAACCGGTGATCCCTGCGGCGGCGCACAAGGCGTTTGCCGAACCGGGGGCGGCGCTCGCCCTCGTCGCCCTTGCGGAAATCGTTCAGGACCCAGTCCACGATGCGCAGATAGTGCTTCATCCACGCCGGATCGCCGTGCTCCTTGCCCTGGTCGCGCTTGAGCATATAGGCGCCCATCAGCGGCGTGAGGGTTCGCGCCACTACCAGCGAGAAGAAGACACTGACGCAGGTGGCGATGGCGAAGCTCTTGAAGAATTGCCCCACGACGCCCGGCATGAATCCCGTCGGTGCGAACACGGCCAGCAGGGTCGCCGTGGTCGCGATAACCGCCAGACCGATCTCATCGGCCGCCTCGATAGCTGCCGGATAGGGCGCCTTGCCGTCGCGTATGTGGCGGACAATGTTCTCGATCTCGACGATGGCGTCATCGACCAGAATGCCGATGGTCAGCGACAGCGCCAGCAGGGTCACGACGTTCAGCGACTGGCCGGTCAGGTCCATGATCCAGAAGGTCGGAATCAGCGACATGGGCATGGCCACCGCCGCGATCAGCGTCGCCCGCCAGTCGCGCAGGAAAATGAATACCACCAGCACCGCCAGGCCCGCGCCCAGCAGCAGGGCCTCGACCGAGGCATGGAAATTGTTGATCACATCCGTGGTGGTGGTGGTCACCTCCTCGATGGTGACATTGTCCAGTTCCGCATCCAGGGCCGCGATCTCGGCCTTGCTGGTCTCATAGACATCGAGCTCGGACGATTCCTTGGAGCGGCTGATGCTGAAGCCGACCACCTCGGCCCCGTTGTAGCGGGCCCGGCCACGCGGCTCGGACCATTCATCCACCACCTCACCCAGATCGCCCAGGCGCACCGAACGGTTGCCGACCGGGATCAGGGTTTCGCGCAGATCATCGACCGACTGGGCCGAGCCGACAGTACGGATCGCCTGTTCCTCACCGCCGATCTGACCCCGTCCGCCGGGCAGGTTGATGTTGGACGCCCGCAACTGGTTCGACACGGCCGCAGCCGTCACACCCTGGGCCGCCAGCCTGGCCGGGTCCAGCTTGATACGGATCTCCCGGCTGACACCGCCGTCGCGGCTGATCTGGCTGACGCCTTCCAGCGACAGCAGTCGCTTGGCCACAGTGTTGTCAACGAACCAGCTCAGCTCCTCGGGGTTCATCCCGGGCGCGCGCACGACATAGGTCGCGATCGGAATCTGGGTGAATTCGATCCGCTGGATGATCGGCTCCTGCACATCGGCGGGCAGGTTCTGGCGCACACCCGCGACGGCGTTGCGCACATCATTGGTGGCCTTTTCCAGGTCGACACCCAACTGGAAGGTGATGGCCGTTGTCGACACGGAATCATTGATGGTCGAGGTGATGTCGTCGACCTCGCCCAGGCCCGACACCGCGTCCTCGATCAGACGTGTCACCTGGGTTTCCAGCTCGGTCGGCGCCGCGCCCGACTGGACGACCGTGACCGCCACAACCGGCAGGTCGACGTTCGGGAAGTTGTTCGTCGGTAGTTTGAAATAGCTCAGCACCCCGGCGACCGTCAGGATGATGAACAGCAGCACCACCGGGATCGGGTTCCGGATCGAGGCCGCCGAGATATTGTTGAAATTCATCGACCCGGTCTCAGCTTGCGGACGCGGGAGGTGCAGCTCTCCGGGCCGCAGCCGCAGGTGCCACTGTCACCCGGTCGCCGTCGGCCAGAAAACCCGCTCCCTTGACCACCACCCTTTGGCCGGCCTCAAGCCCGCTCTCGATGGCCACATTCGGTCCCTCGCGCGCGCCGGTTCGCACCTGCACGAAGCGGACGGTCGAGTTTTCACCGACGACGTAAACCCCGGCCTGCCCCTCGCGATAGATCACCGCCTCGGACGGCACCACGAGCGCCGGCAGCTGGCCCAGCGCGATCTCGGCCCGGGCGAACATGCCGGACCTCAGCTCGGTGCCGCTGTTGAGCGCGATGCGCGCCACACCCAGACGGGTCTGGGGGTCAACCTCGGGCGTCACGATCCGCACCCGGCCACCGGTCGGACCGCTGCTCTGGTCCGAGGCGACCACAGCGGTCATTCCGGTGCGCACCAGCGAGAGATCGGCCTCGGGCACCTGGGCATCCAGTTCCAGCCGGCCGTCGCGGACGACCCGGAACAGCTCCGTGCCGGGCTGGACGATCTGGCCCCGCGTGACATTGCGGCTGATCACCCGGCCCGAGACGGGGGCCCGGATAGTGGTCTGGGCAAGGCGCGTCGCGGTTTCCGAACGCGCCGCCCGTGCCGCATCGAGCTGGGCGGCGGCGGTGCGTTGGTTGGCCTCGGCCGTATCCAGTCCGGCCTGGCTGAGATAGCCGCGCTCGCGCAGTTCGCGCGCCCGCTCCAGCGCCGCATCCTGTTGCGCGACCAGAGCCTCTGCCGATTTCACCGAGGCGTCCTGCTGGGCCAGCTGGGCGCGCAGTACATCGTCGTTCAGCTTGACCATCGCCTGACCCTGCCGGACATAACTGCCTTCATCGACATAAACGGCCGTGGCCACCAGCCCACCGGTCTCGGCGCCGACCGGCACCTCTTCCCAGGCTGAAACGGTGCCCGAAACCGTCAGGGTCCGCGCCAGATCGACGCTCTGGACCGTCGCCACGGTCACCGTCTGACCGGCCGCGGGCTCGACCGCCGCCTTCTCGTCCTCGCTGTGACCGGAACAGCTCGCCAGCGTCGCCAGCCCCAGGACCGCAAAGGCAGCAACCACCGGTTTCAGCATTGATCTCACGTCGATATCCCCTGTACAGGGCTCCATCCTCAGTCGTCCCGATGCGTGAGAGCCGCGTCGGAAAGGCCGGAACCCGGACGCCGCCTATACCCTGTTCCCGGCCCGTTCTCAAACGAGACCTTGGCCATTACAGCACTTTAATCCCCTCTCGCCGGGCTCTCCCGCGCCCGCACGAGTTGGCGTCGGCCCGGCCCCATGCTAACCGCGCCGCAGCATGAGCACGCCCCCTCCGACACCCCCGATCGACCGCATCCGCAACTTCTCCGTCGTTGCGCATATTGATCATGGAAAATCAACGCTTTCCGACCGGTTGATCCAGTTCACCGGGGGCCTGACCGCGCGGGAAATGCGGGAACAGGTGCTTGATAATATGGAGATCGAGCAGGAGCGCGGGATCACCATCAAGGCCCAGACCGTGCGCCTGCACTACAAGGCGAAGGACGGGCTGGATTACGTCCTGAACCTGATGGACACGCCCGGCCACGTCGACTTCGCCTATGAAGTCAGCCGCTCGCTGGCTGCCTGCGAGGGCTCGATCCTGGTGGTCGATGCGTCGCAGGGAGTCGAGGCCCAGACCCTCGCGAACGTCTATCAGGCCATCGACAACGACCACGAAATCGTCCCCGTCCTGAACAAGATCGACCTGCCCGCGGCCGAGCCCGAGCGGGTCCGCGAACAGATCGAGGATGTGATCGGCATCGACGCCAGTGACGCCGTCCTCTGTTCGGCCAAGTCGGGCCTCGGCATAGAGGATGTGCTGGAGGCCATCGTCACCCGCCTGCCGGCCCCCAAGGGCGACCCCGACGCCCCGCTCAAGGCCATGCTGGTCGACGCCTGGTACGACCCCTACCTCGGCGTGATCCTCCTCGTGCGGGTCTTTGACGGCCACCTGCGCGCCGGCCAGCGGGTCAAATTCATGCAGAACGGCTCGACCCATCTGGTCGACCGCGTCGGCGTCTTCCTGCCCAGGAACACCCCGGTCGAGAGCCTTGGCCCGGGCGAGGTCGGCTTCATCACCGCCCAGATCAAGGAAGTCGCCCACGCCGCCGTCGGCGACACCATCACCGACGAAAAACGCCCCACCGACACCCCGCTGAAGGGCTTCAAGGAAGTCCAGTCGGTGGTCTTCTGCGGCCTGTTCCCGGTCGATGCGGCCGATTTCGAGGACCTGCGCGCCGCCATCGCCCGCCTGCGCCTGAACGACGCCTCCTTCACCTATGAGATGGAATCCAGTGCCGCCCTCGGCTTCGGCTTCCGCTGCGGATTCCTGGGCCTCTTGCACCTCGAGATCATTCAGGAGCGCCTCAGCCGCGAGTTCAACCTCGACCTGATCGCGACCGCCCCCTCGGTGGTCTACAAGATCGGCCTGCGCGACGGCACCGAGATCGACCTGCACAACCCGGCCGACCTGCCCGACGTCATGCAGATCGAGACGATCCGTGAGCCGTGGATCAAGGCCACTATTCTTACGCCAGACGAATACCTCGGCGGCGTCATCAAACTGTGTCAGGACCGCCGCGGCCAGCAGGTCGAGCTGTCCTATGTCGGCGCCCGCGCCCTGGTGGTCTATGAGCTGCCGCTGAACGAGGTCGTGTTCGACTTCTACGACCGGCTGAAGTCGATCTCGAAGGGCTATGCCAGCTTTGATTACGAGCTGACCGACTACAAGCCCGGCGATCTGGTCAAGATGAGCATTCTGGTCAATGCCGAGCCGGTCGACGCCCTCAGCATGCTGGTCCACCGCGCCCGCGCCGAAACCCGCGGCCGCGGCATGGTGGAAAAGATGAAGGAGCTGATCCCGCCCCACATGTTCCAGATCCCGATCCAGGCCGCCATCGGCGGCAAGATCATCGCCCGCGAAACCGTCCGCGCGCTCAGGAAGGACGTGACCTCGAAATGCTACGGCGGCGACGCCACCCGCAAGAAGAAGCTGCTGGAAAAGCAAAAGGCCGGCAAGAAGCGCATGCGCCAGTTCGGCAAGGTCGAAATCCCGCAGGAAGCGTTTATCGCGGCGCTGAAGATGGACGAGGATTGAGGGGGATCATCTTAGCCTAAAGGATGATCGGACCTCAGGTAGACCCCTTGGGAAGCGGCTCTAAGGCGCGCATAGCCTCTCATCCGCTTTTCAGTGAACTCATACCAGCCACGACCATTTCCACTTAATATACTCGAGCCATCAGAAGATCGCATCTTAGCCATACGAGAACTGAGCTGAGAGCGATTCAATTTTTTGTCCGGCTTTTTATTTTCTGGAATGCGATCATAGATCGCGTCAAAGTCTTTAACCAAGCTGTCGAGATTTTTCTCGAGGCTGTTTCCATCGGCTAGGGCCCAAAGCATGATGTCGCCGTCCGATTTATAGCGTTTTGTAATAGCCTCGTATGACTGTCGCAACTCAGGTTCTGCGGCACTGCAAGCATCCGCCAAGGCCAGTTCGTAGTGCCTAGGCGAGGTTTCTTTTGCCCTCTTTTCAGGGTCGTTAAACCACCGCCAAAACAGTTTCTCGGTGATTAAGTGCACAAAATATGGAAACCCATCGCATATCTGAACAATGCGAATTTTGCTATTGTGCTCAATTTTGACATCCAATACAGACTCCGCGTCCTCGATTATGTCGAGGCAGGCCTGCATACGCAAAGTTTCAAGCTTGAGTGGATGGAAGTACCGGAAAGTCGAACCGTGCGCCTTGAATATTTGATCTAGATCTTTAGCTACACCACAAAAAATCAACTTAACCGGAATATTTGAATCGGCTATTAATTTCACTAACTCACCAAAGGAATGGTGAGAATTTTCATCTCTGAGAAGATCAAACTCATCAATAACAAACACGTGATTAGAGCCGTCGATACCATGCGATACTTTCTTCAGCATATCGGCAGCATCATTGACTGAACTAGGCTCAGGAACGCCAACATATTTTTTGGTTTCGAGCCGCCCGCCTTGAGCCCCGATTCCGGGAAGGCCTGCTGAGCCACGTACGTCTATCGCTTCCGATCGCTCTGACTGAAGCGGATCGATACCAAGAGCCTTTGCCGTCATGTTTCGTATTAGGCTCGCGAACGTAGCCGTCGCTGAGCAGTAAACTAGTGTTGGCAGCGCGTAGGAAGAGTGTGCCTTGGCTGCTGTGAGGGCTACGGAAGACTTGCCTACCCCCCGGAAGCCATGGACAAAAACCTGTCGTCCGTCTGCGGATAGCGCCTGAGCTGTCTCCCTAAGTGCTGAACCGCGACCCTTCAAATGGCGAGGGTCGTCAATCGCTTTTGACGGCGACAGCACCTGATTGAGAATTTTCCCGAAGGAGGAGGCGTCCGTGTGATTCACGGAAAGCATCATGAACTATGTCGCCCCCGAGTCAATGTTCACTTTTTGTACGCACGGCCGGGTGTCAGAACGTTGCGCGCCATGCCTCGGCCTCCAGTCGCACCGCGGCTTCCAATGGTGGCGCCAGTATAAATAGCGATGGGAGAGAACGAAGATCGTGGAGCCGGTAGAGCCGCCAGACGTCAGGCTCTTCGCGCGAGACCTCGCGCTCCGTCCGCGTCAGAAAAAAGGGCGTCGTGCGCGGGCCATTGGTGGTCTTGACCTCGATCTTTCTCGGCGCGCCATCCGTGCGAAAGCTGAGAATGTCATAGCCAACACCGTCACCCTTATCGCGGGCCGTCCACTCGACCTTTTCGGCAAGCTTTGGATAGCCAGCCTCGTTCAGGCGGCGCCGTTCGTGGTTGAAGACTATCTGCTCGCCCAGCACCCCGAGTGAGCGGTTTCGGCTATCGCGTGCCGCGTGGTCGTGTTTTCGGGCGATACGCTCAAGCAGGGGTTTGAAGGGCTTAGGCTCGGAGCCTCTGGAGGGCGGCGGACCCTCGATCAGTTCTGGCACGGCGGCAGGTTCAACCGTCTTGCCGCTGTCGTCCGCCCAGAGAGGATTGCGATCAAGGAAGCGCTCGACCGCATCGACGAGTGATCCCTGATACCGGTCGTTCGGCGCAAAGCCCCGCATCCAGTCCATATCCAGATCAATGAGGACGGCGGAAATGTTCATCCGCTTTCGCTCGATCGAGCCCTTGTTTCGGCCCGTCAGGGTCTGGAGTTCACGGTTGCGCTCAAGGCGATTGACCTTTTCACCCGCCTTCACCCGCCCGAACATATCGAAGTAATCGGCAACGATCAGATCGTTCTGCCAGTCGGCCCAATCGGTTCGCGTTTCGGGCGGGGTGTCCATTGCGGGCCTTGGTGACGACGAAGGAATCGCGCTTCGCGCTGATACTGTCGGCACACCCGCCAAAATGGCAAGTGCGACTAGAGCCCGGCGATCATTCGTAGAACCAGCGCGGCCTGCGCCGCGGTGCCCAGCGTCAGCAAGCCCACCAAGACCCACTCTTTCCTGTCTCGTCCCATAGCGAGGCCCATATTCCGGCCCGAGCGCCGAGCCATCAAAACAACCTATCCTGGTATTTCCTTAACCGCTATCCTTGAGCGTCACCCGACTCGCACCACTTCGCGAGCCTATCCTCGGACGTCGCCACGTGAATCCTCACCGCCCTTTGACGGGGCTCCAGAGCATGAGAGTCCTCGTCGCCTGCGAATATAGCGGCACGGTCCGCAATGCCTTTCTGGCCATGGGCCACGACGCATGGTCATGCGATCTGCTGCCGAGCGAAGACGGGTCCAACCGGCACATCATCGGGGATGCCCGCGACCTTTTGAATGATGGGTGGGACCTGCTGATGGTCGCACACCCGCCTTGCACGAGATTATGCAATTCGGGTGTGCGATGGCTGACGAAGCCGCCCCCCGGCAAGACCAAGGACGAGATGTGGCGCGAGCTTGAGGAAGGCGCGGCGCTGTTCTCGGACTTTTGGAACGCTCCGATTGATCGCATCGCCATTGAGAACCCAGTGATGCACAAACACGCCAAGGTGCGGATCGCCAATTTCGAGGAGTTCGCCCAGAGTATTCAGCCTTGGCAGTTCGGGCACGGCGAGACCAAGCGGACCTGTCTGTGGCTGAAGAACCTGCCGCCCTTGGTGCCGACGAACATTGTGGATGGGCGCGCGCCACGGGTTCACCGGATGCCGCCCTCGGCGGATCGATGGAAGGAGCGGTCACGCTTCTATCCGGGGATTGCGAAGGCCATGGCCGAACAATGGACCGAAGCGGCGACGGCGGAAGCCGCGTAACGACGATCTACGTCCGCTTCTGACGCAAGCACCCCCTATCCTGCCCGCATGGATATGACCCTGCCCCCGGCTGTGCCTGTGCCGGATCCGCCGAAGGCGGACCGGCCGGCGCATTATCGGCTGTCGACCGAGACCTGGCTGCTGATCGTGAAGGAGTATCGGGAGGGGGCGACAGCGCCTTATCTGGCCAGCAAGTGGCGGGTGTCGGAGCACGCCCTGCGGCGGCGCATCACCCAGCACGGGGCGACCAAGCGCGACTGGGGCGACAGTCAGGCCATCGCCATGGCCACGGCGCGCGAGGCCGAGCTGGAGGAGGCGCGGCGAAACAGCCCCGAGGCGGTGGCGGCACGGCTGTTTGCCGGCCTGCCCATGCCGGCGGACGACGGGACGCTGGAGGACGGGGCGGAAGACCCGGCGGCGCTGGCGCGGATGGCGACGCTGGCGTCGGGGCGGGCCATGCGCGGGCGGCTGTGGGCCGAGGCGCGGGCGCTGGGGGCGCTGGCCGAGACCTATCAGCGGCTGGCGGCGCGGGAGGCGGAGGAGGCGGCGGGCGGTGGCGGGGCGAATGGCGGTGGCCGGGGCGCGGCGCTGACGCCGGAGACGGCGCCTCTCGGCCTGATCCACGCCATTCTGACGATGGATGCGGAGACGAAGTCCGAGCGGTTCCGGATGGACCCTGACGCCGGAGAGGGACAACCGGACCATGCGATCAAGAAGGCCTATTGGCGGGACTGGAAGGCACAGGGCGACTGGCTGCGGCGGGTGCATTTCCGGCGCGAGGCGCTGGAGCGGCGGGTGGAGGCGCTGGAGGCGGCATTGACCGGGGCGGGCCTGCCGCTGCCGTCGGAGCATTCGGCGCGGCGGGCGGCGCGGCTGGCGGAGGACTGAGGCGGGGTCGGGTGCCCCCTCCCAACGCCCTGCCCCTCTCGCCATTCGCGGGCGGGCGGGTTAGGTCACGGGCCGTATCTGTATTCGTCGGGACCTGACCCCTTATGACTGACCCTGCCGCGCCCGCCTTTTCGCCGCTGAACGACCTTGAGGTGCTGCTGATGGCGGCCAGTTCGGGCGGGGCGGCAGAGCGCGCGGCCTTTGAGGCGGCGGTGCCGACCTCGAAGCTGTGGGCCGTGGTGGCCGAGGAGGATGCGGCGCGGGATACGCTGCGTCTGCGCACCGTGACGCCGCGGGACGGGCGACCGGCGACGGCGATCTTTACCGCGAAGGAGCGGGCGCTGGCGGTGTTCGGCGAGGACGCGGCGGCCGAGGCCTTTGACGGGCGGGCGCTGCTGGAGGTGATCCGGGTCAATCCGGCGATCCTGAACCCCGGCCAGCCCTATGGGGTGTCGTGGCCGCCGGCGGCGCTGTCGGCCATGGTGGGCGCCCCCCTGCCGCCGCCGGACGCGCGCTGGCCGACCCATCTGGCCATGCCGAAGGAGACGCCCGAGGGGCTGGTCGAGGGGCTGAAGCGGGAATTTGCCGCCGATCCGTCGGTCAAGGCGGCGTGGCTGGCGCTGGCGCGCTGGTCGGACAGCGAGGAGGCGGGCTTTTACCTCGATGTGCGGATGCCTGCGGGCGAGGCGCAGCTGCCCGGCCTGATGGAGCGGGCGCTGAAGGATGTGGGGCTGGATGCACGGCTGGATGCGGGGGTGCGCGCGCCCGAAGCGCCCGCCGGGATCGGGCTGGAGATCGTGGCGCCGCGGGATTGATCGCGGGGCCTCAGTATTTTCGTCACAGGACCGTTGACCGGACCCGGAGCCTGCCTTATGGGTCCGCGCCTTCCCGGACGATGTGTCGCTGATGCGTCGGCCCGAGAGCCCAGGTGGCGGAATTGGTAGACGCGCTGGCTTCAGGTGCCAGTGATCGAAAGGTCGTGGAGGTTCGAGTCCTCTCCTGGGCACCAGTTCTTCGAAACGGCGCTGCATCCTGACGATGCGGCGCCGTTCGTTTATGGTCCATTCGCAAGTCAACGAGCGGGACGCATGACAGTACATCTGCACAGGGGCGATCTGCCCGATGGTCTGGACCTCGGCGCCGTGGTGGCGGTCGATTCCGAGACGATGGGCCTGCGCTATCGCCGCGATCCGCTGTGCGTGGTGCAGCTGTCGGCCGGGGACGGGGACGCCCATCTGGTCCAGCTGGACCGCGAGACCTATGACTGTCCGAACCTGAAGCGGCTGCTGACGGACCCTCAGGTGCTCAAGATCTTTCACTTTGGCCGGTTCGACATCGCCATGTTCCAGCTGTGGCTGGGGGTCGAGACGCGGCCTGTGTACTGCACCAAGATCGCCTCCAAGCTGGCGCGCACCTATACCGACCGGCACGGTCTGAAGGATGTGGTGCGCGAGCTGGCGGGCGTGGACCTGTCGAAGGCGCAGCAGAGCTCGGACTGGGGGGCGGAGACGCTCAGCCAGGCGCAACAGGACTATGCGGCCTCGGATGTGCTGTACCTGCATCAGGTGCGCGAGCGGCTGGACGCCATGCTGGTGCGCGAGGGGCGGACGGGTCTGGCGGCGCAACTGTTCGACTTCCTGCCCGTGCGGGCCCGGCTGGACCTGGACGGCTGGGAAGACACCGACATCTTCGCCCACAGCTGATGACCGACACGCCCCCGCCCGTGGATCCGACGTCGCCGACGGCCGAGAAGGCCCGGCACTGGCGCGCGCATTCGCGGCGGGTGATGCTGTTCCGGCGGGTGCTGCCGATCCTGATCCTGCTGCTGGCCGGGGGGACGGTCGCCTGGATCGTGCTGCGCTCGGCCATTTCGGACGCCGAACGCCGGGCCGAGCAGCGCAGCGACGTGGCGCTGGATAATGCCCTCTATTACGGACAGGACGATCAGGGCCGCTCGTTCGTGATCGGCGCCAAGGGCGTGGTGCGGGTGCCCGAGACCGGCCATCTGCGCCTCGTCGGGCCGGTGCTACGGCTCAATCTGGGCGGAGCCAAGGTCACCGAAATGACGGCGGATGGCGGCACCTATGACGAGGCCTCGCGCCGGGTGATCATTGGCCCGAACGTGCGTATTTCCGATGGTGGATCAGGCTTTGTCCTGACGACGCCGGAGGCCGTGGTCGACACCCGCACCGGCGTTGTAACCGGCGACAAGGGTGTGCAGGGCACCGGACCGCTTGGCACCATGGCCGCGACGTCCTATGTCATCCGCGACCAGGGCGAGACCGTCGAGTTTCGCGGCACGGTCGAGAACAAGGTTCGCGGCACCATCAACCCCGCGTCCTCCGGGAGATAAGGTCGGCCATGACCCGTTCCAGCAAGCTGTCCCTGACCGCAGCGGTCGCCCTGGCGCTCAGCCTGACCCTGCCCGGCACCGGCGTGTCGCAGGACCCGTCCGACGATCCGGTCATGTATACGGGCATCGTCTTCAGCTACACGCCCAACGGCTTTGCCCTCGAAGGCGAGGCGGAGATTCTGCAGGGCGACAACCGGCTGCGCGCCGAACGGATCGAGGCCTTCACCAATGACAATTCCGACCTGTCGCGGGTCGAGGCGTCGGGCGAGGTGTTCTTCGTTACCCCCACCCAGACGCTGCGCGGCGACCGGGCCGTCTATAAACTGCAGTCCGATGAGGTCGTGCTGACCGGCAATGTCATCGTGACCCAGGGCCGCAACGTCATGACCGGCAGCCGGCTGGTCTACAACGTCCGCACCGAAAGCGCCCGGATGGAGGGTGCCCCCACCCCGGCCGGCAACCGGGTGCAGGGGGTCTTCTACCCCAACGGCACTTCGGCCCAGGGCAACTGATCCCCGGTGGCGCGCAAGGAGCTTTCCGCGCTCAATCTGGATGAACGGCCCAAGGCGGCCGCGAAGGTCGCTGCGCCCGAGGCGCCCGCGCCGGACAGGGGGCTGAAGGCCCGCAATCTGGCGCGGTCATTCGGCAAACGTCAGGTGGTGCGCGATGTGTCCCTGACGGTGCAGCGCGGCGAGGTCGCGGGCCTGCTGGGGCCGAACGGGGCCGGCAAGACCACCTGTTTCTACATGATCACCGGCCTGATCCCGGCCGATTCCGGCGCCATCACCATCGACGGCGAGGACATCACCGGCCAGCCCATGTACCAGCGCGCGCGCATGGGTCTGGGCTATCTCGCGCAGGAGGCCTCGATCTTTCGCGGCATGACGGTCGAGGAGAACGTCCGCGCCGTGGTCGAGCTGCACAACACCGGCAAGACCGCGATCCGCGAGGAAACCGACCGCCTGCTGGAAGAGCTGAGCGTCAGCCATTTGAAGGATGCCCCCGCGGCGGCCCTGTCGGGCGGCGAGCGGCGCCGGGTCGAGATCGCCCGGGCGCTGGCGGGCGACCCCGCCTTCATGCTGCTGGATGAGCCCTTCGCCGGCATCGACCCGCTGGCCATCGCCGATATCCGCCAGGTGATCCGCTATCTGGCCGAGCGCGGTATCGGCGTGCTGATCACCGACCACAATGTCCGCGAGACGCTGGATATCATCGACCGCGCCGCGATCATCTCGGCCGGCGAGGTGCTGTTCGAGGGGACAGCCGCCGAAATCGTCGCCAACCCCGACGTCCGCCGGGTCTATCTGGGCGATATGTATGGGTGAGGCGGCGGGCTGACCGCCACCCGGACCGATCCCCGGATCACGTCCGGGAATGATGGGGACCTCGGGCAAAGAGAGGTTCATCACAGCGGGCACAACGAGGGCACGGCGAACACAGCGGGGCCGGTGCCTATGGTGGAGGCACCGACTGACAATGTGTCCCTTCTCCCGATGGGAGAAGGTGGCGCGTGAGCGCCGGATGAGGGCCGGCGGCCCGGGTCGGCGAAGGCCGTAGCAATGCCGGTGCGACGGCTCTCGCCGAAGGACAGGGAGAGCCCCTCACCCCAACCCCTCTCCCAACGGAGAGGGGCTCAGAGACGGTCTAGCCGGACCATTCCTCGGGTCAAGCCCGTGGATACGGATGAGAGTCTTAGTCGGGCTCGATTTCTCGTAACCAGGCCCCGTCACAAGCTACCCCTTGTGTCGCCTTTTTCATTCGGTGGGCTGCCTTGCGCTCTACTGAGGTGTCCGGCATGCCTTCTGTGCTGGCGCAGGCTTCGTCCGCCAACAGGAATTCCAGATTGTGCCTGGCAGTTGGATGGCCAAGCGAGTCAGCAAGCCGAAGCCACCGAATAGCCTGCTCCTTGTCATGAGGCTCGTCGATGTTCGGGTCGCCTTCACCACCTGCGAGGGTGTAAAAATTGGAGAGGCGAAAGGCGGCGTGCGCATCGCCGGCGAGCGCCTTTTGCTCAAGTGACATCATCTCCGCCGGAGTGAGGTCGAAGACTGTGCCGGTGCTCGCCTCAGCCACTTGCTCGTCCTGATAGGGCGCTGGCTCGCAAGCAGCGAGTAACAGGGTGATAAAGCACGCCCAGAGAGACAGCAACTCGCGTCCGCGCACTTCAACCCCCGTTAACCGCTTCGCGTCAGTCTGTGCCAGCAAGTTTCGGGCCAGTGTCCCGTGACGGTGTTCGGCGGAGACGGTTGCGGTGCTGGGACAGAGACTGGAGGTCAGGCAGGGTCAGGGGCTGGTCATCACGCCCCAGCTGCAGCAGGCCATCAAGCTGTTGCAACTGTCGAACCAGGAGCTGGAGGCCTTTGTCGAGGCCGAGCTGGAACGCAATCCCCTGCTGAAACGGGATGAAGAGGGCGACGGCCCCGGCGAGTCCGCGAGCGACACCCCCGCCGAGGCGGCATCCGACCCCCATGCGGAACTGAGCTTTGACGACGCGCGCCCTGACGCGGCCGAGCAGGCCATGGATACGCGCGCGGACGATGTCTATGACGCCAGCCCGGGCGAGCGGGCGACCGAGGGCGCGGGCGGCGGTGCCGACGAGGCCCAGCCCGGGCTGTCGGACTGGTCGCGGACCGGCAAGGGTGGCCCTGCCCCCGAGGGCGAGGGCATGGAGCGCGCCGACACCCGCGAGCTGACCCTGTGGGAGCATCTGCAAGCGCAGTTGTCGGGGACGCCGCTGAACGCCGCCGACCGGGCGATCGGCCTGGCCCTGATCGAAATGGTCGATGACCATGGATACCTGCGCGGTGATCTGGCCGAGGTGGCGGATCGGCTGGGCTGTGGCATCGACCGGGTCGAGGCGGTGCTGGCGGTCTGTCATGGGTTCGAGCCGACGGGCATCATGGCGCGCTCGGTGCCCGAATGCCTGAAGCTGCAGCTGATCGAGCGGAACCGCTTCGATCCGGCCATGGCGGCCCTGCTGGACAATCTGGAACTGCTGGCGCGGCACAATCTGTCGGCGCTGCGCAGCGCCTGCGGCGTCGATGCCGAGGATCTGTCGGAGATGATCGCCGAGCTGAAGGCCCTGACGCCCCGCCCGGGCGCAGGTTTTGGCGGCGAGCCGGCCCAGACGGTGATCCCCGATGTGCTGGTGCGCCCCGATCCGGCCGGCGGATGGCGGGTCGAGCTGAACGCCGACACCCTGCCCCGGTTGCTGGTCGACAAGCGCTATCACGGGGTGGTGTCGGCGGGCGCCCGCTCGGACACGGACAAGACCTTCGTCGCGGACTGTGCCGCCCAGGCCAACTGGCTGGTCAAATCGCTGGACCAGCGGGCCCGGACCATCCTGAAGGTGTCGTCCGAGATCATCCGCCAGCAGGACGCCTTTTTCGCCTTCGGCGTCGAATTCCTGCGGCCGCTGAACCTCAAGACCGTGGCCGATGCGATCGGCATGCATGAGTCGACCGTCAGCCGCGTCACCTCGAACAAATACATGGCCACGCCGCGCGGTGTGTTCGAGCTGAAATTCTTCTTCACCTCGGCCATCCAGTCGGTTGACGGCCAGTCCAGCCACTCGGCCGAAGCTGTCCGCCACCGGATCAAGTCGATGATCGATCATGAGGCGCGCGACGGCGACGTCCTGTCCGACGACCGGATCGTCGAATTGCTGAATCAGGCGGGCATCGATATCGCCCGGCGCACCGTGGCGAAATATCGCGAAGCCCTGCGAATTCCGTCATCTGTCGAACGCAAGCGGCGTCTGAAGGCGGGTTAACCGCGCCGGCTTCGGCGACCACAAAAATGTGAAGTCCGTTGACACCGAACGGCTTCGGTCGCGTTCTGTGTCTTATGCAAGTCCAAGTCAGCGGTAAGCACGTGGATGTCGGCGAAGCGTTAGGCTCGCGCATCTCTCAGGAACTCAATGAGGGGGTCGGCAAATACTTTGAACGCGGCGGACAGGATGCCGAGGTAGTGGTGTCCAAGGACGGGCCGGGGTTCAAGGTGGACTGCTGGGTCCGGCTGGCATCGGGCCAGAGTCTGGTCACCACCGGACACGGCAGTGATGCCCACGGCGCCTTCTCCGATTCACTCGACAAGCTGGAGAAGCGCGTCCGGCGCTACAAGCGGCGGCTGAAGGATCATCACGCGGGCCCCAAGGGCCTGTCGCCCGAAAAGCAGGAAATGGCCGCCGCCGAAGTGGCGCGCATGACCGTTTTTCGCAATCTCGATGACGCCGACGATGATTCATTCGGAGATGTCGGCAAGCCGGACGGCGAGGCCCCGGCAGGGCTGGTGATCGCCGAAACCGAGTCCGAACTGCGCACCCTGACCGTCGGTCAGGCCGTGCTGGAGCTGGACATGACCGGTTACCCCGTCGTCGTGTTCAAGAATGCCGCTCACGGCGGGGTGGCCGTGGTCTATCGCAGACCTGATGGAAACATCGGTTGGGTGGACCCTCGCCGCACGAGTTCACAGAACGGACACGGTTCGGTAAACGGTTCAACGGTATAAGGCCTTTAAGGGGCCGCAAGTCGGGCCCAGAGGGTGCCTGCCCTCTGGCCCACAGTTGCGTAGTTTCGGGGATGAGTATGGAAATCGGAGATCTGGTCGCGAGGGACGGCATCGTCCTGCGCGGAAGCGTCTCGTCCAAGCGTCAGGCCCTGCAGGCCGTGGCGGATGCGGCGGCCCATGTGCTGGGCCATGCGGATGCCGCTCCGCTTATGGATGCCTTGATGGAGCGGGAAGCCCTCGGCTCGACCGGGGTCGGTTCGGGCGTGGCCCTTCCCCACGCGCGGCACCGGGACGTTGAACAGGTGTTCGCCGTGCTGGTACGGCTGGAGACCCCCATCGCCTTTGACGCGGTGGATGACCGGCCGGTCGACATCCTGTTCGGCCTGTTTGCGCCGCCCAGTGATGGTGCAGGACATCTGCGGGCGCTGGCAGCGGCGTCGCGCGCGCTGCGGTCGCCGGACCTGCAACAGCGCCTGCGCCAGGCGGACAGCCGCGACACCCTGCAGGCCCTGCTGGTCCGTCAGATCGAGTCGACTGCGGCCTGAGGCTTGCCGGCGGGCCTAGTGAACCGAGACCGGCTCCAGCTCGTGGGCCACGGCGGCGGCAAAGGCGCTTTCGCGGTCGGCCATGACGGCCAGTCGCTCGCCGTCGGCGCTGTGCACCGCATAAAGGGTCTGGCGCGGGTCCAGCCGGATGGGCGGCTGATCCGGATCGGTCGCGCCGGCCACCTCGTCCATGATTTCGGACGCGGCCACCTCACGCACATAGACCAGATCGGGCGCACCCAGATCGGCAAAGGCCTTGTCCGTCATGTCGTCGGTCGTCATCACCTGAAGAGGGCTCCTGAAACGCGGGTATGAAGGGTCAACGCGTGACCCGGGAAAGTGGCTCCGGAAGGATCGGAGGCGAGACCAGCCTATCAGCGGGTCGTGATCGGAATACGGCGGGTCTGGGCCACCTGTTCGGGCCGCAGAAGATCGACGTGCAGCAGGCCGTGTTCGAGGGAGGCCTCCTCGACCTCGAGCCCATCGGCCAGCACAAAGGTCCGCAGAAAGCCGCGCGCCGCGATGCCGCGATGCAGATAGGCGTTGCCCCCGTCGCCCTTGTCGGCACCTTCGCGTTTGCCGGAAATGGTCAGCTGGCGGCCCTCGAGCGTGATCGAAAGGTCGTCCGGGGAAAACCCGGCCACGGCCAGGGTGATGCGGACTGCGGCCTCGCCGCGCTGTTCGACATTATAGGGGGGATAGGCCTCGGAGGCCGCCCGCGCGGCCCGGTCGATCAGACTGCGGGTATGGTCAAAGCCCAGCAGGAACGGGCTGTCAAACAGGACTGTACGCGTGGTCATCCGGCCCTCCTGGAAGCGACCCTGGGTGCGGACCCCCGAAAGCGGCGGATCCCTCAGACCCCTATCTGGGACGCGGCGCTCAGGCTTTCAAGCCTCGCACCCTGCGCTCAGATCCACCAGGAGCGTGGATTGGGGATGGCCCGCCGCGACTTGAGCAGCCAGCTGCCCCAGGCGCCGCGCATCAGGACCCACAGCACCAGCAGGAACAGCACGAACACCCCGGCATTGACGACGATCAGGATGACCCCCAGCACCGCCACCACGGCTGCGGTCCACAGGGTGCGAACCTGGAAGACGTGGTGGCTGGCGGCCACCGCATGGGTCGGCACATCCCGCATCATGACCGCCAGCAGGCCGATGACCGCCGAGACGCCGAACGTCGGAATGGCGAACAGTATCAAGGCATAGACGGTGTAGAGGCCCATCATGCCTTCGGGCTCGGGCAGGTCGTCGACGGGTTCGTGACGGCGGGGTGGCGCAGCCGATGCGGCCGACGCCAGGGGCGCGACCAGCGGCGCATTCATCGGGTCGTCAACAGGATCGGGGTCGGCACCGGGCTCAGACCCGGGTGCCTGATCGGGCGCGGACCCGGCCTCAGGCTCGGGTTCTGGCTCAGACTCAGGCTCTGGCTCCACCTTGCGCGGACGACCGGCGAGGGCGTCCGGCGAGCAAAAGCCGACCTCGGCGTCCGGGTCGGCCTCGGGCCGGGGGGCGGGCTTGTCCTTGAACAGGTCGGGATCGCCGGGTTCGGCCATCGGGCTCCTCACACTTCGGGGCGACAATGCCGGGGCAAGCGCCCCTGCGCAACCACTGTCAGCCGCGCGACAGGGTGATCTCGCAGCCCGCCTCGGCCGCATCGGCCAGACAGCCGGGCTTGCCGATGCGCACCGTCACGCCCTGCACGACCGGATCGGCCATCAGCCGCTGGCCCAGCCGCTGGGCAAAGGTCTCGACCAGACCGACGTGACCCTCGGCCACCAGCTCGCGCGACAGGCGGGCGACATCCTCATAGTTCAGCGTATCGCCCAGCGCCTCGACCGGGCCCGGCGCCAGTTCCAGGGCCACATTGATCACCAGGGTCTGCAGCCGGCCCTGCTCATGGGCGTGCACGCCGATACCCGCCTCGACCAGAAGGTCGCGCACGAACACCGTCAGCCCCTCGTGGCGCAGGCCGTCAGACATGGATCAGTCCTCTTCGATATCGGGGGTGCGCCAGGCCAGATGCTGGCCCGAGTCGACGGCGATCATCTGGCCGGTCACGCCGGGCGCCCGGGCCAGCCACAGGACGGCGTCGGCGATCTCTTCGGGGCGGTTGGCGCGCTTGAGCGGCGTGCCCTCGACCTCAGCCTGAAAGTCGGCCTCGCTCTGGTGCACCGAGGCCAGCGTCGGGCCGGGGCCCACGCCATTGACCCGCACGCGCGGCGCCAGCGCCTGGGCCAGGGTGCGGGTCGCCCACCACAGGCCCGCCCGCGACAGGGCATAGGAGAAGAACCGGGGATCGGGCTTCTTTACCCGCTGGTCCAGCAGGTTGACGATCCAGCCGCCGCCCTCCGGCACCTGACCGGCCAGCGCCTCGGCCAGCACCACGGGCGCGCGCAGATTGGTCTCCATATGCGTGTCCCACAGGGCGCGCGACAGGTCACCGACGCGGTCATCCTCAAAGGCCGAGGCATTGTTCACAAGGCCGGTCAGGGGGCCCAGTGCCGCGCTGGCTTCGGGCACCAGACGGCGGACCTGATCCTCGTGCGACAGGTCCGCGACGACCACGACGGCGCGGCGGCCGAGCGCGCGGACTTCACCGGCCAGGGCTTCGGCGGCGTCTTTCGAGGCTCGGCAGTGGATGGCCACGTCATGGCCTGCGCCGGCGAGAGCCAGCACAATGGCGCGCCCGATGCGTTTGGCGCCGCCGGTGACGAGCACCGCCCCGGACATGTCAGACGGGTCCGTGGGGGGTTCAGTCAATCCGGCCGAACTCGAACACGTTCAGCGCGCCCAGAACGATGACAAAGCCGAAGATGATGAAGAGCGCGGTCATGGAATTCTCCCGTCGGAAATCTGGTTCTGGCCTTAAAGCGCGCCCGGCCTCTGTTCAAGGGGCGCAGGCCGGGCCATCAAGCCGCATGGCCCCCTCCCCGCCCCGCAACTGGCGCGAACGCATCGAGCCGTTCACCCGCCCGGCCTTTCATACTCTCGCCCGTATGACGCGCGGCATGACGCTGGGCGTGCGCGGGCTGGCGGTCGATGGCGAGGGCCGCATCCTGCTGGTCCGCCACACCTATCTGCCCGACTGGTGGCTGCCCGGCGGCGGGGTGGATCGCGGCGAGAGCCTGCACGAGGCCCTGGCACGCGAGATGCGCGAGGAGATCGGACTGATCCTGACCGGGCCCGCCACCCTGCTGTCGATCCATTCGAACGAGGCCCATTTCCGGGGCGACCACGTGGCCGTCTATCTGGTCCGCGACTTCACGACCGGCCCCGCCAGCCAGCACGGCGAGATCGCCGAGACCGGCTGGTTTGCCCCCGACGCCCTGCCCGACGCCCTCAGCCGGGGCAGCCGCGCGCGGCTGAGGGAATATCTGGACGGGGGGCCGGCCGATCCAAGGTGGTAAGGTGAATGCTCCGCGGGCTGACAACCCTGCCCATCGGCGACTTCAATCCTCTCCCGTCAAGCTTGTTGCGCAGGCGCAGCGATGCTTTCCTTGATGCTCAGCACTGGGGAGGGATGTCATGATCGAGTTATTTGCGGCGCTGATTCAGGATCCCCCGCCCCCCATTATCGAGTATCGCCAGCCGAACTCCGGGGCCATTGAGGCGACCTGGGACTGCCGTGGGCGGCAGGTTCGCTACCGGATTGAAACGGAGTGGGACCGGGTGCGCCTCGTCTCCTATTCCGGCGCGACAGGGCCAGCTTCTGATGCCGATCTGGCCAGAATAAATGAGGCGCTGGCGCCGATCTGGGTGATCGGAGGAGTGACCTTTCTCTGCACGGCCGAGGCTGACAACCTGGGCATAACCGGCCCCCGGAAGGGCGGTGGCAGCGACGCGTGGATCAGCGCCCGATGGTATGATGGCGAGCTGCATCTGAGGAGCCATTAGGCTCCTGGTCACCCCGGCCGTTCCCATTCCCTTCGCCCGGTGCTAGCCAGCGCGGATGAACCCTGCACTGCTTGCCATGCTGGCTGTCGTTCTGGCGGGAGGGGCCACTGCCCTTCAGGCGCCGACCAATGCGCGGCTGGCCGAGGCCGTGGCCTCGCCGGTCAATGCGGCCTTTGTCTCGTTTGCGGTCGGCACAGTGGCGCTGGGGATGCTGGCGCTGATGCTGCAGAGCCGGCCGGATATGGCGGCGACGCGGTCGCTGCCCTGGTGGGTATGGATTGGCGGGCTTTACGGCTCCATCTTTGTGGTGGCGGCGGCCTGGGCCGTGCCGCGGCTGGGGGTGGCAGTGACCATAACCCTGATGGTGACCGGGCAGCTGATCATCAGCCTTGTGCTCGACCATTTCGGGGCCATGGGCGTGCCGAAACAGCCGATGAACCTGATGCGGGTGGCCGGTATACTGATGGTGATCGGCGGCGTGGTTCTGGTCCGGCGCGGGTGACCCTATATTGGGGCGGATGCCTGCCCTGCCCCCTGATTCCCCAACGGAAAAGCCGCCTCTGGTCGGCGCGGATCTGATCCGTGACGAGGCCCGGCGTGCGCCCGACAAGCCGGGCGTCTATCGCATGTATGGCGAGGACGGGTCGTGCCTGTACGTCGGCAAGGCCAAGTCGCTGAAGAAGCGGGTCCTGCAGTATGCGCAAGGGCGGGTGCACAGCCAGCGCACGGCCCTGATGGTCAACCAGACCCGGTCGATGGAGCTGGTGCTGACGGCGTCGGAGACCGAGGCCCTGTTGCTGGAGGCGACCTACATCAAGTCGCTGAAGCCGCGCTACAATGTGCTGCTGCGCGACGACAAGAGCTTCTCCCAGCTGATGATCCGGCGGGATCACCCGGCGCCCCAGATCCGCAAGCACCGGGGCGGGCGGACGATCAAGGGCGACTATTACGGGCCGTTCGCCTCGACCTGGGCGGTGAACCGGACCCTGACGACGCTGCAGAAGGCCTTCCTGCTGCGGTCGTGTTCGGACAGCGTCTATGAGGGGCGCACCCGGCCCTGCATGCTGCACCAGATCAAGCGCTGTTCGGCGCCGTGCACCGGCCTGATCTCTCTGGAGGACTACAACCGGCTGGTGGGCGAGGCGGCGGCCTTTTTGAACGGCAAGTCGGATGCCGTGGTCGGGCGGCTGTCGCGCGACATGCAGGCGGCATCCGAGGCCATGGACTATGAGCGGGCGGCGCGGCTGCGCGACCGCATCCGGGCCTTGTCGGCCATCTCGATGGAATATTCGCGACTGGCGGGCGGGGTGTCCGAGGCCGACGTCTTTGCGCTCCACACTGATGCCGGTCAGGCCTGTGTGCAGGTGTTCTTCTATCGCGCGGGCCAGAACTGGGGCGGGCGGGCCTATTTCCCGCGCATCGACGCCAGCGACAGCGATACCGAGATCCTGTCGGCGTTTCTGGCGCAATTCTATGAGGACAAGCCGGTCCCGCGCCTGATCCTGACCAATCAGCGCCCGCTGGAGCTGGAACTGCTGCAAGAGGCCTTCAGTCTCAAGGTCGGACACAAGGTCGAGATCGCCATCCCGAAGCGCGGCGACAAGCTGACCCTGGTCGAGCATGCGACCACCAATGCGCGCGAGGCGCTGGGTCGGCGGCTGGCCGAGACCTCGGCACAGGGCAAGATCCTGGACGAGGTCACCGAGGCCTTTGGCCTCGAGGCCCGGCCCGAGCGGATCGAGGTCTATGACAACGCCCACATCTCGGGCTCCAACGCGGTCGGCGGCATGATCGTGGCCGGCCCCGAGGGCTACCGAAAGAATCAGTACCGCAAGTTCAACATCCGCAGCGAGGAGCTCAGCCCCGGCGACGACTACGGCATGATGCGCGAGGTGCTGGGCCGGCGCTTTGCCCGTCTGGTCAAGGACGAGGAGGCCGGTCAGGCCCCCGAGCGGCCCGACCTGATCCTGATCGACGGCGGCGCCGGCCAGCTGGCCGAGGCCGTGCGCGTAATGGAAGAACTGGAAATCGACGATGTGGCCGTGGTCGGCGTGGCCAAGGGGCCCGACCGCGATGCCGGGCGCGAGCGGTTCTTCATGCCCGGCAAGCCGCCCTTCATGCTGCCGCAGAAGTCACCCGCCCTCTACTATCTGCAAAGGCTGCGTGACGAGGCCCACCGTTTCGCCAACGGCGCCCATGCGACGCGCCGATCGATGGACATCAAGAAGAACCCGCTGGACCAGATCGAGGGCATCGGGCCGGGTCGGAAAAAGGCCCTGCTGCACGCCTTCGGCTCGGCCAAGGGGGTGTCGCGCGCCGCCGTCGTCGATCTGGTCAAGGTCGACGGCATCAGCCAGGCCACCGCCGAACGCATCCACGCCTTCTTCCAGAAGAGCTGACGCCTACCACTCCAGCAGGGAAAGGCCGGGGATGTCGCGGAAGTCGGGGCCGTTCAGCGTCACGAGGGTGGCGCCCGCGACGATCGCCTGGGCCGCAATCATGCGATCCAGCACCTTGCGCCGCGAGTAGCCGCACACCGCTATGATGCGGCGATAGGCGTCGGCCTCCCCGGCGCCGAACGGGAGGACGGGCGTAACATCAAGCAGGGCGTTCAGGCGCTCAAGCCTGATGTCCCCGTGCGCATCCGAACGGCCGAGGTCACCCTCAAGCTCGACCCGGGTGACGATCGAAATCATGAGCGGCGGCATCAGTCCGTCAATCAGACGATCCACCCGACTGTCCCCGTCCCGCAGGTGGATAGCGACATTGGTGTCCAAAAGCCAAGCCAAGGCCTATCGCCCCGTCCGGTCCGGAATCTCGACCTCGGGCCGTGTGCCCACGGTGGGGGGTTTGGGCAGGCTGCGCAGTCGGCTCAGCGTTTCGGCCACCGACTTCCGACGGGGAGAGATGGTCACGACGTCGCCGACGCGAACAATCTCGACCTCGACGCCCGGGCCGAAGGTGATGTCCTTGGGCAGGCGCACCGCATCGCTGTTGCCGCTGCGAAATATCCGACTGATCACACCCATGACGCTACTCCTGATGTATATACCAGTATACACCGTTTTCGGAAAGCGACCAAACCGCTAGAACCGTCTCATGACCGACCCTTCTGCCGATCCCCTGCTGGCGGGCTACCGCCGGTTTCGTGCGCATCAGTGGCCCCGGGCCCGCGCGGCCTATGAAACCCTGGCGGAGGCCGGGCAGACGCCACACACCCTGTTCCTGGCCTGCTCGGACAGCCGGGCCGATCCGGCGCTGATCTTTGATGCCGCGCCGGGCGACCTGTTTGTCGTGCGCAATGTGGCCAATCTGGTGCCGCCCTATCAGCCCGACGGCGGACTGCACGGCGTGTCGGCCGCGCTCGAGTTCGGGGTCAAGGCGCTCAAGGTGTCGCGGATCGTGGTCATGGGTCACGCCCTCTGCGGCGGGGTCCAGGCCATGCGCTCGGAAAGCGGCGCCGCCGGTCTGGACTTCGTCGAGGCCTGGGTCGACCAGGGCCGGCCCACGGTAAAGCGTGCCCTTGAGGGCTGCGGCCATGACCACAATGAGGTGCAGGTCAGCGAGGAGGCGATCGTGAAACTGTCGCTCGACAATCTGCGCACCTTCCCGTGGATCGCCGCGCGCGAGGCGGCGGGGGAGCTGACCTTGACCGGTCTGCATTTCGGCATTGCCGACGGGGCCCTACGCCTTCTGGGAGACGACGGACAGTTCCGGTCGGTCTAGACCGCTCGCCAGCACCGGCGAAGCATGGCACACCCGGACAAGGACCGGAGACGACCATGCCAGACACCGCCCCCCACCACGCCAACCCCATCCCCAACATCCTGACCGGCCTGCGGCTGGCCGCCGGGGTGGTGATGTTCCTGATCCTGGCCGGAGCCACGGGCGGCATTCCGATCGTCTCGTCCTATCTGAGCCCCGAGGACCAGTTCGGCCTGTATCGCGTGGCCTTCATCATCTTTGTCGTGGCGGCCTCGACCGACTGGATCGACGGCTATCTGGCGCGGCGCTGGCACGCGACCACCCGCTGGGGCGCGATCCTTGATCCGATCGCCGACAAGGTGCTGGTGACGGGTGCCATCCTCGGGGTGCTGACCTCGGGCTCGGTGCCGCAGATCGCCATTCCCTGTGGCCTGATCCTGTTCCGCGAGTTTGCCGTCTCGGCCCTGCGCGAGACCGTGGCCGGCAAGGTCAAGCTGCCGGTCACCCTGCTGGCCAAGTGGAAGACCACCCTGCAGCTGGTGGCGCTGGGCGCCCAGCTGTTCGCCCGCAACTGGGACGGCTTTGGTCTGGAGTTCGAATATTATCCGTACTTCCAGATGTTCGCAGACGTGCTGATCTGGGCGGCGGCGCTCATCACCCTCTGGACCGGCTGGCAGTATTTCTCCAGGGCCCGGCAGAAGATGGCGCACCTGTGAAGTTCAGGCAGTGGGCAGTAGGCAGTAGGCAGTAGGGCGTCTCGACTGCCTACTGCCTCACTCCACCCCCAGCTCGACCAGCAGGCCGTCCATGCCATAGACGTCGCGCAGGGCCACGGTGATGGCGCCGGTGGTGACGATCACGCTGCGATTGACCTTGGGGTCATAGCCATAGGCGTTCCGCTGGGTCAGGACCGTCGAGTCGAAATTGGCCCCGATGATCTCGCCCCGCGCATTGATCGCGGGCGAGCCCGACGAACCGCCGATGGTGTCGGTCGAGACCGACATGTTCAGCACCGTATCCGGGTCGATCCGGTCGCGCGCCGCCAGCAGCTTCGGCGCGACATCGAACGGCGGGGCCCCGGTCGCCCGGTCCCACAGGCCGCCGAAGGTGGTGAACGGCTGGACCGTCGTGCCCTGATAGGTCCAGCCCTCGACCCGGCCATATGTCAGACGAAGGGTGCCGGTCGCATCCGGATAGACGCTGTCGCCATAGGCGGCGAAGCGGGCGGCGGCCAGATCCTCGGACGCCTGGGCGGTCGGGGCCTCGACGGTCTCCTCCCACTCGGCGCGGACGGCGCGGGTGACGCCCTGGATCGACAGGACATAGCGGATCAGCGGATCGTCCGAGGCCATGATGGCCGGCAGACCACCGTCCCACAGGGCCTTGCGCACCGCCGGATCGGCCAGGGTGGTGCCGCTGATGAGGCGCTCCGACAGACCCTCGGGCGACTCGCGGCCCAGCAGCTCGCGCACGCGGGGATCATCGACCGTCAGCCACTCGCGCGTCTTGGACAGCCACCATTCCATCCGCACCTGTTCGAGGTCGGCATAGACGGGCCGGTCGGCCAGCAGGCGGGATTCCAGACCGCCCAGACGCCCGTCGCCATATTCGGGCAGGCGTTCGGCCGAGGGCTTCTCGCGCTCCTGCGCCGCGCGCACGAGGGTCTCGGCCCAGCCGTAGAGGGTCGAGCCGCCGCCGGCACGGCCCACCAGCAGGGCATAGGCCGGATAGAGGCGCCGCACATCCTCCTGCACCGCCGACAGGGTCGCCCAGGGATCGGCGCCGCCGGCCGCCGTGTGGGCCGCCAGCCAGTCGGTCGAGCGCGCGCGGAAGTCGGCTTCCTGTTCGGCCTTGGCGGCCATGAAGTCGGTGTCGATCAGCGCCTTCATCCGGCCGATGCCGCGCTTGTAGCTGTTCTCGAGGCCGACCAGCGGGTCCATGACGATGAAGGCATTCTCGTCGCTCTCGGATCCGAAGCGGATCATCCGCCCGCGCAGTTCGGACATGATCAGCTGGTCGAGCGGCAGTTGCACGTCGCGCACGGTCAGCAGCTGGTCCGTGGTCAAGAGGCGCTGGGTCGAGCCCGGGCTGCCCGAGACGAACACCGGCTCGCCGGCCGTCGGGCGGTTCGGGTTCCAGGTGAAGTGGGTGGGCGTCTGGACCGGCTTGCCGTCCTCGTACAGACGGATGAAGGCCGCATCGATGGCGAAGCGCGGGAAGTTGAAATTGTCGAGGTCGCCGCCGAAGGTCGCGGCGCGATCCTCGGGCGCAAAGGCCAGTCGCACATCGGTATAGCGGCGATAGCTGTAGAGCTTGAACTGACCGCCCCGGTACAGCGACACCACCTGGCAGCGGCGCTCGGGCTGGTCGGCGCAATATTCGGCTTCGATGGCCGCGGCCTCGGCGTCGCGGGCGCGGTTGAAGGCCTGACCGGCCAGGCCGCGCCCGGCCGCGTGCATGCGCCCGGTGACATCGGTGATGTCTATCAGGATCTCGGCCGAGGCGCCGGGGCAGCGCAGCTCCTCCTCGCGCGTGGCGGGGGTAAAGCCGGTCTCGGCATAGTTGATAGCCGGGGTCGACAGCTGGGCGACGCAGCTGGCCACGCAGTGGTTGTTGGTCAGGACCAGCCCCTCACCCGACACCACGCCCGCCGAGCATCCGCCGAACTTGACCGAACTGCGCTGCACCCTGTCCAGCCAGGCCTGATCGATGGCGGTACCCAGCGCCGCATTGGCGCGGGCGATAGGGAAGTTGTCGAAGGTCCACATCCCCTCGTCGGCGACAGCAGACTCGGGGACAGCGGCAAGGGCGAGCACAGCCGCGGACGCGGCGAACGCAAGACTACGCATGGATGTCTCTCCGGTCGGAATCAGCTGACGCCCAGCTCGCGCAGCAGCGCAGGCTGGTCATAGACGACCCTGAGGGCCTCGGTGATGGCGGCGGTCGAGACCGTCACCGTGCGGTTGAGGGTTCCGTCATAGCCGAACGAGCCGCCCAGCGAGTGGATGTTGCCATCGAAGGCCGCGCCGATCACCTCGCCCCTGGCATTGATCACGGGCGAGCCCGAGTTGCCGCCGATGATGTCGTTGGTCGAGACGAAGTCATAAACGGTGTTCGGGTTGATCCGGTCGCGGGCAGCGAGGAAGCGCGGTGCCGCGTTGAACGGCTCGGAGCCGGTCGCCCGGTCGAACAGCCCGCCCATATAGGTGAAGGGCGGAACATCCACGCCGCGATAGCTCCAGCCCTTGACCTGGCCGTAGCTGAGGCGGAGCGAGAACGTCGCGTCCGGATACTGGTCGGTGCCATAGACGGCGAACCGGGCCTGGGCGATGCGCTCGGCCGCCTGGGCGGTTGGCACGGTCACGCCTTCTTCCCAAGCCGCTGCGGCGGCCACGGCATTGTCGTTGTTGGCGATGATCAGGGCCAGCAGCGGATCGGCGGCGGCCATTTCCTCGGGCGTCATCATCACGGCCTGACGACGGAATTCGGGATCGTTCAGTCGGGTGTTGGCGATCAGCCGCTCGGCCAGGGCCTCGGGGCTTTCCTTGCCCAGCAGGGCCTGCACCGCCGGATTGTCGACGGTCAGATACTCACGCGTCTTGGACAGCCAGAAGGTCAGCTGGATTTCCTCGATGCCTTCATAGATCGGAATCTCGGCCCCGACCCGATCGGCAAAGCCGGCCAGCTGGGCCTCGGTCACCGTGCTGCCGGGGGCTGCGTGCGAAATGCCGGCCCGGGCAATCGCGCGACCGATGGCATACAGGGTCGAGCCGCCGCCGGCGCGGGACTCCAGCTGATAGTAGGGCAGGAACAGGTCACGGGCGACGGCGTCAACCGCCTCCAGCTCGGCCCAGGGATCGCCGATGCGCTGGGCCAGCGCCGGGTCGGCGGCAACGGCGGCGCGCAGCTCGGCCTCTTCCTCACGCTTGGTGGCCATGAAAGCCGGGTCCAGCAGGGCCTGCTGCTGGCCGAACCAGACCTTGAAGCTGTTTTCGAGGCCGAAGATGGTGTCGACCGAGACGCGCTTGGCCTCCTCATCGGTCATCGAATGGTTCAGCAGGCGGCCACGCAGTTCCGAACCCTGAATCAGTTGCAGCGGCAGTTGCTGGTCGCGCAGGCGCTCCAGTTGCGACACCGTCAGCAGGCGCTGGGTCGAACCGGGGTTGCCCGAGACGAAGGTCACCTCGCCCTCGGTCGGGGCGTTCGGATTCCAGGTCAGGTGATTGGGGGTCTCGGCCGGCTTGCCATCCTCATAGGCGCGCAGGAAGGCGGCATCGAGGGCATAGCGGGGGAAGTTGAAATTGTCGGGATCGCCGCCGAAGAAGGCGGCCTGGAACTCGGGCGCGAACACCAGCCGCACATCGTCATAGCGACGGAATTTGTAGAGGGCGTACTGGCCCCCGCGATAGAAGCTGATGACCTGGCAGTTCATCTTTTCGTCGCCGCCACAGGCTTCGGTCTGGATGGCGCGGATCTCGGCCGCCCGCGCCTGGCTGAACGCCTGGCCCTCAAGGCCCTGACCGGCGGCCAGCACGCGGTCGGTGACGTCGACGATCTCCATCAGCACATCGGCCGTCTGGCCGGGGCAGGTCTTTTCCTCTCCCCGGCTGGCCGTCATCCAGCCGTCCTGCACATAGTCGTTCTCGGCGGTCGACAGTTCCTGCACGCACGACACGACGCAGTGGTGGTTGGTCAGGATCAGCCCCTCGCCCGAGACGAACGAGGCCGAGCACCCCTGGATACGGACCGAGGCCAGCCGCACCCGGTCCAGCCAGGCCTGATCGATATTGGTGCCGTACTGGGCGTTGACGCGGGCAATGGGGAAGTTGTCGAAGGTCCACATCCCCTCGTCCGCCTGCACCGATGTGCCGGGCATCAGGGTCAGGGCGGCGCCCAGTCCAAGGGCAGCAAGCGAGGCGGTCACCGAAGCGGCGAAGCGAAGCGGGCGGAGGGTCATGGGGTATTTCCTGGATGTCTCGGGCCGAAGGCCGTCCCTGTTGCCGGAGTTAAACCCGTGAAGGGCCTGTCGTCCATGCCGATCACGCCGGGGTGAATACGACCCTTACCCCGATTTAACTTGGCCTTGTGCTTCATGGCCTTCAGAACCGGGCCAACGTCAGGGGTTTGGCACCACATATGTCGCTTGCACTATCCACACTGCTGTATGAATGGCGCCGCTATATGGCGGCCGTGATGGCGCTGGCGCTGTCCGGCCTGCTGGTGCTGGCCATGACCGGTGTCTTCATCGGCATCGGCAAGGGCTTTACCGCGACCATCGAACGGTCGGGTGCCGACATCATGATCATGCAACCCGGCGCCACCAGCCTGATCGGCGGCCCGTCGGGCGTGCCGCGCCGCTTCATCCCGCTGGCCTATCGCCACCCGGAGGTGGTCGAGGTGAAGCCGCTGGACGGCGCCGGCGGCAGCTTCCAGAGCATCAAGACCTATGATCCGACGATGTCGCAGGCCGAGCGTGCCAAGATGAAGGCGCCCCGGCGTGAGTTCGTCCAGACGGTCATCATCGACACGGCACCCGGCTCGGTGACCATTCCGCGCGACTATTCGCAGGAACTGGTCGATGCGCTGCGTCAGCCCTACACGGTCGCTGTCGATGAAACGGCCCTGACCAAGCTGGGCGTCCAGCTGGGCGACCGCGCCCTCTACAATGGGCGGACCGTCACGGTGGTCGGCGTAACCCGCGGCTATCCCAACATGATGCAGTCCACGATTGTCATGTCGCGCGATACGCTGCGCATGGTCGGACAGTCCGACGAAGGTCCGCGCGTCGGTCCCCTGATGATCAAGATCAGCGACCCGGCCCGGGCGCAGGTCGTTGCCGCCCAGCTGACCGCCATGGGCGATGGCCAGTGGAAAGCCTGGACCCGTCAGGAACTGGCTGATGCGAATGCCGGCGCCATGTTCGAGGAAGGCATTCTGGTGATCATCATCGGCGGCTGCGTCGTGCTGGGCACCATCATCGGGGTGGCCATCACCTGGCAGACCCTGCGCGGCGCCATCATGGCCAACATCAAGGAGTTCGCCTCATTGCGCGCCCTGGGCGTCGGCATGGGATCGCTGCGCCGCATCGTCATGGAACTGAGCTTCTGGGTGGGACTGGTCGGCGTCGGCGCCGCCATCTTCCTCACCTGGCTGGTACAGCAGCTGGCGCTGGCCAATGCGGTGATCATCGCCCTGCCTCCCGGCCTGCTGATCTTCGTCGGCGGCGGCCTGATCGTCATCGCCATGCTGTCGGGCCTGCTGTCCATGGGCGTCCTCAAGAACAGCCAACCGGCGGACCTGCTGCGATGAACGCCACAAAAACACATGGCAAGCACGGCGACTTCGCGATCGAGGCCAAGGGTCTGGTCAAGCGTTTCAAGTCGGGCAAGGCCTTCATCGAAGTGCTCAAGAACGTCGACTTCGATGCCCGCCACGGTGACCTGACCATGGTCATGGGGCCGTCCGGCTCGGGCAAGTCGACCCTGATCGCCGCCCTGTCCGGCCTGCTGCGTCCCGAGGAGGGCAAGGTCAGCGCGCTGGACGTCGACAATCTGTGGAAGATGTCGTCGGGCAAGATCGACAAATTCCGGCTGGATCACTGCGGCTTCATCTTCCAGGGGTTCAACCTGTTCCCGGCCCTGTCAGCGCTGCAGCAGGTCGAGATCGTGCTGAAGTTCCAGGGTCTGTCCAAGTCCCAGGCCCGCAAGCAGGCCATGATCACGCTGAAGGAAGTGGGACTGGGCCACCGGCTGCACCAGCGCCCGTCGATTCTGTCGGGCGGCGAGAAGCAACGCGTCGCCATCGCCCGTGCCCTCGCCAAGAACCCGCAGATCCTGTTTGCCGATGAGCCGACCTCGGCCCTCGACGGCGAGAATGGCCAGATCGTCATCCAGCTGCTGCGACGCGCTGCCACTGAACACGGGGCCGCCGTCATCTGCGTCACCCACGACCCGCGCCTCGAGGCCTGGGCCGACCGCGTCATCAAGATCGAGGACGGCATCATCATTTCTGATGAGCGCCGCGTACCGGACCCCAACGCCGCCCTTGCCCACCATTGATTGGGCCCACCACCAACCCTCTCTCAGAGACCGAAAGACCGTCATGCCCGCCTTCCTGAAGAACAAATGGCTCTGGATCGGCCTCGTCGTCATCGTCGTTGCTGTCGTCGGCTTCATGATGATGCAGGGCGCCAACAAGGCCAAACAGGCCGAGCTGGCCGAGGCCTCGGCCAATGCGCCGGAAAGCCCTTATGCGGCGGTCGCCAATGGCCGTGCCGACGTCGAGGGCGGGATCATCCAGATCGCGGCCCGCCGCGGTGGCATTGTCCGGGCTGTCTATGTCGAGGAAGGCGATGTCGTCACCGCCGGCCAGATTCTGGCCCGTCAGGAAGACGATGAGCCGCGCCTGGCCGTTCAGCGCGCCCAGGCCGAGGTGGCCCAGGCCCGCAGCCAACTGGCCACCATCCGCGTCGATCTCAGCGCCGCCCGCCGCGAGTATGAGCGCATGCAGCAACTGGCCGACAGCAACTATATCGCCGCCCAGCGTCTGGATCAGGCCCGTGACGCCGTCGCCATGGCCGAGGCCCGTCTGGCCAGCCAGGAAGCAACCGTCCGTACGGTCCAGGCGCGCCTGGCCGAGGCCGAGTACAATCTGGAACTGACGGTCATCCGCGCCCCGATGAGCGGCCGGATCGTGCGCCGTTATGCCAACCCGGGTGCCGGTGCCTCGACCCTGAACGTCTCGACCATGTTCGACCTCGAGCCCGACGCCCCGCGCATCGTGCGCGCCGAGATCGTCGAGGCTGACATCCCCAACATCCAGATCGGTCAGGCCGTGGAGATCAGTCCGGAAGGTGACACCTCCAAGGTCTATGTCGGCCGGGTGCTGCGCCGGGCCGCCGTGTTCGGGGCTCGCAAGCTGTCCTCGGACGATCCCTCTCAACGGTCGGACGAGCGGGTCATCGAGGTGGTCGTCGCCTATGACGAGGCCCCGCTGTTGATCGGTCAGCGCGTGCTGGTCAAATTCATGAAGCCGGGCGAGACCGCCGGTGCTCCCCGCGACACCCAGGTCGGTGTCGGCCCCGACCGCGCCATGCGTCCGACCGGCGGCTGATGCACGCGCGACGCTCGCGCATCAGATCTGGTCCTTAAGCCAGGTCAGAAAGGCACGTCGGGCAGGGCCACCCTCGCCTTGCGGCAGGGCCACCAGAACGCCGGCATCGGCAATGAAGCCATGGGGCGCCGCAAGGTGCCCCTTTTCAATTTCGCTCTGGACCAGCAGACGCGGCAGGGCCGCCACGCCCCAGCCGGCCAGCGCCGCGTCGACGGCGAAATGCAGGTGCTCGACTGGTCGCTCGGGGCCTCCCGGCAGGGGCTTGCCACTCAACCTCTGCCAGTCCGACCACGCCCGGGGATGGGTGCGCGAGATCAGCCGCGACGCCGCTGCGTAGTCTGCGACCCGATCCGCCCGGGTCACCGGCCCGATCTCGTTTTTCGCCAGGATGATGCCGCCGAGGGCCTCGGCGCGTCCGCGGTCCATCAGGCGGATGGCGAGGTCCGCGCCGGGGTGGGAGACCGCCTCCGGCTCCAGCGCCGACAGGTTCAGACGAACGCCCGGGACGCGCTCGGCAAAGTCCGCCAGCCGGGGGATCAACCACTTGACCGACAGGCTGGCGTGCACCGCCACATGCAGGTCCATGCCGTCCGACCGCGTGCGCGCCACGGCGGTTGTCAGAATGTCGAACCCGCGGGTCAGTTCGACAGCCAGCGCCCGACCGGCCTCAGTCAACGCCAGCCGGTGCCGGGGACCGTGAAACAGCCGCACGCCGAGTGCCGCCTCCAGCGACTTCACCTGTCGGCTGACTGCCCCGTGGGTGACGCCCAGCTCGCGTGCCGCCCGCGTCGCCGCCCCGGTCCGCGCCATGGCCTCGAAAGCACGCAGGGCGTTGAGCGACGGCAGGGGTGTGAGATTTCCTGACATACCCAGCCGATAAGTCGATTTCGACCCGGCGGCAATCGCGGCATGGGCGGCGTATGCCCTCACATCCCGTTCGCCTGATCGCTGTGCTTGGTCTGGGCCAGGTCGTGGCCTTTGCCTCCAGCTATTATCTGCTCGGGGTGCTGGCGGACCCGGTGGCCAGCGCGCTGGACCTGCCGGTTGCCTGGCTGTTCGTGGCCCTGACCGGCGCCTTCCTGATCTCGGCGGTTCTCAGTCCGCTGGCCGGACGCTGGATCGACAGATGTGGCGGCCGCGAGGTGCTGAGCCTCTCCAGCCTGGCCTTTGCTGCAGCCCTGATCCTGCTGGGGCTGGCCCCCCACCCTGCCATCGCACTGCTGGCCGTGCTTGCACTGGGGCCGGGCATGGGTCTGGGCCTTTACGGCGCGGCCTTTGCCGTGCTGGCCGGGATCCATGGCAAGGCGGCTCGCGGCCCGATCACTGCTGTGTCCCTGATCGGGGCGGCGGGTGGTGCGGTCGGCTGGCCGGCGTCGGTCCTGCTGGTCGATGCCCTCGGCTGGCGAGGGGCCTGTCTGGCGTGGGCGGGGGCGCATCTGATGCTCTGTCTGCCGGCCTACCGCCTCTGGCTGCCGCGCCGGGTCAGGCCCGCCAGCGCACCGCCGGGGCCGCCGGTCCCCTGGGACCCGACCCTGGTCCGGCTGGCGGTGCTGTTCTGCGGAGCCTGGTTCATTGCGACGGCGCTGGCGGCCCATCTGCCACGGCTGCTGGAACGGCTGGGGCTTGAGGCGACCACCGCCGCCGCCATCGCCGGTCTGATGGGGGTGGCGGCCATCCTCGCCCGGGCCGTCGATCTGTTTGTCTTTCACCGGGCCCATCCGGTGCTGACGGCGCGGCTGGCGACCCTGTGCCATCCTGTGGGTGCCCTGGCGGCGATGGGTCTGGGCACGCCCGCCGCCTTTGCCGTGGCGCTGGGACAGGGGGTCGGCAACGGCCTGCTGTCCGTCGCCTCGGGGGTGCTGCCGCTGGTGCTCTACGGCCCGGATCGCTACGGCGAGCGACAGGCGCGGATGCTGATGCCCGCCCGCTTCGTCCAGGCGGCCGCGCCCGCGCTCTACGGGGTGGCGCTCGGCCATTCGGCAGCGCTGGCGCTGATGCTGTCGACCGGCATCTGCGGCGTCATGTTCGCCATGACGTTCGGGCTCAGGCCCCGGTAAAATTCCCCGGCCGCTTTTCCAGCGCGGCGGCGACGCCTTCGGCGTGGTCGTCGGTCATGTGGGCGAGGGCCTGCATGGCGGCGGTCATCTCGAGGATCTGATCAAACGTCAGATCGCGCCCCTGCCGCAGCAAGGCCTTGGTCATGCGCAGGGCCTGCGGTGGCTGGGCGGCGATCTCGCGGGCCATCGTCAGGGCCTCGTCCATCAGGGTCGTGGCGGGCACCACGCGATTGACCAGTCCCCACTCCAGCGCGGTTGCCGCATCAATGGATCGCGCGGTGAACAGCAACTCCGCCGCCCGGGCATAGCCGACGTTGCGCGGCAACAGCCAGGTGCCGCCGTCGCCCGGCAATATGCCCAGCTTCAGGAAGGGTGCGCCAAAGCTGGCCGCGTCCGAGGCGATGCGGATGTCGCCCAGACCGGCAATGTCGCCGCCGAGCCCCATGGCCGGCCCGTTGACCGCCGTGACCAGCGGCACCTCAAGCTCATAAAGGCTGCGCACGATCCGGTGCACGACCCGACGGTAGCGCTCGCGGATGGCGGTGCCGGGCCCTTCGAACATGTCGCGACGGTCGCGCATCGCCTTGAGGTCGCCCCCGGCCGAGAAGGCCCGCCCGGCCCCGGTCAGCACCACGACCCGGACCTCCGGGTCGGCATTGACTACCTCGCAGGCCGCAGCAAAGGCCTCTCCGTCCGCCAGATCGGGCAGGGCATTCAGGCGCTCGGGCCGGTTCAGGGTCCAGATGACGATCGGCCCCTCACGCCGCGTCTCGATCAGTCCCGCCATGCCGTCCCCCAGGTCCACAATTGAAAAGCCCCGGCCTTTTCAGGTCCGGGGCCTTCAGATGCAAGCCGCAAGGCCGCCTTGTGGCGATCAGCGGCGCTTCTTGATCGGATAGGGCACGAAGTTCGACGGGTGGCTGACCACGCGGTCGCCCGCCCCGTTCGTATTTCGTGTGTCCACCAGAAGCCCGCCCCACAGGGCAAAGGACATCATGGCGTGCTGGAGGTTTTTCTCTTTCCTGTTCATGGTGGCGTCTCCTTTCGCTGAACGATGAAAAGAGACGCGTCGTGCTCACAGGGGCTTTCACCCTCTCAGTCGTTTCGCGTCCTTTACAGGAAACGACAGTTTTGTGACGGACGCAAGTTTTTTCGTCTGTTACCGGATTATATTTGTGGTTGATGTCACATATGCGCACCCCCTCTGACGGCCCTCCCAAGCCCATCAAGACCCCCTGCACCAAGGTCTGCACGGTGGATGGCGCCTCCGGTCTTTGCCTCGGCTGCCTGCGGTCGCTGCACGAGATCGCCGGGTGGAGCCGTCTGGATGACGCCACCCGCGAGGCTATTCTGGAAGAACTGCCCGGGCGGGTGTCCCGCCTCGACCCGGCGCTGCAGGGGCTCGTGCCGCGCTAACCTTTTGTCAGCCATGACGCTTCACCGCATCCCAACGTCCATGCCCTAGACCGGACCCGTGATTGCCGCAGAAGCGGCGCGTACATACGGGTGTTCGAGTGAGTATCGACATGACCGGCAGCGTTTCCGGAAGTGCTGTTCTGGCCGCGGCCGTGGGGACCTCCCTTCTGGCGGCCTGGGGCTTTGGGGCCCTTTCCGACAAATCCGCCCAGGCTGCGCCCCAGCCAGCCGCCGTGGTCCGGATGTTAGAGACCGCCCCCCCCATCCCCCGTGGCCCCGACGGCCACTACTGGGCGCGGGCAGAGGTCGCGGGGCAGCCGGTCGCCCTGCTGGTCGATACCGGCGCGGCCGCCATCGTCCTGCGCTCGGCCGATGCCCGGGTCCTGGGCCTGAATCCGGAGAGCCTCGACTACGGGATAGCCATCCGCACGGCCTCGGGCATGGCCCAGGCCGCCGAGATCACCCTGTCCAGCGTGACGGTGGCAGGGGTCGAGATGCGCGATGTCGCCGCCCTGGTCGTTCAGGGGGACCTGCCCCACTCGCTGCTGGGCATGAGTTTCCTCGGTCGCCTGTCCGGCTTTGAGGCCACGCCCGAGGGTCTGCTCCTCAGGCCCTAAAGGGCCTTCACCAACACCGAGACCGCCGTCGCCATCAGATAGAGGGCGAACAGCCGCCGCAGCAGTCGCCGGTCCAGCCGGTGCGCCAGCCGCGCTCCGAAGGGCGCAACGAAGGCCGTCAGCCCCCCGATCACCAGGGCGGCAGGCACATTGACATAGCCCAGTGACAGGGGCGGTCGCCCCTCCGCCGACCAGCCGAACACGACAAAGCCGACCGTGGCCGCAGCTCCGATGGCCATGCCGAAGCCCGAGGCAGTCGCCACCGCCTGATGGATGGGCCGCCCGCACAGGGTCAGCATCAGGCCCCCGAAACTGCCCCCGCCGATCCCCATCAGGGCCGATAGCCCGCCGATGGCACCCCCCCAGATGCGTCGCGCCCAGCCCGTCGGCACATCGCGGGCCAGGGTAAAGCGCTCGGGAAGCAGGCCCAGCTGGGCCGCGATCAGGGCCAGGAAGACGGCATAGATCCACGCCAGCCCCTGCATGGACGCCAGGCCGGCCAGAAAGGCGCCGACCAGCGCCCCGCCGCCGACCCACGGCGTCCAGGTCGTCAGCACCTCCTCATCGACGGCTCCATGGCTGCGGTGCGCGGTCAGTGACCGCCAGGAGGTCAGCACAATGCTGAGCAGGGAGCTACCGATGGCCACATGCAGATTGGCCTCGCCGCCCAGACCCAGCAGGGCGAAGGCCCAGAACAGCACCGGCACGATGACGGTGCCGCCCCCCACGCCGAACAGGCCTGCGATCAGGCCCGCGAACGCCCCCGCTGCGGCCAGCCCGGCGATCAGGCTGAGGATTTCGAGGGGGGCAAGGTCCACTAGGCAGCGGACTCGAGACGCGCAGCGGCGCGGGACTCGGCCTCGTGTACCGCGTCCAGCGCCCGGTCCAGAACCTCCAGCCCGGCGCCCGGCTGGGTGCTGTCGACGGTCAGGATACGCCGCCAGCTGCGCGCGCCCGGCCGTCCGTGCATCAGGCCCAGCATGTGCCGCGCCATGGCCGGCAGATGCACGCCCTCCTCCAGACGTGCCGCCATATAGGGGCGATAGGCCTCCAGCGCGTCTTCGACAGAGCGCGTCTCGCCCTCGCCGAAGATCAGCGGTTCGACCCGGCCGAGACCCGCGGGCTCATGATAGGCGGTGCGGCCCAGCATGACCCCGTCCAGAGCCACGCCCTCGACCGGCTCCAACAACTCGCGCGCTGCCTCGACCGAGGGCACGCCGCCGTTCAGCACCACGGTCAGTTCGGGCCGTTCGCGCTTCAGCCGCCGGACGAGGTCATAGTCCAGTGGCGGGATGTCCCGGTTCTCCCTGGGCGACAGCCCCTTCAGCCAGGCCATGCGGGCATGGACGATGAAGTGGTCGACCCCGGCGTCGGCGCAGGCCTCGACCAGGGCGAACAGCGCCAGCTCCGGGACCTGGTCATCGACACCGATCCGGCATTTGACGGTGACCGGCACCGGCACGGCCTCGGCCATGGCACGCATACAATCGGCGACCAGCGCCGGCTCGCGCATCAGACAGGCGCCGAAGCGGCCGGACTGCACCCGGTCCGACGGACAGCCGACATTGAGATTGACCTCGTCATAGCCGAACGGCATCGCGAGCCGCGCGGCCTCGGCCAGCTTTCCCGGGTCCGATCCACCCAGTTGCAGGGCCACCGGCCCCACCGCCGGGTCGTGCTGGAGCAGGCGCACGCGATCGCCATGGATGACCGCGTCGGCGGTCACCATTTCGGTATAGAGCATGGCCCGGCGGGTCAGGGACCGGTGAAAGGCGCGGCAGTGCCGGTCCGTCCAGTCCATCATCGGGGCGACGCTCAGCCTGTGCGCGGCAAGGGTCATGGGCGGGGCGGATACACCAAAAGCGCCTGAACCGGAATTCAAAGCGAATCCTGGGTGGACTGCGCCCACCCCCGCCTCTTTGTCGCCTTGCCCGCGCCGCCCCGGGGTCGCAGGTTCGGCATGCCCGGCCAGCCCTCGGGCCCGCAGCCCGGTCATGCCGCGCGGATTTCGTCCCAACCCCGCCTTAGTTGCATCGCGGAAAAAGAGCCGCTACCTTTGTGAGTGAGACCACTAGTCCTTGTTTTTCAAGGGCTTTGGTGAACCGGTATCGGAACCGGATCCGGGTTTCACCCGTTTTGACAGTACGTCCAACCTCCCCGGAAGGAGCCTTTTCATGCGTATCACTCTTTTTGCTGCCGTTTCCGCCGTGGCCCTTATGGCCGGTTCGGTCCAGGCTGCCCCCGCCAGTGTCACCCCGGCCGCAGCCGTGGCCCAGGACCCCGGCTACTCCGATGACGAGCTGAAGAAGTTCGGCACAGCCATGGAGCAGCTGTCCGGCATTTCCGCCCAGATTCAGGGCGGCACCCCGACCGCCGAACAACAGGCTGAAATGGCCGGCATCGTCGAGAACTCCGGTCTGACCATCGACCGCTTCAATGCGATCTCGCAGGCCGTCAGCGCCGACCCGGTGCTTCAGGCCCGGATGGCCGTGGTCATGACGCCGCCGTCGCCGGAGGGCTCGGTCGCCGCCTCGGTCACCGATCAGGAAGTGGAGCAGTTCTCCTCGGCCATGGGCCGTATCCAGGAGATCGCCGCCACCGTCCAGGGCGGCACCCCGACCGCCGAGCAGCAGGCTGAAATGGCCGCCGTGGTGGAAGGCTCGGGCCTGACCATCGACCGCTTCAACGCGATCTCGACCGCTGTCAGCCAGGACCAGGCGCTTCAGGCCCGCATGCTGCTGGCCGACGCCGAGCGCGCAGCCGGCATGTCGGGCGGCCAATAAGCCCGACGACAGACTGATCTGAATGAGACGGCGGTTCCCTACGGAGCCGCCGTTTTTTCGTCGGCCTCGACCGCGTCTTCGTTCAGCAGGCGGCCTTCGCGGCGCGGCTTGATATAGGGCGCCGGTTGCGGCGTCGGCATATTGCCGCGCATCAGGGAACGCCCGGCCTGTAGACCGCCCGACAGCTGCAGCGTCAGCCGTTCGTCGTCGCGTCGGCGGACATCGTCGATGGTCTCGCGCGCCTCCAGCTCGGAGACGCCCAGCTCCTTCAATACCTGCTCGCCGAACGCCAGCGCGGACTCGAACGTCTCGCGGATCTGATAGTCGACCCCCGCCTCGATCAGCCGCAGCGAATGGCCGCGGTCAAAGGCCCGCACGAACAGCTTCGTCAGCGGGAATTCCGAACGGATCAGCTCGACGATGCGGTCCGCCTGTTCGGGCTTGTCGATACAGACCAGCACCGCCTCGGCCTTGTCTACGCCCGAGGCCCGCAGCACGTCCAGCCGCGTCCCGTCGCCGTAATAGACCTTGAAGCCGAACTGGCCGGCCGCCTGGATCATCTCGACGTCATTCTCGATGATCGACACATCGACGTCGCGCGCCAGCAGCGGCTGGGACACCACCTGGGCGAAGCGGCCAAAGCCGATGATCAGCACCTGTTCGCGCAGGTTCTCGGCGAGCTCGACGCCGTCCAAGGAGCCGGGTTCCAGCGTCTCCTTCGGCATGAAGCGGCCCAGCAGCATCGTCGTGACGGGTGTCAACACCATCGACAGGATGACGATGGCCGTCAGCGCCGCGCTGATCCGCGCATCGAACAGGCCGACCGTGCCCGCCGCCGCATAGAGGACAAAGGCGAACTCGCCCCCCTGCGCGAACAGCACCGCGCGCTCGACGGCCTCGCGTTCCCGCGCCTTGAACACCCGCGCCACGCCATAGATGGCCACGGCCTTGACCGCCATGAAGGCGATCACTCCGCCGATCACCAGCTGCCAGTCGGCGACCACCACGGCGATATCCAGCGCCATGCCGACGCTGAGGAAGAACAGGCCCAGCAGGATGGCGCGGAACGGCTCGACATCGGCCTCCAGCTGATGGCGGAAGGTCGATTCCGACAACAGAACCCCGGCGAGGAACGCCCCCATGGCCATCGACAGCCCGCCCAGGTTCATCACCCAGGCGGCCCCGACCACCACCAGCAGGGCGGCGGCGGTCATCACCTCGCGCCCGCCATAGCGCGCCAGAATGCGGAACACCGGGTTCATGACGAACCGCCCCGCCACCAGCACCGCCGTGACCGCCGCCAGCGCCAGACCGACTGTCTGCCACAGGGGTGGGCCCTCGACCGTATTGACCCCCGTGACCGTGGCCAGCACCGCCACCACCGCCAGCAGCGGCACGATGGCCAGATCTTCCAGCAACAGGATGGACACCGCCCGCTGACCGGAGGGCGCGCCCATCTCGCCGCGCTCCTCCAGCATCTGCATGATCACGGCGGTCGAGCTGAGGACAAAGCCCATGGCCCCGACAAAGGCCACCGCTGGCGACAGGCCCAGCGCCAGACCGGTCAGGGTCAGCAACAGGCCGCAGACCGCCACCTGGGCCGCGCCGAGGCCGAAAATCTCTTTCCGCAGCGACCACAATCGCGTCGGTCGCATCTCAAGACCGATGATGAACAGGAAGATCACCACGCCGAACTCGGCGACGTGCAGTATGGTCTCGGGCTCGGAAAACAGGCCCAGACCAAAGGGCCCTATCGCCAGACCGGCGGCCAGATAGCCCAACACCGAGCCCAGCCCCAGCTTGCGAAAGATCGGCACTGCCAGAACGCCTGCCCCCAGCAGCGCCGCCGCATGCCCCAGCCCCAGTCCGCCCGTCGCATCGGCCATGCCCGTCTCCCCCTGATCGAACCTGACTCCCTAGCAGAGGTTGGCGAGCCCGTCACAATCTGGCCCCATAACCCACGGCTGAATGGTCGCCTCGACCTTGGAGGGTGTCGCCATGAGCCGCACAAAGCCGAACCGCCTCGCTGCCGTCGCCGTCAGCGGCTCGCTGATTCTTTCACTCTCGGGACCGCCCGCCATAGCCGTCCCGATGCAGGATCGCGTGGCCGACGGCGAGCCGACCCCCGCGGCCTGCGCGCCGTTCGGGTTTGGCCCGCCGACGCGTCCGGACCGGGGCTATGTCACCGCCGCGCCGCCCCCTTCTCCACCGCCTCCGGTGCCACGCCCGCCGGTCGCCGGTGAAGCGGCCACTGCGGACGAGATCGTCGTCAGCGGGTCGCGTATACGGGGCAACGCGGCCAACGCCCCAACGCCGCTGGTCCAGGTCGAGCGCGAGGCACTGCTGGCCCCCGGACAGACGGGAACTGTAGATTACCTCGCGACCGTCCCGGCCCTGTCGAACTCGCTCGTGCCCGGTGCGCCGGTCACGCCACCCTCCACCGAACGCTATCCCGATGCCGTGCCCAATCCGGTCAGGCGCGTGTCGGACGCGCCGGTCTCGACCTTCTCCATCGACGTCGACACAGCCTCATACTCCAATGTCCGGCGCTTCCTCGGCGACGGTCAGCGGCCGCCGCGCGATGCCGTCCGGGTCGAGGAGATGGTCAACTATTTCGACTATGACCTGCCCGCCCCGACCTCGATGGACCAGCCCTTTGCCGTCACCACCAGCGTGGTCGACTCGCCCTGGAGCCCCGGCCGCAAGATCGTCCATGTGGCACTTCAGGGCTATGAACTGCCGGCCAACCAGCGCCGTCCGTTGAACCTGACCTTTATGGTCGATGTCTCCGGCTCGATGCAGAGCCCGGACAAGCTGGGTCTGGCCCAGCGCACCATGAACCTGATCATCGACCGCATGCGGCCGCAGGATTCGATCGCGGTCACCACCTATGCCTCGGGGGCGCGCATTCTGCTGACGCCGACGCCCGGTACCGAAAAGCTGAAGCTGCGCTGCGCCGTGGCCTCCCTGTCCGCCGGCGGATCGACCGCAGGCGCGGCGGGCATGGTCAATGCCTATGATCAGGCCGAGGCCGCCTTTGGCGCGGACAAGGTCAACCGCATCCTGATGTTCACGGATGGCGACTTCAACGTCGGGGTTACCGAGAACAAGCGGCTGGAGGACTATGTCGCCGACAAGCGCGAAACCGGTATCTATCTGTCAGTCTATGGCTTCGGCCGCGGCAACTATCAGGACGCCCGCATGCAGGCCATCGCCCAGGCCGGCAACGGCACCGCCGCCTATGTCGATGATCTGGACGAGGCCCGGCGCCTGTTCGGTCCGGCCTTTGACCGGGGCGCCTTCCCCATCGCCGACGACGTCAAGATCCAGGTCGAGTTCAACCCCGCCCGCGTCAGCGAATACCGGCTGATCGGCTATGAGACGCGGATGCTGTCCGAAGCGGACTTCTCCAACGATCGGATCGATGCGGGCGAGGTCGGATCGGGGGCTGCGGTCGTTGCCCTCTATGAGATCACCCCCGTGGGCGGGCCCAGCCAGCTGCCGGATCGCCGCTATGAGGCCACGCCGGCTCCGACCGGTGACCCGTCGGGCGAGTGGGCCTTTGTCCAGGTCCGGTTCAAGCCGCCGGGCGCCGACACCTCGCAACTGATGCAGCATCCGGTCACCGGACAGGACGCCCGCCCGGGCACCGAGGTCCGCTGGGCCCTTGCCGTCGCCGGTGCCGCCCAGCTGCTGCGCGGTGACCCCTGGCTGGCGGCTGAGTATGGCTGGGATGACGTCATCGACCTCGCCCAGGGCGCGCGGGGCGAGGACCCGTGGGGACAGCGCGCCGAATTCGTCAACCTGGCTCGCTCGGCGTCCGAACTGGGTCCGGTCCGCCAGCCCTGACGTCGCTCCGCGGAGCCCACCAGCCTGCCGAACGTTGGTCCGTCAGGATCGGGTGGAGGACTTCTCATGACGGCTGACATTCTTCAGAGCCTGCCGGCGACCGGCATCCTCGAGACCTGGGTGCTGCCGGTGCTGCTGGCGCTGGGGCTGGCGGCGGCCTCGGGCCTGCGCATCTTTGTGCCGCTGTTCATGGCGGCGCTGGCGGCGAAGTTCCAGCTGTTCGGCATCGAGCTGAACGACGGCATGCTGTGGATGACCTCCAACACCGCCATCGCCGCGCTCGGTCTGGCGACCGTCATCGAGATCATCTCGGACAAGGTACCGGTGCTCGACAACGCCCTGCACGCCATCGGCCTGATCGCCCGGCCGGTCGCAGGCGCCATGGTGGCCGGGTCGATGTTCGTCGGCCTGGATCCCACAGCCGCCGCCATTGCGGGCATTATCGTCGGCGCCCCGACGGCGCTGGCCTTTGGCGCAGCACAGGGCGGCACCCGCGCGGCCTCGACCCTGTCCACTGCGGGCATGGCCAACCCGTTTCTCAGCGTCGTCGACGATGTCGTGAGCGTCGGCACAGTGCTGATTGCCTTCCTGATGCCGATCCTGATCCCGGTCGTGGTGCTGATCGGCTTTCTGGTGTTGCGGGCGGTCTACAACCACTGGCGCAAGGATCACCGCGGCCCCGCCACCGTGCCCACCCTGTCGGCTAGACGTCGAACCTGACGCCCTGGGCCAGCGGCAGAGCGGTCGAGAAATTCACCGTCTGGGTCTGGCGCCGCATATAGGCCTTCCACGCGTCCGAGCCGCTCTCGCGACCGCCGCCGGTGTCCTTTTCCCCGCCAAAGGCCCCGCCGATCTCGGCGCCGGACGGGCCGATGTTCACATTGGCGATCCCGCAGTCCGAGCCCCAGGCCGACAGGAAGGTCTCGGCCTGCCGGACACTGTCGGTGAAGATACAGCTGGACAGGCCCTGTGGGACGTCATTCTGCATCGCGATGGCCTGATCCAGCTCCCGCCAGGTCATCACATAGAGGATCGGCGCGAAGGTCTCGTGCCGCACGATGGCGCTCTGCTCGGGCATCCGCACGATCGCGGGCCGGACATAGGCGCCGTCCCGGTCCAGCCGCTGACCGCCGGTGACGACCTTGCCACCCTCGGCCACAGCCTGGTCCAGCGCAGCCGCCATCGCGTCGGCCGAGGCTTCATCGATCAGAGGGCCGATCAGGGTGCCGTCGTCGCGCGGATCACCGACCGGCAGGGTCTCATAGGCGGCCTTCAGCCGGGCGATCAGCCCCTCGGCCAGATCCTCATGGACCAGCAGGCGACGCAGGCTGGTGCATCGCTGTCCGCAGGTGCCGACGGCTGAAAAGGCGATGGCCCGCACCGCGAGATCCAGATCGGCGCCCGGCGCCACGATCATGGCATTGTTGCCGCCCAGTTCCAGCAGCGACCGTCCGAGCCGCCCTGCCACATCGACCGCCACCGCCTTGCCCATCCGGGTCGAGCCGGTGGCCGACACCAGTGGAATACGCGGGTCGCGGGCCAGCGCCTGTCCCACCTCAGCCCCGCCGACCAGTACCTGATTGAGACGCTCGGGCGCATCCTCGCCAAAGCGGGCCACGGCGCGCTCGACTACGGCCTGCACGGCCAGCGCCACCAGCGAGGTCTTGTCCGACGGCTTCCAGATCACCGGATCGCCGCACACCAGCGCCAGCGCCGCATTCCACGCCCAGACCGCGACCGGAAAGTTGAAGGCGGTGATCACCGCCACCGGGCCCAGCGGCTGCCAGGTCTCACGCATATGGTGGCCGGGGCGCTCGCTGGGCATGGTCAGACCATACAGCTGGCGCGACAGGCCGACGGCAAACTCGCAGACGTCGATCATCTCCTGAACCTCGCCGGCGCCTTCGGAGGTGATCTTGCCGGCCTCCAGCGTCACCAGCCGGGCCAGATCGTCCTTCGCCGTTCGCAGCTCCTCGCCCAGCAGCCGCACCAGCTCGCCCCGGCGCGGCGCCGGCACCCGCCGCCATGCCGCAAAGGCCTCGGTCGCTGTAGCAATCGCCGTTTCGACCGTCTCCGGCGTCGCCGCAGCAAGGGCGCCCACATGCGATCCGTCGACCGGCGAACGCGCCACCTGACCCGTATCGACCCACTCAGGCTGTACGCCCAGTCGCGTCAGGGTGTCCCGCAGGTCGTTCGCCGCCGATGTCATGGTCTGCCTCTCCAGCCGTTCCGGCACCGCTTAGCCCGAATCCCCGCTGCGTTCACCCTTGCTTCACCCCGTTTCCCAACGGGGCGCTAACGCCCACACCCGATACTGCAGACACCGAAGGAGGGTCTGATGGCGCGCGCACAATTCCAGAAGGGTCAAAAGGTCTGGGTCGAATGCGTGGGCGTCTGGGCCCGCGTCGAGCAGGTCCAGCCCGTCTGGGCCAAGGGGTTCGATGAGCCTGTACGGGTCACCTATGATGTGGGTCTGGGACGCGAATTTCTGGCCCAGGAACTGGCGGTCCCGGTCGAGGACGCTACGGCCGTGTCGGAGGGCGATAAGCGCTGGCGCCTGCTGCGGGCCCGCAACAAATGGCAGACGGCCGACGACTGTCCGCACCATCCCTTTCCCGGCACCTATCCGGTCGTGGTCACCGATCCCCAGGACTGGGGCGGCTGGCGCGTGCCGGGTGCCGAATATGATCGCGATCCCGAGCGCATCGAATACCAGGCCCGGCTGATCGCTGCGGCACCGCGCCTGCTGGCCTTGGCCAACGCCATGATCGAGGCCGTCGCCGATGTGCCCGACGACGCCCCGCCCGAAATGCGCCGGCTGGCCGACGCTGCCCGCAACCTCGTGCGTAAAGTCACCGAGGTCACAACGGTTGCGCCTGTCACGGAACAGTCGACGACCCGGATGTCGAGCCGGTCCGAGCCCCTTCCCGACACCCCCACCGAGTCCCGGGCGACACAGGCGGCCTGACACCGGTATTCGGTGCCTCGACACCACAAGCCGACGCAGCCTAGATTCTCCGTTCGACGACAGTTCGGGCCGGGAGAAGACGCTTGCGCGCCACAGAGCGACGCATCAATCCGACGGGGCGCCGCAAGGGCGACCGGGGTCGCGCCTCACCCGCATGGGTGAGGGTGCTGATTCTTGTCGTCGCCCTCGGCGTCGCCAGTTACGTCCTGCTGTTCGGTCGGGAAATGGCCCAGCCGGTGCGTGATTCCGACCAGTTACGCGATCAGGCCATGGTCGCCGAGGCCGGGCGGCTGGCCTCCGATACCGTGCTGGGCATCCGCACGGCTGAACTGGCCCTGGCCGGCGCCAGCCGCGACCTGCCCGCCGACATGGCTGTGGCCTTGCTCGATAGCGCGGGCCAGATCGAGATCGCGCGCGGAGCACCGATTGCAGACTTTCGGCCACTCCCGGGTCGTGATGCGGCGCCGATTGCCGCCCCGGACGGAGAGGCGCTGCTGATCCGGCGCACCACAGCCGACGGGCGCGACGCCGTAGCCCGCATTCCCTTGCCGCCTGCTACCGTCGCCCCCGAGAACGGGCTGCTGGCCCTGCGGGTCGGTCGGACGGTGATCGGTGCGGGGGGGCAGTCAGCAGACCAGACCTCGCTCTGGATGGGCCTGACCGGGACTGCGCCCGAGGCCGACGGCCGCATCCATGCCGTCATGCCGGACGAGGGTCCCAGCTTCCGCCGGGTCGCAATCCCGGTCGGCGACACCGGTTTGCTGGTCGTAGGGGCGCGTCCCGATGCTGTGGGCGCGACCGCCCTGCTCGACGATGCCTGGGTGCTGATGGCACCGCTGCTGGTCGGCGTTCTGGTCCTGCTGGCGGTGCTGCTGCAACAGGCCCGCTCGGCCCGCGCCGGACGGGAATGGGCCGAGACCGAGCGCCGCTTCCGCATCGCGGTCGAGGGGGCCCGTTGCGGCGTCTGGGAGTGGGATCTCGAACGCGAGGAGGTAATCCTGTCCGACTATATGGCTGTCATGTTGGGTGTGGAGCAGGCGGGGCCGATGCCGGCTGCGGCCTTCATCGAACGTGTCCATCCCGATTACCGTGAAGCGCTGACGCATGCTCTCCGGCAGGCCGCAACCTTCGGCGCCTTCGAGGCCAGCTTCCCCGTGCCGGATCAATGCGGTCGCCCCCGCTGGATCGATGCCCGCGGCCAGTCGCGCGGCGCGCGCAGCGAGGACGGTTATTCCGTCATCCTCGGCGTGGCGCTGGACATCACCGAGGAACGCCGCGCCAAGGCCCAGGCCCAGTCCGCCGAAAGCCGCCTGCGCGACGGCATCGAGAGCGTCTCGGATGCCTTTGTCCTGTTTGACCGCCACGACCGACTGATCCTCTGGAACCAGGCCTTTGTCGATACCTTCGGCTTTGAGCCCGGCATGGTCCGTCGGGGGGCGAAGAAGGACGATCTGAACCGTATCGCTGCCCTCGCCATTCATTCCGAGCACCCGGCGACCGGCGGTCGCAGCGGCGCGCGCGAGGTCGAGCTGAATGACGGGCGTTGGCTACAGCTTGTCGAGCGATATACCGCCGACAGCGGCACCGTCGTCACCGCCGCTGACATCACCGCCATCAAGCGTCAGGAGGCCGAGCGCCAGCGCGCCGCCGACTCCCTGCGTGCCATGGTCGAGAAGCTGGAAGCGAGTCAAGAAAAACTCAGCCTGCTGGCCCGCAAATACGAGATCGCCATGACCCGGGCCGAGGCCGCCAATCAGGCCAAGTCCGAATTCCTGGCCAATATGAGCCACGAACTGCGCACCCCGCTGAACGCCATCAACGGCTTCTCGGAAATCATGACGGCCGAGATGTTCGGTCCGCTGGGCGACCCCCGCTACAAGGGCTATTCCGCCGACATCCTGAAATCCGGCCAGCATCTGCTCAGCCTGATCAACGACATCCTGGACATGGCCAAGATCGAGTCGGGCAAGATGACCCTCTATTACGAGGCGGTCTCGGTGCACGACATCTGCGAAGACGCCGCCCGGCTGATGCGCGGCAAGGTCGAGGAGGCGGGCCTGACCCTGACGCTGGACGCCGCCGACACCCTGCCCGAGATGCAGGCCGACCATCGCGGACTGAAACAGGTCATGCTGAACCTGATCTCCAATGCCGTGAAGTTCACGCCCGAGGGCGGCCACATCCGGGTCGAGGCGCGTCAGAGCGACGCCGGCCGGATCCAGATCGCGGTCATCGACACCGGCATCGGCATCGCCGCCGAGGATGTGGCGCGGCTGGCGCGGCCGTTTGAGCAGGTCGAGGGCCAGCATTCCAAGACCACCCAGGGCACCGGCCTCGGCCTGGCCCTGACCAAGTCGCTGATCGAGCTGCATGGCGGCGAACTGTGGATCGACAGCGAGCCCGGTCAGGGGACGACGGTCGCCTTCACCCTGCCGCTGGTGCCGCCCGCCCAGGCCCAGACCCAGGCCGGTGGGCAGCGCGAAGCGGCCTGACCCTATTCAGCGGGAGGAGGCTCGCGCCGCTCTCCGCGATCTCCCCGGTCCCGACCGCCCCGGCCCCGGGGACCATGGCGCGACAGCAGGGGCGCCACGGCGGCGCGTTCCTCAGGGTTGAGGGTCGCCAGCAAGGCGGCCGTGTCGTCCTCGATCCGGGCCCGTCCGCGCAGTTCGGCCTCACGCGAGGTGGCCAGCAGCGTCCGCACCGCCTCGCCGTCATAGGGGGTTTCCAGCGCCCGGCTGAGCGCCGCCTTGCGGGCCGTGCGCGCCTCCTCGAAATCGGGGCGGGCAGACAGGGCCGACTCCCGCAGCGTGGTCCGGACGCGCGCCTGGGTCTCGGGCGACAAAGCCCCCACAGCCTGCCAAGGACTGCTGCCGCTACGACCCGGCCGGCGTTGATCCTCGACCCGGCTTTCGATCCGGTTCAGCGACACCGCCATGGTGGCCACGGCCGCCAGGGCGAACACATTGATCACGGCCAGAACGATCAGGCCGATCTTCATCGCACGTGCGCTCATCCCAGCACCTCCGTATCGTCGATCCCGGTCAGGGTCGCCTGATAGAGCACAGCATCGGCCTGCACATCGGCGGTCAGCCGGTCGCTCAGGGTCACGCCGAACATCACCCCGGCACAGGCCGCCGCCATCAGTCCGGCACCCGACGCCAGCCGGAACCGATCCAGCCTGAAGCTCGGCACGCGCAACTGCCAGCCGCGCGGCGCCGGCGTCAGCGCCGCCTCGGCCCCCTTCAACGCCCGGGCAAAGGCCGCTGCATCCGGCAGCGGCGCCGCATGGCCCGCCAGACCGACGTCCAGCGCCCGCGCTTCGGCCAGCACGGCTCGGGCCGCCTCGCCCGCCTGATCGGCATGGGCCAGCGCCGCGTCACGCTCGGCCTCGGGCCAGCGCGCCGGATCGGCCCCATAGGCCTCGACGATCGCCTGAAAGCGTTCGGCCCTCATCATCTCTCTCCTTCAGAGGCCGGATTGAGGTCGGACAGCGCCGACCGCAACGCCCGCCGCCCTCGCGACAGCAGGCTTTCCAGAGCCTCGATACTCACACCCATGATCCCGGCGGCCTCGATATTGCCGAGCTCCTGATAATGACACAGCACCACCGCCTCACGCTGCCGTTCGGGCAGGGCCTGCAGCGCCGCATCGACCCTCAGCCCCACGTCCCGCGCCATCAGGCCGCGATCGGGGGCAGGGCTGTCGTCGATCTGCTCCGGGACGGTGTCCGTGGCAATCTCGCGCCGTTTCCGTAGCCGGTCGTAGCAGAGGTTCATGGCCACCCGGTGCAGCCAGGTATCGAATTTCGCCTTGCCGGGTTTCCAGCGGGGAGCCTGTTTCCAGGCCCTTAGCAGGGTTTCCTGCGCCACGTCCTCGGCCTCGACCGGGTCGCCCAGCAACCGTCCTGCCAGCGCCATCATGCGCGGCAGTTTGACGGAAACCAGGGCCTGGATGGCCTCCGGGTCGCCCCGGGCCACACGGGCCACCAGTTCCTGATCGGGGTCGGCGATCACGGGCAAACGGTTGTCCTGTCTCGCAAAAGACTGAGGGCCGTCGATCCCGGATCGCCTCGCCCGACATTCACCCTACTCCGAAGACGCCGCCGCTTGCGAGCGACGTTCCTGACGGCGTTCACGACGGTCCTCACGCATGCCCTGACGGGCGGCCTGACGCTCCTCGGCGGTGACATAGCCGTCGCCGTTGGCATCCAGCCTGGCAAAGCTCTCCGCCGTGCGGGCCTCGACCTCGGCGATCACCACGGGGCCGCGTTCGCCGCGCATGCCTTCGCCGCCGCGACGCTCACCGCGACCGGGGCCACGCATACCGCGACGGGGGCCGCGGTCGCCGCGTTCAGCGCGACGCTCGCCGCGGGCTTCACGGGCGGCATCATATTCCGCCCGCGTCACAGCGCCGTTGCCGTCGGCATCCAGACGGGCAAAGTGGCTGTCGGCACGCTCAGCCTGACGGCCTTCACGGGCGGCGGCCATTTCCTCGGGGGTCACCGTGCCGTCGCCATTGGCGTCGGCCGCAGACAGGCGCGAGACACGCCCGGCCACGAACTCGGCCTGGCTGATACGCCCGTCACCGTCCGCGTCGGCGCGGGCCATGCCGCGATCCTGTCGGCCGGGATCTTGCGGTGCGGCCTGCTGGGCCACCCCCACACCGGCGGACACCGCCAGCGCCACAGCGGCTGCGCCGCCGATCCAGATAGATTTTCTCATGGGTCTTGCTCCTTGATCGTCAGATCGGACGTCCCCTTGTCCAGTCCGTCTAACGCAGGGGCCCTCAGGATTCCGTCGCGACCGGTGGAAGCACGGTTTCGAACCGCGCCCGGGCTCGCGCGCGCAGGGCCTCAAGATGCGCCCTCAGCCCGGCCAGATTCTCTTGCCCGCCCACTTTGGCCAGGCGCGCCTGCAGGCCGGCGGGCTCATCCTCGGGCACCGGCTTTTCATTGAAGGCACAGGCAAAGATCTGGGCGATGCCCTGCTGGGTGCGCCACGCCTCGGCCAGTTCGGGATCGTCGGCCAGCGCCTCCAGCGTCGAGACCGTCAGGGCCTCTCCCGCCCCGGCCCGCAGCAGCTGCCGGTACTGGGCCACGAACTCGGCATCAACCAGCCCGCCCGCGACCCGCTTCAGGTCCCAGAAGCCGCCGGACGGCAGGTCGCGCATCATCCGGTCGCGCATCGCCCGCACATCATGGGCCAGCACCTCCGGCGTGCGCCCGTGGGCACGAACCACATCCTCAAGCACGCCAGAGACCCGTTCGCCAAAGGCGGGATCGCTGGCCCAAACCACCCGCGCCCGGGTCAGCACCATGAACTCCCAGGTGTCGGCCTCGCTCGCATAATAGTCGGTCAGCCGCGCCAGCTTGACCGACAGCGGCCCCTTGGAGCCCGAGGGCCTGAGCCGCATGTCGACCTCATAGAGCCCCCCCTGGCTGGTATGGGCCGAAAGCGCCGCGATCAGCCTTTGGGTGAACCGCCCGTACCAGGTCTCGGGCGGCAGGCCCCGCCCTTCCGACACGGCGTCGGCGGGGGCCTCATGCACGGTGATAAGGTCGAGGTCCGAAGCCGCCGTCATCTCGCGAGAGCCCGCCTTGCCCAGCGCGACCACGGCCACCGATCCATCGATGCGGCCAGACTGGCGGGTTACCTCGGCCACCGCCGCCTGCGCCAGCGCCTGGATCGACGCATCGGCCAGCACTGTATAGGCCCGCCCGGCCGCCTCGACATCGGCCCGCCCGGTCAGGGTCTGCAGACCGATGCGGAACCGCTGATCGCGATGGAGACGCCGCACCGCATCCATGGCAGCCTCGAAATCGTCCGCCGCAGCCGCCTCGGCCCGCATCTGGTCGGCGACCCCTGTGTCGGCATCCAGCGGGGTCTGGAAGCGCACATCCAGCATACTGTCCAGCGCCGCCGGATCCCGCCCCAGCGCCCGCGCCAGCCGCGGCGCCCAGGCCATCACCCGCACCACCAGATCGAACAGGGTCGGCTGGTTCAGGAACAGGGCCTGAATCTGCACCCCAGCCGACAGGCCGGAAAAGAACACGGCGAACCGGCGAAAGGCCTGATCCGGCGCACCCGTTGCGGCCAGGGCCTCCAGCAGGCGTGGGGCCAGGCGCGTGAACAGCTCACGCCCCCGCGCGCTGCGGGTCGCGGGGATGCGCCCGTGGTGCCAGCTGCGGATCATGTCCGACACCGGGGCCGGCTCCGCAAAGCCCATCCGCTCCAGTGTGGCCAGCGTCTCGGGATCGTTCTCGACCCCGGTGAAGACCAGACTGCCATAGTCCGACGACAGGGACTCCTCGCCCTCGAACAGATCGCCATACAAGCGGTTGACCTCGGCCAGCAGGGCCTCGACCGAAGCGTCGAACGCCGCCAGATCGGCTTCGCCCGACAGCGCGGCGACCGCCCGGCGGCGGTCGTCCTCGACCGGCAGGGCGTGGGTCTGCTCGTCAGCCAGCATCTGCACCCGGTGCTCCAGCCCGCGCAGCCGCACATAGGCTTCGCTCAGGGCCGCCCGGGTCGCCTCCGGCACATGGCCCGCGCGGGTCAGGGCAGCCAGCGCGGGCAGGGTCCCCGGCAGACGCAGCGTCGGGTTGCGCCCGCCCAGGATAAGCTGCTGGGTCTGGGCATAGAATTCGATCTCGCGGATGCCGCCCCGGCCCAGCTTCAGATTGGCGCCGGCCGCCTCCAGCCCCTCGCCCGTCTTGTGCACATGGATCTGCCGTTTGATCGACTGCACATCGAGGATCGCCTGATAGTCGAGGCTGCGGCGCCAGACGAACGGCACCAGCGCCTCAAGGAATTCGCGCCCCGCCGCGCGGTCGCCCAGCATGGCGCGCGCCTTGATAAAGGCCGCCCGCTCCCAGTTCTGGCCCACGCCCTCATAGTAATCCAGCGCCATGGGCACGGCCACGACCGGCGGGGTCGAGGACGGATCAGGCCTGAGGCGAAGGTCCACCCGGAAGACGTATCCGTCGCCGGTCCGCTCGGTCAGCAGGGCGGCAAAGGCCTGGGCCGCGCGGTCGACCGTGCGCTGCATCTCCACACCCTCGGCCAGCGCCCCGGCCAGCCGCTCTGGATCGTAGAAAAGCGAGATGTCGATATCGCTGGAATAGTTCAACTCCAGCGCGCCGTGCTTGCCCATGGCCAGACCGAACAGGCCGGGGACGGGATTGTCCGCGTCGGGGTCGGAGACCAACCGTCCCCGCTCGCGCAGGTCGTGGGCCACGGCACGCAGCGCCGCCTGCGACGTCGCATCGGCAAAGCGCGACAGGGCGCCGGTCACCGCTCCCAGATCCCAGACCCCGCCCAGATCGGCCAGCGCCGTCAGCAGATGCAGGTCGGCCTTCAACTGCCGCAGCGGGCGCTTCATCGCGTCCGCCCCGCCGGTCAGGGCATCGGTCCGCATCAGGATGGCGGCAAGGGTCGCCTCGGGACTGGCTGCCAGCATCTCGCCCAGCGCCTCGGGACGCCGCCGGGCCAGCGAGGCCAGATAGGGCGAGGCGGCGAACACCGGGGCCAGTGCGGGCCAGGCCGTCTCCAGCACAGGGCCGAGGTCAGCCTCGACCAGCTGTGCCTTCAGCGTCTCCAGCCCCGGTGCCTCCAGCGTGGGCACGCAGGGGCGAATCCGGTCGGCCAGGGCCTCGCCCACGGATGACGTCATGGCGCGGCGGCCAGCACCAGCGCCACCCTGAGGCCCGGTCCGTGGCCATTATAGACCCCCGGGCCCTCATCCAGCTGGATGCGCCCCCCATGGGCCTCCATGACCGCCCCGACCAGCGCCAGCCCCAGTCCCGAACCCGGCTCGGTCCGGCTGTTGTCGAGGCGCACGAAGCGCTCGATCACCCGCTCGCGGTCTTCCTCGGGCACGCCGGGGCCGGTGTCGGTCACCGAGAATTCGACCTCGCCCGAGGACCGCCTTCGCGCGCGCAGCTTCACCGCCCCGCCCTCGGGCGTGTATTTGATGGCATTGTCGATGATGTTGGCCAGCGCCTGGGTCAGGAAGGGCCGGTTCCCAATGATCTCCAGCCCGCGCTCGATCTCGGCGGAAAACTCCAGCCCCTTGTCCTCGCCCGCCGGCTCGTAAAGCTCGGCCAGATCGGCAGCGAGATCAGCGGCATCGAACCGTTTCGCGTCCGGAATACTGCCCGACCCCGCCGCCGCCTGCAGCCGGGCGATGGCCAGCACGGTGTTGAAGGTCTTCAGCAGGTCGTCGGCTTCCGACAGGGCCAGCTCCAGCGCCTCGGTGCCGCTGACCTTGCCCGCCTCGGCATCGATCAGGGCAACCTCCAGCTTCGCCCGCATCCGCGTCAGCGGCGAGCGCAGGTCGTGGGCGATCGCGTCGCCCGCATGGCGGATCGAGGCCATGGAGGCCTCCAGCCGGTCCAGCATGCCGTTCAGACCCTGGCCCAGCTCGTCCAGCTCGTCGCCCGAGCCGCGCACCGCCACCCGGGCTTTCAGATCGCCGTCCTGCACCGCCAGCACCGTGCGGTTCAGCCGGCCCATGGCCCGCTCCAGATTCCGGCTGACCAGAAGGCCGCCGATCAAGCCCAGCAGCACGACAATCCCCATCGCCCCCCACAGGGCCTGGGTCAGCCGCCCCAGATAGGCCTCGGTATCGCCCAGCGACTGGCCGACGAACAGTTGCTCGCCGCCGCGCAGGGTCATCTGCACCCCGCGCGACTGGGGCCGCACGACCCGCCCGTCGGGCAGGGTGTCGGTCATCGGAAAGGTGTGCCAGACCGTGCCGCCCTCATAGTCCTGGATGGGCGAGACATTGAGGCTGCCGGTCACCCGGTTCCCCTCGGCGTCGATCAGCAGATACAGGAAGTTGTCGCGGCTCAGCGTCCGGTCGATGACCGCCATGTTCAGGGCGTCAAAGCCCCGCGCATCATAGATGCCGGTCAGGGTCGTGACCTCGGTCCGCACCGCCTCCTCGGCCCTCAGCCGCGCCTCATTGGCCGAGGCCACATAGACCCACGCCAGCACCGCCGCCGCCGCCGTCGCAAAGAGCGCCAGAAACAGCAGCGTCAGCCGGAACGGCGTCCGCCGGAAGAGGGACGGGAGTTTCACAGCCTAACTTTCTCCCTCCCCTTCATGGGGAGGGAAGGTGGCGCGAAGCGACACCAGGGTGGGGGAGTCATTCAGTCGATCAAGAATACAGTCCATGACGCCATCGACATTGTCTCGGATGGAGGCGTTGTCGAAACGGAGCGTCGTGAAGCCCTCGCGGCTCGACACACCGTCCCGGATACGATCATGGCGCGCCTGCTCCTCCTCCCCATGCCCCGCTCCATCAATTTCGACGACAAGGTGGTGTTTGAAGCACACGAAATCGAGGAAATACCCTCTGAACGGCGCCTGCCGACGAAAATGAAAGCCCTGCTTTCTCGGCATCTTGAGTCGGGACCACATTCGCGCCTCGGGTGGAGAAAGGGTCTTTCGCATTTCGCGCGCGCGTTCAATTTTTCCTGACATGGACGCCTCCCCACCCTGACGGCTTCGCCGTCGTCCCTCCCCATAAAGGGGAGGGAGAACTCCTTCACGCCTCCAGCCGGTATCCCGCGCCGCGCACGGTCTGCAGCATGGCCTTGTCAAAGCCCTTGTCGATCTTGGAGCGCAGGCGGCTGATGTGCACGTCGATAACGTTCGTCTGGGGGTCGAAATGGTATTCCCAGACCTTCTCCAGCAGCATGGTGCGGGTCACCGACTGACCGGCGTGGCGCATCATGAATTCCAGCAGCTGGAACTCGCGCGGCTGCAGGTCGATCTCCTGGCCGGCGCGGGTGACTTCCCGGCTGATCAGGTTCATCTCCAGATCGCCGACCTTGAGCACGGTCGCGACCGACCCGGTCTCGCGACGGCGCGACAGGGCCTCGACCCGCGCGATCAGTTCGGCAAAGGCATAGGGCTTGACCAGATAGTCGTCGGCGCCCGCCTGCAGGCCGGTCACCCGATCCTCGACCTCGCCCAGCGCCGACAGGAACAGTACCGGCGTCTGGTCGCCGTTCTTGCGCACCGTCTCGACCATGCCGACCCCGTCGAGGCGCGGCATCATCCGGTCGACAACATAGACGTCATAGCCGCCCTTCTGCGCCTCCAGCAGGCCAAAGGCCCCGTCCACGGCATGGACCACCTCGTGGCCCGCCTCGGTCAGGCCCCGAACCATCGCCGTCGCCGCTTCGGCGTCGTCCTCGACCACCAGAATGCGCATCGCCCTCTCCCTTCGTTCCCGCACCTGCGGGATTCGTCCCGAATAATAGCCGATCCCGGCCGGTTTCCTTACTGCGTTGTCGCCGGGGCCCGGGACCGTGTGGCGGGCTGCGATGGCACGTCCAGCAGGACGGACCCGTTTCTGTCCGGCGTCCACACCAGAACGAAGAACTCGTCGCGGTTTCCCTGTCGTGCACGGACGATCTCGGCCTGGATGTCGGCGATGCTGCGTACCGGTTTCAGCCCGGCCTGAAGGATCACCATACCCGGCACAAAACGGCCCTGGCCAACCTGGGCCGTACCCACGACCACCACGCCATTGATGCCGGCGGGGATGTCGTACTTCGAACGCAGCTCGGGCGTCATCGGCGCCAGGGTAAGTCCGGCGACGGCCTGTCCCGGGCTGGGTTCGGGAACCGGACGGCGCCCGGGCCTCTGCAGGGCATCCAGCTCCGACTGAGCAGGACGTTTTGCTGCCTGGACCCGTGCTACCAGACGCCGCTCGCCGCGAAGAACCACGACCTCAAGCGTCTCACCCACCTTTGCGGCACCGACGCGCCGGGTCAGGTCGGTCGCGCCGGAGACAGGGGCATCGTCCAGCTCGATGACGATGTCACCGGGACGAAGGCCCCCGCGCGCGGCGGGCCCGCCCGCCGTCACATCATTGATCAGTGCGCCGTTGATGCCCGCGTCCAGCCCCATGGCCTCGCGGAATGGCTCCAGGTCGCCGATGGTGACGCCCAGATAGCCGCGCTCGATCTGTTCGCCGCGCATCAGCCGGTCGGTGATGGTCTTGGCGGTGTTGGCCGGAATGGCAAAGCCGATGCCGATCGAGCCGCCGGTCGGCGAAAAGATGGCTGTATTGACGCCGATCACGCGGCCATAGATGTCAAAGGTCGGCCCGCCGGAGTTGCCCCGGTTGATGGCCGCGTCGATCTGGATGTAGTCCACATAGTTGCTGGAAACATCCTGCAGGTCCCGCGACTTGGCCGAGACAATGCCCGCCGTCGCCGTGCCGCCCAGGCCAAACGGATTGCCGACCGCGATCACCCAGTCACCGACGCGCGGCTCGGCCGACTCCTCGAAGCTGACATAGGGAAAACGCCCGCCATCGACCTTGATGACCGCAAGATCCGTGCTCTCGTCGCGCCCCACCAGACGCGCGGGCAGCTCGCGATTGTCAGCCAGCCGGACGGTGATCTCCTCGGCATTGGCGATCACATGGTTGTTGGTGACGATATAGCCGTCTTCCGAGATGAAGAAGCCCGAGCCCGCGCCCAGGGTGGTCTCGCCCTCGGGGCTCTCGCCCTCACCCTGCGGACCTTCGAATTCGAACGGCAGGCCGGGGATCTGGAAGGTCTGCGCCTCGCCACGGGGCACGCGGGTTCGCACATCGATCTGCACGACCGCCGGGGCCACCTGGGTAAAGATGTCGGCAAAGCTGACCGGCGCACCGGGCGGCGGTCCAAAGGCAGCGCCGGGCGCGCCCGCTGACGGCGTGATCGGGCCGCTGACCGACAGCAGGCTGCCGTCCATGCCGGGCCAGCGAATCAATCCGCCCGCCGTGGCGACCACCGCCACCAGCAGCCCTGCGGCCGCGCCTATGATGAACTCCTTGCGCTTCACTCTGCTGTTCCCGTTCAAAGGCCCATGCCGCCCGATATCGGACCGGCATCTGCGTGACGATATAGGCCCTTATCCCCGATCACCAATCGCCGCGATACGGCTGGACCGGTGACGGCGCGCATCAGGGCGTCCCGTCGCGTGTTTTTGGCGGCGAAGTTGCGTCATCTTCGGGGCCGGTTGTTGCCGCCTTGAGAAGTTTGTCGACCCGCGTTCGTTCCGCCGCCGTCAGATCGGGTTCCGGCTCGACCCGGTCGGCGCACCTGCGCGCGAACCACGCCAGCACCCCGGCGCCGCCCACCACCAGCACCAGCGGCAGCCCCCACAGCAGCAGGGTGCCCGGCCGGACCGGCGGAGTGAACAGCACATAGTCGCCATAGCGCGCCACCAGTCCGTCGCGGACCTCGGCATCGGTCTGTCCTTCCGCGATCCGGTCGCGCACCCAGCGCCGCATGTCGGACGCGACGCCCGCCGGCGAATCGGCGATCGACTCATGCTGGCAGACGACGCAGCGGATATCCTCGAACAGGGCCTGGGCACGGGCCTCCTGTTCCGCATTGGCCAGCGGGCGATCCGGCGCGGCCGGCGGCTCCTGCGCCAGCACAGGCCCGGCGAGGCCCAGCATCAGGGCAAGGATCAGCAGCCGCCTCATGCCGCAGCCTTCCTGCGCCGGGTCGTGTCGGCGGTCCGCAGCCGTCGGTCCGCCAGCGACAGCAGCCCGCCCAGCGCCATCAACGCCGGTCCGAGGAAGATCAGCCGCGCCCACGGGTTCCAGTTCATCCGCACCGTCCACGCCCGCTCGCCGCTGTCGCTCAGCCGCCGCTCGCCCAGCACCAGATAGACGTCATCCAGCCCGTGAAAGCTCAGGCCCACCTCGGTCGTCGTCTGCCCCCCGGCCGGAAAGAAGCGTTTTTCGGCCCGCACGGTCTCGGGCCGCCCGCCGCCCAGAGGCTCGACATCCAGCGTGGCACTTTCGGCCAGATAGTTTGGCCCCTCGATGATCTCGACCGACCGCAGTGTTGCCTGATAGGGGCCGGCGGCGATCGTCTGGCCGATCTCGAGCGGACGGGCCGCCTCGACCTTCAGCCCCGTCTCGACCACCGCACCCAGCACGAACAGGCCCAGCCCGGCGTGCGCCGCCGTCATGCCCCAGGCCGCCAGCGGCAGGGCCCGCACGCGCCGCCCCAGCTCACCCGCCGATCGCTTGCCGAACAGGCGCACCCGCTCGGCCAGCTCGGCCAGCGCCCCCAGCACCAGCCAGGCCCCCAGCGCCAGCCCCGCCCCGGTCAAGGCCTGACGCGGCTGGAACAGGCCCCAGACGGCCAGGGCGAACACCAGCGACAGACCTGCCGCCCAGGCCAGCCGCTGCAGGGCGCCGATCAGATCGCCCCGCTTCCAGCCCAGCAGCGGCCCCATCGGCAGGATCATCAGCGCCATGGCCATCAGCGGCGTGAAGGTCACGGCGAAATAGGGCGGCCCGACCGAGATCGTCGCGCCGCCGGCAGCCTCAAGCACCAGCGGATAGAGCGTCCCGACCAGCACCGTCGCCGCGGCCACCGACAGGAACAGATTGTTGATCACCAGCGCGCCCTCGCGGCTGATCGGGGCGAACAGGGTCTTGCCCGTCAGCTGCCCGGCCCTGAGCGCGAACAGGGTAAAGGCCGCGCCCGCCGTCAGGCCCAGTATGCCCAGCAGCATCAGCCCCCGCTCGGGATCGACGGCAAAGGCGTGGACACTGGTCAGCACGCCCGAGCGCACCAGAAACGCCCCCAGCATCGACAGCGAAAACGCCACCAGCGCCAGAAACACCGTCCAGCCGATCAGGGCCCCGCGCCGCTCGGTCACGACCGCGCTGTGCAACAGGGCCGCCGCCGCCAACCATGGCATGAAGCTGGCATTCTCGACCGGATCCCAGAACCACCAGCCGCCCCAGCCCAGTTCGTAGTAGGCCCAGAAGCTTCCCAGCGCGATGCCGGCTGTCAGCAGCGCCCAGCTCGCCAGTGCCCACGGCCGGATCCAGCGTCCCCAGGCCGGCCAGAAGCCCGCCCCCGGTCGCCCCTCGATCAGGGCCGCGACCGCCAGCGAGAAGCACACGGACAGGCCGACATAGCCGCCGTAGAGCAGCGGCGGATGCAGCGCCAGCGCCGGGTCCTGCAGCAGCGGATTCAGCGACGCGCCCTCGACCGGTACCGGCTCCAGCCGCGAGAACGGGTTGGAGGTGAACAGCACAAAGGCGAGGAACAGCGCGCCCAGCCCGCCCTGCACCGCGACGGCCACCGCCTTCAACCCGAACGGAAGGCCGGCCTCGCCCGTCCGTGCCCGCGCCAGCAGCGCGCCGAAGCCCGTCAGCACCAGACACCACAGCAGCAGCGAACCCTCATGGCTGCCCCAGGCCCCGGCCACCTTGTAGAGCATCGGCTTGTCGGTATGGCTGTTCAGCGCCACGTTCGAGACTGAAAAGTCCGAGACGACGAAGGCGTAAATCAGCACGCCAAAGGCCAGCCCGACGGCGAGGAAGGCGGCCAGGCCAGCGCCCTCTCCAGCCCCTGTCAGCACCGGGCTTGCTCGCAGACGTCCCCCGACCGAGGCCACCACCTGCAGCCCGCTCAGCGCCAGCGCCAGACACAGGGCAAAGGCCCCCAGTTCGACGATCACGGCCGGGCTCCGGGGGTCTGCGGGCGCCACTCGCCGCGTTCCTTCAGCCGTTCGGCCACCTCGCGCGGCATATAGGTCTCATCGTGCTTGGCCAGCACCTGACGCGCGACAAAGGTCCGGTCGGCGCGGAACTCGCCCTCGACCACCACGCCCTGCTCTTCCTTGAACAGGTCGGGCAGGTCACCCTGATAGATGACGGGCGTCGAGGCCGCATTGTCGGTCACGCGGAAGCGCACCTGACCACCGTCTCCGTGGGCTACACTGCCCGCCTCGACCAGACCCCCCAGCCGCATGGCGCGACCGACCGGCGCTGCTTCCTCGGTGGCCTCGGACGGCGACACGAAAAAGGTCACCGTGTCCTGCATGGCCCACAGGCTCAGGCCCACGGCCACGGCCAGCACCGGGGCGGCGGCCATCAGCACCCACACCCGTCTGCGGGCCTTCGGCGACTTCGGCATCCAGCCCATCAGTCCTCTCCTCCGGACAGCGGCGGCAGGCGCGATTCCAGATCGATGCGGCGCGGGTCGGTCGGCGACAGCACCGCGATCAGAGGGCTCCACATCTCATGCACCCGGGCGGCTTCGCCCCGCTGCAGCGCCAGTTCACCGAGGAAATAGCGCGCGCCCAGCTGGCCGGGGTCCAGCTCCAGCGCCCGCAGGAAGGCCATCTCGGCATCGCTTCCGACCTCGCCGTCCTGGGTCTGGACCAGCGCCTCGCCCAGCCGGGCCCAGGTCTGGGCGTCGTCGGGCCGAAGCATCGCCGCCCGGCGCAGGGCCGAGGCCGCGCCAATCGGATCGCCCGCCTCGAACCGGGCCGCGCCCAGCAGGGCCTGGGCCTCGAAATTGTCAGGCCGGTCCGCGGCTTCGCGCTCCATCACGGCCGCCAGTTGCGGGGCATCCAGCAGGCCGGGTGTCTCGGCCCATTCTGCCACTCGCCGGGCATAGGGCTGGTCGGCCACACCCGGGCTGCCCACGCCGATGTAGATGACCAGCGCCACCAGTGCTGTTGCCCCCGTCCCGGCCAGCACCCAGCGCGCCTGACGCAGTCTTGCCGCCGTGTCGATCGCCGGGGGAGATGCCGACGTGTCCGCCTCCAGATGCCGACGTGCCACCTCGGCCCGGGCGGCCTCCAGCTCGCCCCCCGCCAGCACGCCGCGCGCGGCCATTCGGTCCAGCTCTTCAAGATCACGAGCCAGCGCCCGGCCCCGGGCCGCTTCGCCCGCTTCCGGATCCGGCACAGCGGCGCCCCCGGCCGCGCCAGCGGCGCTCAGGATCAGCAGCCCGGCAAGCGCACAGGCCAGTCCCGTCAGGGTCCAGAAGATCAGCATGCCCGGCGTTTAGCCGATCAGGCGGCCTCCGGCGAGGCCCCGCGCCCCTCGATGCCGTGAATCGTCGCAGCGGCGCGGCGTCGCACCGTGCGGGCGGCCTCGTGCGCCTCCAGATGGGTCAACAGGCGCGCCACTGCCTCCATCAGGGCCAGCGCCCGGTCGACATCCTCGACCTCTTCGCCGTGGATCAGATCAAAGGCCTCATCGGCATAGCGACCCAGCGTCTCGGTCAGGGCATCGGCCTGTTGCTTGCGGTCGGACTCACAGCCGAACACCGCCGCCGCGGGCCTGAGGGCGCCCAGCAACCGCAGCTGTACCCCGGCCGTGGCCAGCGCCGGTGAGGCCGGATCACTGTTCAGATCGGGCACCTTGCGGGTCATCCGCCCGGCCAGCACCGCGCGCGTCATCGGCAGGGCCGCGTCGACCGCCTTCGGAGCGCTCCGGATGGTTTCAGTCAGCCGGCGGGCGACCTTCAGGCGCGCCTCGCGCACATTCTTGCCCCAGGCACTGCCGGGCTGAACCTCAAGGGTAACATCCAGTTCGCCGAGGGTGGCCGTGCACCAGCGGATGGCTTCCAGCACCGCCTCGGCCTCGGGACCGGCCTCCGGTCCGGGGCGGAAGTCGGCGACGCGCGCTGCCCGCACCTCGACCCCGGCGATCAGACGCTCGACGAAGACCGCCATCTCGGACCCGCTCAGAAAATCATCGCGGCCCGCCGATCCGCTGGTCCGGGTCACCAGCCTCAGCACCAGCGCCGCATCCTTCAGATGGGCAAACAGGATGTCGATCAGACGCGGCGCGCCATCCTCGTGAATGGCCGAAGCATCCCGGATCAACAGGCGCAGTTCCGCCAGACTGTCACCGTCGGGACGGCCCAGCCAGGATTCCAGATGGTTCATCGCCTTGCGGGCCAGATGGGCCAGATCCAGACAGCGGGCCAGCATTTCCAGCCCGCCCTCGCGCTCGTCGTCCGCAAGACCAGAGGGCCAGACCGCTTCGGGGCGATCACGGACCGCAGCTGCAGCAGCCAGACACAGCCGGTCACCGACGATGGCCGCCTCGGGCCCATCCCGGTCCAGTCGCGCCAGCAGATCAAGCTCGCCTTCGCGCGCCACCGCCCACAGCCGGGGCAGGACCTGCGCCGGAAAGGTCAGGGCTTCGATCCCGTCCATCCGTTCGCGGAACAGGGGGGTCAGCGGGCCCAGCGCGCGCTCGCGACGGCGGCGCTCCTGATCGACGTCGTTCAGCATACCGCCCAGCTCCCGGGCCTTGTCGCCCGGCCAGCCGCCGACAGCCCGCCGCAGCCCGTCGAGCAGTTCAGGGGGACACAGGGCGATCAGATGCGCCAGGGCGGCGCGGTGCGCGACCGACAGACCGGCCATTCAGAACTCCACGTGAAGCCCACGTCCCACGCAGCCTGGGCGGGCAGGGTTAATATTCCGTCCACCGCGTTACAGCGTTACAGCGCTGCACGGCCACTCAGCCCTCAGTAGCCGGCAGGTCGAGTACAGCCTTCAGCCCGCCCATCTCACTCCGCGACAGGGCCACCCGACCGTTGTAGGCCCTGGTCAGGTCGTCGACGATGGACAGGCCGAGACCCGATCCGGGGGCATCCTCGTCCATGCGGGTGCCCCGTTTCAGGGCCGCCTCCCACTGGTCTTCGGCCAGACCCGGGCCGTCGTCCTCGACCACCACCACCATCTGGCCCAAACCGGTCGCCCCGGCGCTGACCCGCACCCGGCGCTTCGCCCATTTGCAGGCGTTCTCGATCAGGTTGCCGAGGATTTCCTGCAAATCCTGACGCTCGCCCCGGAACATCAGGTCATCGGGCGCACGCCAGTCGATCTCGACGCCCTTCGCGGCGAACACCCGCTCGAGCATGACGGCCATCTCGTCCAGCACCTCGGCCACCGGGGTGCGCTCGCCCAGCCCCTGCGCCCGGGCGGCGGCGCGCGCGCGCCGCAGGTGGTGGTCCACCTGATCCTTCATCACCCGGCTCTGGCGGGTGACCACTTCGGCCAGCGGATCGGTCTTGCCCTCGGCCTCGGCCAGCATAACCGACAGGGGCGTCTTCAATGCGTGGGCCAGATTGCCGACGTGGGTGCGCTGACGCTCCACCACCTCGGTGTTGTGGTCCAGCAGGCGGTTGACCTGTTCGGCCAGCGGCTGGATCTCCAACGGATAGGTGCGCTCGATCCGGCCCGAGCGCCCCTTTCGCACATCGGCGATCTCATTCCTCAGCAGGAACAGCGGGCGCAGGCCGATCCGCACCTGCATGAACACCGCCGCGACCAGCCCCAGCCCCAGGATCAACAGGGCGATCCAGGTGAAGGTGGCAAAGGCCCGCGTGTCGGCATCGATATCCGACCGGTCCATGCCCGCCATGAACACCAGCGGCCGCTCGCGTCCCGGCAGCACCTTGACGCTGGCCGCGATCCGCAGCGGCCGGTCGACCGGGCCGATGGCCGTGTAGCTGAGCGTCCGCCCACGCTCGAGGCGCGCCGGCATGTCCCGCGGGATCATCAGATCCTCACCGGCCAGCGACGGCGACCGCTCCAGGATGCGCATTCCGCCCCGACCGTCGAACTCGGCCACCACCCAGTATTTGCCCGACAGCGGGCGCAGCGTGCGCGAGTCCTGGATTTCGGCGACCGACACCTGGCCCCCGACCACGGTCGTGGCCAGCACCACCTCGTCGATGGTTTCCGCCAGGGCATAGCCCATGCGGCGGAGTGCAGACTCCTGATACTGGCTGGTCAGCATCCAGCCGGTCAGCACCAGCGCCACCGCCATCCAGGCCGAGGCCAGCCAGATCAGACGCCGGGTCAGCGACCGACCGGGGCGCCCGAACGCCCGTCCGGCCCAGACCTGCCAGCTCACGCGGCCTCGGACTCGCCCGGCAGGGCCGTCAGCCGATAGCCCAGCCCGCGCACCGTCTCGATCCGGTCGGCGCCGATCTTCTTCCTCAGCCGGCCGACGAACACCTCGATGGTGTTGGAGTCGCGGTCAAAGTCCTGGTCGTACAGGTGCTCGACCAGCTCCGTGCGACTGATCACCCGACCCTGATGCATCATCAGATAGTGCAACAGCCGGTATTCCAGACTGGTCAGGCGCAGCGGTTCGCCATTGACATTGGCCCGCGCCGCCCGCGGATCCAGACGCAGCCCGCCGCACGACAGGGTCGCAGACGCAATGCCCGCCGAGCGCCGCAGCAGGGCCCGCAGGCGCGCCAGCAGCTCTTCGGTATGGAAGGGCTTGGTCAGATAGTCATCAGCGCCCGCATCGAACCCGGCCACCTTGTCGGACCAGGCCCCGCGCGCCGTCAGGATCAGCACCGGCGTGGTCTTGCCCTCGCGGCGCCAGCGCTCCAGCACCGACACGCCGTCGACCTTGGGCAGGCCCAGGTCCAGCACGATCACATCATAGGGTTCGGTGTCGCCCAGAAAATGCGCCTCCTCGCCGTCGGGCGCATGGTCGACCGCATAGCCGGCATCGCCCAGCGCGGCCTTCAACTGGCGCGACAGATCGGCGTCATCCTCGACAAGCAGTACACGCATGGAAGCCCCTTATCTCTCGGCGTCGACGCCGATATCAATCACCCGACCGTCGCGCTGTTCGAACCGGAACACATGCTGGCCGCCGCGCATCCCCATATAGCCGACATAGCGTGCCCCGCCCGCCCGCGCCTGGGCAATCCGCTGGGCCTCGGCCTCGCTGACGCGGCGCGAGGACTGTTCGCGCGGATCGTCCCGGCGGTCACGACCACGCGGGTCCTGACGCCCTCGCGGGTCCTGATCCAGCTGGACCGCGACGGGTTCCTCCGGGGCTGCGGGAGCCGCCAGCGCCGAACCGGCCACCAGCATCACCCCCAGCACAAGGCCGGTGGCGGCACAGCTCAACAGACGATGTTTCAGGGTGCGGGTCATGGACTGGGTTTTGCGCCCGGGGCTCTGAACGGAGGCTGAACGACCAGTCTAGACATATTTCACCGTCGCGACAGCCGCCTCTCGTGAAAGTCGCCCCTTATCCCCTCGCGCGCGAGGGGCGGACGGTCATGGAGGCGAATTCATCCGCATGAACCGAACCTGAAACGGCCTGTTCAGATTGGGCTCAGCCGCGACCTGCTTTTCTGCAGTCAACGTCGCCCCACCCCGGACGACGCGTGTTGAAAGGATACGACCATGATCAAGAAGATTCTCATCCCCGCCCTGGCCCTCGCCGCCACCTCGGTCGCCCTGCCGGCCGCCGCCCAGAGCTTCAGCGTCACCGTCGGCACGCGCGCTCCGGCCTATGCCCCCGGTTACGGCTATGACCGCCACGACCGGTATGACCGCTACGAGCGTGACTGGGTGTCGATCAACCAGCGCCAGCGCCAGCTGGACCGCCGCATCGACCAGGGCATCCGTAACGGCCAGCTGACCCGCCGTGAGGCCCAGAGCCTGCGCCGCGAATTCAACCAGCTGGCCCGCCTTGAGGCCAACTATCGCCGCAACGGCCTGACCCGCTGGGAACGCCAGGACCTCGACCGTCGTTTCGATGCCCTGGAAGCCCGCATCCGCTACGAGCGTCGCGATCGCGATCGCAACCGCGGCCGCTGGTAAGACATAAGGCGGCGCCCGCAAGGACCCGCCTCCGCAGGCCCCACCCCTCCCCTCGCACGGGGCCTGCCCCCGGGGCGCGATCGGAAACGATCGCGCCCCTTCTTTCTGGAAGAAGAGAGCGTCCCCTCACAGACGCAACTCGACCCCTGTGGGGAGGGTCGCCGTCCAGTGCAGGCCGTGCTCGGCGAATTCCAGATCGACCTCTCCGCCGGTCGCCCCTTCGAACACCCGGGTCAACAGCGCCGACCCAAAGCCTCCGCCCCGCGCCTTGCCCCCGGTCGGACAGGGCGTCACCGTCGGCCCTCCCTGTTCCTGCCAGGACAGGCGCACATGATCCGGCCCGGCCTGGGTCCAACGGACCGCGACCCGGCCCTCCGGCACACTCAGACTTCCGTATTTCAGGGCGTTGGTCCCCAGCTCGTGCACGGCCAGCGACAGATAGGGGGCGATCCGGCCGGGCAGCAGCACCTCGGGGCCCTCCATCTCCACCCGCTCCAGATGGGACAGCTGCCGCGCCAGCAGGTCGCGCAGCGAGAACCGGTCGTCCGACATGCTCATCAAGGCATCCTGGGCTGCCGAAAGCGCGACCAGCCGGGCCTCCACCGCCGCGACGAAGGCCGCGGGCACGTCCGTCGCGCTTGCGGACTGGCGAACGATGGCCTGTACGACGGCGAACACGTTCTTGACGCGATGGCTCAGTTCCTGCGCCAGCACCTCCAGCTTGGTCTCGTTCAGCTTTCGGGTGGTGACATCGAGCGCACTGGCGACCACACCGCGCCGCCCGTCCGGCAGGATCGATGGCGACGCCTGTACGTCGTACCAAAGTCTCTGTTCGCCGGTCAGGAACGAGATTTCCTCGCTCTGGGTCACCCCGGTCTCCAGCGTCCGGCGGAGGATCGTTTCAAGCGGCTCGCCGACTTCGGGCCCGATGAATTCCGCCGGCGTCTTGCCCAGACAGGTCTCCGGTACATTGTGCGCCCAGACGTAGGTCAGCGCCTCGTCGTGCTCGGACATGGCCAGACCCGAGATATTGGTGGCCAGCGCGAACCGGTCGGCCGTCGAGCGCAGCCGCGCCAGACTGTCCCTCAGCTCCCGATTGCGGTTCGACAGCTCTTCATCGGCCGCCCTAAGTTCCGTGATGTCCTCATTGACCCCGATCATGCCGGCAAAGCTGCCATCCGGGGCGTGATAGGGCCGGGCCCGCGTCTGCAGCACCCGCACCTCGCCGTCTGCCCGCCGATAGCGCCCCTCGCAGACGAAGGCGTGCTGGCCGGACATGCCCTCACTGAACGGTCCAAAGACCGCACCCTGATCCTCGGTCAGCAGGCTGGAGGACCAGTCGAACCGCCCGCAGTCGTCTGACCCCAGCCCCCAGAATTCCCGCATGGCCCGGCTGAGGAACACACACCGTCCGGTCGTGTCCCCACGCCACAGCATGGCCGGCGATTCCTCGGCCAGCAACGCCAGACTGGCACTGTCGGACCCGGGCGCGGTCAAGCGATGGCACCCCGCGCAGTCATCTTCATCTTGGCCCCCGTAAGCATCGCGACCCCGCGCGGTCAATTTACGCGCATCGCTAAACGCCGCTCGCCGAAAAAGGGTTTCAGGGTGCCCGTGCCTACACCCTCAACCGGCTCTCCACCGTCGTGACCGCCTGCCCCGTCAGGATCACCCGATCCCCCCGCATCTCCGTGGTGATGTCTCCCCCCCGCGTGGGAAAGGCCTGGAAGAAGTCCACCCTCGCCCGGCCCAGGCGGTCGGTCCACAGGGGGGCCAGGATGCAGTGGGCCGAGCCGGTGGCGGGGTCTTCGGGCACGCCACAGCCGGGGGCGAAGAACCGGTCGACCACGTCGTACTGGTCGCCCTCATCGGCGGGGGCGCAGACGATCACCTCGCCCTGTTCGCCCGCCGGAGTGACCAGCGCGTTCAGCGCCGCGATGTCAGGGGTCAGGTTTCGCACCGTTTCCGCATCCTTCAGCATCACCACCAGATAGCGGGCGGCCCAAACCTCGACCGGCTCGGCGCCCAGCGCCTCGGCGAGGCCCGCGACCCGCCCCGCGCGCCGCGGCGGATCGGCGGGAAAGTCCATTTCATAGGCATCCCGCCCCTGCCCCCGCTTCACGATCAGCGGGCCCGAGGCCGTGTCGAACGTCACCGCCTCGACATCCAGCCCCAGTTCGCCCAGCAGCACATGGGCGCTGGCGAGCGTCGCGTGGCCGCACAGATCGACCTCGCGCCCCGGGGTGAACCAGCGCAGGCCGAACCGGTCGGGCCGGTCGGCGCGCGTCAGGAAGGCCGTCTCCGACAGATTGTTCTCGCGCGCCAGCGCCTGCATCCAGGCCTCGTCGCGCCACTCCAGCTGCGGCTCGACCACACAGGCCCCATTGCCCATGAAGGGCTTTGCTGCAAAGGCATCCACCGTCCACTGTCTCATCACCCCTGCTCCACCCTCAGTTCCGGCCAGCGGGCCACAAGCTTGTCGACCACCCGGCCCCAGTCCGCGGCCAGCGGCCGGGTCGGATTGGGGCGCAGCACCATGGCGAACATGTCATCAAGGCCAAACGGCGCCTCGACCGTCAGCCGGTCGTCGGGCTCCAGTCGCACGCCGACGGCAAAGGCCGGGGCCACGAACCGCGACAGCGCCTCGGCCGTCGCGCTGACCGGCGGCCAGGGCTGGCCGAACTTGGCCGGAAACCATTCCGAGACGCGCCGCTGATTGCGCACCTCGACGCGGCTTTTCAGCGGCTCCTCGAACCGGGCGGCGACCCGGCGGATCACCGCATCCTCGGCATCCCAGCTGTAGTCCGGGTCGAAATAGCCGACGTCGAAATCCTTGATCCCGTGCCCGGCCGGCCGGGCCGTCAGGTGGTTCCAGACGCTCTGATAGACCGCGCCGGAAAAGATCAGCCAGTCGTTCAACCCTTCCGCTCGCACCCCCTCCAGCACCGTCATCAGGTCGGGGTCGGCGCGGACGATGGCCTCAAGGCGGGTCGCCGGATCGCTCATCTGTCGCGCACCGGCCAGCCGTGGTCCAACGGCCCGTGCCCCTGCCCCAGCCCGGGCGCGCGGCGGATGGCCTCGGCCACATAGGCCCAGCCGTTGGCGACGGCGGCCTCCATCGTCTGCCCCTGCGCGAGGCCCGCCGCACAGGCACTGGCCAGGGTACAGCCCGTGCCGTGGGTGTGGCGCGTCTCGACCCGTTCACCCTCCAGCACCGTGTCGCCGTCGGCCGTCAGCAGCAGGTCCAGAACCCGGTCACCCGGCACATGGCCGCCCTTCATCAGCACCGCGCCCGCGCCCATCTCCAGCAGGGCCTCGCCCGCCCGGCGCTGGCCGTCCAGATCGGTGACCACAATCCCGGTCAGGGCCTCGGCCTCCGGCGCATTGGGGGTCAGAAGCGCCGCGCGCGGCACCATCCGCGTCCGCACCGCCTCGATCGCCGCCTCAGCCAGCAGGTTCGCCCCGCCCTTGGCCACCATGACCGGATCGACCACGGCGGGCACGGCGGCCCCGTCGAGGATGTCGGCGACCGCCTCGACCACCTCGACGCTGCCCAGCATGCCGGTCTTGATCACGTCGGTGCCGATGTCGTTCAGCACGGCCCGGGCCTGTTCGCGGATCAACTCCACTGGCAGGGGATGGACGCCGTGAACCCCCAGGGTGTTCTGCACCGTGATGGCCGTCACGGCCGTCGCGGCAAAGCCGCCCAGCATGGTCACCGCCTTGATGTCGGCCTGCAGCCCGGCACCCCCGCCCGAGTCAGATCCGGCAATTATGAGGACCCTACCGCTCGCCGCGCGGCGGCTCGCTGCTTGAGGGTCGATCGCGCTCACGCCCCCGCTCCCGAAAACAGCTTCAGCCCGACAATGCCCGCCACGATCAGGACGATGCACACCAGCCGGATCGCCGTCGCCGGCTCGCCATAGGCCAGAATTCCGACGGTCGCCGCGCCCACCGCCCCGATCCCGGTCCAGACGCCATAGGCCGTGCCGATCGGCAGCTTCTGCGTCGCCAGCCACAGGAAGCCAAAGCTGAGCAGCATCGCCAGCCCGACCAGCAGGCTGATCCCCGGCCGCTGCGGCCCCACAAACTTGAACCCCGAGGCCCAGCCCACTTCCAGCAGTCCGGCAATCGCCAGCGCCAGCCACGGGTTCATCTGGGTCAACAATCTCAGGGCCTCGGTCATCTCTCCTGAATGGCGATGACCGAGGCCGGGGGCAAGCGTCCTATTTCCCCACGACCAGCTTCTTCAGCGCCATCAGCAGACCGGACACCTCGCTCACAACGATCACACCGAAGATCAGGATCAGCACGGTCTCGCCGCCTTCACCCGTTCGGAACAGAGTCTCGGTGCGCTCGACCAGGGCCCCGAGGCTGTCCACCCGGAGCAGCGACGCGAAGGGCGAGTACAGCCAGATCCAGCCCAGCAGGGTAAGCGACGCGCCCCGGAACACCACATCGCCGAACGCCGTCAGCCGCACGGGCGACCCCGTCATGGCCCGAAGCAGGTGGAACACCCCCTGCGCCGCGGCAAACACCACCACCGGCCAGTACAGCAGTGTGACCGTCTCGGCGAACAACAGGCCATAATCGACCCCGCCGCGCACCAATTCTCCGCCCAGATCCTCGGGCCGGAAGCCCAGCCCCAGCAGGCCCGACCACCACAGCAGGAAAATCCCCCAGGCCGTGGCGCTGCCCAGCGCGCCCGCCGTCGGCGACATCTTCGGCAGCGCATCGTCCAGCGCCTTGTCGGTGTCATCCAGCGTGCTGCCGCCGCTCTTCTCATGCAGCGAGTCCCACCAGCGCCGGCTGAACACGCCCACTTCGAACAGGCCCAGATCCTTCGCCCGCCATTCGGTCAGGAAGGCCGGCTTTTCCTTCTGCCGCTCGATGATGAAGCCCGCCAGCGTCGCGAGGCCCACCACCGTCAGCCCGCTCTGGAACAGACCGGCAAAGGCCTGGCCGATCGCCTGCCCCGCCTCGGCCCCGCCGAACAGGATGCGCGCCACCGCCCCGACGGCCGTGATCAGCACCAGCACCGTCAGCGCCGTCTTCACCCCGAACACCCACCAGGGATAGAGCTCGGGCCCCACCACATGCTGCGGCCCGGCGCCATAGCGGGCGGCCACTGTCAGCGGGTGCCCCACCTCGCGCAGCACGGCCGCGACCTCGGTCTCGGTCAGCGGCCGGCCCAGCTCGGCCTCCCGCTCCTCGACCCGGCTCATCAAGAGGTCGCGCAGTTCGGCCAGAATGTCCTCGCGGCCGGCGGCGGGCAGTTGCGCCCCCACAGCCTTCAGATAGCGTTCAATCAGGTCCATCGTCCCCTCCGTGATCACAGAATTCGGTCCAGCGAGGCCGACAGCCTGCGCCATTCGGCCTCGAGCCGGCCCAGCATGGCCGCGCCCTCGGGCGACAGCCGGTAAAAGCGCTTCTTGCGGCGCTCTTCCTCGCGCCATTCGCTGGTCAGCAGCCCCTGGCTCTCCAGCCGGCGCAGCAGCGGATAGAGGGTCGATTCCTCCATCTCCAGCCCGGCCTCGCCCAGCGCCACGCGCAGGGAATAGCCGTACTGCTCGGTCTTCAGCCGCGCCAGTACCGCCAGCACCAGCGAGCCCCGGCGCAGCTCCAGCCGCATCGCCTCATAAAGATCGGTCTCGCCCAAGGGCCCGCTCCACTCGCGTCACATAGTGTGTGACACACAGTGTATGCAGCATACTGTGCGAGGGAGTCAAGCGACCGGCGTCACGACAGTGTCGGCCTCAGTTCCCCTCGCGCACCCAGACGCTGCAGCGGGCGATCCAGTGCTGCAACTCGGCGATCAGCGCGGCGTATTCGACCGTGTCCAGCTCATGCACGACCTCGCCGTCCAGGAATTCGAGGGGCTGATCGGCGATCCGCCGCCCGCGTTCCGTCCTCGGCCATGGCGCATAGCTGACCTTGAGGCGAAATCCACCGATCACCTCGATCTGGAACCGCGTGCCGACGTTCGTGGCGCTGAACAGCACCGAGGCCGGATCGCACAGCCCGGGGTCAAGCTGGTCGGACAGGTCGTTCAGCGCGATGCGCCAGCCCGCCGGCACGCGCAGCGCCGGCAGTTCCAGAAAGGCCTTCGAGCCCGGATAGGCGTCCTCAAACCGCACAGCCATGATCGCCCCTCAGTCCTTCAGATAGAACAGCGCCTCGACCGTCACCCCCAGCGCCCGCGCGAGGTCCAGCGCCAGCAGGGTCGAGGGGATGAACACCCCGTTCTCGACGGTGTTGATGGTCTTCCTCGACACGCCCGCCCGCTCGGCCAGCTCGGCCTGGGTCAGGCCGGCGGCGGTGCGGATGGCCTTCAGGTGCGACCCCAGCCGCGGGTCACCCATCCCCGCGCTCCGGCAGGCCCGCCTCGCGGTCCAGCCAGGCAAAGCGCAGCCCGGCCGCCGCCCCGCCCAGCGTCAGCGCCGTGATGATCGCCAGCGGGCTCCACTCCGGCCGCCACAGGCTGACCCCGGCGGCCACCGTGCCGCTCGCCATCAGCACCACAAAGGCCGCCCCCAGCGCTCGCGCCCGCAAGGCCCCCGTCAGCTCGTCATCGAGGTATTTGCGCTGGGTCCGCGACTGGAAGTCCCAGCCCAGCACCACCATGCTGACCACCCAGGAATACAGCACGGGCAAGCCCAGCTGCAGATAGTCGACCACGCCGTCGTCACCCGTCTCGATCCCGCCCCAGGCCTGATACGACACCGCCAGAAAGAACAGGCTGGCCACCGGAAACGCCCACAGGATCCCGTTGCGCCGCGCCTGCAGCCGATCGCGCCGCACCTGCACCGGCTCGGTCTGCCACGTCCGGTTCCACGGCCTCAGCGCCCACGCCTTGAACGCCCCCACGACCGCCAGACCGACGCCACAGCCGATAACCCCGGCCACGGCCCCGCCGGCGCTGATGCCGGCGCGGTAATAGGCCCAGCCCACCAGCGCCATCGCCACCCCGAGGACCACCGCCGCCAACGCCGCGACCAGCTTCCTCCCGCGCGCCCGGCCTTCCTGCGCGCGTTCCTGCTCGGTCATCGTCATCATGGGGCAATCTCCTCAGGCTCAATGTCACCCGTGGGTTACATATCACCTCAAGGTTACACGGAGTCAAGTGGCCTAGTCGGCGAAGGCCGACCCGGCGCGTTCCGGAGCCGGACGGTCGTTGACCTCTTCGCGGACGACCGCGACCGACACCGTGTTGCCAGTCGTCAGCCCGATGCGTCCCATGACTACCCGCGACCGCGCCGGCCCCTCAGGGCACATCCACGCCGCCAGCAGGCCGTCCGGCGTCTGGTAGACCCGTCTCAGATAGCAGTTGCTGACCTTGGCTATGAAGGTCGGACCGGCCCTGTCCATGACCGCTTCCATGGCGGCGAAGTCATTCCCGTCGGCGGCGCGCAGGAAATCGGCGACCGGGTCCACCGCAGCGCGCGGCGGCGCCTCGGCAGCTGCAACCCAGAACGCAGCGGACAGTGTCGCAATCAGCGCAAGCATGGGTCCCCCCCGAGGCCATCACCCTCCGCAGAGGTGCCACCTTGGCCGCCTCCCGTCCAGTCGCAAGCATGATGCCCTCAAGCAGCGAGCGACCGCGTCGCGAGCGTTAGGGCCAAAATCACCTGCAAAAACTTCTGCCCCCCGGCTCCAGATGCAGATGGTCCTGGTGCGGCGCGTCATAGTCCGGGCTCAGCACGGTACTGAATATCCAGCAGCCCTCATCGCGGATGCGCTTCAGGAACCGCGCCTCGGGCCCGTCGCCGTACCAGTGGGACTTGACCATCACCCGCGTGCCGTCGCGCAGGATGACCCCGGCAAAGTCCACCGCCGCCGCGCGCGAATGGGCGCTGGGCCGCGCGCCCGGCCGGTTCGACACCGAGCGACACGCATAGGTCCCGTAATGGACGATATCGACCACGTCCTGGCCGAAGATCTCGCGCGCCGCGGGCTCGACCACCTGCCGCCGCCACACCGACAGGGCCAGCGCCGTCTGGCAGGTCATCACCGGCCCCGCCGGCGACAGGCGCGCCACCGTGCCCCGGTCGATGTCCACCGTGCCCGCCCCCGCAAGGCCACAGGTCTCCGAATCCACCCGGTCGGGCACGGGGGTAAAGGTCACCCGCGCGGCCTCCAGCTCGGCGCGACAGACCGCCAGGTCCGCCCCCGCCGCATCCACGCGCTCGCGCATGCCGCGATCCGGCCGCTGATCGACCAGCCCCGACGCCAGCCGCACACTGACCGGCGCATTCACCGGCGGCTGGCTGACCACGCCCCGATCCCCCCACCCCGGCGGAGGCGGATTGGCCCGCCCGCAAGACACCAGCACCAGCAGGCTGAGGGCAAGGATCAGTCGCATGTGTTTCATGGGCGGAGAGGCTAGCGGGATTCGGCGCTCCCCCGCAGCACGCCGCGCTTGCCAAGCGCGCGCGAATACGGCGAAGACAGACCTGCCGTTGAAATGGCACACGGAGACCCGATGCCCACCCTGTCCTAGCTGACCCGCGACGACGATCTCAAGGCTGCCGGCCGGGCCCCCTATCGTCTGCTGCAGGAAGTGCCGGAGCTAGGCTACGGCGACCCGGACGCGGGCAATATGCTGGTCCAGGGCGACAATCTCGAAGCGCTGAAAGCGCTCCTCCCCTTCTATGCGGGACAGGTGAAGTGCATCTACATCGATCCGCCTTACAACACCGGATCGGCCTTCGAACACTATGACGACAGTCTGGAGCACAGCCGGTGGCTGGCCATGATGTGGCCCCGGCTTGAGTTGCTCCGCGAACTGCTGGCCGAGGACGGCTCCATCTGGGTGTCCATCGACGACAACGAGTCGCACTATCTCAAAGTTGTTATGGATGAGGTGTTTGGGCGGGGGAACTTCATCGCCAACGTCGTCTGGCAAAAGCGATACTCCCGCGAAAACAGGGGTGCGATCGGCGACGTTCACGAGCACATCCTTGTTTATGCTCGTGAACCCGAGAAGTTTAAGACTGGCCGCAACAAGCTGCCCCTCGATGCGGCTCAGGCCAAGATCTACAAGAACCCCGACGACCCGAACGAAACCGACCCTGAGAAGCGCTGGCGCGGGCTTCCCATGACCGCCCAAGGCTACCGGCCCAATCAAATGTACAAAATCACTGCGCCAAACGGGCGCACACATGTACCCCCCGAAGGTAGATGCTGGTCTATGATCGAACCTGAGTTCAAGAAGCTCAAGGACAAGGATCGTATCTATTGGGGACGCGACGGGAACGCACAGCCAAGTGTCATTCGGTTTCTGTCCGAAGTCGATGGGTTGGTTCCGTGGACGTGGTGGCCCCACTCGGATGCTGGCCATACAGACGAGTCAAAAAAGGAAGCTAACGAGCTGTTTGGTTCAGATGTGAGCTTTGGTACTCCCAAGCCAGAGCGACTGATGGAGCGAATTCTCCACATCGCCAGCAATCCTGGCGACCTTGTCCTCGACTCCTTCCTCGGTTCGGGCACCACTGCGGCCGTTGCGCTGAAAATGGGCCGCCGTTTCATCGGCATTGAGGTGGGCGACCACGCTGCGACCCACTGTCAGCCTCGACTGAAGAAGGTAGTAGACGGCGAACAGGGCGGCGTGTCGAAGGCGCAGAACTGGACCGGCGGCGGCGGCTTCCGCTTCTGGCGCCTTGGCCCTCCTGTGTTCGACGACGCGGGCCGCCTCACGGCCGATATCGCCTTCGATACCCTGGCCGCGCATGTGTGGTTCAGCGAGACCTCCACCCCACTCGACCCGAAAACCCGAGGGCCGCTGCTGGGCGTTCGTGACGACCGCGCCGTGGCCTTGCTCTACAACGGCGTCCTAGGGGACAAACGCCCCGCCGGTGGCAACGTCCTGACCCGCCAGACCCTCGCCATCATCCGCGAAGGCCTTCCCACTGACTTCGACGGCGAACTGATCGTCTATGGCGAACGCAGCGCCCTGACCCCGGCCACCCTTGCGCGCGAGCGGATCGCCTTCCGCCAGACGCCCTATGATGTGAAGGCGCGCCGCTGATGCAGTTGAAACCCTATCAGGACGCCGCGATCACGGTCCTCCGGGACTTTCTCGACCGGGCGCAGGAAGTCGGCCCGGCCGACGCCTATGCCGAGATCACGGCCCGACCCGACATCCGCGCGCGGCTTGGCCGCTATGCCAAACCCTACACCCCGCCCAGGGGTCTGGAGGACGTGCCCTATGTCTGCGTTCGCCTTCCCACCGGCGGCGGCAAGACCCTGCTGGCGGCCGAAACGGTCCGCGTGGCCCGTGACGCCGGTCTGAACCGCGATTATCCGCTGGTGCTGTGGCTGGTCACCTCAACTGCCATACGCGCCCAGACGGCGGACGCCCTGAACAACCATCGCCACCCCTATCGCGCCGCCCTGAACGAAGCCTTCGGCGGCAACGTGCGGGTGTTCGACATCGCCGACTTCGCCCAGGTCCGTCCGCAGGACCTCGCAGGCAGCGCCTGCATCATCGTCGGCACGGTTCAGGCGCTGAAAGTCGAGAACACCGAGGGCCGCAAGGTCTATGCTCACCACGAAGAGATGGAGGCCCACTTCAGCCGCCTCCCTTCCGCCCTCCTCGACGCCCATCCCGATCTTGAGCGCGACGCGGCGGGTAAGGTGAAATTCTCCTTCGCCAACCTGTTGCACCTGAACCGGCCCCTGATGATCGTGGACGAGGCCCACAACGTCGTCACCGGGCTGTCCGACACCATGCGGAAGCGGGTGAACCCCAGCGCCGTGGTCGAGTTCACCGCCACGCCCAAGGGGCGCAGCAACATCCTGTTCAACGCCACAGCCGCCGAGTTGAAGGCCGAGCAGATGATCAAGCTGCCGATCGTCCTTCAGGAACACGCCAGTTGGCAGGGCGCCGTGGCCGGCGCGGTCGAGAAGCGCGCGGCGCTGGCCAAACTGGCCGAGGCAGACCGCGACTACATCCGCCCTGTCACCCTCTATCAGGCCGAACAGAAGGGTCGCGAGGTGACGGTCGAGGTGCTGAAGCAACACCTCATCGACGACTGCAATGTGCCCGAGGACCGGATCGTGGTCGCCACCGGCGATCAGCGCGGGCTGGACGGCATCGACCTGCGCGACCCCGCCTGCAAGATCGAACACGTCATCACAATGCAGGCGCTGAAAGAGGGCTGGGACTGCCCGTTCGCCTACGTCTTCTGCTCGGTCGCCGGCATCAAGAGCGCGACGGCTGTCGAGCAGTTGCTGGGCCGCGTCTTGCGTATGCCCTATGCGACCCGCCGCAAGGCGACAGAGCTGAACAAGGCCTACGCTCACGTTTCGGAACCGACCTTCTACGCCGCCGCCACGGCCCTGAAAGATGCCTTGGTTGAAATGGGCTTCGAGGATGGCGAAGCCGAAGAGGCCATCGAGCACCCGGAACTACCCCTGGGCGAGGGCCTGTTGTTCGAGCCCGTGCCTGAACCCTTCCGGTTCGACTTTCCGGACACGCCCGAGGTGCGGGCCGCCTTCGCCGAAGCGGGTATCGCGCCGACACCTTCGCCCGGTGGCGGCCTTACGCTGACGGCGGCATCCGTGGCGAAGCCCGGTTTGGCCGCCGCCCTGATCAAGGCCGCGCCGGCGGCGGCGGCCGCTCTTACGCCACGCCTCGCACAACTCGCGCCTGCCGCGCGCGGTGAGATCATGCGCGTGCCGCGCCTTATGACCGAGGTTCAGGGCGAACTGGTGCTCGCGGATCTGGAGGAACTTTTCGGGCTTCACGAGTGGAAACTGTCAGACAAATCGGCCGAAGTGCCGGGGCTGGCGGACGCCTTGAGCGAAACCGTCAGCCGGTTCGAGCTCGACGTGCAGGGCGGACGTGTCGTCTTTGGCCCCAGCGGCTCGACGATGGAAATGTTCTCCGAGAGCGAAGTCGAGGGTTGGACTCCCGAATTCCTCACTGCCTGGCTGGACCGCCAGATTATCGCCTGGGACCTTTCGCAGCCCGACCGCGTCGGATGGCTCAGCGCGGTCGTCGAGCGGCTGATCCGGGATCATGGCCTCAGCGTGCCGACCCTTATGCGGATGAAATACGTCCTCGCCCGGCGCCTTAAGGCCCACATCGACTCTCTGCGCGAAACGGAACGCCGCAGCGTGGCCCAGCAGTTTCTTTTCGCGCCTGCGGCGCCTGTCAGAACCTTGGCCAGCGAGACCTTCCAGTTCCGTCTCGGCATGTACGACGATCAGCCCGCCTATCGGGGCGGCGAGCGCTTCGCCAATCACTTCCTCGACCGGGTCCCGGGCTTTGACGGCAAGGACGGCGGCGAAGAACAGCAATGCGCCCGCATCCTCGACAGCCTCAAGGGCGTGAAATGGTGGGTGCGGAACGTGGCCCGCCATCCCAACTCGTTCTGGCTCCAAACATCGAAGGATCGGACCTACCCTGACTTCGTCGCTGAATTGGACGACGGCCGAATTTTTGTCGTCGAATACAAGGGCGCGGATCGGTGGGCTGATGCAGCCGAGGATCGCGCCATCGGCGCGGCGTGGGAGCGCGCTGGCGGCGGCCTCTACCTTATGGTCGGCAAACACGTGGACGGTCTGGATATGCTGGGTCAGCTGCGGCGCAAGCTCGGACCAGCCTGACCCCCCGCGCCGCCCGCCGCGCGGCGTAACCTCCGCCTCCTCCCCCCCCTATCTGCGCCCGCCCCGCGCCCGACACAGGCCGTCTCGGGCTGCGCACTTGCGCCGCACTTGCATCGCGCGTTCGGCTGGACTAGGAGCGCGCTACTGATAGTCATTCTTATTCGCGTTCGGAGCTCCCGTGTCCCGCCTGCTGACCACCACCGCCGCCCTCGCCCTGACGCTCGCCGCCGCCCCCGCCCTGGCCCAGGCCCAGACCCAGGCCCGGACGGCGACCCCGGTCGCCATGGCCCGCGTTGCAGCGGCGGACCCGGCGGTGCTGGAGCCGATCACCGTGGTCGGCTCGCGTCAGCAGGCCCGCGATCTGGGCGGTGCGGCCACCTTCCTCGACGACGAGACCCTGCGAACCTTTGACTACACCGATGTGCACCGCGTGCTGCGGCTGGTGCCCGGCGTGGTCACCCAGGAAGAAGAGGGTTTTGGCCTGCGTCCCAATATCGGCATCCGGGGCTCGGGCACCGACCGCTCGGCCCGCGTGGCGATCATGGAGGACGGTGTGCTGATCGCTCCGGCGCCCTATGCCGCCCCGGCCGCCTACTATTTTCCCCGCATCTCCCGCATGACCGGGGTCGAGGTGGTCAAGGGCCCCGGCGCCATCAAATACGGCCCGCTGACCGTGGGCGGCGCGATCAACTTCACCTCCACTCCGATCGGGGGCGCGGGCGGCGATGACCTGTCCGGCTATCTGTCCCTGTCGGGCGGCAGCTACGGCGGCTTCCGGGGTCACGGTGTACTGGGCGGCTGGAGCGACCTCGGCGACAGCGGCTGGCAGTTCGGGGCCCAGGCCGAGTGGTTGCGCGAACAGTCTGACGGCTTCAAGGAACTGGACAACGGTGGCCCGACCGGCTTCGAGATCGACGACCGGGTGTTCAAGCTGGGCCTGCGCACTGCGCCCGGCGCCGCCCGCGCCCAGTCGCTGACCTTCAAATATCAGGAGCTGGACGAGCGCTCCGACGAGACCTACCTCGGCCTGACGCTGGACGACTTCAACGCCACCCCCTACCGCCGCTACGCCGGCAGCCAGGCCGACGTCATGAATGTCGACCACCGCACGCTGCAGCTGACATACAGCCTCGACCTCAGCCCCGGCCTGAACCTGACCACGACCGCCTATCGCAACGAGACGACGCGCGCCTGGTACAAGCTGAACGATGTGCGCAACAGCGCCGGCACCGGCTGGGTCGGGATCTCGTCCGTACTGGACGACCCGACCGCCTATCCGACCCAGATGGCCATTCTGCGCGGCGACCCCGGCTTTGTCAGCGGACCCCAGGCCCTGCGCGTGCGCAACAACAACCGGGCCTATGAGTCCGAGGGCATCCAGTCGGTCCTGACTGCCCGCTTCGCGACCGGCGCCCTGGCCCACCAGCTGGAGGTCTCGGCCCGCTGGCACACCGATTCCGAAGACCGCTTCCAGCGCGATGACGTCTACCGCATGGACGACGGCGACATGCTGCTGACCACGCGCGGCGTGGACGGGGCCCAGACCAACCGCGTGGGCGAGGCCGAGGCCTGGGCCTTCTTCGTGCGCGACGTCATCACCGTCGACCGCCTCACCCTGACGCCCGGCCTGCGCTATGAAACCATCGACCTGACGCGCACCGACTATCCCACCAGCCCCCCGTCGCGCACCACCCCCACCCGGGTGATCGAGAGCAACGTCGACGTCTGGCTGCCGGGCCTCGGCCTGACGTACGACCTGACCGACGAAGTGCGGCTGGTGGCCGGTGCCCACCGCGGCTTCGCCAACCCCGGCCCCGGCTCGAGCGTCGATCCGGAGACCTCCTGGAACTATGAGGCGGGCGTGCGCTTTGACCGCGGCCCTCTGGCGCTCGAAGCCATCGGCTACCTCAACGCCTATGACAATCTGCTGGGCACCTGCACCGCCTCCACTGGCGGCGGCTGCACCATCGGCGACCAGTTCTCGGGCGGCGAGGTCCGGGTCTCAGGTCTGGAAGTCACCGGCGCGTGGGACGCGGGTAACGCGATGGGTCTCAGCTTCGGCGTGCCGCTGGCGCTGGTCTACACCCTGACCGACGCCGAGTTCGAGACCAGCTTCACCTCCGCCTATGAGCCGTGGGGCACGGTCACCTCGGGCGAAGACCTGCCCTATCTGCCGCGCCATCAGCTGACCCTGAGGGGCGGGCTGGACTTCGGCGACTGGCGCGTCAACGCCGCCGTCAACCGTGTCTCGGACGCCCGCGCCGTTGCCGGATCGGGCCCCATCCCCGACGGCGAGCGGATCGAGGCCCGCACCCTCGTCGATCTGGCCGCTGACTGGGATGTGACCCCCTCGGCCACCCTGTTCGCCTCGGTCCAGAACGTCACGGACGAGGTCTACAACGTCGGCTTCTCGCCCGCCGGCGCCCGCCCCGGCGCGCCCCGCCTCGCCACTGCCGGTATCCGCCTGAAGTTCTGACCCCCTAGCCGCACGGGCCCCGGCGCACTACCTTGCTGTTCATGGCCCGTTCTCCCCGCTCGTCCCGTTCTGCTTCCGGTGTGTCGGAGGCTCCGGCTGCCTTCAAGGGCGCCTCTGCCGCCCCCGGCAACCTGCCCATGTTCGCGCCGGTCACCGGCCCGCGCCTGACGCCCGAGGAGGCGCCGGGCGCCCCGGCCGACTGGGTGCCGCACCGGCCTTCGCGGCCGACGGACAAGGTCTCGCGGCCCTTCCGGCTGGAGACCAGATACACCCCCGCCGGCGACCAGCCCGCCGCCATCGCCGAACTGGTCGAACAGGCCTCGGCGGGCGAGCGCGATCAGGTGCTGCTGGGCGTGACGGGCTCGGGCAAGACGTTCACCATGGCCAAGGTCATCGAGCAGACCCAGCGCCCGGCCCTGATCCTGGCCCCCAACAAGACCCTCGCCGCCCAACTGTACAGCGAGTTCAAGGCCTTCTTCCCCGACAACGCGGTCGAGTATTTCGTCAGCTACTACGACTACTATCAGCCCGAGGCCTATGTGCCCCGGACCGACACCTACATCGAGAAGGACAGCTCGATAAACGAGCAGATCGACCGGATGCGGCATGCGGCGACGCGGGCCATTCTGGAGCGGGACGATGTGATCGTGGTGGCCTCGGTGTCGTGCATCTACGGCATCGGCTCGGTCGAGACCTATACGGCCATGACCTTCACCCTGAACGTCGGCGACCAGATCGACGAGGCGAAGCTGCGCGCCGACCTGATCGCGCTGCAGTACAAGCGCAACGACCTGACGTTCGAGCGCGGCATGTTCCGGAAGCGCGGCGACACCCTCGAGATCTTCCCCGTCCACCTCGAGGACCGCGCCTGGCGCCTCAGCCTGTTCGGCGACGAGATCGAGGCCATCCACGAGTTCGACCCCCTGACCGGCAAGAAGACCGCCGACCTCGACACCATCACCGTCTATGCCGCCAGCCACTACGTCACCCCGCGCCCGACGCTGAAACAGGCCATCGACGGCATCAAGGCCGAGCTGAAGGAGACGCTCGACTGGATGAACGAGAACGGCAAGCTGCTGGAGGCCCAGCGGCTGGAGCAGCGCACCCGCTTCGACCTCGAGATGATGGAGGCCACCGGCGCCTGTGCCGGCATCGAGAACTACAGCCGCTGGCTGACCGGCCGCGCGCCGGGCGAGCCCCCGCCCACCTTCTTCGAATACATCCCCGACAACGCCCTGCTGTTCGTCGACGAGAGCCACGTCACCATCGGCCAGATCAACGGCATGTTCCGCGGCGACTACAAGCGCAAGTCGACCCTGGCCGAATACGGCTTCCGCCTGCCCTCCTGCATCGACAACCGCCCGCTGAAGTTCGAGGAGTGGGACGCCATGCGCCCCCAGACGGTGCTGGTCAGCGCCACCCCCGGCCCGTGGGAAATGACCCAGACCGGCGGCGTCTTCACCGAACAGGTCATCCGCCCCACCGGCCTGATCGACCCGCCGGTCGAGATCCGCCCCGTCAGCGACCCCACCCGCAACCAGGTCGATGACGTGATCGACGAGGTGAAGGCCACCGCCCGCGCCGGCTACCGCTCCCTCGTCACCGTCCTCACCAAGAAGATGGCCGAGGACCTGACGGAGTACATGCACGAACAGGGCGTCCGCGTCCGCTATATGCACTCCGACGTCGACACGCTGGAGCGCATCGAGATCCTGCGCGACCTCCGCCTCGGCAGCTTCGACGTGCTGATCGGCATCAACCTGCTGCGCGAGGGGCTCGACATCCCCGAATGCGGCCTGGTCGCCATCCTCGATGCCGACAAGGAGGGCTTCCTGCGCTCCGAGACCTCGCTGATCCAGACCATCGGCCGCGCCGCCCGCAACGTCGACGGCCGCGTCATCCTCTATGCCGACAAGACCACCGGCTCGATGGAGCGCGCCATCGCCGAGACCAACCGCCGCCGCGCCAAACAGGTCGACTACAACACCGAACACGGCATCACGCCCGAGTCCGTCCGCCGCGACATCAAGGAAATCCTCGCCAGCCCCTATGAGAGCCGCGAGATGGACCGCCTGACCGCCCCGGGCCTCAAGGAAGAGGCCAAACCCTTCACCGGCTCCAACTTCCAGGCCGCCCTCAAGGACATGGAGGCGAAGATGCGCGAGGCCGCCGCCAACCTCGAGTTCGAGGAGGCGGCGCGAATTCGAGATGAAATCAAACGCATGAAACTCCTCGATCTGGAGTTCGCGCAGGACATGATTTCATCTTGAATTCAGAGGGGCGGCGAAGCTGGCCCTCCTGCGGGATGACCCGGAGCGAAGCGGAGGGCGGTGGAGCGCGCAGCGCGGAACCAGATCAAGAAGATGAAGGCCCTCGACCTGGAGTTCGCCAACGAAATGCTGACCGGCGTGGGGGAAGAGGTCGACCGCTCAGCGCCGAAACGGTGGCGCGCGGAAGCGGCTGCGGAAAAGGCGGAGGCGTTCAGGAAGGGGCGGCTGTAGGGTGGGTATGATCGCCAAAGAGCGACACAGCCAGTCACATCCGACGGACTAGTCTCTGGATTTGGATTGCGTGAGGGATATGGTGGCGCATGGATTTATTTCACTACACATCCTCTGGCGCCGTGCGCGGCATGCTTGTCAACGGGGAGGTTTGGGCATCGAAGATTCAGCATCTGAACGACGAGAAAGAATACATTCAGTATATTGACCACGTAGAGCGCGTCGCGAAGGCGTCATTTGACCCCAAGATTACAGAAGAATCTGCCTATCTCGACGATCTTTATGAAGTCACAGCATCGCTTCGAAGCGCAAACATATTTATTACTAGTTTTACAGAGGAAGGAGATTTGCTCTCTCAGTGGCGAGGCTATTGCCCGTTGGGAGGTTATTCAATCGGCCTGTCGAGCGAAGGTCTCGCATCTGCAATTGAGAGCTCCGGTTTATACTTTGGCAAAGCGAAATATCACCTTCCGGACGACAATGAGACAAGGGAGTTACTAGAAGCAGCGTTCCGCGATTATCGTAGCACGTATAATTTAAACCCCGACGACGACAATCGTCTTCGGTCATTCGATCGCGTAGCAAATGATATCATAAGAGAAGGACCAAAATTTAAGCATCCCGGATTTGCGGAGGAGAGAGAATGGAGACTCCACTCTCCTGTACTTGATTGGGAAGACCCTCGCGTAGACGTTGTTGAAATTAGAGGACGACTGCGGCCGATAATTAAAGTTAAAATTCATTTGGCCGAATCCGGCACTAGCGAACCCGGTTCGTGTCGAATAACAAAATGCGTTGTGTCTCCTGGACCAGACGGACGCTTAAGGAGGGAAGGAATTCTCTTTCTACTAAGAAAAAACCGATTAGCTTATGATAGCATAGAAAACTCGGCAACACCGTACAATCCGAGGTGATATCAAGCGACGTTCCTTACCAAGTAGGAACTTATGATTCCATTTGAGTCTGTATATACGGCACAAACAACATCTATAGACCCCCGCTCCATGCCAATTATTATTTCCGATTGAATTGTATCTTTTGTGGTAGGGTCCAAGGAGAAGCGACGTACACCTTTGAATTCTTCCGATCTGAACGATCCAGTCGATGATTCAACGTCGAAGTTCTTGATTTTGACAGTCAGCTCGACTTCCTCTGCATCGAGATGGCGCTCATTAATCGCCTGAAGTCGCCTCCGATCGAACCTATAAAGACCTGACTTGTCATCATCCGCGCCGATATTAATGACATCGGCACTCTTACCGAGCGGCACGGCCAACTCTTTGAAAATTGGACGAACCCGTCCGGCAAGTTTGTCGATATCTGCGCCGTCCACTTGGCCCTTATGGTGATCGACAAGTTGCTTCCGCTTCATATCACTAGCAAGAAGCTTTTCCGCCCGCTCCAGTTCCTCTTGGGACCAGTCAGCCCGAGCAAGGGCCCGATTAGGACTACGCCGCGCCCAACGAACCAGAGCAAATGCTGTTGCTACGTCATAAGTTTCACCGGTAGCCGCCAGTTCGATTTGTCGGGCCAGATGGTCGGAAACGGCAGCCCCGGTTATTTCCTCGGTGCGGATTTCAGCGAGGCGGATTTTGGCGAGTGATTTTACGAGGTCGAGAAACTCTTCTCCAGGCGGTATGAGTCGATCGAGAACCAAGGCAAACAACGCGTCGAAGGATGGAGTATTGTCTTTTGCTGGCGTGTCGACATCGACGTCTAACTGAAATGACCCCTTCTTCGGCGCAGAGACGATCAAGTCAACGCGCTTTGAAGGAACTACACGGTCGATAATCTCCCGACTGCGCCTATAGCGCTCGACGGTCGTCAGAATGCGTGAGAAGGCGTACTGAGACCGACCGTACTCATAGAGAAGCATTCGGCCGCCCGCAGCGATGCCGCCGTCATATGTCAGTGCAACTCGAGTGCTCAATGTAGCCCCCCACTCCAACCGGCCATCATAGTTGAGTGATTTTCATTATTTAACCAGAGGAAACCCGCCGAGCGCCCCCTTTTGAGCACAACTCGGGGTCCAACGCGCTTGAACGACTGCTTTCCCAATCTGCGGTTGGTAGCAATCAAGCGCCGACATTGGCACGCTCCTCGCAGGAGGAGTCCAAATGCCGAAGTTCACCATCCTGTCCCGCGTTGATGCCTATGTCGACTACACCTGCGAGGTGGAGGCCGGGTCCGCCGAGGAGGCCGTCGATCTGGTCTTTGAGGGGCTTACGCCGGTCACCTGGCAACAGCAGGGCGTGAGCGAGTTCGACGCCGTTCGCATGTCGGCCATCGACGATCAGGGCAATGACATCGACGGCTATTCGCGCGGTAAGGGCTGACTAACCCTTCCCCGGCCATGGTCCGTCCATGGCCGAAGACGATCCCCTTTGGAACCCACCCTTCGGCTTTGCCGAGGAACAGGCCGTCTTCAAGGGACCGACCCAGAACATTCGCGCGCAGAGCGAGGGCTGGGTCGCGGCCCATATGTTCTGTCCGGCCTGCGGCGCGGCTCGGTTGCGTCCGTTGCCGAACAATTCGCCCGTCGGGGATTTCGTCTGCGAGGACTGCGCCGAGGAATTCGAGCTGAAGGCCAAGGGCGGGCGTCTGGGGCCGAAGATTCTGGACGGCGCCTATGGCGCCATGATGCAGCGGCTGTCGGCGCGCAATAATCCCAGTCTGTTCGCCATGAGCTATGACAAGGCGGCATCGCAGGTCACCGATCTAATCGTGGTGCCGAAGCATTTCTTCACGCCCGAGATCATCGAGAAGAAGAACCCAACCCTGCCCAAGGGGCGCAGCAATCCGTGGATCGGGTGCCATATCCTGATTGGTCAGGTGCCGGTGTCGGGGCGCATCCCGCTGGTCACCGGCGGCGCGCCTGTGCCCAAGGGCGAGGTGCTGTCGCGTTGGCAATCGACCCTGTTCCTGAAGGACGCCAGCTTGACGGCGCGCGGCTGGCTGTTGGCCGTGATGACGGCAGTCGAGGCGGTCGGAAAGGCCGAGTTCGATATCGACGAGGTCTATGCCCACGAGGCGACCCTGTCGGCCCTCTACCCCGACAACAACAATGTCCGGCCCAAGATCAGGCAGCAGTTGCAGGTGCTGCGCGACCGGGGCTGGCTGGAGTTCACCGACCGGCGCGGGACGTATCGGCGGGCGCTGGGCTGACGCTGTGCCGTCGTTTTCCCCTCCACCGCTCCGCGGTCCCCCTCCCCATCAAGGATGGGGAGGAGACGGTGTAGCCACGTCCGCTCCTGACGCATCGGGCGTCTAGCCTTCGCCCATGGACCATTTCGACGACGAGCCGCAGACCCCGCGCGGGCCGAAAATCCGGTCGGACGACACCTGGGCCGAGGTGCGGCGGGCTTGGGAGGCGGGGGAGACCGGGGCCTCGCTGGCGCGGCGCTATGATGTGGGGCTGGCGAACCTGTGGCGGCGGCGGGCCTCCGAAGGATGGAGTCGTCGGAAGGCCGCCGATCCCCGGCCGGAGCCTGTGGAGGGCTGGGACCGGCATGCGGAGGCGGCGCTGGCGCGGTTCGAGCATCAGCGGCTGGAGACGCGGGCGCTGGCCGAACAGCTGTGCAAGGCGATGACGGGCGGCTCGCTGGAGGGCACGCCGATCTGGCATCTGGCCTTTGTGCTGCACTGGCGGGCGGAGCATCTGGGCGAGGGTGTGGTCGCGGTGGACCGGGCCTGGATCGCCGGGCGGGGTCTGGACCTGTCGCTCTGGCACGAGGACGGGACGCTGTTGCCGCTGTGGTGGATCGACGAACTGGTGCTGTCGGCGAACCGCGAGGCCTGGCGCGAGGACCACGGCCTGCCGCCCGGGGTGGCGCCGCATGTGCCGGTGCCGGTGAAGCGGGATGGGGTGCGGTAGGGCCCGAATACGGCCACCCGACGCAAGCTCCTGGAAAACCGTCTTCGCGGGGCGTCAGTCTTCGTCGAAACGGTAAACCATAGTCACTCCGGGCGAAGGCCCGGCGTCCCGCCACCCTCCCCACCGCTGCCGGAACCGGCAGGGGGTCACCGCCAATTCCCTTCTCCCCTTGTGGGAGAAGGTGCCCCCTGAGAAGGGGGCGGATGAGGGGTCGCGCTGCGCTCAAGTCATTTCAGCCAGACACCCAAGGGCGGCAAGACCCCTCATCCGAGCCGCTTCGCGGCCCACCTTCTCCCGCAAGGGGAGAAGGACTCCTCAGCCCCGTACAAAAAGGACCCGCCCATGCCGCATCCCCGCCCTACCCGCCCCGCGCCTGACCCCGAAGACGAGGGCTCCCCCGAGGAGTTCGCGGCCCTGCAGGCGGAACTCAAAAGCCGCATGGACCATCACCGGGCGGCGCTGGCGCGCAAGCGGGCGGCGCGGGGCCTGCCGCCGCGGCCCGGCTATGAGCTTCCCGACTTGACCTGACGCGGCAACGGTTGCACCCCGGAGGGCCCATTCCGTGAGGTGACCATGCGCCCCTTCTCCGCCCTCCCCGCCGCCCTCGTCTCCGCCCTCCTGCTGGCGGTGCCCGGCGCGGCCCTGGCCCAGGACATGCTGATCCGGGGCGGGCCGATCCATACGGGGGTGGTGGCCGCCCCCTCGGCCGAGGTGGTGCTGGTGCGCGACGGGCGGATCGTCTTCGTCGGAGCCGAGGCGGGCCTGCCCGATCATGCGGGGGTGCCGGTCATCGACCTTGAGGGCGCGGCCCTGTTCCCCGGCTTTACCGACGGCCACGCCCATCTGGACGGCATCGGCGCGCGCGAGATGACGCTGAACCTCGAGGGCTCGGCCTCGGTCGCAGAGGCCATGGCGCGGCTGGAGGCCTGGGCGGTGGCGCATCCCGAGGGGCCGATCATCGGGCGCGGCTGGATCGAGACGCACTGGCCCGAGGGGCGGTTCCTGACCGCCGCCGATCTGGATGCGGCGGCGCCCGGGCGGATCGTGCTGCTGGGCCGGGCCGATGGCCATGCGGTGGTGGCCTCCTCGGCGGCGCTTGAGGCGGCGGGCATCGACGCCGACACGGTGGCGCCGGCGGGCGGCGAAATCCTGAAGGACGAGAACGGCCAGCCGACGGGCCTGCTGGTCGATGCGGCCGAGGGGCTGGTGGCGGGCCTGATCCCGCCGCCGACCGAGGCCACGCGGCGCGAGATGTATCGCGCGGGCTTTGCCGTCTATGCCCGCTATGGCTGGACCGGCATCCATTTCATGAGCGCGCCCTGGGCGGATGTGCCGCTGCTGGAGGAGATGGCGGGGGCGGGCGAGGCGTCGATCCGGGTCTATAACAGCATCACGCCCGACGGCGCCGAGGCCCTGTTCGCCTCCGGCCCCCGCTCGGTCGCCGACGGGCGGGTCGTGACGAGGGCGGTGAAGATGTACGCCGACGGGGCGCTGGGCTCGCGCGGGGCGGCCCTGTTCGAACCCTATGCCGACCGGCCCGACACCACCGGCCTGATGCAGATCGACGGCGCGGCGGCCGTGCCTGTCTATGAGGCGGCGCTGCGCTCGGGCATCCAGGTCGCCACCCACGCCATCGGCGATCGCGGCAATGCCTCCGTCGCCGAATGGTATGCCGAGGCGCTGGAGGCCGTGCCGGCGGCAGAGCGCCCGGACGGCGCGGATGTGCGCTGGCGGATCGAGCATGCGCAGATCCTGCGGCCGCAGGACTATCACTGGTTCGTGGACCTGCCGATCATCGCCTCGATGCAGCCCAGCCACGCCATCGGCGACCTGCATTTCGCCCCGGCCCGGCTGGGCGATGCCCGCCTCGACGGCGCCTATGCCTGGCACAGTCTGGTGGACCTGGGCGTCGTGGTGGTCGGGGGCTCGGACGCCCCGGTCGAGCGCGGCGATCCGGCCATAGAATTCTATGCCGCCGTGGCGCGGCGCGACCTCGAGGGCTTCCAGGGCCCCGACTGGCGCCCGGACGAGGCCGTGGACCGGATGACGGCCCTGCACATGTTCACCCTGTGGCCGGCCTATGCCAGCTTCCGCGAGGAGGAGCTGGGCACCATCGAGGTCGGCAAGCGCGCCGACTTCACCGCCTTTGACCTCGACCTGATGACCGCGCCCGAGGCCGACCTGCCGAACGCAAAGGCCGTCCTGACCATCGTCGACGGCGAGGTCGTCTACCGCGCGGGAGACGACACCAGCAGGCCCTGAGCCTGCAGCGTCGCATCGGCGTTTTCGGTGACGCTGATCGCGACCGCCTCGATGCCGTGCTGGCTTTCGAGCGCGGCCAGCCAGCCGAACAGGGCCGCCGTGGGGGCCTGTTGGGCGCTGAACGCCAGCCCGCCGTCGTCGCCGGGCGACAGCTCGACGATCAGGCCCTGGGCCTCGGCCAGCGGACCGGCCACCTCGGCGAGGCGGGCCGGGTCCGAGGTGGCACCGGGCTGAATGCGAGCCTCCGCCGCCGCGATCAGCCGGGTGGCCTCGGTCGCCTCGGCCCGCCGCTCCGCCGCCGCCTCCCGCCAGCCGTACAGCGGCTGCACCACGCCGTAGAAGACGAGGATCCCCCCGGCCACCACCGCCAGCCCGATCAGCATCGCCCGCTCGCGCGGCGTCCGCCCCGCCAGCCAGTCCTGAACCGTCCTCATGCCCCCACTCCCACGAGGATGTCGCTGGCGATGCGGTCGCCCTCCTCCAGCGTCGCCTCCTCGACCATGCTCAGGCCGCGCGCCTCGATCGCTTCGCGGATCGCCTCCAGATCCTGAAACGCCGTATAGCTGACCGTCGCCCGGACGCCCGAGACCGGATCTGCGGTCAGGCTGTCCAGCTCGGCCCCCGGCACGCCTTCCAGTGCCTGGAACAGCACGGCGGCGACCACGGCCACCCCGCCCGGCGGGGGGGTCAGGGCCAGACGTCGCCGCGCCTCGTCCAGTGGATCAGCATCGGCGGCCATGTCGGGGAACAGGGCGCGCGCCCGGGCCTCCGCATCGTCCCGCAGGCGACTGGCCGCCATGTCGTCGCGGATCGCGGTTGCGGCGGTCAGTACCAGCGGCGAGAGCAGAAGGGCCAGCGCCAGTCCGGCCGCGAGGCGCCAGGCCTTCCAGCCTTCGGCAGACGAGGCCCGGGTCTGGCCCCCGCCGAGGTCGACGGACGGGGCAAGGGCCGTGGCGACCAGCCGGGCCTCGATGTCGGCCTCGTTATCGATCGGCTCGACGGTACGACCGGCGGCGATCACCGGCACCAGATCGGGCTGGACGGAAACCGCCAGCCCTTGCCCCCGCACGGCGACTGCCGGACCGAAGACGAGACTGCGCAGACGGTCGGCCTCCTCCGGCGCGTCGGGCACCAGACAGTCGGGCACGAGGGTCGCGCCTTCGACACCGAGCGTCGCCAGACGGCCGGTCCATTCGCCAAGACGGGCATCGTCGACCGCCGCCACCAGACGCGGCGAGCCTACGGCGTCAGGCCCGAGCGCGACCCGCATCGAGGCGGGATCGACCGCCAGATCCTCGCGCAGGGCCCAGAGCGCCGCGGCCTTCTGCTGCACCGGTCGCCCGGCGGGCAGGGTAAGCCAGCGCACCAGCACCTCGGTGCCCGGGACGATGGCCACCGTCCGCACGCGGGCACCGGACAGGACCGGGCCGTCCACGGACAGGTGCCCGCGCTCCAGCACCCGCCCGTCGGCGTCGAGCATCAGGAAGGGGGCGGCGGCACCGGGGTCGGCAGGCAGCAGCACAAGGCGGGTTCGGCTCATTGGTCGGCGGTCCAGCGATGGACGACCGTTTCGACACGGCCGTCGGGAAGGGTTCGGAACAGGGCGGTGCGCGTGACCCGCGCCCCTGCGAATTCGACGTCACTGCGGAAGGCGAAATAGCGGGTCGTCAGGGTCAGCTGGTCATAGACCTCGGAGGCCGGTGTCGCCTCTGCCATGGCGGGCTGGCTCCAGAAGGCGCCGATGTCGCGCCAGCCGCCGCGCGGGCGGGCGGCGATCGCGGCGCGGGCCCGGGCGGGGTTCAGCCGCCCTTCGCTGAGCATCACCAGCAGGGGCGCGTCATCGACCGACAGGGTGTTCGGATTGATCGGCGACAGGTCGGAGGTCGGTAGGGCGCAGACGAAAGGCCGGAGCCGGCCATAGACCTCGGCATCCACGCCCCGGATCAGGCGCAGTTCGCCCGCCTCAAGCAGCAGGATGCCGGGGGTCCGCAGCGGCTGTTCGCGCCCGGCATAGGCGGCAGTCTCGGCCCCGCGCGGCAAGGGGGTCTGGTCGCTGTCGATCCAGTCGGTCAGGGCATCGGCGACGGCCCGCATCCGGCCTTCGTCAACACCCAGCGCCCGGCCCAGCGCCACCAGCTGTTCGGCCCCGCGCGGACGGGCGATGTACGCCCCCTCGATCCCGGAGACGACGCTGTTCAGATTGAAGCAGGCCTGGCCGTCGCGGACCACGGCGGTGATCTGACCGGCTTCGACCGGGAAGGCGAAGGGCGTCCCGTTCCAGGCGGGCTCGACCGGCGTCACCGGACCGGCTTGACGCAGCAGGCGCTGAATCCGGGTGCGGGCCAGCGCCTCAGCCCCAAGGGCATACCATTGGGCCTGACCGACCGAGGACAGGTTGGAGGCGCGCCGCGTGCCGAACCGCACATCGTCCAGCAGGGCCACGGCGATGGCGGCCATCACGGTCACCATCAGCAGCACGGTCAGCAGGGCCATGCCCTTGCGGTCTCGCCGGTCGCGTCTCATCGGCCGCTTCCGATCAGCAGCCACTGGTCGAGCGCGCCATAGTCCTCGAGCGTCAGGTCCAGATGCACGGCATCCGGCATGGTCTGGCGAAGCCGCGGCTCGAACACCGGGACCTCAACCCCCAGCGAGACGAAGGACGCCTCGGCCACAGTCACGCCGGTGGCGACGACCTGCACCACACCGAGGCCCGGCGCGTCCGGATGCGGGCGCACCCGGCGTTCCAGCCGGTCGCCGACCAGATGGTATTCAATGCCGATCAGGCCCGAGCCGTCCTCGTCCAGACCGACGCCGGCGCCCGTACGGGTCAGGGCCAGGACGAGGGTGGGATCGGCCCCCGGAACCGCCCGGGTGCGCAGGGGGGTCCCGCCATCGCCGCCGGGCAACGGACGGGCCACGGCCTGGCTGACATCGGCCTTCAGCAGGGCCCGCATGCGCTGGACCTCGGCCAGCCGCTCGGACGCCGCCTTGACCGCAAAGCGGCTGTCGATCGACACCCCCATCACCGCCGTGCCCGCCGCCGCGATCAGGGCAAAGATGGTCAGGGCGATCAGCACCTCGGTCAGGGTGAAGCCCGCGCGGGTCCGTCTGCGCATCACGACACCGCCCGGAACAGGACCGCCTCGGCCGAGGTCCAGACCCCGTCGTCCGAGACCCGCACCTCGATGCGCGTCAGCGACGGATCGCCCGTGCCGCTGACGATGCGGCGCCACATCCAGCGGCGTCCCCCCAGCTCGGTTTCGCCGGCCGTTTCGCCGGGGGCCGGAGGGTCGACCGCCACCAGCGCGTGAACCGCAAGATTGTCGGCGACGATGCCGGCGAGGGTGCGGGTCTCAAGCTCGGCCGCCGTACGGGTGTTCTCGGTCGTCATGCGCAGCAGCGCCAGCGCCGCCAGGCTGAAGACCGCCAGCGCCACCATCATCTCGATCAGGGTGAACCCGCCGCGTCCGGCCCGACGTCGCATCATTGGACCCGCACCTCTCCGGACAGGTCCACGGTCACAGTGGCGCGCGCGCGATCGCGGCGGAGGGTCAGGGTGGCCGGCTCGGCGAGGCCCACGGGGTCGAACAGCACCGTCGTTTCCGGCGCGACCCGCGTGCCGCCTTCCCACGCGACGCGCCCAAAGGGCCCCTCGGTCAGGGACGTCCAGCCGTCCTCGGCCCGCACGCGAAAGCCATAGCCCCCGGCGCCGATGTCGACCGCGACCGGGCGATTGGTCAGCAGGGACTCCTCGCGGGCCCGCACCAGATGGGCGGCCAGTCGCTCGGCCTCGACCGGCAGGCGCGGCACCGGATCGGGCGCGGCCAGCACGACGGCGCTGGCGGCCAGGCCGAGGATGGCGACCGTCACCATCATCTCGACGAGGGTGAAGCCCGCGCGGCGCGCGCGGTCAGCCCTGCCAGTTGCCAATGTCGGCGTCATTGCCCTCGCCTCCAGGCTTGCCATCGGCGCCGTATGAGAAGACGTCGAAGGTCTGACCGTGCTCGCTTTCGCGGCGGTACTGATAAGCATTGCCCCACGGGTCTTCCGGCAGGCGGCGGATGTAGCCGCCGGGCCGATAGCGGTCGGCGCGGGGCGTAGCGGACGGCACGGTGGTCAGGGCCGACAGCCCCTCGCCCGTTGTCGGGAAGGCCAGCATGTCGAGGCGGTATTGCTCCAGCGCGTTCTCGAGCGTGGCGAGGTCGGCGCGCGCCTTGCCGATCATCGCCTTGTCCTGGCTGGGCAGCACATTGATGATCACCACCGTGGCCAGCAGGCCGATGATGACGATGGTCACCATCATCTCCACCAGCGTAAAGCCGGCCCGGCGGGCACGGCGGGCTTGAGGGCGGGGACGGGTGCGGGTCTTGGTCATATGAGCCTCATACGGCGGCGAGGGTGTTGATCTGGAGGATGGGCAGCAGGATCGACAGGACGATCAGGGCCACCACCCCGCCCATGACGATGATGATGCCGGGCTCCAGCAGGCTGAGCATCACGGCGGTAAAGGTAGCGAACTCGCGTTCCAGATAGTCGGCGGCGCGGTCCAGCAGGGGCTCCAGCCGGCCGGCCCCCTCGCCCGAGGCCGTCATGTGCACCAGAAGCGGCGGAAACACATCGGCCCGGCGCATGGCGCCCGACAAGGAGCCGCCCTCGCGCACCACATCGGCCATGGTGCGGGTGGCGGCGGCCAGTCGGGTGTTCGAAACGGTCCGGGCGGTGAGGTTCAGCCCTTCCAGAATGGGCAGGCCCGAGGAGATCATGGTCGACAGGGTGCGGGCCATGCGCGCGGCATGCAGATCGCGCGTCAGCCGTCCCGTGATCGGCAAGCGCAGCAACAGGGTGTCGGCCTTGAGCCTCAGGTTCGGACGGCGCAGCGCCAGCCCCGTGATCGCGCCCAGACAGACCAGCACCAGGGCGGCGCCAAGTCCCCAGTCGCGCATGGCGTGCGAGACCGCGATCACCCCCTGGGTCAGGAGGGGCAGGTCCTGATTCATGCTCGAGAACTGGTCGACGACTTTGGGCACGACAAAGGTCATGAGGGCGGTGATGACGGCGAACGCCACGATCGCCAGCGCCGCCGGATAGACCAGGGCGGTGATGACCTTGCCGCGCACCTCCTGCTCGCGCTCCAGACCGTCGGCCAGTCGCTCAAGGATCGGCTGCAGCGCGCCCGAGGATTCCCCCGCCGCCACCATGGCGCGGTACAGCGGAGGAAAGGCGCGGCCCTGTTCGGCCATGGCTTCGGACAGGCGGCGGCCCTCGACCACGCCCTTGTGCACCGCCTCCAGACAGCGCCGGACCTTCGGCTTTTCGGCCTGGAGCGCGAGGGTGCGAACCGCCTCCTCGACCGGAACGACCGCGATCAGGGTGGCCAGCTGGCGGGTGGCGAGTGCCAGCGCCCGGGCGTCCAGTCGGGTGCCACGCGCGGGGGCGGCGGTCCCGGTACGCGACAGACCCCGACCGGGCTGGACCTCGAGCGGCATCAGCTGGTTGCGACCGAGCTGATCGCGAGCCAGGGCCAGGTCGCGAGCCTCGACACTGCCGGTCACTGTACGCCCGGCGCCGTCCACGGCCACATAGTCGAAGCGGGGCATCAGGCCACGGCCTCGATCGGCGGCAGGTCTTCGGACCGGGTGCGGGTGACGCGCAGCGCCTCCTCGACCGAGGTCGTGCCGTCCAGCACCAGCGCCCGTGCCTGACCGGCCAGCGTGCGTCCGTCTCCGAGCGCCTCGTCATTGATGGCGGCCTCGTCGGCGCCGGTGGTGATCAGGCGGCGCAGGGTGTCCGTCACCCGGATCGTCTCATACAGGCCCACCCGGCCGATATAGCCGGACTGATTGCAGTGGTCGCAGCCCGTGGGGCGCCAGACCGTCTGGCCCGCGGCAATGCCGACCAGCCGCGCGGTCGCCGCATCGGCCACCTCGGGCGTGTGGCAGTGGGGGCACAGGCGGCGGACCAGCCGCTGGGCCATGATCAGGCGCAGGGTTGAGGCCAGCAGGAAGGGCTCGACCCCCATGTCGCGCAGGCGGGTGACCGCCCCCGCCGCATCATTGGTGTGCACGGTCGACAGGACGAGGTGACCCGTCAGGGCGGCCTGAACGGCGATCGAGGCGGTCTCTACGTCGCGGATCTCGCCGACCATGACCACATCGGGGTCCTGGCGCAGGATGGCGCGCAGCCCGGCGGCAAAGGTCATGCCGACCTTGGCATTGACCTGGGTCTGGCCGACGCCCTCGACCGCATATTCGACCGGGTCCTCGACCGTCAGGATGTTGCGAGTGCCGGTATTGAGCAGCGACAGCCCCGCATAGAGGGTCGTCGTCTTGCCCGAACCCGTCGGGCCGGTGACCAGCAGGATGCCGTTCGGCTCGGCCAGCGCAGCCTCATAGGCGGCAAGCGTAGCCTCATCCATGCCCAGATCGCGCAGGCCCAGACCCGCCTGGTCCTTGTCGAGGATACGCAGCACGACCCGCTCGCCCGCCCGCGACGGCAGGGTGGAGACCCGCACGTCCAGCGTCTTGCCGCCGAGCGCCAGCGGGATGCGTCCGTCCTGCGGGATGCGCTTTTCGGCGATGTCGAGGCGCGCCATGACCTTGATGCGCGACACGACGACGGGCGTCAGGCGCGGGTTGAGAGTCAGGGCCTCCTTGAGCACCCCGTCGACGCGCATGCGCACGACCAGCGCCTGCTCATAGGGCTCGAGGTGGATGTCAGACGCCCCCGCCCGCACGGCCTCGGCGATCAGGCCATTGATCAGGCGGATGACCGGGGCATCATCGGTGGTGTCCAGCAGGTCGGCGGCGGCCGGGATCTCGTCCACCAGACTGTCGAGCCCCCCGGGCAGGGCCAGGTCGTCGCCGCCATTCGAGCCCGCCACCGGGTCGCTGGCATAGGTCTCGGACAGCAGGCGGTCGAAGGCGCTGCGGCTGACCGGCTGAACCTCAAGCGGGCACCCCAGCACACGCCGGGCCTCGACCAGCGCCAGCGGATCGGCCCCCTCGCGCAGGGCCACGACCGCCACGTCGCCGCGGTCGGTCACCACCACGCCGTGGCGCTTGGCAAAGGCATAGCTGAGGGAGGGGACGGCCGGCGTGGTCATGGGATCAGGGCTGCACCGGCGGCAGGGCCTCGCCGGCCACCGGGGCGACCGGGGCGACCTCAAGGTACTGCGGGGGCACGGGCGGCTGGGTGCGGATGTAGTCGCGCAGCAGTTCGTCGAGGCTGGGCTCCTGATCCGGGGCGACGCGCAGCTGCTCCTGACGCATATAGCCCCAGCGGTCGGCGGTCAGGCGCTGGGCGTCGGCCGGGCTGCGGATGATGGTCGGGCGGATGAAGATCATCAGATTGGTGCGGCCGCGCTGGCGGCTCTCCGAGCGGAACAGGCCACCGATCAGGGGCACGTCGGACAGCACGGGGACGCGGTCCATCGAGATGCGGTCGTTCTGGTCCAGCAGGCCGCCAGCGACGGCGATGTCGCCGTCATCGACCACCAGCGTCGTCTCCAGCTCACGCTTGTCGAGGATCAGGTCGCCGGCACCGTCGCTGAGGATGCCGTTGATGCTCGACACCTCCTGACGGATGAACAGGGTCACCGAGCCGCCGGCGTTGATCTGGGGCCGGACCACAAGCTTGACGCCAATGTCCTGACGCTGGGTCGTGCGGAAGGGATTGTCATTGCCGTTCAGCAGGGTCTCGCCGGTGGTGATCGGCACTTCCTGACCGACGAGAATGGTAGCCTCCTCATTGTCGAGGGTCATCAGCGAGGGGGTCTGCAGCAGGTTGGACCCCGAGTCGGTCTTTGCCGCATTGATGATGAAGCCGAACAGGGCGTCGCCGATCCGGCCGCCGCCGCCGCCGATGAAGCCGTTGGCGCCCAGCAGGCCGTTCAGCGCGGCGGTCGCAAGGTCGTCCCGCAAAGGATCGTCCTCGTCCAGATCGCGACCGGCCAGCGCCCCGCCGATCGACAGCAGCGGCGCCGCGCGCTGGGAATAGTTGGTCGCCAGAATGGGATTTCCGTCCTCGCCCGCCAGCAGCCACTGGACGCCCAGTTCGCGCACGGCATTGTCGGACAGCTCGACGACGATGGCCTCGATCAGCACCTGCTGACGGCGCCGGTCCAGCTGGGCGATCACATCGCCCAGCATGCGCTGCGTCTCGGGCGGGGCCGAGATGACCAGGGCATTGGCCCCGGGATAGCGGGCAATGGTGGCGCGCTGGCCGGGGGCGGCCGACGCGGTTGCCGCCTCGCCGCCTTCAGCCGGTTGCTGACCCGAGGCGGACGAGGGCGTCACCGTCTGGCCGACGATCTGTTGCAGGACGGGCAACAGCTGTTCGGCGTCGATATGCTCAAGGAAGATGACCCGCACATCGTCCGAAGTCAGGGCCCTCTGGTCCAGATCAAAGATCAACGACTGCACCCGCACCAATGCGGCAGGCTCGCCCCGCAGCACGATGGAGTTGGAGCTCTCGACCGCCGTCACCTTGACCAGACCCTGTCCGGCCTGCCCCCCGACCGGGGCCAGCACCTCGTCCAGCACGGCGGCAATCTCGCGGGCCGAGGAGTTCTCCAGCGTGACGACGACAATGTCGGTGCGGTCCACATCGATGCGGGCGATCAGGGCCCGGACGCGGGCCAGATTGTCGGCAAAGTCGGCGACTACCACGGTGTTGCTGTTGGGGTTGGCCAGCACCTGACCCTGCGGCCCGACCAGCGGGCGGATGGTCTCGGCGGCCGAGGCGGCGTCGATGTGATGCAACTGGAAGACTTCGGTCGCGAACCGTTCCGAGCCGACCGTCGCCGGGCCCTGGGCCGCGCCCTGCGCGGGGGCGATGCGGTAGGCCCCGGACGACGTCGGAATGACCACCAGACCATTGGCCCGCAGGGTCGACAGGAACACCTCATAGGTCTCGGCCGGGGTCAGGGGCCGGTCGCTGGTCACCGTCACCGTACCGGTCACCGAAGGATCGACGATGAAGGTCCGCCCGGTCGAGCGGGCAATGTCCTGGATGAAAGCGCGGATGTCGGCGCCCTGCACATTCAGGATCTGGCGTTCCTGGGCATGGGCTAGCGTGGCCGGCAGCGCGGCCTGCACGACCAACGCCGTAAGCATCAGGGCAGCCAGACGGCCGAGGAGTCTCGATGACGACCGGATCACGGGCGGGTCCTTACGGTGCTGGTCTGGGGGGCGCCGTCCCGCTCAAAGCGGATGACGGCCTCGGGCGCTCCGGCCAGATCGGCACGCAGGCGGTTGATGGCCGACGCGCCATCCAGGGCGATGCCGTTGACGGACAGGATGACGTCGCCCGCCCTCAGGCCGGCGGCCTGAAGCTGGGCGCTCGGGCCGCGCGCCGTGACAGTAAAGCCATTGACGGACAGCCCCTGCATACGGGGACGCAGACCCGCCTCGGCCATGAGGCGGGCAGGATCGATGACCGCCGCCTCGGCAGCCGCCGGAGCCGGGCGCGGCGGGGCTACCACCTGTGGTGTCGCGGGCGGCGGCGGCACGGAGGCTGCCCCGACCGGCACTTCACCGAAGTCGATGCGGCTGACCGAGGCGCCCCGGGCGACCGTCACATGGTCCTGGGCGACGGCCCGCAGTACCAGTCCGGGCAGGACCTCCTCGCCGACGCCGACCGACAGCTGTGTCCCGTCCGGCAGGCCGAGGATGGCCGAGCCGCCACCGCCGGCACCGGCCCGCACACCGAACAGGCGCAACTGCTCGCTGCCCGCGTTGGTGATCTCGGCCAGACTGCTGCGCGCGCCCGTATGGAAAAAGGCATCGAACCGCGACAGCACGCCGGTGTCCGGCGCGGTGACAACCTCAGCCGCCCGGGCCCCTATATTGGGGGCCATGAACAGCAGCACCAGCCGCACAAGCTGGATCAGGATCAGGACCGCGATCGCCAGCTCGACGGCCCGGCGCACACTCATGCCGCGCGGGCGCACGGCATCCGCCGACCGGCCCGTCCCGAAGCGGGGCCCGCCAGACGGCCAGACCTGAAGGTTGGATACGCTGCGGATCACCGACACTCGCCCCGCCGACCCGGATCGGGCCCCTGAAATCTTCAGATGACGGATGGGTCTCATCCGCTCCGATTGCGGACGCTCTTACCCCGGACCCGCCCCCGCCAGCCCGCGCGTCTTGATGACAATGCCGCGTATGAATCGCGAAGATTGCTCCGATAACGGAGCCAGTGTCGCGCAGTCTTCATGAGACTGGGCCCGCTTCCTGCAAAGCAGGTTCGTCATAGCGACCACGGCGGTTTCGGAGCGAGCACAACGGGGTCGAACCCGCTGCCTCCGTTGTGCTCGCCGTGTCTTCGTTGTGTTCTTGGTGATGAGCCTCTTTCTTAAGTCCCCTCTCCCGGCGGGAGAGGGGGTTGGGGGTGAGGGGCTCTCCGCATTCTTCGGCGTGAGCCGTCGCACCGGTCGTGCCACGGCGGTCGCCGACGGACAGCGCCGGCCCTCATCCGGCGCTCACGCGCCACCTTCTCCCATCGGGAGAAGGAATGCTGGGTCGAACTTCGCAGATATGAAACCTGCCCCGAAATTCCCCAACCCTTTCAACGCCCCCGTCCTTTCTCGCACCGTTCTTCCCGACCAGGTCCGCCGGTATGCAAACCTTCTCCCGTCCCGTTGCACGGAGGGCTCGTAAGGCCTGCGACCTTGTGAGCAGCGGGAGCGGATGGAGCGGGGTTGAGGGCGACGCTGTCCGGCTCTCTAGTCTCAGGGAGGCTTTGCGAGCCGGGCGCAAGGCCCGCCGTCAACACTGGGTCGAGGGGGATACTCGATCGTCCGGGAGGTGTCGCAGGACACCCCCGCCCGCCGGGGGCGCTGCGGTAAGGCGATAACACCGCCACCCGACGCAAGCTTCCGGAAAACCACCCGCGCGGAGCGTCAGCTTTCGTCGAAACGGTATTTCTTGTTCTCATCCGGGCGAAGGCCCGGCGCTCCGCCTGCCCTCCACCTCTGCCTCACCGGCGAGAGGCGCCTTCGCGCGCCGGAAAGGGTCTTTGAAAATTTGGAGCGGGTGAAGGGAATCGAACCCTCGTCGTCAGCTTGGGAAGCTGCTGCTCTACCATTGAGCTACACCCGCTGGATCTGGCGGTCGGCGGGACCATAGTCCGGGCGCTTGCGGCGCGCTAGACTGACCGGATGATCCGTATCGGCGAAAATGAGCTTGAGTTCCGGTTCTTTCGCGCCGGGGGGCCGGGGGGGCAGAACGTCAACAAGGTGGCGACGGCGGTCGAACTGCGGTTTGACGCAGCCCGTTCGCCCAGCCTGCCCGAGGGCGTCCGGGCGCGGTTGCTGAAGGCGGCCGGGCGGCGGCTGACGCTGGACGGGATCCTGGTGATGACGGCCACGCGGTTCCGCACCCAGGAGCGCAACCGTCAGGATGCCGTCGACCGCCTGCATGCCCTGATCGATTCGGTGACGACGCCGCCCCGTCCGCGCATCGCCACCCGCCCGACGCGGGCCTCCAAGGAGCGCCGGCTGCAGGCCAAGACCCGGCGGGCGCAGATCAAGAGCGGGCGCGGGCGGCCGGACGCGGACTAGCTCCCGGATGCAGGGGCCGGGGTGGCTTCGGCCGGCGGCGCCTCGCGGAACAGAAGGATCGCGATCCGGTCGTCGGCATCAAAGCCGATCACCCACTGGGTCAGGATGCTGTCGAACCGGACCTCGAACATGTCGGCGCCGTTCTGACGACCGACATAGGCGATGGTTTCCAGCGCCCCGAAGCTCTGGATCGCTCCGGTCAGATCGCCTTCGACCGGGCGCAGACGTGTGGTCATGTCCTCGGTGAAGGCCGAGAAGTCGAGCGAACCGTCCTGGGCGTCCGCGATGACCGCCTCAAGCGTCTCCCGGGCGCGGGTGACGTCGGGCGCTTCGGCGGCGGGCGTCTCCTGGACGGCGACCGGCGGTGCGCTGCGCCGGGTGCCATCAAAGGCATTAGGCAGGCTGGCGGCCGCGGTCCCGGAGGCGGGCGTGTCGGTGTTCTGGGCCATGGCCATGCCCGATGTCAGGCTGACGGCCAGAGCGAGGCCCAGACCCAGTGTCAGACTCTTTGCGATACGCATGTCTTGCCTCCGGCTGTGGCGTTACGGGTGTCGGCGCTACAATTGCCCCGTCAAAGCGACAGAACAAGGGCGGCCGTCGCCGTGGCCAGCGCCGCAAGGCTCAGGACCATCGGCCAGAGCGAGGCGCGGGGCACGACCACCACCGGGGCTGCGGCCGTCTCGTCTGCATCGCGCCGGACGCGTTGCGACAGGGCACGCAGGCCGGTGACGACTTCTTCCAGCGCATCGCGAACCTGGGCCTGGGGCCCCAGTTCGCGGCGGATCCAGCGCTCGACGACGGGACGGGCGGCGGCCCACAGGTCGTGGTCGGGGTTCAGCCGGCGGGCCACGCCCTCGACCGAGACCATGGTCTTTTGCAACAGGATCAGCTCGGGCCGCAGCCGCATGTCGAACAGGGCGGTGATCTCGAACAGCTGGCCCAGCAGACGGCCCATGGACACCTGACTGGCCTGTTTGCCGATCACCGGCTCACCCACCGCGCGCAGGGCCTGGGCAAAGGCCTCGACCGAATGGCTGGGCGGCACATAGCCGGCCTCGAAATGCACCCGGGCGATGCGGTCATAGTCGCGGCTGAGGAAGCCCCACAGGATCTCGGCCAGATAGCGACGCTCCTCCTTGCCGAGCCGGCCGACGATGCCGAAATCGACGGCCACCAGCCGGGCGGGGGCCGAGGCGAACAGATTGCCCTCGTGCAGGTCGGCGTGGAAAGTCCCGTGGTCCAGCGCCTGGATGAGGAAGGCGCGCACGACATTGTCGGCCAGCGCGTCGGTGTCCAGTCCCGGCTGTTCCCGACAGGCCGGATCCGTCATCGGCATGCCTGTGGCCCATTCCAGCGTCAGCACGCGCTTTCCGACGCCGTCCCAGACCACTTCGGGGGCGGTCATCAGCACGACGCCGTCCGACTCGCTCCTTTGCATGACCTCGCCCATTTCGGATGCGGCGGCGGCTTCGAGCCGCATGTCCAGCTCCAGCTCCATGGAGCGGGCGATGGTCTCAACGAAGGCCTGTGGCTCCAGCCGGCGTGCGGGCGCCACGAACCGCTCGGCCATGCGGGCGGCGAGACGCAGGGCGTCCAGCCCGTTGGCCACTCGCCCCTCGACACCGGGGCGCAGGACCTTGACCGCGACCTTGCGGCCGTCGTGCAGATGGGCGGCGTGGGCTTGGGCCAGCGAGGCGGCGGCGATGGCCGGCTGCAGGTCGGTGAACAGACTCTCGACCGGGCGCCCGAGGGCACGTTCGATCTCGACCCGGGCCTGATCCAGCGGAAAGGGCGGCAGGCGATCCTTGAGCCGCCCCAGGTCCAGCGCAAATTGCGTGCCGAAGATGTCGGCCCGGGTGGCCAGCACCTGGCCCAGTTTGATGGCGGCGGGGCCCAATTGTTCGAAGGCCCGACCCAGACGTTCGCCCGGACGACCGGTGCGGGCCTCCTTGCCCGAGAACAGGTGCAGCAGGCCCGCCAGCGGCCGCAGCCAGGGTGGCAGAAGGGGGGTGATCTCGCGCGGCATCAGGGCATCGTGCCGGATCAGGATCCAGCCCCAGCCGATCAGGCGCAGGGCCGCGGCCACGGGGTGGCGCACCGGCAGGGTCCGGGGCGGCGCGGGGGGCTGTCGGAAGGCGCGGGTCAGGGTCAGATCGCCCAGCCGTGGTGCAGCGCGGCAATCCCGCCCGACAGATTGGTGACGCTGACGTTCGAGAATCCGGCCTGCCCGATCATGGCCTTGAAGGTCTGCTGGTCGGGGAAGCGGCGGATGCTTTCGACCAGATACTGGTAGCTGTCGCGGTCTCCGGCGACCCAGCCGCCGATGCGCGGGATCATGTTGAAAGACCAGGCATCGTAAGCCTTGGCGAGAGCCTCGCTGGTCGGGTGCGAGAATTCGAGGCACAGGAAGCGGCCGCCGGGCTTCAGCACCCGGCGCGCCTCGACGAGGGCTTCCTCGACCCGGGCGACGTTCCGGATGCCGAAGCCGATCGAATAGGCATCGACCGAGGCGTCGGGCAGCGGCAGGGACAGGGCATCGCCGACCATCCATGTCAGCTCGGGCGCGGCCTCGCGGGCCCCGGCCTCTCGCGCCCGGCCCGCGGCGATCATCTCGGCATTATAGTCCAGCACGAGGACCGTGGCCGGCTCCCCGCCCCGGCGGGCGGCGGCCTTGCGCGCCAGTTTGGCATAGCGGAGCGCCAGATCGCCCGTGCCGCCGGCGACATCAAGGATGACCTCACCCGGCTGCGGGTTCAGACGGGCAGCGGCCGCATCCTTCCACAGCCGGTGGACCCCGCCGCTCATCAGGTCGTTCATCCGGTCGTAGGAGGGCGCGACACTGTCGAATACGCCACGCACCCGACGCACCTTCTCGTCGCGCGGCATGTCGCGATAGCCAAAGGGCGACGTGGACGGATCAGAGGGGTCGGCGGTGCTCATGTCGCGCGGTTTATCCTGTCACAAGGGCGGCGTCACCGGTCCGTGTCGTCGCGGTGGCCGCATCAGGCCTCGACTGTCTGCGGCAGGCCCAGATCGGCCATGACGCCGCGCATCAGGCCATAGCAGCCGCAGGCGGCCGCCTCGAGAGCCTTGCGGTCCGTGACACAGACCCATCCGCGACCGCGACGGATCAGACCCCGGCCTTCCAGCTCGGCGCTGACCTCGCTGACCGTGGCGCGCCGTACGCCCAGCATGTCGGCCACATCGGCCTGGGTCAGCTCCAGCCGGTCGCTGTCGGTCCGGTCGTGGGTGGTAAGCAGCCAGCGGGCGAGACGCTGGTCGAGCCGGTGCTGGGCATTGCAGGCTGCCGACTGCTGAACCTGGGCCATCAGGCCCTCGGTGAAACGCGACAGGGCCACGCGCATCGGTGCGCTCTGATGCAGCAGGTCTGCGAACACGTCGGCCGGGCAACAGGCGGCGACGCCCTCGATCTGGCAAACGGCCCGGGTCGCGGCCCGACCGTTCATCGGACCGCAGGTGACGCCGACCAGTCCTTCACGCCCGATCGCCGCTGTCTCCACAGCCCGATCGTCGCCCACCACCGTCATCAGCGATACGACGCCGTGCAGGGGGAACCAGACAGCATCCACCGCCTCGCCGATGTCATACAGCATCAGGCCCGGGTCAAAGGGGCGCTCGTGCAGATGCGGGGCCAGCCGCTTCTGGTCGACCGGTCGCAGCGTCGCCAGCCAGAGATTGTCCGTGAACGCGTCCATGCCGCCCTCCCTCCGTTCCGGGTCAACGACAAAGCTTGGCCATTCGTTCCCGCCTTTCGGTCGGGTCCCGGACCGGTCTATAGGGAGAGTGTCGTATCGAGGGAGTCACGCCATGACCGCAAAGATCGGGGCCGAAAAGGCCATCCAGACCCTTGAGGGATGGGCGGTCGATCCGGGCGAGGGCGACGCCATTCAGAAGACCTTCCGCTTTGCAGATTTCAATGCCGCCTTCGGCTTCATGGCCCGGGTCGCATTGATGGCCGACAAGCGTGACCACCACCCCGAATGGTTTAATGTGTACGACCGGGTTGAGGTGCGGCTGACCACCCATGACGCCGACGGGGTAACCGCCAAGGACGTCGATCTGGCCCGCTTCATGAATGAGGTCGCCACCGCCATGGGAGCCCGCGCATGACCGATCGCGTCAGGGGAAAATGCGTCCTGATCACCGGTGCCGCCGGCGGTCTGGGCCAGGCGATGGCGCTGCGGCTGCTGGAAGAGGGCGCCACGGTCGCCCTGACCGATCTGGACAGCGGGGCGGTCGAGGCGCTTCGCGACCGGCTGCTGGCCGACCATCCGGGCCGGGTGTTCGCTTTTACCCATGATGTCACGCGCGAGGAGGACTGGGTCCGCGTGGTGGCCGAGGCGACCGAGGACATGGGCGGGCTGTCGGTACTGATCAACAATGCCGGGATCGGCTGCGAGCTGCGCTATGCCGAGGCCGATACGCTTGAGAATTGGCGCAAGGTCCAGGCCGTCAACATCGAGAGCATCATGCTGGGCTGCAAGCATGCCATGCCGCATCTGCGCGCCTCTGCCCCGGCGTCCATCATCAACATCTCGTCGGTGGCGGGCCTGGCCGCAGCGCCGGGCATGGGCGCCTATAATGCCACCAAGGCCGCCGTGTGGATGTACACCAAGACCATCGCGCTTGAGGCCGCCAAGCAGGACTGGAACGTCCGCTGCAACTCGGTCCACCCGGTCTTCATCAAGACGCCGATCCTCGATCCCTTTATCGCCATGGCCGGCGGCGACGAGGCCAAGGCCCACGAGCGCCTGACCCGCGGCATTCCGCTGAAGCGCATCGGCGAGCCCGACGATGTGGCCTGGTGCGTGGTCTATCTGGCCTCGGACGAGTCCAAGTTCGTGACCGGCAGCGAGTTCAGGATCGACGGCGGCATGCTGGCGCAGTGATGCGTTCATGGTCCTCCTCCCTGACAGGCGGAAGCGCCTCTCGCCGGTGAGGCAGAGGTTGGAGGGCAGGCGGAGCGCCGGGACTTCGCCCGGAGACTTTGAATAATACCGTTTCGACGAAGACAGACGCTCCGCGCGGTGGTTTTCCGGAAGCTTGCGTCGGGTGGCCGTATTAGGGCCTTACCGCAGCGCCCCCGGCGGGCGGGCTGAACCTGCGTTCAGTCCCGGGCGATCAGGTATCCCCCCTGACCCATTGTCTTTGGGGCCTGTCGTTCGCGCCGCGGGCGCTCACTGCTTGAGGCCCGAGGTTTGATCGGCGGTGTCCCAACAACCCCGCTCCATCCGCTCCCGCCGCTTGCAAGGTCGCAGGCCTTACGAGCCCTCCGTGCGACGGGACGGGCGCAGTGTGGCACAGGCCGCGACCTGGTCGGGAAAAACGGTCCAGGGAATAGTGGGGACGTTGAAAGGGTTAGGGAATTTGGGGGCAGGTTACATAGCTGAGGACTTCGACCCAGCATCGTTGTCCCTTCTCCCGATGGGACCCGAAGGGCAGCGCGGAGCCTGAGAAGGTGGCGCGTGAGAGCCGGATGAGGGTCGGCGGTGGCCGTCGGCGACAGCCGTGGCAGGCGCGGTGCGACGGCTCACGCCGAAGGAGGCGGTTAGCCCCTCACCCCCAACCCCCTCTCCCCCCGGGAGAGGGGACTCGGGAAAAGGCATCGCCCCTCCCCACCGCTGAGCGGCAGGGAGGAGACGCTCGGTCAGAGCAGGTCGGTCGGCAGGATCTGGCTGCCCAGCAGGCGTTCCATGGTCGACCAGTGATCGGGGCCCTGGGCCTCAACCCAGTCCTGAACCATGTCGCGGCCGAGGGAATAGTTGATGATGTAGCTGCGATAGGTGTCGATGAAGCGGATGCGGCGCTCGGCGGACCCGCGGCTGTGAAGGCTGTATTTCATCAGCCGCTGGATGGTGGTCTCGCGATCGGCGCGACCGGACAGATAGTCGTCGGCGATCGTGTATTCGGCGTGGGCCAACTCGCGCAGGACTTCCAGAATGGCGGTCTGGGTGGCGGCGACCGAGGGGTTGATGCCGGCCAGCGGGTAGAGAACCCGGGCCTCCCACGCGGCGCGGGTCTCACCGGGGAAGGCCAGGTCGATGCCATAGTTGGCGCTGCCCTCGGCGATCAGGCTCATCGGGCTGTAGAGCGGATAGACGCTCATCTCGACCCAGCCCTTTTCGCGGACGAAAGTCTTCTCCAGCAGCATGTTGTAGACGTGGTGGCCGGGATAACCCTCATGACAGCCGAGATCGACGGCGCGCTCGATCGAGATCGGCTGATCGACATTGATCTGGATCAGGCTCTGCGACTGGCCCTGGTACCAGTTGTACCCCGACCAGGGTTTGTCGGTGACGAGCTCCAGCGTGAAATTCTCGCCCTCGGGCAGGTCGATATGGGCCTCGGTGCGGGCCTTGCACTCGGCGATGGCGGCCGCAATGACCACTTCCTGGCGGTCGCGCGGAATGGCGGTGCCGCCCCGGAAGGCACCCAGGCGGGCGTTGAGCGAGCCTTCGCCCGGCAGCAGGACATCCAGCCGCGCCAGCACCGGGTCGAAGCTTTCCAGCGGGCGCAGCTCGGGCCGGATACCGAACAGGGCCTCGGCCTCATCGGCAAAGCCCATCTTCTCGCCGGCGATCATCCGTAGCCGGGCGTGGGCCGCCGAGACGTGGGCGCCGAGATAGGCCTTGCGCTGGCGCAGGTCGGGCGAGAGGCCCGCGTCCGGCACGGCCTCGATCTCCGCCAGCAGGGCCTCCGCCGCCCGGGTCAGTTCCGGGACGGGACGCAGATTGGCCTTGGCCTTCGCCGGCCATTCTTCCGGGCCATAATAGGCATCGACATAGCCCGGCTCATGCTCGCCGATCTCGAGGATCAGATGGACATAGTCCTCGGCGATATCATTGAGCGCCGCCTCGCCCCCCGCGCCACGCGGCATGAAACTGGCGCAGGCGGCGACCAGAAGGACGATTGCGGCGACGAGGCCGAGGGCCGGAATACGCATGGCGGGATCACTCCGTGTGGTTCGCTCCAAGGCTTAAGCCCGTCGCGCCCGCGCGCCAAGACGAAACCTCAGGGCGATCCCGATGCCGCCGCTTTGGGATTGAGGCTCGCCGCGCGATCCTGTAAGCACCCCTTCCTTGGTCCGCACCCGTAGCTCAGCTGGATAGAGTACTGCCCTCCGAAGGCAGGGGTCAGAGGTTCGAATCCTCTCGGGTGCGCCATTTCCGTCTCCCTCTGGATGGACCATCGGCATGAGCGAACCCGTGCCCGACCTGCCCACCGGCCGGCCTGTCGGGCGGGTGATCGCCATGCCGGCGGATACCAACCCCGAAGGCGACATCTTTGGCGGATGGCTGCTGGCCCATATGGACCTGTCGGGCGCGACACCGGCCTTCGAGCGGGCGCAGGGGCGCTGTGTGACCATCGCCCTGGACGCCATGGTGTTCCACAAGCCGGTGTCGGTGGGCGATGAGGTGTCGATCTATGCCGAGATCGTCTCGACCGGGCGCAGCTCGATCCGGGTCAAGGTGGAGGCGTGGAAGCGGCCGCGCAATCAGGCCCATGCGCGGTCGGAACGGGTGACCGAGGGCATCTTCACCTATGTTGCGATCGGCGATGACCTGAGGCCGAGACCGTTGCCGGACCTTCAGGTCTAGGCCCTGCGACCCTCGAAAATCTTGACCTTTGGGGGTATCGCGCCTACCTCGACCCCATGGCTATCCGACGTATCCTGACCATCGACAATGCCGCCGATCTGGCGGTTCTGAAACGCGTGTCCGAGCCGGTCGAGGGGCGGGTGACGGATGAGCTGCGCGCCCTGATGGATGACATGCTCGAGACCATGTATGCCGCGCCGGGTATCGGATTGGCCGCCGTGCAGATCGGCGACCTGCGCCGGGTGATCGTCATGGACCTGGCCGACAAGCCCGATGTGGCCGAGGACGCCGAGGACGCGGACCGCAAGAATCCCCGCTATTTCGTCAATCCGGAGATCCTGTGGACCTCTGACGAGACGGCTCCGTACGAGGAGGGCTGCCTGTCGGTGCCGGAGTATTTCGACGAGGTACAGCGCCCGGCCCGCGCCCGCATCCGGTATCTCGACTACAATGGCGAGACCGTCGAGGAAGAGGTCGACGGCCTCTATGCCGTCTGCATCCAGCACGAGATGGACCACCTGAACGGGGTGCTGTTCATCGACCATCTGTCACGGCTGAAGCGCGAGCGGGCCGTGGCCAAGGTGAAGAAAGTCGCGAGGATGGCTGCCTGATGACCCGACGCGCCCCGAAACGCACCCCCCTGAAGCGCTCGCGGGACCGGATCGTCGATCCCAGCGGGCGGCGGCGCCTGACCCGGTCGGAGAAGATCGGCATCGGCAGTGTCGCGACCCTGCTGGCCGTGGGCGCGCTGGGTGTGATCGCGGGCGTGATCATCGACCGGCTGCTGGACTTTGACTCCCCGCTCGACACCGGCGGCGAATGGGACGAAGGCGGCGGCGTCTTCACGCGCTGGGAATAGTTGGAGGCGTCCACCGCCCGGTGTTCCGGGCGATGCCTCGTCTGACTCACTGAAGGTAAGTTTTCATGCGTCTGGCCTTCATGGGAACGCCTGCGTTCGCCGTGCCCTCGCTGGCCGAGCTGGTGGCGTCGGGGCATGAGGTGGTGGCCGTTTACTCCCAGCCGCCGAAGCCTCGCGGGCGGGGCATGAAGCTGACCCCCTCGCCCGTTCAGGAATTTGCCGAAACGCTGGGCCTGCCAGTCTTTACCCCGGAAAGCATGAAGGTGGCTGAGGCCATCGAGACCTTCCGCAGCCTCGATCTGGATGCCGCCTGCGTGGTCGCCTATGGCCAGATTCTGAAGCCCGAGGTGCTGGAAGCCCCACGCATGGGCTGCCTGAACCTCCACGGGTCGCTGTTGCCGCGCTGGCGGGGGGCGGCCCCGATCCAGCGGGCCATCATGGCGGGCGACGCCCAGACCGGCGTGCAGATCATGCAGATGTCCGAGGGGCTGGACGAGGGGCCGGTGCTGCTGTCCGAGACGGTGGCCATCAGCCCGCGCGACACGGCGGCCAGCCTGTCGGAGCGGATGGCCCACATCGGGGCGGGCCTGTGGCCCCGCGCGCTGGCGGCGCTGGAGCGTGGCGGGGGCCAGCCGGTCGAACAGGTCGGCGAGCCCACCTATGCGAAGAAGATCACCCCCGCGGAGGCCCGGATCGACTGGACCCGGCCGGCCCGCGAGGTGGACGCCCATATCCGCGGCCTGTCGCCCTTTCCCGGCGCCTGGTTCGAGGTGGAGGGCCCTGAGGGGCCGGTGCGGATCAAGGCGCTGATGTCCGGGCTGGCCGGAGGGTCGGGCCCGGTGGGCACGGTGCTGGATGACGCCCTGACCGTCGCCTGCGGGGATGGCGCGGTGCGTCTGGAACGGGTGCAGCGCCCGGGCAAGGCCGCACAGGGCGCGGACGAGCTGCTGCGCGGCTTCGCCATTCCGGCAGGCACGGTCCTCCCCTCAAGTAGCGAGCCGCCGCGCGGCGAGCGGTAGGGGGAGACAGCCATGCCCCGCTACCGGCTGACGGTGGAATATGACGGCTCGGGCTATTGCGGCTTTCAGGCCCAGGCCAGCCTGCCGACGGTGCAGGGCACGCTGGAGCGCGCCATCCTGGCCTTCAGCGGCGAAGCGGTGCGGATCGCGGCAGCGGGACGGACGGACACCGGCGTGCATGCGACCGCCCAGACCATCCATCTCGACCTGACCCGCGACTGGCCCGAGCGGACGGTCATGAATGCCATGAACGCCCACATGATCCATGAGCTGGTCGCGGTGCTGGGGTGCACAGCGGTGTCAGATGACTGGCATGCGCGGTTCTCGGCGACCGGGCGGGGCTATCTGTACCGGATCCTGAACCGTCCGGCGCCGCCCGCGCTGGATCGAAAGCGGCTCTGGCATGTGAAGCAGGCTCTGGATGCCGAGGCCATGGATCGGGCCGCGCAGGCGCTGGTCGGCCTGCACGACTTTACGACCTTCCGCGATGTCAATTGCCAGTCGAAATCGCCACTCAAGACGCTGGATGTCGCAAGCGTCGCCCGGGTCGGCGAGGAGGTGCATCTGGTGTTTGCAGCGCGCAGCTTCCTGCACCGGCAGGTGCGCTCGATGACGGGCACCCTGGTGCAGGTCGGGCTGGGCCGCTGGGCCGTCGAGGATGTGGCGCGGGTCTTGGCGGCGCGCGACCGGGCCGCCTGCGGGCCCGTGGCCCCGGCCGAGGGGTTGTACCTCGACCGGGTCGACTACGAGGTCGAAGGCTAGTTCTTGGCGTCTTCGGCGCTGCTGGTGACGGCGCCACCCACGGCTTCGACATCGCGACCGATGCCGGAGATGGTGTTGCAGGCCGAAACGGCCAGGGCCGAGGCGATGAGGGCGAGGGTGATGATCTTGCGCATGGTCAAGCTCCGTTATGGTCAAGCTCTAACGCCGATCTGCACGGCGGGTTGCACGCCCCCGGTGGTCAAGCCAGATGGTCAAGACAGGCCGTGATCTGCTAGCAGCAGGGCATGAGCCACACCGCACACACCGCCCGCACAAGCGCCGCCCACCGGCTGGTCCACACCCTGGTCGCCAACGGCATCGACACCGTCTTCTGCGTCCCCGGCGAGAGCTATCTGGCGGTGCTGGATGCCCTGGCCGATGTGCGCGACCAGATCCGGGTCATCACCTGCCGGCACGAGGCGGGCGCCGCCAATATGGCCGAGGCCTACGGCAAGCTGACCGGAAAGCCCGGCGTCTGCATGGTCACGCGCGGACCGGGCGCAACCCACGCCTCGATCGGCGTGCATACGGCACATCAGGACTCTACGCCGATGATCCTGTTCGTCGGCCAGATCGCCCTGACCGACCGGGGGCGCGGGGCCTTTCAGGAGGTCGACTATCGCGAGGTGTTCGGCGGCCTGGCCAAATGGGCGACCGAGATCGAAAGCCCGGAGCGCACGGTCGAGATCGTCGAGCGCGGCATCGCCACGGCCCTGCAGGGACGGATGGGGCCGGTGGTCATCGCCCTGCCCGAGGATATCCTGCATAACGACGGCGGCCCGGCCCCGGTCCGGCCCGTGACCCCGGCGCGCGCGGCCCTGGACCCCACGATTGCCCGCGAGATCGAGGCGCGACTGGCCAAGGCAGAGCGGCCGCTGCTGATCGTCGGCGGCTCGGGCTGGACCGACGAGGCGGCGCATGCGCTGGCCGCATGGTCAGAGGCGCTGGGCCTGCCAATCACCGGCTCGTTCCGCAGGAAGGATATCATCGCCAACGACCGTCCGAACTATGCGGGCGATCTGGGACTGGGCTGCAATCCCAAGCTGATGGCGCGGGCCCGCGAGGCCGATCTGATCATCGCCATCGGGGCGCGGCTGGGCGAGAATCCGACGCAGGGCTACACCCTGTTCGACCGGGAGCACACGGCCCGGGTGCTGGTGCACATCCATCCCGGGCCCGAGGAACTGGGCCGCGTCTGGCCGACGCTGACGTCCGCCGTGGCCGACAACAGTCTGGCGGCGCTGGCCCTGTCGCACTTGGAGCCGGGCCGCACCTGGCACGAACTGGGCGAGGCCGCCCACGCCGACTTCGAGGCCTTCTCGACCCCGGTCGAGGTGACCGGCGCGGTCAATATGAGCCTGAGCATGCAGCATCTGGGCGAGGTCATGCCCGCCGATGCCATCGTCACCAACGGCGCCGGAAACTTCGCCGCCTGGCTGCACCGCTTCTATCGCCACCGGGCGTGCCGGACCCAGCTGGCCCCGACGTCGGGGGCGATGGGCTATGGCTGGCCAGCGGCGCTGGCGGCCAAGGCCGTCCACTCCGACCGCGAGGTCATCTGCGTGGCCGGCGACGGCGACTTCATGATGACCGGTCAGGAGATGGCCACCGCCGTCCAGCACGGGCTGAACCCCGTGGTGATCGTGGTCGACAACTCGACATACGGCACTATCCGCATGCATCAGGAGGGCCATTATCCGGGCGCCGAGCGGGTGATCGCCACCGACCTGAAGAACCCCGACTTCGTCAAATGGGCTGAGGCGTTCGGGGCCTTCGGCGTGCGCTGCGAGACCACGCAAGATTTCGCCGGCGCCCTGCAAACCGCCCGCGAGACTGCACGGTCCCGTCAGGTTCCGGCACTGGTCCACCTGATCACCTCGGCCGAAGACATTGCCCCGAACCGCACCATCAGCGGAATGCGAAAGGGATAGGAGGCCGCTCCGCTCCTCGCGTCACGAGACGCCTGACTGTCGGAGTATATCTAGCGAAACTTGACTTTTGTGCATGCTATGCACATTCTGACGCATATCACTCCTCCGATTGCTTCGGCGGTCGGACGCGCGGCGGGCCCAAGGGTCCGCCGTTGCATTTTCTGGCCAGGCCATGCGGACGAATGTCTACGTAGACGGTTTCAACCTCTATTACGGCTGCCTGAAGGGGACGCCATACAAGTGGCTTGATCTCGAACAGCTCTTCGACCGCGTGCTTCCCCGAAATCAGGTCGACACCATTCATTATTTCACCGCGCGGGTAGAATCCCGCCCCGGCAACACCGACGTTGCCGTTCGTCAGGCCACGTATCTACGCGCGCTTGTCACTCTGCCGCGCGTCCAAGTCCATTACGGGAATTTCCTGACATCTCCTGTTCGTGCACCTGTTCTGGAATGCAATCCCAAAGGATACCCGTTGCGAAATAACGGGCAGCTGGTCGTGAAGCGAAATCCAAACGGCGCGGTCGTGATGGAATGGGTGCACAAGACTGAGGAGAAGGGTTCTGATGTCAATCTGTCCGCCTATTTGCTGCGGGACGCTTTGAAAGGAACCGTACCGGCGGCAGTGGTGGTCTCCAATGACTCCGACCTTCTGACTCCCATCCGTATGGCGCAGGCGGATGGAGGGATTGTCGTTGGCCTCATCCCGCCTCGGCCAAATGGAAGTGCCGAGTTGAAGAAACTGGCCAGCTTCAAAAGGGACATTCGTCAGCACGATTTGGCGGCCTGCCAGCTACCGGCAACCATCACTGACGAAGCGGGCACATTTACCAAGCCTGCGGACTGGTGACCCCCATGCCGTACCCCGTCACCGTTCTGACCATGTTTCCGGAGGCTTTTCCTGGCCCACTCGGCGTGTCGCTGATCGGGACGGCGTGGCGTGAGCGGGGGCTGTGGAGCCTTGAACCGGTTGACATCCGGGGCTTTAGCGACGATAGGCGCGGCTTCCTGGACGACACCCCTGCGGGTGGCGGTCCCGGAGCTGTGCTGAAGGCCGATGTGGTCGCCCGGGCTCTCGACAGTCTGGATGGCCCCAAACGACCCCTTCTGTACATGAGTGCCCGGGGTCGGCCCCTGACCCAGGCGCGCGTGAAGGACTGGGCCACAGCCGACGGTCTTGTCGTGCTGTGCGGCCGGTTCGAGGGGGTGGACCAGCGTGTGCTCGACGCGCGCGGGTTCGAGGAGGTCGCGGTCGGCGACGCAGTCCTTGCCGGTGGCGAGGCGGCGGCGATGGTGGCGATCGAGGCGTGCGTAAGACTGTTGCCCGGCGTCCTCGGCCAGGCGGCCAGTCTGGAGAGTGAGAGTTTCGAGGACGGGCTTCTGGAGCATCCGCAGTACACGCGACCGCGGACGTTCGAGGGGCACGACATTCCCGAGGTCCTGCTGTCGGGTGACCATCAAAAGGTCGCACGGTGGCGCGAGGAGCAAAGGGAAAAGACCACCCGTGAGCGACGTCCCGATCTGTGGGCGGCGTTTGCGGACAAGACCACCCCGCGAGGCTGAGGCCTCGCCAACTGACAGCTAAAGGGCGCAAAAGCCCGACGGAGAGTGACCATGAATATCGTCCAGCAGCTTGCTGCCGAAGAAAAAGCCCGCCTGCTCGAAGCGCGCGAAATCCCCGACTTTCAGCCCGGCGACACCCTGCGCGTCAATGTGCGGATCAAGGAAGGCGAGCGCGAGCGCGTCCAGGCCTTTGAAGGCGTCTGCATCGCCCGCGCCGGCGGTGGCGTGAACGAGACCTTCACGGTCCGCAAGATCAGCTTCGGCGAAGGCGTGGAACGGAAATTCCCGATCCTGTCGCCGAACATCGAATCCATCGAGGTCAAGCGTCGCGGCGTCGTGCGGCGCGCCAAGCTCTATTATCTGCGCGATCGTCGCGGCAAGTCGGCCCGTATCGCCGAACGCCAGACGGTCCGTCCGACCAAGGGCGTGTCTGTGCCGGAAACCGGCAAGGCCGAGACCCCCGACACCGAAGCGTAAGACTGAGGTCCGCAAGGACAGAAAAGGCCCCGGAGCGATCCGGGGCCTTTTTGCTACCGGCGGCGCTGCATGACTGAACCTGACATGACGCGCCTGGCCCCTGTCGCGTTTCAAAAAGCCGGGTTATGAATTCGGCCAGACGCTGTTCAGGAGATCATGATGCGCCCCGCCCTCGCCCTCGCTGCCGGAACCCTCGCGGCCGCTTCCCTCGGCATTTCTGCCGCCCAGGCCCAGTCGGCCCCCCGCTTCTCGGCCCCCTATTACATCATCGACGCCGACACCGACGCCCTGGCCATCGCCTCGGGCGGATCGGTCCGCAAGTCTGGCAATACCGCCAGCATCACTATCATCATGGGCTCGCACCCGGACCAGGTCGCCGAAAGCGGCATCGCCCGTCTGGACATGGCCTATGAGTTCAACTGCGCGAACTCGACCTATCGCACGCCGGGCGCCGCCGCCTATGACGTCAATGGCGACTTCATGGGTGCCATCGACGATGACTCGCCCTGGGAGCCGGTGGCCCCCAGCAGCAACAACTCGACCTTCAAGGGTATCGCCTGCGACGGCGTCATCCCCGAGGACAGCGAAGTCGGTGACAACCTGACCGACATCATCGCCGTCTATCGCGAATGGGTTGTCGAGCAGTAATCCACGGCTCTGGCCTGCAGAAAGGGCTCCGGTTCAGCCGGAGCCCTTTTTCGTGGCCGCATGATCAGACGCGCAGGCCGTCCTCGGGCGGCAACAGATGCTCCTCGCGGTCGCCGGGGTGTGGATCGATGACGTCAAAAGCTCTCCGCACGATCTCGCGGGTCGGCCCGCCGAGGTCCGGGTCATTGAGCGCGACCTCCCAGGTGTCGATCAACCAGGATTCGCCATTGCGGATGGAGCCGTCGAGGGTGTCGTCGTCGCGCAGCAGGGCGTGCTTTACATCCATAAAGGCCCGGTGCGCCTTGCCCAGCAGCGACCCGCTATCGCCGGGCTGTCCTCCGAGATCGCGCAGGGTGGCCTGAAGCGTTTCCACGACGGCGTCGCGCTGTTCGGCCCGACGCCCGTAGGTCAGCTTGCGACCGGGGTCCTGGCTGTCGCGGGCGGCGTCGCGATAGCCTTTTGCGCTATCGACGGTGACTTCGATCAAGCGATTGAGCACGCCGATGTCGTGCCCGTGGGCGCGGCGATCCGTCTCGGCGATATCCAGTCGGGCCATGGTGACCTCCTGTTCCAACACCTCTCCCTTGAAGGGAAAATGCGCGGAGGGGTCGGCGGGTTGCCCGACGCGGATCACAAACGGGTGCGAAGCGACCAGAGCTCGGGGAAGCAGCGGCGCTTGAGCGTTTCGGTCAGATAGCCGACGCCATCGGTGCCGCCGGTGCCGGTCTTGCGGCCGATGATGCGCTCGACCGTCACGACATGTTTGTGCCGCCAGGTCAGCAGGGCATCGTCGATGTCGACCAGCTTTTCCGCCAGCTGGTAGAGCGGCCAGTAGCGCTCGGGCTCACGATAGACGGCCAGCCAGGCGGCCTCGACCGCCGGATGGGGCTCGTACGGGGCGCTGATGTCCCGCTCAAGCACCTCGGGCGGCAGGTCGAAGCCGGCGCGGGCCAGCTGGTGCAGGGCGTCATCGTACAGGCTGGGGGCCTCGATCGCCGCCTTGAGCGCTGCATGGGCCTCGGGCCGGTCCTCATGGTGGGCGAGGAAGCGGGCGTCCTTGAGTCCCAGCATGGCCTCGACCCGGCGGAACTGATCGCTCTGAAAGCCGGAGCTGGTGCCCAGCACGCCGCGGAAGCGCAGATAGTCGGCCGGCGTCAGGGTGGCCAGGATGTCCCAGCTCTGGGTCATGACCGCCTGGATGCGGCTGATCCGGGCCATGCTCTTGTAGGCCGGGACCAGATCGCCCGCGCGCACCAGAAGCTGGGCCAGCGCCAGTTCGTGCAGGATCTGCTTGAGCCACAGCTCCTTGGTCTGGTGGATGATGACGAACAGCATTTCGTCATGCTGGTCCGACAAGGGGTGCTGGCAGGCCAGAAGGTCATCCAGCGCCAGATAGCCGGCATAGGTGATGGGGCGGATCATGCCGCCCTCACGGCTGGCCGAAGCCGAACTCCGAGGCGGTCTCCGGCAGGGCCGCCTGACGCAGCGGCGTCGCGCTGGAGAGGGGCTCCTTGTAGACGAATCCGTAGATCGGGTAGACGCTGGAGCCGAGGTCGTTGATCGGGGCGTACCAGACCTTGACCGCGCTCCAGTCACCGGCATCGGAGACGTCAACGACGGTGACGTTTTCCTCGATCTTGCCGCGGCTGCCGCCCCAGTTGGCATGGGTGACGCGGATCACGCGATCCGTCAGCACTTCGGAGACCATGGCCACATGGCCGCGCGTCATGCGGCCGTGGGGCTGGAAGACCAGCACCGCGCCCGTCTCGGGCTGATTGCCGGTGCGGAAACGCTCGGTCCCCTGACGCCACCAGGTCCAGGCGTCGCCGTAGATATCGATGCCGGACGCGAGCCGCGCAAAGGTTACACACTGCCAGTAGACATCCTGGGTCCGTCCGGGAGTGACGGTGATCAGGCTGGTTCCAAGAACGAGGGCAACCAAGAGGGCGGAGACGCGTTTCAGCATGCGGATTGCTCTGCGCTGTTGAGACTGCTTCGGCCTATACGATAGTTTTCGAGCCCTGAAACCCCTCGACAGGGGAATTCGCTGTGGGCGGAAGGGCGCGCTTGCGACCGGGGCGCCGGGCTCGCAGCCAGCCGCGCGCCGGCTTTTCCACCAGATGATAGGTGATGGCTGCCACCACGGGCACGCTCAGGACCAGCACAATCCAGACCGGAAAGGCCAGTCCCGCATCGCCGCTGCCGGTCAGGCGCGCGGCCAGATTGACGGCCACCAGCTTCACCGGAATGCAGACCATATAGACCGAATAGCTGATCTCCCCGAGGTAGACGGCGGGGGCCGAGGCCATGATCCCCGCCCGGCTGTTAGGAAGGGCGGCGAGGCCGAGGATCATCAGACCTGCCGCCAGCACGATCAGGGCGTCGGGCGCGCCCAGGGCGGCGGCCGCCATGAGGCCGAGGGCCGCCACGCCGGCCAGAAGGCCCGGCCGGGTGACCGGGCCGTGGCGATAGATCAGGTACAGGGCGCAGCCATAGGCAAAGCACGGCACGATCCGGAGCGCGCCCCAGCGGATGGTGGCCTGGGTCAGGGGGAAGCCGGCCAGGGCCTGAAAAACCAGATAGATCGCCGGAATGAAGGCTGCGGTCGCGGCGAGCGCGATCCACGGCCGGTCCCGCATACGCCAGGCGGCCGCGGCAAAGACCGGGAAGGCCAGATAGGCGAACCACTCGGCCGAAATCGACCAGGAGGGGTGGTTGAAGGCGGCCTCGGGCGACAGGCCCCAGGCGTGGACCATGGCCAGATTGGCCGGAAGCGAGGCCCAGTCGAGCATGTTGGCGTTGAGCGACATGCCGGCGACCGTCGCCGCCAGCCCCAGCGCGATCACGCCGAACAGGGTGAAGAGATGCAGCGGATAGACCCGCGCCAGCCGCGCCCAGAGGAAGCCGCCGTAGTCCGAGCGCTTCGTGCCGAATGCCTCGAGATAGACGTGGCACAGGATGAAGCCCGACAGGACGAAGAAGACCTCGACCCCCAGATAGCCCTTGGCCACCGCATGGGGCAGGACGCCGACATCGAGGTCAGGCCAGAAGGCATAAACGACCACCCAGGCGGCCGCGAGGAATCGCAGCGCCGTGAGCGGGCGGATGTCGGCCGGGGTATGGAGGACAGGCGGCGTCGCGGTCATGACGGGAACCGTGCCATACCGCCGATGTGGGAACCGTTAAGAGGCGGGATCGGCCGGCTGGTCGACGACCCGTCCGGACTCGCCGACCGTCTCGATCGCCGAGGTGGAGGCCGCGCAGCCATTCAGGGTTTCATCCCCGACCTGGAGGCGGGCGGTCAGGGGATAGGTGCGGTCGCTCATGCCGTCCGAACATTCGGTGGCCATCAGGGTCAGGGTCATGGCGCCCCCGTCCGGTGTCGTGCCCTGCCAGGTGGCGACCGTGCCCATCACTTCGGGGCCGTCGTGCGTCGCGCGACGCTCCGGCCGGTCCACACCCGAATAGAGCAGCTCATTGGCGGTCACATCGACGCCCCAGAAAGGCTCGGTGCCGAGCGCGCGGAGCGGCTGATCCAGATTGACACCCCCCAGTTCGACCGGTGCGGGCGGCTCGGGCGGGGCCGGCGCCTCGGTCTCGGACGAGCAGGCGGCGAGGGCCAGAACGGCCAGCGAGGACAGGATCAGACGCATCAGACAACTCCGGAACGGTTTCGCCGCCATGCCAACGCCATCCGGTCGCCCGGGTCAAGCACGGCTGCACACTCTCGGTAATCCACGATTTCCGGTGTAGGGTTAACGCCGTCATGCGAAAGGACCGACCATGAAGTTCCTGCGTATTCTGCTTGTTCTGGCGGTGCTGGCCTATGCGGGCTGGCTGGCCTGGCCCTTCCTGTCGCCCTTCCTCGAAGGCGCTGGCATGGATACCGCCGCAACCCGGGCCGGGGCCGAGGCCCAGGTCGGTCTGGACCTGCCGGTGATCGCCCTGTGGGTCGGGGCGGTGGTCCTGTATCTGGTCGCTGCGGCCCTGCTGGGCTCCGGCAATCCCCGTGCGGCCGTCGCCTATTTCCTCGGCTTCATCGCCGATGCCGTGCTGCGGCTCGCCATCGACCGCGGCGGGTTCGGAAGCGGTAGCGATGTGGGCGGCAAGGCCGATCCGAATTCGCCGATGGCCCAGTCGACCATCACCGAGGGCGGCCCGGCGGCGGCCCCCGGCGGGCTGGGCGCGGATCTGGGCGTCGACCCGACCTGGCTGGTGCTGGGTGCGCTGGTGCTGCTGGGCATACTGATCGTGGTGGTCACCCGGGCGCGACGGCGCAAACGTGTGCCGGGACAGCTTTCCATCTGACGCTGCCGACCCCACTTCGGTCTTGCCGGTTGATTCCCGCGTCAGGGGCGCTAGACCGGCGTCCGACCGATCTGGCGCGGCCCTCCCCTGTTCCGCGCCGCGCCCCTGACCCGACCGAGGAACCCCATGGCCCAGGCATCCCAATCCGACACCGCCTATGACGTCGTCATCATCGGCGGGGGCCCCGGGGGCTACAATGCCGCCATTCGCGCCGGGCAGCTGGGGCTGAAGGCCGCCTGCGTCGAGATGCGCGAGACCCTGGGCGGGACCTGTCTTAACGTGGGCTGCATGCCCTCCAAGGCCCTGCTTCACGCCTCGGAACTGTATGAAGCGGCCGGGCGCGAATTCGCCGGTCTGGGCATCGAGGTATCGCCGACGCTGAACCTCGGCCAGATGATGAAGCAGAAGCAGGAAAGCGTGACCGCCCTGACCAAGGGCATCGAATTCCTGTTCAAGAAGAACAAGGTCGACTGGATCAAGGGCCGCGGCCGGCTGAAGGGCAAGGGCGTGGTCGAGGTCGAGGCCGCCGACGGCACGACCACCACGCTGAACACCGCCAATGTCGTGATCGCCACGGGTTCGGAGCCCACCCCCCTGCCCGGCGTCGCCTTTGAGGCCGGCAAGGTGATCGACTCCACCGGGGCGCTGGCGCTCGACAAGGTGCCGGAGAAGCTGATCGTGGTCGGCGCCGGGATCATCGGTCTGGAGCTGGGATCGGTCTGGCGGCGTCTGGGCGCCGAGGTGACCGTGGTTGAATATCTGGACCGCATCACCCCGGGCGTGGACAGCGATGTCGCCACCGCCTTCCAACGCGTGCTGACCAAACAGGGCATGAAGTTCAGGCTGGGCGCCAAGGTCACCGGGGCAAAGACCTCGAAGTCCGGCGTCGAGCTGACTGTCGAGCCCGCCAAGGGTGGCGAGGCCGAGACCCTGAAGGGCGATGTGGTGCTGGTCGCCATCGGGCGGCGCCCCTATACCGAGGGACTGGGGCTGGAGACGGTCGGCCTGTCGACCGACAAGCGCGGCTTCCTCGACAACGACCACTTCAGGACCGGCACTGACGGCATCTGGGTGATCGGCGACGTCACCCACGGTCCGATGCTGGCGCACAAGGCCGAAGAGGATGCGGTCGCGGCCATCGAGACCATCGCCGGCAAGGTCGGGCACGTGGACTACAACCTCGTTCCCGGCGTGGTCTACACCAGCCCGGAAGTGGCCTGGATCGGCCAGACCGAGGACCAGCTGAAGGCCTCGGGCGTCGCCTACAGGGTCGGGAAATTCCCGTTCACCGCCAACAGCCGCGCCAAGATCAATCACGAGACCGACGGCTATGCCAAGGTGCTGGCCGATGCCGAAACCGACAAGGTGCTGGGCGTCCATATTCTGGGCCCGCAGGCCGGCGAGATGATCCACGAGGCCGCCATGTGCATGGCGTTCGGCGGATCGTCGGAGGACATCGCCCGTACCTGTCACGCCCACCCGACCCGCTCGGAAGCCGTGCGTCAGGCCGCCATGGGCGTCGAGGGCTGGACGATGCAGTCCTAGCGGACGGACAGCGGCGGCCTGAGCCCGCTCAGGGTCATACGCTGACGGCCGTAGTCGAGCTCGACCCGGCGGAAGCGGTACAGGATGTCGGCCCCGATCAGCAGGGCCGGCGCCGCGATCAGGTCCAGCGCCTCAAAGGCGTGCAGGTCGGCGAACAGGAGGCTGGTGGGTCCGAGGTCACGATTGGCGATCTCGAGACCCCGTACCTCGCGCTCGCGGGCCATCAGGACCTGGCCGGTGACGCCGTAAACTTCGACATTGCGACCGGGCTGTTCCGCGCGCCCGGCGCTCAGGGCGTCCAGCAGAGCCAGATTGCCAATCGAATACTGGGCGCCGGTATCGACAAAGGCCGACAGGGTCACGCCCCCGGCGCGGGCCGTCGGCAGGATCAGCTGGCCGAAGCGGCCGATCTCGGCGCGCACGCCCTCGCGCGTCAGGCGCGACGGCGAGGCGAACGCAGGGCTGCCCTCGAACACATCGCTGCCCGAAGGCCGCATCGACACACGACGGCGGGCCAGATCGATGCTGAGCCGGTAGCGCGAAAGCACGTCCAGACCCAGCAGGCCGTCGGCGGCCAGCAGATCCCGGCTGACCACCGGACAGACCAGATCGTTGAACCGTCGTCCGGCGAAGTCCAGCTGGGCCAGCCGCACGGTCGGCAAGACCTCGGCAGAGGTGATGGCATGGACCAGCACCGGCGGGCCCGCGGGCAGGTTCAGCTCCCGCGCGACGGTGTCGGCGAGGACTGTGCGGCCGGCCCCGGTGTCAAGCACCAGCGGATAGCGGCGGCTGCCGTTCAGCTCGACCTCGGCCGCCACGCGGGTCAGGATATTGGTCAGCAGGCGCGGTTCAGGATCCTGACCCGTCGGCATGGCCAGCGCCGGACCAGCCATCGCCAGCCCCGCCGCGGAAAGAATGAGGGTCCGCCGATCCAGACCGGTCACCGCTGCCTCCCTGCCTCATGCCCGATCTGATGCCGGTTTGCAGGGACCTTAACCCCTCGGATGGGCGGATGAATAGACGCCCATCAGGCGGGCGGCGTCGACGGCGGTGTATTTCTGGGTGGTCGAGAGACTCGCGTGGCCCAGCAGATCCTGCAGGCTGCGCAGGTCAGCACCGGCGCCCAGCAGATGGGTGGCGAAGCTGTGGCGGAGCGCGTGGGGCGTGGTGGTCTCGGGCAGGCCGAGGCGGCGGCGCAGGGTCTGGACGGCTGCCTGCACCTGACGCGGGCTGAGCTTGCCGCCGCGTCTGGCGAGGAAGAGGGCGCGGTCGGGACCCTCGGTCCAGGGCCGGAGGTCACGATAGGCGGCGACGGCCTCGGCCACCGGGGGCAGGACCGGCACGATGCGGGTCTTGGACCCCTTGCCGGTGATGCGCAGGGTCTCGCCCAGCGGGACATCGGCATCGGTCAGGCCGAGGGCCTCGGAGATGCGCAGCCCGCAACCGTACAGCAGCATCAGCACGGCCCGGTCGCGGGCGGCCTCCCACGGCGGGGTTTCGGGATCGTCACTGGTGGCGTCCATCAGGTTCAGCGCCTGATCGACCTTGAGGGCGCGCGGCAGGGAGGGCTTGATACGCGGGCCCCGCACGAGGGCCAGCTCGGGCGCTTCAATGCCCAGCCGTCGCTCGAGAAAGCCGTGGAAGGCACGGATGGCGGACAGGGCCTGGCTGAGCGAGCGGCCGGACAGGGGGTGCGGACCCGAGCGGCGCTCGGCCAGATGGGCGCGCAGGTCCGAGGCACGGACCCGTCCCAGATCCGCAATGCGAACCTCTCCGCCGAAATGGCCAGACAGGAAGGCCAGATAGCGCCGCCCGGCATGGCCATAGGCCTCCAGCGTGCGGGGCGACAGGCGTCGCTCATGCGCGAGATGATGCAGCCAGGCGTCGAGGGCCGCCCCGGCGGGCGCGGTCAGTTGAGGATCGGCCATCGCTCGGCCATCCGTTCGATCACCCGGGTCAGGAAAGCTGCCAGTTCGCAGCCCATGTCGGGGGTGAAGCCCTCCGGATCGGGCGAGCCGAAGGCGCAGAGCGCCGGACGCGCCGCCCCGTTCGGCCCGACGTGCGGGGCCATGCGGACAAGGGCGATCGAGCGGACCTCGTCCTCGGCCGCGCCGAACAGGCCGAGCCCCTGACCGCCTGTGCCCAGCCGGTGAAGACCGTTGCGGCCCAGCAGGCCGTCGACGCCGCCGGGCTCGAGCGCGCGCCAGCCGAAGGGAATGCCGCCGGGCTTTTCCAGAACGATCGAGGCACCGGCCAGTCCGAAACGGGCCTGGGCGGCGGCATCCAGACGGCGCGCCAGATCGGAGGGGTTGCGGGCCTCCATCAGGTCGAGAACCGCGACGTGGGTCTGGGCCTGGGCGGCGAAATTGGCGCGGGCGACGCCCTCGATGGCCTTGCGGGCCCCCGCCTCGCGCGCGGCGACGGCCTCGACCCGCGACAGGGCAGCCGCGCCGAAATCCACGACATTGGGGCCATGCGGGCGCAGACCCAGCTCCTGCAGCAGGGCGCGATCGCCCGCCACGGTTTCGGCATGCCCCTGCAGCCAGGCGCGGACCTCGGGCCAGCGCAGACCCTCGTCCTCAGCGGCGTCGTCGAACAGGTCGGCGGTCTCGGTCACGGTTGGCCCCGGTTGGCGCGCCGGCCGGGCAAGGCGACGCACCGTCTTACAGAATGCTCTGGCCGGTCTTGCCCCAGTCGGCCAGGAAGGCATCAAGCCCCTTGTCGGTTAACGGGTGCTTGACCAGCGCCTTGAAGGTGTCGGCCGGCAGGGTCGCCGCATCGGCCCCCGCAAGCGCCGCCGCCGAGACGTGGCCGGGATTGCGCAGCGAGGCGGCCAGCACCTCGGTCTCGAATCCGTGGATGTCATAGAGAGTGCGGATTTCCTCGAGCAAACCGATGCCGTCGGCGCCGTGGTCCTCGAGCCGGCCTACAAAGGGAGAGATGAAGCTGGCACCGGCCTTGGCCGCCAGCATGGCCTGGGCCGCCGAGAAACAAAGGGTGACATTGGTGCGGATGCCCTTGTCCGAAAACGCCCGCGTGGCGCGAAGGCCATCCCAGGTCAGCGGCAGTTTGACCACCACATTGGGGGCGATGCCGGCCAGCTTTTCACCCTCCTTGACCATGGTCTCGAAGTCGGTGGCGACGGCCTCGGCCGAAATGGGCCCCTCGACGAGGGCGCAAATCTCGGCAATGACCTCAGCGATGTTGCGACCCGACTTTGCGATCAGGGACGGATTGGTGGTGACGCCATCGACCATGCCCGTGGGCAGCATGTCCTTGATGACGGCGACGTCGGCGGTATCGAGAAACAGTTTCATGTGGGCGGTTCTAGACCAGCGGGTCGGGCGGTGAAAGTCGCTTCGGTCCTGATTCCCCTGCCGGTCGACGAGGCCTTCGACTATGTCGTGCCCGACGACATGGCCATGGCGCGCGGCCAGCTGGTCACCGTGCCGCTGGGGCCGCGCCGGATCACCGGCGTGGTGTCCGAGGTGCGGGAGGTTCCGGCCACCAACCGGCGCCTGAAGCCGGTGGCGGGCGTGCTGGACCTGTCGCCCCTGCCCCCCGCGACGCTGGACTTTCTGGAATGGGCCGCGCGCTGGACCCTGTCGCCCCCCGGCGAGATGGCGGCGCTGGCGCTTAAGGCCCTGCGCCATGCCCCGCCCAAACCGCCGATGCAGCTGGTGCGCGTGGCCGGAAAGGCGCCCGTGCGCCTGACCCCTTCGCGGGCGGCCGTGCTGCAGGCGCTCGACGACGGGCCGGCGGTGCCGAGCGCCGCGGAACTGGGCCGCGCGGCAGGCGTGTCGGCCGGGGTGGTCAAGGGGCTGGTGGACGAGGAAGTGATCACGGCCCGGCCGGCGGATCGCGCCGCCCCCTTCCCCGCCCCCGACCCGCACCATGCCCCGGTCAGTCTGAACCCCGATCAGGCCGAGGCGGCGCGCCAGATCGGCGAGGCGGCGGTGGCCGGACAGTTCGCCGCCTTCCTGCTGGACGGGGTGACGGGCTCGGGCAAGACGGAGGCCTATCTGGAAGCCGTCGGGCAACTGCTGGCGGCCCGGCCTGACGCCCAGGTGCTGATCCTGCTGCCCGAGATCGCCCTGACCCAAGCGGTGATTTCACGCATCGCCGCGCGCTTCGGGGCGGCGCCGGCGGAATGGCATTCGGGCCTGACGGGACCCCGGCGTCGGCAGGTCTGGGATGCCGTGGCGTCGGGCGATTGCCGGATCGTGGTCGGGGCACGCTCAGCCCTGTTCCTGCCGTTCCCGAACCTGCGGCTGATCGTCGTCGATGAAGAGCACGACGGCTCGTACAAGCAGGAGGACGGCCTGATCTATCAGGGACGCGATCTGGCCGTGGCCCGGGCGCGGTTCGAAAGCGCCGCCGTGGTGCTGGCCTCGGCCACGCCGTCGCTGGAGACGCTGGGCAATGCCCGGCAGGGGCGGTATCGCGAGCTGAGGCTGACCGCGCGGCACGGGACGGCGGTGCTGCCCGACATCACCCTGCTCGACCTGCGCGCCAATCCGCCCGAGCCGCAGACCTGGCTGAGCCCTCCCTTGCGCACCGCCATGGCCGAGACGCTGGAGCGGGGCGAGCAGACCCTGCTGTTCCTGAACCGGCGGGGCTATGCGCCCGTGGTGCTGTGCCGGGCCTGCGGGCACCGGATGACGGCGCCGGACACCGATTCCTGGCTGGTCGAGCACCGCTATACCGGGCGGCTGGTCTGTCACCTGACCGGCTTTTCCATGCCCAAGCCCGAGACCTGTCCGTCGTGCGGGGCGAAGGACAGTCTGGTGCCGGTTGGCCCCGGGGTGGAGCGCGTGGAGGAGGAGGTCCGCAGCCTGTTTCCCGAGGCGCGTACGGCGATCTTCTCCTCCGACACCACGCCGGACGGGCGCTCGGCCCGCGACCTGGTCGAGTCGATGGAGCGCGGTGAGATCGACATTCTGGTGGCCACCCAGGCAGCCGCAAAGGGCCACAACTTCCCCAATCTGACGCTGGTCGGGGTGGTGGATGCAGATCTGGGGCTGAGGGGCGGCGACCTGCGCGCGGCCGAACGCACCTTCCAGCTGCTGATGCAGGCCACGGGGCGGGCCGGACGGGCGGAGCGTCCGGGCCGCGCCCTGCTGCAGACCTGGACGCCCGAGCATCCGGTGCTGCAGGCGCTGGCGGCGGGTGACCGCGACAGCTTCCTCGCGACCGAATCGGAAGAGCGCCGGATGGCCGCCCTGCCCCCGTTCGGACGGCTGGCGGCGCTGATCCTGTCGGGCGACAAGGCAGACGCCGTTGAAAAGGCCGCCCAGCTGCTGGCCGGGGCCATCCCCAATGCCGAGCGGCTGGAGGTCTATGGCCCCGCCGACGCGCCGCTGGCGATGGTGCGGGGGCGGCGGAGGAAGCGGCTTCTGGTCCGGGCCGACCGGGATGTCGACATCCAGGCCTTCCTTCGGGCGTGGCTGGCGCGGGTCAGGCTGCCGTCATCGGTGAGGCTGGCGGTCGACGTGGACCCCTACAGCTTCCTGTAGGGGGTCTTTGACAGTTCAGCCCCGGCCTTCGGCAGCGTCGGCTTCCGCCTCGGCCGCGCGGGCGCGGGCCTCGGCCTGATCGGCCTGGGCCCGGAGCTGCTGGGCGCTTTCCCGTTTGCTCGAGGCCTTGCGGCTCCACATGTTCAGCAGCTCGACCCCGGCCGAGAAGGCCATGGCCGCGTAGATGTAGCCCTTGGGCACATGGGCGCCGAAGCCTTCGGCGATCAGCACCATGCCGATCATCAGCAGGAAGCCCAAGGCCAGCATGACCACGGTCGGATTCTTGTTGATGAAGTTGGCCAGCGGGTCGGCGGCCAGAAGCATGACGGTGATGGCGACCAGAACGGCCACGACCATGATCGGCAGGTGCTCGGTCATGCCGACCGCAGTCAGGATCGAATCGACCGAGAAGACCAGGTCCAGCAGGATGATCTGGAAGATGGCGGCCCCGGCGTTCGAGATGACCACATCCTTCTTGTCCAGCACGTCGTGCGACGGCGTGGGATCGACCGTGTGGTGGATTTCCTTGGTCGCCTTCCAGACCAGGAACAGACCGCCCGCGATCAGGATGATATCCTTCCAGGAGAAGTCATTGCCCATGACGGTGAAGACCGGCGCGGTCAGGCCGACGATCCAGGCGATCATCGACAACAGGGCGAGGCGCATGATCAGCGCCAGCGAAATACCGATGCGGCGCACGCGCGAGCGCTGATGTTCGGGCAGTTTGTTCGACAGGATCGAGATGAAGATCAGATTGTCGATCCCGAGCACCACCTCCATCACGATCAGGGTGACAAGGGCCGCCCAGGCCGCGGGGTCGAAAAGAAGGGGCGTGATGCTTTCGAACATGGGGTCTCGGTCCGGAGGGAGGATTTCGCTGAATCTATAGAGACTCCTGTGCCTGCGACAAGCCGCCCGCCTGTGGCGCACCGCCTCGGTTGCGGGGGGGAAGGGCCCGTGCTATCAGGCGCCCGGCTGAACCGGGACCTCTGTCGCAAGACGGGGCCCCGTTGTGCTTTCTTCAAGCATTTCAAGCCTTTGATCGGGGTGATCCGTCACCGCCGGTTGCGACCCAAACGCTTTTTGATCGCGGACCTTGACGAGTGGCTGACGATTTCAGGACTACGACTGTCGGCGCACGCTACGCGCAGGCCCTTTTTGACCTCGCTGACGAAGGTCACGCTCTGGATGCCGTTCGCGCCGACCTGAAGTCGCTGCGCAAGGCCTGGGGCGAGAGCGCCGACCTGCGCCGGCTGGCCACCTCGCCGGTGATCAGCAATGAGGATCAGGCCAAGGGGCTGACCGCCATCGCCGACAAGGCGGGCTTTGACGGCCTGACCCGCAAATTCCTTGGCCTGCTGGCCCAGAACGGCCGGTCGGGCGACCTGACCGCCGTGATCGCCGGCTTCGACCGCCTGTATGCCATCCGCACCGGACTGGTCTCGGCCGAGGTGGTCTCTGCCGCTCCGCTGGATGCGGCCCAGATGAACGCCATCAAGGCCTCGCTGCGCAAGGCGCTGGGCAAGGATCCCGAGCTGGAAGCCCGCGTCGATCCGGCCCTGCTGGGCGGCCTCAAGGTCAAGGTCGGCTCGCGCCTGTACGACGCCTCGCTGAAGACCAAGCTCGACCAGATGAAATTCGCCCTCAAGCGGGCCGGATAGGCTGACAAGCCGCTTCCGCTCCGCCCCACAGACTGAACGTTAAGCCAAGAAGAGCCCCACATGGACATCCGCGCCGCCGAGATTTCGGCCATCCTCAAGTCGCAGATCGCCGCTTTCGGCGTGGAAGCCGACGTCTCGGACGTCGGCCAGGTGCTGTCGGTCGGCGACGGCATCGCGCGCATCCACGGTCTGGACAATGTCCAGGCCGGCGAGATGATCGAATTCCCCAAGGCCGGTGTGAAGGGCATGGCCCTGAACCTGGAAGTCGACAACGTCGGCGCGGTTATCTTCGGCCAGGACAATGAAATCGCCGAGGGCGACGAGGTCCGCCGTCTGGGCGAGATCGTGGACGTGCCGGTCGGCAAGGGCCTGCTGGGCCGCGTCGTGAACCCGCTGGGTGAGCCGATCGACGGCAAGGGCCCGATCCAGTTCACCGAGCGTCGCCGCGTGGACGTGAAGGCCCCGGGCATCATCCCCCGCAAGTCGGTGCATGAGCCGATGCAGACCGGCCTGAAGGCCATCGACACTCTGATCCCGGTCGGCCGGGGCCAGCGCGAGCTGATCATTGGTGACCGTCAGGTCGGCAAGAGCGCCGTGGCCGTCGACACCATCCTGAACCAGAAGACCGTCAACGCCAACGCGGCCTCGGAAGGCGAGAAGCTTTACTGCATCTATGTCGCCATCGGTCAGAAGCGTTCGACCGTCGCCCAGATCGTCAAGACGCTCGAGGAGCGCGGCGCCCTGGACTACACCATCGTCGTGGCTGCCACGGCCTCGGAGCCCGCCCCCCTGCAGTTCCTGGCCCCGTTCTCGGGTACGGCCATGGGCGAGTTCTTCCGCGACAACGGCATGCACGCCCTGATCGTGTATGACGACCTGTCCAAACAGGCCGTCGCCTATCGCCAGATGTCGCTGCTGCTGCGCCGTCCGCCGGGCCGTGAAGCCTATCCGGGCGACGTCTTCTATCTGCACAGCCGCCTGCTGGAGCGTTCGGCCAAGCTGAACGGCGACTACGGCTCGGGCTCGATGACCGCCCTGCCGATCATCGAAACCCAGGCCAACGACGTGTCGGCCTATATCCCGACGAACGTGATCTCGATCACCGACGGCCAGATCTTCCTGGAATCGGACCTGTTCTACCAGGGCATCCGCCCGGCCGTGAACGTCGGCATCTCGGTGTCGCGCGTGGGCTCCTCGGCCCAGATCAAGGCGATGAAGCAGGTGGCCGGTTCCATCAAGGGCGAGCTGGCCCAGTACCGGGAAATGGCGGCCTTCGCCAAGTTCGGTTCGGACCTCGACGCCTCGACCCAGAAGCTGCTGGCCCGCGGTGCGCGCCTGACCGAACTGCTGAAGCAGCCGCAGTATTCGCCGCTGGCGGTCGAGGAGCAGGTCGTCTCCATCTACGCCGGGACGCGCGGCTATCTGGACGGCATCGCCGTGTCGGACGTGGGTCGCTTCGAACGCGAACTGCTGGCGCGCATGCACTCCAAGCATGCCGGCATCCTCGACGCCATCCGCACCAAGAAGGCCCTGTCGCCGGAACTGGAAGCCGAACTGAAGGACGCCATCGAATCCTTCGCCAAGACCTTCGCCTGATCGCCGCCACAGCTAGGAGCTAGAGGAACGCCGAATGGCCAGCCTCAAGGAAATGCGCAATCGGATCGGAAGCGTGAAGTCCACGCAGAAGATCACGAAAGCCCTGAACATGGTCGCGGCGGCCAAGCTGAAGCGTGCCCAGGACCAGGCCGAAAGCGCCCGTCCCTATGCGCAGAAGATGGCCTCGGTGATCGCCAATCTGGCGGCCGGCGTGTCGGGTGACGACGCGCCGAAGCTGCTGGCCGGCACGGGCGCCGAGCAAAAGCACCTGATCGTCGTCGCCACCGGTGACAAGGGTCTGGCCGGCGGGTTCAACTCGAACGTCATCCGCGCCGCGCGCGAGCGCATCAACACCCTGATCAAGGGTGGCAAGGATGTGCGCATCATCGCCGTGGGCAAGAAGTCGCGGGACGGCCTGGCCCGTCTGTATGGCGACAAGCTGGTCCACACCTTCGAGATGAGCGACCACAAGGTTATCGGCCTGCCCGCTGCCGAACCCATCGCCGATATGATCGCCGAGGAGTTCGAGGCCGGCCGCGCTGACGTCGTGACCCTGTTCTACAGCCGCTTCCAGTCGGTCATCAGCCAGGTGCCGACGCCGAAGAAGCTGATCCCGGCCGAGGTCGCCGAGGATGCGCCGCCCGTCAATCTGAACGGCGCCGTCTATGAGTATGAGCCGTCCGAGGAGGAAATCCTCGAAACGCTTCTGCCACGCAACATCACCACCCAGATCCTGGCCGCCCTGTACGAAAACCAGGCCAGCTTCTTCGGGGCCCAGATGGGCGCCATGGACAACGCCACGCGCAACGCCGGCGACCTGATCAACAGCCTGACCCTGCAGTACAACCGCAAACGCCAGGCCCAGATCACAACTGAACTGATCGAGATCATCGCGGGCGCGGAAGCCCTCTGATCTGCCCCTGAACGCCCTTTCCGACACGGACCGACCCATGACCGACACCACCGCCCCCAAAAAGCCCGCCGCCAAGAAGGCCCCCGCTGCCAAAAAGCCGGCTGCCGCCAAGGCCGCACCGAAGATCACCGCCGGAACCGGCACGGGCAAGATCGCCCAGGTCATCGGCGCCGTGGTCGACGTCGAGTTCGAAGGCCAGCTGCCGGCCATTCTGAACGCTCTGGAAACCCAGAACGTCGACCAGAAGACGGGCGAGCCCTTCACCCTGGTTCTCGAGGTCGCCCAGCACCTGGGTGAGAACATGGTCCGCACCATCGCCATGGACACCACCGAGGGCCTGACCCGCGGCCAGCCGGTGACCGACACCGGCGCCTCGATCCAGGCCCCGGTCGGCCCGGGCACGCTCGGCCGGATCATGAACGTGGTCGGCGCGCCGATCGACGAGCAGGGTCCGATCCAGACCACCATGTACCGCCCGATCCACCGCGAGGCGCCCAGCTTCGAGGATCAGTCGACCAGCTCGGAAATCCTGGTCACGGGCATCAAGGTGATCGACCTGATGTGCCCCTACACCAAGGGCGGCAAGATCGGCCTGTTCGGCGGCGCCGGCGTCGGCAAGACCGTGACCATGCAGGAGCTGATCAACAACATCGCCAAGGCGTACGGCGGTTATTCGGTTCTGGCTGGCGTGGGTGAGCGTACCCGTGAAGGCAACGACCTGTACCACGAGATGATCGAGTCGAACGTGAACGTCGACCCGACCAAGAACAACGGCTCGACCGAAGGCTCCAAGTGCGCTCTGGTCTACGGCCAGATGAACGAGCCCCCCGGCGCCCGCGCCCGCGTCGCCCTGACCGGACTGGCCCAGGCCGAGTACTTCCGCGACGAGGAAGGCAAGGACGTGCTGCTGTTCGTCGACAACATCTTCCGCTTTACCCAAGCCGGTTCGGAAGTGTCCGCCCTGCTGGGCCGTATCCCGTCGGCCGTGGGCTATCAGCCGACGCTGGCCACCGAGATGGGCAATCTGCAGGAGCGCATCACCTCGACCAAGAAGGGCTCGATCACCTCGGTTCAGGCCATCTATGTGCCCGCCGACGACCTGACCGACCCGGCGCCCGCCACCTCGTTCGCCCACCTGGACGCCACCACCGTGCTGTCGCGCGACATCGCCGCCCAGGCCATCTTCCCGGCCGTGGACCCGCTGGACTCGACCAGCCGGATCATGGACCCGCTGGTGATCGGCGAGGAGCACTATCAGGTCGCCCGTTCGGTTCAGGAGGTGCTGCAGCAGTACAAGGCCCTGAAGGACATCATCGCCATCCTGGGCATGGATGAGCTGTCGGAAGAGGACAAGCTGGTCGTGTCGCGCGCCCGCAAGATCCAGCGCTTCCTGTCGCAACCCTTCTTCGTGGCCGAACAGTTCACCGGTTCGCCCGGCAAGTTCGTGTCGCTGGAAGACACCATCCGCAGCTTCAAGGGCATCGTCGCCGGTGAATACGATCACCTGCCCGAAGCCGCCTTCTACATGGTCGGCACCATCGAGGAAGCCGTCGAGAAGGCCCAGAAGCTGGCCGCGGACGCGGCGTAATCATGGCTGGCAAACTCTCCTTCTCTCTCGTGTCGCCGGAACGCGAGGTCTTTGCGGGCCTCGTGGATCAGGTGGATGCACCCGGCGTCGAAGGCGACTTCGGCGTGCTGGCCGATCACGCGCCCTTCATGACGGCGCTGCGCGAAGGCGTGGTCACCGTCATCGACGGCGGCAGCCGGCGCCAGTTCCAGGTCGAGGGCGGGTTCGCCGATGTCACCCCCGCCGGCCTGACCATCCTGGCCGAGCGCGCTGCGGAAGTGGCGGCGGGCTGATTTCGCAGACAATCTGATTGCAGGGCGGCGGCTTTCTTCGGGAGCCGCCGCTTCTGTGTCAGGGACGCGCGAACCGGGCGAAGTCAGCGCAGACCTGATCATAGACGCCGCGCTTGAAGGGCACAATCAGGCCGGGCGCTTCGCTGAGGTCCGCCCAGCGCCAGGCGTCGAACTCCTGCTCGCCATGAGCCCTGAGGTCGACCTCCTCATCGCGCCCCGTGAACCGATAGGCGAACCACATCTGCTTCTGGCCGATGTTGCCCCGGCGCTTGAGGGGACCATTCAGGATTTCGGGCGGAAAGTCATAGGTGAGCCAGCCGGCGGTCTGGCCCAGCCACTCGACCGAGCGCACGCCGGTTTCCTCGAACAGTTCGCGCCGGGCGGCAGACTCCAGTTCCTCACCCTTGTCGACGCCCCCTTGCGGGAACTGCCAGTTCCAGGGATCGGGCGTCCCGGTCCGGCGGCCCAGCCAGACACGGCCGTCGCGGTTGAAGAGGACGACGCCGACATTGGGGCGGTAAAGGGAGAGGTCGCGGTCGGCCACAGGGCCTAGCGCCCCGGGCGACGGGTCATGGCACTGGCGGGGGCCAGCTGCAGACCGCGCGCATCCAGCCCGGCCGCCCAGCGCGCCACAGCTTCAACTGTCACCGGATAGCTGAAGCCGGTGCCGAGCGCGTCGCCGCGTTGCTTGGCCATGGCCTCGATGGCGTTCAGCTGGCCCATGATGGCGACCGGGGTCTGGGTCTCGTCGATCACCCGGTCGGCGGTGGCGCGCGACCAGGCGCCGGGGCGGCGGCGCGCCTGGCCGTCGTCAATGAAGGCCAGGCCATGGGTGCGCAGTGTCCCCAGCATGGCGCCAAAGGCCGCATCCGAGGTCATGAAGCGGTCGCCCAGATAGTTGGTCACGCCGAAATAGCCGGTGGCACGGCCCAGCAACCACGGCAGCTTGCCGCCCACATCCTCGGCCCCGCCGTCCGCCAGCAGGGTGTAGGGGCCGGGGTCATTGTCAGGATAGCCCGTCGGCTCCATCGGGATTTCGATCATCACCTCGTGACCATGCGCCCGGGCCAGGTCGATCCAGGCCTGCAGGTCGTCGGCATAGGGGACAAAGCTGAGGGTGATTTCGGGCGGCAGGCGTTCGATCGCCGCCCGGGTGGTGGTCGCGTTCAGACCCAGACCGCCGACGATCAGGGCCACGCGCGGCTTGCCGTTGGCGCGGAACGGGCGGGCATAGGCCTCGGCGGGCGTGCGGCCGTCGGTGGCGATAATCGGCAGGGGACCCGCCGGACCGGGACGGCTCAGCCCGTCGATGGGCGCGCGCGGCAGGGGCGTGGTGGCGGCAATGCGGGGAGCGGTGATCCCCTCGCCCGAGCCCGAGACACTGGCGCCGTCCGGCAGGGTGATGACGGCCTCGGTGCCCGCGGCCTCCGGATCGGCGCCGAGGGTCAGCCAGGCATCCTCAACCCCCATGGAGAAGGCCTCCATGCCGGTCGGCACCCGCTCGGCCACGACCTCACGTTTCAGATCCACGTGGGCGGAGGGCAGGCCCGCGCGGGGGTCACCCAGCACGGCCACGAACAGGCCGGCGCTGAGCAACACCAGCAGACCGGCCGAGGCCACGGCCACCGGCGGCTTGCGGAAGAAGGTCACGACCTGTTTGCGGACAGCGTTCAGGTCGACGCGGCGTGGCGGAGACCCGGCCCTGGCGGCGAGACGCGACTGGCGTTTGGCGAAACTGGACTCGGACATGCAGACCCGGACGGCGTCACGGCCCGCCCGCCCATGCGGTTCAGGCCATTTGGACGCAGGATGCCCGGCGGCGGTTAAGAAACCCTAACGCCGCATTCACCATGACCTCCCGACGGGGTGCGCCCTACTCCGGCTCGCTCGCGGCGGCCATTTCGGTCGGCTCGGTGCCCGGCGGGGTGACGACGATGCCTTCGGGCGCCGCGGCCAGCTGGTCGAGGCGGCCACCGGCGCGCAGCACGTCATAGGCGCGCTCGAGCTGATAGTCGGTATCCTCGGGATAGTCCTCGCCCGGGGCCTCGAACGGCACATGGGGCCCCTTGCGCTCGGCCCCGATCGAGGCGTCCAGGGCCGTCGAATAGGCGGCTTCCGAATAGATGAAGTTCGACCGCGCCACGATGCCGGCTTCGGCAAACGAGCGCGAGACCTCAAGGTCAGGCTCGATGCCGATCTTCTGGATCGAGGCCCCGGACGGGGTGTAATAGCGGGCCGTTGTGATCGACAGGGCCCCGTCCTCGCCGCCGCGCAGCGGGATGACGGTCTGGACCGACCCCTTGCCGAAGCTGGTCAGGCCGACGACGGTCGCCCGCTCGTGATCCTGCAGCGCGCCGGCGACGATTTCCGAGGCCGAGGCCGAACCGTAGTTGACCAGAACCACGACCGGCAGACCGTTGGCCAGATCGCCCGGCCGGGCCGAATAGCGCTCGATCTGATCGGGCTTGCGGCCGCGCTGGCTGACGATTTCGCCGCGTTCGAGGAAGGCATCTGACACGGCGATTGCCGCAGACAGCAGGCCGCCGCCGTTGTTGCGCAGATCGACGACATAGCCCTTGATGCCGGGGTTCTCGGACTGAAGCCGGGCCATGACCTCGTTCAGCTCGCGGCCCGTATTCTCGTTGAAGGTCGAAATGCGGACATAACCAAAGTCGCCCTCGACCCGGCCGGTGACCGACTCGATCTTGATGATCTCGCGCGTCAGGGTGACTTCCAGAGGATCAGAGCCATCGCGCAGGAACGTCACCCGCACCTCGGTGCCGGCGGCGCCGCGCAGCTTTTCGGAGACCTCCGAGACCGACAGGCCCGCGGCGGTCGAACCCTCGATGGCCGAGATGACGTCACCGGCCTGAACCCCGGCGCGGGCCGCGGGCCCCCCGTCCATCGGCGAGATGACCTTCACAAAGCCGCCCTCGGCCGAGATGGTCAGGCCGACACCCGAATACTGTCCCTCGGTCCGCTCGCGCAGTTCGCCGAAGCCCGCCGGGGCCAGATAGCTGGAATGGGGATCGAGCGCGGTCATCATGCCGCTGAGCGACGCCTCGATCAGCTTGCGATCATCGACCGGGACCACATAGGCCTGCTTCACCACGGCGAGCACGTCGCCGAACAGCTCCAGCATGCGGAAGGTCTCGTTGTTGCGGACGGTCTGCTGCGCCATGGCCGCAGCCCCTGCCCCGAGCGCCAGGGCCGCACATCCGACAAGCAACAGTCTACGCATGGGTATGTCTTTCCTTGTGGCCGGGCCCGGCCCTTGAGCGGGCACGCCCGCATCGGTCATCCGTCCTATCAAATAGTAGAAGGCGGGACCAAATCGAGGCGAAACCCCAGCTACGATATAAATTCTGTGTCAGCTTCACGTGACTGGCGGGCGTCAGTCCAGCCATGGAGAGGGGTCGACGGCCAGTTCCTCGCGTCTCAACTCCAGAACGACCGGCAGGCTGTCGTGTCCCGCACCCAGCCGCTGGCCGGTCTCGACCCGGTCGCCGGTGCCGATATCGAGCGCCGTCAGGCCCGACAGCACAACCCGCCAGCCGGGTCCGGCATCGAGGATGACGACCTGGCCCCAGCCGTCCAGCGGGCCAGCATGGATAACCTCCGCCTCAAGCGGCGCAACCACTGCTTGGCCCGGAGCGCGCCACTGCCAGCCGGTCGAGCCCTGGCCGAACCGGGCCGAGGGTGGCCCATCGACCGGGGCCAGAAGGGTATCGCGTCCATTGGGCAGCCGCAGCGTGGGGGTCTGGCTGACGGGAACATCCGGCACAGGCGCCCCGACAGCGCGCAGGCGGGCTTCCAGCGCCGCGACCTCCCGGCGGGCCCGCTGGGCCTCGGCCCGCAGGGTGGCGCGGCGGGCGCGGTCTGACACCAGCCGCGACTGCAGGGTCGCCTGCCGGTCACCGGTCTGGCTTTCGCTGACGAACAGCCGTTCACTTTGCAGGGCGATGGCGCGACGCTCGGCGACGACAGCGGCGCGGCGGCGGTCGGCCCGTTCGACCTGATCGGTCAGGGGCTCGACCAGCGCCTGCATCAGCACGGCGGCGCGGACGGTATCGACGGCCTCCTGCGTCGGAACCACCAGCGGCGGAGGCGGGTACCGGGTCAGGGTCTGCAAGGCGCCAAGCACCCGTGTCAGCGGCCCCTTGGCAAGGGCCAGCTCTTCCAGCGCGCGGGCTTCCAGACGCCCGGCGGCATCCAGCTGCCGACGTTGCAACAAGACGGTGTCATCGCCGGCGGCCGGCTGGCGCTCCAGGCTGGCGGTGGTGGCCGCAATACGACGGTCCAGCGCGGCCACATCCGCCTCGATCCGGCGGGCGCGGATCACGGCGTCGCGGTACTGAGCCTGGGTCTGCGCGACCGCTTCCGGATCAGGACGCGGGGGCGACTGGCCGGACACCGGATCAACCATGCCGAGCATCAGGGCCACCATCAGCAGGGTCCGCCGCATCCGCCTCAGTCCCGGTGATAGGGCGTGCCCGCCAGCAGGGTGGTGGCGCGATAGATCTGCTCGGCCAGCATGGCGCGGGCCAGGGCATGGGGCCAGGTCTGGGGGCCGAACGCCAGCGTAAGGGAGGCGGCATCGCGCACCATCTCGTCCAGCCCGTCGGCGCCACCGATGACGAAGGCCAGATGGCGCTCGCCACCGTCCCGGATGTCACGGATCAGATCGGCAAACGCGCGCGAAGAAAAGCTCTTGCCGCGCTCGTCACAGGCGATCAGCCGCGCGCCCGTGGTGGCCGCCAGCAGGGCCACGCCCTCGGGGCCGGGACCAGGCTTTTTGGTCTCGACATCAATCAGCTCGCAGGGGCCCAGACCGATACCGCGACCCGTACGACCGGCACGCAGGGCATAGTCGTTGGCGAGGTCCGCCTCGGGGCCCCGTCCAGCCTTGCCGATGGCGACGATCGACAGCTTCACGACGTGGGCCCCTCGTCAGGCAAAACCTAGTTGCGGGCGGTCCGGTGCGCCGCGTCCACGGCCCAGATCTTCTCGATGTTGTAGAAGGTCCGCACCTCGGGCCGGAACAGGTGGACGATCACGTCCCCGGCGTCGATCAGCACCCAGTCACAGTGCGGCAGGCCCTCGACCCTGGCCTTGCCGAAGCCGTGTTCCTTGAGTGTGCGCAGCAGATGGTCGGCCAGGGCGCTGACATGGCGATGCGAGCGGCCCGACGCCACGATCATGGTGTCGGACATCGGGCTTTTGCCCTTGAGGTCGATCAGGACGATGTCCTGCGCCTTGTCCTCGTCCAGCTTGGCCAGGAGGGCGGTTTCGAGCGGGGTGCTTCCGGTCGGAAGCTCGGCGGATCGGGCTTCAGGATTGTCCGGGCCGTCGGATTCGGCGTGGGTCGTGTCGTCAGCGTGCGCGTCGTGCGCGGGCGAGGGGGTCAGCGGAATACTCCAGTCGGTGACAGGTCAGGAGCGACCCTAGCACATCCCCGTCCGCCGGTCACCGTCGCGCCGAGGCGGCCTCGGCGCGCAGGGCGGTCGAGGAGGCCCGGTTGAGCGGGGCCGTCAGATAGACCCAGGCCGGGGCCTGTCGATCCGCCAGCGTCAGGGCCTCATGCGCGTGAATGCGGTAACGGCGATAGCGCAGGGCGGCGGGTGCCGCGCGGCTTTCCAGAAGGCTGCCCGGGCGGGCCACCACCGCCATCGGCATGAGCGACAAAAGGTCCGTCCAACCGCGCCAGCGATGGAAGCTGGCCAGATTGTCCGAGCCCATCAACCAGACGAATTTCACGCCGGGATAGCGCGCGGTCAGGGCCCTCAGCGTGTCGATCGTCCGGCGCGTACCGACGCGGGACTCAAAATCGGAGATGACCATGTGGCGCGAACCATCAGCGCGGTCGGCCCATTCCCGGGCCGAGGCCATACGCTGGGCCAGTGGCGCGGTCTCGGCATCGGACTTCAGCGGATTCTGGGGCGACACCAGCCAGACGACCCGGTCCAGACCCAGACGACGCAATGCGGTCTCGGCCACATGGGCATGGCCGTCATGGGCCGGATTGAAGGAGCCGCCGAACAGGCCGACCCGCATGCCGGGATACAGCAGCAGCCCGTCATTCAGGCCGCCGGGGCGGGGCCCGGCGGTCCGGGGGGCAGGGCCGGCATGGAAGAAGCGCAAGGACGGGGTCTCGGCAGGGCTTATGCTCACGCGTGCCCTAACACCCCCGCCCCCGCTTGTCTCGATTTATTGCCGAAGCCTCAGGGCCGGGCGTGCCCTTTGCCGCGCACGACATATTTGAAGCTGGTCAACTGTTCGGCGCCCACCGGCCCGCGCGCGTGCAGGCGGTCGGTTGAGATGCCGATCTCGCCGCCAAAACCGAACTCGCCGCCATCGGCATACTGGGTCGACGCATTGGCCAGCACGATGCCGGCATCGGCCTGTGACAGGAACTGTTCGACCACGCCCTCATCGGAGGCCACGATCGCTTCGGTGTGGCCCGAGCCGTAGCGGGCGATGTGCTCCAGCGCCCCGCCGACCCCGTCGACCAGCTTCACAGCCATGATGGCGGCCAGATATTCGGTGGGCCAGTCGGCGTCGGTCGCCTCGGTTGCATCGGGGATGATCTTGCGGGCCTCGGGGTCGGCCCGCAGTTCACACCCGGCGGCCTTGAGGGCGTCAGCGATGCCCGGCAGCAGCTTCCCGGCGGCTGCCCTGTCGACCAGCAGGGTCTCGGCGGCACCGCACACAGACACGCGGCGCATCTTGGCGTTCAGCACGACGTCTCGGGCCATATCCGGATCGGCGCTGGCGTCGACATAGACATGGTTCACGCCCTCCAGATGGCCCAGCACGGCCACGCGGGCCTCGGTCTGGACGCGCTCCACCAGCGAGCGCCCGCCGCGCGGGATCAGCAGGTCAATCGAGCCGTCCAGCCCCTGCAGGATATGGCCGACGGCCGCGCGGTCGCGGGTCGTGACGATCTGCACGCATTCCTGCGGCAAGCCGGCCTGCTCCAGGCCTTCGGCGAGCGCACCATGAATGGCCAGGTTCGAACGCAGGCATTCGGATCCCCCGCGCAGGATCACCGCATTGCCGGCCCGTACGGCGAGGGCCGCGGCATCGGCGGTCACATTGGGGCGACTTTCATAGATGATGGCCAGAACCCCGATGGGAGTGCGTACCCGGGCGATGTCGAGACCATTGTCAGGCGTCCAGCGGGCGGTCTCGACGCCGACGGGGTCAGGGATGGCCGCGATCTTTTCCAGAGCTTCAATCACCCCGTCCAGACGTTTTTCGTCGAGCGCCAGCCGGTCCATCATGGCCGAGGCCATACCCTTGGCTTTCGCGGCCTCAAGGTCGGCGGCATTGGCGGCAAGCACGTCGGCTGAGCGAGCCTTGAGCGCCTTGGCCATTCCGGCGATGGCGCGCGTGCGCGTCTCGGGCGAGGCCAGGCCCAGGTCACGGGCAGCGGCGCGGGCCTTTCGGCCCAGAGCCAGCATGTCGGCTTCGAGGTTGGCTTCGGTCGGGCGGTCGGGTGCGATCTCCGCAGTCTGGGTCATGGTCATTCCTCTAAGGTCGGGCCGTCTCCGTCTGTTTCAACCCCCGACGGGGGTATTCGGGCTCAATGAAGGTCGTGGGTCAGCGCAGGGCGAGGTCATCGGCATGGATCACCACCGGCCCCCCGGCATAACCCAGCGCGGCCTTGATCTGGGGCGAGCGCAGGCCGGCAATGGTGGTGACATCGGCGGCGTCGTAGCGCACCAGACCCCGGGCCACCTCGGCTCCGGTCTCGTCCAGCACCTCGACGGGGTCGCCCTTCTCGAAACTGCCGCTGGCAGTGATCACCCCGGCGGCCAGCAGGGACTTGCCGCGGCCAAGGGCCCGCAAGCAACCGTTGTCGATAACGATCTGGCCGCGCGTCGCAAGCGAGCCCCCGATCCATTGTTTGTAGGCCGCCCGCACCGTGGTCGAGGGCGCGATCAGGGTGCAGCGCCGGCCCTCCTCGATGTGTTGGGCCCCGCGCTTCTTGGCCCGTCCGGCCGCGATCAGCGTCGCACAGCCGGCCTCGCCTGCGATCCGCGCGGCCATCAGCTTGGTGGCCATGCCGCCCGTACCGACGCCCGCTGCCGCGTTGGCGCCGGTGGCCATGGCCTCGATCTCGGGCGTCAGCTCCTCGATATAGGGGATATGTTCCGCGTCCGGGTTCTGGCGTGGGTCGGCGGTATAGACCCCGTCGACATCGGACAGCAGGATCAGCAGGTCGGCACTGATCAGCTGGGCCACACGGGCGGCCAGCCGGTCGTTGTCGCCATAGCGGATCTGGTCGGTGACGATGGTGTCATTCTCGTTGACGATCGGCACCGCGCCCATGTCCAAGAGAGCGCCCACGGTCGCCCGCGCATTCAGCCAGCGGCGCCGGACCTCGGTGTCGTCGCGGGTCAGCAGGATCTGGGCCGTGACGATGTCATAGGGGTCAAAGACCGACTCCCAGGCATGCATGAGCATGGACTGACCGGCTGCCGCCGAGGCCTGCTTCTTTTCAAGACCCCCGCCCCGGGCCCGGGAGCCAAGCCTGCGCCGCCCGAGGGCCACGGCTCCGGAGGAGACGACCAGTACCTGCTTGCCCTCTTCCTTCCAGTCGGCGATGTCGGCCGCCAGACCCTTCAGACGCGCGATGTCGACCGTATTGGTCTTGCGGTCGACCAGCAAGGCCGATCCGATTTTCAGAACAATGCGGTCGGCAGCGGCAATCGTCTTCGCGGCCTGAAGCGGCCGTTTGCGGGTCAAGGCGTCCATTCCTCCGTCGTGGGTAACGCGTCGTCCCCGAACGCGTCGTCATCCTCGATTTCGCCGCGCGTCCGGCGGACCTCCGCCCAGGCCGCGCGCAGCAGTTCGGGCACGCCCTCTCCGGACACGCCTGACACAAGGAACGGCTCCTTGCCCAGAACGGTTGCAAGCTCTGCCGTTTTCTCGGCGCGCAGCTCGGGCGACAGGGCGTCGATCTTGTTCAGCGCCACCAGTTCGACCTTGTCCTCCAGCCCCTCGCCATAGGCATCGAGCTCGCGGCGGATGGTGTGATACGCGCCGACCACGTCGTCCTGGGTGCCGTCGATCAGGTGGATCAGGCTGGCGGACCGCTCGACATGGCCCAAGAAGCGCGTCCCCAGCCCCGCCCCTTCGCTCGCCCCCTCGATCAGGCCCGGAATGTCGGCGATCACGAACCGCTCGCTGGGGCTGAGATCCACCACGCCCAGATTGGGCGTCAGGGTGGTGAACGGATAGTCGGCGATCTTGGGTTTGGCCGCAGACGCCGCCGACAGGAAGGTCGACTTGCCGGCATTGGGCAATCCCGCCAGCCCCACGTCGGCGATCAGCTTCAGCCGCAACCAGATCCAGCGCTCGCCGCCCTCCTGGCCCGGATTGGCGTGACGGGGGGCCTGGTTGACCGGCCCCTTGAAGCGCACATTGCCCCAGCCGCCGTTGCCGCCGCGCAGCAGCCGTTCGCGCATGCCGACGGTGTCCATGTCGAGCAGGACGGTCTCCTTGTCCTCATCCAGTACCTGGGTACCGACGGGCACCTTGAGCACCACGTCTTCGCCCTTGCCGCCGTGCATCTGGCGGCCCTGGCCGTGGTGGCCGGTCTGCGCCTTGAAATGTTGCTGGTAGCGATAGTCGATCAGGGTGTTCAGCCCCTCGACCGCCTCGATCCAGACATCGCCGCCGCGCCCACCGTCACCGCCGTCCGGGCCCCCGTTCGGGATGAATTTCTCGCGCCGGAACGAGACGGAACCCGCCCCGCCATTGCCCGCGCGGATATAAATCTTGGCCTGATCGAGGAACTTCATGCCCGGCTTATGCCGCACCTGCGAGCAGATTTACAGGCGGGTTTGACAAGACTGGCCCTGCCCCGGATCATATTGACCATGGGTCCGCAGGAAACACTGGCCATCTGGACGGACCGCGAGCCGACGCTCGACGAGGAACTGCGGGCGCTCAGCGACGAGGATGCCCCCGAGATGGCCAATCTGCCGCCGGACTGGACCGGCGTTCTCGCGACCCTGTTCATATCGACTGCAATGGGCCAGCACGGCCCGCGCGTGAAGGTCTACATCAAGACCGGACGCGGCCAGCCCAGCGCCTCGATCTCCATCGGCCCAAACCCGCGCATACTGGCCAGCAGTCTGGACGAGCGCGACCTGGACCGGATCGCGCCCAAGGCTCTCGAATGGGTGGCCCTGAACCACGAGGCCCTGACCACCTTCTGGTTCGAAGGGGAGGGCCTGGCGATCGCCGATGTTGCTGACTTCGCCAGGTCTCTGAAACGCGTCTAGGGTCTACTTGCCCCACACGCCGTAGGGGTCGGTCCATTCCATGCCCATGGCCTCGGCCACGGCGGGATAGGTGATCTGGCCGCCCATGACGTTCAGGCCGCGCGCCAGGTGCTTGTCCTTCTTCAGCGCGTCGAGGCCGTGGTTGGCCAGCGCCAGGCCGAACGGCAGGGTCGCGTTGTTCAGGGCTTCCGAAGAGGTACGCGGCGCGGCACCCGGCATATTGGCCACGCAATAGTGGACCACGCCATCGATCTCATAGGTCGGGTCTTCGTGGGTGGTCGGCTTCGAGGTTTCGAAACAGCCGCCCTGGTCGATGGCGACGTCGACCAGCACCGAGCCGTTCTTCATCTGCTTCAGGTGCTCGCGCTTGACCAGTTTCGGGGCGGCCGCCCCGTGCACCAGAACCGCGCCGATCACGACGTCGGCCTTCATGATCTCTTCCTCGATGGCGTTGATCGAGGAATAGCGGGTGATGACCCGACCGTCGGTCAGTTCGTCGATCTCGCGCATGCGAGGGATGGAGCGTTCCAGCACCACGACCTCGGCCCCCAGACCCAGCGCCATCCGGGCCGAGTTGAAGCCGACCACGCCGCCGCCCAGCACCGCCACACGGGCCGGGGCCACGCCAGGCACGCCGCAGAACAGCAGGCCCATGCCGCCATTGTGCTTCAGCAGGGTCTCGGCCGCCGAGAAGACGGCGATCCGGCCTGCCACTTCGGACATCGGGGCCAGCAGCGGCAGGCCGCCGTTGCGATCCGTCACCGTCTCATAGGCAATGGCCGCGCATTTCGAGGCCAGCAGACCCTTGGTCTGCTCGGGATCGGGCGCCAGGTGCAGATAGGTGTAGAGGATCTGGTCCTCGCGCAGCATTTCCCACTCGACCTTCTGGGGCTCCTTGACCTTCACGATCATGTCGCTGTCGGCAAAGACGGTTTTGGCGTCCGGGGCGATCTTCGCGCCCGCCAGCTTGTATTCGGCATCGGTGAAGCCCGCGCCGTCGCCCGCGCCGGTCTGGACCAGCACCGTATGGCCATGGGCCACATATTCGCGCACGGCCGTCGGCGTCAGGCCGATGCGGTGTTCATTCTTCTTGATTTCCTGGGGGACACCGACGCGCATGACCGTTTCCTCTGTGTTGCGGACGGGCCCTTCGGACCCGGTTTGGCGCGCAATCTAGCGGGGGCAGCGGCGCAGGTTCCTGTTCATTTTGCTGGGTGAACGGCGTAAAGTCGCAGAACCTTGCTTATGAGGCTCAAATGAAGACTGTTTCTGCCGTCACCCTGGATGCCATCGATCGCAAGATGCTGCGCGCCCTGCAGGAGAACGGCCGGATTTCGAATGCCGATCTGGCCCGCACGGTCAATCTGTCCGAGAGCGCCTGTCTCCGGCGGCTGCGCGCGCTCGAGACCGAGGGCGTCATCAGCCGCTATGCCGCCATCATCAATGAGCGGGCCGTGGGCCTGCCGATCAGCGTGTTCGTGACCGTTACCCTGTCATCCCAGGCCGAGGCGGCCCTGACCGCCTTCGAGACGGCCGTGGCCACCGTGCCCGAGGTGGTCGAATGCTATCTGATGACCGGCGGCTCGGACTATCTGCTGCGGCTGGTGGTGCGCGACGTCGACGATCTGGAACGGGTCCACTCGCACGGGCTGACCCGCATTCCCGGCGTCACCCGCGTCTCGTCCAGCGTCGCCATGCGGACCGTGGTCAAACGGGGTGCCCTGCCGGTCTGACTGGTCAGACGTACATGCCCTCGCGCAGATTGATGCCGTGCTCGACCCAGACCTTGAGCGCGGCCAGCATCTGGCTCCAGCCCTGACAGTTGCCAAAGGCGGCCTTCACGCCGGTCTCGGTCTCGGGCCAACCGCTTTCCTCGACCGTCACCAGGGTCCGGCCGTCGTCCAGCGCCGCAAAGGTGAAAACCGTCGTGGTGTCATAGGCCTGGCCGTCCGGCGGCGATTTGTCATTGGCGCCCCAGCGGATGACGATGCGGCGGTTGACCTCGACCTCGACCACCTCAACCGGAAAGGCGCCGGGGAAGTCAGCGAAATCCCACTGCACCGTCTTGCCGGTCTCCAGCCGCCCGACCGCCCCGCCGGTGGTGAAATATTTCGACAGTCGCGCCGGATCGGCCACCGCCTCGAACACCTCCTCGACCGGTCGGGCGATCCGCGTCGACACCTTGAACTGCAGCTCCATGACATCCTCCCATGCCTTGCTCGCCCGCATTAATGTTATAATCTTATAACATGTCAAGTGAGTCGGATCAGGACCGGGTGTTTCGCGCCCTGGCGTCGGGCACGCGGCGCCAGCTGTTGGACACTCTGAAGGATGGGCCTCTGACCACGGGGGCCTTGTGCGAGGCCTTGGCACCGCTGGACCGCTGCACCGTGATGCAGCATCTCAAGGTGCTGGAAGCCGCCGATCTGGTGATGGTGGAACGCCGGGGCCGCGAGCGCTGGAACCACCTCAACTCGCTGCCGATCAAGGCCGTGCATGACCGCTGGATTGGCGACTATGCCCGCCGGGCCGTGGGCTTTCTGGCCGAGGTGAAGGAGGAGCTCGAGACCTAGCCCAGCTTCAGCGTCAGGGTCTTGATGTCCAGATAGTCATCGATGCCATGGGTCGAGCCCTCGCGGCCATAGCCGGATTGTTTGACGCCGCCGAACGGGGCGACCGGCGTCGACATCAGGCCGGTGTTGATGCCGCACATGCCCGCCTCGATCCGGCGACCGATGCGGACGGCCCGGTCGAGATCGCGCGTGAACAAATAGGAGGCCAGCCCCAGGTCGCTGTCATTGGCCTTGCCGACCACCTCTTCCTCGGTGTCGAAGGCAAAGACGGGCACGAGCGGGCCGAAGGTCTCCTCCTCGCGGAACAGGGCGTCGTCGCCGCCAAAGGTGACGGTGGGCGTGTAGAACCGCCCGCCCAGATCGTGACGTGCACCTCCGGTCAGCACCTCGCCGCCGGCCGCCTTCACCTTGCGGACGTGCTCTTCGACCTTGTCGACGCCCTTGTTCTCGATCAGAGGGCCGACCTTGACCCCCTCGTCAAAGGCGTTCCCGACCTTCAGCTTTGACACCTCGGCCGCCAGCCTGTCGGCATAGTCCCGCGCCACGGACCGCTCGACATAGATGCGGTTCGGGCAGACGCAGGTCTGGCCGGAGTTGCGGAACTTGCCCTTGATGGTTTCGGCCACAGCCTGGTCGATATCGGCATCGGCGAAGACGATCAGGGGGGCGGCACCGCCCAGCTCCATCGAGACCCGTTTAAGGGTCGGGGCACACTGCTCGGCCAGCTTGCGGCCGACCGGCGTCGAGCCGGTAAAGCTGAGCTTGCGGATCACCGGCGAGGCCGTCAGCACCCCGCCGATGGTGGCGGCATCGCCCGTCACCAGATTGAGCACGCCGTTCGGCAGGCCCGCCTGTTGGGCCAGTTCGACCAGCGCGATGGCAGTGAACGGCGTCTGGCTGGCCGGCTTGACCACGGCGGTGCAGCCGGCGGCAAAGGCCGGGCCCAGCTTGCGGGTCAGCATGGCGGCCGGGAAGTTCCACGGGGTGATGAGGGCGCAGGGGCCCACGGCCTTGCGGAACGTCAGGATGACGTGGCCCAGCGGACTGTCCTGGGTCTCGCCCAGCATGCGCTCGGCCTCGCCCGCGAACCATTTCAGGAAGCCGTTGGCATAGGCGACCTCGCCCCTGGCCTCTTCCAGCGGCTTGCCGTTCTCCAGCGCCATCAGACCGGCCAGACCCTCTGCGTTCTCGTCGATCAGCCGGGCCCATTCGCGCAGGAAGGCCGCCCGCTCGTCCGGGCGTTTGCCGGACCAGCCCTCAAAGGCGCGGTCGGCGGCGTCGATCGCCTGCTGCGTTTCCGCCTCGCCCAGATCGGGCACGGTGCCGAGGGTCTCGCCTGTCGCCGGGTCATCGACGTCGATGGTCTTGCCGGTCCCCTTCACCGCCTTTCCGTCGATCAGGGCATGCTCACGCAGCAGTTTCAGACCGGCATCGCGGGCGGGATGGGACATGGAAAGACCTTTCAGTCGGGGGGAGGAGATGCGCGGGAGAACGCCTCAGTCGCCGATGGTATCCAGATCGCGGCCCTTCGTCTCGGGCAACCAGATCAGGCTGACGACCACCGCGATCAGGGTGAAGACCACCGAATACCACAGGCCGAAATAGATATTCCCGGACCAGGCCACCAGGGCGAAACTGGCCGCCGGCAAAAGACCCCCGATCCACCCCGTGCCGATGTGATAGGGCAGGCTCATCGCCGTATAGCGCACCCGCGTGGGGAACAGCTCGACCAGGGCCGCGGCCTGTGGGCCATAGAGGGCGGTCGCCGCCACGATGAAGACCATCAGGATGCCGATCACCAGCGGCATGTTGATCCGCGCCGGATCGGCCTTCGCCGGATAGCCGGCCTCGATCAGGGCGGCCTTCACCCGTGTCTCGACATCGGACCGGGCGGCCGCCAGCGCCTCTCCCTCGAGACCGCGTCCCTCGACCGAGGGGATGATGACATCGCCGATCCGCACCTGGGCCAGGGCTCCGGCAGGGGCCGCCTCATTCTCATAGCTGACACCGGCATTCGACAGCACCGACTTGGCCAGATCGCAGGAACTGGCAAAGGCCGTCTTGCCGACCGGATCGAACTGGATCGCGCACTCCGAGGGGTCGGCCACCACCGTCACCGGCGAAGAGGCCTGGGCCTCGGCCAGCGCCGGATTGGCGGCCCGCGTCAAGGCATGAAATCCGGGGAAGAAGGCGATTAGCGCCAAAATCATGCCAAACAGCATGACGGGTTTCCTGCCAATTCGGTCCGACAGCCAGCCGAAGAAGACATAGAGGAAGGCCGACGCCAGGGTGATGATCAGCAGGATCTGGTCGACGGTGCCGACGTCTACCTTCAGCACCCGCTCCATGAAGAACCGGCTGTAGAAATAGCCGCAGTACCAGACCGCACCCTGGGCGATCATGATGCCGAAAAGGGCCAGCAGGACGAATTTGCCGTTCTTCCAGGTGCCGAACGCCTCGCGATAGGGCGCCCGCCGCGCGCCGCCTTCGGCCTCCATCCGCTTGAAGGCCGGGCTCTCGTTCAGCTTCAGCCGGATCCACAGCGAGATCACCAGCAGGAAGAAGGACAGCAGGAAGGGGATCCGCCAGCCCCAGTTGTTGAACGCTTCCACGCCCACGATCATGCGGGTCAGGATGATGACGCCCAGGGCGCCGATCAGGCCGAAGGCCGCTGTCGTCTGGATCCAGCCGGTCAGATAGCCGCGCCGTTCGTTCGGGGCGTGTTCGGCCACGAAGATCGCGGCCCCGCCATATTCGCCGCCCAGCGCGAATCCCTGGGCAATGCGCAGCACCAGTAGCAACAACGGCGCGGCGATACCGATCTGGTCATAGGTGGGCAAAAGGCCAATCGCGACGGTCGCCACCCCCATCAGGGTGATCGTCACGAGAAAGGTGGTCTTGCGCCCGGTCCGGTCCCCGAACCAGCCGAACACCAGGGCGCCCAGTGGCCGGACGACGAAGCCGACCCCGAACAGCAGCAGCGTCAGGATATAGGCCGTGGCCTCGCCCACATTGGCGTAGAATTTGTTGGCGATCACCGCCGTCAGCGAGGCGAAAATGAAGAAGTCGTACCACTCGAAGGCCGTGCCAGCCGCGGACGCGGTCACCACGGTTCGCAGGCCCGGGCCGCGATCCGTCCCGGGTTCGATGGCTGTCTGGTCGGCCCCCATGCCGTCCTCCCCTGATGTGCCGGGCCTTCTGACGAGGCCCTCCCTCAGCGGCCATGCTTACCGGGGTTGGATCGATCCGCAAGCACCGGCAATGGTCGCGGGTCGCCAGACATGACAGACCCCACCGGTGGGGGGGATACCGGTGGGGTCCGACCTTCACGCCAGGCCCGAGAGGGCCCTACGCGGCGTGGCTGTTCTGCATGGATTAGTTGGCGGCGTCTTCAGCGGCCTCTTCGACGGCACCGCCGACGGCCTGGGTGTCGCGGCCAGCGCCGGCGATGGTGTTGCAGGCGGCAGTGGTCAGGGCAGCAGCAGCGGCGACCAGAATGAAAATCTTGCGCATGGGATCGGTCCTTGGTTCAAGGCGCCGCGAGGCGCGGACGGTTACGCCCTCAATAACTCCGCACGCGCAGCCGGGTTCCCTATGCGGGATCAGGCGCGCGGGGTGACGAAGGTCATGCGGACGCGGCTGCCACGGGGAGATGCCGCAAGCACCTCGGTCGTCCCGCGCAGCTGTTTTGCAAAGGCGGTCATCAGGGTGCGCCCGACCCCGACCGGATCGGTTTCCGACAGGCCGGGACCGTCATCCTCGACCTCCAGCACGCTGGTCTCGCCATCGACCGTGAAGCGGACGATGAGGGTGCCGCCCTTGTCCGCCAGGGCGTGCTTCAGCGCGTTCGAGATCGCCTCGACCAGCCACAGGGCCATCGGCGCCAGCTTGTCAGGGTCCATGACCAGACTGTCGGCCTCGACGCGACTGCTGACGGCGGGCCCGCGTCCGGCCTCGCTGGCGACCAGCTGACCGACCAGATCGTGCAGGAAGACCGCCGCATCGGCGTGGCGGATGTCGTCGCTTTGATAGAGGGTGCGATAGATCAGGGCGAGCGCCGAAATCCGCTGACGCGTATCCCCCAGCGCCATCCTGGCCGCGTCGTCGCTCAGCGCCCGCTGCTGCAGGCTGAGCAGCGAGGAAATGATCTGAAGGTTGTTCTTCACCCGGTGATGGATCTCGCGCATCAGCACGTCTTTTTCCGCCAGACTGTCCAGCAGCGACTGGTCGCGAATCGAGACGCCCTCCGCCAGTCCGTCCAGCGTCTCGGCCAGCACCCGGATTTCGGTTGGCGCATTGACGGCCTGTACCGGGCGGACGGTGAAACGGCCGCGGGCATAGAGGGCGGCGATACGCTCCAGATAATCCAGCCAGCGAACCACGACCCGCTCGGCCACCAGGATCACCGCCACAAAGGCGGTCATCCACGCCGCCAGCGGCAGCAGGATCGAGCCGATGGGATTCAGCCGCGCCCAGGACAGCAGTCCGGGTGAGGGCGCAGCAAGAAGCACATAGACATCCTGGCCTGACATGGCTGATCCGGCATAGGCGCGGCGTTCGCCACTGCTGTCACGCGCCTCGAGTACACGGTCTTCGCCGGCCCGCATGTCCTGGAACCATGCGGCCAGCCTGCCTCCAGTCTCCATATCGAAGGCCTCCGGATCCGTGGCCACCAGGATCTGCCCTTCGCTGTCCACCAGTGCCGCCTCCGACCCTTCCGGAAGGGCGGGGTCGCGCGTGTCGGGTTGAAGAGATTCAAGCGGGATGACAGCGGCCATGGCGCCGTCGAAGCGACCCATCGGGCGCTCGACCCGCAAACCTGTTACCAGCGCCGGTAAATCACGCTGAGCCCGGGACACGACCCAGTCGCTGCCGGCCCTCAGGCGCATGAACCAGGCGCGCTGGGTTACATCGACGCCCCGCAACTCCCCGGCGCTGCAGACCACCTGGCCGGTTGCCGTGTAACGGACCAGCGTTGAATAGCCGTCCAGCCGATCCAGAAGCGTGCCGAGTCGCTCCTCGCAGAAAGGGGAACTACCCTCAAATCTCAGAGCCTGCAAAAGCGTGGATGCCCCCTCCAGTCGCGTTCGGGCGGCTACGGCGCTGCGCTCTGCGGCAAGCTGAAGATCGACCCGGCGCTCCTCGGCCTGTTCCCGAAAGTCTGCATCAACCTGCAGGGCGATGAGCACCAGGAAGGGTGCAAGGGCAAGGGCCATGGCCATGCCGAGACGGAACCGGATTCCCTGAAATCTGGCTCGCTTGAGCCCGCGCCCGCCCGGACGTCCAAAAGAACGGCCCAAACGTCGGCCAAGCGCGCGGCCCAGCCCCCGCATCCTAGGTGCTGTAACCGCCGCTCAGACGGTCCGCGGCCCCGAGGATAGAGGCCATGGCATCGCCGGCGGCCTTGCCGTCACGGTCATAGCCGCCGCTCTCGAGCACGGCGAGCAGGGCCTTGCGAGCACGGCTGACGCGGCTTTTGACCGTACCGACAGCGCAGTCGCAGATGGCGGCCGCTTCTTCATAGGCAAAGCCACCCGCGCCGACCAGGATCAGCGCCTCGCGCTGCTCTTCCGGCAGGGAGGCCAGCGCCTGTCGCAGTTCATCCAGCGCGACCGGGGCCTCAGGATTGTCGACGGCGACCAGGGTGCGCTCGGCTGCTTCCTGATCCAGTTGCGACTGACGCCAGGACCGACGCTTGTCGGAATAGAACTGGTTACGCAGGATCATGAAGGTCCAGGCCTTCATATTGGTGCCCATCTGGAAGCTGGCGCGCGCATCCCAGGCCTTGACCATGGCGTCCTGCGCCAGATCGTCGGCCGCCGTAGCATCGCCGGTCAGCGTGCGAGCAAAGGCGCGCAGATGCGGGATAAGCGCGACCAGCTCGACCTTGAACGCCTTGTCATCCGTCGAGGGAGGTTTGGGGGCAGCACTGCTCATTCGCCACCTTCGCCAGACGCGCGGCTGTCCGCACGGCGCAGGATGTCGAGGAATTCGTCGGGGACCGGTTCATTGACCACCTCGTCGAAAATGTGCCGCAGCTTGACTCCGATGGCCTGCTGGCGAAGCCGTGCCTCTTCCAGATCTTCGGACCCGAGGTCCTCGATCGGCTGGCCGGGTGTGGATTTTTCAGTCATGAACGGCTGTCTGCCCCTTGAATGCCGGTCGTCATTAACGTCACCTTGTGCTGCCGGTTCCTTCGTCCGCGAGATTTCCTGAAACGAAGGCAGCGAAGAACGGAACCTTGGCTGTTAATCGACGTTCTGCCTGCTTGTCACCATCTGCGGACCGGTTTGTCCGGCCGCCGGATCATTAGTCGGGAATGATACCTCCATGAGTCTGCTTGCCAGGTTGGCCCCTCACCTTCCGTATGTTCGCCGTTATGCCCGCGCCCTGACCGGCGACCAGTCGACCGGCGACAATTATGTGCGGGTCGCGCTGGAGGCCCTCGCGGCGGGCGAGCAGCAGCTGTCGCAGGATATGACGCCGCGCGTGGCGCTCTATCACGTCTTCCACACGATCTGGGCCTCTACGGGCGCCCGGCTGGAGGCCCGACCGGGCACTGACGGCGGTGACGAGGCCTCGCGTCGTCTCATGCGCATCTCGCCCCGTTCGCGTCAGGCCTTTCTGTTGACCGCGCTGGAAGGCTTCACCCCGTCCGAGACGGCGCAGATCCTCGGCTCGGACGTGCCTTCGGTCGAATCGCTGATCAGCGAGGCCCAGTCGGACATTGATGCCGAACTGGCGACCGACGTCCTGATCATCGAGGACGAGGCCATTATCTCGGCCGACATCGAAAATCTGGTCAAGGATCTGGGCCACCGCGTCACTGCCACAGCCACTACCCACGACGAGGCCGTCGATGCCGTGTCGCGGCACAAGCCGGGTCTGGTGCTGGCCGATATCCAGTTGGCCGACGGTTCGTCCGGCATTGATGCGGTTAAGGACATCCTCAAGGCCATCGATGTGCCGGTGATCTTCATCACCGCCTTCCCGGAACGCCTGCTGACCGGCGAGCGCCCCGAGCCGACCTTCCTGATCACCAAGCCGTTCCAGCCGGAAACGGTCAAGGCCGCCATCAGCCAGGCGCTGTTCTTCCATCCCGGCCGTCGCGAGATCGCCTGACGAATTTTTCACCCGGCGCGGGAACCGGGGTCCTGGTTCCGCATTCTGGATATGCGGAGGCAGCGACGCCCCCCCCGACAATGACCGGTTCACTCCGGTCAGCTGCCTCCGCGCCTCATCTCGATGATACCCTTGAAGGCGGACCGCAAACGGTCCGCCTTTATTTTTTGTGCCTTATTCCGGCCCTGCCCCTCGACAAGCTGTGCCTCTCGGCCATGATGTCGGTCCATAAAGAAAACGCATAGAGCGACATCAGGAGGTCGATCATGACGCGCACCAATCGCCAATGGGTTCTTCGCCGCCGGCCGCAGGGCCTGATTCAGGACGGCGACCTCGAACTGGTCGAAAGCCCGGTTACCGATCCGGGCGAGGGCGAGGTTCTGGTCCGTACCATCTATCTGTCGCTGGATCCGACCAACCGCACATGGATGAACGACTCCGAGGGCTATCTGCCGCCCGTCGGTCTGGGTGATGTCATGCGCGGCCTGACGCTGGGCGTGGTCGAGGCGACCCGCTCGGACCGCTTCAAGGAGGGCGATCTGGTCATGCCCATGTCGGGAGGCTGGGCCGACTATGCTGTCGTTCCCGACAGCCAGCTGCGCCCGGTCCACCGCTTTCCCGGCCTGCCGCTGACAGCCAATCTGTCGGTGCTGGGCATGACCGGCCTGACCGCCTGGGCGGGCGTCACCGATGTCCTGCGGCCCGAGCCCGGCCAGACCATGGTCATCTCGGCCGCGGCCGGCGCCGTCGGCTCGATTGCCGGCCAGATCGCCAAGCAAAAGGGCGCCCGCGTGATCGGGATCGCCGGGGGCGCCGATAAGGGCCGCTGGCTGACCGAGGAACTCGGCTTCGACGCCGCCATCGACTACAAGAACGAGGACGTCGGCGAGGCCCTGGACCGGCTGGCTCCGGACGGCATCGATCTCAATTTCGAGAACGTCGGCGGCGACATCATGATCGCCGTCTGGAACCGGCTGAACACCCACGCCCGCATGGCCGTATGCGGCCTGATCTCGGCCTATAACGCCACGCGCATGCCGCCGTCGCCGAACTTTTCGCGGATCATCACCCACCGGCTGGAGGTGCGCGGCTTCCTGGTGCTCGACTATGCGCCCCGCGCCCGCGAGATGGTGGCCGAGGTCGGGCCCTGGCTGGCCGACGGACGGGTCAAGTGGAAGGTCCACGTCGATCACGGACTGGAAGGTGCCGTCCAGTCGCTCAACCGCTTGTTCACCGGCGACCATGACGGCAAACTGCTGGTGCGTGTCTCCGAAGAGCCGTAGCGCCCGGCGTCAGAAAAAGCAGGGTCCCTGATGAGCGAAGCCGAGGCGTCCGACCCCTTCCGGGTCTGTTTCGAGGATCTGTCGGTCGGTCAGGTCATACCGCTGGGCGCCTGCACCGTGGACGTGGAGGCCCTGACCGGTTTTGTCATCACCTTCGCGCCCCGCTGGCCGGTCGAGGCGGGGGCGCCGCCGGCCATGGTCTATGCCCTGTGGACGCGACTGTTTTCGGAAAAGTCCAGCCACTGGGCCCAGACCAAGGTGCTGGCGGTCGACGGCCTGCGCTATATGCGCGACCCGCCGGCGGGTGAACTGCTGCGCGGCCGCATGACCGTCATGGGCAAGGACCCGGTCGGCGATGACAAGGGCATTGTCATTGCCCAGCACGACCTGCTGGACGAGGGCGGGCGGCTGGTCTTTTCCTGCCTGACCCGGGCCCTGTTCACCCGCCGCGCCTGAGGCGAAAACGCCCGACCCGGGAGACCGGATCGGGCGCTCGTTTACCGCATCCGCGTCAGGACTACTGGACGCGTTCGACCGTATAGCCGCGCTGCTCCAGCAGGGCCTGAACGCTGTCGTCACCGGCCAGATGGGCGGCGCCGACGGCAATGAAGATAACGCCTTCGCCGTCCATCATGGTGTCGATCTGTCCGGCCCAGTTGGCGTTCCGCTTGACCAGCAGGGTCTGGTAGAATTCCTCGCCCTCGGCGCGCATCTGGGTGACACCGATAGCCTCCAGCGTTTCGACATCGCCGATGGCCCAGGCATCGACCAGACGGTCCAGTTCGACCGTTGCATTCTCATAGTCACTCAGCACCGACCGCAGGAAGGCCATCTGGGCATCCTCGGACATGCCGGCCAGGATCTGCAGCTGCTCTTCAATCGTCTCCAGACCGTCGATCGGCTTGCCGGCTTCCAGCGCCCGGGCCCGCAGCACCAGTTCCACACCCGACTCCGGGTCATAGCCGGCCTTGGTCAGGGGCGCGATCGACAGGGTCAGGGCCGCCAGCCAAGGCCGCATGGGCTCCAGCATCGGCCCGGACATACCCATGGCCTCGGCCATGGTGTTCAGCTGCCCCTGTTCCTCGGCATTCAGGCGGCTGGACAGTGGCGTCTCCATGTCGATGCCATAGCGCTGGATCAGCGGCATGGCCGCAGCCTGGTCGTCCGGGTTCTCGATCTCGAACCAGATCTGATCCGCACTGTCGAAGGCCTGATCGACCACCGGCGAGTTCCAGACGGTCTCGGGCCGGAGCAGGTGCACCGTGCCGAACAGATAGATGGTCGAGTCCGCATCGCGCACCACCCACAGGGCGGGCTTGCCCGTCTGGGCGGCAGCGTCCTGGGCCATCACCGGGGCGGGGGCCCCTGCGACGACGGCAAGGCCGAGGCCAAGGCCAAGGGCGGCAGCGGCGGCCGTGCCCATCAGGCGGCGGCCAAGGGCGAGGGTCGAGGTCTTCAGGGTATCAAGCGTGGTCATGGGTAGATCCTTTCATGATCGGGAGGGAAGTCGAAAAGGAGTTGGAGGAGGAGTTCGACGCGCTATTTCAATCCGCGCCGGGCGCCGGCCACGGCCGAGGCGACCATGTAGACGGCCATCATGATGCCGATCATGCCCCAGGCGGTGATGCCCTCGACGAGGCCCAGCCGTTCCGAAGCGGCGTAGACGAACAGCGCCAGTTGCAGGGTCCAGAAGGCCAGCGAACCGGTCTCGACCATCACCCGGCGCAGCATTTCATCGGCCTGCCGGAACATCATCACATTGGCGACGGTCTGGATGGCCAGCAGGCCCAGCACGAGGACCATGGCCACCTCGGCCGAGACCCAGTTGGGGCCATAGATGGGGATCATCAGCATGATGCCGGCCAGTGTCATCACCAGAATCTGCAGCAGGCCACAGCCCTTCGGAACATTGGCGGGGCGCAGGGCCATAATGCCGCCCATCACCACCCCCATGCCGACCAGCACCACCCCGATGAACAGGTTCAGCGCGTCGTCGGCCGGCAGGGCCGAGGCATCGATAAAGCGGGCGGTTGCGGCCCCCGCGGCGGCCCCGATCAGGGCCAGCAACACCAGTCCGCCGATCTTCAGGGCGGGATGGAATGTGCGCTCTTCGGACGTCATGGCTCAGTCCTCCAGAAAGATGGATTCAATGGGTTGTTCAAAGACGCGGGCGATCCTGAACGCCAGCGGCAGCGAGGGGTCATAGCGGCCGGTTTCCAGCGCATTGACGGTCTGGCGCGAAACCCCCAGCCGGTCGGCCAGCTCGGCCTGGCTCCAGTTGCGCTCGGCGCGCAGCACCTTGAGACGATTGTTCATGACCGGGCGCTCACCGATGCCGCGCCCACCAGAACACCCAGGCGAAGGCATAGCCGAGGGTCTGGAGGATCAGGACGGTGAAGGCCCCGCCCTGGACGAGATCGATCGGATCGTATTCCGCCAGGGACGTCCGTAGCTGATCCGGATCGATGACCACCATGCCGGTCAGCAGAACCACACCGCCGGCTGCAATGCCGAAGGTGCTGCCCCACCACCAGGCCCATTTGTGGGCTTCCCGGGCGGCCTCATCCAGACCCTTCCACCACCAGCCGCACATCCAGATGATGCCGGCCATGCCAAGGGCAACGATCACGGCCAGCAGGACGACCGGCACGGATCCGAGGGAGCCGGCGACGGCCGCAAAGGCGCCCGCGATACCGCCGAACACCATGCAGGCCACCATGACCCCGACATAGCGCAGGGCCGGATAGCGAGCGATGCGAGGCTCTCTTCGTGAAGGCATGACAACTGTCCCTGTCTGTTTGACAAGGGTGTTTTACATCACGCACCGCACAAGTCAAGCACCCTTGTCAAAAAGGAAAGCGATGGCGTCTATTCGCCGGATTCCGGCGCTTTCAGCAGTTCCGGGCGGCTGAGCGCGCGGGGCGACCCCTCGACCGGCGGCAGGTCGGGCAGGTCCTTGCCCTCATGATCCACGTGCAGATCCTCGAACCGCCGCGCCGACACCATCACCTGACTTTCCAGCGAACCGACGAACTGGTTGTAGCGCCCGACGGCGGCATCCAACGCCTTGCCGACCGAGGCCGCGTGCCCGCCCATCACCGACAGCCGCTTGTACAGCTCCTTGCCCAGCCGGGCGACGTCCTCGGCGTTCTTGGTCTGCTCCTCGGCGCGCCAGCCATAGGCCACCGCCTTGCACAGGGCGAACAAGGTGGTCGGCGTGACGATCACCACGCGCGAGGCCATGGCCTGGGTCATCAGCTCGGGCTCATGATCCAGCGCCGCCGCCAGAAAGGCATCGCCCGGCACGAACATGGCGACAAAGTCCGGACTGGGCTGGAACTGATCCTGATAGGCCTTGGACGCCAGCTGGCGCATATGGGTCTTCATACTGGCGGCAGTGCGCAGGGACGCTGCCTGCTGGCGTTGTTCCTCATCGCCTTCGCCCTGGTCGGCAAAGGCCAGCGGCACCTTGGCGTCGATCACGAACATGCCCCCGCCGGGCAGGCGGACGACAAAGTCGGGCCGTTGCTGACGACCTGCCTCGTCGGCGTTCGAGGTCTGCTCCTCGAAATCGAACCGCCCGGCCATGCCGGCGGCCTCCAGCACATTGCGACAGGTCTGCTCCCCCCAGCGCCCGCGTCGCCCGGTATTGCCGCGCAGGGCCTCGGTCAGCTTGCGTGCCTCATCGCGCGTGGCGGTCGAGGCCGTCATCAACGCCGCCAGCTGTTCCTTGAGCCCGCCGGTCTCCTCCGACCGGGTCTTCTCCAGCGCCGTCACATGTTCCTGGAACTTGGCCAGGGTGTCGGCCACCGGCTTCAGCTGCGCCTCCATCCGCTCGCGCGCCATCAGTTCGCGATTGCGGAAGGTTTCATCGGTGCGTTTCAGCAGTTCCTCGGCCACGGCGCCCGCCGACTGGGCAGCCTGGGCGCGCAGATATTCGGCATTGGCCGCCGCCTGATCCTCGAACAGCCGCATCCGCGCCTCGGTCTCGGCGTGCCGCTCGCGCAGCTCCCAGTTCCGGGTTTCCGCAGCGGCGGCCCGGCGGCGCTCCATCAGGGCCCAGGCCAAGGCGATGACGGCAACCACCGAAGCGGCGACAAAGGCAATGAGGTAAGCGTTCATGCTCCGTTCCTAACCTGAGTCAGGAAGCGGGAAAAGGCACGTGGGGCGCGAGGGGGCGCCGGTCCAAGGTTCATCACGGAGAACACAGCGAAGAAAAACCACGAAGGACACAGCGAGGGGGTGCGGGGGGCGACGGCGGCGCCTTTCTCATCTCCTCCCCATGCATGGGGAGGTGGCGCGACGCGCAGGCGTCGTGACGGAGGGGGCGGCGGTGCGGACATCCGTTTCCCCGACGAAGGTCGGGGGCCAGAAGAGGATGCAAGCCGTCTGCCTGCTTCTCTGGGCCCCGGCCTTCGCCGGGGAAACGGAAGGAGGGGGCAAGGGCGCAGCGCCCTACGTCGGACGCCTCGCGCGCATCGCCTGGATGATGGTGCCGTCGTCCAGCCAGTCGAGGTCGCCGCCGACCGGGACGCCACGCGCCAGCGAGGTCACGCTGACCCCCGCATTCGCCAGTCGCTCGGCGATATAGTGGGCGGTCGTCTGGCCATCGACCGTGGCCGGCAGGGCCAGCACCACCTCGCGCACGCCGCCTTCACCCACACGCGCCCCCAGTTCGCCCAGCCGCAGCGCATCGGGGCCGACGCCGTCCAGCGCTGAAAGCAATCCGCCCAGCACGTGGTAGCGACCGCGAAAGGCACCCGACCGCTCCATGGCCCACAGGGCTCCGGCCTCCTCGACCACGCAGATCAGGCCGGCGTCGCGGGCGGGATCGGAACACAGGGTGCAGGGGTCACGCGTATCGGGGGCGCCGCAGACAGAGCAGGACTTCACCTTGTCCGCCGTCTCGGCCAGCGAGGCCGCCAGCGGCAGCAGCAACTGTTCCCGCCGCTTGAGCAGGGCCAGCGCCGCGCGCCGGGCCGAGCGCGGCCCCAGCCCGGGCAGTTTCGACAGCAGACCGATCAGCCGCTCGATCTCGGGTCCGGCAGACGCGGCCATCAGATATCCTTCCAGTAGGTGACCAGCGGACCGTCGCGAAGCGATCTCACCTGATCCCGGATCGGATCGAAGGCACGCCATAGAGGGTCGCGAGCATCAGTTGCGCACGGCGATCTAACGTTCCGCAAGAAGCGGATCTCGCTCACGCCATGCTGAATGAAGGTCTCTTGAGCCTTAATCAGGCTGTGGTCGTTTGCACCGCCGGCCAAGGTCGGGTCAGCGAGCTGTACCGGGTCGTCTTCCCAGAAGCATATCGGACAGATGTCATAGGATCCGCAAGGCTCCGAGAATACTTTCCACCCGCAGCACGGACAGGCCAGCAGGCCCGCTTCAGACATCAGAACAGCTTGGGCATGCCGGGGATGTTCATCCCGGCCATGGGGCCCGCGGCCTCGCGCATCAGCACGGAATTGGCCTCGTCCAGCTTGCGCTTGGCATCCGCATGGGCGGCGACGATCAGATCGGCCAGGATGTCCTGTTCACCGGGCACCATCAGGCTGTCGTCGATCTGCACGCGAGTGACTTCGCCGGGGCCCTTCAGGCTGACGGTCACCAGTCCACCGCCCGAGGTGCCCTCGGCGGTGGTTTCGGCCATCTTCGCCTGGGCGTCCTGCAGCTTTTGCTGCATCGCCTGGGCCTGTTGCATCAGTTGGGTCAGGTCTTTCATGACCCCTATCTAGGATGAAGCGCGCCGTTGCGACAGGGGTCTGTTCCGGTGCAGTGCCCGAGAGATGTCCATGGCCCACGCTGACAGGTTCCGTCAGGTATCGGCGTCGGCCTCGCCATCATCGTCCGGATCGTCCGGGATGGCGGGCAGGGAAACCGCCGGGGCCATGTCACGGATTTCTCCCAGCTTCGCGCCGGGAAAGGCCTCCAGCACCGAGCGGATAAACGGATCCGCCTCGACCTCGGCCCGGGTCTGTTCGCGGGCCTTGCGTTCCTGCTCGATCAGGGTCTCGCCCCCACCCTGACCGTTGGCGGCGACCAGCCAGGTGCGACCCGTCCAGTCCTTCAGCCGGCTGGCCAGTTTGCGCGCCAGATCGGGCGGCGTGCCCTGCGCGGGCTCGAACGTCAGGGCCCCGGACCGGAAGGCGACAGGGCGGACATAGCGCTCAACGTCCAGCTTCAGCGCGATCTCGCGCTTGTCGTCGATCAGAGCGACCATGGCCTCGAAGGTCTGGGGGTCCGGCAGGGCCGACTGGGCGGCAGCGCGCGGCTGGGCCATCGTCGCCTGGGCACCGCCGCCCCCTGACGACCCGCCGCCGCGGGGCGCGGGACCACCGCCGCCCACGCCCTCGCCCGACTTCAGGGCCTTCAGCGCCTCTTCGGGGCCCGGCAGGTCGGCGGCATAGGCCAGCCGGATAAGGGCCATCTCGACTGCATCGGCCGGGTTCGGCGCGCGACGGGTCTCCTCAAGCGCACGCAGCAGCATCTGCCACACGCGGGCCAGCGTTCCGGCCGAGATACCCGCGCCCAGCGCCGCCAGCACCCGCGCCTGATCGCCGGGCAGGCGGGTCGCCTCGGGCCCCAGCATCTTTGCGACCGAGGCCGCGTGGCAATGTTCCAGCAGGTCGCCCATGATCTGCACGGGATCGGCGCCATAGCCATAGAGGTCACGGAACATCTCCAGCGCCTCGGGGGTGCGGCCGCCCATGAGGGTCTCGAACAGGGCGATGGTCCGGGAGCGGTCGGCGAGGCCCAGCATGTCCCGGACAACCTCGGCCTTGACCGCTTCACCCTCCCCACCCTGTACAAGGGCCTGGTCCAGAAGCGACAGGCCGTCGCGCACCGAGCCCTCGGCCGCCCGCGAGATCAGCGCCAGCGCATCGCGCTCGATCGCCATGCCCTCCTTCTGGGCCACCCGGCCCAGATGTTCGATCAGGATTTCCGGCTCTACGCGCCTCAGATCGAACCGCTGGCAGCGGCTCAGGATCGTCACCGGAACCTTGCGGATCTCGGTCGTCGCAAAGATGAATTTGGCGTGGGGCGGGGGCTCTTCCAGCGTCTTCAGCAGGGCGTTGAACGCCTGGTTCGACAGCATATGCACCTCGTCGAGCACATAGACCTTGTAGCGCGCCTCGACCGGAGCATAGCGGACACTGTCCAGGATCTCGCGGATGTCGCCCACGCCGGTGTGACTGGCGGCGTCCATCTCCATGACGTCCATGTGCTGGCCCGCCATGATCGCCGCATCGTGCCGCCCGTCCGGCGTCAGGGCCAGTGAGGGCTTGTCGATGCCGGGGGCCTGATTGTTCAACGCCCGGGCCAGCAGGCGGGCTGTCGTCGTCTTGCCCACCCCGCGCACGCCGGTCAGCATGAAGGCATGGGCGATCCGGCCCGTCTCGAAGGCATGGGTCAGGGTGCGGACCATGGCCTCCTGACCGATCAGGTCCTCAAAGGTTGTCGGCCGGTATTTGCGGGCCAGCACCTGATACGCCGCCGAGGGCGCGTCCTTGACCGGCGCAGGCTCAGGCAGCGGCGCCAGGTCGGGCCCGGGCTCAGACGCAGGCTCCGAAGCGGCCGGCGCACCGAACATGTCATCGGTGTCGGGGTCGCGCTCGACCGACTCCGCATCGGGCGTGTCGTCGTCTTCCCACGGCGGAATCGGGTCCATATCGCTCATGGGTCTGTCATAGCCCGTGACACGATCCCGGGCGAGGCCGGATGACGGTTTTGCTGGGGGAGAAGGGTGGAGACCGCGACCCGAAGGGGAATTCGTTGTGGCTGCTGCCTTCCGGCCCTGACCAGGTTGGCGAAGCCTTCGCCCGCGATCTCCACCCCCGATATGCGCGTTCAGCCTCGCGAGATCAAGATGCCTTACGGATCGCGGCGCCGAGCGCTATGGAGGGCGCCATGTCCGCGCCCGTCGTCACCGCCTTTTCCGCCTCGCCGCTCGATCGGGGCGGCGACGCCCGCAACGACCCCGCATGGATGGCCGCGCGCACGGCCGACCCCGCCGCCCTGTCACTGGCGATCATCGACGGGCGGCCCCGGCTGGAAACTGTCGAGGGTCAGGACCGCCTGGCCTGGGCACCCCTGTCACGCCTCGTGCCCCTGGCAGACGCCGAGCCGACCTTCCTCGGCCTGTGGAAGGAGGCGCCGGTCTTCGCCTGTTCTGTACCGGAGGTTCGCTCGGCCGAGCTGGAAAGCCTCATGGGGCCCGGCGACCATCCGGATATGCGCGCGGTCGCCGCCCGTGTGCCGATGGGCGATCTCGCCATGGCCGGCGCCGCCAAGGGCCTGTTCGACTGGCATCGACGCAACGGCTTTTGCCCCGGCTGCGGGCAGGAGACACAGGTCGCCTCGGGCGGCTGGCGGCGAACCTGTGCGCCCTGCGGGGTCGAGCACTACCCCCGCGTCGACCCGGTCTGCATCATGCTGCCCGTCTTTTCGGGCGGCGCCGAGCCGATCTGCCTGCTGGGCCGTCAGGCGACCTGGCCCGCCGGGCGCATGTCGGCCCTGGCCGGCTTTATGGAGCCCGGCGAATGCCTGGAAGAAGCCTGCGCCCGCGAGGTGAAGGAAGAGGCCGGCCTGACCGTCACCGCGGTCCGCTATCTGGCCAGCCAGCCCTGGCCGTTCCCGCACCAGCTGATGATCGGCCTGATCGCCGAGGTCAGCGACGACAAGGCCCAGCCCGATCTGACCGAACTGGAGGCGGTGCGCTGGCTGACCCGCGACGAGGCCCGGCAGGTACTGGAAGGGCGCCACCCCGATGTTGTGGCGCCCTATCCGTTTGCGATCGCCCACAGCCTGCTCAAGGCCTGGGTGGACGATATCTGAAGTCGGCTGGCGTCAGTTGAAGACGCCGACGCCCCAGTTGCAGGTGCCGTTACAGGCCGGCATCTGGACCTCGACGGTGTAGCGACCAGCGGTCGCCGCTTCGAACACGACCATCGGCACATCGTCGTCCTCGAAGTCGCGGCCCACCTCGCGACCCGACGGATCGCGCACGATCAGGTCGACGTCGCTGCAGTTTTCGTCACAGACGCCGATGAGGGCCACGGGGCCGGCCGGGACCTGGAGGGTGGCAGTGCCCGAAGCCCCCTGGCTGAGGCGGCCCGCCACCTTGCCCTGCATTGTCAGGTCGGCCTCGCTGGAGACCATGTCCAGCAGAAGATCCACCAGCTCGGCACCGGAGGGGTCCTGGGCCTGGGCCGAGACGCCCGGCGCCATGACGGCGAGAGAAAGGGCCGCCGCAGCGGCAAAGGACTTCAGCATGGTGTTCTCCATAAATGATGCGTCTTTGTGCCGCTGTCCCGTGCCGGCGACAAATGACGAAACCCTTTTGCGATCAGCCGGAAATCGCCGCTTGGGCGCGGGCGGCCGCCAGGTCGCCGGGGTTGTCGATCGACAGGGGAGCGTCCGCGATCACGGCCGCGTGAATGCGCAGGCCCATCTCCATGGCCCGCAGCTGTTCCAGCTTTTCGCGGCGCTCCAGCAGCGAGGGCCGGGCAGCACAGAAGGTCTCCAGCGCCGCCCGGCGATAGCCATACAGGCCCACGTGCCGCCAGACCGGGCCATCGCCGTACAGGGTGGAACGGGTGAAATAGAGGGCGCGGCCCTCGGTCCCTTCCGGTGCCATGGCCAGGACCGCCTTGACCACATCCGGATTGGTGCGGTCACCCGCTCCCGATTCGGGTGCGACCAGCGTCGCAATATCGCAGTCGGGATGCCGCGCGAGGAGGTCGATGCACAGCGCCGAAATGCCGGGCTCGGCGAACGGCATATCTCCCTGAAGATTGACGATCACATCGTGCTGCGCCTCAGGGTCCAGGGCATGCAGCGCCGCCCGTATACGGTCCGAGCCCGAGGGCAGGTCCGGGTCGGTCAGCACAGCTCTTCCGCCATCCGCCTCGACGGCTTCGACGATTTCCTGATCGCCGGCAGCCACCGCTACCGCCAGACCGGAGGCCCGGGCCTGACGACTGGCCCGGACGATCATGGGCAGGCCGCCGATGTCGGCCAGTGGCTTTCCGGGCAGGCGGGTAGCGGCCATGCGGGCCGGGATAAGGATCAGGGGGTTCATCGGGGCTCGGTCAGCGGGGTCTTTGGTCGCAGCCGGGTGTCAAACCCAACCGGACAGTTGCGAAGGCCGCATTACCGTGTCAGAGACGCGTCCGCGAAACAATGCCTGCGACCCTGCCACCGGCTGACGACGCGGGCCCTTCAGATACGGGACTGACGACCGGATGAGCGGCAACCTCGAGTGGAACAAGATTTTCGGTGCAGGACTGGCGACGGTCTTCACGATTCTGGTTGTCCAGCAGGCCTCGGGCTTCGTCTATGCGACGAAAGCCCCTGAAAAGATGGGCTATGCCGTCGACATCCCCGAGGAAGGCGCCGAAGGCGGTGCCGAGGCGGCCCTGCCGCCCGACTGGGGCACGCTGATTCCCGTGGCCGACCTCGCCGCCGGTGAAGCCGCCTTCGCGCGTTGCCAGGCCTGCCACACGATCAATGCGGGCGGCGCCAACGGTATCGGCCCGAATCTGTATGGTGTGGTCGGACGCGCTGTCGCGGGTCATGCAGGCTTTGCCTATTCGGACGCCATGGTCGCCCACAAGGCCGAGGACCCCACCTGGTCGCTGGACGCCCTCGACCAGTTCATCACCGCCCCGGCCCGCTACGTCTCGGGCACCAAGATGTCCTTCGCCGGTCTGCGCGACACCGAGACCCGCGTGAACCTGATCGCCTGGATGATGACCCAAGGCTCAAGCGGCTATGCGGTGCCGGCTCCGGATCCCGCGCGTCAACCGGGCGCGGCTGCGGGTGAGCCCGGAGAAGCCGGCGAAGGGGAAGCTGCCGCCCCGATCGACGGCGCGGCAGGCCAGCCCGTCGTCGAGGAAACCCCCGCCGCACCGCCGGCCTCGGACAGCGCGCCCGTCGGCGGCTGATACCGGTTCTCTAGAGTCGTCTGAAGATCGGCGCGTCGAAGCCCTCGGCGCGCTGATTCGTCTCCGCCTCTGTCAGGCGCTGGCGGCAGACTTCGCCCGTCCGGCCTGAAGCGTGGATCACAGTGTCCGCATCCACCGCGATCGCCGAATGGCCGGTCCAGCCGGGGCCGCCCGTCGGATGAAGCCAGAGAACCAGATCGCCGCGCTGCAGGTCGGCGGCGACGACAGCCCGACCGAGCTCGACCTGACCGTCGCTGTAGCGGGGGCCCGCCCGACCACAGGCGATCAGACAGGCCTGAACCATGGCCGCGCAATCCATACCCGCCCCGGTTCGACCGCCCAGGGCGTGGGGCACACCGATCAGCATCTCGGCCACAGAAGCCAGATCGGGCCCGAACTCGCCCAGGGGCGTCAGGGCGACATCGCCCACGGCATCCTGCGACGGATCGACAAGCGCATTGAACGGTAAGACGCCGCCCGGGCTGGCCACGCGGTGGGTCGGCATGCTCACGCCGGACCGCAGCGCATCATCGGCCATCCAGCCCACGACTCCGTCCCGACGACAGCGACCCCAGTAGCGGTCGCCCCCGCGTATCAGAACGTCGAACGCCTCGCCGAACAGCAGTTGCGATATCCGTTTGCCGTCATCATCCCGCACATCCGCCACCGGCACGGCTGCCTGCATGGCCTCGGTCGGACGATAGGCGCGCGCGGGCACAACCCCTTCCAGTGCCGCTTCGGCAAGGTCGGGTCGTATCAGCAGGGCGCGGGTATCGGCGTCGATCATCACATGCGGCGGCGGGTGGATCCGGATTCCGCGCCACCCTGCACCGACAAGGCGAAGGTCGCGTTAACGCCGTCCCGATTCAGCCGGGATAACGCGTCCTCAGCATCTCGAAGGCAGCCCGCAGGGCCTGAACCTCGCCGCCCTGCGGCCAGCCGGGACGCCCACGCGGGTTCCAGGCAAAGATGTCCATATGGGCCCAGGCTCCGGTTTCGGGCGCGAAATTCTTGAGGAACAGGGCCGCCGTCACCGATCCCGCCTGGGCCCAAGGGGCGGAGTCATTCCGGAGATCGGCGACGTCGCTGTCCAGCGCATCGGCATAGGGGGCCCACAGCGGCATCCGCCATATGGGGTCGTGCACCCGGGCCGAGGCGGCCAGCAGATCAGCCGCCAGCGCCTCATCATCCGTATAGAGCGGCGGCAGGTCGGGCCCCAGCGCCACCCGCGCAGCCCCGGTCAGGGTGGCGAAGTCCAGGGTCAGATCGGGCTCGAGCTCTGCCGCCCGGGCCAGGGCATCGGCCAGAATCAGTCGCCCCTCGGCGTCCGTATTGCCGATCTCGATGGTCAGCCCCTTGCGGCTGTTCAGGATATCGCCGGGGCGGAAGGCATCGCCCGAGACGGCGTTCTCGACCGCCGGCACCAGCACCACCAGCCGCACCGCGAGGCCCGCCCGCATCACCTGCCGGGCGAGGCCCAGTGCATGGGCGGCGCCGCCCATGTCCTTCTTCATATTGCGCATGCCGGCGCCAGCCTTGAGGTTCAGCCCGCCGGTGTCGAACACCACGCCCTTTCCGACCAGAGCGACCAGTGGCAGATCGGTGCGCGACCGGTTCCAGTGCATCTCGATCATGCGCGGCGCACGGGCAGCCACGGCGGCCCGGCCGACGGCGTGGACGGCGGGATAGTTGGCCTCAAGCAGGGCCTCACCCTCGATGACCGAGATTTCGGCGCCGGATTCCTCGGCGATCTCGCGCGCCAGGGTCTCGATCTGCAGCGGCCCCATGTCGGCGGCCGGAGTGTCGACCATTTCGCGCACCAGATCGCAGCTGCGCGCCAGATCCAGCACGCGCGCACTTTCCACTGCGTCGGGCACGACCAGCCGGGCAGGAGGCTCGGTGCCGGGCTTGGTGTACCGGTCGAACGCATAGCTGCCGAGGCAGAAGGCCAGCGCCGCAAGGTCCCTCTGATCGGCCGGCACCCCCTCCAGTCGCCAGACCCCGCCCGGCAGGCGGTCGGCCAGCGCGCGCAGCCCCATGACGTCAAAGCTCTTGCCGATGCCGAACAGGGCCTCGGCGATCTGGCCCTCTTCGTCCGGGCACAGCAGCAGTCGCCCTTTCTGGCCCTTGAATCCGTTGGCCGTCGCCCACGCTCCAACCCGTCCGTCAAGCGCGGCGTCTCCGGCGATCAACCGCACAGGCCGGGCCGCGCCTGCCTCTTCGGAATCGGCAGAAAGGAGGACAGGGAGGCGGCGGGACATGGTCTCTCCACAGAAGTCGCGGGGTTAACGAAGGATTGACCGAAGCGGCCCACCCTGACGGCGACCGAAACACTATCCCCGGGAACGCTCCATGTCGCGCCCACTTCTGTTGATCGCCACCTTCGCTGCCTTGGCTCTGCCGTCCACAGCTCTGGCACAGGACCGCCAGCCGGCCTCGGCCGAGACGCGTGCCACCTATGACAGGATGGACCCGCTCAGCCGCTCCCTGTTCTGGCAGCACGAGGCCGAGATCAACCCGGCAGATCCCGTCGCCGGGGTGCGACTGGCGCAGGCGCTGCGCGAACTGGGGCAATTCGATCAGGCGGTTCAGGCCGCCGACAAGGTGCTGGTCGTCCAGCCCGACAACGTCGAAGCCATGATCGAGCTGGGCCGCGCTCATATCGCCCGGGGTCAGGCCTTCTATGGCATCGCGGCTCTTGAGCGGGCCCGCGACCTGTTGCCCGGTGACTGGCGCCCGTGGTCGCTGCTGGGCGTCGCCTATCAGCAGGTGCGGCGCGAGGCGGATGCCCAGGCGGCCTGGGCCGAGGGGTTGCGCCTGTCGCCCGATAATCCCTCCATCCTGTCGAACATGGCCATGGTGCGCCTGACCTCCGGCGATCTTCCGGGGGCCGAGGCCCTGCTGCGTCGCGCGGCGGCCCGGCCGCAGGCGGGGCTGCAGGTGAAACAGAATCTGGCGCTGGTACTGGGCCTGTCCGGCAATCTGGGCGAGGCCGAGACGATCCTGCGGCGCGAGCTTCCGCCCGAGGTCGCCGACCAGAACCTGGCCTGGATACGCGAACGTGCGGCCGGGCCGGTCACCGCCGGCAGCGGTCGCACCTGGCAATCCCTGCAATAGCGCCTTTCGCGGGCAGCCCGTCGCGCCTATGTTTCGAGCATGATCGACGATCTCTACAGCGCCCGCATTCTGGGTCTGGCGGCAAACCTGCCCCACGCCGGGCGGCTCGTGTCGCCGGACGGCACCGGAGAGCGGGTGGCCCGGCTGTGCGGCTCGCGCGCCATCGTCGACGTGACCCTCGACGATCAGGGCCGGGTCACCGACTTCGCCCAGGACATCAAGGCCTGCGCCCTCGGACAGGCGGCCGCCGGCGTGATCGGTGAAGCGGTCATCGGCGCCACAGCCGACGATATTACTGCCGCCGCCGCCGCTCTGACTGCCATGCTGAAGGCTGGTGGCGAGGGTCCGGAGGGCCGGTTCGAGGCCCTGCGCGTGCTCAAGCCGGTTGCGGACTATCCCCAGCGGCACGCCTCCACCCAGGTAGCCATGGGCGCCTTGCTGGATGCCGTCGACATGGCCCTGGCCACCCGCGACACCCCCGAGGCCGAGCGAACTCGACGCGCCGGAGCGGCCTGATCCGCCCCGGCCTGTTCCCTCTGCCGCCCGGCGCTTGCCCGGGCGGGCGATGCGGGGGATAAGCGCGGCGACATGGCATCCGGCGAAACCCTTTACGAACGCGGCGTCCGCGCGGCCCATCGTGGCTACAAGCTGACCCTGTCGCCCCTGATCGGGCAGTCGTGCCGGTTCTTGCCGACCTGCTCGGACTATGCCCGCGACGCCCTGATCACCCACGGGCCGATGCGGGGCGGGTGGCTGACCGTACGGCGCCTGTGCAAGTGCCATCCTTTCGGAGGTTCGGGCTATGACCCGGTTCCGGCGCGGGAGCCCTCCCCTCCCGCGATCCAGACAACGAAGACAGACAGATGATTGACCTGAAATTCCCCGACGGTGCCGTCCGCCAGTTCCCGTCCTCGACGACGGGCCGGCAGGTGGCGGCCTCCATCTCGCCCTCGCTGGCCAAGAAGGCCGCCCTGGTCGAGATCAATGGCGAGCAGCGCGACCTCGACCGGCCGATCGAGTCGGGCGGCGACTTCCGCCTGATCATGCGCGACGACCCGGCGGCGCTGGAAACCATCCGTCACGACGCCGCCCATGTGCTGGCCCAGGCGGTGCAGGAGCTGTTCCCCGGCACCCAGGTCACCATTGGACCGGCCATCGACGACGGCTTCTATTACGACTTCCACCGCGAAGAGCCTTTCTCGACCGACGACTTTGCCGCCATCGAAAAGCGCATGGCCGAGATCGTCGACCGCGACGAGAAGCTGGTGCGCGAAGTCTGGGACCGCGACGAGGCCATCATCTATTTCGACAGCATCGGCGAGCGCTTCAAGGCCGAGCTGATCCGCGACCTGCCCGAGAACGAGGTCATCACCGTCTATCGCACGGGCAAATGGCTGGACCTGTGCCGCGGCCCGCACTTCCCCTCGACCAAGTTCGTGGGCAAGGCCTTCAAGCTGACCAAGCTGGCCGGGGCCTACTGGCGGGGCGATCACCGCAATCCGCAGCTGCAGCGTATCTATGCAACGGCCTGGGCCACGAAGGAGGACCTCGACGCCCATCTGAAGCGTCTGGAGGAGGCCGAGAAGCGCGACCACCGGAAGCTGGGCCGCGCCATGGAGCTCTTCCACATGCAGGAAGAGGGCCGGGGCATGGTCTTCTGGCACCCCAAGGGCTGGGTGCTGTGGCAGGTGATCGAGGCCTATATGCGCCGCCGCCTGAACGCTGCCGGCTATGTCGAGGTCAAGACGCCCCAGGTGCTGGACCGCAAATTCTGGGAGGCCTCGGGCCACTGGGACAAATACCGGCCAAACATGTTCGTCTGCGAGACGGTCGAGGGCGAGGAACTGAGCCTCAAGCCGATGAACTGCCCCGGCCACGTGCAGATCTTCGATCAGGGCCTGCGGTCCTATCGCGAATTGCCGCTGCGCATGGCCGAGTTCGGCGCCTGTCACCGGTATGAGCCGTCGGGCGCGCTCCACGGGCTGATGCGGGTGCGCGGCTTTGTTCAGGACGACGCCCATATCTTCTGCCGCGAGGACCAGATCGTCGAGGAGACGGCCCGGTTCATCGATCTGGCGCGCAGTGTCCACGCCGACCTCGGCATGGAGACGGCCTACATCAGCCTCGGCACCCGGCCCGAGGTTCGTGCGGGTACGGACGAATTCTGGGACAAGGCCGAGGCCCAGATGGCCGAAGCCGCCCGCGCGGCCGGGACCGAGCCGGTCGTCACCGAGGGCGACGGCGCCTTCTATGCCCCCAAGCTCGACTTCGTGGTCAAGGACGCCATCGGCCGGGAATGGACCTGCGGTACCATCCAGCTGGACTACGTCCTGCCCGAACGTCTGGGTGCGGAGTATGTTGGCGAGGACGGCGCCAAGCACCGGCCGGTCATGCTGCACCGGGCGATCCTCGGTTCGTTCGAGCGCTTCATCGGCATCATGATCGAGAACTATGCCGGGGCCTTCCCCCTGTGGCTGGCCCCGGTCCAGGCCGTAGTCGCCACCATCGTCTCGGACGCCGATGACTATGCGAAGGAGGTCGCGGCCAAGTTCAAGGCGGCGGGCCTGCGGGTCGAGACCGATCTGCGCAACGAGAAGGTCGGCTACAAGGTGCGCGAGCACTCGGTCGGCAAGGTTCCGGTGATCGCCGTGGTCGGCAAAAGCGAGGTCGAGGAGGGCAAGGTCGCCCTCCGCCGCCTCGGCTCACAGGGCCAGGAGATCGTGTCGGTCGAGGAAGCGATCCGTATGCTGACGGAAGAAGCGACCCCGCCGGATCTCAAACGGGGATAGTTTTATCCGGATCATCATCGGCGCGGGTCGTCGCCGGGCGGACGGTTCCAATCCGCATCTCGCCGCACAGAACATGGGCGGCGATACCGCTGGCGTGAGTCGCGAGCAGGGCCGCCGCTTCCTCAAGCGCCCCGGCGTCCGTTCCGGCCATGAGCGGCTCAACGTGAGGCGTGCTCAGAACATCGCTTTCGATGAAGCAGAAATAGGTCTTCACAGTCGTCCCCTGATGAGGGGCGTCCCTATCACGCGGCCCCGCCAGACAATGTTCGCCGGGCGACACAGAGAATTCACCGACTGGGCACCCAGGCGGGGCCTTGAGCGTTGCCGTTTCATGTCTCAGTCTTCAGCACCCCTCGATAATTGGTTTATCGCCTCGCTGGACCCTGATGACGCGGCTGCGCTGCGCCCCCTGCTGCGCCGCGTGACGATCACCCTCGACCAGATCGTCGTTGATCAGGATGCACCGGTGGAAGAGGTTCATTTTCCGATCGACGCCCAGTTTGCCAATGTCATCCGGTTCCCGGACGGCAGCACCGTCGAAACCGCCGTCGTCGGCAGCGAGGGGCTTACGGGTCTGGCCCCCTTCATGGCCGACCGCCGAAGTGCCTGGGAAATCGTTTGCCGCACTTCGGGCGAGGCCTGGGCCGCCAGCGCCGCCGCCCTGCGGAAACTGGCCGCAGGCCGTCCGCGGCTGATGACCCGGCTGCTGGTGCTGACCGATCTCTATCAGGCCCAGGCGGCCCAGACGGCGGCCTGCAACTCCCTGCACCGCGTGCCCGACCGGATCGCGCGCTGGATCTTGACGGCGGGGGACCTGTCACCCCACGACCTGCTGCATTTCCGGCAGGAGGAGCTGGCCCGCCTGATCGCCGTCCGTCGGTCGACGATCAGCGAGGCCGCCACCCGGCTCAGGCGCAAAAAGTTGATCGCCTACGGGCGGGGTACGATCCGCATTCTGGACCGCGAGGGACTGGAGGCCGCCGCCTGCGATTGCTACCGCATGCTGCGCCCTCGCCTCGACGATCTGGGACGTCGTAATGGAGCTTCCTGAGTCGTCCAGCCGACACAGGAACCGGGCATGAACGACCGCATTTTTCCTCCGTCTGACAAGGAGGACACAATGACGGACAAGACACTCAGCACCCTGTTCCACGACACCCTGCGCGACATCTATTATGCCGAACGCAAGATTCTGAAGTCCCTGCCAAAGATGAAGCGGGCCGCGCAATCCGACGAACTGAAGGCGGCTTTCGAAAAGCACGAGGCCCAGACCGAGGGCCAGATCGAGCGGCTGGAGCGCGTCTTCGAGATCATCGACAAGACGCCGCGCGGAAAGACCTGCGATGCCATCAACGGTATCCTCGCCGAGGGCGACGAGATCGCCGAGGAGTACAAGGACAATCCCGCACTCGACGCTGGCTTGCTGGCCGCGGCCCAGGCGGTCGAACACTATGAGATCACCCGCTACGGCACGCTGAAGCGCTGGGCGACGGTCCTGGGGCTCGACGAGGCGGTCAAGCTGCTGGACGAGACCCTGCAGGAAGAGTCGCAGACCGACGAGGACCTGACCAAGATCGCGGACGCCCGCATCAATGATGCGGCGTTGAAGGACGCGGCGTAACGTCCGGCTCGAAGAAAGAGACGGGGCCGGTCGTCAGGACCGGCCCCGTTTCCATGTCTGCTGTCAGCCGGTGACGAAGGCGACGGTGAATTTGCCGTCGGTATAGCCGCCGATGCCCCAGGTCAGCATCTGGCCGCTCTCGAAGAACACTTCATAGGTCTCGACGCGGGCTTCGCCCTCGCCCTCGGCGCTGACGAACGCCACGTCGCTGATCGGGCCCAGCGATTGCAGGGCCGGGCCGATCTGGGCGACCTGTTCGTTGCAGGCGGTCAGCAGTTCCGCCGCCATCAGATCGGCGGGGCATTCGCCATCGGCGGTCGAGGTGATCATGCGCGCAAGAGAGGCGCTGTACTGGCCTTCTGGGGCCGGCGCGGCCTCGTGGCCGGCATGGGGATCCTGGGCGTTCGCGGCACCGGCAAGGGCCACACCGGCAACCACGGTCGCCATCATCAGGGAAAGTCGCATGGGGTATCCTCAATCTGGGGTGACTCCCACGATGGGGCAGGCTGGCGACCCACTCAAGTGAAAGCGCGGTAATGCACACGCGATAGCTGCCAAGCTTGTTCATTCTCGCTTAGGAAGAAGCCCGCACAAACTAGGGGTACGGAGTTATCTCATGACCGTCCCTATGACTGAGCCTGGTTCGCCCCCGCCTTTGCTTCATCGGCTGATTGCGGCCGGTCATCTGAGATATTGGCTGATCTCCAGCTGGGCCCTGGTGCTTGCAGCGGTGACGTCCTGGCAACTGGCTCTGGCCTGGTTTGTGGTGGCCACGCTTTCCGGCGTCGCCCGTACCATTGTCGAGACCCGCATCCGTCTCACGAACGCGGGCCAGCATGCCCGCCTGAAGCTGCTCACGGCGACCGCATCCTGCATCGCCTGGGCAGCGGCGCCGCTTCTGGCGGCGACCACAGGGGGGGCTTTGGGCTTCACAGTGGCCACGGCCCTGCTGATCTGCGGCTACACCCTCGTCTTTACCCAGATGCGCGCAGAGCCCCGCGAGGCCCTGATTGTGTCCCTGCCCTACACCGCTGTGGTGGCCGGGCTCGTGGCTGGCCTGTGGGGCACCTCGGCCTTCTGGGTGGCCGCAACCCTCATTCCGGTGGTCAGCCTGGCCCTGGTCATCAAGGTGGTCATCACACAGATCAAGGATCGTGAACTGGCGGCGATCAACGCGGCCCAAGCCAGACTGATCAATGAGCTGGCGGAGGCACGGGACAGGGCCAACGCTGCCAGCACCGCCAAATCAAACTTCCTCGGAGTGGTGTCTCACGAACTACGCACCCCCATGAACGGCGTGCTCGGCGCCGCCCAGATCCTCCAGATGTCCGGACTGAACGACAAGCAGTCGGAAATGGTCAACATCATCCGCTCGTCGGGCGACTCGCTGATGGGACTGTTGAACGACATCCTCGATATGACCAAGATTGAGGCGGGCAAGATGGAGCTCCGCCCCCAGGCCGTCGCCACAAAGGCCCTGGTTGAGAAAATGGTGGGCCCGTTCAAGGCCCAGGCCGAGGCCCGCGGCCTGCAATTTGTGATCACGACCAGGGGCGACCTGCCCGAAAACCTGGTCGTCGATCCGCTGCGTCTGTGCCAGATCACCCACAACCTGTTGGGCAATGCCGTCAAATTCACCGAACAGGGCACGGTCAGCCTGACCGTCGCCGGCACGGATTCACGCAACGGCCAGACCCGACTGCAGATCGCGGTCAGCGACAGCGGTATCGGCATTGCCGAGGATGACCTTGAGCGACTGTTCCGGCCGTTCGCCCAGGTGGATGATTCCTCCACGCGGAGGTTTAGCGGCACAGGGCTGGGCCTCAGCATCTGTCTCCGGCTGGCCGAATTAATGGGCGGAGCTATTACAGTTCAATCCGTGCCGGGACACGGTTCGACCTTCACGTTCTGCGCCACGTTTGAGCGCGAACCCATCCTGACCGCAGCGGTAATCGCGGCCTGAGCCTAGATATGTATGGCGTGGCCCAGCGCGCGCAGGCTGGCCTCGTGGAAGGCCTCGCCCATGGTCGGGTGGACATGGATCACGCCGGCCACGTCTTCCAGCAGCGCGCCCATTTCCAGCATCTGGGCAAAGCTGTTCGACAGCTCCGACACATGCTGGCCCACGGCCTGGATTCCCAGGATGCGGTGGTCGGTCTTCGAGGCAATCACCCGGACAAACCCGCCGTCGTCACCGGCCTCCAGCGCCAGCGCCCGGCCGATGGCCATGAAGGGGAACATGGCGGTGATCACATCGTCGCGCTCCTCGACGTCCTGCGGCCCCAGCCCCGCCGAGACGATTTCCGGCTCGGTAAAGCACACGGCCGCGATGGTGACGGGATCGAACCGTTTGTCATGACCGGCGATGATCTCCGCCACCACCTCGCCCTGGGCCGAGCCCTTATGCGCCAGCATGGGCTCGCCGGTCAGGTCGCCGATGGCCCAGACATTCCGCATCGACGTGGCGCAGCGCTTGTCGATCTTGACGAACGGACCGGCCATGGCCACGCCCATATTCTCCAGACCCCAGCCCTTCGTGCGCGGGCGACGGCCGACGGTGACCAGCACCTTGTCGGCCTTGAGCTTCAGCGCCTTGCCGTCCTTGTCGGTGATGTTCAGCTGGCCCCTTTCGAACGAGCCGGCCTTCGCGCCCAGATGCAGTTCGACGCCGTGGCTCGTTAGCCATTTGGCGACCGGATCGGTCAGGGCCTTGTCGTAGAGCGGCAGGATGCGGTCGGCCATTTCGACGATGGCGACCTCGGCCCCCAGCTTGCGATAGGCGATGCCCAGCTCCAGCCCGATATAGCCGCCGCCGACCACGACCAGCTTGTTCGGCACCTTGTCCAGCGCCAGCGCCTCGGTCGAGGAAATCACATCCCCCCCGAACGGCAGGAAGGGCAGTTCGACCGGCTCGGAGCCGGTGGCGAGGATGACGTGTTCGGCGCTGATCGTGATGTCGCCGTCGGCGGTCTTCACCGTGCAGGTCTTGGCGTCCGAAAACTCGGCCCAGCCCTTGATGACCTTGACCCTGGCCTTCTTCAGCAGGGCCGCGACCCCGCCATTCAGTTTACGGACGATGCCGTCCTTCCACTCGACCGTCTTCGACAGGTCGACGGCCGGCTTCGAAGCCGTGATACCCAGGGTACCGCCGTCGGCCGCCCTGGCCACGGTCTCGAACTTGTTGGCCGCGTGGATGATCGCCTTGGACGGAATGCAGCCGACGTTCAGGCACGTCCCGCCCAGCCCATCGCCGCCATCGACGAGGATGGTGTCGAGGCCCAGCTGGCCACAGCGGATCCCCGCGACATAGCCGCCGGTGCCGGCACCGATGACGAGGACTTTGGGGGTGAGGGTCTGCATGAATTCGCCTTTGGTTAGGGGCGTCGCGCGATGTCGGCGACCTGCCCGCCGGTCATCTGTCGAAGATCGCTGAAGGTCAGCCGAAAGACTGCCGTCGGGGTGCCCGCCGCCGCCCACAGCTCGCCCGCAGTTTCCAGATCGGCATCAATGAAGGTTAGCGCGCCGTCGACACGGCGGGCCGGGGAGACACCGCCGATGGCGAACCCGGTGGCGGCGCGGACGAATTCGGCATCCGCCTTGCCGAGCGCGACACCGGCCAACTCCGACAGGCGTTTCTCGTCCGCCTGATTGGCACCGCTGACAAAGGCAATGACGGGGCGCTCGTCCACGGTCCGGAACACAAGGCTCTTGACGATCTGGGCCACGCCGACGCCGACAGCCGCCGCGGCATCGGCGGCCGACCGGGTGCCTTCGGGAAATTCGAGCACCTCGAACGCACCGCCCAGCTTTCGCTGAACCGCCAGGGCTGTGGGATGCCGGGCAGGGGTCATCGCTCTCACCCCATCCACAACGTCGCGGGGTGCTCCAGCAGACCCTTGATCCGCTGCACGAAGACCGCCGCGTCATGACCGTCGACGATGCGGTGATCGAAGCTGGAGGACAGGTTCATCATCTTGCGGATCACCATCTGGCCGTCCCGGACCACCACGCGATCGGCGATCTTGTTGGGGCCGACGATGGCGACCTCGGGGTGGTTGATGATGGGGGTGTGGACCACCCCGCCCAGCGTGCCCAGCGAGGTGATGGTGATGGTCGAGCCCGACAGCTCCTCGCGTTTGGCCGTACCGGCCTTGGCCGCGCCCGAGACGCGGGCGATTTCCTCGGCCGTGTCATAGGGATCGCGCGCCTCGGCGTGGCGGACCACCGGCACCATCAGGCCATTCGGCGTCTGGGCGGCGATGCCCAGATGGACGGCATTATGGGTGGTCAGCACCCCGCCCTCGTCGTCATAGTGGCTGTTGATGGTCGGCTGGTCGCGCAGGGCCACCACGATGGCGCGGGCGATGAAGGGCAGGACGTTCAGCTTGGGCTGATCCTTCCTGCGTGTTGCGTTCAGGTGGGCACGCAACTCCTCGACCGCCGTCATGTCGATTTCCTCGACATAGGTGATGTGCGGAATGCGGCGGACACTTTCGGCCATCTTCTCCGCGATCTTGCGGCGCAGGCCGATGATCTTCGTCTCGGTCGTGCCTTCGGCCTTCACATAGGTCGAGCCGGATGATCCGGAGACGGACGATCCGTGGCTGCCCGAGGCGACATAGGCGTCCAGATCGCCATGCTCGATACGGCCGGCCGGCCCGGAGCCGGCCACGAACTGCAGCTCGACGCCGAGATCACGCGCCCGCTGGCGCACGGCGGGCGAGGCCAGGGGGCGTTCGTTGCGTGCGGACAGGGTGCGGGTCTTGCCCCCCTCCCCGGCTGCGCCGGTACTCCCCCCGGCGGGGGGAGATTTGGGAGACGGCGACGGCGCTTTCATTCCTCCCCCATCGGGGGAGGGGGACCGCGCCTGCGCGGTGGAGGGGGCCTGAGTGGACGTCGGCACCGACGCCGCCACATTGCCCTTGCCCTCGACCGCAAAGCTGACCAGCGGCCCGCCGACGGCCAATTGCTGACCGGGTTCGCCGTGCAGGGCCACGACCGTGCCGGCGACCGGGCTGGTCAGCTCCACGGTCGCCTTGTCGGTCATGATGTCGGCGAGGATCTGGTCTTCCTCGACCGTGTCGCCGACCTTGATGTGCCAGCCGGCCAGCTCGGCCTCGGCCGTGCCCTCGCCGACGTCAGGCAGTTTGAAGACATAGTTGGCGCCGGATGCGGGAGAGCCTGAGCCCCCCTCCCCGGCCGCGCCGGTACTCCCCCCGGTGGGGGGAGACTGAGCCGCAGATCCTCCCCCGTTGGGGGAGGGGGACCGCGAAGCGGTGGAGGGGGCATCGCTGCCGCCAGACGCTGCGGCCGCATTCCCCGCGCCCTCGACCTCGAACTCGACCAGCGGGCCGCGCACGGCCAGCATCTGGCCGGGCTCGCCGTGCAGGGTGGTGACCTTGCCGGCCACGGGGCTGGTGATCTCGACGGTCGCCTTGTCGGTCATGACGTCGGCGACGATCTGGTCCTCGGCGACCCTATCGCCGACCTTGACGTGCCAGCCGACCAGTTCGGCCTCGGCGGTGCCTTCGCCCACGTCGGGAAGTTTGAACACATAGCGTCCCATGCTCAGCGCCCTCCGTTCATGGTCGATTTCAGGGCCTCGGCCACCCGTTCGGGGCCGGGGAAATATTCCCACTCAAAGGCGTGCGGATAGGGGGTGTCCCAGCCGCAGACCCGCGCGATCGGTGCCTCGAGGTGATAGAAGCAGCGCTCCTGCACCAGGGCCGACAGCTCTGCTCCGTATCCGGAGGTTTTCGGCGCTTCGTGCACGATCACGCAGCGGCCCGTCTTCTTCACACTGGCCTCGATGGCCTCGATGTCGAGCGGCACCAGCGAGCGCAGGTCGATCACCTCGGCGTCGACACCCGCGTGCTCGGCGCCGGCCAGCGACACCCAGACCATGGTGCCCCAGGCCAGGATGGTGACGTCGGCGCCTTCCTTCATGATGCGCGCCTTGCCCAGCGGCACCGTGTATTTTTCAGTCGGGACCTGGGCCAGCGCCTGGGCCTTCCAGGGCGAGACCGGCTTTTCGTGCCAGCCGTCGAACGGGCCGTTGTACAGGCGCTTGGGCTCGAAGAAGATGGTCGGATCGTCATCCTCGATACAGGCGGTCAGCAAACCCTTGGCGTCATACGGGTTGCTGGGCACCACGACCTTCAGGCCGGCGATGTGGGTGAACAGGCTCTCGGGGCTCTGGCTGTGCGTCTGGCCACCGAAAATGCCCCCGCCATAGGGCGAGCGCACCGTGATCGGGCTGGTGAACATGCCGGCCGAGCGATAGCGCAGCTTGGCCGCCTCGGAGACGATCTGGTCATAGGCCGGATAGATGTAGTCGGCGAACTGGATCTCGACGACGGGGCGCAGGCCATAGGCGCCCATACCAATTGCGGTGGCGACGATGCCGCACTCGCTGATCGGGGCATCGAAGCTGCGGGTCAGGCCGTGCTTTTCCTGCAGCTTGTCGGTGACCCGGAACACGCCGCCGAAATAGCCCGCATCCTCGCCGAACGAGAGCACATTCGGGTCTTCGGCCATCTTGCCGTCGAGCGCCGAGTTCAGTGCCTGGATCATGTTCATTGGCACGGTACCAGTGCCGGCTACAGTCGACTTCGGCGCGTGGTCCTGATCGACCATGTCCGGCTCGATGCCGTCGTTGCGGTCGGCTTCGGTGAAGGTTTGCTCGCTCATCCTCAGACCCCCACTTCGCGACGCTGTTCGACCAGACGCCAGTCTTCGGTCGCGAACACATCCTCGAACATGGTCTTCACGCTGGGCCGCGACTGGCCGAGTGTGCCGATAGCCTCGGACTCCTTGCCCGCCGCGCGGACCTGTTCGACGACGTCCTTCTCGGCGGCTTCCTGCTGGTCATCGGACCATTCGCCGAGCGCGATCAGGTGCTGTTTCAGGCGGGCGATAGGATCGCCCAGCGGCCATTTCTCGTGCTCGTCGCCGGGGCGATAGCGGCTGGGATCGTCCGAGGTCGAGTGGGGCGCACCGCGATAGGTGAACAGCTCGATGACGGTGGCGCCCTTGTTGGCGCGGGCGCGCTCCTCGGCCCACTGGGTCGCGGCCCAGACGGCGAGGAAGTCATTGCCATCGACGCGCAGCGCCGGCAGGCCATAGCCGATCGCCTTGGAGGCAAAGGTGGTCTCCAGCCCCCCGGCAATGCCCTGGAAGGAGCTGATGGCCCACTGGTTGTTGACGATGTTGAGGATCACCGGCGCGCGGTACACAGCGGCAAACGTCAGGGCATTGTGGAAGTCGCCCTCGGCCGTGGCGCCATCGCCGATCCAGCTGATCGCCAGCTTGTCGTCGCCCTTGTAGGCCGAGGCCATGGCCCAGCCGACGGCCTGCGGCACCTGGGTGCCCAGATTGCCGCTGATCGTGAAGAAGCCATAGTCGCGGCTGGAGTACATGATCGGCAGCTGGCGCCCCTTGATGGGGTCCGAGGCATTCGAATGGATCTGGTTCATCATGTCGACCAGCGGATAGCCCCGCGCGATCAACAGGCCCTGCTGGCGATAGGTGGGAAAGCCCATGTCCTCACGCGGCAGGATCATCCCTTGCGCGACCGCAATGGCCTCTTCGCCCGTGCACTTCATGTAGAAGCTGGTCTTGCCCTGACGGTGGGCGCGGTGCATCCGGTCGTCGAAGGCGCGCGTCAGGATCATGGCCTTCAGGCCATTGCGCAGGGTTTCGGGGTCCAGCTTCGGATCCCACGGACCGACGGCCTTGCCTTCATCGTCCAGTACGCGGACCAAACGGAAAGCCATGTCGCGCATGTCGTGGTGGTCACTGAGCGCGTCGGGCCGGGCGACCGCGCCGGGCGCGTCCAGTTTCAGGTGGCTGAAATCCGGGGTGTCTCCCGGCCGGCCCGAGGGCTCGGGCACGCGCAGGGACAGGGCTTTGGTGTTCTTTTTCATTGCGATTGCCGTCCGTTGATCCGTCAGCGTTTCCTCACCCCGCGATCTAGCACGGGCGATCTTTCATTGCTCGCTCAAATCCGACCTTGCATTCCGCCTAATCAAGGTATTTTATTGCGCCGAAGCGAGATCAGGAGAAACACATTGGCCGACGAACTGGACGCCATCGACGCCCGCATCCTCGACATCCTGCAACACGATGCCGGGCTTTCGGTTGCCGACGTGGCCGAAAAGGTGGGCCTGTCGGCCTCGCCCTGCTGGCGGCGCATCAAGAGACTGGAGGATACCGGCTATATCCGCAAGCGGGTCACCCTGCTGGATGCGGAAAAGCTGGGGCTGGACTTCGAGGTCTATGCCATCGTCAAGCTGAACCTGCCGTCGACCCAGAACCTGGAAATCTTCGAGGCGGCAGTCGCCGACTGGCCCGAGGTGGTGCAGTGCGCCACCATTACCGGCCGCGAGGACTATGTGCTGCGGATCGTCACCTCCGACATGCATGCGTTCGACAAATTCCTGCGTGAGAAACTGCTGGCGCTCGGCATCGTCTCGGACTGCGAAAGCCACATCGTCACGCGCGGCGTGAAGAACGTCACCGCCCTGCCGCTCGGCATCGTCAGCCCGCATGTGAACTAGCCACGGCCATGGGGGGCGGGATGTTGCGAGGGATGACTGGGGGCCTCGTATCGGCCCTGCTGGTGTTTGGGTCGTCCATGGCGATGGCCCAGGAGCCCGAGGGCGATGTCGCGGCCTTTCGCCGTTTGCGAGCCGAGGGTCTGGCTGCGGCCCAGGCAGACGATCTGGTCACGGCGTCTGTACGACTGGCCGAGGCCGACGCACGCATCCCCAACCATCCCGGCCTGATGATCCTGCGCGCGCGTTTGGCCATGGCCATGGACGATCCGCTTGAGGCCCTGATCCACTATGGCCGCTATGGCGCCGCCGGGCTGGTGTTCAATGTCGAGACCGATACCGCCTTTGCCGATCTCGCCGCCCGGCCGGAGCATGCCGCCGCCGCCGCTGTCATCGCCGGACTCATCAAGGAGAGCCAGCAGCCCGTCGGCGAGGGCGCTCTGGTCCCCCTGTTCGAGCTGAACGGCCCCGTGCTGGCCGAGAGCCTCGTGCGCGATGAGACGGAAGGCCGCTGGCTGATCTCACAGATCGCCGGACGGACCATTGTGTCTGTGTCGGACGACGGCACCGTCAGCCCCTGGCTTCAGCCGCATCCGGCGGTCTCGGGCGTGGTTGGCCTGGCGCTCGACGAGGCGCGCGGCGTCCTGTGGGCTACGACAGCGCCCCTGCCTCCTGCCGTGTACGGACGGTCGGAAGAGGCGCCCGCCACCGCCCTGCTGCAGATCGAATTGGCAACCGGCCGGGTGGTGCGCGCGCATCCGGTTCCGGCCGATGACCGCGAGCACGGCCTGGGCGATCTGGTGCTGATGCCGGACGGGGCCGTGGTCGTTTCGGACGGCCAGTCCGGCGATCTTTACCGACTGGCAGCCCCCGATCAGTCACTGACTCCGTTCGTGACCGGCGTGTTCGGCTCTCCCCAGGGCCTGGCCGTGGTGCGCAACACCCTGTTCGTCGCGGATTATGGTTCGGGCCTGTGGCGCATGCCTCTGGCGGGTGGCGCGCCCGTGCCCGTCGCCCTGCCGCCCGAAGATACCCTGGTCGGTATCGACGGCCTGACCACCGACGGGACGCGGCTGTTCGCCATACAGAACGGCAGCAATCCGCAGCGCGTGGTGCGCCTGGTGCTCTATCCGAACCACGAAGAAGTAGCCCTGTTCATCGTGTTGGTCGCCAACCTGCCGGAAATAGGGGAGCCGACCAGCGCGACCGTCTTTGACGGACAGCTTGTCTTCGTCTCGCGTTCGCAGTGGAATGGCTTCGATCAGGACGGTGCCCCGCGCCAGACGGACCTTCCGCCCGCCCTGATTTCCCGACTGCCCCTGACCCCGGAGCCCTGACGATGATCGAAATGGTGATTGAGGCCCGCAAGAAGGACCTCGGCGGGTTCGAGGTCGGGCGCATCCTGCCCTTCCATGCCCGGCGCATGGTCGGCCCGTTCATCTTTCTGGACCATATGGGCCCGGCCGAGTTCGCACCGGGTGCCGAGGGCGTCAATGTGCGGCCCCACCCCCATATCGGCCTGTCGACCCTGACCTATCTGTTCGAGGGCGAGATCCATCACCGGGACAATCTGGGCTACAGCCAGCCGATCCGCCCGGGCGAGGTCAACTGGATGACGGCCGGCAAGGGCATCGTGCATTCCGAGCGCACCGACCCGCTGAAGCGCTCGACCGGCGGGCCGATGCACGGCATGCAGGCCTGGATCGCCCTGCCCGACGAACTGGAAGAGACCGCCCCTGCCTTTTACCATCACGGCGAGGACGACCAGCCCACCTATGACAATGCCGGTCTTTATGCCCGGCTGGTGGCGGGCGAGGCCTATGGCGCAAAGGCCGCCGTCCCCGTATCCTCCCCGCTCTTCTATGTGCACTGGGAGCTGGCCGAGGGAGTCCGCACGGCGCCGCCGCCCGGCAAGGGCGCGGGCGGCATGAGCGAGCGCGCTCTCTACGTTGTGAAGGGCGAGATCGAGGTCGGCGACCGGACCTTCGGCGAGGGGCAGCTGGTCGTGCTGGAGCCCGGTGCCGAGCCGACCATCAAGGCCATCCGCCCCTCGACCGTCATGGTCATGGGCGGAGAGCCCGTCGGCCAGCGCCTGATCTGGTGGAATTTCGTGGCTTCAAGCCAGGCGCGCCTCGATCAGGCCAAGGCCGACTGGAAGGCCGGACGCATGAGTCTGCCCAAGGACGACGACCACGAATTCATCCCCCTGCCCGACACGCCATCGATCTCGGAGACAGACACCCGCGTCAAGCCGGCACCAACGCATCCGGTCTGAGCGGGTCCGGTACAGGGATGGAGACCTCCTCAGCGGCGGCCACATGGGTAACGCCGGCGCGCCTGAGAGACTCTTCGTCGAGGCCCGGCGGGCCGTTGACCAGCAGGATGTTGCGGGTCGCCTTGCGCGCGGCACGAATCAACCGCCCCAGAAGCGTGGGCGCTGACAGGCGGTCGCCGTCCACGACCGCACCGCTGAACGGATATTCAGACAGGGCTTTTGCCGCTGCGGTGACAGTGTCGATCCCGACCATCAGCCCCCGGAAGAACGGGGCCATCATGGCCGCCGTCTCACCCGTGCGACCGGTCGGCACGCCGGCATCGACATCCTGCATCTCAAGGATGACCGCCTGACGCATCAGGTCTGCAACCGGCGCCCACTGCTGGATCAGAGACAGGCGGGTCCGCCCCAGAGCCAGGGCTGAAAAGGACAAGGGAGCGATCAGGGCAAACACCCCGCCTTCCCGCCGGTACTCGTCCAGCAGGGGCAGCAAGAAATCGACCGTCGCCCTGTCGACGGCCTCCAGCTGCGCGGGCGACAAGGCCGCCGGGTTGGCGACGTCACGCGCGATGCGAAAGGCCCCTATGGACTCCGTGTCAAGCCGCCAGACCGGGACGATCTCGAAGGCCACCTCGACAGGCTTCAGGCTCGCGGTCTGGACGAGGGCCATATGCCGCCGCCCGGCCAGCGGCGGGGTCCAGTCTTCCGGTCCGCGCGAGGGCGCGGGCGGTGTGTCCTGCGACGAGGTCGGCGGTCGGGGCGCAAACGGATCAATCTGAACGCACTGAAGGCCACCCCCGTCCAGCGACGCGACACGCTTCAGCACAACATCGTCATCGGCATTCCGGCCCAGGAAGAAGGACAGCAGGCCCCTCAGAATATCGGCGCACAGAACCTGACCGTCATAGGCATCCCGCGAGGCCACGGCGGCGACGAAGGTGATGTCATCCACCCGCATGAAGACATCGGGCGGCGGCAGGCGCCGCTCCAGCGTGCGTTCGGCTGCGTCCCAGATATGATCGCGCCTGGCCTCCCACCGGTCGCCCAGCAACAGTTTCACCGGCTCCAGAGACAAGGCAAAGACACGCCCTTGCGCCGCCAGACCCGCCTCGATCACGCGGTCCAGCTGGTTCCGGCGAGAGGACCCGAGTTGGGTAAGGGGTACGGTGGTCGGCACGAGGGTCCCATGGGGTTGACACTGGCTGGCAGTGTGCGCCCCCGCTCTTGCCCAAGCCTTTATGATCAGGCTGAATTTTCAGGGTTAGCGCAGGGTTTACGGCTCGGCTTTGCGCGGCGTGAACGACTCCCGTCTTGAACGCGGGACGCGCATACCGATCTGGGAGAAATGCCCATTCTGTCCGTCCTTGATCTGTCGCCCGTTGTTGAAGGCGGCGACGCTGCCCGTGCCCTGTCCGAGTCCGCCCGACTGGCGCAGACCGCGGAGCAGGCGGGATACCGCCGTTTCTGGCTGGCCGAACACCACAACATGCCCGGCATCGCTTCGGCGGCCACGGCGGTGGCCATCGGCCATGTGGCCAGCCAGACAAGGACGATCCGCGTCGGGGCCGGCGGCATCATGCTGCCTAACCACGCGCCCCTGATGGTGGCCGAGGCGTTCGGTACGCTCGATGCCCTCTATCCCGGACGGGTCGATCTGGGTCTGGGGCGCGCTCCGGGTACGGATGGTCCTACCGCGCGGGCTCTGCGGCGCTATTTCGACGGGGCCGACCGCTTTCCCCAGGATGTGCTGGAGCTGCAGGGCTATCTGGCCCCGGCGGTCGAGGGCCAGCGCGTCGCGGCCTGGCCGGGTCAGGGCTCGAACGTGCCGCTGTGGCTGCTGGGCTCAAGTCTGTTCAGCGCCGAACTGGCGGCGCAACTGGGCCTGCCGTTCGCTTTCGCCAGCCACTTTGCCCCCGAGCTGCTGCTGCCCGCACTGAAGATCTATCGCGAGGGGTTCCGCCCATCGAAGGCGCTGGATCGCCCCTATGCCATGGCGGTCATCAATGTCTTTGCCGCCGATACGACGGCCGAGGCGCAGCGGCTGGCGACCTCAATGCAGATGGCCTTTGCCAATGTGGTACGCGGTACGCCGGGGCGTCTCAAGCCTCCGGTCGACGACATCACAACCGTCCTGACCGAACAGGAACGCGCCGCGGTCGACAGTCGCCTGACCTATGCCGCCATCGGCGACGCCGAGACGGTGCGAAAGTCCCTCAAGGACTTCCAGACCCTGACGCAGGTCGACGAAATCATGGTCACCGGTATGATCCACGACGTGGATGCCCGGCTGCGTAGTCTGGAAATCACTGCCGGGGCTGCGGCCTAAAGGTCGCCGAGGAAGTCCAGCAGCAGCCGGTTCACGACGTCGGGCCGTTCCTGCTGGATCCAGTGACCGGCGCCTTCAACTTCGTGCTGGCCGCGCAGGTCGGTCAGCCAGTCCTTCAGCCCCGCCTCGGCTGGCCCCGCATAGTGCCTCACTGGGTCGTTCTGGCCGACGATGAACAGCGACGGCACAGTGATGCGACGGTCCTGCAGCCAGGCTGTCAGCGACCAGTTCAGGTCCAGTGCCCGGTACCAGTTCAGCGGGCCCGCGAATCCACCAGCCGTGAAGCCCGCAACATATTCCGCAAAATGCTCCGCTGGCATCCACGGCGGCAGGACGGCGTGGTCCCCAATGCTGTCGGTCATGCTCACGCCGGGCTGCAGGAAACCGGTGTGGCGGTCCCCGGCCGCGGTCGCCCCGTCATAGGCCCAGAACATCTTGCGAAGTGCGGTCTGCGGATCGGCGTCCAGCGGCACATGGGCATCCGCGTCCTGAAAGCGGACGATATAGAGGTCGCCCAGCCCCGACCGCTTTGTGATCGCCTTCATCGCCGGGATCGGCGGGCCGCCGGGCCGCCTCGGCTGAAACGGCACGCTCAGCCCCGCCACCGCGCGGAACATGTCGGGCCGCATGAGGGCGCAATGCCAGGCGACCGGCGCACCCCAGTCATGGCCGACCACGACACAGGTCTCATGCCCCAGCGCCCGCACCAGATCGACCATATCGCCGACCAGATGCAGGATGGTGTGCCGGTCCACGCCCTCGGGTTTGTCCGTCCCGCCATAGCCGCGCATGTCGGGCGCGACCGCGTGCCATCCTGCCTCCGCCAGCGCCTGAACCTGCGCCCGCCAGCTGATCCCCAGTTCGGGAAAGCCGTGGATCAGCAACACCAGCGGCCCTTCGCCCGCCTCAAGGACGGACTGTGTCAGGCCGTCGGTGGCGATTCGGCGGGTCTGCACGGCCCTAGTGGACCGTCGTCGGCTGTTCGGGCCTGGTCTCGGGCACCGAGACCTCGGTGACCGGCGTCACCGGCACCGAGACCGAAGGCCCCGGCGTGGGGTCATTTGCGCCATCGCGATCCGGACGCTTGCCCTCCTTGAGCAGGGCCAGGATTTCGTCGCCCGACAGGGTCTCGAACTCCAGCAGGGCCTGCGACAGGGTCTCGTGGTCTTTCGCCTTGGCCTTGAGGATCTTGCGGGCCGTATTCCAGCCTTCGGTGACGATCCGCTTGACCTCTTCATCAATGATGCGGGCCGTCTCTTCCGAGACATTCTGGCTGCGCGCCACCGAATGGCCGAGGAAGACCTCTTCCTGGTTTTCGCCATAGGCCACCGTGCCGAGCTTGTCCGAGAAGCCCCAGCGCGTGACCATGGCCCGGGCCAGTTTCGTCGCCTGCTCGATATCGGATGACGCACCCGAGGTGATGTTCTCCTTGCCGAAGATCAGCTCTTCAGCCACCCGGCCGCCGGCCATGATGGCGATGCGGTCGATCATCTGCTGGTGCTTCATGGAGTAGCGGTCACCTTCCGGCAGCTGCATCACCATGCCCAGCGCCCGTCCGCGCGGCACGATGGTGGCCTTGTGCACCGGGTCGGCCATCTTGACGTTGATGGCGACGATGGCGTGACCGGCTTCGTGGTAGGCGGTCAGGCGCTTTTCTTCCTCGTTCATGGCCATGGACTTGCGCTCCGAGCCCATCATGACCTTGTCCTTGGCGTCCTCGAAGTCCCGGTGGATGACCATCTTGCGGTCCTTGCGGGCCGCCAGCAGCGCCGCCTCGTTGACCAGATTGGCCAGGTCCGCACCCGAGAAGCCGGGCGTGCCCCGGGCCAGAGTCTTGACGTTGACGTCAGCGGCCAGCGGCACATCCTTCATGTGGACACGCAGGATCTTCTCACGCCCCGAGACATCAGGGTTGGGCACCACCACCTGACGGTCGAAGCGGCCGGGACGCAGCAGCGCCGGGTCCAGCACGTCGGGACGGTTGGTCGCCGCGATCAGGATGATGCCTTCGTTCGATTCAAAGCCATCCATCTCGACCAGCAGCTGGTTCAGCGTCTGCTCGCGTTCGTCATTGCCGCCGCCGAGCCCGGCACCCCGGTGACGACCGACCGCGTCGATCTCGTCGATAAAGATGATGCAGGGGGCGTTCTTCTTGGCCTGTTCGAACATGTCGCGGACGCGGCTGGCGCCGACGCCGACGAACATCTCGACGAAGTCCGAGCCCGAGATGGAGAAGAAGGGCACGCCCGCTTCACCGGCCACGGCGCGGGCCAGCAGCGTCTTGCCGGTACCCGGAGGGCCCACCAGCAGCGCCCCCTTGGGAATCTTGCCGCCCAGACGCTGGAACTTGCCCGGATCCTTGAGGAAATCGACGACCTCCTGCAGTTCGTCCTTGGCCTCATCGACACCGGCCACATCGGCAAAGGTCTTGCGCCCCTTGTGCTCAGTCAGCAGCTTGGCCTTGGACTTGCCAAAGCCCATGGCCCCGCGCGCCCCGCCCTGCATCTGTCGGGTGATCAGCAGGAACAGGCCGACCAGCACAAAGATCGGCAGCAGGCCCAGCAGAATGCTCATCCACAGCGGCTGGCGCATGGACTTGACCTGCACCTCGGCCCCGGTCGCCTGAATCTGGGCGATCAGATCGGCATTGGGCATCGGGGTCACCGACTCAAACCGGCTGTCATCGCTGAACACGCCGGTAAGGGTTTCGCCCTGGACCTCCACGGCCTTGATGCGATCTTCCTCGATCGCGGTCAGCAGCTGCGAGTAGGTGATCTCCTCGGGCGGGGCATTGCTGCCGGCCTCGCCGTCCTTGCCGGACAGGGCCCCACCGCCCTGACTCATGGCCGCATAGATGGCCAGCATCCCCAGGATGATCATGCCGACGACGGCGAATCTGCGAAGGTTCATATGTTCCTCAGTCTATGGCGCAACCCGTCAGGACCCGCCCGGCCCGGTCGCCCGGGACTGTGTATCATCACAAAATAGGGGCTCGTCCATCCGTGCGCCATTCCCTGCGACACTTCAAATCGGCCTCATGCTCAACCTGCCCCAGGCCGAGGGCCAGCCGACAGGCGGTCAAGGCCTCCACCCGGGCCCCCGACTGTGCAAGAACCGGTCCCGTTTCATCGTCCCGAATGAGCACAGGCAGGCCGGGTCGCACGGCCGCCGGCAGCGCCGTCACGATGGCTCGGTCCTCGCGTCCCAGTCGCGCCGCCCGGCCTGCCAGCGACACTACCCGCCAGCCGGGTTCATCCACCATCAGGGCAAAGCGACCGTCCCAGACGGCCTCGATGCCGGGGATCAGGCCGACGACGGGCTCTCCCCGACGACGATAGTCCCCCGCTTCACGAACCAGGGTTAGCCCCCGGGCGTCAGCGATCAGGCGGGCGCCCACGAGGCCCGCTACGAAATTCTCACCCGCTGACATCCGTTCGCCCAGCCGCGCCAGCCGGTCGCCGTGTGGCAGGCGCACGCCGCCTCCGGCCACGACCAGCCCGAATGCCAGCGTCCTCGGTGACACATCGCGCGGCATGGCGATGACGCCCCATTGGTCCACCGAGATGCCGTCTGCCCGCAGCGGTCTGTCGTGTCGCGAGACAGCGGGCCGCTCATCCCTTCCCAGCGCCTGCCGCGCCCGGCTGCGGCCATAGCGAAGGTCGGCATTGGCGGGGTCCTCGACCCAGTCGGCGCCCATCGCCTCCAGCCAGTCGCGCAGATCAGCCCGGCGCTCGCCCAGCAAGGGCCGCAGCAGCATCAGGCCCCGCCCCTCGGGCCAGACCGGAGACGGGCTCCAGTCGCGCAGGTGTCCGAGGGTCGAACCTTCGGCCTGCAGCCACTGGCCCTCGGCCACATCATCCGCAGTATGACCGGTCAGGATGACTCGGGCGCCGACCGCCCGGGCCATCTCGGCCAGCCGCGCATGGCGAGCCGCGCGGGCGGCAGCCGGCAGGCCTGTGTCAGGGTGGGGCCCCTCCCAGCGCGCACTCTGAAACCCCGCGCCAAGACGGTTCGCCAGGTCGCGCACCCGGTCCTTCCAGACGCGACTGTTAGGGTTCAGGCCGTGATCGACATGCAGCACGGCCAGCGACCGCCCGTTCGCGACCGACCAGGCATGCGTCAAATGAAGCAGGGCGACCGAGTCACCGCCGCCCGATACGGCCACGGCGACCGGTGCGGGATCGTGCGGGACAAGGCGTGCATCCAGCGCCGTCTTTACGCGCTCTGCCAGCCCGGTCAGGGGCGGGCTCAGCGGCAGCCGGCCTCGGAGCGGACCGCGGTCGCACGCGTCTTCAGCGCCGCCGGCGCCGTCTCGGCATAGCGGCGATTGAAGTCCGTCAGGGCCGCACAGGCCTGGGTGTTGCGGTCGGTGGCCACCAACGCCTGGGCCAGATCGACCGTGGCCTTGGCGGCCCAGGGCTCTGACGGCCAACCATTCAGCGCCTGCGCATAGAGGGGCACAGCGGCGGCGGCATCATCGGCCAGATAGAGGTCGGCCAGACGCACGGCGGCCAGGCGGGCCTCGGGCGCCTCCGGCCAGGTGACCAACAGAATTTCATAGGCCCGCGCACCCCGGCGGCTGTCCTGGGCCATCAGACGGTCTGCGGCCCTGAGATCGCCTCCTGCCGTGCCGCTGGGAGAGTTCGGCTCGATCGGCGCATTCAGCTCGGCTTCAAGACGGGCAGCGGATTCCAACTCGTCGATCCGCGCCTCAGCGTCCGTCAATTGCCGACGTAGCAGGGTGTTCTCGCGCTCGGTCTCGTCCAGCGCAAAGGTCAGGCGTTCGATGTCGCCATTCATCCGCTGCAGGGTCCGCTCGACATCGGCCAGGCGCGTGTCGACGCTGCCCATCTGCCCCTGCAGGGCCACGACCTCGGGGTCGGGCTCCATGATGAAGGGCTGGCCCGAGGAGTTCCTCTGGAACAAGGCCCGCTCGATCCGCCGGACATTGCGTTCCAGTGTGCTCAGGCGGCGCGCATCCCAGATGATCGGCTCACCCTCGGTCGACTGGGCGACGGTCGGGGTGGCCAGCAGGGTCGCGCCGAAAAAGGCCATGACGGCCAGGCCGGCAGCCGACTTGCCCGGGGCGATCCGGACGCGCATCAGACGGGAGAAAAACTTGAACATGACAGGTCTCGTTCCACGGATTTGCGGCCTCGACAAGGCACGCCACCCTTACACAGCCTGACGCTGTCAGGCGAAAGCTCACAGCGAAAGGGGGCATGCCCGACGGACACGCCCCCTCGCTTACTGCCGTCAGACAGCCCGGCTCAGCGGGCGCCCGAGACGATGGCGGTGTGGGCGTTGCGGTTGCGGGCCCAGGCTTCCTCGTTCGAGCCCTGCGCAATCGGACGCTCCTTGCCGAAGCTGATGGTGTCGATGCGAGACGCCGGCACACCCTGCTGGACCAGATAGGTCCGCACGGCCTCGGCGCGGCGGGCGCCCAGAGCCAGGTTGTACTCAGCCGTGCCGCGCTCATCGGCGTTGCCTTCGATACGGATCATCACGCCCGGATACTGGCGCAGCCAGGCGGCCTGCTGGTTCAGGCGCGGATAGGCTTCGGGACGGATGGTATAGCTGTCGAGGTCGAAATAGACGCGGTCGCCGATGGTGTTGGCGAACTCCTCGGCCGAGCCGGGACGCGCGGCGCCCATCTCGCCGCCGGTGACCGGACGGTCCGGATAGGTGGTGTTGTTGCCGGGCTGCTGGGTGCCGCCGTTATCGGCGATCGGGCCGGGGGTCTCGGCCTGACGGGCGCACGCGGCCATGGCGGTCATGGCAACGCCCACCAGGGCCAGGCGCAGGATACGGGACTTGATCATTTGGCTCTCCTTGACGGTGCCGCCAGAACGCCTGGCAAGCTTTACGGTTTCGAAGCGCTATCCGAACGCAGAACAACGGGATAGCAGCGGTAACGCACAGTTGATCTCAAGGGTTCGAGGATTCTCCTGTGAGGGTATTTCACCCGTCAGCTGGGGCAGCTGTCGGGGGCCTGTCCATAGCCGAGGTTGGCGGGCGGGGCGTCCAGCAGGGGCGACCAGGCAGGGCTGGATCCGCGCCCGTCATAACCGGCCTGGGCGATGACCCGCCCCGACAGATCGACCGTCCACAGCCGGGTGTCGCCGCCGCGTGTCTGGCGGGCGAACATGATGTAGCGCCCGTTCGGCGCCCATGACGGGCCTTCTTCGAAATAGCTGGACGACAGGATGCGCTCACCCGTGCCGTCGGTGCCCATGACGCCGATATGGAACTGTCCGCCCTGCTGCTTGGTGAAGGCGATCAGATCGCCCCGCGGACTCCACGACGGCGCGGTATAGGACCCGCCACCGCGCGAGATCGGACGCTGGCCTGATCCGTCCGCATTCATCACATAGAGACGCGCCGACCCCGACCGGTCCGAGGTGAACACCAGACGGCGATTGTCGGGTGAGAAGCTGGGCGAGGTGTCGATACCCGGGTCGCTGGTCAGGCGGCGCAGCTCCCGCGAGCGCAGATCCATCGTATAGACGTCCGTATTCCCGGCGCGGATGATCGAAAAGGCGATCTTCGACCCGTCATTGGAATAGCGGGGTGCCAGCACCTGCCCGTCGAACTCACCCAGCGACTCCGTGCGGCCGGTCGACAGGTTCTTCAGATAGATGCGGCTGTAGTCCTGGCCCAGCGCCACATAGGTGACCTCGTCGGGGTCGGAGGTCGAAAAGCGCGGCGACATGATCACTTCGTCGCCTTGCGTCAGGAACACCGGATTGTAGCCGTCCTGGTCCACGATCGCGAGGCGGCTCAGCCGGTTCAGCTGGGTGCCGCTCTCGGCGACATAGATGACGCGGGTGTCGAAGAAGCCGCTCTCGCCCGTCATCCGCTGATAGACGACGTCGGAAATCTTGTGGGCAATGCGGCGCCACTGCTCGGGCGTCGCCGTGAACTGGTAGCTGACCAGCTGGCATTCCCGATAGGTGTCATAGAGGCGGAAGCCGACGTCATTGCGGCCATCCGGGCGCGGCGTCACCGATCCGTACAGCACCACCTCGGCCCCGATGGAGGTCCACTGCGGAAAGGTCGGCTGGTTGGCCAGCGACAGGCCGGTCTCGATGAAGCTGGCCGGGTTCAGGGGGTCGAAAAAGCCCGAGCGGCGCAGATTGCCGCTGATGACGCTGGAAATCTCGGTGCCGTACTGGCCGGAGAAGCCAACAACGGCGATCGGCAGGGGGCGCAGCACGCCCTCGCTGACGATCACTTCCTGAAGCGGAGCCGGTTCCTGCGCCAGCGCAGCCTGGGGTGCGCCCATAGCCAGCGCCAGTCCAAGGCCAAGCGTCGCCCCGATCCCTGTTCCCGATGACAGTCGCCGCTTGAAACCCATGCGTTCCTCCGAACTCAGTACCGGGGCAGCGCCAGTCTAGCGCCACCGTATGCCTCATCGCCACCATGTGCGCGATTGAGGCGACTTTCAGGCCGCCGTCGCGCCGCGCACGCGATTGTCATCTTTGATCATGACGTCCTGACGAAGCCTGAACATCGCGAGAGCAACGGCCCGACGCTTCAGCGGTTGCGACAGGCTTGGTCCAGCGGGAAGGTGAGGATGAAATCCTGCTCCTCATAGCCCGCCGGCATCCGGTAGCGCGGCGGGATGCGAATGGCGCGGAGGATGCTGTCGGACGCGGCCCGACCCGTGGCATCGCTTCGGGGGTTGCGGACACGCGGTGATCCAATCAGGCGACCGTCTTCGGACATCCGAACCTGGACGCTCAGGGAAACATCCTCGATCCCGGGGAGATGACACGGCGGATTCCAGTGCGGGGTCACCTGCGCGCCGACCGACTGAAGATCCGCCCGCCCCATCGCCCGCGGTGCCTGTCCTGCGCCGCTGTCGCCTGTTGAGGGACGCCCGCGCGTGTTGCCCCGTTGCGGCCTTTCCGACAGTTCGCCGAGGTTCAGGCCCGGCTCCTCGCGCGGGGGCGTCGGGCGCTGGGGGGGCGACGGTTGCTGGCGCGGCGGTGTGCGGGGTTGCTCCGGCTGGGGCCGGGGGGTCGGACGCGGCGCCGGATCAGGCCGGGGCGTCGGCGGCGTCTCGGTGACCGGTTCGGGCAGCACCTCGGCCGGTGCTTCGGGCGAACTGGATCCGTCCTCGGTGATCAGCTCGTCGGCGGGGTTGTCCGGCGCGGCGGCCAGCACGGTGACATCCGACACGATCGAGACCGGCACCGACCCCATCATCTCGCGCGGGGCATCCGCCTCCTTCGGCCAGGCGATCAGGGCCAGGCCGATCACTCCTGCGTGCAGCAGGACCGATCCGAGGAAGGAAGGAGCGCCGTTCGCCATGGCTCAGAGGTCGCCCTCGACCGGTTCGGCCTCTGCCGCATTCCCCGCCGTGTCGGTGATCAGGTTCAGCTTGGCGAAGCCATTGGTCGACAGTCGCGCCATGACCCGCGCCACGGATTCATAAGGCACCTTCGCGTCGGCCCTCAGGAACAGCGGCCGCTCACGGGCATCCGACCCGCCGTCGTCCAGCACGGCCGCAATCAGCGTATCGAACGCCACCTCCCGCTCGCCGACAAAGATTGTGCCGGCCGAGTTGATCGAGACGGTCACCGGTTCCTGCGTGGACTCAACCGCGCTGGCCTCGGTCTCGGGCAGGTCGACGGGCACCGCCACTGTCAGCAGCGGCGCCGAGATCATGAAGATGATCAGCAGCACCAGCATCACATCGACCAGCGGCGTGACGTTGATTTCGCTGAGCGGGCGTTTGCGAGGGCGTCTGCGACCCCGCACATGGCCGCCTCCGCCGGGTCCTCCCATGGCCATGGTTCAGAGCTCCCGCGACGGAGGGGCGGCCGGGGCCGGAGAACCGGTGCCCAGCCGGCGGGCAATGGCGGCCTGCAGGTCGTCGGCGAAGCTCTCCAGCCGACCGGCGAACTTGCCCGCCTCGATGGAGAAGGCGTTGTAGGCGATATAGGCCGGAATGGCCGCCGCCAGACCGATGGCGGTGGCGAACAGGGCCTCGGCGATGGCCGGCGCGACCGTCGTCAGATTGGTGTTCCCGGCCGAAGCGATGGCATCAAAGGCGTTCATGATACCCCAGACCGTGCCGAACAGGCCGATGAAGGGGCTGGAGGTGGCGACCACCGACAGCACACCCAGACCGGTCTCGATCCGCTGGCTTTCCCGCGCAATCAGACTGTCCAGTGCCCGGTCGATGCGCGAGATCAGCAGATGGCTCTGGGCCTCGCTCAGCGTCTGGCGGGCGCGGGCCTCGCGCCAGTCGGTGACCGCGGCCACCAGCATGCGCGGCAGGATCGGATCGGGATTGGGCCCCGCCTGGTGCGCGATCTCCTCAAGCGACCGCCCGGACGAGATGGCCTTCTCAAACTGGTCGGCCTGCCGCTTCAGCGCCGCGAACCGGAACAGCTTGTCGATGATGATCGCCCACGACCAGATCGAGGCGACGGCCAGGCCGACCATCACGGCCTTGACGACCCAGTCGGCGGCCATGAACAATTCCACGGGGTTCAGCAGGGAGGCTTCGGCGGGCACGGTCATGGATCGATCCTGGGAACAGCGTCACGCCCTTTGCAGCGTCAAGGCGTGACCATTTGATGGCGGATTAGCGGGCCGGGCGCCCGGCGTCATCCCCCTGCAACCGGCAAGGGCGAAAGCCAGGGCTGAACGGCAGCGATCAGGGCCGGCGTCGGGCGTGTGGGGCGGCCATCCGGGCGGATGCAGACGGCCTCGACCCCGGCCCGGCACAGCACCTCTCCGGCCCGCTCGATCCGCTGGGCGATCTGCAGGCGCGGCCCCCGCATCGTGTCATAGGTGGTGATCACCTGAAGCGCGTCATCGATCCGGGCGGGCCGCACAAACTCCAGCGACATCTTCGACACGACAAAGGCCAGCGGCCGCTCCCCGTCCAGCAGCTCCGCATGGCCGATCCCCGCCGCCCTCAGGAAATCCGACCGTCCCCGTTCGAAAAACCGTACATAGGCGCCGTGGTAGACCAGACCGGTGAAGTCGGTGTCCTCGTAATAGATGCGCACCGGCAGGATGTGCTCACGCCCGTCAAAGCGCCCGGCGGTCGGTTGGTCGCTCATCCTGCGCCTCCCGCAAGGGGGACCGTCGCGAAATAGCCGGGGCATTCCACCTCGATCTGGTCGCGAAACTCACCGGGCAAAGGGTCGGCGCTGGTCAGCAGGCGATTGGGCCGGGCCACGAACCGCACGGCGCTGGCCCGGTCGCCGGGCGTCCCGGCGTAACCGCACACCACCCCGGGCGTCCGCCCGTCGATCATATCGAAAAGCGCGAGCGACGCATCATAGTCCGCCAGCTGCCCCCGCACCCGCTCGACCACCGGCTCGCGCTCAAAGCCACCGGTATCGACCACGCGCCACAGAACCACGGCCCCCAACAGCACCACCGCGCCGCCCAGCACCGCAAGCACTCTGTTCACCTTTATGCGCCGCGCCATGCCGCCTCCCTGGGCCGAGCATGCAGGCGTTCGTCCCCCGGGTGAAGGGTCGCGCCCTATTTACCGCCGAACAGCCCGCCCTGCTCTGGCGGACGCGGCGGCTCGGCCAGACCCAGGTGGGCATAGGCCTTCGCACAGGCCATGCGTCCGCGCGGCGTGCGCTGGATAAAGCCCTGCTGCAACAGATAGGGCTCGATCACATCCTCGACCGCATCGCGCGCCTCGGCGATGGCGGCCGCAAGGGTGTCCATTCCCACCGGCCCGCCGCCATAGTTTTCGATCAGGGCCTTCAGGAAGCGCCGGTCGAGACTGTCCAGTCCGGCCTCGTCGACCTCCAGCCGCGACAGGGCCCGGGCCGCGACCAGCCGGTCGATGGTGGCCGCGCCCTCGGCATCGGCAAAGTCCCGCACGCGACGCAGCAGCCGTCCGGCCACACGCGGCGTGCCCCGGGCCCGGGTGGCGATCTCGCGCGCGCCGTCCTCGGCCATGGCGGCGCCCATCTTGCGCGCAGCCCCCAGAATGACCTTTACCAGTTCGTCGGGGCTGTAGAACTCGAGCCTGAGCGGAATGCCGAACCGGTCGCGCAGCGGCGTGGCCAGCAGGCCCGCCCGCGTCGTCGCCCCCACAAGGGTGAAGGGCGCCAGATCGATCCGCACCGAGCGCGCCGACGGCCCCTCGCCGATGATCAGGTCCAGCACGTGGTCTTCCATGGCCGGATACAGGATTTCCTCGACCGCGGGGTTCAGCCGGTGAATCTCGTCGATGAACAGCACATCGCGCGGTTCCAGATTGGTCAGGATGGCGGCAAGATCTCCCGCCTTGGCCAAAATCGGCCCCGAGGTCGCGCGAAAGCCCACGCCCAGCTCCCGCGCCACGATCTGCGCCAGCGTCGTCTTGCCCAGACCGGGCGGTCCGAACAGCAGCACATGGTCCAGCGACTCGCCCCGCCCCCGCGCCGCGTCGATAAAGACCTTCAGATTGCCCTTGGCCTGGGCCTGCCCGACGAACTCGTCCAGCGTCTGCGGTCGCAACGCACGGTCATAGGTTTCGCCGGGCGTGGCATCGGCCGAGATGATCCGCTCGTCGGTCATCGCCCCAGCTCCTGCAGTGCGGCCCGGATGACGGCCGACAGGTCGGCGTCCTCACCCAGTCGGATCAGGGCCTGATCCACGGCGCGGCGGGCATTGACCTCGACCACACCCAGCCCCAGCAGGGCCGCCACGGCCTCGCCGGTCAGGGATGGGGCGGCCGGCGTCGCGGCAACGGGTCCGACGCCGGCGCCGACCGCCAGACCTCCGGTGCCCAGCGGCTTGCCCTTCAGTTCGGTGACGATCCGCAGGGCCAGCTTCGGCCCCACGCCATTGGCGCGCGCCACGGCGGCCTTGTCCTCGCGGGCGACGGCGGCCGCCAGCTCACCGGGCGGCAGCACATCCAGCACCGACAGGGCTGCCTTGGGCCCCACGCCCTGGATTCCGGTCAGGGTGCGAAAGGCCTCCCGCTCATCCCGGGCCAGAAAGCCGTACAGACGGGGTCCGTTCTCGGCGGACCAGCTGCTCTCGATGTGCAGCGTCACCTCATCGCCCGGCGCCGGCATCCGCCCAAGCGTCCGCGCCCCGCAGGTCACGCCATAGCCCACCCCCATACAGTCGATCAGACAGTGGTCGGTCTCGACCTCCGCCAGCACCCCGCGCAGTCTGCCGATCATGCCGCCCCCGCCAGCAGGGCCCGCTTGCGCAACTGGGCGTGGGTGATGGCGACCGCCAGGGCATCGGCGGCATCCGCCGTCACATCGCCCGCCGCCGGCAACAGCCGTTTGACCATGAAGGCGATCTGGCTCTTGTCGGCGTGGCCAGCCCCGACCACCGCCTTCTTGATCAGGTTCGGCGCATATTCGGCGACGCTCAGGCCACACCGCGCCGGGGCCAGCATGACCGCCGCCCGCGCATGGCCCAGCTTCAGCGTCGAGGCCGGATTCATATTGACGAACACCTCCTCGATGGCCGCCTCGTCACAGCTGTGGGCTGCACAGATCTCGCCGACAGCCTCGAGAAGGTGCAGCAAACGCTCGCTGAACGGGGCCCGCTCGGGCGGCATGACCACCCCGTGCGCGATCCAGCGCAGGCGCGACCCCTCGGCCACCACGACACCCCATCCGGTGCGCCGCAGGCCCGGGTCCAGCCCCAGAATGCGAGTCGGTTCGTTCGCCATCCGTTCTATGTGCCCGAAAGAGGGTTAGCGGGCAATGAACCGATGCGGGTCGAGCTCAGTCGTCCCGTGGCGCCAGATCGTAGCCGGTCACGCCCGGGACGGCCTGGATGCGTCCCGCCAGCGCCGCCAGGTCGCGCGAGCGGACCGTCAGCCGCCAGCTCTGGCGGCACAGCTGACCGTTCTCGATCAGTTCCAGCCGGACCCGTTTCAGGCCTGCATCCCCGGCGGTGAGCGCCGCTTCGACAGCGTCTGCCGTGCCTGAGGCCATGCTCGGCCAGCGGACCTCGACATCCACCACGGTGCGGTCAGGCACCCGTCGGCTGATGAGTTTCAGCGCGGCCAGCACCGCCAGCGTCGCCAGCGCACCCGCCCAGCCCAGCCAGAACAGGCCCGCGCCGAACAGGATGCCGAGCGCCGACACTGTCCAGAGCGACGCCGCCGTCGTCAGCCCGTGGATGGAGAAGCCCGCCCGGAAGATCACCCCGGCGCAGAGGAAGCCGATCCCGGTCAGCACGCCGTGTGCCATGCGGGTCGGGTCGGCGATCACCTGCTGATCCGGAAGGACCGAGAACATCCACGCCCCCTGGGAGGTCGAGGCCAGCATCAGCAGGGTCGAGGACAGGCAGACCAGAATATGGGTGCGAAAGCCCGCCGCCCGGCCGCGCCATTCCCGCTCAAGCCCGATCAGGGCGCCCGCGACAAGGGCACTGACAAGCGGCAGGCCATAGGTGGACAGCAGGTCAGCCATGGGCGGAGTCCCGCATCAGCTGTGCTTCTCGATATAGGCGTCGACGTCCTTGTTGACCGGCTTGACCCCGGTGATGTGCTGCGCCTGAAAGGCGGCATATTTCACGCCCAGATCGTGGCGGTCCTTCAGCGACACATTCCGGCGGAAGTCGGTCAGGCCCTGACGCTCCTCCTCGCCCATGTGTTTGGAGTTGACGACATTGGCCTCGCCCACGGCGTCGATCCACGCGGGGCTGCCGACCTTGTGCTTGTCGACGGCCTTCACCGCATCGCGCAGCTTGTTGTGGTCGGTGATGGCGTCCTCGGTCTCGCCCTCGACCGTGCCGTCGTCGGCGTCATTGGCGCCCTCGCCCTTCTTCAGCAGGTCGGGATAGAAGTGGCGCTCCTCGGCCTCGGCATGGGCATCAAGGAAGGCGGCCAGCCGCCCCCAGACCGCCGACAGGGCGTCGGTGTTTTCGGGGTCGATCTGTTCAATCAGCCCGAACAGGCGACGTTGTTCGGCGTGGTCATCCAGAATCAGCTGGCAGATATCCATGGGGCCCTCGGGTCAAAGCGTTGCGGTTCGCCCTGACCAACCCTTGAGGCCGCCCGGATGTTCCGGTCAGCCCGCGTACTGCGCCGCGTCCTCGTCCGAGATGTCCTCGTTCGAATAGACGCTCGAGACATCATCCTCGGCGTCCAGCGCGTCCAGCAGCTTCATCAGCGTGCCGACGGCCTCGCCGGTGACCGGCACCAGCGACTGGGGCTTCCAGACGATGGCCGTCGATTTCGGATCGCCCAGGATCTTCGACATGGCCTCGGCCACCTCGTTCAGGTCCTCGAAGGCGGTCCAGATGGTGTGGCCGGGAGCCTCCTCATAGATGTCGGGCTTTTCCAGATCGCTTTCGACGTCCTGGGCGCCGGCCTCGATGGCGGCTTCCATGACGGCATCCTCGCTGCCCGCCTCGGCCGCATAGGTGATCTTGCCGACCCGGTCCCACATGAAGGCGACCGAGTTCATTTCACCCAGGGCGCCGCCGTTCTTCTTGAAGGCCGTGCCGATGTTCGAGGCCGCGCGGTTGCGATTGTCGGTCAGGGCCTCGACGATGATGCCGACGCCGCCGGGGCCGCGGCCCTCATAGCGGACCTCTTCCATCGTATCGACGTCGCCGGACGAGGCCTTGTTGATGGCCCGCTGGATCACGTCCTTGGGCAGGCTTTCGGCCTTGGCGTTATTGACCGCCAGGCGCAGGCGCGGGTTCATGGCCGGATCCGGCAGGCCCGACTTGGCCGCCACGGTGATGTCGCGCGACAGCTTGGAGAACAGCTTGGACCGCTGCGCATCGGCGCGGCCCTTGCGATGCATGATGTTCTTGAATTTGGAATGGCCGGCCATGGTCGTCGTCTCGGCAGTCGCGGGATGGAATGTGAGGCGCGCCGCATAGCCCGGCGCGGCGCGCTTGTCACCCATGCCCGCGCGATGGGCCAGGGCGCGTACCCATAAACCGCCATTGCCGGGGCCCGCTTACGAGCGGCAAGGCAACGCCCGCCACCCATAGCGGACGTTCCGCGAGTCTCCTTTTAGGAGGCATCGCGGATCGCTGATGAGCACGCGACCTAGCTGCGAAGGCCTTCGAGGAAGCCGCGCATCTTGTCGTCTACCGGCACCGGGCGCTTGGTCTCGCGGTCGACATAGACGTGGACAAAGTGGCCGACGGCGGCGGCCTCGTCTTCCTTGTTGCGGAACAGGCCGATCTCATAGCGCACCGAACTGGTCCCGACATGGGCCACGCGAACGCCGGCCTGGATCTCGTCCGGAAAGGCCGTCGGCGAGAAGTAGCGACAGCCCGTCTCGGCCACCAGACCGATGACCGAGCCCTCGTGGATATCCAGCAGGCCATTGACGACCAGCAGCCGATTCACCGCCGTATCGAACCAGGAATAATAGACGACATTGTTCACATGGCCGTAGACGTCATTGTCCATCCACCGCGTGGAGATGGCCTGAAACCGCTTGTAGTCCTCGCGCCGAGTCCGCTCAATCGTGCCTGTCACCCGTAACCTCCCGCTTATCGTTGAGGGAACGCTCGGGCTTGACGGACGCCGCGTCAAGGCGTCTCGCATGCGAGTATGAAAACCCGCGCCGCCGTTCTCCGCAGCATGGGGGCCGCCCGCCCCTATGCCGACAGCCGTCCGCTCTCGATCGAGACGGTGACCCTCGACCCTCCCGGACCGGGCGAGGTTCAGGTGCGCATCCGTGCGGCCGGCCTGTGTCATTCGGACCTCAGCGTCATCAACGGCGACCGGCCCCGCCCCCTGCCCATGGCGCTGGGGCATGAGGCGGCCGGCGAGGTCGAGGTGCTGGGCGAAGGCGTCGACGATCTGGCCGTCGGCGACCCTGTGGTCATGGTCTTCATGCCCTCCTGCGGTCACTGTGCGCCCTGCGCCGAGGGCCGACCGGCCCTGTGCGAGCCGGGGGCTGCCGCCAATGGTCAGGGCGAGCTGCTGACCGGCGCCCACCGCATCCACGCGGACGGCGAGACGCTCCATCACCATCTGGGCTGTTCGGCCTTTGCCGAGCGCGCCGTGGTCTCCCGGCGATCCCTCGTCCGCATCGACCCGGCCCTGCCCTTCGATCAGGCCGCCCTGTTCGGCTGTGCCGTGCTGACCGGCGTCGGCGCGGTGGTGAACACCGCAGGCGTCCGGCCGGGGCAGTCGGTGGTTGTGGTGGGTCTGGGCGGTGTGGGGCTTGCGTCGGTGCTGGGGGCGCTGGCCTGTGGGGCCTCGCCCGTCGTGGCGGTCGACCTCAGCGAGGACAAGCTGGCCCTGGCCCGCACCCTCGGCCCGGTGCACACGGTCAATGCCGCCGATGCCGATGCGGTCGATCAGGTCCGCGCCCTCACCCGGGGCGGCGCCGAGGTCGCCATCGAAATGGCCGGCTCTGCGCGCGCGCTCGAGGCCGCCTGGAAGATGACCCGCCGGGGCGGGACGACCGTGACGGCCGGTCTACCGCCCCCCCACGCAACCCTGCCGGTCAATATCGTCGGACTGGTGGGTGAGGAGCGGACCCTCAAGGGCAGCTATATCGGCACCTGCGTGCCCTCGCGCGACCTGCCCCGCTATGTCGCCCTGTTCCGCGAGGGCCGCCTGCCGGTCGACCGGCTGATGAGCGGCACCCTCGCGCTGGACCAGATCAACGAAGGCTTCGACCGGCTGGCCGAAGGCTCCGTTGCCCGGCTGGTGGTCACCCTCTGACGCCTATTCCCAGGTCGCAGGGTTGGGCGAATAGGCGTCCATAGCTTCCAGCAGGGTGCCCACCAGATGGCGCTCTTCTTCCGACAGGGCCGGGTGCCAGATGTCGAAGATCAGGATGACCCGGTCCGATGGACTGTCGTTGGCCGCCTCATGCTCGATCGTGTCGTCGAACACCCAGGCCTCGCCGCGCTTCCATGAACGGGTCTCATTGCCGACCCGGAACCAGCAGCCCTCCGGCACGATCAGCGGCACGTGGCAGACCAGCCGCGTGTTGACATAGCCGTGGTGCGGCGGGATGCGCGCGCCCGCCTTGAGCTGCGAGAACATCACCTGCGGCGACCGGCCCCTGATCCGGCACAGCGGCGCATCGGCCAGCGCCGCCATTGTCTGCGGGCAGCGGGCGGCATAGGCCGTTTCCTGACCGTCCCGCCACAGGAAGCAGGCGCTCCAGTCCATGCTGTCGATCAGCAGATCGCCGGGCCGCTTCGGCATGTTCGGCATGGTCTGGACATAGGGGGCGAAGGACTCGTTCTCCTGCCCCAGCACACTGTTAAGCTCGCCCAGCATCAGGTCCGTCGCCGCCTCGACCTCGTCCAGCCAGGGAAAGTCCGAACGCGGATAGAACTGTGAGGCCGGCAGCTCCGGATAGTAAAACGCCTTGGGCTGCGGCATGTAGAGGGCCTTGCGACCCAGGGCGAGGTCCAGCGCGTGCCGGAATCTGGGGTGCGAGCGTTCCTCGTTGAAGCCCGCCCCCTGCAGTTCCCCCTGCAGGGTCTGCAACATGTCACCGGTCACGCGCTGCCGGAGCGCCCGTGCCCGGGTCAGGCCCTCCCTCAGGTCCGCATCCAGAGACGGCGCGCCCTCCAGCACCCGCATCAGCCCGCCGTAATAGGCGTTGGCGTCTCGCAGGTCGCCCCGCGCACTCAGGATATCGCCCTTGACGCACAGGGCCCGGGATTCGCGGACGTCCAGTGACAGGGCGCGGTCAGCGGCTGCTTCAGCCCCTGCGTCATCGCCCGTTTTCAGCAAGGCCTGGGCCAGGCACCCCTCGACGGCGGCGGTCACATGCCCGGCGTCGATCAGGGAACGGACGATGTCGCGGGCTTCAGCGGCCGATCCCTCGGCCAGTTGGGCCCGTGCATCAGCAAGCGCACGGTCGTAATCGTACTGTATCATGGCGCCCTTCTAGGCGCCCGACCCACCCGATCCAAATTACGGATCGGTTATCTGACCTTGCGGGAGCGCTCCAACACCGGCCGGTGGCCCTCGGCATTCAGGGCGCCCATGGGTGCACCGCTGCTCTCGCCCGGCTGCATACCTTCATCGGCGGTCTGGCCGGGATCGGGATGCGGCGGCGGGGTAGCTTCGGATTTCAGCTTCAGGGCCTTTTCGGCTTCTGCCTTCTGGGCGGCGTCGGTCATGGGGATCCTCCTCGGTTGGGTTCAGCAGACTCAACCCCCCAGCCGCCCGACCGTTCACCGGACCGTGCGCAGATCCAGCAGGGCCTCGACCTGATCACGTATCGGCAGAGATGGCTGGGCTCCTGCCACGGTGGCCGCAAGAGCCCCCGCCGCACAGGCGAACCGGAGCGCCGATTCCACCGCCTGACCTTCCAGAAACGCCACGGTGATCGCCCCGACAAAGGCATCGCCGGCGCCCGTTGCATCGACCGCCTCGACCAGCGGCGCGCCCACCTCGGCCACGACTGCCCCGCGCTTGTACAGGCTGGCCCCTTCGGCGCCCCGGGTGATGACCACCTGCCCACCACCCGAATGCAGGGCGTCGCCGTAGAAGGCCGCTTCGGTCTCATTGACCACGATCAGGTCGCAGCGCCGCAGCAGGGCTTCCGACACCGGTCGCGCCGGGGCGAGATTGGCGCAGACGAAGCCGGTGGCCCGCCCGACCGCCGCCTCGACTGTCTCGACGGGCAGTTCCAGTTGCACGATCAGGGGGTCCTCGATCCGCGCCGGAAGGTGCTCGGGGCGCACCTGATCGTTGGCGCCCGAGGCCACCACGATCTGATTCTCGCCCGAGGGATCGACCGCGATCAGGGCCACCCCGGTCGGCGTACCCTCGGCGCTGCCGACGCCCTTGAGGTCCACCCCCGCCTCTTCCAGCAAGACCAGCGCCTCGTCCGACAGCGGGCCTTCGCCGACCGCCCCGATCAGGGCGACCTCAGCCCCCAGCCGCCGCGCCGCCAGCGCCTGGTTGGCGCCCTTGCCCCCCGGGTGGCGTGCCAGAATGGCCCCGGTGACCGTCTCGCCCGCTCGCGGCAGGGACGGCGCCGTCGCCACCATGTCGACATTGATCGACCCGACCACCGTGATCCTCATCGCACCGCCTCCGTCAGCAGGGCAAACACCCCGTCCGCATCCACCCTGTCGGCCCAGCGGTGCCGCAGCGGCCCGACCACACCCTCGCGGAACTCGACCGCCGTATGGCCCCGGGTCAGGTCGCTGATCGTCTCGACCGCGATGTGGCAGGGCCTGAGGGTGAACAGCTCGGGCCGGACCATCCAGGCCACGGGGCAGAGGTCATGCACGGGCGGGGCCTCCCAGCCGACGATCTCGCGCTCGATCCGCTGCGAAAACCGCATCATCGAGGCCGCCGCCTGCGACGGGTCCGTGCCGAGGGCCTCCAGCGCCGCAATCCGCGCCTCGGTCGCCCGCACCTGATGGGTCACGTCCAGCCCGAACAGCATGACGTCACAGGCGCTGCCCACTACCTCGGCCGCCGCCTCCGGATCGGCCCAGACGTTGAACTCGGCCGAGGCCGTGATGTTGCCACCCTCGGCCCGCGCTCCGCCCATCACCGCCACCGGTCCCAGGTGCTCCGCCAGCCGTGTTTCGGCCCGAAGTGCCAAGGCCAAATTGGTCAGCGGACCCAGCAACGCCATAGACACCGCCTTCGCCGGTCGCGTCATGACGATCTCGACGATGGCCTCGACCGCCCCACCCGGTGCACAATCGGCCTCCGGCTCAAACGGGATCATGTCGCCCAGCCCCTCGGCCCCGTGAAACTCGCCCGCGCCCATGGGCTCACGCCGCAGCGGACGATCCGCCCCCATGAAGACCGGCACATCCTCCCGTCCCGCAATCTGGCGCAGGATGCGGGCGTTCCGTGCGGTCCTGTCGACCGGCACATTGCCGCCCACTGTGGTGACGGCCAGCAGCTCCAGCGCGGGCGTTCCAAAGGCGGTCAGCAGCGCCACGGCATCGTCCACGCCGGGGTCGCAATCGATGATCAGGGGGGTCGGGCTCATCCGTCTACCCCTGCCGCGCGTCGGCATCCGTGGCAACGTCCGCGCGGCATATCCGGACACAGGTGGCGGCCAGCACCTCGGCGGAGTCCACCAGCGGCACGGCGACGTCCCCGGCTGCGATCAGCAGGGGCACCTCGGTGCAGCCGCCTATCACCACCTCCGCGCCGGTCTCGACCAGACCGGCGGCCAGACCGCGCATCAGGCCTTGCGGCCCCGCGCCCACATCGCCGGCCTTGACCTGAAACACTGCCTCCAGAAACGTGCGCCGCCCGGCCGTGTCCAGTCGCACGGGCTCGACCCCGAGCGCCTCGAGCGCCGTGGCATAAAGGGCATCGCCGCCCGGCGTCGCCAGCACGCCGATCCGTCTGGCGCCGCCGCGCGCGGCCTCGGCTGCTGTCTCGGCCACCATGTCGATGAAGGGCAGGCCGCCGGCTCGAATGGCATCGGCATGGGCGTGGGCCGTGTTGCAGGGCATGGCCAGGACGTCCGCCCCCGCATCGCGCAGCCGCGCCGCCATCTCGCCCAGCACCCGCTTTGCGCCCGGCTCGTCGCGGTGGCGATTGGGCACCTGCGGGTTCATATCCATCAGCACGCGGATGTGATCCTCGTCGCAGGTCGCGGGCGTCAGGGCCTGCAGCCGTGCCAGAAAGGCGACCGTCGCCGCCGGCCCCATTCCGCCCAGAACCCCCAGCACCTTCATCCGTCGCTCCCGCTCGCCGCTTGCCAAATCGCTCCGACCTCGCCCTTATGCCCCGGGGACGAGGGAGATGACCATGCCGATCGAAGAGCCTGCCAGCACTGCGCTGATCAACAATGACGCTGTGGTGCTGGGCCTGCTGGCCGTCATCCTCGGGGGCGTCTTCTGGGCGTCCAGCCGCCAGAACGTCTGGGTGCAGCGCTTCTTCACCGTCATCCCGGCCCTGCTGCTCTGCTATTTCCTGCCGTCCCTGCTGACCACCTTCGGCGTGGTCGATCCCGAGCAGTCGCAGCTCTACTACATCGCCTCGCGCTACCTGTTGCCGGCGGCGCTGGTGCTGCTGACGGTCTCGGCTGACCTGCCCGCCGTGTTTGGCCTCGGGCCCAAGGCGCTCATCATGTTCCTGACCGGCACCGTCGGCGTCATGATCGGCGGACCGGTCGCCCTGTTGCTGACCAGCTGGGTTGCGCCCGAGCTGATGGGCGCAGGCCCCGAAGCGATCTGGCGCGGCATGGCGACGGTCGCCGGCAGCTGGATCGGCGGGTCGGCCAATCAGACCGCCCTCTATGAGATCTATGGCGCGGGCCCCGACACCTTCTCGATCTGGATCGCCGTCGATGTGATCGTCGCCAATATCTGGATGGCGGTCGTCCTGTTCATCGCGGCCAACCAGCGCATGTTCGACACCCTGTTCCGGGCCGACACCACCGCCGTCGACCGGGTGCGCCACAAGGCCGAAGCCTATGAGGCCGAGCACGCCCGCATCCCCCTGCTGAAGGATCTGATTTTCATCCTGGCGGTCGGGTTCGGCGCGGTCGGCCTGTCACACGCCATCGCTGATCCCCTGGCCGGCTGGTTCAGCGCGACCTGGCCGATGGCCCAGCGGCTGTCGCTGGATTCCAGCTTCTTCTGGCTGGTGCTGATCGCCACCGTGATCGGCGTGCTGCTGTCCTTCACCCCGGCGCGCAAGCTTCAGGGGCCGGGCGCGGCCAAGGTCGGCTCGGTGTTCGTCTATGTGCTGGTGGCGACCGTCGGCCTGAATATGAACATTGGGGCCATTCTCGACAGCCCGGTCTATTTCCTGATCGGCGGCGTCTGGATGCTGATCCACGTGGCCCTGATGTTCGCCATGGCCTTCCTGATCCGCTCGCCCAGCTTCTTCCTCGGCGTCGGCTCCATGGCCAATATCGGCGGCGCGGCCTCGGCCCCGGTGGCGGCCGCCGCCTTCCACCCGTCGCTCGCCCCGGTCGGCGTGCTTTTGGCCGTGGTCGGCTATATCATCGGCACAGCGGCGGCCTGGTTCACCGGCCTGGTGATGATGCAGGTCGCGGCGGGGGCGGGCTGATTTGTGCGTGCAGCCTGTCCGTCCAGAAGGAGTATCTGGAGATTTCGCAGTAAGGAAAGTCGGGAATGACGGTCTCTGAACGGCACAATGTGAAGCTCCGTGGGTCGGGACAGCGGTCCATGATGTTCGCGCACGGGTTCGGGTGCGACCAGAACATGTGGCGCTTCGTCACCCCGGCCTTCGAGGACCGTTTCAGGGTCGTGCTGTTCGACCTGATGGGTGCGGGCGGATCAGACCTCGACGCCTTTGATCCCGACAAATATTCGAAGCTGGAGGGCTACGCGGAAGATGTGGTGCAGCTTGCCGAGGAGTTGAGCCTGCGGGACGCCGTGTTCGTAGGTCATTCGGTGAGCGGGATGATCGGCCTTCTGGCCGCCCGGCAGGCGCCACACCTGTTCTCTGAACTCGTGATGGTCGGCCCCTCGCCGCGCTACATCGACGAGCCAGCCTCCGGATACGTCGGCGGTTTTTCCGAAGCGCAGATTCACGAGTTGCTCGATTTCCTCGACAGCAATCACATGGGCTGGTCGCAAGCCATGGCGCCAGTGATCATGGGAAATGCAGACCGGCCCGACCTGGCCGGCGAACTGACCAACAGCTTCTGCCGTACCGACCCCGAGATCGCCAAACATTTCGCCCGGACGACCTTCCTATCGGACAATCGCGCGGATCTTGCGGGGTTTCCGGTCCGGACGCTTATCCTGCAGTGCTCGGATGACGTCATCGCGCCGGAGTGCGTCGGGCAATATGTGCACCGGTCACTCCCTGACAGCGAACTCGTTCTGATGAAGGCGACGGGACACTGCCCGAATCTCAGCGCGCCCGAAGAAACCATTGAGGCGATCCAGGCTTTTGTCTGAGGGGGTGGCCACAGCGGGGTGGGATGTGAACGAGATCGACCTTCGGGACATCTTCGAATGCGCGCCCTGTGGGTATGCCGTGCTCGACGAAGCCGGAACTGTGCAGCGGGTGAACCAGACTCTCGCAAGCTGGCTCGAGCAAGCACCTGACGCGATTAAAGGACAACGTTTTTCCGGGCTCCTCAGTATCGCCGGAAAAATCTACTACGAGACCCACTTCGCCCCCCTTCTGCGGATGCAGGGCTTCTTCCATGAAGTTGCGCTGGACATGGCGCGGAAGGACCGTGACCCGCTGCCGGTGCTCGTCAACGCCGCCGAGCGTTCTGCCCCGGACGGCTCACACCGGATACTCATCACCGTCTTCAATGCGACGGACCGACGGAGTTATGAACGGCAACTGCTCGAGGCCCGGCGGGAGGCCGTGAGCATGTCTGAAGAGTTGCAGCAATTGAACCTCACGCTTGAAGAGCGGGTGGCCAATGCGGTCGCCGAGCGCTTGAAGACGGAGGAAGCGCTCCGGCAAGCCCAGAAAATGGAGGCGGTTGGCCAGCTCACGGGCGGCGTCGCGCACGACTTCAACAACCTCCTGACCGTAATCATCGGCGGTCTGGAATCGGTCACCCGAAATCTTACCCCTGATCTGTCTGTCGAGGCGATGCAGAAGATCGAACGGTCCGTGGCGATGGCGACCCATGGCGCGCAGCGGGCAGCGACCCTGACGTCGCGACTACTGGCGTTTGCGCGTCGCCAGCCGTTGGATCCGCGCCCGGTCGATACGGGACGCCTGGTGACCGGTCTGGCCGACCTCCTGCAGCGGACGCTGGGCGAGACGGTCGAGTTTGAAACGGTGACGGGGGCCGGACTGTGGTTGACCCACGTCGACTGCGCCGAGCTTGAGAACGTTCTGGTCAATCTCGCCGTCAATGCGCGGGACGCCATGCCCCACGGCGGACGGCTGACGATCGAAACGACCAATGCCTCCCTCGACGAAGCATACGTTGCCTCGATCCCGGAGCCAGTAGCGCCCGGCCAGTACGTGCTGCTATCCGTCACGGACACCGGCAGCGGGATGGACGAAGCGACCGCGCGTCAGGTCTTTGAGCCCTTCTTCACGACCAAGGAAGCCGGCAAGGGAACAGGGCTTGGATTGAGCCAGGTCTACGGCTTTGTAAGACAGTCGGGTGGGCACATCCGGGTCTACAGTGAACTGGGCGTCGGGACGACGGTAAAGGTCTATCTGCCGCGCCTCGTCGGCGGCACCCTGCAGGCCGAAGAAGCGGCCACCGTGACGGCATCTCACGGCGGGTCTGAAACCATTCTGGTGGTGGAAGATCACGATGATCTGCGCAGTCACAGCGTCGGTATCCTGCGCGAGCTCGGCTATCATGTCCTCGATGCCGCGCACGGACGCGCCGCCCTCGACACCCTTCAGGCGAATAATGACGTAGCGCTGCTGTTCACCGACGTCGTGATGCCGGAAGGTCTCAACGGACGGCAGCTGGCCGACGAGGCTGTTCGCCGTCGCCCCGGACTGAAGGTGCTTTTCACCACGGGCTACACCCGCAACGCCATTGTCCACAACGGGCAGTTGGACCCGGGGGTCAATCTGATCACCAAGCCGTTCAGCTATGCAGAGCTGGCCACCAAGGTGCGAACCTTGCTGGATCGCTAGCCGCTACAGCCCCGACCCCACCACACTTTCGTATCCGGCCAGCGCCTGCGCGCCGCCGGTGTGCAGGAAGACTACGGTATCGCCAGCCTCGAAGAAGCCCTTGCGGCACAGGTCGATCAGCCCCTTCATCGCCTTGCCCGAATAGACCGGGTCAAGCAGCAGGCCTTCAGTGCGCGCCGCCAATTTCAGGGCGTCGATGACCCCCTGATCGACCAGGCCATATCCCTCACCGACATAGTCGCAATTGGCGTGGATACATTCGCGATAGACGATGCCGTCGCGGTCGAACTGGCGGGCGGTGTCGCAGGCCAGTTTGAAGACCATCTCCTCCTGACGGTCCTTTGGCGCGCGCACGCCGATCCCGAACAGGCGCACTTCCCAGTGCAGGTTCATGAGGGCGAGGCCCGCCGCCAGACCGGCCTGGGTGCCCGCGCTGCCCGTCGCGGTGACGATGGCGTCCACCTTCAGGTCCAGTTCATCGGCCTGGACCACGATCTCGCGGGCGCAGTCGACATAGCCGAGCGCGCCAATAGGGTTCGAGCCGCCGCCCGGGATAACATAGGGGCGCCCACCCGCCGCCTTGACCCGCTCGGCCTCGATCTCCAGCTCGGCCGGCATGGGGGCGCCGCCTGATACAAAGCGCACCTCGGCGCCCAGCAGCCGGTCCAGCAGCACATTGCCGTTGGCCATATAGTCTTGGGCCTTTGAGCCGGTCCGCTCCTCAAGAATGATGCGGCACCCCATGCCGTGAGCCGCTGCAGCCGCAGCGGTCTGGCGCACGTGGTTCGACTGCACCGCCCCTTGCGTCACCAGGGTATCGGCGCCCTGCGCCATGGCATCGCCCAGCAGGAACTCCAGCTTGCGGGTCTTGTTGCCGCCGCCGGCCAGCCCAGTGCAGTCGTCGCGCTTGATCCACAGCTCGATGCCCAGTTCCTCGGACAGGCGCGGCAGGGGCTCGAGCGGGGTCGGCAGATGCGCCAGACGCACACGAGGGAAGCGGGCCAGATGCATGGAGTTGCTCCGTAAGGGGGAAGGGTTCAGGCCCGGCCGCCGGTGCCGGACAGGCGGGCGGCATCAACCCCCAGGCCGGCCAGGGCGCGCGTCCATTTGGTCTCGTGGTCGTCGTCGAACACCATATCGGTGTCGGCCTCTGCGGTCAGCCAGATGTTCTCGGTCAGCTCGGCCTCGAGCTGGCCTTCGTCCCAGCCGGCGTAGCCCAGCATCAGGCGCGAACGGCGCGGGCCGGTGACCGGATCGGACATCGCGATCAGCACATCGCGCGTGCCGGTCAAGGCCAGGCCGTCGCCGAACGCCAGACTGGTGCCGTCGGAAATCCAGTCGTCGGTGTGCAGGACAAAGCCACGTTCCCGCTCGACCGGCCCACCGGCCAGCACCGGGGCTTCATAGCCTTGGGTCGGTGGCGGCAGGTCCAGCTTTTCCAGCACCGTCGACAGGTCGATCCCGACCAGCGGCTGGTCGATCCGTACGCCCATGGCGTGGTCAGGCCCGTGGGCGCACACGAGGATCACCGCCTGACGAAAGCGGTCGTCATCTATGCCGGGCATGGCGATCAGCAGGCGACCGGCGAGGGAGGAAAAGCCGTCCATGGATCGATCATCGGGTCTGCCCCCGCCGCGCGCAAGGGCACAGTTTCGCGCATCTTCCCGGATCGGCCCTTGGCCCGGGCCGGTGGCGTGTCTATCTGGTCAGGAACGGCCCGACCGGCCGCAGTCCAAAGCGGAGACTTTCCCATGACGATCAACACCGGTGACCGCCTGCCTGAAGCCACCCTGATGAAGGCCACCTCCGAGGGGCCCAAGCCGGTCAATGTCTCGGAAATCTTCAATGGCAAGACCGTGGCCCTGTTCGCCGTGCCCGGAGCCTTCACCCCGACCTGTTCGGCCCGCCACCTGCCCGGCTTTGCCGAAAACCTCGAAGCGCTAAAGGCCAAGGGCGTCGACACCGTCGCCTGCGTCTCGGTCAATGACGCCTTCGTCATGGGCGCCTGGGCCCAGTCGCAGGACGGTGCCGACAAGATCCTGATGCTGGCTGACGGCAACGGCGAGTTCACCCGCGCCGTGGGCCTGACGATGGACGCCAAGGGCTTTGGCATGGGCGAGCGCTCGCAGCGCTATTCGATGCTGGTCAAGGACGGCGTGGTCGAACAGCTCAACATCGAGCAGGGCGGCGAGTTCAAGGTGTCGTCCGCGGAACACCTGCTGGGCCAGCTCTAGGCCACGGCCTCGATCCGGCTCGACGCCGAACTCTCGATGGTTTCACCGTTCATGACGTGACTGACCGCGCCCAGCAGGGTGGCGGGTGTGATCGGCTTGGGCACGAAATAGGTCATGCCGGCATCGGCACAGGCGGTGATGTCGTCCGGGCTGGTGTCGGCGGTCACCGCGATGACCGGCACCTGGGCATTGGCATTGTCCGAAGCGCGCAGGCGACGTGTGGTCTCGCGGCCGTCCAGCTCGGGCATGCGCACGTCCATGAAGATCAGGTCGAAGCTCTGGGCATCGCAGGCCTTGAGCGCCGCCATACCATCCGCCGCCGTCGTCACCTCACAGCCCAGCGGCTGCAGGATCAACTGGATGGCGCGACGGTTGATGTCGTGGTCGTCGACCACCAGCACCCGCATCGGGGCGTCATACTCCTCGGCCTCAACACCGCCGTCCTCAACGGTTTCAACCGGATCGAGAGCGGGCACGGGATCGGCTTCGACACGCTCGGAATAAACCGTTGATGGCTCGACCTGGGCTTCCTCGCGCGGTTTCGGTGCCGCCGGAGCTGGCGCGGGCAGGCCGCCAAGGGCACGCGCCACCACTTCGTGACCGGCGCGGTCCAGCGTCGGCAGGTCCTGACTGTCGGACAGGGCACGCGGGAAGCTGACGGCCACGGTAAAGCTGGAGCCCGCACCCGGCTGACTGCGTGCGGTCAGGCGACCGCCCATCAGCTCGGTCAGATGGCGGCTGATCGCGAGGCCCAGCCCGGTCCCACCGTGGCGAGCGCTGACGCCTTCCGCCGTCTGGTCGAAGGGCTGGAACAGGCGGGTGATCTGGGCAGGGGTCATGCCAGGCCCGGTATCACGCACCTCGATCAGGACGGCGTGGCCCGACGGCTCCTCGTCCCAGACTGAAAGCTTGAGGGTGATGCTGCCGCTGTCGGTGAACTTCACCGCATTCGAGATCAGGTTGTTCAGAACCTGCCGCAGTCGCATCGCGTCGCCGCGCACATGCGCGGGGACCTGGGCGGCGCCCTCGATCCGCAGTCTCAGACCCTTGGACGCGATCGGCCCCTGCCACAGGCGTGCCGTCTGGGCGATCAGGGAGCGCAGGTTGAAGTCGTTGACCTCGACCGTCATGCCGCCCGCCTCGATTTTGGCGTGATCCAGCAGGTCATCCAGCAGGGACTTCATCATCAGACCGGCATCGGTGATCAACTGGGCCTGATTGCGCGCGGTCCAGTCGGTCGCCCCGTCCTGCAGAACACCGGCACCCGCCAGAATGGCGCTGATCGGCGTGCGCAAATCATGCCCGACGGCGGCAAGGAATGCCTGCCGGCTCTCCATGACCCGTTCCGCCTCGACCCTGCGGCGTTCGGCGTCCAGACGGGCCGCCTCCTCGGATCTGCGCGAGGTGTCCATCCGCTGCCAGGTGCTGAGGCAGTAGGTCATGAAGACGGCGATGGCGATGGCGACCGCCGTGGCAAAGGCCGCCGAGGCCCCGAAAATCAACATGAAGACGGGGGTGGCAGCGAGATAGAAGAACTGGGGCGCAATGGTCAGCGCCAGCACGGTCCGCGAGCGGGGCGCATTAACCACGGCATAGATTGCGCCCGACGACAGCAGAATGGCGGCACAGACCCCGCCCATCGGCCCACCGACCAGCCACAGCGGTATAGACAGACTGCCGAAGTATGCCGCGTTCAGCACCAGCATCACGGCAGCGGCAACGAACCTCGCCGGACCCAGAGACCGGGCGCGCCCGCCATTGACGGGCCCGAACACCCAGAGGTCCAGCACCTGAACCAGGAAATAGCCCGCCACCCACAGGGCCGAGAAATCCCAGCCGAGGACCGGACTGAAGACAAGTGCGCTGGCGGCGCCCATGCCCAGACGCTGCAGCAAGGCCTTTCGGCGCTGCCGGATCGCTTCGACCCAGCCTGACGACAAGTCGGCCGCTGTCATGGACATTCGCATCCCCGAGTGCAGGCATTTCGCCCTTTGCACCATAGTGACGCGGCAGCCCTAACGCTCCGTCAACGCGCGGTGCCGACAGCCTCTGCGACTGTGGAAAATCCGTCGGCGCGCAGGCGGGCGGCCAGATCGGCCTTGATGCGGCGGACCAGACCGGGGCCTTCAAAGATCAGGGCGGAATACAGCTGGATCGCGCTGGCCCCCGCCCGAATGCGAGCATAGACCTCGGCGCCGTCCGAGATTCCACCGACCGCTATCAGGGGCAGGCGGCCAGCCGAAGCCTCGACTGCAGCGGCCAGCGCCATCGCGGCACGGGCCTGCAGGGGCGCGCCCGACAAGCCCCCGGTCTCGCCGGCATGGATGGATTTGAGGGTGTCGGGCCGGTCGAGTGTGGTGTTCGACACGATGAGCCCATCCAGCCCGTGCGCGAGACTCGCCTCGACGATCCGGCCGATATCCTCGCTCGACAGGTCCGGCGCGATCTTCAGGAACACCGGTCGGTCCACGGGCCGCGCGGCCATGATGCGCGCCAACAGGGGCTCCAGCGCCTCGACCGTCTGCAGACCGCGTAGCCCCGGCGTATTGGGCGACGACACATTGACCGTGAGATAGTCGGCCCGATTCCCCAAGTGGCGCAGTCCCGTCTCATAATCTGCGATCCGGTCTTCGGCGTCCTTGTTGGCCCCCAGATTGGCCCCGACCACCACCCCGGGCGGGCGCCGGTCCAGCCGCGCGGCAAAGGCGTCCAGCCCGTCATTGTTGAAGCCCATACGGTTGATGATGGCCCGGTCTTCCTCCAGCCGGAACAGGCGCGGGCGGGGGTTGCCGGTCTGTGGCCGGGGCGTCACCGAGCCGCATTCGACAAAGCCAAAGCCCAGCCCTGCGAGGCCCCGGATCGCCACCGCATTCTTGTCCAGCCCGGCCGCCAGACCTACGGGGTTCGAGAGGGACAGCCCGGCCACCTCGGTCCTGAGTATCGGGTCATCGCGCGTCACCGGCAGGGGCAGAAACTTCAGCCCCGCGATGGCAAGTTCATGCGCGCGCTCGGCGTCCAGCCGTCGCAACACGGCCGTGCCGACATCCAGCAGGCTCACGCGCCGGCCTCCACAACCAGTCGACCTTGCTCATCAACGTGGCAGGCTTCGACCGCCCGCACGGCCGACACCGGCAGGGGCGTATACAAGTGCGGAAACAGTGCCCCGCCCCGTGACGGCTCCCAGCGCAGGGCCTCGGCGGGCAGGCCGGCCAGCGCCGCCGTGTCGATCGTCACCTTCAGCAGGTTGGACAGGCCACTGAAATGCCGCCGGGCCGTCTCGTCCAGCTGGTCGGCTGTGGACATGTGGATGTAGCCATCGCGCAGGTCGACGGCTGAACCGGGATAGGTTCCGTCCACTGTCGCAATCCGCCAGTCCTCGGCATCCACCAGCTTGTAGATCACCTCGGGACCGGTCACGCCGCTGCCCCGGCGTCGTCGGGGCGGATCAGCCCTTCCAGGGCGTAGCGCTCTGCCGCATCGACCGAAAAGATCGCCGCCATGCCGGTGGGAAAGCCACTGCTGAGCCGCTCAAGAACCGACGGCGCCGCCGCCCCCTCCATCAGCAGCTCGACCGCCAGCTGGTGGATACCGGGGTTGTGCCCGACCAGGATCAGACACCCCGCTGAGTCCCTCTCGGCCTCGATGCGAGCGCGCAGGATATCGGGGTCCGCTTCATAGAGGTCGTCGAGGATCGCAACATCGACATCCCCGAGGCTGTCATGGACAATATCCCAGGTCTGGCGGGTCCTCGCTGCGCCCGACACCAGAGCCCGGTCCGGCTTGAGCCCGCGGGTCGCGAGCGCCTTTCCGACGCGGGCGGCATCGTCGCGACCGCGCGCCGCGAGGGGACGGTCCTTGTCCCGGCCGGAGGGAGAGCCGCGTTCGGCCTTGGCGTGGCGCATCAGGATCAGTCGGTGCATGGGCACGATCTAGGCGTGTTCGCCCGGCTGGGCCAGAGCCCGGCTTGCGCCGCGCCCCGCCGGAGAGGGTTGAAGGGCCGCCCCCCTTAGCGGCACGCGCTCGGCCGCCCCGACGGGCTGGACCCGCGCATAGGCATGCCGCGTCGCTTCCAGCAGGATCAGTCCCGCCGCCCCCGGCACCACCCGGCGGCCGACCTGTTCGAAGCCGTCGGCCATGCCGTAGAGCGCCGGCCAGGGCGGTACATAGAGCGTCTGCGACCAGGCGGCGGGCTCCAGCCCCACCTCGCGCACCAGCCGCTCCAGCTGTCGGCGCGTAAAGGGCCGACCGTGACCAAAGGGCGTGTTCTCGGCCCGGGCCCACAGTCCGCCGCGCGCCGCCGCCACAAGGATGATCCGTCCGACCGGCGTCAGCACCCGGATCGCCTCGGCCATCAGGGCCCGGACATCGTCGGCTTCCTCAAGGGCATGAACCACCAGCACCCGGTCAAAACTGCCTGCGGCAAAGGGCAGCGCCCGGTCATCGACCAGAACCGAGCGGTTGCGGGCGCCGCGCGGCCATGCCTCGACCCCCTGTCCCGACGGCATGGCGGCGATCAGACGGCGCGCGCCAACGAAGGCACCGAGCCATGGCGTCGCATAGCCGAGACCGAGAATGTCACAGCCGTCGGCCTCGCCCCAGGCGGTCTCCAGCCGCTCGGCCAGCAGCCGCCGGACCAGACGCCCGGACGGCTCGCCATAGAACAGTCTGAGGTCCTCGATCGACATCCGCATGGGGCACAGGATAGCCCCGGACGACGCTCGCCTGCTAGGGTCCTTGCCATGACCCTGGATGTGCACCTGTTCCCCTGTCTGTCAGACAACTATGGCCTGCTGATCCGCGACCGGGCCACCGGCACCGTCGCCGCCATCGATACGCCCGATGCCGATCGCATCCTTAAGGAGCTGGAAGGTCTGGGCTGGGGTCGTCTGGACCTGATCGTGAACACGCACTGGCATGCGGACCATACGGGCGGCAATGCCGCTCTGAAGGCCACCGCGGCCTGCATGATCCATGGCCCCGAGGAAGTCCGCCGCGCGGCGCCGCTCGACCATGTGATCGCGCAGGGTGACACTGTGTCCGTCGGCGAGACCCGGCTTCAGGTGATCGCGGCACCGGGCCACACGCTCGGTCATGTGGTGTTGCATGACGTCGAAGGGCGGACGGCCTTTGTCGGCGATGTGCTGTTCACCCTCGGCTGCGGTCGCCTGTTCGAGGGCACCCCGGATCAGATGTGGGCCAGCCTGTCGGCCCTGATGGACTGGCCGGACGAGACGGTGATCTGGTGCGCCCATGAATACACCGCGTCGAACGCCCGGTTTGCCCTGAGCGTCGATGACCGGCCTGAACTGCGGGTCCATGTCGAGGGACTGATGCGGCAGATCAAGGCGGGCCAGCCGACCGTCCCAACCACGATCGGTGCCGAGCGGCGCTTCAATCCGTTCCTGACGGCGGGCGATGCCGCAACCTTTGCCAAACGGCGCGCAGCCAAGGACAGCTTTCGCGGCTGACCTAGCGCGTTTCGGAGATGACCCGAACGATCCGCGCCGAGGACGGACGCCCGGCGAACCCGGCATCGGGATCAATCACGATACGCAGCGTGCCGCGCGAGAAGCTGACCTGGCGCGACCCGACGTCGGTGATGATGATCCGGCGGACCCGGGCGACATCCCCGCGCAGGTTGGGCGAGCGCGCCATACGCACAATGGCATCGACGGCGGTCGACAGGGCATCGGTCGCAACCGATTCCGAGCCGGGCTGGATGTCCATATCGACCACGACCAGTTCGCCGACCGCGCGCGTCGCCCGGTCGCTCTGGCGAAGGATGAAATCCATCAACTGAAAGGCCGTCAGCGTCGGAGCCAGAAGTTCCGGCGCGGGTCCGGCCAGCGACACGGGCGCCCCCTGGGGGGCAGCCGTCGTGTAAAGGGTCATGCCGCCGTTGGGGGTAACCCTCAGAACCTGGTCGCCGGCATCGTTACGAAAGATCACATCGCCGCGCGGGGCGGGCGACGGCCGCAGCACCCAGACCTCGGTCGAGCGATCGAACCGCATCAGGGTGCCCGTGTTGGATCGGTCGAGAATGAACCCCTGCCCCGTCTCGGACACATAGCGGCCGCTGTCGGGCAGGCTGGTCGTGGGGCCCCTGTCCCGCTGGGCGCGCGAATCCTCGCTCTGGAAATTGGCGCTGACCTGGGCGTGACCCGGCAGCGCAAGACACAGCCAGCCGAAGACCATCACCCCCGCCAGTACGGCAAGGGGTGCCGGTCGCCGTATCGCTCCGACCTGTCTCCCGCTCTTCATGGATTGAGGGATGACTCCCCACCCCGGCAGATTTTAGGCAAGGCCCTGCTCAGCCGACCAGATACTGACCACCGTTCAGGGATAGGGTGCATCCTGTGACATATCCGGCACGTTCACCGGCGAGCCACGACACCATGTCCGCGATCTCCTCGCCCTTGCCCAGCCGCCCGACCGGGATCTGGGCGATGATGCTGTCCAGCACCCTCTGGTCCATGGCGCCAACCATTTCCGTATCGATATAGCCGGGCGCGATACAGTTAACGGTCACGCCCTTGCGGGCATTCTCCAGCGCCAGCGCCTTGGTGAAGCCGATCATGCCGGCCTTGGCGGCGGAATAGTTGGTCTGGCCGATCTGGCCCTTCTGGCCGTTGATCGAGCTGATGTTGACGATCCGGCCAAAGCCTCGGTCGCGCATGCCGGTGATGACCTGGCGGGTCATGTTGAAGACCGAGTCCATGTTGACGCGGATCACATCGGACCACTGGTCGGCGGTCATCTTGTGAAAGAAGCCGTCGCGGGTGATGCCCGCATTGTTGACCAGCACCTCGATAGGTCCCAGCTCGGCCTCGACCTCCTGAACGGCGCGGGCGCAGTCGTCGAACGAGCCTACATTGCCCTTCACCACCATGACGCCCAGCTCTTTCGCCGTGGCTTCGGCCGCCTCGGCATTGCCGGAATAGCCGGCTGCGACAGCCATGCCGTCTTCCTTCAGCCGCTGAACAATCGCCTTGCCGATGCCCCGGGTTCCCCCGGTGACCAGTGCCACTCGTGCCATATGCCGTCCTTCGCGTTTCCGGTGCGGGAGGCGTCTGGGTGCGCCCCTCCGTCTCCCAAGCCTTAACGAAACGCAGGGTTCCCTGCTAGGCCACCCTCTTCACAGCTGCGCCATGTCCAGCACGAAGCGGTATCGCACGTCCGACTTCTGCATCCGGGTGTAGGCCTCGTTGATCTGTGACGGAGCGATCAATTCGATGTCGCAGGCGATGTCGTGCTCTGCACAGAAGTCCAGCATCTCCTGGGTTTCCTTGATGCCCCCGATCAGCGACCCGGCGACCGAGCGACGGCGCCACAGAAGCGGCATGGCGAACACCGGCATGCCCTCGGTGGTCAGCCCCAGCATCACCATGGTGCCGTCCCGCGCCAGCAGGTTCAGGTGGCTGGCCATCTCATGGGTCGCCGAGACCGTGTTGATGATCAGGTCGAACTTCTCCGCCGCGGCCTTCATGGCGTCCGTGTCGGAATTGATCAGGAAATGTTTGGCGCCCATGCGCTCGGCGTCAGCCTTCTTGCGATCCGACGTCGAAAGGACCGTCACCTCGGCCCCCATGGCCGCCGCCTGTTTGACCGCCATATGGCCGAGGCCACCGAGGCCGACGACCGCTACCTTCGATCCCGGGCCGACACCCCAGGTCCGGAGCGGCGAATAGGTGGTGATCCCGGCGCACAGCAGGGGCGCTGCGGCATCCAGCGGGATCGAGTCCGGGATGCTGAGGACGTAGTTCTGGTCAACCGTGATCCGGTCGGAATAGCCGCCCTGGGTGACCTTTTGCCCGACCTCGGCGCCCTTGGGATCGGGCGAGCCATAGGTCTGGGTCATGCCAGGGACGCAGTACTGCTCCAGCCCTTCCTGACACGAGGCGCAGATCCGACAGCTGTCGACCATGCAGCCCACGCCGACCCTGTCGCCTTCCTTGAAGCGGGTCACGTTCGACCCGACGGCGGTCACGATGCCCGCAATCTCGTGGCCGGGCACGATCGGATAGCGGGTGTTGCCCAGATCGTTCTGCGCGATATGCAGGTCCGAGTGACAGACCCCACAGTATTTGATCTCGATGGCCACATCGTCCGGGCCCGGATCACGCCGGTCAAAGCCATAAGGCTCCAGCGGCTTGTCGGCGGCGACGGCGGCAAAGGCGCGGGTGGCGATGGGCATGAGGCGTATCCTTCAGAGGGCTATCGGGTGCAGGTGCGCATGGCGGGTGGCAAGCGCAAGGCTACCAGTCGTTTCGACCGTCGACGTGACGGACCGGCACGGCGTCCAGATCCAACCCCTCGAACAGCCGGGCGTTCAGGACGACGCGGGCGGGCCGGGCCTCGCCCTCGTCGGTCGTCCAGGCCGGGGCCTCGGCGTACACGGCGCAGCCACAGGTCGCGCAGTGGAAGAAGGTCATCATCCGATCGCCCCATTCGTAGGCGGTCAGGCCGTCGAGGGTGAGGGTTAGCTCGACCGCCCCGGTCGCATAATAGGCCGCCAGCGTCCCCCGCTTGGTGCAGGTCGTGCAGGTGCAGTCGGTGACCGACTCCGGCGCGGGGGCCACGAAGCGCTGCGCCCCGCAGTGACAGCGACCCTGAAGGGCCCGGGCTGTCATCCAACCCGCTCGATCAAGGCCATGGCGGCCGCGGGGTTCCGGACCTTGGCGCCCGCGATCATATAGGCGAACACATCTCCGCGTTTGGACCAGCCGCGCAGACGGTCGGCGGCCGCCTTCAGTTCCGCATCCGACATGCCGGTCGGCTCATCCTCGCGGCTCGACATCAGGCGGGCATAGGCAAAGTCGGCCGTCGGCTGGTCGATGCGTGGCCACTCCGGCGCCTCCTCGTCCTCGGCATAGACGATGGCACAGCCGTATTTCGCCGCCAGATCGTAGAATTCCCGGGTGTCGAAACTGGGGTGCCGGACCTCCAGCGCATGGCGCAGGCGCACGCCGTCCTTCTCCTTGGGCAACAGCTTCAGAAAGCCCTCGAAGTCGGCCGGATCGAACTTCTTGGTGGCCATGAATTGCCAGTTGATCGGACCCAGTTTGTCGCCCAGCACGGTCAGCCCCTGATCCAGAAACCGGTCGAAGCTCTCCTTGCCCTCGGACAGCACCTTGCGATTGGTGCAGTACCGGCTGGCCTTGACCGCGAAGACAAAGCCGTCCGGCGTCTCGTCGCGCCATTTTATCCAGCTGTCGGGCTTGAAGGTCGAATAATAGGTGCCGTTGATCTCGATCGAGGTCAGCTTGCCAGCCGCGTATTCCAGCTCGCGCTTCTGAACCAGACCCTCGGGGTAGAAGACCCCGCGCCACGGCTCATAGGTCCAGCCGCCGATGCCAACCCTGATTTTGCCGGTCATTCCATGCTCCGTTCTGTCTGGCCGCAATCAGACATCCACGACGGCCCCAGAGCAAGGTCAGACCGGAGCAGCCCTACTCTGCCTGGAGTTGCGCCGTCTCGGGCACAGCCGCCGGGGAACCGCCTGGAGAGGCTTCCGGAACGGGCTGCAGCTCTTGGGGGACCGGGCGACCGTCACGCTCGTCCTCCACGGCATCGAGGCCCGGCTGGCTGGCCATGACCATGATGGCATAGATGATCAGGATCAGGGCGATCGACACCACCAGCACAACCACGATCCTGAGGCCGCTGCGGCCCTGTTTGGTCCTCTGGGCATCGACGACGGGGCCATCGGATTCGCGGGCATCGGCCTCGGCGGGACCCTCACCGGGGCGGACATCCGTTGACTCTTCGGGGGGACGATTTTCGGTGTTCATGCCAAGAGAACCCGCAAGCGCCACCGTTGTTCCGCGCCGCGGCCGCCTGTCGCAACCTCAGTAGGCGTGGTCGGAGTACAGCCGCCGTACATCGCCGGCCCAGGGCCCGTGATAGAGGTCCAGCAGCCGCTCGGCCGGGGTGATGCCGCTGTCGGCCGTGTCTTCCAGCTCTGACAGATAGCCCCGCTCATCGACCATACCGCCCGAGAAGCGCGCCCGGTTCTTCAGCCCTTGCCGCGCGATCGCGACCATATCCACCGCCACATCGCGCAGGGACCGCCCGCCGATCTCGGCCCGCAGGCCCAGCCGCGTGACCTCGCGCCGCAGCCGCTCGTGATCCTCGATCTGCCAGTCCTTGCAGAGGTCCCAGGCCGCCGCCAGCGACGGAGCATCATAGAAGATGCCCGCCCACAGCGCCGGCAGGGCACAGATGCGGCTCCACGGCCCGCCGTCCGCGCCGCGCATCTCCAGATACTGCTTCAGTCGCACCTCGGGGAAGAGGGTGGTCAGGTGATCGGCCCAGTCCCTGGCCGTCGCCCGATCGCCTGGCAGGGCATCCAGCTTCCCGTCGACGAAGGCGCGGAACGACTGGCCAGAGAGATCGACATAGCGCTCGCCCCGCTTGGCGAAATACATGGGCACGTCCAGCGCATAGTCGACATAGGCCTCGAAGCCGAAGCCGTCGGCGAAGACGAAATTCAGCATGCCGGTGCGGTCGGGATCGGTATCGGTCCAGACATTGGCCCGCGCCGTCAGAAAGCCGTTGGGACGCCCTTCCGTAAACGGAGAATTGGCGAACAAAGCAGTGGCGACCGGCTGGAGTGCCAGCGAGGTGCGGAACTTCATCACCATGTCGGCTTCGGAGTCGAAGTCCAGATTGGCCTGGATGGTGCAGGTGCGCAGCATCATGTCGAGGCCCAGCTCGCCCCGTTTGGGCATATAGGCGCGCATGATGTCATAGCGGCCCTTGGGCATGACCGGCACATCCTCACGCGACCACAGCGGATCAAAGCCGGAGCCCAGGAAGCCCAGGCCCAGTTCATCGGCCACCATCTTGACCTCGACCAGATGCTGTCCGGTCTCGGAACAGATGTCGTGAATGTCCTTCAGCGGGGCACCTGACAGTTCGAACTGCCCGCCCGGTTCCAGACTGATGGAGGCGGTCATGCCTTCTGCATTCTTGCGCTCGAGCGCGATGACACGGCCCGCTTCCTCGACCGGACTCCAGCCGAAGCGCTGCAGGCCGTCCAGCATGGCGCGAATTCCGGCGGGGCCGTCATAGGCCGGGCGGCGCAGCGTGCCCTTGTCGAAGCCGAATTTCTCGTGCTCGGCGCCGATCCGCCACTGGTCCTTCGGCTTGATGCCTCGCGACAGGGCGCCGATCAGGGCCTCGCGGGTCAGCGGTTCGGCTTCAGACATCAAAGGGATCCCTCGTTCGTCTGGCCAATTGGGCAGTCCGGGGGACGGGCACAAGTGGCCCTATCGCTCCCAGTCGCCCAGCGTCGCCTGCCACAGGGCCAATGCCGTGACCGCCGCAGTATCGGCGCGCAATACCCGCGGCCCCAGCGACGCGGCAGTCGCATAAGGAAGACCCAGCAGTCGCTCGCGCTCGTCCGGGGAAAAGCCACCCTCAGGCCCGATCAGAATCCCCCATGCGGCCCCGCCCGCCTCTGGCAGGGCCGTCAGCGTCGGCGGGCCGCCCGTCTCGTCGCAGAACATCAGGCGGCGGGCCGGGTCCCACGCGTCCAGCAGGGCGTCCAGCGGCTCGGACGCGACGATCTCCGGCACATCCATCCGCCCGGTCTGCTCAGCGGACTCGACCGCGATCGTGTCCAGCCGGTCAAGGCGGATCGTCTGGGGCTGGGTGCGCGCCGTGCGGACCAGCCGGATGCGCCGCACCCCCAGTTCCGTGGCCTTCTCGACCGCGAACTCGAGCGGGCTCTTCCTCACAACCGCAAGGATCAGCTCGACATCGGGCGGCAGGATCTGGTCGCGAATCCGCTCCTCTGCTTTCAGCAGGCAGCCCCGCTTCATCACCTCGGCGACCGTGCAGCGCCACTCGCCGTCCCGACCGTTGAATACCAGCAGGTCGCCCCCTGCCTTCAGCCGCATCACCTGGGTCAGATAGCGCGACTGGTCCAGCGTCGGAGCAACCGCGGCACCGGTCGACAGGGGCTGGGGAATGTAGAGGCGGATCATGAGGCGTCGGGTGGCTGCTGCGGCTTTTGCTTGCATCTATCGACGCGCTTGGGTCCTGTGTCAGCCATGGGAATGAAAAAACAGGCCTACAAGGCAGAACTTCACACCCTCCAGATCGCCCTGGTCGAGAGCCAGGCCCGGCTGATCGCCGAGGGCCGAAAGGTGCTGATCCTCTTCGAAGGGCGCGACACCGCCGGCAAGGACGGCGCCATCAAGCGCGTGACCGAGCACATGGCCCCGCGCCAGACCCGGGTCGTGTCCCTGCCCAAGCCCAGCGACCGCGAGCAGAGCCAGTGGTATTTCCAGCGCTACGTCGCCCATCTGCCGGCGGCCGGTGAGATCGTTATCTTCAACCGCTCCTGGTACAATCGCGCCGGGGTCGAGGTGGTGATGGGGTTCTCGACGCCTGAGGAACAATCCGACTTCATCCGCGACGTGCCCGCCTTCGAGGCCATGCTGACCGAGGCCAATATCGTCCCGATCAAGATCTGGCTGGACATCACCAAGGGCGAGCAGGCACGCCGGCTGGAAGCCCGGGTCGAGGACCCGCTCAAACACTTCAAGACCTCGCCGCTCGACGCCGAGGCCCAGAAGCGCTGGCACGCCTATACCGAGGCCCGCGACACCATGCTGCTGCGCAGCCATAGCCCCCACGCCCCCTGGCTGATCGTCGCCACCGACGACAAGAAGCAGGCCCGCCTGAACGTCATGCGACATCTGGTCGAGCGCCTCGGCGTGCACGGCCTCAGCGTCACGACCCGCCCGGTCGACCCGGCGATCGCCTTCCCGTTCGAGCCGGAAGCCCTGAACGACGGCCGCATGGCGCGCTAGGGGCGCCTGCTAGAGCGTCCGGGCGATCAGCAGCTTCATGATCTCGTTCGTCCCGCCATAGATGCGCTGGACGCGGGCGTCCTTGTACAGCTGGGCGATCGGATATTCGTTCATATAGCCATAGCCGCCGTGCAGCTGCAGCATCTCGTCGATGGTCTCGCCCTGGATGTCGGTCACCCAGTATTTGGCCATGGAGGCGGTCGCGGCATCCAGCTTGCCCTTGAGGTGCAGGCCTATACAGTGGTCGACGAACACCTTGGCAACCGTCAGCTTGGTCTTGACCTCGGCCAGTTTGAACTGGGTGTTCTGAAACTCGATGACCCGCTTGCCGAAGGCCTTGCGTTCCTTGACGTAGGCGATGGTCTCGGACAGGCCCCGCTCGGCGGCGGCCACGCCCTGGACGGCGATGTTGAGGCGCTCCTGCGGCAGTTGCTGCATCAGCTGGACAAAGCCCTGGCCCTCGACGCCGCCGATGATGTTTTCGCCGGGCACCTTGACGTCGTTGAAGAACAGCTCGGAGGTGTCATTGCCCTCCATGCCGATCTTGTGGAGGTTGCGGCCGCGCTCAAAGCCCTCGGCCCCGTCGGTCTCAACCACGATCAGGCTGGTGCCCTTGGCGCCTTCCGACGGATCGGTCTTGGCCACCACGATGATGAAGTTTGCCAGCTGGCCATTGGTGATGAAGGTCTTGGACCCGTTCACCACATACTGATTGCCCTGCCTGATGGCGGTCGTCTTGACGCCCTGCAGGTCAGATCCGGCGCCCGGCTCGGTCATGGCGATGGCGCCGACCAGCTCGCCCGAGGCCAGCTTCGGCAGCCAGCGGGCCTTCTGCTCGTCGGTGCCATAGTGCCAGATGTAGGGGGCGACGATGGCGTTGTGCAGCGAGATGCCGAAATGGTCTGCCCCCTTCCAGCCCAGCTGGCGCATCAGCACGACCTCGTGGCGATAGTCGCCGCCCATGCCACCGTCTTCCTCGGGCATCGACAGGCCCAGCAGGCCCGCCTCCCCCGCCTGGGTCCACAGTTCACGCGGGACCGAGGAATTGGCGATCCATTCCTGCACCTTCTCCGGCGGCGCATGCTCGTCGATCCACTTGCCGACGGAGTCGGAGAAGAGGGTGATCTCCTCGTCCTGCATGAATTCGGGATCGGGGGCGTTGAGGATGTTCATGGCCACTTGCCTGTCTCCCTCCCCCTCATGGGGAGGGTGGTCGCGAAGCGACCGGGTGGGGAATGAGGGTGTGGCGGCGAACCCCACCCTGCCCGGCATGAATGCCGGGCATCTCTCCCCATGAAGGGGAGGGAGATTATGCTCAGAACGCCTCCGCCGGCATCGTCATCAGGACGTCGGCGCCGGTCTTCAGCTTGGCCAGGTGCGAGCCGGCGTCGGGCAGGATGCGCTCGACGAAATAGCGGCCGGTCTGCAGCTTGGTGACATAGAAAGGATCGTCCGAGCCGCCGTCGATGGCCTTCTGCGCAGCGATCGCCATCTGGGCCCAGACATAGGCCATGGCCGTCAGGCCGAAGATGTGCAGATAGTCGGTCGAGGCGGCACCGGCGTTGTCCGGGTTCTGCATGCCGTTCTGCATCAGCCACATGGTGGCCTCCTGCAGCTTCTTCTTGGAATCCGACAGGCCGTCGATGAAGGGCTTCACCGTCTCGCCGGCGTCGCCGTTCTCCGAGACGAAGGCGTCGATGTCGGCGAACCAGCTCATGATGGCCCGGCCACCGTTGGCCGGCAGCTTGCGACCGACCAGATCCAGCGCCTGGACGCCGTTGGTGCCCTCATAGATCAGGGTGATGCGCGCATCGCGCAGATACTGGCTGGCGGGGAAGTGTTCGGTATAGCCCGAGCCGCCGTGCACCTGCATGGCCAGCGAGGCCACGTGGAAGCCGCGGTCGGTCAGGAAGGCCTTCACCACCGGAGTGATCAGACCCATGTAGTCGCGGGCCTTTTGCGCCGTCGCCTCATCGTCCGACTTCTGCAGGTCGGCCTGCAGCGCGGTCCACAGGATGAAGGCCTGGCCGCCTTCGACATAGGCCTTGGACTCCAGCAGCATGCGCCGCACATCGGGGTGGACGATGATCGGATCGGCCGGGCCGTCGGCATTTTTCGGCCCGGTCAGCGAGCGGCCCTGAAGGCGGTCACGGGCGAACTCGACGGCGGCCTGATAGGCGGCGGTGCCGATCGAATGGCCCTGCAGGCCGGTGCCCAGACGCGCCTCGTTCATCATGACGAACATGGCCGCCATGCCCTTGTTCTCGGTGCCGACCAGCCAGCCCTTCGCATTCTCGTACGACATCACGCAGGTGGCGTTGCCGTGGATGCCCATCTTGTGCTCAAGGCCGGCGCACTGAACGCCCTCGTTGCGGTCGCCGACCGAGCCGTCCTCATTGACGAAGAATTTCGGCACGACGAACAGGCTGATGCCCTTGATGCCCGCCGGGGCGCCCTCGATGCGGGCCAGCACCAGGTGGATGATGTTGTCGGTGAAGTCGTGCTCGCCCGACGAGATCCAGATCTTCTGGCCGGTGATGTTGTAGCTGCCGTCGCCGTTCGGCACGGCCTTGGTGCGGATCAGGCCCAGATCCGTGCCGCACTGCGGCTCGGTCAGGTTCATGGTGCCGCCCCATTCGCCGGTCGCCAGCCTGGGGCAATAGATATCTTTCAGCTCATCCGAGGCATTGGCGTGCAGCGCCTCGTAGCAGCCGTGGGTCAGGCCCGGATACATGGAGAAGGCCGGCGAGGCCGCCGCCGTGAACTGACCGAATGCCATGCCGACGATGGCGGGCATGCCCTGACCGCCGTGCGCGGGATCAGAGCTCAAACCCGGCCAGCCGGCCTCGACCATCTGCTGATAGGCTTCCTTCCAGCCGGTCGGGCCGGTGACCTTGCCGTTATCCCACTTGCAGCCTTCCTGATCGCCGACCTTGTTCAGGGGGGCGATGACTTCCTCGGCGAATTTGGCGCCTTCTTCCAGGATCTGTTGCACCAGGTCGGAGCTGACCTCGGCAAAGCCGGGCTGGTTCGAATAGCGGTCGATCTCCAGCACTTCGTTCAGAACAAAGGTCAGGTCGCGGACAGGTGCCTTGTAGGCCATGGGTCAGACTCTCGACTTCTGGGAATGGGACAGGGGGGGATGCAGGGCATGAGCCAGCGGCGCATGTCCATGTTCCGGATTGAGCCGCGCCTTAAGCAGGTCGGCATATTCCTCGGCGCCGGGCAGCAGGTCCGGCCGGTGCTGGCCCAGCCGCTGCTCCATGACACGACAGGCTTCTTCCGCCGTGGCGATGGCGTCGTCCAGATCCTGTCGCTGCAGCTTCAGCGCCTCGATCTGGGCCCGGTGGCGGCGCAGGGCCACGGCCATCTGGTGAACGTTGTGATCATTGTGGTCGTACAGATCCAGCATCTCCTGGATCTCCAGCAGCGAGAAGCCGATGCGGCGGCCCCGCAGGATCAGCTTCAGCCGCGCCCGGTCGCGCGCCGAATAGACGCGGGTCTGGCCCTTGCGCGCGGGGGTCAGCAGGCCCTTGTCTTCATAGAAACGCAGGGCCCGCGCCGTCGCCCCGAATTCGCGGCACAGCTGGCGGATGGAATAGGTGCGATGATCGTCAGCACTGGCCATGCATCCGTCATAACTTGACGCGCACGTAAAGGGAAGCTTTTTGATGACGCGACGTCACGTCAACGACCGGGGCACGGCAAAGGGCGACCTTCCGCAGAAGGTCTGCCCCGCCTGTGCGCGGCCCTTCAGCTGGCGCCGCAAATGGGCGCGCGACTGGGAACAGGTGAAATACTGCTCGGATCAATGCCGGGCCAAAGGCGCCTAGCGGAGCGGGCAGGCCTCGCGCAGGCGGAACCACAGCACCGGGGCGGTGGCCGCCAGCAGCGCCAGGTTGACGATCGAATGGCCGATGTCGCCGCTCACCGCATGAACGCCCAGCATGACGGTCTGCAGCACCAGCAGGCCGGCCGCCGCCACGATCAGCAGCGGACGACCGATCTTCCAGCTGATCAGCGGGGTCAGCAGCATGATGGCCAGCACGATCTCGGCCAGGCCCACACCCCGCACCAGATCGGCCGGCACATGTTGCGGCCAGTTCATCAGGGCCGTCAGGGTCGAAAGGGGCTCGGTCAGCTTGGCGTAGCCGGCCGCGATGAAGAACATCGCGACCCAGCCCTGCAGGGTCCACAGGGTCAGATTCAGATAGCTGGCGTTCAGGCGCGCCTGCGCCGTGGGATAGGTCCGAGAGTGCATTGTCTTTGGCCCGGGGAGGGGCTTCGCTTTATTGGTAACAGTGTCGATGTCGGAACGGCGAGCCTGTCCCGCAAGGGTGCGAAGCGTGAGCGTAACCATCCGTGATCGCCTTCTGCGCCGGGTCCACGGCCAAAGCGTGGCCGTATCCATACAGATGTGTAATCTCGACGGGCTTTCCGGGCGGTTAACCCTGCCGGGCCGCGCGGGCCGCCCTCAGCCTGTCGATCTTGGCGTGGAACGGCGACCAGTCGTCGCCCTGGTCGATCGCGGCCCAGAGGGCCTCGACCTCGTCGATCAGCATTTCTTCGGGGTCCGCGGCAGCAAAGACAGAATGCTCCAGCCGCTCGGGTCGGTCCGGTTCATGTTCGAACAGGGCAAAGCGGAAGGCGTCGAACTCCTCACCCTGATACAGGCGCGCCCGCGGCCCTCGCAGCGCCCGCTCCGACGAGGAGAAGCCACAGAACCAGTCGTGGAACAGCGGCTCCCACCGCAGGGCCTCGCCGCCCTCGCGAAGGAAGGCAAGGTTGGTGTCGACCAGCCGCTGGTCGGCCGCCTCGCCCAGGGACTTCACCCCCAGCCGCTCGAGGAAGGCGACCCGCAGTTCGGCGATATAGCGCGGGCCGAAGCCGTTCAGGGCCTCGGTGAGGGCGCCGACGTCAGCGATCGGCTTCAGCGCCCCGCCCAGCTGCGTCAGGGCCCAGAATACGGCCTCGGGCTGCCGGGCAAAGGCATAGAGGCCGAACCGGTCGAAATAGGCGGCGGTGAAGCCAGGCTCATAGTGGGGCAGGAACCGCCAGGGCCCGTAGTCGAAGCTCTCGCCCGTGACATTCAGATTGTCGGTGTTCAGTACCCCGTGGACAAAACCCGCCGCCACCCAGCGGGCCGTCAGCCGGGCCGAGGCGGCAACGATCGCCCCCATCAGGCCGGGCACGTCCCCTTCCATGACCGAGGGGTGATAGAGGGCGCGCGCATGCTCGACCAGCGCTGCCGTAAGATCAGGGCGCTCCAGATACGCCGTCCGCTGGAAGGTGCCGAACCGGATATGGCTGTGCGACAGGCGGACCAGCACCGCCGACCGGGTCGGGGACGGCTCATCACCCCGTTCCAGCGCCTCGCCGGTCTCGATCAGCGAGAGGGCACGGCTGGTGGGCACCCCCTGCGCCTCCAGCATCTCGGCGGCCAGCACCTCGCGCACGCCGCCTTTCAGCGTCAGCCGTCCGTCCGCACCCCGGGACCACGGTGTGGTTCCTGACCCCTTGGTGCCGAGGTCCAGCAGCCGCCCCTGATCGTCGCGCAGCTGCGCCGCCAGAAACCCCCGTCCGTCGCCGAGGTCGGGATTGTAGGCGCGGAACTGGTGCCCGTGGTAGCGCATGGCCACCGGCCCGGGCTGTCCCGGCAAGGGCTCGAACCGGCCGAAATGGGCGAGCCATTCCACATCGGTCAGAGCGTCGAGGCCCACGGTCGCGGCCGCCTGATCGTTGCGGAACCTCAGCCGGGTTTCGGGAAAATCGGCCGGGCGAACGGCATCGCCATAGTCCTCCCCCAGATCAAAGAAGCGGGGTTCGGGGCGATAGGTGGAAGACGTGGGCATCGGCGACAGATGCGCACTCGGTGACGCGCCCGCAATGGCGAATGCCTAGTCGTCCCGTGACGACTCTGCCCCACGGAAGGTCGCCCAGTCGTCACCGGTCGTCGGGGCCGGAAGGCTTTCCGGAATGCCGTCGGCGGGATTGGGATCGATGGAATGTCCCTGCCGATGCAGATGGGCCTTGGCGATCATATTGGCCGAGATCGGGGCGGTCAGCAGCAGGAAGATGGTGATCAGCATCTCATGCGCCGACCACGGTTGGCCCGATGCCGGGAAATAGATCATCGAGGCGATCAGGCACGCGCCGACCCCGAGCGTACTGGCCTTGGTCGGCCCGTGCAGACGGGTCATCAGTGACGGCAGGCGCGCCAGTCCCCACGAACCGACCAGAATGAAAATTCCGCCCATGACCAGCAGGATGGAGATGACGATTTCCGCGACCGGATTCATTCGACGATGTCTCCCCGCAGCAGGAATTTGCAGTAGGCGACCGTGCCGACGAAAGCGACCATGGCCAAAAGCAGGGCAGCCTCGAAATAGGTCTGGGTCGCCTCGGCCACGCCGAACACCACGATCAGGGCGATGACGTTGATGGTCAGGGTATCGACCGACAGGATGCGATCGCCCAGCGTCGGGCCGCGCAGCAGCCGGAACAGGCTGAGCAGCATCGCCAGGCTGACACAGGCCAGGGCGAACCCCAGGGCCCAGGGCAGGATCGAACCGGTCATCGGAACACCTTCATCAGACGGGTCTCGTAGCGTTGCTTGATGCGGGCGACCTCGGCGACCGGATCGGCGACATCCAGTGCATGCACCAGCAGGGCCCGGCCATCCGATGAGATATCGCTGCTGACCGTTCCTGGCGTCAGGCTGATGGTGCCCGCCAGCACCGTGATGGCTTCCGGCGAGCGTAGTTCGGTCGGGATCACCAGCCAGCACGAGCGCAGGTCGCGATTGCGGCGTGTGACGACGATCCAGGCGATCTCGAAATTGGCGACGATAACGTCGAAGATCACGATCAGCAGATAGGCCAGGGCGTAGGGCCCAAAGCGCATCTTCGGTCGATCCGGCCAGAAGCGGCTGGTCACCAGCGGCACCACCACTCCGAACACGAGCGCGAGGAACAGGGCGCCGAAGGTGAACTCATTCACCAGCAGCATCCAGACCACGACCAGCAGAACGCTCAGCGCCGGGTGGGGCAACAGACGGTGGATCATCGGCGCCCTCCCGCCGTCTCGCCAAGCACGGCGTCAATGTATTGCTGCGGGTCGAACAACTGGGCGGCGGTTGCCCCGGTGTAGGTCGTCACCGGCCCGCCGAGCACGGTCAGCACCACCAGCAGAGACAGCAGGCCCGCGGTCACGCCCACGCCACCCCACCGCCCCCTCAGGGCGCGCACGGGGATCGCCCCCTCGACCGAGGTGCTCTTCCAGAAGATACGGCTGCCGGCGCGGGCGAAGGCCAGCACCCCGATCAGGGTGGTGATCAGGATCGTCGCCCAGATCCAGGCCGCTTCCGGCGCGGCCCGCACGCCGTCGAGGATCAGCAACTTGCCGATAAAGCCCGACAGCGGCGGCAGGCCGACAATGCCGATGGCCGACAGGAAGAACAGGCCGGACAGAAGCTCCGACTGGCAGAATCGCGGGGCAACCGTCAGCGCATCGCCGTGCTCACCACGCCGCTTAGCGATCATGTCGACCACCAGGAACAGGGCAGCCCCCGCAAGCGTCGAATGCACAGCATAGTAGAGCGCTGGCCCCATGGCCTCTACCCGGAAGATCGAAACCGCGCTCAGCAACACGCCCATCGAGCCGACCACCGACCAGGCGGCCATGTCGCGAAGCGTCCGGGCGGCAAACAGGCCGATGAAACCGATGACGGTAGTGATGATGGCTGCGGGCAGCATCCAGTCCGCCGTCAGCCAGGCCAGCGCGCCGGCGTCCTCGCCAAAGATCAGGGTGCCCGTGCGGATCAGGGCATAGGCCCCGACCTTGGTCATGATGGCAAACAGGGCAGCCACCGTGGCCGTCGTCGCCGCATAGGCCCCGGGCAACCAGAAGTGCAGGGGAACCAGCGCCGCCTTAAGGGCGAACACCACGGTCAGCACAAGCGCTGCGGCCGCGATCAGCCCCTGATCGCCGGGCGAGGCCTCAGCCACGCGGACCGCCATATCGGCCATGTTGAGCGTGCCGGTGACCCCGTACAGCAGACCCACGCCGACCAGGAACAGGGTCGAGCCGACCAGATTGATGGCCACATACTGCACCCCCGCCTTGAGGCGCTGCGCCCCCTGCCCGTGCAGGAGAAGGCCGTAGGAGGCGATCAGCAGCACCTCGAAGAAGACGAACAGGTTGAACAGGTCACCGGTCAGGAAGGCGCCGTTGAGGCCCAACAACTGGAACTGGAACAGCGGGTGGAAATGCCAGCCCTTGCGGTCCGCGCCGGTGACAACGGCATAGCTCATCACCGCCAGCGCCAGGACCGACGTCAGCAGCAGCATCATGGCCGACAGCCGGTCCAGAACCAGCACGATCCCGAAGGGCGCGCGCCAGTTGCCCAGGGCATAGCTTTCGACCGCGCCGCTGGAGGCGTGCGCCGTCAGGCTTGCCGCGATACCCACCAGCGCCAGACACGACATCAGCGACACCAGCCGCGAGGCCCCCAGCCGGTGCCGGAGCAACAGCAGGGTCAGCGACCCCAGCACGGCGGGCAGGATCAGGGCGGCGACGATCAGCTCGGGGACGTGGGCGCTCACGGCTGCACCCCCCCGTCTTCGCGGCCATCGACCTGATCCGTGCCGGTCTCAAGGAAGGTTCGGAGTGCCAGGATGACGACGAAGGCCGTCATGCCGAAGGCGATGACGATGGCCGTCAGAACCAGGGCCTGGGGCAGGGGGTCGGTATAGCCCTCGGCCGCCTTGTCGTAGATGGGGGGCCGGTCAATCACCAGCCGGCCCATGGCAAAAAGGAACAGGTTTATCGCATAGGACAGGAAGGCCAGCCCCAGAACCACGGGGAAGGTTCGCCCTCGCAGCACCAGATAGACCCCGGCAGCGGTCAGCACGGCGATTGCCGAGGCGACAAGAAACTCCATCGTCATCGGTCGGCCCCCGTCGCAGCGTCGTCACGGGCGGGATTGATGTCCATGGCGGTCTCGGTCTCGGGCTGCGGCTCTTTCTCGGCCCGTTCTGCGACCTGCGACAGCTGGGCCAGCGCCAGCATGACCGCCCCGATCACTGTCAGCGCCACCCCGATGTCAAAGAGCAGGGCCGTCGCCAGCTCAAACTCCCCGATCAGGGGCAGGCTGAAATAGTCAAAGGCGCTGGTCAGGAAGGGCGCGCCGAACAGCAAGGCCCCCAGGCCGGTAAGGGCGGCAACCAGCACCCCTGCCCCAATGAGGGAGTGGTGGTCGGCGTGCAGCCTCTGGTCAGCAAACGCAAAGCCCGAAGCCATATACTGCATGAGAATGGCCACTGCGACGACCAGCCCGGCGATGAAGCCGCCGCCCGGCTGGTTGTGCCCGCGCAGGAAGATGTACAGCGCCACCATCACCGCCAGCGGCAGAACCAGACGGGTGGCCACGACCAGCATCATCGGATGGTGTTCGGGCGAGCGCACTGTGTCCGGTTTCCAGGCCGCCAGACGCTTGCCGCTTGCCCCGGTCTCAACCCGCTCCAGCAGGGCGAAGATGCCGAGCGCGGCGATCCCCAGAACGATGATCTCGCCAAAGGTGTCGAACCCCCGGAAGTCGACCAGAATGACGTTGACCACATTGGTACCGCCGCCCTCTGGTTTGGCATTCTCCCAGAAATAGCCCGAGATACTGTCGAGCGGCCGGGTCATGATAGCCCAGGCGGCCCCGCCGACGCCCAGACCGGCGGCGACCGCCACGGCGCCATCACGGGCCTTGCGCCACGCCCGGCTTTCGACCGGCGTCTGCTTGGGCAGCAGGTTCAGGGCCAGCAGCATCAGAAGAATGGTCACCACCTCGACCGAGATCTGGGTCAGGGCCAGATCGGGGGCCGACAGGTGGACAAAGGCCAGCGAGATGATCAGCCCGACGATGCCGATGTAGATCAGCGACATGTAACGCGCCTTGTGGGTCAGGACGACCATTGCGGTGGCCGCGATCAGGGCAATCCATCCGACCATGGCGGCAGGCGAAGCCTCGACCCCGCCCCGGTCGCCGGCGACGTAGCCGGCCGAAAGGAACCCGGCAAAGCCCACCACTACGGCGGTGCTGATCAGGGCCACCATGCCCCGCTGCAGCGAGCCGTTCTGCAACAGGTCCGTACCCTTCCGCGCCGCCCTCACGGCGCCGAGCACCCCGGCATCGAACAGCCGCTTGGCCTCGGGCAGCCGCGCGGCCTGCCACAGGCTGTCCAGCGGCCGGTGTCCCATCAGCAGGGCGGCACCGAGCGCGAGCGCGATAGCGCTCATGAACAGCGCCGGCGTCACTCCGTGCCACAGGGCCAGATGCTCGTGCTCCGCCGCACCACCGGTCACCGCGCCCGCGACCAGATTCACCAGCGGGCCGGCAACGAGCGCCGGGGCCAGACCGATTGCGACGACAAGCGCCACCAACACGGCAGGCGGGCCCCACAGGCCGATGCCCGGGTCATGCGGCGCCTTCGGATAGTCGTCGCGCCGCTTTCCAAAATAGACGTGAACGATGTAGCGCAGCGAATAGGCCACCGAGAGCGTCGCTCCCAGCGTCGCCAGCACCGGGAAGACCCATGGCTGGCCCAGCCAGACGGTATCGGCGGCCTCATACAGCATCATTTCCTTGGAGATGAAGCCGTTCAGCGGCGGCACGCCCGCCATCGACAGGCCGGCAACCACCGCCAGCGTCCCCGCGATCGGCATCAGGCCGAACAGGCCGCCCAGCCGCTTGATGTCGCGCGTCCCCGCCTCATGGTCGACAATTCCCGCGTTCATGAACAGGGCGGCCTTGAAGGTCGCGTGATTGAGGATGTGGAACACCCCGACCAGCGCCGCCATCGGTGTGCCGATCCCGAACAGCATGGTCAGAAAGCCCAGATGGCTGATCGTCGAATAGGCCAGCAGGCCCTTCAGATCGTCCTTGAACAGAGCCACGCAGGCGGCGAACACCATGGTCACGAGCCCGGTGGTCGCCACGATCAGAAACCAGGCGTCGGTCCCCGCCAACACCGGCCACAGCCGCGCCAACATGAAGACCCCGGCCTTCACCATGGTGGCCGAATGCAGATAGGCGCTGACCGGTGTCGGCGCCGCCATGGCGTGCGGCAGCCAGAAGTGGAACGGAAACTGGGCCGACTTGGTAAAACACCCACCGAGGATCAGCAGCAGGGCCGGCAGGTACAACGGCGAGGCCTGGATCGCTTCCTTCTGCTGCAGGATCACCGTCAGGTCGTAGGAACCGGCAATATTGCCGAGGATCAGCAATCCGCCGATCAGGGCGAGACCCCCGCCGCCGGTGACGAACAGGGCCATCCGCGCGCCCTGACGGGCTTCCGGCGAATGCCGCCAGAAGCCGATCAACAGGAAGGACGACAGACTGGTCAGTTCCCAGAAGATCAGCAGCAGCAATACATTGTCCGACAGGACGATGCCCAGCATCGCCCCCTGGAACAGCAGCAGATAGGTGAAGAACCGCCCCATGGGGTCGGCGGCCGCCAGATAGAAGCGCGCATAGAGGATGATCAGCAGGCCGATGCCGAGGATCATCCCCGCAAACATCAGCCCCAGCGGATCAAGAAACAGGCTGGCGTTCAGGCCGAGAGCGGGAATCCAGGGTATGCTCGCCGTGAAGACCTCACCCCTCATCACCCCGGGCACCATCGTGCCCAGCACGATCAGGGCGGACAGGGTGACCGCCCCGGCGGCGAGGGCGCAGACGTTCCGACCGAACCGGATGGCCAGGGCGGGTGCCAGGGCCCCCAGCAGGGGCAGAAGGGCAAGCAGAAACAGCAAGGATCGGCCTCGGAAGCGGGGGTCAGGCGGGGCGCGGGCCGTCCTTGTAGAGGCTGCCCGTCTGAATTTCTCCCCCGCTGCAAAAAAATGTCGCACTCAGACCGCTTCCGCGCCGCACTCGCAGGCGGCCGCCACGGAAGGGCGATCCGGGTCGTGGCGCAGGATTTTGCCCCATGCCACACCGGATACTGTCGACGATTGGACGAATATTGACGTAAGGTCATCCCTTTCTGTCGCTTTTGCGTCACAGTTCAGTCCACGACAGGGCCGAATTCAGGCACCGGGCGAGCCCGCTGCTTGTGACTGGCTCACGGTTGGATTACCCCAAGGGCTGGAGGATCCACGCCCCGACAGAAGGGCAGATCCACGGGATCAGGAAACGGCTCGGCGGCCAATCAGTGCTGTCGAGCATCAAGCCGGGAGCCATCATGCGCCTCACTACCCTTCTTCGTACCACCGCGTCCGCCGCTGTTGTCGGTGCCGTGACCTTCGGCTTTGCCGGAATCGCCTCGGCCCAGGAAACCTCGGTCGACGACATCATCGTCACGGCCCAGAAGCGCGAACAGAACCTGCAGGACGTGCCGATCGTGGTCACGACCCTGTCGCAGGAAACCCTGCAGGACGCGGGCGTCAGCGACATCAAGGATCTGCAGATCCTGACCCCCGGCATGACGGTCACCTCGACCTCGTCCGAGACCTCGACCACCGCCCGTATCCGCGGCGTCGGCACGGTCGGTGACAACCCCGGCCTGGAAAGCTCGGTCGGTGTCGTGATCGACGGCGTCTATCGCTCACGGAACTCGGTCGGCTTCGGCGATCTGGGCGAACTGCAGCGGATCGAAGTGCTGAAGGGTCCGCAAGGCACGCTGTTCGGCAAGAACACCTCGGCCGGCGTCATCAACATCATCACCGAGCAGCCCTCGTTCACGCCCGGCTACAATGCCGAGGTGACCGTCGGCAACTACGGCGCTGTCGCGCTGAACGGTTCGGTCACCGGCCCGCTCAGCGACACCCTGGCCATGCGTCTGTACGCCGGCGTCAGCGAGCGCGACGGCTTCTATGACGTCGACACCGGCGACGGCCCGCGCACCGCGACCGACGACGCCAACAAGAATTACTGGACCGTCCGTGGCCAGCTGCTGTGGCTGCCCAGCGACACGGCCTCGTTCCGCTTCATCGCCGACTACACCCGGCGTGACGAATACTGCTGCGTCGGCGTCCAGACCCGCGTCGGTCCGACCTATCCGTTTGTGGACGGCCTTTCGACCGGAACAGGCCAGACCCCGCCTTCGGCAGGCTTCGGACCGGTGCCGTTCTCGCGCCTTGCCTATGCCAACCGCGGCACCGGCCAGAATATCGAGGATCGCGGCGTCTCGCTGGAAGCCAATTTCGACATGCCGTCGATGAACGCCACCCTGACGTCGCTGACGTCGTGGCGGAACTGGACCGGCGATCAGGGCCAGGACATCGACTATACCGGTGCCGACATCGCCTATCGCTTCGATAACGGCGAATACGGCTATGGCGTCGAGAACCTGACCCAGGAACTGCGCCTGGCCGGCGCGACCGACCGCCTCGACTGGCTGGTCGGCTTCTTCGCCACCCAGGAAGACATCTCCCGGGCGGATGCCTGGAACTATGGCGCCGACTACACGCCCTTCCTGTCGTTCCTGCTCACCGCCCGCCTGAACGCCGCCAACCCCGCCTGGGCGATCAGCCCCGGCAGCATCGGCTGCTTCACGCGCGTCGGTCAGACGGTCGCCGGCCTGAACAACTGTCTGACGACGGGCGGCGCGGTGAACGGCGGCGGCATCGGCTTCACGGTCGGTGCCGGCTATGCCGATACCTACGAGCAGGAATCGACCTCGATCGCCCTGTTCACCAACAACACCTTCCGCGTGACCGACCAGTTCGATATAACCCTGGGCCTGCGCTATACGATGGACGAGAAGTCCGTCGACGGTCAGCAGATGAACGTCAACGGCAACGGCAACACCTGTAACGCCGCTTTGGCCAATGCCGCCGCTATCGGGGGCCTGCTCGGTGCCAGCGCGCCGACCATTCTTGGCAACTTCTGCCTGCCCTGGTCGAACTCTGCCTTCAACAACCGTTCGGTGTCGGAGTCCTTCGACGACAGCGAGCTGAGCGGCACGATCAAGGCCTCTTACCGCCTGAACGACTCGGTCATGACCTATGTGTCGTACGCCCGGGGCTACAAGAGCTTCGGCTACAACCTGGACCGCGTGCAGTCGGGCATCACCCCGACGGCCAGCCTGCTGTTCCCGTCGGAAGTGGTCGACAGCTATGAAGCGGGCGTCAAGATGACCCTGCTGAACCGCACCCTGCTGCTGAACGCCACCTACTTCGATCAGACGTTCGAGGACTTCCAGCTCAACACCTTCCTCGGCACCGCCTTCGTGGTGGAATCGATCCCCGAGCTGACCTCGCGCGGCGTCGATGCCGACTTCCTGTGGTTCACCCCCGTCGACGGCCTCAGCCTGTCGGGCGGCCTGACCTACACCGAAGCCCAGTATGGCAACTTCGTCGCCGCCGATCTGGCCAACCCCGGCAACTTCCCGCAGCTGTCGCTGCTGCCGGGTGCCACGGCCTCGTTCGCTCCGGAATGGTCCGGTTCGGCCTCGCTGAACTTTGACCGTAGCCTCGGCAATGGTCTGCGCGGCGGCTTCGCCCTCTCGGCCAAATATATGAGCGAGTACAACACCGGTTCGGATCTGCTGCCGACCAAGAGCCAGGACGCCTTCACCATGGTGAACGGTCGGATCTCGATCGGTACGGAAGACGAGCGCTGGATGCTGGACATCTGGGCCCAGAACCTCACCGACGAGGAATACATCCAGGTCGCCTATAACGCCCCGCTGCAAGGCTCGGCGTTCCAGACGACCGTCCAGCCGAACGGGACCTTCTACAACCCCGCCCTGGACACCCAGACCATTGATGCCTTCCTGGGTGCACCGCGCACCTATGGCCTGACCCTGCGCGTCCGCTATTGATCCTGAAGGGGCCTCTCACGAGGCCCCCAAAGATCCCTTGCGGGTCACAATAAGAACCGGCCGGAGAGCTATCTCCGGCCGGTTTTCTTATGCAGGAATGTTGACCCGATCAGTCGACGCAGATGGCCGCCGTCGCCCGTCCGTTCTCAACCCGGGTGTAGCAGCCAAAACGGTTGGAATCGGCCGTGCACTGGCCTTCGACCGCGCGACCGTCCTCGACGATCACGCTGCCAGGCACACGGCACTCGCCCTGACACTGGGCCGCATCCGTGCAGGTCTGGCCCGCGTCGGAATACTGGATCACGCATTGCAGGCTCTGCATCCGCCCGACCCGCTGCATCTTGCCGCCCTGAGCCGAGCAGTCCGCTTCCGCCCGCTGTTCGGGCGTAGCCCCGCCGCCGAAACAGGACGACAGTCCCATCCCCAGCACCAGCGCTCCCATCATCGATGCCACGCGGATCATGCTCGCTCTCCCTCGGTGTCAGACCCGGCCCTTGTCGAAGCCGGACCAGCAATCATCATAGTCAAGCTGCATCAAAGGCGTGGTTTGAGCCCATTTCGTGACCCTGATGGGGGCGCGGGTCTCGAACATGAAGGCCAGGGTGCCCTCGATCTTGTGGGGCTTAAGCTCGGCCTTGATCGCGGCGTCATAGGTGGCCTGATCCGGGCCGTGGCCGCTCATCCGGTTGTGCAGGGACGCCCCACCGGGCGCAAAGCCGTCGGCCTTGGCGTCATAGGCCCCCGTCACCAGCCCCATGAACTCGCTCATGACGTTCCGGTGGAACCACGGCGGGCGGAAGGTGTCCTCGGCCACCATCCAGCGCGGCGGGAAGATGACGAAATCACAGTTGGCCACACCCGGCGTATCTGACGGACTGGTCAGGACCGTGAAGATCGACGGGTCCGGGTGGTCGAAGCTGACCGTGTTGATGGCGTTGAACCGGGCCGTGTCATAGCGACAGGGGGCATAGTTGCCATGCCAGGCCACCACATCCAGCGGGCTGTGATCAAAGGTCGTGGTCCACAGCTGGCCGCCGTATTTCTGGATGCATTCGGTCGGGCGATCGACGTCCTCGAAGGCCGCCACCGGCGCCTCGAAGTCACGCGGATTGGCCAAGCCATTGGCCCCGATCGGTCCCAGGTCCGGAATGCGGAAAGCCGCACCATAGTTCTCGCAGACATAGCCGCGTGAGGGCCCGTCCAACTCGACCCGGAACCGAACCCCACGCGGAATCAGCACCACATGGCCGGGCTGGGCCTCGATCACGCCGAACTCGGTGACGAAGCGGTGCGCCCCCTGCTGCGGAACGATCAGCAACTCGCCATCAGCGGAATAGAAGACCCGGTCGGTCATCGAGCGGTTGGCGGCATACATGTGAATGCCGACCCCGGCATCCGCTTCGGCCTCGCCATTGCCGCCATAGGTCACCAGCCCCTCGACCCAGTCGGTCGGCGCCTCCGGCACCGGCAGGGGGTTCCAGCGCATACGATTGGGATTGGGCGGCACCTCATCGAACGGTCCGGACCGCATCAGGCCGCGGTCGATCTTCTGATAGGCCGGATGCTGGGCCGAAGGCCGCAGGCGATACAGCCAGCTGCGGCGGTTCTCGGTGCGCGGCGCGGTGAACGCCGTGCCCGACAGCTGCTCGGCATACAGGCCCAGCGGCGTCTTCTGGGGCGAGTTCTGCCCGACCGGCAGGGCGCCGGCCACCGCCTCGGTCGAGAAGTGATTGCCAAAGCCCGGCATATAGGTGGGCGCGTTGAATCGCGTCATGGTGCGTGTCTCCCTTGCCGGGAGATTTAGCCTCGCGGGGGCGGCCCCGCCACCCCGTGCGGTAATCCGGTCAGAACCCCTGGCTGCGCGCCACCGCTTCCTGGTGGAAGCCGGTATCGCCGAGCAGTTCGTTCAGCACCCGCACCCGCTTCATAAACAGGCCGACGTCGAACTCGTCGGTCATGCCGACGCCGCCGTGCATTTGCACCGCCTCCTGCACCGCCAGCTCGGCGACGCGTCCCGCCTTGGCCTTGGCGACGGCGACCGCCAGCGGCGCGGCCTCATCGCCGGCATCCAGCTTCTGCAGGGCACCCAGCGTCGCCGCCCGGGCGATTTCGATCTCGCTGAACAGATGGGCGGCGCGGTGCTGCAGGGCCTGGAACTCGCCGATGGCCCGGCCGAACTGTTTGCGGGTCTTCAGATACTCCATGGTGATCCGGAAGGCCTGATCCCCGGCCCCTGTCAGGCTGGACGCCGCGCAGGCCCGGCCGAGGTTGAGCGCCTCCTCCAGCAGGCCCTCACCGCCGTCGACCTCGCCGATCACCGCATCGGCATCGACCTCGACATCCGTCAGCGTCAGGCGCGCGGCATTGTGGGCATCGACCATGACGGTCCGCTCAACCTCGAGCCCCGCGGCCTTCGGATCGACGAGAAACAGGGTCAGACCGTTTTCGGTCAGGGCCGCGACGATCAGGGCGTCGGCGACGTGGCCGTCCAGCACCATGGCCTTGGCGCCATTCAGGCGGAACCCATTGCCCGAGCGCTCGGCCGTGGTGGTGATCCGCGAGGGCGCATGCTTGGCACCCTCGTCGACGGCCAGCGAAACGATCGCCTCGCCCGCCGCTATCCGGGGCAGCCAGGCGGCCTGCTGGGCGTCCGATCCACCGTCGACCAGCACGCTCGCCGACAGAACGGCCGAGGCCATGAAGGGCGAAGGTGTCAGGGTACGCCCCAGGCTTTCGGCCACCACGCCCGCCTCGACGGCGCCAAGGCCTGCACCGCCATGCGCCTCCGGAATGATCACGCCTGCCAGACCCATTTCGCCAAAGGCGCGCCACAGCTCGCGCGATACCCCGTCGGCATCGCGGCTGTCGCGCAGCTTCCGCAGGTGGGCCAGCGGCGCATTCTCGCCGAGGAAGCCGTCGGCGGCCTCCTTCAGCATGGTTTGTTCTTCGGTCAGGATCAGCGGCATGGCTTAGGCTCCCGGCAGCTGAAGCAGGTGTTTGGCGATGATGTTCAGCTGGATCTCGCTGGTGCCGCCTTCGATGGAATTGGCCTTGGTGCGAAGCCAATCGCGGGCCATGGCGCCGTCGTGCGAGCGCTCTCCCTCCCACTCCAGTGCGTCGATCCCGCCCGCCGCCATCAGCAGCTCGTGGCGGCGCTTGTTCAGTTCGGACCCATAGTATTTCAGCATGGAGGCGATGGCCGGATGGGCCTGACCCGCCTTCATCTGATCGCCGGTCCGCTCCAGCGCGAGGCGGAAGGCGGCGGCGTCGGTTTCCAGTTCCGCAATCCGTGCCCGCAGCATGGGATCGTCCAGCCGGCCTTCGTCGTCGGTGCCGATCGAGCCGGTCGCCACCTGGCCCAGCGGACGTCCGCCGCCGACCTCGCCCATGGCGCCGATCATGGTGCGCTCGTGGGCCAGCAGATATTTGGCCACGTCCCAGCCGCGGTTCAGCGTGCCGACCAGATTCTCCTTCTCGACCCGCACATCGTCAAAGAAGGTCTCGCAGAAGGGGCTCTTGCCGGAAATCAGGGTGATCGGCCGGGTCGAGACGCCGGGCGTCTCCATGTCGAACAGGACAAAGGAAATGCCGAGATGCTTGGGCGCATCCGGATCGGTCCTCACCAGGCAGAAGATCCAGTCGGCCTTGTCGGCGTAGGAGGTCCAGACCTTCTGGCCATTGACGATCCAGTGGTCGCCTTGATCCACCGCCCGTGTCTGCAAGCCCGCCAGGTCCGATCCCGCGCCCGGCTCGGAATAGCCCTGACACCAGCGGATTTCGCCGCGGACGATCTCGGGCAGAAAGCGCTTCTTCTGTTCCTCCGTGCCGAACTTCAGCAGGGCCGGGCCCAGCATCCAGATGCCAAAGCTCAGCAGGGCCGGCTGGGCGTCGATGCGGCGCAGTTCCGAAGCCAACACCTTGGCCTCCTCGCGGGTCAGCCCTCCGCCGCCGTATTCGCTCGGCCATTCGGGGGCCGTCCAGCCCTTCGCCCCCATGGCCTCCATCCAAGCCCTGTGGGCCGGCGTGGCGAAAGTGGCCTTTCGCCCGCCCCAGATGGAGGCGTCTTCGCTTGCCGCCGGTCCCCGGACCTCGGGCGGACAATGGGTCTCAAGCCAGTCCCTGACCTCGGCCCGAAAATCTTCCAGATCGCGCATCGGCTCCCCGCTTCGCTTCATTTTGCTGAAACCTAGCAGGCTTCCGCGGATGACGCTGCGTCAGCCCGGACGGGATTTTCGTCGCAGACAGACAAACGCCCGACCCGCGTTCAGCGGGCCGGGCGTCGATCCGGTCAGTCCTGTAACAATCAGGCGTTGGCGGCGGCCGGCTGGGCGGCAGCACGCTGGAAGGTCAGGGCGATCAGACGGTCCCAACCCAGCAGCGACGTCAGGTGGCTGTAGATCTGGCCCAAAGCGCCATTGTCGCGCAGCTCGACCAGCTTGTCGGCGGGCAGGGCCTTCAGCTTGTCTTCCGACACGGCATAATATTCGGCGATCTTCTGCGGCTCGCCGGCTTCACCGTTCGGGCCACGCGGGGTGAAGACGGCCTCGCGCACGTCCAGCAGGTCCAGGTCCTGGATCAGCTTGACGAACGATTCGGTGCGCAGGCGCTCCTGTTCGAAATTGTTGCAGAACTCCATGGCCTGCTGGGTAAACTCACTGGGTTGGCCGTCCTTGAACAAGGGCTGCTGGCCACCTTCGACCAGGAACGGTGCCTGACGGTCCACGCACATGATCAGACGCTTCTGCGCCTCGTCATTGGCGAACACGAACGGATAGCGGCGAACATAGGCCGGGATATAGGCATCGGAACGGAAGACACCGTCATCGACAAACAGATTGTCGCCCTGGCGCAGGCCCAGCACTGCGACGGGCTGGCGGTTGTCGCCGACGAAGATGACCGGGAACGACAGGGCCGCCGGAGCGAACTCCGTAACCGTCAGCGGCACGATGTTCGACTGGGCGACAAACGCATAGGGCTTGTCCGACGGGTTGATACCCAGGTTGCCGTGGTTCTCGAGCGAAAGGGGTTCGGGCTTGCCGTAGAACAGAACGGTGCCGGCGAGTTGGCCGGACATGTCGCCGGTTTGCATGGAGGTCGTGTCGGTCATGAAGGCTCGGGGACTGAAGGAGTGAAACAGAGGTCGCGCCTTCTAGCCCATGCCGGGGCGGGCGGCAAACCGCCCCGCCCCCTGCGGGAATTCAGAACCGCCAGGCCATGCCCGCGCGCAGGTTACGGCCAGGCAAGGGCGTCAGATCCTTGAGGAATGAGGTATGCTCGCGCACCTCCTCGTCCGTCAGATTTTGGCCTTCGACATAGAGTGTCAGGCCCGAGGTGCGTTCCGGGCTCCATCCCAGATAGAGATCAGCGGTCGTATAGCCGTCCGTCGGCAGTTCGAAGTCGGTGACCCGGTCCTGTTCGCCGACCCGACGCACGGTCAGGCGGGTGGTCCAGGGGCCGAGGTCCAGTTCGGCCCGGGCGTTCAGCGACCACGGCGGGATACGGGCGGGCGGCCCCAGATCGGTGTCACCACGCACATAGTCATAGCCCAGCCCCAGCGTCAGGCCGTCCTCGCCCGACTGCCACGCCTGATAGTCCAGCCGGGCTTCCAGGCCGTGGAACTCCGCATCCGTCTGGACATAGGCGAAGACCGGCAGCTCATCCTCCTCGGCCCCGGTCGGGCGCAGGTCGATGAAGCCGTCATAGTCGGCCCGGAACAGGTGCATGTCGGCGGTCCAGGGGCCTTGCTCCCAGTGCACGGTCGCTTCGATCGAGGTCACCGTCTCGGAGTCCAGATCGGCATTGCCGACCTCGAAGGCGCGCGTGGCGATGTGCGGCCCCTCGGCGAACAGTTCCGCTTCAGTGGGGGCGCGGCCGTTCCGCGAGATGGACAGGCCGAGGAAAAGGGGCTCGACCGGCTTGAAATAAACGCCCGCCGACGCCGAGACATTCGAGAAATCGCGCTGGCCGCCGACGGGGCTGTCCAGATCGCGCGTGTCGAACCGCAGCCCGCCTTCCAGACCCCAGCTTTCCATGTCGTAGCGGTGCAGGGTGTAGACGCCCAGTTCGGTGATTTCGACCGGGGGCACATAGGCCTCGTCGCCGACCGCATCGAAGTCGCGGCTCAGGCCCTGCAAACCATAGGCCGAGTTCCAGCCGCCCCGGCGCGGCATGACGACCTCAAGGCGCCCTTCCAGACCCTCCGAGTTGAAGACCGTGCCGACTTCGTCGCCCTCGAACTCGGTGTGGGTATAGTCTGCATAGCCGACCGAAAGGCGAACACGGTCGATCGGCGTTCCGGCGAAGCGCCACTCCCCGCGCAGGTCATAGCGGGTCTGCTCCAGCCCGATGGTGACCTGTTCTTCCTCTTCCTCGTGATCGTGATCCTCGTCGTCGTGGTCCTCGTCATCATGATCCTCTTCCTCATGATGGTGGGCGTGGCCCGGCACGCCGTAGTCACTCTCGACCCGCTTGACCGACACCCCCAGGAAACCCTGGCCGCCGATGAAGGTCAGACCACCGCCGAACGTACGAACGCGGGAGGCGCTGTTCTCGACCGTCGAGCTGCCGGTGTCCTCATATTCTTCGCCTTCGTCCTCGACCTGACGACGGGACTCTGCCGGCACCGGAATGTCATAGTCTGAACTGCGATGGTCGAGCGCATCCAGCGTCATGACCCACGGCCCCTGACCGATGGTCAGACCGGCGCCGATCGACCGGCCATCGTCCACGCTGGAGGCCTGGGCCGTGACCCGCCCGTCAAAGCCGTCATACGGCGCCTCTTCCGGAATCCGGTCGTCGATCACATTGACCACACCGCCGATGGCCGACCCGCCATAGGCCAGGGTTTGCGGCCCGCGCAGAACCTCGATCCGCACAGCCTCGCCCGGATCGGCCGCCACCTGGTGGTCGGGCGACAGCGAACTGGCGTCGATGAGCCCCATGCCGTTGGTGAGCACCTGCACCCGCGGCCCGGCCAGACCGCGGATCACGGGGCGGCTGGCGCCCGGCGAAAAGGCGGTCGAGCGCACGCCCGGCAGGCCGCTCAGCACATCACCCAGCGTGCCCGAGGGCGCGGTCGACAGGGCTTCCTGATCCAGCACATCGACAGCAATCAGGCTGGCCTCGGCGCTGATGCCAAAGGGGGCGCCGGTGACGATGATGTCATCCAGCTGGGTCGTACGAGGAGCTTCCTCCGGCTCCTGTCCCGCCACCTGGGCCAGCACCGGCGTCGCCACCGGCAGGATCAGGGCGCTGAGCAAGGCCACACGGGCAGCACCGGCAAGGCGGGACGAGCGATGGGACATAAAAACCTCGGGGGGACGACGGGAAGCGATACAGGCGCATGTGTTATGAGATAACATCACATACAGTCAAGCGCAGTTGCGGTGCGGCCCCCGCATCGCTAGCTGTTGAGGGCCATGGGACACGCCTGCGACCACGATCACGACACGACCGCGCCGGACACCGTTTCGGTGCAACAGCGTGTCATTGAGGCAGAGGCCCGCTGCCAGGCCGATGGCGAACGCCTGACCGCGCCGCGCCGGCGGGTGCTGGAACTGCTGATCGAGGCTGGCGAGCCGATGAAGGCCTACGATCTGATTGCCCGCTTTGGCGAGGACGGACAGGCTGCCAAACCGCCCACCGTCTATCGCGCCCTAGAGTTCCTTGAGCGCCGGGGCCTGGCGCACCGCATCGCCTCGATCAGCGCCTATGTCGCCTGCGCCGAGCCTGAGGCGGACGGAGACCCCCTGCATGCTGCCGCCTTTCTGATCTGCGACTGTTGCGGGGCGACGCAGGAGGTGACGGGCGAACAGGCCATCAGCCTCAACCGGGCCGCCACCGCCGCCGGCTATGTCATCAGCCACACGACCATCGAGGCCCACGGCCGCTGCCCCGCCTGCCCCGCGTGACACCCCCCGAACGCCGCCTCTCCGTCCCGGTCGGGCCGGATGGCTCCCTGTCCGTACTTGAACTGGGTCGGGCGGATGGACCGGTCGATCTCGTCTTCCTGCACGCCAACGGGTTCAACGCCACCACCTATCAGCCCCTGCTGGCCTCCCTGGCCGGGGGCCGACGCATCTGGGCCATCGACCAGCGCGGCCACGGCCTGACCAACTTGCCTGCCGACCCCGACGGCCGTCGCGGCTGGCAGGATTTGCGGGAAGATCTGCTGGTGCTCCTCGATACGCTTGAGGGCCGCCCTGTACTGGCCGGTCATTCCATGGGCGGTACCGTCAGTCTGCTGGCCGCCGCCAAACGTCCCGACCGGGTGCGCGGTCTGGTGCTGCTGGACCCGGTCATCTGGCCGCCCCTCACCACCCTGGCTTTCAACCTGCCGGGCATGTCGCGCTTTGCCGAGCGCATCCCGCTGGTCCGCAATGCCCGAAAGCGCCGGGCCGACTTCCCCGATCTGGAAGCCGCGCGAAAGGCTTATCGGGGGCGCGGTGCCTTTGCCGGCTGGCCCGACGACGTGCTCGACGCCTTTCTGGAAACCGGTCTGAAGCCCGCTGGCGACGGTCTGACCCTCGCCTGTCGCCCGGACTGGGAAGCCTCCGGCTATGCCGCCCAGGCGCACAATCCGTGGGGCGCCATGACCCGCTTCCGGGGCCCCATTCAAATTCTCCGGGCTCAGACCGGCTCCACCTGCCACGTTCCCGACCGGCCACCCGGCCTGTCCCATGTACGCAGCCGAAGGGTGCCGGGCTCAACCCATTTCCTGCCGATGCTGAACCCTGATGCCGTACGGCATACCCTTATGGCGGCACTCGACACCGATGGGGTGGCCTCGCCCGGTTCCGCACGGTAAACCGCCCGCAATCACAAAGACCGCCCCTTCCAGGAGAGAGACGTCCATGCGCGACATCCACCACTTCATCAACGGTCAGAGCGTCACCGGCACCTCGGGCCGGTTCGGCGACGTCTTCAATCCGAACACCGGAGAGGTGCAGGCCCGCGTGCAGCTGGCCACCGAAGCCGAGATGGATCGCGCGGTGCAGGCCGCCCAGGCCGCCTTTGAGGGCTGGTCCAGCGTCAACCCGCAGCGTCGCGCCCGCGTCATGTTCGAGTTCAAGCGGCTGGTCGAGGCGCGTATGGACGAACTGGCCGAGCTGCTGTCCAGCGAGCACGGCAAGGTGATCGCCGACTCCAAGGGCGACGTCCAGCGCGGCCTCGAGGTCATCGAGTTCGCCTGCGGCATCCCCCATGCGGTCAAGGGTGAATACACCTGGGGCGCGGGCCCCGGCATCGACGTCTATTCCATGCGTCAGCCGCTGGGCGTGGTCGCAGGCATCACCCCGTTCAACTTCCCGGCCATGATCCCGATGTGGATGTTCGGCGTCGCCATAGCCGTCGGCAACACCTTTATCCTCAAGCCCTCGGAGCGCGATCCCTCTGTTCCGGTCCGTCTGGCCGAGCTGATGATGGAGGCGGGCGCTCCCGCCGGTTTGCTGAATGTGGTGCACGGGGACAAGACCGCGGTCGACGCCATCCTGACCCACCCGCAGGTCCATGCCGTCAGTTTCGTCGGCTCGTCCGACATCGCCAACTACGTCTATGAAACCGGTGCGCGCCACGGCAAGCGCGTCCAGGCCATGGGCGGCGCCAAGAACCACGGCATCGTCCTGCCCGACGCCGACATGGATCAGGTGGTCAAGGACCTGTCCGGGGCCGCCTTCGGCTCGGCCGGGGAACGCTGCATGGCCCTGCCGGTCGTCGTCCCGGTCGGCGACAAGACCGCCGACATCCTGCGCGAACGCATGGTCGCCGAGATCGAAAGCCTGCGCGTCGGTATCTCGACCGATGCCGGCGCCCACTACGGTCCGGTCGTCACCGGCGCCCACAAGGCCCGCGTAGAGGGCTGGATCGACCAGGGCGTCAAGGACGGTGCCGAACTGGTCGTCGACGGCCGCGGCTTCTCCCTGCAGGGCCACGAGGACGGCTATTTTGTCGGCCCGTCGCTGTTCGACCACGTCAGGCCGGAGATGGAGTCCTACAAGGAGGAGATTTTCGGCCCGGTGCTGCAGATCGTCCGCGCCCAGAATTTCGAGGAGGCTTTGGCCCTGCCGTCGAAGCACCAGTACGGCAACGGCGTCGCCATCTTTACCCAGAACGGCCGCGCCGCGCGTGACTTTGCCGCCCGTGTCAATGTCGGCATGGTCGGGATCAATGTGCCGATCCCGGTGCCGGTCGCCTATCACACCTTCGGCGGCTGGAAGCGCTCGGCCTTCGGCGACACCAACCAGCACGGCATGGAAGGCGTGAAGTTCTGGACCAAGGTCAAGACCGTCACCGCCCGCTGGCCGGACAGCGAACTGGAACATGCAGACAGCTCCTTCGTCATTCCGACCATGGGCTGACAGAGGGGCGTGGACTCAGTGCCTCACGCAGGGTGAAACCGCTTGACCGTCTTCGAAATGCCGACAGAACGGTGCTAGGGTACGAGCCTTAACGTCCACGGAGCGCTCCCCCGCATGCGTCGGTTCTTTGTCTGGTCCGCCCTCGCCGCCCTGGTAGGCCTGTTGATCGCCGGCGGCGGTTACTGGGCCTACTGGACCTACTACGCGCGATTCCAGCCGGTCACTGTGTCGCGCGACCAGGAAGCCATCCAGACCCTGCTGGACGAGGCGGGCTGGATTTCGGCCGGAGGCGGCGGCTCGCCGGTCTATATCGTGGGCTATCGCGACAGCGCCGCCATGCAGCGCTACGAGCGCGAGGAAGTGCCCAAGCTCAAGGCCGCGGGGGCCGAGGTACGCATCATCCTGTTCGCCCGCCCGGACCGCGAGGGCATGGAGCAATCCTCCGCCGCCGAACGCGCCACCGTCGCCGAGCTCTGGCTGACGCGCGACTGGTCTCTCTACGAGCGCTGGACCGCTACCCCGACGGCCAGCTGGACCGCCGCCGGCATCCCGTCGGCCGACGACAATCTGGCCCGCAGCGCCGTGGTCGATGCCGGGCAGAAATTCGTCACTGACCTGACCGGCTATTTGCGCAACTCCGGCCTGCAGCCCCGCTATCCGCTGATCCTGTGGCGCGACCAGCAGGGGTATCTCCAGGCCTGCGCCTGTACCGATCCACGTTCCTGGGTGTTTATCCGCGACGATCTGGGCGCGCCGGACCGTATCGATGCCGATGTGCCCGTAGAGCTGGGCCTGGAGCCCGAGGCGCAGACCGAAGGCCCCCGGCCGCTTGACTATCCCGACCTGCCGCCGATCCCGGAGGGTGAGACCACGCCAGAGGCGGGCGACGAGGCCTCACCCCCGCCGGCCAATCCGCCGGCGCCCAAACGACCCACGACGCCGCCCCCGGCGCCCAAGGCCAAACGCCAGGACGACACCACGTTCTACTAGGGGGCCAGAACCCGGGCACAGCCGGCGATCAGCTGTTCCACGTCATCCTCGTCCTGATAGAGGCCAAAGCCGAAGCGGATGATGTCGTCGCGCACGTCGGTGACGATATCGGCTGCCAGCAGGCGCGCGCGCCACGCCTGCGCGTCGGGATGGCGGATGGCAAGGAAGCGCGCCCGGGTCGGCAGGTCATTGCCGGGCGCACCCGCGATCGGATTGACCAGCTCTGCAGAGCCCAGCAGACCGCAACGGCCTTCCTGCACGGCGGTCTGGAACTGGGCCAGTCTGGCCCGCGCATGCTGTGTGATAACAGGCGTGGTCAGCCCCTCGGCCGCCAGCATCCGGCGCACCGCATTGAACCGGTAGAGCGGACTGGGATCGAAGGTCGCGCCCCAGAACCGCCCGGCATCGCCACGATAGCGCACCCCTTCGGGCGGGCCCATAAGATTGCCGAACTCGGCGAACCAGCCGGTGATCTCGGGCCGTTCGCAATAGCCGTGCGGCGCGTGCAGGATTCCCGCCCCCTCGCCCGCCATGACGTATTTATAGCCGCCGGTGACATAGAACAGCCGGTCCGCCACCGCCGACAGGTCCGTCGGTGTCGCCATGAAGCCGTGATAGCCGTCGACGATGCCCCACGGGCCTTCCGGACGGCACAGGTCGGCCAGCGCCTCGAGGCCGTCGAACACCTGGCCGGTCCGGAAGAAGACCTGGCTGATGACGAACAGGTCGAAATCGCCCGAGCGGGCCGCCCCCAGATAGCGCTCGCCCAGCGTCTCGACCGGGTCGGGCGACACCCGGGTCACCACCGCCTGGCCGGACTCCTCCCAGCGCTCGGCCTGACGCCGGAAGGCGTGGAACTCGCCCCCCGTGGTCAGGATGCGAACCGGCCGCCCCTGCAGGCCCGAGACGATCCGGATCAGGAAGTCGTGGGTGTTCTGGGCGAAAACCACCGTCTCGGGGTCAGGCAGTGACAGTTCGTTCGCCACATGGGCCTGTGACTCAGGCACGACCTCGCCGAACACCCGGTCCCACTTTTTGTCGGCCAGCCTGACGCCGTCGTTCCAGGCCTCGACCTGGCCGTCGAGGCTGGCGTCGGGCCACAGGTGGTGGCTGTGGGCCGCGAAATGCAGCCGGCCCGGCGCCGCCGCCAGCGCCCGCGTGAACAGATCCTTGCGCGCCGTCGTCATACCGTTCCTCCTGAGCCGTCATCCCCGGGCTTGACCCGAGGATCGGTATCGCCCTCAACCCCAAACCGTCTGGCCGGACCGACCCTCGGATCAAGTCCGAGGGTGACGATCTTGCTAGATCAGACTTCCGTGGCAGTGCTTGAACTTGCGGCCCGAACCACAGGGGCACAGGGAGTTGCGGCCCGTGCGCTGCCAGCCTTCCGGCAGCATCTCGACCGGCATGCGCGACCGGTCGTCCCCGTCCAGACGCCCTTCCGGCAGCTGGGCATTGGGGTTGGCCATCTCGTTCTCGCCGGTGCCCGGATTGAGGTGGATCTCCTCGAACTCGGGCATCTGGGGCGGGGGCTCAAAGCGGAACTCGACCGTCATCAGCCAGCGGGTCACGTTGTGACGCAGGTCGTACAGAAGGCTCTCGAACAGGGCGAAGGCCTCGGTCTTGTACTCGTTCAGCGGGTCGCGCTGGCCATAGCCGCGCAGGCCGATGACGCCGCGCAGATGGTCCAGATGCACCAGATGCTCGCGCCACTGCATGTCGATCATCTGCATCAGGAACTGCTTCTCCAGCCCCCGCATGCGATCGTCGCCGATCAGCTTCAGCCGCTCCTCGGCACGCGCATCGGCCGCGGCCAGCAGGCGCTCCTCGAACTCCTCGTTCGACACGCCTTCCTCGGCGGCCCATTCCTTGAGCGGCAGCTCCAGACCCAGGGTCGAGCGAACCTTTTCGTCCAGCCCGTCGATGTCCCACTGCTCGGCATAGGCCTTGGGCGGCATATAACGTTCGACCAGATCCGTGATTACGTCCTGGCGGAACTCACCGACCAGCTCAGACATGTCAGTCGCGTCCATGAACTCCTGACGCTGTTCGAACACGGCCTTGCGCTGGTCGTTGACGACGTCGTCGTACTTCAGAAGGTTCTTGCGGATGTCGTAGTTGCGCTGCTCGACCTTCTTCTGGGCCTGCTCGATGGCCTTGTTCAGCCACGGGTGGGTGATGGCCTCGCCCTCGGCCACGCCAAAGGTCTTCATGATCGAATCCAGCCGATCGCCGGCAAAGATCCGCAGCAGATCGTCCTCGCACGACAGATAGAATTTCGACGTGCCGGGGTCGCCCTGACGGCCGGTCCGGCCGCGTAGCTGGTTGTCGATCCGGCGGCTTTCGTGGCGTTCCGTGCCCAGCACGAACAGACCGCCGGCCTCCAGCGCGATGGCGCGCTGCTCGGAGATTTCGGCCTTGAACTGCGCTTCCTGGGCCGCCTCGGCCTCGGGCGTGACCTCGACGCCCATGTTCCGCTGGTCCTGACGCCAGCGCTGCAGACGCATCTCCAGGTTACCGCCCAGCTGGATATCGGTACCGCGCCCGGCCATGTTCGTGGCGATGGTCACCGCACCCGGCAGGCCCGCCTCGGCGACGATGAAGGCTTCCTGCTCGTGCTGGCGCGCGTTCAGAACACTGTGCGGAATGCCCTTCAGCCGGGTCTCATAGCGGATGTCATACGCTGCATCGCCGACCTTCTGGGCCTCCTTCTCACGGCCCTTGAACTCGGCCTTGAGGGTGCGATCGACCTCGACCTTGTACTCATAGGTCTGCAGCAGCTTCGAAAGGGTCTCTGACTTCTCGATCGACACCGTGCCGACCAGGATCGGTTGCCCCGCCAGATGGCGTTCGGCGATCAGTTTGGCGATCGCCTCGTTCTTCTCGCGCGAGGTGCGATAGACCTCGTCGTCATAGTCGATGCGCTGGATCGGCCGGTTGGTCGGGATCTCCATGACATCCATCTTGTAGATGTCGAGGAATTCCTGGGCCTCGGTCGCCGCCGTGCCGGTCATGCCGGACAGCTTGGAGTAGAGGCGGAAATAGTTCTGGATGGTCACCGAGGCCAGGGTCTGGTTCTCGGGCTGAATCTTGACGCCTTCCTTGGCCTCCAGCGCCTGGTGCAGCCCCTCGGACAGACGGCGGCCCTGCATCATCCGGCCGGTAAACTCGTCGATCAGCATCACCTCGTCGGACCGGATGATATAGTCCTTGTCGCGCTGATACAGCGTATTGGCGCGCAGGGCCTGGTTGGCGTGGTGCACCAGGCTGATGTTGGCCGCGTCGTACAGGCCGGTCGTATCCGCAGCGAACAGGCCGCGCTCTTCCAGAATGGCCTCGATAGCCTCAGAGCCCTCCTCGGTCAGCAGAACCTGACGCTGCTTTTCGTCGACCTCGAAGTACGACGGCTCCTGGATGAGCTCCTTGATGATGCCGTCCAGCGTCACATAAAGGTCGGACCGATCCTCGGTCGGCCCCGAAATGATCAGCGGCGTGCGCGCCTCATCGATCAGGATGGAGTCGACCTCATCGACGATAACGAAGTGGTGCCCGCGCTGGACCATCTCGCGCCGGTCATAGACCAGATTGTCGCGCAGATAGTCGAAGCCGAACTCATTGTTGGTGCCATAGGTGATGTCGGCGGCATAGGCGGCCTGACGCTGCCCGCCCGACAGGCCATTGACGATCACGCCCACTTCCATGCCCAGGAAGCGATAGACCCGGCCCATCCATTCGGCGTCGCGCCGGGCCAGATAGTCGTTGACGGTGATGACGTGCACGCCCTTGCCCGCCAGCGCATTCAGATAGACGGGGGCCACGGCCACCAGAGTCTTGCCCTCGCCGGTCCGCATTTCGGCGATACCGCCTTCGTGCAGGATCATGCCCCCGGTCAGCTGAACATCATACTGGCGCTGGCCCAGCACCCGCTTGGACGCCTCGCGGACCACGGCAAAGGCCTCGTTGAGCAGCTTGTCCAGCGACTCGCCCTTGGCCAGCCGGTCACGGAAGGCATCGGTCATCATCCGGAGTTCGCCATCGGACAGGGCGGCGAACTTGTCCTCCAGGGCGTTGATCTTCTGAACCTGGGCCATGAAGCCCTTGACCTTGCGGTCGTTCGAGGAACCGATAAATTTCTTGGCAAAGCCGAGCATGGAGGATCCGGAAAACTACGGTGAGCGGACAGGCTCAGTCTGTGGGGCCCTGTCTAGGGGGGCTTGGGCGAGCAGCGATACACGCCATCCCGGCGGAGGCCTTCGCATCATCCGGCGCCGGAAGGGCAAAAACCCCGAAACCCGGCTACGCGAACGGTGGAAACCCCTCGACTTGGGCGCAGGCGGGACTTAAGCACCGGCCTTATCCCTGTCAACGCGAGGGGCATTCGGGCGGGCTCTCCCGAACCCACCTCAAAGGCCGTATTCCCTTCGCCCGGGCCGAGGAGCGCCGCATGCGACTGTCGTCCAATCCGTTTGTCATTCTCCTGACCGCCCTGATGCTGGCGCTGACCCTGTCGGCCTGCAACGGAGATCGGGGCAGCGACCGGCCGCCGGAACCGGGCGATCAGGCCGTGGCCCGGGTCGCGGGTGAAACCATCTGGGCCTCGGACGTAAAGCGCGAGGCGGTGGCCCAGGGCCTGATTGGCGAGGGCGAGCCGCTGGACGTCACCTCCAGCCTGTTCCGCCGCGTTCTCGACGAGGTCATCGATCAGAAGCTGCTGGCCCGCGAGGCCGAACGCCGGGGCCTGGACGAAAGCCCGCTGGTCCAGCGCAGGCTTGAGGTCACCCGCGACCGCATCCTCGGCGATGTGCTGGTCGAGGCGGTGGTCAATGGCACCATTACCGATCAAGCCGTCGAGGCGCTTTATCAGGAACAGCTCCGGCTGGCCCGGTCGTCGGAAGAAATCCGCATTCGCCTGATCTTGTCGCGCACCCGCGAGGAGGCCGAGACCGTCATGGGCGTGTTGGGCACCGGCGCCGCCTTCGAGGCCGTGGCCGCCGAAAGCTCGATCGACGAAGCCACCCGCTTCTCCGGCGGAGATCTGGGCTATCGCACCCTCGACGTCCTGCCCGAAGCCTTTGCCAATGCCTTGCGCGACAAGCCGGCGGGCTCGACCGTTGGCCCCTTCCAGACCGAAGGCGGCTGGGCCGTGGTGCGGGTCGAGGATCGACGGCGCGAGACCCCGCCCACGCTTGAACAGGCCCGTCCCCAGATCGTCCGCTATCTGACCTATGAGGGCGTGCGCCAGTTGCTGGAAGGATTGCGCGGCCGGGCCGATGTGGAGATCCTGCTCGCCGCTGAGCCGGAGTCGGCCGTCGAGGAACCCGCCTCGGCCCCTCCCTCCGCAGGAACCGGTGAATGAAGCCGCCCAAGCCGAAATCCACCGGTCGGTCGTCGTTGGAAAAGGCCTTCGACCCGTTCACCTCTGCCCTGAAACGCGGCGCCAGACCCGCTGACCCGACCCCCACCCCCGCTGCGCCCGGCAAGCCGGGGCTGGAAATCTCCCCGCTGGCCGTGCCCTTCCCGGTCATCGGCACCGTCGGCGGTGTCGAGATCGCCACGGCCCGGGCCGGCTTTTACAAACATCAGCGCGACGACCTGGTGGTCTTTCGCTTTGCCCGGGGGACCAGCTGCGCGGGGGTCTTCACCCGGCACAAGATCGGCTCGGCGCCGGTTGACTGGTGCCGTCGCCATCTGGACAGCGACGAGGGCGGCAAGGACGTCCGCGCCCTGGTCGTCAACGCCGGCTGCGCCAATGCCTTCACCGGCAAGCCCGGCGCGGATGCGGCGCGGCGCACGGCGTCCGAAGTCGCCAAACGCTTCGGCTGTCGCCAGCGCGACGTCATGCTGGCCTCAACCGGGGTGATCGGCGTCACCCTCGACGACCGCAAAATCGCCACCCGTCTGGGCGAGGTCGAAACCCGGCTCGACGCCGACACGCCTGCTGCCGACCAGTGGACGGCTGCGGCTGCGGGCATCATGACCACCGACACCTTCCCCAAGGGGTCGTACGCCGAGTGCAAGATCGACGGTCACACCGTCCGCATCGCCGGGATCGCCAAGGGCTCGGGCATGATCGCGCCCGACATGGCGACCATGCTGGCCTTCATCGTCACCGACGCCGACATTCACCCGAACGTGCTGCGCGCCATGCTGGGCCTGCATGTGCGGACCACCTTCAACTCGGTAACGGTCGACGGGGACACCTCGACCAATGACACCTGCCTGCTGTTCGCGACCGGGGCTTCCGGGGCACCGCGCATCGGCCGGGTCGGCGACCGCCGGCTCAAGGAATTCTCCCGTGCCCTCGACGGCGTGATGCTCGACCTTGCCCACCAGCTGGTCCGCGACGGCGAGGGAGCGACCAAATTCGTAAAGGTCACGGTGGACGGCGCCGCCAGTCCTGCCTCGGCCCGCAAGCTGGCCAAATCGATCGCCGACAGCCCGTTGGTCAAGACCGCCATCGCCGGTGAAGACGCCAACTGGGGCCGGATCGTCATGGCCGTCGGCAAGACCGAGGAACCCGTCGACCGTGACCGCCTCGCCGTCCGCTTCGGCCCCCATGTCGCCGCCATCGACGGCGCGCCCTCGCCCACCTACGACGAGGCGAAGATGAGCGCCTACATGAAGAATGCCGAGATCGACATCACCGTCGAGGTCGGCGCCGGCCGGGCCTCGGCCACCGTCTGGACCTGCGATCTGACCAAGCGCTACATCGAGATCAACGGCGACTATCGGTCGTGACGCTCCCAACCGTTCTTGTCGTTGCCGTCGCCCTGATCGATACGGATGGGCGGGTGCTGATCGCCCAGCGGCCAGAAGGCAGGCAGCTGGCCGGCCTGTGGGAATTCCCGGGCGGCAAGGTCGAGCCGGGCGAGCGACCGGAAGCCGCCCTGATCCGCGAACTGCGCGAGGAGCTGGGTATCGAGACCAAGGAATCCTGCCTCGCGCCCTTCGTCTTCGCCAGCCACGCCTATGACAGCTTCCACCTGCTGATGCCGCTCTACCTGTGCCGCCGGTGGGAGGGCACGGTGGTGGCGCGCGAGCATGCGGCGCTCAAATGGGTGCGGCCGAACCAGCTGTCGGACTGGCCCATGCCGCCCGCCGACGCGCCCCTGGTCGCCTGGCTCCGCGATCTTCTGTGACGATCAACGCGGTTTCTTAACCGGCGGTCGGCCACAGTGCCGGTCAGGCGCCCGGGCATCGAAGGAGGAGCCGTGACCAGACTTCACCGCTTCCTCGACGACGACTCCGGGGCCACCTCGCTCGAGTACGGCCTGATCGTCTCGCTGATCTTTCTGGTCATCCTGTCGGCGCTGACGGCCTTCGGGGGCACCAGTTCCGGCATCATCAACACCGCCATGAACACCCTGCGGACCGCGATGGGCGGCTAGGCCGTCCGCGGCGCCACCCGGAAGCCGGTCGCCACCGAGCCGGGCTTCAAGGGCTTCGGCTGGTCCGGCGCCGGCGCCCATCCGGTCAGGAACAGGGTCTCGAAGGTCGCCACGACCCGCGGCCGCGCATCGTCGCCGGTCACCGAATGGCGGGCGTCATAGAGCGCCGAGGCCCGTGCCATCACCCGGCGATTGAGGGGCGGCTTTGGCCCTTCCGGCGCGCCCGCCTCGCCCATGCCCCGCAGGTCCCGGACCAGCGCACCCATGTCGCGGTAGCGCACCGCCACCGTGTCTCCATCGACCACCGGCAGGGCGAACCCGGCGCGTTGCATCAGGCCCGCCGCATCCAGCGCATCGGCAAAGGGCGAGACCCGCGGCGCCGCCCCTCCGGTTTCCTCAAGCTCGGCCCTTGTCAGGACATCGCGCAACTCGGTCAGCGTCCCGGCCCCGAACATCGCCCCGAGGAACAGGCCGTCCGGCTTCAGCGCCCGCCGGATCTGTGCCAGCGCCCCCGGCAGGTCATTGGCCCAGTGCAGGCCCAATACCGAGACGATCAGATCGACCGAGCCGTCCTCAAGCCCCAGCGGCCCCTCGCCCGGCACGACCCGGTCGGCCTGCCCCACCGGTGTGGTCACAGGTCCCAGCCGCGCGGCGGCGTCATGGGCGGCCAGCACCCCGGCGAAAATTCCGGTCCGGGGTGACAGGTCGACCACGACGGAGAAGTCACGCGGAATGGCGTCCAGACTGTCGGCCAGTCCCTCGGCGGCGCGGCGGTGAAGGAAGTCGACCGGGGTCTCCGCGCCCTCCGCCCGTTGCACGCGCGCCATCCTGCGGGCAGGGTCGAACAGTCGGGGCGGTGCGGATGAGGTCATGCGGATCGATATGGGGGCTGAGAGCGATTTCTGGAAAGCCGGTCCGGGCGCGCGTGTCCAGTCTTTCGCGCGCGTCTTCGGACGTGGGCTGGCCGATCTGATCCTGCCCCCGCCCGAGGCGCCGGGCCCTGCCGGCCGCATCGGGGCGGCCCTGACCTCGGCGGAATGGTCGCGCATTACCTTTCTGGAGGACCCGGTCTGCGATGGCTGCGGGGCGCCCTTCACCGTCGACTCCGGCGACTTTGCCGAAGGCCGCTGCGCCCCCTGCCTGGCTCATCCTCTGGCCTTCGCCCGGGCGCGGGCGGCCTGCCTCTATGACGACGGATCGCGGCCGTTGATCCTCCGGTTCAAGCACGCCGATGACCAGCCGCTGGCCCCGTTGTTCGCGCGCTGGCTGTCGCGCTCGGCCCGCCCCCTTCTGGACGAAGCCGATGCCGTGGTGCCCGTGCCGCTCCACCCCTCGCGCCTGCTGGCCCGCCGCTTCAACCAGGCCGCCGAGATCGCCCGGCCGCTGGCCCGCACCGAACGGCTCGACTATCTGCCCGACAGTCTGGTGCGCCGCGCCGCCACGGCCTCTCAGGGCGGGCTTGGCGCACGGGGCCGCAAACAGAATGTGAAGGGCGTCTTCCTCGTCCCCGAGGACCGTCGCGGTCGTCTGCGCGGCCGGCGCATCCTGCTGGTCGATGATGTGCTGACCACCGGCGCCACCGCCGAGGCCTGTGCCAGGGCCCTGCTGGACGCCGGAGCCCGCGCCGTCGACCTCGCCGTCGTCGCCCGGGTGCAGAGTGCGCGCACCATGCCTAGATAGGGAACGAACCGCCCGTCCGGGGGCTCATCCCCCATCTGCAACCAACGGAGTAACCACCAGTGTCCGACGTCGTCCTCTATACCAAGCCGGGCTGCCCCTACTGCATCTCGGCCATGATGCTGCTGAAGAAGAAGGGCGTGGACTATCAGGAGATCGTCGCCTCCAACGACCCCCAGCTGAAGGCTGAAATGACGGCGAAGTCGGGCGGCCGCGCGACCTTCCCGCAGATCTTCATCGGCGAGCGCCACATCGGCGGCTCGGACGACCTGCACGCCCTCGACGCCCGCGGCGGACTGGACCCCCTGCTGGAATCCTGACGCACCGCCATGGCCGGACCGCTCGACATCGCCCTGATCCAGACCCGCACCCCGGCGACCAGCGAAGCCGGGCTGGACCATGTGGCACCCCTGATCCGGCAGGCGGCAAGCGAGGGCGCCAGACTGATCCTGACACCCGAGGCCACCAATCGCCTCGAGCGGCGCAGCGAAGGCCGCGCCACCCTCATGGCCGAGGCCGATGATGTCGCTGTCCAAGGGCTGTCGGCACTGGCGCGTGAGTTGGGCATCTGGCTGCAGGTCGGATCGGTCATGGTCCGGGCCGAAGATGATGACGCCGGCCGCGCCGCCAATCGCGCCCTGCTGATCGACCCCGAGGGCCGCATCACGGCCCGATACGACAAGCTGCACGTCTTTGACGTCGATCTCGACACCGGCGAAAGCTGGCGCGAGAGCAAGGCCGTGCGACCCGGCGACCGCGCCGTCGTGGCCGAGACCCCGTGGGGTGGGCTGGGCCTTTCCATCTGCTACGATGTGCGCTTTCCTCAGCTCTATCGCGACCTCGCCAGGGCCCGACCCGACGTCCGCCTGATCGCCATTCCCGCTGCCTTCACCGTGCCGACCGGCGAAGCCCACTGGCAGACCCTGCTCCGGGCCCGCGCCATTGAGACCGGCGCCTTTGTACTGGCAGCAGCCCAGGGCGGCACCCATGAGGACGGGCGCGCCACCTGGGGCCGCTCCACCGTCGCTGATCCGTGGGGCAAGGTCGTCGCCGCTCTCGACCATGACCAGCCCGGCGTGCTGCTCGCCCGGCTTGACCTCGACGCCGTCGATCGGGCAAGGCGCGCCATTCCGTCCCTGACCCACGACCGGCCCTTCCGCTCCGCATCCGACGCATGATCCGCTACGCCCTGACCTGTGCGGCCGACCATCCGTTCGAGGCCTGGTTCTCGAGCTCCTCGGACTATGACGATCAGGCCGCCCGCGGCCTCGTGGAATGCCCCTTCTGCGGGTCGCGCGAAGTGGCGAAACAGATCATGGCGCCTGCTGTCGCCGGCACGAAGAAGCGCGACACGACCGGCGCGCCCCTCCAGACCCTGATGTCCGATATGGCCAAAAAGGTCCGCGCCCACGTCGAGGCCAATTTCGACTATGTCGGCGACACCTTCGCCCGCGAGGCCCGCGCCATCCACGAGGGCACGTCCGAGCCGCGCGAAATCTATGGCGAGGCCACCGCTGACGAGGTCCGGGCGCTCAAGGAGGACGGCATCCCCTGCGCGCCCCTGCCGGCCGCGCCGCCCGATCCCTCGAAGGCACACTGAGCGTGGATACGGGGGAGCGTTATCACGAGTTCGACCCGCCTGAGGCCCTTCGCCCCTGGGTGCGCAAAGTCTGGACCTATGCCTGCCCGAACCCCAGCCGCACGATCCAGCGGATCGCCCCCGACGGCTGTCCCGAACTGATCCTCGATCTCGGCGACCCCTATGAGGAGGCCGACGCCGACGGCGTCTTTCGCTTGCAGCCGTCCGCCCTGTTCGCGGGCCAGATGACCCGACCCATCGCCATCCGGCCGGTCGGCCCGGTCGAGCTGGTGGCCCTGCGCTTCCATCCGGACGGCGCGCGCAACTGGCTGGGCCGGTCCCTGCGCACGGCCACCGACCGGCGTCTGGACATGACCGACCGGCTGCGGGAGCTCTGCCCGCCCGTCGGTGACCCCGAGGCCCAGGCCCGGCAGATGATCGACTGGATGGCCGGCCAGCGCCGGGACGACTGGTCCATCGACCCGCTGGTCCGGACCGAGGTCGAGGCCATTCAGCTGGATCGGCCCTCGCCGCCCCGCGACGCCACGGCCCGCCGGGCCCTGCAGCGCCGGTTCCTCGACCGGGTGGGCATCGCGCCCCGCACCCTCAGGGCCGTCGTCCGCTTCCGGCGCGTCTTCGACCACGCCATGTCCGACGAGGCGGAAGGCTGGCTCTCGGCCGGGCTGGACGCCGGCTATTTCGACCAGCCCCAGCTGGCACGCGAATTCCGCCGCTTCCTCGGCTGCACGGCGACCGAATGGGCCCGCGAACAGGTCGAGCTGGCGCGGGCCATCGCGTCGCAAACCTACAAGCCCGGCGGGCCCGAGCCGTCCTAGAGGTCGGACACGCCAACCGGAGCACCTCGATGTCCCTGCTGCCTGTATTCGCCGCCGCCCTTCTCACGACCACCCCCCCGGCCCAGGATCCCGTCGCCGGCCTCGGCTGGATGAGTGGCTACTGGCTCGATTGTTCGGACGGGCGCGAGGCCTCCGAGACCTGGACCGATCCGCGCGAGGGCCTGATGGCCGGTCATGCTGTCACCGTTTCGGCGCAGGGGCCCGTGGGCTTTGAACTGGCCTTCATCGCCACCCTGCCGGATGGCGCCGCCGTCTATGTGGTCAAGCCTTCGGGTCAGGACGAGGTGCGGTTCACCCTGACTGAACAGGGTGAGGACTTCGTCGTCTTCTCGAATCCGGACAACGACTTCCCCACCCATATTCGGTACGAGCGCGACGGCGACGGGCTCAGGGCCCGGATCGACGGCGAGATTTCGGGCACGCCACGCAGCGTCGAGTGGCGCTTTGAGACTGCGCCCCTCAATACCCGCTGCCCGACAGTCTAGTCGCGGGTCCAGCCTTCCTCGGCCATGCAGAGTTCAAACGCGCGGCTGGCGACGTCGCCCGTCTTGTCTAGGCACAGGGCGCGGGCGCGATCAAAGGGCGTGGCGTCATGTCCGCGCCAGCCGCGATGGTCGTCGTCGTGGTCGGCGTCGATAATGGTAACACAGGCCGAGGTCGCAAGGCCGGCGGCGATCAGGGTGGCAGTCAGGAACAGGCGTTTCATGGGGCATCTCCGGTAAAGCTTGGACCTCACCTGTACCTCCCGCCTCCGCGGCATTCCCGTTACAAGTCTGAAATCTGGATGAATTCGCGGTAAGCTTCAGGCCCGCTCGGCGATCATCATATAGTTGATGTCGACATCATCGCTTTCCGAGAAGCGTCCGGTCAGCGGATCATAGGTCACGCCATAGGGACCACGGGCGGAGATGCCGGGCGCGGCGTCCAGCCATCCCCGCAGCGTTTCCGGCTTGAGGAACTGGCGCCAGTCATGGGTGCCCGGCGGCACCCAGCGCAGCACATATTCTGCGGCCACCTTGCCGAGGGCCAGAGACTTCAGCGTCTTGTTGAGCGTCGCCACAATCATCATCCCGCCGGGGGCGACCAGGGCGGCGGTGTCGCGCAGATAGGCGGCCGGATCGGCGACGTGCTCGACGACCTCCATGTTCAGCACGACATCGAACGGGGGCTCGCCTTCGGCCATCAGCCCCTCGGCGGTGCCGTGCCGGAAATCGATCTCCAGCCCCTGCGCCTCGGCATGCATGCGCGCCGTGCCGATGTTGCGCTCCGAGGCATCGACCGCCGTGACCTGAAAGCCCAGCCGCGCCATCGGTTCTGACAGCAGCCCGCCGCCACAACCGATGTCCAGCAGCCGCAGCCCCTCGAACGGGCGCCGTGCCGCGCCGTCGCGATTGAAGCGGGCCAGGGCCTCTCTGCGGATGAAGCCCAGCCGAACGGGATTGAAGCGATGCAGGGGCGCAAAGGGCCCCCTCGGGTCCCACCATTCCTCGGCAAGCGCCGAAAATCGCGCCACATCCGCCGGATCGACGCTTGAGGTCCACTCCGGACCCGTTTTCGGTTTGCGCGGCCCGGCCGTGTCGTTAGAAGCGCCCATAGGCCATGGCATGAACGCCCCCGACATCGGTTGCAAGAGAGGATCCCGGTCAGAATGACGCGCCTTGTGCTGAAGTTCGGCGGGACCTCCATGGGCGACCTTGACCGGATCCGGCGTGCAGCGCGGATCGTGGCGGCCGAATACAATGCCGGGCGACGTGTGGCCGTGGTGGTCTCGGCCATGGCGGGCAAGACCAATGAGTTGGTCGCCTGGACTGACGGCGCGGGTCGGCCCGCCCAGGGAATCGACCCCACCGATGACGAATATGACGCCGTGGTCGCCTCGGGCGAGCAGGTCACGGCGGGCCTGCTGGCCCTGACGCTCCGCAATATGGGCCTGCGCGCCCGCAGTTGGATGGGCTGGCAGATCCCCGTCCTGACCGACGACCAGCACGGCAAGGCCCGCATCATCGACATTCCGGGCGAGGCTCTGGGTCTGGCCGTGGACGGGGGCGAGATCGCCGTCGTGCCGGGCTTTCAGGGCATCAGTCCTGCCGGACGGATCACCACCCTCGGCCGGGGTGGCTCTGACACCTCAGCGGTTGCGGTGGCGGCGGCGCTCAACTGTCCGTGCGACATCTATACCGACGTCGACGGCGTCTATACGACCGACCCTCGCATCGAGAGCCGGGCCCGGCGGCTGGAGCGGATTTCCTATGAGGAAATGCTGGAGATGGCCTCGCTGGGGGCAAAGGTTCTCCAGACCCGCTCGGTCGAACTGGCCATGGCCAAAAAAGTGCCCCTCCGGGTACTGTCCAGCTTCATTGAACCCGACGATCACGGCGTGCTTCCCGACAAGGGCGGCACCCTGATCTGCGACGAGGAAGAGATCGTGGAAAAACGTATCGTGTCCGGCGTCACCATGAGTCGTGACGAGGCCCGCATCACCCTGCTCGGCCTGGGCGACCGCACCGACGCCCCCGCTGACGTCTTCACCCGCCTGGCCGAGGCCGGGGTCAATGTCGACATGATCGTTCAGAGCCAGTCGCGAACCGAGGGCGCGGTCAATTTGACCTTCACGACCGGTAGGCGTGACGCCACCCGCGCCGCCGAGCTGATGCAAGCGGCCCAGACCGACATCGGCTTTCAGGAAATCCGCCTCGACGAGGACGTGGCCAAGGTCTCGGTCGTCGGCGTCGGCATGCGCAGCCACGCGGGCGTCGCCCAGACCATGTTCCGGGCCCTGGCCGACAAGGGGATCAAATTCCAGGCTATTTCGACCTCGGAGATCAAGATCAGCGTCCTGATCGACGCGGCCTATGCCGAACTGGCTGTGCGCGCGCTCCATTCCGCCTACGGCCTCGAAGCCGTATAAGCATGGGAATATCGCCCGGGCCCCCTATCTATCGGGTCTGACGGAGGGGCCATGCCGACTGCAAGCGGATTGACGACACGAGGACCCAGGAACCTCCTGCGCCAGATCCGTGAGGCCATGGCCGGGGGCGGACCGGCCCAGGAGCGGCTGGATCTGGTCGTCCGCATCATCGCCCAGACCATGGTGGCCGAGGTCTGCTCCATCTATCTTCGGCGCGCCTCGGGCGAGCTGGAGCTGTTCGCCACCCAGGGCCTGAACCGTGAGGCCGTGCACAACACCCGCCTCAGCCCCGGTGAGGGTCTGGTGGGCGAGGTGGCCCGCGTGGCCGAGCCGATCAGCCTGTCGCACGCCCCCTCGCACCCCAACTTCTCCTACCGGCCGGAAACGGGCGAGGATCCCTATCACGCCTTCCTCGGCGCGCCCCTGCTGCGCGGCGGTCGCGCGATTGGCGTTCTGGTCGTCCAGAACCAGTCCGCGCGTCGCTATGACGAGGACGAGATCGAGGACATCCAGACCATCGCCATGGTGCTGGCCGAAACGGTCGCATCCGGCGAGTTGATGGGCCTCGACGAACTGCGCGACGTCGAGGTGGCGCCCCACCGGCCCGAACGCTTCAAGGGCCAGAAATTCTCGGACGGCCTCGCCTATGGCCACGTCGTTCTGCACGAGCCACCCCTGCCGCCGGAAAAGCTGCTGGCCGACGACACCCCGTTCGAGGAACAGCGGCTCAAGGCCGGGCTCGAGGCACTCAAGGCCAATATCGACGCCATGCTGGACGGCAGCCAGGGCCTGTCCGGCCCCTCGTTCGAGGTGCTGGAAACCTACCGCATGTTCGCTGTCGACCGGGGCTGGAACCGCTCGCTGGAAGAGGCCGTCCGCTCGGGCCTGACCGCCGAGGCCGCCGTCGACCGGGTCCGGAACGAACACCGCGCCCGCTTTGCCAAGGCCCGCGACCCCTATATCCGCGAACGGTTGCACGACCTTGAGGACCTCGCCAACCGCCTGCTGCGGGTGCTGGCCGGTGACCGCCCGGGCGAGCGTGACCTGCCCGAGGACACCATCCTCGTCGCCCGTAACCTCGGCCCCGCCGACCTGCTGGAGTATCCGCGCGAGCGGCTCAAGGGTCTGCTGCTGGAAGAGGGCTCGGCCGCCAGCCATGCCGCCATCGTCGCCCGCGCCCTGCAGATTCCCTGCGTGGGACGCATGGCCGGTCTGCGCGATCGCCTCAGCGAAGGTGATCTGGTCATCGCCGACGGCGAGACGGGCGAGGCCTATCTGCGCCCCCGTCCCGATGTGGTCGAAGCGGTGCAGGCCCGCCTCGATCTGCGCAGCAAGCGTCAGGCCGAATTCGCCCGCCTGCGCGACACCCCCGCCATCACCCTCGACGGCAAGCGCATCCAGCTGCTGACCAACGCCGGCCTCGCTGTCGATCTCGACAACCTCGACCAGACCGGGGCCGAGGGCATCGGCCTGTTCCGCACCGAGTTCCAGTTCATGGTGTCCGAGGAACTGCCCCGGCTGGACGCCCAGACCAACCTCTATCGCAAGGTGCTGGACACCGCCGGCGACCGGCCCGTGGTCTTCCGCACCCTCGACATCGGCGGCGACAAGGTCCTACCCTACCTTGAGGCTGAACGGGAGGAGAACCCGGCGCTCGGCCGTCGCGCCATCCGTCTGGGCCTCGACCGTCCGGGCCTGTTGCGGCTGCAGCTGCGCGCCCTGCTGTCGGCCGCCGAGGGCCGCGAGTTGCGCGTCATGTTCCCGATGATCGCCACCGTGGACGAATTCCGCGCGGCCCGCGAGCTGGTCGATGTCGAATGCGCGTGGGCCCGCAGGCGCGGCCGCAGCCTGCCGAGCCTCTTGCGGGTCGGGGCCATGATCGAATGTCCGTCCCTGCTCTGGCATCTGGATGCCCTTCTGCCTCTGACCGACTTCGTCTCGGTCGGCAGCAACGACCTGCTGCAATATATGTTCGCCGCAGACCGCACCAATCCGCTGGTCTCGGATCGCTACGACCCCCTGTCGCCCCCCGCCCTCCGCGCCCTGGCCGAAATCCAACGGAAATGCGCCGAGACCGGAACGCCCGTGTCCGTGTGCGGAGAACTGGCCGGTCGCCCGCTCGAGGCCTTTGCCCTTCTGACCCTCGGCTACACCCGCCTGTCCGCCCCCGCCGCCGGTGTTGGGCCGGTCAAACGGATGTGCCTGTCGACCGACCTGGGCCAGGCCCAGCGCGCCATGAGCAGCTTGCTCGGCCTGTCCGCCGGCTCGATCCGCAACGAGATCGAGTCCCTGGCCCGGAAGTTGAACGTCGTCCTCTGAGCGTCCCGTCCTGAAACGACCCGGATGCTTAACGGGACGTTGATCGCGGGGCTACGATGGGTTATCCACAAGAGGATCGCAAAAGTCCTCCGGGGGGAGGCGAGAACCGTCACCCGGGTTTGTTAGGCACTGCGTCGTGGTTGAGTGCGGCATCATCGATGCCGATAGTTGGGTCGGGCCTCATGGCACTGGATACGGGGAACATCCCCGACGAGTTTCGGGCACATCCCGACTGGAAGGACCCTGTGCCTCCCATCACGGACGCTCCGACTCTGGGTGACGGGCTCCGCGCCGCGCGCAAGGCGTCGAACCGCTCACTCGAGGACATGTCGGCCATCACCCGCGTCCACGTCCGCTATCTGCGCGCGCTCGAGCAAAACGACACCTCCATCCTGCCCTCGCGGGTCTTCTCGATCGGCTATGTCCGCGCCTATGCCGGTGCCCTCGGCGTCGACGAACAGCTGGCGGTCGAGCGGTTCAAGCGCGACGTGCCCGACCCTTCAGTCCCGCTGCAAGCCCCGGTCGGCATCGCCTTTGAGGAAGTTCGCCGCTATTCGCCCCGCATCATCGGCGTGCTGGCCATCATCGGCCTGGCCGTCCTGGGCTGGAACGTCTTCCAGCGCGTCAGCCTGATGTCGCCCACCCAGCCGTCGGATCTGGTCGCAGTGCCCGAAAGCTGGTCGGTCGGTTCGGCCCCCGGCACGGTGACCCTCGACCTGCCCCAGCCCGCGCCCCCGGATCAGACCGTGCCGCCCCTCTATGTCACCCGCGGGCTCGAGACCGAGCTGACCGGCCTGACCGCCGCCGATACCGAAGCGGCGGCCGCCGCCGATGCCGGGACCGCCCCGGTGCAAAAGGCCTTCAACCCGCGCGGTGCCGTTTATGGCGCCGCCGCTACCGCCTCCCAGGTCGTCCTTCAGGCGCGCAAGGCCACCATTCTGGTCGTCCGCATGTCCGACGGACGCGTTCTGTTCGCCCGTCAGCTGGCCGCCGGGGAAGCCTGGCGCGCGCCGGTCGGGGTTCAGGCCGTCATCGACGTGGCCGATCCTTCGGCCTTCGACGTCTATCTGAATGGCGAGCACGGCGGACGTCTGGAGCAGGCGCTGACCCCCCTGTCCCAGCTCAATCGCCGCGCCGAGACTCTCGCTCGTCAGGCCACCGAGGCCCTGACCCGCCGCACCGAAGCCGCCGTCCGCGCGGCCCAGGCCATGACCACGGACGGCTGACCACCCGGACGCGTCGGCGACGTCGTGCGCCGTGGCAATCGGCGTCGATAAGGACTATCTGAACCTCGCCATGTCCGAGCTCTCCCACGTCCGCCCCTGGCGCCATATCGAGCGCCGTCCCAGTCGCCAGATCATGGTCGGCAACGTCCCCGTGGGCGGCGGTGCGCCGATCACCGTCCAGTCGATGACCAATACGCCGACCGCCGATGCCGCGGCCACGATCGACCAGATCCGCCAGCTGGAAGCCGCCGGCGCCGACATCGTCCGCGTCTCCTGTCCCGACGAGGAGTCGACGGCCGCCTTCAAGTCGATTGCACGGGAGGCCCGGGTGCCGCTCGTGGCCGACATCCACTTTCACTACAAGCGCGGCATCGAGGCCGCACAGGCGGGCGCCGCCTGCCTGCGCATCAACCCCGGCAATATCGGCTCACCCGACCGCGTGCGCGAGGTCGTCCAGGCTGCCCGCGACCACGGCTGCTCCATGCGCATCGGCGTCAACGCCGGCTCTCTGGAGAGGGAACTGCTCGAGAAATACGGCGAGCCCTGCCCCGAAGCCATGGTCGAGTCCGCCCTCAACCACGCCCGCATCCTGCAGGACCACGACTTCCACGAGTTCAAGATTTCGGTGAAGGCGTCAGACCCCTTCCTGACGGTGGCCGCCTATCAGCAACTGGCCGATGCCATCGACTGCCCCCTGCACCTTGGCGTGACCGAGGCCGGGCCCCTGCGCTCGGGCACGATCAAGTCGTCTATCGGCCTCGGCAACATGCTGTGGTCGGGCATCGGCGACACCATCCGCGTCAGCCTCGCCGCCGATCCGGTCGAGGAGATCAAGGTCGGCTTCGACATCCTCAAGTCACTGGGCCTGCGCCACCGGGGCGTCAACATCATCGCCTGCCCGTCGTGCGCCCGTCAGGGCTTCAACGTCATCGATACGGTCGGCATCCTCGAGGAGCGGCTGGCCCACATCACCACCCCCATGTCGCTGTCGATTATCGGCTGTGTGGTGAATGGCCCGGGCGAAGCGCTCTACACCGACGTCGGCTTCACCGGCGGCGGCAAGGGCGCCGGCATGGTCTATCTGAACGGCAAGATCGCCCACAAACAGGCCAACGAAGGCATGATCGACGAGATTGTCGCCCGCGTGGAGGCCAAGGCCGCCGAGCTGGAGGCCACGCGCGAGGCGGCTCGTGCTGCTGCGGAATGACCATGGAACTCTACATCTCCACCCCCTCCCCCTATGCCCGCCTGTGCCGGATCGTGGCGCGGGAGCGTGGTCTGGCCGACCAGATCGAGGAGGTGGTGGCCGATCCCTATGCGAACGATCCCGGCCTGATGGGGTCCAACCCGCTGGTTCAGGTGCCGGCCCTGGTTGCGGGCGACGGCCTGCCGCTCACCGACAGCCCTGTCATCTGCGAATGGCTGGATGCTCACGGCACGGGGGGTCCGCGCCTGCTGCCGCCCGAGGGTCCGGAACGCTGGCGGGTCCGGCGTCTGCAGACCCTGGCCCATGGCGCGCTGGAAATGGGCGTCAAACGCCTGCTCGAGCTGCGCCGACCCGAGTCCGAACGCTCGCCGTCCTGGATCGAGCGCTGGACCCGCAACATGCACAGGTCCTTCGACGCCCTCGAGCAGGCCCTGCCCGATGACGAGGCGCTGGATCTCGGCGTCATCGCCACCGCCGTCGCCACCACCTGGACCGGCTTTCGTCACCCCGACGTCGACTGGCGCACCGGCCACCCGCGCCTGGTCGCGCTGACCGAGCGGCTGGAAGCCCGCGACAGCTTCGTGCAGACCTATCCCCGCTAGGGCGACTGCGCTAAACCGCGCCCTCCGTTCACGGCAGGACACCCCTTCCCTTGCGACTTCCCCAGGCCCGTCTCGATCAGGTGATTGACCGCTTTCAGGAGGTCGAGGCGCGCATGGGCGCGGCCACCGACGGTCAGGAGATCGTGCGCCTCTCGAAGGAACATGCCGAGATGAAACCCATCGCCGACGCCGTGATGGCACTGGCGAGGACCCGGGCCGAGATGGCCGATCTGGAGGCCATGACCTCGGATCCCGAGATGGCCGAAATGGCCGCCGACGAGTTGCACACCCTCAAGGAGTCGCTGCCCGAGATGGAGCGCGGCGTGGCCCTGCTGCTGGCGCCGCGCGATGCCGACGAACAGGCCTCGGCCGTGCTTGAGGTCCGCGCCGGCACCGGCGGCGACGAGGCCGCCCTGTTCGCGGGCGACCTGTTCCGCATGTATTCCCGCTATGCGCAAGGCCGCGGCTGGCGGGTCGAGCTGGACTCGGCCACCGAGGGCGAGGCCGGCGGCTACAAGGAAATCATCGCCACCGTCTCCGGCGACGGCGTGTTCGGCCGGCTCAAGTTCGAATCCGGCGTCCACCGCGTGCAGCGCGTGCCGGTCACCGAGGCGGGCGGCCGCATCCACACCTCGGCGGCCACCGTCGCCGTCCTGCCCGAGGTCGAGGATGTCGAGATCGAGATCCACGACAAGGACATCCGCATCGATACCTTCCGCGCCTCCGGCTCGGGCGGCCAGCACGTCAACAAGACCGACTCCGCCGTGCGCATCACCCACCTGCCGACCGGCATCGTCGTGACCAGCTCGGAAAAGTCGCAGCACGTCAACCGCGACAAGGCGATGAAGAACCTGCGCATTCGCCTGTATGACCAGCAGCGTCAGGCCAAGGACGCGGCCCGCTCCGATGCCCGCAAATCCCAGGTCGGCTCGGGCGACCGGTCCGAGCGCATCCGCACCTACAACTTCCCGCAGGGGCGGGTCAGCGACCACCGCATCAACCTCACCCTCCACAGCCTGCCGCAGATCCTCGAGGGCGACCTCGACCCCCTGCTGGACGCCCTGATCGCCGAGGACCAGGCTGCCCGCCTCGCCGACCTCGAGGCCGAGTTCAGCTGACGGGCCCTGACAGCTGCTGCTTCCGCAGTTGCCCCCCCGGGCTGCCCCCGCTCCTATGGGCGCGAGGAGGACGGGACCATGTCAAACCAGCAGTTCGTATTCGCGCGCGACCTGACCCATCCGGTAAAATGCCCCCACTGCGGCGTCCGCTATGAGTTCACCCGCAAGGTCGAGGTCAAGCGCAACTCCGGCGGGCTGACCCAGCCGGACGAGTCCATCGTCCAGTCGGCCAATGAGGAACTGGACACCCTGTCGGAAGGGACGGGCAGCGAGGTGGTCCGCTGCCCCGCCTGCCGCAAGCTGGGGCCCGGCATGCTGACCAGTCATCTGCTGATGGGCCTGTTCATCGTCGTCTGGATCATCGCCTGTCTGGGCGGGGCGGCGCTGATCCTGTGGCTGGCGGCGGCGTCCGGCGCCCTCTTCTGGATGCTGGGCCTGCTGGCACTGGCGGGCGCCGGCATCGGCGCCGTCGCCCTGATCATGTGGCTGTTCGGTGGCTTCATCACCAAGGGCCGGCTGCCACAGAACTGAAGCGCAGCCATTTGGCACCCCGACGCGTTTGACGGCCATGATACGCGCCCTGTCCGTCGATCTTGCACAGGAAGCCGCTTATGGCCGTGACCTCGCACGGGCATTCGGCGGAGCGCTGCTGTTCGCCGTGCCCCTGCTGATGACCATGGAGATGTGGCGCTTCGGCCTGTCTCTCGATCAGGGGCGGCTGGCGGTGTTCGTGCTCACAGCCCTGCCGTTGCTGTACGGCCTGTCCCACTATGCCGGGTTCAGCCGTCACCGGGGCTGGCTGCCGGACCTGCTCGACACCCTGGTCGCGCTGGCGGTCGGTTTCATCACGGCCGGCATCCTGCTGTTTCTGCTCAATGTCCTGAATACCGACGCCACCCTCGACCAGACACTCGGCCAGGTCCTGCTGCAGGCCATACCCGGCGCCATCGGCGCCCTGCTGGCCCGGCGCCAGCTGAGCGAGGCCGAGGCCTCGGAGGAACAGCGCGAAGAAGAGGCCTCCTATCCGGGTGAGCTGTTCCTTATGGTGGCCGGCGCCCTGTTTCTCGCGCTCAATGTGGCCCCGACCGAAGAGGTGCTGCTGATCGCGGTGCGGGCCACACCCTGGCATACCGCAGGCCTGCTGCTTCTCTCTCTGGCCCTCATGCACGCCATCGTCTTTCAGGTTGGCTTTGCCGGTCAGGAAGAGGCCGATCAGCCCGTCACCGCCTTCTTCCACTTCACCCTTGCGGGTTACGGTCTGGTGCTGCTGGTCAGCCTGTTCATGCTGTGGATCTTCGGCCGCACCGAAGGTCAGGCCCTGTCAGAGATCGTCTCCATGGTCGTCGTCCTCGGCTTCCCCGCCGCTCTGGGCGCCGCCGCCGCGCGGCTGCTGGTCTGATGGCGGGCGCGCGCAAGGGTCCAAAGTCAGACACCGGCCGTCCGGTGCTGGAGTGGATCATGGGCGCGCTCGGCCTGGTGCTGACGTTGGCCGCCCTGGCGCTGGTCCTGCGCGGCGCTCATTCCCATCCCTCCCCGCCCGCGCTCACCGTCCGTCTGGTCGAGGCGCGGCCCATGGGCGATCAGTGGGTGGCCGAGGTCGAGGTCACCAATCGCGGTGACGCCACCGCCGCCTCGGTCGAGGTCGAGGGGGGCACGGCCCCCGATGTCGCCTCGGCCACGCTCGACTATGCCCCCGGCCACGGCCGCGAGCGGCTCAGCCTGGTCCTGCCCGCCCGTCCGGGCCCCGACACGCCATTTCGCATCCGGGGCTGGTCCGAGCCCTGAGATCGGCCTATCGTGCCGCTGTTCTCCGGGGGGCCGCGCAAGGCGGCTGAGATAGGACCGCGTCCTGACCCGTCGAACCTGATCCGGGTCATGCCGGCGAAGGGATGGGAACGGGCGGTCCTCACGCCCGCAATCTGCCTGACGTCGGCGCCCTCACACGCAGAGGCTGCCATGAACATCCACGTCCCCGCCGAGACTCCCGCTGAACCCTCGTCCGATCTGGCGCTGAAAGACGCGCGGGAAGCCGTGATGAAGGAGACGGGCACCATCCCGACCGGCGAGCGGGCGGGCAGTCGCAAGGTCTATGTGGCGGGCGAGCTCTATCCCGACATCCGCGTGCCGTTCCGCGAGGTCGCGGTGCACCCCAGCGCCAATGAGCCGCCGGTGACCATTTACGACAGCTCGGGCCCCTATACCGACCCGACCATCACCATCGACATCAAGAGGGGCCTGCCGCACGTCAAATCCAGCTGGCAGCTCGACCGCGGCGACATCGCCCCCGTGGCCAATCCGCGCGAGGTCAAGCCCGAGGACAACGGCCATGCCAGTGGCCGCCACCTCGCCCCGCGCTTCGACACCTCGCACCACAAGGTCTTCAGGGGCGTGCCCGGCCGTCCGGTGACCCAGCTGGAATACGCCCGCGCCGGCATCATCACGCCCGAGATGGAATATGTCGCCATCCGCGAGAACCTGCGCCGCGAGCAGACCCAGCCCTGCGTCCGCGACGGCGAGGATTTCGGCGCCAGCATCCCCGACTTCGTCACCCCCGAGTTCGTCCGTCAGGAAATCGCCCGCGGCCGGGCCATCATCCCGCACAACATCAACCACCCCGAGGTCGAGCCGATGATCATCGGCCGCAACTTCCTCGTGAAGATCAATGCCAACATCGGCAACTCGGCCGTCCTCAGCTCGGTCGATGACGAGGTCGACAAGCTGGTCTGGGCGACCCGCTGGGGCGCCGACAACGTCATGGACCTGTCGACCGGCCGCAACATCCACAACATCCGCGACTGGATCATCAGGAACTCGTCCGTCCCCATCGGCACCGTGCCCATCTATCAGGCGCTGGAGAAGGTGAACGGCATCGCCGAGGACCTGACGTGGGAGGTGTTCCGCGACACCCTGATCGAACAGGCCGAACAGGGCGTGGACTATTTCACCATCCACGCCGGCGTGCGCCTGCCCTTTGTGCCGATGACGGCCAAACGCGTGACCGGCATCGTCTCACGCGGCGGCTCGATCATGGCCAAGTGGTGCCTCAGCCACCACCGCGAGTCCTTCCTCTACGAGAATTTCGCCGAGATCTGCGAGATCATGCGCGCCTATGACGTCAGCTTCAGCCTCGGCGACGGCCTGCGCCCCGGCTCGATCGCCGACGCCAATGACGAGGCCCAGTTCGCCGAGCTGCGCACCTTGGGCGAGCTGACCAAAATCGCCTGGGATCACGGCTGTCAGGTCATGATTGAGGGCCCCGGCCATGTGCCCATGCACAAGATCAAGGCCAATATGGATGAGCAGCTGAAGCACTGCCACGAGGCGCCCTTCTATACGCTCGGGCCGCTGACCACCGACATCGCGCCCGGCTATGACCACATCACCAGCGCCATCGGGGCGGCCATGATCGGCTGGTTCGGCACGGCCATGCTCTGCTACGTCACGCCCAAGGAGCACCTGGGCCTGCCCGACCGTCAGGACGTCAAGGACGGCGTCATCACCTACAAGATCGCCGCCCACGCCGCCGACCTGGCCAAGGGCCACCCCGCCGCCCGCCTGCACGACGACGCCCTGTCACGCGCGCGGTTCGAGTTCCGCTGGGAAGACCAGTTCAACCTCGGCCTCGACCCCGAAACCGCCCGCAAATACCACGACGAGACCCTGCCGAAAGAGGCCCACAAGACCGCCCACTTCTGCTCCATGTGCGGTCCCAAATTCTGCAGCATGAAGATCAGCCAGGACATCCGCGACGCCGCCAAGGCCGACGAGGCCGAAAAGGGCATGGCCGAAATGAGCGCGAAATTCCGCGCGGGGGGGAGTGCGATTGAGGTGAAGGTGTGAGGGTTTAGGCCGCCTTCAGTTCGGGCGACGGCCTAACCTTTATGAAAAGAAACGCTCGAGGCTTGGCCACTGACCCATTTAGCCGAAGCACAGAGGCCTCGACCTGCCTTGTGGCGAGCCAAGCTGAAACCGAGGGAGCTTGGACACGGTTCACATATCCGGCGGTGACTCCGTCAACCGAGATTCGGACAGCGTTCGGATCATAGGGGTGATCTGGTTCTCGCTCGAGTTCCAGTACTTTCCCTACGGTGAGTGCGGCCCGACTATCGGGATAATGGCGATGACCAGCCACTTCTATCACAGCATCACAAAACACCTGCTGGGGATCGAAAGGGTCAATCAGTGAGAAACCATCGCCGGGCAGACGAGCTTCCGTAGCTCCCAACAACGCCATCGCGCTCACCGTCCCGGTCGCCTGAATGCGATGATGCTCAAGATAAGCGGTGAAGTCGGACCGCGTGGACGGCGGGAGCCGCCGGAGAAACGCCTCCAAGACATGGTCATCAAACGTCGTCTTGTCGCTTCCGCGGGAATCGAACGCCGGGTAACCCAAGTATCCGGCTGCTCTTAGTTCGCGCTCAGAGCGCCCGTTGTTCTCAGCCGAGAACTCATCTCCCGTCAGGTAGCGAAATTCAACGCCTTGGGCAGTGTGCCGCACTTCTCCCACAATCCATCGCGTCCTCTCCGGCACCGTGAGAGGGGGCTCCCATGACAGCATTAGCCGCTTGGGTTCGCTCAAATGTTCAATCCACTGCGACATCTCTACGCTCCAATCGCGGCGATGACCGCGTCGCGCTTCGCTTTTAAAAGGCGGGAAACGAATTCCGCCCGCTGCTCGGAGAAGCGGATCGGGAACTCTGTCGCCACGCAGGAATGAACGACGTCATCAATCGTAGAATCACGCAAGTGAATCACACGATCCATCTTCGTTCCATCCCTGCCATGAACTTCCATGAATCGACGACACAGCTCGGCATGCCTAGCGCTTTCATCATTGCCCGCGAGCCAACCGCAATGGTGCATGCCACGCGCAACAAAGCGATCAAAGGCGACACCGGTAGCCTTTCGCTCCATGTCTTCATCCCTGATCGAAAAACCCAAACTCGTCCCATTATCGAATATCGGTGCAAGCGAATGCGTCACTTGGCCATCCTGTGAGACGCGAACCAGAAACCCCCAGTTCTCCGAATGCCGGTCTGTGTTCCCAATTACGGCATCAAAGGCGATCGTTTCCGCCCACCAAGAACGCCAATCCACGACTTGGTGACTTCGGGTCAGCCAAATGTTTTCTCTCATGCTTCCGCGCCGGAAATCAGTTGTCCGACCCAAGCCTTGAAAGCGTTCAATCGCATGAACGAACCTAAGAGGCTCGTGACCTGGGTGCCCAAAGAAGAACTCGACAAGAACTCCGGGCCGCCCAACGGCGTCGACCGCCAAGAACGCCGGAGGGACGGGAAGCCCTAATTCCCGCGCAAGCCTGTACGCGATGACCTCCGACCAAATCTGCATTGCGCGATTGCCCGTCGGCTCCTTGAACACATAGCGGTGCGCGCTGACGAGATCAGGTCGCTCCGTCGGGTTAGGCGAAACCATGAACCTTTTCGGCTTTGCGCCCTGCGGACCGAATGGGTTGTCCTCATCCAGTTCCCATCGGGAGATGTCGACGACGTCGGGTAAGTGGATGGGGAGCCGTGCCATGTGGACAATCATATAGCTGCCCTGCGTCAAAAGCGGTCACACTCGCTCATCAAAGCGCTGAGAATTCGATCGACTCAGCTCGCATACAGATCATTTTCCAACTCTTTCGTTCCGGCGAGGCAGGAGCAGCAACGGGCTCCCCCGCACCGCCCCGCTGCGCTCTCTGTGCCTTCCTCTGTGTTCGCTGTGATGAACCTCTTCAGGCCACCCCCCGCGATCTTCCGCAGCGCCTCCTCGAACACCGCCGCCGGCTGACCGCCGGTGATCAGCCCCTTCCCCTCCACCACCACGGCGGACACGGCGGTGATGCCGCGGCTGCGCCACAGGGCCTCGGCCTCGCGGCGGACTCAGGCCGCGTCTAGGCCCGCCCCGCCGGTCCCGGGCCCCGGCGCTTCCAGTCGAGGGGCAGGCCGATGCGCTTGTCCAGGGCACCGTTCCAGTCGGGGCTAAGCCCCTTGGCCGCGAGGGCCGCAACAATCTCGTGACCGATGGCGACGGCGGCCTCGGCCCCTTCGTCGCAAGATCCATAGTTGAGATAGAGCCCCCGGCCCCCGGCGGCGCTTTCGGTGTCCTGCGCGTGATAGAAGGCATAGCCGCGCACGGGCCGCCCGTTTGACCGGGCCTGCTTCATCTCGTCCCATATCTCGGACGCACCACAGGTGCCGCAGCAGCTGAAATTCTGACGCGCGATTACCCCCGAGGCCTCAAGGGCCGCAAAGGCGGCGTCCAGCCGGTCGCAGTCGGTCACGTCGGGCCAATGGGCCCTGGCCGCCTCATGCGCAGCCACGGCCTCGGCGGTCATGCGTCGGGCCTCCCGCAACAGCAGGGCCGGATCGGCCTCGCCGTGAAACACGTCCGCCGCGCGTTCGGCGATCCCCTCGACAGGCACGAAGCCGTTGGCCACATCCGTCTCTATATAGCCGCGCATATCCGCAAGAATTTCGGCCTCGGCCGGTTTGGGCGCGCGGCCGAACAGTCGGTTCAGAAAATTGACCATGGCGGGCCTCCCGGACGCAGCCTATCAGACGCCCCTCTCCCCCGCGATCTTCCGCAGCGCCTCCTCGAACACCGCTGCCGGCTGGCCGCCGCTGATCAGATATTTGCCCTCGACCACCACGGCGGGCACGGCGGTGATGCCGCGGCTGCGCCACAGGGCCTCGGCGTCGCGGACCTCGGTGGCATAGCGGCCGTCGGCCAGCACGCGGGCGGCCTCGGCGCGGTCCAGCCCGGCGGCCTCGGCGGCACCCGCCAGCACTTCCGCGTCGGGCAGGGGGCGGTTGTCGGTAAAGTGGGCGCGGAGCAGGGCCTCTTTCAGCGCCCTCTGTTCGGCCCCTCCCACCGTCCCCGCCCAGTGCAGCAGCCGGTGGGCGTCAAAGGTGTTCCAGATGCGGCTGGTCTCGCCCATCTTCATTTCGAACCCTTTTCCGTCCTTGGGCCACGCTTCGGCCGCCCGGTCGCGGATCATGGCGCGGTTCTTTGCCGACTGTTCGGGGGTGGCGCCGTATTTGCGGCCAATGTGTTCGGTGATGTTCTCCCCCTCGGGCGCCATGTCGGGGTTCAGCTCGAACGGCTGGAAATGGATCTCGGCCGTGATCCCCTCGGCCGCCAGCGCCCCCAGCGCCGTCTCCAGCCCGCCCAGCCCCACCACACACCAAGGACAGACGACGTCCGAGACGAAATCGATATGCAGGGGTTTGGGCATGGAGTGCTCCGTCGGCGTTTGTGGCCCTTCTCCCCTTGCGGGAGAAGGTGGGCCGCGTGAGCGGCTCGGATGAGGGGTCTCTCGACGCCTGATCAGATGGGGTGTCCTCCCCCGCCTGCGCCACCCCTCATCCGTCAGGCTTCGCCTGCCACCTTCTCCCGCAAGGGGAGAAGGACGCTCCGGGCCGCACACCCCGCCGGCCGTTTTCGCAATCCTTTCAAGGCCCCCGCCCGTTCCCGAACCCTTCTGCCCGACCGGGTCGCGGGCTGGCGTACACTGTCCGGTTAGCCAATTCTCCCCTCACGGCACGGAGGCACAGTCCAGACGGTTCAGACTATTCAGACGGTGTTTATTCGTCCCCTCTCCCGATGGGACCCGAAGGGCAGCGCGGAGCCTGAGAGGGGGTTGGGGGTGAGGGTCGTCCCCGGCCTTCGGCGTGAGCCGTCGCACAGGCCCTGCCACGGCTGTCGCCGACGCAAACCGCCGCCCCTCATCCGGCGCTCACGCGCCACCTTCTCCCAATGGGAGAAGGATCAAGGAAGGCCAATCCAGACCATTCAGACCATTCAGACGGTCTTTTTTACCCGCGCACCGACCGGGCCATCTGCACCGCCCGGCCGATGTGGGCTTCCAGCGCGTCCCAGTCGGCCTCGGCGACCAGTTTGTCGGGGATCAGGCGCGAGCCCATGCCGGCGGCGACGATGCCGGCGTCGAACCAGGCCTTGAGCGAGGCCTCCTCGGGCTCGACCCCGCCGGTGGGCATGATCTTCGTCCAGGGCATGGGGCCCATGACGGCCTTGACGAAGGCCGGGCCGCCGACCTGGGCGCCGGGGAACAGTTTGACGACGTCACAGCCCCATTCGTGGGCCTGGCTGATCTCGGTGACCGAGCCGCAGCCGGGCATATAGGCCACGCGCTTGCGGTTGCACAGTTTGGCCACCGCCTCGACGCCGCAGGGGCTGACCACGAAGCGGGCGCCGCGCGACAGGTAAAGCGCCGCCGTGCCCGGATCGACGATCGAGCCGATGCCGAGGATCACCTCCGGGTCGGTTCGCGCCAGCGTCTTCGACAGCTCGGCGAACAGGTCGGCGGCGTGGTCGCCCCGGTCGGTGAACTCGATCACCCGGGCCCCGGCGCGGGCCGAGGCGCGGATGATGCCGAGGCAGGCCTCGACCTCGGGGTGGTAAAAGACCGGGCAGATGCCCTGCGCCTCCAGCGCGGCCACGACGGTCAGGCGGTCGGCGGGATAGGCGGGCATGGGGCAGGCTCCGGAGGCTGGGTCAGTCCGAGGGGTGCGACCAACCGGGCCGCGCGTCAAGCCGGGGCGGCTTCACGCTTGGTGTCGTGGGCCAGCTGGACCAGCCGCACGATCTCGGGGCTGTCGGCCTCGAACAGGGGGTCCAGCACGGTGAAGTGGTTGAGACCGGGAAGCTCCCGGACCGAGGTGTCGGCTCCGCCCGCGCCCCAGCGGTCGGCCATGGCCTGCGACTGGCGGCGGAACTCGGCGCTCTCCTCGGCCCCGACCCAGCAGTCCAGCGTCGTGCCGCCGGGGCTCGATCCATCCGGCACCGGCCAGTGGATCGGCGACAGGGCGGTGGCCATCAGGGGGTCGAGCTGGAGCGCCTCGTTCACGCTGGTCTGGATCAGGGGGGCGAGGTCGAACACGCCCGAGATCGCCACGGCCGCCCCCGCCCGGCCCTCGGACAGCAGGGCCGCCGCCATATGGCCGCCCGCCGAATGGCCGAACACCAGCGGGCGATATCCCGTGCGGTCGCGGATCAGCTCGGTCGCCGTCCGCACCTGCCGCAGGATCTGGCCCAGGCTGACGGCCGGCGCGAGGTCATAGGTGGGGAGGGCCAGCGCGAAGCCGTGGCTCAGCAGCGCCGGGGCGATCCCGTGAAACGCCGCCCCGTCCAGCGCCTGCCAGTAGCCGCCGTGCAGGAAGACGGCGACCGGGGCGTCCAGCTGACCCTCGGGCGTGAACAGGTCCAGCACCTCGCGCGGCCCGGGGCCATAGGCGATGCGCTCAGGGGGCTGGGCCGCCCGCGCCGCCTCGGCTCGTTCGGCCCACATGGCCATGACGGCCCCGTGGTCCGGCACCCGCTGGCGGTTGTTGTACTCGGCTTCGAGGTCCAGGCCCTTACTCCGTCCGTCCGCATCCGCTACAGACCTCCGACCGACCGGAGGGACCGCCCATGATGACCGCCATCTTCGTCTTCATCAAATGCGAGCTGGGGCACGCCAACGATGTCGCCGCCGACATCGTCGACAACGTCGAGCGGGTCTCCGAGGTCTATTCGACCTCGGGCCAGTACGACCTGCTGGCCAAGTTCCAGTTGCCGAAGGAGATGGACATCGGCACCTTCGTCACGAAGGAGGTCCAGACCCGGCCCCACATCCGTGACACCTTCACCGTCATCACCTTCTCGCCCTTCCTGCCGGGCGGCTGAGGCCCCTTACTGCGCGGGATAGGCGGGGGGACGCGCCCCCTCGCCCCCGCCCAGATAGCGGTCGCGCAGCAGGAACGGCCGGCTCTCCAGCGGCTGTTCGACGCCGCCGATGTAGATGGCCACGGGCTGGCTCAGTGGCTCCAGCGGATCGCCGGTCCAGATGACCACATCGGCGGCGGCGCCCGCGCGCAGCTCTCCGAACTGGCCGTCCATGCCGAAGATGCGCGCCGGGTTGACCGTGATGGCCGCGATCGCCGCCTCGTAGGGCAGGCCGTGCGAGACGGCATTGCCGGCGTTGTAGCGGGTCTCGCGCGCCCGGTGGATCGAGCCCTCATTGCCCTTGATGGCGATGACCACCCCGGCCGCATTGAGGGCCGCGGCATTCTGCATCCGCGCCGCCCGGCGCTCGAAATTGCCGGGCAGGTTGGTGATGGGGTTCAGCAGCACCGGCACACCGGCGGCGGCGATCTGGTCGGCAACCAGCCAGCCTTCCTCGGCGCCGTCGAGGATGACCTTGAGGCCCTCTTCCTCGGCGAGGCGCAGCACCTGCAGGATGTCGGCAGCACGCGACACGGTGATGATCAGCGGCATCCGTCCCTCGGCCACCGGGATCAGGGCCTCAAGGTCGGCGCGCGACAGCGACAGCGGGCGCAGGTCATCGCGCTGATAGGCCGCCTTGTTGCGGGCATAGAGGCGGACCTCGGCCAGGGTCTCGCGGAACAGGACCATGGCCCCGCCGCGCGATCCGCCGGCCACACCGGCGCCGGCCTCACCGAAGGGGGCGACCATGGCCACGCGCGGGCGAACCAGAATGTCGGCGCCCGCGGCCAGATGGATCACTGCCGCCTGGCCCGCGAACAGGCCGGGCGAGTGATAGCCGCCCTCGCCGGCACCGGCGGTGTCCTGTTCATGATAGTGGCCACCGGACGAGCCGGGGTGGTTCGGGACCACTACGGCGCGGGTCACTCCGCCCAGCCGCGCGACCGGCAGGGTGATCGACCAGGGGTCCAGCCCGTAGGAGACGTCGAAGGCGGCGCTCAGGGTGTTGGAGGCGTTCCGCAGGTCATTGGTGCCGCTGACCGAGGACACCTCGGACCCGCCGAGGCCCGAGTCGACGGCGACAAAGCCCGGGGCCACAACCTGACCGGTGGCGTCGATGACGCGGGCGCCGGCGGGGGCTGCGCCCGTGCCGACCGAGACGATCCGGCCGCCACGCATGACAACCGTGCCGTTCTCGATGACCGAGGTGCCGGTCAGCACCCGCCCGCCGGTGACGGCGACGGTGTCCTGCGCGAGGGCCGGGGTGGCCACGAGGCCAACCGCAGCGACGGCACCGACGACCAGCGACTTGAGGGGGGGAAGATGACGGATCATATCAGCGAGCTCCCTGGCGGACACCGGCGGCCGGCAGGCCATAGCCGGGCTGGCCCAGTTCAAAGTCGGACACGGGCTGATAGGTCGGGTCGAACCGGTCGAAGGCCAGCCCCCCGTCGACGAACACTTGGTCGGCGCGGGCATAGATGGAGAAGGGGTTGGCGCTCCAGATGACCACATCGGCGCGCTTGCCGGGCGTCAGCGAGCCCGTCTGGTCATCGATGCCGATGGCGCGCGCTGCATTCAGGGTGATCCAGCCGATGGCATGCTCCTCGGTCAGGTCCAGACCCGCCCGGCGCCCGGCGGCGAGGGCTGCGGCGGCTTCCTGGTTCAGGCGCTGGATCAGTTCGGCGTCGTCCGAGTGGACCACGGCGCAGGAGCCTTCCGGCGCATCGACGAGGGCGACGTTCTCCTCGATCGCATCGAGGCTCTCCATCTTGAAGCCCCACCAGCCGGTCCACATGGCCGCGCAGATGCCCTCGCGCGCCAGCATGGGCGCGACCTTGTAGGCCTCGGTCGCGTGGTGGAAGGTGGTGATGCGATAGCCGAATTCCCTCGACATATCGATCATCAGGGCCATCTCGTCGCCGCGATAGCAGTGGTTCTGGATCAGGATCGAGCCGTCCAGGACGCCCACCAGGGTCTCGTGCTGCAGGTTGCGGGTGGGCGGGGACCCTTCGCCCGTCTCGCGCCACTTGTCCCACTTCTGCTTGTAGTCCTGGGCCGCGATGAAGGCGGCGCGATAGCCGGCCATATTGCCCATGCCCGTGGCCGGCGAGCGGCCGCGACCGCCATAGACGCGGCTGGGGTTCTCGCCGCAGGCCATCTTGACCGTATAGGGGGCGCCCGGGAACTTCATGCCCTGCATGGTGACCGAGGGCACATTGCGCAGGGTCACGCCGCGGCCGCCGAACAGATTGGCCGAACCGGGCAGGATGTGGAGGGTGGTCACGCCGCCGGCGCGGGCGGTGTTGAAGCCCGGGTCCTGCGGCCAGACCGAATGCTCGGCCCAGACCTCGGCGGTGTTGGGGTTGGTCGCCTCATTGCCGTCGCTCATGCCCTGCACGCCGGGTGAGGGATAGACGCCGAGATGGCTGTGCACATCGATGATGCCGGGGGTCACATAGCGCCCTTCGGCGTCAATGGCCCGGTGTCCGGCCGGAACCGCTGTTGAGGCACCGCCGACGGCCGCGACCTTGCCGTCCGTCAGGATGACCACGCCGTTCTCGATCTTGCGTCCGTCGCCGGTGAACACGGTCGCCCCGACGATGGCCAGATTCTCGCGCGGCAGGCCGCGATAGGTCGAGGGATAGGGGTCGGGGTTGGTCGCAGCGTCCATGCCGGTGGGCAAGGCCCGGGCCTCACGCGCAGGTGCCGCGTCGCCGTTCCCGTCAGAGGACGCGCCTTCACCCGTGGTGGCACAGGCCGACAGGCCCAGCGTGGCGGCAAGGATGAGGGCGAGCGGCCCCGACGCGGACCCCCGCAGACGTGATGTGAACATGGTGGTCAGCTCCCCAGTCAACCGGATCGTCGCCCGCTCCGGCCGAGCACGCGAAGCCGCGATTACAAGAGGGTTCCGCCCGCCGCGTCAAAGCCGGATTCATTACAAAGCTGTAAGACTGGCCAGTGACCCCGGCGATGCTCAGGCCAGGGTGAGGATGACCGGCCCCCGCCGGGTCGCCACCAGGGTATGCTCGTACTGGACCGTGGGCTCCCCCAGAGGCGGGTACAGCGTCCACCCGTCGTCGCGTTCGTCGACCCAGTCGGCGCCCAAGGACAGGAAGGGCTCGATGGTGAAGACCAGACCCTCGGGGATCACACGGCGGTCCTCGGGCTCGTACCAGGTGGCGATTTCGGCCGGCTCGTCGTGCAACGACCGCCCCACGCCATGGCTGGAGAGATTGCGGACCAGACTGTAGCCGTTCCTGTCGGCGAAGGTCTCGATGGCGCGGCCGACAGCATTCAACTGTCCGCCCGGCTTGACCGCCCGGATGCCTGCCCACATGGCCCGACGGCCGTCACGGCACAGGCGTTCGAGGCGCGGCCTGACCGGCGGCACCGCAAAACTGGCACCCGTGTCCCCAAAATAGCCGTCCAGTTCGGCCGAGACGTCGATATTGACCAGATCGCCGGCGTTCACCTGCCGGTCGCCGGGGATTCCATGGGCACAGTCAGGCCCGACCGAGATGCAGGTCGCGCCGGGAAAGCCGTAGGTCAGTTCGGGTGCGGAGCGGGCTCCCTCCGCCTCCAGCATGGCGCGGCCAAGGTCGTCCAGTTCGCGCGTGGTCATGCCCGGCTCCAGCGCCTTGCCCATCGCCGCCAGCGTCCGCGCGACCAGCCCGCCGACCGCGCGCAGTTTCACCAGCTGGTCTTCGCTCTCTATGGTCATCCGGCGCTCCTGCCCTTCAACGACAAAGGGCGCGGGCCACTGGCACCGCGCCCCTGCCTTCAGCTTGAGGCTGTCCTAGCCCAGCGCTGTCATCAGTTCGGGCACGGCGGTCTTGTAATCGGCGACCAGCCCATAGTCGGCAACCTGGAAGATCGGGGCGTCCGGATCCTTGTTGATCGCGACGATGATCTTGGAGTCCTTCATGCCGGCCAGGTGCTGGATGGCGCCCGAAATGCCGATGGCGATGTAGAGCTCGGGGGCGACCACCTTGCCGGTCTGGCCGACCTGATAGTCGTTCGGGGCATAGCCGGCATCCACGGCGGCTCGCGAGGCCCCGACAGCGGCACCCAGCTTGTCCGCCAGCGGGTCCATGACGGCGTGGAATTCCTCGGACGAGCCCATGGCCCGGCCACCGGAGACGACGATCTTCGCCGCGCCCAGTTCCGGGCGATCCGACTTGACCATCTCTTCCGAGACGAAGGTCGTCTTCGGAGCATCACCACCCGTGACGGACTCGACCGGGGCCGACCCGCCTTCTTCCGCCGCATCGAAGCCTGTCGGGCGGACGGTGATGACCTTCTTGGCATCCGAAGACTGGACGGTTTCCAGCGCATTGCCGGCATAGATCGGACGCACGAAGGTGTCGGGCGAGACGACCTCGATGATGTCCGAGATCGGGGCAACATCCAGCTTGGCGGCGATGCGCGGAGCGAAATTCTTGCCGTCCGTGGTGGCCGGGGCGAGGATGGCGTCGTAGCCGTCGGCCAGCGGCAGGACGGTGGCTTCGACGGCCTCGGCCAGCACCTTGCCCAGACCGGCGCTCTCGGCCAGCAGAACCTTGCGCACGCCCTTGATCTTTGCGGCAGCGTCGGCCGCGCCCTTGGCGCCTTCACCGACGACCAGGATGTCGATGTCGCCGCCGATCTTTGACGCGGCGGTCACGGTCTTGTGCGTGGTGTCACGGACGGTCGCGCCGTCGTGGTCCGCAATGACGAGAACAGCCATCAGATGACCCCCTTGGACTTGAGCTTGGCAACCAGTTCGGCGGCGTCGGCCACCTTTTCACCCGCCTCGCGCCTGGGCGGCTCGGTGACCTTGACCACCTTGAGGCGCGGCGCCGTATCGGTGCCGTAGTCGGCGACCGCCCTGGTGACGATCTCCTTCTTCTTGGCCTTCATGATGTTGGGCAGCGACGCATAGCGCGGCGTGTTGAGGCGCAGGTCGACGGTGATAATCGCCGGCAGGGTGACCTCGATGGTCTGCAGCCCACCGTCGATCTCGCGCGTGACCTGGGCCTTGCCGTCCTTGATCTCGACCTTCGAGGCGAACGTCGCCTGCGGCCAGTCCAGCAGGGCGGCCAGCATCTGGCCGACGGCATTGTTGTCGCCATCGATGGCCTGTTTGCCCATCAGCACCAGATCGGGCTTTTCCTCATCGACGACGGCCTTCAGCACCTTGGCCACGGCCAGTGGCTCCAGATCCGTGTCGGACTGCACCAGGATGCCGCGGTCGGCGCCGATGGCCAGGGCGTTACGGATGGTCTCCTGGGCCTGGGTCACACCGACCGATACGGCGACGATGTCCCCGGCCGTATTGGCAGCGTGATGCCCCTTGCCTTCCTTGAGCCGAACAGCCTCCTCGACGGCAATTTCGTCGAACGGGTTCATGCTCATCTTGACATTGGCGAGGTCAACCCCGCTCTGGTCGGCCTTGACCCTGGCCTTGACGTTATAGTCGATCACCCGTTTGACAGGGACGAGAACCTTCATGAGCCTATCCATTGATGCGTCGGCCAGTCAGCCGCCGGAATGCGTGGGGTTGGACATGGAACGGCCAAACCGGCCTGTCAATGTAACGCCGGGTCAAGCTGACTGCGGCAAAGCCACGCCGCGCCCCGGCAAAGGAACACAGGACCAACCATGCATCGCTTTCTGAGCTTCCGGCGACTGGGCATCGTTTTCCTCGGCGTGTTCGGCATGATCGTCGGGGGCCTGCTGATCTATCAGCAGTTCTGGGTCAGCCCGGGCGAGCGCTGCGAGGCGCGGGGCGGCTGGTACGCGATCGAGACGCGCGAGTGCGCCACGCCGATCTTCATTCCCGACATCACCGGGCGCCCCGTCGGGGTCAGCCGGCTGGAAGCGTCCAAGACGAAAAACGCCGAACTGCTGGTGCTGGAGCGTCAGGTCGCGGCCGAGAAAAAGGCACGTCAGGATGCCGTCGACGCCGAGCGGGAGCGCCTGCGGGCCCAGCAGGGCCGGTAAGCCGGAACGGTTCAGCGGGTGGCGCCGGGACGCCACTTCACATCATCGGCACCGTGGTGGTTGGCCCTTCGGCCCGCCACGAACAAGTGGTCGGACAGCCGGTTCAGATAGCGCAGAGCCGCCGGCGTTACCGCCACGCCGGCCTCGGCCAGACGGACGGCGCAGCGCTCGGCCCGCCGGCAGACGGTACGGGCCAGATGCAGATGGGTCGACAGGGGAGATCCGCCCGGCAGGATGAAACTGTCGAGCGGCTTCTGGCTCTCGTTCATCCAGTCGATTTCCTGCTCCAGACGCTCGACCTGGCTGTCGATGATGCGCAGGGCCTCCCACTCCGGGGGCGGATCGAGCGGCGTGGCCAGATCGGCGCCAAGATCGAACAACTCATTCTGGATGCGCGCCAGCATGGCGTCGATCCGGTCGTTCTGGCCCGAGTTCAGCCGGGCGAGGCCGATCACGGCGTTCAGTTCGTCGACCGCGCCATAGGCCTCGACCCGGAGGTCGGTCTTGGACACCGGTGCGCCGTTGGCCAGACGGGTCTGCCCCTCGTCGCCGGTGCGGGTGTAGATCTTGTTGAGCAGGACCATGAGCCTAGCCTCCCTGGGTGGATTTCCACCACATGGCGGCGACCAGCAGCACGACGGCCACGGCCTGCAGGCCGACACGCAGGCGCATCAGATGATTGGACTGGCTGCGCGCCGCGTCCCCGGGAGTGAAAAGGGCCTTCAGCCCGAACCCGAGGGTGATGGCGACTGCAGCGATGGCGGCCAGGATCAGGATGTCGACGATGTTGCCCATGCGGGCAAACTAGGCCGCGCGCACCCGCCTGACCAGAGGGCCGGGGCGGGTGCGGCATCGACGCCGATCAATAGCGGTAGTGGTCCGGCTTGAACGGGCCGGCGGCGGGGACCGAGATATAGTCCGACTGCTCCTTGGTCAGGGTTGTCAGTTTGGCGCCCAGCTTGTCGAGGTGCAGAGCCGCGACCTTTTCGTCCAGATGCTTGGGCAGGACGTAGACCTGGTTCTCGTACTTCGACTTGTTGGTCCACAGCTCGATCTGGGCCAGCACCTGATTGGTGAAGGACGCCGACATCACGAAGGACGGGTGCCCCGTGGCATTGCCGAGGTTCACCAGCCGTCCCTTGGACAGCAGGATGATCTTCTTGCCGTCCGGAAATTCGACGTGGTCGACCTGCGGCTTGATCTCGTCCCACTTCATGTTCTTCAGGCCGGCGACCTGAATCTCACTGTCGAAGTGGCCGATGTTGCAGACGATGGCGTTGTGCCGCATCGCGCGCATGTGATCGACGGTGATGACGTCCTTGTTGCCCGTGGCGGTGACGAAGATGTCGGCCGAGCCGGCCACGTCGTCCAGGGTCTGGACTTCATAGCCTTCCATGGCGGCCTGCAGGGCGCAGATCGGGTCGATCTCGGTCACGATCACGCGGGCACCGCCCTGGCGCAGCGAGGCGGCCGAGCCCTTGCCCACGTCGCCATAGCCGCAGACCACGGCGACCTTGCCCGACAGCATCACGTCAGTGCCGCGACGGATGGCGTCGACCAGCGATTCCCGGCAGCCGTAGAGGTTGTCAAACTTCGACTTGGTGACGCTGTCGTTCACGTTGATGGCGGGGAACGGAAGCTCGCCGCGCTCGGCCATCTGGTACAGGCGGTGGACGCCCGTGGTGGTCTCTTCCGACACGCCGCCGATGGCGTCCCGGATGGCCGAATAGAAGCCGGGCTTTTCCTTCAGATACCGTTTCATCACGGCGTAGAGGGCCTCTTCTTCCTCGTTCTCGGGATTGTCGAGAACGCTGGCATCCTTCTCGGCCTTGGGGCCCAGCACGCACAGCAGGGTCGCGTCGCCACCGTCGTCGAGGATCAGGTTCGGATAGCCGCCGTCAGCCCATTCGAAGATCTTGTGGGCATAGTCCCAGTACTCTTCCAGCGTCTCGCCCTTGGTGGCGAACACCGGCGTGCCGTTGGCCGCGATGGCGGCCGCGGCATGGTCCTGGGTCGAATAGATGTTGCACGACGCCCAGCGGACCTCGGCGCCCAGCGCTTCCAGCGTCTGGATCAGCACGGCGGTCTGGATGGTCATGTGCAGGCTGCCGGCGATGCGGGCACCCTTCAGCGGCTTGTTCTTGCCGAACTCGTCGCGCAGCGCCATCAGGCCGGGCATTTCGGTTTCGGCGATGGCGATTTCCTTGTTGCCGTAGGGGGCAAGCGAGATGTCGCGGACGATGTAGTCAGTCATGGGGGAGCGCTCTTTCGCGGCAGGGGCCGTCGGGGCCGGTCACGGGTGTGGCCGCCGCTATAGACCGCGCGGGCCGCCGGGGCAACAAACACATAAAGACATCCTTATATGCCCGTCTCGCCACGGTGCCGCTTTCGTGCGAGCGTGCCGGTCCGCGTGCGCTTTGGGAGGAGCGATCCGGGCATGGCAACAGCCGCTTTCTCGCGACGGGGCCTCATTCTGGCGGGAGGGGCCGGCCTTGTCCTGCCCGGACTGGCCCGGGCCCAGGACCCGGTCGGGGCCGATCCCGACCATTCGGGGCGGGGCGTGGTCGAGGTCGAGATCGACGGACAGGGCGGCCTGCGATTTGCCCTCGACACTGCCGCCAGCGCCTCGGTTCTGGCCTCGGATATGGTCTCCCGTCTGGGCCTCACGGTCGGCGGCGAGGTCGATATGCATACAGTCATCGGGGTCGAGCGGGTCCCCTGGGTCCGGGCCAGGCAGATCCGCAGCGGCGCCCTGAACCGGCGCAACGCGCGGTTGGCCATCGGAGACCGGCGCGGCATGCTGGGGCTGGACGGGCTGCTGGGGCTGGACCTGCTGGCCGGACATCGGCTGGAATTCCGCTTCCGGGGGCGCCACCGGGCAACGATCGGTCGCCCCCGCATCGAGGAAAGGGGCTTTCTGGCGGCCGAGCGCCCGCGTGTGCGCTTTGCCCCGCCGGTGGTGCGCGAGCCGGACGGCGTGGCCGAACGGTTGATGATCGTGGATGCCCGGGTGCGGGGTCAGAGGGTGCGGGCCGTGATCGATACCGGGGCTGAGGTCAGCCTGATCAACCCCGTGCTGGCTGAAGCAGCCGGAGCGACCGACCTTGTGGTCCGTACCGCCGGTACGGTCCGGGCGGTTCAGTCTCCGACCGGTCGGGCCGCGGTCGCCCGTCCCATGATCATCGACGCCGTGCGGCTGGGGGACATGGTGCTGGACCGGCTGGGGGTGCTGATGGGCGACTTCCATATTTTCCGGCATCTGGGGCTGGCGGACCAGCCGGCCATGCTGCTGGGTGTCGATGTGCTGGGGGTCTTCAGCCGGGTGGTGATGGACCTTCAGGACGGCGAATTGCTGATGGAGATCTGAGCGCAGGGCTTGCCCCCGCGCGACGGTCATCGCATCAAGCGCCCCATGACCCGTGATCTCGCCACCCCCCGCCACGACTGGACCCTCGAAGAGGTGGAGGCCCTGTTCGAACAGCCCTTTATGGAGCTGGTGTTCACCGCGGCCGAGGTGCACCGCAAGACCTTCGACCCCTCGGAGGTCCAGCTCAGCCGCCTGCTGTCGATCAAGACCGGGGGATGTGCCGAGAACTGCGGCTACTGCTCCCAGTCGGCCAGTTTCGACACGGGGCTCAAGGCCGAAAAGCTGATGGACACCCAGGCGGTGCTGGCCGAGGCCATGGCGGCCAGGGCCGGCGGCGCCGACCGGTTCTGCATGGGCGCGGCCTGGCGCGAGCTGAAGGACCGCGACACGCCGAAATTGGCGGCCATGATCTCGGCCGTGAAGGCGCTGGGGCTCGAAACCTGCGCCACGCTCGGCATGCTGACTGCCGATCAGGCCCGCCAGCTCAAGGAGGCAGGCCTCGACTATTACAACCACAACCTCGACACCGGGCCCGACTATTACGCCGATGTCGTGACCACCCGGACGTATCAGGACCGGCTGGATACGCTGAAGCACGTGCGGGACGCAGGCATGAGTACCTGCTGCGGCGGCATCGTCGGCATGGGCGAGGCGCGGCGCGACCGCGCGGGCCTGCTGCATGCGTTGGCAACCCTGCCCGCCCACCCCGACAGCCTGCCGGTCAATGCCCTGGTGCCGGTGGCGGGCACGCCGCTGGGCGATCAGGTCAAGCGCGACGGGGAAATCGACCCGATCGAATTCGTCCGTACGGTCGCTGTCGCCCGGATCGTCTGCCCCCGGTCCATGGTGCGCCTGTCGGCCGGGCGCGAGACCATGAGCCACGAGATGCAGGCCCTGTGCTTCCTGGCCGGGGCCAACTCCATCTTCGTCGGCGACCGCCTGCTGACCACCGCCAACCCGGATGCCGATGCCGACACCCGCCTGTTTGCGAAACTCGACCTGAGGCCCATGGTCACGGATCGTGACGCTGCGCGTCTCCAATGACCCCGCCCCGGGCATGTGCGGCGCTTGTCTGTCTGGCCCTCGCAGCCTGCTCCGGTCCCGCAGGGGATGACGATGTGGCCACCCGGACCACCCTGCTGGAAGGCCCCGCGGCGACGGTCCCCGCACCGACGGGCGATCGTACCGTCATCTATGGCGGAGAGGACGACCCCCGCCTGACCTTCAGCGCCGGCTTCATGAAGCGGGTCGACCTCGGCGAAATCCGGCCGGTGTCGGAGCTGTCCTGGGCCCCGAACGCCCGCAGCTTCTATGTCAACGATTCCGGAAGTGCGGCCTGGAGCGAGTTGCGGCTGTGGCAGGTCGGGGGGCGACAGGTGGCGCAGGAATCTGCGAGCGTGCGTGAGGCAGCGATTGCTGAACTGGCCCGACTCAATGACTGCGCCCGCCCGGCCCGCCAGGAGTATGCGACCCGCGGACTCGGCTGGGGACGCCAGGGGGACAGCGTCTATGTTCTCACCGAGGTCCGCCGGGTCCAGGCCTGCTCGCCCGATATCCGCGAAGACCGGGTGGTCAGTCTGGTCGAGGTCGCGACCGGGCGTGTCCTCCAGACGAGGCCCGTCGACGAGGCGCTGCGGGCGTGGCCGGGGCTGAGCGGCGCCACGCTGCGGCCGGATCCTGTAACCGGCCCTTAAGCCCGGTATGCCAGGGGTGGACCGACGGCAATCTCGGGAGAGGCTCATGACCGGTGGTGGCGGCGGCGGATCGCGTCCGACCTATATCCAGATCGGCACCTCGACGGCGAATTTCAGCCGGGCGGGCGGCCGACGCGGGGTTTTGACGGTCGAAACCGGGCTGGATGTGGCTGATGCCGCCCTGCATACCCGCGCCAACCAGTCAGCGCCCCGCCTGCGCGCGGCCTATAATTCGGTGATCAGCCGGGCGGCCGCCAGCCTGCGCGGCGATGCGCCGCCCGATGTCGAACGGCTGGCGCGCGAGCTTCAGGCCGCGACCGACCAGACGCTGGGCCGGTCCGGCGCCCGCTTCCTGCTGGGCACGGTGATGGCGTTCTAAGGACGATCAGTCCTTCGTCGGATTGCCCTGGGCGTCGTCGCCATAGGTCAGGGCCAGGAAGACATCCTCCAGATCGGGATCCTCGGTCGAGATGTCTGCGATGGTGACGCCCGCCGCGCGCACGGCCGCCAGAACCTGCTCCACCGAGGAACGGCCCTTGAGATAGGTCACCGAAAAGGCGCCCCCCGACCGGGGCGTGACCTCGAACCCGTCGAGCACCGGGGGCGCCTTGAGCGGGGTTTCGGGCGAGACCACGACGTTGCGCGTATCCAGCCGCCGCAGCAGCTGCGGCGTCGGCTCGCAGGCCACGACCTGACCCCGGTTGACGATGGCGATGGTGTCGCAAAGCTCCTGCGCCTCTTCCAGATAGTGGGTGGTCAGAAGGATCGTCACACCCTCGGCGTTCAGGCGCCGCACATACTCCCACAGCTGGCGACGCAGCTCGACATCGACGCCGGCCGTCGGCTCGTCGAGGATCAGAACGGGCGGCGCGTGCACCAGCGCCTTGGCCACCATCAGTCGTCGCTTCATGCCGCCGGACAGGGCCCGCACATAGGCATTGGCCTTGTCCGACAGGCCGAGCGCCGCCAGCAGGGCGTCGGAGCGCCGTTCATCGGCCGGCACGCCATAGAAGCCGGCCTGGACCTCCAGCGACTCACGCGGCGTGAAGAAGACGTCGGCGACGATCTCCTGCGGCACGACCCCCAGGGCCGCGCGGGCGTCACGCGGCTGGGTATCGATGTCCCGCCCCCAGATCGACACCTCGCCCGAGGTCTTTTTCACCACGCCCGCCAGAATATTGATCAGGGTCGACTTTCCGGCGCCGTTCGGCCCCAGCAGCCCGAACATGGCCCCACGCGGGATATCCAGATCGATACCCTTCAGCGCTTCCTTGGGCGGGGCCTTCTTCGAGCCCGCATAGGTCTTGGTCAGGCCACGGATGCGGATGGCGGAGTCGGGCAGCGAGGAGGCAGCGGTCATGGGGTTCCGAATACAGGATCAGGCGTTTGACGCCGGTCGGCGCGCCGCATAGGTATGCCTCGCTCGCCTCCGCGCCAAGCTCAGGGTTCAGAAATGCCGCCGCGTCATCCCGTTCCTGTCCCCGGTTCCGCCGAATTAGCGCCCGAGGAAATCCCTGTTGTCCAGCACCGCGTCGCCTGCGATGGCGGTGGCGGCGCCCTGGGACACCCGCTTGTCTATATGGAGATAGGCGACGAGGGCTTCGTCGAATGCGGCTATTGTGATCGCCGCTTTGTGCTGGTGGCCGATCTGGCACGCGACAACGAATATCGCGACCCGGCCCCGCGTCACGACGCTCACTAAGACAGGGGCCCACTTAAGCCCGCCACGCCCGTTACGCGAATTGACCCCCCGGACGATCCAGAGGCCTCTAGAAGACCCCTATCCCGCTCCCTCTCCCGAACCGGCTGGACCCTATGCGCTATCTGCACACCATGGTCCGGGTCTCTGACCTGGACGCCTCGCTTCGCTTCTGGTGCGATCATCTGGGCCTGAGCGAAGTCCGCCGCATGGATCATGAGGCCGGGCGATTCACCCTGGTCTTTCTCGCCGCCCCGAACGATCTGGATCGCTCTGCGGCCGACCGGTCGCCCGAACTGGAACTGACATACAACTGGGACCCCGAGACCTACACCGGCGGCCGCAATTTCGGCCACCTCGCCTATAAGGTCGATGACATCCACGCGACCTGTCAGCGGCTGCTGGCCGCGGGCATCACCATCAACCGTCCGCCGCGCGACGGGCGCATGGCCTTCGTCCGCTCGCCGGACGGCATTTCCGTCGAACTGCTGCAGGAAGGCGAAGCCCTTACCCCGGCCGAGCCCTGGATCTCCATGCCGAACGAGGGCAGCTGGTGAGGGCGGCGATCGCCCTTGGTCTGATGGCCCTGACGCTTGCGGCCTGTGCCTCGACCACCGAGACCAATCCGGGGCGGACGGCCACCGAGCAGTTGCTGGTGGCGCGCGCCACCGATGCCGCCGTCGACGGCCTGCGCCTGCCGGTGCCGCCGGGAACCCGCGTGTTCGTCGACGACACCTATTTCCGGGCAGAGAGCGCCCCCTATGCGGTCAGCGCCATTCGCGGCGCGGTGCTTCAGGCCGGCTATCCGCTGGCCCGCACCCGCGACGAGGCGGACGCCATCTTCGAGATCCGCGCCGGGGCCCTGTCGCTGGAGCAGATGCGACGCGTGTTCGGCATCCCGGCCGTGCGCCTGCCGATCAATGACACCTTCAATGTCGTCTCGGTACCCGAGCTGTCGGTCTACAGCCGCCGCGACCGGGTCGGCGTCGCCGAGTTTTCGGGCTTTGTCTATGATGCGAAGACGGGGCAGGCGCTGGGGGCCATCGTGCCGATGACCGGCCAGTTCCGTATCCGCAGCCACCAGATGCTGATGATCTTCGCCTGGGGCCAGCAGCGGCTGGATCCGGGTGATCGCGAGCCGGGCGACAGCTGGTTCCAGTTCTGACGACCGGCGCGGTGCTTCGCGGCTGACGGACGCCTCGGACCCCTCTATGGTCCCGTCATGAGCGACTCCGCCCCCCCCGAATCTGGCACCCCCGACACCAGCGGCAACGTCCGCCTGTGGCTGATCGATGCCTCGGCCTACATCTTTCGGGCCTATCACGCCCTGCCGCCGCTGACGCGCAAGTCGGACGGCCTGCCGGTGGGGGCGGTTCAGGGATATTGCAATATGCTGTGGAAGCTGTTGCGCGAGATGAAGGGCGAGGGCGGACCGACCCATCTGGCCGCGATTTTCGACCATTCGGAAAAGACGTTCCGCAATGATCTGTATGCGGACTACAAGGCCCACCGTCCGCCGGCGCCCGAGGACCTGGTGCCCCAGTTCGCCCTGGTGCGCGAGGCGACCGCCGCGTTTGGAGTGCACTGCGTGGAACTGCCCGGCTATGAGGCCGATGACCTGATCGCCACCTATGCCTGCAAGGCCCGCGATGCCGGGGGCGAGACGATCATCGTGTCCTCCGACAAGGACCTCATGCAGCTGATCGGCGGCGGGGTGGTCATGTGGGACCCGATGAAGGACCGGGTGCTGGCCGAGGACGCGGTCATGGAGAAGTTCGGGGTGACGCCGGACAAGATGATCGACCTGCAGGCCCTTGTCGGCGACAGCGTCGACAATGTCCCGGGCGCGCCGGGCATCGGCCCAAAGACCGCTGCCCAGCTGCTGGATGAGTACGGCGATCTCGACACCCTGCTGGCCCGGGCCGGTGAGATCAAACAGCCCAAGCGACGCGAGACGCTGCAAACCCATGCCGAGCAGATCCTGCTCAGCCGCCAGCTGGTGCGGCTGACCTGCGATGCCCCGGCGCCCGAGCCGATTGCCGATTTTGCCGTCCGCGATCCGGACTCAGCGACGCTTGCCGCCTTTCTTGAAAAGATGGAGTTCCGGTCGCTGGCCCGCCGGGTCGGCGACGGCAAGGCGACGCCGTTTGAGCCCGCACCCAATGGACGCCCCAAGGCCCTGAACGCCCCGGTCGCGGCGCCGCGCCATGCGCCGAAGCCCGCGACCCAGTTGGCGACACCCGAAACCTTCGACACATCGGCCTATGTCTGTGTACGAACGGTTGTTGATCTGGAGCGGTGGATCGCCCGCGCGACTGAGGCCGGCGTGGTCGCCTTCGACACCGAAACGGATGCCCTGTCGTCCAGCCACGCGGGTCTGTGCGGCCTGTCGCTTGCGGTCGCCCCCGGCGAGGCCTGCTACGTGCCGCTGACCCACGAGGCCGAGCCGAAAGCACAGTCGGGCGGACTGGACTTCGACGGAGAAACCCCGCCCGAGGCCATCGACCAGATCCCGATGGAACAGGCCCTGGCTCTGCTGAAGCCGTTGCTGGAGAACCCGGCGGTGCTCAAGGTCGGCCAGAATATCAAATACGACCTGGCGGTCATGGCCCGGCACGGCATCGCGGTGGGGCCCATCGATGACACCATGCTGATCTCCTATGTGCTGGAGGGCGGCGTCCATGGCCACGGGATGGACGAGCTGTCGCGCCTGCACCTCGGCCACGAACCCATTCCGTTCAAATCCGTGTGCGGCACCGGCAAGTCGCAGAAGAGCTTCCGCCACGTGGCGCTGGAGCCCGCCACCGCCTATGCAGCCGAGGATGCCGACGTCACCCTGCGGCTGTGGCAGATCCTGAAGCCGCGCCTGGCCGAGGAGCGACTGGTCACCGTCTATGAGACGCTGGAGCGGGGCATGCCTGCCGTGCTGGCCCAGATGGAGCTGGCCGGTATCCGCGTCGATCCGGATCGGCTGAAGCGCCTGTCGTCCGAGTTCGGACTGAGAATGGCCGAGCTGGAAACTCGCGCTCATGAAGTCGCCGGCCGACCCTTCAACATCGCCAGTCCGCGGCAGATCGGCGAGATCCTGTTCGGCGAGATGAACCTGCCCGGCGGCAAGAAGACGGCCTCCGGACAATGGGGCACGGATGCTGCCATGCTCGAGACCCTGGCCGAGACCCATGAGCTGCCGCGGGTCATCCTCGACTGGCGCCAGCTGGCCAAGCTCAAAGGCACCTATACCGACGCCCTGACAGAGGCAGCCGATCCGGCCACCAACCGCGTGCATACGGCCTATCAGCTGGCCGCCGCCTCGACCGGCCGACTGGCCAGCTCTGATCCCAACCTCCAGAACATCCCGATCCGCACCGAGACCGGGCGGCAGATCCGGCAGGCCTTCATCGCCTCGCCCGGACAGGTGCTGATCAGTGCCGACTACAGCCAGATCGAACTGCGTATCCTGGCCCACATCGGCGACATCCCCGAGCTGAAGGCCGCCTTCAGGGCCGGCCTCGACATTCACGCGGCGACGGCGTCAGAGATGTTCGGTGTGCCGGTCGAGGGCATGTCGTCAGAGACCCGCCGGCGCGCCAAGGCCATTAATTTCGGCATCATCTACGGCATCTCCGCCTTTGGCCTGGCCGCCCAGCTGGGAATCGATAACGCCGAGGCCGGGGCCTACATCAAGACCTATTTCGAGCGCTTCCCCGGCATCCGGACCTATATGGATCGCATCAGGGGCGAGGTGAAACAGGCGGGCTTCGTCACCACCCTGTTCGGCCGCAAGATCCACATTCCAGCGATCCATTCGAAGTCGGGGGCCGAGCGTCAGTTCGGCGAACGGGCCGCCATCAACGCTCCGATTCAGGGCACGGCTGCCGACATCATCCGCCGCGCCATGATGCGGATGCCGGATGCGCTGAAGGCCGAGGGTCTGGAGACCCGCATGCTGCTGCAGGTTCACGACGAACTGGTGTTCGAGGCGCCGGAGGCCGAAGCGGATCGCGCTATCGCTGTCATCCGCCGGGTCATGGAAGGGGCCGCCGAGCCCGCCATCGCCCTCAGCGTGCCGCTGGTCGTCGATGCCCGCGCCGCCTCGAACTGGGACGACGCCCACTAGGGCTCAGTAGAGATCGCGCGCCAGCCAGACGATGTAACCTCCATAGGCCACCAGCAGGGCCAGGCCCTCCAGCCGCACGATTCGCATGCCCGTGCGCACGAACAGCACAACGAGGGCAGTCGCCGCCACCATGACCCAGATGTCCAGCCGGATGATCTCGGGCGGCACCCGGATCGGGGCGACCAGGGCCGTGATCCCGAGAATGCCCAGCACATTGTAGATGTTGGAGCCGATGACATTGCCCAGCGCCACATCCGAATGCCGCCGGAAGGCGGCCACGGCCGAGGTAACCAGTTCGGGCAGGGAGGTTCCGATCGCCACCACGGTCAGGCCGATGACCGTATCGGAAACACCGAAATCGGCGGCGACGATGATCGCATTGTCGACCAGCAGCCGCGCCCCGCCGATCGTCAGGGCGATCCCGATGACGGCGAGACCCAGACCCGACCAGACCCCGCCCCGGGCATCCGGCGCGTCCTCTGTCAGATGCTCGTATTTACGGGCCTCGCGATCCCGATGGCGCCGCTCGCCCATCCAGGCCCACAGCAGATAGACGGCCAGACCTGCCAGCATGGCCAGACCCCAGCGGTAGTCGATGGTCCCGGCGACCACGGCCGCCACACAGATGGCGGTAGCGAGGATCAGCATCCAGCCGTCTCGACGAAAGGCCTTCCGGTCCACGGCAATCGGCGAGATGAGCGCGGCGAGGCCCAGAATGAGCAGGATATTGGCCGTGTTCGATCCGACCACATTGCCCATGGCGATGCCCGGCGAGCCTGCCAGCACCGCGGTCAGGCTGGTGACCAGCTCCGGCGCTGACGTTCCCATGCCGACGAGGGTCAGGCCGATCAGCAGGGGCGAAACGCCGAGGCTGCGCGCGGCCGTCGTTGCCCCCCGCACCAGCGTGTCCCCGCCCGCGATCAGCAGCACAAGGCCAAGCGCCAGCAGGCCATAGGTCATGGTCATCGGTGTTCCCCCCCGCTAGAACCGCCCTCTCACAAATGGGCGCGACGGACAACGCCGGTCGCCGGAAAAGGATGTGGCATTTTGCCTTCGACGGACATCGATGTGCTGATCGTCGGCGCGGGTGCCGCTGGCATGATGGCCGCCATCGAGGCCGGGCGCCGGGGCCGACGGGTGCGGATCATCGACCACGCCCGCGCCCCGGGCGAAAAGATCCGCATCTCGGGCGGCGGACGCTGCAACTTTACCAATCTGGGATGCGGGCCGCATGCCTTCCTTGGCGAGAACCCGCGCTTTGCCACCTCGGCGCTGAAGCGTTTCACCCAGCACGACTTCATCAAGCGGGTCGATCAGGCCGGGATCGCCTGGCACGAAAAGACGCTCGGCCAGCTATTCTGTGACGACAGCGCCAGACTGATCATCCGTATGCTGACGGATCAGATGCGGGAAGCCGGAGCGGTCCTGTCGCTGGGTACGTCGGTGGATAGACTTTCGCGCGACGCCGAGGGATTTCAGATCTCGCTCTCGGACAGAAGCCAGCTGCGCTGCAGCTCACTGATACTTGCCACAGGCGGCAAGTCGATCCCGAAGATGGGGGCGACCGGCTGGGCTTATGACACAGCGCGGGCCCTGGGCCTGAGAGTCACAGACACGCGCCCGGCCCTCGTACCCCTGACCTTCGAGGCGGGACTGCTCGAGCGGCTGAAACCGCTGGCCGGGGTGTCGGTCGAGGCGGTCGTCAGCCACGGCAGGACGAAATTCGCCGAGGGCCTGCTGTTCACCCACCGGGGCCTGAGCGGACCTTCCGTGCTGCAGATCAGCTCCTACTGGCGCGAGGGAGAGGCAATCGCCGTGGCCATGGCTCCGGGTGTGGACGTCTTCACGCAGCTGAAGGCGATGAAGGCAGGCAGTGGACGGCAGGCGTCGCATACAGCACTGGGACAGATCGTGCCGAAGCGGCTGGCCGAGGTTCTGGTCGAACAAGAGGACGCCGTCGGCAATCTCGCTGATCTCTCGGACAGGGCCTTGCGGCGGCTGGATCAGGCGGTCAACGGCTGGAGCGTCAAGCCGGTCGGCAGCGAAGGCTATCGCACGGCCGAGGTCACCCTCGGTGGCGTCGCCACAGACCAGCTGGACCAGCAGACAATGGCGGCGAAGCACGTCCCCGGCCTGTATGTGATCGGCGAGGCGGTCGACATCACCGGCTGGCTGGGCGGTTATAATTTCCAGTGGGCGTGGAGCTCGGGCTGGGCCGCAGGACAGGTTGCCTGACGGGGATAACGGCGTTCTGACGCAACTGTGACCACCTGTCATCTTGTCCCGCAGGCGTCTGTCCGTAACAGTGGCGGTGCGGGACGGGCCCCTCTGGCACGCTCCGGGGCCCCCTCGTCCTCCGCCCCGGATCGTGTGATGTCGGACCGCATCGGGTGCGCCCGGTGTCGGTCCGGGCCCAATTCGGACAAAAGCCGGCGCCGGGCGCATTTCACCCTACATTCGACCGCAAGACCCCGTCAGGTCGTGCGGCCTTACGCGTGGAGAGACGATGCCCCTTCTGATGTGCCCCAATGACAATGCCGGCATGCAGACACTGGAACGGTCCGGTGTGCAGTTCGACATGTGCCCGACCTGTCGCGGGGTTTGGCTGGACCGCGGGGAATTGGAAAAGCTGATGGCGGCCGCGGTGGAAGAAGGGCGGGCCGCGGCACCGGCCGCTCCGCCCCAGCCCCAGGCCTGGTCCGCACCGCCACGCCCCAAGCCTTACCGCGATGAGCGCTATCGCGACGACCGCCGCTATGATGACCGGGGCCGGCCGCGCAAGAAGAAGCGCGACAGCATTTTCGATATTTTCGAATTCGACTGAACCGACCTCAGGCCGCCAGCCCGACCGTGCGCATCAGCTCGCGGATCGGCTCAAGCGCGGCCGGCGTGGACCCCAGTTCGGCCCGCACCTTGGGGTGACGCAGCAGCTTCAGGGCCTCAGCGCGGGCACGCTCCGTCACCGGGCCGCGCGGACCGGTCTCGCCCGCCGCCAGCCGCAGCAGAACCTGCAGCTTGTGCGGCACCGGCACGGGCGCACGGACCATCTGGTCGATCAGGCGAGCGGTGGCTTCTACCGCCGAGCCGACCTTGCCGAGGGCCTCGCAGATCTGTGCCTCGTCCGACTCCGACAACTCCACATTCCCAGCCGCGCGCTGCAGGCCCGCCAGCGTGGCCAGAACCTGGCCGGGCGGCAGCTCGGACCGGCGCATCTCCGTCTCAAACCGGAGCGAGCTGAGACAGGCGTGAAGCCAGCGCGCCGCTGACCGCTTGTTGGCTGCTCCGGTGACGTTCTCGCACAGCCGCATCAGATGCTCGGCCTCGCACATCACCGTACTGCACGGCTTGACGAAGGCGGCGACGAAATCGGCCGTGATCAGGCTCTTGGACCGCTCGGTAAAGGCATCCTGCACCTCTTCCAGGGTCAGCAGCCGCCCGGCCGTCGCCGTCAGTGTCATGGCCAGTGCCCGGAGGATATCAATCTCTCCTTCGGGGTCTGCCGGTCGCAAGCGGCGCGGTGAGCGCAGTTCGCGCAGTACCATGCGGGCCAGAACCGCCGACAACAGGGGGTACTCGCCGCCCTGAAGCCGCTCGCCCAGACGACGGGCCGGCCCCTCAATGGTCGGAACCAGCAGGCGCAGCCGGTGATCCCGGGCAATCAGGGCCTCGATTTCGGCGGGGGCGACCATACGCACCACAGCAGCAAGGCTGGCGCCCTGATCCAGCGAGGGCCCAAGAATGTCAGCCAGACTGGTCCTCTGGGCCATCATTTCGCAGAGGATCTGCTCAATGGCGACCATGACGATGGCGCGGGGCGGACCGTCCATCGGTGCGGCCTCGGCCAGATCCATCAAGCGGTCCAGCCGGGTCCGGGGGGTCTTCAGACCCGCAAGAGCACCCGAAACCACTCCGCCCATGATGAAGGCCCGGTCGGAGGTTCCCGCCAGCCGGTGGGCCAGATCCGCCAGAGATCGCCCCTCCAGCGTCGGAAACCTCTGCGCACGCCCGGCCGCCACCAGCCGCTCGATCACGGCGTCGGCCAATTTCTGATAGTGGCGGATCAGCTCGTGGACCGGCTGCCCGACCGCCTGACTTTCCGGCACGGCGACCTTTTGTACGGCATGCTGCAGTTCAACACCCGAGGCCTCCAGGATCTCGGCCAGATCCGGCCGATGCAGCAGTTCAAAGGCGGTGACCCCGCGCCGGATCAGCCAGTCCTCCAGCACCCGACCGATCAGATCGCGCGCATGGGGCGCATAAAAATCCTGAATGCCTGTACAGCGCGGCCCGACCTCGTCATCCGGTATGACCCGCTTCTGCCGGACCTCGGGTGCGCCCCTGGTCAGGACAGTCAGGCTGGAAAACTCCATGGTCTCGGCGTCAAGCGTCTCCTTGGTGACCCGAACGGCCACCGCCCGGTTGTCGTTCAGGATGTCTTCGGCCGTCTCAATCGCGTGGTTACGGCTCTCCGTCGCCATCAACAGGGCCCATGGCGCGGGTGCGGTCTTTCGGATGAAGACTTCGTAGTGGACGGGCCCGGCCATGATACACCTGAATACGCTACAGACGCCCACCATGCCGGATGAGGGCTTAAGGCCAGGTTTCGCTCCTCCGCCCCAGTCGGAAGTGATCATGCTCTAGCCGCCCGGCCCGGCGCGCCCTAATGTCACCCCGATTGAATCCGAACGGTTACGCTTCGGGCGCGTTACACCGGTCGACGGCGCGACGCGTCGAAGCCTCTGAGGAGCGAATCTTGGCCAACATCACCCTGGTCGACGACGACGAGAACATTGTCGCCTCCGTGTCGCTGGCGCTGGAAAGCCATGGGCACAAGATCACGGCCTACCATGACGGCGCGTCGGGTCTCGAGGCCCTGCTGGCCACGCCGCCCGATCTGGTCATTCTGGATGTGAAGATGCCGCGCATGGACGGTATGGAGGTGCTGCGCAAGCTGCGTCAGACCTCGCAGATCCCGGTGATCATGCTGACCTCCAAGGACGAGGAGATCGACGAGATTCTCGGCTTCAACCTCGGGGCCGACGACTATATCCACAAGCCGTTCAGCCAGCGGCTGTTGCTGGAGCGGGTCAAGGCCCTTCTGCGGCGCGTCGGTATCGGCACGGGCGAGGGCGAGGCCCAGGGCGACGCCGCTGCCCGGGCCATTCGCCGGGGCAAGCTGACCATGGATCCCGCCCGCCACGAGAGCACCTGGGACGGCAAGCCGGTCAAGCTGACCGTCACCGAATTCCTGCTGCTGCAGGCGCTGGCCCAGCGCCCCGGCTTCGTGAAGAGCCGCGACAACCTGATGGACGCCGCCTACGACGATCAGGTCTATGTCGACGACCGCACCATCGACAGCCACGTGAAACGCATGCGCAAGAAATTCCGGGTCGTCGATCCGGAGTTCGACGCCATCGAGACCCTGTACGGCGTTGGCTACAGATACCGCGAAAGCTGAATCTGAAGGCGGCCGTGAGGCCCGCCCCCGCGCGCGGTTCCGGCCGGTCGGTTCGCGTCTTGGCGCCCTGATTCTTGCGCTGAACCTGCTCAGCCTGCTGATCCTGTTCGTCGGAGCCCTGGCCCTGAACGAGTGGCGGCGCGGCCTGATCGAGGCGCGTCAGGAGTCGTTGATGGCCCAGGCCGAGCTGATGTCCAATGTGCTGGGCGAGCTGGGCATCACCACCGGCGTGCCGACTCCGGCTCTCGACGAGTATGAAACCGCCCGATGGCTGCGCGACAACTTTGTGCCGGTCGGCCAGCGGGCCCGCGTGTTCGACCGCGACGGCCTGCCGGTCGCCGACAGCTATATGGTCACCGAGGCCATTCCCGGCGCGCCGCTGGATCCGGCCCTGCCCGCCGCAACCCCGGTGCCCGAGCCCGACCTCGAGGCCGAGGTCGAGGAGGACCGCCGCCTCGAACAGGCCCGTCTGGAACTGGCGACCGAGATCGAGACGGCCCTGACCGAGGGGCCCCAGGCGGGCGTCCGCCGCGATGAGAGCGGTAATCGTGTCATCTCGGTCTCCCTGCCCATTCGCCATGTGCGGCAGGAACTGGGCGTGCTGACACTCGAGGCCGCCGACGTCGATGAAATCCTGGCCGCCCAGCGTGCCGCGCTGATGCCCTTTGCCATTGTGGCACTGGTGGTGTCGCTGTTCTCGTCGCTGCTGCTGCATCTGTTCGTGGCGCGGCCCGTCATGCGTCTGTCCGCCGCCGCCGACAGCGTGCGCCTGCAACAGACGCGCGCCATCTCCATGCCCGACCTCGAGGAACGCCGTGACGAGATCGGCGATCTGGCCCGGTCGCTGGAGACCATGACCCGCGCGCTGTCCGACCGGATGGAGGCGATCGAGCGGTTCGCCGCCGATGTGTCTCACGAGATCAAGAACCCGCTGACCTCGATCCGCTCGGCGCTCGAGACCCTGCCGCTGGTCAAGGTCGAGGCCCAGCGTGAAAAGCTGACCGCCTTGTTGCAGCAGGATGTGCGCCGGCTGGACCGTCTGATCACCGACATTTCCAATGCGTCGCGCCTGGATGCGGAACTGGCCCGCGACCGGCCTCGCACCGTGGACCTGGCCGCCCTGCTGCGCGACATCGTCGATGTCTATCAGAGCTCACCCAGGCCGGGCGACGTGCCCCTGCGCCTGTCGATCAACACCCCCGGATCCACCCGGATCGTCGGTCGCGATGGACCTTTGGGGCAGGTGATCCGCAATTTGATCGACAATGCCCGGTCATTCAGTCCGTCGGACGGCTCCGTGCGTCTGACGCTGGACCGTGCGCCCGACGGGTCACAGGACATCCGCATCCGGGTGGAAGATGACGGGCCCGGCATTCCGGCCGAGAATCTGGAAACCGTATTCCAGCGCTTCTACACCTCGCGGCCCAAGGGCACTCAGTTCGGCACCAACTCGGGGCTGGGCCTGTCGATCGTGCGCCAGATCATCGAGGCCCACGGCGGGGAGGTCCGGGCCGAGAACATCGTCGATGCCGAAAACCCCGACCGGGTGGCAGGCGCCCGTTTCACCGTCATCCTGCCGACCCGCGCGTGACGGGCCCGCCCCAGATCCAGACCACAGTGGTCGCCCGCCCTTCTCCCGATGGCTGGGTCGGTGTGGCCCTCAGCGGCCCTCCGGGGACGGGCAAGTCGGGACTGGCGCTGGCCCTGATGGGACAGGGATGGCGTCTGGTGGCCGACGACGGCGCCCTCATCTGGATCAGCGGCGGGCAGCTGTGGGCGCGCGCGCCCGAGCCGACCCGGGGCATGATCGAGGCGCGGGGGCTGGGCATTCTGTTCGTGCCTAGCCGCGACATGTGCCGGCTGGCGCTGGCCGTCACCCTGACTGCCGAAGAGCCCCCGCGCCTGCCCGAGCCGACGCAAGCCGTGTGGCTGGATACAGCGCTGCCCGGCCTGACCCTGCGGGCCCATAGCCCCACTGCTCCCCGCCTTGTGGCGCTCGCGCTCGCAGAGGCGCTGCGGCGACCCGTCTCACCTTGATGCTTTAACCCGGGGCCGCTTTGCCCTATCAAGCGCGACTTGTGGCCCGGACTGGACGTCCCGGCCGGGGATGCTGTCGGGGCGGAAGCCGTCGTGGTGAAGGCTGTATGATCGGGCTTGTGATCGTAACCCATGGCGGGCTGGCGTCGGAATTCCTGGCGGCCATGGAGCATGTCGTGGGGCCGCAGCGTGGGGTCGCAGCCATCTGCATCGGGCCGGACGACGACATGGAGCGCCGCCGCCGCGACATCGTTGATGCAGCAGGGGCCGTCAACGACGGAGACGGCGTCATCCTGCTGACCGACATGTTCGGAGGGACGCCGTCGAACCTCGCCATTTCGGTCATGGAGGAAACCCGTGCCGAAGTGATCGCCGGTCTGAACCTGCCCATGCTGATCAAACTGGCCAGCGTCCGCGCCCGCGAGCCGATGGAGGCCTGCGTTGCCCATGCGCAGGACGCCGGCCGGAAATACATCTCGGTCGCCTCCTGGGTGCTGTCGGGGGAAAAATGAGCGGCGACGGCACCCTTCCGACCGCCGCGACGGTCGTCGACATCTGCAACTCCCGCGGCCTGCACGCCCGCGCCTCGGCCAAATTCGTCAAGCTGGCCTCAGAGTTCGAGGCCGACATCCGCGTGACCCGCGACGGTGTCACGGTGAACGCCCTGTCGATCATGGGCCTGCTGACGCTGGGTGCCGGCAATGGCTGCGGCCTGTCGATCGCGGCCGAGGGCCCGGATGCCGAGGCCGCAGTCGCCGCCCTCCGCGCCCTCGTGGCCCGCCGCTTCGACGAGGAAAACTAGAGCAGGGCGTCGACGCGCTCGGCCGGACGACACAGGGCAGCGCCCTTCGGCGTGACCACGATGGGGCGATTGACCAGCACCGGATCCTCGACCATGGCCGCCAGCAGGGCTGCATCGCTGACGTCGTCGGCGGTCAGGCCGCGATCCTCGGCCGAGGTGCCCCGCACCCGCAGCAGGCCCTTCAGCCCCTCACCCGTTTGCTCAGCCAGACGGGTCAACTGATCCGCCGTCCAGCCGGTTTTCAGATATTCGACCACCTCTGGCTCGACACCCGAGGCCCGGACCATGTCCAGCACTTTGCGCGACGTGCCGCATTTGGGGTTGTGATAGACAGTGACGGTCATGACGGCCCTTCGGTCAGGGGCATTCCGGATAGGCGCCTGGTGGAGCCGAGGGGAGTCGAACCCCTGACCTCGTCATTGCGAACGACGCGCTCTACCAACTGAGCTACGGCCCCGATCCATGCTCGGGCACAGGCGAGCGCGGGACATAGGCGGGCGGGGCTTGTGGTGTCAATGGCGTCTTGCGGGGGATTGCGCCAGGGGCGCGCAACACCGTCGGCCTTGGCCGAAAGCCTCGGCTCAGGCTAGAAGCGGACATCTGACGCATATCCGCTGCCAACAAGGATCAATATGGGCCCCGCCATCGCCGGCTTCATCTGTTTTCTGGTCGACTCGGTCTTCCTGCTGTTGTGGCTGGCGATCATCGTTTCGGCCGTCATGAGCTGGCTGTTCGCCTTCGACGTGATCAACTATCGCAACCGCTTCGTGGCCCAGCTGGCCCATTTTCTGGACAGCATCACCGCGCCGATCCTGGCCCCCCTGCGCAGCATTATCCCGTCGCTGGGCGGCATCGACATCACCCCGATCATCGCCCTGCTGATCATCTCGGGTATCCGCTCCTACATCCTGCCGGCCAGTTGCCAGGCCCTGTATCAGCTGCTGGGCGGCTTCTGATGCATCCGGGGCACGCGCAGGTGCTTTCGCCCTTCGGCCCGAGCGCCTAAGGTGCCCCTCCCCCGGCGCCCCGGCGCCCTTGAATTTCGAAGGTCATGACCACGATCAGGACGGTCGCCATCATCGGCGCGGGACAGATGGGATCGGGTATCGCCCAGGCGGTGGCCACGGGCGGCTATGCGGTGCATCTGTATGACGCCGACCCTTCCCGGCTGCCGCTCGCCCATGGCACCATCGCCAACAGCCTCGCCCGCCGCGTTGAGCGGGAGAGCCTTGCCGCGGACGAGGCCCAGGCCATTTTGGGTCGGATCAGCGATGCCGGCGATCTGGCCACAGTCGGCAAGGCGGATCTGGTCATTGAGGCCGCCGTCGAGGACGAGGCCGTCAAGACCGACATCCTGAAGTCGCTGACCCCGCACCTCGGGCCCGAAACCTTGGTGGCATCGAACACCTCGTCGATCTCGATCACGCGGCTGGCGTCGGCCACCGATCGGCCCGACCGCTTCATCGGCCTGCATTTCATGAAGCCGGCCCCGGCCATGCGGCTGGTCGAGATCGTCCGTGGCATCGCCACCTCGCCCGAGACCTATGAGACCGCCGTCGCCTTTGCCCAGAGCCTCGGCAAGACCACCACCAATGCCGAGGATTTCCCGGCCTTCATCGTCAACCGCATCCTCGTGCCGATGGTCAATGAGGCGATCTTCACCCTCTATGAGGGGGTCGGCGACGTCGCCTCGATCGACAAGGCACTCAAGCTGGGCGCGAACCACCCCATGGGGCCGCTGGAACTGGCCGACTTCATGGGCCTGGACGTCGTTCTGGCCATCATGAATGTGCTTTACGATGGCCTGGCCGACAGCAAATATCGCCCCTGCCCCCTCCTGGTGAAATATGTCGAGGCCGGCTGGCTGGGTCGCAAGACCGGGCGCGGCTTCTATGACTATTCCGGCGATGCCCCGGTGCCCACACGATGAAGACCCGGTTCGAAACGCTTGAGGATCTGCCCGGTCAGCGTCAGGTCACCTGGCGCCGCTCCGGTGGCTGGATAGCATTGGCCGCCGTGCTCGGCATCGCCTGGCCACCGCTGATCATCACCTTCTTCGTCTGGCCACCCCAGACCTGGCTGGACGGACTGAGCACCGACTGGCGCGTGCTGGTTCTGGCGGTCGGTGTGCTGGCGGTGCCCCTGTGTCTATGGCTTCTGCATCAGGAGTCCCTTCGCACGGGTCGCCCCGGCACGCGGCTCGGCATCGTCTGGCGCTTCATGTTCTACGGCGGTCTTCTGGCGGCAGCCCTGCAAGGGTTCAATGCCCTGGTCCTCTCGGGCATCGGAGCCGCCCGCTCGGCCGATGTCGGCCAGGCGCTGGGCTATGCCGAAACGGCGCTTCTGATCTTTGGCGTGGGCGGGGTGCCTTTGGCCATTCTGGTGGGCATCAGTTACGCCCTGTGGGCCGGCCTGTGCGCGGCCTTCCTCGCCTTCATGCCGCGCCCGGCCCCGGTGCGGGATCGGCTTGGCCTCAGCGGACGCGACACCTTCCAGGCTCGCTGACCAACGTTACAGGAAATTTACTTTTCTTCGGCGGCGCGCGCTGCGACCCTTGTTGCTTGATTTCGGGTGACCGTCGGGGGGACAGCACACCATGACATCCACAGACCTGCATACCGGACCGGCCACCGCCCGGCTCGCGCCCGTCGCGCCCAAGGACCGGATTTTCAATCTGGACATGCTGCGCGGCTGGGCCGTGCTGGGGATTCTGGCGGTCAATGCCCTGGCGTTCGCCTGGCCGCATATAATGATCGCACCTGTCGAGACACCCCCACCGGTCGACAGCACCATGGCCGATACGATCGGGGTGTGGGTTATCGACGTCTTTTTCGCCGACAAGATGCGCACCCTGTTCACCATGCTGTTCGGCGTGTCGATCTTCCTCGTCGGCGGTGAGCGCAGTGATCTGGATCGTGGAGCCCTCCTGCGCCGGCGTCTGGGGTGGCTGGCCCTGATCGGTGCCCTGCACGGAGCACTGCTCTGGTTTGGCGACATATTGCTGCTCTACGCCGTCAGCGGTTTCGCCTTCCTCTTCTTCCGCTCGTGGTCAGCCCGACGTCTGCTCTGGGTCGGGGGACTGATCACCCTGTTCTGGGCCCTGCTGGCTGTCGGCTTCTACTGGGCGATGGGCAATATCCCGCCCGAGATGGCCGCAGAGTTTGAACAAGGCATGGCCGCCCCGACGCCCGAGATGATCCAGGCCGTCGTCGATACCTACCGTTCAGGCGGATTCGCCGGGTTCATGGCGAACCTGACCACCTGGGCGACCTTCGCCGTCTTCATGCTGATCATGATCCCGGTGTCGGTCCCCCTGATGATGGTGGGCCTCGGCCTGTTCAAATCTGGCTATCTGTCCGGCAGGTCACCGATGTGGGTCTATCTGCTGGTACTGCTGATCGGTGGCGCCAATCTGGCCGTATCGGCCTGGTGGGGATGGCAGAAGGCGATGGCGCCTGACGGCGTTGATCCTACCGGCGGCTGGGCAGCCGCGTCGACCGGGGCGGCCCCGCTGGTGACCCTGTTCTATGTCACCGCCCTGATCCTGCTGACGAAGTTCGGGCTCAAGGCGATCACCCAGGTGCTGGTGCCGGTCGGTCGCATGGCCTTCACCAACTACCTTACCCAGACCCTGATCATGGTCACCCTCTACTACGCGGCCTGGGGGCCCTTGTGGTATGGCACCCACAGCACCTCGCAGATGTGGATGGTGGTCGGCGCAGTCTGGCTGGCCCAGCTGATCTGGTCGCCGCTGTGGCTGTCGGTGTTCCGCATGGGGCCGCTGGAATGGGCCTGGCGCTGCCTGACCTATGGCCGGATGGTCCGCATCTCGAAGGGCGGCGACTGAGCGGACGGTCGCATTGCGGGACGGGGGGTGATGGCGTAATCGCCCCCCATGAGCACTGTCCCGCCATCCGGCACCCCCACCGATGACCCGATCACCGACGCCCCCCGTCCTGAAGCCCGGGGCCCCCGGGGGTTTCAGGACCGGCGCGGCCCGGACCTGATTGCCGAACGTCGCATCGTCGAGCGGGTCTCGGCTGTCTATGAGCGCTGGGGGTTCGAGCCTCTCGAGACCTCGGCCTTCGAATATGCGGATGCGCTCGGCAAATTCCTGCCTGATGCCGACCGCCCGAACGAGGGCGTCTTCGCCCTGCAGGACGATGACGATCAGTGGATGGCGCTCCGCTATGACCTGACCGCGCCGCTGGCCCGCTATGCCGCCCAGAGCTGGGAGACCTTGCCCAAGCCGTTCCGCCGCTACGCCTTTGGACCGGTCTGGCGCAATGAAAAGCCGGGGCCGGGGCGCTTTCGTGAATTCATTCAGTGCGATGCCGACACCGTCGGCTCCGACCGACCCGAAGCCGATGCCGAGATCCTGGCTCTGGCGGTCGAGGGGCTGACGGCTGCGGGCCTCCAACGGGATCAGGCAGTCATCCGCGTCTCGAACCGCAAGCTGTTCGACGGCCTGTTCGAGACCAACGGCGTCAACGACGCAGGCCAGCGACTGACCGCCCTTCGCGCCGTGGACAAGTTCGACCGATTGGGCTGGGACGGGGTGTCGGCCCTGCTGGGCGACGGGCGCCTGGACGAGTCTGGCGACTACACCAGGGGTGCTCAACTGCCCGCCGGTGCCATCCAGGCCATTGGCGACTTTCTGATGCTGGAGAAGCTCGGGCGGGGATCTCGCAGCACGGTGATAAATCTGCTGGCAGACAGCGGCCTGCTGGGCGCCGTCGGCGAACAGGCCCTGACCGAGCTGGCCGCCATTGACCGGGCGCTGAATGCGATGGAAGTCAGCGACGCGGCGGTGACGTTCGACCCCACCATCGTGCGCGGGCTGGAGTACTACACCGGCGCCGTGTTCGAAGCCGAACTGCTGCTACCGACCACGGATGAGCGGGGCCGCCCCGTCCGCTTTGGCTCGATCGGCGGCGGCGGTCGCTATGACGATCTGGTCGCGCGGTTCACGGGCCAGAGTGTGCCCGCGACCGGCTTTTCCTTCGGAGTGTCGCGCCTTGCCGCTGCCCTGCGGGCCAGCGGACGCGATCCGGCGGGAGAGGTCCGCGGCCCGGTCGTCGTGATCGCCTTTTCCGACGCCGACATGACCCACTATCTGGGCGCCGTCGCCGAGCTGCGCGCCGCGGGGATCGCCGCCGAGCTCTATCTCGGCCGCGCAGGCATGAAGGCCCAGATGAAATATGCGGATCGCCGGGGGGCGCCCGTCGCCGTCATGCTGGGCGGGGACGAAATTGCGGCCGGCACGGTCACGCTCAAGGACCTCGACGCCGGTCGCCGTCTCTCGCAGGCCGTCTCCGATAATGCCGAATGGAAACAGGCCCGTCCAGGACAACAGACCCTTCCCCGCGACCAGTTGGTGGCCGCGATCCGCTCCATTCTCGAAGGATCATCAATAACCGCCTGAGGGCGACGCTGACTTATCGACGATCAGTCAAGAAAACGCCGGATTTCGCCTTCGCTTTGATTGACTTGTCGGGTCCGGATCGTATGAATGGGGTTCTCGAAGCGCGCGACGCGATGCGACGCGCAAACTTCGTAGGCGTTTCGGGGAGGAAACGTCCGCTCCTAGACGAGCGAAAGAAGCCCGCCGCGATGTATCCCCCGCGGCGGGCTTTTTCGTGCCTGGCGCTCACCGTCACCCCGTGATCGCGTCCATGAAAAAGGGGCCGCTCTTTCGAACAGCCCCTCCCTCATTTCGTCGGCGCGCGGCCTACCAGAGGCGGACGCGTTCTTCCGGGGTCAGATAGTATTTCTGGCCAGGCTGGACGTCGAAGGCGTCATACCAGGCGTCCAGATTCCGGATCGGCCCCACCACCCGGAACTCGGCCGGCGAGTGCGGACCCGTAGCGATCTGGTTGCGCAGGGCTTCGTCGCGGTATTTGGTGTTCCAGACCTGGGCCCAGCCGAGGAAGACGCGCTGGGTGCCCGTCGTGCCGTCCAGAACCGGCGATTCCGCCCCGTCCAGCGAGGCCAGATAGCCTTCCAGACCCAGGGTGACGCCGGCCAGATCGCCGATGTTCTCGCCCATGCTCAGCGCCGGACGGATCGGATAGCCCGGCAGGGGCTCATAGGTCGCGTACTGGCTCCCCAGCATGTCGGCGCGGGCCTCGAAGCGGGCCGCATCCTCGGCCGTCCACCAGTCGCGCAGAACGCCGTCACCGTCGGACTTGCGGCCCTGGTCATCGAAGCCGTGGCCGATCTCGTGGCCGATCACGCCGCCGATGGCGCCATAGTTGACCGCCGGGTCCGCGGTCGGATCGAAGAAGGGCGGCTGCAGGATGGCGGCCGGGAAGACGATCTCGTTCTTGGTCGAGTTGTAATAGGCGTTGACCGTCTGCGGGGTCATGCCCCACTCGTCGCGATCGACCGGACCGTCCATGCGGCCCAGCTGATACTGCCAGCGGAACACGCCGGCGCGCTCGACATTGCCGACCAGATCGTCGGCCCGCACCTCGAGCGCGGAATAGTCGCGCCACTTGTCCGGATAGCCGATCTTCACCGTGAAATTGTCGAGCTTGTAGAGGGCCTGTTCCTTGGTCTCGGCGCCCATCCAGTCCAGCTGACGGATGCGGGCGGCCAGGGCCACGCGCAGGTTGGCCACCAGCTCTTCCATCATCGCCTTGGACTCGGCGGGGAAGTATTCGGCCACATACAGGCGACCGAAGGCCTCGCCCATCACGCCTTCGGCGAAGCTGACGGCGCGCTTGTCGCGGGCCCGCTGTTCCGGCTGGCCCGACAGGTCACGGCCGCGGAACTCCCACTGGGCGTCCGAGAAGCGCTGCGACATATAGGGAGCCATGTCGTCGGCCGTGTGGAAGGCCTGCCACGCCTGCAGCAGCGGCAGGGGCGTCTCGGCATAGATGGCCGCGATTTTCGGCAGGGCCGTGTCCTGACGCACGACGATCGTCTCGATGTCGCCGAGGCTCATGGCGTCCAGATAGGCCGACCAGTTGAAGCCGGGCGCCTGGGCCGCCAGCTCGGCCGGGGTGAAGGGATTGTAGGTCTCGTCGCGGTTCCGGTTCTCTTCCGGGGTCCAGTGGGCCTCGGCGATCCGGGTCTCCAGCGCCACGATCCCGGCCGCCGTCTCAGCCGGGTTTTCCCAGCCGATCATGGTCAGAACGCGCTCGACATAGGCCAGATACAGGGCCTTCTTGTCGGCCAGACGCTCTTCCAGATAATAGCCGCGGTTCGGCAGGCCGAGGCCGCCCTGGCTGGCATAGGTGATGTAGCGGTCCGGATTACGGGCATCGTCGCCGATCCCGACACCAAAGAACGACGAGCCGAAGCGGCCTTGCGTGCCGCCCATATAGACCGCCATGGCATCGTGGCTGTCGATGGCACGGATAGCGGCCAGATAGGGCTGCAGCGGCTGGTCATCCAGCGCTTCGATCCGGTCGGTGTCCATATAGGACCGGTACAGGTCGGCGATCTTCAGCTCGTCGGAGCCGGCGGCCAGGCTGGTGCTGCTGACCAGTTCGTCGATCATCACCTTCAGGCGGTTGTCCGACAGCTCGCGCAGGATGGCGAACGACCCGTACGAGGTCCGGTCCGACGGAATGACCAGCCGGTCGAAGGCCAGACCGTTGGCGTAGCGGAAGAAGTCATCGCCCGGCGCAACCGACAGGTCGCGACCGGCCAGATCAAAGCCCCACGTTCCGAACTTGGGCGCCTCGGTGCCCTGCCAGCCGGAGCCAGCGGGGTCCTGATCTGCGGTCGAAAACAGCGAGAAGACCGTGCAGGACTCGTTCAGGCACTCATGTTCGTGACCGTCGTCAAAGGTGTGCATCTGCTGGGCGAAGGTCGCCGTGGCGGGCAGCATCAGGGCACCGACAGCGGCACCGATCAGAAGGCGTTTCATTCTTGAACCTCTCGAATTGACGCGGGGAGGCCGCGCCCGGAAATTTCCAGTTCCGGACCCTAGAGCCCCCTCGCAGGGATGCTCCTTAAAAAAAATTCATGATCGGCGGCCCGTCCAGCTTCGCCGTGGGTTTCGCCAAGGCTGGGGGCTGCTGTATGCACGGCGGATGGCTCCTCCCCACGGCGATGCGTCCGAGTACAAGGATCTGCTGGTCTTTCTGGCGGCGGCGGGCGTGGTCGTGCCCCTGTTCAACCGCATCAGGATCAGTCCGGTGCTCGGCTTTCTGGCAGCCGGCGTGCTGCTGGGGCCCGACGGACTGGGCCGGTTCGCCGATGACGCGCCCTGGCTGGCCTGGCTGGGCTGGCTGACGCTCGAGGATCGCGACCAGATCGCCCAGTTGTCGGAGCTGGGCGTCGCCTTCCTGCTGTTCATGATCGGGCTGGAGCTGTCGTGGGAACGGCTGAAGTCCATGCGCCGGTTGGTGTTCGGTCTGGGCCTCAGCCAGATCGCCCTGGCCACCGCCGTGATCGCCGCCGGATTCATGCTGACCGGCCAGACCTTCGTCTCGGCCATGGTGCTGGGCATGGGCCTTGCCCTGTCCTCGACTGCCGTGGTCATGCCGGTGCTGGCCGAGCGCAAGCGGCTGCACGGCACGGCCGGGCGCGCGACCTTCTCCATCCTGCTGGCCCAGGACATGGCGGTGGCGCCCATCCTGATCACCGTCACCGTCCTCGCCACCCTGGCCCAGAGCGGCGGCGACCTGAACCCGGCCGTTCTGGGCGCGGCCCTGCTGACCCTCGCCCCCGCCGCCATCGGTCTGGCGGCCCTGATCCTGCTGGGACGGGTGGTGCTGCGCCCCATGTTCCGCTCGGTCGCCAGGGCCCGCGCCCGCGGCCAGGGGCAGGAGATGTTCGTCGCCGCCAGCCTGCTGGTCGTGGTCGCCGCCGGCCTCGGCGCCCAGGCGGTCGGCCTGTCGATGAGTCTGGGCGCGCTGGTCGCCGGCGTGCTGCTGGCCGAGACCGAGTTCCGGCGCGAGGTCGAGATCTCGATCGACCCCTTCAAGGGATTGCTGCTGGGCGTCTTCTTCATCGGCGTCGGCAGCGGGCTGGATCTGGATGCGGTGGCCGCCGACCCGTGGGGCGTGGTGGCGCTGGCCATCGCCATTACCGTCGCCAAGATCGGCGTCATCTTCACCCTCGCCCGGAGATGGGGCCTCGGCCCGCTGGCGGCGCTCGAGACCGCCCTGGTGCTGGGCCCGGCGGGCGAGTTCGCCTTCGTCATCCTGACCGCCGGCATGGTGGAGGGCGTGGCCCCGCCCGGCATCACCCAGTCGGTCCTGCTGTCGGCCACGATCAGCCTGTTCAGCATCCCCTTCCTTGGCCTGCTGGGCCAGAAGCTGGCCACCCGCCGCATCGAGACCCGGGTCGATTTGCCGGCTGCCGCGCTTCAGCCCCCCGATTCCAGCGATCAGGTGCTGCTGGTCGGCTTTGGTCGCGTCGGACGTCTGGTCGGGGAAATGCTGGCCGAGCACAACCAGTCCTTCGTCGCCCTCGACACCGAGCCGGGCATCGTCGCCGGCGCCCGGCGCGAGGGGCTGAATGTCCACTATGGCGACGCCGGGCGCCGCGAAATGCTGGAGCTGTGCAACATCGCTACCGCCCGGGCGCTGGTCGTGACCATGGATGCGCCCGGCAAGGTCGATGAGGTGGTCCAGGCCGCCCGGGCGCTGCGCAAGGACCTGATCATCATCGCCCGCGCCCGCGACGACCGCCACGCCGTCCGCCTCTACAGCTATGGCGTCACCGACGCCGTGCCCGAGACCACCGAGGCCAGCCTGCAACTGGCCGAGAACACCCTGGTCGACCTCGGCGTCCCCATGGGTCTGGTGCTGGCCTCGATCCACGAACGCCGCGATCGTTACCGCGATCTGTTCCAGGCCGCCCAGCCGGAAACCTCCGTACGCCCCAACCGGGCCCTGCGTCGGGGCCTGTCCGCCGCGACCACCGGCCGCACCAATCCGGACGCTCCGGACACGGTTTAAGGCCCTCTGTTCGCATTTTGGTCATTGTTCGGTGTTGAAAGCGCCGTTTCCGTCCTCCCCGACGACAGCAACCCCTTGTCTCCAACGGCCGTTGCCCCAGCCCCCCGTGCGGCCCGACCGTCCCGGACCCCCTGTGAGTGCCCTTACCCATGCGTGATATCGTTCTGAACCCTCCGATCGAGACTGCCGAAGCCCCCGCCCGTCCGCTGAACCGCCGTCAGGTCGCCAAGGCGCGAACGCGCGGCAAGGTCATCGAATCCTCGCGCCGCCTGTTCGCCCAGCGCGGCTATGACGCCGCCACCATCCGCGACATCGCCCGCGAGGCCGGCATGTCGACCGGCGCCGTGTTCGCCAATTTCCAGGACAAGTCTGAACTGTTCGACACCGTGCTGGCCGAGGATCTGGCCCGTCTGGCCGAGGCTCTGACGCGCGGCATCAAGACCGGCACCGACCTCAAGTCCCGCCTGCAGAACGGCTTCGTCGCCGGCTATGAGGCGACGCTGGAGCAACTGCCCCTCGTCCAGGCCGTCGTCGCCCGCGCCTGGCACCAGCCCCTCGACGAAGCCAAAAAGGGCCGCGAACTGATCGCCCCGGTCATCGAAGGCCTCGAAAGCCTCGTCGCCGACGCCATCAAGGCCGGCGAGCTCAAGCCCGCCACCGACGCCGCCCTCGTCACCGAACTGGTCTGGATGGCCTGGCTGTCGAACTACCGCCGCGCCGCCTATGACAGCTGGACGATCGAGACGCTGAAAGGCCACCTCGACAAACAGATCGACGTCATCCTGTCCGGCCAGCGCGCCCTCTGACCGGACCGCAGGTTCAGCCATCCCCTTAAAAGGCCGCGACCCCCGTCGCGGCCTTTTTCGCTGCGCAGATGGGGGATGTGAGAGATCAGGGTCGGCGCCCGGCCGTCGCAGGCATCAGTCGTAGCCGTTGCCAGCGTCCTCGATGGACCGGATGCGCAGGTCACAGATACGGGCGGTAGAATACAGCAGGACCAGCTTGTTGCCCGCGTCCGGGTCCTCCCAGGTGATCAGCCTCAGGATGACCTGGTCGTGGACTTCCGTGGGCGACCCATGCTCGGTCAGCAGGCCGTCCACAAGCGCCTCGCACCGCCTGAAGGGCACCTCGAACCGAATGAAGTCCAAACCGTCCGGACCGTAGAAATACTCCGCTTCCACCTCTATGCCGTACAGCACGGCGTCCCTCTCGTGCTGCTGCCGCGCGTTGGACAGCGACTCCCCGCGGCGAACAGGGCGAACGCCGGGAACAGCGGCCGACACCTGCTCCGGTGTCATCCGCCACACCGCGCCTTCCCAGCCGGGATCGGCGGGCGGCGAAAAACCGTTGAGCGCGATTGTGGCCGCGACCGCTGCCAGAAGAGAGTGCATGATCAGCTCCGTTGCGCGCTGCGGATAATCTTCCCGAAACAGGCCCCCAAGGCAACGTCCGCTTCCCACCCATTGCGGACGCCTACTGCATGATGCTCGAATAGGATGACGACAGCAGGCCTGCGAACTGGGTCAAAGGCAAGACATACAGAGGTGATCCAATGCGCTGGATGAGCTTGTTTGCGATCGCACTCATTTCGGCCTCGGGCTGCTCGAGGATCGAACTCTCGAGCGTCACCGCGCAGTTGAGAGGCAGCGAAACCATCTTGTACGTAGACAGCGACCTCGGTGAATTCAGCAGCAACTACGAGAAGTTTACGCTGTACATTTCGATCTGCGACCACCCCTCCTACACCGAGCTGCGCACACTGAATCCTCCGGGCCCGAAAGGTGGGTTGCCGTTCGCCACCTTCCCAAGCTCCCTTGACGATCGGTTCTACGAGTCTGAAACCGAAAACCTTGCCCGAGGCTGGCCCAGCCAGCTCGCTGCAGAATTCGGTGAATGCGCCCGCCTCGTCGAGAAGACGGTCGCTGTGCCCGGACTCTCATCAAACGTGGTGCGGGTCAGCTACGAAGGCCATTGAACGCGCTGATTGGTCCCGTCTGCTTTCCATCCTCAAGCGGCTGTCCGGTCTCGACCCATTGCGGACGTCGGGTTGACAGGTGAGGCTCTCCTGAATGTCCAGCCGTGTGATCGACCTGTTCCTGGGAGCCGCCTTGGCCGCTTTCTCAACCGCCTCCTTCGGCGCGGCGGTTGAGAATACAGCCTTGTTCGCAAATGCAGCGGCAGCGGGCCTTGTCTTGGGCTTAGCCAGCCAGGTCATAAGCGCAGTGTGGAAGGGCCGACGCCGGTATTTTGATCCTGTCTTCCCTGCACCATGGAAAACGGTACTCACGGTCACTGACACCATCTTCGTGTCGTTGATCCTGTTCGGGCTCATGCTTGACCTTCGAGCCCCGGAACCCGTGTACTGGCTTGGTTCAATAGCATTGTTGGTCTCGGTCCCCAGTCGCCTGCTCCCTGCGCTACGGAGCTAGCCGCTGTCCTTCGCAAACGCCCTCGCGGCCCCTCTTCCCAGCCGCAGCGGCCCCGGCTCATCACCGGCCTTGCGCGGCCCAAAAAGCGCATTTCCGGCCCCGTCTTCCCTTGTCAGGCGAGCGTCGTTACGCCACGCTCAGCCATGGCATGACGCCAGACAGCAGCGGGGGACGCGCAAATGACCGACCAGATGTCGACCTCAGGGTCCGGCTTCGATTTCAAGACCGCCCTGTTCAGCTTCGAGGGCCGCCTGCGCCGCTCGCATTTCTGGATCGGCTGGCTGATCTGTCTGGGTATCGGCGTGGTGGCCGGCTGGATCCCGCTGATCGGCTTCATCATCTCGATCGGCCTGATCTGGCCGAACCTCGCCATCGCAGTAAAGCGCCTGCACGACATGGGGCTGAGCGGCTGGCTGGCGGCCATCCCCTTCGTCGCCAATATCGTCGGCTTCATCATGATGTTTGCCAGCGTCGGCGCCTCGGTCTTCATGAACCTCGCCGCACTGGAGAATGAAGACCCCGCCGCCATCATGGCCGTGATCGGGCCGGTGTTCGGCATTCTGGGCATCATGTTGCTGGTGAACCTCGGCTTCCTGCTCTGGATCGGCCTGTCCGAGGGCAAGCCGGGGACCAACAAGTTCGGCGCGAACCCGAAGGGCCTCTGAACCCTGCCGAGGAACAGGGCGCTCGCGGCCATGCAAAGGAGACTAGGGTTCGGGGTCGGCGCCTTCGTGCTGGTGCGGCCTTCGTCTGGATTGTGTTCGACAACCTCGCCCTCGGCCTGGTCTTCGGCCTGCTGGCCGGGGCCGGGGCCGGGGCCGGGGCCGGCAAGGCGATCAGGTCGCCGCCATCCGCAAACGACAGAGACCCGCCCGGCCAGCTCGCCCGCTAACCGGACGGTACCCCCGACGATCTCCCAGAAAGGCCGCGCCCCCCGTCACGGCCTCTTCGCTGCGCGGGCTCGGAGCGCAGAGATGGCGGCCGTTGAGGGTCCGCCACCGTCGGCCTGTGAACGTCAAGCCCGGGTATGGGACGACGGAAAGATCGTGGACCCCTCTGGAGTCATTAGGCGTGTCCGACTGACCTCGCTCTGGAACTTCCACACCTGCATTCGGGAACCGCGCTGATGCATTTTCGGCAGGGCAGGGGCGGCATTCTCAGGTATCACGGGTCGACATCAGACTGGAGGTACCAATGAGCCGTCCCAAAAAATCAATGTCGCCGGGTTTCAAACTGTTCATAGCATTCTGCATCATAGGCACGTTCGCGGTCTCCGGCTTCGTTGTGTTCGGCGATCAACTTGGCCTTCGCCCCGCTGCCCCGGCGGATGGCGACGTCCAGTCCACGGCAAGGGACATCCCGGCTCCGCGCGTCGGCGACAACCTGGGCAAAAGGCGCAGTGGCGGCTGACGCCACTTGGCGGGCGCGGAGGCCGTGCCCGACGGGATAAGCACGGAACCGCAGCATACGACCTCACAGAGGCAGGGTCTCGAGACCGAGACATCCCCGTCCTGAGGAAGTGACGCCGGCGCCAGCTTCCGCGGCACCGCCTCCAGCTCAAGTCCGACGGGGCCTTCGGGCTAGAAGGCCAACCCCTCAGCTCTTCCACCTCAGCGTTTCCGGCTTGACCGGATTGACGAACGCCCGCGCTTCGGCGCGGCTTCCCGCCCATTCGCGTTTCAGCTGCTGGTACCATTTGGCCTGACGGTCGGCGTCGTCGATCCACAGCATGGCGGGGTCGAAGGCCAGGCCCATGTTCTGCAGGTTCACCATGCCGCCGTCCTGTTTCAGGAAGGCGCGCACCCCCTGCCTCAGGATCGGACGGGCCAGGGCAAAGATCCAGTGGTCGGACCAGAACAGCTGGGTGATGCGGGTGCGGTCGGCGGTCTCGGGCGTAAGACACGTCAGGCCCAGCACCTGTTTGTCGCCGACCTGGATGTGCTCCCAGCGATAGCCGGGCAGGCGAAAGGTGATCTCGGTCTCGGGCGTGCCGCCCAGCAGCTTGTAGGCGCGGCTGTTCGATGAGGGCCGGTGCCGGACCATGGCAAAGCCCTGGTCGCGCGGCTCGAACGCCTTTTGCTTGTCGTGCATGGAGTGGCGCGAGCGCCACCACCATTGCTGATGGACATAGGGCCCGTGCGCGGGGTCCATCAGCCCGACCACCGCATGGTCGATATGGCTTTCGAACACCATGGCCTCGACCAGGCGCGGGGCGGGGCCGTCGGCGCCCGGAAAGACCGGTGGCGGATGGTCGGGCTCGGCCGGACGGCGCGGGTCAGACGCGACCCAGACAAAGACCATCCCTTGGCTTTCGACGACCGGATAGGCGCGCACGCGGATGCGGTCGACCTCGAATTCCGAGTCATCCGTCAGGGAGGGGATGGCCGCGCACTGGCCGTCCGTGCGGAACCGCCAGCCGTGATAGGGGCATTCGATCGTCTCGCCCTCGCCCGCGTGCTCGACCTGTCGGCCGGCCGACAGGGGGGCGGCCCGGTGGGGGCAGATGTCGCGCAGGGCATAGACCTGGCCCGAGCGGGTGCGGCCCACCAGAACCGGCTCGTCCAGCAGCATATAGCGGGCCTGCTGACCCGGCTTTACCGCCCGGGCGGTCGTGACGAAATACCAGGTGTCTTTCAGGAAACCGCGCCCGAACGGCAGGGGGGCGGCCCTTGTTCGGGTCTCTGTCGGGGAGGGGGTCTCAACGGTCGTCATGTCGGCTAGTGTTAGGACCAGAGCCGCCGCAACGCCAGTTGGATATCCCACATGAAAAGCCTTCTCCTCGCCGCCGCCCTCGCCCTGATGCCGCTCGCGGTCTGTGCCCAGACCCCGGCAACGGCCCCGGCCGATCATGGCCATATGCATGCCGATTTCGAGTCGGGTCGCTTTCACGTGCGGGTCGAGGGTGAGGGGCGTGACATCATCCTGATCCCCGGCCTGACCTCGCATCCCGATATCTGGGAACCGCTGGTCGCACGGCTCGAGGGCGACTGGCGCGTCCATATGATCCATATTCAGGGCTTCGCCGGCGCGCCGACCATGGACAACATCGACGGCCCCGTCTCCGCGCCCGTCGCCGAGGACATCGCCCGCTATATCCGCGAGCAGGGCCTGGAAGATGCTGTAGTCGTTGGCCATTCCATGGGCGGCACCATCGCCATGATGCTGGCCGCCCGCCACCCCGATCTCGTCGACCGCCTCGTCGTCATCGACATGATCCCCTTCATGGGCAATGTCTTCGGCGGCGCCAATGCCACCCCGGAAAGCGTGGCCCCGATCGCCGACCAGATCACGGCCGGCATGGTCAGCTCGACGCCCGAACAGTGGCGCGCCTCGTCCACGGCCAGCATCACCGGCATGGTCCAGACCGAAAGCCTGCGGACCGGGCCGATCGAGGACAGCGTCAACAGCGATCCGGTCGTGGCCGGCCACGCCATGCGCGAACTGATCGTCACCGACCTGCGCCCGGAACTGGCGGCCATCACCGCGCCGACCGAGGTCATCTATGTGACATTCAACGGACCGGGCATGAGCCCCGAGGTCACCGACGCCATCTATGCGGCCTCCTATGCCAATCTGGAGGGCGTGGCGCTGAAGCGGATCGACGACAGCGCCCACTTCATCATGCTGGATCAGCCGGATGCCCTGGCCGAGGCGATCAACGCCTTCCTCGACTGATTGTCGTCTTCGTCACGCTTTCGACGGAAATTGCCGGGATGGTGCCGGACCACGGGTCTCCGGGTGATTTCCGTTAAGCGCTTTCGGCGCTAAAAGGCCGCAGGGCTCTGGCTGGGCGAGAGGGTGACTATGGCGGGTAACGCCTTTCTGGATCGACTGAAGCGGGGCCCGGGTGGCCAGGGCCAGCGCAACCTGCTGCAACGCATCCTGTACTGGAGCGTCGTGGCCGGGGTGTGGGGCCTGATCTTTCTGGTCGTCTTCTTCGCCGTGTTCGCACGCGGTCTGCCGGACACCTCCGCCCTCTACGACATCGACCGCCAGCCGTCGGTGACCTATCTGGATCGCAACGGGGCGCTGATTGCCGTGCGCGGCAGCCAGCAGGCTCCGCCCGCCGACCTTGAGGCCCTGCCCGACTATGTGCCGGCCGCCTTCATCGCCATCGAGGACCAGCGCTTCCGCTGGCACCCCGGCTTTGACCCCGTGGGCATGGTCCGCGCCATGGTCGCCAATATGCGCGCCGGCCGGGTCGTGCAGGGCGGCTCGACCATTACCCAGCAGCTGGCCAAAAACCTGTTCCTGACGCCCGACCAGACCCTGCGCCGCAAGGGCCAGGAGCTGATGCTGGCGGTCTGGCTGGAGATGAAATTCTCCAAGGATGAGATCCTCGCCCTCTATCTGAACCGCGTCTATTTCGGGGCCGGCGCCTATGGCATCGAGGCGGCCTCGCAACGCTATTTCGACAAGTCGGCCAAGGACCTGACGGTCGGTGAAGCAGCGCTGCTGGCCGGCCTGCTGAAGGCGCCGTCGCGCTATTCGCCGGTGTCCGAGAGCGAACGGGCCGCCGCGCGCGCCACCGTCGTCCTCGACGAGATGGAAGAGAGCGGGGTCATCACCCCCGAGCAGCGGGCCGCTGCCGTGCTGGAACCGGTGCGGGTGTCGCGGACCCTGGCGACCCAGCACGCCCAGTACTTCGTCGACTGGCTGGACAAGGAAATCCGGGGCCTCGTCGGTGAACCCAGCGAGGATTTGATCGTCGAGACCACCCTCGACCTGACGCTGCAGACCGCAGCCGAGCGGGCTGTCAGTGGCGTGCTGCGCGATAACGCTTCGCGCGGGGTGGAGCAGGCGGCGCTGGTAGCCTTGGACGGCGACGGCCGCGTGCGGGCCATGATCGGCGGTGCCTCCTATGCCGACAGCCAGTTCAACCGGGCCGTGGATGCGCGCCGTCAGGCGGGCTCGGCCTTCAAGCCGTTCGTCTATCTGACCGCCGTCGAGGCCGGCTATACGCCGCAGACCCCGGTGATCGATGAACCGATCCGCATCGGCTCGTGGGAGCCCCGCAACTACTCGGGCCGGTTCATCGGGCGGACGACCCTGTCGAACGCCGTGGCCCAGTCGACCAACACCATCGCGGTCTCGCTGGCCGACAGTCTGGGCCGCGACAATGTCGCCCGCACGGCCCGACGGCTTGGCATCACCAGCCGGATCGGCCTTGAGCCCGCCATGGCGCTGGGCGCGGTCGAGGTCTCGCCCGTCGAGATGGCCCAGGCCTATGACGCCTTTGCCAATGGCGGCAAGCGGGTCACGGCCTATGGCATCAGCCGCATCCGAACCCGCGAGGGCCGGGTGATCTACCAGCGCTCGGCCCGCGAGAGCCGGCCCATTCAGGCCATCGCCAACCCGCCGCTGCTCTACATGAACGACATGCTGCGGGGGGTGATCAGCTCGGGCACGGCGCGGTCTGTGGCGATCTCGGGCCGCGATCTGGCCGGCAAGACCGGCACGACCTCGGACTACAAGGACGCCTGGTTCGTCGGCTACACGGGCGGCTTCGTGACCGCGGTCTGGGTCGGCAAGGACGACAACACCGCCATGCGTGGTGTCACCGGCGGGCAGGCTCCGGCGGCGATCTGGCGCGCCTTCATGGCCGCCGCCCTGCCCCGGCTGGATGCGCCCCGCATCCCGGACGGACCGCCCCTGCCCGAGGGCTGGCAGCCGCCGGACCCGGTCGGCGAGCTGATCGGCTCGATGGACGACCCCTATGCCGATGAGCTCGAGCGCGGCATCGAGCCGACGCCCGACCCGCGCGAGCCCGAGCGCCCGTCGCCTGACCAGCCGGTGATCCGCCCGACCACGCCCCAGCCCGAGCGGCGCGACCCGGAAGACCAGCGGCCCGAACCGGCCCCTCCGCCCGAGAAAAAGGCCGATCCGCTCTTCTTCTAGAAGGTCAGGGCGTGCAGCCCCGCACCGTGCTGTCTCAGCCAGGCGCGGTGCGGCGCCGGGTCGCCGACCAGCCGGGCCACAACTGCCCAGAAGCGGGGGCTGTGGTCGCCGTGGACCAGATGCGCCACTTCATGCGCGGCCAGGTAGTCGAGCACGGCCGGCGGGGCCAGGATCACCCGCCACGAGTAGCGGATCGTGCCCCGGCCGGGGGTGCAAGAGCCCCAGCGCGAGCGGGGATCATTGATCGACACCTTTGGCAGGGGGAGGCCCAGCGTCCGGCAGTGGACCTCGGTCCGGGCCATCAGCACCTCGCGGGCGCGCCGCTTGAGGAAGGTCAGGATGCGACGGCTCCAGGCCGCGCCCTCGCCCCCCGCAGCAAGGATGGGGCCTTCCGGCGTGTCGGTCAGGCGGGCGGCGCCTGCGCCGGGCAAGGCCGCAAGCGTTACGTCCTCGCCCTCTACCGATAGCCGCTGGCCCGGTGCGAGGCCGACGGGCGCGGGCCGGTCCGCCAGCCGCTCTCGGATCCAGTCCGTGCGGGTGCGGGCAAAGGCGATGGCATCGGCGAGGCGTCGCTCGCTTGGGGCGACCAGAACGGCCTCACCTGCGCGGGCGTCGATGCGGATCGAGACGCGCCGGGCCCGCCGGTTAACCGACAGACGCAGGGGCGCGCCGCCCGCCTCCAGGCTAAGCCGCTGCCCGTCGCGATACGTCACCGGCGGCCTCGTTGCGGGAGATGAAGTCGCGCACGCGGGGGTAAATGTCGTCACGGAAGCGCCGGCCGTTGAAGACGCCGTAGTGGCCGACCTCGGGGTGGACATACAGTTCCCGCCGGTCCTCGGGCACATTCGGACACAGACCGTGCGCCGCCTGGGTCTGGCCGACGCCGGAGATGTCGTCCTTTTCGCCCTCGACCGTCATCAGGCCGATGTCGGTGATCTTTGACAGATCGACCTTCCGGCCCCGGTGTTCCAGTTCGTTCTTCGCCAGCAGGTGGTTCTGGAAGACGATGTCGATGGTCTGGAGGTAGAATTCCTCGGTCAGGTCCAGAACCGACAGATATTCGTCGTAGAATTCCTCGTGCTTCTGGACGCCGTCACCGTCGCCCGCGACGAGGTTCTGGAAATACTCATGCTGGGCGTCGCGGTGCCGGTCCTCGTTCATCGACATGAAGCTGTAGAGCTGGACGAAGCCCGGATAGACCCGCCGTCCCGCGCCCGGATAGGGCAGAGGCACGGTGTGGATCATGTTCGAACGGAACCAGGCGAAGGGCCGGGCCTCGGCCAGACGGTTTGTGACGGTCGGCGACAGGCGCGCGTCGATGGGCGAGCCCATATAGGTCATGCTGAGCGGACGGTGTGGGTCCTTGTCCTCGGCCATCAGGGCACAGGCGGCCAGCACCGGCGGCCCGGGCTGGCACACGCCCACGACATGGACGCGCGGGCCGATGGCGGTCAGCATCTCGCGGATGTGATCGATGTAGTCGAAGAAGTCGAACCGGCCTTCCAGCATCGGCACCTGGCGGGCGTTAACCCAGTCGGTGACATAGACGTCGTGGTCCTGCAGGAAGCCCTCGACCGTGCCGCGCAGCAGGGTGGCATAGTGACCCGACAGGGGCGCCACGATCAGCACGGCCGGTCCATCGGCGGGTTTCCCGGCGCGCTCCAGATCCCCGAGGTTGCGGGCAAAGCGGATCAGCCGGCACCAGGGCGAGGTCCAGATGGTCTGCTGGGTCGTGCGCACCGGCAGATCGTCGATTGTGATCACGTCCAGATTCCACGCCGGCTTGCCATAGCGGCGCGTCAGTCCCTCGAACACCTCGGCGGCGGCCCAGGCGGTGCGCCCAATGGCGGTCTCGGCGGCCGGATTGAACGGGGAGGACCAGAACGACCGGGCCAGCTGGGCCCCCAGTCGGAACGGCGTAGCGGAGTAGTAGGAGAATTCGTGAAGGGAATAGAGCATGCGTCTCTTCAGATGGCGGCGGATGGCCTGCCCTGCAATGCAGCGCAGCATAGTTTGCGAGGCACTGCAAAAGGATTATCGGACATGGCGTAATCGTGAGGGGGTGGCGGAAAAAATACCGTCTGAATGGTCTGAGTGGTCTGAATGGGAATTTTCTGGCCTGGCAGCGGTCCTCCTCCCGATGGGAGAAGGTGGCGCGTGAGCGTCGGATGAGGGGCGGCGGTGTCTGTCGGCGAACGCCGTAGCAGGACCATTGCGACGGCTCACGCCGAAGGAAAGGGAGAACCCCTCACCCCCTGCCCCTCTCCCATCGGAGAGGGGTGAGAATTACCGTCTGAACCGTCTGAACCGTCTGATTTCATACCTCCGTCCGGCAGGCCGCGTGGCAACCGCATAGTATGGGGGAGATGCCAGCCCGGTCGGGCAGACGGGCCCGGGAAGCGGCAGGGTTGTTGAAGACGCGTGGCAATACTGTCCGCGCCCGGATAGCTGGGCCGCTCGGGCCGACATCTCCCTGACCGCTCCACACCCTCGCCTGACCCGTGGGGATGCTCTAGACCCGGGGCGTGATCCCCGCGCCCGTCTTTCAGTCCGATCCTTCCCGCCCCGTCGTCGTCATCGGCGCGGGCCCCGCCGGGCTTATGGTGGCAGAACGGCTGTCGGCGGCGGGCGTGGCGGTTGAGGTGCATGAGCGGATGCCCTCGCCGGCGCGCAAATTCCTGATGGCCGGGCGGGGCGGGCTGAACCTGACCCACAGCGAGCCGCCGGACCGCTTTGTCACTCGCTATGGCGAGGCGGCGCCCGGGGTGATGGGCTGGCTGTCCCGCTTCGGGCCGCAGAATCTGCGCGACTGGGCCGATGGCCTCGGCGCGGAGACCTTTGTCGGGTCAAGTGGACGGGTGTTTCCCAAGGCGATGAAGGCCTCGCCCCTGCTGCGGGCCTGGCTGCAGCGCCTGCGGGACCAGGGCGTGACCCTGCACCGCGGCTCTCGCTGGATCGGCTTCGAGGATGGCGCGCCGGTGTTTGAACAGGCCGGGGGACGCGTTCGCATTCCGGCGGCTGCGGTGGTCGTGGCGACTGGCGGCGCCAGCTGGCCCCGGCTGGGGTCGGACGGACAGGGCCGGGATGTGCTGGCCGACCTCGGCGTGCCGGGCCCGGCCTTCCGGCCCGCCAATGTCGGTGCGCGGCTGGACTGGTCGGAGGACTTCATCGCGGCCCATGCCGGTCAGCCCCTCAAGGCCGTGGCCCTGACGGTGGGACGGCATCGGGTGCGCGGCGAGGCCATGGTGACGCGCTATGGGCTTGAGGGCGGCGCTGTCTATAGCCTTGGTCCCGAGCTGCGCCGGGTCATCGACCGCGACGGGTCGGCGAACCTTTACATCGATCTTCGACCCTCCGAGACCGCCGGGGCGCTCGCGGCCCGACTGGCCCGGGCGTCGTCCAGCCTGTCGCGGGTCAACCGCTTGCGTCGCGCAGCGCGCCTCAGGCCGGTCGAGCTGGCCGTCCTGCGTCAGACGCCGCCCCTGCCTCCGGGGGCCGACGACCGGGCGCTGGCCGAGCGCCTGAAGGGCGTACCGCTGGCGATCATCGGCCTTCAGGGACTGGAGCGGGCCATTTCCAGCGCGGGCGGTATTGATCGGTCGGCGCTGACCCCGAGCCTGATGGTCGCGGACCACCCCGGCCTGTTCGTCGCCGGCGAACTGCTGGACTGGGAGGCCCCGACCGGGGGCTATCTGCTGCAGGCGGTGATGGCGTCTGGCGTGGTCGTGGCCGACGGGGTGCTGGACTGGATCGCGGGCGCCGGGCCCGTTAGGGAGGCAGAATGACCGACGCACCCGAGATCCACGGCCTCTGCCCCGACCGCTTCGGTCCGGTGAAGGACGCCTTCGCCCACAATTTCACCGACGGCCCCGAAGGGCTGGACGAGATCGGTGCCCGTTTCACCGTCTGTCGGGCGGGCGAGGTGGTGCTGGACCTGTGGGGAGGGCAGGCCGACAGCGTCGCGAACCAGCCGTTCGGGCCGGACACCCTCGCCCCCGTCTTCTCGACGGGCAAGGCGGTCATGGCGCTGATGATCGCCTGGGCGGTCGAGCGCGGCCTGCTGGACTATGAGGCCCCGGTCGCAGAGGTCTGGCCGGAGTTCGGTCAGGCCGGCAAGGCGGACATCATCCTGGCCCAGCTGATGAGCCATCAGGCCGGGCTGGCGGGCCCGTCCCCGGCCATCGACCCCACCCTGTGGTTCGAGCCCGAAAAGGTGCTGGAGGTCCTGTGCCGTCAGGCCCCGCTGTGGGAACCGGGCACGGCTTCGGGCTATCATCCGATCACCGTCGGCTATCTGGCGGGCGAGGTGTTCCGTAGAGCTGACGGTCGGACCATGGGCGAGGCGCTCAAGGCCGACTTTGCCGATCCGGCAGGCCTCGATCTGTGGCTGGGCCTGCCCGAGGCCGAGCACGGCCGCGTCGCCCGCATGAAGAAGCCGACGGCCGCGCCGGATCTGGGCCCGATCGACGCGATCAAGACCGCCGCCTTCCTCGACAAGGGCTCGGCCCCCGCCGGGCGTGGCTCGGCCGAGTGGCGCAGGATGGAGATCCCCTCGGCCAATATGCATGCCACGGCCGAGGCCCTGGCCCGGATGCTGGCGCTGGCCCTGCCGGAAGGGGTGGCGGGCAAGACGCTGTCACAAGCGACGCGCACGGCCCTGATGCAACAGCGGATTTCCGGGCCGGACCGGGTGCTGCCGTTTGACCTGTCCTGGGGCGCAGGCGTCATGCGCAATCAGGGCGAGGGGGCCGTGTTCGGCCCCAATACCGAGACTGTCGGTCACTGTGGCTGGGGCGGGTCCTGCGCCTTTGTCGATCCGACGACCGGGATCACCGCCGCCTATGTCATGACGCGCCAGTCGCCGCACCTGATCGGGGATCCGAGGCCTGCGGCGTTGATCAAGGCGCTGTACGCGGCGCTCTAGGAAGCCTGCTGGCCGGGGGCATCCGGTACGGCCAGCGGATCGGTCGCTGCAGCCGGTTCGGCCACCGGCTGAGGTGCCGGCGACAGGTCCTGCACCGGCGAGACATAGTCGGCCATGGCGTCGAACTCCTCGAGGAAGACAGCCCGCATGGGATCGGTCTCCATCAGCACCTCGTGCTTCGCGCCCGGCACCTCGACATAGCGGCCGCGCCCGAGTCGTTTGGACGCCCAGCGATTGGTCTGTTTCCAGACGCGATCGTCCTCGCCCGGCTGGACAATGGCGACCGGAATTTTCACGCCTTTAAGCGCCTTGGGCTTCAGGGCCCGTTCGCCGAGGTCGATGGCAAAGCCCAGCCAGCCCCAGGTCGGGCCGCCGACCGCCAGATGCGGACAGGCGTACAGTTGCTGCCGCCACAACTCATACCGGGTCTCGTCCGACGTCAGGGCGTCGTTCTCGAAGGTGTGCTCGAAGGGATCGTCCGGATCGTCCAGCACATAATCACCCGCCTTGCCGTGGCGCAGGTTCCAGCGCACCGCCAGCTTGACCGACCACATCGAACGCTTGCCGGTCTTGATCTTGAGCATAGGGGCGCTGAGTACCGCGCCGGAGATGCGGCTCTCGCCCATCTGCAGGCTCATCAGATTCAGCGCGCCGCCCATGGAATGGCCAACCATGATCCAGGGCTTCGGCGCCCGGGTCTCAAAGGCATCCAGCAGGCGGGCATAGTCGTCGAGGAACTCCTCGACCGCCCGGGCGTGGCCCTTCAGCCGGTCCGGCAGCAGCCGCGCCGACAGGCCCTGACCCCGCCAGTCATGGGCGAGCACGCAAAAGCCGCGCGCCAGCAGATTGCCGATCAGCTCGAAATATTTCTCGATCGGCTCGGTTCGGCCGGGGCTGAGGATGACGGTGCCGCGGGGCCTGGCCGCCACCAGCGTGGACGGTATCCAGAAGGCCGCGCGCAGGCGCAGGCCACCCGCGCCCCGGAACCACTCGCCCTCGCCGTGCGGCGGCGATGACGCTCCGGGCACGCCCATCAGCGGGGCATTGGCAGCATAGGCAGCGACTCGGTTCACTCGGGCTTCCTGAATTTGAGCGTCATCCGATCGCTCTCGCCGATCTCATCATATTCTGTGCGGTCGAAGTCCGGGTCCGGCGGCTGGCCCTGGGGTGCGGTCAGCCGCATCGGGGGCAGGGTGTCGACGCCGAACGGATGATCCCGATCATCCCTTTCATTCGCGTTGATTTCGGAAGCGGACACAAAGATGAAGCCGGCCTCGGCCGCCAGCTGGCGGACATAGGCCTCCTGGACATAACCGCTGGCGGCGATCGGGTCCTGATCCTTTTCGGCAGAGAGCCTGTGCTGCTCGATGCCCAGGGTCGCGCCGGGGCGCAGCACGGAATAGGCATCGGCGAAGGCCTTCTCGGCGATGCCGGCCGCCATCCAGTAGTGCAGCCGGCTCATGAACAGCACCAGATCGGCGGAATTGGCCTCGGCCACCGGGCCGCTGGTGGGGCCAAAGTCACTGTATTCGATCTCGCCGTACAGGCGGGGGTTGGCACCGAACCGCTGTTCATAGGCGGTGACCAGCGCCGCCTGTGCCGGGTCATTGCCGAGACCGGCCTGAAAGTTCACGGCCACATACTTTCCGCCATTCCGGGCCAGATAGGGGGCGAGGATTTCCGTGTACCAGCCGCTGCCCGGCCAGAAGTCGACGACGGTCATCCTTGGCTGGAGGTCGAAGAAGCGCAGGGTCTCAAACGGGTGGCGCCATTCATCGCGCGACCGCTCCTCGCCACGCCAGTCCCCGGCAATCGCCCAGGCGAGGCTGCCCTCGGGCGGCCCCTCGGGAACGGCCGGCGCATCCGGTGCCGGCTTGGCGGCCTTCTTGCGATTGTCGCAGGCGGCGACCAGACCCGCCATGCCGGCGCCCAGAATCAGCCCGCGACGCGACGGCTGCATCAGGCCGGACGCAGGCGACCGGAGGGCTCGGAAGGTCGGATCGGACATGTCGCGTTCCTGCGCCACTTTCTCGGCTCGGTCACGGGTGGGCGACGCCGGGCAGGCCGACGGCCCGACCGGCTTAGCCAGCTTCGCAGGCAGGGTCAAAGCCGCCGTGTGCAATCATTCCGGCTTGCGGAAGCGCAGGGTCATCCGGTCGCTTTCACCGATGGCGTCATAGGCAGCCCGCTCGGCCTCGGTCAGGACGCGACCGTCCTGCTCGCTGCGGCGCACCGGCGGCAGGGTCCAGACGCCGAACGGATGGCTGTGATCATCGGCGGGATTGGCGTTGCGGTCGCTGGAGGCCTCCAGCTCGAACCCGGCCTTGAGAGCGGCGGCGATGACGTAGGACTCCGGCACATAGCCGGTCGGGGCGCTCTGATCGACGTCGCTGCCTTCGGGCGCGCGGTGCTGTTCGACCGCGAGAATTCCGCCCGGCTTCAGGCCGGCAAAGAATATGGCCATGAACTCGTCCGTGCGCCCGGCGCGGTGCCAGTTGTGGAAGGCGCGCGCCACCAGGATGAAGTCGGCCGAGCCGTCAGGCACGCCCAGACCGTCCTGGATGCGGTTGACCGGCACATAGGTTCCGCCGGTGGCATCAGCATAGGGCTGCAGGATCTGCGTCCACCAGCCGTTGGCGCCGGGCTGGATCTCGACCACGGTCTGGCCGGGTTGCAGGCCCCAGAAGGTCAGGCTTTCGTACGGGCGGCGATAGACGTCACGGGCGCGGTCGGCTTCGGAGCGGCTGTCCGAGGCGATGGCGGCCTTCAGCACCTCGTCTTCTTGGGTCATCGGCTGGATCAGGGCCGGATCCTGGGCCGAACGGGACGTCTGGGCGACAGCCGGCGATGCGAGCGCCAGACCGGCGACGGTAGCCATCAGGACAAGCGGGCGAAGGGCGTGGGTCATGGGACGGATCCGGTCATGCTGAAAAGGTGACCATCAGCCTTAAGCGGCTGAGCCGGGAGGGCAAGCCGGATGGCCCTGCCCCGGGAGACAAATCGTCGCGCCAAAAATGCTGGCGGCCGCGCTGGCCCTCTTGACGTCGCTCCCGGCCACCCCAAATCCCTGACCGGGAGCGCCGATGTCGGGCTCCCGGGACGAGCGGCGCCGCAGAGCGGGTCGTATCGCCCATAACCCCGCCGTCCGGGCAAATCGCCGGGCGGTTCAACCTTGCTGATCCCAGGAGGATGATATGCGTACCTTTGACCTGACCCCCCTCTACCGTTCCGCCGTCGGCTTTGACCGTCTGGCCGGCATGCTGGAAAGCGCCGCGCGCACCAGCGAAGCGGGGTGGCCCCCCTACAACATCGAGACGACGGGCGAGAACGCCTACCGGATCGAGCTGGCCGTGGCGGGCTTTTCGCCCGACGAACTGACGATGGAGGTCAAGGAAAACCTTCTGACCGTCACCGGCAAGAAGGCGACCACCGGCGAGGACCGGACCTATCTGCACCGTGGCCTGGCCGAGCGCGACTTTGAGCGCCGCTTCCAGCTGGCCGACTATGTGGTGGTGACCGAAGCCCGTCTGGTGAACGGCCTGCTGACCGTCGATCTGAAGCGCGAACTGCCCGAGGCGCTCAAGCCCCGCCAGATCGAGATCGTGACCGGTCCGTCGGCGATCGAGGGCAAGGCCGAACCGAAGGCCCAGCCGAAGATCGAGAAGAAGGCCGCCTAAGCACAGCGGCCTTCCTGTAAACCCAACCGACCTGCGGCCCGGAGGCATTCGTTTCCGGGCCGTTTTCGTGCGTCACCGGCGCTTGAGCGTGATGTACCAGGCACCCTCGCCCCCATGACGTCGGTGCGCCGGGGCATAGGCCGCGACCACGCCGCGCAGGGCATGGCTGCGCAGCCATTCGGGCAGGGAGGCACGGATCACCCCTTCACCGCCCCCGGCCCGGCGGCCGTGTCCGGTGATGACCAGCACCACACGAAGGCCGCGCTGGTGCGCGCGCAACAGAAAGCCGGTCAGCACATCCTCGGCCTGAAAGCGGCCATGGCCGTGCAGGTCCAGACGCGCCTCGATCGGCTCGCGCTCGCGCGACACGCGGCGATGGCGACGGGGGTCCAGATCAGACGGCGCCGACTGGGGCCGGAGCGCGGGTGATGGCAGGGGCACTGGAGCCGACCCGGAGGCGGGCCGGGGCCGGTTGGTCGGCGCGGTCTGGACAGCTTTGGGCGGGGGGACCGGCATGCGACGGGGGGCCAGGGGGGTGACGGTGGACGCCACCCGCTGCCACAGCCGCTCGCCATCCTCCGTGGAGCGATCAGATTTGCGGGTCATCGACCGGATCATCCCCCGCCCCGGCCGGGCCCGGATCGCGGGACAGCAGATCGCCGGGCTGGCAGCCCAGTTCGCGACACAGGGCATCCAGCGTCGAAAACCGGACGGCGCGCGCCTTTCCGGTCTTGAGGATGGACAGATTGGCCACGGTCACGCCGACCCGGTCGCTGAGCTCCGTCAGGGACATGCGCCGCTCCTGCAGCAGTCGGTCAAGTTGGACGCGGATGGCCATGGGGAAACTCTAGTCGATACGGGTCAGATCGTCAGTTCGGATTCGCGCCTCAGCCGGGCCCCTTCGCGGAAGACCTCGGCAAGGACGAACACGACCAGCACGGAAAAGGCCGGGGTCACCAGATTGAACAGGCTGGGCGGGTCCATGACGCCGCGGACAAGGCGCGAGACCAGCGACTGGCCCAGCCAGACACCCCCGGTCACGATGGCGAGGATATAGCCGACCTGTTTCAGGCGACTGACATTATCCGGATGGAAGGGGTCGCCCAGGGTCAGGGTGCGAAAGATGCGCCGCAGATGGCGCAGGATCAGGGCGAAACCCCCGAAATAGCCGACGAAGGCGCCGATCCCAAACAGGGCATGGGCGCGCGGCAGGGGAATGCGGGTACCGCCGGTGTCAGAGGTGACAGTCAAACCGACCTGGTCCATCGGGATGATGGCAACCACGGCAAAGACCAGACAGGTCAGCAATGTCAGGAAGATCAGCAGCCCGTAGGTGATGTCCAGGGCTGTCTTGAGCAGGCTGGACACGGAGCCGGGGCCGAGGGCCCGAAAGCCGGGGAGGCCATGTCCAAGGCGGGTGCCGAGGCGGGAGGCGAAGCGAAGCGAAGGTGGGCGCATCGGGAATCTCGCCGGCCGGATCGACAGGGTAGCGATCAGGGGGCGATCGCCGCGCGGGTATCCGGCCGTTCAGGCCCGCGCGGATTTTACAATCGCGGTGTTTGTCTGCACCGTCAAAGTCGGGGACTTCAAGGCGGGCCGGATCAGAAGGACTGGACCAGAATGGCCACCACGGCGGTCGGCAGGGCAGCGACCAGGGCGACGTTCAGGATGATGTGACCGATACGGTCCATCAGCATGGTAACAGGCATGGCGTTCATTGTCGTTCTCCATATTGCCCCTGAGAGGGCTGGTTTTGCGTGTTTTTGTTCAAGTCAGCAATGTGGTTGCGCTATGAGCCTTTGGCAAGAACGCTGCAACCCCTCGTTCTTGAAATAATAGATAGACCTGCCGTCGCCGAAAATCACGTTACATATCGTTTAACGATGTTAAACTTTAGCAATCCTGCCCGCTGGAAAGCACCGCCTCATGAATCTCAAATTAATCAAAGGGATGCGACTGCTGGTCGCGACCCACAATCCGGGCAAGGCGATCGAGATCGCGGCCCTGCTGGATGGAAATTACGACGTCGTCACAATGAGTGATCAAAATCTGCCCGAACCGGACGAAACCGAGAGCACATTTTCCGGCAACGCCCTTCTGAAGGCCCGTCATGCGGCCGAGGCCTCCGGGCTTGTGGCGTTGGCCGACGATTCCGGCCTGTCCGTCCGGGCCCTGGAGGGGGCGCCGGGCATTTTCTCTGCGCGTTGGGCCGGTCCGGACAAGGATTTCTCCCACGCCATGGCCAAGGTCGAGCAACGGCTGGAGGAGATCGGCTCGGATGATCGGGCGGCGTGGTTCACCTCGGCCCTCGCCGTCGCCTGGCCGCAGGGGCCGGCTGTTGTTGTCGAAGGCCGGGTCGACGGCACCCTGACCTTTCCCCCGCGCGGCGACCGCGGCTTCGGCTATGATCCCATCTTCGTCCCCGAAGGCCACGATCAGACGTTTGGTGAGATGGAGCCCGCCTTCAAGGACGGGATCAGCCACCGGGCCCGCGCCTTTGACCTGCTGAAAGACGCCCTGATTGACTGAGCCGCACGACGGTCTGGCCCTCTATGTCCACTGGCCGTATTGCGCGCGCATCTGCCCCTATTGCGACTTTAACGTGGTGCGGGCCCGGGGGCGCGAGACCGAAATGGCGGCGCTGGTCGCCGCTCTGGTGGAAGATCTGGAGGCACAGGCCGGCCTTGTCGGGCCTCGTCCGCTGGTGTCGATCTTCTTCGGCGGTGGCACACCCTCGCTGATGCCGCCCGACGCCGTGGCAGCGATCGTGGAGCGAGCGCAGGCCCTTTTTCCGGCGAGCGGCGACATTGAGGTGACTCTGGAGGCCAATCCCACCGATGCCGAGGCGGAGCGGTTTTCAGCGCTGGCCGGGGCCGGGGTCACGCGCCTGTCGCTGGGGGTCCAGTCACTGGACGATGCAGCGCTGAAATTCCTCGGCCGCAATCACTCGGGGGCGGAAGCCCGGCGGGCCGTGGCGCTTGCCGCCCGCCATTTCGCGCGGCTGTCCATCGACCTGATCTATGCCCGGCCGGGCCAGACCGTCAGCGACTGGACCGGCGAACTGGTCTGGGCGCTCGAAAGCGGGTTCGAGCACATTTCGCCCTACCAGCTGACCATAGAGCCCGGCACTGCCTTTGGTCGGGCGGTGGCACGCGGCGTCTGGACCCCGCCCGACGACGATCTGGCGGCCGATCTCTATGAGGCGACCCAGTCCGTCCTGGGCCAGGCCGGGTTCGAGGCCTATGAGGTGTCCAACCATGCGCGAGGTGTGGCAGCGCGATCCCGGCACAATCTGCATGTCTGGCGGGGCGGCGGTTATCTCGGCATCGGGCCGGGGGCGCACGGGCGGCTGACGCTGGGCGGGGTGCGGACGGCGACGGTCGCTCACCGGGGGGTTACGGATTATATAGCCGGGGTCGGAGCGGGCAGGCCCTGGGCCGAACGGACTGCCCTGTCACCGGTGGAGGCGGCCGAGGAAAAGGTGCTGCTGGGCCTGCGCACTGTCGAGGGCGTGCGGCTGGCCGTGCTGGCTGAGCTGCAAATGAGCCCTGCCGGGGGTCGACTGGCCGACCTGATCGCGGATGATTTTCTGACCCTGTCAGATCGGCGGGTGGCGGCGACCGCGCGGGGCCGCCCGGTGTTGGACGGGGTGTTGAAGGCCCTGCTGACCTGATCAGTGCTTGAGGGGCGCGCCGGGGGCTGGCACGGTCTTTTGATGACTGACCCCGACGCTCCCCCGCTCTGGACGGGCACCGCCCCGCCGCCCCGCCGCGTCGACCCCGGCCTCTATGTCGTGTCGACCCCGATCGGCAATCTGCGCGACATCACGCTCCGGGCGCTGGATGTGCTGGCGGCCGCCGATCTGGTGCTGGCCGAGGATACACGGGTCAGCGCGCGGCTGCTGACCGCCTATGGGCTCCGGGCCAAGCTGGAACGCTGCGACGACCACGCCGCAGTCCGGGCGATCCCCGAAGTGCTGGAACGGCTGGAGGCCGGGCAGGTGGTGGCGCTTGTGTCTGACGCCGGCACGCCGCTGGTCAGCGATCCGGGCTATCCGGTGGTGCGGGCCGCGGTGGCGGCGGGCCTGCCGGTCTTCCCCATTCCCGGGGCGTCCAGCCTGCTGGCGGCCCTGACCGGGGCCGGTCTGCCCAGCGACCGGGTGTTGTTCGCGGGATTCCTGCCGGCCAAATCGGGTGCGCGGCGTACGGCGCTGGAGAGCCTGAAGGCCCCCGGCCAGACGGTGGTGGTGTTCGAAAGCGGCCCGCGGCTGGCGGCCTCGCTCGCCGATATGGCCGAGGTGCTGGGCCCGCGCGAGGCCGTTGTCGCCCGCGAGCTGACCAAGTTGCACGAGACCTGGGTGCGGGGCCCGCTCGACCAGCTGACCGGCGACCCGCGTTGCCAGTCGCCCAAGGGCGAAATGGTGATCGTCATCGGGCCCGCCGCCGAGGCGCCGGCCGACGCCGCGACCCTCGATCAGGCGCTGACCGCAGAACTGGCCGACCGTTCGGTGTCCGAGGCCGCCGCCCGCGTGGCTGATAGCCTCGGCCTGCCCCGGAAGCAGGTCTATCGCCGCGCGCTGGAGCTGTCGGGCCGGTGACGCCGACCGTCCCCGACCGGCGCGAGGGACGGACCCGCAAGGGCCGGCTGGCCCACTCCGAAGGTCACGCCGCCGAATGGACCGCCGCGCTGTGGCTGATGGTGAAGGGCTATCAGATCCTCGGCTTCCGGCTGAAGACCCGCCACGGCGAACTGGACATCCTCGCCCGCAAGGGCCGGGTACTGGCCGCGGTCGAGGTCAAGCGCCGCGCCACGCGAGAGGCCGCGCTCGACGCTCTGGGCCCCGTCCAGCACGGCCGGCTGGTGCGCGCCGCCGCCGCCGTGCGCAAGTCGCGGCCGGGTCTGCGCGCCCTGACCCTGCGGCTGGACCTGATCGCACTGGCGCCGGGGCGCCTGCCGCGCCATATCCGGGGTCTGGCCGCCGAGACCGACCTCGACGGCCGCTATCGTCTCTGATCCGAAAGGTCCGCCATGCTCAAGGTCGCCATCCAGATGGACCCGATGGAAGCGGTCGACATCGCCTCGGACACCACCTTCCTGATGGCCCTGACCGGACAGGCACGCGGGCACCGGCTGTGGGTCTATGACGTCCGGACCCTGGCGCTGGAGGACGGGCGGCTCTTTTGCCGGGCGCGTCCCGTCACGGTTCAGGAGAAACAGGGCGATCACGCCACCTTCGGCGACTGGGTGCGGCTGGATCTGGGCGCGGACGTCGACGTCGTCCTGATGCGGCAGGATCCGCCGTTCGACATGGCCTATGTGACCGCGACCTATCTGCTCGAGACGATCCATCCGCACACTCTGGTGGTGAACGACCCGGCCGAGGTCCGCTCGGCGCCCGAGAAGCTGCTGGTCGCGCAGTTCCAGGGCCTGACGCCGCCGACCCTGATCACCGGCGATGTGGTCCAGCTGTCCGACTTCCATGCGCGCCACGGTGATGTGGTGCTGAAGCCCCTGCACGGTGCCGCAGGTTCCGGCGTGGTGCGGCTCAAGGCCGGCGATCCCAATCTGGCGGCGCTGGTCGAGATCCACGCCATGGGCTCGCGCGATCCCCTCGTCATCCAGAAATTCCTGCCCGCCGTCTCGGCCGGAGACAAACGGATCCTGATCGTCGATGGCGAGCCTGTCGGGGCCATCAACCGCGTGCCGCTCAAGGATCAGGTGCGCTCCAACCTGCGCGTCGGCGGCACGGCCCAGCCGGTCGAGCTGACGGCCCGCGACAAGGAAATCTGCTCCGCCATCGGCCCGACGCTGAAAGAACGCGGCCTGATCTTCGTCGGCATTGATGTGATCGGGGACTGGATGACCGAGATCAATGTCACCTCCCCGACCGGTGCCCAGCAGCTCAAGCGTTTCACCGGCATCGACGCCACCGCCCGCATGTGGGACGTGATCGAGGCGAAGCGCGCGGCGGGTTGAGGTCCGCTCATTTGACAACCGACGTTCGTTCGTGATTTGTTCCGCTCTGCGGGAGCGGAGGGACGGCCATGGTCGCGCGGGTGGTGACGGTTGCGTTCGACGGGGTGGATGCCCGGCGCGTCGATGCCGAGGTCCAGATTCTGGGCGGTGAGGGCACCCAGGCCAGCTTCACCCTGGTCGGACTGCCCGACAAGGCGGTGGCCGAGAGCCGCGAGCGGGTCCGCGGGGCTTTTTCGGGCATTGGCCTCGCCCTGCCGTCGCGGCGGATCATCGCCAATCTGGCCCCCGCTGACCTGCCCAAGGAGGGCAGCCATTTCGACCTGCCGATCGCCCTGGCCCTGCTGGCGGCCATGGGGGTGATCGCGCCCGATGCACTGGACGGCTGGGCGGCGCTGGGTGAACTGAGTCTGGACGGGCGGATCGTGCCGGTCAGCGGCGCCCTGCCCGCAGCGGTGGCGGCCAATGGCATGGGGCTGGGCCTGATCTGTGCCGAGGCCAATGGTCCCGAAGCCGCCTGGGCCGGGCCGGATGTGGCGGTGCTGGCGCCGCGCTCGCTGATCGGCCTGATCAACCATTTCAAGGGCAGCCAGGTGCTCAGCGCCCCTCGCCCCGGGCCATTGAAATCGAACGGCCCGGTGCCCGACCTGAACGAGGTCAGGGGGCAGGAGGGTGCCAAGCGCGCGCTCGAGATCGCGGCGGCGGGTGGGCACAATCTGCTGTTTATCGGACCGCCGGGCTCGGGCAAGTCGATGCTGGCCCAGCGCCTGCCGGGCCTGCTGCCGCCCCTGACTCCGCGCGAACTGCTGGAAACCTCCATGGTCTGGTCGATGGCCGGGCTGATCGAGCGCGGGGGCCTGACGCGCGAGCGGCCCTTTCGAGCGCCTCACCATTCGGCGTCCATGGCGGCCCTGACGGGCGGCGGGCACCGGGCCAAGCCGGGCGAGGTGTCACTGGCCCACAACGGCGTGCTGTTTCTGGATGAACTGCCGGAATATTCGCCCCAGGCGCTGGATTCCCTGCGCCAGCCGCTGGAGACGGGCGAGGTGATCGTGGCGCGCGCCAATGCCCATGTGCGCTATCCGGCGCGGGTCCAGCTGGTGGCCGCCATGAACCCTTGCCGCTGCGGCCTGGGCGGAGCGGGAAAGGGGGCGTGCGGCAAGGCCCCCCGCTGCCAGAGGGACTACCAGAACCGCATTTCCGGCCCACTGTTCGACCGCATCGACCTGACCGTCGAAGTCCCGCCGGTGACTGCCGCCGACATGAGCCTGCCCGCCCCGGCCGAAGGCACGGCCGAGGCCGCCGCCCGGGTGAGGCGGGCGCGAGAGGTTCAGGCCGCGCGTCTGGCCGACCTCAGCCCCGAGGAGGGGGGCGCCACGATCAATGCGCATCTGGGTGGTGCCCTGCTGGACCGTCATGCCCGGCCCGATGCCGACGGCCGGGCCCTGCTGATGCGGGCGGGCGAGGCCGGGGGGCTGACCGCCCGGGGCTGGACACGGACGCTGCGGCTGGCGCGGACCATCGCCGATCTGGACGGGTCCGAGAGCATATTGCGTCGCCATGTGGCCGAGGCCCTGATCTATCGCCACAACCGCATGGACGCCGAGGCCCAATTCAACCGCGCGACGGCCGTGGCCCACAGCCGGGTTTGAGCGGGCGTTAAGAGGTCAGCGCTAGGCTTGCCGCCATGACGTCGCCTGCCGCCCCGCCCGATCTGCCCGAGACGGATCCCGCCGTCCGCTTTCTGCGGCTGATGAGCCATGAGATGCGCACGCCCCTGAACGGGGTGATCGGCATGCTGGGCCTGTTGTCCGACAGTGGACTGGCCCCGGCGCAGAAGGCCTATCTGGAGGCGGCCCGGACCTCGGCCGACCATCTGCTGGGCCTCGTCAACGACCTGCTCGATTATGCCCGTCTGGATGCCGGCAGTCTGGAGTTCGATCTGGCCCCGGTGGCCATAGACGATCTGGTGCGGGGCGTGGCCGAACTGCTGAGCCCGCGCGCCCACGACCGAGGGCTTGAGATCGCCTGGAGCGTCGCGGCCGATGTGCCAGTGGTCCGCGCCGACGAGGGCCGCCTGCGGCAGATCCTGTTCAACCTGGCGGGCAATGCGGTGAAATTCACGCCGGCCGGCGCGGTGGGAATCTCGGTCACGCGCTCCGGAGATGCCCTGGCCTTCGTCGTGGAAGACACCGGACCCGGCGTGCCCGAGGCAGCCCGCGCTCGCATCTTCGAGGAATTCGGCCACGCCGATAGCACCGATGCCACACGGCATGACGGCGCCGGACTGGGGCTGGCGGTGGCGCGCCGACTGGCCGAGGCCATGGGCGGCAGCCTGTCGGTCGGCGATCGTCCCGGCGGCGGCGCCCGCTTCGTGTTCGACGCCCGTTTCGATCCGGTCGCCAGTGAAGCCAGACCGGCGGCAGCCTCCCTCAAGGGTCTCAAGATCGCGGTCGCGGGCGCCCATCCCTTCACGACGACGTCCGCTTCGGCCATGGCTGAGGCTGCGGGGGCCACACCGGTCAATCCGGCGCAGGCCGATCTGGTGCTGGTCGATGACGACGGCCGGGCGGAAGACCAGACTCTGGCCCCGCGTCCGGACCGACCCCATGCCGTGGTCCTGCTTCGACCCGGACGGCGCGACCGCATCGCTGACTACCGGGCCGCCGGCTTCGACGGCTATCTGATCAAGCCCCTGCGCCCGGCCTCGCTGATCGAGCGCGCCCGGGCGCTGGGCGCCGGTCCTTCGGCCGCCGGCCAGCCGCCCGCCGTGCCGGAGGATGACCGCCTCGTCCGCCCGGCCTTCCCCGGCGTGCGGGTGTTGCTGGTCGAGGACAATCCGGTGGGCGCCCTTCTGGCCACGACCCTGCTCAAGCGTCAGGGCTGTGTGGTCGAGACGGCCGTCGGCGGTGAGGAGGCGCTGCGGGCGATGGAGCGGGCGCGCTTCGATCTGGTGCTGATGGACATGCGTATGCCCGGCATGGACGGCCTGACCGCCACCCGCACCCTGCGCGCGCGCGGCGACACCACCCCCGTGCTGGCCCTGACCGCCAATGCCTTTGCCGATGACCGCCGCGCCTGCCTGGACGCCGGCATGGACGACCATCTGACCAAGCCTCTGGGCGTCGAGGCCCTGACCGCCGCCCTGACCCGCTGGACGAACCCGCCGGAGCGCGCCAAGGTCGCCTACGCATAGGGACGGTTGTCGCGTCCCCGCAGAGGACACGCCGCATGACCGACCGCACCGCTGACCGTTCCGCCGGACGCCTCTGGGGTCTGGCTGTCTATGGCGAGCGGCAGGTCTTCGCCATGCTGTTGCTGGGCTTCGCCTCGGGCCTGCCGAACCTGTTGATCTTCGACACGCTCAGCGCATGGCTGCGCGATGACGGGGTGTCGCTGGAGGTGATCGGCTTCTTCGGCCTCGCGACCCTGACCTATGCGCTGAAATTCGTCTGGGCGCCGCTGCTGGACCGCACCAACATCCCGGTGCTGACTCAATGGCTGGGCCATCGGCGCTCCTGGATGCTGGCCGCACAGATCCTGGTGGTGGTCGGCCTCTGGCTGATTTCCGGCTCGGACCCCCAGTCCAACATCGCGGGTGTGGCGCTGTTCGCGGTGATCGTCGGCTTCTTCGGCGCGACCCAGGACATTGCCATCGACGCCTGGCGGATCGAGGTCACGGACGATGATCGACAGGGCGCCATGGCCGCCTCGTATCAGCTGGGCTGGCGCGCCGCCCAGATCGTGGCCGGGGCGGTGCCGCTGATTCTGGCCCAGCTCTACAACTGGAATTTCTCCTATGCCGTGATGGCGGCCCTTATGGGCTTCGGCATCATCGGCGTGGTCATGGCACCGCGCGAGCGCCAGCACATCATCCGCCCGATTCCGGTCGGCGACGTTCCCTCGCGTCCCGCGCTGGAGGTGGTCGAGTGGATTGTGCGTCTGTCGCTGATCGTAATCGCGGCCCTGATCATCGGCACGGGCCTGACCGACAAGGCCGACGCCCTGGTGTGGGCGTTCGGAGGCGTCTTGGGAGAGGGCGGCAGTGCCGCGGTCACTGCGGGCCTTGAACAGGGCGACCTGTCGGGCGTGCTGATCCAGTTCGCCTACATCATCGCGGGCTTCACGATGCTGACGCTGGCCTGCTGGCCGCTGCCCGGCTTCAGGACCCGGCCGGGCGCCTATCTGGCGGGTTCGTTCGGCGCGCCGCTCATGGACTTCTTCGTCCGTTTCGGCCGGCTGGCCCTGCCCATTCTGGCGCTCATCTGCCTCTACCGACTGGCGGATTTCGTGCTGAATATCATGAACCCTTTCTACCTCGATCTCGGCTTCTCGAAGATCGAGGTGGCCGAAGTCCGCAAGGTGTTCGGCGTGGTCGCCACCTCGGTCGGCGTGTTCGCCGGCGGCTGGATGGTCGCCAGGCTGGGCCTGATCCGCTCGATGGTGATCGGTGCCTTCATGAGCCCCGTATCCAACCTGGCCTTCGCCTGGCTGGCGACCCAGGGCCACGACCTCTCGGCCCTGTTCATCGCTATCGGCATCGACAATGTGGCCACCGGCATCGCGGGCACGGCCTTGATCGCCTACATGTCCAGCCTGACGTCGATCGGCTTTACCGCGACCCAATACGCCCTGTTCAGCTCGCTCTATGCCCTGCCGGGCAAGATAATCGCCTCACAGTCCGGCAAGATCGTTGAAGCCTCGGCCCGCTCGGCGGATAGCGGCGGACTGCCAGCCCTGTTCAAGAGCCTGTTCAACCGGCTGCCCGACGGGACCCTGGTCGAGGGCGCGGCGAAAAGCGGCGTGACCGTCCAAGGCCTCGGCGCCGGCTATTTCACCTTCTTCCTCTACTCCACGGTGATCGGCGTGTTCGCCATCGTGCTCGCCTTCTACGTGGCCGCGCGGCAGCCGGCCGTTGAGGCCGAAACCCGCAGGCGAATGGCGGAGCAAGGCGAGGGGGTCGAGTGAGCCCCTGCCTCTCTTCGCAGGTCACCCCTCGTCGCCCACCGCCTCGTCGTAGGCGGCGAAGGTAGCCGAGGCGATGATCTCGCTGACCGAGGCGCCGAGGCTGACGATCTGGACCGACTTCTCGAGGCCGACCAGAAGCGGGCCGATGACGGTCGCCCCGCCGAGCGCCTGCACCAGTCGCGCCGAGATCGAGGCCGAGTGGATGCCCGGCATGACCAGCACATTGGCATCGCCAGTCAGGCGCATGAACGGATAGGACGAACGGGCCTCGGGATCGAGAGCCAGCTCGGCCGGCATTTCACCCTCATATTCGAAATCGACACCGGTCTGGTCGAGGATGCGGATGGCCTCGCGCACCTGTTCGCTGCGGTCCCCCGGAGGGTTGCCGAAGGTCGAATAGCTGAGGAAGGCGACGCGGGGCGTGCGGCCCAGCTTGCGCACGGTGGCGGCGGCCTGGATGGCGATTTCGGCCAGTTCGCGGGCGTCGGGCAGTTCATGGATCGAGGTATCGGCCACGAACAGGGTGCGTCCGCGCGCCAGCAGCACCGACAGGCCGATCAGTCGGTCACGGACATCCAGCACGCGCCGGACTTCCTTCAGCACCATGTTGAAGTTGCGGGTCGTGCCGGTAACGACCGCATCGGCATCGCCGCGCGCGACCATGGTGGCGGCGAAATAGTTGCGGTCCTGGTTGATCATCCGCTGGACGTCACGACGCAGATAGCCGCGCCGCTGCAGTCGCTCGTACAGCCAGTCGGTATAGGCGTCGTTCTTTTCCGAAATGCGGGCGTTGACGATCTCGATGTCCAGATCGTCGAAATTCAGCCCGGCTTCGGCGGCGTTCTTGCGGATCAGGTCCTCGCGGCCCAGCAGAATGGGGGTGCCCAGTTCGGCCTGTTTGAAGCCCCAGGCGGCGCGGATGACGGTGGTTTCCTCGCCCTCGGCGAACACCACCCGCTTGTTGGGAGCGGCGCGCACGGCCGAGGCGATCTTCTGCATCAGGGCGGCGGACGGATCGACCCGCTGGCGCAGGGCGATGCGGTACGCCTCCATGTCCTCGATCGGCTGGCGAGCCACGCCGGTGTCCATGGCCGCCTGGGCGACGAAGGGCGGAATGTACCAGATCAGGCGCGGGTCGAACGGTGTCGGAATGATGTAGTCGGGACCGAACTTCAGCTTGCGGCCGGAATAGGCGGCGGCCACCTCATCGGGCACGTCCTCGCGCGCCAGCATGGCTAGGGCCCGGGCGCAGGCGATCTTCATCTCGTGATTGACGGTGCGGGCCCGGACGTCCAGCGCCCCCCGGAAGATGTAGGGAAAGCCCAGCACATTGTTGACCTGGTTCACATAGTCCGACCGGCCGGTGGCCATGATGGCGTCCGAGCGGACACTCATCACATCCTCGGGCGTGATCTCCGGGTCGGGATTGGCCATGGCGAAGATGATGGGATTGGTGGCCATCGAGGCCACCATTTCCTTGGTGATCGCGCCCTTGGCCGACAGGCCCAGCACCACATCGGCGCCGACCATGGCCTCGGCCAGCGTCCGGTGCGGGGTGTCGGTGGCGTGCGCCGCCTTCCACTGGTCGACGTTGTCGCGGCCCTTGTAGACCACCCCGTCGCGGTCGACGATCACCGTGTTCTCGGCCTTCACTCCGACGGCCTTCATCAGGCCGATGGACGACAGGCCCGCCGCTCCCGCGCCGGCCAGCACCACCTTGATCTCGTCCAGCTTCTTGCCCGTGATGTGACAGGCGTTGATCAGGCCGGCAGTCGAGATGATAGCCGTGCCGTGCTGGTCATCGTGAAACACCGGAATGTCCAGCAGGTCCTGAAGCTGGCTCTCGATCACGAAGCATTCCGGGGAGCGTATATCCTCCAGATTGATGCCGCCCCAGGTGTCGCCGATGTTCTTGACCACGGTGACGAACTCGTCCGGGTCGGTGGTCTTCACCTCGACGTCAAAGCTGTCGACGTCGGCGAACCGTTTGAACAGGACCGACTTGCCCTCCATCACCGGCTTGGACGCCATGTGGCCGAGGTTGCCCAGCCCCAGAATGGCCGTCCCGTTCGAGATGACGGCGACCAGATTGCCCTTGGACGTATAGTCATAGGCCCGGTCGGCATCGTCGGCGATGGCCAGCACCGGCACGGCGACCCCCGGCGAATAGGCCAGCGACAGGTCGCGCTGGGTGGCCATGGGCTTGGTCGGCGCCATGGAAATCTTGCCCGGCGTCGGCTCGCGGTGAAAGTCCAGCGCATCAGTGTCGGAAAAGGTCTTCTTGTCGGTCAGGTCGGGCATGGGGTCGTTTCAGTGCGAGAGGAAGGCGGCGATCCTAGAGGGCAGGTGCCGCGCAAACAACGGCAGCGAGGCCGGATTTGACGCCACGTCAGGCGACGGGGGTCACAAGGGGAGCGTCCCGGTCCCCTCGAGCTCGACCGGCCCGGTCATGAAGACATGGTCGCTGTCGGCGTCCCAGCGGATGTCGAGGTCGCCCCCGTCCAGCGTCAGGGTGGCGGACCGCCCGGTCAGGCCGCGCCGGTGGGCCGCCACCAGGGCAGCACAGGCCCCGGTGCCACAGGCCAGAGTCAGGCCCGCCCCGCGCTCCCAGACCCTCAGGCGAATGTGGTCAGGTGCCAGCACATGGGCAAAGCCGACATTCACGCCCTCGGGGAACAGGGGATGGTGCTCGATCAACGACCCGGCGCCCCTCACGAAATCGCCGTCCTGCCGGTCGGTGAAGAACACCACATGCGGGTTGCCCATCGACACCGCACCGGGCGTGTGGACCACGGGCGCATCGACCGGCCCGACCTGAAGCTCGATGCCGCGCGTGTCCATCTCCTCGGCCAGCGGGATCTGTTGCCAGTCCAGCCGGGGCGCGCCCATATCGACCTCGATCCGCGCGCCGTCGGCCCGGCGCGCGACCGTGGGACCGCCCAGGGTGCCGATCACGGCGCTCTCCTGTCCCGAGGCCTCCAGCAGCAGCCAGCCGACGCAGCGCAGGGCGTTGCCGCAGGTCTCGACCTTGCCGCCGTCGGCATTCCACACCCGCATGAAGGCGGTCTCGCCCGGGCTGGACGGCGGCTCGATGACAATCAACTGGTCGCAGCCCGGTCCGGTGGCCGGATCGGACAGGCGCCGCACCGTATCGTCGTCGAGATCAAACCCCGGCGCATCGGCGCGCAGGACGATGAAGGCGTTTCCCGCCCCGTTCATCTTCAGATACGGCATCCCGCGCGCGCTCATGCCCTGCCTATAGGCCAGCCGTCGTCCCTGCGCGAGCGACCGGACGATCACGAACGGTTTGCATGGGCGACCATCCGCGCTATCGCAGGGCATGGCCTCACAGACGAGCCCGAAAGACGACGCGCGCGGCTGGCGCATCCGGGCCCGGCTGAGGGCGCTGTATCACGGCCACTCGCGCCAGGCGGTGCGGTTCCGCTTTACCGTGCTGATCATCGACATCGTCATCATCGGCTTTTTCATCGCCGCGCCGATCCTGAAGGGCGAGGGCTGGATCTTCTATGCCCTGGACTATGTGATTGCCGCCCTGCTGGCCGCCGATCTGCTGGCCCGCGCCCTGGCCTGGACCGATCTGAGGTCCTGGCTGAAGCGGCCGGTGGTGTGGGCTGACCTGTTTATTCTGGCGACCCTGCTGTTTCCGGCCTGGCTGTTCAACTTCGGCTTCCTCAGGGTTATCCGCCTGTGGACACTGATCAATTCCGACTTCTTCTGGCGAACGGTCGGCCGGAAATATGACGACACCCACGTCGAGGATGTGGTCAAGGCGCTGGCGGCGCTGGTGACCTTCATCTTTGTCGCTACGGGGTTTGTCTATACCGCCTTTGTCGGCACCCATGAGGGCCTGACCGGCTATGTCGACGCTCTCTATTTTACAGTCACCAGCCTGACCACGACCGGTTATGGCGACATCCTGCTGCCCGGGGCCTGGGGGAGGATCATCTCGATCGTCATCATGCTGACCGGGGTGACGCTGTTCGTCCGTCTGGGCCAGACCCTGTTGCGGCCGCCCAAGATCCACTTTCCATGTCCGAACTGCGGTCTGCAGCGGCACGATACGGACGCGGTCCATTGCAAGGCCTGTGGCGAGGGACTGTGTATCCCGAACTATGAGCACTGATCCGCGTGCTGCATGACGAAACCGTAATGAAGCGGGTCGCGGCTTGTCGCCGCCCGTCGCCCGGTTAAGGTGCGCCACCCTCGACCGGAGACTTCGTCCATGCTTCGTCGCACCCTGACGGCCGTTGCCCTCACCCTGCCGCTGGCGCTTGCCGCCGCCCCTGTCCTTGCCCAGAGCACCGCTGATCAATCCATGACCCCTGCCGCCGATGCCGACGATCCCTATCTGTGGCTGGAAGAGGTCGAGGGCGAACGCGCCATGGCCTGGGTCGAGGACCAGAACACCCGTTCGCTGGGCGTGCTGACCGGCGACCCCCGCTATCAGGACCTGCACGATCAGGCGCTGGCCATTCTGGAGGCGCGCGACCGCATTCCCTCGCCCGGCTTCCGCCGGCTGGGTGACGTCGAGCAGATCGACAACTTCTGGCAGGACGCCGACCATGTGCGCGGCATCTGGCGCACCACCACGGTCGACAGCTATGCCACCGACAACCCGGTCTGGGAGACCGTTCTGGACGTTGACGCCCTGGCCGAGGCCGAAGGGGCCAACTGGGTTTATCGGGGGTCGAACTGCCTGCCGCCCGACGGGCGCATGTGCCTGATCAGCCTGTCGGACGGCGGCAAGGATGCGGTGACCGTGCGCGAATTCGACCGCGAGACGCGGCGCTTCGTCGAGGGCGGCATCACCCTGCCGGAATCCAAGGGCGGGGCCAGCTGGATCGACGCCGACACCCTGCTGGTCTCGCGCGATTTCGGGGAGGGTTCGCTGACGGACTCGGGCTACCCGCGCACCGTGCGCCTGATGACGCGCGGTCAGGCGATCGAGGATGCGCCGGTGGTGTTCGAGGGCCAACAGAGCGACGTCTCGGTCAGCGGCTTCACCCTCAGGGATTCCGACGGCGTGGTGCAGGCTGTGCTGCTGAACCGCGGCATCAACTTCTATGAGAGCGAGACCTGGCTGCTGAATGCCGACGGCACGACCCGTCAGCTGCCCCTGCCGCTCAAGGGCGGGGTCACCGCCCTGGTCGATGGCCAGCTGATCGTGACCACCGATCAGGACTGGACCGCGCCCTCGGGTCAGGATTTCCAGACCGGCGATGTGCTGGCCTATGACCTGGCCGCCTGGCTGGCCGATCCGACGGTTCAGGCGCATCTGATCATCCGCCCCGGCCCGCGTGAAGCGATCGAGGGGATCACTGCCACGCGCAACCGTCTGGTCGTTGCCCTGTTCGAAAATGTCCGGGGCGCCGTCTATGTCTATGACCCCTCGGACTGGAGCCGCACCCGGCTGGACCTGCCCGAGAATGTCACCGTGGGTGTGGGTTCCAGCTCCAGCCTCGACGACCGGCTGTTCGTCAGCGTCGCCGGCTATCTGAACCCGCAGTCGCTGTGGCTGGTCGATGCCGCGACCGGCGAGGGCGGGGTGATCAAGTCCCTGCCCGCCAAGTTCGATGCGGAGGGTCTTGAGGTCCGCCAGTTCGAGGCGGTGTCCGCTGACGGCACCCGCATCCCCTATTTCGTCGTCGGTCGCTCGGACATGCCGATGGACGGCTCCAACCCCACCCTGCTGTATGGCTATGGCGGCTTCCAGGTGTCGATGCTGCCCGGTTATTCGGCCACGGTCGGCAAGCTGTGGCTGGAGCGCGGCGGAGTCTATGTGGTCGCCAACACCCGCGGCGGCGGCGAGTTCGGCCCCAACTGGCACCAGTCGGCGCAAGGGCAGAACCGCCAGCGCGCGCATGAGGACTTTCAGGCCGTGGCGCTCGACCTGATCGAACGCGGCATCACCAGCCAGCCTCACCTCGGCATCATGGGCGGCTCGCAGGGCGGCCTGTTCATGGGGGCGATGCTGACCCAGCGGCCCGACCTGATCAATGCCGCGGTCATCCAGGTGCCCCTGTTCGACATGCTGCGCTTCCACAAGCTGTTGGCCGGGGCCAGCTGGATCGCCGAATACGGCAATCCGGACATCGCCGAAGAACGCGAGTGGATTGCCGCCTATTCGCCCTATCAGAATCTGCGCGCGGGCCAGCCCTACCCCGAGGTCTTCATCCACACCTCGACCAAGGATGACCGGGTCCACCCGGGCCATGCGCGGAAGGCCGCCGCCCGTCTGGAAGAGCTGGGCTATGACGTTCTGTTCTACGAAAACACTGACGGAGGCCACGCCGCCGGGGCCAATCTGCGCGAGACCGCCCGGCGTCTGGCGCTGGAATACACCTATCTGACCCGCCGCCTGATGGACTGACCGTCCGGGAGTAAGCCTTGATGAAACGCCTGATCCTGTCCGCCGCCCTTCCGGCCCTGATGCTGGGTGCCTGCAGCACACTGCCGGGGGCGCAGGACCCGACCGAAGCCTCCGTGCCGGTCTCACAGGCGTCCATGCCGAACTTTCCGGCGGACCTGACGCCGGCGGGCGTGGCGGCGGCGGATGACCATCTGGCGCTGGAAGCGGTCGACGGGGCCGAGGGCATGGCCTTTGTCGCCCGCTCGAACGAACGCGCGCTGGCGACGCTGGAGGGTGACCCCCGCTATGAGCCGTTCCGTCAGCAGGCCGAGGCGATTCTGACGGCCACCGACCGGATCCCCGCCCCCTCCTTCCTCGGCGACGGGATCGGCAATTTCTGGCAGGACGCCACCAATCCCAAGGGCATCTGGCGGCGCACAACGCTGGAGTCCTATGCGTCCGGCGACGCGCAGTGGGAGACCCTGCTGGACATCGACGCCCTCGCCCGCGCCGAGGGCAAGGACTGGGTGTTCAAGGGCGCCAGCTGCCTGCCACCCGCCGAGACCCGCTGTCTGATCAATCTGTCGGACGGTGGCAAGGATGCCGTGGTGGTCCGCGAATTCGACCTGACCACCAAAGCCTTCGTCGAGGGTGGGTTCGTGTTGCCCGAGGGCAAGCACCGCATCAGCTGGCTGGACGCCGACACCCTGCTGGTCGCCACCGACTTTGGCCCCGGCACGCTGACCGAGTCGGGCTATCCCTATATCGTGAAGTCGCTGAAGCGCGGCCAGACCCTGGCCCAGGCGACCGAGGTCTATCGCGGCGAAGCCGATGACGGGGGGTATGGCGTCAGCGCCTCGGTCTTCCGCGACGGCGCAGGTGCCGTGCAGGCGGTGATCTTCAATCGCCCGCTGGACACGTTCAATGCTGAACGCTGGTGGTGGCGCGGTGGCGAGGCGGTCAAGCTGGGCCTCCCCGGCCGAGCGTCCCTTCACGGCATCTGGGCCGGCGGACATCTCTTCTTCACTGCAGAAGAAGAGTGGTGTCCCTATTCTGCGAACGCGGGAGATCTGGTCCAAGTCTCGTTGCGGTCGTTGGCCACCATTCAGCCGACCGCAGATTGCTCGCTCGAAGATGTCACGGTCACGTCGGCTAGCCCGTTCGTCTTTCGCCCGGGAGACCGTCAAGCGATCGAATCCGTTGAAGTGCTCGAAGACCGCGTACTTCTCGTGGTGAATGATAATGTCATGGGGCGTCTGTTGTCCGTCCAGCCGCACACGCTGCCGCCCGATTTCACGCGCTGGGAAGCGACCGAGATCACTGTCGGCGAAAATCTGGCCGTCGGTCTTGGTGACGCGTCAAAGAGGTCGGGGCGAGTTTTTGTGTCCTCGCAAGGCTTTCTGACCCCGCCGAGCCTCTCGCTCTTCCAAGCCCGATCCGACGACCTCCGTCCCCTCCGCTCCGCCCCGCCGAAGTTCGACGCTTCAACCCACCGGGTGGAGCAGTATGAGGCCACCTCGGCCGATGGCACCAAGATCCCCTATTTCGTCGTCATGCCGCGCGATCTGGCGATGGACGGCACGGCGCCGACCATCCTGTTCGGCTATGGCGGGTTCCAGATCAGCTTCCCGCCGGCCTACAAGCCTGAGATGGGCAAGCTGTGGCTGGAGAACGGCGGCGTCTTCGTCCAGGCCAATATCCGCGGCGGCGGCGAGTTCGGGCCGGGCTGGCACCAGGCGGCGCTCAATGAAAACCGCCAGCGCGCCTTTGATGACTTTGCAGCGGTCGCCGAGGACCTGATCGCGCGCGGCATCACCTCGCCCCGCCATTTGGGCATCTATGGCCGGTCGAACGGCGGGGTGCTGACCAGCGTGTCGATTACCCAGCGGCCCGAGCTGTTCAATGCGGCGGTCATCGAAAGCCCGCTGATCGACATGCTGCGCTATCACGAGCTGCCGGCCGGGGCCTCGTGGATCGGGGAATATGGCGATCCGCGCATTCCGGAAGAGGCGGCGTGGATCGCGGAATACTCGGCCTATCAGCGGCTCAGCCCCGAGCTCGACTATCCGCGCGTCTACATTACCACCAACACCCGCGACGACCGCGTCCACCCCGCCCATGCCCGCAAATTCGCGGCCCGGCTGGAGGCGCAGGGCCACGACCACCTCTATTTCGAGGACACCGCCGGCGGCCATTCGAACGACGCCGACCCGGTCGCCAACGCCCGCCGCTGGGCCCGGCACTATGTCTATCTGGCCCAGCAGCTGATGGACTGAGATAGGCTTCACGCGCCCCTCACGCGAAAATGAGGGGCGCGGATACGCCGGAGGGGCTAGGAGTCTGACCCATGATATTTCGGGGCTGGACACGAGTGGCGATCGCGGGGGCTGTGGGCGCCTGCCTGTTTGGCGCTGTGGGCACCTCGGCCCAGTCCGTGCGCCGCGTGGCCCAGGCCGATGTCGCCGTGCGGTCCGTGCCCGTGGTGGTCGAGCTGTTCACCGCCCAGGGCTGCGGGGGGTGTCCCGAGGCCAATCAGCGGGTCGAGACCCTGGCCGAGCGACCCGGCGTGATCGTCCTTACCTATCCCGTCGACTACTGGGACTATACCGGCTGGACCGACACCCTGGCCCAGCCCGAATTCTCCGCCCGCCAGCAGGAATACCGTCAGGCCTTGCGTCTGCGGGCCGTGGCCACGCCGCAGGTCATTCTGGACGGCTATCGCACCGTGGCCCCGCGCGACGAGGACACCCTGGGCCTTGCGGTGGACGAGGAGTCCGCGCGCGACCTGTGGGGTCCCGAGATCGAGTTCCGCGAGACCGGTGACCGGGTCGGCATCGGCTCTGGCCGGGTATCTCGAGAGGGGGCCGAGGTGCTGGCCGTCGTCTTCCGTCCCGGCCCCGTTCTGGTGCGGGTCGAAAGCGGCGACAACCGGGGCCGGGTAGTCCGCCACACCAATGTGGTGCAGTCCATCCAGCCGATCGGCGAATGGACGGGCCGCTCGATCCTGCTGTCCCTGCCCGCGAACATCGAGGACGGCGACCGCGTCGCCGTGCTGATCCAGTCGCGCGACGACCGCCACATTCTGGGTGCCGCCGTTCGCTGACCGGCGAAAGGCCCTTTGCGGTCGCCATCATATTCAGTCAGTATTCGATCCGCCGGGGGGCTGGCAGGCTGTCGCGACGCGCAGTCTGGCGCGAGGCGTGGGGAATGATCGATGGGGCAGTTCAGAGGGACAATCGCGGTGAAGCCGGTGCGCTCAGGCCTGCTCGGCCTCATGACGATGCTGATGGTTGTCGCCTGTGCCGGCCTCGGTCGCGCGCAGGATCCCGTACCCGTCGTGCCTTCGCCCGAAGCGGCCGGCGTCTCGCAACTGGTGACCGCCGCAGGGCTGGCCGATTGGGGCCGGTCGCACGAGGACCCCGGCGCCCTGATCATGGCGGCGCGCGTCGTTGGCGAGGTGCCGCTACGCAATCAGGGGGACCAGCCGCCCGTGCTGACCTTCGACGGCCTGCTGGACGAGGCCGAGGCCATGGCCGCCGGTCATCCTGCCTATCTGGCTGCGATCGAACAGGTGCGCGGACAGGGGGTGCGGGGCGTGGTGTCCTCGCCCTTCGGCAACGGGCCGATCGCGACGGTCAAGGATGTCCGGGCGCGTGAGACCTTCGGCTTTGAGGTGGATGCCCGGGGCGGAGAAATCCTGAGGATCGCCGCCATCGGCGATGGCGACACCAATATCGATCTGGTCATTCGCGACGCCGACGGGCGGCTGCTGTGTCAGGACGGCTTCGGCGACCACTATCCGGTCTGCACCCTGCTGCCGCGCGTCGCGGGCAAGGTAAGGGTCAGTGTGGTCAACCGCGGCGAGATCTGGACCAAGGTCCAGATCCTCAGCAACTGAGGACAGCATGGGGGCACAGGCGCGACAGGGACTACCGGTAGCGGCGCTGGCGGGGCTGATCGCTGCGCTGGTGCTGGCGCTGGTCGCCGGTGGTCACGTCGGTGCACGTTCCAGAGCGGTCCTGCCGCAGGACCCGGACACGCCGGAATCCCTGCGTGCCGAGGCGTTCGAGGCCGCCCAGTGGGCCATCGTCTCGGATGCTGCTGACGCCCTCGCCAAGGTCTCGGCCCGGTTCGCCGAGGGCGACGACGCCCTGGGCCAGCTGGCCGAGCAGCGCGAACGGCTGATCCAGCGCCGCGACGCGCTGGAGCGCGGGGTCGAGAGCCTCTACGCACAGGACACCGACGCCGCGCGCGAACGCCGCCGGATCATGAGCCGCACCTATGAGCAGACCCTGGCTGAACTGGCCGAGGTCGATGCCCGGATCGAGGCCGAGTTCCCGGCCTTTGCCGAACTGACCCGCCCCCGGGCCCTGACGGTGGCCGAGACGCAGGGGCTGCTGAACCCGGACGAGGCGCTGCTGCTGGTGTTCGTCAATCCCGAGGCGACCTATGTCTGGGGCATCACCTCCGACCGGATCGAATGGGCCCGTGCCGAAGATCTGGGCGAAGAGGCCCTGGCGGTGTCCGTGGCCAGGCTCAGGGCCTCGCTGACCACCGCCGGCACACGGGCCGATCCGACGCTGGATCCGGCCCTGTTCGCCGGCCGCCCGGTCCGCGCCTATGACCGGACCGAGGCCCACCGCCTCTATCAGGCGCTGATCCAACCGGTGGAGTCCGTGTTTGCCGGGCGCACCACCCTGATCACCGTCGCCAGCGGCCCGCTGACGACCCTTCCGCTGGCTGCGCTCGTGACCGCCCCGCCCGTGGGCGAGGACAGCGGGCCTGAAGCGCTGGTGACCACGGAATGGCTGATCGACCGCTATGCGCTGGCGACCCTGCCGTCAGTGTCCAGCCTCAAGGCCCTGCGCTGTCATCGGGCGACCGAGGTCGAGCGCCACTCCGGCTGCCCACCGCGCCTGACCCCCGTTCGGAACGCCAGCCGGGCAGCGCACCCCGACCGCCTGCCGCTGATCGCCTTTGGTGCCCCGGTGCTGAGAGGGACACCCGAGCCCGCCGCGCGCGGCGCGCCGGACGCTGACGGCATCCTGGGCCCGGGCAAGCTGGCCGATGTCGAAAAACTGCGCGCCCTGCCCGACCTGCCGGGAGCCCGGGCCGAGCTTCTCGCCCTGGGTCGGATCTATCCCAAGGGGGTGGTCCGCAGCGGCGCCGCCGCCACCGAGACCGCCGTGCGTCAGACCGATACCGAGCTGCTGGCCGAGGCGCGTTTCGTGGTCTTTTCCACCCATGGACTGATGGCCGGGGCCAGCTTCGCCGAACCCGGACTGGTCATGACCCCGCCCGCAGAGGCGACGGCCGAGGACGACGGCTATCTGACCGCTTCCGAGGCCGCCCAGCTGCGGCTCAGCGCCGACTTCGTCGTGCTGTCGGCCTGCAATACGGCGGCATCCGACGGACGACCGGGGGGACAGGGTCTGTCGGGCCTCGCGCGGGCCTTCTTCCACGCCGGGGCGCGGTCACTGCTGGTGTCGCACTGGGAGGTCTCGGATCAGGCGACCACCGCCCTGATCACCGGCACCTTTACCGGACTGGACCGGACACCCGGCAACCGCGCCGTCGCCCTGCAGGGCGCCATGCTTGAGGTCCGTGCCGACCGCCGCTGGCAGCATCCGGCCTATTGGGCCGCCTTTACCCTCGTGGGCACGCCCAGCTAGGCGTCAGGCGCCGGCCTTTTTGGCAAAGCGCCAGGCCGCGTCCGACAGGGGCCCCACCTGGGCGGCCATGGTGCGGGCGTGGCTGCTGGCGGCGGTGCCGTCGCGAACCCGCCCGGCAATCCCCTGACAGATGGCGGCCAGCCGGAACAGATTATAGGCGAACAACCAGTCGAGATTGGCGGGCCCCCCGGTTCCCGTCTTCTCGGCATAGCGCGCCACCGTCTCCTCGACCGACGGAATGCTCAGCGCCTCCAGATCCGCCCCGGCCAGACCGTTTCGCAGCGTCGCCGGAATCACCCAGGCGATCAGCAGATAGGAAAAGTCCGCCATCGGATCGCCCAACGTCGACAGTTCCCAGTCCAGCACGGCCCGCACCTCGGCCCGGTCGGGTGCCAGGATCATATTGTCCAGGCGAAAGTCACCGTGCACGATCCGCGTCGGCCCATCCGGCGGCAGGCTTTCAGGCAGGAAGGCGATCAGCCGGTCCATCGCCTCGATCGTGCCCGTCTCTGACGCCTGATACTGTTTGGTCCAGCGTCCGACCTGACGGGCGAAGTAGTTGCCGGGCTTGCCATAGTCCGACAGGCCGATCGCGTCCGGGTCGAACCGGTGCAGGGCCGCGAGCGTATCGGTCTGGGCCTCATAGACGGCACGACGATCGGCAGGCGACAGATCGGGCAGTTTCAGGTCCCAGAACACCCGCCCCTCGACCTTGTCCATTACATAGAACATCGAGCCGATCACCGAGTCGTCCGTGCACAGAATATAAGGTCGGGCGACGGGGAAGCCCTGGGCGTGCAGGGCGGAAATCACCCGGAACTCGCGATCGACCGCATGAGCGCTGGGCAGCAGGGTCCCGGGCGGCTTGCGACGCAGCACATAGGTCCGGCCGGGCGTGGTCAGCTCATAGGTCGGGTTCGACTGTCCGCCCTTGAACTGGCGGAGCGTCAGCGGCCCCTGATACCCCTCGACATTGTCGGCCAGCCAGGCGTCCAGCGTGGCCTCGTCCAGCGCGTGCCGGGGATCGACTTCGCGGGTGCCGGAGAAGGCGGACTGGGGGTCAAGGGTCGGGTCGGTCATGCGGGTTCCGGTTCAGCGGCGGTTTCAGCGGCGGCCAGGGTGGCGCGGATCGCGCCCTTCCAGCCGTCGAGCAGGCGCGAGCGGGTCTCGCCATCCATGCGGGGATGCCAGACGGCGGGTGTCTCAAGGGGCGGGATGTCCAGCCGGTCGATCAGGCCGACGCCCAGTGCCGCCAGCTTTGCGGCCCCCAGCGCGGTCATCTCCTGAAAGGCCGGGCGCTCGACCTCGACCTCGCAGATGTCGGCCACGAACTGCATCGCCAGCGCATTGGCGGTCACCCCGCCGTCGACCTTCAGCCGCGCCAGCCGGGGCGCGCCATCCGCCGCCAGGGCGTCCAGCAGGTCGCGGGTCTGATAGGCCAGACTTTCCAGCGCGGCCCGCACCAGATGGGCCGGGCCACTGTCGCGCGTCAGGCCGGTGATTGTGCCGCGTGCCTCGGGCGACCACCAGGGCGCGCCCAGGCCCGTGAAGCCCGGCACCAGATAGACCCCGCCATTGTCCGGCAGGCTCTGGGCCATGGCCTCGGACTGCCGCGACTGGCTGATCACGCCGAGGCCGTCCCGCAGCCACTGGATCGCCGAACCGGCCGAGAAGATCGACCCCTCCAGCGCATAGGCGGTCTGTCCCTTTACGGAGTATGCAAGCGTGCCCAGCAGCCGGTTGGTCGAAATGACGGGCTCGGGCCCCACATTGGCGACCAGAAAAGCGCCGGTGCCATAGGTGATCTTGGCCTCGCCCCGCTGGATCGCGCCATGACCCACCAGCGCCGCCTGTTGATCGCCCGCCGCACCGTGCACGGGCAGGGCCCGGCCGAACAGCGACGGGTCACAGTTGCCGAGCGCATCCGCACAGCCCCGGATCTCCGGCAGGGCCTCCATCGGCACCCGGAACAGGTCGGCCAGATCGGCCTGCCAGCTCAGGGTCTTGAGGTCCATCAGACTAGTGCGTGCTGCATTGGTGGCGTCGGTGATGTGGGCCTGCCCCCCCGTCAGCTTCCAGACCAGCCAGCTTTCGATGGTGCCCAGCTTCACCTGGCCCGCCTCGGCCCGCTCGCGCGACCCGGGCACCGCATCCAGCAACCAGGCGTATTTGGAGGCCGAGAAATAGGGGTCGAGGATCAGGCCCGTGCGGCCCTGCACCTCCGGCTCGTGCCCGGCGCGCGCCAGGGCGGTGGTGACGTCGGCCGTGCGCCGGTCCTGCCAGACGATGGCACGATGCAGCGGCTCGCCCGTCTTCGCATCCCACAGGACCGCCGTCTCGCGCTGGTTGGTGATGCCAATGGCGGCGAAGCGGTCGATGCCCCCCGCCTTGCGGATCACCTCGCGACAGGTCTGCAGGGTCGCGGTCCAGATCTCGCCGGCATCATGCTCGACCCAGCCGGGTTTGGGGAAATGCTGTTGCAGTTCAATCTGGCTGACGGACGCCGCCGAAAAGGCCCCGGCCTCCGACACCTCAAAGGCGATGGCCCGGGTCGAGGTCGTGCCCTGGTCGATGGAGAGGATCATCCGGCTCATGGGGCGCGACGCTTCCATTCCTCAATCTTTTGCACGGCCGCCGTCAGCAGTGCGTCAAAGTGACCGGTCTCTGCGGTCCAGCTCTGCTCGAACTCCAGATCGTCATTCGTATCGATTGAGCGAGCAAAGACCGTGACCTGGCCGCCATGGGGGGGTTCAATAGAAACCTGAAAGGCGTCGTAGGGGGCGTCTCCGCCTATGTGAAAGAAATGCGCCGCTGCGTCGGCCCATTCTGTGAACACGACCCAGCCGGCTGCCTTCGCCCGCGCGTTCAGAATGGGATCAAGGTCCGCATAAGGGTTCATTCGCTGATCCTGCTTGGCGGCGACCGTCTCGACAAGTGTGTGGAGGGGGTTAAGTGGTCTTATGCACACGCCTTCCTTCTCCGGTATTCTCGACGCCGCTCGCCAGATCGCCGGCGCCGCCGTGCGCACCCCCCTGATCGAAAGCCCGGCCCTGAACGACCGCCTGGGCGGGCGGGTGTTGATCAAGGCCGAGACCTTGCAGGTCGCGGGCGCCTTCAAGTTCCGGGGTGCCTGGAACCGGATCAGCCGCCTGACCGAAGAGGAAAAGGCCCGCGGCGTGGTCGCCTACTCCTCCGGCAATCATGCCCAGGCCGTGGCCGCTGCGGCCCGGCGCATGGGAACCCCGGCCATCATCGTCATGCCCGCCGACAGCCCCCGGGTGAAGGTCGAGGGCGTCATCGCCTTCGGCGGCGAGGTCCGATCCTACGACCGCTGGACCGAGTCGCGCGAGGCCATTGGCGAGGAGATCGCCCGCACGCGCGGCAGTGTTCTGGTCCGCCCCTTCGACGACCCCTTCATCATCGAGGGTCAGGGCACGACCGGGCTGGAGATCCTCGAACAGGCCGATGCGCCGATCGACCAGCTGTTGTGCGGGGCCTCGGGCGGGGGGCTGATCGCCGGGATCAACCTCGCCTTCGCCGCGCGCTCGCCGGACACCCGGGTCTTGGCGGTCGAGCCCGCCGCCTATGACGACACCCGCCGTTCGCTTGAGGCCGGCGAGCGGATGACCTACCCGCCCGGCGCGGCCCCTTCGATCTGCGACGCCCTGATGAGCGATCGCCCGGGCGAGCTGACCTTCCCCATCAACCGGCGACTGGCGGGCGTGCTGACCGTCACCGATGCAGAAGTGGCCGATGCGGTCCGCTATGCCTTCCGCACGCTGAAGCTGGTGGTCGAACCGGGCGGGGCGGTGTCGCTGGCGGCACTGCTGGCGGGCAAGGTCGAGGCGGCGGGCCGCACCACGGCCATCATCCTCTCGGGCGGCAACGTTGACCCCGCCCTGTTTGCCGCCATCATCGAGGATCGTTTCACCCCCGGAGCTTCCGCATGACCAAGCCCAGTGACCTGCAATCCCTGATCGGCACCGAGGTGGGGGTCTCCCGCTGGATCGAGGTTGATCAGGCCCGGATCGACGCCTTTGCCAGCATCACTGAGGACGAACAGTTCATTCACGTCGACCCGGAGGCGGCCAAGGCCACGCCGTTCGGCGGCACCATTGCCCACGGCTTTCTGACCCTCAGCCTCGCCTCGGCCATGTCCTACGATGCGGTCAAGCCGCTGGAGGGCGTGGTGATGGGCGTCAACTATGGCTTCGACAAGCTGCGCTTCCTCGCCCCCGTGCCCGCCGGCTCGAAGGTGCGGGGCCGGTTCAAACTGCTGTCGGCCGAGGACAAGGGCGGCGGACGCTGGCTGCTGAAGCACGAGCTTACCGTCGAGATCGAGGGCGGTGACAAGCCGGCCCTGATCGCCGAGTGGCTGGGGATGCAGGTCGTCGCTTGAACCTGACCGACTGGCTGGCGCGCGATGCCGTCACGGTCGCCCGTGACTTGATCGGCGCGCGGCTACTGGTCGGGGGCATCGGCGGCACCATCGTCGAGACCGAGGCCTATGATCCGACCGATCCGGCGTCGCACAGCTTTGGCGGCCCCCGGCCCCGCAATGCAGCCATGTTCGGCCCGGTGGGGCGGGCCTATGTCTATCGCATCTACGGGGCTCACTGGTGTTTCAACATCGTCTGCGACCGGACGAAGCCGGGCAGTGCCGTCCTGATCCGGGCGTTGGAGCCGACCGCCGGGCTGGACGTCATGGCCATCCGGCGCGGCACAGACAACCCGCGCAACCTCTGCTCCGGGCCAGGGAAACTGTGTCAGGCGCTGTCCATCGACAAGGCGCTGGACCACGCCCCGCTGGATGCCCCGCCCTTCGCACTGGAACCGGGTTGGCCCCCCGCCAGCCTCGCTATCGGCCCGCGCATCGGCATCACGAAAGGCGCCGAGACACCGTGGCGCTTTGGCGTGGCGGGCTCGCCCTTCCTCAGCCGGCCTTTTCGGGGGTGACTTTCTTCGCCCTGTCCGTCTTTCCACGCAGAGGTCGTACCGCGAGAGAGGCGACGCCGCTGACAAAGGCAGCAGTGCCGCCAGCCAAACTCATCATGATGGCCATCTCGCGGGACAGGAACACGAACGTCGTGCCGCTCAAGACTATGCCCGCGGTTGTGGCTGTCGCCAGCCACAAGTGATTGTTCTCGATGCGCCCGGAGGATGCCGACGCCACAAAGCCCGTCAGGGCCGCAGGGATGATGCCATAAGCGAACCCCAGCGCCGCAAGAAGGGGCAGCATCGTCAAGGTGCCCCAGATCAGGTGCCCGCCATCCAGCACATCCCGTCCGAAAATGATCAATCCGAGACTGATCCCGCCGATCGGAGGACCCAGCACGACAAACATCAGCATGGTTCTGCCGAAGGACCGTTTGATGAGAGTCTTCATTATCGAACCCTGCAACGTTCCATGACGTCGAGCCATACGGCAGGACGCCGCTATTCCCCGGACGCCTGGACAAACTTGGCCAGCCGCTCATCCAGCCGCGCCCGGACGTCCGGCCAGTCTTCTGCGAGGATGGAAAAGACCACCGAGCTGCGCACATGGCCGGTCCAGGTGATCATGTCGTGGCGGAGCAGGCCTTCGCGCGTCGCCCCCAGCTTGGTCATGGCGGCCTGGCTGCGCCCATTCCGGTCGTCGACCTTGAAAGCCACCCGGTTGGCGCCACAGGTAAAGGCATGGTCCAGCAAAAGCCGTTTGGCCGCCGGATTGACCGGTCCGCCCCGGGCAGAGGGACGGTAATAGGTGGTGCCGATTTCCAGCGCCCGGTTGCCGCGCTGGATGTCGATATAGCTGCTCATGCCGACGAGGGTACCGTCCACCATGACCGCGAACGGCATGCGGGTGCCAGCCGACTGACCGGCGACCAGATCGTCCCAGCCGGCGTCGAAATGCGCGCCGCCATAGGACCGGTAGTACAGAGCTGGCCATAGCTCCGGGTCCGCATCACAGGCGAGACGGAGCGGTTCCCGATGATGATCCGCCAGGGGCTCCAGCCGGACGAACCGGTTCTCCAGAACCGCAGGCCGGAGGTTCATTCCCCCAGACACCTCAGGGCGACCTCGAGGTTGCGCAGGCCGTCCTCGCCCGTCACCGCCGGGGTCTCGCCCGTGCGGATGGCGTGGACGAAGGCCTCCAGCTCCTTCTTGAGCGGCTCATTCGGCCAGCTGTGGACGCCGCGCGTGGAATAGCTGCCGTCGGGCTGCTGACCGAAATATTCGGTCACCTGACGCGTCATCAGGTCGGCGACCACGAATTTGGCCTTGGTCGCCACCTGCAGGGTGCGGGTCTTGTAGGGCGTCACCCAGTTGGTGGTGATGTGGGCGATGGTGCCGTTGGCCAGCCGGAACTGCAGCAGGGCGGTATCCTCGCGCTCGGCCTTGGTGCGGGCCAGCTGCGGCTGGACCTCGACGATCTCGCTGTCAGTCAGATGGCGGATGATGTCGATGTCGTGCACGGCCAGATCGATGACCACCCCGACCTCGCCCATGCGCGGCGGGAACGGGCCGACGCGGGTGATCTGGATCGAGATGACGTCCTCATCCTTGATCGCGCGCTTGACCGCCTCGACCGCCGGATTGAAGCGCTCGACCTGGCCGACCATCAGCACCCGGTCATTGGCCTTCGCCGCATCGATCAGGCGCCGGGCATCCTCGACGGTCGCCGCAATCGGCTTTTCGACCAGCACATGCACGCCCCGCTCCAGCAGGGCGACGCCCAGATCGGCATGGGTGCGGTTGGGCGTGGCGATCACGGCAGCATCCAGACCCGCATCGGCAAAGGCCTCGGCGCTGGTCACGGGCGAGGCGCCATACGCCTCGGCCACGCCTTTGGCGACCACGGCATCGGGGTCGAACACATGGCTCAGTTCCACGTCGCGAATGTCGGTCAGCACCCGGGCATGGTTGCGGCCCATCACGCCGGCGCCGGCCACGCCGATCTTCAGAGTCTGCATCGGACTTATCCCTTGTAGCTGGCGACGGCGGCGATAACGCGGTCCTGGGTGGCTTCGTCCAGATCGGCGTGCATGGGCAGGCTCAGCACCCGGTCCTTCAGCCGTTCGGTAACCGGCAGGCCCCCGGCCCCTTGTGGAAAGCGCTGATAGGCGGGCTGCATATGCATGGGCACCGGATAATAGACGGCGGTCGGCACGCCCTCGGCCTTCAGATGGTCGATCAGGCCGGCGCGGTCGTCATGCTCGATCGTGTACTGGGCCCATACGGAAACCCCGCCCTCGATCACATCCGGCACGGCCGCGACGTGCGGAGCGAGGTGCTGATTGTAGCGAGCCGCGATACGGTTCCGCCATTCGATCTCCTCGGGGAAGACCTTCAGCTTCTCGATCAGGATGGCGGCCTGAATCGTATCAAGGCGCGAATTCATGCCGATCCGCATGGCCAGGTATTTGGGATCGTGATCGAAGGTCCGGCCCTGCATGTCCTTGGCCACGACCTTGCCGTGCACGCGCAGGGAATCCATTTCCTCGGCCAGATCGGCGTCGTCGGTCAGCACCGCCCCGCCGTCGCCATAGCACCCCAGCGGCTTGGCCGGGAAAAAGCTGGTGGTCGTCACATCGGCCCACTTCAGCGGATGGGCGCCGTTCAGTGTACAGCCAAAGCCCTGCGCCGAGTCCGAGATCAGCTTCATGTCATGGCGGTCGCACAGGGCCCGGATCGCCGGATAGTCGGCGGGCTGTCCGAACAGGTCGACGGCGATGACGACGCGGGGTCTCAGCCGGCCCTCAGCCTTCACCGCTTCAATCGCGGCCTCCAGTTTGACCGGATCCATATTGTAGGTCTTCGGATCGACATCGACGAAGATCGGCGTGCAGCCCAGCCACGGCACCACCTCGGCCGTGGCGGTGAAGGTAAAGCTGGGCACGAACACGGCATCGCCGGTGCGCAAGCCCCAGGCCATCAGCGGCAGGATCAGGGCGTCGGTGCCGTTGGCACAGCCCAGCGCGTGTTTGGCCTGACCGAAGGCGGCCAAGTCTTCCTCGAACTGTCGGACCGGCGGGCCCATGACCCAGGCGCCGCTTTCCACGGCGGTCATGACGGCGGTCTCGATCTTGCCGCCGAGGCGACGGCGCTGGGCCTGAAGGTCGATGAAGGCGATACTCATGAACGTCTGTCTTCCTGTGCGGCGGGGTGCCCCGCGTCCGGTGGCGCGCCATAGCAAGCGCGCGCCTCCCTGACCAAACGGGAAACGGTCACTTCACGTTGCGGCTTTTTACGATGCGCCCTAATCAGGGCGACCTCAATGCCTGTCCCCCGGACAGGCCAGACCGACAGCCACCCACGGGAGAAGGCGTGACTTCATCACCGGCGTCCGCCGGCCATGCGGCCGTATTTCTGGATCGGGACGGGGTTCTGATCGACGACGTCGGCTATCCGCATCGCGAGGACCAGCTGGCCTTTGTGCCCGGCGCGGCCGAGGCCGTCCGTCGGCTGAATACCCTGGGCTATCTGGTGGTGATCGTGACCAACCAGTCAGGGGTGGCGCGCGGCATGTTCACCCATGGCCAGATGCAGGCCTTCAACGATCTGATCGTCCGTCGGCTGGCGGCAAAGGGCGCGCGCATCGGCGCCGTCTATGCCTGTCCCTATCATGCCGAGGCGGTCGATCCGGCCTGGCGTCACCCGGACCATCCGGACCGAAAGCCCAACCCCGGCATGATCCACCGCGCCATCGCCGACCACGGCATCGACCCCAAGCGCGCCTTCATGATCGGCGACCGTCCCAGCGACATGGAGGCCGCGCGCCGCGCCGGCATCCCCGGCTTCCTGTTCGACGGTGGAAATCTTGACGATTTCGTTCGCGACCTGCTGGCGATCTGAGGCATAAATTCTACATGGGGTGAAATCCCGCCCAGCCTGTCGGAGCCCTGACCATGACCGAGACCCGGACCTATGCCGAGCGTCGCTTCACCTCCGAGGACGGTCTTGACCTCTATGCCCGCGACTACACCGGGGCGGACGGTCAGGCACGCCTGCCGGTCATCGCCATCCACGGCCTGACCCGCAATTCGGCCGACTTCCACGGCATCGCCACCCTGCTGGCCCAGAGCGGCCGCCGAGTGTTGGCGGTCGATGTGCGCGGGCGCGGCCGCTCGGACCGGGCCCCCGATCCCATGACCTACCAGCCGGCGACCTATGCGAAGGACGTTCTGGCCCTGCTGGCCCAGACCGGCATCGAGCGCGCCGTATTTCTGGGCACCTCCATGGGCGGGCTGATCACCATGGCGGTCTCGGCCCTGCGGTCAAAGGTCATCGCCGCCGCCATTCTGAACGACATCGGCCCCGAGGTGGACAAGGCCGGGCTGGCGCGGATTGCGGCCTATACCGGCCAGCCGGTGGATACGCCCACCTGGGAGGCCGCCGCCGCCTATGTCGAAAAGACCAATGGCGTCGCCTTCCCCCACTATGGCCCCGACGACTGGGCCGCCTTTGCCAGTCGCGTGTTCCGCGAGGGGACCGAGGGCACGCCGGTGCTCGACTATGATCCGGACATCTCGGTACCGATCCGGGCGGGGGGCGACAAGGCCCTGGTGCCCAATCTGTGGCCCATGTTCGGGCGGCTGGCCAAGGGGCGCCCGACCCTGCTGGTGCGGGGCGAGACCTCGGACCTGCTCAGCGCCGACATCGCCGCGAAGATGCGCAAGCGCGCCCCGAAGATGGACTATGTCGAGGTCCCCGGAATTGGCCACGCCCCCATGCTTGACGAGCCTGCGGCGCGGGCAGCGATCTTCGAATTCCTGTCGGACGTACCCTGAGCGAGGGCGGTTCAGGCCTTTTTGACGAATTCGGTGCGCAGGACGAGGCCCTTCACCTTGTCGACATTGGCCTCGATCTCGTCGGGGTCGCCGGTCAGGCGGATCTTGCGGACCATGGTGCCGCGCTTCAGCGTCACCCCGCCCGATCCCTTGACCTTCAGATCCTTGATCAGGGTGACGCTGTCGCCGTCCGCCAGCTCATTGCCGTTGGCGTCGCGGGTCGCGGTCTCGCTCATTTCGGGGCTTTCTCATCGTGTGCCTTGACCGGCACATTGGCATCCAGCTCATCCAGCCACACCCGGGCCGACACGTCCGAGGGCGCACGCCAGTCGCCCCGAGGGCTCAGCGATCCCCCGGTCACCACCTTGGGGCCGTTCGGCAGGGCCGAGCGCTTGAACTGGCTGGTCTGGAAGAAGCGTACGATGAATTTCCGCAGCCAGAAGACGATGGTCTCGAGGTCGTATTCGACCTTCTCATCGTCGGGCGTGCCCGACGGCCAGTGCCCCGTTGCTGCATCCTTCCACGCCTGATGGGCCAGATAGGCGATCTTGGACGGCGCCATGCCATAGCGGCTGAAGTGAAACAGGAAAAAGTCGTTCAGCGCATAGGGGCCGACGGTCGCCTCGGTCGACTGGATCTGGCCGTCCTTCGCCGGGACCAGTTCGGGCGAGATCTCGGTGTCGAGGATGGCCTGCAAAACCGGGGTGGCGTCCGCCCCCACCAGTTCCCGGTCCGCGACCCAGCGGATCAAGTGCCGGATCAGGGTCTTGGCCACCCCGGAATTGACCCCGTAATGGCTCATGTGATCGCCGACGCCATAGGTGGCCCAGCCCAGCGCCAGTTCCGACAGGTCGCCCGTGCCGATGACGAAGCCGTCATGCTGATTGGCCAGCCGGAACAGATAATCGGTTCTGAGGCCCGCCTGCACATTCTCATAGGTGATGTCGTGGACGGGCTGACCGTCCGCCGCCGGGTGACCGATGTCGGCCAGCATCCGCTCGGCCGCCGGGCGGATGTCGAGCTCGGCGGCCGTCACGCCCAGCGCCCTCATTAGCGCCCAGGCGTTCGATTTGGTCCCATCGGATGTCCCGAAGCCCGGCATCGTAAAGGCGCGGATGCCGGTGCGCGGCAGCTCCAGCCGATCAAAGGCCCGGCAGGCCACCAGCAGGGCCTGGGTCGAATCCAGCCCGCCCGAAATGCCGATGACCACCGTCTTCGACCCGGTGGCGGTCATCCGCTTCATCAGGCCCTGCACCTGGATGTTGAACGCCTCATAGCAGTCGCGATCCAGCCGCGCGGGGTCGTCCGGCACGAACGGGAACCGGTCGAGGGGACGGATCAGGTCGACCGCAGCGGACGCCTCGCGGGTCGGGAAAAGGCGGCGATTAAATGCGGAGCCATGGGTTTCCCTGTTGGAGCAATCGGCGAAGGTACCGTTCCTCAACCGGTCCTGGCCGATGCGGTCCACGTCGATGTCGCAGATTGTCAGCGCGCCGCCCATTCCGAACCGTTCGCCCTCGGCCAGCTTCGCGCCCAGTTCGTGGATCGTCGCCTGACCGTCCCAGGCGAGGTCGGTCGTGCTCTCGCCCCAGCCGGACGCCGTAAACACATAGGCGGCCATGGTCCGTGCCGACTGGCTGGCGCACAGCAGGGCGCGCTCCTCGGCCTTGCCGATGACGATGTTGGACGCCGACAGGTTGCACAGGATGCGCGCCCCGGCCATGGCCTGACGCGTCGACGGCGGCAGCGGTGCCCAGAAGTCCTCGCAGATCTCGACGCCGAAACAGAAACCCGGTCGGTTGTCGGCTTCGAACAGCAGGTCGGTCCCGAACGGAACGGCCTCGTCGTTCAGCGTCAACGGCGGTCCGGATGACAGATCATCTGTCGCCGGCGAGAACCAGCGCTTCTCATAATATTCCCGATAGTTCGGCAGGTACGTCTTCGGCACCACGCCGATCACCCGCCCCTCGGCCATGACGACCGCACAATTGTAGAGCCGTTCGGCGTGCCGTATGGGCGCCCCGGCGACGACTGTGATGGCCGCGCCCTCGTTCGCGTTGGCCACCCGTTCGATCTGCCGCTCCACCTCATTCAGCAGCGCGTCCTGCATCAGCAGATCGTCCAGCGCATAGCCGCTCAGGCTCAGCTCGGGAAAGACGATCAGGTCGACGCCCTGTTCGGCCGCCTGTTCGATCAGGCGGATATGCTCGTCCGCATTGGCCTTCGGATCGGCCGGGTGGACCACGGGGGTGGCCGCCGCCACGCGCACAAAGCCGTGGGTCGCGGGGCTGAAGAAGGAATGTGTCTGGTCCATCAATCCATCCGGGCGCGCGCCGAGGGCGCATCTGGGCGCCGACCGCCGCCTTGTCGCACATAGAGGGCAGATTTCCCAAGATGGGGTTTCTTCGTCTCACAGGTGACGCTGGCGACGGCGACCGCTAAAGCGGACTCATGAACGACGCACCGAAAAAAGGCTGGTTGCAGCGGCTGAGCGACGGGCTGTCCCGCTCCTCGCGCCAGATGACCGAACAGGTGGTGGCCACCTTCGTCAAGGAGCCCCTCAGCGAGACCGCGCTGGAACAGCTGGAAGAGCATTTGCTGGAAAGCGATCTGGGCCCGGCCGCGACCGACCGGATCGTCGAACGCTTCCGTGAGCTGCGTTTCGGCTCCGGCGCCTCCGAGGTCGAGGTCAAGACCGCGCTGGCCGAGGCGGTGGCGGAAGAACTTCGCTCGCACGAGGCCCGCTACGAGCCGCTGGACGGCCCGCGCCCCTTCGTCACCCTGTTCGTCGGGGTGAACGGCTCGGGCAAGACCACCACTCTGGGCAAGATCGCCGCCGACCTGACCGGTCAGGGAGCCAGGGTGATGGTGGTCGCCTGCGACACCTTCCGCGCCGCCGCCCGCGAACAGCTCAAGGTCTGGGCCGAGCGGGCCGGGGCCACCTTCGAGAGCCGCCGTGACGGCGCCGATCCCGCGGGCCTCGCCTTCGATGCCCTCACCCGGGCCCGGGCCGAGGGCTATGATGTGGTGCTGATCGACACCGCGGGGCGGTTGCAGAACAAGTCGGCCCTGATGGACGAGCTGCTGAAGATCGTGCGGGTCCTGAAAAAGGTCGACCCCGAGGCGCCGCATGAGACCCTTCTGGTGCTGGACGCCACCGTCGGTCGCAATGCCCTGGAGCAGGAGAAGATCTTCGGACGGACGGCCTATGTCTCGGGTCTGGTGATGACCAAGCTGGATGGCACCGCGCGCGGCGGCGTTCTGGTCCCCGTCGCCCAGGCCTCGGACGCTCCCATCAAGCTGATCGGCGTGGGTGAGGGCATCGACGATCTCCAGCCCTTCGATGCCGAAGCCTTCTCCCGGTCACTGGTGGGTCTGGAGGCCCGGTCATGAGTGAACACGCGTCGCCCCCCGCCTGGGTCCGTCAGGCCGTCGATTTTGGCGCCCTTGTCGCCTTCGCCGGGGCCTTCCTTTTCTATCGCCTGAACGGACTTGAGGGCGACGAGGCGCTGGTCCAGGCCACATGGTTCCTGGTCGGTGGTGCGGCCATTGCCGTCGTGGTCGGCCTGGTCGTCGAGCGACGGCTGGCGCTGATGCCGCTGATTGTCGGTGGTTTTGCCCTGGTGTTCGGCCTGCTGACCCTGCTCACCCAGGACGACCTTTGGGTGAAACTGAAGGTCACCATTCTGAACGTCAGCCTGTCGATCCTGTTGCTGGGTGGATTGAAAATGGGCAAGCAGCCACTCAAGGCGCTGCTGGGCACCGTCATTCCGATCAACGACCGGGCGTGGAAAATCCTGACACTTCGCTACGGCCTGTTCTTTGCCGCTGTCGCGCTGGTGAACGAGGCCGTTCGGAGCGAGGCCCTCGTCGGCTGGGCGACGGCCCAGCTGGGCTATGACAGCGTCGATCCGGCCGACGTCTGGGTCAGCTTCCGGGGCGTGCTGTGGATCGCCTCGTCCGTATTCGGCCTCAGCAATATGCCCCTGATCTTCCGCAATCTTCAATCAGAGGGCGGAGACGAGACGGCTGTCCCCCCGCCAGGCCCCAATGCCGCACCCTGAACACCCGGGGTGCAGACGGAAGAAATGTCGCGCAGCCGTCGCGAAAGCGTAAAGCGGCCCTGATAGCCCTGTCGACATTGCGGTGGGTCAGGGGAGTCGATCGGTCATGGTGAAGTCCGGCAAGAAAGCCCGCGAGGCCGGCTCCCTCGCGGAATCGCCCAGCCACCTGATCCACCGGGCGCTGCAGCTCGCCCTCGACATCTATTCTCGCGAAGTCGGCTCCGACGGCCTGACCCAGCGCCAGTTCGCCGTCCTTGAGGCTGTGTCCCTGCGGGCCGGCCTGACCCAGACGGATCTGGTCAAGGCGACCGGCATCGACCGATCAACGCTCGCCGATCTGGTGGCCCGGATGGCGCAGCGTGGACTCCTGTCGCGCGAGCGTTCGACCCTGGATGCGCGTGCCATGGCTGTGCGCCTGACCCCCGAGGGTGAGGCGGCCCTGGCCGACGCCCGTCCGCGCGTGGTTGAAGCCGACCGCCAGATCATGGCCCTGCTGCCCAAGGGTCGTCGCGAGACCTTCCTTGAAATCCTCGGTGAACTGGCTGGAGCGGCCGATGCGGCACCTGAGGAAGCCGTCGCCGCGGCGCGCGCCGAGAAGAAGCGCCTCAAGGAACTGCGCAAGGCCGAGAAGGCCGCCCAAAAGGCTGAAAAGGCCGCGTCGAAAAAGTCCGGCAAGAAGGGGGGCAAGGCCAAGGGCAAGTCTGCCGCGTCGGTGGAGCCGGAAGCCGCCTAGTCTTTCGGTTTGCTGACGGCCCGAAACCCGGCAGACGCAAACCGGACCATATAGTCGCACGCGCTGTCCAGATCCCCGGACTGGCACAGCCCCCCCGACAGCCGGTCAAGTCGTCCCGTCTCCCCCAGCGTCAGCGTCAGGGCCCCCGACAGATTGTGCCATCCCCAGTAAAGATCCGCGTCACTGGCCTCGGGCAGCACCACCCGGAGCAGGTCGATCAGTCGCCGGATCGACGGGTCGAAATAGCGGGCCATGGTCTCGCCGCCGAAGGTCGGATTGGCATTGGTCTGGGCCACCAGGGCCGAATAGTGCTTCCACCCCGGCCCGCCCTTCAGCGACCACTGGAACGGCGGCCTCAGGAAGGCCTCCAGCAGACCCTCCAGCGTCATCGCGCCTTCGTTTTCGCGGGCATAGCGATTGATCGCCTCGACCCGTTCATTGTTCCAGACCTCGGCCCGGCGCAGGAAAACAGCGTCGAACAGATCGCGCTTGGCTCCGAAATAATAGTGGACCAGAGCCGTATCGACGCCCGCTTCGCGCGCGACCTCGCGGATCGTCACACCATAAAAGCCGTGTTTGGAAAACAGGTCCTCGGCGGCATCCAGGATCGAGTCACGCGTTTCGCCATGCCGGCCGCCCTGGCTCTTGGAGGGGCGGCCCCGCCTGGCGGTGGTCTCTGCGCGGCCTGCCCGTCCGTGCTCGGCGGTCAGGGCAGGGGCCGGGGGCGCGGTGATCTTGCTCATGCGGGCAAGGCTAGTCGCGCCATCCCCATCCGGCAATCACGCATCATGCGGCCTTCGGAGGGTATGTATTCCTGCCACAGCCCCGCTTGAATTCCGCCCCCCGACGGGTGTGGCCGTTTGACAGAACGGCAAAAACGGGGTCAGTCTGCAGAAAATCATTGAACGCTGAATAAAAGCGTCCTGGGTTGGAAACAGAGATTGGGGCTTCAAATGAACAGACTCGTAAAAACCGTCCTTCTGGCGGGGGCCGCCTGGAGCGCGCTGTCCGTCACCGCCATCGCCCAGGAGGCACCGGGCCAGGATCCGGCCGTCACCTCCCTGGATGAAATCATCGTCACCGCCCGTCGTCGCGACGAGCAGCTGAAGGACGTGCCGGTCGCCGTGACCGCCCTGTCGTCCGAGCGGCTGGAAGAAACCGGCGCCACCGACATCACCACCCTGCAGCAGCAAACGCCGAACGCCACTGTCCAGGTGGCCCGGGGTTCCAACTCGACCCTGATCTCCTTCATCCGCGGCGTCGGCCAGCAGGACCCGCTGTGGGGCTTTGAGCCCGGCGTCGGCCTTTATGTCGATGACGTCTATGTCGCCCGCCCGCAGGCGGCTGTGCTCGACATTTTCGACATCGAGCGCATCGAGGTTCTGCGCGGCCCGCAAGGCTCGCTGTACGGCCGCAACACCGTCGGCGGCGCCATCAAATATGTGACCTCGCGCCTGTCGCAGGACGCCGAGGCTACGATCCGCGGCGCCTATGGCAGTTACAACCAGATCGATCTGGTCGCCTCGGGCAGCGTGCCCCTGACCGACAGTTTCCGTATCGGCGGCGCCTTTGCCAGCCTGACGCGCGACGGCTACGGCGAGAACCTCAACACCGGCGCCGAGCATTATGACAAGGACGTCACCGCCTTCCGCGCGAGCGCCGAATTCACCCCGCGCGACGAAGTCTTCTTCCGCCTCGCCTATGACCGCACCCAGGATGATTCCAGCCCCCGTCACGGCCACCGTGAAGTGGCCGGCGTCGGACCGGGTGCCGGGTCGCCCGACAGCGTCTATGACACCTATGCCGGCGTCGGAGACGAGAACTCGGTCGAAAGCGAAGGCCTGTCCTTCACCGGCCAGGTGGACGTCAGCGAGCACTGGACCTTCAAGGCGATCGCCGCCTGGCGCGAAGGCCGCACCGACACGGTCATCGACTTCGACAACACGCCCGCGCCGACGCTCGACATCCCGGCCTATTACGCCGACGAGCAGCAGACCATGGAACTGCAGTTCCAGTTCGATTACGACCGGATCCAGGGCGTGTTCGGCGTCTTCTATCTGGACGCCACCGCCGAAGGCGCCTTCGACACCATCCTCGGCAACGCCGCCTTGGTTATCGGCACCGGCGGTTCGGTTGAAACCGAGAGCGTGGCCATGTTCGGCGACGTCAACCTGGACCTGACCGACCGTCTGCACCTGGGCCTTGGTATCCGCTGGACGCAGGACTCCAAAACTGGCGAAGTCTTCCGCGCCAACTACGCCGGGGCGACCCGCTCGCCGCTGCTAGGGGGCACGCCGCGCGCGCCGACCCTGCTGCGCACCGACTACACCAACTCGCGCACCTTCGATGACATCTCGCCGCGCGTGGCCCTGTCGTACGACTTCTCGGACGACATCACCGGCTATGCCTCCTGGTCCTCGGGCTTCAAGTCCGGCGGCTTCGACATGCGCGGTGACGCCATCCTGACCCCGGACACCGTCAACGGCTACAATCCGGAAACGGTCGACAGCTATGAAATGGGTCTGAAGGGGCGCGCCGGTCCGCTGTCGTTCAGCTCGGCCATCTTCTACAACGAGTATCAGGACCAGCAGGTCACCACCCAGGTTCCGGCCGTGGGCGGTATCGCCAGCTTCGTCGACAACGTCGGACAGTCGACCATCTACGGCGCCGAGTTCGAAGGCTCGCTGTACCTGACCGAAAACCTGTCGGCCAACTTCGCGGTCGGCTATCTGAACGCCGAGTTCGACCAGTTCCTGCGCTACAACCTCACCACCATGGTCTACGAGGACATCTCGGATCAGGTGGTGCTGCAGAACGCTCCGGAATGGACCGGCTATTTCGGCCTGACCTGGCAGAGCCAGCTGGCCGGCGGCGAGCTGGTGGTGACCCCCTCGGTCAGCTACCGCGACGACTACAGCCAGTTCGAGTTCCCGAACCCGACCCTCGATCAGGAAGCCTACGCGCTGGTTGACCTGTCGGCGATCTGGACCGCGCCCAGCGAGCGCTGGAGCATCGGCGTATTCGGCAAGAACCTGACCGACGAAGAGTATCGCGTGGGCGGCTACAACTTCCCCGGCGCGCTCTTCAACAACTCGATCATCGGCTACTACGGCCCGCCGCGGACCGTTACGGGCTCGATCCAGATCAAGTTCTGATCCGGCTCCGGCCATTGAACGTCTGATACCTATCCGGGCGGCGGTTCCAGGTGGACCGCCGCCCTTTTTCTTTTGCATGCAGGACCGGGGGCGTTACCGTTCCGCCCGGCATCAAGACCATCAGGGGGAACCGTCATGACTGAAGCCACCACGCCCGGCGCTGAGAAGCCTGCCAGCCCGGGCTATCGCTTCTACGTTCTGGCGATCCTGATCTTCGTCTACATGCTGAACTTTCTGGACCGGCAGATCATCGGCATTCTGGCCGCGCCCCTGAAGGAAGAGTTTGGCCTGACCGACAGCCAGTTCGGCCTGTTGGGCGGAATTGCCTTTGCCTCGGTCTATTCCACCCTGGCCATCCCGCTCGCCTGGCTGGCCGATCGCTACAGCCGGGTCTGGATCATGACCGGCGCGCTGACGGTCTGGTCCGGCTTTACCGCCCTGTGCGGCGTGGCCGGTTCCTATGGTCAGCTGTTCCTGTACCGCATGGGCGTCGGCGTCGGTGAGGCCGGCGGCGTCGCCCCGGCCTATTCACTCGTCGCGGACTATTTCCCGCCGCACCAGCGAGCACGGGCGCTGGCGGGTTTCGCCTTTGGCATTCCTCTGGGCACGGCGGCGGGCACGCTCGTCGGCGGCCTGCTTGCGGCCGAATATGGCTGGCGGACCGCCTTCATTGTCGTCGGCCTGCTGGGCCTGCTGGTCGCGCCGGTTCTGCGCCTGACGGTCAAGGATCCGAAGCGCGGCGCGACAGACGTTCCGCGCCCCGTCGACCCGGCGGCTCCGGCCGATGGAGCCTTGGTGGCGTCGCATCCGCCCGCCACCTCCTCTGCCGTTGGCCGGACGGCCGCGCTCATCATGCTGGGACTGGGTGCAGGCCTGATGGCCCTTGCGGCCCTCAATCATCTCGGCCTGATCGCTCTCGGCAACGCCATGGTGCTGGGCTTTGCCGGGCTGCTGGCGCTGGTAATCGGCGTCTCCCTGATGATCGCCCGCTCCACGGCCTCGGTGGTGATCAGGAAGAAGAGCTTCTGGCTGCTGGCGCTGGGCGCGGCCTCTTCGTCCGTCTGCGGCTATGGCGTCGCCGGCTGGCTGCCCCTGTTCTTCATGCGCAGCTTCGACCTGACCCTGCGCGAAGTCAGCTGGTACTACTCCGGCATCGCCCTGATCGGCGGCACCCTGGGTATCTGGCTGGGTGGGATGATCGCCGACAAGCTGGCCCATCGCGGCAAGGGTGCCTATCCTCTGGTGCCCGCCATCGCCTTCCTGATCTCGGCCCCCTGTTTCATCCTGGCGATGAACTCCGACTGGCTGATCGCCCAGATCTTCGCTGACGGCGGCACGCGGGCCCAATCGCTGATCGTGGCCTTCCTGATCTTCATCATCCCGACCGGCCTCAACCTCGCCTGGCTGGGACCCATCACGGCCTCAATCCAGAATCTGGTGCCGGCGCCCATGCGCTCGACGGCCTCGGCCCTGTTCCTGCTGATCAACAACCTGCTCGGCATTGCCGTGGGCTTCTATTACTTCGGGTGGATGAGCGATCTACTGGCGCCGCAGTTCGGCGAGGAAAGCCTTCGCTGGGCCATCTATACCGGCATGGGCTTCTATGTGCTGGCGGCGGTGCTGCTGATCGGTGCCTCGCGCACCCTCAAGAAGGACTGGATCGACTGATCCTTTGACACCCGACCGGGCTCCGCCTGTTGCGCCTGCGAACGGGCGGAGCCTATAAGCCTCGCACCCCTCCCCATCAGCGGACGCGACGGTTTCCATGAATATTCACGAGTATCAGGCCAAGCAGGTTCTGAAGGGCTTTGGCGCGCCGGTCGCGGCGGGCGTGGCCATCACCTCGGCGGACGAGGCCGAGGCCGCCGCCCGGTCCCTGCCCGGCCCGCTCTATGTCGTGAAGTCCCAGATCCACGCCGGCGGACGCGGCAAGGGCAAGTTCAAGGAACTGGGCGCCGACGCCAAGGGCGGCGTGCGTCTGGCCAGATCGGTCGAGGAAGCCGTGGCCCACGCCCGCGAGATGCTGGGCAACACCCTGGTCACCGCCCAGACGGGCGAGGCCGGCAAACAGGTCAACCGCCTCTATATCGAGGACGGCGCCGACATCGCCCGCGAGCTGTACTGCTCCCTGCTGGTCGACCGTCAGCACGGCCGCGTGGCCTTCGTCGTCTCGACCGAGGGCGGCATGGACATCGAGGCCGTCGCCCATGACACGCCCGAAAAGATCCAGACTATCGTCATCGACCCGGAAGCGGGCGTCACCGAAGCGGATGTGGCGACGCTGAACGCGGCGCTGAAGCTGGACGGCGCCGCCGCAGAGGACGGCAAGACCCTGTTCCCCATCCTCTACAAGGCCTTCCTCGACACCGACATGTCGATGCTGGAAATCAACCCGCTGATCGTCATGGAGAACGGCCGCCTGCGCGTCCTGGATGCCAAGGTCAGCTTCGACGGCAATGCCCTGTTCCGCCACCCGGACATTCTGGAGCTGCGCGACGAGACCGAGGAAGATCCCAAGGAGATCGAGGCCTCGAAATGGGACCTCGCCTATGTGGCGCTGGACGGCAACATCGGCTGCATGGTCAATGGTGCCGGTCTGGCCATGGCCACAATGGACATCATCAAACTGTACGGGAAAGAGCCCGCCAACTTCTGTGACGTCGGCGGCGGCGCCTCCAAGGAGAAGGTCGCGGCGGCCTTCAAGATCATCACCGCCGACCCGCGCGTCGAGGGCATTCTGGTCAACATCTTCGGCGGCATCATGCGCTGTGACGTGATCGCCGAGGGCGTCGTCGCGGCCGTCAAGGAAGTGGGCCTCAAGGTGCCGCTGGTCGTCCGTCTCGAAGGCACCAATGTCGACGAAGGCAAGCGGATCCTGAACGAATCGGGTCTCGCCATCACCGCCGCCGATGACCTCGACGACGCCGCCCGGAAGATCGTCAAGGCGGTGGGGTGATGTTGGCGGCGCTCGCATTGGCAGCTGTCGTTGTTACGGCGGAGCCGCGATCGGCGGATACCGTCACCCCGGCAGTCGCTGCGTTCAGCACAGCTTGCCTCGACGTCCGAGGTGATCGCACGGCCTTTGAGGCTGTGGCCGATGCGCAGGGTTGGAGTCAGGTCGAAGCGGCGCCGCGAAATAACGACTGGATCGTCAGCTATCGGTCTGCCGGTCTGATCATTCGGCTGTCCCAGTATCAGATTGCGACGGCCGGGGGGGGAGGCGGTCCCGGGTCGGATCTGCGCGGTCGACCGGATCGAGGCGGGCCCCGACTGGGAGCAACAGGTTTCCGCTCTCAAGGTGGACGGCCGGATTCTGGGAAAATCGACACTGCCTGATCCCGACATCTACCAGATTCCGCCGGGCATGGAGGTCAGGGTCTGGGACCTTTCCGATGGAAGTCGCATCCACGCCTCCTTTATTCCAGCCCGATCCTATCTCGAGCTTTCGATCAATTATCCGACAGGTACCTGACTCATGAAGTTGCTCAAAACCCTCGCCGCCACCGCTGCGGCCCTCGCCCTTGCCCCCGCCGTGGCTCAGGCCCAGGCGGTGGATCCGCAGCTGGCCCTGTTCCAGTCGACCTGTGTCGAGACCGACGGCAAGGCGTCGGCGGCGATGGCCAGGCTGGACGCCGCCGGCTGGGACGTGCTGCCGCCCGAGATGATGGGGCCGGACGCGCCCTTCGAGAATATGCAGGCCCGCATGCAGTTTGGGGATGAAGGTATCCAGATTGCCATGACAGGCGACATGACCGACGGCCTCGGCACCCTCACCGACGGCGGTGAACTGTATCTGGCCGTATGCGCCGTGGGCGTGATGCCCGGCGACTACGCGGCCATCGACGGGGCTGTCGCCGACTGGCTGGACATGACGCCCAACGCCGAGATGAGCAACGCCGAGCTTCGCGGCTATCCCTATACGATCGAGAATGGTCGCAAGGTCGCCATCGCGCCGGACCTGGGCGAAGATGCCCTGCTCGAACTGGCGGCGGGCGATGACATGCGGATCGTCATGACCGGCGATTCCGACGGCGTCATCATGATCATGTATATGCGGCCCCAGCCCCGCTAAACGCGCGCGACCTTCCTCCCCCCAACCCTTGCTCGCCGCCTCGCGGCCACTGAAACCAGGTCCTCCATGTCCATTCTCGTCAACAAAGACACCCGCGTCCTCGTCCAGGGGCTGACCGGCAAGACCGGCACCTTCCACACCGAACAGGCGCTGCGCTATTTCGGCACGAAGATGGTCGGCGGTGTCCACCCGAAGAAGGGCGGCGAGATCTGGCACGGGTCCGAGGGCGAAAGCCTGCCGATCTATGCCTCTGTGGCCGAGGGACGTGACGCGACCGGTGCCGATGCCAGTGTCATCTATGTGCCGCCGGCCGGGGCCGCCGATGCCATCATCGAGGCGATCGAGGCCGAGGTGCCCTTCATCGTCTGCATCACCGAGGGTATTCCGGTGGCCGACATGGTGCGGGTCAAGGCGCGCCTCGACCGGTCGAACTCGCGCCTGCTGGGTCCGAACTGCCCCGGCATCCTGACGCCCGAGGAATGCAAGATCGGCATCATGCCGGGCTCCATCTTCAAGAAGGGCTCGGTCGGCATCGTCTCGCGTTCCGGCACCCTGACCTATGAGGCGGTCTTCCAGACCTCGAACGAGGGCCTGGGCCAGACCACGGCGGTCGGCATCGGCGGCGACCCGGTCAAGGGCACCGAATTCATTGATGTGCTGGAGATGTTCCTCGCCGACGACGCGACCGAATCGATCGTCATGATCGGCGAGATCGGCGGCTCGGCCGAGGAGGACGCCGCCCAATTCCTGATCGATGAGGCGAAGAAGGGCCGCAAGAAGCCCATGGTCGGCTTCATCGCCGGCCGCACTGCGCCCAAGGGCCGCACCATGGGCCACGCCGGCGCGGTCGTCTCGGGCGGCAAGGGCGACGCAGAGTCCAAGATCGCGGCCATGGAGGCGGCCGGCATTACGGTTTCGCCGTCCCCGGCGCGCCTCGGCACCACCCTGGTCGACGTCCTGAAGGGCTGAAGCGGGGCTGTTGCGGGAAATTTCTGGTCGCAGGACCAAATTTCCCGCCCTTTCGCCCCGTTTCGGTCATGACCCGCCGCCGAACCGTGCGTATATGTCCCGTCACCGACGGAGCGTGCCGCTCCGCGGCCAAGGGACTGCGACGAACACGATGGCGGATGATGCCGGTCGGCTGAACCAGGTCTTTGCCGAGACCAGCTTTCTCTACGGGGCGAACGCCGCCTTTATCGAGGATCTCCACGCCCGCTGGGCCGATGACCCGGCCTCGGTCTCGGCCGAGTGGCGGTCCTTCTTCGACCAGCTGCGTGATTCCGCCTCAACGGTGAAGGCCTCGGCCGGCGCCGGTGCGTGGGGCCGCAAGGGCGCGGGCGAACCGTCCGAGGACACCGGCGTGTTCGACGGCCGCTGGCCCGAAGCGAAGCCCGCCGCCAATTCCGCAGGAAAGCCCGGTAAGGCCGCCGCACCCGCGCCCGCCGCCTCCGCCGCGACGCCCGAAGACGTGCGCGCTGCCGCCCACGATTCGATCCGCGCACTGATGCTGATCCGCAGCTACCGCGTGCGCGGTCACCTGCAGGCCACGCTGGACCCGCTGGGCATGGAGCCGCCGGTCCAGAACCCCGAGCTGACCCCCGAATTCTACGGCTTCAGCGAGGCCGATCTCGACAAGCCGATCTTCCTCGACGGCGTGCTGGGCCTCGAGACCGGCACCCTTCGTGAGGTGCTGGCCATCCTGAGGCGCACCTACTGCGGCCACATCGGCATCCAGTACATGCACATCGCCGAGCCGGAGGAGAAATCCTGGCTGCAGGCGCGCATCGAGGGCCCCGACAAGTACGAGGAAAACGCCTTCACCCGCGAGGGCAAGCTGGCCATCCTCAACAAGCTGATCGAGGCCGAGACCTTCGAACGCTTCCTGCACAAGCGCTTCCCCGGGACCAAGCGCTTCGGCCTGGATGGCGGCGAGGCCATGGTCCCGGCGCTGGAGCAGGTCATCAAGCGCGGCGGCAATCTGGGCGTCGACGAGATCGTGCTCGGCATGGCCCACCGGGGTCGCCTGAACGTCCTGTCGGCCGTGATGGGCAAGCCCTATCGCGCCATCTTCCACGAGTTCCAGGGCGGCTCCTCGGTGCCGTCCGACATCGAAGGCTCGGGTGACGTCAAATATCACATGGGCGCCAGCTCGGACCGGTCGTTCGACGACAACCGGGTCCACCTGTCGCTGACCGCCAACCCCAGCCACCTCGAGATCGTCAATCCGGTGGTGCTGGGCAAGGCGCGCGCCAAACAGGCGTTCGACATCCGCGAGGCCAATGCCGGCAAGCCCGAGGCCGAATGGGCGCTGGACCGCACCAAGGTCATGCCCCTGCTGATCCATGGCGACGCGGCCTTCGCCGGTCAGGGCGTGGTGGCCGAATGCTTCGCCCTGATGGGGCTGAAGGGCTACCGCACCGGCGGCACGGTGCATTTCGTGGTCAACAACCAGATCGGCTTTACCACCGCCCCGCGCAACAGCCGGTCCTCGCCCTATCCGTCGGACGTCGCCCTGATGGTCCAGGCGCCGATCTTCCACGTGAACGGGGACGATCCCGAGGCCGTGGTCTTCGCCGCCAAGGTGGCCACCGAGTTCCGCCAGAAATTCCACAAGGATGTGGTGGTGGACATGTTCTGCTACCGCCGCTTCGGCCACAACGAAGGCGACGATCCGACCTTCACCCAGCCGCTGATGTACTCGAAGATCCGTGCGCAGAAATCGACCCGCGAGCTCTACGCCGAGCGCCTGATCGCCGAGGGCGTCATCACCGCCACAGAGGTCGAGGCCGAGGTCAAGCGCTTCGAGGATTTCCTCGACGCCGAGTTCGACGCCGGCAAGACCTTCAAGGCCGAGAAGGCCGACTGGCTGGACGGTCAGTGGCACGGCATCGGCAAGCCCGAAGGCGATGAGCTGCGTGGCGAGACTGCCGTCTCGAAGGACCGCCTTGTCGAGATCGGCACCCGCCTGACCACCGCCCCCAACAGCATCGACGTCCACAAGACCCTGCGCCGCGTGCTGGACGGCCGCCGCCAGATGATCGAGACCGGCCAGGACCTCGACTGGGCCACCGCCGAAAGCCTCGCCTTCGGCACCCTGCTGGACGAGGGCTTCCCCGTCCGCCTGTCGGGCCAGGATTCGGTGCGCGGCACCTTCTCCCAGCGCCACTCCGGCATCATTGATCAGACCACGGAAGAACGCTTCGTCCCGCTCAACCACCTGCGCGACGGCCAGGCCCATTTCGAGGTGATCGACTCGGCCCTGTCGGAAGAGGCGGTGCTGGGCTTTGAATACGGCTATGCCCTGTCGGATCCCAACACCCTGGTCATGTGGGAGGCCCAGTTCGGCGACTTCGTCAACGGCGCCCAGGTGGTCATCGACCAGTTCATCAGCTCGGGCGAACGCAAGTGGCTGCGCATGTGCGGCCTGACGATGCTGTTGCCGCACGGCTATGAAGGTCAGGGCCCGGAGCATTCCTCGGCTCGCCTCGAACGCTTCCTGCAAGCCTGCGCCGAAGAGAATATGCAGGTCGCCAACTGCACCACCCCGGCCAACTACTTCCACATCCTGCGTCGCCAGATGCACCGGCCGTTCAGGAAGCCGCTGATCCTGATGACGCCCAAGTCGCTGCTGCGCCACAAGAAGGCGGTCTCGCCCCTGTCGGATCTGGCCGAGGGCAGCTCCTTCCACCGCGTGCTGCACGACGACGCCCAGACCCGTCCCGACGTGGCCGGCATGACGCTGAAGGGCGACGCCGACATCCGCCGCGTCATTCTGTGCTCGGGCAAGGTCTATTATGACCTGCTGGAAGCGCGCGAGGCCGCCTTCAAGGACGGCAAGGCCGTGGACGACATCTACATCCTGCGTCTGGAACAGTTCTATCCCTGGCCGATGAAGTCGCTGATGACCGAACTGGCCCGCTTCCCCGGCGCCGAACTTGTCTGGTGCCAGGAAGAGCCCAAGAACATGGGCGGCTGGACCTTCGTCGATCCCTGGCTTGAACTGACGCTCGACAAGCTCGATGTGAAGTCGAAACGCGCCCGCTATGTGGGTCGCCCCGCCTCGGCCTCGACGGCGGCCGGCCTGATGAGCCGCCACAAGGCCGAGCTCGACGCCTTCCTTGCAGACGCCCTCGCCACCCCGAACTGACCCCTGCTTATCCGGAACCGGAACTGACATGGCTGACATCCTGACCCCCGCCCTTGGTGAATCCGTCGCCGAGGCCACCATCGCCAAATGGACCAAAAAGGTCGGCGACCCGGTCAAGCGGGACGAGCTGCTGGTCGAGCTGGAAACCGACAAGGTCTCGCTCGAGGTGGTCTCGCCCGCCGACGGCACCCTGGCCGAAATCGCCTTCGACGCCGGCGACACCGTCACCCCGGGCGCCATCCTCGGCAAGGTGACCGAGGGCGCTGCTGCCCCCGCCGGTGAGGCTGCTCCCAAGGCTGAGGCCAAGCCCGCCGCCGCGCCGGCCGCCAAGGCTGACAGCGAAGCCTCGGTGCCGGTCCAGGTGCCGACCATGGGCGAAAGCGTCGCCGAGGGCTCGGTCGGAACCTGGCAGAAGAAGTCCGGCGACCGGGTCGCCAAGGACGAACTGCTGGTCGAGATCGAAACCGACAAGGTCGCCGTGGAAATCAGCGCGCCCGCCGATGGCGTCCTGACCATTTCGGCCGAGGCCGGCTCGACCGTCACGCCGGGTCAGGTGATCGGCCAGATCGCCGCCTCGGGTGAGGCCGCTGCTGCCGCACCAAAGGCCGAGGTCGCTCCGGCCAAGGCGTCGTCCGGTTCGGATGACCCGCATCTGTCGCCCGCCGTCCAGCGCGTGGTGGCCGAGAACAAGCTTGATCCGAGGTCCATTCAGGCCACCGGACCCAAGGGCAATATCACCAAGGCCGACGCGCTGAAGGCGGCCTCACAACCGCAGGCCGCCGCTCCGGCCAAGGCCGCCCCTGCCGCCTCGGCCCCGCCGCGCGAGGTCGGTCCGCGCGAGGAACGGGTCAAGATGACCCGCCTGCGCCAGACCATCGCCCGCCGTCTGAAGGAATCGCAGAACACGGCCGCCCAGCTGACCACCTTCAACGAGGTGGACATGTCGGCGATCATGTCGCTGCGCAACCGCTACAAGGACGCCTTCGAAAAGCACCACGGCATCAAGCTGGGCTTCATGAGCTTCTTCGTGAAGGCCACGGTCGCGGCGCTCAAGGAACTGCCCGCCGTCAACGCCGAGATCGACGGCACCGACATCATCTACAAGAACCATTACGACATCGGCGTGGCCGTCGGCACCGACAAGGGTCTGGTCGTGCCGGTGCTGCGCGACGCCGACGTCCTGTCGCTGGCCGGGATCGAAAAGGGCATCGGCGATCTGGGCCGGGCCGCCCGTGACGGCGACCTGACGCTGGACCAGCTCCAGGGCGGGACCTTCACCATCACCAATGGCGGGGTCTATGGCTCGCTGATGTCGACGCCGATCCTGAACATGCCCCAGGCCGGCATCCTCGGCATGCACAACATTGTCCAGCGCCCGGTCGCCATCGATGGCAAGGTCGAGATCCGCCCGATGATGTATCTGGCCCTCAGCTACGACCACCGCATCGTCGACGGCAAGGAGGCCGTGACCTTCCTCGTCCGGATCAAGGAACACCTCGAGGATCCGCAGCGCTTCCTGCTGGATCTGTAAGCCATGGCGCGGCCGGACCTTGAATGGGTTGCGGTCGCCGCGTTCACCGATACGGGCACGGCAGGAAACGTCGCCGCCTACCTTCAGACGTGTGGACTGCAGGCCCATGCTTCGGAATGGGGTACCTATGCCCACGGCGAGGCTCCGGTATTCGTCGCGGCCGGGCAGGTCGAGCAGGCGCGTGAGCTGTTGCGCCGACTGGAGGCCAGGGATTTTGCCTCCGAAGGCGGGGACGAAATGGTCGAGGTCCTCGGCGCACAACTGGTAGAAGATATTGCCCCCGCGTCCGGTTACCACCCGCCAACTGCGCTTCAGCGGTGGGCGCCCTTCGTTCTGATTCCGGCTGCCCTTATCGCACTCATGCTCGTCGCATTCGGCATCCAGTCGCTGCTGCCGGGTTAGGGAGGACAGGCGCATGGCCCTTCGTGAAATCGCCCGCTTCGTTGATGTCTATGAGGCCGATCTGGCGGCGGCTTTCCTTGAGTCGCACGGCATTCGCGTGACCGTCACCGAGCGCTTCCAGACGACCGTCGATCCCCTGATGCAGCGCGCGCTGGGCATCCGCCTGATGGCGCACGAGTCGAGGATCGCCGAGGCGCGCGACCTGCTGGAGCGGGCCCGGGCCGGCGAATTCGCCGAGCCGGACGGAGACGACCTTGCGCCGATCGACACCGGCACACGCGCTACCGGCACGGTCATGGCTCTGGCCGCGTTCGCGACCGGCGGCTTCTGGGGAACCAGCCTGCCGCGCCGGTTTCGCCCGGTGGCCTGGCAGGGCATGTTGATCAGCGCCGGTGCCGTCAGCCTCGGAATCCTGCTGATCTGGATCGCGGCAAAGCTGATCCTGGACCCGCCCTAGAGCCTTCAGATCTCGCCCAGCACCTCATCCGTATGCTCGCCCAGCGCGGGCGGCGGCCGGTCATAGCTTACCGGCGTGGCGGACATCCGGATCGGGCTGGCGACGGTGCGCACCGGCTCCGACAGGTCGGCGCGGGTCTGGCGGACCTCCAGCCCCCGGTGCTTCGCCTGCGGTTCGGCAAACACTTGGTCGACCGTATTCACCGGGCCACACGGCACGCCGGCCGCCTCCAGTGCCGCCATCAGCCCCGCCATCGATTGTCCGGCGGTCAGGGCCGACAGCTCGGCCGACAGGGTCGCGCGGTTTTCGATCCGCACCGCATTGGTGGCATAGTGGGGGTCGGTGCCCATACCGGGCGCACCCAGCGCCGTGCACAGGGCGCGGAATTGTCCGTCGTTGCCGACCGCGATCACGACCATACCATCCGTGCACGGAAAGGGCTGATAGGGCGAAAGATTCGGGTGGGCATTGCCCATGCGCGTCGGGGCGGTGCCCGAGACGAAATAGTTGGTCGCCTGATTAGCCAGCATGGCCGCCTGCACATCGAACAGGGCGATGTCGATCTGCTGGCCCTCGCCCGTCGCCCGGGCGTGCAGTAGCGCGGCCAGAATGGCGTTCGACGCATAGAGGCCGGTGAACAGGTCAGCGACCGCGACCCCGACCTTCATCGGCTCGGCCCCGGGCGCCCCGTCGGGCTGGCCGGTGACGCTCATCAGCCCGCCCATGGCCTGGATCATATAGTCATAGCCCGCCCGATGGGCGTCGGGCCCGTCCTGGCCGAAGCCGGTGATCGAGCAATAGACCAGCTTCGGATTGATCGCCTTCAGCGAGGCCCAGTCCAGCCCGTACTTCTTCAGACCCCCGGTCTTGAAATTCTCGACCACCACGTCGCAGGTCGCGGCCAGTGTGCGGACCGCCTCTGCCCCCTCGGGCGTGGCGATGTCGACCGCCACTGACTTCTTGCCCCGGTTGGCGCACAGGAAATAGGCGGCGTCGCCCCGCGAGCCGTCGGTCTTGGTGGTGAAGGGCGGGCCCCACAGGCGGGTGTCGTCGCCCGCACCGGGTCGCTCGATCTTGATCACCTCGGCGCCGAGGTCCGCCAGTGTCTGCGTCGCCCACGGCCCGGCCAGGACGCGCGACAGGTCAAGAACGCGAACGCCCGCCAGCGGTCCCTTCGTGGATGGGGTCAAAGGCCGGGATCCCACACACCCGCCTCGCGCATGCGGCACTCGCGGGCCTCTTTTGCCCTGCTGTCCATCTCATCGGCCATGCAGCAGACCTCGCGCGAGACCGTGGCCTTGCACACTCCGGGCACCAGCGAATGCAGAAAGGCCGCCCCCGCCAGCCTCAGCAGGCGGAATCCGAACCGCGACGAGGCGGCCATATGCTCGAAATAGCCCTCATCCACCTCGCGCGGGTGGTCGACGAACAGACGGTGAAACAGACGGCTCATGCGCGGATCATAGCCGCAGTCTGCGCGGCCCTCTACCCGTTGGTCACGTTCTGTCCTACACCGCCGCGGCAGGGGCTGAACAAGAGGTCCGCCCGGAGACCCGCCCGCAGACTTTCAGGAGCGCACCATGGCCGACGGCGCCACCCCCACCCGTACCTTCCGCTGGGATGACCCGCTGGATATGGACAGCCGCCTGACCGACGACGAGGGCATGATCCGCGACGCCGCCCGGTCCTATGCGCGCGACCAGCTGCTGCCGCGCGTGGTCGCCGCCTTCGCCGATGAGACCTTCGACCGGTCGATCATGACCGAGATGGGCGAGATGGGCTTTCTGGGCGCCATGCTGCCCGAGGAATACGGCGGTTCGAACGCCTCCCACGTCGCCTATGGCCTGATCGCGCGCGAGATCGAGGCGGTCGACAGCGGCTATCGCTCGGCCATGTCGGTCCAGTCGTCGCTGGCCATGTATCCGATCTATGCCTTCGGCTCCGACGAACAGAAGGCGAGATTCCTGCCGAGAATGGCCGCCGGTGAGTTGATCGGCTGTTTCGGCCTGACCGAGGCCGATGGCGGCTCGGACCCGGCCTCGATGAAGACGAAGGCGGAAAAGGTCGACGGCGGCTATCGCCTGAACGGCGCCAAATACTGGATCACCAACAGCCCGATCAGCGATCTGGCCATCGTCTGGGCCAAGCTGGATGACGTCATCCGCGGCTTCATCGTCGAGCGCGACTTCGACGGCTTCACTACCGACAAGATTGGCGACAAGCTGTCCTTGCGCGCCTCCATCACCGGCGACATCGGCCTGAACGACGTCTTTGTGCCGGAGGCCAATCTGCTGCCGGGCGTGAAGGGCCTGCGCGGTCCGTTCTCCTGCCTGAACAAGGCGCGCTACGGCATCGCCTGGGGCGCCATGGGCGCGGCCGAATTCTGCTTCCACGCCACCCGCGACTATGTGGGCGAGCGCATGCTGTTCGGCCGGCCCCTGTCCTCGCGCCAGCTGGTCCAGAAGAAGTTGGCCGACATGCAGACCGAAATCTTCCTCGGATTGGAAGGCGCGCTGGCGCTCGGACGCCTGCTCGATACCGGCGCCTGGGTGCCCGAGGCCATCTCGATGATGAAGCGCAACAACTGCGGCAAGGCGCTGGCCATTGCCCGCGAGGCTCGCGACATGCACGGCGGGGCCGGCATCACCGGCGAGATGCACGTCATGCGCCACGCCATGAACCTCGAGACGGTCAACACCTATGAGGGGGCCCACGACGTCCACGCCCTGATCCTCGGCCGGGCGATCACGGGCCAGAGCGCCTTCTAGGCCCCGCCGTCAGGAAGTGTCAGGCGCGCGTACCGGTCGATCGGCCGAACATTGTCTTTCCGGGACAGGGGCCTATCCTCTGTGCGCGTGGGGAGACGGGGCTATGGACGAGGCGAACCAGACAGAGGGGGCGACGGGCGAGGACCCCTTTGCCCAGCTGGCCGAGGTGTTCAGGGGCTGCACCGCCCTGCTGCTCGAGGACGAGCCGGCCCTGTCCGAACATGTCGCCAGCCGGCTGACGCGGGCCGGCTTTGCCCGGGTGGATCGGGTCGAGTCGGGCGAGGCCGCGCTCGAAGCTGTGGCCGACACCCCCTATGATGTTCTGATCCTCGACCGGCTGACGGCAGGGCTTGACGGGCTGGAGACCCTCAAACGCATCCGGGCAGGCAATAGCCCCTCGGCGGACTCCCCCGCCCTGATGCTGACGGCGCTCGGCGCCGAGCGGCAGAAGGTCGAGGGCCTGCTGGGCGGGGCCGACGACTATCTGTCCAAGCCGGTGGGTGATGAGGAACTGCTGGCCCGGATCGCGGCCCAGCTGCGCCGATCGGGCCGCCGCTCGAAGGCAAACGGCGGCGATGTCACTAACGGTCCGTTCATCCTGTCGCCGGGCGCGCGGACCCTGCAGGTCAAGGCTGGGGACGGCAGTCTGCGATCCATAGAGCTGTCGCCGCTGGAGTTCGCCATCGTCTGTGAACTGATGACCGCGCGCGGCCAGCCAGTGACCAAGACCATGCTGTGGGACAAATGCTGGGTGGAATGGAATTTCCTGCCCGACAATTTCGTCAACATCATCGACGCCCGGATCAGCGCCCTCCGCCGTCGGCTCAAGGACCAGTGCCCCGAGGTCCCGGACGCCATGCATCCGCTGATCGTCTCGGCACGCAGCCAGAGTCTGGTGTTCCGCGACCTCGACGGTGTGGGCTGAGTCCGGATGACCGGCCCCCTGTCCGGCCTGCGCGGGTGGCTGTCCGGGCGCACCTCGGCCCAGTTGTCGGTCGCCGTGGCCGTTCTGGCGGCGCTGGCCCTGTCGGGGTCGGTGCTCATCACCGGTCAGGCCGTGCGCGCGGATCAGCGTCAGAAGGCAGCCCTCGTGGCGCTCGCGGACTATGCGGCCATGGTCGACAAGCTGGGGGTCCAGGCCTACCTCGGCGCCGATCAGGTGACCGAGGCGGATGCCGCCTATTTCTCCGCCTGGCTCACCGCCTTCCAGTCCGGCCCGGTTCAGGAAGACCGAACGCTGGAAGAAGTCTGCCGCACCGGGCGCGGCGGGGCGGGCGTGCGCTTCATCCGGGCCCCCAGCGGCAAGCCCGCCGGTCTGGCCGCGCTTGAGGACGCGAAAGCCCGCCGCCTGAACGGTCTTGGCGATGACGTCTACGTCGCGAGCTTGCCGGCCGGCACCCTCTGCCCCCGCCGCGACGTCGAGGTCGTGGTGGTCAAGCGTCAGGCGGGCGCGCTCGAGATCATCGTCGGTCGCGTCGTCGACCGTTCCGGCGAGGCCTGGGGACGGGCCGTCCTGATCGTCGGCCTCAGCGGCCTGCTGATCCTGATCTCGGGCCTGATGGCGGCGGTCTTTGCCCGGCACCGGCTGGGGCTTGCTCTGGCCGAGGTCAGTGCTTCACTGGACCGGGCTGCCATGGGCGATTTCTCGCGCCGGCCGCCGGTTGATGACATTGCCCCCGAGCTTCGACCGCTCAGCCTGCGGGTCAACCGTACGCTCGACCGGCTCGAAGAACTGCTGGGCTGGCTGCGGGACTCCTCGGACCAGCTGGCCCATGATTTCCGCACCCCTCTGGCCCGGGCTACCGCACGGCTGGAGCGGCTCGAGGAGGCTGACACCCCCGAGGAACGGGCCCGGCTGGCGCGCCTTGCCGGTGATGATCTTCGGCATCTGACGCGGGCCATGAACGAGACGCTGGCTCTTCGTGACGGATCCGCCTGGGTGTTCGAGCAAGTGCAGCTGGATCAGCTGCTTCAGTCAACGGCAGAGCTTTATGAGCCGCTGGCCGACACGAAGGGCGTACGACTGGTTGTCGAGGTAGAGCCGGCCTCGGTGCTCGGTGTCCGAACCCTGCTGCAGCGGGCTCTCACCAATCTCGTCGACAATGCCGTGAAATTCTCACCCGACGCCGGCGTGGTCACCCTGAGGGCGCGCCCGACCCCGACCGGCGTCGAGGTCGTCATCGCCGATCAGGGCCCGGGCATGGATCCGGCGCGGGCGCGGGGGGGCGTTGAAAGCACGGCCAACGAAGACTCCGTGCGAAACGGAATCGAGAGCCACGGCATGGGCCTGCCGTTCGTGCGGGCAGTCGTTCGTCGTCACGGCGGTGTCCTGACAATCGATGACGCCGGGCCGGGGGCCATCGTCACGGCGCGTTTCTCGCGCTAAGACCGTAACGAAGAACGGATAAGGGGAATACGATGCGTCGGTCTGTCCTGCTGAAACTGTCGGTTGCGGTCGTGCTGGTTACCGGCATGGCGGCCGTTCCGATGGACGCGGCCCGGGCCCAGGCCACGCCCCTGCCCTATGACGAGGCGCGCGGCGTTTTCAGCTTTGCCGAGGGGCTTGAGCGCACCCTGCCTGCGGTCGTTCAGGTCACGACACTGGGCCAGTCCAGCGGCCCCCGCTCCGAGGATACAGAGGCCCAGCCCGTCTCAACCGGATCCGGTGTGATCATCGACGCCGGTCAGGGCATCATCGTCACCAATAACCATGTGATCGAAGGCGGCTCGAAATTTACGGTCGACCTGTCCGACGGCCGCCTGTTCGACGCCGTCCTGATCGGCTCGGACAAGGCGACCGACATCGCCGTTCTACGAATCGAGGGAACCGGTCTTGCCCAGGTCGAGGTGGCCGATTCCGACACCCTGCGCACCGGCGATCTGGCTTTTGCCGTCGGCTATCCGCTGGGCCTCGACCAGACCCTGACCATGGGCGTCATCTCGGGCCTCAACCGCTCGGGCCTCGGCGATGCGGTCGAGGACTATATCCAGACCGATGCGGCCGTGAACTCGGGCAATTCCGGCGGGCCGCTGCTGGACAGCCGGGGCCGGCTGATCGGTATAAACACCTCCATCCTGTCGGGTGGCGGGGGCGGCAATGACGGCATCGCCTTCGCTGTGCCGACCCGCATCATGCTCTATGTCGTTGGCCAGATCCGCGAGAACGGTCAGGTCCGTCGAGGCGGTACGGGCGCCCTGCTTGGCTCTCTGAACGCCAAGACCGCCCGTGATCTGGGGCTCAATATCGTGCGCGGGGCCGTGGTCCGGGATGTGGCACCTGGCTCCCCTGCCGAAGCCGCAGGCCTGCGTCCCGATGATGTAATCGTCCGGGTCCAGTCGCGTCCGGTGGCCAATGCCGGCTCGGTGCTGGCGACCGTCGGCGTCGCCGCCCCGGGCAGTCAGCTGGAAGTCGTCTATCTGCGCGACGGCGTCGAACAGCGCACCGCCGTGGTCGTCGAAATGTCCGAGGCAGGGGGCATCGCCCTCGGGCGTGAGGCCCTGACGGCGTACGGCGCCGGCTTCCGTGAGGCCCGCAGCGGCGAACGCGGCGGTCAGGACCATCGTCTCGTGGTGGAGGTGGTCGAGGGCGGCACACCGGCCGCCTCCGCCGGTCTGGTGGCGGGAGATCTGGTCGTCTCGATCAATGGACGAGATGTCTCCAGCCTTCAGGCCCTGGCCACGGCGCTCGGCGCCGATCGGCGTCCGATCCGGCTGCGCGTATATCGTGCCGGCGAGACCGTCGATCTGACGCTCAATCCCTGATGCGCTGAGGGGCCCGTTCTTTCGGTGGGTAAGGCTGGCGGGGACCGGGTTACGGCCCCCGCCAACGCAAACGCCCGCTCCGGCCTGGGGGGGGAGGGGGATGGCCGAAACGGGCGTTGCTCGCTTGGAGGAAGCGTCGGCCCACTGAAACCCTTGGGGGGAGGAACCCGGGGGGCTGGGGGGGCTGTTCAGGATCCAGGATCACTCCGGGCTCCAGCGGGCCGATGTGTCTTTCTCTCTCTGCAAGGCGGCGGGCGATGGACCAAACGGGGGCGTTTTCGTGACCGCCGCACTTTTTCCGATAGCCATGGTTTTTCGGTCGCGCGGGGATGACGCGGTCCCCCTCTGGCCTTTGCCGACAGGCGCGCTAGGATTCGCCGATGAGCAGCGTGTCACACGACAGTTCGGGGCCCGTCGCCGCAAAGGGTCCGGTCTTCTTCGAGCGTCGCGAGCTGGACCAGTTACTGCGGGTTTATGGCCGTCTGGTCGCGGCCGGCGACTGGCGGGACTACAGCCTCGCGGGAGGGGCCGATGTCGCCGAGTTCGCCGTCTATGCCCGCTCGGGCGATGCCCCGCTCTATCGCGTCGAGAAACGCCCGGCCTTGCAGACCCGACAAGGTCAGTGGGCGGTGATCGGCCAGGGCGGTCAGGTGCTCAAGCGTGGACGCGACCTGGCCCAGGTCCTGCGGGTCTTCGACGCCCGCCGGTTTCAGGTCATCGACTAATCACAAGCAAAAGGCCCCGGCGTTTCCACCGGGGCCCTGATTGCGTTTGTCCGGGAGGCGTCCCTTATTCGCGGCCGCCCAGCAGGGCCAACAGGAACTGGAACAGGTTCACGAAGTTGATGAACAGGCTCAGCGCCCCAAAACCGGTGGCCACGGCCATCGCCGCCTGATCCCCGCCCAAGGCGTAGTAGGTCATCTTCAGGCGCTGGGTGTCATAGGCGATCAGGGCCGAGAAGATCAGCACGCCGATCACGCTGATGATCAGGGCCAGCATGCCGTTACCCAGGAACATATTGACCACCATGGCGATCACCAGGCCGATGACTCCCATGATCAGGAAGGTGCCCAGACCCGACAGGTCCTTCTTCGTCGTGTAGCCGAACAGGCTCAGCGCACCGAAGGCGGCGGCCGTGATGAAGAAGGTCGAGGCGATCGAGCCGCCGGTATAGATCAGGAACAGCACACCCATGCCCGCGCCGATGGTCGCGACCACGGCCCAGTACAGCAGGTTCACGCCACCCGCCGTCGGGTTCTTCATGAAGAACATCGAGCCGAACAGCATCACCAGCGGTGAAAATTGGACGATCATGCCCAGCATGGTCAGGCCCACCCGGCCATCCGGTCCCACGGCGAACAGATACTGTCCGACCGCCGGCACATTGCCGGTCACATAGGCCAGGGCGCCGGCGACCACGAGTCCGAGGGCCAGCTTGTTGTAGACCCCCAGCATGAAGGCGCGCAGGCCAGCATCCATTGCCATGTCGGCGCTTTGCGGCATGGGGCGCGCAGGGTTCCGGAATTCGTTCATTCGAGCGTGTCTCCCACGGGTCGGGCGGCACAGTCGCCGCCTTTGCCATGAATATCGTCAGAGCGGGCCCGTCACGCAAGGGAAACCGGACTTGGAGCCCGCGCCCGGGGCCGCTACCAAGGGTCGCATGGTCCGCCTGTTCACCGCCCTGGCCCTGCCGCCCGACATCGCCGACGCCCTCGTCCGGCGCCAGACGGGCCTGCCCGGTGCCGCCTGGCGCCCGGTCGAGGCGCTGCACATCACCCTGAGCTTTTACGGCGAGATGACCTTGCGACAGGCCGATGATCTGGACGGCGAACTGGTCCGGGCTGCCGGGCGTGGTCCCCTGACCCTGTCGCTGTCCGGCGTCGGGGCGTTCGGCGACGGCCACCGCGCCCATGCCGTCTGGGCCGGGGTGGCCCCGAATGACGCCCTTCACCAGCTGGCGGCGCGCTGCGAGGCCGCGGGTCACCGGGCGGGTCTCAATCCGCCGCGCCGCGCCTACCACCCCCACGTCACCCTGGCCTATCTCAAGGGTGATGCGCGCCCCGACCGGGTAGGCGCGTGGGTCCAGGGCCACAACCTTCTGCAATCCCCGCCCTTCCGGCTGGACCACTTCGGCCTGTATTCCAGCGTCACCGGCCCGCACGGCGGCACCTACCGGCTCGAACAGGAGTATCCCCTATGACCCTTGCGGACACCGGCGACGTCGCCCCCGGCCCGTGGATCGAGACCAAACGCCTGATCCTGCGCCCGACCGCCCTGTCGGACTTTCCGCGCTGGGCCGAGATGATGGCCGATGAAGAGGCAGCCCGGTACATCGGCGGGGTCCAGCCGCGCGCCGTCGCCTGGCGCGGCATGATCAGCATGGCTGGCGCCTGGGCGTTGACCGGGGTGGCCATGTTCTCGGTGATCGAGCGCGATTCCGGCCAGTGGCTGGGCCGGATCGGCCCCTGGCAGCCCGAGGGCTGGCCGGGCCCCGAGGTCGGCTGGTCGCTGCATCCGGATGCGCAGGGCAAGGGCTATGCGCTGGAGGCCGCCATCGCGACGATGGACTATGCCTTCGATATTCTGGGCTGGACCGAGGTCATTCACACCATCGACCCGGACAACCGGGCCTCCTGCATGCTGGCCGAGCGGCTGGGATCATATAATCAGGGGCGGACTCGCCTGCCCGAGCCCTATCAGGATGCCGTTGTCGATCGCTGGGGCCAGTCGCGCGAACAGTGGCAAACCCGGGGCTGACGCAACCGAACCGGGGTCCGGCACGTAACTGCACGGATCGATTTCACCGCCCAAGGAGCCCCGGATGCATCTGTCCCGCCTGATCGCCGCCCCCGTCGCGGTCGCCGCCATGGTCCTGTCCACCCCCGTCCTCGCCCAGGCCACCAACGTCAATCTCGACCGCTTCGACGGCCGCTGGTTCGAGGTCGTGCGCAATCCGAACAATGTGCAAAAGGACTGCAGCCGCGCCCAGATCGACTTCACGCCCCAGTCGCGCGCCGGCCGCTATGGTCTGACCGTCACCTGCACCCGCACGGCGGATGGCGAGGTCGAGACGCTCCGGGCCAACGCCCGCGTCACCGACACGGCTACCAACGCCAAATTCCGCTTCACCCTGACCGGCCTGCTCAGCTTCGGCGGTCTGGCCGGCCAGAACTACTGGGTCTGGGATCACGCTCCGGACTACAGCTGGGCCATCATGGGCCTGCCGGACAAGTCGAACTGGTGGATCTGGCACCGCAGCGCCAACCCCTCCGCCGCAGAACGCAGCCGCCTCGTCGCCCGCGCCGGCCAGCTGGGCTTCAACACCAGCCGCACGGTTCATACGGGGCGGTAATCGCTCCGCTTGAATGAAGAACATAGGCGGAACATAGTGGCGGCATGTCGGCCACCCCGCTTCTCACGCTCAGCCTGTCGCCCGTCGACGGCCCCCGGCCCGAGACCACGCGTCGCATAACCCGGGGTGTGGCCCGGCTGATGGTCGACCTCGGCCATGCGCCGCTCGTCGAGGTGTCCCTGCCGAATGGCCGCCGGGCCGACGTCATGGCGCTGGGCCCGCGCGGCGAGATCGTCATCTGCGAGGTCAAGTCCAGCCTCGAGGACTACCGCTGCGACCGGAAATGGGGCGACTACGCCCCCTTCTGTGACCGCTTCTATTTCGCCGTCTCGACCGGCTTTCCGCACCACATCCTGCCGGACGAGGTGGGACTTATCGTCGCCGACGATTTCGGCGGGGCCATCCTGCGCGATTCCGGGCCGCAGCCGCTGGCGCCGGCCCGCCGCAAGGCGCTCACCATTGCCTTTGGCCGTCTGGCTGCCTTCCGCAGACCCGTCTAGCGCGGGGCCCGCTTGGCCAGGATGCGTTGCAGGGTCCGCCGGTGCATGCCCAGCCGCCGCGCCGTCTCCGAGACATTGTGGTCGCACAGCTCATAGACGCGCTGGATATGCTCCCAGCGCACCCGGTCGGCGCTCATCGGATTGTCGGGGGGCTCGGGGGCATCGCCGGTGGCCAGCAGGGCCTTGACCACATCGTCGGCATCGGCGGGCTTTTGCAGATAGTCGACCGCCCCCGCCTTGACCGCCGCCACCGCCGTGGCAATCGCGCCATAACCGGTCAGCATGATGATCCGGGCATCCTCGCGCCGCTCGCGGATGGCCTCGACGATCTTCAGGCCGTTGCCGTCCTCCAGCCGCATGTCCAGCACGGCGAAGGCCGGCACCTGCTCGCCCAGCGCGGCCTGGGCCTCGGCGATCGAGGCGGCCGTGACCACGTCAAAGCCCCGCGACTCCAGCGCCCGGCCCAGCCGGGTCCGGAGCGCATTGTCGTCATCCAGAACCAGCAGCGAGCGATCGTCCAGCCGGGTGATACGGGGGTCTGTGTCTGTCATTCTCTGTCTCCAGTGCCGATCACGTCGTTACGGGACCGCCTCCCGTCAAGACGCAGGTGCGCCCTGCGACACTTGGCCCGGCTCCAGCGCCTGCCGGGGCCAGCGCACCGCGACGCGGGCTCCGCGAGGCTTGCCCTTCGCTGCACTACCCGCCCCGACCGTCACCTTGCCCCCGGTTCGCTCCAGCAGGGTTCGGGCGATGAAGAAGCCCAGCCCCATGCCGCCCTGGCTGGGGGCAATGGCTTCGGGCGGCGCCGCCTCCTTGCCCCGCCCGGCCCGACGCGCAGCCTTTGGCACGGCGGCAGCGGCGATCTGGGCGGCCAGAGCACGCCGCGCCTTGCCCTGCGGCCGGGTGGTGACATAGGGCTCGCCCAGCCGGGGCAGGATGTCGGGCGAAAAGCCCGGCCCGTCGTCGGCAATCTCGATCTCGATCCAGCCGGCATCGACCGAGGCCACCAGCCGCACCTGTCTGCTGGCAAAGTCTGCGGCGTTCTCGACCAGGGTCGACAGACCGTGGATCACCTCGGGCATACGCCTGATGCGCGGCGCCGCCGAGCCGTCTGCCACCCGCACCGAAATCTCGAACTCCAGATCAAAGCCCTTGTGCGGCGCCGCCACCTCTTCCAGCAGGGCCTTCAGGGCGACATCGTCGTAAAGCGCATCCCCGTCCTCGGGGCGCTGCGACAGCCGTTGCAGGATCAGCCGGCACCGCTCGGCCTGCTCCAGGATCAGGGCCGCATCCTCGGCTGCCGCCGCATCGGCGGGAAAGGCGCGCTTCAGCTCCTTGGCCACGATCTGGATGGTGGCCAGCGGCGTGCCCAGTTCGTGGGCGGCGGCCGCGGCCAGGCCCCCCAGCGCCGCCAGCCGCTGTTCCCGCTGCAGCACATCCTGGGTGGTCGTCAGCGCCAGCTCCAGCTTTTCGGCATCGGCGGCCACGCGCCAGGCATAGGCGGCGGTGAACACCACCCCTGTCACCAGCGCCAGCCCGATCCCGAACCGGTAGAGCGCGGGCAAGGTCAACTCGGTCCCCGCCTGCCACGGCAGCGGCATGGCCCAGAAGAACAGGCCCGCTGTGGCCAGCAGCACGAGCAGGCCCAGCGCCAGCGCCTGACGCCCGGGCAGGGAGGCGGCCGCCACGGTCACCGGCGCCACCAGCAACAGGCAGAAGGGATTCTGCAGTCCGCCGGTCAGCCCCAGCAACACCGTCAACTGCAGGATGTCGAACCCCAGATGGGCCGCCGTCAGGCCTCCGTCCGCCAACGGTGGATCGGGTCGTTTCAGTCGCCGCGTGGCGTGCAGGTTCATGACCACACTGGCGGCGATTACGGTCAGGCACGGCCACAGCGGCAGATCGAAATGAAAGCCCGCCGTGGCCACGACAATGGTCGCGCTCTGGCCGGCAATGGCCATCCAGCGCAGGATGATCAGCGTCCTCAGCGACAGCCCGCGACTCCGCCGGGGCAGGTTGCGCCAGCCTTTCAGCCCCGGGCCCTGCGGCCCTTTATCCGCTTCAAACGTCTCCACATCGTCTCTATAGACCGGGGCCTGCATCCGGGGCGAGACGTCCCGACGCCGCAACCGCTCTGGAGGCCCCATGCCCCGCAAGTCCGTCCTCGTTCTGGCCGCCGCCTGCATCGGCATCGCCGCCGCGCTGGCGCTTGTGACCCTGATCGTCGTGCAGGGCCGGGGCGAGACGCGCGCAGGCACCGCCGGTCAGGCGATCGAGGCCGGCGTCGAGGGACAGCCGACCGCCGGGGGCCCCTTCACCCTGGTCGATCAGGACGGCGAAACCGTCGACCAGACCGTGCTGGACGGCAAGTGGAGCCTGGTCTTCTTCGGCTTTACGTACTGCCCCGACTATTGCCCGACCACCCTGGCCTTCCTTCAGGCGCTCAAGACGGAACTGGGCCCCCAGGGCGAGGATCTGCAGATGATCTTCGTCTCGGTTGATCCCGCCCGCGACACGCCGCAGGCGCTCAAGGACTATCTGTCGTCCGACGGCTTTCCCGAGGGCGTCATCGGCCTGACCGGCACGCCGGAACAGGTGGCCGCCGCCGCCGATGCCTATGACGTCTTCTACAGCAAGTCCGGCGAGGGCGAGGCCTATACGATGAACCACTCCCTCGCCATCTGGCTGATGGGTCCGGACGGCAAGGCGCGCCAGACCCTCAACTATGAGCTGGGGCCCGAGACCGCCGCCGACATTTTCCGTCGCGTGAAGGCCCGAGGGTAGGCTCAGGGGGGGCTGACCCGGATCAGTCCTGCCGGCGCAAGGCCAGCTGCAGTTCCAGCCGCCTGAGCGCATGGATCGTCCGGTTGGCATGGATGGCCGGCCAGACCGACAGCTTCACGACCAGCGAGCCGAGGATCAGCACGGCCGACGGCAGGCCCCAACGCAGGGCTTCCAGGGCCTCGGCGGCGTGGAAGAATTTCCAGGCGGCCCAGACACCGGCGATGAACATCACCGTCTGGGCAACAACCAACACCATCGTAGGCCAGCCGGTCGGCCCGGTGAACACCTCGCCGATCTGACGGAAGTAGCCGGGCTCGGCCCCGGCGCGGGCCAGCAGGGCGCGGTCCTCGTCCTTGAGGGTGTTGGCGATCAGGGTGTCGATATCGTCGGTCATGGGGTCACTCCTTGAAGGGTCAGGTGGTCGCGCAGCTTTCGCCGCGCATGCATCAGTCGCGTCTTGATTGTGCCCTCGGGGGCATCGAGGGCCAGCGCCGCCTCGGCCACGCTCAGCTCGTGCAGGTAGACCAGCGCCAGGGCCGCCCTCTGGTCGGGCGGCAGGGCTCGGATGGCCTCCCGCACGTGCCGACGCGCCAGCACATCGGGCCCTGTCGCGACGTCCGGCTCGGTCAGCGACATCTGGTCGTCCAGCGGCGACTGTCGCGCCCGTTCCCGTCCCCGCCGCCCGCCCAGTCGCCGGCACCGCCGGGTCACAATCCGCAGCGCCCACGCCGGAAAGGCCATCTCATCCCGCAGCGCTGACAAGCCCCTCAGGATCTCGACCCAGCCGTCCTGCACCGCCTCGCGGGCCATCTCCGTGTCGCCCGTCAATCGCCAGGCATGCCCGACCAGCCGCGGCTGCCACGCCTCGACCAGCCGCGCCCGCGCCGCTGCATCTCCGGTTCGCGCGGCGGCGACCAGATAGGCCTCGAACAGCCGGGCCTTGTCGATGCGATCCGCCGACATGAAGGAACACTCCCGCTCTCGGAAAGATAAGGTGTCGCCAGCCCCCTGTCCGGTTCAATTGGCGAGACCGATTGGCCGCGTCGCCCGCATCCCTTGACAACCCGTCAGGCCCGGAACGCCCAAGAAAAAGGCCCCGGCGTCTCCGACGGGGCCTTTTCCTCAATCATGGATCAGCAATCAGTCGCGACGACGACCGCGACCACGGCTACCACCGTCGCCGTCCCGCTTGGGACGGCCGCCCGTGTCGTCCGACAGCGGCGGCTCGCCGCGTTCGGCGCGTTCGGCGTTGATCTTGTCGGTGATGTCCTCACCGGTTTCCTGATCGACGACCTTCATGCTGAGCTTGGTCTTGCCGCGATCGTCGAAGCCCAGGAATTTGACCTTGACTTCCTGACCTTCCGACAGGACGTCGGCCGGGTTGGCGACGCGCTCCAGAGCGATCTGGCTGACGTGGACCAGACCGTCCTTGGCGCCGAAGAAGTTCACAAAGGCGCCGAAGTCGACGACCTTCACGACCTTGCCGGAATAGATCATGCCGGGCTCGGGCTCGGAGGTGATCGACTTGATCCAGTCCTTGGCGGCGTCGATCTTTTCCTGTTCCGACGCGGCAATCTTGACCGTGCCGTCGTCCTCGATGTTGACTTTGGCGCCCGTCTTTTCGACGATCTCGCGGATGATCTTGCCGCCGGTGCCGATCACATCGCGGATCTTGTCGACCGGAATCTTGATCTGCTCGATCTTGGGCGCGAACTCGCCCAGCTCGGTGCGGGCGCCGTCGATGGCCTTGTCCATCTCGTCGAGGATGTGCAGACGGCCGGCCGACGCCTGGGCGATGGCCTTCTTCATGATCTCCTCGGTGATACCGGCGACCTTGATATCCATCTGCAGGCTGGTGATGCCGTCACGGGTGCCGGCCACCTTGAAGTCCATGTCGCCCAGGTGATCCTCGTCACCCAGAATGTCCGACAGGATGGCGAACTCGCCCGAGGGCTCGAGAATCAGGCCCATGGCGATGCCCGAGACCGGCTTCTTCAGCGGCACACCGGCATCCATCAGGGCCAGCGACGATCCGCAGACCGTGGCCATCGACGACGAACCGTTCGACTCGGTGATCTCCGACACCAGACGGATGGTGTAGGGGAATTCTTCCGACGACGGCAGCATCGGGCGAATGGCACGCCAGGCCAGCTTGCCGTGACCGATTTCGCGACGACCGGCGCCGCCCATGCGGCCCGTTTCCCCGACCGAATACGGGGGGAAGTTGTAGTGCAGGAGGAACTTCTCCTTGTACGTCCCGGTCAGGGCGTCGATGTACTGCTCGTCCTCGCCGGTGCCCAGGGTGGCGACGACGATGGCCTGGGTTTCACCGCGGGTGAACAGGGCCGAACCGTGGGTCCGCGGGAAGACGCCGACTTCCGAGACGATGTCACGGACCTTGTCGAGGGCGCGGCCATCGACGCGGTTGCTGTTGTCGATGATGTCGCGACGCAGGACTTCGGCTTCGCAGGTCTTGAAGGCGGCGCCAAAGGCACCCGAGTCGACGCCGTCGGGGTTTTCTTCGGTCTTGAGGAGGGCCTCAGCGGCCTTCTTCTTGGCGGCACCGACCGCTTCGTGGCGGGCGTGCTTGGCCTTGTGGGTGTAGGCGGCCTTGATGTCGTCGCCGACCAGCTTCTTGATCGAGGCGACGACGTCCGAGTGATCCTCGGGCGTGAAGTCGAACGGCTCCTTGGCGGCGTGTTCGGCCAGGTCGATGATGGCATCGATCACCGGCTGCATGCCGCGGTGGGCGAACATCAGGGCCTCAAGGAAGGTGTCTTCCGACAGTTCCTTGGCCTCGGACTCGACCATCATCAGGGCGTCCTGGGTGCCGGCCACGAACAGGTCGAGGTCGGAATCGGGCATCTGGTCGATCGTCGGGTTCAGGACCAGCTCGCCGTTGATATAGCCGACGCGCGCGCCGCCGATCGGGCCCATGAAGGGCACGCCGGAGATGGTCAGGGCCGCCGAGGCCGCGACCATGCCGACCACGTCCGGGTCATTTTCCAGATCGTGCTGGAGAACGGTGACGACCACCTGGGTCTCGTTCTTGAAGCCCTTGACGAACAGGGGGCGGATCGGACGGTCGATCAGGCGGGAAACCAGGGTTTCCTTCTCGGTCGGCCGACCTTCACGCTTGAAATAGCCGCCGGGGATGCGGCCCGCGGCAAAAGTCTTTTCCTGATAGTTGACCGTCAGGGGGAAGAAATCGAGGCCGGGCTTGGGCGCGCGGCCATAGACAACGGTGGCCAGCACCACGGTCTCGCCATAGGTGGCCAGAACCGCGCCATCCGCCTGACGGGCGATGCGGCCCGTTTCCAGCGTCAGCGGGCGTCCGGCCCACTCGATGGTCTTGCGTTTGATATCGAACATATTTTCTCTTTCGTATCCCACGGCCGGATTGCCGATGGGGGCGGACAGTCAGGGCTTGTCTCAGTCCTTCGGGCCCAGGAACCCGGATACGCCGTCGCATCCGGGCGGGTTGGAAGAGGACCGGCGTGGCCCTCGCGTCGTGGAGGCGTGCTGCCTCCGGTCCGCCCTGCGGCGGATAAGAGAAAGGGCCCCCCGAAGGCGGCCCCTTCCGTCACCTGGCCCTAGCGGCGCAGGCCCAGCTTTTCGATAAGGGCGGTATAACGGCCTTCATCGACTTTCTTGAGGTGGTCCAGAAGGCCCCGGCGTTGCGACACCAGCTTGAGCAGGCCGCGACGGCTGTGGTTGTCCTTCTTGTGGGTCTTGAAATGCTCGGTCAGGTTGGCGATCCGTTCGGTCAGGATGGCGACCTGCACTTCGGCGGAACCGGTATCAGCGGCGCCGCGAGCGTTTTCAGTGATGACTTCGGCCTTGCGTTGAGGCGTAATCGACATCGTAGAACTCCTTATTGGAGATTGAATACGCGGTCGGGTTCAAGCCGACCGGCCCGCATCTGACAGAGGGCGACCAGGGTTCCGTCCTCGAAGGCCGAAACGGTCCGCGAGCCGGGCATGAGCCGGGCCTTCAGGGTTTCGATCTGTCGGGGAAGCAGAAGGATCGGCCGTCCCTGCCGAAGCGAGAAGGCATCCGTCGCGGTCACGGCCAGATCCGGGATGTCGTCCAGAGCGGTCGCGACCGGAAGAAGACCTTCCGAGGCGGCGCCCCTATGCACCATTTCCCGCAGAATATCCAGTGTGACCGCCGATTCGGTCGAAAACGGCCCCACCTGCTCGCGCCGCAGCGCCGTAACATGCCCCTCGGCCCCCAGCATCCCCGCCAGATCCCGCGCCAGCGAGCGGATATAGACGCCCTTGCCCGTCCGCACCCGGATCTCGACGCTGTCCGGGTCCAAGGCCGTGATGGCCGCCTCGTGGATGGTGACGGGCCGGGACTTCAGTTCGAACTCTTCCCCCTCCCGGGCCAGATCATAGGCGCGCTGGCCGTCGACCTTGATGGCGGAGAAGCGCGGCGGCACCTGCTCGATCTCGCCGACAAAGGCGGGCAGGGCCGCCTCGACCGCCTCCCGCGAGGGGCGCACGTCGGAGCGGGCGATCTCGACGCCCTCGGCGTCCACACTGTCGGTCGACACGCCCCATGTCACCGTGAAGCGATAGACCTTTTCGGCGTCCATCATGAAGGGCACGGTCTTGGTCGCCTCGCCCAGGGCGATCGGCAGGATGCCGGTGGCCAGCGGGTCCAGCGTCCCGGCGTGGCCGGCCTTCTGTGCCTCGAACAGGCGCCGGACGATCGAGACCGCCTGGGTCGAGCCCATCTCGAGCGGCTTGTCGAGGCAGACCCAGCCGTTGACGACCTGCCCGCGCTTGCGACGGGCCATCAGTCGGTCTCGTCCCCGTCGTCCCGCAGATCGGCCTGCACGCGCGGGTCGGCCAGCAGGGCGTCCATGCGGGCGGCGACCTCGAAGCTCTCGTCGTGACGGAAACGCAGGTCGGGCGTGAACTTCATGTCGATGCGCCGGCCCAGCAGGCCACGCAGGAATTTGGCGTGGGCATTCAGCGCCTTGACCACTTCGCTCTCATGGCCGGCCACGGGGGCGGTTTCAATGCCGGCGCCCAGAGGTTCGACGAAACAGGTGGCGTGCTTGAGGTCCGGCGACAGGCGCACCTCGGTGACCGTCACCGACACGCCGGACAGGGCCTCATCGTGAATGTCTTCCTCGCGCAGGATGTCGACCAGGGCGTGGCGGACCAATTCGGCGGCGCGCAGCTGGCGCTGGCTGGGGCCGTGGCCGGCCGTGTCGCTGTGTTTGCGTCGGCTCATGGCTCGTCTCTCTCGATCAGCGGCGTCTGGCAGGCGGGCCAGCGGATAAGGGGGCGCGGTTTAGTCGTCCGTGCGGGCGGTGTCCAGCGTGGCGGCCGCCCGGGCATCGGCCAGTACGGCCCCGGCGACGATCGTCCGACCGGGATGAACGGTCAGGCCGGCGGCCTCCAGTACCTCGGCGGTCCAGCGGTTGCACATCCGCCCGATCCAGAAGGTTTCGGTCGAGGCATAGAAGCGCGTGCGCCCGTCCGGTCCGGTGGCGCTGAGTCGGGGCCGGCCTCCCGGCAGGTCCAGAGACGCCTCGATCCGGGCCACCAGGGCCTCAAAGGCGTCGGGCGACAGGCGCAGCTCAACCTGCCGGTCGGAATTTCGCACGGGCTGCAACCGGCTGAGCGGGCTCAGCATGACGACCGAGGGATTGTCGGGCGCGAACAGGGCACGCACGCCGTCGGGCAGTCGGGACGTCACGGGGCTCTGGTCGACATAGAAGCGGGCATCGCCCCAGCCGATCCGCACGGCCTCTCCCGGGCCCAGATCGGCCACCAGATCCGCCAGCGGCCCGCCCCGCGCGATCAGGGGTGCACGCTCCATGACCAGATCGGTGTGAAAGCCGTTGCTGTCGATCCGCACCGGCACCGCGTCCGCCCCGGCGAGCGGCTGCTGCGGCCCGGTTTCGGACCAGCTGATCAGTCCGAGGATCACCCCGACCAGTCCCGCGATCAGGATGCGGATTGCCCCGCCCATGCTCATCTCCGCACTGTCAGGAGCTCAGGGAATATGGAAGGCGAGGTCGGCGCAAGCCCGGGCGTCGCCCTCGGGCCGGTCGGCATAGGCCAGCAGGCGCAGGGTCTGGCCCTGAACCACCAGCGCGAGATAGCGGGCCGGGATTTCGGCGCACAGCGGCTGGCTGCCGGCAGAAGGTTCAAGGTCGGTGATCTCTCGAAGCTCGACCTGCTGTCCTGCAGGCAGGCCTACGGCAGTGAAGGGCGGCTCCGACCCGGTCGCGATGCGGTGCGGACGGGTCTGCAGGGTGCCCAGTCCGGTGATCTCAAGCTGCGCCCCGTCGGCGTGCAGCAGTGGCCAGGGTGTGGACTCACCGGCGGCGATAAATGGCCCGCGCAGGGCGTGATCCGCCGCCCGGATCGGCAGGCCCGGCGCGGGAGCTTCTGCCCCGGAGACACGCGTCCAGACGTCGGCCAGCTCTGCGCGCGCACGAGAGACCGTCTGCTCGGCACCGCGCTCGTCAAAGGCGGAGAGGAGCAGCACAAGGACTAGCACTCCGAACAGGTCGAGGAGGCGTCTCATGCGGCGCTCTGGCAGGACGGGTCGGGGCACATGGATTAACGCTAACAGCGATCCATGACGGTTCGAAAGCCCTATCGCGTCGAGGGCGAGGTTTCGTCAGGCTGCGGCGCCGCGCCCTCGGGCAGGGTCCATTCGCCGCGATAGGTGTAGCTGAGCGTCACACAGTGGCGGTAGGTGCCGTCGGTCCAGCGGCCCACGGCGTGCAGGGTGATGGGATCGCCCTGACGGATGCGGCCGGTCAGCAGCCAGGCGTCGTCGGCGCCGGGGCAAAGCGCCCGGACCAGACCCCGGCCGTCGCCTTCCTTGACGATGCCATAGACGTCATTGGCCCGAACCCCGGCAGGCAAGGCGGCCCGTGTCTCATGAGGCCCGCCGCGACGGATCTCGGCCGAGCCGCGTGCCGTGGTCGAGAAGAGGCGCTGGACGCTGACGGCGCCAAAGAAGTTGCGGCGGATCTCGATCGTGATGCCCTGCGTCAGGGCCTGGGTTACGCGGTCGGACGCGTCATAGGCCCAGAAGCGCGTTTCCGCCGCTGCCGGGCCGACCATGAAGGCAAGCAACAGAAGGCCTGTGGCAAGACGTTTCATGGCGGTCTCCGGACAGCGGGCGATCAGGCGCGATTACAGCTCGCGCTTGATCTCCTCGACGGTGAAGCACTCGATGAGGTCGCCTTCCTTGATGTCCTGGAAGCCCTGGAATTGCATGCCGCATTCCTGGCCCGAGGGCACTTCGTTGACCTCATCCTTGAAGCGTTTGAGCGTGTTGAGCGTGCCCAGTTCCAGCACGACGATATCGTCGCGGACGATCCGGACGCGGGCGCCCTTGCGGACCACGCCTTCGGCCACCCGGCAGCCGGCGATCTTGCCGACCTTCGAGATGTCGAACACCTGCAGCACCTTGGCATTGCCCAGCCAGGTTTCGCGCTGGATCGGCGCCAGCATGCCCGACAGGACACCCTTCATGTCGTCCAGCAGGTCATAGATGATCGAGTAGTAGCGGATCTCCACCCCTTCCCGATCAGCCAGTTCCCGTGCCTGCTTCGAGGCGCGGACGTTGAAGCCCAGGATCGGGGCCCCCGCCGTCTTGGCCAGGTTGACGTCGCTCTCGGTGATGCCGCCGGCGCCCTGGAAGACCACGCGGGCGCGAACCTCGTCATTGCCCATGGCCTGCAGCGACCCGGCAATGGCTTCGGTGGACCCCTGAACGTCGCCCTTGATGACAACCGGCAGCTCGTTGATTTTCTGCGTACCCAGCTTGGCCATCATGTCGGCCAGCGACACGGGGTTGGCGGCGGTCGCCTTCTCGCGCTGCTTGCGCTCACGGAAGTCGGTCAGCTCACGGGCGCGGGCTTCGGTCTCGACCACGGCGAACACTTCGCCGGGCGACGGCGGCTCGTCCAGGCCCAGGATCTCGACCGGAACCGAAGGCCCGGCCTCTTCCAGCTGGGCGTTACGCTCGTCCAGAAGGGCGCGAACCTTGCCCCAGGCCGAGCCGGCCACGACGATGTCGCCGCGACGCAGGGTGCCGCGCTTGACCAGAACGGTGCCGACGGGGCCGCGACCCTTGTCCAGCTTGGACTCGATGACCACGCCCTCGGCCGAACGGTCGGGATTGGCGCGCAGGTCCATGACTTCGGCCTGGACCAGAATGGCCTCCAGCAGTCCGTCCAGATTGGTGCGTTCCTTGGCCGACACCTCGATGACCTGGGTGTCGCCGCCCAGGCTCTCGGCGATCACCTCATGCTGCAGCAGCTCGTTGATGACCTTCTGCGGATTGGCCCCGGGCTTGTCGATCTTGTTGACGGCCACGATCAGGGGCGCCTCGGCGGCCTTGGCGTGCTGGATGGCCTCGATCGTCTGGGGCATGACGCCGTCGTCGGCCGCCACCACCAGGATGACGATGTCGGTGACATTGGCGCCGCGCGCCCGCATGGCCGAGAAGGCCGCGTGGCCGGGCGTGTCGAGGAAGGTGACGCGCTGGTCGTCCTTCAGACGAACCTGATAGGCGCCGATGTGCTGGGTGATGCCGCCGGCCTCACCGGTGGCGACATCCGTTGTGCGCAGGGCGTCCAGCAGGCTGGTCTTGCCGTGGTCGACGTGACCCATGACGGCCACGACCGGGTGGCGCGGCGTGGTGGCATCGGCGTCGTCCGCCTCGGCCAGGAAGCCCTCCTCAACGTCGGACTCCGACACCCGCTTGACGGTCATGCCGTATTCGTCGGCCACCAGTTCGGCGGTGTCGGAATCGATCACATCATTGATCTTCATCATCATGCCCTGACGCATCAGGAATTTGACGATGTCGACGCCGCGCACGGCCATCCGGTTGGCCAGATCGCCGACGGTGATGACGTCGGGGATGACCACTTCGCGCGGACGGTTCGGCACTTCCGACGTGCCGCCCTTGCGTTTTTCCTTCTCGCGTTCGCGGGCGCGGCGCACCGAGGCCAGCGAGCGCATCCGCTCGGCGGCGTCCTCGTCTCCCCCGGCCAGGGCCTGGATGGTCAGGCGGCCTTCGCGACGCTTGGGCTCGCCACGCGTGCGGCTGATGGCCTTGCCCGGACCGGCGTCCGAGAAACGGCGATCCCGGTCGTCATCCGGACGACCGGCACGACCGGCAAATCCACCGGCGGACCGGCTGGGACGCGAGACCTCGGGCGTGGCCGGGGCGGCGGCCGGCGCGCCGCGACCGGCGGGAGCGCCGCGCCCACCTGCACCACCCGGCGCCGGGCGCGGGGCATTGGCGGAATATCGAATGGGCTCGCTGGGCACGCGGGGCCGTCCTGCGGCGCCTCCCGGCGGGCCGCTGAGGGCGACCTCGCGCGCCGACCGACCCCCAAAGGCGGGGCGCTCGGGGGCTTCACGACGTTGCTGGCCCGGCTTGGGCACACGCTGACCAAAGTTGACCGCGGGGCGCGCCGGTCGGGCCGGGGCTTCGGGTGCGGCCGGGGCCGGTGTCGGCTTTTCGGCGACCGGTTCAGCCTTGGCCGGAGCCTCGGGATTGGCCGAGGTCGCTTTTGCGGCAAGCCTGGGCGCAGCCGCGCCCAGTTTGGCGGCTTCAGCGCGGGCGGCCTCGGCTGCGGCCTTGGCTGCGGCGGCTTCGCTCTGTGCCGTTTCAGCCTGCTTGCGCGTGGCTTCCTCGCGCCTGGCGCGCTCGGCAGCTTCCGCCTTTTCGCGGGCGGCGCGTTCGGCCTGGGCGGCCTCGATGGCGCGGCGGCGCGCTTCCTGTTCTTCGGACGACAGCCCACCGGCATCGGTCGGGCGCGGCGCAGGCGCTTCTGCCCGAGGCGGCGCGGGGCGACGCCCGGCGACATCAAAGCCCTGGGTGCGCGGCTGGGCCGGCGCACCAGCGCGACGCTTGGTCTCGACCACGACCGTCTTGGTGCGGCCGTGGCTGAAGCTCTGGCGGACCGTGCCGGTCGAGACGGAGCCCGTCGCACGCGGCTTCAGGCTCAGCGGTGCACGCGGTCCCGTTTGCGGAGTCGCGGTGCCCGAGCTCGCCTTGCCTGCGCCTGTGGCGCCGGAGGTCTCGGTCTTCTTGCCGTCCTGGGTCTTGTCGTTCTCGTCGGTCATCCGGTCGCTTCGTCTGGACGCCGGGACAATCCCGACGCCACGTATCAAACACAAAAGGGCGAGCGCGCCCCGCCTCCCTTTCAGGAGTCGGAACCCCGCCCGTCCACAGCCTGCCCGGGCCCGCCAGGGAGCCCATCGTCACAAGGGTCGTTCGGTCCGTCCCCGGAGGTGTGGCCGGGCCCGGCCCGATCCCACTCCCGCGGATGAAGCGGACGAAAACCCGCCAATCTGGTGACCTCAAGGGTCCAGCGATCCGCGCGTCCGCCTGCAAGCAGCACGCTGTGTATCGCATTTTCCAGCCCCAGGGCCAAACTCAATTCTTCCGCCCCGAATGCACCGCACAGGCCCACGGGACGGGATGTGTGCCGCATCAGCCCGATCAGACGCTGGCGTCCGTCGCGCGCGCCGTCGGCAGCCTCGACCAGCCAGGCGGCCCGGCCGCCCTTGATCGCAGCGGCCGATTTCTCGAAACCCGAGATAAGCACGCCTTCGCGCCGGGCAAGCCCCAGTTGCTCGAGACAGCGCCGGACCAGCAGGCTTTCAACCTGATCGGCAAGATCGGGCGAGGCCTGAACCGGGGCCTTGGCGGCCCGCGAAAACAGGCCCTTGCCGGCCGCCGTGATCGAGGCGCGGTCAGCGGCCACCCACAGGCCACGGCCCGGCAGCTTGCGCGCCAGATCGGGCACGACCTGACCGTCCGGGCCCACGACGAAGCGGATCAGGGCAGACTCATCCATGACCTGGCGCGTGACCAGATCGCGGCGTTCCCGTTCAGCCTGTGCTTCGGCGAGCCCCATGGACGGTCCGGTCTCCCATCACGCGTCGCGGTCGTCGAGGTCGGCGTCGAGGGTGTCGAGAGTCTCACCCTCGCCTTCCTCTACCGTTTCGTCGTCTGCGTTCGACCCGGCAAAGACGGTGTCGGCGTCATAGGATTCCTCGCCGTCCTCGACCTCATATTCGGGCTCGGGTTCGGGCTGCGGCAGTTCCGAGGCATCGATCCAGCCGGCGGCGACGCGGGCCTGCAGGATCAGCAGTTCGGCCTCTTCCTGGGCCAGGTTGAAGCTCTCCAGCACGCCGGCCAGCTTGACCCGCTCGCCGTTCTTCATCTCATAGCCGCCGCGGATTTCGTCGGTGGCCAGATCGGCCAGATCCTCGACCGTCTTCACACCGTTCTCGCCCAGGGCAACCGCCATCGGCAGGGTCACGCCCGGTACGTCCAGCACGCCGTCCTCGACGCCCAGTTCCTTGCGTTTCGCGTCCTGCTCGGCGGCCTGACGGTCAAGGAAGTCACGGGCGCGGGCCTGCAGCTCCTCGGCCGTTTCCTCGTCAAAGCCTTCGATATCCGAGATTTCATAGGGCTCGACAAAGGCCAGATCCTCGACCGTGGCAAAGCCTTCGGTGACCAGCAGCTGGGCGATCACCTCGTCCACGTCCAGGGCTTCCTGGAACAGGGTGGTGCGCTCGGCGAACTCGCGCTGGCGACGCTCGGAGTCCTGGGTCTCGGTGATGATGTCGATCTGCCAGCCGGTCAGCTGGGAGGCGAGACGGACGTTCTGGCCGCGACGGCCGATGGCCAGCGACAGCTGCTCGTCGGGCACGACCACCTCGACGCGGTCGGCCTCTTCATCCAGCACGACCTTGGAGACTTCGGCGGGAGCCAAGGCATTCACGATGAAGGTCGGCTCATCCGGGTTCCACTGGATGATGTCGATCTTCTCACCCTGAAGCTCGGCCACGACCGCCTGCACCCGCGACCCGCGCATACCGACGCAGGCGCCGACCGGGTCGATCGAGCTATCGTTCGACAGCACGGCCATCTTGGCGCGCGAACCGGCGTCGCGGGCGGCGGCGCGGATCTCGATCACGCCGTCATAGACCTCGGGCACTTCCTGGGCGAACAGCTTGGCCATGAAGCCCGGGTGGGCGCGACTCAGCATGACCTGCGGACCCTTGGCCTCGGGGCGGACGTCATAGATGTAGGTGCGGATGCGGTCGCCGATGTTGAACAGCTCGCGCGGGATCGAGTCATTGCGGCGCATGATGCCCTCGCCGCGGCCCAGATCGACGATGGTGTTGCCGTATTCGACGCGCTTGACGGTGCCGTTGACGATCTCGCCGACGCGGTCCTTGAACTCTTCGTACTGGTTGGCGCGCTCGGCCTCGCGGACCTTTCCGGTGACGACCTGACGGGCCATCTGGGTCTGGACGCGGCCGAATTCGAACGGCGGAAGCTCCTCGACATATTCCTTGCCGACGACCGCCTCGGGGTCGCGCTTCAGGGCGTCCTTCAGGCGCACCATGGCGCTGTCATTGAACTCTTCCAGCTCGTCCTCGGGCTGCCAGTCATCCTCGACGATGGTCACGTGGCGGGTCAGCGACAGCTCGCCGGTCTTGCCGTCCAGACTCGCACGGATGTCGTGGTGGGCCCCATAGCGCGACTTGGCCCCCTTCTGGATGGCCTCCTCGATCGCCTCGATGACGATCTCCCGGTCGATATTCTTCTCCTGCGCCACCGCATTGGCGATCTGCAGCAGTTCGAGTCGGTTTGCGGAAACGCCGGTCACGGCCATGGGTCAGTCCTCGAAGTCGGTAGAGTTGGTGTCGGTGTCAGAAGCATTTCGGGCGGCGCGCTTCTCAGCCCCCGCCTTCATCAGTTCGTCGGTCAGGACCAGCTTGGCATCCACCAGCCAGTCAAAGGGGATCAGGGCCGTGTCCGTCTCGCCGTCCAGGTCGATGGCGACATGGCCCTCGTCGGTGCCGGCCAGAATTCCCTTGAAGCGCTTTCGGCCCTCGATCATGCGATCGGTTTCCAGTCGCGCCTCATAGCCCTCGAACAGGTCGAAATCGGACAGCCGGGTCAGCGGCCGGTCGATACCGGGCGAGGAAACCTCCAGCAGATATTCGCCGGCGATCGGGTCGGCAGCGTCGAACACTTCCGAGATGGCGCGGCTCAGCCGGGCGCATTCCTCGACCGAGATGTCATTATCGACCGGACGTTCGGCCATGACCTGCAGGCGACGGCGCAGGGTGCCACCCATCAGCCGCACACGCACCACCGCCAGACCGAGCGTTTCGGCGACGGGATCGATCATCTCGATCAGGGCGCGGTCTTCGGCGGTCCTTGCGCGCACGCGGGGCGTACTCCCAATAAAAAAGCGGCCGACCGTCTCAGGGCCGCCGCTTGATCACGACGCCGTTTGACGCCGGTCTAACGATGTGGCCCGCCATATAGCGCCCCCGGCCGGGCTTGTCAGCCCCTTTGGGGTGTTTGCTTTTTTTACCGGCTCGCCTAGACGCCATCCCATGGAGATTCACTGGATACCGCAGGACACGCCCGGCAGCCTCGGCGTGTCGCGACGGCCGCCCGGCGGCGAGGCCATGGAGGCTGTGCTGGTCGCCAATCTGGGCTATGTCGACCGGGTCGTGACCCTGCTGGAGCCCGAAGAGGTCGAGCGGCTGGACATCGTCCGCGAGGCCGAGGTCTGCAAGGCGCACGGCGTGGCCTTCGACAACCTGCCGGTGCCCGACCATGACGTGCCGCCGGACGTCGCGGCCTTTGACCGTCTGGTGAAACGGCTGCGCAAGCGTCTGGAGGCGGGCGAGCGGATGGTCATCCACTGCAATGCCGGTCTGGGTCGCGCGCCCACGCTGGCCTGCTGTCTTCTGGTGGCCGGGGGACTGCACCCGGATGAGGCGGTGCTTCGGGTCGGGGCCGCGCGCGGGCGCACCGTGCCCGAGATGGACAGCCAGTACGCCTTCATCCACGCCTTTGCCGAGCGTCAGGCCGCCGGTGCCGCCCGTCGTTCAAAGAGCAAAAAGACCGGATCGGTGTCGCCCAGACGCTTGTCCTCATAACGGGTGCGGATGTGGTCGGCGGGGGCCGTACGCCAGTCATCGGCGGCCTCGGCCATCCAGACCAGACCCGGCGTCTCCAGAAACCGCGCCAGCGCCCAGTCAGCGTAGGCCTTCCAGTCCGTGACGAAGCGCAGGCGTCCGCCGACCTTCAGGATGCGGGCCAGCTCCGCCGCGACGTCGGCCTGGACCAGTCGCCGCTTGGCATGGCGCGCCTTGGGCCAGGGGTCGGGAAACAGGATCAGCACATGGTCGACCGAGGCGTCCGGCAAGGCCGCCAGTACCGCGCGCGCGTCATCGGCGTGAATGCGAACATTCTTCAGTCCGGCCTCCTCGATATGGCGCAGGGCCGAGCCGACGCCGTTCAGGAAGGGCTCGCAGCCAATCATCAGGGTCTCGGGGTGGCGCGCGGCCTGCCCCGCCAGATGCTCGCCCCCGCCAAAGCCGATCTCGAGCCAGACCGCGCGAGCCCCGGGCATGATGGCGACGGGATCCAGCGGGCCGTCGGCGGGATCAGGCAGGGCCACCGCCGGCAACAGGGTGTCAAACAGCGCCGCCTGACGCGGCTTCAGCGCGCGCGACTTGATGCGGCCAAAACTGCGGATCGGGCCGTGGGAAGAGAGGTCGGACATGACCGCTCCTTAGACGTCAGTCGCTGCAGGGAAAAGGGCGGCCGCGCGTGCGGTCAGGCCAGCGCCTTCAGCTGATCGACCAGATCGGTCTTCTCCCAGCTGAACCCTCCGTCGGCCTCGGGCTCGCGGCCGAAATGGCCATAGGCGGCAGTGCGGGCATAGATGGGTTTGTTGAGGCCCAGGTGCTGGCGGATGGCGCGCGGGGTGCCGCCGCCGATCAGGCCCAGCAGCTTCTCTTCAAGCACCGTCTCCGAAATCTTGCCCGTGCCGTGCAGATCGACGTGAATCGACTGAGGCTTGGCCACGCCGATGGCATAGCTGAGCTGGATGGTGCAGCGGTCGGCCAGACCCGCCGCCACGACATTCTTGGCCAGGTAGCGGCAGGCATAGGCCGCCGAGCGGTCGACCTTGGTCGGATCCTTGCCAGAGAAAGCCCCGCCACCGTGCGGGGCCGCCCCGCCATAGGTGTCGACGATGATCTTGCGGCCGGTCAGGCCCGAGTCACCGTCCGGACCGCCGATCTCGAACACGCCGGTCGGATTGATGTGCCAGACGGTCTCATTGGTGATGAAGCCCTTGGGCAGGACATCTTCGACCACCGGCTTGACCAGAGCCGCCACATCGCCCTGCGACATGCCTTTGGCGTGCTGGGTGGAGACCACGATCGAGGTGGCGCGCACCGGCAGGCCGTTCTCGTAGAACAGGGTGACCTGGCTCTTGGCGTCAGGCTCCAGTGCCTTCTCACCGCCGTGTCGCAGCTCTGCCAGACGGCGGAGGATGCGGTGGCTGTAGGCCAGGGTGGCCGGCATCAGCTCGGGCGTTTCGTTCGAGGCATAGCCGAACATGATGCCCTGATCGCCCGCGCCCTCGTCCTTGCCGTCGGCGGCGTCGACGCCGACGGCGATGTCCACCGACTGGCCGTGCAGATAGTTGGAAAATGTCAGCGTCTCCCAGTGGAAGCCGTCCTGCTCATAGCCAATGTCGCGCACGGCGGCGCGCACCACCTGTTCAATCTCGGCCTCGATCCCGGGGGCCCAGGTGCCGTTCTCCCAGATGCCCTTGCCGCGGATCTCGCCGGCCAGCACCACGCGATTGGTGGTGGTCAGGGTCTCGCAGGCCACGCGGGCCTCAGGGTCCTTCGACAGGAACAGGTCAACGATGGTGTCCGAGATGCGGTCCGAGACCTTGTCGGGGTGTCCCTCGGAAACGCTTTCCGAGGTGAAATGGAAGGAGGTACGGGACAAGGGGCGAACTCCGCAGGTCATGGACGCCAGGAATGGGCGGCCGCCAGACATATAAAGATATGCTTATATGTTCAAGCGGTCTCGTAGGCGCGTCAGCTGGGGCGCGATCAGCGCCAGCGCCGCCGACTTGACCGCCATGCCCCACAGAAACGGCGTGACCCCTGCCGACAACGCTTCAGCCGCCCCGATACGGAGGCTGAGGCCCGCCCAGCCGAGCGCCAGAATCAACAGATGACCGGCCAGCCCGAGGGCAAAGACGCGCAGCATCGTGCGCCACATGGGGCCGGGGGACAGGGTGCGGCCGCCGGCTCCGACCAGCAGAGCCGCCAGCGGAAAGCCGACCAGATAGCCGGCGGTCGGCCCGGTCAGAGCGGACAGCCCCGAGGCCCCGCCCGCAAACACCGGCAGGCCCAGCGCTCCCGCCGCCAGATAGAGAAGACCTGCCGCCAACCCCGATCGCGGCCCCAACGTCAGCCCGGCGGCCAGCACCGCCAGCGTCTGCAACGACTGCGGTACCGGCGATCCCGGCACGGCCACATCCACCCGCGCGCCCAGCACAATCAGCGCGACGAAGGCCAGAGTGGCAACGAGGCCCGGAAGATGACGAACAACGGGGGATGGGGTCATGAAAGGAAGTGGTGCCGCCTAGTGACTCGAACACCTGACCCCCGCATTACGAAGGCTAGGGAAGATGAGGGGGAGATATCAATGCTGGCATGGCTTTCACCAGCCCAAGCCGTCCCAAATTTACGGCTACACAGCCCCTTCCCCTTCTCGCCCGAAGGGGTCATGTGTGCGTTCCCTAAGATGCGCACTTTAACGTGGGAACCGGCGAAATCTCGACCTCCGCTATACCTGCAAACCGTACCCCGATCGAGGCACCCAACATACCGCTGGAGACGATGGGCAAAGACCGCTTTCCGCCCAGGACGCCATGTCGCCTTCCGACGGCGGGCTCGACCGGCCGTCGCCCCGCCTTCAGTCTAATCCAAGAGTTTCAGTCATCGAGCGCCAGTGAACGTGCGGAAGGAGCGTGTCCTTCCGCAGGAAGGCGATACAGACTTCCGTCGTACCCTTCAGCAAGAACCACTCATCGTGTTGTAGTGGGATATCGTCAGGCGCGGTCGCTTCGCGCCATCACTGTATTTGGGTTGGGCGTCTCTTTAAAGGCCCGATCATGCCTCCGAGCGGTGTCGTCAGGCCAAACGAGTTCGGCGGTGTCTGGTCTCCCGGTGGTCGGTGGCGTCTCCGCCTGTCGCCACGCCGTGTGGCAACATTTCCGGTCTAGCCTGAGTTTTCGGGCCGCCTACAGGACAACAATCGTGCAGAAAACGTTTAGAGAGCGCGACTTTCGATTTGACGAGGTTAACCAGTCAGCCCCACTCACAGTCCGGGAGGCCGATTATGCTGGTCCCCTTTGATCTTCGTCTGAGGAAGGGGGCGCATGGCCGGGGAAGGGCGGAACCGAATGAGCAAAGCTCCAATCGCGGCTGCACTGATGGGTACGTCCCTGCTGATACGCGTTCTGGGTATGCAGCGGTCCATCGGAATCGTCTGGTGGATCAGCGCTCGGTTTCCGGCCCCACCGCTGGCGGCTTCCACCGACAGCCTCGCGGAACGGCAGGCCCGGGTCATCGCCGCCGTCGCCGAAAGGCTTCCCCGCCGCCCCACATGTCTGCCGCGCGCCTTGGTGCTCGCCGGTCTTCTTCGGCGCCGGCGGCGGGTCGCCGAACTGTGTGTCGGCGCCCGCGTGGCAGGCGGCTTCGGCGCTCATGCCTGGGTCGAGGTGGACGGGCGACCTGTCCATGAAGAAGCCGACCCGGCCAGCCGGTACGGCTGTCTCTGGCGTTTGCCTACGATCGGGCGCTGAGATCAGAGCTCTTCCTTCGGTGCGCTAGAGATCCGGAGGGCCAGAAGCCGGGCGCGTATGAGGACGCGGAATCCTTCCTCCAACGCCTCTGCCGACAGCCTAAAGCCCCGGTCTGCCGCGATCCGTATTAGAGCGTCGCGCTCGAGTCGCGGAGAGAGGTCTGCGCGCGCGACGTCATCGGGATCAAGGCTGGTAAGGAAGGCGATCGCCTGTTGAACGGTCTTGCGATCAGGAGACATCGTGGGGACCCCCGGCCCGGAGGACATGGTCGAGGGCCATCATGACCGAGGCCGCTGTGAACAGGCGGCGATGGTCGGGACAGGTCGCCGCGTCCGGTTCGCGCCGGTCCGTGGAAGGATCCGGAAAGAGCATTTCGGCACTTGCGTCCCATCCGCCGTCCTCCCGTTGCTGGCGCGCCAGCTCGCGGGCCAGGCTCTGCGCCCTGATCTGGTCGTCAGGATCTCCATGGAGAAGGATCCGGGCCAGCCATGCACGGTCGAATACTGACGGAGTTTGCTGAGCGCGGGCCCATGCAACAGCCGAGCGACGCGACCGGTCGGCGTCGGGGGGCAGGGCCTCGACCGCCATCGCGGTGGCGAACGCGTCGCGTCGCCACCAATAGGCGTTCCAGCAGCCTTCGGCAGCCTGGCTGGAAACCAGCAAATCCGACAGTGTGCCTTCGAGCAACCTCGCCGCATTGGCGGCCACGCAAAGGTGGCTCCCCCGCCAGCCCCGGTCGTCAACGTGAAGCCGCCCATCGCCGAACCGGACCTTGGTTTCGGCCCGATAGGTCGCAAAGCCGCCGTCCGGAAGGAGATGCGAGCGAAGGAAGGCTAGACCAGCCTCGGCCTCCGGTCCCGCCCAGCTGATCATGCCGAGGAACTCCAGGGCCCAGGCAGTGCTGTCGGCGTCGGCGGGGCTATGTGCGTTATATCCCCAGCCGCCATCGGCACGCTGTCGCCGGACCAGTGCGGTCGCCGTCTGCCGGAGGATATCGCATGAGACCCGCCCACCGCCGCCCGCCAAGGCGCAGCCGATGAAGGCGGTGACCCATTCGTCTGACATTCCGTTGACGATCTGGAAGTCGCGCCAAAGGTCATCCTGGCTGCGATGGGCCAGCAGAAAGCGCCCGGCGCGGTCCCTGGCGGCGTCCAGGTCCTCCCCTCCATGGGACGCCCGATGCAGCGGCGGGGAATCACGGCCGCCCCGGGACCAGAAATGCTGTGCCGACAGATAGGCCTTCGCCGATGCGACGCCCGCCGCCGAGATCGAGACTTTGGCGTGAGACACGCGCTGCTCCAGCCAAGGCGTAAACCGCTCCGGTGACATCGCCGTCGCCGCCATCCATGCCGTGGGCCAGAGCTGCTCGGGGTCCTCCGGGTACCGGAAGACCCCCGCCGCGAGCAGGGCGGCCGCCTTCTGCGGAGCGCACAGCCCCGTCTCTTTGAGCTCGTCGAACACCCCCCCCCAGCGGGGCTCGATTTCGGGCAAGCCGTCGAGCAGGGCTTCGTAACCGATCGTCCCGAGCAGGTGAGGCGCGTAGTCAAGCGCGACGCCCACCTGTCCGGTCCGTTCGACCAGCCGCCGAAAGTGATCCGTGGCGATGGCGACGTCGCCCGGCCATTCGATCCGCGCAAGAACGCCCGCAAGGTCGTCCGGCCGGATCTGACGCAAATTGATGCGCACCGCGTCCGCTCTTCCCGCCATCAGTCCGATGAAGCTGATGGACAGCGTCTCGGGAATGGAATGGAAGATCGTCGAAATCAGTCGTCCGCCTTCCGGACCGCCCAGGCCATGTCGCTCGATATACTCGAGAATGCGGTGTCGCTGGTCCGCGACCCCTGCCTGATCGACGCGCCGTTGGACCGGCAAGAAGATGGCCGGCGCTCCCGGAGCCGCGCCGTCGCCCGGCCGATCCCATTCCAGATAAATGGTCTCTATACTGGTCCGCAGGCCGTCGGCATCGTCTGCCCACGCAGCCAGAAAGCGCCCGATCGCGCTATCCCGCACAGCTGCCTGATCGGCGCTGTGGAGAGCGCGCTTCAGGTTTCCTGCATCGGCGTCCCATGCGGTGAACAACTGATGTAGGTCGACCCCGTGGTCGCGCTCACCCAGCCGGATTTCCAGTGCCACGCGCGGGACAGGGGCCAGTTTGGCGGCGTCCGCTTCCAGCCGCCCGCGGTCGGCGGTACTGACCAGGCATTCATCCACCGCAGGCCACAGCAACGACAAGCATCCGACTGGCGAAAGTGGGAAATCTGGTTCCGGCGGGGCGGGGGCCGAAGATGTCATGGACGTTCGGCGCCGGAGAGATGCGGAACCAGGGCGTCTATCCTGACCGCGCTGTCCTCCAGGAGATCGAGGGAGTCGGGAAGGGCGACGACCAGGGTGGCGGCCTGCCCCGCGAGACGACCGAGCGCGGTCTGCAGCGAGGGCGTCAGACCCGGGCCGTGTGCCGTTGGATTCCGGGTGACGTGCTTGATCAGCAGACCGACTGTCTCATGTCCCGCCGCAGGTCTAGAACGCAGGCTGCTGGCGTGGGGATCGCGCGCAGCCAGAAACAGGAAGGCCGCGACCGGAGCCGAGGCGGCGATGGGTGCGGGGTCGATCGGCAGGACGCATTTTTCGACGCCGACCACGAAGGCGGTGTCCTCCGGATTCTCATCGAACCGGGACTGCAGGCCGACAAGGCCGAGGGCCGCGGCGGTCTGTCGGCTGAGCTTGGTTTGCCGGTGGCCTGGGTAGACACTCCAGCGACCTTCGAGCTCCGCGACGCAGGCGAGATCGTCCGCGAACAACCGCCACCCCTGCCGTTGCAGGGCCCATGACAGTGTCGATTTCCCCGCTCCCTTGTCGGCGGCGATCAGCAGGGCGCGTCCATCGCGGACCAGCGCTGCGGCATGGAAGGAAAGACTGCCCCTGCGAGCCAGAATAGTCCGCATAACCGGCTCCGCGAACAGGCTGAGCAGGTCTCGCCCGCTCACCTCCGGCGTGGCGAGACAATCGACTTCGGCTGCAGAAGGGCTGACGCGAAAACAGCAGCGCACGCGTCCGTCGTGGCCATAGACATGGGTGGTGCCCCGTCCTGTCCCGCCCACCTCGGGCCGAGCCAAGCCGATCCACGGACCGGCATCCGGGTCGGGGCAAACCTCCCGCGTCCTGCGCACCCGCCAGACAACATCAGCGCCGCACTCTGCCTCGTCGTCGTCATCGACCTTCGAGATACGCAGACCATTGAAAATCAGCATGCAACCAGCAACGGCGTGAGCCGCATGGTAGGGCTAAACGAAGTGGGAGGACGCTGCCTGTGCCCGGGCTCAGGAATAATTCGCGCCGTCGAAAGTCCCGCCGGGCCCATTCTGCGTGAGTTCCGAAGCATCGCCATGATCGACGAGTTCGGATGGTTCAAAGGCGGGCTTGGGAGTCGCTTGGGCATCTTCGTGTTGCATCTTCGTCTCCAAGAATCGACAATCCGGTCCGCTACGAGCATCTCGCATCTCAGAAGGACGCGGACGACACTCCGACAGGATATTGTCACGCTATCCGCAGGGAGCCCTGTACTGCAAGGTCTCACAGTGTCCGGGCCTAGACATGTGGTTGTCCCGCAACACGGCGCTCGCCGGACAGGGAACCGTTGGCCAAGGTTCACCCGAGAGACACCGAGGACGCTGGTATCTTCAGGTTGCGGATAGTCATGCCTCCCAAGGCCCCGGGGACCGGGGTTACGGCGGCCTCGGGCGGCCAGTCTTGCAACCGCTCCACCAGAGCCTGAAGTCCGGTCTGAAGGAGGCTCCGCGCCAGGTGGGCGCCGACGCAGGCGTGTCGCCCCGCCCCGAAGGCGAGATGGGGCGGTCCCGAGCGGGCGGGGTTGAATTGATCCGGAAGCGCAAAGACCAGCGGGTCCCGGTTGACGGTGCCGAGGGGCAAGACGATCAGGCTGTTTCGCAGAATCGGGCCTGCCGGACACGGGATGTCGCCCGTCGCCCGTCGAAACAGGGTGAGATGCGAAGGAGGCCCAAGCCGAAGGCCCTCCTCCACCAGTTGTCCTATCGGCAGGAGACCTTCGCGCGCCGCCCGCCAAGCGGCTGGGAGCGCCGACAGACGGACCATCAGACCGGTCAGCGCCTCCAAGGTCGTGTAAGAGTTGGCGAACAGCAACAGAGTCGCTTGGGCGAGTGCCTCGTCCTTCGAGAGCTCGCCTTTTTCTACCGCCGTCAGGAGGGCTCTACTGGCGACCGCCCCGGCCGGCAGGTCACGTCGCCAGATATCCTCCACGTCGGCCGCAATCGCGGCCAAGGCGAAATATCCCGCCGCGCCCGGCCGACCTCCCGGAATGAAGCCGCTCATGGACTGGAGCGACGCCTCAAGTTTACTCCGGTGCGCCGCCGGTACGCCGATCATGTCCATCAGGGTGTCGCGGACAAGAGGCCTCGCGTACTGGTCCACCAGGTCGAAAATGGGCGCGCGTTCCGATGCGCCGAGCAGGTCCGATGCGCGCGCCTCGATCGTGGAAGCGACTTGGGGCAGGGCCCTGGGGCCGACGGCCGCCGCCATGGCTCTCCGACAGGCTGCGTGCCGATCATCATCGGCTCCCCACATCCAGAGCGCCCGCATCCGTCCCCCGCGGGCGATGGCGGACAGATGCGGATCGGACCCTTCCATTTCCAGATCTTCCGCACCCAGCACCACGGCCTCTCGGCACGCGAGTATGGCCTTGGCGTCGGCGAAGCCAGGGACAGTCCAAGTGTCGCGATCACTGTCCAAGGCCCGAGTCTCACTCAGGGGAGGCTGAGGCATGCCCGTCCTCCGGTTGTCTGAAATCCCGCCGTCTTGAAAGCAGATTCGGACACGGGCAGCAAATGCGTATATTGGGCACGTTGCGCAAGCAGGTCCGGGTCCGCGCGCCCTGGGCGCCAGTTGGCGGAGTGTCCATGAGTTTCGAATCTACGGCGGTCTTCCGGCTTTCCGATAATGCCCTTTCGGTATCGCTCGAAGAGGAAGCCGTCATTCTCAACCTGAGCGCCGACAGGTATTTTGGTGTTCGGGGGGCGGCGCGTCACCTTCTGGATGGTCTGAGGGATGGCATGACGGTCCAGGCCATGGCGGATGAAATGCAGCGGCGATACGACGTCACGCCGGAAGCCGCTCACCGTGATCTCGAGGCCGTTCTGCCCAAGTTGATCGCTGCCGATATTGTCACGCGCGTCGTTTAGGACGTCAGAATGAGCGCCATCGCCGGAATCTGGCGTACGGACGGCAGGCCCGCCGTCGCGGACCTTGAACGGGCATTGGCCGCCCTGCGCCCGTACGGGCCCGACGATTCGGCAACGTGGGTGAAACAGGATGTCGGCGTCGGCCGGCGGCTGATGCGGCTGGACCCAGCAGAACTATCCGACGGCCAGCCCCTCGTCGGAGGCGGCGGACGCTTTCTGCTGGTCGCCGATCTGCGCCTCGACAACCGGCAGGAACTGGCGGAGGCACTGGGGCTGCGGGCCCGAGATCTGGCTGTGACCGCCGACGCCAGGCTGGCGCTCGGAGCCTTTGAACGATGGGGCGAGGACTGTTCGCAGTTCCTGTGCGGCGACTACGCCCTCGCGGTATGGGACCAGGATCGGCAACATTGGTTCCTTGCCCGTGACGCGATGGGCGGCAGGCCGCTGCACTATTTCCACGGGCCACACCTCTTCGCCTTCGCCTCGATGCCCAGGGGACTGCATGCCCTGCCGGAAATTCCCTACGCGGTCGACGAAGACTTGCTGGCCCGCGCCTTCACCCTGGCGCCGGCGGGATCCGACGCGAGTTGCTTCCGGCAGATCAGCCGGGTCGGCCCGGGCGAGTACGCTGTCGTCACCAGATCCGGGGTGCGGCGCGGTCGACACTGGAACCCTTCCCTGGAGCCGCTTCGGCTCGAGCGGCTGACCGACTACGAGGAGGCTCTGAGAGAACATCTGGACCGCGCGGTGTCGGACAGGCTGCCCGCCACCGGCGACGTCGGCGCCCAGCTCAGCGCCGGGCTCGACAGTTCGGCGGTCGCCACTACTGCCGCCAGGCGGCTGTCTGCCGCGGGAAGACAGGTGGTCGCCTTCACTTCCGTGCCGCAGGCGGGCGCCGAAACATTCGCGGCGCCTTACAGGCTGGCCGATGAGGGCCCGATCGCGTCGATGACGGCCGCCCTGTATGAAAACATGGAGCATGTGAGGGTCGCGACGCCCGGTCGTTCGCTCTTGACCGGGCTCGCCGAGGCCTTCGATCTCGCCGAACAGCCGTACCTGAACCTGTGCAACCAGGTATGGGTCGAGGCGATCAACGAACAGGCGCACGCACGGGGTCTGACGGTCATGCTCACCGGGCAGATGGGCAATCTGACCCTTAGCTACAAAGGCATGAGTTCGTTCAAGAGCCGGCTCAGACGCGGCGATCTCGCCGGAGCGTTCAACGAGTATCGGATTGCCGCCTGGCTGGTCGGACAGGGCGGATGGAAAGGGCTACTGCGCGTAGTTCGCAAGGGACTGGGGAACCTGGTGCGTCGATCAGGGCCCGATGAAGACCGCAGCGCCCTCGAGGGCCTTCTGAACTCCGCGATTAGATTGCAGCCCGCCGCCACTACAGATCCCCAACGACCTGTTCCACCAGAGGGACGCTCCGCCTCTCGCTTGGCGGCGATGCACCGGATCGACCTGGCGAACGGGCGCAAGGCGACTCTTGCGCGCTGGCGGATCCGTGAGCTGGACCCGACGGCCGACCGTCGTCTGGTGGAGTTCTGCCTGAGGGTCCCCGAGGCGCAATTGCGCCTCAACGGCCGTCCCGCGGCTCTCACACGAAGCGCGCTGGCCGATCGTTTGCCGCCTGCTGTCGCGCAGCTCCGGACGCGCGGACTCCAGGCGATCGATTGGCACATGGGGCTGACAGACCCGGTACATCAGCTGGGCGAGGTGGTCGACCGGTTTGCGGCATCCCCGGAAACCGCCGCAATGCTTGACGTTCCGGGGTTGCAGACGATGGTTGACCGATGGCCCACCCTCGATTGGAGTGACCCCAGAACCAGCCAGCACTACCGCCTCACACTTCTGCGGGCGGTCTCCTTCGGCGACTTCCTGCGCCGCGGTGCCGATGCAGGCGCCCAACGCCGGGATCACGACGCGGCACGACTTGGACGCTGATGGACTTCTCAATATCCTCGACGGAAGGGTGCTGCCAGTCGCACGACAACTCGTCTGCACCATGCGCAGACAGGGCAGGGAATGCAGCGTCTATCCGGCGAGCATCACCTGTTGTGATTCGGTCAGAGTTTAGGTCGGTCTATCCGGGCCTGAATGGCCCTTGGAGCGATGTTTTGCGGGTCGACCGCAATCTCCCGAGCCGCAACTGACGCGACCCCAGTTTCTCGTCCATCGATCGCGAGAAATCCGTAAGAACACCAACGCACGGTGATTCCGCCCAAGGAAAGAAGATCACCCCCACTTTGCCCGGCGAGGCTTCCTTCAATGAGCTGGACCCGGCTTCCTGCTGAAAGCGCACCCAGCCCAGACCCACGACGCCACCCAGCGAAAGGGCTTTTCGCTCAGCGCCGGTATTCTTCCCATCCAAGGGGTCTTTGGAAAGGTGGTGCCGCCTAGGTGACTCGAACACCTGACCCCCGCATTACGAATGCGATGCTCTACCGGCTGAGCTAAGGCGGCCCACATTGGCGGGCCTGACCGGCCCGGCGCGAGGGCGCTGTTTATACGGGGCCGGGCGGCTTGCCAAGCGTCTCCGGGCGAAGGGTGTCGAGAAGGGCGTCCTCGTCCGGGCGGGCGGCGATGCGGACCGACGAAAAGCCCAGCGCCTCCAGCGGTGCGGCGACGGCCTCTGACAGGGCAAGGGCGATGCGCCCGGGAGCAAAGTCGGCGTGAAGGCGGGCAAAGGCGCCGGCGGCGCGCGCCGAATGAAACAGGATGCCGTCGACGGGGGTGGGGGCGGCGATATAGGCCTCCACCGTCTCATAGACGGCCCGCGGCAGCACCGGTACATCCGGGCCGACCAGAGCGGCAAGGTCGGCAGCCGGCCGGGCCGGGCCGGGCACCAGAACCGGGCCGGGGGCCGCCTTCCGGATCAGGGCGGCGAGGGCGCGGGCATCGCCGTACGCGGAATGCACGTCTGTGAAGCCGACGGCCCGGGCGGCCCCGGCTGTGGCATCGCCCACGCAGAACACCGGCAGGGCGCGGTCGGGGCTGATCCCGGCCCAGACGGCCACCGCATTGCGGCTGGTGAAGGCCAGCGCCGCATGGGCGGGGACAGGACCCTCACCCCCCAGAACTCTGACCGCCAGCAGGGGCGCAATCACCGGATCGTGACCCAGCGCCGCCAGCCGGTCCGCTGTCTCGCGAGCGGCCGGACGGGTGCGAGTGATCCAGAGGCGCATGGGGCTTTAGTTCTCGAAGGGCTCGCCGTCGGCGAGGGCGCGGTTCTGGACCGTGCGGCCCAGCGCCTCTGCGGCGGCTTCGACATCGGCGGTGGGGGAAATCCGGGCCGTCTCGCGCCAGCGACGGGTGCCGTCGGGGCGCAGACGTTCGGCGATCAGCACCAGATCGTCGCCGTCGTGCCAGGCGTGGGCGCCGACCGCCGTGCGGCACGACCCCTCCAGCGCCCGCATGGCGGCCCGCTCGGCCTTGACCGCCAGCGCTGTGGCCGGATCATTCAGGGTCGGCCCCCAGACCTCGATTGCCGGGGCATCGCCCTCGCGGATCTGCAGGGCCAGGGCTCCCTGACCGGGCGCAGGCACGAAATCCTCGACCGGCAAAAGGGTGCGGATGCGGTCGCCGCGGCCCAGCCGGTTGAGGCCCGAGGCGGCCAGCAGGATGGCCTCGAACTCGCCGTCGGCCACGCGCTTCAGCCGGCTGTCGACATTGCCGCGCAGCAGTTCGATCCGCAGGTCGGGCCGGAGGGCCAGCAACTGCGCCTGCCGTCTCAGGCTGGCGGTACCCACGCGCCCCCCCTCGGGCAGGTCGGCGACGGCGTCGAAGCGTTCGCTGACGAAGGCGTCGCGCGGATCCTCGCGCAGGGGAATGGCGGCCAGCGCCAGACCTTCCGGCGGCTCGACCGGCACGTCCTTCAGCGAATGGACCGCCAGATCGCAGCGGCCGTCGATCAGGGCAGCCTCGATCTCCTTGGTGAACAGGGCCTTGCCGCCGACCTCAAGCAGGCGCCGGTCCTGAATCCGGTCGCCGGTGGTGACGATCGGCACCAGCGGCAGGCGGGCGTCCATCTCGTCGGGTCCCACGCCCAGGGCATCCGCCAGAGCCTGCCGGACATGACCGGTCTGGGTCATCGCCAGGGTCGAGCGGCGCGTGCCGATGCGGAGGGTGAGCGTCATGGTCGGATCGTCGCCGTTGCGTCGCGGGTTGCGGGCCGCTACCTCGACCCGGTGAACAGGATTGTGGCCACCCCGATGAGCATGGACACCAGAGCCGCGCCCTATAGCACGGGGCCGGACACGGCAACCGGGCCGCTCACCCTGCTGGGCATAGAGACCAGCTGCGACGAGACGGCGGCCTCGGTGGTGCGTCAGTCAGCGGACGGCACGGTCGAGGTGCTGTCCTCGGTGGTCCACAGCCAGATCGACGACCATGCAGCCTATGGCGGGGTGGTGCCGGAAATCGCGGCGCGCAGCCATGTCGAGACCATCGACGGCGTGGTCAAACGAGCCCTGATCGAGGCCGGCTGCGACTGGGGCGGGCTGGACGGGGTGGCGGCGACCGCCGGCCCCGGACTGGTGGGCGGGGTCATGGTCGGGCTCAGCTATGCCAAGGGCGTGGCCGTGGGCGGCAGCTTGCCGCTGGTGGCGGTCAACCATCTGGAGGGTCATGCGGTCTCGGCGCGGCTGGGCCGGCCGGTGGCCTATCCGTTTTTACTGCTGCTGGTCTCGGGCGGGCACTGCCAGCTGCTGGAGGTGCGCGGCATCGGCGACATGACCCGGCTGGGCACGACGCTGGACGATGCGGCGGGTGAGGCCTTCGACAAGATCGCCAAGGCCATGGGGCTGGGCTATCCGGGCGGACCGGCGCTGGAGCGGCTGGCCGCGACCGGCACGGATGAGGGCGCAGATCGGTTCGACCTGCCCCGGTCCCTGCTGGGGCGGCGGGACTGTGACTTTTCCTTCTCGGGGTTGAAGACAGCCGCGGCCCGGCAGTCGCAGGGGCTAAAGTCCGACGCCGACAAGGCCGATCTGGCCCGCGCCGTGCAAAACGCCATCGCCCGCCAGCTGGCGGAACGCTCGGTCCGGGCGCTGGACCTGTTTTCCGAGAGCCACCCGGATATCGACCGACCGGCCTTTGTCGTCGCCGGCGGGGTGGCGGCCAATGCCACCGTCCGCGCCCGCCTGATGGCCGTGGCCGAGGACAAGGGGTTTGATTTTATCGCGCCGCCGATGGCCTATTGCACCGACAATGCCGCCATGATCGCCCTGGCGGGAGCCGAACGGCTGCGTCTGGGTTTGACCAGTGACCTCGCGGTCGCGGCCCGCCCCCGCTGGCCACTGGACGAGGCGCGCGCCCTGTCCGATCCGGCCCACCCACCCGGGCGCAAGGGGGCCAAGGCATGAGCCGTCAGGACGGGAGTGAACCGATGCAGATGAAGACGGCAGGGGTGATCGGCGGCGGCGCCTGGGGCACGGCCCTGGCCCAGGTGGTGGCGCGCGCGGGCCTTTCGGTCACGCTGCAGGCGCGCGAGACCGAGGTGGTCCACAGCATCACCCGCGACCGGATCAATGCCGCCTTTCTGCCGGGCATCGAACTGGACCCGGCCATCCGCGCGACAACCGACCTGGCCGATCTGGCGGATTGCGATCTGGTGCTGGCGGTGCCGCCCGCCCAGCACCTGCGCGCGACGCTGAAGGCCTTTCACCCGCACTTCCGGGCGGGCACGCCGATGATTCTGTGCTCCAAGGGGATCGAGCGCGGCACGCTGAAGCTGATGACCGACGTCCTGCACGAGACCCTGCCCGAGGCCACCCCGGCGGTCCTGTCGGGCCCCAGTTTCGCGGGTGAGGTGGCGCGCGGCCTGCCGACGGCGGTCACGCTGGCGGTGGCCGATACCGATCTCGGCGAGGCCCTGATGGCGCGCCTGTCGCCGCCGGGATTCCGCCTGTATCTGACCGACGACCTGATCGGGGCCGAGGCCGGCGGGGCGCTCAAGAATGTGCTGGCCATCGCCTGTGGCATTGTCGAGGGCCGTCAGCTGGGCCGCAGCGCCCACGCCGCCCTGATCACCCGGGGCTTTGCCGAAATGACCCGCCTGTGCGTGGCGCTGGGCGGCCGGGCCGAGACGGTCGCGGGCCTGTGTGGCCTCGGCGATCTGGTGCTGACCTGCTCCAGCCCGCAGTCGCGCAATATGAGCCTCGGTCTGGCGCTGGGCGAAGGCCAGACGGTCGAACAGGCGCTGGCCGGCAAGCGCTCGGTGGCCGAGGGGTATCAGAGCGCGCCGGCCGTCCGCGATCTGGGCATGAAGCTGGGTCTCGACATGCCGATTGCCTATGGTGTGGCCGCCCTGCTGGCGGGCGAGGCAACGGTTGACCAGATCATCGAGGGCCTGCTGTCGCGGCCGTTGCGCGCCGAAACCGACGGATGACCGGCGACGCGGCCCCGGAAGCCCCGGCAGCCCCGGACCCAGAGCGCAAACGCGTCTGGAAGACCCCGGCGGGCGTCGCCCTGTGCGCGCTGGACGACATTGCCGAGCCCGGCTCGCGCGGCTTTGTGCTGCAGATCGGCGAGGCCTATTTCCACGGCTTTGTGGTGCGGAAGGACGGCGAGGTGGCCGGCTGGGTCGACCGCTGCCCGCATCAGGGTTTTCCCATGGCGATCGAGCTGGACCGCTATCTGACGCCGGACGGCTCGCTGATCCTGTGCGGCTGGCACGGGGCGGTGTTCCAGCCGCTGGACGGCGCCTGTGTCGGCGGCCCGTGCGCCGGTGCCCGCCTGACGCCCTGGCCAGTCGAGGCGTCGGGCGGGGTCATTCGGACGGCCTAGCGCTTCAGGCGTTTGGCGTTGGCGACGGCGGCGCTGTGCAGTGGTTTCATCGCTTCGGCCTGGGCTTTCAGCAGGCCGGTGTTGAAGGTCAGCATCTGGCCGGTTGCCCGGCCCCACCAGCCCATGGCGTAAGTAAGCTGGGCCGAGGCCAGACCCGCCGGGGTCCGCGCCGAGGCCATGGCGGTGGCGGCGCGCTGGGCATGGGCGACCTCGTCCATCGCCGATTTCGAGGCGCTGGCGGCGAGAGTGCTGACGTTCCCGGCCACCGAGGCGGCCGAGGCGCTCAGGGCCTCCAGCTTTTCGGTGCCCATCAGCGACAGCTCGGTGACGTCAGCGCGCAGCGGATCGGCCAGGGCGCGGGCCATGATCTCCATTCTGGCGGCTATGACGTCAGACGAGGCTGTCAGCATTTCATGGCTGTCGGTGGCTGTGCCGAGGGCTGTCCGCGCATTGCGGGCCATATGCTTGCCGTCACGCGTCATCGATTTGGGGGAGGTCATGCGCCCAGCCTAGCCCATCCGGTCAGCCGGGTGTGACTTCATTTGTAAAGGCCGTCACATCCTTGATCAGGGCGGGCACGGCGGCATCAATGATGCGCTGGCCCTTCTCGGGGCTGGCCTGGGCCGGGTCCGAACCGATGCGGCCGTCGGGGAAACGGGCGCGGTAATCCAGCGCATCGCGGATCGGGCCAATCGGCGCGATCTTCGGCGCATAGTCGGCGGTCTTGATCCGGTCGGGATAGGCGGCCTGGGTGACGGCGATCTCGGACGGGGTGGCGTGCATGCCGTGGCCGGTCGGGAAGATCGAGCTGCACAGGGCGTGCACCCCCGGCAGGTCCCACCAGTTGGTCAGCTTCAGCGCGAACGGAGCGCGCTCCTCGAGGAAACTCCACTCCGCATAGATTTCGGCAAAGGTCGCCTCAATGGTTGAGACATTGCCGCCGTGGCCGTTCAGGAAATAGATCCGCTCGAAGCCGTGTCGCGTCAGCGAGCTGACCCAGTCGGAAATGGCCGCCATGAAGGTCGAGGGTCGGAACGAGATGGTCCCCGGAAAGGCCAGATGGTGCTGGGCCATGCCAATGTTGAAGGTCGGGGCGATGACCAGGCTCTCGTCCTGCTTCTCGGCCGCGTGGGCGATGATTTCCGGGCACAGCCAGTCGGTGCCGAGCAGGCCGGTCGGGCCATGCTGTTCGTTCGAGCCGATCGGCACGATGACCGTCTTTGTGGTCTTCAGCCGGGCCTCGATCTCAGGCCAGGACGACAGGTGGATCAGCATGACAAACTCCGGAACTCGGATACAGGAACAGTGCCCCCCACGGGCCGGACCCGCATACGCCGATTGGTCGCAACCGACAAATCGCGACTTGGCCCGCACGTCCCGGGCTGGCAGGAACAGGGCTCGAGGGAGGCGGCTCTGGCCCGAACGACGGTGAAAACGAAGGCGAAGACCGGGTCACGGTCGGGCACCGGCCGGGCTCGGGGTGCGCGTGGCTGGCCGCCGGATCCCACGCGGGTCGAGGCTATCTTTGCCCGGCTGGCGGCGGTCATGCCCGAGCCGAAGACCGAGCTGAATTTCAGCAGCCCCTTTACGCTGGTGGTCGCCGTCGTCCTGTCGGCCCAGGCCACCGACGTGTCGGTCAACAAGGCCACCGACCGGCTGTTCGCCGTCGCCGACACGCCCGAAAAGATGCTGGCCCTGGGGGAGGAGGGCCTGATCCCCTACATCGCCTCGATCGGCCTTTACCGGAACAAGGCGAAGAACGTCATCGCTCTCAGCCGCATGGTGCTGGAGCAGCACGGCGGCGAGGTGCCCCTGACGCGCGAGGCGCTTCAGGCTCTCCCGGGCGTCGGGCGCAAGACCGCCAGTGTGGTGCTCAACGAGCTGGAGATCGAACCGGCTATCGCCGTCGACACCCATGTGTTCCGGGTCTCCCACCGGCTGGCGCTGGCCAACGCCAGTACCCCCGACAAGGTCGAGGCCCAACTGCATCAGGTGGTGCCTGCGAGCTGGCTGCCAAAAGCCCACCACTGGCTGATCCTGCACGGCCGCTACACCTGCGTGGCGCGCAAACCCAAATGCGAGATCTGCGTCATCCGCGACCTGTGCCCGTCGGTCTCGCCCGTCGTCAACGATTGAGGCGCCCGGCAACCGCGGCGACGAAGGCCTCACCGCCGTTCGGTGCATGGTTGAGATAGAAGTCCGGCTCGATCAGTTCGGCCTCCATCAGCAGCCATTGGCCGCCCGCCCCGCGCGCCAGGTCGATGCGGGCGTAAAGCAGCTCTTCCTCGACCGTGGCCAGCACGCGCCCGGCCAGCGCGACGGCCACAGGGTCCGGCTCGGGCTCGGGCGCGTAGAGACCGCCGAACTGCTGCTGGATGCGGAACTCGCCGTCGCGCGGGCGTTTGCGCACCGCATGGCTGAAGCGACCGCCAAAGAACAGCAGGGACAGTTCGCCCTCGGTCTCCAGCGCCGTGATGAAGGGCTGGATCAGGCCCGGGCCGTCCGGTGCCTCGCTCAGGGCTTCGCCCCGCGCCAGACGCGTGGTCTGCCAACCGCCGCCGGAGACGCGCGGCTTGACCACCAGTTCGTCGGTGCCGAAGGCGTCAAAGGCCGCTGCAACCTCTTCCGGCGTGATCTGCGCGCTCCAGATCGTCCGGGGAATGGGGATACCCGCCGCGCCCAGCCGCTCGAGATAGGATTTGTCCGAGTTCCAGCCCAGTACGGACGGCGGGTTCAGCATCCGGACAGCCACCGCTTGCCAGGTCGCGCAGGCCCTCATCCACCGGGCGTGGTCGCGGTGATAGCCCCAGGCGACCAGCGGCATCACCAGATCAGCACTCGCCAGACCGTCGGCGCGATCGATGTGGTCCGTCCAGGCCTCGGACCGGGCCGCGAGCCCACCTGTAGCAAGGGCACTGACCAGTCGGTCACGCACCTGCGGCCACTGGCCCGCAAAGGACGGGTCGTCGGGATTGGGGGTCAGGATCACGATATCGGTCATGGCCGCCTCATAGCGGAAATTGCCCGATGGCAAAGCCTCGCCACCTCACCCCGGACTGGTCATGCGCAGGCAGTCGGGCTAAGCGGCGCCCATGACCCATTCCGCCCCCACCCACGACGTCTGCGCCGTCGGCAATGCCATCGTCGATGTGCTGAGCCCCTGCACCCCCGAATTTCTGAAGGAGAAGGGGCTGGAACCCGGCTCGATGCAGCTGGTCGACGAGACCGAAAGCGCCACCCTGTATGAGGCCATGGCGGCGGGGGTCGAGGCCTCGGGCGGGTCGGCCGGCAATACGGTGGCGGGTATCGGCAGCCTCGGCGGCCGTGCGGCCTATATCGGCAAGGTCGCCGACGACCAGCTGGGCGGGGTCTTCACCCACGATATCCGCGCGGCGGGCGTGGCCTTCGATACCCCGGTGCTGACCGGCGGTGCGGGCACCGGCCGCTGCCTGATCAATGTCACGCCGGATGGCCAGCGCACCATGTGCACCTTCCTGGGTGCCGCCAACCAGCTGGCCCCCGAAGACGTCGACCTGACACGGGTGGCCGACAGCGCCATCGTCTACCTGGAGGGGTATCTGTTCGACCCGGCCCCGGCCCGCGCGGCCTTCGAAGCGACGGCCGAAGCGGCGCACAAGGCGGGCCGCAAGGTCGCCATCACCCTGTCCGACACCTTCGTCGTCGCCCGCTGGCGCACCGAGCTGCTGGCCTTCCTCGACAGCTCGACCGACATCGTCTTTGCCAATGAGGCCGAGGCCTGCGCCTTGTTCGAGACCGACGACGTCGAGGCCGCCACCCGCGCGCTTGCCGAAAAGGTCGAGGTGGTCGCCGTGACCCACGGGCCCAAGGGTTCGGTGCTGGTGCGCGGCGGCGAGCGCGCCGATATCGCCGCCGAGCTGGTCGCCAGGGTCGTCGATACGACCGGCGCGGGCGATCAGTATGCCGCCGGTGTGCTGTTCGGTCTGGCGCGTGGCCTGCCGCTGGAGACCTGCGGGCGTCTGGGGGCGATTGCCGCCGCCGAGGTCATCTCGCACTGGGGCCCGCGCCCCATGACCTCGCTGAAGGGTCTGGTCGAAGCGGCCGGTATCCGGCTCTAGTCCACGCGCTCCAGGGCGGCGACGAAGAAGCCGTCCAGCCCGCCCTTGTCCGCCCACTGGCCGGGCAGGATTCGCAGCCAGCTTTCGGGCGTCAGCGCCTCAGCCGGGGCGCCCACCGCAGCCGGATCGGCCGGCACGGTGCGGAAGGCCTCATTGCGGCGCAGAAAGGCCGTGATCTGGGTCTCGCCCTCCTCACGCTCCAGCGAACAGGTGCAATAGACCAGCCGCCCACCGGGCGCGACGCGGGCCGCCGCGGCATCCAGCAGCCGGTGCTGCACATCGGCCAGATTGCCGATGTCGGCGGGCCGCGTGGCACGCAGGGCCTCAGGATTGCGGCGGAAAGTGCCGGTCGCCGAACAGGGCGCATCCAGCAATACCCGGTCGAAGGTGCGCGGATCATCCCAGGCCTCGGCCGGGGTAGCGATCACCTCGGCGGCGAGGTTCATACGTTTCAGATTGTCCCTGAGCCGATCCAGCCGCTTGTCGGACCGATCTAGCGCCGTGACGGTCGCACCCGTGGCGGCCAGCTGCAGCGTCTTGCCGCCCGGAGCCGCGCACAGATCCAGCACGGTGTGATCGGACGTCACCTCCAGCAGGCGGGCGGGCACCGCGGCGGCGGCGTCCTGCACCCACCACAGCCCGTCCTCAATGCCCGCCCAGTCGCGCAGGTCGCCGCGGCGGTCGGTGCGCAGGGTGTCGGGGGCGAGGATGCGGGCCTCCAGCGCCTCGGCCAGCGCGCCGGCGTCCGTGCCCGGCTTGAGGCTGAGGTCGGTCGGCGGCTCAAGGCTCGCGGCCTTCGCCATGGCCTGAAGCGCGGCCTCGCCGTACGTCTGGCGCCATCGCGCGGTGAGCCAGTCGGGGAAGTTGGCCACCGGATCGGTCGGGCCGGTGCCGTCGCGGTCGATCCCGCGCAGCACCGCGTTGATCAGCGCCTTGTAGGGCCGGGTGGCGGGATCCCGTTCGGCCAGCTTGACGGCGCTGGAGACGGCGGCAAAGGCCGGAGTGCCCAGCGTCAGGGTCTGGGCAAGCGCCGTGCGCATCAGGGTGCGAACCGCCATCGGCGGCGAGCGCTTCAGCCGCATGTCAAGAATGGCATCGATCTCGCCCAGCCGCCGGAGGGCGGCCATGGCCACAGCGCGGGCAAAGGCCCGATCCTGCGGCTCCAGCGTGGAGACCGGCGGCTTCGTCAGCGCCTCATCAAGACCGTTGCGACGGTCCAGCGCGGCATTCAGCAGAATCCCTGCGGCATGGCGGGCCTGAATCCCGGGATCATCCGTCATCCTAGACCGACACCTGAGTGCCCAGCTCGACCACGCGGCCGGGCGGGATGTGGAAGAAGTCGGTCGGATTGGCGGCGTTGCGCATCAGGAAGATGTAGAGCCGATCCTGCCAGAGCGGCATGCCCTGGGTCGATGAGGGCACCACCGACCGACGGCCGAGGAAGAAGCTGGTCGACATGATGTCGAACTTCAGCCCCTGTTTGCGGCACAGACCCAGCGCCCGGGGCACATTGGGCTGCTCCATGAAGCCATAGGACAGCACCACCCGTTTAAAGTCATCGTTGATCGGCTCAATCTCGATACGCTTGTCGTCGCGCACGCGGGGCCGGTCGACGGTGCGGACCGTCAGAATGATATTCTTCTCGTGCAGCACCTTGTTGTGCTTGAGATTGTGCATCAGGGCGACGGGCGCCACGCCGGGATCCGAGGTCAGGAAGATGGCCGTCCCCGGCGTGCGGTGCGGCGGGCGGGCCGACAGCATCTCGATCAGGTCAGACAGGGGCAGGCTGTCGCGCCGCGTCTTGGCCGTCAGAATCTGCGTGCCGCGCACCCATGTCAGCATCAGCAGGACGAGGCCGAGGCCGAGGGCCAGCGGGAACCACGCGCCCTGCGGGATTTTCAACAGGTTGGAGGTCATGAACACCAGATCGATGGCCACGAACGGCAGGATGACCGCAAGGCTCGGACCCAGCTTCCACTTCCACAGCCGCCGGACGATGAACCAGGCCAGCAGGCTGTCGATGAACATGGTGCCGGTCACGGCGATCCCGTAGGCGGCGGCCAGCGCGGTGGAGGTCTGGAAGGTTACCAGCAACAGCAACACCCCGACCATCAGCAACAGATTGATCGACGGCACATAGATCTGGCCGGCCAGGTCCTCGGAGGTGTTGAGGATCTTGAGGCGCGGCAACAGGCCCAGGTGAACCGCCTGCTGGGTGACCGAGAAGGCGCCGGTGATGACCGCTTGGCTGGCGATGACGGTTGCGATGGTGGCCATGACCAGCACCGGCCAGTAAGCGACGTCCGGCACCATGGACCAGAAGGGGTTTTCGGCTGCGGTGCGATCGTCGAGCACCATCGCCCCCTGCCCCAGATAGTTGAGCATCAGGCACGGCAGAACCACCCATAGCCAGGCCTTGCGGATCGGGGATTTTCCGAAATGCCCCATGTCGGCATAGAGAGCCTCGGCCCCCGTCACGGCCAGAAAGACACTGCCCAGAATGACAAAGCCGACAAAGCCGTTGGAGATCAGGAAGGTCACGCCATAGTGGGGCGACAGGACCCGCAGGATCGAGACGTCGTCAAAGATGTGATAGAGACCCAGCCCCGCCAGAACCAGAAACCAGATCAGAGTCAGCGGCCCGAACCATCGCGCCATACTGCCCGTGCCGCGCGACTGGATCATGAACAAGGCAATCAGGATGCCGGCCGCGATCGGCAGGACGAACGGCGCGAACATATCGCCCATGCCCGGCGCATCGCGCAGGCCCTCAATGGCGGAAACCACCGAGATCGCCGGGGTGATGATACCGTCGCCATAGAAGAGCGCGGCCCCCACCACCCCCAGCAGGAAGACCACGGCCGAGCGTTTGCCGATCGCATGCTGCGCGAGCGCCATCAGGGCCAGGGTGCCGCCCTCGCCCTTGTTGTCGGCCCGGGTCAGGAAGACGACGTATTTGATCGTCACCACCAGAATCAGGGCCCAGAAGACCAGCGAGACCACGCCCAGCACGGCCATCTCGGCGGTGCCGCCCGACCGACTGTGGTGCAGCGCCTCGCGCATCGCATAGAGCGGGCTGGTGCCGATGTCGCCGAACACGACGCCAATGGCACCGATGACCAGACCCAGCTTGCCCTTGGCTGCCAGTCCGTGTCCGTCGTGGGCCGCTGTGGAACCTGACGCGGGCCCCGGGGGCGGTGCGTCGGGCCTGGGGGTATCCCCGCTCATGTCTGGTCTCCGGGAGCCGTGGGAGGACTGTCCCTTCCATGAAGCCGCGGGGCTTTAGACCCTTTCTTCGGACGGTTCAATCGTGGCCCCGGCACAGGTCTCGCAGCGAGCGCGTTTGTGATTCCTGCGACAAACGCCTAAATCCGCATTCGGAACCCATACTGATGTCCGACAGCCAAAGATTTCCCGTCGCGGCCCACGCCCTGGCCTATCTGGCCCACAAGGGCGCCTATGGTCCTGCGCAGGCGGTGCCCAGTGCCGTCCTCGCCGCTTCGGTCCCGACCAATCCGGTGGTCATCCGCCGCGTGACGGGGCTGCTGGCGCGCGCCGGGCTGATCGAGACCCGCTCGGGCGCGAGCGGCGGCGCCTGGCTGCTGCGTAAACCCGAGACCATCCGGCTGGACGAGGTGCTGAAGGCCGTGCACGGCTGCGCCCATCTGGGCTCGCCGCCGGCGGGGGCCAAGGGCTGTCCGGTCGGCGAACATATTCCGCGACAGGTGGCCCGGGCGCTGATCGCGGCGGATCAGGCGGCGGGCGAGGCTCTGTCACGCATCACCATCGCCGACCTGCTGGCGGACAACCCGCCGTCTCTGGCCGGGTTCGCCCTGCCCGTCGCGGCCGACCGATGAGCCGCAGGCGTGTGCTGGTCACCGGGGCCTCGGCCGGCATCGGCCGGGCCCTGGCCGCCGTCTATGCCGCCGAGGGTTGGGATTTGATCCTGACCGCTCGTCGCAAGGACCCGCTGGACACCCTGGCGGATGAACTCGAAGCGACGCACGGTTGTGATGGCCGGGTGATCGTCGCCGACCTCGGAGTTGAGGGCGCGGTCACGAGACTGGTGTCGGAAATTCGCCTGCTCGGCCTGACCGTCGATGGGCTGATCAACAATGCCGGATTCAGTCGCACCGAGGGGTTTCTGAACACCCCGCCCGAAGATCAGGCGGCCATGATCCGCGTCATGCTGACCGCCCCGGTGGCGCTCAGCCGCGCCCTGGTGCCGGACATGGTCGAGCGCGGCTTTGGCCGGGTGCTGAATGTCGCCTCCCTCGCCGGACGCATGCCCGCGACCGGGGGGGACACCCTGTATGGCCCGATCAAGAGCTTCATGATCAAGGCGTCACAGGGCCTGTGGCTGGAAATGCGCGGCACGGGCGTGCACGTCACCGCGCTCTGTCCCGGCTATACCCTGACCGAGTTCCACGACGTCAACGGCACCCGCGACGAGGTCTCCACCGCCTATCCCGCATGGATGTGGCAGACCGCCGACCATGTGGCCCGCGTCGGCTACGCCGCCTGCGAGGCCAACCGCTCTCAGGTGACCCCGGGCGTCATGAACAATCTGATGGCGGGTCTCGCCAAACACCTGCCCGACCGCATGGCGCTGGCCATGGTCGGGGGTCACGCGAAACGGCTGAAGCGAATCTAGAGCCTGATCGGTTGAGGTGGAATCGCCTCGCGGTTCCGCCGATGCCGTGAATCAGGCTCCAGAGTAATACTGGACCGAAATCTGAGCCCGGTCGGACATGCGTCCGACTGAATCGATTTCGGTCTAGTGGCCGCCTGAGGGATAGGGTGCGGTGACATCGCCCGAGAACATGCCCGGGATGGCCTCGCCCAGGCCTGCCAGAATGAACTGGATCGCCAGCGCGCACAGGATCAGGCCCAGCACCCGCACCACGATCGCCATGCCGACTTCGCCCAGCAGGCGGCTGATGGGCCCGGTCATGGCGAAACAGACGAAGGTGGCAACACCGGCCCCCACGATGGCGACCAGACCTGCAACCTGCCCGGCGGCACCGATCTTTGTGGCCTCGCCCGCCTGGATAATGATGGTGGAGATGGCGCCCGGACCGATCAGCAGCGGCATGGCAAACGGCACGATCAGCCGCTGGAAGCGCCGACGGGCATAGCCCCGCACATCCGCCAGATCCGACTGGGCGTCGGCGTCGGCAAAGATTTTGAGGAAGTCCTCGCGCGCCATGTCGAGACCCAGCAGCAGCAACAGGATGCCGCCGGCAATCCGGAAGGCGGCCAGCGAAATGCCGAAAAACTCCAGCAGCGCCAGACCGGTGAAGAAGAAGAAGACCAGAAAGGCGACGATGAACAGGCAGATCAGCGCCGACACCGACATGCGCTGGCTGAGGGTCGCCCCCGCCGTGGCCGCCGCAAAAATCGGGATGTTGCCGATCGGATCGACCAGGGCGAACAGGGCTACGAACAGGTTGACGCCAAGATCGACCGCGCCCATGACTGAATGCCCCCTGTTTCAGACCCGTATGGTGATGGTGCCGCGCCCCGGCGCGCCTGCGACCACCCATAGCCGCTTGCAAGGATGCCGTCGATGACCTCTCCCGTTCTTGCCGACCCGCGCCTGATCGTCGGGCTGGACCTGCCGTCGGTCGAGGCCGCCGAGGCGCTGGTCGACCGGATTGCCGACGGGGTTCTGGCCTACAAGGTCGGCCTGACCCTGCTGGCCCGTCCGGGCGGCGTCGCCTTCGCCCACAAACTGCGGGCGCGCGGCAAGACGGTGTTTCAGGACTGGAAGCTTCACGACATCGGCGCCCAGGTGGAAGGCTCGGCGCGCGCCGTAGCCGAGGGCGGCTGTGACCTGCTGACCGTTCATGCCGAGCCGCAGGTGATGGCGGCCGCGATCAAGGGCCGGGATGCGGCGGGCACGGCCACAAAACTTCTGGGCGTGACGGTGATGACCAGCCTGTCCGACGCCGATCTCGTCGAAATCGGCTACGGCCAGTCGGCATCCGATCTGGTCGAGCGGCGGGTCCGTCAGGCGCTGGATCTGGGCATGGACGGGGTCGTCTCCAGCCCGCTGGAGGCCGCCCGGGTGCGCGAGCTGGCCGAGGCCGCAGGACGTCCGGGCTTTCTGATCGTCACTCCGGGCGTGCGACCGGCCGGAGCAGAGAAGGGTGACCAGCAAAGGGTTGCCACGCCGTCCGAGGCGCTGAGGGCCGGCGCCAGTCATCTGGTCGTGGCGCGCCCTGTCGTCGCGGCGGACAGCCCGTTGATGGCGGCAGCACGGATCGCCGCTGAAATGCTCGAAGTCGCCTAGCGATCATACATATAGACGTCGGGGCAATCACAGCCGCGGCGGCGATCATAGCGACGGTCGTCATACCGGTCGCGGCGATAGGCCGGGCGGGGCCGGTCGTCCTGATAGCCGTACTCATCGCGATAGCCCTGATAGCGGCTGTAGCCATAGCGCCCGCCGCGATCGTGGCCGCGATCATATCCCCGGCCATAGCCGTCGTGACGCTGGCGGTAGCGATAGGCATAGCCGTCATGCGGGCGCGGCGGCTGGTAATAGCTGCCCCCGTAGTAACCGTAGCCGTCCCGGCCCGTGGCGGCTGCACCGGTCGCCGCATACACGCGGGTCTCGCCTTCATAGACGGCCGTCGCCGCCCCGGTGCGCGGATAGCTGTAGCCATAGTCATAGGGCGAGGGCTGGCCATAGGTGACCACCACCCGCGTATCGGCCCGACCATAGGTCTGCCCGTAACTGCCATAGCTGGCATAGCCGGGCGCCGGCGGCCGATAGTCCCGATACTGCGCCGCGGCGGGCGCAGCGGCAGCCAGCGTCAGGGCCGCAAGGCCGGCACCCAGTGCAAGGGCGCGGAAGGAGCGGGGAATCGACATCGCCTTGTCCTCGAAATCGCCGGTTCGGCGCGATTAACGAGAGGTTAACGCCATGCCGGACGGATCGTTCGTTTTTCCCCAGCGAGGCGACGGATTCCCTCAGAAGTCGACGGCCAGACCCTTGCGCTCCCAGTCACCATAGCGCGTCGGCTCGAGCCCGCGCGGACCGCCCACCTCGTCCGAAGGGGCCCCGGCCGCATCGGCCTCGGCATTTCGGGCGGCGGCCTCCTCAAGCACGCGGCGCTCCAGATCGGTCAGGGGGCGGTGCGGCGTGGCACCCGGAAGGTCGGCGTTATGGACCACGGCTTCCGGCACATCATCGGTGGGGGTGGGCGCTTCGGTCACAGGCATGTCCTCTTGAGGCGCGGCGGGGCTGGGGACACATAGGAGACCGGTGACACGACGGCCAGCCCGTCCGCCACCCGCCCACAGTCAGAGTTCCCGTCCGGTCATGAACCACGCCAAGACCTTCATCCTTCTGGCCGCCCTGACGGCCCTGTTCGTCGGGATCGGCTATCTGATCGGCGGCGCCATGGGCATGGTCATCGCCCTGGCGCTGGCCGCCGCGCTGAATCTGGTCAGCTACTGGAACGCCGACAAGATCGTCATGCGGATGTACCGGGCCCAGCCGGTCGACGAGACCCATCCCAATGCCGTGGTGCGCGCCTACGTCGCCGATGTGCTGCAGATGGCCGAGGGCGCCGGCCTGCCCCGCCCCCTGGTGGCCATCATTCCGAACGACCAGCCCAACGCCTTTGCCACTGGCCGCAACCCCGAGAATGCCGCCGTCTGCGCGACCTCCGGCCTGCTGGACCTGCTGACGCGCGACGAGGTGCGCGGCGTGATGGCGCACGAACTGGCCCATGTGAAGAACCGCGACACCCTGGTGATGACGGTCACGGCGACCGTGGCGGGCGCCATCTCGGCCCTGGCCAATTTCGCCCTGTTGTTCGGCGGCGACCGCGAGCGCACCGGCGGACTGATCGGCACCCTCGCCCTCATGCTGCTGGCCCCGCTGGCGGCCGGTCTGGTGCAGATGGCCATCAGCCGCACGCGTGAGTATCAGGCCGACCGCATCGGAGCCGAAATCGCGGGCGATCCCCATGCCCTGGCCTCGGCCCTTGAGAAGATCGAGGCCTATGCCCGCCGCATCCACAATCCGGTGGCCGAACGCAATCCCGCCTCGGGTCAGCTGTTCATCATCAATCCGCTGGCCGGCAAGGGGGCCGACAGCCTGTTCTCGACCCACCCGGCGACCGGCAACCGCATCAAGGCCCTGATGGCGCTGGCCGTTTCCACGCGCGCCACGCCCCTGCAGCCGCGCCCGCCAGTCAGTGCCGCGCCCGCCACCACCGTTCCGACCACCCCCACCACCCCGCGCGGCCCCTGGGGCTAGGCCTCAGGGACAACGGCAGGGGCTTGCGCTCCAGGGCATCTGGTTCTTTAAGCGCGGCCATCGTTTCGTGCGCCTCCCCGCGCCCCGTCCCCGAGGTCTCTGCCATGTCCGATTTCAAACCCAAAAAGGTTGTCCTTGCCTATTCCGGCGGGCTCGACACCTCCATCATCCTGAAATGGCTTGAGACGGAATACGGCGCCGAGGTGGTCACCTTCACCGCCGATCTGGGCCAGGGCGAGGAGCTCGAGCCCGCGCGGGAGAAGGCCCTGCGCATGGGCATCAAGCCCGAAAACATCTTCATCGACGACCTGCGCGAGGAATTCGTCCGGGATTTCGTCTTCCCGATGTTCCGCGCCAACGCCCTCTATGAAGGCCAGTATCTGCTGGGCACCTCGATTGCCCGGCCGCTGATCGCCAAGCGCCAGATCGAGATCGCCCGCCAGGTCGGCGCCGACGCCGTCTGTCACGGCGCCACCGGCAAGGGCAATGACCAGGTCCGGTTCGAGCTGGGCTATTACGCGCTGGAGCCCGATATCCGCGTCATCGCCCCCTGGCGCGAGTGGGACTTCAAGTCCCGCGAGGCCCTGCTGGACTTTGCCGAAAAGCATCAGATCCCGATCGCCAAGGACAAGCGCGGCGAGGCGCCCTTCTCGGTCGACGCCAACCTTCTGCACAGCTCGTCCGAGGGCAAGGTTCTGGAGGACCCCGCCGTCGAGGCCCCCGAATTCGTCTATCAGCGCACCATCGCGCCCGAGGATGCGCCCGATCAGCCGACCGTCATCACCATCGGCTTCGAGCGCGGCGACGCGGTCTCGATCGACGGCGAGGCCCTGTCGCCCGCCACCCTGCTGGCCCGGCTGAACGATCTGGGCCGCGACAACGGCATCGGTCGTCTGGATCTGGTCGAGGGCCGGTTCGTCGGCATGAAGTCGCGCGGCATCTATGAGACGCCGGGCGGCACCATCCTGCTGGCCGCCCACCGGGGCATGGAGTCGATCACCCTGGATCGCGGGGCCATGCATCTGAAGGACGAGCTGGCGGTCCGCTATGCCCAGATGATCTACAACGGCTTCTGGTTCGCCCCCGAGCGCGAGATGCTGCAGGCCGCCATCGACAAGAGCCAGGAACAGGTCACCGGCACCGTCCGGGTCAAGCTCTACAAGGGCAATGCCACCGTCATCGGCCGCGAGAGCCCCTTCAGCCTCTACGATCAGGATCTGGTGACCTTCGAGGAGGGCGTCCAGGCCTATGACCACCGCGACGCGGCCGGTTTCATCAAGCTGAACGCCCTGCGCCTGCGGGTTCTGGAGCGCCGCAATCGCCGGACCGGCGGGGCCTGACGACGCCACCGGAGAGGGCGCCCGCGCAGCCTTACCGCGATTTCACTTGAAGGTCGGCGAGGTTGGGAGGAGGCTTGGGCAACCTTCCTTCCAGCCCAAAGGCTCTTCCCCATGCGTCGTCTGATCCTCTCCGCCGTTGCCGTCTCCGCCCTCGGCCTGTCGGCCCTGGCCCTGCCGGCCGTCGCGGCCCCTGTCGCTGCGGTCGCCGTCGCCCAGGATCCCGTCACTGAAGCGGAGCTGGAAGCCAGCGCCGCCGCCTTTGAAGTGACGCTTGAGGCTCTGGTCGTCGAGATCGAGACCATTCGCGCCGACACCAGCCTCTCCGAGGCCGATCGCCAGGCCCGCATGCAGGCCGCCATCGACCGCAAACAACCCGAGATCGACGCCTTCGTCTCCATGCTCTCGGGCTTCGTCCGTCAGCAGACCCTCGATGAGGGTGGCACCGCCGACGAGGCCGAAATGGCCGCCGGCATGATCGAGGACATGTTTACCGAAATGCTGGTTCCGGGCCTGCTGTCCGGCGAACTGGCTGCCGAAATGGCCGGCGACGGCGAATAAGCCGATCCTTTCTCTCTCTCAGGAGGTCTGACCATGATCCGTGCCCTCTCGCTTGCCGCCGCCCTGGCCCTGCTGCCGGTTTCGGCCGCCGTGGCCCAGACCTCCGAGCCGGAGTCCGCCGAAGCCGCCCTTGAGGCAGCCGCCGAGGTCTTCGAGGGCCGCATGGACGAGTTCGCCGAACGCGCCGAGGCGATTTCGGAGGATGACAGCCTGACCGAGGACCAGAAGGAGGCCGCCGTCATGGCGCTGTGGGGTGAATATCAGCCCGACGTCATGGCCTTCACCCAGACGGTGTCGGTGTCCGTATCGGGCATCGTTGCCGAGGCCCTGGCCGAAGTCGACATCGAGGCGGTGGTCGCCGAAGCACTCGCCGAGGCCGATCTGGCCGGGGGAATGGGCATCGCCGAGGCGGTGGCTGTCGGTCAGGGCATGATGACCAACGGCGCCTGGGCCAGCGACGATCCCGAGCACCAGGCCACCTACGGCCTCATGGCCGACTACGCTCTCGGCATGGCCATGGACAGTGTCGAGGTCGAATACGACGCCGAGGCCGACCCCGAGGACTGACCTTGCCTGTCTCCTCCCCATCTTGATGGGGAGGGGGACCGCGGAGCGGCGGAGGGGCTTTTCACTGCAAGCTCACCCTCAAGAACCCCTCCGTCGCGGCGCCAATGCGCCGCGCCTCCCCCCGGTTTCGCCGGAGAGGAGACGGGAATTGCGATAGTCGACGCCGGGATTCCCAACGTTCTCAACACCCCCGGGGCGTCCCGCACCGTTCTGCCCGACCGGGTCGGCGCCGAGTCCATACTGTCCGGTTGCCGAATCCCGGCCGCTGGAGACCGCACATTTCAGACCATTCAGACGGTTCAGACGGCAAAAATTCCTCTCCTCCCCATTCATGGGGAGGGGGACCCTGCGGAGCCTCGGCGAAGCAGGGTGGAGGGGGCGGCGCCGTCGTCAAAGATCAGGAACGCTCACACCACCGCCGTCATCACCGCCCTCTCCGGCACGCCGCTTCGCGCCGTGCCACCTCCCCGCGCTTGGGGAGGAGATGAGACAGGCGTCCGTTTCAGACCATCCAGACCATTCAGACCATTCAGACGGTGTTTTCCACACGTGCACCCCCTGCGAAATCGGCCTATGGCTGTTCTTCGCCCAGCCTGAGCCAACGCCCGTGAGTCCGATCCTGTGAGCCTGCCGCCCGAGACCGTTCCCACACCCGAAGCGACGGCCACCACCACCCCCGGCGGAACGACGCCCGGCAGCCCCGCACGCCGCGAAGGCGGCATGATGCGCTCCTCGGCCATTTTCAGCGGCCTGACCCTGATCAGTCGCGGGGCCGGCTTTGCCCGCGATGTGGTGATCTCGGCCGCGCTCGGCGCCTCGGCCGGGCCCGCCGCCGACGCCTATAATACGGCCCTCAGCTTCCCCAATCTGTTCCGGCGCATCTTTGCCGAGGGGGCGTTCGCCGCTGCCTTCGTGCCCGCCTATGCCCGTACGCTTGAGACCGAGGGGCCCGAGGCCGCCGACCGCGTCGCCACCCAGGCGCTGGCCATGGTGGCCATGGTCACCGTGCTCCTGACGATCGTCGCCCAGCTGGCCATGCCGTGGATCATGACGGTCATCAACGTCGGCTTCCTGAACGACCCGGCGCGCTTCAAGCTGGCCGTGGTCCTGACCCAGATCACCATGCCCTATCTGCCGTGCATGGCCGTCGCCGCCCTGCTGTCGGGCGTGCTGAACGCGCGGGGCCGGTTCATCGTCTCGGGCGCCTATCCGATCCTGCTCAACCTCATCATGCTGGCCGCCGTCATCCCGGCCACGGGCGGACAGGTCGGCGCAGCCTATGCCGCATCCTGGGCCGTGCTGGCGGCGGGCGTGGCCCAGGCCGGTCTGTGCTGGTGGGCGGTGCGCAAGGCCGGAGCCAGGATCCATCTGGCGATCCCGCGCCTGACGCCGGCGGTCAAGGCCATCATCATCACCGCCATCCCGGCCGCTATCGGCAATTCGGCGACGCAGCTGAATGTCTTCGTCTCGGGCAATCTGGCCAGCTTCGTCGACGGAGGCCGGACCTGGCTGGCGACCGCAGACCGGCTGTACCAGCTGCCGCTGGGACTGGTCGGGGTGGCGATCGGCATCGCCCTTCTGCCCCGCCTGTCAGCGGCGGTCGCCTCCAATGACCATGACCGACAAAAGGCCTCGATGGATCAGGCCGTGCTGCTGTCCATGGCCCTGACCCTTCCGGCTGCCGCCGCCCTGATGGGCATGCCCTATTTCCTGATCGATGCCCTGTTCACCCGCGGCGCCTTCCTCGACGTCGACGCCCGCGCGACCGCCGAGGCGCTCTTCCAGTTCGGCTGGGGCGTGCCGGCCTTTGTCCTGATCCGCATTCTGGCGCCCGCCTTCTTCGCGCGCGGCGATACGAAAAGCCCGATGCGCTTTGCCCTGGTGTCGGTGGCGGTCAATGCCGGACTGGCCGTCGGCCTCTTCTATTCGGGCATGGGCGTGCCCGGCATCGCCGCCGCCGTCAGCGCTGCGGCATGGTCCAATGCCGGCCTGCTGGCCCTGACCCTGTGGCGGCGCGACCATTACCGGCCCGGCCCGGCGCTGGTCTCGCGTCTCATCCGCATCGCCTTTGCCGCCGCCGGCATGGGGGTTCTGGTCGCGGTCGCCACCTCGGCCCGGCCTTGGTACGAACCCTCCATCGGACAGGCCCTCTCGGCTCTCAGCCTCGATCACGGGGCCAAGGAGATCTCGGTGGCGCTGGTCACCGCCCTCGGCGGCCTGGCCTATGCCGTCCTCGCCCTCGCCACCCGGGCCGTCCGCATTTCCGAGCTGAAGGCCCTGGTCCAGCGCGGCAACGGAGCCAAGGCCTGATGCGCACTCTTGCCCTCCCGCCCCCGCTGGGGCATGGCCCTTGCCATGTCTGATACGCCTCCCGTCTATTCCGGTCCGCGCCGCATCCTCAGCGGCATCCAGGCTTCGGGTGCCCTGCACCTCGGCAACTATCTGGGGGCGCTGAAGCGCTTCACCCAGCTGCAGGACGCGGGCGCCCCGTGCTTCCTGTTCGTCGCCGACCTGCACGCCATCACCGTCTGGCAGGAGCCGGAGAAACTGGCCGCCCAGACGCGCGAGATCGCCGCCGCCTATCTGGCCTCGGGCCTCGATCCGGCGCGCTCGGTGATCTTTCCGCAGTCGGCGGTGCGGGCCCATGCGGAGCTGGCCTGGGTGTTCAACTGTGTCGCCCGCCTCGGCTGGCTGGACCGCATGACCCAGTTCAAGGAGAAGTCGGGCAAGCACAAGGAACGTGCCTCGGTCGGCCTCTATACCTATCCGGTGCTGCAGGCCGCCGACATCCTCGTCTACAAGGCGACCGAGGTCCCGACCGGCGAGGACCAGAAACAGCACCTCGAGCTGACCCGCGACATCGCCCAGAAGTTCAACAATGACTTTGGCGTGCCCGGCTTCTTCCCCCAGCCCGAGCCGGTCATCCAGGGCCCCGCCCCCCGCGTCATGAGCCTGCGCGATGGTCAGGCCAAGATGTCCAAGTCGGACCCCTCGGACCTGTCGCGCATCAATCTGACCGACGATGCCGATACCATCGCCGCCAAGGTGCGCAAGGCCAAGACCGATCCGGAGCCCCTGCCCGAGACCCTGGACGGGCTGGAGGGGCGGCCGGAAGCGAAGAATCTGGTGACGATCTATGCCGCCCTGTCGGACCAGACGAAGGAGGCTGTGCTGGCCGAATTCGCGGGGCAGGGCTTTGGCGCCTTCAAGCCGAAGCTGGCCGAGGTGGCGGTGGCCGCCATGGGCCCGGTCACGGCCGAGATGCGCCGCCTGATGGCCGACCCGGCCGAGATCGATCGCGTGCTGGCTGACGGCGCCGAGCGTGCCGCGACCGTCGCCGACCCGGTCGTCGACGAGGTCAAGAAGATCGTGGGCTTCTGGAGGGCCTGAGGTGAGCACCCATACCGCCACCGTCGACTGGTCGCGCGGCGATCAACCGTTCACCGACGGGGCCTATTCGCGGGCGCACGACTGGCGATTTGACGGGGGCGCCGTGGTGCGCGGCTCGTCGGCGCCGCCGGTGCCGGGCTCGGACCCCGCCGCCGTTGACCCGGAAGAGGCGCTGGTCGCGGCGGTCTCGGCCTGCCACATGCTGTTCTTTCTGGCCTTTGCGGCCAAGGCCGGCCTGACGGTCGACCACTATACCGACGCCGCGGTAGCCGACATGGGCCGCGACGACCGGGGCAAGGTCTCGATCACCCGGGTGACCCTGCGTCCGGACATCCGCTGGGTCGGCGAGACTCCCCCGGCCGGGGTGCTGGACGACCTGCACCACCGCGCGCATGAGGCCTGCTATCTGGCCAATTCTATCCGCGGCGAAGTCGTCGTCGAGCCCGTCTAGAGAGCGGGCGCCAGATCCGTCAGCAGAGCGGTGAAACGCCGGATCGCCTCGCGGGTCAGCTCGGGGTCGTGACGCATGGGCGGGGCGCTCATCGGCTCATCGAAGGAATGGGTGCCCTCCGCGATCCAGGTCTCGACCTCGGCCCCGCAGTTGCGGACCATGGCATGGACCCGCTCGGCGTTGCGGACCGTCGTCAGGTGATCGGTGCGCGCGATCACCCCGATGGTCCGGGGGCAGTGGCGCCAGGGCTTCATCCGGTTGGCCGCCAGAAGGCCGACGTAAGGGTAGGCCAGCCAGGCGCCCTTCACCCCCGCCAGATCGCAGGCAGCCGGGTCCGACAGGCCGAGCGCCCGGGGGCGGGGATCGGCGCTCATGGCCTCCATGATGCCCCAGCCGCCATGGCTCCAGCCGGCGAGGCACAGGCGACCGGCATCGACCTCGGGCTTGCGCGACAGGCCGTCTATGCTGGCCAGCACATCCCCGCCCCGGGCATGCCCCCGGAAGTGCAGGCCGGTGCAGACCGTGGCCATGGCAAAGGTCCGGCTCCAGCCCCGGGCCGCGAAGGAATCAATGATGTACGCCCGCCAGCCCGCCGCTTTCGCTGCCTCGGCATAGAGGGGCAGGTGATCCCGGATTCCGCCGCAGCCGTGGAACAACAGCACCGCCGGACGCGGCCGGTCGTCGTCCGGTCCGACGACCGTCACATGCGGCTCCAGCCGGGCCCAGCGTTCAGCAAGTGTGTCCATGGTAACCCCCAAAGCCCTCAAGCCGCGAGCGACCGCGTCGCGAGCATAGGGCCAGCTTCAATGCCTGAACACGCGCGTGCCGGTGAAGGCCATGGCGATGCCCTGCTCGTCGGCGGCGGCGATCACCTCGGCGTCGCGGATCGAGCCGCCCGGCTGGATGGCCGAGGTGGCCCCGGCGGCCACCGCTTCCAGCAGTCCGTCGGCAAAGGGGAAGAAGGCTTCCGACGCACAGGCCGAGCCTTCGGCCAGCGAGGGCAGGCCTTGGGCCTCGCCGGCCTCGCGGGCCCGGATGGCAGCGATACGGGCGCTGTCGCGGCGGTTCATCTGGCCCGCGCCAATCCCCGCCGTCTGGCCGTCCTTCGCATAGACGATGGCGTTGGACTTGACGTGCTTGGCCACGGTGAAGGCGAACAGCATGTCCCGCACCTCGGCGTCGCTCGGCTGGCGCCTGGTGACGATGGTCAGGTCGGCGGGGGTGATCCGCGCCAGGTCGCGCGACTGGACGAGGAAGCCCCCGGCCACCGAGCGGAACACCGGCCCGGGCTGCATCGGATCGGGAAGGCCGTCGGTCAGCAGCAGGCGCAGGTTCTTCTTTGCCGCAAAGACCGCCATCGCCTCCTCATCGGCGCCGGGGGCGATGACCACCTCGGTGAAGACGTCAGTGATCAGCCGGGCGTCGGCTGCCGTCAGGGGCCGGTTGACCGCGACCACGCCGCCGAAGGCCGAGACGGAATCGCAGGCCAGCGCCCGCTGATAGGCCGCCGACAGGTCGCTGCCGATCGCCACACCACAGGGGTTGGCATGCTTGACGATCACACAGGCCGGCTCGCTGAATTCGGCGACCAGTTCATAGGCGGCGTCGGCGTCGGCGATATTGTTGTAGCCCAGCTCCTTGCCCTGCAGCTGGCGGGCGTTGGCGACGCCGGGCCGGGTGTCGGCGGTCCGGTAAAAGGCGCCGGACTGATGCGGGTTCTCGCCATAGCGCAGGGTCTGGGCGAGGGTGCCGGCGATGGATTTGCGGATCGGGGCCGCATCCTCGACCCGGTCGGCAAACCAGCCGCTGACGGCGGCGTCATAGGCGGCGGTGCGGGCAAAGGCGCGGGCAGCCAGCTGCTTGCGCAGGGCCAGAGACGTCGCGCCGTCGGCCTTGAGCGCGGCGATCACCTGATCCATGGCGTCGCGATCGACGCAGACGGCCACATGGCCGTGGTTCTTGGCCGCCGACCGGATCATGGCCGGGCCGCCGATGTCGATGTTCTCGATACAGGCCTCGAAGCCCGCGCCCGATTCAACGGTGGATTCGAAGGGGTAGAGATCGATCCAGGCGATATCGATTTGGCCGATCCCGTGTTGCTCCATCGCCGCAGCGTGGGCGGGAGCATTGCGGACGCCCAGCAGGCCCCCGTGCACCACCGGGTGGAGCGTCTTTACCCGGCCGTCCATCATCTCCGGAAATCCGGTCAGGTCGGCAACATCGCGCACCGGCAGGCCGGCCTTGTCGATGGCCGTGCGGGTGCCGCCCGTGGACACCAGCTCCACGCCGAGATCATGCAGGGCCCGGGCGACGTCCTCCAGCCCCGATTTGTCGGACAGCGAGATCAGGGCGCGGGCCGGGCGAACGGCATCCGGGGCAGGCGGAAAATCAGGGGCGGCGGGCATGGGCAGGGCTCGGTCTGGAGCGCGCGGGGAGGCGGCGGGATGGCCGCGCGTCTAGCACCGCCCGGACGCCGGCGCAAAGCCAGCCGGTCCCGGTCGGAATGTTCTAGCCGGGGTCGTCCTCAGCCAGTTGACGCATCTCTTCCGCCACGGCTTCGGGGCGGGGGGCTGTCTCTGCGTTGCGGGTGTCCTGACGGCGTGACAGGGACCAGCTCTTGTCCTCGACGAAGGCCTGTCCGTCAAAGGCCAGCACGGTCACCGAAATGGTCTCGTCGTCCCATTCAATGCGGTTGATGCTGGGGGGCACGCCGCGCAGGCGATGCGACAGGGTTCCGCAACCGACCGCGTAAGACCGGTGGTCGCCCAGCTGGATCGGCAAGGCAAAGGGCACATGGACATGGCCGCTCAGCACCAGGTCGACGCCTGCATCGGCAAAGAGCTGGGCAGCCCGTCGCCCACGTTTCACATCGCCGGTTACCGGGGCGCCCTCCATCTCGATCAGGGGATGGTGGACCGCCACGATCCTTAGTGCGCCTGCTGGAGCGCGGGACAGGGCGTCGGCAGCGCGCGCCGTCTGATCAAGGTCAATGACCCCCTTGGACCAGTTGAGCCGGGCCTGCCAGCCGCGGGCCGTGGTGATGCCGCGCACCATCAGGGCGGTGTCGGCAAAGCGGGCGCTGAATTGGTGGTCGTGCGCCGGGTGGCCGACAGCGTCCTCGAACGCCCCCCAGGGATTGAAGACCCGCGCCATCACATCCCAGTAGGGCACATCGTGGTTGCCGACCGTGACGAATACGGGCGTGGGCAGGCTGTCGATCCAGCGAGCCGCCGCGAGGAATTCGGCGCGGGCGCCGATCTGGGTGATGTCACCGGTGATCAGGGTCAGATCCGGCCGCATGTCATGCAACAGGTCATGGGCCGCCGCGACCGCCTCGGGGATCTCGCAGCCGAAATGGATGTCCGAAATCTGGAGGATCCGTCCCATCAGATGCCCGCCTCCGCCTCGGCTTGCGGCTCGGGGGCGGGGGCGGGGGCGAAGGCGCGGAAGGCGACGGCCTCGAAGATAACCTCGGCCTCGGACTCCAGAAGGGTCGGCTCACCATCGATCACGGCGGGGATGCGGGACCGGGCCGAGACGCTGGCATAGCGGGTTGTGCGCGTGCGGACCGAGGGATCATGCCGCCAGTCGTCGAACAGGGCATGGGCGGCCAGCCGGAAGGCCTCGGCCGCGCCCGTGGTGTTCATGGCGGCGGCTTCCAGACCCCCTCCGGTATCGACCGCGCGGGAAATCGTCGGGCTGATCAGGACCAGGGCCTCGGTCCGGGAGGGGTGCTCGCCGACCAGGGTGTAGCGTAGCCGCCCGCTGAAGGCCCGGCGCATGGCCCGCACCCCGTAAAGCCACGCCAACCTCAGCCGACCGGTCCGGACGGCCTCTCGCGCCGGAGCCCACAGGGCGGGCGCGCCCAGAATGGCGGCACAGAAGAAGGGTCGGGAGTCGGTCGCATCCACCACCCGTCCACCGGCCACAGCGATTTCGGTGCCGCTTTCGAGGGCCCGGCGCAGGGCCTCTTTCCAGTCGCCTGTGCCATAGAGGGCCTTGGGCAACATGTTCATGGTGCCGCCGGGCAGGGGGGCCACCAGCGGACCTTTCGGCCCGGCCCGGGCGGCGATGGTTCCGGCCGTGCCGTCCCCCGCCAGCACGAAAAGGGCGTCGGCCTTCGCGGCGAACGCAGCGTCGAGCTGGTCGTCGAAATCATCGGGCGTCAGCGCAACGACGGTCGCCGTGACGGGATAGTCCGCCAGTACGGCCTCGACCTCGGCAACAGCATTGGCGCCGACACCCCCCGACAGCGGATTGACCAGCACCACGATGGTGCCCAGTGGCACAGTTGTCGTCAGCGTGCGCTCGGGCGACGACTCATCTACGGTCAAGGTTTCAGCCATGGCGCCTCAACGTGCCGGCTGGCCATGGCGTTCCACCCCCGCACGTCCCGAGCGATGTGTCAGGGATTCGAGAGTTCGTCCGCCGTCTTCTCGGCTCCGGCCTCGAGGGCATCACCGGTCTTTTCTGCCAGATCGCCGGCGTCTTCGGCCACGGCTTCGGCAGCCTCGGGTGCCTGACCGACCAGACCCTTGGCCCCGTCGACGACCTTGGTAACCCAGCCGTCAAGGACAGCACCGCCCTCGGCGAGCGATTGTTCCTTGATGCCCAGGGCGACTGTCAGGGCGCCGAACACGGCCAGAAGGATGACGATCAGGCCAAAGATGCCCGACAAGCCACCGCCTGAACGGCGGCTCTTGCGGGCCCAGACAGGTCCCGAGTGGCCGTCGTCGGCGATGTGAGTGATCTGATTGAAACGCATACGCTAAACCCCCTACGTTCGGGAGAACCGCGGCACAGATGCCCCCCGGCTCCGTCTCCCGGACCCTAATACAGCCTTAATGCGAGAGATAGTCGAGGAACCGGGGCAGTAATCCAGCGTTCTCACCTCGGGGGCGAACCGAAGGGAAAAGGGATTGACGATGAAGAAGGTATTTTTGGCGGTTGCGGCCGCAGGACTGTTGACGTCGGCCTGTGCCAGCGACCCCTATGGCTATGGTGGCACCAATGAAACCGTCCGCCAGGGCGCTGCCGGTGCAGCTATTGGTGCCGTCGCTGGCGCCATTATCGGGAACAATGTCGGTGACGGCAGCGCCGGTACGGGCGCGGCCATTGGTGCAGCGGTCGGCGGCGCTGCCGGTGCCATCCGTGGCTCGGCCCAGGACCGCGCCAATCAGCGCCGGAACTATGACCAGCAGCGCGGCGCCTATTATTACTGCTATCCTGAAGGTGACTGCTACTGGGAAGACGGCACGCGCCGGAACCCGCCGCGGTACTGATCCGGGTGCGATAATCCGACGAAGAGGGCGGCCTTTCCATGCGGGAGGGCCGCCTTTTTCTGTTAGGGTAGGAGCCGAAATGGCTGGGGAGCCCTCAATGTCCACATCAACGACACTGCGTTTCATGGTGATCGCCGGGACGGCGGCACTGGTTCTGGCGGGGTGCGGAAGCAGCAACCCGTTCCGGGACCGAAGCGATCTGGTCGCGACGCCGAGCGCCTGCACGGCCAAGCGGTTCGACATCTATTTCGGTGAGGGACAGGCGCAGCTGACCGATCCGGCGCTGCAGGCGATCCGCCTGACCGCTGACCAGCTCAAGGACTGCGACATCCGGAAGGTGCAGGTCATCGGCCTGGCCTCGTCCACGGGGTCGTCGTCCGCGAACCAGACCCTGTCGGAACGGCGGGCGGTCGCCGTGACCGAGGCGCTGGAGGCCGAGGGCTGGCCCCTGCCGGCGTTCGAGATTGCGGTCGCGGGAGATACGGGCGCCACCACCGCCGATGGGCGGGCCGAACCCCTGCGCCGCCGCACCGAAGTGCTCGTCGACGCGGCGCCACGCCGCTGACCGCGACCCGCCGTCGCAGGCCGGCCCCCTGAGGCGTGACCTGTAGGCGGTTCCCTGTCTAGGGTAATCCCGGACCGACTGATCGAGAGGATCCGGGTGACGAAGCTGCGGCGATCAATTTCTCCTATGGGCTGGATGGTCGCCCTCCTTTGCGGAGGCTGGCTGGCGCTGGCCGCCCGGCCGGTTCCGGCGCAGGACGCCAGTCCGACGATGGGCCCCGCCTCGACCGAGCGGATCACTGCGGAACTGGTCTCGATGACCGCAAGCGCGACGCCGGGATCGACCCTCATCCTCGCCGTGCGTCAGGACATCGAGCCGGACTGGCACACATACTGGCGCAATCCCGGCGACTCGGGCGGGGCGACCACCCTCGACTGGGCCCTGCCGGAGGGCTGGGAGGCCGGCGACATCGTCTGGCCCCTGCCCGAGCGCCAGCCGCTGTCGGGACTGATGAACTATGGCTATTCCGACGTCGTCTATCTGCCGGTGGCGATCACCGTGCCCGCCGATGCGGAGCCGGGACGGATGCTGGACCTGTCGGTGACCGCCCTGTTTCTGGTGTGCAGCGCCGAGATGTGCGTCCCGGACGAGTTGACGCTGGGTCTTCGCCTGCCGGTCGGCGCGGCAGACCAGACCCCGCTGGAGACCCGACATGCGAGCGCCATTCAGGCCGTACTGGAGTCCTCGCCCCGCCCCGCCGGCCTGACCGCGCGGATCGCGCGCACCGACGACGGCGGTCTGACACTGGCCGTCACGGGCGACGCCGTGCAAGGACCGGATGGCCCCGGGCCTGTCTATTTCTTTCCGTTCGAGGGCGGGATCATCGACCATGCCGCGCCCCAGACCGGCACCTGGGGCCCGGAGGGACTGAGCCTGACCCTGACAGCCGGCGGCAAGGTGCGCGCGGGCGGTCTGACCGGGCCGGTGACCGGCGTGATCACCACCGGGCAGGGCGCTTTCGAGATCGTTGCCGATCCCGGCCCCTTGCCCGAAGGGGTCAGCGGCGGCGGCGCACTGCAGACAGACGAGGGCGCCGGGCCGGCCGGATTCACTCTGCCGGCCCTCGTGCAGGCGGCGCTGCTGGCGCTGGTCGGCGGGCTGATCCTGAACCTGATGCCCTGTGTGTTTCCCATTCTGGCGATGAAGGCGGCGGCGCTGGCCCGGGCGGCGCACGAGCCCCGTGAGGCGCGACGCGACGGCCTGATGTTCCTGGCCGGGGTTCTGGTGACCTTCCTGCTTCTGGCCGGATTGATGCTGGGCCTGCGCGCGGCGGGCGAGGCCGTCGGCTGGGGCTTTCAGCTGCAGAGCCCGGTCGTGGTGCTGTCGCTGTCGCTGCTGATCCTGGCGGTCGGGCTGAACCTGTCGGGCGTCTATCACATCGGCCAGTCCCTGCAGGGGCTTGGCGAGACGCGGCTGTCGCGCCTGCCCGGCGGCACGGGCGCCTTCTTCACCGGAGTGCTGGCGGTGGCCGTAGCCGCGCCGTGCACGGCGCCCTTCATGGCCGCTGCGCTGGGGGCGGCGCTGATCATGCCGTGGGCTGCGGCCCTGATCGTGTTTCTGATGCTGGGGCTGGGACTGGCCCTGCCGTTCGTGGCGGTCGCCTTCAGCCCGGCCTTGCTGGCGGGTCTGCCCCGGCCGGGGCTGTGGATGGACCGGATGAAGGGCCTGCTGGCCTTTCCCATGTATGCGACCGCCCTGTGGCTGGCGTGGGTGGCGGCGCGGCAGGCGGGCAGCGAGGTGCTGGCGCTGGGCCTGATCGCAGGGCTGATGCTGGCCCTTACCCTGTGGCTATGGGGGGTGCGGCAGGCGGGGGCCGGGCGCTGGACCCTGATCCTGGGCGCCCTGTCCCTGATCAGCGTGGTCGCGGCACTGGTCGTCGCCAGCCGGATAGAGCCGGTCACGCCGAACGGGGCCACCGCATCGGCTGACGCCGGGCCGCAGGCCGAGGTCTGGTCAGCGGAAGCGGTGGTGACGGCGCAGGCCGAGGGGCGCCCCGTACTGGTCAATTTCACGGCCGACTGGTGCGTGACCTGCAAGATCAATGAGCGGGTGGCGCTGACGTCCGGTCAGGTCCGGGAGGCGCTGACTGCAACGAACGCCGTCTATCTGGTCGGCGACTGGACGGTGCGCGATCCCGCCATCACCCGCGAGCTGGAGCGCCACGGGCGGTCGGGCGTTCCGCTTTATCTGCTGTATGCGCCGGATACCGATGCCCCGCGCGTTCTGCCGCAACTGTTGACGCCGGGGCTGGTCGCCGAGGCGATCCGCGAGGCCGGTTCATGAGGTTCTGATTTCCTGCCCACCCCGACGGAGAGACTGCGATGATCATCCGACTGCTGGCTACCGGCGCCGCCCTGGCGCTTCTGTCCGCCTGTAGCCCCGCCACCGAGGCCACCGAGACCGGATCCACCGAGACCGCCGAAGCCCCTGCCGCCGACATGGCCCCGGCCTTTACCCTGGTGGATGCCGAGGGGGTGGAGCGCAGCCTCGCCGATTTCCGCGGCAAGACGGTCGTGCTGGAGTGGACCAATGAGGGTTGCCCCTATGTGCAGAAGCACTATTCGGCGGGCGCCATGCAGGCCCTGCAGCGCGAGGCGACCGGTGACGGCGTGGTGTGGCTGACGATCATTTCCTCGGCGCCGGGGACGCAGGGCTATGTCGAGGGCGACGCCGCCCGGGCATGGAAAGCGCGCAATGACGCCGCCGCCACCCATCTGCTGCTGGACCCCGAGGGCACGGTCGGTCGCCTGTATGACGCCAAGACCACGCCGGACATGCGCATCATCGATCCGGAGGGGCGGCTGTTGTTCGTCGGGGGTATTGATGATCATCCGACCAACAAGGTCGAGGATCTGGAGGGCGCCAACAATTATGTGCGGGCCGCCCTGACGGACATGGAAGAGGGCCGGGCCGTCGCGACGCCGTTCGCCACGCCCTATGGCTGTTCGATCAAATATGCGGACGAGCTGGAAGGGGCGTAGGGCCCCGGCGTTACTCCGGGAACGTCTGGGCCGGGCTGGTGATGACGGCGATGTTGTCGTCGAACAGATGCACCAGCTCGGCCAGGGCCAGGTCACGGGCACCCGCACTGTCGGCAGCTTCCATGTCGGCCAGCCGGACCGGCAGGTCCTCGGACAGGCCGCGCAGGATGCAGGTCATGTCGCCTTCGCTCTCGCGCGACTTGAGGATCAGGTGGCCCTGCAGGTTCAGCTCACCCAGAGCCGTGGCCTCCGTGCGGAAGGTCAGCCAGTCGCTGCCGGTCAGAAAGCCGGGCGCGTGAACGGCGCCGGTTTCAGCCCAGCCCTCGGCCACGCTCTTGAGGCGTCCGGACCGGGAGACGATGTCGATGAAGAGGGGCTCGGCGGCCAGACCGGTCAGATCGGCAGGCACGGTGGCCGGATCGACCGAAGCCGCCAGCGCCACATCGGGGTTGGTCAGGAGGAGGGTGGTCGCGAGGGCCAGTCCGCAGGACATGGTAACCTTTCCGGGCACGGGGCCCTTGAATCGTGTCGGCGCATCCCGAATCAGGTCGACCTGGGGGATTGCACCGGTTTACGCCCCAGCCGTAAACGAGCCCTTGACGCCCACCCCCTGATCCGGAGTCGCCGATGTCCCTCGCCCTGCCCGTTACCGATCCGAAACGCCGGGCCGAGACCTGGGACCGGTTTGACGCGGTCGCCACCCGCGACGGCGACGTCCGGATCGAATCCCTGTTCGAGACCGAGGCGGGGCGGGTCGAGCGGCTGACGCGGGAGGTGGCAGGCCTGACGATCGATCTATCGAAACAGGCCTTTACTGCAGAGGGGCTGGATGCCTGTCTGGCGCTGGCCGAAGCCTGTGATGTCGGCGACTGGAAGCGGGCCCTGTTCAACGGGGCGGCGGTCAATGCCACCGAGGGTCGGGCGGTGCTGCACCCTGCGCTGCGGGCCCCGGACGGGGCGCATTTCGAGGCCCTGGGTGAGCCGGTGTCGCGCGAGGTCGAACAGGTCCGCGACCAGATGGTCTCCTATGCCCAGGCGATCCGCATCGGTGAGGAGGCCGGAGCGACCGGCGAACGGTTCCGGGCGGTGGTCCATATCGGCATCGGAGGGTCGGATCTGGGGCCGCGCCTCTTGTGGGATGCGCTGAGGCCGATGGATCCGGCTATCGACGTCCGGTTCGTCGCCAATATCGATCCGCGGGAGATGGCAGAGGCGCTCTCGGGACTGGATCCGGCCTCGACACTGGTGATCGTGGTGTCGAAGACCTTCACGACGCAGGAAACGCTGACCAATGCCGCCGTCGCGCGCGATTGGCTGACGGCGGCCCTGCCGGAAGACGGTTTGCGGCGGCATCTGGTCGGTGTGTCGGCAGCGCCGGACAAGGCCGAGGAATTTGGTTGTGGCCGGGTGTTCGGCTTCTCGGACTGGGTCGGGGGGCGCTATTCGCTGTGGTCGGCGGTCAGCCTGTCGTGCGTGATCGGGCTGGGCGGCGAGGTCTTTCGCGGCCTGCTGGCGGGAGCCAGCGAGATGGACCGGCACTTTCTCGAGACTCCGCTGGCCCATAATGCGCCGGTGCTGATGGCGCTGGCGCAGGTCTATAATGTCGAGGTGCTGAAGCGACGGGCGCGGACGGTCGCGCCCTACGCCCATGGCCTGCGGCGTCTTCCGGCCTTCCTTCAGCAGCTGGAGATGGAGTCGAACGGAAAGCGAGTGACCCGCGACGGGTCGCCGGCAACGCGCGGCACCGGGCCGGTGGTGTTCGGTGAGCCCGGCACCAATGGCCAGCACGCCTTTTTCCAGCAGCTGCATCAGGGGCCCGAGGTGGTGCCGGCCGAATTTGTGGTGGTGAAGCAGACGCTGGAGGGCCGGGACGGCGCGCCCCTGTGGTCCAATGCTTTGGCCCAGGCCGAGGCGCTGATGCGAGGGCGGTCCGCCGAGGCGGCGCTGGCCGAGATGGTTGAGCAGGGGATGGAGCGGGACGAGGCCGAACGGCTGGCGCCGCACCGGGCCTTTACGGGCAACCGGCCCTCGACCACGATCCTGATGCAGCGGTTGACGCCTCAGGCGATGGGGGCGCTGCTGGCCCTTTATGAGCACAAGACCTTTGTCGAGGGCGTGATCTGGGACATCAACAGCTTTGACCAGTGGGGGGTCGAGCTGGGCAAGGCGCTGGCGAAACGGGTGCTGGGAGCCGCGCACGAAAAACGGGCCCCAGAAAGCTGGGACCCGTCCACGCGGTCACTGTTTAAGCGGTTGATCTAGACCTTACCAGCGACGGTCGTAGCGATAGTCGCGACGGTCGTCACGGCGGTCGTAGCGACGGTCCCGCCGGTCATCCCGACGATCATAGCGACGGTCGTACCGTTGGTCGCGGCGGTCATTGCCATAGTAGCGGGGGTCGCGGCTGTTGATACCGTGCTCACGCTCCCAGTGACCCCGATTCCGGTAGCAGCGGCCGCCCCGGTAATAGCCGCAGTCGTCGCCGCGGTTGGCGGTCGCGCCGATGGCGGCCCCGGCGACCGCACCCCCGAGAATGTATTCGCCGTCGCCATTACCGATAATGGCACCGGCTACGGCACCCACCGCAGCACCGAGCAGCACATCTTCACCACTGGAAGAGCGGTCGCGGTCCGGATAGCGGTCATAGCGGTAGTTCTGGGCGGCAGCCGGGTTGGCGACCATCAGGCCCAGCGCCAGAACACCGGCGGTCAGGGCGCCGGTGACGGCGGTGCGTTGGGGAGTGTCGGCGGTCAGGGTGCGGGTGTGGGAGCGGGTCATGGGCCGTCCTTTCATGGGGTCTGGTAAACTGTGAGGCCATACTGGCGGACGCTGCCTGAACCCCTCGGGAGGGAGCTGTTCATCCGGCGTTCATCAAGTGAGGGTCGCCGTCGTCCGGGCTTGTCCCGGAACGTCGTTCAGCGCAGGTTGCTGCGTCATGTCCCCTGCCCCGTCCCGACCCGATCTGTCGTTGCGCCGTCTGGCCATACGGACGCTGGCTGCCTGCGCGGGGCTGGCAGGTGCGCTGATGATCGCCGGGACCGCTCTGGCCCAGGACAGGCTGCCGCCCCCGCCACCACCGCCCCCACCCCCTCCGACAGCCGGTCCGACCGATGTGCGCATCTCCAGCCCCGATGCCCTGGCCCGGGCGCGGCTCGAGGCTGCCGTGACCGCCCGGCACGCCGGAGATTTGGCCACCGCGGAGGCCGCCTTTGTCGAGGCGGCGGGACAGTTTGCCCGGGCCGGCAAGGTCGAGGAGGCCTCGGCCGCCTGGGTCGAGGTGGCGCGTCTGCGGCTGGCCACGGGCCGGTCGGAGGAGGCCGAACAGGCCCTGGCCACGGCCGTGTCGGTGATTGAAGCAGCGCGCGGCCCCGCGGATCCGGCGCTGGTCATGCCGCTGCAGATTCAGGGGCGGCTGTTCTACATCCAGGGGCGCTATGAGGCGGCCCTGGCCAATATCGCACGCGCCCGGGCACTGCTGGATGACCGGGCGGATACGGCGACGGTCGCCGAACTTCTGTTCGAGGAGGGCCGCGCATTGGATGCGCTGGGTCGTTTCGCCGAGGCCGAGAACGTGGCGCGCGTGGGGCTGGGTCTGCGGCTGGACCTGCTGGGTCCCGACGATCCGCTGACCGCCGACACCCTGAACCAGCTGGCCAATGCGCTGATGGCCCAGGGCCGCTTTGCCGAGGCCGAGCCGATCTTTCGTCGGGCGCTGGGCATCTATGAGGTCGCCTATGGCCGCGACAGCGATACAGTGGCGCTGGTATTGAGCAACCTTGGAAATGTGCTCCGCCGGACCGGCCGGATGGACCAGGCGGGGGCTGCCTATGCGCGCGCGGTGGGGATCGCCGAGGGGCTGGGCGATCCCTTCCTGCTGGCACAATTGCTGAACAATTACGGCTGGTACCTGCATCTGGCGGACCGCGACGTCGAGGCCCAGCCGGTGTTCGGGCGGGTGCTGGCGCTGGCGGTCGAGCTGGCCGGGCCCGAGCACCCGTTCACCGGCATCGCCCGGGCCAATCTGGCCATCACCCTGTCCGGACAGGGCCGCCACGCCGAGGCCCTGCCGCTGTTCGCCGAGGCGCTGGCGGTGCTGGAGCCGGGGCTGGGCGTGGACAGTCCGGATCTGGTCACCACGCTGGAGGGGCGGGCGCTCGCACTGGCGGAGACCGGCGACGACACGGAGGCAGAGGCCCTGTATCGCCGCTCGCAGGCGATCGCCGCCGCGCGGCTGGCGCCGGGGCACCCCGAAGCCGTGCGGCTGGCGGGCAATATGGCCGGGTTTCTGGCGGATCGCGACCGTCCGGACGAGGCGCTGGCGGTTCTGCGGCCCGCGCGTCGGGACCTGTTTGCGCGAAGCGGCCTGGGGCTGGAGGGGGGCGACCCCCTGCGCCGGGCCGCGCCCCTGTTCGCCCGGCAGGTCCGGGCCAGCTGGGACCTTGCGGCGGCGCTTGAGACCCGCTGAGAATTTTCGCGATCTGATCCGCTTGAACCCTTGACGGGCCGGGGTGTCAGACCCTACCTGCAGGCCGCATTAGCACTCTCGCCCTGCGGCTGCCAAAGCCCCGGTCGGGAGATCATTCCAAAGGGAGATATAACAGATGGCGTTTCGTCCTCTCGGCGACCGCGTGCTGGTCAAGCGCGTGGAAGAAGAATCCAAGACCAAGGGCGGGATCATCATCCCCGACACCGCCAAGGAAAAGCCCCAGGAGGGCGAGGTCGTCTCCGTCGGGCCCGGCGCCCGTGACGACTCCGGCAAGGTCAACGCCCTGGAGCTGAAGGCCGGCGACCGCATCCTGTTCGGCAAGTGGTCGGGCACCGAGGTCAAGATCGACGGTGAAGACCTGATCATCATGAAGGAATCCGACGTCCTGGGCGTGCTGTCCTAAGCACCCAACGCCTGATTTCACGCATAAAACCAACCAGATAAGGAGCTGCCGCACATGGCCGCCAAGATCGTACAGTTCAACACCGATGCGCGCGACAAGATGCTGCGCGGCGTCAACGTCCTCGCCAATGCCGTCAAGGTCACCCTGGGGCCCAAGGGCCGCAATGTGGTCATCCAGAAGTCGTTCGGCGCCCCGCGCTCGACCAAGGACGGCGTCTCGGTCGCCAAGGAGATCGAGCTGGAAGACGCCTTCGAGAACATGGGCGCCCAGATGATCCGCGAGGTCGCCTCCAAGACCAACGACAAGGCCGGTGACGGCACCACCACCGCCACGGTGCTGGCCCAGTCGATCGTCCAGGAAGGCCTGAAGTCGGTCGCCGCCGGCATGAACCCGATGGATCTGAAGCGCGGCATCGACAAGGCCGTCGCCGCCGTGCTGGCCGAGGTCAAGTCCAACGCCCGCAAGGTCTCGGCCAATTCGGAAATCGCCCAGGTCGGCACCATTTCGGCCAATGGCGACACCGAGGTCGGCGAAATGATCGCCAAGGCCATGGACAAGGTCGGCAACGAAGGCGTCATCACGGTTGAAGAAGCCAAGACCGCCGAGACTGAGCTGGACGTCGTCGAAGGCATGCAGTTCGACCGCGGCTACCTGTCGCCCTACTTCATCACCAATGCCGACAAGATGGAGGCCGACCTCGAGGAGCCGCTGATCCTGCTCCACGAGAAGAAGCTCTCCAGCCTGCAGGCCATGCTGCCGATCCTGGAAGCCGTGGTGCAGTCGGGCCGCCCGCTGGTCATCATCGCCGAGGACATCGAGGGCGAGGCCCTGGCCACCCTGGTGGTCAACAAGCTGCGCGGTGGCCTGCGCGTCGCCGCCGTCAAGGCGCCGGGCTTCGGCGATCGCCGCAAGGCCATGCTGGAGGACATCGCCGTCCTGACCGGCGGCCAGGTGATCTCGGAAGACCTGGGCATCAAGCTGGAAAACGTCACCCTGGACATGCTGGGCAAGGCCAAGAAGGTCACCATCACCAAGGACGACACCACCATCGTCGACGGCGTCGGTGAAAAGGACGCCATCGAGGCCCGCATCGCCCAGATCAAGCGCCAGATCGAGGACACCACCTCGGACTACGACAAGGAGAAGCTGCAGGAACGTCTGGCCAAACTGGCCGGCGGCGTCGCGGTGATCCGCGTCGGCGGCTCGACCGAGGTCGAGGTCAAGGAGAAGAAGGACCGCGTCGACGACGCCCTGAACGCCACCCGCGCCGCGGTGGAAGAAGGCATCGTCCCGGGCGGCGGTATCGCCCTGCTGAAGGCCACCAAGGCGCTTGAGGGCCTGACCGGCGACAACGCCGACCAGACCGCCGGCATCGCCATCATCCGCCGCGCCATCCAGGCCCCGATCCGTCAGATCTCGGAAAACGCCGGGGTCGAAGGCTCGATCGTGGTCGGCAAGGTGCTGGAAAACAAGGACGCCTCGTTCGGCTTCAACGCCCAGACCGAGGAATACGGTGACCTGGTGAAGATGGGCGTCATCGACCCCGCCAAGGTGGTCCGCACCGCCCTGCAGGACGCGGCCTCGGTCGCCGGCATCCTGATCACCACCGAAGCCGCTGTGGCGGACGCCCCCAAGAAGGCCTCGGCCGGCGGCGGCGCCCCCGACATGGGCGGCATGGGCGGCATGGGCGGCATGGACTTCTAGTCCACGCCTACCGGCTTACGCTGAACAAACAGAAGAGGCGCTCCGGGAGACCGGGGCGCCTTTTTTGGTGCCTTGGGACGAGTTCTGTCACGTTCCAACAGTCACGACTGTGTTGTAAGATCGGATGCTCGTGCGGCACCCGAGCCGACAAGGACGCGCCGGACCTCAGCCTCCAAAACCGGTGATAGGCCCAAGGCCACCAAATCCTGTTCAGCGAGCCAAGCCCTCGCCTTGGCCGGGTCCAGGTTTTTGTCTGATGCAATATCGTTCAATCTCAGAGCCGTGGGCCTTGAGAGACCGAGCGCAATAAGGCTGATCATAGTTTTGTCCGACGCGCCCACTTCGAGGAAGACGGGCAGATCGGAGACCTCGTCCATAAGCGACGAGAGATCGGACTCGATCAGGGCTTGAACGAGGACGGCGTTGTAGCAGGTGAAAAGGCGAACGACGCTGAAGCGGATTTGCGACTCAACAATATCGAGCGTGTCGCGGATGATCTTACGCCTGTCTGCGATTGGTGGCTTTCGCTTGATTTGCTCGTCAATGATTCGGGGCAGCGGCCAGCCGGTCATCCATCTCTGAGCGAGGAGCGCGTGGAAGCGATGTAGGTTCTTTGTCGTGTCGATGCCGAGTACAACAGAATGGCATAGCTCGAGGATATCAGCATAGTTCCGGAAAGCGCTGGCTTCGCGAGGATGAAGCGGAATCAATCGTTTAGCCGCCTCGGCGCTCGTCATCCGTTGCCTAAGCGTCAAGAACAACTCTTCCTGCCGATGCGCGGAAATATTGGGGCTCTGTCGCAGGATGATGTTCGGAAGCGTGATCGTCCCGCTAGCCTCGTTCAATGCCGCAACGATTTCTCTAGCCCCCGCGGAAGTTGGCTCAAGTCCGACATGCTCTAGTGAATTTCCTAAAGTGCCGGTTTTTAGGCCCACGAACAGCCTCGTGAATGCCGTTTGCGTAGAGAGATCCTTTGACCCGATCGGGCCGTCTTGATCATCTCTGATCACGTGCATTAACTCAGCTCGCTGGTTCTGCATGACTTGCTGGATGGCAGGGACCACAACGTTGTCTTTCGGGCCCGAAAGCGGCTGTGTTTTCCACTTGCTGTAGTCGATAAGAAAAATGTTGCCGTGAAACTCCTTGCGGAGCCGACCAGCTCGACCAGCTAGGTTCCAGAAGTCTGTGGACTCAATTGGCTTCAGGTAGCCTTTCTCCGGAAGGCACATGAAGATATTCTTTGCAGGCGTGTTAACACCTTGAAGTAGCGTGCTCGTGCAGACGATATAGTCTAGCTCACCTCGCCCAAATGCGTCTTCTACGGCTTTCCTTAGCACTGCTGGTATGTTGGAGTAGTGGAACCCGATACCCGTCAGGACGGTCTTTGAAAGCACATAGCTACCGTGCACGATTTCCTTCGCTAGGGCTGAAAGTTGCTGTTGCGCTGGCGTCGCTTCTCGAGCTGAGAACCGGTCACTCAATTGCATAGCTATCTTCTCAGCGTCGGCGGAGCCGTTGGCGTAGACGATGTTCTGTGCCCCGGCTCCAAAGTGAGCCGGTATGTGAACCAATTTATCGTACTTGCTTGCGAGGGTTTGGTTCAGCGTCGCCTTCAAGAGGACCTCCTCCGAGTCCGCGCTTGCCGACAAAAGTGAGACCTTACCTTTCGGGGCGGAGTCGACTTCGACCAAGATGATATTCTGCGCGACAGAGGGCTCTCTGGAGACTCTTTCAACGATATCGCCAAGGCCTAACGCATCACCAAAAACACTCAAATTTCGAATGATGGGGCTGGCGAACAGCAGTTGGGTCTTCTCGTTTCGCTCCAAAAGGTCCTCCACGACCCATTGAAGCAAGATGCCCCGAGACCCATCCGCAATGAGATGGGCTTCATCGATCACGGCCAAGCGCAGGCTGAGGTTGGGGTGAGCATGTAGCAGTACTTGAAGGCGTTCCGGGGTGAGCACGTAGATGCACCGATCCGGCAGCGGCGTAGCGGAATCCAAGGGGACTGAGATGATTTCGACGGGCTGAGAAGCCGAGCCCAACAACTTCTCTTCAAGGTCGACTGAAACTTGGGTTATCAGCGCCCGCGTGGGGACAATGTAGACAATCTGAATCGGGCCGCTTTCCGCACAGAGCGATGCGAGATAATTCAGGAGTACGAAGCTCTTTCCGGCAGATGTGGGGGCCGATACCGCCGCCCTTGCGCCTGATGCCAGAGTTGACCAGAGCGAGTGCTGGAATTTGGACAGGACAATGTTTTCGCCGTTCGCGTGGACCGTCTGAGCAACTGAACTTCCGATTTCTTCCGCTGCCATCGTCCAAGGCAGTCCAGGCAGTGCGCGGTCAACCGCGTCCTTGGTGACAAACGAAGGGAAATTTCCGAGGCGCCCGAGCACGACGCGTAAGGCGGCGGCGAATCGACTCGTATCGTCCGCCGCCAAATCGAAAGCCTGGGTCGCAATCCGGAAAGCCGCTTGGCGCTGCTCCGGGTCAGCCGATGCCGAAAGGATCGCCGCCGCTTTCATGCAGCGCGCGAGGATCGCAATATCAATGGGTATAGGCTCAGCGCCAATCTCTTTGGAGAGCCACGCCTTTTCCAGTTCGCCTGCAGCGATATGAAGTTTAGGGTTTGCCCAGACGGCGTCGACGAGTTCTTCCATCAAGAGTTCCAGCCAATCTTATTCTGGAAGTAGTCTCTGAACACCTTTACCGACGGAACCGGCAGAAAAAATATCTCTATTTTTCGCCCCTCAAGTTTTGCCTCCTTAACTGACTTGGCGACCTTGGGCGCTAATTCTTTGACTCGACTCACAATCAGTTCTGAAAAACTCGACTCTATAGTTTTGTTATCTGATCCTGCAACTGATCCGTACCCTGAAAACTGGAACGCTATCAAACACGTTATCGTATCGACCCTATTGTTCGATTCTTCTTCAAACGGATCAAGGAACTTTATAATGGCCGCTTTTGAATCTGTGTCTAAGCCAGCTAGATCAATATATCGTTCAACAAGCTCAAGTTCATACTTGATATTCTCATGTTCCATGGCAGTGCTAATCGACTCCATAGCGCTGTCAATCGCGCCCGTAGCGCTAGCGTGGAGCTTGGATTCTCCCCAGTAGAAAATCAGATTCTGACTGGCAGCATCGTAACGAACATGAATGCCATCGGAACCATAGACTGGCATTTCGCTGTTGGTCTTTAATGGCATTTTTGCCAGTATTTGAGGAGCTCCGAGCAGCCACTCTGTAAGCAAATAAAGAACTAGTTCACCTATTTCCCCATTGCGATTAGTCGCTTTCTGGGCCTTTTTAAAGAGGTCTAGCGCTTCCTGCTTAAGCTGTTCTGATTTTCGGTCGTAGTCGTCCGCGCTTATTTTTCCGTAGGTGTTCTTGTGTGCCAATATTTGGGAGCGCGGAAGAGCAAACCGAGTGAGATATAGACTCACCGCATCGATGAACATTTCAACCGTCGGCCTGCCTTGTCCGAAAGACGGGAAGTTGATGCGGATCGCGACGCCGTCACAGTCACAGGAAATCTGCTCCGGCACCGATCGAAGCCGTGCATTTAAAGGGGAATAATCGACCACGAGTGACGACAATAGCTCGTCTAGTTTGGTCGCCTCTATGGATTGGACATCTGACAAGTTCGCCTCCTAGAAGGGCAAGCTAGACCACAAGGCGTAGGTAGTGGAAATTGTTTAGTCTTCGACTGGCGGTGTCGAATGGCATTCGGTCTCGACAACGCACCGCTACGAATCCGGCTGATAGATAGGCACCGTCGACGAAGAACCCGCAGCTTATCAAGCCTCCCAGATTCTCACGGCGATCTGGCGGCCGGCCTGCAAAGGTTTACCGGCGACAGTTGTGCAGCCCGCTCCGGCGCGCCACCCGCCCCGGCGCGCCTCAAGGACGCTGCGCGCCGCTGGCGCGGCAGGCCTGCTAGGCCTGTCCATGACCCGCTCCGGGTCGGGAGGCCGGGGCTGGGCGTGTCGGGCGCGCGGGGCGCGCCGACGGTTGGGGGGGTGCTGAGGGGTGCGTGTGGGGGGAGAACCCCTCCACCACTTCGTGGTCCCCCTCCCCACTTTGTGGGGAGGAGACACAGGCTCTTGACCGCTCCCTTCCCCTCATCCATCGGGCGGCATGACCTATGCCTTGCCCGTTGATCCTGAGCGGTATGCGGCCTTTCTGGGGGTGATGGCGGTGCTGGCGGTGACGCCGGGGCCGGCCAATCTGTTCTCGATCGCCAATGGCATGGCGCGGGGGAAGCGGGCCGTGGTGGTCGGGGTGCTGGGCATGAGTCTGGCGACCCTGGTGTGGTTCACGGCGGCGGCGCTGGGGCTGGGGGCGCTGGTGCTGGCCTTTCCCGAGGCGTTCCGGGTGATCGCCGTGGGCGGGGCGCTGTATGTCGCCTGGCTGGGCGGAAAGGCCCTGTGGGGGGCTGTGCGGGGAGAGGTGCCGGGCAAGGCGGAGCGGCCGAGCCTTTCGCTGGGGCGCAGTGCCTTTTTCGACGGCTTCATGGTGCAGCTAGCCAACCCCAAGGCGGTGCTGTTCTTTACCGCCGTGCTGCCGCCGTTTCTGGATCTGGGGCGGCCGCTGGTACCGCAGCTGGCGCTGTTCGCTCTGGCGACGGTCGGCATGGATATGATCACCATGAATGCCTATGGCCTGGGCGGGGCGGCGCTGGCGCGGCGGATGACGGCGCCGGGGTTCCGGCGGGGGTTTGATGCAGCGGTGGGGGTGCTGTTGCTGCTGGCGGCGGTGCTGATCGGCCTTCGGGTCTGAGGCGGAACCGGGGGCGTTCAGGCTTCGTTCAGGTGGAAAGGGGTTGGCTGGCCACAGCCAAGCTCTTGTCTCGGGCGGCGGGTGAGCGCACCTGTTGACCCGGACGCCCCTCGCTTTCGGAGATGGATATGACCCTTCGTACGACCCTACGCCGCCCCGCACTGTTTGCGGTGGCCGCCAGCGCCCTGGCCCTGACGGTCGCGGCCTGTGCCACGCCGACCCCCTATGGACCCATGCAGCCCGGACGCGCCGGCGGCTATGCCGAGCAGCGGCTGGAGGCCAACCGCTTCCGCGTGGCCTTTGCCGGTAACTCCGTGACCTCGCGCGAGCAGGTCGAGATGTCGCTGCTGCTGCGCGCCGCCGAGCTGACGGTGCAGGAGGGCTATGACTGGTTCGCCACGGTGGACCGGGCGACCGACCGCGACACCCGCTATGTCGGGACGCGCGACCCCTTCTATGACCGGTACTATCGCGGCTGGAGCCCCTACTGGCGCTTCTACCGGGGCGGGGCCTGGAGCCGGTTCGACCCGTACTGGAACGACATCAATGTCCGCCAGATCGACCGCTTCGAGGCGACCTCGGAGATCATCATGGGCCGGGGACCGAAGCCCGCGGGCGACCCCAACGCCTTTGACGCCCGCGATGTAATCGCCAACATCGCCCCGCGCGTGACGCGCTAGGGGAACGGATGCGCCCCGGCCGGGTCAGCCCAGCCGGGGTGTCTTCAGGCGGCGCTTGTTGGAGTGGGTCTCGGGCGCATTGCCGAGCGCCTCGGGGATTTCACCCTTGAAGTAGTAGCGCTGCCAAGCCTCCTTGGCGGCCTCGGGGTCGCCGCGGGCGAGACGCTGGTTGAAGTCGGTGCGCTGGCGGTTCCAGGCCTCGAACTGGTCCTTCATGCCGGGGTTGGACTCCAGCGAGCGGATCACGGGCTGGAAGTCCTCGACCTTGCGCGCCTCGATCAGGGTGATGAAGCAGAAGGGTTCGCCGCGCTCGAAGGTGATCGAGCCCGGGCGGGTGAAGATCCAGTTCATGGTGAAGGGGAAGGGCAGCCAGTCGGTCTCGATCAAGCCGGTCAGGGCCTGGATGCCGTCCTTGACGTGATTGGGCGAGCCGGTGGCCATCATCTGCCAGCCCGGCGGGGAGCGGAACATATATTGGGGATGCATCGTCAGCACGCCGCGCGAGAAGTGCGAGGTGACGAAATGGCTGAGGTCGGAATTGACCCGTTCGGGCGTGATGCGGATGTCTTCCTGACGCGGACCGCCGTTCCATTCGGCGGTGAAGCCCACCGGGCACAGAATCTCCCAGCCCGTGGTGTTGGCCATGGTCAACGGCAGGCAGCGATAGGGGTGGCGGCTGGCAAAGGCGTCCATCCAGGCGCGCGACTGGCGCCCCGGCACCATGTCCGGCGGCCGCGCCGTCATCGGGTAGCACTCCAGTTCCACCTTGGACCTCCGGGTTCAGATTGCCTTAGCCCCCTCTCCTATCCGGTGGCCCCGCACGCGGTCAAAACCTATGATGGCGGGATGAGCCTCCCTGCCCCCCTTGACCGGGACCGCCTGCTGGACTGGATGGCCGAAGCGGGCCTGGCCCCCCGCACGCATGACCATCCGGCGGTGTTTCGGGTCGATCAGGGCCATGCGATCAAGGCGGCCCTGCCCGGTGCCCACACCAAGAACCTGTTCCTGAAGGGTCGGGGCGGGCAGCTGTGGCTGGTCAGCGCGCGTCAGGACACGACCATCGACCTGAAGCGGCTGGCGAAGCTGCTGGGCTCGGACCGGCTGTCGTTCGCGTCCGAAGAAGCCATGGTCGAGACGCTGGGCGTGACGCCGGGGTCGGTGACGGCGCTGGGTCTGGTCAATGATATCGAAGGGCAGGTCAGCTTCGTGCTGGACCGGGCCCTGTGGACGGCGGGCGTGGTCAATTTCCACCCCCTGACCAATACGGCGACGACGGCGCTGGACCAGGCGGAGTTCCGGCGGTTTCTCGGCCTGCTGGAACGGACGCCCCTGATCGTCGATTTCATTGGCGAAGAGGGACCGCGCATCGTTGACCCGGTTGCCGATCCTGTGCCCCATGACCATGTGGCGGGGAACACCCCGACCCCTGCCGAGGAAGCCTGAATGTCCCTGATCGATCCCGCCCGTCCGAACGGCCACACCAACACCGACGACCTGATCGTCGAGGGCTCGGATGCGGAGTTCATGAAACAGGTGGTCGAGGCGTCGAAGAGCCGGCCGGTCATCGTTGATTTCTGGGCCACGTGGTGCGGGCCCTGCCGTCAGCTGACGCCGATGCTGGAAAAGGCCGTGCGCGCCGCAGGCGGGGCCGTCGCCCTGGTCAAGATCGATGTCGACAAGAACCCGGCCTATGCGGGCCAGCTGCGGGTGCAGTCGATCCCGACCGTCTATGCCTTTGTCGACGGCAAACCGGTCGACGGGTTTCAGGGCGCGGTGCCCGAAAGCCAGCTGAAGGCCTTCATCGACAAGCTGACCGGCGGGAAGGGCGGCAATTCTGACGTCGATCAACTGTTGTCGTTGGGGGCGGAATCCCTGTCGCTGGATGATCTGGGCGGTGCCGCACAGGCCTTTGCCCAGGTGCTGACGCTGGAGCCCGACAATGCCAAGGCCATTGCGGGAATGGCGCGGGTCTATCTGGCCGATGGCGACCGTGATCAGGCGATCCAGACGCTGGCCATGGCGGGACCGAATTCGAGTGATCCCGACATCCAGAGCGTCCGCGCCCAGCTGTCGCTCGGGGCCCAGGTTGCCGATGACGGCGAGGCCGAGGCCCTGAAGGCGAGGATCGCCGCAAATCCCTCGGATCATCAGGCGCGCTTTGATCTGGCCGGTGTGCTGGCGGCGAAGGGCGATCTGGCCGGGGCGGTCGATCAGCTGCTGGACATCGTCAAGGCGGACCGGGAGTGGAACGATCAGGTCGCACGCAAGCAATTATTGACCGTGTTCGAGGCCGCGGGCCTGAATTCCGATGTGGCGAAGGATGGGCGGCGTCGCCTGTCGTCGCTGCTGTTTGCCTAGGGCCGCGCCGTGGCCCAGGGCATCGTCAGGGTTGGAGACCTGCCGCAGGTCATTCCCGTCTTTCCGCTGGACGGGGCGGTTCTGCTGGCGCGTGGGCAGCTGCCGCTCAATATCTTTGAGCCCCGCTATCTGAACATGATCGATGACGCCATGGCGGGCGACCGCATGGTCGGCATGGTGCAGACCACCGGCGGGCCCGCCGACAATCCGACGCTCGCCCCCGTCGGGTGCGTGGGTCGGATCACGAATTTCGCCGAGACGCCAGACGGCCGCTATATGATCACCCTGACGGGTACCTGTCGCTTTCGTATTGTCGAGGAGATTCCGGCCCGCTCCCCCTATCGGCAGGTCCGCGCGGACTTTCAGCCTTATGCCGCCGATCTGATGCCGGCCCCCTCCAGCGCAGAGATCGGCCGTCCGGTGCTGCTGGAGGCGCTGCGCCAGTTTCTGGACCACCGGGGGCTGGAGATCGACTGGGATACGGCCCGGGACGCCCCGGCCGAGGCCCTGGTCAACAGCCTGTGCATGGCCCTGCCGTTCGAGGTGGCCGAGAAGCAGGCGCTGGTCGAAGCCGCAGATCTCACCGCCCGGGCCCGGGCCCTGACCACCCTGCTCAGCATCAATGCGGCGGAAAGCGGGGACGAGGACACGCCGCCCTCGCTGCAATAGGTCGCATCCGGCTGGACGGCGCCGTTGCCGGTTCTATGATCGTTCCATGAGCGACAGTTTCAACACCCCCTCGACCGTCGATCCGCGCCTCCTGGAGGTGGTGGTCTGTCCTGTGACGCGGGGCACGCTCAGCTATGACCGCGCCCGTCAGGAGCTGGTGTCGAAGGGCGCCAAACTGGCCTTTCCGATCCGCGACGGCGTGCCGATCCTGCTGGTCGGCGAAGCGCGCGCGCTGGACTAGACCGGCTCGCCCCGCAAAAGCCTGGGCAGGTCGCCTGTCGCCCCGCCCGCTTCGTGCATGAAAGCCCGGCGCAGGGGAGCAATGCGATTGACGGCGGCCATACCGAGATCCCGCACGGCGCGCACCGGGGCGATGTCGTTCGAGAACAGCCGGACAAAGGCATCAAAGGCCAGGGTCAGGGCCACGGTGTCGAACCGCCGCCACTGGGCATAGCGGTCCAGCACCGGCTCGGCGCCGATGTCTTCGCCCAGCAGCCGGGCGTCGGCGAGGACTTCGGTCAGGGCGGCGACGTCCTTCAGCCCCATGTTCAGCCCCTGCCCCGCGACCGGATGTACCCCGTGGGCGGCATCCCCGATCAGGGCGACACGCGGGGCGACCATGGCCGTGGCGAGGCTAAGCTCCAGCGGATAGACAAAGCGTGGGCCCTCGGGCGTGGCCGTTCCCAGAAACTCGCCGAACCGTCGATTCAGGTGGGACAGGAAGGCGGCGTCAGACGCGCCGCGCAGGGCCTCGGCCGCCCGCGTCGGTTCGGTCCAGACCAGACTGGCGCGCTGATCGGTCAGCGGCAGGATGGCAAACGGCCCGCCCGGCAGGAAATATTCATGGGCCACGCCGTCGTGCGGTGCGGACAGGCGCACGGTGGCGACCACACCGCTCTGGCCATAGGCCTGCCGGATGACGCCGATTCCGGCCGCGTCGCGCACCACCGAGCGTCGGCCCTCCGCCCCGACGACAAGGGCGGCGCGCACCTGTGATCCGTCGCTGAGGGTGACGGTGGCCCGGCCCAATCCTGTTTCGACCGTCGAGACACCCAGCGGCGCGCAGATGCGGACGTTCGTCTCGCCCAGAGCCCGGGCCAGGGCGACACGCAAGCGGCGATTCTCGATCATATAGCCCAGCGGCTCGCCGCCCGTAGCATCGCCGATTTCGTCCGCGTCAAAGCGGAGATATGCGGGCGCAGGCGCTTTGGCCGAAGCGCCGGGTCGACGCCCGTCGGTCACCAGAATCCGGTCCATGCGGCAGGCGTGCGGGGCCAGATCCTGGCCCAGCCCGAGGGTGTGCAGCATCCGGTAGGTCGAAAAGGCGATGGCCGTCGAGCGCCCGTCGAAGGTGGGCGCCAGCTGGGCCTGGAAGGGCTGGGGGTCGACCAGGGTCACATCGAAGCCTTCGCGCGACAGGGCCAGCGCCAGACTGGCCCCGGCCAGGCCTGCGCCCGCGATCAGCACATCGGTGTCGGCGATTTTGCTCATGGCCCCTTGTCGCCCTCTCGTCCGCTTCCGTCCAGTGCGGCGAAAGGCCCCCGAAGTACGGACCGATCCGTGGCGAGGTAAACAGCCCCTTAACCCTCCGTCTGCCACCCTGTCGGTGTTTCGCCGCCGTCTTGTTCGCAAGGGATCTGCCCGTCCATGTCCGCCGCCCTCGCCATCAGTCACCGCATCTGGCTGAGCGCCCGCATTGTCTGGCAGACGCCGGCGATCGTGCGCTTTCGCGGCATGCTGCAGGCTCTGTTGTCGGTGCTGCTGCTGATCGCCCTGATCTCATGGAATCGCAACGACCCGAGCTGGAACGCCGCCTCGAGCCATGCCCCGACCAACTGGCTGGGCGCGCAGGGGGCGGTGGTCGCCGATCTGTTCATGCAGTCACTGGGACTGGCCGCCTGGCCTGCGGCCCTGCTGCTGCTGGCCTTTGGGCTGGCGATCGCCGTGGGCGACACCCTGCGTCACCGGTTGATCGTGACACCGATGCGCAGCCTGACGGCAACGCTGGGCGTGCTGGCGCTGGCCGCAGCGTTGTCGACGCCGACGCCGCCCGCCATCTGGCCGCTGGTCACGGGCATGGGAGGCCTGTCGGGCGACGGGTTCAGCGGGGTGATCGTCGCCGGACTGAATGCGCTGGGCCTACCGGGCGACAGCGTCATCGTCAGTGTGGTGATCGGCCTGATGTTCCTGGCTGGAGCTCTGACGGCGCTGGGGCATGCGCTGGGCCTGCGCCCTGCCGATCTGGGCGACGCGCTGGACTGGATGCGGGGCCGGGCTCGCACGCGCGCGGCCACCCCCGCCGAAGTCGCCCGTGCGCGGCCGGTGCGCCGCGCTCCGCCGCGCGCCAAACCGATCGACCCCGAGACCCCGCCGGTACGGGAGCCTGCGCCTGCCGCCGCGCGCACAACGGATGTTTCCGAGCCGCGCGTCGCCCCGACCAAGGCGACCCGCGCTGCCCGCAAGGATGCCGATGTCGACCAGCGGACCTTTGACTTTGTGCGACCGCCGGGCGCCTTTGACCTGCCGTCGCTGGCGACCCTGGCCAAGCCGGAAAAGCGCGTCGGCGCCGTCGACGAGGCTGCCCTGAAACAGAATGCCCGCCTGCTGGAAGAGGTGCTGCAGGAATTCGGCGTGCGCGGCACCATCGACCAGATCCGGCCCGGCCCGGTGGTGACGCTGTACGAACTGGTGCCGGCCCCCGGCGTGAAGCACGGCCGCGTGGTGGCGCTCAGCGACGACATTGCCCGCTCCATGTCGGCCCGCGCCTGTCGCATCAGTGTGGTGCAGGGCAGGAATGCCATCGGCATCGAACTGCCGAATGCCAAGCGCGAGACGGTGTATCTGCGCGACCTGCTGGCCTCGGGCGAGTATGACAAGCCCGCCCATCTGTTGCCGCTGGCGCTGGGCGAGACCATCGGCGGCGAGCCCTATGTCGCCGATCTGGCGCGCATGCCGCACCTGCTGATCGCGGGCACCACCGGTTCGGGCAAGTCGGTGGGGGTCAATGCCATGATCCTGTCGATCCTGTACCGGCTCAGCCCCGACGAATGCCGCTTCATCATGATCGACCCCAAGATGCTGGAGCTCAGCGTCTATGACGGCATTCCCCACCTGCTCAGCCCGGTGGTGACCGACCCCAAGAAGGCGGTCGTGGCGCTGAAATGGACGGTCCGCGAGATGGAGGACCGCTATCGCCGCATGTCCAAGCTGGGGGTGCGCAACATCGCCGGCTACAACGCGCGCGCCAAGGAGGCCCAGGCCAAGGGCGAGCATTTCGAACGCACCGTCCAGACCGGGTTCGATGAGCAGGGCCGTCCGGTCTATGAATCCGAAAAGATCCGGCCCGAACCCATGCCCTATCTGGTCGTGGTCATGGACGAGATGGCCGACCTGATGCTGGTGGCCGGCAAGGATGTCGAGGGCGCTGTCCAGCGTCTGGCGCAGATGGCGCGCGCGGCGGGTATTCACCTGATCATGGCCACCCAGCGGCCGTCTGTCGATGTGATCACCGGCACAATCAAGGCCAATTTCCCGACCCGGATCAGCTTCCAGGTCACCTCCAAGATCGACAGTCGCACCATCCTGGGCGAACAGGGCGGCGAGCAGCTGCTGGGCCAGGGGGATATGCTCTACATGGCCGGCGGCGGCCGTATCACCCGCCTGCACGGCCCGTTCGTCACGGACCGCGAAGTCGAGGAAGTCTGTGCCCATCTGCGGGCGCAGGGGTCGCCCGACTATCTGGACCTGATCACCGATGAGCCGGACGACGAGGGCGGATCGGGCGGCGACGACGCGGGCGGCACGGGCGACGACCTCTACGACCGGGCGGTGGCCGTGGTTACGCGCGACCGCAAGGCCTCGACCTCCTACGTCCAGCGGCGGCTGCAGATCGGCTACAACCGCGCGGCCTCGCTGATCGAGCGGATGGAGCAGGAAGGCGTGGTCAGCCCCGCCAACCATGCCGGCAAGCGCGATGTGCTGGCCGGACCGCCGCCGATTTGATCTTTGCCCCAACCGCTCGCGACGCGGTCGCTCGCTGCTTGAGGGCATTGTCTTCGCCCTATCGCTCGCGACGCGGTCGCTCGCTGCTTGAGGGCATTGTCTTCGCCCTATCGCTCGCGACGCGGTCGCTCGCTGCTTGAGGGCGTGAACCGGCAGAGGAGGCGGGCGTTGTTCCGGGCCAGCGTGGCGGCGGGCCCTGTTTCCGATGAACGGGGCTTCATCGCAGCGCCGGAATATGGTCAGGCTGGAGCCATGACCGCGCCATGTGGACCGGGGAAGTTCGAGCCTCGATCCGCTTCACTTTCAAGGATGGATTTCATGACGACACCTCACATCCTGTCCCGCCGCGATTTTGGCCTGGGTGCCGCGCTGGGCGTGACCGGCCTGCTGGTCAGCGCGCCTTCGGTCCTTGCCCAGGCGGGCCTGTCGGAGGCCGATCAGGCCGTGGTGGCCCGCGCCCAGACCTATCTGCGCGGCCTGACCTCGGCCCAGGGCGATTTTGTCGAGACGGGCGCGGGCGGTCAGCGCCGCACCGGTCGGTTCTGGCTGCAGCGCCCCGGCAAGATGCGCTTTGAATACACCAACCCCGAAGGCCTGCTGGTCGTCTCGGACGGCAACAATGTGATGCGCTATGACCCGCGCCTTGAGGTGTTCCGTCAGGTCCCGCTCAGCGAGACGCCGCTGTCGACCTTCCTGTCGCGTGAGGTTCGTCTGGACCAAGGCGTAAGGATCGACCGCGTGGTGCGTCGGGAGTCCGGGGCCTTTGCGCTGGTCGCGCGCGATTCCCGCCGCCCGAACGACGGTTCGGTCACCCTGGCCTTTGCCGGTAATCCGATGCGGCTGCAGGAGTGGACGGTGGTCGATGCCCAGGGCGCGCGGACCCGTACCCAGCTGACCACGCTGAGGCCCGCCGGCAATCTGTCGAACAGCCTGTTCCAGCTGCGCGACCCGACCCGCCGCCCCGGACGCAATCGTTGACGGATACGCTGGACGGGCGAATCGTGTCGGTTCTGCCACATGAAGCGAGGCTATAGTAGGCGTTTGACGTTTTCGATTTGACGTTGCATAATGACAACAGGCTGGCAGCAGCCATTTGACCGCTACGGATGTCATCCCCCTCCCTGCGGCAGAGATACCTCTGAAAGCGCCCGGTCCGGTGGCCGGGCGTTTTTTTGCGCGGGCTCACGAACCCCTGCTAAGGCGGGCGCATGACCCTTCGCCTGACCACCTGGAACATCAACTCTGTCCGCCTGCGCATAGACCAGGTCGCCCGCTATGTCGCCGAAAGCGCTACCGACGTCCTGCTGCTGCAGGAGATCAAATGCACGGATGACCAGTTCCCCGTGCGCGCCTTCGAGGAGATGGGCCTGCCCCATCTGAAGATCGGCGGACAGAAGGGCTGGCACGGGGTGGCGATCGCCAGTCGCCTGCCGCTGGACGAAGCGCCGAACCTGGGCCTGTGCCGCGAAGGCCATGCGCGATGTGTGTCGGCCACCGTCCGGGGCGTCGAGATCCAGAATTTCTACATTCCGGCCGGCGGCGACCTGCCCGACCGCGCGCTCAATCCGAAATTCGACCACAAGATGGACTTCTACGAGCGGCTGACCACCGAGGTCGGCCGGCGGGATCCGAAGGCGCCGTTACTGCTGGCGGGGGATTTCAACATAGCGCCGGGCGAGTTCGACGTCTGGAACCACCGCTATATGCTGAAGGTTGTCAGCCACACGCCGGTCGAGATCGAGACCCTGACCCGGCTGCAGGCGGCCGGACGCTTCAATGACGTCATCCGCGACGCCTTTCCCGAGCCCGAGAAACTGGCCAGCTGGTGGAGCTATCGGGCTCAGGATTTCCGCAAGTCCAACCGGGGCCTGCGCCTCGACCACATCTGGACCTCGCCCGGACTGACGTCGGCCGTGGTGCCCGGCTCTGCGCGCATCCATGAGCCGGTGCGCGCCTGGGAACGGCCCAGCGACCATGCGCCGGTCAGCGTCGATCTGGACGTCTAGGGCTCAGAACGGGAAGAAGATCGGAATGGCGACCATAGCCGCCGCCCAGGTGACCAGATTGAGCGGCACCCCAATGCGGACGAAGTCCATATAGCTGTATCCGGCCATCTGATAGACCAGCACATTGGTCTGATAGCCGAACGGGGTGGCAAAGGCCGCCGACGCCGCCATCATCACGCACACCAGGAAGGGCCGGGGATCGACGCCCAGGCTGACGGCCAAGGCCACGGCCACCGGCGTGATCAGAACCGCAACCGTGGCGTTGGACAAAAGTTCGGTCGCGAACAGGGTGACGCCATACAGGATGATCAGGGCCGCCAAGGGGCCCAGCGGCCGGATGACGTCAATCAACAGGCCCGCCCCCGTCTGCGCCAGACCGGTCACCTCGATGGCGATGCCCAGCACGACCATGCCCGCAATCAGCAGCAGGATGTCGGGCCTGAGACCGGCATAGGCCTCCTCCGCCGTCAGGATCCTCAGCAGGATCAGCGCCACAGCCCCGCCGAAGGCCGCGGCGGCAATCGGAATCCAGCCCAGCCCTGCGGCCACCACCACCACCACGAAGATGCCCAGCGCCACCATGGCCCGCTTGAACTCGAACGGGCGGTCGGCGGCGCTGTAAAGTTTGACGTCGCCCAGATGGGCATCGCCCGAGCCGTCCTCATTGGTGCGGGCCTCGCCCAGGCGTGGCAGGTTGAAGGGCAGGCGGAAGCGACGGGCGGCCTGCTGGGTCTCGGCCTCGATCCGGGCTTCCTCGGCCCGCTTGCGGCGGAGTGCCTCGGCCTCGTCGGCGGCCACTGACCGGCCCAGCTGGCGCGCGCCCACGAAATAGAGCCACACCGCGCCGCTGGCGGCGATCACCAGACCCACCGGCGTGATCTCGAACAGGCCGAACACCGGCTGGCCCACATTGCGCGCCATGTCATTGACCAGAAGATTGGTCGAGGTGCCGATCAGGGTCAGCAGGCCCCCCATGACCGAGATATGCGAAAGCGGCATCAGGAACCGCTTGGGCGACAGGTCGAGCGTTTTCGCCACATCGCGAATGACCGGCGCTGCCAGCACCACCACCGGCGTATTGTTGATGAAGCCACCGAGCAGGCCGCACATGGCCATCACCAGCCAGACACCCGTGGTGCCCAGGCGCAGGCACAGCTTGGTGGCCTGCCGGATCAAAAGGCCGAGCAAGCCGGTCAGCTCGATCGCATAGGCAATGACGAACAGCGAGGCGAGAGCGATGACGGCGGGGCTGGCAAAGGCGGCCTGAACCTCGACCGGGCGCACCACGCCCAGCAGCAGAAGGACGGCCGCCCCGGTCAGGGCCACGACGTCCGACCGCACCCGTCCGTGGATCAGCACGCCAACCACCGCCACCAGCACCGTCAGGGCTATGATCTGGTCAAGGGTCATCCGCCCTCAAGACGCGTCAGCGGGCCCGCCGTCAATACGGGTAACGGAAATTCGTCCTGGCGCCAGAATGTGCTAAGGCCTTGGCATGCTTGGGATTGAGACTGTCAAAACACTGCGGGGTCGGCCTGTCGTTCGCCTTGGCGTTGCCGTTGGACTGGCTCTGGGTCTGGCGCAGTGCGATCGCGAACCGCGCGAACAGCCCGTCGACGCCGAGCCGATCGTCGAAACCCCTGTCGCCGAGCCGGATATTGTCACGCCGACCGCCCTCGACCGGGCCGACTTCCTGGGCGCCATATCGCGGGCCGGATCGGCCTATGCCACAGGCACGACCGTCAGCGGTGCCGACCCTCTGGTCGGGCGAACCTTTGCCATCCGCCTGCCGTTCGGCTGCGACCGTCCGCGCCCTGCGGCGGCGAGCACCCCATCAAATTCGGAGGGCGCCGCCCCTTCGCCAGACGCCGGGCTGCCGTCGCTCTCGTGGGGCCCCGAAAATGAGACCCTGCGTTTGTCACTGACGCCCGATGACTGGTCAGACACGGCGCTGATCACCAGTTCAGGCGCCGCTGATCGCTGGGAAGCGGTAGAAGGATTCTGGGTCAGTCGCCCTTGGCTGGGGAGTGAGGTCTGCCCGCAGAGGATTGCTCGCGACCCGCTGGGGGGCGGCACCGGTCAGGCGGATGCCCAGACGGTTGGCCTGGCGTCGGTTCACGAGACCAACAGTTCACGTCTGGGCCGCCGCGACGGACAGGCCTACCGCTTTACGCTCAGGGGCGAGGATGGCCGCGCACCCGTGCCGTCGCCAAGGGGCTATCGTGTCGTTCTGGAAGGCCGGTTCGCCAGCTTCCCCGACGGCCGCGCCATTCGCTGTCGCGCTGCGGGTATCGATCAGCGCCCGGTCTGCATCGCCGCGGTCCAGCTGGACCGCGTCGCCTTTGAGGATGGCAGCTCCGGCTCCGTCCTCAGTGAGTGGCGTCCGGGATAGCGCCGTCGGCGCTTCCGCGATGACAAGCGGGACCTTCAGAGCTTACGGCTGAAGCCGGTAGCCGCCCTGATCGGTGACGAGAATGCGGGCCTGACCCGGTTCGGGCTCGATCTTCTGGCGCAGGCGATAGATGTGGGTCTCGAGCGTGTGGGTGGTGACCCCGGCGTTGTAGCCCCAGACCTCGGTCAGCAGCTCCTCGCGCGACACGACCTTGGCGCCGGCGCGATAGAGGTATTTCAGGATATTGGTTTCCTTCTCCGTCAGGCGGATCTTGCGGCCCTCAGACGCCGACAGGGTCTTGGCTGCCGGGCGGAACTCATAGGGGCCGATACGGAAGACGGCGTCCTCGGACTGTTCGTGACTGCGCAGATGGGCGCGGATCCGGGCCAGAAGTACGGCAAAGCGGAACGGCTTGGCGACGTAGTCATTGGCCCCGGCGTCGAGGCCCAGAACCGTATCCGAGTCCGAGGTCTGGCCGGTCAGCATGATAATGGGGGTCGACACCCCTGCCTTGCGCAACAGGCGACAGGCCTCGCGCCCGTCCATGTCGGGCAGGTCCACATCCAGCAGGATCAGGTCGATACGCGAGTCGCGGCCCATGCGGATGCCATCGGTGGCATTGGCCGCCTGGCGAGGTACGAACTCCTCGTGCAGGGCCAGTTGCTCGGCCAGCGCCTCGCGCAGGTCGTCGTCGTCGTCGATGATCAGCAGGGTCTTGGACGTGGGCATGGAAGGACAATGGCGAGCGTCGCGGCCTACGCCAAGGGCGGGCCTGCGTTTTCCCGTCGGTCAATCCGTATCGCGAGGCCCGAACAGGGCCGTGCCCAGCCGCACATGGGTGGCGCCAAAGCGGATGGCGGTCTCGAAATCGCCGCTCATGCCCATGGACAGGACGTTCAGATCATTGCGACGCGCGATTTTGGCCAGCAGAGCGAAATGGGGGCCTGCCGCCTCCTCGACCGGCGGAATGGACATCAGGCCCTCGACCGACAGACCGTGAACCTCCCGCGCACGCGCGATGAAGGCATCGGCGTCTCGCGGCGCGATACCCGCCTTCTGGGGTTCCTCGCCGGTATTCACCTGAATGAGCACGCGCGGACGTTTGCCCAGCTTGTCGGCGGCCCGGGCCAGGGCCTCGGCCAGACGCTCGCGGTCGAGGGTCTCGATGATGTCGAAGCGGGCCAGCGCCGCCTCGGCCTTGTTGGTCTGCAGCGGACCGATCAGCCGAAGTTCAACGCGGTGGCCCGAGGATTCCCGCGCGCCCCAGCGGCTGTCTGCCTCCTGCACCCGATTCTCGCCGAACACCGCCTGTCCGGCGTCAAGGATGGCCTTCACCCGGCCCCAGGGCTGGGTCTTGGTGACCGCCACAAGGGTGATGGCGGTCGGATCGCGCCCGCAGTCGCGCGCGGCGGCCTCGATCCGCGCGCGCGTCTCGGCCAGACGCTCGGCGATGGACGGAGGGGCGGCGACAGGCGATGAGGGGGGCATGAAGGACGATCCGGACGAAAATCAGCTCTGGCAGACGGCACAGGCTCTAAACCGGGCGGCGGCGGCTGTCAGCCCGGGGGTGGCCTCCCTGCCGCCGCTGTTGTTCTTCACCGATCCAGTCCGCACCCCCCGGCCCTGGGAGATCGCGGCGCGCCTGCCCCGGGGGGCTGGCGTGGTCTATCGCGGCTTTGGCCGACACGAGATGGAGGAGGAGGCCCGGCGGCTGCGGCGCGTAACGACAAAGCGGGGCCTGCGGTTGCTGATCGGGCGAGATGCCGACCTGGCCAGTGCCATTGAGACGGATGGCGTGCATCTGCCCGAGCGCGACCTGGAACGGGCGGCCGCCCTGCGGTCCCGTCACCCGGAGTGGATCATAACCGGTGCCCTGCATGGGGAGGCCCCCGTGCCGGAGCTCGGCCCGCTCGACGCCGTTATACTGTCACCTGTGTTTCGGGCGGGCGGGGCCAGCGCGGACCGGGACCCTCTCGGGATCGCAGGCGTCACCCGCCGGGCCTCGCGCCTGCCCCTGCCGGTCTATGGCCTCGGCGGCATTACTTCAGAAACCGCCGCCGCACTGGCAGACACCGGCTTATGCGGACTGGCGGCAATCGACGGCGTTGTGAAGGCGTTCAGCGCGGGCTGAACCGGCGCTCAGAAGCGGAAAATGCTTTCGAGGCGGACACGCGGCTGGGCGCGGCTGTCGGATTCGCGGACCCGGGCCGGATCGGGATCGGCAACTACCAGACCGGCAGAGGCGCCGACGCGCAGGCTGGGATTGACGCGGTAGTAGGCGCCCGCCTCCACATCACCCCATTCGGCTTCCCGGCCGACGGGCGGGCTGAGATTGAAGTCCAGGCCCCAGCGACCGCTTTCATTCACGCGCAGGCCGCGACGCTGGCCGGTGCGGGCCGCACGATCCGCATCGCTGAGAGAGACGGTCGGAGTCTGGGCCCGCGGCGTGGGGCGGGTCTGGGCGTCAGCGGTCCCGGGAGCCAGCGTCAGGGCGGCGCCCGCCAGGAGCAGGGCGACCGACAGACTGGCCGTCACGCCGACGCGCGTGTGCTGTGCCTTGACCTGTGCTGTGCGCGTCTGGCGCATGTCCTGCCCTTTGAGCCTTCGACTCTGATTGGCGTCAGCGGCCGATAAAAGCCGACCCCGGCGCTTTATGATATGAAACTAAGACACTGGCCACATGGACGGTCAATGCAAACCGTGGCCAAGGGTTGCGCGCATCGCGACTCCTTTCCGGGCTGTGGCGCAAGCGTCACGCGAATTCCGGACATGTCGCCCTCTCCCGGCTGGCGAGTCCCGCCCTCCAGGCCGCAGATGCGGCTTTGCCTTGTCTTTGCCCCTTTTCCCCGTGCTATAGGACGGACAGTTCCGGGTCCGTGCGATCCGGGGCGACGCATGCGCTTCTGTCCGGGAGCGATGAGGTTGAATCTGAACGGAGAGTCCTGAATGGCCACCCAGTCGGCTGTGGTTCGCGGCGCAGCAATGGTCCTGATGGCATCGAGCCTGGCCCTGGCCGGATGTAGCTCGATCCCGCTCATTGGTGGATCGCGCGATGCAGCGGCCTCAAACGCCCCGGCCGTGGGCATTGGCGTAAACGCCTATCTGTGGCGCGCTTCGCTGGACACGCTCAGCTTCATGCCGCTGGAGAGCGCTGACCCCTGGGGCGGCGTGATCAATTATGACTGGTATTCGGATCCGGCCGCGCCGAACGAGCGGTTCAAGGCGACCGTTTTCATCCTCGACACCCGGCTGCGGGCCGACGCCCTGAACGTGGCCGTGGTCAAGCAGGTGCGCGGCGCCGACGGCCAGTGGACGGCCGCCCCGGTCGACCCGCAGACCGAAACGGACCTCGAGAACGCCATTCTGACGCGCGCTCGCCAGCTCAACCTCGCCGACGCCCGCTGATCCGGCGGAGCTTCGGCTCCGCCTGTCTGACCTGATGGCCCTGCCTGGGCCGTCCTTCCCGACCGACGCATCCGGGCCCGGCCCGCGCCGGGCTCGTTCAAGGAGCCCTCTTTCGCGTGGCCCGTTACGACCCCAAGACCGCCGAGCCCCGTCAGCAGGACCGCTGGCGCGAGGCGGACGCCTTCACCACACCGGTCACGCCGACCGGCAAACCCAAATACTATGTGCTGGAGATGTTTCCCTATCCGTCGGGCAACATCCACATGGGCCACGCGCGCAACTATGTGATGGGTGATGTGGTGGCCCGCTTCAAGCGGGCCCGGGGCTTTGAGGTGCTTCACCCGATGGGCTGGGACGCCTTCGGCATGCCCGCCGAGAATGCCGCCATGGAGCGCGGCGTGCACCCGGGCGAATGGACCTGGTCCAACATCGCCACCATGCGCGACCAGCTGAAGCTGCTGGGCCTGTCGCTGGACTGGTCGCGCGAGTTCGCGACCTGCGACCCGGCCTATTACGGCAAGCAGCAGGCCTGGTTCCTGGAGCTGCTGAGGCGCGGCCTGGTCTATCGCAAGGACTCGGTGGTCAACTGGGACCCGGTCGACAATACGGTCCTGGCCAATGAGCAGGTGATCGACGGGCGCGGCTGGCGCTCGGGGGCCGTGGTCGAGAAACGCAAGCTGAACCAATGGTTCCTGCGGATCACCGACTATGCCGACGACCTGATCGACGGGCTGAAGACCCTGGATCGCTGGCCCGACAAGGTGCGGACCATGCAGGAGAACTGGATCGGGCGCTCCAGCGGCCTGCAGATGACCTGGGCCTTCGCCGGCACCCCACCCAAGGGCTTCGAAGGCGGCATCGAGATCTATACCACCCGCCCCGATACACTGTTCGGCGCCTCCTTCCTGGGCTTGGCGCCGGACCACCCGCTGTCGAAACAGCTGGCCGACGCCGATCCGGCCGTGGCCGAATTCGTCGCGGAATGCCGTCGGGGCGGGACTTCCGAGGCCGAGATCGAACAGGCCGAGAAGATCGGGCGCGATACGGGCCTGAAGGTCCGCCACCCGTTCACCGGGGCGGAGATCCCGGTCTGGATCGCCAACTTCATCCTGTCGGATTACGGCACGGGCGCGATCTTCGCCTGTCCGGCCCACGACCAGCGGGACCTGGAGTTTGCGCGCAAATATGACCTGCCGGTGCTGCCGGTCGTCCGGCCCGAGGGGGCCGATGACAGCTTCGACGTCGGTGACGAGGCCTATACGGGCCCGGGGACGCTGTTCAACTCGGACTTCCTGAACGGCAAGGCCATCACCGACGCCAAGGCCGATGTGATTGCCCGCGTCGAGGCCGCCGGAAGCGGCGAGGGCAAGACGCTGTATCGCCTGCGCGACTGGGGCGTCAGCCGCCAGCGCTACTGGGGCTGTCCGATTCCGGTCATCCACTGTCCATCGTGTGGCGCTGTGCCGGTGCCGGCCGACCAGTTGCCGGTGGTGCTGCCCGAGGATGTCACCTTCGACAAGCCGGGCAATCCGCTGGACCGGCACCCCACGTGGAAGCACGTCAAATGCCCGTCCTGTGGCGGCGAGGCGACGCGCGAGACCGATACGCTCGATACCTTCGTTGATTCCAGCTGGTATTTCGCCCGTTTCACCGATCCGAAGGCCGAGGCGCCGATCAACCGGGATGCCGCCGACCACTGGCTGCCGGTCGATCAATATATCGGCGGGGTCGAGCATGCGGTGCTGCACCTGCTGTACGCCCGCTTCATCACCCGCGCCCTGTCGGACGCGGGCATGCTGTCGGTGAAAGAGCCCTTCGCCGGCCTGTTCACGCAAGGCATGGTGGTCCACGAGACCTATCGCACCGAGGTCGGGGCCTGGGTCGAGCCGACCGATGTCCGCCTCGAGACCATCGACGGCAAGCGGGTCGCGACCCGCCTGTCGACTGGGGAAACCCTGTCGATCGGCGACATCGAGAAGATGTCGAAGTCCAAGAAGAATGTGGTCGCGCCGCAGGAAATCCTCGACAGCCACGGCGTCGATGCGGGGCGTCTGTTCGTGCTGTCGGACAGCCCGCCCGAGCGGGACGTCCAGTGGACGACCGGCGGTCTGGAAGGCGCCGGCCGCTTCGTCCAGCGCGTCTGGGCCGAATTCGATGGATTCGACGGTGCCGCGCCCGATCAGGGCGAGGTCGACCAGACCCTGCGCCGCGAAACGCACAAGGCGATCAAGGCTGTCACCGAAGGGGTCGAGGGCTTCCGCTTCAACTCGGCCATCGCCAAGCTGTACGGCTTTCTGTCGACCCTGCGCGCCCATGCCGGCGCGGGCGGCGCGGCGCGACACGAGGCCCTGTCGGCCTTTGCCCGCCTGATCGCGCCCTTCACCCCGCACCTGGCCGAGGAATGCTGGAGCGCGCTGGGCGAAGACGGCATGGTTCTGGACGCCGCCTGGCCCGAATGGGACCCGGCGCTGGCGGCCGATGACCAGCTGACCCTGCCCGTCCAGATCGGCGGCAAGAAACGCGGCGAGATCACCATGGCACGCGGCGCCGATCCGAAGGCGGTCGAGGCCGAGGCGCTGGCCAATCCGGCGGTGCAGGCCTACCTTGAGGCCAATGGTTTGTCGGTCAGAAAGGTGATCGTGGTGCCCGATCGCATCGTCAATCTGGTGGCGGGATGACCGGCAGCCTGCGCGCCCTGTGGCTGAGCGGGGTTGCGGCCTTGATGCTGGTCCTTTCGGGCTGTGGCTTCACGCCCCTGTATGGGGAAACGGCCACGGCTGGTCTGTCGCGCGTCGTGGTGGAAACCCCTGACACCCGGCTGGGCTATCGGCTGCGCGAGCGGCTGGAGGATGCCCTGCTGTACGATCGGACTCTCGCGCCCGAATGGCGGCTGAACGTGACGCTTGAGCCCTCCCGCAGGCCTCTGGGCCGCCGGATCGACGACACCGCCGCCCGCTATGAGATGACCCTCGTCGGTCAGTGGACGCTGACGCCGCTCCCGGGGGGCAAGGCCCGTACCGGAAGCGAGACGGTCACGGTGACCTATGCCGTTTCGGACCAGCCCTATGCCGCAATCTCGGCCCAGGAGGACGCCGAGGAGCGGGCGGCCGAGGCCCTCGCCCAGAGGATTCGTCTGGCCCTGTTGCATGCCGTGGGCCCGTCCGCCCCGGCCTACCCCTGATCCGGGACCATGCAGCTCTCCAAGGCTCCGGAGATCGAGCGGTTTCTAAAGTCTCCCGACCCGTCGGTACGGGTTGCCCTGATCCATGGTCGCGACCGCTCGGGCGTGGGCGAACGGGCCGAACGGCTGTGCAAGACTGTAACCCCGGACCTGAACGACCCGTTCAACGTCTCCCTGCTGACCGAAAGCGATGTCGAGGCCGATGACGGCCGGTTGGAAGACGCCCTGTCGGCTCTGTCGATGATGGGCGGGCGGCGGCTTGTGCGATTGCGCCTCGGCGGCGAGCGTGTGCCGCACGAAAAGGCTCTGGCAGCCGTGCTGAAGGGCCATGCGGACGGCCAGTACAACGCCGACGCCGTCTGGGTGATCGAGGCCGGCAATCTGGGCCGGGACTCGGCGCTGCGCCGCGCCGCCGAGAGCCAGTCCGGAGCCGTCGGCATCGTCTGTTACGAGGACGAGACCGGCGATGTCGCGCGGATGACGCGCGAGGCCCTGCAGGCGGACAACGTCGGGCTGACACGCGAGGCCCTCGACCGGTTCGTCGCCCGTCTGCCCCGTGAACGCGGCCTGATGCGTCAGGAGCTGGAGCGGCTGATCCTCTACATCGGCCCCGGATCCGGCCGTCAGATCGACGAGGCCGAGTTGGAGGCCCACCTGGGGGTCGAGCCTCAGGCCTCTTTCCAGGATGCCGCCCAGCAGGCCTTTGGCGGCAAGGCCGCAGCCTGTCAGGGGGGCTTGCGCCGGGCCTTTGCCGAGGGTGAGGCCGCTGTGGCCGCGGTCCGCGCGGCGGGCCTGCATCTGGGACGCTTGCGCCGCATATCAGCGGCCATCGCCTCGGGTCAGGGCGCGCGCGAGGCCGCCAAGGCAGCGGGTGTCTTCTGGAAGCAGGAGGCCGAAATCCTGCGACAGGTGAAGGTCTGGTCTGCCCGCGACCTGCAGGAGGTGACCGAGGCTGTGGCCCTGGCCGAGGTCCGCACCAAGACCACGGGCCTGCCTGACCGACTGATCACCGAGCGCCTGTTTCTGGAAATCTCTGCCCGGGCCCGCAGGCTGGGCCTATAGAGATAGGTCTTGATATTCCGGTAGTTAGCCGCGTTTCGACGCCTTGCGAAACGCCGGCTTGTTGGCCGCCGCGCTCTGCCGCGCGACCTTCTTCTCTTCGTGCTGGCCCGGCTTGAAGCCACCCTGCGCGGTCGCCCCGGTGCCGCTGGCCTTCTTGGCAGCCAGGGCGCGTTTCATGGCTTCTGCGGTCGGATTGGTCGGAGCGTCTGTCATGTCCACACCTTGGCACGTTCCCGGGTCAGAGGCGCATCAATCGACGGCACAGCTCGTCCAGCTGTTCCAGACTGGCGTACCGCAGGGTCAGCTCGCCCTTCCCGCCCCGATCCGCCAGCTCAACCTTCATGCCGAGAGCATCGGCCAGATCCTGCTGCAGGGCCTCGATGTCGGCCGAGGCCTCGCTGCGGGGGGTACCACCCCGTTGGGACGGCCGGACAGGCCGGTCACCCTCCGTCGCCTGACGGGCCAGGATCTCGGTCTGGCGGACGTTCAGCCCCTTGGCCAAAACCTCTTCGGCCAGAGCCACCGGATCGGTGGCGGTAATCAGGGCCCGGGCATGCCCCGCGCTGAGACGCCCGGCCATGACGTGTTCGCGCACCGGCCCCGGCAGTTGCAGCAGACGCAGGGTGTTGGCCACATGGCTGCGGCTCTTGCCGACCACCCCGGCCACGGCGTCCTGGGTGCGCCCGAAGCGCTCCATCAGCTGGGCATAGGCATTGGCCTCTTCCATCGGGTTGAGGTCAGCCCGCTGGACGTTCTCGATGATCGCGACCTCGAGAACCTCGACATCATCCATCTGACGCTCGATGACCGGTACATGGGTCAGGCGCGCTGCCTGGGCCGCTCGCCAGCGCCGCTCTCCGGCGATGATCTGCCAGCGGTCCGTCTCGCCCGGCCAGGCGCGAACCAGAATAGGCTGCAACACGCCGCGATCGCGGATCGAGACCGTAAGTTCCTCAAGATCGGCAGGAGTGAACTGCTTGCGCGGCTGGTCCGGATTGGCGCTGAGCAGTTCGATCGGCAGAATGCGCACACCGGCGGGCGCGCCCTCGCCCGACACGGCGACCGGCTGCTCCCCTACGGTTTCGCCCAGAAGGGCCGACAGACCGCGCCCCAGACCTCTTTGACGTTCAGACACTTAAGATTCTTTCTGTTCTGGAACTCAGGCCGCAGCCAGACGACGGGACCGTTCGCGTTTGACCACTTCACGGGCCAGTTTCAGATAGGCCTGACTGCCGGCGCATTTCAGGTCGTAGATCAAGGCCGGCTTGCCGAACGATGGCGCCTCCGACACCCGCACATTCCGGGGGATGACCGCGTCATAGACCTTGTCGCCGAAGTGGGCCCGCACATCATTGGCGACCTGGCCTGAAAGGGCGTTGCGCTTGTCATACATGGTCAGGACCAGCCCCTGAATCTCCAGCCGGGGATTGAGGCTCTGACGGACCATGTCGATGGTCTTCATCAGCTGCGTCAGGCCCTCCAGCGCAAAGAACTCGCATTGCAGCGGCACGAGTACGGCATCCGCCGCGGCCATGGCGTTGAGTGTCAAAAGGTTCAGCGAGGGCGGGCAATCGATCAGGACGTAGTCATACCGGGTCTGACCGACGCGACCGTGCGCCAGCAGGGCGTCGCGAAGCCGGAAGGATCGCCTGTCCGCCTGACTGAGCTCGATCTCGACACCGGACATGTCGGGGTCCGACGGGATGATGTGCAGCCCGGGGACGGCCGTTTCGACGGCCGCCTCGGCCACGGCCCTACCGTCGGTGACAACGTCATAGATGGTGACGCGTCGTGTTTCACGTGAAACACCAAGGCCGGTCGAGGCATTGCCCTGGGGGTCCATATCGACGATCAGGACCTTCTCGCCGATGGCAGCGAGGGCCGTGCCCAGATTTATGGCCGTGGTGGTCTTGCCCACTCCGCCCTTCTGGTTCGACACCGCCAGGACACGCGGTCCACGCTTGGTCTCAGTGAGGACGGACACGGCGGACACTCCCGATACACACGATACGGCCGCGAGGATCGCTCTGCGACGGCCTTAGCTCATGGGTAAATTGCCAGGATTTTCGTGCCTCGCGCAACTCCTCCCCGGCCCGTTCCCCCTTGAGAAACACGGCTTGTGCACCGCGCTGCAGATAGGGCTGTGCATAACCCAGGAGCCGCTCCATTGGGGCGAGTGCGCGGGCGGTGACGACATCCACGTCGATGTCATTCTGATCTTCGGCGCGCCCGTGGATCACAGTGGCCGGCAGTTTAAGGGTTTCAACAACGGCCGAAAGAAAACGGCAACGTTTGCCGAGGCTGTCGATCAGCCACACATGGGCGTCTGGATTGCCCTTCAGCAGTATGGCCAGAATCAAGCCGGGGAAGCCCGCGCCAGCCCCCAGATCGGCCCAAGTTCTGGCCTCCGGTTCCATCTCCAGCAGCTGGGCGCTGTCCCAGGCGTGGCGCGACCAGAAGTCCGGCAGGGTATCCGGTCCCACCAGATTCATCACCGCATTGGTTTCGGTCAGCATGTCCCGGAAGCGGTCCAGTTCCGCCATCCGATCGGCAGAGGCACCGGTGCGCGTCTGGAAATCCTCACGTGTGCGAACGGTCACGCTGCGATCCGGGTCTTTTTCACATGGGCCAGCAGCGCGGTCAGCGCACCGGGTGTCACCCCTTCGATGCGGGACGCCTGTCCCAGGGTCACCGGACGGACCTTGGTCAGCTTCTCGCGGACCTCAGACGAAAGCCCGCCCAGGGCACTATAGTCGAGGTCGGCGGGGAGGCGCAGGTCCTCCTCCCGCCGCAGCGCCTCGGCATCGGCCGACTGCCGGTCCAGATAGCCCGCATAGGTGGCCTCGATGACCAGCTGCTCGCGCACCGCAGCACTTCTTTCCGCAAGGTCCGGTCGGATGGGCAGGAACTGGTCCAGCGTCACGCCGGCATGGGCCAGAAGGTCCCGCACCGACCGTCGCTGGCCATCGGCGTTCACGTGAATGCCCAGACGCTTGGCCTCGCCCGGCGTGAACCGCGTCTCATTGGCCCAGGCCAGAACATCGTCCAGCTCCGCCTGTTTCGCCGTGAAGGCTCGCGTACGGTCCGCACCGGCCAGCCCCAGCTCAATCGCCAGCGGCGTCAGCCGCCGGTCGGCATTGTCGGCCCGCAGGCTCAGCCTGTATTCGGCCCGGCTGGTGAACATGCGGTAGGGCTCGGTCACACCGCGCGTGACCAGATCGTCGATCATCACCCCGATATAGGCCTGATCGCGGCGCAGGATCACGGCTTCCTGCCGCCCGGCCGTCCGGGCCGCATTCAGCCCGGCCATCAACCCTTGAGCCGCCGCCTCCTCATAGCCGGTCGTGCCGTTGATCTGGCCGGCCAGGTAGAGGCCCGGGCGCGCCTTGACCTCCAGCGTGGGCAGAAGTTCGCGCGGATCGACATAGTCATATTCGATGGCATAGCCGTAGCGGACGACCTGAACCGCCTCGAGGCCGGGGATGGTCCTGAGGAACGCATCCTGGGTGGCCTCGGACACAGAGGTCGAGATGCCGTTGGGATAGACGGTTGGATCGTCGAGGCCTTCGGGCTCCAGAAAAATCTGGTGGCTGGTCTTGTCTGCAAACCGGACGACCTTGTCCTCGATCGAGGGGCAATAGCGCGGGCCCCGTCCGGACAGATGCCCGCCGTACACCGCGCTCTCGCCGAGGTTTTTGGCGATGATCCGGTGAGTGTCTTCGGTCGTATGGGTGATACCGCAGGCAATCTGGGGCACGGTGATGCGGTCGGTCAGGAAGCTGAAGGGCACAGGCTCGGCGTCGGCCTGCTGCATCTCCAGTCGGTCCCAGGCGATGGAGCGACCATCCAGACGCGCGGGTGTTCCGGTCTTGAGCCGGCCCAGGGCCAGTCCCGCGGCATGCAGATCGGCCGCCAGACCCGTAGACGCCGCCTCTCCGTGGCGGCCCGCCGGAATGCGGAGATCTCCCCGGTGGATGATCCCGTTCAGGAAGGTGCCGGTCGTCAGGACCACAGCGGCGGCGCGCAGGGTCTCACCGGCCTCGGTCTCAATGCCAACAACGCGGTCGCCATCGACGATCAGTGTCGCAGCCGTCCCGGCCATCAGGGTCAGATTGGCGGTCGCCGCCAGTTCGGCCTGCATGGCCTCACGATAAAGTCGACGGTCGATCTGGGATCGCGGCCCTTGCACAGCCGCACCCTTGGAGCGGTTCAGCATGCGGAACTGGATGCCCGACACATCGGCGAGCCGCCCCATGATGCCGTCCATGGCGTCGATTTCGCGGACCAGATGGCCCTTCCCCAGCCCGCCCATGGCCGGGTTGCAGCTCATCTCGCCGATGGTGTCGAGCCGCTGGGTCAACAGGACGGTACGGGCGCCCGCGCGTGCAGACGCCGCCGCAGCTTCACAGCCGGCGTGCCCACCGCCGATGACGATAACGTCGTAGGTGTTCATGGCCGGGGACATAGGGGAAAACCGGCCGCTCCGCCACCGCGCCCGGTCTGTTTCACGTGAAACTATTTGCCGATGCAGAAGCTGGCGAAGACCTCACCCAACACCTCCTCGACGCCAATCTCGCCCGTTATGCGGGCCAGGGCATCAGCGGCACGCCGGAGATCTTCCCCGGCGAGTTCGGGCGCAGAGGACAGGCGCCCCTGCGCCGCCTGAACGGCGGCCAGCACGTCCTGAAGCCGCCTGCGGTGCCGGGCCCGCGTCAGGGCCGGGAAATCGCCACCGCTCAGGTCGTTGGCCAGACGCTCCGCCAGCCAGCGATCCAGCTGATCCATGCCCGTCCTGTCCGTGGGCGAGACGACGAGCGAATGGACTTCCGCCCCGCCTTCGGGCCAGTCGGTCCGGCCAAGATCGGCCTTGGTGCAGACCCGAAGATCGCCAGACCGCACCAGATCGAGAGCCGGCCCGTCGACGGGGTCGCCCGGGGCGACCACCCAGAGACGCAGGTCGGCAGCTTGGGCACGCGCCCGGGCGCGGCGGACGCCTTCAGCCTCGACGGGGTCATCGCTCTCGCGAAGCCCGGCCGTGTCCGACAGGGTCACTGCATACCCGCCGAGTGTAAGGGTCGCGTCCAGGACGTCGCGCGTGGTACCGGCGATCGGTGTCACGATCGCGGCTTCCCGTGAAACGAGGGCGTTGAACAGGGATGACTTGCCCGCATTGGTCTCGCCGATCAGGACGATCCGGTAGCCGTCGCGAATCCGTTCGCCGCGCTGACCGTCGGCGAGCGCCACCTCAAGATCGGCCTCCAGGCCGGAGAGCACCGGCGCTGCCCGCTGGGCCAGGGCATCGGGGACATCCTCATCCGGAAAGTCGATCTCGGCCTCGACGAGGGCGAGGGCGGTCAGCAGATCACGCCGGAAGCCCCCATAGACCTCCGCCAGTGCCCCGCCGAGCTGACCGAGCGCCTGCGCCGTCTGTTCGCTCGTTTCGGCGTCGATCAGATCGGCAACGGCTTCGGCCTGTGTCAGGTCCAGCTTGCCATTTTCGAATGCACGACGCGTGAACTCTCCCGGCTCGGCCGGCCGGATCCCGAGCGCGGCAAGGGCGTCGCTGACGCCCTCGACGACCGCCCGTCCTCCGTGGAGGTGGAGCTCGACACAGTCTTCACCGGTGTAGCTGTTCGGCGCCTTGAACCGCAGCACAAGCGCCTGGTCCAGCTTTCGGCCATCGTGCCGAAGATCCCGCACCACGGCCTTGCGCGCCGGGGGGCAGCCCGTTCCGAGGTCGGCGAGCACGCGGTCACAGTCGGCCCCGGACAGGCGGATGACAGCTACCGCGCCCCGACCCGGCGGCGTTGCCAGAGCAAAGACGGTGTCCGTCACCGCACGCTCACTTGGTCGCGGCTTCCATCATGCGACGGAACTGCTCCTGGGCCTGAAGGCCGAAGCCGGTCCAGCTCTTCATCAGCTCTTCCGGCTGCATGGCGGCCATGTTCTCAGCCATACGCTTTTGCATCTCGGAAACCATGGCCTCATTGAGCGGCGTCACGTCCGGAAGGCCCAGAAAGGCGCGCGCCTCTGCCGGGGTGCAGTCGATTTCGACATTGACCTTCATAGACGGACCTCCTGTTTCACGTGAAACATGCCCTCAAGCAGCGAGCAACCGCGTTACGAGGCGACAGGGCAAAAATCAGGTGTTCATCGACTGGAAGAAGTCGCTGTTATTCTTGGACTGGCGCAGCTTGTCGAGCAGGAACTCGATCGCGTCCTGCGGGCCCATCGGATTGAGGATGCGGCGCAGGACATAGGTCTTGGCCAGCTGATCCTTCGGCGTGATGAGGTCTTCCTTCCGCGTACCGGACTTCAGCACGTCGATGGCCGGGAAGATGCGCTTGTCGGCGACCTTGCGGTCCAGGACGATTTCCGAGTTACCCGTGCCCTTGAACTCTTCAAAGATCACCTCGTCCATCCGGCTGCCGGTGTCGATCAGGGCGGTGGCGATGATGGTGAGCGAGCCCCCCTGCTCCACATTTCGGGCGGCGCCGAAGAATCGCTTGGGCCGCTGCAGGGCGTTGGCGTCTACACCGCCGGTCAGCACCTTGCCGGACGACGGGACGGTCGCATTGTAGGCCCGGCCCAGACGGGTGATGGAGTCGAGCAGGATCACCACATCCTTCTTGTGCTCGACCAGGCGCTTGGCCTTTTCGATCACCATTTCGGCGACGGCCACGTGACGAGTGGCGGGCTCGTCGAAGGTCGAGGCGACAACCTCGCCCTTCACCGTCCGTTGCATGTCGGTCACTTCTTCCGGCCGCTCATCGATCAGCAGCACGATCAGGAAGACCTCGGGGTGGTTGGCCTCGATCGACTTGGCGATGTTCTGAAGCATGACGGTCTTGCCGACCCGCGGCGGGGCGACGATCAGGCAGCGCTGGCCCTTGCCGAGCGGGGCCACGATGTCGATGACCCGGCCTGACCGGTCTTTCAGGGTCGGATCCTGGATTTCCATGTGCAGCCGCTCTTCCGGATAGAGCGGGGTCAGGTTGTCGAACAGGACCTTGGTCTTGACCAGTTCTGGATCTTCCAGATTGATCGTGTCGACCTTGAGAAGGGCGAAATAGCGCTCGCCTTCGCGCGGGCCGCGCACGGCCCCGTGGATGGTGTCACCCGAGCGCAGGCCGAAGCGGCGGATCTGCGACGGCGAGACATAAATATCGTCGGGCCCGGGCAGATAGTTGGCGTCCGGGCTGCGCAGGAAGCCAAAGCCGTCCGGCAGGATTTCCAGCACGCCATCGGCGATGATCTCGACCTCTTCCTCGGCCAGGGCCTTGAGGATGGCGAACAGCAGGTCCTGTTTGCGCAGGTTGGAGGCGTTCTCGACCTCCAGCTGTTCGGCAAAGGCGACCAGATCGGCCGGCGTCTTTTCGTTCAGCTCGGCCAGGGTGATCCGACCGGACGGGACGATAGCCTCGCCGTCGTCCTCGTCGTCCTCGGACGTCTCGATCTCGGTCGCCGGGGTGTCAGCTGCAGACTCTTCGACTGAAGTCGGTTCGGTCTCGGGGGTGTCGGAGGGATCGCTCATCGGAACTCGCACGGGAATGAGCTCCCGAACAATCCATGATCAGGAGCGAAAAGTCTAGTAATGTCAGGCCCTTAGGGACCCGTAGGGGAACTCCGGAGCCTGCCCGGCCCTACAGGGGCGATCAGCGGCAGACACAGGAGGAAGAGAAGGGCACCGCCCGCGAGGACGGCTCAAGCCACGGAAACCACGCCCGCCGCACCGGGTCAAGCCCGGCAAGCCTGCGACGTCAGCGGGTGCCCCACTCCAGCGTGACGGACAGCACCATGACGATGGCAATCAGGAAGGGCACTTCATTGGTCATCCGCCAGAAGCGACCGGTGCGGACCGAGGTCCCGGCCTGGATGCGGCGGAATTCTCCGGACAGATAGCCGTGCCAGCCGCTGAGGGCGAAGATCCCCACGATCTTGGCCAGCATCCACGGCTGGTGGGCGAAACTCCAGTCTGTGCCCTCGCCGCTGCGCAGCCAGAACAGCCAGAGGCCAAAGGCCCAGGCGGCGCTCATGGCGGGGTTGAGGATGATCTCCAGCAGGCGTCGTTGCCAGGTCCGCAACAGATCGCGCATTTCGCTCCGCAAGGGCTCGGGCCTGTCCGCCTGCTCCGCATCATAGGCATAGAGGCGGGGCAGAAAGAGCAAGCCGGCCATCCAGGCGATGACCGCCAGAATGTGCAGGGCCCTAGCGAGATCGTACAGGTTCACGCAGCAACCCTCTGCCGCTGTTCCGCCTGACAGGGACAGGCCTTCCACACCGCCTGACAGCCCGGTCCGGATGGCGCCGTGCCCGACCGATCCAGCGCCGTGACCACACCCTCGGAGAGACCGGAGATGAAGGCCGGCGTCACACTGACCGTCGGCACCCGGATGTAGGGGTTGATGCCATATTCCTCGGCCAGCTCACGGTATTCGATATCCAGCTCGACAAGGGTCTCGATATGCTCCGAGACAAAGGCGATCGGCACCAGGACGACACCGACGCCGTCCCTGTCGGCCTGTTCCAGGGCCTCGGGGGTCGACGGCCCCAGCCATTTCATCGGCCCGACCCGGCTCTGGTAGCACAGACCCCAGTCCGTCAATCCCAGCCGTTCGGCGACGGCGCGACACCCGGCCTCGACCTGTTCGGCATAGGGGTCGCCCTTTTTGGTCACGAGCATTTCGGGGATGCCGTGGGCCGAGAACAGCACCCGAACGGGCTGATCTCCGGCCGTGGTCAGACCCTCGCGGATCAACGCGGCCTGGGCCTCGACCCAGCCTTCAGCCCGGGGATAGCAACATATGGCTCGGCTTGTGCCCGGCCCGCGATAGGTCTCGTGCCACAGCTTGAGCGACGAGGCGGTCGTGGTGGTCGAGAACTGCGGATAGAGGGGCAGGAGCACGATCTCGTCCGGCTGCCACGCCTCGACCTCGGCCGCCACCGCCGCCGTCATCGGGTGCCAGTAGCGCATGCAAATGAAAGCCTTGATGTCATCGGCCGGCAGGCGGTCCGACAGGGCCTGCTCCAGCGCTTCGGCCTGGGCCTGGGTGCCGGGCAGCAGGGGTGAACCCCCGCCCATGTAGTTATAGTTGGCCTGGGCGCTCTTTTCCCGCCGGCTCGAGATCAGGCGGGCCAGTGCGGTGCGGAACAGGCCGGGCAGGCCAATGATGGCCGGATCATTGAACAGATTGAACAGGAAGGGCCTGACTGAGTCCGGCCCGTCCGGGCCTCCCAGATTGAACAGCACCACCGCGATCCGGCGGCCCTGACTGTCCTGCGGCATGCTCATTGGGCGCCGATCCTTTTCAGCACTTGCTCGACATGGGCGATCGGCACATCCGGCAGGATGCCGTGGCCGAGATTGAAGATCCACGGGCCATGGCCCCAGGCCTCCAGCAACTCTTCCACCCGTCGGTCCAGCGCCTCGCCGCCCACACGCAGCAAAAGCGGGTCCAGCGCGCCCTGAACAGGCTTGATCGCCTGCACTCTCTGGCCGACCGCCAGCGGGCAGGCTGTATCCAGCGCCACAGCCTGAACATCGCACTCATGGGCATAACGTTCGGCCAGCGCCGCCGATCCACGCGGAAAGCCGATCAGGGGCACGGACACGCCCAGTTCCCGGACCCGCGCGACCAGTTTCTGGTGGGGCTTGAGTACCAGAAGCTCGAACAGATCGTCCGGCAGGCCCTCGGCCCAGCTCTCGAAGATCTTGAGAACCTGGGCGCCCGCATCGGCCTGCATCTTCAGATAATGCGCGGTGGCCTCCACCAGAATGTCCAGCAGGGCGAGAACCTTACCGGGTTCCCGGTAATAGAAGGTCCGGGCCTGGGCGCGCTCGCCCTTGCCGATCGAGCGGGTCTCCCCGTCCAGCATATAGGTGGCAACTGTCCAGGGTGCACCGGCAAAGCCGATCAGGGTTCGCTCGCGGTCCAAAGCAGCCCGAACCCGACTGAGCGTTTCCCCGACGGGGGACAGGGCGTCGCCCGCCCCGGCGGTCAGCGCCCGCATCGTCGCCAGATCGGGCAAGGCGCCCAACCGCGGCCCCTCGCCCGCCTCAAACCAGACCTTCTGGCCCAGAGCCTGAGGGATCAACAGGATGTCCGCAAACACGATCGCCGCATCGAAACCGAACCGCCGCATCGGCTGGAGCGTCGCCTCGGCGGCCATTTCCGGGTTGAGGCAAAAGGCGATGAAGTCCGGAGCCTCGGCCCGCAAGGCCCGATATTCCGGCAGGTAGCGCCCCGCCTGACGCATGAACCAGACCGGGGGCCGGTCGGTGACCTCGCCCCTCAGGGCCTTGAGCAAGCGCGTATCCGTCATGGAGCGGCTTTAGGCCGGGCAGGCCGAGACCTCAAGCGGGCGAAATGCCTCGCTCTGCTTCTCTTCCTCTCGATAGAGATATTGAAAGTGAAGATAGCAGGCAGGACCGGGGATGACGGGGACAGTTGGCCTGATTCCAACGCCCGCAGCCGACCTTTTCACAAGGTATGCCCGCAAGGCCGGAGGCTCCCGGACCCGTCTGTAGAAACCGGGGATAATCCTTAATCAAACCTTAACAGACGGGTATCGGCGGGCGGCACGCGCCGGGGATGACCGGTGTACGGATTAACCTCTCATTAACCTTTCCCCAGGTGATCCGGGATGGGCCAGGTACCGGGGGATAGCTGGCCGAGAACCGTCGTCATATCTTCACACTCATCCCCCGAGGCCGGCGCATGTTGCATGCCACCCGGGATTCCGCCCGCATGACGGACCGATTGATCCCCGCCCCGAGCGGCTTTTCCTCCACAGGAATCCCGTATTTGCTCCGCGGGAGTCCTGACCGGTTCGAACAGGTTTGACGCCTGCGCCGCTTCGGACGATGACAGGACATGACCCCGACACGCTCAGGCTCCGGCCGGCTGGCCACCTATTTTCATGTCCATCTGGTCTCCGATTCGACCGGCGAGACCCTGAACGCCATGGCCAAGGCGGTCACCGCCCGCTTCGACGGCGTGATCCCGATCGAACACATCTATGCCCTCGTGCGTTCACCCAAACAGATGGAGCGGGTGCTCGAGGAAGTGTCTGCGGCACCGGGCGTGGTTCTGCATACCCTCGTCGACAAGGGTCTGCGGCTGCAGCTCGAAGATGGCTGCCGGGCGCTCGACATGCCCCAGATCGGGGCGCTGGATCCTTTGGTGGGAGCCCTTTCGCATTATCTGGGCGCGGCGCTGTCGACCCGGGTCGGGGCCCAACACGCCCTCGACACCGATTATTTCAACCGCATCGGGGCGCTCGACTTCGCCATGGCCCATGACGATGGCCAGGGCACGACCGAACAGCTGGAGGCGGCGGATGTGATCCTGTGCGGGGTCAGCCGGACGTCCAAGACCCCGACCTGCATTTATCTGGCCCATCGAGGCATTCGCGCCGCCAATGTACCGCTGGTCCCGGGACAGGAGGACGGCGAGCGTCTGACCCGGCTGAACGGGCCGCTGGTGGTCGGCCTGACCGTCTCGCCCGACCGGCTGGTCCAGATCCGCCGCAACCGCCTCGATGGCCTGAATGCCGGGCGCAGTTCGTCCTACATCGACCATGACGCCGTGCGGGATGAGACGATCAAGGCCAGGCGGGCCTTTGAGCGGCGGGGCTGGCCGGTGATCGACGTGACCCGTCGCTCGGTCGAGGAAACGGCCGCCGCCATCGTCAACCTGCTGAGCGAGCGCCGCTCGGGCAAGGCGGGCCGCACGCCAGGCATGCCGTCATGAGGGCCGGGTTTCAGCGTCAGTCCCTGGTGCTGGCCTCGGCCAGCGCCGCCCGCCGCGCCCTGATGGCCGGCGTCGGTCTGACGGTCGACCTGCAGCCCGCCGATCTGGATGAGGAGGGCGTGCGTCAGGCCAACCCTGACCTCGGGCCAGCTGACATGGCGGTGCGACTGGCCGAGGCCAAGGCCGTGGCGGTCAGCCGGATGCGCCCCGGGGTGCTGGTGCTGGGCGGGGACCAGATTCTGGACGATGACGGGGAGATTGTGTCCAAGGCGGACGATCTCGTGGCAATCGCCGCCCGCCTGCGGGGGTTCCGGGGGCGGACCCACCATCTGCATTCGGGCGCCGCGCTCGCCCGGGATGGAGCGGTCTTCTGGCGCCACGTCGACACCGCCGCCCTGACCGTGCGGGACTTCTCGGACGCCTGGCTTGCCACCTATCTCGAGGCCGAGGGAACTGCCTTGACCGATGTGGTCGGCGGCTACCGGCTGGAAGGCCCCGGCGCCCAGCTGTTCTCGCGCATTGAGGGCGACTATTTCACCGTCCTGGGCCTGCCGCTGTGGGCGGTGCTGGACGCCCTGCGCGAACAGGGCGTGATCGCCCGATGACGATCCGGGCCGGGGTCGCGGGCTGGCCGATCGCCCATTCACTCAGTCCGGTGATCCATGGCGCCTGGATCCGGGCCGCCGGTCTGGATGCCGATTACACGGCCTTTGGTCCGGAAAGCGACGATCAATTCCGGGACCTCGTCCGTGAGGTCCGTCAGGGCACTCTCCGTGGGCTGAATGTCACCGCCCCCTGGAAGGAAATCGCCCTGGCCCTGGCCGACGAGGTCAGCGACACCGCCCGCGCCTGCGGCTCGGCCAATCTGCTGTGGCAGCACAAGGGCGTGCTCCGGGCCGACATTACCGATGGCCACGGCCTGATGGCGGCACTGGCGGAACAGGCCCCGGCTCTGGAGGGGACGGGCCGGGTCGCCGTCGTGCTGGGCGCCGGCGGCGCCGCCCGGGCAGCCGTCCATGCCCTGGGCCAGGTCTTTGCCGAGGTGCGTATCATCAACCGCACGCCCGCCCGGGCCGAGGCCCTGATCGCTGCCGTCCAGCCCCACAGCCCGGCACTGCTGGTCCACAGGGATGCCGTCTCTGACGCGGCCCTCATTGTCAATGCGCTGAGCGTCCCGCCCGAGGTAGACATGACGGCGCTCTCGCCCGATGCCGTGCTGATGGACATGACCTATCGGCCTCTTATGACCGAATTCCTCCGGGCCGGATCGGATCGGGGCCAAACGACTGTTGACGGACTGGCCATGCTGATCGGTCAGGCGCGACCGTCCTTTGCGACCCTGTTCGGCGTTACACCGCCCGACGTCGATGTCCGGGCCGAGGCCCTGCGGGTGCTGGGAGGGCGGGCATGAAGATTCTGGTTCTGACCGGCTCGATCGGCATGGGCAAAAGCACGACCGCCCGCCTGTTCGCCGAAGCCGGGGCCGCCGTCTGGGATGCGGATGCGGCCGTCCATGCGCTCTACCAGAAAGGGGGGGCAGCTGTGCAGGCGGTCGAGGCAGCTTTCCCGGGCGTGGTCGTCGACGGCGCCGTCGACCGGGCCCGGCTCTCGGCACAGCTTCAGGCGCATCCCGAAGGATTTTCGACGCTGGAGGCTATCGTCCACCCTCTTGTCCGGGCCGACCGGGAGGACTTTGCTACCCGGGCGCGCGAGGAGGGCCGGACGGTCGTGGTCCTGGACATCCCCCTCTGGTTCGAAACGGGGGCTGACCGGACCGGTGTCACGGCTGTGGTGGTGGTCAGCGCGCCGGAGGCGGAGCAACGGCGACGAGTGCTCTCGCGCCCCGGCATGACCGAGGCCCGTTTCAAGCAGATTCTGTCCCGCCAGGTGCCGGATACCGAAAAGCGTGTCCGCGCCGACGTCGTCATCGATACCGGCCGCGGCATCCCTCACGCCCGGGATCAGGTTGCCCTGTTGATGGAACGCCTGACCTCGCCCTCGACGGATTGAAGCCCGGGGCGAAGCGCGGCATCAAGGGGCATGGCCCGCGAGATTGTTCTGGATACTGAAACCACCGGCTTTGATCCCCGAACCGGCGACCGGATGATCGAGGTCGGTTGTATCGAGATCGATGACCTGCTGCCAACCGGCCGTACCTTTCACCGGCTGATCCATCCCGAGCGCGACATTCCTGCCGGGGCCATCGCCGTTCACGGCATCACCCTGGAGAAGCTGCACGGCGCGCCGAAATTCGCCGAGGTCGCGGCCGATCTTCTGGAGTTCATCGGCGATGCGCCGGTGATTGCCCACAATGCCAGCTTCGACCGGGCCTTCCTCAATCACGAGCTGGGTCTGTGCGGCCAGATACTGATTGAGGAAGCGCGCTGGATCGACACCCTGCAGATGGCGCAGATGCGCTTTCCGGGCATGGCCAATTCGCTGGATGCCCTGTGTCGCCGGTTCAAGATTTCCCTGACCGAGCGCAGTTTGCACGGCGCCCTGATCGATGCCCGGCTGTTGTCGGACGTCTATCTGGAGCTCAAGGGCGGCAAGGCCCGCTCGCTGGAGCTGGTCACCCGCTCGGATGAGGCAGGTGGACCAGATGGCCCCCGTCGCCACGGTGCCCGTCCGGTACCGCTCACGCCCCGTCTGACCGAGGCCGAGATTCAGGCCCATGCGGCCTTTGTCGCCGCAGAACTGGGGGATCAGGCGCTCTGGCTGAAGGCCTGACCACCCCGTTCGAAAGGGTTCAGGCCTGACCGGGAGGGGTCGTGGCGCCGCGCGCGACCTGGGCCTGGCGCTGGCTATAGATGGCGGCGAAGTCGATCGGCTCCATCAGGAAGGGCGGATAGAAGCCGCCGTCCGAGGTCGCCTTGGCGATGGTCTCGCGCGCGAACGGGAACAGATAGCGCGGGCATTCGATCAGCAGCAGCGGCTCGATGTCCTTTTCCGCGACATTCATCAGCTGGAACAGGCCGCCATAAACCAGCTCGACCTGGAAGACCGGCTTGTCCTCGCTGGTGGCTTTGACCGACAGCTTCAACTCCACCTCGAACAGGCCGTCCTGACGGCCCTGGGCGTTCATCTCGACGCCGAGATCGATATTGGGGCGGCCCTCGACCTTCAGGCTCTCCGGCGCGCGCGGGTTCTCGAACGAGAAGTCGCGCACATACTGGGCCATGATGCGAAAGCCCGGCAGGGCGGGCTGGCCCGGCTGCACCGGCGTTTCGGTCGAGCCGTTGGGGGTGTCCCCATTGGGGGCGGGGGGCGTGGAATCGGTCATGCGCGGACAGGTCTTCCTGGATCGATGAAGGCTCAGGCCGCTTCGGCGGCTTGAAGGCGGGGCGACTAGCATGACGGGCGCGGGGCGGCAATGTCACGCACCCCCGGGGAGCAGTCGGGCCGGGCCGCGCAGCCGGGCCGCCTTGCATGGGGCCCCGGCAATCCCTAATCCTCAGGGTCAAGCGCCGCACATCCGGTGGCGCCAGACCCGGACCCGACGTGAACCCTCAATTCCAGATCATCCTGTTTGCCGTGATCGCGGCAGTGGTGCTGTTCCAGCTGTATAATGTGCTGGGCAAGAAGGTCGGCCGCCAGCCGGAAGAGGATGCCCGCGCCAGGCCGAAGGGCGCACCGGAATCGACCGATGCCGCCCAGGGTGGTCCGGCGTCGGCTGGGCCTGCCCTTGACTCCGCGACCCTTGCTGCCATCGCCGGGCTGAAGGCCCGCGACCCGTCCTTTGACCCGCACCGCTTCCTTGATGGCGCCCGTCAGGCTCATGAGACCATCGTGCGCGGCTATGCCGAGGGCGACCGCGAGGCGCTGAAGCCGCTCCTGACCCCCGTCGTCATGACCTCGTTCGAGGCGGGCATGGCCGACCGCGAGGCCCGCGGCGAGCAGGAGCGGGTCGAGTTTCCGCACGCCCCGCGCGCCGATCTGGAACTGGCGACGGTCGAGGGCGAGAAGGCCGTGGCCAAGGTGCGCTTCCTGTCGGAACTGAAGCAGACCATCAGCGCCGGCGACGCCGAGCCGCGCGTCGAGGAACGCCGCACCGCCGAGTTGTGGACGTTCGAGCGCCCGCTGAACGCCAGCGATCCCAACTGGGTGCTGGCCCGGGTGGAGCCCGCCACCGCATGATGCCGCCGGCCGGTCGGGCAGGAGCGGTCGTGGCCCTGCTGCTGGCCGCGCTTGTGTCGGCCTGTGCCAGCGCACCGGAGCCGGCGCCTCCCGAAGCCTTGCCACCCGTCACCCGGCCGTTGCCTCCGGTTACCCCGGTCCCTCCGGTGGGTGCGATCCGTCCCGCCGCTCTCCCCGGCTGGAACGATGAAAATCACCTGACCGCCCTGATGGCCTATACGACAGGGTGTGGTGTGGACCGCGCACCGGCGGCCGCCGCTACCTGCGCGGATGCCCGTGCGCTGCTTGCCCGGGGACTGGTCACGCCCAGCGAGGCGCGCGCTTTTTTTGAGGACCGGTTTGTGGCGGTCGAGGCGGTGGCTCCGGAGTCGTCCCGTGCCCTGCTGACCAGCTATTTTGCGCCGGAATATGAGGCCCGCCGTAGCCCCGACGCCGACTTCGATGCCCCGGTGCTGGCCCGTCCCGCAGGCTGGCAGCGCGGCGACCGGCTGGACGACCGGGCGACCATCGAGGCTGACCCGTCCGCCTATGAGATTCTCGGCTGGATGCGGGCCGAGGACCTGTTCTTCCTGCAGATCCAGGGCTCGGGCTATCTGACCTTTGCCGACGGATCGCGGGCGCGCGCCGCCTATGCCGCCGACAATGGCCATCCCTTCGTCGGTATCGCCCGCCCCATGGCGGATCAGGGTCTGCTGCCGCCGAACGGCACCTCGGGCGACGCCATCCGCGCCTGGCTGGCTGCCCACCGGGGGCCCGAGGCCCGGGCCGTGATGGCGCTCAACCCCCGCTACATCTTCTTCCGCCTCGACCCCGACGACGGTGGCCATCCGGCGGGGGCGGCCGGCATTCCCCTGCCCGCCCGACGCGCCATTGCGGTGGATCCCGCCCACTGGACCTATGGCGAGCCGGTCTGGATCGAGGCCGACGGCGGCAATCTGATCGGGGCCCGCGCCAGCTATCGCGGACTGGTGATGGCGCTGGATACCGGTTCGGCCATCCGCGGCCCGGTCCGCGCCGACCTCTATATGGGCCGGGGCGATGCGGCCGGCGCGGAGGCCGGAGCGGTCCGGCACCCCCTCAGGATGTGGCGACTGGTGCCGCGGTTCTAGCGTTGCCTTGCGCTCTGAATGGCGTGCCGGAAGCTATCGGGATCACGGAGTCGAAGTTCGATCCGTTTGTCGTCGGCGAGGTGCACAACCAGTGAGCGGCCTAACAGCCCTGATCGCTCCTCTATAGTCTGTATCCGACGCAACTTGATCTCGTGATCCAGCCCCCAGACTTCGGGCAAGAACATAAGAGAGAACGGGAAGCACGGCATGATGAACAACGTATCGCGGGTGACGCAGACCTTGAGCGCATTGGATGCCCCACCCAGCACGCGAATGCTCCCCAGCTCACGCCCGGACGTGCGATTCTCCTCGAACACGCAGTCGGGCGGGGTCCTCGCGAATATCCTTTTGCCACGCTGCCTGCGGTAAATAACGGATGCCGTTACGATGGCCCCAATCCATAAAATGGGGAATGCGGCGATAAAAGCAGCGTGCTGTTCGACGAAATCCTCGATCACCGCCGCCGCATCCCGCCCAGCACGCCGCGCAGGATTTCGCGGGTGAGGGTTGAGCCGGCCGTGCGCAGGACGGACTTGGTCGCGGCTTCCAGCGGGGTTTCCCGGGTCGAGCGGCGGGCCGGGGCGCGGGCGCGGGCCTCGCGTTCGGCCTCGCGGCGGATGCGGGTCTCTTCCTTCTCGCGGGCGACACGGGCCTTTTCCGCCTCCTTCGCCGCCAGCGCATCGGCTTTGGCCTTGTCCGCAGCGGCTTTCGCCTCGGCCTCGGCCTGATCCGCCTCACCCCGACGGGCCGTCAGGATTTCGTGGGCGGATTCGCGGTCGACCGGCGTGTCATATACACCGCGCACCGGGCTGGCGGCCATGACGGCGGCACGTTCGGCGTCGGCGGCGGGCCCCAGCCGACTGTCCGGCGGGCGGATCTTGGTGCGGGCCACCATCGCGGGCGCGCCCTTTTCATCAAGGGTCGAGACCACGGCCTCGCCCACCCCCAGCGCCGGAATGGCCTCGGCCGTATCGAACGCCGGATTGGGCCGGAAGCTGTCGGACGCCGCCCTCAGCCCCTTCTGTTCCGAGCGGGTGTAGGCCCTGAGCGCATGCTGGATGCGGTTGCCCAGCTGGCCCAGCACGCTGTCGGGGATGTCGGCCGGGTTCTGGGTGACGAAATAGACGCCGACCCCCTTGGACCGGATCAGGCGCACCACCTGTTCCACCTTGTCGACCAGGGCTTTCGGCGTGTCGTCGAACAGCAGATGGGCCTCATCGAAGAAGAACACCAGCCGCGGCTTTTCGGGATCACCGATCTCGGGCAGCTGCTCGAACAGTTCCGACAGCAGCCACAGCAGGAAGGCGGAATACAGCCGCGGGCTGTTCATCAGACGGGCCGCATGCAGCACATTGACCTGTCCCCGCCCGTCCAGACTGGTGCGGATCAGATCTTCCAGCCTGAGCGCCGGTTCGCCGAAGAAGGCCTTGCCGCCTTCCTGCTCCAGTTGCAGCAGCGACCGCTGGATAGCGGCGATCGAGGCGGGAGCCACATGGCCGACCTCGCGGCCGATCCGCTCGGCATTCTCGCCCACATGGACCAGCAGGGCCCGCAGGTCATCGAGATCGAGCAGCAACAGGCCCTCGGTGTCGGCGACGTGGAAGACGACCGACAGCACCCCTTCCTGCACCTCGTTCAGTCCCAGCATGCGCGCCATCAGCACCGGCCCGATCTCGCTGACGGTGGTGCGGACCGGGTGGCCCGCCTCGCCATACAGGTCCCAGAAGACGGTGGGGGCGGCGCGCGGTGTCAGGGTCAGCTGCATGCCCTCGGCCCGGGCGGCCAGCTTCTCATTGGGGGTGCCGGCGACCGCTATGCCGGACAGGTCGCCCTTCACATCGGCGCAGAACACCGGCACGCCCGCGTCGGAGAACCCCTGCGCCAGAATCTGCAGGGTGACGGTCTTGCCCGTCCCGGTGGCGCCCGCAATCACCCCGTGGCGATTGGCGCGATCAAACCGCAGGTGTCGGGCATGGGCCTCACCGTCATCCTCGGTCCACCCCAGAAACAGCCCGTCCGTCGCGCTCATGCCCTGCCCTCGCAATGTCTGTCACATGACATAGACCAGACCGCGATTGACGGGAACGCCCGGAAGCCGGACAACCGGCCCATGAAGTCCGCCATGGCCGTCCCGACCTCGACTGTTTCACGCAACGCACTGGTGCTGCTGGCTGCGGTCGCCGGGGGCGCGGCGCTCTACTGGCTGCGGGACATTTTGACCCCGCTGGCCATGGCCATTTTCCTGTTGATCATGATCGATGGCATCAAGCGGTTCGTGGCCGATCATACCGTGCTGAGTGACCGGATGGCGGGCGTGGCGGCGCTGGTGCTGGTCATTCTGGGCTTCTTTGCCTCGATCGCCATCATCGTGAACGGGGCGACAGGCTTCTTTGGCGAGGCTTCCGGTGTTTCCACCCGGCTCGGTCCCCGGATCGATCAGGTCATCGAGGATCTGGCCGCGTTGTTCGGGGTCGCCAGTCCGCCGACAGCCATGGACCTGATCGGCGACATCGACCTGCGCAGCTATGTCGCCGACTTTGCCCTGCAGGTGCAGAATGTCGCCAGCGGCGCCTTTTTCGTCCTCGTCTATCTCGGCTTTCTGATCGCGGCCCAGGCGGGCTTCCAGCGCAAGATCGTCGGCATGTTCCCGGTGCGCGAAACCCGGCACGAGGCCCGCGCCGTCTTCCAGCGCATCCGTTCGGGCGTCGAAGGCTATCTGTGGGTCCAGGCCGTGACCGGGGTCATGATCTGCGCCGTCGCCTGGGTGCTGATGCGGGCCGTAGGCCTGCAGAACGCCGAGTTCTGGACCTTTGTGATCTTTGTGGTCGGCTTCATCCCGATCCTGGGTGGCGCGGTCGCGGGTCTCGCCCCGCCGATGTTCGCCCTCGTCCAGTTCGAGAGCTACTGGCCGGCACTGATCCTGCTGATCGGGTTGCAGGCCGTGCTGTTCATCGTCGGCAACTGGATCCAGCCGCGCATGCAGGGGGACAACCAGAACATCGACCCGGTCGTGGTCCTTCTGTCGCTGGCGCTGTGGGGCAAGCTTTGGGGCGTCATCGGCATGTTCCTGTCCACGCCGCTCGCCGTGTTGGCCATGGCCATCCTGGCCGAGTTCAAGGGCAGCCGCTGGATCGCCATCCTGATGTCCGGCGACGGTGAGCCCTATCCGGATGACGAAGACGGGGCTTCGCGCAAACGCCCCTCACCCCGCGTCAACGCGCCACAGGCGGACAGCTCCGTTTCGGAGGATTGACGACTTGAAAGGGGGGCAGGGGGAAACCACCTGTCCATCACCGCCGCGGCCTCCCTCCCCCCCCCGGTCGCGGTGCGCGAGGACGACCCCTCCCCCTCCCGGGCTCGTCCAGACAGAGGCCGTCGGGCGAAAGCCCGGCGGCCTTAGTCGTCTGTTGCCAATGTCCCACACTTCACCCCGACCGACCTCCGGCTGACCTCCGCCCGGGAACGGCAAGGCTGTACCCCCGTTGTGTCACGCGGAGGGGAAGCATGATCACATCCGGGTGGGGACATCCGGTCATTTGAGAGGACACATCGGGATGAGAATTTCCCTGCACACCGGCGCGGCCCTGGCTGCGATTCTGGCCGCCGGTCTGGCCACCCCCGCCCTGGCGCAATCTGCCCCGAGCGACTGGAGCGGCCCCTACATCGGCATTTACGGCGGCTACCTGGAAACCCAGGACGACGCCAATGAGCGCCTGGTCTTTGATCGGGACTTCGACGGCGACTTTGACGACACGGTTGTTCTGAACGGCACCACCGACAGCGCCTTCAGCCCCGGTTCGTGCCCGGATGCGGCGAACGGCTCCACGCCCGGCGACCGCTGCTCGAAGGATGACGGCGGCGTCGAGGGTGGCGCCCGCATCGGCTACGACATGCAGTTCGGTAACTGGGTCGTCGGTGCCGTCGGTGAAGTATCGGCCGCGGATGCCCGCGACAGCGTGACCTCGTTCAGCACCACGCCTGCCGCCTACATCATGACCCGGGACCTTGAACACACGGCCGCCCTGCGGGCCCGCATCGGCTACGCCATGGGCCCGGTTCTGGTCTACGGCACCGGCGGTGTCGCCTATGGCAAGATTCAGAACAGCTTCTTCACCACCAATGGTGCCAACAGCTTTACCGAACAGACCAGCGAGGACGATGCCGACGGCTATCAGTTCGGCGCCGGTATGGAATGGAAGCTGGCCCCCAATCTGTCGCTGGTCGGTGAATATCTCTACACCAGCCTCGAAGCCGGCGACTATGTCGTGCGCGCAGGGCCCGGTACGGCTGGCCCGACCAACCCCTTCATCCTGCCGCCGAACACGGCCGGTACCGATATCGCCCGCAGCAACGGCGACTTCGACTACCACGGCTTCCGCCTGGGCATGAACGTCCGTTTCTAAAACCCGGACACGGGTTAGATCCCGGAAGGCCGGGCTCGCATGGGCGGGCCCGGCCTTGCTGTGTCAGGGCAGTCCCGGTCGCGCCGTTTCCGGGCTTTCCCTTTGGCGCGCAGCGATCTAGTCATCAGGGTCATCCTGGCGGTGATGAGCCGCGCCATCGAGACCCTATTCGCATGTCCCGCGACGCCCCGTCCTCTACCACCCCCTCCCTCGACATCCTGTGCAAGGGCTTTGAAAAGGCAGCGGGCGAAAAGGCCGATGCCCTGGTCAAGGACTTTCTGGCCGAGGCGCTGGAGGATTACGACGCCGACGAGACACCCGAGATTGCGCTGGAGGACCTCGCGGCTCTTCTCGCCGAGGCCTGGACCACCGCCGCCGTCCGGCAGGACGGTGAGCCCGCCCGGATCCAGGTGGGCCCCCTGCACGGGGCAGATGGGCGAACAACCGCCTTTGACCGGATCCTGATCGTTCAGGACGACCGGCCCTTCCTCGTGGACAGCGTCATGGGCGAACTGGCCGAGACCGGCGTGTCCGTGCGCGCCATGTTCCACCCGATCGCCGATGTCACACGTGACGCCGACGGCCAGCGCAAGGCCGGCGCCGGACAGGCGCGCGAGTCCGTCATCATCGTTGTGATGGACCCGCTGCCGCAAGAGCGGCGCGACAGCCTCGGCGAAGGCCTCGCCGTCACCCTGTCGGACGTCGCGGCGGCCACCACCGACCATGGGGCCATGCGGGAGCTGATGGCGCAGTCCGTGGCCCATCTGGAAGCGCATCCTCCCGGCATTGATCCCGAGGTCGTCGCCGAGACGGTGGCCTTCCTCAACTGGCTGAATGACGATCATTTCGTCTTCCTCGGCGCCCGCGACTATGACTATCCGCGCTCGGCAGACGGCGGCTATGAGGCCGAGGCGCCCCTGTCCCAGTCCGGCGAGGGTCTGGGCGTTCTGCGCGATCCCGAACGCACCGTCCTGCGCCGCGCCAATGAGCCGGCCGTCCTGACCCGCCAGATGAAGCGCCAGCTGGACCTGTCGGACCCGGTCACCGTGGCCAAGGCCAACGCCCGGTCCCGCGTCCACCGTCGGGCCTATATGGACTATATTGGCGTCAAGCGGTTCGGGCCCGATGGTCGACCGTCTGGCGAGACCCGCTTTGTCGGCCTGTTTACGGCCGAAGCCTATGACCGCGTGGCCTCCCAGGTGCCGCTGGTCCGGCGCAAGGTCGAGAATGCGCTCAAGCGGGCGGGCAAGGTTGGCAGCGGCCACAGCCACAAGCGGCTGAAAAACATCCTCGAGAATTATCCGCGCGACGAACTGTTCCAGATCACCGAGGACGAACTGCTGCCGATCGCGCTCGGCATTCTTCACCTCTATGACCGTCCGCGCATCCGGCTGTTTACGCGGACCGATCCGTTCGACCGCTTCATCTCGATCCTGGCCTTCATCCCGCGCGAGCGGTTTCATGCCTCGCTGCGCGAACGCATCGGCCGGATCCTCGCCCGGGCCTGGGGCGGACGCCTGTCGGCCTGGTATCCGCAACTGTCCGATGCCCCGCTGGTGCGCATCCACTACATTATCGGCGTCACCCCCGGCGAGCACCCGACCCCGGACCCCGTCGCGCTCGAGGCCGAGGTGGCCGAGGCCGGGCGCGGCTGGCCCGAGCGGTTCGAGGCCGCCCTGCGCGCCGCCGGGGTAGACGACGTCGCCGTCGGCCCGCTCAGCACCCGCTGGACTGAAGCGTTCGGCACCGCCTATCGCGACCGCTATACAGCAGCCGAGGCGGTCATCGACCTCGAGCGCTTTGACCAGCTGAACGGTACCGGCGAGCGCGACGGCGGCGAGCCGATCGCTGTCCGCGCCTTCCGTACGGCTGAGGACAGCCCGCTCCAGTTTCGCTTCAAGCTCTACCACCGGGGCGATCCTGTCCCGCTCTCCGATGTCCTTCCGGTTCTGGCTGATATGGGCCTCAAGACGCTTGAGGAATGGGGCCATGCCGTTCGGCCCCAGGGCGACACGCCCATCCATATTCACGAATTCCTGCTGGAGGATCCGCGCGGCGAGAAGCTGAGCTTTGACGCCGTCAGGGCGCCGTTCGAATCCGCAGTCGCGGCCGTCTGGTCAGGTCTGACCGAAAGTGACGGGCTGAACCGTCTGGTGATCGAACTGGGCATCGACTGGCGCGAGGCCGCCCTGATCCGCACCCTCGCCCGCTATCGCCAGCAGACCGGTATGGACCCCAGCCAGTCGGTTCAGGAAGAGGCCCTCTACCTCTATCCCGACGTGGCGCGTGGCCTGCTGGAGCTGTTCCGCCTCAAATTCGATCCCGACGCCGCCGAGGGCGATGGCCGCTTTGACAAGGTCTCCGGCCTGAATTCCCGGCTGGATGGGCTGCTGCAGGCGGTCAAGAGCCTCGACCATGACCGGGCCCTGCGTCGCCTGACCAATCTGGTCCGCGCCACCATGCGGACCAACTACTACGTCCGCGACGAACAGGGGCAGCCGCAGCCCCATATCTCGATCAAGATCGCCTCGCGCGAACTGGACGACCTGCCGCTGCCCAAGCCCTATCGCGAAATCTTCGTCTGGGCGCCGCACATCGAGGGCGTGCATCTTCGATTTGGGCCCGTCGCCCGGGGCGGCTTGCGCTGGTCCGACCGCCGCGAGGATTTCCGTACCGAGGTGCTGGGTCTGGTCAAGGCGCAACAGGTCAAGAACGCCGTCATCGTGCCGGTCGGCTCCAAGGGATGCTTCTATCCCAAGAACCTGCCGCAGATTGTGCGCGCCGGCGGCGACCGCGATGCCCAGCAGGCCGAGGCCATCCGCGCCTACAAGACCTTCCTGTCGGGCATGCTGGACATCACCGACACCATCGCCGCCGACGGCGCGGTGGTGACCCCGGAACGGGTCGTGCGCTGGGAAGGGGATGACCCCTATCTGGTCGTGGCCGCCGACAAGGGCACGGCGACCTTCTCGGACATCGCCAATGGCGTCTCGGCCGACTATGGCTTCTGGCTGGATGATGCTTTCGCCTCGGGTGGGTCGGTCGGCTATGACCACAAGGCCATGGGCATCACGGCCCGCGGCGCCTGGGAGGCGGTCAAGCGCCACTTCCGCGAGATGGGCCGGGACATCCAGACCGAGCCCTTCACCGCCGTCGGCGTCGGCGACATGTCGGGCGATGTGTTCGGCAACGGCATGCTCCTGTCGAAACAGACCCGTCTGCTGGCGGCCTTCGATCACCGCGACATCTTCCTTGACCCGGATCCCGACCCGGCGACCAGCTGGGCCGAGCGCAACCGCCTGTTCGACCTGCCCCGCTCGTCCTGGCAGGACTATGACGCGAAGAAGATTTCAAAGGGCGGCGGGGTCTTTTCCCGCAGCGAGAAATCCATTTCACTGACGCCCGAGGTCCGCGCCATGCTCGACATCGAGGACGAGGCCCTCGATCCGCAAAGCCTGATCCGCGCCATCCTCAAGGCACCGGCCGAGCTGCTCTATCTGGGCGGCATCGGCACCTATGTGAAGTCGGTGAACGAAACCGACGCCCAGGTCGGTGACAAGACCAATGACCCCTTGCGGGTCAATGCCGAGGACCTGCGGGTCAAGGTGGTCGGCGAGGGCGCCAATCTGGGTCTGACCCAGGCCGCCCGCATCGCCTTTGCCCTCAAGGGCCGGGACGAGGGTGGTGGCCGCATCAATACAGACGCCATCGACAACTCTGCCGGCGTCGATACCTCCGACCACGAGGTCAACATCAAGATCCTGCTGGGGTCGGCCATCCTGTCGGGCGCGCTCAAGCCCGATGACCGCAATCCCCTTCTGGCCGAGATGACCGAGGAGGTCGGCCGAAAGGTGCTGGCGCACAACTATGACCAGACCCTGGCCCTGACCCTGCAGGCGGATGAAGGCGCGGCCGCACTCGATTCCCAGCAGGGCTTCATGCAGCTGCTGGGCTCACGTGGGCGACTGGATCGACGGGTCGAGGGTCTTCCGGACGATGTGCGCATCGCCGAGATGAAGGCCATCGGTCAGGCCCTGACCCGGCCCGAGATCGCGGTGCTGACCGCCTATTCCAAGATCGAACTGTTCGACGAGATCGTCGCTTCGACGGCGCCGGATGATCCCTTCTTCCGCGATACCCTGACCCAGTATTTCCCCGAGCCGCTCGAGCGTTTCGGCGAGGAGATGCAGTCGCACCGCCTGCGCCGCGAGATCATTGCCACGGTCCTCAGCAACCAGATCGTCAATATGGCGGGGGCCACCTTCCCCGAGCGGCTCAAGCGCAGCGCCGAGGTCGGGGCCGGACCGCTGGTCGTGGCTTTCGCTGCTGCCCGGCGCATCTTCCGTCTTGATGAGGCCTGGGACGCGGTATCGGCCCTCGACCTCAAGGTGTCGTCGGCCGCCCAGATCGCCCTCTATCGCGAGATTTCCACCGTCCTGCGGCGCCAGACCTTCTGGCTGTCGCGCCGCGCGCCCCTGTCGGGTGTCACGGTTGACAGCCTGATCGAGACCTATCGCCCGATTGCTGATGCCCTGCTGTCCGAGGGCGGGGACGTCCTGTCACGCTTCGAACAGGGTCGGCTGGACGATCGCGTCCGCGGCTTCATCGCCCAGGGCATTCCCGAGGCCATGGCCCGCGAGGTCGCCTTGCTGCGGTCCCAGGTCGCCGTGGCCGATGTCGGCGATCTGGCGCGCGAGGCTGACTGGCCCGCACCGGCCATGGCGCGGCTGTACCATCAGGTCGGCGCCGCCTTCGACCTCGACCGGCTGCGGTTTGCCGCCGGGCAGGTCCCCTCGGCCGACCATTTTGACCGTCTGGCCGTGCGCCGCCTGATCCAGGACTTCATGGTTGAGCAGATGGTGCTGACCCGGGCCGTGGCCCGGGCGTCGGACCCCAGGGTCGGCCAGAGCGAAGCGACCGCCGAGGCGGCCGTCGATGCCTGGATCGGTCACCGGCTGGAGGTTGTCGAGGCCATGCGCGCCTCGGTCGACGAGATCGAACAGTCGGGTCAGGGCTGGACCTTTGCCAAGCTGACCATCGCCAATGCCACGATCCGGGAGGTGGCCGCCTCGGCGGGCTAGAGCCCGCGATCGGCCAGCAAGGGGAGGGACATCATGCCGCGCAAATTCCTGGTGGTCGTCGACGACAGTCCCGAGTTCGAAACGGCGTTACGCTATGCCGCCCGCCGGGCCCGGTCGACCGCGGGTCGGGTGGCCCTGCTGAGGGTCATCCGTCATGGGTCGGATGCTCACTGGTCGGGCGTGCGCGACGAGATCGACCGTCAGCTGCGCGAGGAGGCCGAGGCGCTCCTGATGCGGCTGGGCGAAGAGGCGGCCGATCGCTCGGGCGCGCCGCCGCTGTTCCTGATCGAGGAAGGGGACCCTCTGGCCGCCCTGCGCAAGGTCGTCGACGAGGATCCGGACATCAAGATCCTGATCCTGGCCTCGGGCGGTGGGAGCCGGGGGCCGGGGCCCCTGATCAGCGCCATCCTGAAACAGGGCTCGCTGGGCGGGCGCAAGCTACCGGTGACCATTGTGCCGGGCGAGCTGAGCGACAGCGAAATCGAGGACCTGGCGTAAAATTTGGCGCGTTAGCGCTCGACCCGCGGAGTCTCGCGGAATGAGCGCAGCCCTTGAATGCGTCGGGCAGCGGGCGCATGTCAGGACCATGTTTATACAGACCGAAACCACCCCCAATCCGCAGGCGCTCAAATTCCTGCCCGGCCGGGATGTCTCCCCCGACCGGATCCTGGAATTCCGCACGATCGACGAGGCTGTGGCCTCGCCCCTGGCCGAAGCCCTGTTCGAGCTGGAAAACGTCGCGGGCGTGATGCTGGGCGCTGACCATATCGCCGTCACGCGGGGTCCGGACGGCCCGGATTGGTCCGAGATGAAGGCGCCGATTCTGGCGGCCATCATGGATCATTTCGTTTCAGGCCGCCCGGTGCTGAACGCAGGTGCCTCGGGCGAGGAGCCGGTCGACGGCGCCGAGGACACCGAGATCGTGCAGGAGATCAAGGCCCTGCTCGACAGTCGCATCCGGCCCGCCGTGGCCCAGGACGGCGGCGATATCCTGTTTGACTCCTTTGACGAGGCGACGGGCCTTCTGACCCTGCGGATGCGCGGGGCCTGCGCCGGCTGTCCGTCCTCGACGGCCACGCTCAAGGCCGGGGTAGAGCAGATGATGCGTCACTACATCCCCGAAGTGACCCAGGTTGAACAGACGCTCTGATCGCGGTCCAACTTTTTCGTCGCCCTCTCCCGCCTGCGTGGTAAACCCGGGTCATGCGACTGTCTGCGTCATCCGATGAGGTAAAGGCCCGTATGCAGGCCGAACTCGCCGCCCTCGGCGAGGCCCTCGCACGTCTGCGTCATGCCGGTGGTCTCAGCCAGGCCGAGGCAGGCGAGCGGGTCGGCATGACAGGGCAGGGCTGGGGCCTCTATGAGTCCGGCAAGCGTGCAGGTCTTTTCCGGCCAGACATCCAGACCCGGCTCACCGCCGCTCTGGGCGCTACGCCGGAAGCCCTGTCGCTGGAGCAGGGGGGGGCGCCGTCTCCGGTCGACGCGGGAGAGGAGAGAACCAACGGAGTCGAGGCGAGATCTGCGGCTTTTCATCCTCCCGCCCCCCCTGTCGAGCGGGGGGATGAAACTTTCACGTTTCCGGTTCAAACGGAGGAAGTCTGGCCCTGGGCCTCCAGTGGTGTGGTTCTGGTCTGTGATCCCGGTCGCTGGCCGCGCCGGGGACAAGGTTGTGTGGTCGAGACGGCTGATGGTGAATCGCACGTTCGTCTTTTCGACGGCGCCGATCGGGATTTCCTGTTTCTGAAAGGCGGGCCAGACGGGCTGGATCAATCCGAGCGCGTTGCCCGCAAGGAGGTCGTCCGGCTGTCGACCGTGGTCTCCAGAAACGAGACATGAAACGCTTGTGTTTCACATTCGACCCCAGTATGAAACGTTTTCGATCCGACAAAACGTTGTCATTGGAGGGTGAGCGTGGCCCGTCAAGCCAGACGCCATACAAGCCGCGAGGGGACGCCGGTCGACACCTGGGTCGGGGCCCGGATCGCGGGGAGACGTCAGGCGCTCGGCCTGTCGCAAACCGCCTTGGCGGAGCGTGTGGGGGTGAGCTTTCAGCAGATCCAGAAATACGAAACCGGCATCAATCGCATCTCCGCTTCGCGGCTCCATCAAATCGCCCTCGCCTTGGGTGCCGAGCCGGGCAGTTTCTTTCCCGTTCAGGATCGGCCCTCGACGGCGAACGCGGTGCCGGCCCCCACACTGGCTTCAGCCGCCTCGCCCGCCGGGCGGCTGGCCGCCGCCTTCTCCCGCATTCCCCGCAGCAGGGCGCGCCGGGCGCTGGTGGTTCTGGCCGAGTCCCTGGCCGATCCGACGGGCGCCCACCCCTGACCCTCCGGCGGGCCTCATGACCCTGCTGGTTCTGGATACGGCCCAGGGACTGTGCACGGTGGCCCTCGGGCGAGACGGCCGGGTGATCGCGGCGCGCTCGGAGCCGATGACGCGCGGTCATCAGGAACGTCTGCCGGTTCTGGTCGAGGCGGTGCTGGCCGAGGCCGGCATTCCGGCGTCCGCGCTCGAGGTCGTCGCCGCCACGCGCGGGCCGGGGTCCTTCACCGGTCTCCGCGTCGGACTGGCCTTCGCCCAGGGACTGGCAGCAGCGACCGGTGCCCGACCGATCGGCCTGTCGTCGCTCGATGCGCTGGCGGTTCAGGCGTATCTGGCCGCGCCCGACAGTCCGTCCCCGATTGCGGCCGTGATGGATGCCCGTCGGGGGCAGGTCTATCTGGCGCTCTGGGAGGCCGTCGACGATTCCGGCGATATTGACCCCGCGCTTGCCCGCGCCCCGATGCAGGCCGCCGGGGCCATAACGATCGAGGATGCAACCGCCCTGCTCAGCGCCTCCAGCCCCCAGGTGCGGGTTATCGGCAGCGGCGCACACCTGATCACACCCGCATCGTCGGGCGCAGGGCAGGTCCAAGGCCCCGGTGCGGAAGCCCTTGTCCATCTGGCAACGAACCGTGCCGGGCAAGCAAACCCGACCGGCCTCGAGCCACTCTATCTCCGCGCCCCCGACGCCACCCCGCCGACACGCCTGCCGGGCCAGCCCCGACCGGACCGCGTGTGAAGATCGACCCGGCTCATCTGGCAGATATCCACGCCCGGGCGATCACGCCCGCCTGGACTGAAGCGGCCCTGCGCAACCTGCTGGCCCAGGCCGGCGTCTGGGCCGAAGCAGAGGCGGATGGCTTCATCCTCATGCGTCAGGCCGACGCCGAGGCCGAGGTCCTGACGCTTGCCGTCCTGCCCGATGCCCGGCGGCGCGGACGGGGCCTCGCCCTGCTGCAGGCGGCACTGGCCACCTGCCGCGACCGGGGGGTCAGCGACGTCTTCCTCGAGGTTGCCGCCGACAATGATGCCGCCCGGGCGCTCTACCAAAGCCTCGGCATGATCGAAAGCGGTCGCCGCCGCGGCTACTATGGCCGAAGCGACGGTTCGTCGGTCGATGCCCTGATTCTCACTCTCAACTTGGGCGCGGCGCTTCCCTAGAGCCCGCCGAGGCCCTATTCTTTGCCCATGGACCGGATCGAGAAACTTTGCGCTGACCGCGGCATGCGGATGACCGAGCAGCGGCGTGTGATCGCGCGGGTGCTGTCTGCGGCAGAGGACCACCCCGATGTCGAGGAACTGTACCGCCGCGCCTCGGCGGTCGATCCGCACATTTCGATTGCCACCGTCTATCGCACCGTCCGTCTGTTCGAAGAGGCCGGCGTGGTCGAAAAGCACGATTTCGGCGACGGGCGCAGCCGGTATGAAGAGGCGGGTGACGACCACCACGACCACCTGATCGACACCAAGACGGGCGAGGTGATCGAATTCTATGACGCCGAGATCGAGCGGCTGAAGACCGAGATCGCCAAACGCCTCGGCTTTGACCTGATCGGTCACAAGCTGGAACTGTACGGCAAGCCCACGCCCGGCGCCGAGCCGTCGGACCGCGAAGGCCTGATCTACAAGCGCCAGAACCAGCGCGACACCGAGGAAGCCTGATCTCCCCCCGGTTCCCCGCCTTGCGGGCGCCACGCCCTGCCCTCATAAGCGTGCCATGACCGATACCGAGACCCTGCCCAAGGTCGGAGCGGGTGCGCCGAAGCGCCTGTTCATCAAGACCTACGGCTGCCAGATGAATGTCTATGACTCCGAGCGCATGGCCGATGTTCTGCGTCCCCTGGGCTATGCGCCGACTGAAACGGTCGAGGACGCCGACTTCGTCATCCTGAATACCTGTCACATCCGCGAAAAGGCCGCCGAGAAGGTCTACTCCGAACTGGGCAAGCTGCGGATTCTCAAGGAACAAAAGTCCGGCGCCATGACCATCGCCGTGGCCGGCTGCGTCGCCCAGGCCGAGGGCGAGGAAATCATGCGCCGCCAGCCCGCAGTAGACCTCGTCGTCGGGCCCCAGGCCTATCATCAGCTGCCGGAACTGCTGACCCGCACCGCCCGCGCGCGCGGCGAGCGGATCGGCGCCGAATTCGCCCCGGTCGACAAGTTCGATGCCCTGCCGAAGGCGCGCGGTGTGCAGGGTGTGACGGCCTTCCTGACGGTTCAGGAAGGCTGCGACAAATTCTGTACCTTCTGCGTGGTCCCCTACACCCGCGGCGCCGAATGGTCGCGACCGGTCGCCGCCATTCTGGACGAAGCCCGGGCCCTGGCCGACCAGGGGGTGCGCGAAATCACCCTGCTGGGCCAGAACGTCAACGCCTTTGACGGTGTTGATGACGTTGGCGATTCTGGTCGCTCAACATTGGCGCGTTTGGTCAGGGCCTTGGCGGATATCCCCGGGCTGGACCGCATCCGCTATACGACCAGCCACCCCAACGACATGTCCGATGACCTGATCGCCGCCCATGCCGAAGTGGAGGCCCTGATGCCCTATCTGCACCTGCCGGTGCAGTCGGGCTCGGATCGCATCCTGCGCCTGATGAACCGCAAGCACGGTCGGGCCAAATATCTGGACCTTGTCGCCCGGCTGAGAGAGGCGCGCCCCGATCTGGCCCTGTCCGGCGACTTTATCGTCGGCTTCCCCGGCGAGACCGAGGCCGACTTCGAGGCGACGATGGAGCTGGTCCGCGAGGTCCGATATGCGTCGGCCTTCTCCTTCATGTATTCGCCGCGTCCGGGAACGCCGGCCGCCACCATGGGTGCCCAGGTGCCCGCCGAGGTTTCGCGCGAACGCCTGCACCGGCTCCAGGCCCTGCTGCTGGACCAGCAGATCGCCTTCAATGCATCGCAGGCGGGGCGCGTCCTGCCGGTCCTGTTCGAAAAGCCCGGACGGTACGACGCTCAGGCCATCGGCCGTTCGCCCTATCTGCAGTCGGTTCATGTGGAGGACAGCCGCCATCTGATCGGCCAGATCGTCGAGGTCGAGATCACGGCGGGCCAACAGAACAGTCTCAAGGGGCGTCTGATGCCCCGCTCGGAACAGGCGGCCTGAATGGCGCGCGGCAGCGAATTCATCACCCTTGAGGACGGCGTCCTGCGTCAGGTGGTCGGGCCCAACAGCCGCCATCTGGCGCGGATGGAGTCCGCCTATGACGTCGACCTCGACGCGCCCGGCGGTGGCATCCGCATCAACGGCTCGCCCCGCGACCGGGCCGATGCGCGGCGTATGATCGAAAGCCTGTCGGCCAAGGTCGAACAGGGGGTCGAGATCACCGACGATCTGGTCATCGCCATCCTGCGTCAGGACCGGCGGGGCGCGGCCGCCACCGGTGGCGTGCTGGCCTTTGGCCGCAAGGGCGCCATCACCCCGACGGGGCTGGCCCAGAGCCGCTATGTCGACATGATGACGAACTGCCCGCTCAGCTTCGGCGTCGGCCCGGCAGGCACCGGCAAGACCTTTCTGGCGGCGGCCTATGGAGCGTCGCTGTTGCGGGCGAAAAGCGTCAGCCGGCTGGTGGTCACCCGCCCGGCGGTCGATGCGGGAGAAAAGCTGGGCTTTTTGCCCGGCGACCTGAACGAAAAGGTCGACCCTTACCTCGCCCCAATCTGGGAAGCGCTGAATGAGGTTCTGGGACCCGAACAGGTGCAGGCTCACCGCGACCGCCGCGAGATCGAGACCGCCCCCATCGCCTTCATGCGCGGCCGCACGCTCAAGAATGCCTTCGTCATCGTCGACGAGGCCCAGAACACCTCGCGCATGCAGATGAAGATGGTGCTGACCCGGCTGGGCGAGAATTCCCGCATGGTGGTGACCGGCGACCCGACCCAGATCGATCTGCTCAACCCGCGCGATTCCGGCCTGTCGCACGCCCTGCGCATCCTCAAGGGCGTCGAGGGCGTCGGCGTCGTCGAATTCGCCGCTGAGGACGTCATTCGCCATCCGCTGGTCGAGCGGATCGTGCGGGCCTATGACGCCGATGGGGCCCGCGGCGGCTCATGATCGAGATTCAGGTCGAGGATCCGGCCTGGCGGGAAGCCCTGTCCGACGTCGAGGCGGTGGTTGCGCGGGCGGCGGCTGCCGTTCTGGGCGAAGCTGCCACTCCGGATGGAGGCCCACCGGCCACAGTGCTGCTTGGGGGCGACGACGCGGTTCAGGCCCTGAACTCCCGGTTCCGCGACCGCGACACGCCGACCAATGTGCTGAGCTTTCCCGCCGCTCCGGCACCCGCCGCTCCGGCACCCGGCGCTCCGGACGACGACCCCTATCTCGGCGATATCATTCTGGCCTTCGGCGTCTGCCGCCGCGAGGCAGACGGGCAGGGCAAGGCGCTCGCCCATCACCTGTCCCATCTGGTCATCCACGGCCTGCTGCACCTCATGGGCCACGACCATCAGACAGACGACGAGGCCGAGGTGATGGAGGCCCGCGAGCGCACGCTTCTTGCAGGCCTCGGGATCGATGATCCCTATCGTGCCATTCTGGATCGCGAGCCATGACCGACGCGTCTGTTAACCCAACCGCTCGCCTCAGCGGCCGCAAGCGTCTGCTGCGCGCGGGTCTGGCGCTGCTGGCCGGCGCCGGGGCGGCCTTTGCCCACCCGCCGTTCGGCATTCTGCCCGGCCTTCTGGGATATGCCCTGTTGCTGGTCCTGGCCGACGGGTCGCCGAACCGTCGAGCCGCCTTCTGGATGGGCTGGCTGGCGGGCTTTGCCTATTTCCTTGTCGGCTGCTGGTGGGTGGCCGAGGCCTTTCTGGTCAATCCGGCCCAGGCCTGGATGGCGCCCTTTGCCGCGGCCCTCCTTCCCATGGGCATGGGGCTCTTCTGGGGGTTGGTGCTGGCGGTCTATGGCCTTCTCGAGGTCAAGGGCGTGCGCCGCGTCCTGGCGTTTGCCGCCCTGTTCGCCCTTGTCGAATGGCTGCGCGGCCATGTGCTGACGGGCTTTCCGTGGAATCCGGCGGGCGCCAGCTGGCAGGCCGGCTCGGCCCCGTCACAGGTGGCGGCCCTCGTGGGCGTCTATGGCCTCGGCTTCCTGACCGTGGCGGGCTTTGCCTCGCTGGGCCCCTTGATGATGCCCGGCAACCGCAAGGCCCGGGCGGGCAAGGCGGCGTTGGGGGTTGTCCTGATCCTCGCCCTCTACGTCTGGGGCGGGTTCCGGCTGACCGGGGCGCAGGTCGAGATGACGCCCACGGTGATCCGCATCGTTCAGGCCGATGTGGATCAACAGTCGAAATGGACGCCCGACGCCTATCGTTCGATTGTCGATCGCTACATTAATCTGACCGGGCGCCCCGGCGCACGCGTGCCCGATGTCATCGTCTGGCCGGAAGGCGCCTTGCCGAATACGGCCAATGCCGTGCTGGCGCCGGATGCCTGGGAGGCCGCGGCGCTGCGCAATGTCCTGCAGCCGGGTCAGGTCCTGCTGATGGGTATGAGCCGGGCCGAGCCGGATCCGTCGACTGAGGTCGGGGCCCGCTTTTACAACAGTCTGCTGGCGGTTCGTCGCGGCGGTGAGGGCGGGCTGGAGGTCACCGGTATCTATGACAAGCACCGACTGGTGCCGTTCGGCGAGTATCTGCCCGCCGGCGCCCTAATGAGCCGGATCGGCGTGCGCAGCCTTGTGCACGTGGCGGCCGACTTCAGTCCGGGACCGCGTCCGGCACCACTGAAGCTGGAAGGCCTGCCCGACCTGCAGCCGCTGATCTGCTATGAAAGCCTTTATCCCGGCTTCACGCGCGGCGCAGGTGCGAATCGCCCGATGTGGATCGCCAATGTGTCGAACGATGCCTGGTTCGGGCGGACTTCGGGCCCGGTCCAGCATCTGAACCTTGCCGCCTACCGGGCCATCGAAACGGGCCTGCCGGTCGTCCGGGCCACGCCGACCGGAATTTCGGCCCTGATCGACCCCTGGGGTCGGGTCGACCCGCGCGCCCGTCTGGATCCGGCCGAGAGCGGCGTGATCGACACCCGCCTGCCCGCTGCCCTGTCGCCGACCCTGTTCGGACGGATCGGCGACCTCGGGTTCTGGCTATTGACCCTGGGGGCCATGCTGGTCGCGACCGGTGACCGGTTCGGCTCCCTTGTCCGACGCTTCCGACGCTGACAGACTGTCCGGTATCGGACAGACGCGTTGATACTGCCCCGTGACGCGTCGAAGCCGCATTTCGCCGCGTATCTGTCTTGATTTTTAGGTGACACAGCCTTTTGACGGGCGCATGACGGCTTTGACCCGCTGCACAAGGGCGCGGAACAGGACAGAAGACTATGGCGAGAGGCAAGGGCGTTGACGGCCCCCATCCGGTAGACCGGTATGTCGGCCGTCGCGTATGCGAAAAACGTATCAGCCTGGGGTATAACCAGAGCGATCTGGGGCGCGCCCTGGGCCTGACCTTCCAGCAGATCCAGAAATACGAGAAGGGCGTCAACCGTATATCGGCGTCCAAGCTGTTCGACATCTCGCGCTTCTTCAAGGTCGATGTCGGCTATTTCTTCGACGGTCTGGCCGAAGGCGCGGCCGGCGTGGCCGAGGAAGGTACGGGGTTCGAGCATGACTTTCCCGCCACCCGCCAGACCATCGAAATCACCCGGCTGGCGCCTCAGCTATCGCCCAAGCGTCAACGTCTGGCGTTGGAGCTGATCCGCGAAATGCTGGACACACCCGAAACCGAAACGGCAGACTAGCGACCTGTGTCGGCCTGCCGTCGCTGGCCAAAGGTCGGCGCCGCCGCCTTCTCCTTGGCCCAGTACGCCGGGCCGTCGTCAGGCTTGAACATGGTGCGCGGCACCCCGTCGGAATCGACTACGGCGAAGGTGTTGGTCGAGGCCTGATAGATCAGGGTATCGCCATTGGCGCGGCGCACCGTCTCGGCGTCTGCGGGGGGAGCGGTCGTAAAGGCCGTGATCGCCGCCAGATAGGCTTCGGCCGTCGGCGTGCCGAAGTCGGCGCCATTCCGCTCGAACAGCCGCTGAACCTTGGCATCAACCGTTTCGCGCCGATTGGCCGTCAGCACCGGCTTGGCCCCGGCGGAGGTATCCGCGCTCTTGGCGGCCTCCCCGTCGGACCCGCCGTCCGTCGGCTTGGCATCTTCGGCCACGGTCGCGCGGTCGCGCGTCTCGACCGCCGAGGCCCCGTTATCACAGGCTGAAAGACCCAGAGCGGCCACACCGGCCATCACCAGAAACGAACGTGTCAGGCGCATCAAACCCTCCCTCAAGGAACCCGCCGGGAGAGACAAAAGCACAGGAATGATGTTCTTGCAATGTTCTTGTTCGGTGAACCTGAATGCGCGGCGCGGCCGCTGCTCGACGGGGCGGGGAGGGGCGGCTAAGGAAGACGCATGGTCCAAACCCCTCCCGCTCGTCCCGCTGTACGCCGCGTCCTGTTGATCGTCGGCGGCGGAATCGCCGCCTACAAGGCGCTGGAGCTGGTCCGGCTGATGCGCAAGGCCGGACTGGAGGTGCGGGCCATCCTGACCCGCGCAGGCGCCGGGTTCGTCACCCCCCTGTCTGTGGCGGCCCTGACCGGCAGCGCTGTGCGGCAGGACCTGTTCTCGTCAGAAGACGAGACCACCATGGGCCATATCGAACTGTCCCGCTGGGCTGACCTGATCGTGGTCGCCCCGGCCACGGCGGGCCTGATGGCCAAGGCCGCGACGGGCGCTGCCGACGATCTGGCCTCGACCACTCTTCTGGCCACAGATGCCCCGGTTCTGCTGGCCCCGGCCATGAATGTCCGCATGTGGCTGCACCCGGCGGTGCAGGACAATCTGTCGATCCTGCGTGCCTTTCCCGAGCCCCGCTATGCGGTGGTCGGCCCGGACGAAGGCGAAATGGCCTGTGGCGAGTATGGCCCCGGGCGCATGGCCGAGCCTGCCGCCATTCTCGACGCTATCCTCGCGCACGAGGGAAAGGTCGGGCAGGGGGATCGCCCGCTGGCCGGCCGCCACGCCCTCGTTACCGCCGGTCCCACATTCGAGCCGATCGACCCCGTGCGCGGCCTGACCAACCGGTCCAGCGGCAAACAGGGCTATGCCATTGCAGACGCGCTGGCCCGGGCCGGGGCGCGGGTCACGCTGGTGTCCGGGCCGGTAGCGCTGGACACGCCCGCCGGGGTCGACCGGGTGTCGGTGGAGACGGCCGACCAGATGCTGTTGGCGGTCGAGCAGGCCCTGTCCGCCGACCTCGCTATCCTGACCGCTGCCGTGTCGGACTGGCGCGTGGCCGGGGCCGCCGACACCAAGATCAAGAAGCAGGCGGGGGAGGGGCCGCCGACCCTTTCGCTGGTGGAGACGCCGGATATCCTCAAGGCTCTGGCCACGCGTACCGAGGATCGACCGGCCCTGGTCATAGGGTTTGCTGCCGAGACCGGCCAGTTGGAGGCGCGCGCTGCCGCCAAGCTGGAAGCCAAGGGCTGCGACTGGATCGTCGGCAATGATGTTTCCGAGGGCGTGTTCGGTCGCGACGAAACCCGGGTCGTGCTGTTCCGCAGGGGCGAGGCGCCCGAGCCCTGGCCCGAGACCACCAAGACCGCCGTGGCCGACCGGCTGGTTCGCGCCGTGGCCGCGCATTTTACGAAAGAGGTTCCATGACCCGTATCGCCCTTGTGCAGCTGCCCCACGCCGAGGGCCTGCCGCTGCCCGCCTACGAGACCGACGGCGCAGCGGGCATGGATCTGCGCGCCGCCGTGCCCGAGGACCAGCCCATGGTGCTGGAACCGGGCGCCCGGGCGCTGGTGCCGACGGGTCTGAAGATTTCCGTGCCCGTGGGCTTTGAGGCCCAGGTGCGGCCCCGCTCTGGTCTGGCGCTGAAGGCCGGCATCACCTGTCTGAACAGCCCCGGCACCATCGACAGCGACTATCGGGGCGAGGTCGGGGTGATCCTGGCCAACCTGGGCGGCGAGGCGTTCGTCATTCGCCGGGGAGAGCGCATCGCCCAGATGGTCATCGCCGCCCATCAGCGGGCCGATTGGCAGGTCGTCGACAGCCTCGATGAGACGGCGCGCGGGGCAGGCGGATTTGGTTCGACCGGCCGCTGAAGGAGCCAATTCCGAAGAACGGTGTTAACCTTGACGGTATCTGGCCCCACATCGGAGCCGTTTTGGACAGGGAGGACCGGCATGGAAGGCCTGCTGGATCAGATCGGACAACTGCTCAGGGGCATTTTCGCCTTGGCTGAAGGCGGCTTTGACGGCGTCAATCAGGTGCTGGGCCTGATCATCGCGGCGGTCGCTGCCGTGCTGATGGCCAGCTGGAGTCGACTGTTCCCCTCGGCGCTGGCGGCAGCGGTCATCCATGTGATCATCACTGTCGTGAGGCCGGTGCTGGACGGTGGCGCCTTTGCCCTGCCTGACCTGCTGAGCGGCGGTTTCTGGCTGGCCCTGTTCGCCCTTTTCCTGGGCTATACCATCGTCATAGCCGTCTTCTTCTTCCTGAAAAGTCTGGTGTTCGGACGCCGACACGCCCACGCCCACTGAGGGCAATCAGATCGGCGGCGTGGGGGCGGTGACCGCCCGCCGTCGGACCTGCTCGCGCCAGGCGGTATAGAGACCACTGGCGATGATCAGGGCTGCCCCCGCCAGCGACGAGATCGAGGGCGCGACCGACAGGGCCAGCCAGCCGAACAGCACGGCGCCCGCGATTTGCAGATAGTCAAAGGGCGTCACCGCCGACACGGGGGCCAGCCGCAGCGACTCGGTCATGGCCAGCTGCGCCACGCCGCCCGCCATGCCGGCTCCGATCAGGAAGGCAAAGGCCAGCGGGGGATGCAGGCTGCCGAACACCGGCAGCAGCAGCGCTCCCACCACCGTGCAGGCGATGAAAAACCAGAAGACGATGGCCGCCACATGCTCGGTCTTGCTCAGATGGCGCAGGGTCACGGTCACCCCGGCCGAAAAGCCCGCACCGACGAGGGTAAAGGCCACACCGAGAGCCGGCAGGGCCTCGCCTCCGGGCCGCATTACCACCATCACGCCGACAAAGCCGATCCCCACCGCCAGCCAGCGGTGGCGCCCGACCGCCTCCTTCAGGAACAGGAAGGACAGAAGCGTGGCGAACATCGGCGCGGTAAAGCCCAGGGTCGTCGCATCGGCCAGGGGCAACAGCGTCAGGCCCTGGAACAGGCACAGGATTCCGGTCACCCCCAGGGTGCACCGCCACAGGTGCATCAGCGGCCGCCTCGTGGAGATGGCCCCGATCCCTGGCCCCATCATCACCCAGGCCAGCACCACCGGCAGGCCAAAGATCGCCCGGTAGAACATCATCTCGGAGGCGGTGACGCCGGCCTCGGCGGCCAGCTTCATCAGGCCGGACATCAGCGAGAAACTGCCTGCTGCCAGGATCCTCAGCAGGATGCCGCCCGTGATGCCCTCCAGCCGGATCACGGCGTCTCCCTTCAGGCCTGGCGGAAGCCCAGCACGTCCTGCATGTCATAAAGGCCGGGGCGGCGGTTGCGGACCCAGGCGGCGGCCGCCACCGCACCCTTGGCAAACAGCGACCGGTCGATGGCCGAATGGCTGAGGGTCAACACCTCGTCGTCCGAGGCAAAGATCACTGAATGCTCGCCGATGATCCCCCCGGCGCGCAAGGCGGCAAAGCCGATCTCGCCCTCGGCCCGGGGCTCGCCGACGCCGTTGCGCGGCGCGGCCCGCACACCGTCCAGCTCGACATTTCGTCCACTGGCGGCAGCCTCGCCCAGCATCAGCGCCGTACCTGACGGCGCGTCGACCTTCCGGCGATGATGAGATTCCAGCACCTCGATGTCCCAGTCGCGCGCATCCAGCCGTTGCGCCGCATGCTCGACCAGACCGATCAATATGTTGACGCCCAACGAAAAATTGCCGCTACGGACAATGGCGACCTTTTCGGCCGCCGCCTGAATGCGGGCCTCTTCTTCCGGCGACAGGCCGGTCGAGCCGATCACCAGCGCCGGACCGCCGGCCTCGGCACAGCGCTCGGCCAGCTCGACCGAGGCCTCGGGGGTCGAGAAATCGATAATCACATCGCACAGCGACAGATCGGGCAGTTCCCCGCGATCAAAGCGGGCGGCAACCACCACATCCTTGCGGGCGTCCAGAACCTGCGAGACCGCCCGTCCCATCCGCCCGCGCGCGCCGGAAATTCCGGCGTGAAACAGGGCGTTCACGCGGCGGACTCCCGCGAGGAGGCACCCGGCCCGTCACTGTCACCGCCCAGAATATCGGCCCAGAAGCGTTTGGCCTTGCCGGTAAAGCTGGAGTTGCGTGGATTCTGGTCCTCGCCGAACGACTGGGCCAGTTCCTGCATCAGTTCCTTCTGGCGGGGCGTCAGGTCCGAGGGCGTCTCAACGAACAGCTCGACAACCAGATCGCCGCGCTGCTTGCCATTCAGATGGGGCATGCCCTTGCCCTTGATGCGGATGGTCTTGCCGGTCTGGGCTCCGGCCGGCACCTGGACCGGGGCCTTGCAGCGCCCGTCACAGGCTTCGGACACCAGACAGGGGGCGTCGATCGCCCCGCCCAGCGCCGCCACCGTCATCGGCACCGGCACGGTCACCAGCAGGTCCAGGTTGTCCCGCTCGAACAGCTCGTGCGTCTTGACCGACAGAAAGACATAGAGGTCGCCGCGCGGCCCGCCGCGCAGCCCGGCATCGCCCTCGCCGGTCAGGCGGATGCGCGATCCGTCATCCACCCCGGCCGGTACCTTCAGCGACAGGGTGCGTGAGCGCCGCACCTGGCCCTGACCACGACAGGTGGCACAGGCTTCGGCCACGCGCCTGCCGGCCCCGCCACAGTGCGGACAAGTACGCTCGACCTGAAAGAAGCCATTGGCCTGACGCACGCGCCCCGCACCCTGACAGGTAGTGCAGGTGACCGGCTGGGTGCCGGGCTTGGCCCCCGTACCCTCGCAGGGCTCACAGGCTGTTGTGGTAGGAAAGGAAATCTCGACTTCCGTGCCGCGATAGGCGTCCTCAAGCGTGATCTCGAGGTCATAGCGCAGGTCCGAACCCCGCCTGGGCCCGCCGCTGTTGCGCCCCCGACCGCCGAACACATCGCCGAAGGCGTCGCCGAAAACCTGCTCGAAAATGTCATTGACGTCGGCATAGCCAGCCCCGCCGCGTCCGAACGGTCCCTGACCCCCACCGCCCACACCCTCATGGCCAAACCGGTCATAGGCGGCGCGTTTCTGCGCATCCGACAGGACGGCATAGGCCTCGGACACTTCCTTGAAGCGGGTCGAGGCCTCCTCGCAGCCGTCGTTGCGGTCCGGGTGGTGCTGCATGGCCAGCTTGCGATAGGCGGCCTTCAGCCCGGCGGCATCGACCGTACGTTCAACGCCCAGAATCTCGTAATAATCGCGCTGCGCCATCTGGCCGTGGTCCTCATTATCCCGTTTCGATCCGGTCGCCCCTCTTGGGTGGAGGCTGTCCGGAAACCGATACCCCGACAGACATGGGTGTCGGGTCGCCTGATGCAAGTTTCATGAAACGGCCCCGCCTGTCGCCTGACAAGCGGGGCCGCATGCATTTTGCCTTCCCGAATGACGGGGGAAGGCGCGGTGGTCAGTCGGCCTTCTTGTCGGTGTCGTCGCCCGAGACTTCCTCGAATTCGGCATCCACCACGCCGTCGTCGGCGGGGGCTGACGCGTCGTCACCGTCACCGGCGCCACCCTGCTGGGCCGCATACATGGCCTCGCCCAGCTTCATCGAGGCCTGGGCCAGGGCGGTGGTCTTGGCCCGCAGGTCCTCAAGGTCGGAGCCTTCGCGGGCGGCCTTCAGCTCGTCGAGGGCGGTCTGGATCGCCGCCTTGTCGGCCTCCGCCACCTTGTCGCCGTGCTCGGACAGGGCTTTCTCGGTCGAGTGGATCAGGCTGTCGGCCGAATTCTGGGCCTCGACTGTTTCCTTGCGCTGCTTGTCGGCCGCGGCATTGGCCTCGGCTTCCTTCACCATCTTTTCGATATCGTCGTCCGACAGGCCGCCATTGGCCTGGATGCGGATCGACTGTTCCTTGTTGGTCGCCTTGTCCTTGGCCGAGACGTGGACGATGCCGTTGGCGTCGATGTCGAACGTCACCTCGACCTGCGGCATGCCGCGCGGGGCAGGCGGAATTCCCATCAGGTCGAACTGACCCAGGATCTTGTTGTCCGCCGCCATCGGCCGCTCGCCCTGGAAGACCCGGATGGTCACGGCCGACTGGTTGTCCTCGGCGGTCGAGAAGGTCTGGCTCTTCTTGGTCGGGATGGTGGTGTTGCGCTCGATCAGCGGGGTGAAGACACCGCCCAGGGTCTCGATACCCAGCGTCAGCGGGGTCACGTCCAGCAGCAGCACATCCTTGACGTCGCCTTGCAGCACGCCCGCCTGAACGGCGGCGCCCAGCGCCACGACCTCATCGGGGTTGACCCCCTTGTGCGGCTCCTTGCCGAAGAATTTCTTCACGGCTTCCTGAACCATCGGCATGCGGGTCATGCCGCCGACCAGCACGACCTCATCGATGTCCGAGGCCTTCAGCCCGGCATCCTTCAACGCCTTTTCGCAGGGCGCGATGGTGCGCTGGACCAGATCCTCGACCAAGGCTTCCAGCTTGGAGCGGCTGAGCTTGATGTTCAGGTGCAGCGGGCCCGAGGCGTTCATGGTGATGAACGGAAGATTGACCTCGTACTGGGTGGTCGAGGACAGTTCCTTCTTGGCCTTTTCAGCCTCTTCCTTCAGGCGCTGCAGGGCCAGCTTGTCCTGGCGCAGGTCGACGCCCTGATCCTTCTTGAACTCGTCGGCCAGATAATCGACCAGCCGCAGGTCAAAGTCCTCACCGCCGAGGAAGGTGTCACCATTGGTCGATTTCACCTCAAAGACGCCATCGCCGATCTCGAGGATCGAGACGTCAAAGGTGCCGCCGCCCAGGTCATAGACGGCGATCTTCTGGCCGTCGTTCTTTTCCAGACCATAGGCCAGCGCGGCGGCCGTCGGCTCATTGATGATCCGCAGGACTTCCAGCCCGGCGATCTTGCCGGCGTCCTTGGTCGCCTGACGTTGGCTGTCGTTGAAATAGGCCGGAACGGTGATGACCGCCTTTTCGACCTTTTCGCCCAGATAGGCCTCGGCGGCCTCCTTCATCTTCTGAAGGGTGTAGGCCGAGATTTGCTGGGGCGAATAATCCTTGCCCTGGGCGCGCACCCAGGCATCGCCGGTCGGGCCCTTGACGATCTCATAGGGGACCATCTTCTTGTCCTTGGCCACGACGGGGTCGTCGAAATTCCGGCCGATCAGCCGCTTGATGGCAAACAGGGTGTTGGCCGGATTGGTCACGGCCTGACGACGCGCGGGCTGGCCCACCAGCACCTCGCCGCCGTCCTGGATCGCCACCACCGACGGGGTGGTGCGATTGCCCTCAGCGTTCTCGATAACCTTCGGGGATTTGCCGTCCATGACGGCCACGCACGAGTTGGTTGTACCGAGGTCAATGCCGATGATCTTGCTCATGGACTCTACGTCTTGCTCCTGTTCGGCGGATGGCTCCGGGCCTCGTCTGAGCGCCCCCTGTCAGCCACCCCCGTGGGGTTGGTGTTCGGTTCGGCGAAATCCCCAGAGAGACAAGGGGCTTTTCACCGGCTGATGCCGATATGGGAAGCGCAGGGGCCCCCGCAAGCCCTTTCGTGCATTGTCGGGCCCATGGGACGGGGTCGAAACCGGCTCACCGCCTGACGGACGGTGAGAATCAGGCTCCGTCAGGTGTCAGGGCATCGGCTGGACGCCAGTATGGGACCCGCCTAGACAGGTGACACCGCCCGGAAACCGCGCTTTCTGGATTCCAATCGATGCAGGGATGACGCCCTTATGTCCAAGTTTTCCGGCCTGCGGCTCTGCGGCATCGCCTGTGCGACCGGCGTTATGACCCTCTCGGCCTGCCTGCTCGCCGCGCCCGCGTCCGGCTGGGCCCAGTCGGCCGACCCCTCGCGCGGCACGACCCGGGGGGCCCAGTCGTCGAATGACGGGCAGAACCGTCGGGTCCGGATCCACAACCAGACGGGCTGGACCATCGTCAGCCTGTATGCCACCGACCCCGCACGGACCGATTGGCGCGGGGACCTTCTGACGCCCGAGGTGCTGGCGACCGGCGACAGCGCGGTCATCGACGTCGACAATGGCTCGGGCGCCTGCGTCTATGTGGTGCGGGCCGAGTTCTCGAACGGCGAGAGACTCGAACGGGTCGGTGTAAACGTCTGCCGCATCGCGGACTATTATTTCACCCGCTGATCCCGGTCGCTGAGGCGATCGTGACTGGACGTCCCGGGACACAGGGCGCAGGTTTCCTGCCTGAAACCCAGGAGACCGCCCGATGCGACTGACCCGCCCCGAAGGCCCGACCGATCAGGATTTCCGTTTCAGCCGCAGGGCGATGGCGACCGGGGGGCTGACCGGCCTGATGTTCGCGGGCTATGCCCCCGCTGCGCTGGCCCAGGACGCCAGCCCGATTGTCACCGACAGCGAGGGTCTGGTCACCGAAACCGTCAGCTATGAGTCCGCAGACGGCTTTGACCTTCCCGCCTATGTCGCGCGCCCCGAGGGCCAGGGCCCCTTCCCGGTGGTGATCGTCGCTTCCGAGATCTTCGGCGTCCATGACTACATCCGCGACGTCTGCCACCGTCTGGCCAAGGCGGGCTATGCGGCCATGGCACCCGCCTTCTTTGTGCGAGTCGAGGATCCGGCTCCGCTCTCCGATTTCGGCCGCATCCAGGAGATTGTCGGTCAGGCTGGCTATGAGCAGGTCATGGGCGACATCTCCGCCGGGATGGAATGGCTGTCGCGTCAGCTGTGGGCCCGGGCAGACAAGGTCGGCATCACCGGCTTCTGCTGGGGCGGCAAGGTGGTCTGGCAGGCCTGCGCCCGCTTTGCCGTGATCGACGCCGGGGTCGCCTGGTACGGCCGTCTGGCCCCCGCAGCCGATGCCACGCCCGAACAGATCGCTGCGGGCCAGCCCTGGCCGATTGATCTCGCGGCCGATCTCAAGGCGCCGGTGCTGGGCCTCTATGGCGAGATGGATCGGGGCATCCCGCTGGCCAGCGTCGAGCTCATGCGTCAGGCCCTGCAGCGCGCCGGCCGCACCGACAGCGGAATCGAGGTCTATGACGGGGCCCAGCACGGCTTTCACGCGGACTATCGCGCCAGCTACAAGGCGGATGCGGCGGCCGACGGCTGGGCCAGGCTGCTGGCCCTGTTCGACGAACGCCTGAAGGCCTGAGGATCAGGCCCCCAAACCGTCAGGCCTTCGAGTCGTGGGCGCCGCCCGTGGCCGAGGCTGTGGCCTCATAGGCATGGGCCGCCTCTGACGCCGAGGTGCCGGGCGCGGGTCCGGATCCCTTGGCCGCCACGACCACCATGGCCGGCCGCACGGTGCGCCCGAACAGGGCATAACCCGCCTGCAGTGTCTGGATCACCGACCCGCCGGGCACCGTGTCGGAGGGCTGCTCCATCATCGCCTGATGCAGGTGCGGATCGAACGCCTCGCCCGCTTCGGGGGCCACGCGCACCAGATTATTGCTGGCAAAGGCTGACAGCAGGGATTTCTGCGTCAGCTCCAGCCCGGTCACCAGACCGGCGGCCGCGCCTTCGGCGTCCTTGGGCGCAGCCTGAAGCGCCCGCTCCAGATTGTCGGCCACGCCCAGCAGGTCGCGGGCAAAGCGCTGGATGGCATAGGCCCGGGCGTCATTGTTCTGGGTCTCGGCCCGGCGCTTGATGTTCTCGACCTCGGCCACGGCGCGCAGGGCGCGATCCTTCCACTGGTCGCGCTCGTCGATGAGGGCGTCGAGGTTGTCCATGCCCACTCCTGTATGGGCGGGATCGGAATTGAGGCCCGCCTCGGCGTCGGCCTCATCGGCCGGATCGATGCCGTTCAGGTCGTCGAACTCGTCGGTCTCGGGGTCGTGCGGTGTGTCGTTCAAGGCTCTTGTCCGTCAAACAGTCGGCTCAGTGCGCGGGCAGTGTAATCCACCAACGGAATGATCCTGGCATAGTTCAAACGCGTGGGGCCGATCACGCCGACCGCACCCAGCACCCGTTGTCGCCCCGTCATATAGGGCGCCGCGATCACAGAGGAACCCGAAAGTGAAAACAGTCGCGTCTCGGCGCCGATAAAGATGCGCACCCCCTGGGCCTCGGACACGCCGTCCAGCAGGCCGATCAGCTGTTCCTTCTGCTCCAGATCGTCGAACAGCACCCGCACCCGGTCCAGATCTTCCAGCGCCTCGCGATCCTGCAACAGATTGGCGCGTCCCCGCACGATCAGCGACCGCGGGCCCGCCGCCCCGGACCAGGCCGCCATGCCATCCTCGACCAGCCGGGCGGCGGCGGCATCCAATGCTTGCCGCGCCGATGCCAGCTCCTGGCTCATCTCGCTCCGGGCTTCGGTCAGCGAGCGTCCTTTCAGCCGGGCATTCAGAAAGTTCGAAGCCTCCTGCAGGGTCGAGGGGGTCATGCCCGGGCCCATGGGCATCAGCCGGTTTTCCACCTGTCCGTCTTCGGCCACCAGAATGGCCAGGGCCTGATCATGGCCCAGGGCGACGAATTCGACGTGTTTGATGCCGGTGTCGCGCACCGGACTGGCGACGATTCCGGCCCCCCCGGCCAGTCCGGAGAGCAGGGCGGACGCCTCGTTCAGCGCCTGATCGAAATCCAGCCGACCGCCGGGCCGCCCCAGACCCGCCAGCCGCGCATCGATCTCGCGCCGCTCCTCCGAGCCAACATCGCCGATCTCCAGCAGGCCGTCGACGAACAGCCGCAGGCCCGCATGGGTCGGCACTCGCCCGGACGAGGTGTGCGGCGAGGCCAGCAGGCCCGCCAGCGTCAGGTCCTGCATGGTGTTGCGGATCGAGGCCGGCGACAGGGCGATGGTCCCGCGCGACAGGGTCCGCGACCCGACCGGCTCTCCCGTCTCGAGATAGGTCTCGACGATGCTCCGGAAAATGTCGCGTGCCCGGGCGTCCAGCGTGGTGAGGGACGGCGAGGGATGAAACGGCGTCGTGATCATGGGCAGCCCCGTCCGGCATCTGCGGGGGCCGGGTCTTCTGGCATCTGGGAGCGGGACAGGGTCACGCTTTCAGGATAAGCACGCCCGCGACCCCATCCAATACGCAAAAGAGACATCATGCGCCCTTCCGAACGTTCGCCCGAACAGCTTCGCCCCGTGACCCTGGAAACCGGCGTCAATCGCTATGCCGAAGGCTCGTGTCTGGTGTCGTTCGGTCAGACCAAGGTGCTGGTCACCGCCTCCGTCGAGGAGCACCTGCCGCCGTGGCTGCGCGGCAAGGGTCAGGGCTGGGTGACGGCCGAATACGGCATGCTGCCGCGCGCCACCCACACGCGGGGCCGGCGCGAGGCCGCCTCGGGTAAACAGTCGGGCCGCACCCAGGAAATCCAGCGCCTGATCGGTCGCAGCCTGCGGGCCGTCGTGGACCTGAAGGCTCTGGGCGAACGTCAGGTCACCCTCGACTGCGACGTCATCCAGGCCGACGGCGGCACCCGCACAGCAGCCATCACGGGCGCGTGGGTCGCCCTGGCCTCGGCGCTCGACTATCTGCGCGCCGAGGGCGTGCTGAAGACCGACCCCCTGACCGATCAGGTCGCGGCCGTGTCGTGCGGCGTGTTCAACGACGTTCCGGTTCTCGACCTCGATTATGAAGAAGACTCGAGCGCCGAGGCGGATTCCAACTTCGTCCTGACCGGTTCGGGCAGCATCGTCGAAATCCAGGCGACCGGCGAGAAGCGCGGCTTCAGCCGGGCCGAGTTCGACCGGCTGTTCGCCCTGGCTCATTCGGGCTGCGAGACCCTTTTCGACCTTCAGCGGCAGGCCGTCGGGCGCTGAGCGGCCCCAGGTCCGACACGTCCCGCACACTGGCCCGCACGGGAATGATGGGGCGCTGACCGGGAGAGGGCTCGGGCAGGCGCGCCCGGTCCAGGACCGCCTCCAGCGTCCGTGCCAGTCGCTCCAGCCGGTCCTTGCGCATGGGCTTTCGCCCGTTCGCGTCGGTCACATAGAAGGCATCGACCGCCCGCTCACCAAAGCTGGCCACGTGCGCGGACCGCAGGGACAGGCCCTCGGCGGCAATAGCGACGGCCAGCTCGGCCAGCAGGCCGGGCCGGTCAGCGCCGGACACCTCGATCACCACGGCGTGGCTGACGGCCTCACGGTCGATCATTACCACCGGCCGCACGTCAAAGGCCGCCCGGCGTGCGCTGACCGAGGGCAGGACGGTCTCGCCCTCGGGCACATCGGGGGTGCCCTCCGGCACCGCGCGGGCGGCGGCCTCCAGCGACCGCACCAGCCGCTCCAGCCGCCGCGGCTCTGCCTGTCCATAGGGCAGGCCCGCGCCGTCCTGGACCTCGAAGACGTCCAGCGCCAGACCCTCGGGCGCCGTGGCGACGCGAGCCCCCACAATGTCCGCCCCGGCCCGCGCCAGCGCCTGCGCCAGTGCCGCGAACAGGCCCGGCCGGTCGGTGGCCGCCACGGCCACGCGGGTCGTCGGCCGACCCACCGCCTTCAGCTGACGCTCGGCCGAGGGGTCGGTGTCCCAGTCCACCACGACGTCGGCGGCCGCGCCGCTCTCGCGCGCCCGGGCGACCAGTTCGGGATGGGCCTCCAGCGGGTCGGGCTCGTCGACCGTCTCACCCTTGAACAGGGCCAGTACCCGTCGATACAGGTCCCGCAGCAGCTGGCCCTTCCAGTTGTTCCAGACCCCGGGCCCCACGGCGCGGATGTCGGCGGCCGTCAGCACCAGCAGCATCCGCAACCGCTCGGGATCCCCGACAAGATCGGCGCAGGCGCGAACCGTGTCGGGGTCGGTCACATCCCGCTTCTGCGCATAGTCGGACAGGGCCAGATGGTGCCGCACCAGCCATGTGACCAGCTCGATCCGGCGGCTGTCTACGCCCAGCCGCTCGCATGCCCGCCGGGCCGCGATCGCCCCGTCCTCCAGCTGGCCGCGGTCGCCGCCCTTGCCGACATCGTGCAGCAGCATGGCCAGCATCAGCACTTCGGGGTCGGTGATCCGGTGGATGATCTCCGACGCCAGCGGATGGTCGTCCTTCAGTTTGCCGCGCTTGATGTCATTGAGGATACCGACGGCCTGCAGGGTGTGCTCGTCGACCGTATAGGCGTGATACATGTTGAACTGGGTTTGGCCGACGATCCGCCCCCATTCCGGCAGGAACCGCCCCAGCAGGCCCGTCTCGTTCATGATTCCGAGCACCCGGTAGGGGCGCTTGCCGTTCGCCAGAATGGTCAGGAAGGCGCGGCTGGCCTCCGGGTCGCGACGCAGGCGGGGCGTGATACGCGGCAGCGACCGGGTGACCGCGGCAAAGGCATCGGGGTGCAGGTCCAGATCCAGCCGGTCCGCCTCGACGAACAGGGTCAGCAGCCGCACGGGGTCCTCGTCGAACACCTCGGGCCCGGTCACGCTCAGCCGGCCCCGGTCGATCAGGAAGCCGGGCGTGTCCAGCGGCTTGCCCCGGCCGGACCACAGGCGCGACAGGCCCCGCACCAGCCCCCCGGCCTTCTTCTGTTCGCGTGCCTCCAGCTGGGCGCTCATGGCCCGGGTCAGGGCGCCGACGTCCCTCGCCACAAGGAAGTAGCGTCGCATGAAGCGCTCGACCGCCGGCTCGTCGCCCCGGCCGCGCCAGCCCATCCGCCGCGCCACCTCGGGCTGCAGGTCGAAGGTCAGGGCCTCGACCGGACGGTCGGTGATCCGGTGCATGTGGATGCGCACCTGCCACAGGAAATCAAAGGCCTCGGCGAACAGTCGCCGCTCGCGCCGGGTCAGCAGGTCCTCCAGCGCCGCTTCGCCGAGCGGGCTGTAGGGCGCCAGTCCCCGGGCGATCCAGAACAGGCAGTTGAGGTCGCGCAAGCCCCCCTTGCCGTCCTTGACGTTCGGCTCGACCCGATAGCGGATCGCCCCGACCTTCTGGTGGCGGGCCTCGCGCTCGGTCAGTTTGGCGGCGATGAAGGGGCGGGGGTCGGCCTTCGACACCTGCTGGCGAAAGCGGGTCAGGAAGGCCTCGACCAGATCGGCATCTCCGGCCAGGGGGCGGGCCTCCAGCAGGGCGGTGCGTACCGTCATATCGGCCTTGCCGACCGACAGGGCCTCATCCATCGACCGCGATGTACTGCCGATCTTCAGCCCCAGGTCCCACAGCACATAGAGGACGAACTCGGTCACCTGCTCGGTGCGCGACGTCGACTTCCAGGGCCTGAGGAACATCAGGTCCAGATCGGAATGGGGCGCCAGCACCCCGCGCCCGTATCCCCCGACCGCCATCAGGGCCAGGCGCTCGGCATCGGTCGGATTGGGGGCGGGAAACAGCCGCACGCTCGCCACCCACCACAGGGCCTGGACCATCTGGTCCGCCGCGCGGGCATAGAGGCGCGCCACATCCACGCCGCCCGCGCCCTGCGCCAGACGCTGCGCCGCCCGCGCCCGCCCGGCCGAGAGCAGTTCCGAAAGGACGGGAGTCAGCGCCGCGCGGGGGTTGGATGCCCGTGCCGCAGCTTCCAGTGCCGCCGCGGTCACGTCATCCAGATCGGCGGGCGGGGCCTCGAACGGCATGGAATCAGCGCGTCCCGGGGCCGGACCCGCGTGACAGGGCCTTCAGCCGATAGAGGGCATCCAGCGCCTCGCGCGGGCTAAGGTCGTCGGGCTCCAGCACGCCCAGCGCCTCGATCAGGGGTGAGGGCGCGACCGGCGCCGGTGCTGCTGGTTCGGCCATGGCAAACAGCGGCAGGTCATCCAGCCGCGCATCGGCCTCGCCCGTGGTCTCGAGCTGGTCCAGCACAGCCCTTGCCCGGGCCACCACCCCGGGCGGCACCCCGGCCAGCTGCGCGACCTGCACGCCATAGCTGCGGTCCGCGGGGCCGGCCACGGCCTCATGCAGGAAGACCAGCTCCCCGTTCCACTCCCGGGCCCGGAGCGACAGATTGGCCAGATGGTCCAGCCGTCCGTCCAGCTGCGCCAGCTCGTGATAATGGGTGGCGAACAGGGCGCGGCAGCGGTTGGCCTCGTGCAGGGCCTCGGTCACGGCCCAGGCAATGGCCAGACCGTCATAGGTGGCCGTGCCCCGGCCGATCTCGTCCAGCACGACAAAGCTGCGGTCGGTAGCCTGATTGAGGATGGCGGCGGTCTCGACCATTTCGGTCATGAAGGTCGACCGGCCCCGGGCCAGATCGTCGCCCGCCCCCACCCGGCTGAACAGGCGGTCGACCACGCCCAGCCGCATTGACCGCGCGGGGACAAAAGCCCCGGCTTGGGCCAGCACCACCAGCAGGGCCGCCTGACGAAGGAAGGTCGACTTGCCCGCCATATTGGGCCCGGTCACCAGCGCCAGACGCGGACATCCGCTCGCCCCCGTCCCGTCCAGCCGGCAATCATTGGGCGTGTAGGGCTTGCCCTCGGCGCGGACGGCCGCCTCGACGACCGGGTGACGGCCGCCCTCGATGCACAGCTCCAGCCCGTCATCGACCTCGGGGCGGACCGCGCCGACCTCCTCGGCCCATTCGGCCAGGGCCGCGGTCGCATCGATCCAGCCCAGCGCATCGGCCAGCGCCTGGATGGGGCCGGCCAGCTCGCGCACCCGGCCGCGCCAGCCCTCGAAGGTCTCGACCTCCATGGCCGTCACCCGGTGCCCGGCCTGGGTGATGCGGGCATCCAGATCGGACAGTTCGACGGTGGTGAAGCGCACCTGATTGGCCAGGGTCTGGCGATGGATGAAGGGGCTGTCGGCGCCGCGCTGCATCAGCGGCTCGGCCTGTTTGGCCGTGACTTCAAGGAAATAGCCCAGCACCGCATTATGGCGCACCTTGAACGGGATGCCGCTGTCGGCCGCGGCCCGGGCCTCCAGTTCGGCGATCACCCGGCGGCTGTCGTCGCGCAGGGTGCGCGCCTGATCCAGTTCCGGCCGGTGCCCGGGGACCACCAATCCGCCGTCGCGGGCCAGATGCGGCGGATCCTCGACCAGCCCCTCTTCCAGATCGGCCAGCAGATCCTGCAGTTCCGGCCCCGGGGTCAGCGCCGCCAGCGCCCGGTCCAGATCATGGGGCAGGGCCGGGTCCAGCCGGTCGGCCCGACGGGTGAACAGGGCCGTCAGTTCCTGCGCCGTGCGCGTGCCCGCCCGGATGGCCGCCAGGTCGCGTGGCCCACCGCGTCCCAGGGCCAGCCGCGTCAGCGCGCGTGCCGTGTCGGCGGACCCCTTCAGCAGGCTTCGCACCTCGCCCCTCAGGCTGCGGTGGTCGACCAGCCAGCCGACCGCATCCAGCGCCCGGTTGATGCGGTCCGGGTCGCGCCCCGGCCTGGCCAGCCGCTCCGCCAGCGCCCGGGCCCCGCCGGCAGTCACCGTCCGGTCCAGCGTGTCCAGCAGGGACCCCGCCCGCTCGCCCCTCTGGGTGCGGTCGATCTCGAGGCTCAGCCGGGTGGCCGGATCGATCGCCAGATGCTGACCCTCGGCGGACCGGCGCGGCGGCGACAGCACGGGCACCACGCCGACCTGGGTCGTCTCCAGATAAGCAGCGATCAGGCCCAGGGCCGAAATCTCGACCGGCTCAAAGGCACCAAACGCATCCAGCGTCGCCACGCCGTACAGGCGCGCCACACGTTCTGCCGCCGCCCTGGGCTCGGCCAGCGCTTGGGCCAGTGGTTGAACGGGGGCATCAGCGGTGGCCAGCGCCTGAACCAGATCGGCCTCGCCGAACAGCCGGTCGGGCACCAGAATTTCGGACGGGGCAAAGGCGACGAGGGTCGAGGCCAGGTCCCCGGCCTCGCACACGGCTGTCTCGACGGCGCCGGACGACAGCTCCACGGCGGCCACGGCGGCCCGCCCCCCGCGCAGGGTGACGGCGACCAGCCGGTTGGCCCCGCGCGCATCCAGCAGACTGTCCTCGGTCAGGGTGCCGGGGGTGACGACCCGCACGATCTCGCGCCGGACTACAGCCTTGGAGCCCCGCTTCTTCGCCTCGGCCGGGTCCTCGGTCTGGTCACAGATTGCCACCCGGTGGCCCTGCCGGATCAAGCGCGCCAGATAGCCTTCCATGGCATGGGCGGGCACCCCGGCCATGGCGATGTCTTCGCCCAGATGCTTGCCCCGTTTGGTCAGGGCCAGCCCGAGGGCGCCCGCCGCCACCTCGGCGTCCTCAAAGAACAGCTCGTAGAAGTCGCCCATGCGGAAGAACAGCAGGGCGTCGGGCTGGCTGGCCTTGGCCTCCAGGAATTGCGCCATGACCGGGGTCGCGCCCTCTGTGGAGCGCACCGGATGTTCGGCGACGGGGGGTGGGTTGAGCGGACGGTTCATGCCTTGCCACAGGGTGACGGATCGCGCGCTCCGCCTCAAGCATCTCTTGCACGCCGGCACGGGCGCTGCGACAAGCAGGGCAGGCGGTTAAGGGAACGCGGTCAAACACCGCGGCTGTGCCCGCAACTGTAGGCGGCCAGGCCGTCGTCCGGTCCGGGAGCGATCCCGGCGTCACTGGTGGGTCTTCGGGCCTGCCGGGAAGGCGAGGGCGGCGGCTGTTGATCCGCAAGCCAGGAGACCTGGCCGCCGACGTCGCTCGTCTTCTGTCCGGGACCAGACAGGGGCGCGGGGACCTATCCGTCGAAGCGACCCGATCCCAGCGCCGGCCCCCGATCTTCGGTGGTCAGGATCGGTCGCATCCTCATTGCCCGTCGCGCGCTGCCGCCGGGCTGACGGAGACCTGTCCGATGAAACGGCAGACCCTTTTGATCCTGGGCGCTTCAACGACCGCCCTTTGCCTTGCTGGAACCGCCAGCGCCCGGTCGACCGAGCCGACCCGGCTGGAAGACCTTGTGGTCGAGGCTACACGCGTAAACCAGATACAGTCCGAAACCCCCGGTGCCCGGGTCTTCACCGCCGCCGACATTGAGGCGCGCGGGGCCCGCTTCGCCGTCGACCTGCTGGACGAGGTACCCGGTGCAGCCGTCGCCCGGACCGGAGCTTTCGGCGGGGTCAGCCAGTTGCGCCTGCGCGGTGCCGGCCCCGGCAAGACCCTGGTGCTGATCGACAGCGTTCCGGTCAACGATCCGGCTGACATCAACGGCGCCTATGACTTTGCCAACCTTTCCCTGATCGACATGGAGCGGGTCGAGGTTCTTTCCGGACCGCAATCCTCGCTGTGGGGCTCGGACGCCATCGGCGGGGTCGTCTCGTTTACCACCCGCGAAGTCGATGGCCTGCGCGCCGATCTGGAAGCGGGTTCGCTCAACACCCAACGGGGCGCCATAGCCGTCGGCCGTGCGGACGCGGCCTCGGCCCTCAGCCTCAGCGTCTCGGGCTTCCGCACCGACGGGGTCTCGGCTGCGGCCGTCGGCACCGAGGACGACGGCTATGAGACCCTGACGGCCGGTCTGCGCGGACGGCTGTCCCCCCGGGACGGCCTGACACTCGACGGCAGCCTTCGCTGGACGAAAAGCCGGGTGGAGATCGACGGCTTCCCCGCTCCCGTCTTCACCCTGGCGGATACCGACGACGTGTCCAAAAGCGAGGGCTGGTCCGGTTTCGGCCGAATGACCGTGCAGACCGGCGGGGTGCGTCACCGTCTCAGCCTGTCGGCCAGCGATCTGGAACGCGACACCCGGTCGAGCTTCTCGTCGCAATTCCAGGGCGACCGTCAGGTCTGGCGCTGGGACATGGATGGAACGGGCGGCGAGGGCCGTCTGACCTGGGCCGCCGGTCTGGAGCGTCGCGACGAAGCGGCCGAGCTCGACAGCGGTCTGTCGGACGAATTGGGCACGACCTCGGCCTTCGGGACCGTGCTGTTCCCGGTAGGCTCGCGTATCACCCTGTCGGGCGCCCTGCGGTTCGATGACACGGACGACTTCGGCTCGGCCACGACCGGACGGGTGACGGCCCACGCCGATCTGGGAGCCGGTTTCGGACTTTCAGGCGCATGGGGCACAGGGTTCCGTGCCCCCAGTGTCAGCCAGTCGGTCTGTGACTTCTGCTTTTCCGCGGATCCCTTTCCCACCCTGCGGCCCGAACACGCCGAGGGGGCCGAGCTGGCGCTGGGCTGGCAAAGTCCGGGAGGCGCTGTCACCGGGCGACTGACGGTCTATCGCCTGACGGTTGAGGACCAGATCATCTACGACTTCGATCTGGTGACCTTCGACAGCGTCTACATCAATCTAGACCGCACCCGGACCGACGGCGTCGAGCTGGAGGGGCGCGCCTTGCTGGGCGGGGGCTTTGACCTCAGCCTGACCTATGGGTGGACCGATGCCCGCGACGAAAGCGATGGGTCCCCCCTCCTGCGGGTGCCCGAACACGCAGGCACGGTGGGTCTCGGCTATAGCGGTGAACGGTTGAGCGGCCGCCTGACCGTTCGGGCCGAGGGTGACATGCCGGACTCGGGTGGCACGCGCGAGGGCTTTGTCACCGCCGATCTCCACCTCGGCTATGCCCTGACCGATCAGGTCGAGCTGACCACCCGGGTCGACAATCTGTCGGACGAACGCTTCCAGCGCGTGCTGGGCTATGGCGAACCGGGCCGGACCGTCTCGGTCGGGGTCAGGCTGCGCTACTGACGCCCGAAAAGGCGGCGGCCGAATCCCCGGTCGCCGCCAGTCGTCCGCCCTGGTCGAAGGCGGTCCAGTCCAGATCGGGGCGGGGGGCATTGACCGCGGCCAGCAGGGCCCGGGTCTCGGCGGCCGAGGTCACGCAGGCCAGCAGGCTGGAGCCTTCGGCCATGCCGTTCAGGCTGTCGGCGGCATAGGCCAGGGCCGCCTGCATGGGGTCGAGGCGCGCCTCGGCCAGACGCCGGCGAAGGCGTGACAACAGCACGACATCGGCCGCCGAGGCCCCGACCATTTCGTCGGAGCCGGCGAACAGCAGGCCGTTGGCCAGTACCGAGGCCAGCTGCACCGCCACCCCCTGCTCGGCCAAGGCCGCCAGCACGCCGTCGCGGCGTGCGCGCTGGTCCAGAATATTGAGCGGCAGCTGGATAAGATCGGCCTGAAACCGCCGCGCGATCAGAACCGGACTGTCCTCCAGCCGGGTGCGAATACCAATGCGCCGAAACAGACCGCGATCCTTCAGGGCGACCAGACGATCCCACAGGGCGCGACCTTCGGCCCCCGCCAGATCGCGCCCATCACGCACCAGCAGCACATCGCCGCGCGGCAGCCCCAGACGTTCCAGCGAACGACGGGCCCGGGCCTCGATCCGGTCAGGGCCTTCGCCGGCATCCAGCGTCGTCACCGACACCTGAAAGGGAGAGGGGAAGGGCCAGGCCTGACACAGGGTGCGCTCGTCATCGCCCTCGGGCCGGGTCAGGATGCGGTGAATGCCCCCGTCGGCGGCGGTCTGCAACAGCTGGGCCACACCGGTCTCGCGCGACAACGCGCCACCCACAGCCTCGCGCGGGGCAGCGGGGACCACGGCGAGCGCCAGCTGGGCGGCGGGAGGGGCGGACATCTCTGAACTCACCCGATGATACTGACGCCCAATGCTTAAGGTCGCCTCACCGAGAGTTTGCCAGAACCTTACCGCACGCCGTTTTGTGGTCAGTCCGCGTCCGGCTGCCGGTCCGGATGGGCGGCGATGAAGGCGGGGTGCTGGGCCGCCGCCGCCTCGATGGCCAGCAGGCGGGGAAAGGCCTCAAGCGGCACATTGAACCGCCGTGCTGAATAGATCTGCGGGATCAGATAACAGTCGACCAGCCCCGGGGTATCGCCAAAGCTCCAGCCTGCACCGTTCCGCCCGACCAGAGTCTCCAGCGCCTCAAAGCCCGGCGTGATCCAGCGCCCGGCCCAGGCGTCTACCGTCGCCTGATCCGCCTCGAACTGGCTGCGCAGGGCCTTCAGCACCCTCAGATTGTTGAGCGGATGGATGTCACAACCGATGACGGCCGCCATGGCCCGAACCGTCGCCCGGTGCATGGCCGTCTCGGGCAGCAGCGGCGGCCGGGGGTGGCGCTCTTCCAGCCATTCCAGAATGGCCGGGCTCTGCACCAGCACTCCCTCGGGCATCTCCAGCGCGGGCACCATTCCCTGCGGATTCAGCGCCAGATAGGCGTCGGACTTTTGGGCCCCGGTGCGCAGGTCGATGCCGCGCGTCTCATAGCTCAGCCCCTTGAGGTTGAGCGCGATACGGGTCCGGTAGCTGGTGCCCGAGCGGAAATAGCCGTGCAGGATCATGAAAACCTCAGGTCCGGGGCGGCCCCAGAGTGAAGGACAGGGGCGCTAGCCCTTCTATCACAGCCTCGACGCGGTCGCCGGTCTGAACCGGCCCCACCCCGGCCGGCGTGCCGGTATAGATCAGATCGCCCGGGCCCAGGTCCCACAGGCGGGCGGCCTGTTCCACAATCTCGTGAGGGGCCCAGATCATGTCGGACAGGCGCGCCGTCTGACGCCCTTCACCATTGACCGACAGCCGGATGGCCGACGACGCGTCCGGCCCTGCCCCAAGCGTCAGGGCACCACACGGCGCGGACTGGTCGAACCCCTTCGCGGCATCCCACGGACGCCCCTTCGCCTTGGCCTCGGCCTGCAGGTCGCGGCGGGTCAGATCGCACCCGACCGCCCAGCCGATGGTTTCCGCATTCTCGCCCAGGGCCAGCACCAGCTCGACCTCGTGGTGCAGATGGCCCGTCATCGATGGAAAGGCCGGGTCGGCTCCGTCGGTTACCAGCGCCATGGCCGGCTTGGAGAAGAAGAAGGGGGCGGGGCGATCCGGGTCGGCCCCCATCTCGCGCGCATGATCGGTATAGTTCTGGCCGACGCACAGGATGCGCCGGACCGGATAGCGTTGATCGGTGCCAAGGACGGGCAGCGACGGGGTCTCGGGCGGGGGGATCAGCCACTGGGTCATGGGGCAAGGCTTAGGCCTGGAGCCTGTCAGCTGCAACGGTCTGCAAACCCCTGCGAACGGCCCCTTTCATGCTGCAATGCGGGAACCCGCTGGCGGCGGTGGCGTTGGCTCCTTATATCCCTTACTATCGTCAAGCTTACAGACCGGGAGCGTCACCATGGCCACCACAAAGGCCCGCGAAGACATCAAGAACGACCTGAAAACCCTCAAGGAAGACATCAAGGTGGGCGCCCGTGAGGAAGGCGAACGTCTGCGTGCCCGTGCCGAGGCGGCCGAAGCCCGTCTGCGCAGCAAGGCCGACGAGGTCCGCGGCCAGGCCGAAGCCTATTATGAGCAAGCCCGAGTGCGCGGCCGCGAATATTATGACGATGCCGCCGAGCGCTTCGACGAAGCCCAGCGCTATCTTGTCGAGCGCGTGCAGGAGCGCCCGATGCAATCGACCGGCATCGCGCTTGGCATCGGCGTTGTCATCGGCATGCTGCTGGCCGGTCGTCGCCACTGATGCTGGGACGCGGACTCGTCAAGAAGGCCGTCGCCGTTGCGGTGGCGGCCGGGGCCGCATTCGTCGCCGTGCTCTGTTTTGGAGCGGTGGTTTTCTTCGCCCTCTCCATGGTGATCGTGCCCCTGGCGGCAGCAGCCGTGACATTCCTCCTGTTCGCCTTGGCGGCGCTCGCCGTGGTGATGGTTTTCCTCAAAAAGGCCGAAGGCGATGATGAGGAAAACGAGTCCAGTCTGACCGATGGGCTCGCCGGACGCGCCTTCCAGCTATTCCGCAACCGGCCGATCCTGGCCTCGGTTGCGACCCTGGCGGGCGGATTCATTTTCCTGCGTAATCCGGCCCTGGCCACAATGGTCGCCGCCGCCTTCACCGAAAAGAGCCGCGCCTCACGTCACCGCTGACGCCGCAGCCCTAATCCACCACCGGATCGCCTGACGCGCCTGCGGGATTGAGCTTCCAGCGGATGCGCGTTTCTGCGTCCGTGCGCGCCGATCCCCTGACCACGATCTGCAGGGCGCGCCGGGTCTGACCCTCGACGCTGTGCACCGAAGGCTCAATGGCGACGTCCGGCCCGTCGGTCCGGAACCACCATCCCCGACCGGAATGCCCGCGCAACAGGATCGAGCGCCGATCGCGCGCCAGCGACGCCTGAACGCCCGGTTCCAGCTGGAACCGCACGGCATAGGGCGCGGCCAGAACCGGTGGCGGGCTGGGAGCCTGATCGGCCGGGAACAGCCGCTCCTCGGCACGAAGCTCGTCCAGCCGCTGGTCCAGATACAGCCTGCGCTGATGGGCCAGACCCGTCAGCGGAGCCCAGCCGTCGTGCTGGGCTTCCAGCCACAGGGCGCCGTCGCCCTGCCGCGCCTCGTGACCCACCGCATAGGGCCGGGTCAGCAGCCGCGGCCCCAGCAGATCTGCCTTCCAGCCGCCCAGCGGTTCGCCCAGCGAGGTTTCGCTGAGCGTCAGCGTCGAATGGCCCGGGGTCAGTCTCAGTCCCTGACGTTCGAACGCCCGCGGTGTCCAGCCACAGCCGGTGATCAGCCGGTCTCTGCCGCAGACGATTTCCAGCGCCAGCGGCTGGGCACAGGCCGCCTCTGTCCAGGCTCCGCGCGGCGGTGCCTCAACGTCGATCACCAAACTCAGCAAGGGGCTGCGCATCCGGGCCAGACCGCCGACCGCCGCTGCAGTACTGTCGGTGGTCGGGCCCAGCCCTGCCGCGCTCAAGGCAGCGGACACCCGCTGCGCGGTCGAGACGCCACCCCCGTGGACCCCCGGCAGACGTCCGTCGGGCATCACCAGCGCCTGGGTCGCGATCGCCAGCTTCTGAAGGGCGGTCTCCACCGCCTCCGGCACCGGTTCGGACAGCTGGGTCAGCCCGTCCTTGAGCGTCAACAGGTCGAACAGCAGCTCCAGCCCCGCCTCGGGACTGCGCGACATAGGGGCACCGTCGGGCCTCAGCGTGCGCGACAGGGCGCGGGGCAGACGTTTCAGGGCGCGCCGACGCAGGCGCGCGCCGGACATTCCCGCCAGCGCACATCCGGTGACCGCCACGGCTATGGCCCGGGTCGCCGCGCCCGACGCGGGTCCGGGCGGCCGAAGCAGCTGACGAGCCTGCCGTGCCACCAGCACCGCCAACTGGCCGCGCTCGACATCATCAGCCACGGCACCCATGCGTCGAAGCGCCGGGGCCAGATGCAACAGCCGCCGCGCCATCCGGTCGGGGTCCCAGGCAAAGGGGGCCCAGCGGTGAAACACACGTCCCCAGCTCAAGGTTAGTCGCAGCGCCTCGCGCGCGCCGGCGTCGCCCTCGTGCATCAGGGCCGGCAGCCAGTCGAAACCGTGCAGCGCCTCGGCAAAGCCGCGCGACGGACTGGGCCGGTCCCACGGGTCAAGAGGTGCGGGCACATCCAGACTGATCCCGGCCAGCGTAAAGCGCCCCTGAAGGATGGGCTTGCCGGCACCGGGGATCTCCAGCGGGCGAAAATCGCGCGGTGTGGCGGCAAAGGCCGACGGCTTCAGCCCCCAGGGCCGACCTTTCAGTGTCTGGCCATAGCCGGGAAGGCCATAGAGCTCGATCCAGATCTGGCGGGTCATCAGCCGCCCGATCACCAGCGGCCAGATGCGGACCCCGGGACGCGCGCCCGACGGCCTGACCGGCGTCCGGGGCGGGGCGCCGCGCAGGCCGGGAATCTGGCCTTCGGGAACCGAGGCCTCGGGCCTGGCGAACGGGCCGATCCCCGCCATCAGCGGCCCTTCAGCGCCGCGATATTGTCGGCATAGGCAGACGGTCCACCCCGGAACACGGCCGTCCCTGCCACCAGCGCGTCGGCTCCGGCAGCGACACAGTCCGCCGCATTGTCAGCCGTCACCCCGCCATCCACCTGCAGGGTCGCTTTCGATCCGGCGGCATCCAGTCGCTGGCGGACCCGTGCGATCTTGTCGAGCGAGGCCGGGATGAATTTCTGCCCGCCAAAGCCGGGGTTGACCGACATGATAAGCACCAGATCGACCAGATCCATGACCTCGTCGAGGATGGCGACGGGTGTGCCTGGATTCAGGACCACGCCCGCCCGGGCGCCCAGTTCCCGGATCCGGCCCAGCGTCCGGTGCAGGTGCGGTCCGGATTCCGGATGCACGCTCAGCACATCGGCCCCGGCCTTGCGATAGGCCTCCAGCCAGGGATCGACCGGCGCCACCATCAGATGCACGTCAAACGGCAGTGTGGTGTGCGGACGCAGCGCCTTCACCACATCCGGGCCGATGGTCAGATTGGGGACGAAATGGCCGTCCATGACATCGACATGGACCCAGTCGGCGCCAGCGGCCTCAAGGGCAGCGACTTCCTCGCCCAGTCGGGCAAAGTCAGAGGCCAGTATAGATGGACAGATCAGGGGTGCGGTCATGGCCCCGGGATAGGCCGACCCCTGCCCCGGAGCAAGACCCCGGACAAGACCTCGGCCGGCTTCAGGCAGCGGCTCTCCGGATCGTCAGGCTGGCGCGTTGGGCGTCGCTCAGCACCACATCGTCCATCCGCGCACCGGTCAGGTCGGCCCGGTCCATCAGGGCTCCGGTAAAGTCGGTGGCGACCAGACGCGCATATCTCAGGCCCGCATCCGACAGATTGGTCGGCATTGACCGGCCGCCACCCAGCGGCAGGGTGGCGAGAACCGCTCCGTCAAGATCGGCGTGGCTGAGGATCGCCCGCATCATCCGCGCCCCCCGCAGGTCCACGCCCCTGAGATTGCAGCCCCGCAGGTCGGCGCCTTCCAGACTGGCGCCCTGAAGCGCCACACCCGACAGGTCCATCCCGACCATACAGGCCCCCCTGGCATTGAGCGCGGGCAGTTTCAGCCCCTTCAGCCGGGCTCCCAGCGGGCGCAGGTCCTTGCCCTCGAAATTGGCCGGCGCGCCCAGCACCCCGCCGCTCTCGGCCCAGGCATTGGCATCCAGCGCCTGTTCCAGCAGGGCATCGGCTTCGGTGATCGCCTCCTGCGTCGGCTCGCGCAGACAGCCGGTCATGTCGGTCCGTTCCGTGCGCGCTGTGTCGAAGGCCACGTGGGTCAGGACCGCGCCGATCATGCGGGCTCCCGACAGATTGGCCCCCCCGACGTCGGCCCCCTCCATCATGGCGCCCGACAGGTCGGCATCCTTGAGGTTGGCGCGCGTCAGGCGCGTGTCCTTCATGGCGCAGTCGGTAAAGTCGACCTTGAAGGCGCTGAACCCCTCCAGCGTCGCTCCGTTCAGGGTCGCCCCGGTGAAGCTGGCGCCGTCGGCATTGCCCTGATGGGTCTCGTGCTTGACCGACGACAGGCCCTTGGTCGCGTGCGGAACCGCGATCACGCCTTCGCGGAAATCGGCCTGGGTCAGGTCCGCCCGCGCCAGATCCGCGCCCCGCAGACACGCCCCGCGCAGATCGGCCTTCACCAGCTGGGCGCTGCTCAGATCGGCCTCGCGCATGTCACAGCAGAACAGCACGGCGCGGTTCAGCCGCGCACCGGACAGCTTCGTCCCGCGTAGCGAACAGCCGGTAAAGTCCGCTTCCTCCAGATTGCGCCCCGCCAGATTGAGCCCGTCCAGCGCCATGAATTTCAACGACAGCCGCCGCCCGCCGGCGCGGCCTTCGACAAAGCGCTCATGCGCCATGACCAGCATGTCCACATCACCTTGTCCAAGGGCGCGGCGCGTGAAACTCATGCGGTCATTCCTTCAGAAACAAGGCCCAGCGCCCCGGTCAGGACGGCGTCGGACAGATCGGTCAGTCGCATCTGGCATCCATGCAGGCGCGCCCGGCTGAGATCGGCTCCGGCCAGACGGCCGTTCCTCAGGTCCGCGCCCGACAGGTCGGCCCCGCGCAGGATGGCCCCGGTCAGATCGGCGGGGAGGATGCGGTCGGCGGACAACAGCAGCGGCCCCAATTGCGCCTGCCGCAGGTCGGCGCCATTCAGGCGTGCCCCGGCGAGGCGTGCGCCGCGCAGATCGGCCCCCCTGAGGTTGCAGGCCCGAAGGTCGGCCCGTTCCAGGTGGGCGCCCTGCATCTGCACCCCCTCCATGTCCAGGCCGTAGAAGATGGCGCCCCTAGCCGACAGAGCCGTCAGGTTAAGGCCGCGGATCGACTTCAACGAGCGCAGATCGACGCTGTCGAAGACAGAAGGCTTGCCCTCCCGGCCATCCGTCTCGCACCACAGGGCATGGTCGCGCAGCATATCGGCGGCCGGCAGGCGCGACACGGGGTCTCCCGAGGACCGGTCATCCGTCAGAGTGCCTTCCATGCGGGCACCATCGGTGCGCCATGACGCCGAATTGACCCCGACCAGCACCGCATCACGCAGATCGGCCCCCGACAGGTCCGCGCCTGACAGATCCGCTCCGGCCAGATCAGCCCCCCGGAAGCTGGCCTGTTTCAGATTGGCCCGCACCAGTTTGCAGTCCTTCATCACGGCATCGGTAAAGTCCGCAGCAACCGCGACCACCCCCGTCAGCCGCGAGCGCTCCAGATTGGCCCCGGCCAGACAGGCCCCATTGGCCTGGGTCTCGTGCCGGGCGCGGGCCTCGATCACGCGAAAACCCATCCGCGCGTCGGCGGCGGCAATGGTCCCCTCGCGCAGGTCGGCCTCGAACAGGTCGGCCCCCGTCAGGTCGGCTCCGCGCAGGCAGGCCCCGCGCAAATCGGCCCGCCGCATCGACGCCTCGGCGAGGATCGCATCCTGCATGTCCGCGCCAAAGAAGGTCGCATTGTCCAGCCGCGCCCCCGACAGGTCACAGCCCGTCAGATCGGCAGCGGAAAAATCGGCATCGGCCAGATTGCGGCCCTTCAGGTCCAGCCCGCTCAGGTCCATCCAGGCGAACACCGCCCGCGCCCCGCCGGGGCGGGCCTGCCACAGGCGGTCGTGGCGGGCGCAGATCGCGTCCACCTCGCTCTGGGTCAGCCGTCGCCGTGCGACAGGTTCAGCAGCCTGGGCCATGGCAGAACCCTGCCACACTCACGCTTAAGGAAGGTTTGCTGTCCGGCCTCAGATCTTCAGCAGGCCCTGCGCCTTCAGACTGTCGGCCAGATCGCCGGGCGAAACCCACACCCGGGTATAGCCGGCCTCGCCCAGCCGGCTCAGCTCGCCCACCAGATCGGCGCGCGGCGAGGCGGTGAAGCGGGCATCAAAACCCTCGCCCGTTTCGCTGATGCGCACCAGCGGCCGGCCGGTCTCCAGCCGGTGCAGAAAGCCCTCGCACAGCGCCAGCGCCTCCTCGGCCATCAGGCCGGTCTCGACCTCAAGGCCCGCCTGGCGCAGCCGCTCCGTGCCCCGTCCCGAGGCGAAGGGCGAGGGATCAAGCGCGGCAATGACCACCCGCGCCACCCCGGCTTCGGCGAGGAAATGCGCGCAAGACTTGCGGCCCGAGGACCGCGCGCCACAGGGCTCCAGCGTCACATAGGCGGTCGCGCCCTTTGCCCGGTCGCCGGCAGCGGGGACGGCCTGTTCCTCGGCATGGGGGCGACCGCCTTGGGCCGTGGCGGCCTCGGCGACGATCTCGCCGTCGTTCACCAGCACACAGCCGACCGCCGGATTGGGCCAGGTCTCACCCATCCGCGCCTGCGCCAGTTCGATGGCGCGGGCCATGTGGCGGGCATCGTCGGAGGCGCTCACGCCGCGGTCTCCGGCAGCGGCGGAAGGTCTGCGGCGCGTCCCGTATCCAGATAGCGGGCGTCGGTCGGCACCAGATCGCTGTCCAGGTCGATCTCCAGCGGATTGCCGGTCGGGATCTCGACGCCGACGATCCGGTCGTCGGGCACGGCGAACAGGTGTTTGACGATGGCGCGCAGCGAATTGCCGTGGGCGACGATCAGCACATCCTCGCCGGCCGAAAGGCGCGGCGCGATCTCGGCATCCCAATAGGGCAGCACCCGGTCCAGGGTGGTCTTCAGGCTCTCGGTATCGGGAATTTCCTGACCGTCATACAGGGGGTCCCCGGCAAAGCTGTGCGGGTGATCGGCCTCCATCGGCGGGGGCGGCACATCATAGCTGCGACGCCAGATGCGCACCTGATCCTCGCCGTGCTTCTCGGCCGTCTCGGCCTTGTTGAGGCCGGTCAGCCCCCCATAGTGACGCTCGTTCAGGCGCCAGTCGCGGATGGTCGGCACCTCCTTCAGGCCCGCCGCCGACAGCGCCAGATCCCCCGTCCGGCGCGCCCGCTTCAACACCGAGGTGAACATCACGGCGGGGGTAAACCCGGCGTCGGCAATCAGCGCGCCACCCTTCCTCGCCTCGGCCTCGCCCTGATCGGTCAGGTCGACATCAACCCAGCCGGTAAAGCGGTTCTCGAGGTTCCACTGGCTCTGGCCGTGACGCAGAAGGACGAGGCGGGGCATGCAGATCTCCGGGTGACAGGGGTTTTCGCCTAGGCGTCCCCCGGGCAGGGGTCAAGCCGGGCCGGGCGTGCGCACCATTTGATCGGGGTGTCGCTTTCCTCCTATAGGCCTCCGCTGCTGCTTGCCCCCATGAGGTGTCTGATGACCGGCCTGATCGCCCCGACCGGCTTTCGCGAATATGACGCCCGCTGGGTTCTGGGTCCCGATCTGGACCTTCAGGGCGCCGAGACACTGGGGCTGGCGCTGGCGACCCTCCTGTACGAGCTGGACAGCCCGCGCTTGGTCACCGGCCACGACTACCGCAGCTATTCCGAAGACGTGAAGGCGGCCCTGACCCGGGGTCTCGTCGCCGGCGGGGCCGAGGTGCACGACATCGGTCTTTGCCTGACCCCCATGGCCTATTTCGCGCGCGAGGCGCTGGGCGTGCCCGGCGTCGCCATGGTCACCGCCAGCCATAACGAGAACGGCTGGACCGGGGTCAAGATGGGCGCCCATCCGCCCTTCACCTTCGGCCCGGAGGAAATGGCGCGGCTCAAGGCGCTGGCGCTGGAGGGCGGCCGCTGCGTACGCCCCGGCGGGCGGGTGATCACTGTGGACGACTTTGCCGGTCGCTATCAGGCCGAGGTCGCCTCCGGTCCGAAACTCTCCTGGCCGATCCGGGTGGTCGCCGCCTGTGGAAATGGCACAGCCGGCGCCTTTGTGCCCGAGGCCTTGCGCCGCATGGGGGCCGAGGTGATCGGGATGGACACCGACCTTGACTGGACCTTCCCCCGTTATAATCCGAACCCGGAAGACCGCGTCATGCTGGACGCCATGGCCGAGCGGGTGCGCGAAACCGGCGCCGACCTGGCGCTGGGCTTCGACGGCGATGGCGACCGCTGCGGCGTGGTGGATGATCAGGGCCGCGAAATCTTCGCCGACCGCATGGGCCTGATGCTGGCGCGCGATCTGGTCGCCGACCATCCCGGGGCGACCTTTGTCGTCGATGTGAAGTCGACCGGCCTCTACCGGACCGACCCGGTGCTGGCGGCTGCCGGGGCCCGGGTCGTCTATGGCATGACGGGCCACAGTCACATGAAGCGGGCCGTGGCCGCCGAGCGCGCCCTGGTCGGCTTTGAAAAGTCCGGCCATGTCTTTTTCGCCCCGCCGCTGGGTCGGGGGTATGACGACGCGCTGGTCTTTGCCCGGGAAATCCTGCGCCTGCTGGACCGGGCCGGGGGGCGCCGCCTGTCAGAACTGGAAGCCGACCTTCCGCCCGCTTTCACCTCCCTGACCATGAACGCCTATTGTCCGGATACGGAGAAATATGCGGTGGTCGAGCGTATTGCCGGGGAATACCGGGCGCTGGCGGGCGCCGGTGGCGACGTGCTGGGCCGGGGCATTCTCGACCTGATCACCGTCAACGGCATCCGCGTCGAGCTGGAGGGCGGGGCCTGGCTGCTGGTCCGGGCCTCGTCCAACAAGCCGGAGCTGGTGGTGGTCGTTGAAAGCCTCGATTCAGCCGACGACATGCGGGCGCTTTTCCATGAGGAGGTCAATCCCCGCCTGGCTGCCCATCCCGAGGTCGGCGGCTACAATCAGGAAGTTTGACCGCATCGGCTGAGCGGTCCATTAGGCCCTCGACCGGGAGGACGGGTGACCAGCTCAAGCGACCAGATCGTCATAATCGGCGGCGGATTCTCCGGCGCCATGGCGGCCGCGCGTCTGGCCGAACGGGGCGTGGCCTCGACCCTGATCGATGCGGGTGGGGATTTCGGGCTCGGCGTCGCCTATTCCACCCCCTTTGACGGCCACCTGCTGAATGTACGCTCGAACCGGATGAGCGCGGTCGAGGGCCGCCCGGACGATTTCGTTGACTGGCTGGGCCGCCACCACCCTGACCGCGCCGATGCCGAGAGCTTTGCGCCCCGCAGGCTCTATGGCCTCTATGTTCAGGATCGTCTGGCGCGCGTTGAGGCAACGCACCCCGGCCGGATCACCCGGGTGCAGGGCCGCGCCGGGGCCATCGAGGGCACGACCGTCGTACTCAACGACGGCCGCGGCATCTCCGGCCGGGCCATCGTACTGGCCACCGGCAACCCCGCGCCTCGCACGGCGTCGGACAAGGGTGCGCGGGTCATCTCCGATCCCTGGGCTGCCGGAGCGCTCGACGGTATCGGTCCCGAAGATCGCGTCGCCATCATCGGTACCGGCCTGACCATGGTCGATATGGCGATCTGGCTGAACGCCCGGGGTTGGCGCGGGCCACTGTTCGCCCTGTCCCGTCGGGGTCTGGCCCCCCGTGCCCACGCGAACCAGCCCGAATCCCCTGCGGCCGTCGATGCCGATCTGATGCAGGGACCGGCGTCCCGCCGTCTGGCCGCCGCCCGCCGCGCCACCCGCGACGGCGACTGGCGTCCGCTGATGGAGGGGCTGCGCCCCCGCACCGGCGCCCTCTGGCAGGCGGCAGACCTCAAGACCCGCGCCCGCTGGGTGCGCCACCTTCGACCCTTCTGGGACGTGCATCGCCACCGGATCGCCCCCGCCATCGCTGCGGACATTCATGCGCTGGCCGATGCCGGACGCCTGACGACCGTCGCCGGGCGGGTCGTCTCTCTCGACGCCACCGATCAGGGGGTGATCCTCCACTGGCGGGCAAAGGGCACGGGAGGGACGGATACGGCCACCGCCGACTGGCTGATCGACTGCACCGGCCCCGGCCACGATCCCGCCCGCGATCCGCTGACGGGGCCACTGATCTCGACGGGCCGCGCCCGCCTCGATCCCCTGCGATTGGGGCTGGAGCTGGATGACAGCGGACGCGTGCTGACGGCCGACGGCACCCCCGACCCCACGCTTCTGGTGCTGGGCCCGCCCGCCCGCGCCACCTTCTGGGAAACCGTCGCTGTCCCCGATATCCGCAAACGGATCGAGGTCCTGACCGGGACGTTGGCTGAGTAAGGAGTGATCAAATGAGCCACCACAAATCCCGCACGCTCGGCGGGCGCGATCTGGCACCCGAAACCCTGATGATGGGCTTTGGCTATGATCCCACCCTGTCCGAAGGGGCGATCAAGGCGCCGCTGTTCCAGACCTCCACCTTCGTCTTCAAGTCGGCCGAGGATGGAAAGCGCTTCTTCGAGGTCGCCTACGGCCTCCGTGAAAAGGAGCCCGATGAAGCGCTCGGCCTGATCTATTCGCGGATCAACAACCCCAACCTCGAAATCCTCGAGGATCGCCTGGCGGTCTGGGACAAGGCGGACCGGGCGCTGGTCTTCTCCAGCGGCATGGCGGCCATTTCGACGGCCATGCTGGCCCTGACCCGACCGGGCGACACCGTCCTCTATGCGGCCCCGGCCTATGGTGGCACCGAATATCTGTTCGACCGCATCCTGCCCCGCTATGGCGTCAAGGTGGCCCAGGTGCTGGCCACCGGGGGCACCGAGGCGCTGCGGAAGGCCATTCGGGACACGGCGGCGAAGGCCGCCGAGGGCGGCGGGCGGCTGGCGGTCGTCTATCTGGAAACGCCGTCCAATCCGACCAATCAGGTCGTCGATATCGCGGCCGCCGTGGCCGAGGTGCAGGGTCTGGATCAGACCGAACGGCCGGTCGTGGCGGTCGACAACACCTTCCTCGGGCCCCTGTGGCAGCGCCCGCTCGAACTGGGCGCCGACCTGTCGCTCTACTCCCTGACCAAATATGTGGGCGGCCATTCCGACCTGATCGCCGGCGGCTGTCTGGGCTCGGCGGAGGTCATGGCCCGCATTGCCGAGATGCGCACCATCTGTGGCACCGCCACCGATCCCCATACCGCCTGGCTGCTCAGCCGCAGCCTTGAGACCCTCCACCTGCGTATGGAGCGATCCCAGGACAATGCCCGCATTCTGGCCGAGCGGCTGCGACTCCATGACAAGGTCACGGATGTGCTGGTCGCCGGGGGAGGCGCGGGCGAGCAGCGCGCCATCTTCGAGGCCCAGTGTCAGGGCCCCGGTTCCACCTTCTCAATCCGGCTGAAGGGCGGCGAGGCCGAGGCCTTCCGCATGCTGAACGCCCTGAGACTGTTCAAACTGGCGGTCAGCCTCGGCGGCTCCGAGAGCCTCGCCTCCCACCCGTCCAGCATGACCCACTCGGACTATTCGACCGAGGCCAAGGGCCGCTGCGGCATCGGCGATGACCTGATCCGCCTGTCGGTCGGCGTCGAAAACGTCGAGGACCTGTGGGTCGACCTCGAACAGGCCCTCGCGGCAGTCTAGCCGGCTGCTTTCACGGCGGCGCAGATGTCATCGACCACGGACCGGACCAGCGCCTCGTCATCGCCCTCGGCCATGACGCGGATCAGCTTCTCCGTGCCAGACTTGCGCACCAGCACCCGGCCCTGCCCCTTCAGCCGCGCCTCACCCTCGGCGATGGCGGTCTTGACGCTGGCGGCCTCCATCGGCTTGCCGGAGGCATAGCGGACGTTCTCGAGGAGTTGCGGCACCGGATCGAACTGGCGGGCCAGGTCGCTCATGCGGCGGCCGCTCTTGATCAGCACGGCCAGCACCTGCAGCGCCGAGATCAGGCCGTCGCCGGTGGTCGCATGGTCGCGCAGGATGATGTGGCCTGACTGTTCACCGCCAAGATTAAAGCCGCCCTCGCGCATCCGCTCCATCACATAGCGGTCGCCGACCTTGGTCCGCTCCAGCGTCAGGCCATCGGCCAGCAACGCCCGCTCCAGGCCCAGATTGGACATGACCGTGGCGACCACTCCGCCGCCCATCAGCAGCCCTTGCGTTGCCCAGTCCCGCGCGACCAGCGCCATGATCTGGTCGCCGTCCACCACCTGGCCCTTCTCGTCGCAGATAATCAGGCGGTCGGCATCGCCATCCAGCGCAATGCCGATGTCGGCCCGGTGCAGATTGACCGCCGCGCTCAGCGCCTGCGGCCAGGTCGAGCCGCAGTCGGCATTGATGTTCAGCCCGTTGGGCTCGACCCCCAGCGGGAAGACCTCGGCGCCGAGTTCATAGAGGGTGGTCGGGGCAACGCGATAGCCGGCCCCGTTTGCACAATCGATCACCACCCGCAGACCCTTCAGGCTCAGCGTCTTGGGGAAGGTCGCCTTGGCCACCTCGATATAGCGGGCCTGGCTGTCGTCGATCCGCTTGACCCGCCCCAGCTTGTCCGCAGGCGCCAGGTCCTCGTCCAGTTCGGCGTCCATCATGGCCTCGATCTTCAGCTCGACCGAGTCCGACAGCTTGTACCCGTCCGGCCCGAACAGCTTGATGCCATTGTCCATGAAGGCGTTGTGCGAGGCCGAGATCATCACGCCCAGATCGGCCCGCATCGAGCGGGTCATCATGGCCACGCCCGGCGTCGGCAGGGGGCCAAAGGTGATCACATCCATGCCGGCGCTGGCGAAACCGGCGACCAGGGCGGGCTCGATCATATAGCCGGACAGGCGGGTATCCTTGCCGATCACCACCAGATGGCGCCGGTCGTCCTCGGACATGAAGAGCCGCCCGGCCGCCAGCCCGACCCTGAGGGCCACCTCGGGCGTCATCGGGTGGGTGTTGGCCCGGCCCCGGATCCCGTCGGTCCCGAAATAGCGTCTCTCAGCCATGAATATCCCTCACTCCTGGCCCCCGGCGTGTCCCATCAGAGACAGAAACCTTGCGAAACCGCAATTTAGGTGTCAGGCCCCGTCGTCTTGGCCTAGGGGGGAGCCGCCCCCCGAGGGCGGAGTGGGCTTAGACCGCCACAGGCCTGTGCGTAAAGCCATGGTTTTCTGACGATCTTTGATAAGGGACGAACCTATGTGCGGCATCATTGGCGTCACCGGTACCGGGCCGGCAGTGCCCCGTCTGATCGAAAGCCTCAAGCGCCTCGAATATCGCGGCTATGACTCGGCGGGCGTCGCGGCCCTGGTCGAGGGTCGGATCGAACGTCGTCGGGCCAAGGGCAAGATCGCTGCTCTGGAGTCGGTGCTCAAGGCCGAGCCCCTGTCCTCAACCGTTGGCATCGGCCACACCCGCTGGGCCACCCATGGTGCGCCGACCACAGCGAACGCCCACCCGCACAAGGCGGGTCGCGTGACCCTGGTTCACAACGGCATCATCGAGAATTTCGCCGACCTCAAGGCCGAGCTCGAGGCCTTCGGCAATACCTTTGAGAGCCAGACCGATACCGAGGTTGTGGCTCACCTGCTGGATCGCGCGCTCGGCGGCGGTAATGATCCCGTGGTGGCCTTCAAGTCGGTCCTCGACCGGCTGAGCGGCGCCTATGCCCTGGCCGTTCTGGTCGAGGGCGAGGACGGCATGATCCTCGGCGCGCGGCGCGGCAGCCCGCTGGTGGTCGGCTGGGGAGAGGGCGAAATGTATCTGGGCTCGGATGCGCTCGCCGTCGGCCCCTTCACCCAGACCATCAGCTATCTGGAAGAGGGGGACTATGTCGCCCTCGACCGGTCCGGCGCGCGCATGTTCGACGTCGATGGCGAACCGGTGGACCGTCAGAAGGTGATCGTCTCCGCCTCGGCCGCCCAGGTCGAGAAGGGCGAATACCGCCACTTCATGGAAAAGGAGATCCACGAACAGCCCGACAGCGTCCAGCGCACGCTCTCGGCCTATCTGGATTTCGTCAACGGTCGGGCCCTGAAACAGGACGTCGATTTCAAATCGATCGCCCGCATCCAGGTCGTGGCCTGCGGCACCGCCTTCTACGCCGCCCAGATTGGCCGGTATGCCTTCGAAAAGCTGGCCGGCCTGCCCTGCGATGTCGAGATCGCGTCGGAGTTCCGCTATCGCTCCCCCGCCCTGATGCCCGACACGCTCGCCGTGGCCGTCAGCCAGTCCGGCGAGACCGCCGACACCCTGGCCTGCCTGACCTGGTGCAAGGGACTGGGCCTGCCGACCGCGGCGCTGGTCAATGTCCACACCTCATCCATGGCGCGGGAGGCGCAATATCTGTGGCCGACCCATGCCGGTCCCGAGATCGGCGTCGCCTCGACCAAGGCCTTCACCGCCCAGGTCGCCGGCCTGCTGGCGCTGGCCGTCACCGCCGGTGTGGCGCGTGGCCGGATCAGCCCGGACGAGGAGGCCAGACTGGTCCAGGCCCTGTTCGAATCCCCGCGCCTGATCGCCGAAGCGCTGCAGATGGAAGACCGCATGCGCGATGTCGCGCATGAGCTGTCCCGCGCCACCGACGTCCTGTTCCTCGGCCGCGGCGCCATGTTCCCTCTGGCGATGGAAGGCGCGCTCAAGCTCAAGGAAATCAGCTATATCCACGCCGAGGGCTATGCCGCCGGCGAGCTCAAGCACGGTCCCATCGCCCTGATCGACGAGGAAACGCCCACCGTCGCCCTGGCCCCGCTGGACGAACTGTTCGAAAAGACCGCCTCCAACCTTCAGGAGGTCGCCGCGCGCGGCGGTCCCGTTGTGATGATCGCCCCGCTGTCGGCGCCCACGCCCCACGGTACCGGCATCACCCGCATCGAGGCGCCGGACTGCCACCCCCTGATCGCGCCGCTGGTCTATGCCGTTCCGGTGCAAATGCTGGCCTATTTCACCGCCGTCCATAAGGGCACCGACGTCGACCAGCCCCGGAACCTTGCCAAGTCCGTCACGGTTGAGTGATCCCGTACAGGAGTCGTCCATGCCCGCCACGCCCGCCCGCCTGCGCAAGGCCGTTCTGCCCGTCGCCGGTCTCGGCACCCGGGTCCTGCCCGGCACCAAGACCACGCCCAAGGAGCTGCTGAACGTCGTTGACCGGCCGATCCTCAGCTACATCGTCGAGGAAGCGCGCGAGGCCGGGATCGAGCACATCGTCTTCGTCACGGGCCGCGCCAAGGCGGCCATCGAGGACTATTTCGACCACCAGATCGAGCTGGAGGCCCAGCTGGAGGCCAAGGGCAAGACCGACATCCTCGAGATGATGAACGCCGAACTGGCCCAGGCCGGCGAGATGAGCTTCACCCGCCAGATGCAGCCCAAGGGCCTCGGCCACGCCGTCTGGTGCGCCCGTGACATCATCGGCGACGAACCCTTCGCCGTCATCCTGCCCGATGTCATCGTCGACGGTCAGCCGGGCGCCCTGAAACAGCTGGCCGACGTCTATGCCGAGGTTGGCGGCAATGTCATCGGCGTTGAACAGGTGCCCGAGGCCGACACCCACAAATACGGTATCGTCGACCCGGCCGAGCGCAACGGCCGCCGCATCTCGATGAAGGGCATGGTCGAAAAGCCCCCGCGCGGCGAGGCGCCCTCCAACCTCTCGATCTCGGGCCGCTACATCCTCCAGCCGCAGATCTTCGATCTGCTGGCGACCCAGGGCCGGGGCGCCGGCGGTGAAATCCAGCTGACCGACGCCATGGCCCGCCTGATGCAGGACCAGGCCTTCACCGCCTATGAGTACGAAGGCGTGACCCACGACTGCGGCGACAAGATCGGCCTGCTGCGCGCCAATGTGGCCCTCGCGCTCAAGCGCCCCGATCTGGGCGACGCCGCCCGCGAGGCCATCGCGGCCCTGCTCTGACGGATTGTCATCCCGGAAGCGCCGCAGGCGCTATCCGGGGCGGGGCCTTAATCGTGACGGGTTCTGTGTTATAAGCCCGGCCTTTCCACCCGCCCCGCCCGCCTCGACAGGATAGCTCCCGTGAGCATCACGCTCGATCTTTCCCGCGCCCAGCCGGCCACGGCTGCGCCCGTCAACCTCTCTGGGCTGACGCGAGAAGGCCTGCGTCAGGCCCTGATCGATGCCGACATCTGCCCGCCGGAAAAGGCGAAGATGCGCGCCAGCCAGGTCTGGGGCTGGATCCATCACTACGGCGTCACCGACTTCTCGCTGATGACCAACATCGGCAAGGATGTGCAGGCGAAACTGGCCGCCGCCTTCACCCTGGCCCGCCCCGAGATCGTCGAGCGTCAGGTGTCGAACGACGGCACCCGCAAATGGCTGATCCGCACCGCCCCGGGCATCGAGATCGAGACCGTCTACATCCCCGATGTGGGCCGGGCCGGCGCCCTGTGTGTGTCCAGCCAGGTCGGCTGCACCCTCAACTGCACCTTCTGCCACACGGGCACGCAGAAACTGGTCCGCAATCTGACGGCGGCCGAGATCGTCGCCCAGGTCCAGGTCGCCCGCGACGACCTCGGCGAATGGCCGTCCCCCAAGGAAGACCGCCGCCTGTCGAACATCGTCTTCATGGGCATGGGCGAGCCGCTCTACAATCTCGACCACGTCGCCGACGCCATCGACATCATTTCCGATAATGAGGGCATCGCCCTGTCGCGCCGCCGGATCACCGTCTCGACCTCGGGCGTCGTGCCCCAGCTTCAGGCGCTGGGTGAACGCACCCAGGCCATGCTGGCCATCAGCCTGCACGCCACCAACGATCCCTTGCGCGATGTGCTGGTGCCGCTGAACAAGAAGTATGACCTCGAGGCCCTGATGGCCGGCATCCGCGCCTATCCCGGCCTGTCGAATGCCCGCCGCGTGACCTTCGAATACGTCATGCTGAAGGGCGTCAACGACAGCCCCGACGAAGCCCGTGCCCTGCTCAACCTGATCAAGGGCATCCCGGCCAAGATCAATCTGATCCCGTTCAACCCCTGGCCCGGCACCGACTATCAGTGCTCGGACTGGAAGACGATCGAACGCTTCGCCGCCATCCTGAACAAGGCCGGTTACGCCAGCCCGATCCGCACCCCCCGCGGCCGCGACATCCTCGCCGCCTGCGGCCAGCTGAAGTCCGAAAGCGAAAAGGTGCGCGCGTCTACGCTCCGGAAGGCGGAGCGGGACGCGGCCTAGGCTGTTTTGTTCGCCATCAGGCGCTGGAACATCCAGCCCCCGACGGCACCCGCCAGCGGGAAGGGCAGGGCGAGCGGCAAGGCCTCCCACCCGCTGCTGACGAGGAGGATCAGCCCGCCGACCAGAGCTGTCACAACCCCACCAATCAGGGCCGCCGGTAACGGTCGGTTCCATCTTGTGCGACACAGGGCCAGCCACGCCGCCACGCCTGGGCCTGCGGCTCCCGCCATGAAAGCCGGAACGGCGATCACCGCTGCGAAGAAGGCAAAACCTGATTCACCGACGCTGCCGCCTACGGCGCTAACCACGGTCAGCTGGAGGCAGTAGGTCACCCCGCCGACAAAACCTGAACAGAGCACGGCCAGGAACAGCAGGCCGACGGTCTTGAGGGCCCTCACCACACATCGTCCCGCCGTTGCCCCAGCTCCACACGGACTTCGAGGCCCGGCCACTATCAGACGCTCAATAGCGGCATTCGGATCGTGAGCGTCTGACATGCGTAAGGCCCTTCGGTATTTAAGTAATAGCTTACACATACGAATGCGGTTGGCAAGTCCTTAGCAAATCGCTTAAATACCGGACGATGCAACGTGTGTTCGAAGCCCTCTCCAGCCCTGTGCGGCGCAAGATCCTCGCCTATCTCAGCCATGCCGACCTGACGGCAGGCGAGATCGCGGCCCGGTTCGAAATCTCCAAGCCGGCGGTGTCCCAGCACCTGTCGGTGCTCGAGAATGCCGGTCTGGTCACCAGCGAGAAGAAGGGTCAGTTCGTCCACTACCGTCTGGTCGCCGACGCGCTTGCCAATACCCTGAACGGCTATGTGCAGGAGGTCTGCCCGGTCTCGCGTCCGCTGAAGAAGGAGAGCGCCGCCCTCGCGGCCAGACCCGCCCACCCGACGCTGGACTGAGCGCGGATGTGCCGCCCCTGTCTCCTCCCCACCTCTGGTGGGGAGGGGGACCGCGGAGCGGTGGAGGGGTTCTTAACGCAGGCCCGCCCTCAAGAGCCCCTCCGTCTCGGTGGCTATCGCCCCCGATCCACCTCCCCAGCTTCGCTAGGGAGGAGACGGCTGTTGCGATACCTACGCCCCAATTTCCTAACCCTTCCAACATCCCCACCGGTTCCCGAACCGTTCTTCCCGCCCTGGCTCGCGCATCGCCGATACTGTCCGGTTGCCGAAATTCCCCGCGAGCGCAGACATGATTTCAGACCATTCAGACGGTTCAGACGCCAATTCTGAACTCACACCATCCAGACCGTTCAGACCATCCAGACCATCCAGACGGTATTTCCCACCCCACCCCACCCCCGCCCCGTAACCTTTCGTCACAGACTGTGGCTCCGGCGCGCTTGCGGATTGGGGCTGGATTGAGGCAAGGACGGGGGGCGGTTTTTTCTTCCGTGATCCACAGGCCCCGCATACTCCTTCCATGGACTCCTCGTCCCTCTCCAGCGTCCTGACCAGCCCTGAAGTCCAGGCCTTTGCCCGGGGCTTCCCGGTTCTGATGACCCATCTGGCGGTGACCATCGCCCTGCTGGTGCTGGGCACCACCCTGTATGCCCTGCTGACCCCGTGGAAGGAGGTCGCCCTGATCCGCGAGGGCAATTCCGCCGCTGCCGTGGCCTTCGCCGGCGTCCTGATCGGGCTGGCTATTCCGCTGGCGATCAGCCTGTCGGTGTCGACCTCGATCCGCGACATCGTCATCTGGGGCGTGGCGACCGTGGTGCTGCAGCTGTTCGTCTTCCGTCTGGTCGACATGCTGCTGACCGGGCTGCCCCAGCGCATCCGCGAGGGAGAGGTCTCGGCCGCCGTGCTGCTGGTCGGGGCCAAGCTGGCAACCGCCCTGATCCTCGGCGCAGCCCTCGCGGGCTAGGGGGAGGTCATGGGGCGACTGACCGACTGGGCCTTCTACGGTCTTCTCGCCTTGGCGATCCTGATCTGGGCGCTGGACCGGCGCGAGGAGGTCTATACCCCGCCCCCGCCACCCGAACCGGACGAGGTCGAGGGCGCCTTGCTGGGGCCGATCACCCCGTTCGATCCGGCTATCACATTGAATGCGCCGGACATTCCGTTCCAGCCCGCCTCGGGCACGGCCTTTTCGGTCGCGGGTGAGGGCCGCTGGGTCACCGCCCGCCATGTGGTCGAAGGGTGCCGCAAGCCCGCCCTGATGGTCGGCGGCGGGCGCGCCGTCGCCGCCAGCGTCCGGCTGGCCCCGCGCGCCGACGTCGCCGTCCTGATCACCGAAGGGGGGCCGGACCCTCTGGCCGTGGTCACGACGCCGGAGCTTCGCAAGGGCCAGCGGGGCTTTCACGCCGGCTATCCGCAGGGGCATGCCGGCGAGGTCACCTCCCGCCTGCTGGGGCGTGAGACCTTCCGCATCCGGGGCCGGGGCCAGCGCGACGAGCCGGTCCTCGCCTGGGCCGAGGTCGGCCGCACGGCGGGCCTGAAGGGCACGCTGTCGGGCCTGTCGGGCGCCCCGGTGCTGGATCGTCAGGGCCGGGTGCTGGGCGTGACCATCGCCGAGGCCCCGCGCCGGGGCCGCATCTACACCACCGCCCCCGACACCTTCGGCCCCGCCGTTCGCGGCGTGCCGGACCGCGACGCGCGCCCGCTGGAGGAGCCCGTGACGCTGGCCAACTACGGCCGGGTCGCCGACGCCCTTCGCCGCGACCTGCGCATCGCCCGGGTGGTCTGCCTGTCGGCCTGAGCGGGCCTTCAGTCGTTGAAGACGGCGACGCCGATCTCGCCCTCGGGGGTCAGCCAGGCCCGCTTCATGCCCTGGCTGTTGTAGGGGTCGGCGTGACGCCCCTCGCGATCCAGGGCGATCAGGCCGCCGTCGCCGCCCATGGCCCCGATGGCCTCGATGACGGCCTGTCCGGCCGCCTCGACCGACTGGCCCGAGGCCACCCGCCAGGCGACCTGGGCGGCCGCGGCGGTGCGGATGAAGTACTCGCCCTGACCGGTCGAGGAGATGGCGGCATGGCCGTCGGCCCAGGTGCCGCTGGCGGGCAGGGGAGTGTCACCGACCCGGCCCGGCAGCTTGCCGAACACCCCGGCGGTCGAGGTGGCGGCCGCCAGCCGGCCCTGCGCGTCCAGCACGCAGCAGCCGACCGTGCCGTGCGCCAGCGTGCCCGGCGGATGGTTGTCCTCGCCCTGACCCGCCCGGGTGAACCAGTCCTCGCCGCCGGGAACGGGCTCCAGCCCCTGCTCCGCGCAGAACCGCCGCGCCCCCTCGCCGACCAGCAGGACGTGCGGGGTGTGGTCCATGACGGCGCGGGCGGCCCGCACCGGATTGCGGAAGCCCTGCAGGGCGGCAATGCCCCCCGCCAGGCCGGTCGCCCCGTCCATCAGGCTGGCGTCCAGCTCATAGTCCCCGTCCAGATTGGGCGACGCGCCGCGTCCGGCGACATAGAGGCCCGAGTCCTCCAGCAGGCAGACGGCCTCGACCGCCACGTCCAGCGCCCCCTCGCCGGCCTCCAGCCGGCCCTGCATGGCGCGCACCACCTCAACCATATGACCCCGCTCGGCGGTATAGTCGCGACTGCGCCGGGCACCGGCGCCTCCGTGCAGGATCAGGGCGGGTCGGATCATCAATGCGTCTCCGGGCAGGGGACACGCCGGTTCGTGTCTTGTGGAGTGTGGGGCCGGAGCGTTACCGTCAGACTGGCCGGGGTGGCAAGTCGTCCCGGCCCTCCGGATTCCGTCTCCCCGAAAGGTTCTCCATGCGCGCAGTCCTGTCCAAGGCCCCCGGTGGCCCGGAAACCCTGGTGGTCGAGGAGGTGTCGGACCCGACGCCCAAGGCCGGCGAGGTGGTCATCGAGGTCCGGGCCGTGGGCATCAACTTCCCCGACACCCTGATCATCGAGGACAAATACCAGTTCCGGCCCGAGCGGCCCTTCGCGCCGGGTGCCGAGGTGGCCGGCGTGGTCGAGGCGATCGGCGAGGGGGTCAAGGGCATCCACAAGGGCGACCGGGTGATCGCGGTGCCCGGCTGGGGCGGACTGGTCGAACGGATTGCCGTGCCCGCTGCCAGCGTGATCCCGATTCCCAAGGCGATGGACTTCGAGACGGCCGCGGCCCTGATCATGACCTATGGTACCAGCTACTATGCCCTGAAGGACCGGGCGAAGCTGCAGGCGGGCGAAACCCTGCTGGTGCTGGGCGCCGCCGGCGGTGTCGGCGCCGCAGCGGTCGAGCTGGGCAAGGCCATGGGCGCGCGCGTCGTGGCGGCCGCCTCCACCAACGACAAGGTCGAGTTCGCCCTCGAACTGGGCGCCGACAACGGTCTGATCTACCCCTCCGGCCCCATGGACAAGGCGGCCCAGAAGGAGCTGTCGGGCGAGTTGAAACTGGCGACCGGTCGCGACGGCGCCGATGTCGTCTATGATGCCGTGGGCGGCGACTATGCCGAGCCGGCGCTCAGGGCCATGGACTGGTGCGGCCGCTATCTGGTGGTGGGCTTCCCCGCCGGCATTCCCTCCCTGCCGCTCAACCTGACCCTGCTGAAGTCGGTGGCCGTAATCGGCGTCTTCTGGGGCGCGGCTGTGATGCGCGATCCCAAGGGCCATGCCGCCAATATGGCCGACCTGATGACGCTGTGGAGCGAGGGCAAGATCCGCCCGCGCGTCAGCCGCACCTTCCCCCTGCACAAGGCGCATGAGGCCATCCAGGCCCTTGGCAACCGCTCGGCCATGGGCAAGATCGTGGTGACGGTCGGGCCGTGACCCTCGCCCTTGCCCCGGACCTCGATCTGAAAGGGGCTGCCGAACGGCTGGCCGCAACGGGCCGCTCTCGGGTGCCCGGCCTGCTGGGGGACGGCGCGCAAGCCCTGCACGAGGCCCTGACCGGGCCCGACATGGTCTGGAACCGCGCCATTCAGAACCCCTACAACGCCGACGTCCCGGTCGCCGTGTTCGAGGCCGAGCCGCTGGCCGAACAGGCCCGGCTGTACGGTATGGCTCATGAGGAGGCGACCGAGGGCTTCCAGTTCATCTTCGACCGGATCAAGCTGGGGCAGGCCCGGGCCATGGGCCTGCCCCTGCCGCCCGTCCTGTTCGAGCTGCACGACCTGTTCAACTCGGCCCCGTTTCTGGATTTCGCGCGCAGGCTCACCGGCGATGACCGGATCGCCTATGTCGATGCCCAGCCCACCCGCTATCTGCCGGGTCATTTCCTCAACGGTCACACGGACGCCCACGACGATGCCGGGCGGCTCTATGCCTATGTCCTGAACCTGTCACCGCGCTGGCGAGCGGAATGGGGCGGCCTGCTGATGTTTCTCGACGGGGAGGGGGCGGTGACCGAGACCTTCACCCCGTCCTTCGGCACGCTGAACCTGTTCAGGGTGCCCCAGGACCATGCGGTGTCGATGGTGGCACCCTTCGCAGGCGCGCCGCGTTACTCCATCACCGGCTGGTGGCGAACGCGGCCGCCGGGCGTCTAGTCTTCGGTCCGGGCCAGACGGGCCAGCGCCTGACGGGCTGCCTCGCGGTGGCGCGAGCGGATATGGGCCGACAGGGTGGCCACCACTGCCGTGATCACGGCGGCGTCGTCAGTAAAGCCGATCCCGACCATGACGTCCGGAATGGCGTCGACCGGCATGATGAAATAGGCCAGCGCCGCCAGCATCATTCCCTTGGCTCCCGCCGGCGTATGCGGATCCCGGGCCGCATACCAGACGCTGAGCAGATGATCGGCAAAGGGGATTTTGGCCACGCTGCGTCGCAGCTTGGGCCAGAAGCGGCGCTCGACCCTGACCTCGTCGACCTTGTCGATGCGGGGGATCAGGGCCTTGCCCCGGGCGATTTCGGCGGATGAGGGTTTGGCAGGACGGACCATGACCCCTAAATCGTCACCGACCTCATCCGGTTCAATCCCGATCTGACAAAGGATTTCCCATGAAACTCGACTCCTCCATCGCCGCTGTCGTCACCGGCGGCGCCTCGGGCCTTGGCGAGGGCACCGCCCGGGCGCTGGCGGTCAGGGGGGTCAAGGTGGCCCTGTTCGACCTGAACGAGGAGGCCGGCGAAACGATCGCGGCCGAGATCGGCGGGGTGTTCTGCAAGGTCGATGTTACCTCGGATGAGGATGTCGCCGCCGGCTTCGAGAAGGCCCGCGCCGCACATGGTCAGGAGCGTCTGACCGTCAACTGCGCCGGCATTGCCACGGGCCAGAAGACCGTCAGCCGCAAGCGCGACACGGGCGAACTGCGCGCCCACGACATGGCGGCCTTCGAGCGCACCGTCCGTATCAATCTGTTCGGCACCTTCCGCGTGCTTAGCCAGTCGGCGCTGGGGATGGTTGCGGCCGAGCCCATGGCTGATGGCGAGCGGGGCCTGATCATCAATACCGCCTCGGTCGCGGCCCAGGACGGCCAGATCGGCCAGGCCGCCTATTCGGCCTCCAAGGGCGGCGTCTATGCCATGACCCTGCCGGTCGCCCGCGACCTGGCCCAGGATGGCGTGAGGGTGAACACCATCCTGCCCGGCATCATGTGGACGCCGATGATGGCCGGCATGGACCAGAAGATACAGGACGCCCTGGCCGCCGCCATCCCCTTCCCCAGCCGCCTCGGCACGCCGGCCGACTATGCGTCGCTGGCCCTGCATCTGGCCGAGAACGTCTACATCAACGGAGAATGCATCCGCCTCGACGGCGCCATTCGGCTTGCGCCCAGATAGGTGCGCTATCGTTCGCGTCGCGGACGCTCGCTGCTTGAGCGCAGGGTTTGGATGATTTTGCGATCTCCCCCTTGCAGGCCCTGCCCCGCCTCGGCTATACGCCCCGCTCTCGACTGAGAGTGCGGGCGTAGCTCAGGGGTAGAGCATCACCTTGCCAAGGTGAGGGTCGGGCGTTCGAATCGCCTCGCCCGCTCCAGTCGACAGTGAAAAGGCCCGGCGCAAGCTGGGCCTTTTTCGTTTCTGCTCCATGGCGCCTCAGGCTCTTGATCCCCGTCAAATTGCGGCTCACCCTCCGGACGGGGGAGGGGCCGAAATGTCTGAGTCCTTGCAGGGTGTTGCGGCGCGACGTCTGGATGCCTTCGTCGATGCCTCCTTTGCCTTTGCCCTGACCCTTCTGGTCATCTCCGGCTCCGAGCCTCTCGACAGCTATGCCGATCTGGGTGCGGCCCTTGCCCGAATTCCGGCTTTCGCGGTGGGCTTTGCCCTGCTGGCGCTGTTCTGGTCGGCCCACAGGCGCTTCGGGCAGATGACCGCCGCGCGCGACGGGGCCATCACCCTGATCAGCCTGATGATCGTCTTCACCGTGATGATCTATGTCTTCCCGCTACGCTTGTTGACCGAGACCGGCGCCAGCTGGATGACCGGTGGCCTGGTGCCCGGCCGTGAGCGGATCGCCACCCTAGGCGACCTGCGCGGCATCTTCGTCAGCTACGGGCTGGGATTTGCCTTTCTCAGCGGTCTCTATGTCCTGCTGCATCATGTCGCCCGGCCGGACGCGCTCGACGGATGGGCGCGCACAGCCCTTGTCCGCGCTCGCGATATCTGGGGCATTTGCGCGTTCGCAGGTCTGGTGTCCGCGGGGCTGGCCGCCCTGCCGCTGCTCCGGCACATGCCGTGGCTGCCGGGATTTGCCTACTGGCTGATCCCGGCCGGCATCGGCCTCTACTACTGGCGGATCAACCGGCCCCTGTCCGAACAGGACGCAGCGACGCCCTAGAGGCCCAGCGCCTCGCGGATCACCCGCCAGTCGACGATCTTGAAGTTCTGCTGGCCGGGGTTGGGGGCATCCTCGTGATCGTGGAAGGCGATCGCGCCCTCGGGGAACGGACCGATGGGCCCCGAGAAGGCGCTGAGGCCGTCGGTCTGGGTGACCCCGTCGATCGTCGGCCCGTCGACGATGGCGAACCGGCCGACATAGATGTGGCGCTGACCCTCGATGCGATAGACCGGATAGGTGCTGTCGCCCTGGCTGGACACGATCAGATAGTCGGCACCGCGATCCCTCAGGATCGTCAGGCCTTCGACGTCATCCTTGATGCGGATCCGGTCGACGCGGGCGACCTCGAGGGCTTCCGTCGGTCCCGATGGATCAAAGTCGAAACGCCACACTCCGACGTCCTCCTCGCCGACATAGAGAATGTCGGCGGCGTCGTGGACCACGCAGCCTTCCAGCTGGCTGCCGAGGGTCAGCACCCGCTCGGGCCCGATCACCGGCCCGTTCGGCCCGTCGGCGACGGACATCTGGTGAACCGTGCCGGCCTTGGTGGTCACGACCAGATAGAAGCCGTCGTCCCGCCGCCCCATGCAGAAGCCGTAGGGCTCATAGGTCGTGGGCAGGAAGCCATAGTCCGCCGTCGTCAGGGTCGCCGGATCGAACAGATAGAGGTTCACCCCATTGGCCCCCGGCGCATCATTGCTGGCGGCCACCAGCACCCGCGCGCCGGCCGAGGTCGGGAAGTCGATGCGCAGGTCGACATTGTTGACCGGACCGGAAGGCAAAAACTGGCGGACCGAGCCGTCCATGTTGTGGACGTAAAGGCCGTCCGACTTGTCGGTGCCGAACATGACGGCGCGGGATGGGTCACGTGGGTCCGCCCACAGGGCGGGGTCGTCCGCGTCGACTTCGGGATCGGTGGTCACGACCGTTTCGACCGCCGCCATGACAGGCCGGGCCGGGTCTCCAGGGGCGAAAATGCCCTGGGGTCCGCGATCCTCGGTCATGGCACAGGCCGACAGGGCCAGAACGGAGGTGGCGATCAGAAGCGAGGGAATGGGGCGCATGGCAAGGCTCCGCTGCAGATGCCCGCCCTGTAGCGCGTCCTGCGCGGACGGCAAGCTAAATGTATGAATTGGTTACGCATTAAAGACATATCGTCGGCCTGCGGAAGGATCGTCTTCGAAGTGTGGCCCCGGTGTCAACCGAGCTTCGACAAAGCGTCACCGTGGCGTTGCCGCCGGGCGCTAACGGCGATCCGGGGCCAGGGACGAGACAACGTCCGCCCAAGGGGACGACATCATCATGAAACTGAAGCTTCTCGTGGGCGCCGCGCTGGCGCCCGTTCTGGCGGCCGGCGCCGCTCATGCCCAGGACGCCGAATACACGGGTCCGGAGACCGCCGTCGAGGACGTCATTGTGACGGGTCAGCCGGCCATGCGGAACCGCACCGACGATGTCGTGCCGACGCTGTCCTATGACCTCGACTATTTCCAGCGGTTCGAGCCGCTGACCGTCGGTGACGCCCTGCGTCGCGTGCCGTCGGTGACCTTCCTGTCCGACGTGCTGGAGTCCGACGGCGCGCGTCTGCGTGGTCTGGATCCGGGCTACACCAAGATCCTGATCGACGGCGAGGAAGTCCCGGGCTCGGGCGTTGATCGCTCCTTCCTTGTCGACCGCATCCCCGCCGAACTGATCGAGCGGGTCGAGGTGGTCCGGTCGTCCTCGGCCAACCGCTCGGGCGACGCCGTAGCCGGAACCATCAACATCGTCCTGCGGGATGCCCTGTCGCTGGACGGCGGCTATATTCGTCTGGGCGCCCTGATGTTCCCGGACAGTGAATATGGCGAGTTTGGCGGCACCTATGGCGCCGTCTGGGGCGGACAGGTCGGCGAGGGCCGTATGTTGTTGGGGGCCAACGTCCAGGATCGCCGGAACCCCAAGGACAAGTACAGCATCCGCTATGACGAGCCCGGCGGCACTATCGACAACACCGAGGTACAGACCGATGTGCGCGACGGCACCGACTATGCCTTCAACGCGTCCTACGAAGTGCCTCTGGCCGGGGGTTTGCTGGACCTGTCAGGCGTATTCGTGCGCACGGATCGCTATCAGGACGAGGATTCCTTCGAGTACGACGGCGGCGTCGAAACCAATGACAACCTCGTCCTGATCAACGACAACGACCTCGACATCCGCACCGACAACCTGTCGCTGCGCGGCCGCTACGAGCGGGAGATGCTCGGCGGCGAGACCAGCTTCAAGCTGGGCTATGCCACCATCGACGATCAGCAGTACGAGTTCGAGGCCGAGTCAGAATATCTGCGCGACGGCACGCCCTTCCCGGATGAGGACCGTTTCACGCTCGACACCCAGACCGTCGATATCCAGGACGAGGAATGGAAGGCCGCGGTCGAACACAAGATCGATCTGTCCGGTGACATGGAGCTGGAGTTCGGCGTCCAGGCCAACTGGAAGACCCGCGACAGCCTGATCACGGAAACGCCGCGCATCCGGTTCAATGTGCCCAATGCTCCGGCACCGCGTCCTGCCGTGCCGCCGTTCGGCGCTTCCAGCCCGGTCACGGGGGGTGATGCGACCATCGAGGAAAACCGCATCGACCCTTACGTCATGGTGTCGGGCAACTCCGGAGCCCTGCGCTGGGAAGCCGGTCTTCGCTATGAAACGACCGACGTCACCATCACAGACCGGACGGTCCCGGCTGCCCAGCAGGTTACCGAGAACGACTACGGCGAGTTCCTGCCTTCGTTCAGCCTGCGCTGGCGTCTGAACGACACCGACCGGGTGATCTTCTCGGCCGCGCGCACCGTGCGTCGTCCGAATTTTGATCGCCTGTCACCGGCCTTGCTGGAAGAAGAGTTCGGCGACAGCGACTTTGTCGGCAACCCCGATCTGCAGCCGGAAAAGGCCGTCGGCTTCGACCTCGGCTTCGAGCGTCGCCTGGGGCGTCGCGGTGTGGTCGGCATCAACGCCTTCTACCGCGACATCACCGACCTGATCGAGGAAACCAACACGGGCGTTGAAGGCTCGGCCGGTCCGGGCACCTTCATCTACACGGTCGACAACGTCGGTGACGGCAAGGTCTATGGTCTCGAGTTCGACCTCTCGACCCCGCTGGATTTCATCGGCATGGACTCGACCGGTGTCTTCCTCAACTACTCGTGGCTGGACAGCGAGATCACCGATTTCGCCGGTGAGCGCCGCTTCAACGGCCAGTCGGACTTTGTCTTCTCGGCCGGCTTTACCCAGGACCTGCCGACCTGGGGTGCCGCGTTCGGCGCCACATACCGGAAACAGGGCGACGCCTATGACCGCGTTCTCGCCGAAGAGGTCCGCACCTCCTATGGCGCCGACCTGGAAGTCTTCCTTGAGAAGCGGATCGGCGAGAATGTCGTCGTGCGTCTGACCGGTTCGAACCTGCTGGACTCCTCCAAGGACGAGGTGTTCGACAAGTTCGACAGTGTCGGTGACCAGCTGGCCCGCGACTATGACGAATATGAAGTCGAGACCGAGTCGGCTGGTCCTGTGTACCAGCTGGTGATGCGCATCGCCTTCTGAGGTCCTTGCCGAACAAACAATGACAGGGGGCCGGGCGGAAACGTCCGGCCCTTTGCTGTGAACACTCAATGTTCTCGCTGGATCGTGACCGGGGCTCGCTGGACCCGGAAGCGACGGCGGTCTAGTCGCCTGATACGAGAGCGGACGCGGAGACGGTTCGCCTCTTGCACGGTGTCGTGCCTGAACCGCGCAACTGCTTCAAATCGGGATCAAGGCCGTCGATGTTTCTGGAAGGTGAGGTGAACTGGACCCTGGTGCTGTGGGCCGTGACCGCGGTCTCGGTCTGTGTGGCCCTGTTCAGCGCATGGTTTGCCGTGACCCACAGGGTCCGCCACGTCTCGACCTCGTCCGAGCTGGACCTGGTGCAAAAGGCCGCCGAAAGCGCCGACAAGCGTCTGTTCGAGACGCTGAATGCCGTGCCCGTGGCCCTTGTTGAAACCGACAGCCAAGGGAAATTCGTGTATGCCAACCGCGCCGCCCACCAGCTGCTGGGCCGCCGGGATGCCGAACTGCTGGGCCTGCGGTTCCATTCAGCCACCTGGGGCATCACATTTCCCGACGGTCGGCCCGTGCCGCCGGACCTCCTGCCCAGCGCCCGCGCGCTGAGGGGCCAGACGGTCAAGGGTTTCCAGCATCTGCTGGCCAATCCGGCGACCCGCAAGACCATGCTGGTCTCGGTCACCGCCATGCCGATCGAGAATGAATATGGACAGGTGGTCGGCTCCATGGCTGCCATTGTCGAGACCGAGGGGCTGACGACGCCCCATATCGAGACAGCGCCGGTCGAGGTCACCGATCCGGGCTATGTGCGTCGCGTGTTCGAGGCGGCCTCCAGCGCGCTCGTCGTCGTTGATGCCGACGGACAGGTGCGCGAGGTTAATCCCGTTGCCGAAAGCCTGGCGCATGGGGCCGACGTCCCCGTGGGCCGGTCGTTCATGGAGGTCTTCCTCGCCGAGGCCGACCGCGCGGCGGCGCATCAGGCGATCCGCGCCGCCCTCATGGCCTCGCCCGAGGATGCCCCTGTCATCGATGCCGGCGACGTGCGCTGGCGGATGCTGCCGCTGACCGACGAGGACGGCCGCGTCGACGCCCTGCTGCTGGCCGGGGAACGCCACGAGCCCGAACCCGAAATGGAAACGCCGGTCGAGCAAACGCCGCAGATCGACCCGGCCGAGCTGGACGCCGCGACCGCCCGCCAGGCCGAGCTTGAAGCTGAACTGGCTTCTGTGCGGGCTGAACTGGACCGGGAACGCGACGCCCTGCGCCGGACTGAGACCGAGGCCCGACTTGAGCGCGAAGGCAGCCAGCGGCTGGCCGACGTCGGCCGCCTGACCGGGGGGCTGGTTCACGACCTCAACGCCCTGATCGGGGTGATGACCAGTGCGCTCGATATGATGCTGAAGCAGGCTGACGACCCCAGCCGCATCCGCCGCCTCGGCGAAGCCGCGCTGGCGGCCGGCCAGAGGGGCGAGCACCTGACCCGCCGTCTGGGTGCCTTCAGCGAGGGCGAGGACGAGTCCCCCATCCAGGTGATGGATGTGGCCGTGCTGCTCAGGGGACTTGAAACAAAACTCAGGACCCAGGTCGGCCCCGGCGTCGACCTGATGGTCGAGGTTCCTGCCGGGCCCGCGCCGGTACGGCTGGACCCGGTGATCTTTGACGGAGCTGTGCGGGCGCTGGTCGCCAATGCGCTTGAGGCCATCGACGGGCAGGGCTCGGTCGCGGTCCGGCTGGAGCCGAAGATGGAGGGCGGCTGGCTGTTGTCGGTGCGCGACAGCGGTCCCGGTTTTTCCGACGAGGCCCGCTCCCGGGCCGTCGAACCCTTCTTTACCACCAAGTCGGGGGCTCCGGGACTGGGTCTGGCCCAGGCCCACGCCTTTGCCCGGCAGGTCCGGGGCCGGATGTCGATCGACCGCGCGCCGGGGGGAGGCGCCGAGGTCAGCCTGTCCCTGCCCGAAGCGCCGGCGGAGCAGCTTGTGTCGCCGGATCAAAGTCAGGCAAGCTAGACGGATGCACGCGCGCTCCCCCTCATGAACCGCTGGCTGTTCTACTGGCGCAAGCTGACCCGTCAGCTGTGGGTGCGGGCGACCGCCTATGCCGGGTTCGGCGTTGGCGCGGCCCTGATCGCCGCCTGGGGCGCCCCGTTCGTGCCGTCCGAGATGGCCGAGCGCCTCGGCAATGAGTCGGTCGAGGAAATCCTGACCATTCTGGCCTCCAGCTTGCTGGCGGTCGCCACCTTCTCGGTCGGGGCCATGGTGACGGCCTATACGTCAGTGTCCAGCTCGGCCACGCCGCGGGTCGCTGCTCTGGTCACCGCCGATGACCGGACGCAAGAGGCCCTGTCGACCTTCGTGGGGGCCTTCCTCTATGCGATCGTCGCGGTCACGGCGATCAATGCGCAATATTACGGTGCCGGGGGTCGGGCCATTCTGTTCCTGACAAGCCTGGCCGTCGTCGGACTGGTGGCCTTCCGGTTGCTGGCCTGGATCAACACCCTGGCGCAGTTGGCCCGCGTCGGACACATGATCGACCGGGTCGAGGCCGAGGCCCGGCGGGCCCTTTGCCGCCGCGCCGCCCGTCCGTTTCTGGGCGGGGTGGAGGGCCAGCTCGAGTCTGGCGTGACCGTTTCCGCCCCGCGCACCGGCTATGTCCAGAATGTCGATCCCGAACGCCTTCAGGCGCTGGCCGAAGATGCAGACTGCCACGTGGAAATCCTCGCCATGCCGGGCACACTGGTGCGGCGCGGGGAACCGCTGGCGCGTGTCGGGGTGAAGGCCCTCAACGAGGAGTCCCTTGAAAACTGGCAGGGCGCCTTCGCCGTCGGCCACAGCCGGTCGTTCGATCAGGACCCGCGTTATGGCCTGATCGTGCTGGGCGAGATCGCCGCCCGCGCCCTGTCGCCTGGCATCAATGATCCCGGCACGGCGATTCAGGTCGTGGCGGCGGGGTTCAGGCTTCTGGATGAGTGGGAACAGGCCCGTACTGATCCTGATCCGGTCAGCTGCGACCGCATTTTTGCCCCGGCGCTCGATCCCGCAGACCTGCTCGAGGACGTGGTGGCGACCACGGCACGCTACGGCGCAGGCGACGTCGGCGCGTCGGTGCGCCTGCGAAAGGTGCTGGCCAGTCTGGCGGCGAATCCCGGCCCGTTCCGCGAACCCGCGCGCCGCATGGCCCGTGATCAGCTGGAGCGCGTTCGCAGCGGGGCGTTGACCCGGGCCGACCGGTCACAGATCGAGTCGGTAAAGGTCTGATCGGGCCTGCGTGGTCTGGACGGCATGGCCGCCGCCTGCCATTAAGACCTGCCCGTGCGCAGGCTGCGCCACGTCCCGGGCGTCCGTCTAACCACGAACAGCCCGCTCATGAGTTCCTCCGCTGCTTCCGCCGAGTCCCCCGGCTTCGTCTCTGTGCACGACGTGTCCAAGACGTTCGGCGCCCGAAAGGCACTGGATGGGGTTTCCCTGTCGGTTCAGCCGGGTGAGATGGTGGCCCTCATCGGCCCGTCCGGCTCGGGCAAGTCGACGCTGCTTCGATCCATCACCGGGCTGGTCAATATCGATTCCGGTGGCCGGATCGAGGTCTTCGGCGAGACGGTTCAGGCCAATGGCCGGACCACGGGCGCCGTGCGGCGCGCCCGGTCACGGCTGGGCATGATCTTTCAGCAGTTCAACCTCGTTGGCCGGCTGAGCCTGTTCACCAATGTCATGCTGGGATCGCTTGGTCGCATTCCGGCCTGGAAGGGTTTGCTGGGCCTGTGGCCCGGGGAAGACCGCACGCGTGCCATGGCGGCGCTCCACCGGGTCGGCGTGGCCGACTATGCGGCCCAACGCGCCAATACGCTTTCGGGCGGCCAGCAGCAGCGGGGCGCGATTGCCCGCGCCATTGTCCAGGGCGCCCGCGCCATTCTGGCCGATGAGCCCGTGGCTTCGCTGGACCCGGTCTCGGCCCGCAAGGTCATGGAAATGCTGGTCGAGCTGAACAAGGGCGACGGCATGGGGGTTCTGGTGACCCTTCACCAGGTCGACTATGCGCTGCGCTACTGCGACCGCGTGATCGCGCTCAAGGCCGGCAAGCTGGTCTATGACGGCCCGTCGACGGGTCTCGACCACGACCGGCTGGTGGAGATCTATGGCCCGGAGTTCGAGGATGCCTTCTGGGAGGCCAAGGCATGATCCGCGCCCTGTTCGGCCGTCTGGCCCCCGCCCTCGCGACCGCCCTCACCCTCGTCGCGCTCGGTCTGCCCGCGCAGGCCCAGACCGCGCCGACGCGTCCGGATGCACCGGACAAGCTGGTCTTCTCGATCCTCTCGGCCGAGGGCCAGGCCTCGTCCGGGCCGCTGTGGACGCCGCTTCTCGACGACCTTGAGCGCCACCTCGGCATCCCGGTCGAGCCCATCTTCGGCTCCAACTATTCGGTGCTGGTCGAGGCGATGAGCGCCAACCAGACCCAGATCGGCTGGTTCTCGGCCCTGCCGGCCGTGCAGGCCATCGACCGTGCGGGGGCTGAAGTGATCGCCCGGACGGTCGATATCGAGGGGAAGGATTCTTACGTCTCGACCCTGATCGTGCACCGGGACTCCGGCATCACGATCGAGGATATCGTTGCTTGTGACGGGACGCTGAATTTCGGCCTCGGAGATGCCCAGTCGACCTCGGGCACCCTGGCGCCCATGACCTATTTCTTCAGCCCGCGCGGCATCGACCCGCGGACCTGTTTCGCCACCGTCCGGTCGTCCAATCACCAGGCCAATTCATTCGCCACAGCCAATGGTCAGGTGGATGTCGCGACCTCGAATTCGGTCAATACCGTCTTCCTGACCCGGCAGAATCCCGACATCGCCGCGCAGATCGAGGTCATCTGGGAATCGCCGCCGATCCCGGAGTCGGGCATTCTGGTCAAGGGCGATCTGCCGCGCTGGCTAAAGCTTGAGATCACGGAATTCTTCACCGGTTACGGTCAGGGCTTCGGCCCCGAGGCAGACCGCCAGCGCGAGGTCATGCGTGGTCTGAACTACTCCCAGTTCCGCGCCGCCGATAACAGCTATCTGAACCCGATCCGCGAGATGAAGGCCGATCAGGCCCGGCGTGAGGGGACGCCCCCCGAAGTCGCCCCGCCCGAGCCCGTGAATCTGGTCCAGATGGCTCGTCACTGGGGCCCGTTCGGACTGATCGGCTTGCTGATCGTCTTTGCGCTGCTGGCCAATATGCGCCGTCCGGCTCCGCCCGTGACACGCGACCCCGCCACTGTGCCGCCGCCGCCCGAGAAGTCGACGGCTGCCTGGTCATTGGACATCCTGCTGTGGGGTGGATTTGCGATCATCCTGATCGCCAGCTTCGGCCGCGTGGACATGCCCAATCTCGGCAACCTGTTCAGCAATACCGAGAACATGCGGAACTACGGTCGGGATTTCCTGTCGCCCGACTTCTCCAACTGGAAGCTGCTGGTCGGCCAGATGTGGCTGACGGTCCAGATCGCGCTCTGGGGCACCTTCCTGGCCGTCTTCCTCGCCGTCCCGCTCAGCCTGATGGCCTCACGCAACCTGGCTCCGGCTTGGCTGGTCTGGCCGGTCCGGCGCCTGATGGACCTGTTGCGCTCTATCCCCGATCTGGTGAGCGCCACCCTGTTCATCGTCGCCGTGGGTCTGGGGCCCTTGGCCGGGGTGCTGGCCATCGGCCTCAATACGGCCGGCGTGCTGGCCAAGCTGTTTTCGGAAGCGGTCGAGTCGATCGATGCCGGCCCCATCGACGGGGTCAAGGCGACCGGTGCCGGGCGCCTGCACGAAATCGCGTGGGGGGTTATCCCGCAGGTCGCGCCCCTGTGGACCAGTTTCGCCCTCTACCGCTTTGAATCGAACAGCCGCGCGGCCACTGTGCTGGGCCTGATCGGCGCGGGCGGGATCGGTCAGGTGCTGTTCGAAAGCCTGCAGGCCTTCGACTACAATACGGTCTCGACCATCGCGATCATCATCATTGTCGCCGTGACCCTGATCGACATGCTGTCACAAGCCATGCGCAAACGTCTGCTTTAAGGGCGTCAGAGTCTCATCCGTATACGAGGATTGTTTCATGCGTCTCCGCTTCCTGACCCTGGCCGCCGCCTCCGCGCTCGCGCTCGCCGCCTGTGGCGATCAGGGCGGATCGTCCACCCGTGACGGCATCTGGGCCGCCGGCTCGTCGACGGTCTTCCCCTTCACCACCCGCGTGGCCGAGAATTTCGCCCGCAACACCGGCGGCGCGATGCCGCGGGTCGAGTCGCTGGGCACCGGCGGGGGCATTCAGGCCTTCTGTCAGGGAATCGGCGCACAGACGCCCGACATCGCCAACGCCTCGCGTCGCATGAAGGCGTCCGAGTTCGACATGTGCGCCGCCAACGGCGTGACCGAGATCATCGAGATCAAGATCGGGTTTGACGGTCTGGTGATCGCCACGGCCCGCACGGGCGCCGACTTCGCCTTCGAGGGGGACGACCTCTTCCTCGCGCTGGCCAAGGATGTTCCGGGCGAAGGCGGATTCGTCGCGAACCCCAACACCAGCTGGGATCAGGTGCGTGCTGGCCTGCCGTCGACCCGCATCCTCGTCTATGGCCCGCCGCCGACCTCGGGCACGCGCGACTCCTGGCTTGAACTGGGCATGGCGCCGGCGGCCATGGCCAATCCGACGATGGCGGCGCTTGCGGAAAGTGACGAGGACGCCTTCGAGACCCGCGCCCACACCCTGCGAGAGGATCAGGTCTGGGTCGACTCGGGCGAGAATGACAACGCCATCGTCCAGACACTGACCCGTACGCCGGGTTCAGTCGGCGTGTTTGGCTATTCCTTCCTCGAACAGAATTCGGAATCGGTGAAGGCGGCCAGCGTCAACGGCGTCTATCCGACGCTCGAGACCATTTCGTCGGGCGAATATCCGATCAGCCGGTCGATGTATATCTACGTCAAAAAGGCCCACATTGGCGTCACGCCGGGTCTGGACCAGTTCATTTCCGAATTCATTTCGGACGCAGCGTCCGGCCCCGGGGGCTATCTGCAGGACCGCGGTCTGGTGCCGCTTCCTGAAGCGGAACTGGCCGCCCAGCGTGAGGCCGCCCGCGCCCACACCCCGATGACCCGTCCCGCCGAATAGGCGAACAGCCGATCAGGACGTCGCGCGTTCGGCCAGCCGCCGCGCGACGTCCGCCATCCGGTACAGCAACAGATAGTGATCGCCTGACACCGGCTCTGGCAGGCTGTAGGGCGGCGCCTCCAGGTTCAGGTGCCGCGAGGCATGAGGCTGGGTCGGCTCCAGATCGACATTCTCGAAGCCCCGGTTCGTGGTCACCAGCAGCCAGTCGCCACCCGAGGCCACCATATTCCCCAGCGCGGCCCACACATCGGCCTCGCTCAAGTGATTGAGCAGATCCTTGCTGAAGATGAGGTCGGCGCGTTCAGGGGTGGTCTGAGTGATGTCCAGCAAGCGGAAGTCGTGCGTGGGATGGCTGAGGCGGATGTCGCGGATCAGCGCCGGCACGACGTCATAGCCGACATAGGTCAGGTCCGAATGCGCAGCCAGCAGTTCGGGCATCCAGTTGAAATCCCCGCAGGGAATATCTGCGATGGAGCGGATACCATGCGTGCGGATCACGTCGTCCAGAACGGCAAGCGCATGCCGAACGGTACCGGAACTGCGTTCTGATCCAAGGCCGGATGCCGACTCCGCAGACCCCCAGAGTCGCTCCTCGTAGACTGCGGAAAACCGACCGGCATTGTCCGACGGAGTACCGGGCATCGCCCTCACGCCGCCTGTGATCGCCGACGCAGGCGGGTGATGCGGCGCAGGCGGCGCCAGAACCGGCCCCGCTCCGGCTCGGGATAAGGCTCAAGGTTCTCAACGAACTGTTCGGCCGAGGCGCGCCAGCTGAACTTCTCGGCGTAGGCGCGGACGTCGGCGCGATCCAGCTCCAGACAGGCCATGCAGGCCTTCTTCAGATCGTCGTCGATGGCCCCCGCGCCCGATCCCGGAATGATGTCGATCGGACCATGGGCCGGGAAGGCCGCGACCGGCGTGCCCGTGGCCATGGCCTCGAGGATCACCAGCCCGAAGGTATCGGTCCAGCTGGGGAAGACGAACACATCCGCGTCGCGGAAACAGCGGGCCAGCTCCTCGCCGAAGCGGGCGCCGAGGAATTTGGCTTCGGGGTATTTCTTTTCCAGCTCGGCGCGCGCCGGCCCGTCACCGACCACGATCTTGGTGCCCGGAAGGTCCTGTTCGAGGAAGGTCTCGATATTCTTCTCGACCGCCACCCGCCCGACATTCAGCCAGAAGGGACGCGCCCAATCCTTGCCGCCCAGCTCGTCATAGATGCGTGGCAGGTCCGGGTTGAACAGCTCGGTGTCCACACCCCGCGACCAGGGCGAGACATTGCGGAACCCGTGCTCCAGCAGTTCGTCGCGCAGGGTCGGCGTCGCCACCATCAGCCGCCCGGACGGTTTGTGAAACCACTTCATATAGGCGTAGCCGACCTGCACCGGGACCGGGAAGCGCGCCGAAATATATTCCGGGAATTTCGTATGATAGCTGGTCGTGAAGGGCAGTTTCCATTCCACGCAGATGCGCCGGGTGGCGATGCCGATCGGCCCTTCTGTGGCGATGTGGACGGCATCCGGTTCGAATGCGCGCAAACGCTCGCGGATCTCTTCTTCCGCGCCCAGCGCCAGCCGGATCTCCGGATAGGTGGGGCAGGGAATGGTCTTGAACTGGCTGGGTTCGATGACCTCAACCTCATGGCCCATACCGCGACATTCCGACACGGTTCGGGTCAGGGTTCGGACGACGCCATTGACCTGGGGTTCCCAGGCGTCGGTGGCCAGAATGATGCGCATGGAGGGGCCGCTGCAGCCTTTGTCTCTGGAAGGGATCGAGACTTACCCCGAAGCGTCGGCAATGGCGAGCCGGGATCGCGGGAAGCGTGGCGGCAAAGACTTGTCGAGGCCCCCTCCCGCTCCCTGCAAGAAATCGCTAAGGGGGCCGGATGACCCTGAATGATCATTCTGCCCGCTTCGACGAATCTGCGCTCTCACAGGACTGGGACGCCCTCGACGAGTTGAAATTTGTCGACGAGACCCACTCGGTCCGCGCGCTTCTCGCCCAGGTGCCTCTGTCCGGCGAGGAACGCGCCGCTGCCGTCGACGAAGCCGTCACCCTCGTCGAGTCGGCACGCAAGGATTACCGTCTCGAGGGCGTTGTCGAGAGCTTCCTTCAGGAGTTCTCCCTGGGCACCCGTGAGGGTCTGGCCCTGATGTGTCTGGCCGAGGCCCTGCTGCGCACCCCGGATGAGGACACGCGCGACAAGCTGATCGCCGAAAAGATCGGATCGGCGGACTGGGCCAAACATATGGGACAGTCCGAGAGTCTGTTCGTCAACGCCTCGACCTGGGGTCTGATGCTGACGGGGCGGCTGGTTGAGGTGGACGAGGATGCCCGCCGTGACCTTCCGGGGTTCCTGCGCCGCGTTGCCGGCCGGGTCGGTGAACCGGTCATCCGTCAGGCCGTCGCTGCCGCCGTTCGCATGATGGGTGAGCAGTTCGTCGTGGGCCGCACCATCGGCGGCGCCCTCAAGCGGGCCAATCGCGAAAAATGGCTGTGCAGCTTCGACATGCTGGGCGAGGGGGCGCGCACCGCGGCCGATGCCGAGCGCTATGAGAAGATCTATGCCGACGCCATCCATGCGGTCGGCAAGGGCCGAAGCCAGCGTCCGGAGTCGAAAGGGCCCCAGACCGGCCACGGTGTGTCGGTCAAGCTGTCGGCCCTGTCGCCCCGCTATGAGGCGGTGCAAAGCGCCCGCGTCTGGGAAGAGCTCTACCCCCGGGTCAAGCGGCTGGCCCTGATCGCCGCGGAATATGATCTCAACTTCTGCATGGACGCCGAGGAGGCGGACCGGCTGGTCATTTCGCTGAAGCTGCTGGACCGGTTGGCGAACGACCCCGACCTCGGCGAATGGAAGGGTCTGGGTCTGGCTATCCAGGCCTATCAGAAGCGCGGACCTGAGGTGGTAGCGCGCGTGGCCGAACTGGCCCGCACCTCAGGCCGTCGCCTGATGGTCCGTCTGGTCAAGGGCGCCTATTGGGACACCGAGATCAAGCGCGCCCAGGTCATGGGGCGGACCGACTATCCCGTCTATACGACCAAGGCGGCGACCGACGTGAACTATCTGGTCTGCGCCCAGGCGATCATTGATGCGGCCCCGCATCTCTACGGCCAATTCGCGACCCATAATGCCGTTTCGCTGACGGCGATCCATCGCATGGCCAAACGCGCCGGGGTCAAGGTCGAGTTCCAGCGCCTGCACGGCATGGGCGAGGCCCTGTACGACGCCGCCGAGGCGCGCTGGAAGGATGACCGGCCCGTGGTGCGCGCCTATGCCCCCGTCGGCGGGCACGAGGAACTGCTGCCCTATCTGGTCCGACGCCTGCTGGAGAACGGCGCCAACTCATCCTTCGTCCATGTGCTGATGGACGAGCGGGTGCCGGCCATATCGGTCGCCACCGACCCCGTCTCGCTGGTCGAGGCCCAGCCCGACCGCCATGCGCGCATCCCTGTGCCCCGGGCGATGTACGGCGATCGCCTGAACTCCCTGGGACGCGACTATACCCGTAAGGGCGACCGCGAGACCCACGCCGAGGCCCTCGAACTGGTGGACCGCGAGCGCCTGACCTCCGGGCCGATGATTGGCGGCCTCCTGCACCCCGGCGCCCATGCCGAGGATGTGACCAGTCCCTATCGCCGTGACGACATTCTGGGCCATGTGGCGGAGGCTTCTCCGGAGGAGATCGACACGGCTATCCGGAAGGCCCGTAGCGCCCAGCTTGCCTGGGACCGACAGGGTGGCCCCGCGCGCGCCCACATCCTGCGTGCCATGGCCGACGGGCTTGAGGCCGACCTCGACCGTCTGGTCGCCCTGCTCAGCCGGGAGGCGGGCAAGACGCTGAACGACGGCGTGGCCGAGGTGCGCGAGGCGGCTGACTTCTGCCGTTACTACGCCATGCTGGCCGAGCGCGACTTTGCCGGGCCCGAGCCCCTGACCGGTCCGGCGGGCGAGACCAACAAGCTGATGCTGCACGGCCGCGGCGTCTTTGCCTGCATCAGCCCGTGGAATTTCCCGCTGGCCATCTTCACGGGTCAGGTCGCGGCAGCACTGGCCGCCGGCAATGCCGTGGTGGCCAAGCCTGCTGAACAGACGCCGCTGATCGCCGCCGAGGCCGTCCGCCTGTTCCATCGCTGCGGCCTTGAGCCCGATATCCTGGCCCTGCTGCCGGGCCGGGGCGAGACGGTCGGTGCGAAGCTGGTGTCGCACCCCGGGATCAACGGCGTCGCCTTCACCGGCGGCACCGAAACCGCCTGGGCCATCAACCGCGCCATCGCCGCCCGGCCCGGCCCGATCCTGCCCTTCATCGCCGAGACCGGCGGTCTGAACGCCATGTTCGTCGACACCACCGCCCTGCGCGAACAGGTGATCGACGATGTGCTGGTGTCGGCCTTCGGTTCGGCGGGTCAGCGGTGCTCGGCCCTGCGGATTCTCTATGTGCCGAAGGACGGCGCCCAGGTGCTGGTCGACGGGCTGAAGGGCGCGCTGGATGCCCTCGTGATCGGGGACCCGGCCGATCCCGCGACCGACATCGGCCCGGTGATCGACGCCGACAGCCGCAAGATCCTCGAGGATCACGTCGCCCGCCTCGAAAAGGAGGGTAAGGTCATCGCCCGGGGCAATCTGCCCGAAGGCGCCGAACGCGGCGACCTGTTCGCCCCCGTCATCGCCGAAATCCCCACGCCCGACTTCCTCGAAAAGGAGGTCTTCGGCCCGATCCTGCACATCTATCGCTATGGTCCGAACGAGCTGAAAGCGGTCACCGAAAAGCTGGCGGCCCGCGGCTACGGCCTGACGCTGGGCGTGCACAGCCGGATCGAGGCCTTTGCCGATCAGGTCATCCGCCTGGTCCCTGCCGGCAATGTCTATATCAATCGGTCGATGACCGGCGCTGTGGTCGGCGTCCAGCCGTTCGGGGGCGAGGGCCTGTCGGGCACCGGCCCCAAGGCCGGCGGCCCCCACAGCCTGATCCGCTTCGCGGCAGAGAAGGCCATCAGCAACAACATTGCGGCCCAGGGCGGCGACCCGGCGCTGATGAACCTCTGATCGGAACGACGAAAGCCGGCTCCGCTTGCGCGGAACCGGCTCCCGTCATCCCTTGACGCACACCACCTGACGCAGGGTGTGAACCACCTCGATCAGGTCGGACTGGGCCGCGATCACCGCGTCGATGTCCTTGTAGGCCATCGGCGTTTCGTCGATCACCTCGGCGTCCTTGCGGCACTCCACGCCTTCGGTCGCGCGGATGTGGTCCTCGACCGTGAAGCGCCGCTTCGCTTCGGTCCGGCTCATCGCCCGACCGGCGCCGTGCGAGCAGGTGCAAAACGAGTCTGCATTGCCCTTGCCGCGCACGATGAAGGACTTCGCCCCCATCGACCCGGGAATGATGCCCAGCTCATCCAGCTTGGCCGAGACCGCGCCCTTGCGGGTCAGGAACACGTCCTTGCCGAAGTGGCGCTCTTTCGAGACGTAGTTGTGGTGGCAGTTTACCGCCTCCTGAGTCGTCTCCAGATCCGGCCAGAAGACCTTCAGCACACCCAGCACCTGCTCCATCATCACCTCGCGGTTGGCGCGGGCGTATTTCTGCGCCCACGACACGGCGCGGACGTAGTCGATGAAGCCTTCGGAGCCTTCCGGGAAATAGGCCAGGTCCTGATCCGGCAGGTTCAGGAACCAGCGCCGCGCCTCGTGCTTGGCCCGCTCGATGAAGTAGGAGCCGAACCGGTTGCCGACCCCGCGCGAGCCCGAGTGCAGCATAACCCACAGGTCGCCGGCCTCGTCGAGGCACAGCTCGACGAAGTGGTTTCCCGTGCCCAGGGTTCCCAAGTGGCCAAAGCCGCGCGGGTGCGCCGCCTTCGGGTGCTTGTCAACCACGGCCTCATAGCCGGCCTTCAGCGCTTCCCACCGGGTGGCCGCGGACGTCGGCGGCTCGGATTGCCATGCGCCCTTGTCTTTGCGCCCGCCGTTGTCGGTTCGACCGTGGGGCACCGCCGCCTCGATGGCAGACCGGATGCCGGACAGATCGTCGGGCAGGTGCTCGGCCCGGACCGAGGTCCGCACCGCCATCATGCCGCAGCCGATGTCGACCCCTACGGCCGCCGGAATGATGGCGCCCACCGTCGGGATCACCGACCCCACGGTCGCGCCCTTGCCCCAGTGCACATCCGGCATGACCGCGACGTGTTTGTGAATGAAGGGCAGGGCGGCCACATTTTTCAATTGTTGAAGCGCCGCATCCTCGATCGGCACCCCGCGGGTCCAGGCCTTGATCGGCACCCGCTCGCTTTCGATTACGTCGTAGCCGGACATGGCCGACGTCTCCTCTTCTGTCTGGTTCTCCCGAACCGGTCAGAGGACGCCTGTCTGGGTATGACAAACCCCTCCGCCGGAAAGCAGGAGGGGTTTGAAAAACCGAAGCCGTTACGCCTCGTCGCTTACCAGATCCCTCCTGCGCACGCGCCATTGCACTCGACCGGCTGGCGGTCGAGCAACATGGGCAGGTACGAAGGGGTGGTTCTGGTGAACATGGGTGTCTCGGCTTCGGGAGGGCGCTGTTAGACGAAACAGGCCGACAAGGCAAATCCCTAGGCGGGCCATCCTCCCGCGCGGCTGAGGGCGCTGGGGGCGGGGCGACCGATCTTTTCGCCGATCCAGCGGGCGGTTTGGATCAGGGCATCGATGTCATAGCCGGTGTCGAACCCGGCCCGTTCCAGCATATAGACCAGGTCCTCGGTGGCGATATTGCCGGTGGCGCCGGGGGCGAACGGACAACCCCCTATGCCGCCGACCGAGGCGTCCAGAACATCGACTCCGGCCTCGATCCCGGCATGGGCATTGGCGAGGCCGGTATTGCGGGTGTCATGGAAATGCAGGCGCAGGGTGGCGTCGGGCGCGGCCTTGCGCGCCGCCTCGACCTTTTTCGTCACCGCCCAGGGGTCACCGGCGCCGATGGTGTCGGCCAGGGCGATCTCGCGGATGCCCATGGCGGCATAGGCGCCGACCATGTCGGCGACCTGATCGACACTGACCTCGCCGTCGAACGGACAGCCCCAGACGCACGACAGGGTGACTGACAGCGAGGGCGCCGCATCGCCCGGTTCGGCGTTGTGGCGGCGGGCGACGATGGCCTCGACCATCGCGCGCTGTCCGGCACGGTCCAGCCCCTGATTCTTCAGCCCGAACCCGTCGGTGGCGGCGACCGAAATATTGACCTCATTGACGGCGGTCGTGATGGCCCGGTCATAGCCCCGGCCGTTCAGGACAAGGCCGATCCGGCTGCGACCGGGCTCGGTTGGCAGGGCGGCCATGACCTCTTCGGCCCCGGCCATCTGCGGCACATATTTCGGATGGACGAAGCTGACCGCCTCGATGCGGCGTGCACCGGCGGCCTCCAGCCTGCGGGTCAGCTCGGCCCGGACAGCGGGCTCCAGCACCGCCTTTTCGTTCTGCAGTCCGTCGCGCGGCCCGACCTCGACGATGTGAATGGGGCGGGTCATCGGGCCGACCCGGGGGCGACCTCGCGGCCGGGCGGGGCGTAGACGGTCAGGTTCACATCGTCCCCGGTCGAATAGTTGTGGCCGCTGACCTCCCCGACCGCGCGTCCGGTCACGCCCAGCCGGGCAGCGGCCTGGGCAAAGGCCTCGGCGTCGCGGGCCTCGACAATGGCCGGCCGGCCCTCGGCCAGGGCCCGCGCCGCCCCTTCCGCATCGGTCAGCTGGGTCGCGCGGCCGGTCAGGAAGACAAAGCTGGGCTCATGGAAAGTGGTGATAGCCACGGGGCTGGTGGTCAGCCCCTGCCGCGGGTGCAGATTGGCGTCCTTCAGGACCTTGGTCAGCTGGGGGGCGATGGCCAGTGGCCGCAGCTGGCGGATGGTGCCGGACAGGGCGGCGTGGCTGACGATGCCGAGCGCCAGCGCTGCCACCAGCCCAGCGACAGGGGCCTTGTTCAGCAACAGGAAGCCTCCGATGGCCGCCGCCGCCACGGCCGTGACCATGGTCACGGCCGCCCAGGTCTGTGCGGTCGAGGTGGCAAAGTTTGATACGCCATAGACGGTGATGGCCACGATCAATCCGGCCGCGATCAGGCCCAGAACCGCCCCCAGACGCCGGGACAGCGTCCGGATCGGACGGGTCATCGCGACCGCTGCCAGCAGGGCCAGGGCCCCGAAGGTCGGCAGGGTGTAGTGGGCCAGCTTGGTTGGGGTCAGCTCAAAGATCAGCCAGGCGGGCACCAGCCAGCAGATCAGGAAACGGACGGCCGGCTCGGTCCGCCTGTGCCAGGCCGTCGAGATTGAGGCCGGCAGGAGCAGGGTCGCCGGGAAGAACAGCAGTGGCAGCAGCAGCAGATAGAGGCCCGGAGGCGCCCCATGGCTTTCGTGGCCGCCTGCAATCTTGGGCGCCAGATCGCCGCCGATCGCCTCGCGCCAGAAGCCGCCGTCGGTCGCAACCGTAATCGCCAGCGCCCAGGGCCCGACGATCAGCGCCACCAGCGCCAGCCCCCAGCCCCAGCCCAACGGCCGCAACCAACGGATGTCCCGGTCCCAGAGCGACAGCGCGAGGATGGCGGGCACGACGACGATCAGGCCGATGGGTCCCTTGACCAGAATCGACAGGCCCAGCGCCGCCCAGAAGATCAGCTTGTGGCCCCGGTTGGGCGGATCATTGGCCCGCACCGCCAGATAGATCCGCATCAGGGCCGCCATGGCCGCCGTCACACAGGCCACCAGCACGGCATCGGTCTTGGCGATTCCGGCCTCGGTCGACAGCAGGAAACAGGCGCCCATGATGGCGCCTGCCAGAATGCCGGTGCGGGTGCCGAACACGGCCGCCGCCACCCAGGCACAGGCGATGGCGGCGATCATCGCCCCCAGCAGGGACGGCAGGCGATAGGGCACGATGTTTCGGGCCTCGACGCCGCCGGTCACGGCCACCGCGGCGGCCTGCATCCAGTAGATGCCGATGGGTTTCTTCCAGCGCGGCTCGTCCTGGAAGCGGATGTCGACATAGTCGCCCGTCTCCAGCATCTGGGAGGTGGCCTGCGCATAGCGGCTCTCGTCGCGATCCAGCGGCGGCAGCAGCATCAGGCTGGGCAGGCCCGCGACCAGCGCCACGAACGCCGCCAGGACCAGACCACGCCAGCCGCGCAGTCGATGAGCAAGATCGAAACCGGTCATGGCCACGCTTCTATCATGCGGTTTCGGATCGCGTCAGCCGTCTCGCGCGACCGTGAGCGCCCTCCCTCCCCCTTCGCCACGAAACGGGCTAGACAGCGACCATGACAGCCGAGCTTCCCCGCATATCCGTAGTGGTTCCCGTGCATGACGAGGCGGGGGCGGTCGAAACCCTCGTCACCGAGATCGCCGAGGCATTTTCCGGCCGGGCCTATGAAATGGTGCTGGTCAATGACGCCAGCCGCGACCAGACGCTCGCCATCCTGCAGGACCTCAAGACCCGGTTTCCGGCGCTGCGTGTGCTGTCGCACGGAACCAATGCGGGTCAAAGCCGCGCCGTGCGAACCGGCATTCTGGCCGCGCGCGGCGAAGTGGTGGTGACGCTTGACGGTGATGGCCAGAATCCGCCGTCCGAAGCGCCGAAACTGGTTGATGCCCTGCTGGCCGCCCCGCCCGAGGTCGCCCTGGTCGGCGGCGTGCGCCAGCGGCGTCAGGATACAGGCGCCAAACTGTGGGCCTCGCGCTGGGCCAACCGCATTCGCAAGCGTCTGCTGGGCGACGATGCCGACGACACTGGCTGTGGGCTGAAAGCCTTTCGCCGCGACGTCTTCCTGCGACTTCCCTATTTCGATCATATCCACCGCTATCTACCGGCCCTGATGATCCGCGAGGGCTACCAGAACCGCTATCTGCCCATCACGCACCGGGCGCGCGATTCCGGCCAGTCAAAATACACCAACTGGGAGAGGTTGATCGCCAGTTTCTCGGACCTTCTGGGCGTCATGTGGTTGAAATCACGGGCCCGAAACCCGGGACAGGTTACAGAAGTCTGACTCGCGCCCTACGCCCGTTGGCGGAGCCGACGGAACAGGGTTAGACTGGCGTAAAGGTTAAGGGTCGGATCAAAGGTCCGCGCCGGACGACGAGGGGATAGGCCATGTGGATTGCTGTACCGCTGCTGGTCGTGCCGTGGCTGCTCTACAATATTGTGGTGCTGACCGGCCTTCTTGGGGGGGACCCGTCGCTGGGCGCCGATCCCTCGCTGCGCCAGGCGGTCTTTTCCCTGCCCATGGCCTCGGGCGTGCGCTGGAACGTCGGCGTCGGCGACATGATCCTGTTCCTCGGCCTGATCTTTCTGTTCTTCGAGCTGCTGAAATCGACCTCCAGCCAGAAGGTGGCGATCATCAATCACGCGTTGTCGATGATCCTGTTCGTCGTCTGCCTGGTGCAGTTCCTGCTGATCCCCACCTTTGCCACCTCGACCTTCTTCCTCATCACCATCATGGTGATGCTGGATGTGCTGGCCGGATTCATCGTCACCATTATTGCGGCCCGCAAGGACCTCGACTTCAGCGGCGCCTGATCAGCCGAAGACGCTGAACACCAGGGCCACGATCATCACATCGGTGGCGCGGGCGGTGAACGAAAACAGATTGGCCAGAGACATGATGCGGGCTCCGATACGGGACAGGGGTCCCGTATCCAGCAAGGGTCATGCCGCAGTGTGAGCCCGTGGTCAGACCTCGGTCTTGCCGGTCTTGCCCGGCGGCGGGCGACGGTCCTTCGCCCCGGAATATTCATTGCCCAGATAGGCCGAACGTGCGGCATCCAGCACCGGTGGGCCACCTCTCAGCCCTTTGCGGGCCCCGGTCTGGCCCAGCATCTGGGCCTCGAACGCGCCGGTTCCGAGCGGTGAAACCGGAGGCGGGGTGGCGGCAGGGCCTGCCACCGGATCGGCAGTTTCGTCCGGGCCCCCGGCAGGGCTTTCCCGGGGCACCAGGGCGCGGCCCTCGGCCCGGCGGTCCGCCTGGCGGCGCTCGTCCTCGCGACGTCGGCCCTCACGCCGGTCCGGCACGACGCCCGTGACGGGAGGGGTCGGACCGACAGGCGGAATACGGCCGGTCATGCCGGATCCGATCCGCCCTTCTTGCCGCCCCGGGCGCTGCCGCTGGCCAGCCGGTCGATCTGGGCGCGCATCTCGTCCATCTGGCGGCGCATCTCGTCCAGAGCCGGGTCACTGCCCGATGTCCCGCCCGACGCCGTCGCCCGGGACGGGGTCTCGGGCGCCTCAGCTGTCTTTTCCGGCGCTCCGGCACGCGTATAGGCGTTGAAGCCCGGAAACAGGGTCATGGCCTTCTGGAACATCACCATATTCTGGCGGACGGCGTCTTCCATCAGGCCCGCGCCGGCGCCGGTGCCGAACGCCCGGTTCAACTGGGTCCGGAACTGCTCCTGCTGCCTGGAGAAGGAATCCAGCGACATCTCCAGATAGCTGGGCAGAACGCCCTGCATCTGGCCGCCGTAAAAGCCGATCAGTCGCCGCAGGAACTGCACGGGCAGCAGGGCCTCCCCCCGGCTTTCTTCCTCGAAGATGATCTGCGTCAGGATGGTCCGGGTCAGATCGTCGTTGGTCTTGGCGTCATAGACCACAAAGTCGATCCCCTCGCGCACCATGGCGGCCAGATCGTCGAGCGTCACATAGGAAGATGTGGCGGTGTTATAGAGCCGCCGGTTCGCGTACTTCTTGATGACGACCGTATCGCCACCGGGCCTGGCATCCGTCACGCTGATGTCCTTGTCATGAAACCGCATCCACTATCACCCGGACCGTCACATTAGACCAGCCTTGAACGTCATGCCTCATGTAGCAGGCGCCAGCACCACGCCGACCAGTACGGCGGCCCAGTGCACTCCGGCGCCGGCCACCACGAATCCATGCCAGATGGCGCGGCGGAACTTCACCTTGGGGCTGATGAAGACGAACACGCCCGACGTATAGACCAGCCCGCCGATCACCAGCAGCGTCAGGGCGGCGGGGTGTACCGTGTCCAGCATCGGCTTCAGCGCCAGCACGGCCAGCCATCCAAAGATCACATAGACGGTGCTCCAGATCGCATCGGACAGGCGCGGCAGCACCAGCTTGGCGGCCACACCCCCCAGCGCCAGCGCCCAGATCAGCAGGGTAAAGCCGGTCGACCAGGCGCCCTCGAACCTCTGGGTGGTGAAGGGTGTGTAGCTGCCGGCGATCATCAGGAAGATGGCGGCCTCGTCCAGCCGTCGCAGCAGGGGACGGGCGGCGCAGGGCCGGGTCAGGTTGTAGACAGTTGAGGCGGTCAGCATGGCGATCAGGCACAGGGCATAGACCGCCGTCGCCACGATCAGGCCCGCACTGTCGGCCGAGAAGGACGACATTACCGCGAGCACAATACCGCCGACTCCCGCCAGGCCGAGACCGATCAGGTGAACCCACAGGTCTGCCATACGCTCGCCGCGCGTCTCATAGTGCTCGATCATGTCGAGCTCGTCCGGTTGCATGATCCGGCGAAACAGGCGGAGCGGGGTCTTCATCATGGGCCATGCCTTCCGGTCGAAGCGGGGGGGTCATACGGAGACAGCCAGTCTGGCCGACCTTACGGCCCTTCAATGACCAGCCCCTGAACAGGCTCCGCTGCGGGCCACAAGTTTTTGGCCTGCGGCCCGGGTGCCACAGGCCGGCGCCCGCCGCGCTACAGGATGTAGCGGCTCAGATCCGTGTCTCCCGTCAGGTCGCCCAGCCGCTCGCGGACCGCATCTGCATCGAAGCGGATCGTCTGCCCCGACAGGTCGGCGGCCTTGTAGCTGGTCTCTTCCAGAACCCGTTCGACCACGGTGATCAGGCGGCGCGCGCCGATGTTCTCGATCGCGCCATTGGCCGCGACGGCGGCGTCGGCCAGCGCCTCGATGGCGTCGTCGGTGAACTCCAGCGTCACATCCTCGGTCGCGAGCAGGGCCTGGTTCTGACGGATCAGATTGGCTTCGGGCTCGGTAAGGATGCGTTTGAAATCATCGCGCGTCAGGGCCCTCAACTCGACCCGGATCGGCAGCCGGCCCTGAAGTTCGGGCAACAGGTCGCTGGGCTTGGACACATGGAACGCGCCCGAGGCCACGAACAGCACATGGTCGGACTTCACCGGCCCATAGCGGGTTGCCACCGTCGTGCCCTCGATCAGGGGCAAGAGGTCGCGTTGAACGCCCTCGCGGCTGACATCGGATCCGCCCCGATCCTGTCGAGCGGCCACCTTGTCGATTTCGTCGATGAAGACGATGCCTTCGGTCTCGGCCAGATGCACCGCCTCGCGCGCCAGACTGTCGGTATCCAGCAGCTTGTCCGACTCCTCGGCGATCAGCGGGGCATGGGCCGCTTTGACCGACAGCCGCACGGTCTTGGTGCGCGGCCCGCCCATCTTGCCCAGCATCTCGCTCAGATTGATCATCCCGACGTTGCCGCCCGGCGCCATGCCCGGCAGGTCCAGTCCCGGCAGGGGCGGGGCCGTATCGGCCAGGGCCAGATCGATCTCCTTGTCGTCCAGTTCGCCCTTGCGCACCCGGGTGCGAAAGGCGTCGCGGGTGGTCGCCTGGGCGCCCGCACCGACCAGGGCATCCAGAATCCGGTCCTCGGCCGCCCGCTCGGCCTGGGCGCGGACCTCGTCCCGGCGGCGGTCACGCACGATGATCAGCGCTGCCTCGACCAGATCGCGCAGGATCTGGTCAACGTCGCGCCCGACATAGCCGACCTCCGTGAATTTGGTCGCTTCAACCTTGAGGAAAGGCGAGCCGGTCAGCCTGGCCAGGCGCCGGGCAATCTCGGTCTTGCCGACGCCGGTCGGCCCGATCATCAGGATGTTCTTGGGCGTTACCTCATCTCGCAGCGCGTCCGGCACACGCTTGCGCCGCCAGCGGTTGCGCAGCGCCAGCGCGACGGCGCGCTTGGCGTCGGCCTGACCGACAATGAAGCGGTCCAGTTCGGAGACGATTTCGCGGGGAGAGAGGTCAGTCATTCGCGGCCTCCAATCGTTTCTACGGTCAGATTGCCGTTGGTATAGACACAAACCTCGGCGGCGATGGCCATGGCCTTGCGGGCCACCGCCTCGGCATCGAGGTCGGTATTTTCAATAAGGGCGCGGGCCGCAGACAGGGCGAAATTACCGCCGGATCCGACGGCGGCCACCCCGTGCTCGGGCTCCAGCACATCGCCGACGCCCGTCACCGTGAAGATCGAGGTCTTATCGGCGACCAGCAGCATGGCTTCCAGCCGCCGCAGGTAACGGTCGGTGCGCCAGTCCTTGGCCAGATCGACACAGGCGCGGGCGAGCTGATCCGGATACTGCTCCAGCTTGGCCTCCAACCGCTCCAGCAGGGTAAAAGCGTCGGCGGTGGCGCCGGCGAAACCCGCGACGACGCGGCCACTGGCGAGGGTGCGGACCTTGCGGGCCGCGCCCTTGACGATGGTCGGGCCCATCGAGACCTGGCCGTCGCCGGCAAGGACCGTGGTGCCGCCCTTGCGGACCGCGAGGATGGTGGTGCCGTGCCAGCCGGGACCGGACGGTGAGGCGGAGGGGGAGATTGAGTGGCTCATTCCGCCAAAATGGGGCCGTGATTGAGCGTCTGCAAGCTCAAGGCTCTGAAATGTAACAAGCAAATGACGGCCATAATCTTGCCAATGTAAACCGTTACATTAGAATTCAATTCCGCGTAGCGTCCCCGACTCCACAATTCTCCCCTATCAGGCAGAACAATGCTCCATCGCGTCACCTATGTGAGCGAGGCCATGGGCTCGCTCGGCACCAGCCTTCTCTCGGTCGCCCAGGTTCTGGGAGTGTCCGAGGTCAATAACCGTCGCGATCACCTGACGGGTGCGATTGCGATCGATGCCGGGCGGATCGTGCAGGTCATTGAGGGCGCGCGCGCTGACGTTGATCGCCTGCTGACGCGTCTCAAGATCGATCCCCGGCATACCAATCTGTCGATCCTCGCCGATCGTCCGGTGGCCGACCGCCTGTTCGACGCGCCCATGGCGCACTGCCATTTCGAAAATTGGTCGACGGCTCTGGACCTTCTGGACCTGGCCGAGGGTCGCGTCCCCGTCCATCACGCCGAGAATCTTCTGGCCCGGTGTGCCCGGGGCGACGACACGCCCGACATCGCGCGGACCGGCACAGACGGCTAGGCCCATAATCCGGGTCGCCTCGCCGCATTCTGCAGCCTAAGACGGGGCCGTGACCTTTTCCGAAGACGAGATCGAACGCTACGCCCGCCATCTGGTTCTGGCAGACGTCGGCGGGCCGGGCCAGCAACGGCTCAAGGCCGCGCGCGTCCTCATCGTGGGCATGGGGGGGGTCGGCGGTCCGGCGGCCCTCTATCTGGCCGCGGCCGGGGTCGGCACCCTCGGGCTGATCGATGACGACACCGTCTCCCTGTCGAACCTGCAGCGCCAGATCCAGTTCGAAACGGCTGACGTCGATCGGTCCAAGGTGGAGGTCGCGTCCAGCCGGCTGACGGCCCGCAATCCCCACGTTGACGTCAGGACCTTCGCCGAACGCCTGTCGGCGGAGACGGCTTTGCAGCGCATCGCCGATTGGGACCTGGTCATAGATGGCACGGACGACTTTGAGACCCGCATGGCGGTGAATGCCGCCTGCGTCCGGGCCGGCGTGCCGCTGGTCTCGGGCGCGCTTGGAGCCTGGAGCGGACAGGTCAGCCTGTTCGAGGGCCGGCCCTGCTATCGCTGTCTGGTGCCCGACATTCCGCCCGACGCCGAAACCTGTGCCCGGGTAGGCGTGATCGGGGCTCTGGCCGGCCTGATCGGCAGTCTGGCGGCGCTGGAAGCCATCAAGCGATTGACCGGCGCGGGCGAACCCCTGACCGGGCGGTTGTGGATTCACGACGGCCTGACCGGCCGGACCCGCACCGTACGGATCGCGGCCGATCCGGCCTGCCCCGTGTGCGGCTGAGGGTCAGGCGAACGCCTGTTTCAGCAGGATAATGTAGCGCTCCAGCAGCTCCTTCTCCTTGTCCGCGGGCCAGTCAGCGTGGCCGGCGTCCTCGACCTCGATCAGCTCCACCGTCTTGCCGGCCTGTCTCAAGGCGTCATTCATGCGCCGGGATTCGATCACCGGCACGATCGGGTCATCGACGCCGTGGACCAGCAGCACCGGACAGGCGATCTCGGTCGCCCGCCGGCTGGGTGAGGCTGCCACCAGTTGCGGGCCCATCGTCTCCGGATCCCCGATCCGCTTGACCCAGAAATTATAGACCTGCCGGTCCGGGGTGTCGTCCTCGCGACGCTCCCACGCCAGCATTTCCGGCAGGTCCGCGACGCCGCAGATGGCGATCGCTGCCTTGTAAAGCTCTGGCCGACGCACCGCCCCCATCAGGGCCGCATAACCGCCGTAGCTGGTGCCCATGATGGCCACCCGGCCGGCATCCAGCCCCTTGAGGGCAATGGCCTGATCGATGGCGTCCTCGACGTCTTCCTGCATCCGGTCGCCCCAGCGGGTCCAGCCCTCGCGGGCAAAGGCCATGCCGTATCCCCCCGAGCCCCGGAAATTGGGCCGCAGAACCCACCAGCCCTGCGCCGCCAGAACCTGTACCTGCCGGTCCCAGGTGCGCAGGTCGCGCACCTCGGGCCCGCCATGCGGCAGCACCACCAACGGACCCGGCTGTCCGCCCGGAGGGGCCGTCAGATAGGCCTCGATCGTCGCCCCGTCACGCGTCGTCACCGACAGCGTATCCGTCAAACCCAGCCGGTCGAAATCCAGCAGCCGTACGGCGCCCAGATTGACGATGGCCCGGGCCTCCCGGTCATAGAAATACCAGGCGCCCGGCTCGCGGGGGCCGGTAACCCCAACCACCATGCGGTTGTGATCGCGGCTCAGGTCATTGAGATAGACGTCGCAGTCATTGTCCATGAAGGCGTTTAGCGCGCGGTGGTGTGCGCCGAGAGCCGCGTCGGCAAACTCATACTCCAGCCGTTCGCCATAATAGGCGGCCCCAACATAGCGCCCGGCGGCATCGACGACCCCATGCATGACATCGCGGCCGGGGCGGTGGGCCAGGCCGGCGCCCATGGCAAAGGTCTCGAGATTCATTTCCCGGACGACCATGGTGTCCTCGCCCTCGGCCCGGGCGGTGACCAGAATCGTGCCCGGCGTCTCCGTCTCGCCGACCCAGCTGAACTCGGGCAGGTCACCGATCCGGTTGCGGCGGATAGCCCGCCAGGAATTGCTCCCCGGCGCCCGGCCCGAGATCGTCAGAACGGTCCCGCGCGGATTGATGTCATAGCGGATGACCGGCACTCCACCCTGGGTCTCCCAGCCGATCGTGCCGGAACTGCCGCGCTCGATCCGGTCGGCCGAACCGGTTGCGACATTGACCTTGTGCAGGCCGAGAACGCCGTCCCGTTCCCACGCCGCCATCAGCACATGGTCCGGGTCACTGCGCAGCAGGTCCACGACACTGCCCAGATCCCGCGAGGCACGCAGCCGTCGCCGGTCGTCCTGGAACATGACCGCCATCTCGCCGGTACGGGCGCTGACCGACATCAGGCGCTTCGAGGTTACCTCCTGCGCGGCGGTCCGCCGGTTGGAGCCGGTAACCGCCTGCGGGCCCACAGTGACCGTCACCGCGACCCGCACCAGCAGGTGTTCGTCATTGGCCCATTCCAGACTCTCGACCTTGGTGGCGCCCAGATCGATCCGCTTGCGCGCGCCTTCCGGGTCATCCGCCTCCAGAACGTCGATCACGCCATGGGGCTCGTCCTCGGTGCCCAGCTGGTCGAGAACCGCAATCAGATTGCCGCCGGGCGACAGGGTGGCCGCGCGCGTGCGGGCTGTCGTGAAGAAGGCGTCGACCGGATAGGGGGTGGTGCGGGCCCGGGCGACGTCCGGTCGCAGGCCCAGGGCCGCCGCGCCGCCGAATCCTGCCGCCATGGTCAGCAACGACCGCCGCGACACGACCGCAAGGGTCGTCACGTCTCTGGATTTCATCGATTTTCTTCCCCCGACACAACTCAGGGAAAACGACCACGCAGGCTGGACCCCGTCAAGAGTTACAGCATGGCCGGAATGACGCGATCGGGGGGTCTGTGGCCATTCTGGAACGTCATGATGTTGGCAATGACCCGGTCGCCCATGTCCTGACGGGACTCCAGCGTCGCCGAACCCAGATGCGGCATCAGCACCACCTCGGGCCGGTTCAGCAGGCCAGGGTGGACCACCGGCTCCTGCTCGAACACGTCAAGACCCACGCCGCCCAGCGCGCGCCGGCCGACCGCCTCGGCCAGCGCCGCCTCGTCGATCAGCTCGCCCCGCGCCGTGTTGATCAGGATCGCATGCGGCGCCAGCAGGGCCAGCCGCCTCGCATCCATCAGATGATGCGTCTCGCGCGTCGCCGGACAATTCAGGGAAATAATGTCCATGCGGTGCAGCATGGCGTCGAGGTCGTCCCAGTAAGTCGCCTGGAGATCCTCTACGATCATCGGGCTCAGCGGCTTGCGATTGTGATAGTGCACCTGCATGCCGAATGCGCGGGCCCGCCGGGCCAGGGCCTGGCCGATCCGGCCCATGCCGACGATCCCCAGACGCTTGCCCCACAGCTTGCGCCCGCACATCCAGGTCGGCGTCCAGCCTGAGAATTCCCCTTTTTGAACAACGCCTGCGCCCTCAACCAGTCGTCGGCTGACCGCCAGGATCAGTCCCATGGCCAGATCGGCCGTGTCCTCGGTCAGGACCCCCGGCGTATTGGTGACGATCAGCCCGCGCCCGACCGCCGCCTCGATATCGATGTGATCGACGCCCGCTCCAAAATTAGCGATCATTTTCAATGACTCACCGGCCTTTGACAGCAGATCGGCATCGATCCGGTCGGTGATGGTCGGCACCAGAACATCCGCCCGGCCGACGGCATCTTCCAGCGTCGCGCGGCTGAACGGCTCGTCCTTCAGGTTCAGCTCGGCGTCGAAAAGCTCACGCATACGCGTCTCCACGGCGTCCGGCAGGCGTCTGGTTAACACGACCTTAAGTCTGCGGCTCGACATTGGCGGGGACTTTGAATCCGGAGGGCAGGAGCGGAATGGAAAGGGTGTCTAGCAAACCCCGGACCCCAGGCCAAAGGGGGCGCCGGATGGTCGGCGTCGCCGCGACCGCGCTTTGCCTGTTCCTGATGCTGTCCGCCCAGGCCACACGCCCCGACGGACGGCCGACGCCCAGCAGCTATCCCGTGCCGCGCTGGATCACGCTGAAGGCCAATGAGGTCCATGCCCGCAAGGGGCCCGGCCTCGATCATGAAATCCTCTGGACCTACCGCGTGGCGGGCCTGCCGGTGCAGGTGGTCGCCGAGACGTTCGAGTGGCGCAAGATCTGCGACCCCGAAGGCTCTCTCGTGTGGGTTCACCGCAGCACCACCTCGGGGCGCCGCACCGTGCTGAACACCGGCGATGCGGCGATCGAGGTGCGTACGGGCCGTCGCGACGATGCGGGCGTTCGCGCCCGGCTGTCGCCGCATGCGCTGGTGCCTATCACCGACTGTGAAGACGGCTGGTGCGAGGTCCGCTCCGGGCGTGTGCGCGGCTGGGTGCGTGAGGCAGCCGTGTTCGGCACCCAGAGCGAGCCCCTGTGCGAGGCCAGCCGGCCCGCAGGCCCGGCGCCCGGCCGCCGCTGAGCCCGTCGGGCATCAAGCCTTGCCGGTTGACCGGGGCGATTTGACGTGCCACGCCCGCCGCTCAGCATACGGAGGCCCCTTTGAGCCAGTTTGAACGCCAGTCTTCCTATGACTATGAGGCCCTGCTCGCCTCGGGCCGGGGCGAGCTTTTCGGGCCGGGCAACGCCCAGCTGCCGGCCCCGCCCATGCTCATGTTCGATCGCATTACCCGGATCAATGACGACGGCGGCGTGCACGGCAAGGGCTACGTCGAGGCCGAGCTTGATGTGCATCCCGACCTCTGGTTTTTCAAATGCCACTTCATCGGCGATCCGGTCATGCCGGGGTGTCTGGGGCTGGACGCCATGTGGCAGTTGGTCGGCTTTTACCTCGGCTGGATCGGCGGCCCCGGCAAGGGCCGCGCCCTTGGCGTCGGCGAGGTCAAATTCACGGGCCAGGTGCAGCCGGACGTCAAGAAGGTCGTTTACAAGATTGACCTGAAGCGGGTCATCAACCGCCGGCTGGTCATGGGAATCGCCGACGGGGTTCTCGAAGCCGACGGGGTGCCTATCTATACGGCTACGGACATGCGGGTCGGCCTGTTTGGCGGCCAGACGGACAAGGCCGAATAATCGGGGTGCGCCCCAGGGATGCCCGGAAGGATCGCGGATTACGCGGCGGAATAACGGACAGGATCAGGAAAACAGAATGCGGCGCGTCGTAGTTACAGGATTGGGGATCGTCTCATCGATCGGGACCGGCGCTGCTGCCGTCACCGACTCGTTGAGGAATGCCCGCTCGGGTGTCGTCGCCGCTCCGGATCATGCTACCCATGGATTCCGCAGTCAGGTCTGGGCCCCGCCGAAGATCGGCGACTGGACCGAACTGGTGGATCGCCGCGCTTCGCGATTTCTGGCCGATGGCACCGCCTGGGCCCACATCGCTTTCGAGGAGGCGCTGAGCTCCAGTGGCCTGACGCCCGATGAGATCAAGGACGAACGGATCGGCCTGATCGTCGGTGAGGGCGGCCCTTCGACCCGGGTCATCCTTGAGGCGGCCCAGACCACGATCGAAAAGGGAGCGCCCAAGCGGATCGGGCCGTTCGCCGTGCCCAAGGCCATGGCGTCGGGCCCTTCGGCGGTGCTGGCCACCTGGTTTGAGATGAAGGGCATCAACTATTCGATCAGCTCGGCCTGCGCGACCAGTGCCCACTGCATCGGCGCCGCGGCCGAACAGATTGCATGGGGCAAGCAGGACGTGGTGTTTGCAGGCGGCTGCGAGGACATTCACTGGTCCATGTCGAACCTGTTCGATGCCATGGGCGCCATGTCGTCGAACTTCAACGACACGCCGTCGGTCGCCTCGCGCGCCTATGACGCGGCCCGTGACGGCTTCGTTATCGCCGGCGGGGCAGGCATAGTGGTGCTGGAAGAGTATGAGCGGGCGAAGGCGCGGGGCGCGACCATCCTGGCCGAAGTGACCGGCTATGGCGCCAATTCCGACGGCTACGACATGGTCGCCCCGTCGGGCGAGGGCGCCGAGCGCTGCATGAAGATTGCGCTGGAAATGGCCGGCAATCCCCGGATCGACTACCTCAACCCGCACGGCACCTCGACGCCGGTCGGCGATTCCAAGGAGATGGGCGCCGTCCGCAACGTGTTCGGCGATCAGCTGCCGATGATCTCCTCGACCAAGTCCCTGACCGGCCACAGCCTCGGCGCGGCGGGCGCACAGGAAGCCATCTACTGCCTGCTGATGATGCAGAACGGCTTTGCCGCCGAAAGCGCCCATATCGATAACCTCGACCCCGAGTTCGAGGGCATGCCGATTCTGCGCCAGCGGCACGAGGGCGAGCTGACCCACGTCATGTCCAACTCGTTCGGGTTCGGCGGCACCAACGGTACCCTGATCCTGTCGAAGGTCTGACCGGCTACCAGCCGCTTTCAGCGCCCGCCGCGGTAATGCATCCGGCAACGGCGCCAAGGTCTTGATTGTACTGCGCGTTCCCCGCGTAGCGCAGGGAGGCGGTGTCCAACGCGACCGACTGACGATCGTCGGCATGGGGCTGGCCGCCGATACCGATGCAGCGGGCATGGACTGCGCCGCCTTCGCCCGGTGCGACCAGGACGACGACATGCACGGGCCGGACGTCCTTCAATGCCTGATCAGCAATTTGATAGCGGACGCAGACCTCGGCTCCGCTGATCGAACTGTCCATACAGCGCTCGAGGCTTTCCGGCCCGAACTGCGAGGGCTGGTATTCGAACCAGGCCGATGGCTCACCCGCGTGTTCGACCAGGCCCTCGACGTAACGCCCCTGCTCATACGTGGCGCTGTCGAGGGGAATGACTTCGATCGCGATCGGCAGCCGCGGCGGGGCGGCCGTCCCCGCAGCCATCAGGGCCGCGGCGAAGATGCCAAATGCAGTCAGAACGGGAACGCGCATGACGCTGGGGCCTTGTGTAGCGGGCCAGCGGCCCTCCCGATCGAACTCTAGCGGAGGGCGTGCGAAGCGGCCAATACTGCAAACCTGACGATCTTCATACGGAGAACCCCTCTGGCGCCGCCTGACCCCTATATCCTTTTCCTGCTCGGCCTCGGTGCTGTCGTGCTCATGGTGTCCTGGGCCCCGGTGGGTCTGAAAAAGACGCCGCTGACCCTTGCCATCGTCTGTGTGCTTCTGGGTGTGGCGGTCTTCAGTCTCGGCTGGCTGGGCTTCGACCCGGACCCCCGCACCTGGGACACCATCACCGAGCGCCTCACCGAGGTGGTGGTCATCATCAGCCTGATGGGCGCCGGGCTGAAGCTGGACCGGAAGGTGGGCTGGCGCAGCTGGAACTCGACCTGGCGGCTTCTGGCCATTGCCATGCCGCTGACCATCCTCGGCGTCATGGCGCTGGGCATGTACGGGCTGGGCTTTTCGCTGGCCATGGCCCTGTTGCTGGGGGCCTCACTGGCGCCGACGGATCCGGTGCTCGCTGCCGACGTCCAGGTCGGCCCGCCCAAGTCCGGCGACGAGGACGAGGTCCGCTTTGGCCTGACCTCTGAAGCGGGGCTGAACGACTCGCTCGCCTTTCCCTTTGTCCATCTTGCCATCCTGGCCTCGGTCGGCGGGCTGGCTACCTCTGCGGGCTGGACCGACTGGGTCACGATCAAGGTGTTCTGGAAGCTGTTTGCGGGGGCCGGCGTCGGCTGGCTGGTCGGCAAGGGGCTGGGCTGGCTGATCTTCGCCAGCGAAAAGGCCGGGCTTTCGCGTCTGGGCGATGGGCTGGTAGCGCTCGCCGCGACCTTCATCGCCTATGCCGTCGCCGAGGTGGCGCACGGATACGGATTCCTGGCCGTCTTCGTCTGCGGGGTGACGATCCGGGCCTGGGAGCGGGACAACGACTTCCACAAGGAAATGCACCATTTCGCTGACCAGTTCGAACGCTTGCTGATCATGCTGCTGCTGGTCCTGTTCGGCGGGGCGCTGGCGAATGGCCTCCTGTCCTCATTGACTTGGACGGATGCCGCCATCGGTCTGGCCATCCTGCTGATCGTGCGGCCTGTCGCCGGGATGATCGCCATGATCGGCTCCCCCCATGCCGTGCGCGACCGGTTGCTGATGGCCTTTCTGGGTATCCGCGGGATCGGCTCGGTCTACTATGTCGCCTATGGCATCAACCACGGCGAGTTCGGCTCCAGCGAGCGGCTGTGGGCCATTCTGGGCTTTGTCATCCTGGCCTCGATCGTCATCCACGGGGTGACGGCTACCCCCCTGCTTGAGCGGCTGCGGCGCTGGCGGACGACGCATTGAGCCTTTCCCCCCGGCGGAGGCCCTGCTAACCCTCCCGCCCTGATTTCCGAGGAGACGACCATGGCTTCCGACAGCGGCTGGACCTTCCCCACCGGCGACCTGATGAAGGGCAAGAAGGGCCTGATCCTCGGCGTTGCCAATTCCAACTCCATCGCCTGGGGCATCGCCCAGCAGCTGGCCGCCCAGGGCGCCGAACTGGCCTTTACCTATCTGGGCGAGGGGCTGGAGCGCCGGGTGCGCCCGCTGGCCGAAAGCGTGGGCGCCAAGCTGATCGTCCAGGCCGATGTCACCGACGATGCCTCGATGGATGCGGCCTTTGCCGAGCTGGAAAAGACCTTCGGCACGATCGACTTCGTCGTCCACTCCGTGGCCTTCGCCAACAAGAATGAGCTGCAGGGCTCCTTCGTCGACAACACCACGCGCGACAGCTTCCTGCTGGCCATGAATATTTCGGTGTTCAGCTTTGTCGATGTCGCCCGCCGGGCCGCGAAACTGATGCCGAACGGCGGCGCCATGGTCACCATGACCTACCTCGGTGCCGAGCGGGCCATCCCCAACTACAATACCATGGGCGTGGCCAAGGCCGGGCTGGAGGCCGCGACCCGCTACATCGCCCGCGACCTCGGCCCCAAGGGTATCCGCGTCAACGCCATCTCGGCCGGGGCCATGCGCACGCTGTCGCTGGCTGGCATCTCCGGCGGTCGCGGCATGATCGCCCAGGGCCGCGCCATGTCGGCCATGAAGGAAGACACCTCGATGGAGGGGGTAGCCGGTTGTGCCCTGTGGCTGTGCTCGGATCTCGGCTTCTCGACGACGGGCGAAGTGGTGCACGTCGACGCCGGCTTCCACATGATGGGTCTGGGCGACGCGGAGGAGTAGAGCCTCAGTCCGGCTCGCGTTCACCCACTTCGGCGGGGCGCAGGGCGCGCAGCCAGCCGTCGGCCGTGTGGATCTCCGGCACAGCTTCGCGGGTGAAGGGCAGGTACCAGGTCTGCCCGCCGCCGAGCGGCGTGATCTCCAGCATGTCGTCGGCGCCGAAATTCTGCACGGCCCGGACCGAGCCGATCACCCTATCGGCCGCATCGCGGGCCTCGAGGCCGATCAGGTCAGCCAGATAGAATTCGTCCTCCTCGGGCGGGGGCAGGGTACCGCGGGCGATGTAGAGCTTGAGGCCGCGCAGGGCCTCGGCGTCCTCACGCGTCTTCACCTGTTCGGCGCGGCCCACCACGCCCTTCTTGTCCGGCCGGGCGATGGTCAGGGTCAGGGCCGGGGTGCCGTCGGCGCGCAACAGCGGGCCATAATCCATCACGGTCATGGGTTCGGCCGTGAAGGTGGTCAGGCGCACCTCGCCCTTCACGCCAAAGGCGCCGCCCACCTGGGCCACGAGGATCAATCTGTCTGTCGTCATGTCCGAGCCTCTACAGCAGACCGGCGCCCATGAAAAAGGGCGGTGCCGCATGGACACCGCCCCTGTTCATGTCGCGCGGGGAAATCAGCCCTCGGCCTTTTCCTCGGTCGCCTCTTCGGCGGCGGGAGCCTCTTCGGCAGCAGCCTCTTCAGCGGCGGCTTCGGCAGCCGGAGCCTCCTCGGCGGGCGCTTCTTCCGCCGGAGCGTTCCTGGCGGCTTCGGCTTCTTCCTTGGCCTTGGCAGCGGCTTCGGCGGCTTCGGCCTTGGCAGCGGCTTCGGCTTCCAGACGGTCAGCTTCGCGCTGGGCGCGCTCGGCGGCGCGTTCCTGGGCCTTCTTGCCCGGCTGACCCTTGTTCGGGTTGTTGCCCTGGGTCCACTTGACCTTTCCGACCAGGGCTTCGTCCTGGCTCTGGCTGATGAAGCGGGCGACGCGGTCGGTCGGCTGGGCGCCCTTGCCCAGCCATTCCGAGATGCGATCGGCCTTCAGGGTGACGCGCGGCTTGTCGCCGTCCTTGGGCAGCATCGGGTTGTAGGTGCCGACGCGCTCAATGAACTTGCCATCGCGCGGGGCGTGGCTGTCGGCGATCACGATGTGATAGTAGGGGCGCTTCTTGGTGCCGCCACGCGACAGACGAATCTTCAGCATTTTCAGTCTCTTTCTTCAGGGAAACGGGTCAGGATTTCTTGGTGGGCAGACCGGGCAGGCCGGGCAGTCCACCGGGGGGCATGCCGCCACCCAGACCGGACAGCCGGTCCTGGATGGCCTTCATCTCTTCGGCCGAGGGCTCGGGCATCCGCCCGCCGCCCATGGCCTTCAGCCGGGCCATGTCAGGCTGGCCGGGTCCGCCGCCGAGACCGCCCAGCATGGCGGCCATCTGCTGCATCTTTTTGGGGCCGCCGCGCGCCAGAGACTTGACCATATCGGCCATCTGGCGGTGCTGTTTCAGCAGGCGGTTGATGTCCTGGACCTCGACGCCGGCGCCGGCGGCGATGCGCTTCTTGCGGCTGGCGTTGAGCAGGTCGGGCTTCTTCCGCTCGGCCTTCGTCATCGAGCTCAGGATCGCCTGCTGGCGTCCGATCATCCGGTCGTCGACGCCGGTTTCGGCCATCTGGGCCTTCATCTTGGCCACGCCGGGCAGCATGCCCATGATCCCCTGAAGGCCGCCCATCTGCTTCATCTGCTGCAGCTGGGCCGCGAGGTCGTCGAGGTCAAACTTGCCCTTGGCCAGCTTTTTCGCCATGGCCTCGGCCTTGGCGGCATCGAGGTCCTGACTGGCCTTTTCGACCAGGGCCACGATATCGCCCTGGCCCAGGATGCGACCGGCGACGCGGCGGGCGTCGAACACGTCAAGGGCGTCGACCTTCTCGCCCGCGCCGATGTATTTGATCGGCAGGCCGGTGACGGCCCGCATCGACAGCATGGCGCCGCCGCGGCCGTCGCCGTCGGCGCGGGTCAGCACCAGCCCGGTCAGCGGCAGCCGCTCGTGGAAGGCCCTGGCCGTGCGCACCGCGTCCTGACCGGTCAGGCTGTCGGCGACCAGCAGGGTTTCCACCGGCTTCGACACCGCGGCGACCTCGGCCACCTCATTCATCAGACCCTCGTCGAGGGTGATGCGTCCGGCGGTATCCAGGATCAGGACGTCAAAGCCCTGCAGTTTCGCCGATTGCAGGGCGCGCTTGGTGATCTGGACCGCGCTTTCGCCCGCCACGATCGGCAGGGTCGCGACCTCAATCTGCTGGCCAAGCGTAGCCAGCTGCTCCATGGCCGCCGGACGACGCGTGTCCAGCGAGGCCATCATGACCTTCTTCTTGTCGAACTTTGTCAGGCGCAGTGCCAGCTTGGCCGAGCTGGTGGTCTTGCCCGAGCCCTGCAGGCCGGCCATCAGGATCACGGCGGGCGGGGTGGCGTTCAAATTGATGCCGACCGGCTCCTCGCCGCCCAGCATCTCGATCAGGCCGTCATAGACGATCTTGACCACCTGATCGGCCGGCTTGACCGAGCGGATGACCTCCTCACCCTTGGCCTTTTCGCTGGCGAAGGCGATGAAGTCCTTGACCACGGGCAGGGCGACGTCGGCCTCCAGCAGGGCCACGCGCACCTCGCGCATCGCCTCGGCAATGTCCTTTTCGGACAGGGCGCCGCGGCCGGTGATCCGGTCAAAGACGCCTGTCAGTCGCTCGTTCAGAGCCTCGAACATCAGAACCTCAAGTCACGCACAAAACGACCTCAGCCCCAGCGGACGATCACGTCGGCTGGGGGCCTCTCCCGGCTCATCCCGCGTCGCATGCGGGGATCGTCCGGGTGGAGGGCGCGAGGTCAACTTGCGCCGGAAGCGGCGGTGTATGGCGGAAAACCGGGAAAAGGGCAAGTCGGGCCCCATTCTGCCGAGCCGCAGGGCACGGAACTGCACAAATTCCGTTACGCAGGGACGCGCCGCCTGTCCTTCCGGGGCATGGCACGCCTATCGTTGATCTTCAAGGAGAGCCCATGACCGACACCCTGCTCGCCGACACCGCGACCCCCGACCGCCTGCGCGAAGAGGTCCGCCTGCTGGGCAGTGTGCTGGGCGACGTCATCCGCGAGGCGGGGGGCGAGGATCTGTATGACCGGATCGAGGCGGTTCGCCGGGCCTCCGTGGCCTATCACCGCGACGGGGCCGACACCCGCGACGCGTCCGAGCTGGAACGCCTGCTGGCCGGGCTCAGCTCGGAACAGGCGGTGGGCCTGACCCATGGCTTTGCCATCTTTTCCCTGCTGGCCAATGTCGCCGAGGACCGCGAGGCCCGCAGACGCGCCCGCGACGCGGAAGGTCAGGGTGCCACTACCGACGATCGCCCGGATACGCCCGAGGCGGCGCTGGCCTGGCTGTCCGGCGGCGGCGCAGACCGCAAGGCGGTGATCAACATCCTCGCCCGGGGCCTGATTTCGCCGGTGCTGACGGCCCACCCGTCCGAGGTCCGTCGCAAGAGCGTGCTCGACCGGATCGCGGCCCTGTCGGCCCTTCTGGACGGGCGCGGCGAGGGGCAGGGGCCCAGCCCGGCGCTGCGGCGGCAGGTGTTCCTGCTGTGGGCCACCCGTCTGGTCCGCACCTCCGGCCTCGTCGTGCAGGACGAAATCGACACCGTGGTCTCCTTTCTGGAGCAGGTCTTTCTTGAGGCGGTGCCCGAGCACCTGAATGCCTGGCGCAAGCGGCTGGACGCGCCGGACCTCAAGCCCTTCCTTACGGTCGGCAGCTGGGTCGGCGGCGACCGCGATGGCAATCCCAATGTCGATGCCTCGGTCATGGACGCGGCCTTCCGCACCCAGACGCGGGCGGCGCTGGGCGCCTGTCTCGACTCGGTTCATGCGTTGGGTGCAGAGCTCAGCCTGTCCGAGGAATTGGTCGAGCCCACGCCCGAACTGACGGCACTGTCGGACGCCTCGGGCGACACTTCGCCCCACCGTCAGGGCGAGCCCTTTCGCCGGGCGCTGACCCAGATCTATGCGCGCCTCGCCGCCGACTATCAGGCCAAGGTGGGAGCACCGCCACCCCGCCCGCCCGGCTTTACCGCCGAGTCATACGGCAGACCCGAGCCCTTCATTGCCGATCTGAAGGTGCTGCGGAATGCCCTGCAGGCGGCAGACGTTCAGGCCTTCACCGATGATGCCCTGTCTCGCCTGATCGACCGGGTAGAGGCCTTCGGCTTCCATCTTGCGGTGATCGATATGCGCCAGAATGCCGATGTGCACGAGCGGGTCGTCGCCGATCTGTTCCGCGTCGCCGGTGTCGCCGATGACTATGCCATGCGCGACGAGGCCGGGCGGATGGCGCTGCTGCGCGCCGAACTGGCCAGCCGTCGCCCGCTGTTCGTGCCGGGGGCGAGCGACTATGCCGAAGAGACGCTCAAGGAGCGCGCCATCCTCTTGGCGGCCGCGCGCGCGATCGACACCTTCGGCCCGGGCGCCATCCGCACCTATATCGTTTCCAAGACCGAAAGCCCGTCCGATCTTCTGGAAGTCTATCTGGTGCTGAAGGAAGTCGGCCTGTTCGACCCGGCATCGCCCGGGACCTGCCCCATCCAGGCCGTTCCCCTCTTCGAGACCATCACCGACCTTCAGGCCGCGCCCGTCACCCTGCGCGCCCTGATGGCCGAGCCCGCGCCGCTGGCGCTGGCCCGCGCGCGCGGGGTGCAGGAGGTGATGATCGGCTATTCCGACTCCAACAAGGACGGCTCCTATCTCACCTCGACGTGGGAGCTGAACCACGCTTCCAGGGCGCTGCGCGACGTCGCGCGCGAGGCCGGCGTGGGGCTGCAGCTGTTTCACGGCCGGGGCGGCGCGGTCGGCCGGGGCGGGGGCTCCAGCTTTGCCGGCGTCGTCGCCCAGCCGCGCGGCACGGTCGAGGGCCGTATCCGCGTGACCGAACAGGGCGAGGTCATCGCCAACAAATACGGTGAACCCGGCGTCGCCCGGCGCAATCTGGATGCCCTGACCAGTGGCGTGGTGCTGGCCTCGCTGCGCAAGGAAAGCGGGGAGGGTCCGGCTGAACGGCATGGCCCCCTGATCTCGCGCCTCAGCGAGGCATCGATGCAGGCTTACCGTGCCCTCGTCTATGAGACGCCCGGCTTCATCGACTATTTCCGCGCCGCGACGCCGATCTCCGAACTGTCAGAACTGAAGATCGGTTCCCGCCCCGCCTCGCGCAGCTCCTCGACGCGGATCGAGGATCTGCGGGCCATTCCCTGGGTGTTCAGCTGGAGCCAGTCGCGGGTCATGCTGCCCGGCTGGTACGGCTTCGGCTCGGCCCTTGCCACTCTGGATGACGCCGAGGTGGATACACTGAAAGGACTGGTCGGCGACTGGCCCTTCCTCGCCACCCTGATCCAGAACATGGAAATGGTCATGGCCAAGTCGGACATGGCCGTGGCCCGCCGCTATGCCAGTCTGGTGCCGGACCGGGTGCTGGCCGAAGACATCCACGGCCGGATCGCCGCCGAATGGCAGCTGACCCACGACGCCGTCATGCGCCTGACCGGCCAGTCCAGCCTGCTGGAACGACAGCCCGAACTGGCGCGCCTGATCCAGCTGCGCCTGCCCTATATCGAGCCGCTCAACCATGTGCAGGTCGAGCTGATCCGCCGCCGCCGCGCCGGTGATGACGACCCTGCCGTGCGCGAGGGCATCCTCGTCGCTCTGAACGGCATCGCCGCCGGCCTCCGGAACAGTGGCTGACGCACACGAAAAGGGGCCGGAGGATCGCTCCCCCGGCCCCCCATCTTCATGCTCGTCACGCTCAAGCAGCGAGCCGCCGCGCGGCGAGCGGTCGCGTCACTAGTTGACGGGGAACCCGCGAACCCGCAGCAGGGCGGCAACGTCCGGATCCCGTCCACGGAAGCGGCGATAGGCTTCGCCGCGGTCGGTAGTGTTGCCTTCGGCCAGAATGATCGCCTTGTAGCGACTGGCGATGTCCGGATTGAAGACATCACCCGACTGCTCGAAATAGGCCCAGGTGTCGGCGTCCATCACCTCGGACCACAGGTAGCTGTAATAGCCCGCCGAATAGGCGTCCGAGGTGAACAGGTGATTGAACTGCGGCAGGCGGTGCCGCATCACAATCTCGTCCGGCATGCCGAACCGCGCCAGGCTCTCCCGCTCAAAGGCGTCGATGTCGGTCGGCGGGTTGGCCCGGGTGTGCAGGTCCATGTCGACCAGGGCCGACGACAGATAGCTGACGGTGGCATAGCCCTGGTTGAAGGTGGCCGCCGCCTCGATCTTGTCGACCAGCTCCTGCGGCATGGGCTGACCGGTTTCGACGTGCTTCATGAAGCCATCGAGGATCGGTCGCGACAGCACCCAGTGCTCGTGCACCTGCGACGGATACTCGACGTAGTCACGCGGCGTTCCGCCCAGCGACGGGTAGGTCACCTTGTAGGACAGATAGTGCAGGGCGTGACCGAACTCGTGGAACAGGGTCTCGGCATCGTCCAGCGAGATCAGCAGGGGCTGACCGGCCTCGGCCTTGATGAAGTTGTTGTTGTTCGAGACCAGCTGGTTGCCGCCCCCGTCATAGGCCCAGCCCAGACGATAGCTGGTCATCCACGCGCCCGAGCGCTTGCCCGGGCGGGCGAAGTCGTCGGAGTAGAACAGGCCGATGTGACGGCCCGAGGCCTTGTCCTTGACCTCGAACACCTCGACGTCGGGGTGGAAGACCGGCACCGACCCGGCGGGCACCGGGGTGAAGGTGTAACCGTACAGGCGCTCGGCCATGTAGAAGGCACCACGCTTCACCGCATTCAGTTCGAAATAGGGCTTCAGCTCGTTCTGATCGAGGTCGTACTTCTGCTTCCGGACCTTCTCGGCATAGTACAGATAGTCCCACGGCTCGATGTCGTGACCGGCGATGGCGCGCATGTCGGCGACCTCTTCGGTGACACGCGCCTTGGCCGGCTCCCAGACCCGCATCATCAGGTCCATCGCTGCCTCGGGGGTCTTGGCCATGGTGTCCTGCATCCGCCATTCGGCATGATGGGCATAGCCCAGCAGGCGGGCGCGCTCGGCTCGCAGCTTCACGATCTCGGCGATGGTGTCGTTGGTGTCGTTGGCGCCGCCGTTGTCACCCCGATTGACGAATTTGCGCCAGACGACTTCTCGCATGGCGCGGTCGTCGGCAAAGCTCAGATATGGGTCGACGCTCGAGCGCGTGTTGACGATGGCCCAGCCCTCGACGTCCCGGTCGCGCGCCGCCGCGGCCGCAGCAGCCTTGTTCGACGCAGGCAGCCCCGCGGTCTGGGATTCGTCCGTCAGCACGGTCCAGGTGTTCTCGTCGGCCACCACGGCCTGACCGAAGCGGGTGAAGGCGCTGGACAGGGCCGAGTTGATGCGGCCCAGCTCGGCCTTGCCTGCGGCATCCAGGGCGGCCCCGTTGCGGGTAAAGCTGTCGCGGCTGCGCTCGGCGATCCGGGTCTGCTCCGGCGTCAGGCCCGCGGCGCGGGCGCCGTCGGCCACGGCCTTGATCCGGGCGAACAGTTTGGCGTTGAAGGTCGTCTCGTCGCCGGCGGCCGACAGCAGGGGCGACACCTCGCGCTGGACGGCCTGATAGTCGGCCGAACCGATGTTGGAGCTCATCACCCCGAACAGGCTGAGGGCGCGGCCCAGCGGTTCGCCCGCCATCTGCAGGGCGACCATGGTGTTGGCGAAGGTCGGTGGCTTGGGGTTATCGGCGATGGCGTTGATCTCGGCCCGCTGCAGGTCGATGCCCTCGACGATGGCCACCTTCAGCTTGTCGGCGGTCACCGACGGCCAGGGCGGCACGCCTTCATAGGGGCCGGTCCACGGCTGCAGCAGCTCGGCACGCGGCGTCTGTTGCGGCAACACGGCCCGCGCGATCTCGGCATCGCGGGCGAGGGCTTCGGGGCTCAGGCCGGCGGACGATCCGCCTCCCATGCCCATGCCCATATTGGCGCAGCCGGTGAGGGCAAAAAGACTGCCCCCTGCGGCGAGAAGCTGGCGTCTGTCCATGAAAAATGGCTCCCTTGGTGATGTTGGATCGCAGCCTAGGCCATGACGCGGCTCCCGTCACCTCAACGGACTGTAATGACCGCCGGTGTGACCTTGTGATCCGGGGCTTGCCATGGGTCCGGCGCGCCGGGCATGAGGGAGGGCGACGGGTCCGGCCCGTGCCGCGCGTAATGAAGGGGCCCTGATGGCCATTGGTGTGTTCGATTCCGGGGTGGGCGGCCTGACCATCCACCGCACGCTGACGCGGCGTTTCGCCGGGCGGAACTTTCTCTATCTTGCCGACCAGAAACACGCGCCCTATGGCGGCCTGAAGGGCGAGGAGATCGTTGATCTGACCCGCGCGGGCTGCGAGCGGCTGTTCGCCGAAGGGGCGTCCGTCGTCGTACTGGCCTGTAATACGGCGTCGGCCATCGCTCTTCGCCGCCTGCAGCAGACCTGGGTGCCCGAGGCCGCGCGAACCTTCGGGCGGCCCGTAAACGTGCTGGGCATCATCGTCCCGACCATAGAGGCCGCGACCGGCCTGCCGTGGACCTATGCCCGCGAAACGGACGACCGCTTCCGCGACGAACGCAAGTCGGCGGTCGAGGTTCTGGGCCTGTTCTGCACCCAGGCCACGGCCAACAGCCGCGTCTACGAAATCGAGATCGACAAGCGGCGCGAGGACCTGGCCGTCTTCACCGAACCCTGCCCGGGACTGGCCGGACAGATCGAGGCCGGTCTGGCCGAGGACGAACTGCGGAGCACGGTGCGCGATCATGTCCAGGCGCTCCGCCGTCGCATTGGTCGCTGGCCGGACAAGGTGATCCTGGGCTGCACCCACTATGGCATCGTCGCCCCCCTGTTCGCCGAGGCCCTGCCCGAAGGCACGCCGGTCATTGGCCAGCCCGACGCTGTGGCCGATGCGCTGGAGCGCTATTTCGGCCGCCATCCGGAATATGCGCTGGGTGATCAGGGGCGTCTGAGGTTCCTGACGACCGGATCTCCCGGTGGCCAGAGCGAACGCGTCGAACGCTTCTGGGGCGAACCCCTGACCTTCGAGAAGGCTTGATCATGCGCACTCTGATGTTTGCTTTCGCCCTCGCCCTTGCAGGGCTGGTGAATTCTCCCGTCGCCGCAGAGATTGTTTCTCGGAGCGAAGACGCCTTCACCCTGAAGTTTCAGGGCCCGACCCGTCTCGGTCCTGCCGGGGTGGCAGACGCGTTCTCGGAGGTGGAACTATGGTGGGATCCGGCGCACAGCTACACCGGGGATGCCGCCAATCTCAGTCTCGACCTGGCACCCGGTGGTTGCTGGTGCGAGGCCATGCCTGATGGCACCCGCCTCGACCACGGGCGGGTCGTGCCCGACGTTTACGGAGAAGTCCGTCTCCATGCGCCGTTCGGGCCGCTCCGGTCCATGGCGACCCGGGCCGATCTGATCGTCACCTGGTCGCTGGCCGACGGCGTGGTCACGCCCACCTGGACCTTCATCGTCGAGGGACCGGGCGTCGGTGCCCTGGCTGAGCCTGTCGATGGCGTCATGGGCGGCGGCTTTGCGCGCTGGATCGCCCATATGGACGCCCGCGCCGCCGCCCTCTGATCAGGCGTTCAGTGCCTCGGCCGAGGCGACGATGCGGCCGGCGGCATGCACGACCGCGCCGATGCGCAGGGCGGCCTGGACCTGGGGCGCGGTAAAACCGTGCTGGCGCAGGGGCGCCTCATGGGCATCAATACAGGCGCCGCAGCCATTGATGGCTGACACCGCCGTGCACCACAGCTCGAAGTCCATCTTGTCGACGCCGGGGTTGGCGATGACGTTCATCCGCAGCCGCGCCGGCAGGGTCCCGTATTCCTTGTTCTTCATCAGGTGCAGGGACCGGTAGTAGATGTTGTTCATGCCCATAATGGCCGCCGCAGCACGGGCCGCATTCAGCGCTTCGGGCGTCAGCTTCCCGGCCGCGGTGGCCTCGATTGCGCGCACTACCGGCACCGTGCCCACTGCATGGGCCGAGGCGAGGAAACAGCCCCACTTCTGCTGGTCGTTCAGCACCGTCTCGCTGGCCAGCGAGCTGAGATTCAACGAGATATCCTTGGCATAGGCCGGGATCAGATCACGCAGGGCGTCGAGGGACATTTTCGAGGTTTCCCTTCGGGAAGCGGCTACCGCTCGCGACGCGGTCGCTCGCTGCTTGAGCCGCATATGGACATGGAGGGTTCAGGCGCGATCGCGCTCAAGCCGCGAGGCTCCGCGAGCCGAGCATAGCGCCCAAAAAAGAAAGCGAGCGCGGAAGGCGGCGATCACGTACCACCGCCTTCCACAACTCAGGTCGCCGCCTTACGCGGCGAGCGTCTCGCCGCCGACGGGGCGGTTGCAGGCGCACAGCTCGTCGGTCTGCAGGGCGTCCACGACACGCAGGGTATCGGCCGGGGCGCGACCCACGTTCAGATTGGTCACATAGACATGCTGGACGACATTGTGCGGATCGACGACGAAGGTGGCGCGCAGGGCGACGCCCTCGTCCTCGTTCAGGATGCCCAGTTCGCGGGCGAACTTGCCGCCGTTGTCGGCGAACTGCCAGATCGGCAGCTTGTTCAGGTCGGCGTGGTCGCGACGCCAGGCCAGCTTGACGAACTCGTTGTCGGTCGAGCCGCCGAGCACCACGGTGTCGCGGTCTTCGAAGTCGCGGGCCAGCGAGGCGAATTCGGCGATTTCAGTCGGGCAGACGAAGGTGAAGTCCTTCGGATAGAAGAAGATGACCTTCCACTTGCCTTCGAAGCTGGCCTCGGTGACCGGCTCAAAGGCCGAGACGCCGTCCTCTTCGTGGCTGTTGAAACCGGGCTTCACACCGATGATTTTGAATGCAGGCAGTTTTTCGCCGACGCCGAGCATGGGCACTCCTTGGTCTGGGATGAATGAATGTCACGGGCCGGGGGGAGCCGACCGCACGGCCGGGACTTGGGGGCTCAGCCCGAGGAAGTCAAATCAATCCTTTCGCACCCGCGAATAGATTTCGCTTATGCGAAGCCGTATAGTGGCGGACTGTCCCTCCGGAGTGTCCGCATGCTGCCCACCCTTCGCCAGCTGCAGTATCTGAAACTGCTCGCCGAGCATGGCTCGTTCAGCCGGGCCGCCGAGGCTGCGCATGTCAGCCAACCGGCGTTGAGTTCGGGCGTGCAGGAGCTGGAGCGGATTCTGGGCGCCGCCGTCGTCGAGCGCACCCGGGGTCGGGTCCAGCTGACCGCCGTCGGCTCCGAGGCCGTGCGCCGGGCCGAGGACGTCCTGGCGCGCACCGAGGATCTGGTCGAGGCAGCGCGCAATGCCGGCAAGCCCCTGTCCGGCCGCTTTCGCCTCGGGGTGATTCCGACCGTCGCCCCCTTCCTGTTGCCCGCCAAACTGCCGGGATTGAAGATCGCCTATCCGGCCCTGCGGCTGTTCATCCGCGAAGATCTGACCCCCCGTTTGGTCGCCGGTCTGAAGGCTGGACAGCTGGACGCCGCCGTCATCGCCCTGCCGTACGATGCGCCAGGCATCGATCACGCCCGCATCGGCGATGACGAGATTCTGGCCGCCGCCCCCATTGGCCATCGGCTGGCCGGCACGGGCCCTATCCCTCCGGGGTCGCTCCGCGCCGACGACCTGATCTTGCTGGAAGATGGCCACTGTCTCCGGGACCAGGCGCTCGCGGCGTTCGACATCGAAGCGCCCCGGGGAGAAGATGTCTTTGCCGCGACGTCGCTGCATACGCTGGTGCAGATGGTGTCTTCGGGGCTGGGGGTCAGCTTCCTTCCGGAAATGGCCGTGCGGGCCGGCCTTGCCGACGACCCCGGCGTCGTGGTCCGGCCGATCAGCGCCGACGCGCCGCGTCGCGAGATTGTGGTTGCATGGCGCACCGGCTCCAGCCGCGCCGCCGAAGCCCGCCTGCTGGCCGCCGCCCTGAAACTGGACTGAGTCTGCCGCCTTCATTGCGGAAAATACACTAGGGGGCCGTGAAAAGTCAGGGCATGTGGCGGATCAGGCTTTCGTCATAACCCCGGCCCCTGAAATGAACCGCCCCCTGTCTCTCGTTACGGCCACACTGGCCCTTGCGACCACCGCCGCCTGTGCTCCCGTCATTGAGGGTGGCCCCCCGCTCGACCTGCCGCCCGGCCTGGCAGAGACCGCCTCGATCGGGACCATCTACATGTCCAGCGACTGGCTGCAGGTCGAGGACGATTTCTCCGAAACCTTTATCGACGAGGTAGGAGAGGAGATGCGCACGTGCGCCTACGGCACCTGGCCGCTCGACCTCAGACTTCACGTCGAGGACGTGCACCGCGCCGGACGACTCGAGGTCGCACTCAATGGCGAAGGCCGGCATCAGGTCCGCGCCGTGGCCGAATTGGTCGATCCCCGTCGCGATAATCTTGTCGTAGGCCGCTACCCGCTGGTGGTCGAGGTCGATGCGGGCGGGCGCATGGCGGGCATCTTCGGCGACCGCCAGATGATCGTCGCCGAGGCCTTCGGTCGTGCCCTGTGCGATGCCGCCTTCTCCCGCAACCCGCGCCGTCCCGGGCCGCACAACGCGACGCCGAACTGATGCGGACCCGCCCACTGATTTTGGCTGCAGCGACCCTCGCGCTCGGCGGATGCACGTCTGATTTCTGGGATATGGATCCCGAGGCGCGGATCGCGATCCCGCCTGCACAGGCCTCCTCGTTCCGGATCGACCGGATCGAGGTCCGCAGCAGCTACTACAACCCGCCGGATGACTTCTCCCGCGCGTTCATCCCGGCCTTCCGCGGCCGGACTGACGCCTGTGCCCGTGGCCAGACCGTGCTGCGCGCCGTCGTCTTCATCCACGCGCTCGATCGGGGCGGCACCCTGCTGGACGACGAAGGGCGCGGGCGTCTGTCCGGCAGTGTCGATCTCATGGATTCGCGCGGTCGGGTCGTTGGACGCTATCCCCTTTCGGCGACTCTGCCGGGCCCCGGCGGCGACCTCGCGGAACGGCGCGTGAGGCTCGCCGACGCCCTCGGCGCCCAGCTGTGCCGCGAGGCGTTCGTCCCGGGCGCCTGACATGAAAAAGGCCGGAGCGAACCCCGGCCTGTTCCATGTTCAGGTCGTGACGCACCGTCAGTCCTTGGCCAGGTTCCGCAGCACATAGGGCATGACGCCCCCGGCGGTGAAGTATTCCAGCTCGGTGGCGTTATCGATGCGGCAGCGCACCGGGAAGCGGGCCATCTTGCCGTCGGCGGCGCGGAACAGCTCCACCCACAGATCCTGACGCGGCTTCAGCTTGCCGACATTGGCATCTGACAGGCCGCGAATGGTGACGATCTCCTCGCCGGTCAGGCCCAGCCGGGTCCAGCCGTCCTGTTTGAACTGCAGCGGCACAACGCCCATGCCGATCAGGTTCGAGCGGTGAATCCGCTCATAGCTCTCGGCGATGACCGCGCGAACGCCCAGCAGGCGCGTGCCCTTGGCCGCCCAGTCCCGCGACGAGCCCGTGCCGTATTCCTTGCCGGCGAACACGACCAGCGGACGGCCTTCGGCCTGGTAGCGCATGGCCGCGTCATAGATCGACATGGTGTCGCCCGACGGGAAATGCTTGGTCACGCCGCCTTCGATGTCCGGGGTGATCTTGTTCCGGATGCGGATGTTGGCGAAGGTGCCGCGCATCATCACCTCGTGGTTACCGCGACGGGCCCCGTACGAGTTAAAGTCCAGCGCATCGACGCCGTGCTCGGTCAGATAGACCCCGGCGGGTGAGCTCTTCTTGATCGAACCGGCCGGGCTGATGTGGTCGGTGGTAATCGAGTCGCCGAAGATGCCCAGGATGCGCGCCTCGACCACATCCGTGACGGCCGCCGGCTCCATCGTCATGCCGTCGAAATAGGGCGGGTTCTGCACATAGGTCGAGGTGTCGTCCCAGGTATAGGTCTGGCCACCGGCGGTCTCGATACCCTGCCAGTGCCTGTCGCCCTTGAAGACGTCGGCGTAGCGCTTGGCGAACATGGCCGGGGTGACGGCCTTCTTCTGGATGTCGGCGATTTCCTGATTGGTGGGCCAGACGTCCTTCAGGAAGACATCCTTGCCCTTCTTGTCCTTGCCGATCGGATCTTTGGTGATGTCGATGTGCATAGAACCGGCCAGGGCATAGGCGACGACCAGCGGCGGGCTGGCCAGATAGTTGGCCTGCACGTCGGGGTTTACCCGGCCCTCGAAATTGCGGTTACCCGACAGGACCGAGGTCGCCACCAGACCATTGTCATTGATGGCCTTCGACACGGCGGGATCCAGCGGACCCGAGTTGCCGATACAGGTTGTGCAGCCATAGCCGACCAGGTTGAAGCCCATGGCGTCCAGATCTTCCTGCAGGCCGGCGGCGGTCAGATAGTCGGTGACCACCTGCGAGCCGGGCGCCAGCGAGGTCTTGACCCACGGCTTGACCGACAGGCCCAGCTTGCGGGCCTTGCGCGCCACCAGACCGGCGGCGATCAGCACCGACGGGTTGGAGGTGTTGGTGCAGCTGGTAATGGCGGCGATCACCACGTCGCCATCACCCAGATCGAATTTCTCACCCTCGACGGCGACGCGCGGTGCGTCGGTCTCGCGGCCGAACACCTCACCCAGCGCAGTCTGGAAGGCCGGGGCGGCATTGGTCAGCTCGACCCGGTCCTGCGGGCGCTTGGGTCCGGCCAGCGACGGCACGACCTCGGCCATGTCCAGTTCCAGAACGTCGGTGAACACCGGGTCCTCGGAGCTGGCGTCGATCCAGAGCCCTTGCGCCTCCGCATAGGCCTTGACCAACGCAACCCGCGCCTTGTCGCGGCCGGTGGCCGTCAGATAGTCGAGGGTGGCCTGCGACACCGGGAAGAAGCCGCAGGTCGCGCCGTATTCGGGGGCCATGTTGGCGATGGTCGCCTGGTCCTCGATGGTCAGGACGTTGACGCCCGGGCCGAAGAATTCCACGAACTTGCCGACCACGCCCTTCTTGCGCAGCATCTGGGTGACGGTCAGCACCAGATCGGTGGCGGTGGCACCTTCCGGCAGGCGACCGGTCAGCTTGAAGCCGATAACCTCGGGGATCAGCATCGGGATCGGCTGGCCCAGCATGGCGGCCTCGGCCTCGATGCCGCCCACGCCCCAGCCCAGAACCGACAGGCCGTTGATCATGGTGGTGTGGGAGTCGGTGCCGACCACAGTGTCGGGATAGGCGACAGTCTTCTTGCCTTCCTCGGCGGTCCAGACGGTCTGGGCCAGATGCTCCAGGTTCACCTGGTGGCAGATGCCGGTGCCCGGGGGCACGACGCGGAAATTGTTGAAGGCCGACGAGCCCCAGCGCAGGAACTTGTAACGCTCGATATTGCGCTCATACTCGCGGGCGACATTGGCCTCGAAGGCTTCGGGCGTGCCGTAGTGGTCCACCATGACCGAGTGGTCGATGACCAGGTCGACGGGGTTCAGCGGATTGATCTTCTTGGGATCGGCTTCCAGCTTGGCCATGGCGTCGCGCATGGCGGCCAGGTCGACGACGGCCGGAACGCCCGTGAAATCCTGCATCAGCACGCGCGCCGGACGGAAGGCGATCTCGTGCTCGACCGAGCCCTTGTTCTCGACCCAGGCGGCGACAGCTTTCAGGTCATCGGCGGTGACCGAGACGCCGTCCTCGTTCCGCAGCAGGTTCTCCAGCAGAACCTTCATCGAGCGCGGCAGGCGGGAAATCCCGGTGAGACCGGCTTCCTCTGCGGCGGCAAGGCTGTAATAGGCATACTTCTTACGCCCGACGGCGAGATCCCGGCGGGTGGCGTGAGTGTCGATTGACGGCATGGAGAGCTTCCTCTGGCAAAGGCCGCCCGGACATCCGGTTGCGCGATCGCGCGACAGACGCAGGGGCACACAGGTCCCCGGCGCGCGCGGCGAAAGCCTGCTGCGGCTGTCGCGGATATAGTGCGCGGTTGCGTGCACGTCCATGTATCCCTGTCGGCGCCATGGACATTGAGAGCGGTTCGCAAAACATCGGTGCCGGTATGATCCGTCTCATGCTCGACGGCCTGACCGTGCGGCGCGGGGAGCGCAGACTGTTCGACGGCCTGAACCTGACGGTCCGACCTGGCGAGGCCGTCGCGTTCACCGGTGCAAATGGCGCAGGCAAGAGCAGCCTGTTGCGCGCCATCGCCGGCCTGCTGACGCCCGAGGCCGGGCGGATACGGTTCGACGATAACGGGCAGGATCTCCACCCGGAGGTCGCCCGCACCCGCCATCTGCATCTGATCGGCCATCAGGACGGGTTTCGCTCCGGCCGAACCGCGCGCGAGGAACTGGCCTTTCAGGTCGGCTGGTGCGGCGGAGGTCCGGGCGGCGTCGACGAAGCGGTGAAGGCGCTGGGCCTTGAAGGGCTCATGGATCTCGAGGTCCGGCGGCTGTCGGCCGGGCAACGGCGGCGGCTGGCGCTGGCCCGCCTGCTGGCCGCCCCGCGTCCGGTTTGGCTGCTGGACGAACCCCTGTCGCCGCTTGACGCTCGTTGGCGGGGCGAGGTCGGCCAGCTGATGCAGGCGCATCTGGCGGGCGGCGGCATTCTTCTGGCGGCGGTCCACGACCCCCTGCCCATCCCGGCCCGCATCTGCGAGATAGGCGGGGCGGCATGAGCGCGGCCCTGCTTCTGCTCCGGCGCGAAATGGCCCTGTCGTGGAACGGCGGTGGGGGGCCGCTGCTGGCCTGCGGCTTTCTGCTGAGCCTCGCGGTCATCGTGCCGCTGGGCGCCGGGCCGGGCCTGGACCAGTTGGCTAATCTGGCGCCCGGCCTGGTCTGGTTGGCGCTTTCATTGGCCAGCTTGTTGACGCTGGAACGTCTGTTCGAACGCGACTTCGAGGACGGCACCCTCGACCTGCTGGCGCTCGGGCCCCTGCCGGACGAGGGCGTGGTCGCGCTCAAGGCACTGGCCCACTGGCTGACCCTTGGCCTGCCGCTGGCCGCCATGACCCTGCCCGTCGGGATCAGCCTTGGCCTCGCCCCGGCCCAATTGCCCCTGCTGGCCCTGACGGCGGCGGTCGGCGCCCTGACCTTTTCCGCTACCGGGGCGCTGGGCGCGGCGCTGGCCATCGGGGCGCGGAAGGGCGGCCTGTTGATCGCGGTCATCGTCCTGCCGCTGTTCCTGCCGCCGGTGATCTTCGGAGCGGGGGCGCTGGTCGCCCAGGCGGACGGTCGCTCGCCCGCTCCGGCGCTGGCCCTGCTGTTCGCCTGCGCCCTCGTGGCGGTGGTGATAGGCGTGCTGGCCGGCGCTGCCGGTCTCCGGGGCAGCCGCACATGACGTACCTGCCCGCGACATGCGGGGCGCTTGCCGCCCTTCGGTCAGAGGGGTAAGCCGCGCCCATGTTCGGTCTGGCCAATCCCGACAGGTTCATGCGCGTCACCCGCCCGCTGGTCGGCCCTCTCTGGGCCATCGCGGCGGTGCTGCTGGCTTTGGGCTCGGTCTGGGCCTTCTGTGTGCCCGAGGACGCGCTGCAGGGCGACACGGTCCGCATCCTGTTCATCCATGTTCCGGCCGCCAGTCTGGGGCTGGCGGTCTATGCCTCTCTGGGTCTCAGCTGCCTCTTCTATCTGATCTTCCGACATCCGCTGGCCGATGCGGCGGCCCGGGCGGCGGTGCTGCCGGGCGCGGCTTTTACCGGTCTGGCCCTCATCACCGGTGCACTGTGGGGCCAGCCCATGTGGGGCACCTGGTGGGTGTGGGACGCACGGTTGACCTCCATGCTGGTGCTGTTCCTGCTCTACATCGCCTATTCGGTCCTGCGCGGCGCGTTTGACGATGAGGGTCGGGGTGCTCGCGCGGCGTCCGTTCTGGGTCTGGTGGGCCTGATCAACCTGCCGATCGTGAAGTTCTCGGTCGACTGGTGGAACACTCTGCATCAGCCAGCCTCGCTGCTGCGTGCAGGAGGGACCAGTCTGGATCCGGCCTATCTGTGGCCGCTGCTGACCATGATGGCGGCGTATCTGGCCCTGTTCCTCGCCGTCTGGCTGACCGCCATCCGGACCGAGGTGATCCGGCGTCGGGTTCTGGCCCTGAAATCACGTCGCGCACGGGAGGGGGCGCATGGTTGATCTGGATATGGGCACCTATGCCGCCTTCGTCTGGCCCGCATGGGCTGTGACGGTCGGCGTGCTGGTCGCCGTGGTGGCCCGCTGCCTGAGGCAGTCGCGCCGCTGGAAACGCGAGCTCGACCGGCTGGAGGGCAAGGATCAATGAAGCGTTGGCTGGCCCTTCTGCCGCTGGTGGTCCTGGTGGGCCTCGCCGTCCTGTTCGCCGGCTGGGCCCTGAATCGCGACCCGGCCTACAAGCCGGATGCCCTGGTCGGACAGCCGGTGCCTGAGACCGTCCTGCCCATGTTGACCGGGGACGTCGCCGGGCCGGGGCAGGTGGACATCAGGACCGCCGGCGTCGGCCGGCCCATGCTGGTCAATATGTTCGCCTCCTGGTGCGCACCGTGCCGGATCGAGCACCCGGTGCTGATGGAGCTGAAAGGTCAGGGCATCGCCATCGTCGGCATCGCCTACAAGGACGAACCGGCGGCCACCCGCGCCTTCCTCGACGAACTGGGCGACCCGTTTTCCATGGTGCTGGTCGATGCGGAGGGGCAGGCCGGGCTGGATCTGGGCATAGCGGGCGTGCCGGAAACCTATGTCGTCGACGCCTATGGCCGCGTGGTCGCCAAACACACTGGACCGCTCACCGATGCGGCCGATGTCCGCCGTCTGGTCGACGCTCTGAACGCGCCTGCGGAACGCCCTTGACCCACGCCATTCCGACGTCGTGTTAACGAATTTTGAACCCTGTTCGTTAACCTGTCAGGGATGAGCGACATCCGCCCCTTCACGTCTCTGAACCCTGCTATCCAGCGGCCCGCAGGACCTGCAACGGGTGTGCGTCAGGCACAGGCTGCGTTTTTCAGACAGGCGCTGGCCCAGGTCGAGACGGTTCAGCAGGTGGCGCTCCGCCCTGCTGCTGCCTTGGCGGAGCCCTCAAGCACCGAAGCGCAGGCGGCGGATCGCCCCCTGCGCCCCGGCAGTTATCTGGATATCCGGGTCTAGCCGCAGTTAGCGTTGCACCCAGCGTCCGTCGTTGGTGCGGTACCACTGGCCCGAGGTGATGCGCGGCAACAGCTGGTTCTCGAACATCACGGCGCCGGCGACGGCCGTGGTTGTGCCCGCTTCGGCGGCGCTGCGGGCATAGGCCTGACGGCGGCCCGCGTTGATCACCTGCACCGCCTCGTTCAGGGCGGGATCGGACGAGCTGACGCGAAAGCCCAGATAGCCGTCGGCCTGCTCGCCGACGATGCCCTCGGCCTTGGCGCGGTCCACCATCGCCTTTTGCTCGGCGGACTGGGCGAACGCACCGGTGGCGGCGACGCCCAAGGCGGCGACGGCGGCGGCGATGACGAAGAGTTTGCGGAAAGTCATGGTCATACCCTTCAGGGCTCGGTTCATCAGAACAGGTTGGGGTTCTCGATCAGAAGCTCTTGTAGCTCCCGATCAAGGCGGACCCGGACGTCGGCGTCGAGCTTGGCGTAGATCTCGATCGGGGCGACTTCCAGGCGGATGGTCGGCGTGCACGCGCCCATCGCCAGCACGGTCGCGGCGACCAGCAGGGCGGGGGCTTTGCGGTAGGGCAGAAAGGGCCTCATGTCCGGAAGTCTCCATCAGTGTCGATGCCATACAGCGCCAACGGGGGTGAACAGGGTCTGAACGCACGGATCGGGTTCGGGTTACGGCTCGCTCGCCGGAGCGGGATCGGCTTCACCGCGCCGGGCGCGATTGAGGGCCAGAATGTCGGAAACGATCTGATCCAGGTTGAAGGTGGTGTCGAGCGTCAGGTTAATGCCGGTGTCGGACGGCAGCTCCAGCTCCTCACCGAGGAAGTCGCGGCGGATCAGGTCCATCCAGCCCAGTCGCAGCTCCTGCCGTTCGGGCGGATCGTGCCGCCCCCTGATACGGAACAACACGCCGATCCGGCCCTCGTCCAGACTGTCGACGCGGGCGGTCAGGGTGTCGAACGCCAGATACTCCATCGCCTGGTAGGCCAGGTCCTCGACCGTATTGGGGGGGACGTCCTCGCCGCCGCCGCCGGCCTCAAGCCCGGACAGGGCTTCGCGCTGGATCGACAGGCGCCCGGGCTGAACGGCGTCAAGCGTGCCGCCCGATATACGGATCTGGCCGTCCGGGCTGCGCACGAAGGGCACACGGCCGGAAACGACGGCATCCAGCTGGACCTTGTCGCCAAAGCCCGCGCCCGCCACCAGATCGCCCAGCTGAAGGCGCTCGACGCGGATGGTGCCGCCCCAGGCGACGGCCGGATCCAGCGGAATGTCGAACGGCTCGGCCGTCACGCGGCCTACGCCCACCGACAGGGTGGCGCCTGAAACGGTCAGGGCCGCCTTGTCGAGGGTGAAGGTGGCGCCCAGATCGGACACGCCGCCGGCCACTTCCAGTGATTGCGCCCTCAGCGACTGGTCCGGCGCCGTCGTCAGCGGGGCAAGGCTGGTGAATTCGATCGTGCCTTCGACCCCCTCGACCCGCCCGGCGGGGCTGGAGAAGCCGAGGCCACCGAGGGAAAGGCGTCCGGTGCTGGTGCCGTCCTCTTCCGTCCAGGCGATGCGCCCGTCGAACCGCGCGGTCCCGGTGACCGGTTCACCCAACACATCGGCGCCCATGGGGGTCAGGTCCGAGGGCTGAAGGCCCCCTTGGGCGAACACGAGTTCGCCGGTCGCAATATCGACGCCGCCGATGCCGGTGCTCCCGTCGTGGGCAAGGTCGAGCGTTGCGACGACGGTGGACGCGCGTGACAGGGTGAAGCCTCCGGTCCAGGACTCGCCCCGCATATGGGCCTCGCCACGGGCATTGACCGGGTTGAACCGGATCGGCCGGGTGGCATCGACGACCTCGGCTTCGGCTACGCTCAGATCCAGCGACAGGCCGGACGGGAGCCCGGTGGCCACCAGCCCCCCTGACAGGTCCTCGACCTCCAGCGCGAGGAAGGGCGCGCTGCCAGACCCGCCGGCCAGCCGTCCGGCGACCCGCCAGCCGCCATTGGCGATCCGCACCAGAGGCGCCGTGCCGGTGGGGCACAGCCCGGTCGAGACGTCGGTGACGTCATTCTCCCCCAGTTCCAGCCGTTCCGCGGTGACGGCCAGACAGTCTAGGGTGGTGACGGTCAACACCCCGCCCACGTTCTGCAAACGTCCGTCGCCGGCCACGGTCAGGCCGCGCCCGAGACCAAAGTCCAGTGCGGCATGACCGTCGAAATCCGCCACGAACCCGCGGGGGATCAGGGCCCAGCGAGGCACGGACACCTCGGCCTCGGGCAGGCCGCCGCCGCGTGTCGAGGTCAGGCGCAACTGCCCCCCCGGGGCCTCGCCGTCTCGCAGCACCAGAACGGGGGCGTCGCTCTCGCGGATCGTCAGCTGGCCTCCGCTGCGTGGCCGGATGGCGACGGGCCGGGTCAGGTCCAGACGCCCGCCTCCGATCCCGGACCGATAGATAAAGCCGGGCGCCTCCAGCCGGAAATCGCCAAGTGCGGCCTTCATCGCGCCAAGCTCCGGCACGTCATCTGCGGCGGCCGTACCCAGCAGGGGCCAGCGGCCCTTATCCGCCGCCAGCCGTCCGGTCAGGGTCAGCGCCCCGTCAGAGACCAGATCGAGGTCAAGCCGGCCCGACAGATCGGCCAGCCTCAGCTCGCCCGAGGTCATGCCTCCAGCTGCGACCTGCCAGGGACCGGTGATCTCGAACCGGCCCTCGCGACCCCCGGCGACCAGCCGCCGCGTGGCAAGGTCAATGTCGCGACCGCCAAAGGCCTCGCTGTCAAAGCGGACAGCCCGAACCCGGGCCGGGCCAACGAGGCTCCAGCGCGCAGCTTCGCCGGACAGATCGAGGGTCGTCGCAGCGTCACCCAGCGTCGCCCGGGCCTCCGTCACGACTGATCCAGCGACGGCCAGTCGCCCGGCCGTGGCCGCTCCCCGGCTGCGTCCCTCAAACCGGGGACGGGTCAGAATACCCGCCAGCGCTCCCTCACCAGACAGGTCTAGCGACAGGGTCTGCGCTTCGGTCTCGCCAGCCGTGTAGCTTGCGGCATCCAGCGCCAACTCGATCTGGCCCGGGCCGTCGAGACTCAGCGGGGTTCCTTCCGGATAGGGGAGGACGGCCTCGACGGTGAGCGACAAATCACGGGCAGTGCTGTCGGCACCGCTCGCGTTTTCGGCTGAAGCGGTCAGGCGTAGGGTAGTGCGATCCCCCCGCGTGGTCAGGTCCAGATCGGCGGTCAGCCCCTCCACCGACTGGTCATCCAGCGCCAGTGCCGATTCCGGCAGCCGCGCTGTCAGTCGGACCAGACGGCTGTCCTCGATCCTGGCATCCGCCACCACCCGCACAGAACCGTAGGCCGTGGTCAGGCGCAATTCGCCCTGCTCGACCAGAACCAGGGGGGAGGAGGCCTCGGGCTGGACCGGTCGGCCCGTGAACCGTTCGATCAGGGGGTCGAGGCTGCCGAAGCTGAAGCGCCCGTCCTGCCAGGTGGCTCTGAGCGAGGGCGCCACCAGCCGAATGCGGCTGGGCCGGGCGCCAAATCCGGTCTCTGACCAGGGCGCGGTCAGGCTGTAATCCACCTCGACCCGCTCGGCGACGAAGTCCGGGTCCTCGGGATCTCCGACCAGAATACGACCGACAAAGCCGTTCAGCTCGATCCGCTCGACCTCGACCTCGGCGGCGATCCCCTGTCGGTCCAGCCAGCCGACCAGAATCTCACGCGCCACCATCCGCCGGTTCAGATAAAGCGCCGCCAGCAGGATCAACACGCCGACGATGACCGCAGTCAACACGCGCGGCCACGCCCGCCCGGGCCACTTCCGAATGGGGGGAGGCGGACGGTCCGTGTCTTCAGGTGATGGCGGGGAGGTGCTCACGAGAGGTCTATAACCTGTCCCTGAACGGGAGGCGCCTGTTTGACGCCCCGGTCCCTGTCCGGTTCAGCTGTGCAGGCGGATGCACGGGCTGTTGCTTCATGAGCACTGTATAGTTGCCCCAGGAACACTGGTTGAACGGTCGGATGTTGTCAGCGATCTCGCGCAATTCAGGGCCGGATTCGCGGTTCTCATCCCGCATAACTCGAAGCAGATGACTTTGTTCTCTCTATGTCTGCCCTGAACACGGAAAAACAGGCTTGGCCATTAAGACTTCGTAACCCTTGCGCTTCACATTGGGGGGCTGACGGGCTATAGGCGGACCTCCGGTGCCGGAGGGGCGTCTTCGGCGCGGAACTTGCTGGTATCACGCGTGGCGCCGTATGGGCGTCGTCGATATGTCGGGAAACGATGGCTCAATTTGATCCGCGCCGCCAACCGATGCGCCTTGCGCCGCACATCTTCACCGCTTGCGCGGCCCTCGTGGTCGCCATGCTGGCGGGCCGGGTCTACCACCCGGTAAGGGCCGAGGTTCCCGTTGCTGTCAGCGCCGAGTCCATTACCCAGCTCGAGGCCCAGGCCATTGCGGCCGCCGGTACCCCTGTGGGCATGGGCGCGCCGGAAGCCATCCCGGTCCAGATTCGCAAGGGCGAAACTTTCGAGCAGGCCGTGCGCCGCACAGGTATCCCGGAAGAAGAAGCCCGCGCCGTCACCCAGACTATCGCCAACGCCTATGATGTCAGCGAGCTCCGTGCCGGCCTTCGGTTCGAGACCGCCATCGCCCAGCCGCGCGGCGGCCGGGGTGGGGCGCGTCTGATCGGCCTGACCATGCGCACGGGCCCGGCCAGCCAGCTCACTGTGTCGCGCACCTTCGACGGTGCCCTTCGGCTGCGCGCCATCGAGGAAAAGGTCACCCACGAGACCGTCGTCGTCCGCAGCTCCGTCAAGGGTTCGATCTATGCCACGGCCCGCCAGGCCGGCGCCAACGGCTCGGTGATCCGCAAGGCCACCCAGCTGTTCTCGCACAAGTTCGATCTGGATCGCGATATCCGGGCCTCTGACGAGTTCGTCCTGGTGTTCAGCCAGACCGTCACCGAAAGCGGCCGCGTGGTCGAGGCCGGCGAGCTTCTGTATGCCGAGCTCAAGGGTCAGGTCTTCTACCGCTTCAAGCCGGCCAACTCGGCCGAGGCCCAGTATTTCGATGCTTCGGGCAAGAATATGCGCTCGGCCTTCATGCGGACGCCGCTCGACCGGGCCCGGGTCAGTTCCTCCTATGGCTATCGCCGTCACCCGATCTCCGGGTACCGCCGCATGCACCAGGGCATCGACTTCGCCGCGCCGACCGGCACGCCGGTGCTGGCGCCTGCTGACGGTGTGGTGGTCGAGGCCCGCCGCTGGGGGGGCTATGGCAACTGGCTGCGTATCCGTCATGCCAACGGCCTTGAAACTGGCTATGCCCACCTGTCGCGCTATGGCTCGGGCATCCGCGCCGGCGTCCGCGTCCGGCAGGGACAGGTCGTCGCCTATGTCGGCTCGACCGGCGCCTCCACCGGCCCGCACCTTCACTATGAGATCTGGCAGAACGGTCGACGGATCAACCCGTCGGGGGTCAAGACCCAGGAGGGCACCATCCTCGGCGGAGCCGATCTGGCCGCCTTCCGCGCGGAGAAGACCCGCATCGACCGCGTGATCCTGTCCGGCGGCGAGCAGCGCCCGACCACGGCCGGGGGCCTGCGCCGAGTCGGCGCCTGATACCGGACGGCCTCGAAAAAGCGGCACGATCAGACTGACCGCATGGCCTCGACGGCAGCGATCATGCGTGCCAGATCTTTCGGGCCTGACAGCCGGTGGTCCCCCCCGGCGATCAGGTCCAGCCGCACATCCGCAGACTCCAGCTGCGCCATCAGGCCCAGTTGGTGGCGCCACGGCACAGAGATGTCCTTCCGTCCCTGCAGTATGTGCACCGGGCAGCGGATCGGCAGCGGCCCGTCCGGCAGCATGCGCGTGCGGGCCTCTTCGAACATCGTCCGGGTCAGCACATAGGGCCCCAGCCCCTCGTCCGGCATCAGGATCTCGCCCGTCTCCAGAATTTCGGCCTGACGGGCAGGTCCCAGGTCCGGCCACATCAGCCGTTCGGTAAAGTCCTGTGCCGGATTGATCAGGACCAGCCCCTTGATGGTATCCGGGCGTGCCAGCGTCAGGCTCAGCGCCACCCAGCCGCCCATCGACGATCCGACCGGCACCACCTGCCGGCCGGTCGTCCCCACCAGATGATCAACCAGCGCACACGCGTCGTCGCACCAGCGGCCGACCGTGGCCCTCCGCCATTCGCCCGTCGATTGCCCATGGGCGAAGTGGTCATAGCGAACAAAGGCCCAGCCGCGATCGCGCGCGGCAGCCTCAAGGGCCAGTGCCTTGGTCCCCTCCATGTCCGACCTGAAACCCCCGACCCACAGGACAATGGGCCCCTCGCCCTCGACCTGTTTCAGGGCCAGGCGTTCGCCATCGGGACGGGTCAGATGGTCGGTCATGTGCGGCTCCTCTCGCCATGGGTCGCAGACCCTGATAGCCAGACCTGACCCCGGAAGCGAAGACGGAATCGCATGACACGCGCCCCCCAGGTCCTGTTCGTCACCTCAAACCGCATCGGCGACTGCGTGATTTCCTCGGGCGTGATCCGCGAGATCGGCCGCCAGTTGCCGGGTGCCGCGATTACCGTCGCCTGCGGTCGGCCCCCGGCCCCTTTCTTCCGCGCCGCCCCCGGCGTCGAGCGGATCATCATCCTCGACAAGAAGCCCTTGTCGGGACACTGGTTCGACCTGTGGCGTCAGGTGCGGGACACACGCTGGGATCTGGTGATCGACATCCGCGGCTCTGCCCTCGCCTGGCTGGTCCCGACCCGTCGCCGTGTTGTCTACACCCGCGAATGGGAAACCGGCGTCAGCAAGGTCGAGATGGTCACGCGGCTGATCGGCGCTGACGCCCCGCTTCACCCCGAAATCTTCCTCGACGACACAGCCCGGCGTGAGGCCGCCGCCGTCATCGATCCGCAGCTGGCCACAGGCGCCGGCCCCGGTCCGATCATCGCCCTGGCGCCCATCGCCCACCAGCCGGGCAAGTCGTGGCCCGCTGACCGCTGGGGGCAGCTGGTCCAGCGGTTGAAGGCCGATCCCCGTTTTGATGGCTGGCGCTTCATGCCGGTTGGAGGCCCGGGCGACCGTCCGCCGGCCACCCCGGCGCTCGAGGCCGCCGGGGATCGCGGCATCGACTGTGTCGGCAAGGGCGATATCCTGTGCTCGGCTGCCGCTATTGACCGGGCGGCCCTGTTCGTCGGCAATGACTCGGGCCTGATGCACGTGGCCGCCGCCCTTGGCCGGCCGACGCTCGGCCTGTTCGGCCCGACCCAGTGGTGGCTGTATGGGCCCTGGGGGCCGAGGACCGCCACGGTCGCCTCCAACGAGACGCGGGGCCAGTTTGCCCCCATCGAGGATTTGACGGTGGATCGTGTCTTTTCTGCCGTGGTTGATCTGTATGAGGCCTGGCCAGAAGGGCGTCCGGCGCCCACGCCTTGAAGATTGGGCCGCGTAAGGTCATATTGCACAGTCAGGAAACGGGGCGGATCGCCGCGCGTTTCCGTATGACAGCCGCCAATCTTCTTTCGACCACATAAGGAAACGACGCCCATTCGCCGTCCGATGCAAACTCCGCCCGTCAAGGATGGGCCGCCCATGAATCAGGACATCCGCGCCGCGCGCGTGCTCCTGATCGACCAGAACGGTGAAAAGCAGGGCGTGATGCCTCTGGCGTCCGCGCTGGAAGCCGCCGAAGAAGCCGGTATGGATCTTGTTCAGATCGTCTCGAATGCCGAGACGCCGGTCTGCAAGATTCTCGACTACGGTAAATTCCGCTTCGAGGAGCAGAAGAAGAAGGCTGCGGCGCGCAAAAAGCAGAAGATCGTCGAGCTCAAGGAAATCAAGCTCCGGCCGAACATCGACACCCATGACTACGACGTGAAGGCCAAGGCCATGCACCGCTTCTTCGAGGAGGGCGACAAGGTCAAGGTGACCCTGCGCTTCCGCGGTCGCGAAATGGCCCACCCGGAACTGGGCATGAAGCTGCTCAACAAGGTCCAGACCGACTTCGAGGAAGTCGCCAAGGTCGAATATGCCCCGCGCATGGAAGGCCGCCAGATGATCATGATCCTCGCGCCGCGCTAGGGTTTCGCTGCCACCGCAAGATTTAAGAACGCCCCGGAGCCGCAGCACCGGGGCGTTTGTCTGTGAGGCATGGTGCGCCGGGGGCGGAACGGCGGCCCGAGCCTGGCCCCGGCGTTCCTTATCCTGAGCATTGGGTCGGTACTGGAAGCCCGCCCTTGCCTTCGACAGGGCCTTGCCGTATGACGCCCGCCTTCGCGTACCGAACCGCCGGGCGAACAGGCATGCCTGGGCGGTTCCAGAACCCAGTGCGTCCACCCTCCGGACTTGTCAGTCCGAAGGCCGGTCGCCGAAAAAGGAATGGAAAATGCCGAAACTGAAGACGAAGTCGGGCGCCAAGAAGCGCTTCAAATTCACGGCGAGCGGCAAGGTCAAGGCCGGCGTGGCAGGCAAGCGGCACCGCTTGATCAGCCACAACTCGAAATACATCCGGCAGAACCGCGGCACGCAGGTGATGTCCGATGCCGACACCCGCAAGATCAAGTCCTACATGCCCTACGCCTGAGCGTAGCTGCATCGACCGACTGACCGCATCGCATCGAATTTGAAACGCAAAAGTCCCTCAAGCAGTGAGCCGCCGCGCGGCGAACGATAGGGACTTCCCGAAGGGAAAATACACATGGCTCGCGTCAAAAGAGGCGTCGTCTCGCACGCCAAGCACAAGAAGGTTCTGAAACAGGCCAAGGGTTTCTACGGCCGTCGCAAGAACACCATCCGCACCGCCAAGGCCGCCGTCGACCGCGCCGGTCAGTACGCCTATCGCGACCGCCGCACCAAGAAGCGCAACTTCCGCGCCCTGTGGATCCAGCGTATCAACGCCGCCGCCCGTCTGGAAGGCTTCACCTATTCGCAGTTCATGCACGGCCTGTCGAAGGCCGGTATCGAAATGGACCGCAAGGTGCTGGCCGCGATGGCCGCCGATGAAGCCGGCTTCAAGGCTGTGGCCGACAAGGTTCGCGCCGCTCTCGCCTGAGCCCGTCACGCCTGAAGATCTGACAGCGCCCGCCTCCTTTCCGGATGGCGGGCGTTTTCATGGGCGGATCGGTCACGCAACCCGCTGCCGCCGCCACCGTTGAAGGGGGACACCGAAACAGGAGTGTCCCATGTCTGTCGCCCGTGTCACCGAAATCACCTCGTCCTCGACCGTCAGCTTCGAGGACGCCATCAAGAAGGGCATTGCCCGAGCCGACGAGACACTGGATCAGGTTCGCGGTGCCTGGGTCCAGGAACAGAAGGTCGTGGTCGACGGCGGCCAGATCACCGAATACCGCGTCAATCTGAAGATCACCTTCGTTCTCAAGGACGGGGAATCAGGCCGCGTGGCGTAGGGGCAGACTCATGGCCCTGCGGATGGCATCTAGCAGGACGTCGGGCTGTATGGGCTTGGAGACAACGGCGTTCATGCCGGCGGCCAGATACTGACGCGCGTCGGCGTCGTCGGCATTGGCCGTCAGCGCAAGCACGGGGACTGAGCCCTTGCCCCCCCCGAACTGACGGATGGCTCGTGTCGCCTCCACGCCGTCCATCACCGGCATCTTGATGTCCATGAGGACCAGATCGAACGCACGGGAGCGCACAGCCTCAAGCGCCTCGGCGCCATTCTCGACGACCTCAAAGCTGCAGCCGAACATTTCAAGCAGCTTGCTGGCCAGGAACCGATTGGTGGGGTGATCGTCCGCAACAAGGACATGCAGGGTGTTGTGCGGCGTGGGTTCGGGACGGGTATCGCCGTCGAGTCGGTCCGTGGATGTTGCGGTCCCCAACTCGAAGTCAAAGCTGAAACGGGCGCCCCCGAATGTCGAGGTTCCGGCTGAGATGGAGCCGCCCATTCGCTCCACGATCTGGCGACAGATGGCGAGGCCCAGACCGGCGCCCGCCCCCTCACGCCCGGCCTCCCCGGTGTTGAAGGGCTGGAAGACCTGATCGATCCGGTCCGCCGGGATGCCGGGGCCGCTGTCCTCGACGGCGCCGTCGATCCGGGTCCGATCTCCGATCGCCGTGCCTTTCAGCAAGACGTGAACTTTGCCGGAGGGCGTGAACTTGAGCGCATTCCCGATCAGATTGTTCAGCAACTGCTTGAGCCGGATTTCATCGCCGTGAACCCAGTCGTGCTCGGAGGTCTCGCAGGTGACCTCAAGAACAATAGCCTTCTCTTCGGCGCGGGCTCGCCACAGGGCCAGAAGGTCTGCCGCCAGGGCGGAAAGGCTCATCGGCGCGGGTTCCAGCGTCAGGATCCCGGCGTCGGCCCGCGACATATCGAGTGCGTCCGTCAGCAGGCGCAGCAAGCTCTGACCGGAATCGAGGATGGTGCGGACGTGGGGCCTGAGATCCTCCTGTGTCAGCTTTCGCTCCATCAGGGCGGCGACGCCCAGGACCCCGTTGAGAGGGGTCCGGATCTCGTGGCTCATCACCGCCAGGAACTCGGACTTGGCGCGACTCGACGCCCGGGCCTCGGCTTCCGCCCGGCTCAGGTCGCGGGCCAGGGCCGCCATTTCGTCCGCCCGACGCCGGGCCAGGGCGCTGGCCGCCTGCAGGACCTGCACGCCCGATCCGACACCACTGTAGCGACCCTCCTCGACAACGATGAAGCCACCCAGCAGGCCACCCAGTTCGGAGTCATCCAGACTCTGGAACAGGGTCGCAGCGTCCATGGCCCCGTCAAAAACCATGGGAGAGGCGTCCATCAGCGCCGACACGGGCCTGCGCGCATAGAGGGCACGACCGAACTCGGCGGCCATCTTCAGCGTGAAGGCATGGCGTTCGATCAGTCCGACAGGCCGCCCGTCCTTGTCGACCACACCGATGGCCAGGGTATTGGGCTCGGTCCGGAAGCGCTCGAACACATCCGACCCTGGCACGTCGGGCCCAACCGGCTCGGCGATGACGCGATAGTCCCTGATCCGGGCCATACAGAACGCTCCTGACTTCCGGGCACAGCCTTGACGGAAATCCCTTAAGGATGGCTTTGCTGAATCCGAAGATTTTGCAACGAAATCATAGATATAATTCAGAATGCGGACATAGTTTTCAGATTGGTTTTGTACGAACGGCTCGTGCCGGAAGCCCGGGACGGCATCACCGGCGCCTTTCGGGGTGACGAACGCCCTTCGTCTCGCTAGACGACAGGCGTCATGACAGACCTGAACCAACTGGAACTGGACCTGATCAACGCCATCGGCTCGGCCGACGGTGTGCAGGCCCTTGAGAACCTCCGCGTCTCCGCCCTGGGCAAGTCCGGCTCGATCTCGGGCCTCCTGAAGGGGCTCGGGGCCATGAGCCCGGACGAACGCCGCACCGAGGGGCCGCGCATCAACGGCCTTCGCGATCGGGTGGCGAGCGCCCTGTCCGCCCGCAAGGCCGAGCTTGAGGCCGCTGAACTGCAAGGCCGGCTCAAGTCCGAGCATCTGGACCTGACCCTGCCGTCTCGTCCTGCGCGAACCGGCAGCGTCCACCCGACCCTGCAGGTGATGGACGAAATGGTGGCCCTGTTCTCCGACATGGGCTTTTCGGTCGCCGAAGGTCCTGACATCGAGGACGACTTCCACAACTTCACCGCCCTGAACTTTCCGCCCAAGCACCCGGCGCGGGAGATGCACGACACCTTCTTCCTCAGGCCCGATCCAGAGACGGGTGTGCGCAAGGTGCTGCGGACCCACACGAGTCCCGTGCAGATCCGCACCATGATGTCGACGACGCCGCCGATCCGGATCATCGCGCCGGGCCGGACCTTCCGGAAGGACTCGGATGCCACCCACACGCCGATGTTCCATCAGGTCGAGGGACTGGTGATCGACCGGGACATCCACATGGGCCACCTCAAGTGGACGCTGGAGACCTTCGTCGCCCGCTTCTTCGAGGTCGAGGGCATCGATGCGCGCTTCCGGCCGCACCACTTTCCCTTCACGGAGCCCTCGGCCGAGATGGACATCCGCTGCGACCGCTCGGGCGGCGTGCTGAAGCTGAACGAGGGCGACAGCTGGATGGAGATCCTCGGCTGCGGCATGGTCCACCCGAATGTGCTGCGCACCTGCGGGATCGACCCCGAAGAGTATCAGGGCTTTGCCTTCGGCATGGGCGTCGACCGGCTGGCCATGCTGAAGTACGGCATCCCCGACTTGCGCCCCATGTTCGAGGCCGACAGCCGTTGGCTGTCCCACTACGGCTTTTCCGCCTTTTCCGCGCCCAGCCCCGCTGCCGGGCTGAGCTGATCCTCTGTCCAGGACCCGTCTTATGAGCACTCCCCCCATCACCAATCCGGCCGGACACGAACTGGTTGAGCGCGACAGCTTCCAGAATGAAGCCATCTGGCTGCCCGCCATGGGCGTCCAGCATCTGAATGCCGGCAAGTTCATGATCGAGGGCAAGACCTTCACCGACTGCCTGATCGAAGGGCCGGCGGTCCTGGGGATCGGCGAGGGCGTCCAGTTCGATGGCTGCAACATGGGCTCGGCCACCGATATCCGGACCCTGTTGCTGACGCCGCGCGGGTCGAAGGCTGCGGGCGTGATCGGGTTCAAGGACTGCCGCTTCGTCCGTTGCCGGTTCATGCAGATCGGCTTCACAGGCCCCGAGGACGCGGTGGCCGAGATGGAGCGCGGCCTGCTGAGCGCGCGTGAGATCACCGACAAGGCGGCGCAGGCAGAGCTGAAGGCGAGGGAAGAGGCCGGGGGCAAGGCTTCGTGAAGTTCACCCTCTCCTGGCTGAAGGACCACCTGGATACGACGGCGGACGCGGCGGGCGTGGCCGAGGCCATGACCATGGCCGGGCTGGAGGTCGAGGACGTCAGCGACCCGACGGCGGCGCTGGCGCCCTTCACCGTCGCCCGGATCGTCTCGGCCGAGCGCCATCCGAACGCCGACCGCCTGCAGGTCTGTCAGGTCGAGACCGTGGATGGGCCCAGGGAGATCGTCTGCGGCGCGCCGAACGCGCGGGCGGGGCTGGTCACCATCTATGCCCCCATCGGAGCCTTCGTGCCGGGCCTCGGCGTGACCCTGGTCGAGAAGCCGGTGCGCGGTGTCGTGTCGAACGGCATGCTGTGCTCAGCCGCCGAGCTGGAGCTGACCGGTGACAGCGACGGCATCCTCGACCTGCCCGCGGACCTCGCGGTCGGCACGCCCGCGGCCGAGGTGTTCGGGGCCGAGCCGGTCATCGACTTTGAGGTCACCCCCAATCGTCCCGACTGGCTGGGCGTGGACGGCATCGCCCGCGATCTGGCCGCCGCCGGTCTCGGCCGGCTGAAGACACCCGCCATCGTCCCCGTCCCGGGCCGCTTCGCCTGCCCGGTTTCGATCCGGCTGGAAGCGCCCGGCCTGTGCCCGGTCTTTGCCGGACGGGTGATCCGGGGCCTGACCAACGGCCCCTCGCCCGAGTGGCTGCAGCGGCGGCTGGCGGCCATCGGCCTGAGGTCCATCAACCGGCTGGTCGATGTCACCAATCTGATCGCCTACGACCGGGCCCGGCCGCTGCACGTCTATGACCTCGCCAGCCTGAAGGGCCAGGCGGTGGTTGCCCGGGGCGGGACCGACGGCGAGACCGTCGCCGCGTTGGACGGCAAGACCTATACGGCGGCCCCCGACATCTGCGTGATCGCCGACGACGAGGGCCAGAGGGCCATCGGTCTCGGCGGCGTGATGGGCGGCGAGACGACCGGCTGCTCGGACACCACGACCGACGTCTTCCTAGAGAGCGCCTGGTTCGACCCGCTGGCGACGGCCCAGACCGGGCGGACCCTGGGCATCAGCTCGGACGCCCAGTACCGCTTTGCCCGCCGGGTCGACCCCGGCACAGTGGTGCCCGGTATCGAGTTGGCCACCCGGATGATCCTGGACCTGTGCGGCGGCGAGCCGTCCGAGGTCGTGGTTGCGGGCGAGGCCCCGGCTGCCCCCGCAGCCTTTCACTTTGACCCGGCCCGGGTCGGGCGGCTGACCGGGCTGGACGTCAGCCCCGAGCGTACGGCCGAGGTGCTGACCGCGCTTGGCTTTGCCGTCGAGACCGGCGACCGCTGGACGGTGACCCCGCCCGGCTGGCGCGCCGACGCCCATGGCCCCGCCGACCTGATCGAGGAGGTGGCGCGGATCGTCGGTTATGACGCCCTGCCGTCCACCCCCCTGCCGGATCTGGGGGCCCCCAGCGCCGGCCTGCTGTCGCCGCTGCAGGCCCGGGTGCGCCGGGCCCGCCGGGCGCTGGCGGCGCTCGGCTATGCCGAGGCGGTCACCTGGTCCTTCACCAGTCAGGATATCGCCCGGGCCTTTGGCGGCGGGGACGAGCGGCTGATGGTCGAAAATCCGATCGCCCAGGGCCTCGACTGCATGCGGCCCTCGATCCTGCCGAACCTGATCCAGGCGGCGGCGCGGAATGCCGATCGGGGCCACCCCGATGTGGCCCTGTTCGAGATCGGGCCGGTCTATCGCGACGACAGCCCGACCGGCCAGCGGACGGCGATCACGGTCGTCGTGGCCCCCCATGCCGCCCGCCACTGGAGCGGCGCGGGCGAGGATCCGCTGTTCCAGCTGAAGGGCGACCTGATGCGGCTGCTGACCCTGCTGGGGGCCCCGGCGGGTCTGCAGACAGTGCAGGACCCCGAGCGCAGCCCTACCGACAGCTGGTGGCATCCGGGCCGCTCGGCGCGGGTGCAACTGGGCCCCAAGGCCGTCATCGCCCAGTTCGGTGCCCTGCATCCGGCCACGCTGAAGATGCTGGACGCCGAGCCGCCCATGCTGGGCTTTGAGCTGATCCTCGAGGCCCTGCCCGAACCGCGCGGCGCAAAGACCAAGTCACGCGGTCCGGCGAACCTGTCGCCCTTGATGCCGCTCAGCCGGGACTTTGCCTTTGTGGTCGAGGACCGCGTGCCTGCGGGCGATCTGGTCCGGGCGGTTCAGGGTGCGGACAAGGTGCGGATCACCGATGTCGCCGTCTTTGACGTCTATCGCGGCAAGGGCATTGAGCCGGGCTTCAAGTCGGTGGCGCTGGAGGTGACCCTTCAGCCCGATCAGGCGACCCTGACCGAGGCCGAGATCGAGGCCCTGTCGTCGAAGATCGTGGTGGTTGCGGAGAAGCTCGGCGCGACCTTGCGCCAGTAGGGCCGGGCTTCAGAATCTGATTGACGACCTCCTCATTCTCTCGAACAGTGACCGGGGAATTGGGGGGGAATTTCATGAGAGTACGTGTGCGTGCGGCCATCGCCGCGTGCGCCCTTCTGGGCGGGTGCGCGGAGATGGCGACCGGTCTGGCGGCCTATGCCGACCAACTGGATGCCGAGAGCGGCGCGTGGTGGCCGGACGAACATCATACCGACCGGCTGACGGGCGACTGTCCGGCCTATAGCGAGTTCGGGCGAATCAATAACCAGACCTACTACAGGGTCCGCAACACCGGTTCGCGCAGCGCGACCATGACCATGACCTGGAGCACGGGGGTGACCAGCACCTTCTGGCTGGAGCCCGGTCAGACCAGTGACTTTGTCTATATGACCCCTTCTGTGACGCCGTCTCATCTGTCGGTCGAGTGCTGACGGCAATCTGGCGTTAACCTTGCCGCCGCAAGTCTGACTCAATGCCGCGAGAGTGTGGGCCGCGACAGGGTGCGCCCCTGCCGCTGCCTGAGGAGATTCGCCATGGACCGTCGCAAGCTGATCATGACCGGCCTTGCCGCCGCCACGCCGCTGGCGGCCGGATCGCTGGCGGGCTGTGCCACCTCCCAGCCTGGGCAGGCCCCGACCGGCCCTAACTATCCGATCCGCTCGGATCAGCAGGCCCCGGCCTATACCGCCGACGAACTGGTGGCCGCGGGCTCGCGCGAATTGGGCATCGCCGCCGAGGCCATGGGCGGGGCGATCGAGCGCATCTTCGCCGACCAGGGCGACCGCCCGACCGCCTATATCGCGGGCGAGGAGGGCGCCGGGGCCATGGGCGTCGGGGTCCGCTACGGTCGTGGCGCGCTGCATATGAAGGACCTCAGTGCCTCACAGGAAATCTTCTGGCAGGGCATCTCCATCGGCTGGGACGTGGGCGGCAACGCCAGTCGCGTCTTCACCCTGGTCTACGGCCTCTACTATCCGGACATGATCTATCGCCGCTATCCGGGGGTCGAGGGATCGGCCTATCTGATCGGCGGGCTGGGCGTGAACTACCAGCAGGCCGACGGCATCATCCTGGCCCCCGTGCGCACCGGCGTGGGCCTGCGCCTTGGCGCCAATGTTGGCACCATGGCCTACAGCCGCCAGCGGAACCTGCTGCCGTTCTAGGGGTGGGGCGGGAAAACCGTCTGAATGGTCTGAAATGGCGATGCCGTCTCCTCCCTGTTGCGGAGCAACGGGGAGGTGGCGCGGCGCATCTTGCGCCGTGGAGGAGGGGTTCTGGACCCGGGGCTGAGGGCTGTGCGCGGGGTGAAGATCCCCTCCACCACTTCGTGGTCCCCCTCCCCATCGATGATGGGGAGGAGACGCTGCGTCCTCCCGCAATTTACCGTCTGAATGGTCTGAACCGTCTGAATTCGGCCTGGCCAGCGAGCGGGCCATGGCCTGGATTTCGGCGACCTGGGCTTCGAGGGCGTCCATGAGGGGGCTGGGCTTGGGCGCGGGTGCGGACTTCGTCACCGGTTTCCGCGCCATATCCAGCAGGGTGCGGTGGAGGCGCATCCAGCGGCCGGCTTCGGTGGCGTGGCCTTTCAGGATGGCGCGGTTCAGGCGGATCAGGGCGTGGTTGGCCATGTCGGCATAGTCGGGCAGGCCCGCCTCAAGCTCGGCCTCGAGGTCGACCAGTTCGGGCCCGGGCTGGTCCTGACGACGCCAGCCCTCTTCGGCGGCGCGATTGCGGAGCGTCGAGACGCGCATGCCGTAGCGCTCGCAGACGACCGAGGCCGACTCCCCCGCCAGATAGTCGGCCCGGGCGCGGGCCCAGGTGGCGTCGGAGGCGCGGTGATGGCCAGAGCGACCGGATGGGCGTGACCGGGGCTCCCGCTCGGCGAAAATGCCGGCGCATTCGTCGTCGATGCTGGCCCGGTCCGGGTCGTAGTCGGGATCGTGTCCGGGCCAGTAGCCGTATTCGGTGTGATGCGGGTCCATGGGGTCCTCCGTGTGCTCAACCGGCCAGTGTGAGGGGGCGGTGAGGCAAGGCAGGGAGAACGGTCCGGGAAACGGTGGGAGCGTTGAAAGAGTTGGGGAATTGGGTGGCGGCTATCCGATCTGAAGTCTCCTCCCTGACGAAGTCGGGGAGGTGGCGCGGCGGCGAAGCCGACGTGACGGAGGGGCTCTTCAGGGTGTGCACGGGGCCTGGAACCCCTCCACCGCTCCGCGGTCCCCCTCCCCATGGAATGGGGAGGAGACAGTGCTCAGCCCTCTGCCTTCAGGATCGCCTCTATCCCCTCGCGGTAGCCGGGGTAGCGGGGGCGCCAGCCGAGTTCGGCCTTGGCGCGGGCGTTCGAGAGGCGTTTGGAGTCGAGGTAGAAGCGGCGCATGCCTTCGGACACCGAGGGGTCGGTCCACTCGATCTCGGGCGGCAGGGGCAGACCCATGCGGTGGGCCGCCCATTCGATGACCTCGTCGGCGGGCGAGGGTTGATCATCGCACAGGGTATAGGCGCGGCCGGGGTGGGGGCGGGCCATGGAGGCGGCAAGGCCCGAGACGACATCGTCGACGTGGATGCGGTTGAACACCTGACCGGGCTTGCGCACCAGACGGGCGCTGCCGTCGCGCAGCTTGTCGACCGGCGAGCGACCCGGGCCATAGAGGGCGGGCAGGCGAAAGACCTGAACGGTCAGGCCCATGCTCTGGCCGGCCTCCAGCCATTCGGCCTCGGCCCGGACGCGGCGGGCGCCGGTCAGGCTGGAGGCGTGCAGCGGCTCATCCTCGAAGGCCCAGGCGCCGGCACGATCCCCATAGACGGCGCTGGACGAGATATAGCCGATCCAGTCGGGCCAGGCGCCCGAGGCCGACAGTGCCGGCACAAGCGCTCGCAGGCCGGGACAGCCGGAGGGCTCGGGCGGGGCGGTGACCAGCAGGGCCTCGACCTCTGCCACGGCGGTCCTCAGGGCCTCGACATTCTCGGGATCGACGGCGTGAAAGCCGTCGGCGGTCAGCCGGTCACGGGTCTCGGCCGAGCGGGAGGTCAGCCAGGCGGTGCCGCCGCGCGACAGGATGTCCCGGCCCACGGCCTGACCCAGCCAGCCGCCGCCGAAGATCAGGATCGACGGGGACTGGAGGGATCGGGACGGGCTCACGCGTGAACCGGAATCAGGCCGTGCGCAGATGGGCGGCGGCGGTGGCCGAGACCACGGGCTCGGACTTGAGGGCCTCGGCGCGCCGGGCGTTCCAGCTGGAGACGCAGGGGATTTTGGAGCGGTCGGCCCGGTCGGAATAGCGGCGCGCGATCTCGGTCACGTCCTGCATCAGGCCCTCGGCCAAGGTGATGGGCTTGAGGCCCAGCTCGCGGAACTGGTCATTGGCGACGACCAGTTCGTTCTCGTCGGCTTCCTGACGGGGGTTGGGGACGTTGTGGATCTCGGCGCCGGTCATGCCCGAGATCAGCTCGGCGAGATCGCGGACGCGGCGGCTTTCGGTCATCTGGTTGAGAATCTTGACCCGGTCGCCGGCCTTGGGCGGGTTCTGCAGGGCCAGTTCGACGCAGCGGACCGTGTCCTGGATGTGGATGAAGGCACGCGTCTGGCCGCCCGAGCCGTGCACCGTCAGCGGATAGCCGACGGCCGCCTGGATGAGGAAGCGGTTCAGCACGGTGCCGTAGTCGCCGTCATAGTCGAAGCGGTTGATCAGACGCTCGTCCTTGCGGGTTTCCTCGGTCTCGGCGCCCCAGACGATGCCCTGGTGCAGGTCGGTGATCCGGAGGCCGTCGTTCTTGGCGTAGAACTGGAACAGCAGGGCGTCCTGGGTCTTGGTCATGTGGTAGATGGAGCCGGGGTTCGGCGGGAACAGGATTTCCTGTTCGGTCGGGCCGAAGTCGGTCTCGACGGTGACCTTGAGATAGCCCTCGGGAATGCGCAGACCGGCCGTGGTGTAGCCATAGACTCCCATGGTGCCGAGGTGGGCCAGGTGGACGTCACGGCCGCTCTCGACCATGGCGGCCAGCAGGTGGTTGGTGGCGTTCAGATTATTGTCGACGGTGTAGAGCTTGTGCCGCGCCGACTTCATCGAATAGGGGGCGGCGCGCTGTTCGGCGAAGTGGACGATGCTGTCGGGGGCAAAGTCGCGGATCAGGGCGACCAGACGGTCGAACTCCTTGCCGACGGTCATATTGACGAAGCCGATCTCCTTGCCCGAGACCTCCTTCCAGGCGGCGATGCGGTCGCCCATGGAGCGGATCGGGGTCAGGGACGAGACCTCCAGCTCATTGTCGATGTTCCGGCGCGACAGATTGTCGACGATCGTCACATCCCAGCCGCGGGCCGACAGGTGCAAGGCCGTTGGCCAGCCACAAAAACCATCGCCCCCGAGAACCAGAACTCGCATCGACATATACTCTCCTGCAATCGCGGACCGGGCCGCCGGCCAATGCCCTAAAGCAACGGGCTCGTGATCCCAAGCCCGAAGGCGGCTGGTGAACGGCTCAGGCGCGCAACAGTTCGTTGACGCCGGTCTTGGCGCGGGTTTGCGCGTCGACCCGCTTGACGATCACGGCACAGTAGAGGCCGGGGCCGCCGTTGGGGTCGGGCAGGGTGCCGGGCACCACGACGGAGTATGCGGGCACTTCGCCGCGGAACACCTCGCCGGTCGCGCGGTCGACAATCCTGGTCGAGCCCGACAGGTAGACACCCATGGCCAGCACCGCGCCCTCGCGGACGATCACGCCCTCGGCGACCTCGGCGCGGGCCCCGATGAAACAGCCGTCCTCGATGATGGTGGGGTTGGCCTGAAGCGGCTCCAGCACGCCGCCGATGCCGGCGCCGCCCGACAGGTGGACGTTCTTGCCGATCTGGGCGCAGCTGCCGACCGTGGCCCAGGTGTCGACCATGGTGCCCTCACCCACGAAGGCGCCGATGTTGACGAAGGAGGGCATCAGCACGACGTTCCGACCGACGAAGGACCCGTGGCGGACGACGGCCCCGGGGACGGCGCGAAAGCCTGCCGCCTCGAAGCGGGCATCCGTCCAGCCGGCCCATTTGACCGGCACCTTGTCCCAGTAAGGCCCGGGGGTGGAGTCGGGCGCACCGGCCCCCGCATTGGTGGCCAGACCCATGCGGACATTGGGGTTGAGGCGGAAGGACAGCAGCACGGCCTTCTTCAGCCACTGGTGGGTCGTCCAGCTGCCGTCAGCCTCACGCGAGGCGACGCGAAGGGAGCCGTCGTCGAGACCCGCCAGGGCAAAGTCGACGGCGTCGCGGATGTCGCCGGTCGTGGCGGTCGAGACCGAGGTGCGGTCCTCCCATGCCTGTTCGATGACGGACTTGAAGTGGGCGGGGTCGCTCATGCGGCCTCCTTGAGGGCGGTTTCAGTCAGGAATTCGAGCAGGTCGGGGGTGTGGTGATCGACCCAGTCGCCGATCTCGTGGCCGTGTCCGTCGCCGACCAGCACAGTGGTCATGCCCAGCGCCTTGGCCGGGGCGAGGTTGCGCGGCGTGTCCTCGAAAAAGACGGCGCCTTCGGCCTCGATGGCGTGGGCGGCGAGGAAGCGGCGGAAGGTGGCGGGGGCGGGCTTGGGCACCAGATCCATGTCCTCGATGGCGAACACGCCCTCGAAGGCGCCGGTGATGCCGATGCGCTCAAGCACGCGGGCGGCGTGATAGCGGGCGCCATTGGTCAGGACGAAGCGCCGGCCGGGCAGACGGCGCAGCGCCGTGTCGAGGTCGGGATTGGGCTCCAGCGAATCCAGCGGCACGTCGTGGACCTCATGCAGGAAAGCCTCGGGGTCGACCGCATAGTTGGCCATCAGTCCGGCCAGCGTCGTGCCGTGCTCGTTCAGGAACTGCTTTTGCAGGACAAGCGCCTCGTCCTGCGGCAGGCCGACGGCGGCCATCATGAAGGTGTTGATGCGTTCCTGAACCAGCCGCATCACGCCCTGTTCACGCGGATACAGGGTGTCGTCCATGTCGAAGATCCAGACGCGGGCGCGGTGGAGCTCGACGCTCATTTGGCCCGCACCAGGGTGCCGGCGCCGTGTTCGGTGAACAGCTCGACCAGCATGGCGTGGGGGCGACGGCCGTCGAGGATGACCACGGCCTCGACCCCGGCGCGCACGGCGGCCATGGCGGTCTGGAGCTTGGGGATCATGCCGCCGGTGGCGGTGCCGTCGGCGATCAGGCTCTCGGCCTCGGCGAGGGTCATCTGGCGGATGATCTGACCGTCCTTGCCCTTGACCCCCTCGACATCGGTCAGCAGCAGCATGCGTTTGGCGTCGAGCGCGCCGGCCAGGGCGCCCGCGACCGTGTCGGCATTGACGTTATAGGTCTGGCCGTCGGCGGCCACGCCGATCGGGGCGACGACCGGAACCCAGTCGGCATCGGATTCGATCAGTCGGGTGATCAGCTTGGCATCGACGCGGGTGGGCTCGCCGACAAAGCCGAGGTCGACTTCCTGCTCGATCAGGCTGTCGGGGTCGCGCCGGGTGCGGCGGGTGCGCTCGACGGTCAGAAGGCCGGCGTCCTTGCCCGACAGGCCGACGCCGCGCACATCGGCCTCCTTGCCCGCCACGGTGATCCAGTGGGCGATCTCCTTGTTGACCGCGCCGGACAGGACCATTTCGGCCACCTGCATGGTGTCGGAATCGGTGACGCGCAGGCCGTCGACGAAGCTGGACCTGACGCCCGCCTTGTCCAGCATGGCGCTGATCTGCGGCCCGCCGCCGTGGACCACGACCGGGTTCACCCCCATCAGCTTCAGCAGCACGATGTCGGCGGCAAATTGCTTCGCCACGGCCGTCTCGCCCATGGCGTGGCCGCCGTATTTGATCACGACCGTCTCGCGGTCATAGACCTGGATATAGGGCAGGGCCTCGGCCAGGGTCTTGGCCGTGGTCCAGGCGCGGTCTTCGGATTGGCGTTCGATCTCATCCATTATGCGGGCTCACTAGATCGGATCGGCCCGGAACGGAAGCGGGGGGCGCGCAGGCTCGCGGGGCGCGTGTAGCCCGCATACCCCGGTTCACTTTCAGTTGACCGTCACCGCTGCTGTAGCGCTTGTCGTTCGGGATTCCTGCAGTAGGGTGCCTGCTGGATATTCACGCGAGGGGCTTTCCCAATGTTCGATACCCTGTTCACCGGTCGTCAGGCGACCGCGCTTTCGGTCTACGGCGGCACCGGCAATTCAGGCCGTTTCGTTGAGGACAGCACCGGAAGCGACGCCTACTCCACCTTTGGCGCCATCTCCAGCTACGGGCTGTGCGGCGGCTGCGGACGGTTCCACGGCGCCACCGATCTGGGCGACATGGGCGGCGACAGCGGCTATGTCGCGGCCATCCTGAACGGAGACGACCGGGGCGGTTTCGGCGATAATGGCAAGCCCTCTCTGGGACCGATTGACGCGGGCATCCAGCTGACGCGCGCCAATGCCTTCTGGGGTAGCAGCCTGGGCTCCTCGACCACGGTGACGTTCGCCTTCCGGTCGACGGCGCCATCCACCATGCCGAACGGAACGGACGGCTTCTCGCAGTTCACCCAGGCCCAGATCACGGCCACCCTGCTGGCTCTGCAGTCGTGGGCCGATGTTGCGGGCATCACCTTCCAGCAGGTGACGGACCCGGGTAGCGACTACTCGAACAATGCCACCATCCTGTTCGGGAACTACAGCACAGGGGCTTCGGGTGCAGCCGCCTTCGCCTATCTGCCCGGCAATGCCGCTGCGGGCGCGGCCCAGGGCGATGTCTGGATCAATAACAGCCTCAGCTACAACGCCACGCCGGTGCTGAACGCCTACGGCTATCAGGTGCTGACCCACGAGATCGGCCACGCCATCGGCCTTCTGCACCCGGAAGACTACAACGCCGGGCCAGGCGTCAGCATCACCTATGAGGCCAATGCCACCTATTTCGAGGACAGCCGCCAGTATTCGCTGATGAGCTATTTCAGCGAGCGAGAGACCGGGGCGGACTTCGTGCGCTGGGTCGGGAACACCGGCTTCTTCCAGTATTCGGCCGTGCCCCTGATGGACGATATCGCGGCGGCGCAGCGCCTGTACGGCGCCAATATGACGACGCGTACCGGCGACACCACCTATGGGTTCAACTCCAACGCCGGCCAGCCCTGGTTCCAGCCCGATGGTAACGGCTACATGATCTTCGCGGTCTGGGACGCGGCGGGCAACGACACCTTTGACTTCTCGGGCTACAGCCAGAACCAGGTGATCGACCTGCGTCAGGCCGCCTTCTCGAGTGTCGGCGGTCTGGTGGGCAATGTGTCCATCGCGCTGGGCGCCGTGATCGAGAACGCCATCGGCGGTTCGGGCGCCGACCAGATCCGCGGCAACTCGGGCAACAACAGCCTGCGCGGCAATGGCGGTAATGACCAGATCGACGGCGGTCTGGGCATCGACACCGTGGTCTTCTCGGGTAACCGCAGCGCCTATACCATCACCTGGAACGGCCAGATCGGCACGGTGGTCGGGCCGGACGGCACCGACACCATCACCAATGTCGAATTCCTGCAGTTCGCGGACCAGACCATCGCGGCGACCCCGACCGGCGGCCTGGTGGTGTCCGGCGACATCACCAACGAGACGATCAGCGGCACGGCCTTCGCCGATGCGATCAATGGGCTGGGCGGCAATGACACGATTAACGGCCTGGCCGGCAATGACACCCTGGACGGCGGGTTCGGCAATGACATCCTGAACGGCGGCGAGGGCAATGACACCCTGATCGGCGGGTTCGGCAATGACACGCTGAACGGCGGCAACGGCTATGACATCGCCGACTATTCGACCGCGGTGGGCGGCATCACGATGAACGGAACGTCGGTCACGGGTGCGGCGGGCAACGACACGCTGAACAGCATCGAGGAGGTCATCGGCTCGACCTTCTCGGACAACCTGACCGGCACCGCAGGCAACGATGTGATCCGCGGCGGCGGCGGTGTCGATGTGATCAATGGCGCCGGCGGTAATGATCGCCTGTACGCCGGCATCCCGGCCGAGATTGCGGCTCCGGATGTGATCAAGGCCCAGTCCACGGCCAACACCAGCATCGGTACGGCTGTATCCCTGACGGGGACCTTTGATCTTCTGGAGAATGACGACATCGTCAACTCGACGACGATTCCGCACTCGACGGTGCGGGGGACGGCGAGCGGAGCGGGTCGTGAATTCTATGCCATCACCGTCCAGGCGGGCGATCAGGTAACGCTGGATATCGACGGTGCCGGTTTTGATACTGTGCTGAGAATTCTCGATGGCAGTGGCGTCCAGTTGGCCGTCAATGATGACGCCGCGACCCCCGATGGAGCGGCCACTGACTCCGGCCTGACCTATACCTTCGGCGCTTCCGGCACCTTCTATATCGAAGTGTCCCAGTGGGCGGCCGGCGCCGGCGCTTCGCTGGTGACGAGCGCGCCCCCGGCCGGCGGTACCTATACGCTGCACGTTTCGCTCCCCAGCGCGACGGCTGTGCCCCTGACCCTCCAGGGCTCGACCCTGGATGGCGGGACGGGCGACGACGAACTGTTCGGCAATGCCGGTCCTGACACCCTGAACGGCGGCACGGGCAATGATCGCCTGACGGGCGGTCTGGGCAATGACACGCTGAACGGCGGGGACGGTTATGACGTCGCCGTCTATGAGGGCGCTTACCGGGGCTATTCGGCGGCGCGGTTTGATGCGGTGTCGGGCGGTCGCGAGGGCGGCAATGACACCCTGTCGGGCATGGAGGCCGCCGAGTTTGTCGACGGTACCCTGACCTTCAACGCCGACAGCGATGCGGCCCAGCTGATGCGGCTGTATTCGGCGGCCTTTGGCCGGGAGCCCGATGCGCTCGGCTTCGAGATCCAGCTGAACGCGCTGGAATCGGGCGTGCCGATCGAGGAGCTGGCGCGTCGCTTCATCGCCTCGGCCGAGTTCGTCAACAGCTATGGCACGCTGACCGATCGCCAGTTCATCGACCGGCTGTATCTGAACGCGCTCAACCGCGACGGCGATCCGGACGGCATCAACAGCTGGCTGGTGTATCTGAACAACGGCGGCACGCGCGAGGATCTGATGCTGATCTTTGCCGAGTCGGCCGAGCACCGGGCCATCAGCTGGTCGACCCTGGCCGAGGGTCTGTGGGTCGGCAACGACAATGCCGCCGCCATCGCCCGGCTGTATGACGCAGCCTATGACCGTCTGCCGGACGAGGACGGGCTGATCAGCTGGACCGGGGCGCTGGCCGGGGGCACGACCCTGCTGGCCATCGCCACCACCTTCCTCAACTCCAGCGAGGGCCAGGACATCTATGGCGGGCTGACCAATGCCCAGTTCGTCGATGCCCTGTACCAGACCGTGCTGAACCGCGCGGCCGACAGCGGTGGCCGGGCGCTCTATATCGAGGCCCTGACCAACAATACCCTGACGCGCGCCGAAATGCTGGTCGAGTTCTCGGAATCGGCCGAGCACCGGGCCATCACCCTGCCGCTCTATGTCGAGGGCATTCCGACCGTGGCGCCCGCCCCGGTGATCGCCTCGGCTGACGATGCCGATACGGGACCGCAGGTGTCGCCGCTGGCCGAGGATGATCTGGTCCTGCCCGGTCTTGAGGGCAAGGTTGATCATGACGGGGCCCTGGTGCTGCCGGGTGCCGATGCCGCCGTCGATCCGGAGGCGGGCAAGGTCGCCGGACCGCAGGTCCTGCCGGTGGAAGACACCGGGCCCGTGTCGAAGGATGACGCCGGGCCGCAGGTCCTGCCGGGTCTGGACGACGATGACTTTGTGGTGCTGTCGAAGGACGCTACGGGGCCCCAGGTGCTTCCGGCGGCCGATGCCGGACCGCAGGTCGGACCCCAGGTTCTGCCGGGTCTCGGCGAGGACGACTTCATCCTCGACAAGGCCGCGCTGGACACCACCCCGCTGGTGCTGCCGCAGGCCGAGGACGCCGTCTCCGATGGCGTGGCGCTGAAGATGGCGATCTGGGCCGATCAGGGCCACGCCCTGTTCCTGCCCGACACCCCCGGCGCCGAGCCGGTCGATGCCCTCAACCCCGAGAACGACTGGGGCTGGGCCTGAGCCTGAACCCGGGCAGCCCCGCGCCGCCCGGACCCGGAACCGCAGAGGGGCTGTCGCACACGCGGCAGCCCCTTTGTCATGGGGGAGATGTCAGGGATGGTCCTGTTCGGCCCCGGTGATCTGGCGGCGTTCCAGACCCGCAAGGTCGTCCAGCCGGATCGCTTCAAGAAAATCGGCCCGCAGCCGTGTGTCGTCGGCCGCGCAGATCATGAAGCCGATCACCCCTACGCCGGGTGAGGGGGCCTCCTGTCGAGCCGTTCCGTCTGTCACCGGTCGGGACTGGAGGGCCAGAACCAGAGGCGCGTCGGGCTCGGCAGGGGTCGGCAGGTCGACGGCCCGCCAGGCCACGGTGCCGGTCTGAAGGCGCCCGCCATCAACCCGTTTGCCGCCGCTCTCCAGCTGCCAGTCGCAGGCCGGGCCATCTGGTCCCTTCAGCCCGATAAACAGACGCAGGGGGCCGCTCGCCGCCTCCAGTCGCATCTTCAGCAGCGCCTCTCCGGCGCGCGTCGGACAGCCCCAGTCCTCGGGGGGCCGCCAGGTATCGCCGGCGCGGAAGGCCTCGGCGGGCAGAAGGCCGGGATGGACGGCCAGTTCCAGACTGCGCCGCATCCAGACGTAGCGACCGGTCGGGAGGTCGGGGACCGGTGCATCCGGCAAGGCCGCCCCGTCGCCTGCGTCCCAGCCGGACAGGCAGTTCAGCATGTCATCGGCCACGGCGGCCCAGCTGCGGGGCCGGAAGCGGCCGGCGATGTCGGCGCGGAGCCGCCGACGCCAGCTGTCCGTCAGGCTGAGCCGTTCAAGGGTGTCGATCAGGCCTTCGGTGTCTCCGGCCCGGTAGTAGACCGCCAGATCGCCTCCGGCCTCGGGCAGGGAGGAACTGTCGGAGGCCAGCACGGGGGTGCCATGGCACAGCGATTCCGTGACCGGCAGACCCCAGCCCTCGTACAGACTGGGGTAGAGGGTAAAGGCGGCCTGACGATAGAGAGCGGCCAGATCGGGATCCGCCAGCCCGCGGCGCATCTGCACCTTGCGCTGCAGGGCGGGATCGCTGTCCAGCCGGGCGAAGACCGCATCGTTCAGCCAGCCGTGATTGCCGACGCAGATGAGGGTCGGCACAGCGTCCTCTCCGTGGCGGTCGATCAGGGCCTGCCAGGCGCGGAAGGCCTCGAGGTGGTTCTTGCGGCTCTCGATGGTCGAGACGAACAGGACATAGCGGTCGGCGGCGAGGCCGAAGCGCGCCAGCACCTCGGCGTCGTGGCGGTCGCGCAGGGCCGGATCGAGGGCCAGCTCGGCCGAAGGGCGAAAGTCGGCGTCCAGGGGCACGACATGGACCCGCGCCGGATCAACCCGGTGGCCGAGGCGCCCCGCCACCCGGTGAAGATCGCGGGCCGAGGCCTGCGAATTGGTCAGCCAGCCGTCGGCATGGGTGAAGACCCCCATGACCCAGCTGATGAAGTCCTGGGTGAGGGGGCGCACGCAATGCTCGGGCGCCATCACCGGGATCATGTCGTGGACAAAGGGCACATAGCGGATGCCGTGACGCCGCCGGGCCTCGCGCACACGCAGGAAATAGTTCTGCAGCCACCAGGAGGTGCCCAGATTGACCAGCCAGGCGCCGGTGCGGAAGCGCAGGGGTGGAGCCAGCTCCAGCCCGGTCTGGAGGGCGTCCATCAACCTTTGCCAGTCGGGATCGTCCAGCGAGCCGTCGGCACGGGCGGCGTCGGCGAGGTCGAGGAACAGGTCGGACGGCACGGGCACCCAGCCGTCCCGCCCCTCGGCAAAGGCACAGACGGCGATCTGGTCCGCGCGGTCCGGGGTGGAGAGCAGGGCGGAGATGACCTCGATCTGGACGCGCTGGATGCCGGTCGGCAGGCGCGCGTTGCGGAAATAGCCCAGCAGGTCCGAGACGTCGAAGACATAGCGGGCCTGATGCGCCGGGGCGCCGGTGCCACTGGTCGGGGATTGCGCGCGAAAGCGGGGCTGTGTGGTGCGCAGGGCCTCCATGACAGCCGGATCGGTCGAGCGATAGCCGCGCCGGGCCAGATCGCGCAGCGCCTCCCGGGCGGGTCTGAGGGTCGGCATCAGGATCAGGGCGCGCTCGAACGCGGCAAGTCCCTCTCCCGGCCGATCGAGCAGCATCAGGATATGGCCCAGCTGGAGCGCCGCATCGGCATCGTCGGGGGCGAGGGTTGTGGCCTGTCGATAGGCGGGCTCGGCCTCGGTCCGGCGGCCGGACTCCTTCAACGCGTGGCCGTACTGGACCCAGATGGCGGCCCGGGTCGGGTCGATGTCCAGCGAGCGGCGATAGTGGCGGGCGGCGGCGGTCCAGTCGCGGCGGTCGCGGGCGGCATCGGCGCGTGCCTGGGCCTCAATGGCGGTCGGGGGCTCGAGCCGGGCCCGAAGGGTTGAGAGCAGGGTTTTCAAATCCGCCATCAGGCTGCCCTCAGGAAGCCATAGGCCTCGACGGCCTCATGGACATTGTCATACAGGCGCGCCTGACCGCCCTCGAGGATCAGGGCGCGGTCGCATTCGCGCTCGACCAGATGGGTGTCGTGCGAGGCCATGATGAAGGCGCGGTCGGCGCGGCGGGCGAACAGCTCCTCGCGGCATTTGTCCTGAAAACGGGCGTCGCCGACGGCCACCACCTCGTCGATCAGATAGCAGTCGAACTCGATGGCCAGCGACAGGCCGAAGGCGAGCCGCGCCCGCATGCCCGAGGAATAGTGTTTGACCGGCTGCTTCAGGGCGCTGCCCAGTTCGGCGAAGTCATCGACGCGGGCCAGCAGCTGGTCGAACTCGCGCTCATACAGCCGGGCGAGGAAGCGGATGTTGTCGAGACCCGACAGGCTGCCCTGAAAGCCGCCGCCGAAGCCGATCGGCCAGGAGGCGGGCATGCGCCAGCGGACCTGACCGGCGGTGGGGCGCAGCACGCCGCCCAGCACCTTGATCAGGGTCGACTTGCCCTGGCCGTTGCGGCCCAGCAGCGCCAGCCGGCCGGTGCGCGACAGGGAAAAGTCGACGTCGGCGAAGACCGACGTGCGGCCGGGTGTCCAGGCCTTGGCCAGCCCGGTGACAATCAGACCCGGATCGACGGGAGGGGCTGTCCCGGCCGTCATCCCTGCTGCCGGTGCTCGCGCAGGCCGGACCAGACCAGCCAGCCGACGCCGTACAGCAGAAGGCTGCCGATAAGGACGATCAGGATCGACAGCCAGCGCCGCGGCAGGGTCGGCTCGTCGGCGAGGGCGGGGCTGACCACGCGCTGCAGATAAAGGGCCTGACGCCGGGCGTCGCGTTCGGCCGCCAGCAGGGCGGCGGTGGCTTCGGACAGCTGCCGGTCGGCCAGTTCGCGTTCCAGCACCAGATCCTCGTAGGCGCTGACGGCGGGCACCAGCGAGGAGGCCTCCCCGGCCAGTTTGGAGCGTTCGGCCGAGATCTGGCGCTCATAGGCAGCGATGCGGTTGTCGAGGCTGGGCAGTTGCGGGCTTTGGGGGGCCTCGGCCGCCAGCTGGGCGCGTTCGGCGCGCAGACCCGCGAGAGTCGCGGACAGCTCGCCGATCAGGCCGGCGCCCTCGGCCGCGACCATGGAGGGGTCGATGAAGCGTTGGCGGTTGCGGAAGGCCACCAGCCGGCGCTGGGCCTCGCTGAGCCGCTCGCGGGCCTCGTCGCGGGAGGTTTCGGCCTGGCTGACCGCATCGGCGACCGAGCGGGCGTTCAGCCGGTTGACCAGACCCTCGCCGCCCGTCAGCAGGGCCTCGGCCAGACGACGGGCGTCCTCGGGGCGATAGGCCTCGACCCGCAGGATGCTGATGCCGGTGGTGGCGTCATAGCCGACGGTGACGAAGCGCTGGTAGCCCTTGTACAGGCCCTCGCGGCTGCGGCTTTCCCACGGGCGGGGCCAGCGAGAAAAGATGTCGGCGCCCGGAGGTCCAAGCAGGCGGGACAGGTCCAGCGACTGATCCAGCTCGGCCACCGCGTCGCGCGAACGCATATAGTCGTGGACCGCAAAGGCATCCGTCTGGGTGGCGCTGAGGCCGACGCCCTGCAGGGTCAGGCCGAGGGCATCGGGCTGGGCCTGTCCGGCCTGACGGACGATGAAGCGCGCCTCGGACACATAGCGGGGCGAGGCGATCAGCAGGAAGTAGAAGGCCGCCAGCAGGGTCGGCAGGATGACGCAGATCAGGAACGGCCAGGACGGCGCCCAGCGGGGCAGGTCGGGCAGGCGCCGGCGCTGCCGGAACGACAGACGGTCACGGGGGATTTCCGGCACGGGATCAGTCATGACGCGACTGATAACCCGTGAAGGCGCGACAGGCTATCGGTTCGGAACGGCGGGATCACTCGGCCTCGATCCGGTCGCGGGCCCCGGCAATCAGCAGCAGGCCCAGCAGATTGAGCACCAGTCCCCAGCCGAAGGCATAGACGCCGTCATAGTGGGTTTCGACAAAGGGACCGAAGACTCCCGCCCGGATCATCTCGACCGCATGCGGCAGGGGGATCAGCAGATAGGCGTCGCGCCAGGCGGGCGGCACCCAGGACGCCATGAAGAAGGCGCCCGACATGGGGATCAGGGCATAGGTCAACAGCGGCACGATCCGCTCCATGAAGGCGAACCGCTGGGCCAGCGCGCTGAAGATCAGGGCCAGCCCCAGCCCGAGGAAGGCCAGCAGCAGCCAGCCGCCGAACACGAGGCTCCAGTCCTGCGGGGGCGAGACCTCGCCCAAGAAACCAAGCAGCAGATAGACGACCATGAAGGCGGCCGTCGTGCCGAGAAATTCGAGGGCGTTGCGTGCCGCATAGAGGTGCAGGACCGCGATCGCCCGATGGTGCAGCAGGCCGGTGTTGGCCTGAAGCGCCGACAGGCTGAAGCTGATCTGATGGCGGAGCAGCAGCAGGGCCATATAGCCGGTCATGACCATGGGCCCCAGCCGAATGCCATGCTCGTACTCGGGCCGGATCAGGTTCCACATCAGGACGACGCCGAGGCAGAAGACGAGGGGCTCACCGATCACCCACAGGAATCCCAGGCCCTCGCGGCCATAGCGGGTGATCAGCTCACGCAGCATCAGGGCCCGCACGATCGACAGATGGCGCAGGGGGCCGGTCCGGGCAGGGGAAGCGGGCGCGGGCGGAAAGGCGGACATGACGGCACGATAGGCGGTGGCGGCGGACACGCAAGGAGCGGGCGCGCGAAGGTCACGTTAACCGTCCATAAGCGGCCACGCCCTCACATGAGGTGGCGGCGAACCGGCGAAACGCGGAGGGTGCGATGATCGGCGACAGGCGGGTGATCGGCATTATCCCGGCCCGGGCGGGATCCCGACGCATGATCGGCAAGAATACGCGGATGCTGGCCGGGCGGCCAATGATCGGCTGGACGCTGGCGGCGGCCCGGGCTTCGCAGGTACTGGACCGGATCGTGGTGTCCAGCGACGACCCGGCGGTGCTGGATCTGGCGACCAGGATGGGCTGCCCCGCCCCGTTTGTGCGTCCGGCCGCCCTGTCAGGTCCGGAGGCCTCGGTCATCGACGCGGTCGAGCACGCCCTGGGCGAGGTGGGCGGGGTCTGGGACTATGTGGTCCTGTTGCAGCCGACATCGCCGTTGCGGCGGGCCATCGATATCGATGCGGCGGTGGCCCTCGCCGAGCAAAGCGGCGCGCCGGCCGTGGTCAGCGTCTCGCCCCTGCCCAAGCCGCCCGCCTTTCACGTGCAGATGACGGCGGACGGGCGCCTGGCCGGGCCGCCAGACACTCTGGCGGACACCTTTGTGGTCAATGGCGCCGTCTATGTGGCGCGGCCTGAGCGGCTCGGGCGCGAGCGGACCTTCCGGCCGGAAGGGGCGCTGGGCTATGTGATGCCGGTCGAATGCGGCTGGGACGTCGATACGGCCGATGAGTTTGCGGCCTGCGAGGCCCGGTTGCGCGTGGATTCAGGCGCCCGGGCGACCTGAAGCTGTATCTTCGGTATCACGCTGCCACAGTTTAGGCGTTTTCTGAGTCAGATCAGCCTCGACCTGCGATGCGGGCGCTGTTATTAGAACCGCGAGGCGGCGTGTCCGTCGCATATTTCAACGAAGGCTGCGGAGGGCATTCACCGATGCGTGTTAAGAGTTTTATCCTGGCGTCCAGCGCCGCTGCGGCGCTTGCCCTGGGTGCAGGTGCGGCTTCGGCTGAGCCGAATGGCTGGTATGGTGCGGTCGACGCGGGTTGGCACAAGGTCAACGACGTCTATGCGTTCGATACGACCGACCTGAACGGCTACGAGTTTGAGGTCAAGGAAG